>Ga0180432_10000001_pt1 | contig 902259 bp, 660 predicted proteins | sample SS_ome_10_FD_132414 | JGI IMG/M metagenome (GOLD analysis project Ga0180432, IMG submission 132414) | Hypersaline lake sediment archaeal communities from the Salton Sea, California, USA - SS_1_MS_2 metaG | ecosystem: Environmental > Aquatic > Non-marine Saline and Alkaline > Hypersaline >... | reverse complement strand
TTTGATGTTGCCTGGATTCAGACCCACAACATCATTACCGGAGGCCGCTCTAGGCGCAAGAGCCTATAAGTTATTAAAAAGAAACGCCTTACAAACAGAAATGACTTGGCTTCATGCCATTCGTTCCTGACACCTTTTCAGCGCGGCCTCGTTGGCCTCGGCGCCGATCGGACCGGACTCATGGTGACGGACTGGCTCGGCTTGAACTGAGTAGATCCCCTGAGTAGGGTAATCTAGCTTGCGCTAGACGAGCCGAGAACGTCGGATCGAGCAAGTGCGTCATGAGACCGGAAACGCCAGGAAAGGAAAGGACCAACCATCGTCAACTCGTGAGTCATCTACCGCGTCTCTGTGTGGTTGTTCTGGCTGCAACGATGAACGCGTCGCCGCAACGAGTGCATGCAACGGAGACTTGGACGATCGTGACAGGCCCCGTCCACGAACGGGACGCTGCGATCGTAGCGGCTATCGAAGATCTACAGACAGACGGCAAGCCGCTCGGCCTTGTCTTCAAGCACGCTACCCGTCCCCCGAACATCCCCAATCGGGTCATTGCCGTCGGCGACGAAACCAGAAACACGCTGACGCGCTCGCTCGTGCGCGACCAAGCCGTCCGCCTGCGCAAGGTTGAGCACCCACAGGGATTCGAAATCCTTACGCGGAGCCCGACAAGCGGCCCGGTGGTCGTCGTTGCCGGCGGATCGGTCACCGGAGACGTGTACGGCCTCTACTGGCTCTGGGATCGAATGCGCGTCCACAAGCGGATGCCATCCATCAACGTGGTCCGCATCCCCAGACTGTCCATTCGCCACGCCGGCGCGCAGACACCCGAGCAACTCCGCATCGCGCTCCGCCACACCGTGACATGGGTAGCAGGAGGCGAGATCCTCCGTCTCGTTCCCTGGAACGCAGAGCCCGAGCGCACCGAGAACGAGGCGACCCGCGACAGCGTGCGACATCTGGCCGACCTCGCCCACGGCTATCACATGAAGTTCTTCGCCAGGGGCGACGAGCTGGCGTACCATCCGACCTTGCTCGCGGAGTTTGACGCCTCCCTGGACCCCAGAGACCCCGCCCTGTGGAAAGCACTGCAGGAAAAGTACCGCCGACTGTTCCGTGCCGTGCCGACCCTTGACGGCGTGCGGATCCGAACGGGAGAACTCACCACGGTCTTTGGCAACTATCGCCCCTTCGACATCATGCATGACCCGCCGTCCTGCGACTGGCGCCTGGAGCAGCGATACCGCACATTCGTCCAGAAGATGCACGAGGTGGTGGTCGGGGAGTTCAACAAGATCTACCTCCACCGCACGTGGGTCACCAACACCCACGAACAACACTCCGACCCGGAGCTGTACAGACGCATCTTCACCAAGGACGTACCGAAGCGGAATCTCTACCTGTCGCGCTACATGAGCATTGCAGACCGCTGGTACTACCAGCCGTACAACCCAACGTTCAATCGTACGCCCCATCACACGATGGCGATTCTGACAACGCTTGACTACCACGCTGATGGCGGCGAGAACGTATTCCCGTCCTTTCCCGGGCAGTACCATCAGGGAGGGCTCATAAAGACACTGTCTGCCCCGAGCAGCAATCTGGTTGGCGCGTTTTTCAACACCCCGGTCACCTGTTCGTGGGACACGGCGAATCTCACGGCATACACCGTGTTCCGCCTCGCCTGGGATCCGAACGAAGACCTGCGCACCATCGCGAGAGACTTCGCTGCGATCCATCTCGGCCCCGAGGTCGCCGAAGAGATGGCCGAGATTCTCCTGCTGTCCCATCGCGCGTATAAGGACGGCATCTACGTCAAGCCCGTGGCCGAATCGATTCGAGGCAACACGCTGCCTCACCTTCGGCTGACGACATTCCCCGTGCGCGGCTTTCCCGAGATCGACCAGGGCAGGGCACATCTGGAATGGCTTGCGACCTCGATGTATGCACCGTCACGAGAGCGGATCGATGAAGCGATCGAGCACTTGGACCGGGGGCTGACCGCGGCCGTGGCGATGGAGAAGCGATATCAGGATCTCGCCGGCCGCGTCAGAGACACAGAGCTGGCCAAGCGAATCGGCGATGGCCTGACACTGACGCGGTGGCTGGTGGCAACCAACAACCACTACGTTAGGACGTGCCTCGCCTATTTCCTCTACCGGGAAAAGCGGGACCGAGCCCATCGGGAAAGGCTCCGGCAGGCACTGGGCTCCCTGAGGAGCGCCCGTAAGCGTTTCGTCGAGGCCCCGGGCTTCTGCTATCGCCTGGATGGGATGGACCCACTGATCCGAAACGCCCAGGAGGCCCTGGACGATCTTAAGCGGGCCGAGCGCGCCCTGGCCAACGCCCCGACCGAATCCGAGATCGAAGCCCTCGTCGCCCGACAGCGGCAACTGCACGCAGAGACCTTGGCCAAGCGGCAGACAGACGCCGTCAGAGTGCTCCGGTGGCGCGGCCGGGTGGACGGAAGAGACATCCTCCGGGTCCGCGGCAAGACATTCGAAATCGAGCACCTTCAGAGCGACCCCATCGTCGAAGCAACGTCGGATTTCGTAGCCGCCTTGCCCTCCCGCCAAGTCACCGTACTGGTCAAAGACGTCGTGTCCCGGGACATGCATCCATTCCTGCTCGAACAGCCAGCCGAGCAGAACGACTACACCGCGAAGATCCACCTCTTCGACAGGCCGCCAGGATACGGCCGGTGGGAACTCGAGCTCTACTACCTCGACGCTTCACCCCGGAAACTCGGCCTTGCCCCACCTTGGACTAACTGAAGAATTAATAATTTAAAGATTTTGGACGCCTTGCGTTTCCCGTCCCCTGTTGTCTGTTGTTCATTCTTCTTGTCAACCGCTCGGCGGAAGGCGGAGTAGTTGAGGTAGAACGTGGCTGCCGTTCTCGAGATGCGTACATGTCTGGCGCCTCGTTTGGCCCCCGCCGCGTGCGGCGATCCCAGGAGCCGCACGCGGCACCGCCAAACGAGGGAGGCCTGCGACGGGATACCAACTGGGGAGGGACCCAAGATGCTGGGTATGACCGAGGATGAGAAGGGCGCCTATGTCCTGTTCATGATAGTGTTGACGGTTGTGCTGGTGGTGCTGCTGCTGGTGCGGTGGCGGCCGCGGATCCTTCGGGCGGGCTATCCAGGCCTGTATGCCTTTCTCCACTGCGTGCCGCGGACCGACGCCCAGAAGCGCGACGCCCTGGATCTGACGCTTCGGGGCCTGGTGCTGTTCATCGTCGGGGCCGTCCTCCAGCCGTTGTGGGTGATCGGCGCGTTCCTGTTCTACTATGGCATCCGGAAGTTCTGTATGATCTGGATGGGCCTGGAAATCCTCGAGGGAACAGACGAGTCCCCCAGCGAGTCGCACGGTGAACCCGCACGATCCGACGCAACCGTCTGAGGGAACCGAGACCGAGACCGCACGTCAGCGCTGCACGAGGGAGGCCATTGCAGCGGTTCGGTCCGGGGACACCCAGGCCTTTGCCCGGCTCGTCGCGTGTTATGAGGTCCAGACCATGAGCCTGTGTATGGCCCTGATGCGAGACACCGCATCGGCCGAAGACCTGGCCCAGGACGTCTTCGTGCGCGCCTATCGCTACCTCCACACCTTCGACGATCGCAGGCCGTTCTTCCCGTGGTTGGCCAAGATCGCCTATCGACTGGCCCAGACGCGGTGGCAGCGGAAGCCGCCGGAGGTGGGGCTTGCCGAAGAGGCGTGGGGCCAAGTGGCGGACGCCAGCCCCGACGAGGAACCGTTGGGCCACCTCGTGGCGGACGAGCAGGCCCGGTCCTTGTGGCGGGCCGTCCGTGGGTTGCCCGAAGGCCAGCGTACATCCGTCGTGCTATACTACGGGCATGGCATGGCCGTCCGACAGGTCGCGCAGGTCATGGGGGTGTCCACCGGGACCGTCAAGACGTTTCTGTTTCGGGCCAGACGACGCCTGCATTCGGTCCTGTGTCCCATTGATGGGGATGCACCAGACGAGGGCGTGAGGTGAACTGCCAGCAGTTCAGGAAGTTCGTCGATGCCAAGCCGCTCTCGGAGCGGAGCCCGCAGGAGATGCGGCGCGCTCAACGCCACGCGGCGCAGTGCCCTGGCTGTGCCGAGTATCTGCAGGCTGCCGAGAAGCTCGAGCAGACCCTCACCCGACCGCTGCGCGTCGCGCCGTCCACGGATTTCTCCAAGGCCGTCATGAGTCGCATCGCCCAAGAGACGCCCGCGCGGCGGCCACTGACCTCAAGGGTCCGTCCCGAGGTCGTCGACTGGGTCGCCGTGCTGATCGGCGGGCTTGCGTTGGCGGCCGGGCTTCTGTATCGATTCCAACCCCACGCATTGCTGGACTGGCTGTTCTCACAGCCGCGGGGGATCACCGTCGATGAGATCTACCGGATGATCCGGGAGCCCGACCTGGCCACATGGGTTACCGCGGCGGGGATCGCGCTGGCGGCCTGTGGGGTGTGGCTGTTCGAGGCCCGGTCCGGCCGGGCCCGATCTTCCCCAGAGCGCTGACGCCCAGACAGCGATCGACCGTTCCCGTAGAATACCGCGCATGTCCGACACCGGCCCGGGGGCCCACGCCATTGATCTGCATGCGGTGCCCTGCCCGTTGTGCGATGGGGGACGGCACGACGAGGAGCGGTGGGTCCGGGGGTTTCGGTTGGCGCGGTGCCGTGATTGCGGCATGGTCTTCGTGAACCCCCAGCCATCGGCTGAGGCCCTCGCAGCCGGCTACAACGCCGAGGACGGGCTTTCGAATTTGATCGGCGGTCGACCCGACAAGGTCGCGTTCTACGAGACCTGGTTCAGCGACCGCGACCGCCGGCGGTGGCGCACGGTTCTGGACCGAATGGCCCGAAGGGTCGGGCGGGGCCGACTGCTCGAATACGGCTGCGGCCCGGCGATGGTCGGCCAGCTGGCGGCCGACGACGGCTGGCAGGTCGACGCCATCGACATCGGCGCGTGGATCCAGCAGCTCCAGTCCGAGCGGAGTTTCCCGCTGCACGTGGGCACGCTCCGCGAACAGGATTGGGCCACCGGCCATTTCGACGCCGTCTACGCCCAGGACGTGCTCGAGCACCTTCAGCGGCCACGCGACGAGTTGGACGAGCTGGCGCGACTCCTCAGGCCCGGCGGGGTGCTGTACGTCCACGTGCCCAACTACGCGTCGCTGACGATCCGGCTGGGCGTATCCCGGTTTGCCTACAACGAGCCGTTGGGGCACCTGAACTACTTCACGCCCGCCACGCTAAGGCGGATGTTGCGGCGAACCGGCTTCGGGTCCATCAGGCTCGGCTCCGATCACCTGGAGTTCCAGGACCTGTACCAGCGCGGCCCGTTCGATTATGCGGGGTTCGAGCAGGCCATGGCCGGGACCGGGCGTCGGGAAACGGGCCGGGCGTGGGGGCTCGCACGGGCCCTGATAAACATCCCCATCCATCTGTTGCGGTGTGGAACCTACCTGTGGGGATACGCCATCCGGCAATGACAGTGCACAACGTGTTTTGTAGAGAGAGCAACTGGATGTGAGGCTACTGGATCGGTTCGCGCTCGGACACGGGCCGGCCGAGGATTTCCGTCAACACGATGGCCCGGCGAAGGTCGCCTTGATCCAACGGCAGGTCCAACAGCTCGCGCGCGTCTTCGATCCCGTCCGAGGTTCCTTCGTCGGCCGCACTCACCAGCCTGGCGCCCCGCAGGCGGCCTTCCTCGGCCAAGCGGGTAGCCGTCTTCTGAGCGTGATCGGCCACGGAGCGTCTGGCATGTTCGCTGACGGATCGCTCCGCGTGTTGGGCGATCTGGTGGGCGGCCTCCACCGCGCCGGTTCCAAGGGTGGCGGCCCGATCACCGGGTCGTCCGGGCTCGCGTCGTTTCGGCCTGGCCTGACCGGGTTTCCGCCCGGGGGGACGGGCCCGAACGGGCTGTTGGCCGGGCAGAGGCTCCAGAAGCGGCTCGCCGGCCTGGGGCTGCCTCCTCGTTGGCCGGGGAGCGCCGGCTGCCGGACGACCGGGCCTCGGCGGGGTCGCCCTGGGCGGCGTGGGTCGAACGGGCGACCGACGCTGCGGCGCCGTGGGTCGCGGCGCTGAGGGTCTCGCCGTGGGTGGGGGGCCCTCCGCCCGCGGGATGCGGCGCGGCGGTCTGGGGCCTTTGCGCTCCTTCTCCTTCTCGCCCTTCTTGCCCAGCAACGACCCGAGAGCGCCGAGGACCACCACCACCGCGACCGCGATCAACTGGATCCAGTCGCCCTTGTCCTCCGCCGCCAGCATGGCGACGCCCGTCAGTCTAATCGACGCTAGCCACATCATGCCATCAACGTCCTTGACGCCTAACCCGTCGGACTGCCCAATCCAGCGGCGCCGGGTTTGTCCCCCGCCCCGGCGATGGAATCGCGCATGGACGTGTCGGCCACGATGTTCTTCATCCGGTAGTAGTCCATGATCCCCAGGTTGCCCGATCGGAAAGACTCGGCGATGGCCTTGGGGACCTCGGCCTCGGCCAGGACGACCAGGGCCCGGTTCTTCTGGACCTCGGCCATGAACTCCTGCTCCTGGGCGACGGCGAGGGCGCGGCGTTTTTCCGCCTCGGCCTGGAAGCGCCGCTTGTCAGCCTCAGCCTGGTCGGCCTGGAGCTTGGCGCCGATGTTCTCACCGACGTCGACGTCGGCAATGTCGATCGAGAGGATCTCGAACGCCGTGCCAGCGTCGAGCCCCCGCTGAAGCACGTTCTTGCTGATCTTGTCGGGGTTTTCCAGCACCTCTTTATAGTCGTTGGCCGAGCCGATCGACGTGACGATGCCCTCGCCAACGCGGGCGACCACGGTCTCTTCGGTGGCCCCACCGATCAGCTGCAGGATATTGGTCCGCACGGTGACGCGGGCCTTGGCCTTGAGCTGGATCCCGTCCTTGGCGACCGCGTCGATGCTGGCCTTGGCGCTTACCTCACTGGGCACGTCGATGACCTTGGGGTTCACCGACGTGTTGATGGCCTCCAGGATATCCCGCCCGGCCAGGTCGATCGCGCACGCCTTCAGCCAGTTCAGGTCGATGTTGGCGCGGTTGGCGGCGATCATGGCGTTGACCACGTTGGGCACGCGCCCCCGGGCCAGGTAGTGGCTTTCCAGGTCGTTGATGGTGATCTCGTGGATCCCCGCCTTGACCAGTTGGATCTTGCCCAGGACGATCGTTCGGGAATCGACCTTTCGCAGCCGCATGCCGATCAGCTCGACGAAACTGACGCCCGCCCGGCTCGCGAAGGCCTGCAGCCACAGACTGAAGAACTGGGCCAGGACCAGCAACACCACCAGACCGACGATGATCAGGATGATCGCCACGATCCATCCGTAGCTGAACTCCTCAAGCTGTCCAAGCAGTGAAATGGCGGCCTTGCTCATGGTCTCGCACTCCTTTCGAAGATGTCTCGGTTCCGGCTGGCGGTGTCCCGCCGGATTGAACTCAGCCTACGTCATACCTCATTCGATCTCGCCAATACCGCCCGCGCGTCGGGCACGCCGATGGTCTCCAGGATGTCCTGACCGGCCAGGTCGATCTCGCACGCTTCCTGCCAGCTCAGGTCGATATTCGCGCGGTTCGCCTCAATCATGGCGTTAGCGACGTTGGGCACGCTGCCCTGCGCGAGATCGTGGCGTTCCAGGTCCTGGATCGTGACCTCGTGGATCCCCGCTTTGGTAAGCATGATCTTGCCCAGCAGAAGCGTTCTGCAATCGCTTCTTCTTAGTCGCATGCCGATCAGGTCGACGAAGGTGACGCCCGCCTGGCTCGCGTAGGCCTGGAGCCACAGACTGAAGAGCTGGGCGAAGACCAGCAGCACCGCCACAGCGGCAACGACCGAAATGATCGCCACGATCCACGATGCGACCGACGCGCCCTCGAGCTGTCCCAGCAATGCGATGGCGGCCGTGCTCACGGTCTTGCGCACCTCTCAGGAAAAGGCCCGGTTCCGCCTGGCGGAGCGCCGTCGGATCTAGCTCAGTCTGTCGCCGGGGGCTTACGTTCGCACCTCCCGGACGACCAGGTCCCGTCCGCGAATCGCGATCCCCTCCACCTTCACGTCCCGTTCAATACTGCCCATTTCGGCCACGCATTGTACGCGCCGGTTGTCGAACTCACAACTGCCCACGGGCCTCAGCGGCGTCAGCGACCGGCCCGTCTTGCCCACCAGGTCCTCGAGCTGGGCCGTGTGAAACCCGAGGTCCGATTCGGTCACGATCGGGTTGGGTGGCGCCATCCGCTTGCCCACCGGAAGCCGATACCAGTACTTGACCGTCAGCACCACGCCCGTCGGCACGAGCACGACGGCGAACAGAACGGCCGCGTAGCCCACCCCCGAGCTGATCCGGAACGCGAACACGATCCCGCCGACCAGGAATCCCAGACCGGCGATGCCCAGGACCCCGTGGCTGGGGATGAAGATCTCCAGCACCAGCACGGCGATCCCAACCACGTACAACAGCAGCGCGAGTGTGACGTCTTCCATAGCTGTCTAAAACTCAATGCCGCCGGCTGCGAGGGTCTCAGGCGTCTCGCACGCGTCGCACGACGACGCGATTGCCCCGCCGCTCGATCACCTCGACCGGCTCACCCGCGCCAATGTAGTCTGACTGGCTGACCACGTCCACCAGGGTGTCTCCGAACCGCGCCTTGCCGGCCGGCCGGAGCGGGCCTTCGGTCTTGCCCATGTCGCCCAGAAAAGCCGACCGCGGGTACGCCTCGGGCATGGCGACCTCGCCCGACTCCGGATTGGGCGCGACGATCCTGCCGACGTAGGGCACCTTCGGGAAGAACCGGCTCAAGACGACAGCCCCCACGAACGACGCCACCATCGCCGACGCCATCACCTTCAGGCCTGTCCCGATGCCCCGTAGCGTGTAATCGAAGCGCGGCAACGTGAACGCCGGACCCGGCTCTTCGGGCACGAACGTCGAGATCAGACCCACCAGGATCAGCACGACCCCCGCGATCCCCGCAATGCCAAACCCCGGGATCACGAAGACCTCGACTCCCAGCAGGACCACCCCGAGCAGGACGACGATGATCTCCCAGACGTTCGCCAACCCGGTCAGGTAGGGGGCGCCCAGGAAGATCACCAGACAGATCAGCGCCACCAGTCCGGGCACGCCGACGCCCGGCGTGTGGAACTCGACGTACGCCCCCAGCAGCACCAGAACCATCAAGATGCCACGGACGATCGGGTTGGTCAGCCAGTTGACCAACTCCTCGGACCAGTTGAAGGCCGCACGGTCCACCGCCCCGGCGATGTCGTACAGCTCCATCAGTTCGAGGTCGTCGGACACCTTCGCCCGCGCGAACCCGTACGCGATGGCCTCGTCCTGCGTCATCGTCAGCAGCTCGTCGGAGGCCACGATCGGGTTCTTGTGGACCTCGAAATCGCCCGCCTGTGTGACGTACTGCCAGTCCGTCTTGCTCTGCACGTCCTCCCAGATCGCGCGGGGGCGGGCGACCACCTCGCGTTCCCGCTTCTCGACGTCCTGGCCCTGGACCTTCCGCTTGGTAACGGTCTCCTTGGTCCGCGTCTCCGGCGGCTCGGTGGCATCGATGTCGAACAGCCGGTCGCGCTCCGCCCGGTCGACGAACATTCGTTCCTTGGTCTTGCGGTTCTCCACCCAGAACACTTCGATGTGTGGCTGGATCATCGACAGGCACATGAGCTGGTTGTAGCCCCGCTTGCGGGCCGAGTCGCGGAACTCCGTCAGCACCGGGGCGCTGAACTTGGCCCGGACATCGTCGGGGATGGCCTGCACGCCCTGCGGCCCGACCATGATCGGCTGGCAGTCTCCCAACCGCGCGTTGTGGCTGACGATCACCTCCTTGCATGCCAGCGCGATCATCGAGCCGGCGCTGAACGCGTCGGGATTGACCCACGCCACCGTGTGGATCTCGTCGGGGAGCTTCTTGATCATCGAGCAGATGTCCAGCGCGCTGCTGACGGCTCCGCCCGGCGTGTCGAGCTCGAAGACCAACAGACGCGCGTCCCGCTCCCGCGCCTCGTCGATGCGACGCTTCAGGCTCTTGTACATCACGTCGTTGATCTCGCCCTCGACGGCCAGAATCGTCGCCTGGTTGAAACCGCGGGGGGGCTGCTTCTTGGCGGCTTGATCGGCCTCGGCATCGGCGGCAGGGGCGGTCACGGACGGCATGGCCGTGCCCAGGACCAGCGCCGCAGCCGCGGTCCATCCTGCGGCTCGCAGCCGCCCCCACCCGACTGGATAGGAAGATCGCTTCATGGCCTCACCCAGTTCCCTCCCCAGGGCCCAGACCACCTCCAACCCCGACGGGGCTTAACACCTCGATAGTACGACGCCCCACGGCGGCTGGCAAGTTGAATCGGCGGCCAAGATTGGAACCAGCGTCCCGGGCCGAGGACCGCGCGTGACGCGCCCGGCCGCGTCGGGAGGCCACGTCCGATAATCACCCCGCCCGGACTCAGGTGGGATTGTGCGTTCCCGTTTGCGTTTCGTCGGCCTGGGTGACTATAGTCATAGGTAGGGGCGAGCGCTTTTCCGACCGGCGAGGCGAGGGTCAATCCGCTTTTCGAGCGTGAGGGACCGCTTCTTGCCGAAACGGTGTCTCACTGTGGAGGAACCGCACATGCCCGCAACCGGGCCGAAGCTTGTCGTCGTGTGCTTCGCACTCGGCGCGATCCTGATCCCGGCCGGTTCGACCGACGCGGCAACGTTCGACATGCCCCGCTGCCAGGTCCCCGGCGGCGGCGAGCCCAACGGACCCGCCTACGACTTCTGGATGGGCCGGTACGAGGTCACCGTCGCCCAGTACATCGCCTTTCTCAACGACGCCGAGGCCAACGCCGACAACGAGCGCGGCGCCTACATGGTCTTCGACCCCAACAACGGCGACGTCGGCGTGCCGAACGGTACGTTCCCCGATGACATCTTCGATATCAGCGACTGCAACAACGTCACCTTCGTCTACGTCCCGCGCTATACCCTCACCTATGATCCGAACCTGCCGGCCGGTTCCCGTTATGCCTATGACCCCAACGACGCCGAGTACCCCATCGTCGGCGTGAGCTGGGTCGGCGCCGTCAAGTTCTGCAACTGGTTGACGATCGACCATGGCCTGGACCCCAACCAACGCTGCTATGCGGAGGGGGAGACCCTTGACGACTGGCACCCCGTTACGATCGACAAGGCCGAGTGGGTCGATCGCGACTTGAACGACTCGGAACGCCAGACGCTCGTCGACGACTACGTGGGCTACCGCCTGCCGATGGACAACCTCGGCTGGGAAGCCAATGGTTGGCTCGACGGCCAGCCGAATGCGTACAACGAGTGGTACAAGGCCGCCGCCTACGACGCCAATGCTCCCGACACCGTGCGCGAGGGAAAGCATGGCGAGAAGGTCCCACCGGATCACTGGCAGTTCGGTTACGGCGGGGACGATCCGGACCTGAGCAAGGCCAATTTCACCCTCTACGACCCCAACGACCCGAACGGCATCGATCCGAACACGGTCCGGTTCCCCGTCCCAGTGGGGACCTATGCCGCCAACAACGGCAACCCGTGGGGAATCGACGACCTCAGCGGCAACGTCTACGAATGGGGCCAGGACTACTGCGGCAGCACCAGCGAGTTCATTCGACATGCGACGCATGGCAAGGCGTACAGCGGCGCCAATCCGACGGCGTCGCTGAGGCATTACCGACAGAGGGACAACGGGACGCACTTCCTCGGGCTTCGGGTGGTCCAAACGGGCAGCTTCAGCATCGACCTGGACACCGTCAACGGCCACCTGGGCCAGGTCGACGTCGATCCCAACGAGACCGTCTATCCCCCGGGGAGCGAGGTGACGCTGACGGCCATGCCGATTCCCAACGAGGTGTTCTCCCACTGGGAGGGCGACATCCCCGCCGAGCAACAGCTCGACTTACAGGTGACGGTCCTGATGGACCGCGACCGGAGCGTCACGGCCGTCTTCGGACAGCCACCGGTCGAGCGCTCGCTGACGGTTCAGACAACCGGCCAGGGCACCGTCACGCCCGGTTCGGGCACCTACGTCGACGGCACAGAGGTGACGCTGACGGCCGACCCCAACGAAGCGTGGCAGTTCGATCGGTGGGACGGCGACGTGCCCGACGGCAAGCAGAACGACAACCCACTCACGGTGGTCATGGATCAGGATCGAGCCCTGACCGGCGTCTTCACCGAGATCCCCCCGCCCGTCTACGCCCTGACCGTGGAGGTCACCGGCGAGGGGGTGGTCGTCCCCGGTTCGGGGAACCACACAGAGGGGACGGAGGTGACGCTGACGGCCGACCCCAACGATGGCTGGAAGTTCGATCGGTGGCAGGGCGATCTGTCTGACGCCAACGACACCGACAATCCCCTGACGATCACCATGGATCAGGATCGAACGATCGAGGCAAGGTTCGTGGAGGGGCCCTTCCCCGTGTACATGCTGACCGTTGAGGTCACCGGCAAAGGCAGCGTGATGCCCAACTCCGGGCCCTACACGCCCGACACCGCGGTACGATTGAGGGCCAGCCCCGCTTCAGGCTGGCAGTTCAAGACATGGGAAGGCGACGTCCCCGCCGAGCAAGTCACCGACAACCCCCTGATGTTGGTGGTCGATCAGGACCGTGCGGTGACAGCTTCGTTCATTGAGGCGCCTGCGACCGAACCCGAGGCGGTCCCCTGTTTCCCCGCTTCGGCTGGGGTGGCGGCCGCCCTCGTCGGCTGGGCGATGATCGTGATCGGGCCGCGTCGCCGATCGCGCACGTCGTAGGGGTCCACACAGAAGAGATCCCCCGCGCGACGCCCGGACGCTTCGGAGACGACGCTACTTCTTGACCGGCGCGATGGTCATGATCAGCCGCCGGCCTTCGAAGCGCGGTTCCCGCTCGACCTTGACCTTGTCCCCGAACTCGACCAGCATCTCCTTGAACATCTCCACCCCGATCTCGGGATGGAAACGTTCGCGCCCGCGGAACAACATGGTCAGCTGGACCTTGTCGCCGCGCGCCAGGAAATCGCGAACCCGCCCCAGCTTCGTCTCGCGGTCGTGGACGCCGATCTTTGGCCGGAAGCGGACCTCCTTGAGCTGCGACTCGTGCGGGGGCTTTTGCTTCTGCTTCTTCTTCTGCAGGTACTTCCATCTGCCGTAGTCCATCATGCGGCAGACGGGAGGACGCTCGTTCGGCGCGACCTCGACCAGGTCGAGATCTACCTCCCGGGCGAGCCGCAGCGCCTCCTCCGTCGACGTCACTCCCAGCTTCTCGTTGTCCTGGTTGATCAGGAGAACCGGGGAGATCCTGATCTGCTCGTTGATACGCAGTCCCTGAGCGATAGACCTTTACCTACCTTTCCAGTGGTGATCGCCGACGGACGGGCGCCCCCGAGCCGAGCACGGCACCACACCGCGCAAAGACCCAATCGACTCCAACGCCGCTGCCCATGGACCTCGATCACCGGGTCGAGACACCGCACCGCCTATCGAGCGCATGAATGTTGGCTCGGACATGCCGGCTAGCCGTCGTCCCTCCGTCCCTTGCGGGCGACCTCGTCCAGGCAGGCCATGATGAATTGGTCCAGCCGGGGATTGCCCTCCAGGACGTACTCCTCTGGATTTTCGGGGTTCCGGGCGTGCACCTGGACGACCCCTTCGGCTGCCTCCTGCTCTCCGACGAATATGATGTAGGGGATTCGGTACTGGCGGGCGCGGTGCTTCTTGGGCCCGGGCCGATCTGACGACCGATCGATCCCCGGCCGGAGGCCCGCCTTCCCCAGCGTTTCGTAAACGCTTTCGGCGTAGGCCGCGCTCTTGTCGCTCACGCTGATGACGCGCATCTGCTCCGGCGCCAGCCACATCGGAAACGCCCCCGCGTAATGCTCGATCAGCCCGCCGATAAAACGCTCCATGCTGCCCAGGACAGTCCGATGGATAATCACCGGCTCGTGGGGCGCGTTGTCCGGACCGACGTAGCTGATGCCGAACCGCTTGGCCGCCTGTAGGTCGACCTGATGGGTCGGGCCTTGCCACTCTCGCCCCATCGAGTCGATCAGCTTGATGTCGATCTTGGGCGCGTAGAAGATCCCGCCCCCTTCGTCGATCTCGTAGGGCAGTCCACGACGCTCCAACGCCGATCGCAACTCGTTCGTCGCCCGCTCCCATTCTTCATCCGTGCCGAGGTACTGCTCCGGGCGGGTTGCCAGGTAAGCCCTGTACTTGTAGCCGAACGACCGCATCATGAAGTCCATCAGCTCCAGGATGAGATCCAGCTCTTCGCCCAGTTGCTCGGGGGTGCAGAACGTGTGGGCGTCGTCTTGCGTGAACCCGCGAACGCGCAACATTCCATGCAGCGTCCCGGACGGCTCGTAGCGGTAGACCGTGCCCAGCTCGGCCATGCGGATCGGCAGATCGCGGTAGCTCCGCGTGTCAGTCAGGTACATCATGTAGTGCCCGGGACAATTCATCGGCTTGAGGTAGTAGTTCACCCCGTCAACGTCCATGGGCGCGTACATCATGTCCGCGAACTTCTCGAGGTGGCCGCTCCGCTGGTACATGCGCTCACTGGCAAAGTGCGGCGTGAAGACCAGATCGTAGCCGCGCTTGTAGTGCTCGTCCTTCCAGAACGTCTCGATCTGGTTCCGGATGAAGGCCCCGTTCGGGTGCCAGTGAATCAGTCCCGGCCCGATGTCCTCGTGAATGCTGTAGAGGTCGAGCTGCTTACCGAGCACGCGGTGGTCGCGCTTCTTGGCTTCCTCCAGACGGCGGAGATAGGCGTTGAGGTCCTTTTTGCTCGGCCAGGCCGTTCCGTAGACCCGCTGCAGCATCTTCTCGCTGGCGTCGCCGCGATAGTAGGCCCCCGCCACGCTGGTAATCTTGAACGCGGGGATCCTCCCGGTGCTCGGCAGGTGGGGACCGCGACACAGATCCTCAAACGCTTCGCCCGGCCGGCCGCCGGTCACGTAGAAGGTCAGGATGTTACCCTCGGCCCGCTCGGCGTTGTCGATCTTGTAACGGTTGCCCTCGGCCTGGAGCTTGGGCATTGCCTCGTCCCGGGACATTTCGTAACGGGTGAACGGCTTGTCGGCCTTGATGATGGCCTGCATGCGCTGCTCGATCTTCGGGAAGTCCTCGGGCGTGATCGCGTGGTCCAGGTCGATGTCGTAGTAGAACCCGTCCTCGACCGGCGGACCGTAGACCAGCTTCGCCTCGGGCCACAGCTCCAGGATCGCCTCGGCCATCACATGGGCGCAGCTGTGACGAAGCAGCTCGAGGGCATCGGCGTCGTCCTTGAGCGTCACCACGCTGAGGGCACAGTCCTCGGAGATAGGGTAGCTCAGATCGACGACCTGGGTGCCGTCTTGGCCCGAACTGACCCGTCCCCCGATGGCGGCCTTGGCGAGCCCCGGACCGATCTTCGCTGCCACGTCGGCGACCGTCGCGCCGGCGTCGACGGCGAGCGTGTTCCCATCTGGCAAGGTTACCTGGGGCATGATGTCACAAAAAAAGCACAGAAACCGATCTGACGCACCCGCCCGGGGCAAACGCTTCAGGTTTGCCGAGCGCCCCGAGCATCATGCTGTTGTAAGCGTCATCGGTCTGTGCCGCTGTATCTTTAGCCCTACAGCCAAGTTGTCCCCGGCCACCCCGCTGTCCGCCTTGCAGCCGGTCCATCTAGGATAAATATACACCGTCACCCATTGGCGTCAAGCGATTTGGCCGACTGGCTGCCCGTTCGGCGCCGTGTTTTCGCCGAGCTGGGCGGCGCCGCGGGAAACCACTCGGGGATGGCCTGCACCCGCCCGTTCCTGTCCACGCAGGCCAGAGAGATGGCTGCCTCGGCCAGGATGATCCCATCCCGCTTCAGGACGTAGGTATGGTCCACCCGGGCCCGCGTACACCGGGCCAGCGTCGTCGTGACCGTCAAGACGTCTTCGAACCGGGCGGGGGCTCGAAACCGGCACTCCAGCTTGTTGACCACGAAGAACACGCCCCGAGCCTCGCAGTCGCGATAGGACATCCCCATTCGGCGGAGCAGCTCAACTCTTCCTAACTCAAAATACTCAAAATATCGTCCATGGTGCACGTTGCCCCATGGGTCGCATTCGGCGTAGCGAACGCGGATTTCAGCATCGCAGCTTGGCGGGTCCTGATCCACGCCGACAATTGTCGCGATTGGCGCGGGCCGGTCAAGCTCAGGCCTGGCAGAGCCGATGGACCGTGATCTCGGGCCGGCAGTTGAACCGGACCTTCATGAGGTGTCCGAGGCCCCGCGTGACGTAAAGGACCTTGTCGTCGACACGGACCAACCCGGCAGCGTACTGGCGGTTGTCGACCGGCAGGAGGATCGGCCCGATCCACGGGATGCAGACCTGTCCACCATGGGTGTGGCCGGACAGGACGACGTCGACCGGCCAGTGGCGCAAGATGCCCATGCTGTCGGGGTTGTGGCTCAGGGCGATCACGGGCAGGTTGCGGGATGCCCCTCGGAAAGCCCCCTCCGGATTGCAGCGATCCACGAGCAGGTCGTCCAGTCCGATGATGTTGACGCCAGATCGGCCTCGGGTGATGACGGTCCGCTCGTTCCGGAGCACGTGGCAGCCGGCCCGGGTCACGGCGTCGGTCAGCCGGTCGGCGATGTCCCAGCGGATCGCGCCGGGCGTCCAGCAGTGGTAGTCGTGGTTGCCCAATGACACGAGCACGCCGTCCCGGGCCGTCAGGCGGCCCAGAAGACCGGCGGCCGTGGGTATCTGCGTCTTGAGTCCCCCCGTGATCAGATCGCCCGTGACGACGACCAGATCGGGCCCGATCGCGTTGATCCGGTCCATGCACCGCCGCAGGTAAGACGATGACACCCCCTGACACGTATGCAGATCGGAGACGTGCACGATGCGGTAGCCCGCCAGATCCGAACCCAGCCCCCGAACCGGCAGGTCAACGTTCGTCACCTCGACCCACCGCGGCTCGATCTGCCAGGCGTACACGCCAACCCCGGCCGCCAGCCCACCCCCTCCCAGCAGCAGCCGCTTGAGGGCGCGGCGTCGCGACGGGTGGCTTGGCGTCAAGTCCGCTCGCTCGTTTTGCTGATCCGGCATGGGATGGTAGGCCGATCGCCGCCGGCGCAGGGCCGGACGATAGCTTGCTGATACGACATATGATATCGGCTCGTCGGTCCAGGGGGCTTGCCGGAATGTCGGCCGCGGCTTGCTGGCGCACGGTGCAGACGGCTGGGCATCTGGGAGGTCGTCCGGCGGGACAGAACGGCTCGCGCTCCGCCCGTCACCGGACGCTACTTGACGACCTTGGCGAACAGCCGGTTGGCCGTTCGCTCGGCGATCTCCAGCTTGCTGCCGTCCTTCAGCTCCATCGTCATCAGTCGGGCGGCCAGGTCGTCGATCTTGTTCTTCCAATCGACCTCGATGTCGGCGGCGTTCTGCACGACCTCGCGGAGCTTGGCGCCCGCCGTGCCGTCGAGCTTCTTGAGGTCTTCGGTGAAGACCAGTGCGTCGGCGTAGCTGATCGGGCGGACGTTCAGCCGGATAATCCGCCGAACCGAGGCCCGCTTCCGCCAGGCCTTGCCGATGTCCAGTAGGATCTTGGCTTCGTGCTTCTTGGCCAGCTCCCGCAGCGCGATCACGCCGCCGCCGGTCCGGCCGGTGGTGTTCTTGGTGTATTCGTACTGTCTGGACATGAGCATCTTGGCCGAGTCGGTCTGGATGGCGCGGATCGTCACGACGCCCCGCCACTTGTAGAGTCGGGTTCCGCTGATGTCGACGGACCCGGCCGGCGTGGCCTCGGCGCGTCCGAGGACGACGACCTCGGCCTTGAAGGCGGCCCCCGCCGAGGCCACCTTGTTGACGTCGTCGTTGATGGCCGCCAACGCCAGGTCCCGCTGGCGGACTTCGTCGCTGATGCCTTTGTCCATCAACTGCACGTCCTTGTCGATGAAGAACCCCTCCAGTTCCGACTGCACCACGCCGTTGGTCCGCGGGGGCCTGTCGTCGGTGGTGTTGTCGTCCTCCACGACGATCAGGACGCAGCGCGGGTTGTCCTCGCCCTCCTTGATGTGGGCGAACTCGGCCCACTTTCGCCGGAACGTGGCCGGGAAGACCTCGATCTCCGCCTTGACGTACGTCAGACCGTCGGCCTTCTCGGTCTCGATCACTCGGACCACCCGGGCGAAGCCCGTCGCCTGCGACAGGATCTTGTCGTAGACGGTCTGGTAGTTCTTGGTCTTGGTCATCGAGTTGATGAAGGCGCCGCAGACCTGCTCGACGGCCCTGCGCTGGGCGTTGAGCGTCGCCTCTTCCTCCGCCTTCAGCCCGGCGCCGGTGGCCTTACCGACCACCGTGACCGTCTTGGATTCCTCACCGCCGCCCGCCGCGACGGCGCCGCATACCGGCATCAGGACGGACAGAACGATGACGAGAAGGCCCTGCTTCGGTTGGATATTCATAGTGAGTGCTCCTGCCTAGATGTCAGACACCCCAACGGCCGCGACGTTGGCCAGGCAGACAGGGGAAAACCTCGGCGGCCGTTATCGGCCCCCGCACGGGCCATTCTACTTGCGGCACCTGCCAGGTCAACGAGCCACCCGGGGCTCCCGGCCGAGTGGGAGAGCTGCTACGATGCTGCTTGGGGCATCACCGGAGCGTTCCACATGTACGACCGGCGCTATTCCAGATCGCGAGCCGAAAGGAGCATCGTCTTGTGATTGCGGGGACTCCGGCCGATGAGACCACGCCGTCGCCCCGACCCGCGAGGCGTCCGGACATCGACTGGGTCAGGGCGCTGGCCGTGCTGCTGCTCGTGCCCTTTCACGGAGCGTTGGTCTTCGGTCCCGCGCGGGGGTACCACATCAGCACGGGCGAGGACTACGCGCCGCTCATGTACGCGGCCGGCTTGGTGCACCAGTGGCACATGCCCCTCCTGTTCCTGCTGGCGGGCATGGCGACCTGGTTCGCGCTGAACTTCCGGACGGCGGGACAATACGCGGCAGAGCGGGTCAAGCGACTCGTCGTGCCGCTCGTCTTCGGCACGCTCGTGGTCGTTCCTCCCCAGATGTACTTCCAGCGCCTGAGCGAGGGGAGGTTCCAGGGCTCGTACCTGGCGTTCTATCCGCATTTCTTCGACGGGCTCTACCCCAGCGGGAACTTCACCTACAACCACCTGTGGTTCATCCTGTACCTGGTCGTGTTCTCGATGCTGTCGCTGCCGTTGCTCGTCCGGCTCAACCGGGAGGCGGGGCGGCGGTTCACCTCGAGGCTCGCAGCCGCCTGCCAGAAGCCAAGCGTGATATTCCTATTCGCGATGCCCGTCGCCATCACCGAGGTGATCTTCCGGGCCAGCTACCCGGGGCTCCAGACGCTCATCAGCGATTGGGCCAACTTCACGCAATATCTGTATCTGTTCATCCTGGGGTTCGTGATTTGCTCGGACGGGAGGTTCTGGCGTGCCGTCGAACGGCACGGCCTGGTGGCCCTCGTCTGCGGCATCGTCACCGTGTCGATCGGTGTCGGTTTGCACGTGGCCGGCAAAGCCCCTGCCCGAGGCTACTCGGTCGGGTGGAGTTTGTATATGGTCCTGCGGGCCTTCAACGCGTGGTTTTGGATGATCGCCATCCTTAGCGCGGGCATGAAGTACCTCAGCTTCGGCAACGGCCTGCTGCGGTACGTCCGCGAGGGAAGCTACCCCTTTTACGTCCTGCATCAGACGGTGCTCATCGCCATCGGCTTCTACGTCATGAGATGGAACACGGGCGTGATGGTGAGATACCTCACGCTCGTCGTTGCGACCCTCATCGCGACGACGCTCGTCTACGACGTGGTCGTGAGGCGAACGCGTGTGACGCGCTTCCTGTTCGGGATGAAGCCCCGACGGAGGTAGGGGGGCCCTCAGCGAGCGCCACCCTCGCCTCGAGCATGTGCGTAACCGTTCTGGCCCGACGTTTCAGTCTCCAGAAAACCAGGCACTTATCGCCACAGCCGGCTTGGGTTCTTGCCGATGCTAAGGATACGTGGTCAGCTCCGCGTGTCGGAGCCGGCATGCGCCGAATTCCTGGAGACGTCACCGTGTACGGACACAAAGAGCTGGCAGAACGGCTGGCCCGATTGACTCAGATCGGCATTGCCCTGAGCAGCGAGCGCGACTACGACAGACTGCTGGACAGGATTCTTCAGGAGGCCAGGGATTTCACGCACGCCGAGGCCGGCACGCTGTATTGCGTCGAGGGAAAGGGCCTGCGCATCGTGGCTGCCCAGAACGACGTCCTGACCCAGCGGGATGGGGACCCCAACCCGTCGGTGCTCGGCCTGGACAACCGCCTGCCCTTCTCGTCGGACAGCATGGCCGGTCACGTCGGCATCACGGGCGAGGTGATCAACCTCGAAGACGCCTACCAGATTCCCGACGATCGCCCCTATCGGTTCAACCCGGAATTCGACAAGCAGAACAACTACCACTCCCAGTCCATGTTTCTGGTGCCCCTGATCGACCCGGACGGGGCGATCCTCGGCGTCCTTCAGCTCATCAACGCGCGTGCGCCGGATGGCAGCACCTGTCCGTTCGATCCGCAGTGTGAGGACCTGGTGAAGTCGTTGGCCTCGCAGGCCGCCGTGACCTTGCGGAACGTGCGCCTCACCGAGCAGCTTCGGGCCGCGTACGCCGACACGATCTTCCGCCTGTCGGTCGCGGCGGAGTACAAGGACGAGGACACCGCCAACCACATCCGTCGCATGGCGCACTACGCAGCCCTGATCGCCCAGGCGATCGGGTTCGATCACGACCGCACCGAGATGCTGCTCTACGCCTCCCAGATGCACGACGTCGGCAAGATCGGCGTTCGCGAGTCCATCCTCCAGAAGGCCGGGAAACTCACGCCCGAGGAGTTCGAGGAGATGAAGCAGCACACGCTCCTGGGGGCCCGGATCTTCGAGGATACCGAGGTGCCGGTGCTGCGGATGTCGGCGACGATCGCGCTGACGCACCACGAGAGGTATGACGGGACGGGCTATCCTCAGGGACTCCGCGGCGAGGAGATCCCGATCGAGGGCCGGATCGTCGCTCTTGCGGACGTTTTCGACGCTCTATCCTCCAAGCGATGCTACAAACCCGCGTTCTCCATCGAGAAGTGCCTGCGAATCCTCGGGGAGGAGCGCGGTCGGCATTTCGACCCCGACTTAGTCAGCGCCTTTCTGTCTCGACTCGACGACGTGCTCACCATCCGCGACCACTACTCATCGACCGAAGACCCCACCCAGGTCCTCGAGCGCCCCCGGCCGGAGAGCGTCCCGGCGTGACCGCGGACTAGGTCGCTACTGGGTCGCCTCGATGAACTGAACGGGCAGGAGCGGGCATCCCTTCTTGGCCTCGAGCAGGAAGTAGGCCTCTGCACGCTTCCGGCCGCACGCCTTGCCGCGGCGGCGATGCATGCTGTCGTGCATCTTCCACAGCTCGGTCGGGTCCTGGCTGACGATGCAGTCGACGGCCCTTTTCTTGATATCGAGGACCGGCTCGATGTCGAGATACAGCTCCGGCCTGAAGCCCAGCGACTGGATGTCCGTATACACCTCGTAGAAGTACAGGTTCCAACCGCCTTCCTTCTTGTAGCACAGCCAGGTGAGCGACCCGACCACATGGTGGTTCGGGTGCGTGTCGAAAGGCCAGTGCGCCACGACGACGTCCGGCTTGACGTCTTCGAACCACGCCGAGACGGCCTGGATCGTGTCAGGATCGGCCCAGAGCTTTTCGTGGGCGTAGGGGAAGAACTTCGGGGTAGCACCGAGGACCTTGCACGCCGCGGTCGATTCGGCCCGCCGGACGGTGTCTTCCGGCTGGCCCTTGATCTTGCGGTTCCCGCGGAACGTCGTCGCATACGCGCAGATGACCTCGTGCCCCGCCTGGGTGAGCGTCGCGATCAGTCCGCCGGCCCCGGTCTCCGGATCGTCACAATGCGCCCCGAAGACGACGACGCGCAGTTTCTTCTCGCCCGCCTCCGCGCCCGAGGCCACCGCGCCGGGCTGCAGGGCAAACACAGCCGGCAGGCACAACAACGCAAATGAGGGGATTGCTGAATCCATGATGTGTACCTCCCTATGGGTTTTGGGCGCGGATGCGCCATTTGCCGAGCTGCCTGCCGTCCGGGTCCACCAGACGGACGGTGTCTCCGGCGCGAACGTCGGTTACGCCGGGAAGCTTGGCGAGGTCTATCAATTCACCTGCGCGGACATCGATGTGTGGGACGCGTCTCTTGCCGGACCGGCTGACGATCTGCAACCGGCCGTCGCAGAAGACGGCGAGCTGTCCCATACACCCATGCGTCGGACATCGCCGGATCGGCCGGAGCTCCGCGCCGGCGTCGGTGACGGCGATCACCGGACCCGTGCCGCGCGCCAGGTGAAGTCTGGTTGCGTAGGAGAACTGCTGCCCCGGCCGGAGCCGGGCGAACGGCGAGAGGACCTCGCTCTCGATCAGCAGCGGTTCGTCGGACGCCATCTTGACCGTCTTGTCGGCCAGCTCGATCTGGCCCGGCCCGCTGGCCCAGAACTCGACCGACGCGCCGTCCGGGTGCTCCTGGTTCGGCTCGGGGGGGAAGGTGTGGGCATACAGGTACCCAGACGCCTGATGTGTCACGGCCAACCAGCCGGCCACGTTGTCCGAACCGACCTTGCCCACGCGATAGCGGTAGCCCAGGCGGAATAGCCTGACGCTCGCGGACGATGCGACCGACGCGTCGACCGAGAACTGGGGGTTGTCCTTCGGCCCGAACATGACGTAGTAGCCCTTGGGGTATCGGCTCGTGGGATTCAATGGCGACCAGGCCTGTACGTCCGCTCTGCGAGGGTCCCAAGCGATGGGGCCCCCCTTCTTCTTTACATGTCCCGCGTGCTGGGTGACCTGCCAGATGCCCCAGCGAACGGGTCGGTCGACGACGTTGACCATCGTGGCCGTCAGCTCGACCGTGGACGTGCGCGGACGGACCCGAATCTCGCGGATGAAGCGGATGCCGGCGTATAGATCCTGCGGGCTGGTCAGGCGGACGGCGGTCTCGGCCGGGCCGGCTGACAGGATCTCTAGCTCATACGCGCCGTTGTCCACCACGCCGCCCTTGTAGACCGGGTCGGGCGGACCGGGCCACTGATCGGGTCTCTCGAACCCCTGCGGCGCGGGCCACAGCTTGTCGCCGCCGTAGTTGGCCCAGTCGGGCGGCTTCTTCGCCTGCGTAGCGGCGTTGGCGATCTTGCCCGTGGCGTATGAGACCACCTCGCCCGCCAGCTTGGGATTGACCCACAGGTACTCGGCCTCACCGAGCCGTAGCTGGATGATCCGCCCGCCAAGCTGCGGCGCGACGACGACGTCGATCCGGCCGTTGCTCAGCTCGACGCACTGCCATCCCTCGTAGTCCACGTTGCGAACGCGGCAGGCGTCGCCGGCCGACGTCGGCGTTACGAACATGCCCCAAGCAACCAGGGCGCCCCCCACCACGACCGTCGCGTCGTGACGCATCTTCGATACTCCGCACCCCCTGAACCGGCCAAGCTGTGTGGCCGCAAGTATTGGCCAGATCCCCAGCGGTCGCAAGGCCCGACGGGCCATGCGGCGCGTCCGGATCGAATCGCTCCCAGGGCTCGTGCCGGCGCCGCAGTCATGATAGCATGATGGCCCATGTTCGAATGGCTTGCCAAGTACGTCGGCGCGAAGGTCCTGTTGGCGGCGTGCGCGCTGGGCTGCATCCTGGCGGGCATCTGGTTCTACCAACATCCCGAGGACCTGCGGGCGCTCTGGAGCGTGATCCGTCTGACGCTGGCGTGGCTGGCGTTCGTCGCGCTCCTGCCCTGGGCGCTGTTCTTCGTTCCGCCGATGGTCGTCAAGGCGGAGTCGAACGCGCTCAGCGCGGCCATGCTTATCGGTTACGTCGTCGCCGACGCGCTGGCGGCGTTCTGGCTGGCTGGCTGGCACGTCGGCAGCACGTTGGGATGGGTCGTCCTGCTCGCCGGCTTCCTGGCAGCGGCCGTCTACAACTTCCTCGTCTGCGAATCCATCGCCGAGCGCGCGGAGGATCGGCTCTAAGCGGGCCGGGGTCCGGGTTTCGGGATCCGGGTTCCGGGTCTCGGGGATGCGGGCAGTTTTCGCTATCTGCGCAGATGTCCAGCGTCGTTCCGATCGCCTACTGGGTCAAAGGGGGGTGACGACGCGAGGGGGTTGATAGGTAACCTGTTGTTGCGCAAGAGCATCGGACTTCTTCCATTGCGTGGGTCAGTGGGGAGGCGGGCCTAACCTTGCCACCGGAGCCCGTGTCTAATATATGGACATGCATGCAGGCAAGCAGCCAGCAGGTCGAGGACCGGCTCGTCGACGCGGAGATGGTCCGGCGAACGCTCGCCGGGGACACCACCGGATTCGACGAGTTGATCCATCGCTACCAGCGTCGGGCGGTGTCGGTGGCCTATCGGCTGCTGGGCAACGCCCACGACGCGATGGAGGTTTGTCAGGAGGCCTACCTGCGGGCGTATCGCGCCCTGGAGTCCCTGGAGGACCCGGAGCGGTTCGGGCCTTGGCTGATGCGGACGGTCAGCAACCTGTCGCTGAACTTCCGGCGTGCCCGAAAGCCCAGCAGCCCGATCCCGGTGGACGATTGCCTGCTGCCTGGCGGCGAGGACGGCATGGGCAGCGACTGGACGGCTAGCGCCGGGATGCCGCCGGACGAGACGCTGGCGTCGGAGCTGGGCCGGGCCATCTCGTCGGCCGTCAACGAGCTGCCTGAGAAACAGCGGCTGGCGTTGATCCTCTTCGCGATCGAAGGCATGCCGCAGAAGGACGTCGCCGAGGTGCTCGAATGCAGCGTAGAAGCCGTCAAGTGGCACGTCTTCCAGGCCCGGAAGACCTTGAAGGGGAAACTGGCGGATTACATATAAGCTTGGGCGGCAGCGCGACGACGATGATGATGAGGGTGCCGGTGGACAGACACACCGTTGGACTGATGGAATCGTGCCGTGGACATTGACCCAGAACAACTCGAGTTTCTGATGAGCCAGGCCATCGACGGGCAGTTGTCGGCCGAAGACGCCGAACGGCTCGAGCGCCGCCTGGCCGACGACGCCGACGCACGGGCCGAGTTCGAACGAATGAAGCGGCTTAACAGCCTGCTCGGCCAGTGGGGACAACGGCCGGTCCCCGTCGATGACGAGCAGGTCGGACATCTGCTCGGGGAGCGCGTTCGCCAGGACCCGGAGTTCGCGATCAGCCAGCTTCTCGACGGTGACGATGAGGCCGGGCGCGAGCTGGCCCGCTACGCCGAGCGGGATCCGAACGTCGGGCTGTTGGCGCACGAGTACCGACGGGTCGAGATGGTCGTGCGGGCATGGGGGGCGATCGACCCCCCGGTCGATCACGAACGGTTCTACGAGCGCCTGTGTCAGACGATTCGGATTGAATCGGCCCGTCGCGGGCGGACCTGGCCGCAGCGGATCATCCGTCTGTACGCGCCGCTGGCAGCGGCGGCCTCGTTGGTGATCGCGATGGGCGTGTGGTGGATGGTCAGGACGGCAGGCCCGATGGCGACGGGCCCTGCACGGATCGAGGTGGCCCTGGTCGGTCCGCCCACAGCCGAGCCGGAGGCCAAGCCCGTGGTGGAAGTCTCGTTCGGGCTGGCGCCGGGTGCACCGATCCAGTCGATCGCCAAGGCCACGGACGGCGGCGGCAGCGGGGTCGTGGTCTCCGTCGGCGGATTCCAGGGCCCGCGGGAGGCCGCCCCAGACGAGTCGGCCGAAATGATCTTCTGACGCAGTGACGTGACGTCGAACGGAACAAAGCCGCGTAGAACGCCAAGAGGTCATCGATGATAGGAAACATACCTGCGATGAGGCCGCCGAGATGGGCGGTCTTCCTATGTCTGTCGGCGGTGGTGGCGCCGGGCGCATCCAGCCATGGGGCGGGGGAATCGAAGTCGCTGCGAGCGCTGATCCAACAGGCCCTCGACCAACAAGTGGATATCACCATCGAGAAGCAACCCCTGTCGGCCGCCTTCGAGCTGATCGGCAAGAAGACGGGGGTCAAGCTGACGATTCGTCCCCAGGTGGTGGAGCTGCTGCCGTACGGCCACCAGACGGTCGTGAACGCCAAGATCCAGAACGTGTCGCTGCGGCAGGGTCTCAGCGAGATGTTGAGCCATCTCGGCATGGTCCTGCAGGTTCGGGACAACGACGTGGCCATCGAGCCGACCGACCCGCTCCGTCGGGTCTGCCGTCGGGTGACGTGGAGCGAGCTGCGGCAGCTCCGGGAGCTGCATACGACGCCGTGGACGTCCGAGGCGGCGGCCAAGCTCCCGTTCCATTTCGAGATCCGCACGACCGGCGACGCCCGAAAGGAGTTGCTGGCCGAGGCGGGCAGGGTCGGCAAGGGCACCGTCGCGGAGGTCCTCGAGGCCGCCTGCGACCAGCTCGATTGGGCCTGGTACCCCTGGGACAACTGGATCGTCGTCCTGACCCAGACCGATCAGGCCGAGCGGTTCGTCGAGAAGCCGGTCTCGCTCCGCTACAACCACGCGGCGCTGATCGACGTCCTGTCGGATCTCGCCCGCCAGGCCGACCTCCGGCTGCGGCTCGAGCCGGGCGTGCTACAGGGCCTGCCCGTCCAGACGCGGCAGAACTTCACGCTGATGATGCGAGACAACACGATCCGGACGGCCTTGGAGATGATCAGCGGCGCGACCGGGCTGGCGTACGACGTCACGCCCAAGGAGATCGTCATCAAGCACACCGAGACGAGCAAGGCCGCCGCCACGCAGCAGACCACCGTCATCCGCTCGCACGACCCGATCGTGGGTGAGGTCTCCGTCCAGGGCAAGAGCGGCGCGACGTTCAGGTTCTGGATTCGTGAGTCCCACCTCTCTGACCAGCTCAACGAGTGGCGGAAGCAGAAGATCCGCGAAGAGGTCAGGCGGATGGAGCAGGAGCTGGCGCCCTGACCCTCCCGGGGGTCCGAGGTCAGTCGGTTGTCGGTACGCCTCAGGCGGACGAAGGTCGTCCGGTCCTCGATTTTCGAAAAAGGCGAATCCTCGCGGTAACAAGCTCAGGTCCGACTTGCGGTATGCCGATAGACCGATCGCGGGGGCCCATAACAGTTTGGATATCTCGCCCAGAGAAAGGCCTTGACGGCCTGGGTGGAGCGGGCCTATCAGTCTGTGTAGGAGTGCTCCGGCAGGATTCGCCATGTTCCTCCCGATGCGAGGCCTTGCACATCACCTGGCGCTGGCCTGCTTCTTGACCGCATGCACAGGCCTCGAGCAGGCCCTGCACCTGCATGTTGTTAGTTACCATTCTAAGTCCAAGGATTGTCAGGTATGCTACCAGTTGACGGTGGGCTCGCACGCCGTGGTGGACGTTGCCCCACCTGTGATCAACACGTTGGCGGTCTCTGCTTCCGCCGAACGGATCGTCGCCGAGCCCCCCGTGGCGGGACCCGAGCATCAGCCGTTCTCACCCAGGGCTCCCCCCAGCAGCGACCTTCCCTAGCCCGTAATGTGACCGCTTGACCTCACGAACCGGCGCCAGCGATGCCGGCTTGCCGCGCATTCGGCGAGCCGGCGCGTGGCGTGACGGCATCGGATGTCAGCAGGCTGGCGGTTGGACCGACGGCCTCCCTACAACCTGGTTAAGGAGGACCGCTATGAGCACGCGAGATGTACCATCTCGGCGATCATTCACACTGGTCGAGCTGTTGGTGGTGGTGGCCATCATCGCCCTGCTGATCTCGATCCTGTTGCCCGCGCTGGGACAGGCGCGCAAGCAGGGCCGGGCGACCGCGTGTCTGAGCAACATGCGCGGGATGGGCATGGCCGTCCTGATGTACTGCAACGAGAACCGGGATTGCCTCGTCAACGTCGGGCTGTCCCACGGCGGGGCCCACTTCGAGCCGGAGGAGGCGTGGATCAAGACGCTCAGTGCGTACTACAGCAACAAGCTGCTGGCGCGATGTCCTTCGGACCGAAGCCCGCACTGGACGCTGCCCATCGACGGCAGCCCCGAGGTCCACATGCCGGTCGAGGACCCCAACGACCCGCTCTACCCCAAGCTTCGTCACGTGAGCTACGGGATGAACGGGTATACGCACTTCGCGGTTGGGCCCCCGAACGATCAGCGAGGGCCCTACAACCGTTTGGGGATGTTCCGCAGGCCGGCCACGACCATCTACATCGTCGAGATGGCCGAGGAAGGTGAGTACGCGACCGCCGACCACGTTCATCCCGACAACTGGGTTACCAACCCAGAGGAGTTCGCGGCCGAGCAGGTCGAGCTGGAACGTCACCGGGGTAAGGCCAACTACAACTTCATTGACGGCCACGCAATGTCCCACACGTTCGAGGAGACGTACGAAATCGACCTGGAGGCCAGTGAGTTTCCCAACATCGTTTGGGCGCACAACATGTACGATCCCGAAGTTGCATGGTAGTCGGGGCTTGGTTCGAGAGGAGAACGCTCATGGAGGCGGACTGGTCCGTCCGCCCGGGGGCCCCAACCATGAGAAGGAAAGGAAGGAGAAACGATGAGCACGAAGTCTTGCGGTGTGTTGGCCATCCTGTTGGCCGCTTCGGGCCTTGCACCGGGAATCGCCGTGGCGCACGAGCACCACGAGGGCGATTTCGTGGTGGCACGTAGCCCGGGGGATCAGCTCATCCTCAATGAGGAAGACGGACGTCACGTCGACGAGCCGATCGACCTGACCCCGATCCCGCCTGGCGGGCTCGTGGAAGGTTGGAGTGAGGATGACCCCGGGTTCGACCACCAGCACGAGGACGAGGCCGGCTACCTGGCACTCGAGAGCGGCGCGGAGATCTGGCTGCAGATCGTGTCTCTCGACCCGGCCTTGAAGCTGATCTCGGACAACATCCCCTACGACGAGCCGAACGACCTGATTTACCTTGGCGATCACGAGATCCACAAGCATATGACCTGGTGGGTCGATTCCGAAGACGCCGGGTTCAATCCGACGCAGGGCGCCTGGTTCGGTACGTTCGAGCTGATCGACGAGGGGATGACGGGTTACGGTGATTCGTCGCCCTTCACGCTCGAGTTCCACATTCCGGAGCCCACGACGCTGACGGCGTTGGCGTTGGGTGGCCTGCCGATCCTGCTGGGACGGCGCCGCCGGGCTGAGCGTTGACCGGCGCTGACGCAGGTTGCGCATCGTAGCGATGATTTCGGGGGCCGCCGGCGGAGTGCCCATCGGCGACCCCCGTTCTGCGCGCTGATCCTCTCTGATGTCCTTCGCGGCGAGAGGCGGCATGGTCGGACGTGGCGGGTCGTGATATGCTGCCGGCACGTCCGCGCCTTTGTGCGGCGATGACAGAGAGGAGAATCCCTGTGACCCAAAGAAGACGCGACACGATTCGCGTTCTGGCCGCGGCGTCGGCGATCTGGCTGACCGGCTGCGGATTGGCCGAGCGGAGGGTCTACGTCTGTCCGGACGGCAACGATGCGTGGTCGGGGCTTCTGGCCAAGCCCAACGCGGCGCAGACGGACGGGCCTGTGGCGTCGTTGATCGGCGCGCGCGATGCCATCCGTCGCCTCAAGGCCGACGGCAAGTTCAACCGGCCCGTACGCGTGATCGTCGACGGTGAGATACAGCAATTCGAACCGCTCGTGCTGACGCCCGAGGACAGCGGCACGGCGGAATGCCCCATCATCTACGGGCAGGCGATGTACCCCATGCCGCTCATCACCGCAGGCCGGCGGATCACGGGCTTCAAGGAAGGCAAGGACGGCGTATGGACCGTGCACGTCCCGGAGGTGGCATCGGGCCAGTGGCGGTTCGAGCAGCTGTACGTCAACGGCCGGCGGGCCGTCCGCGCCCGCTCGCCCAACAAGTTCTACCACTACATGATCCGCAACGTGCCGCACGGGATCGACCCGGCCACGGGCAAGCCGGGCAACTTGGCCAACCGGGCCTTCATCGCCCGAGCGGGTGACATTAAGCCGCTGCTGAAGGTCCCCAAGGACCGGCTCAGCGACGTGGCGCTGGTGGCGTACCATTCGTGGGCGGTCTCGGTACACCGGCTTGCGTCTGTGGAGCCGCGGACCTCGACGGTGATCACGACCGGCCCGGCCGTCTGGCCGTTCTGTCGATGGGGTCCGAACCAGCGATACCACCTGGAGAACTACCGCGAGGCCCTCGACGAGCCCGGCGAGTGGTTCTGCGACCGCGACGGCACGCTCAGCTACATCGCGCGACCCGGTGAGGACATGACCCAGGCCAAGGTGGTTGCGCCGGTCGCCGAGCAGTTCGTCAAGCTCGTCGGCGAGCCGGAGCTAGGCCTGTACGTCGAGCACGTCACACTGAAGGGACTGGCGTTCGCCCACGCCGGGCACATCCTGCCCGACAAGGGCCACAGTAGTCCACAGGCGGCTTTCCACATCCCTGCGGCGGTCATGGCCGACGGGGCCAGGCATATCGCCATCGAGGACTGCAGCATCAGCCAGGTCGGCATCCACGGCATCTGGTTCCGGCGTGGGTGTCAGCACTGCCGCATCGCTCGGTGCTTCATCCATGACCTCGGCGCCGGCGGCGTGCGGATCGGGCAGGGCTGGGACAACGAGAAGCCCGCCCCACACGACCAGACCGGCCACATCGTCGTCGACGACAACCTTGTCTACGCCGGTGGGCTGCTTTTCCACGGCGCGGTGGGCGTCTGGATCGGCCACAGCGCTCACAACAAGATCACCCACAACGACATCAGCTACTTCCGTTACACGGGGATCTCGGTGGGGTGGCGATGGGGCTACGGCGACAGCCAGGCCCACCACAACGAGATCGCCTACAACCACGTCCACCACCTCGGCTGGGGCGTGATGAGTGACATGGGCGGCATCTACACGCTCGGGCCCTCTCCGGGCACGACGGTGCACCACAATCACTTCCACCATATCTACTCCTATGATCGCTACGGACGCGGCGGTTGGGGGCTGTACAACGACGAGGGCAGCAGCCACATCGTCATGGAGAACAACCTGGTTCACCACGTCAAGACGGGCGGCTACCACCAGCACTACGGCAAGGAGAACGTCATCCGCAACAACATCCTGGCCTACAGCATGGACGGCCAGCTGCAGCGATCTCGGGTGGAGAAGCACCTGTCCTTCACGTTCGAGCGGAACATCGTCTACTGGGACGACGGCGAGCTCTACACGGCCGGAAGCTGGAAGGACGAGAACGTCGCCTCGAGGAACAACCTGTACTACGACGCGTCGGGCAAGCCGGTGACGTTCCACGGCAAGACGCTCGAGGCGTGGCAGAAACTCGGCAAGGAGCCCGGCTCGATCGTGGCCGACCCGATGTTCGTCGATCCCAAGGCAGGCGATTTTCATCTGAAGCCCGGCTCGCCGGCGGGTGAGATCGGGTTCAAGCCGTTCGACATCAGCAAGGCCGGCGTCTATGGCAATCCGTTCATGGTCCAGGCGGCCGAGTTACTCGCGTCGGCGGATCGGCCGGTCGAGTTCGCCCCGCCGCCGCCTCCCCTGCCTCCGCTGACGTTTCGCATCGACTTCGAGGCCGCCCCCGCCGGCAGCCAACCGCCCCACGCGCGGGTCTACACCGAGGGCAAGGGCGACCATGTCTGCGTGGTCGACGGCGGTCCGCCTGGCAGCAAGCGTTGCCTGAAGATTCAGGACGCCCCCGGCCTGAAACACGGCTACAACCCGCACTTCTTCTGGAGCCCGGGCCATACCGAGGGCGTCACACGGTTCACGTTCGACATCCGCGTCGAGGCCGGTGTCGTCATGTACGTCGAGTGGCGCGACGGTCACAGCCCCTATCGCGTCGGCCCCAGCCTATGGGTGCGAGACGGCAAGCTGATCGTCGGCGGCAAGCCGTTGCTCGACATGCCGACCGGCAAGTGGGTGCACATCGAGGCGGCGGCGGGACTGGGCGAGAAGTCCACGGGCACGTGGGACCTGTCGGTGACGCTGCCGGGCCAGCCGGCCAAGCGCTTCGAGAAGTTGAAGAACGGTAGCGCCGATTTCAAAACGCTGCAGTGGCTGGGCTTCAGCAGCAGCGCCACTCACAGCGCCGTCTACTACCTGGACAACCTGGCGCTGACGAACGCCAGCGTCAAGTAGTCCAGGCGTTCGCCCTTGTTAGGGAGGCAGAAGATGCCAGTTGCACGGAAGAGATCCTGCGTGGTCGCACTTGTTTGTGCGGTCAGCCTGGCAGTGATGCCGGGGTGCGTCGGCAGCACGAAGATCGAGGCGACCGGCGCCGGTCACGAGTGGTGCGTCGTCCCTCAGAGCGGGGTGAGCGCGGACTTCTTCGGGGACGACCCCCTTGCGGAAGGAGGGCTGCCGGTACTGTCCTTCGCGAAAGTGTGCAAGGAACGTCGTCTGTTGGCGCTGGAGATCCGGCCAGTGAAAGACGTGCCTGCGGCCAAGGCACTGGAGTTGAAGTACCTGCTCTCCCTGCCCCGCGGGCAGTCTGCTAGGCTGGTACTCTTGCTTTTCGAAGAGGAGGGTAGCGCCTGGTACAAGATGAGCCCCCAACCCCTCCGCGCGCTCGACTCGGAGACGGGCTACCCCCTCGATTCGAAGACGGGTCCCGCCACCACACAGGAGTGGTGTGATGAGGACGCGGAGCTGAGCTTCCTATCCTGTTGCGTCCGGCTCCCTCTGACAGGATTCAGGCAGGCAGCCTTCAGCCGGGATGCCGATGGGCAACTCGGGCTAGACCACGTGCGCAAGGCTTGGATAGGACTGGCTCTGGACGGCCCCGTGAAGGGCTCCTTGTGGATCCGCAGCGCGGCATTCACTTCCGAGCCCTTCCAGCCCACCGAGCCCTTGCGCGTCACGGCCGACTCGGCCGGGTTGTGGACGGTCGCGAAGGACCCGGCCGTCCGGGCCAGGCTGAGCACGCCCAAGGAAGGTCCGCACGACAAGGCATGCATGAAGTTCGAGTTCACGTTTCCCCTGAACCGCCACATGTTCGCGCTGCCGAAGATCCAGCTGCCCGAGGCGGAATACGAGGGGTACGGGGCGCTCCGATTCGCGTACAAGGCCCAGCTGCCGAAGGGCATCGACGCCCTGCTGGTGTCGGTGTTCGAGCAAGACGGCTCGCAGTACTACGCCACGCCCGCTCCGCCGCCGAGCCGAGTCTGGCGGACGGTCACGCTGCCGTTCGCGTCGTTCAAGCTCGGCGAATGGTCACGGGACGAGAACGGCCAGCTCGACCTGCAACAGATCCGTTCGGTCCTCATCGGCCTACACGGGACCGCCAAGGCGGCACCGGGCACCGGCGTCATCCTCGCCACCGATGTCGAGTTCGTCCCGCGGGCGAAGACATCGGACCGCAAGTGATCTGCGTGGGCTTGTCGGACCGATACACAAGAGCTTGACCTCGCCTTGGGAAATCCGTTGAATGATAGGTGAGGAAGCTTAGAGGATCCGACTGCGATGAACCCGAGGATAACGGCCGATCCGAACATCTGCGGGGGCCAGCCGTGCATTGCCGGGACGCGGATTCCAGTGCACATCATCTTGAGCCATCTGGCGGCCGGCGATAGCGTCGAGACCCTCCTGCGGGACTTCCCGCGCATCCAGAAGGCCGACATCGAGGCCTGTCTGGAATACGCGGCCTACCTCTGTACCGAGAAGACCCTTGTAGGATGAACAACTGGCCTGCTACCGCCCCGGCCTCGGCTCGCCGGGGCGGTACTCGGCCTCGAGATGTTTGCGGAGCTCGACCTCGTCGAGCCAGACGTCTTTGAGCTTCCGCGCCGCGAAGAGCGGGGCCTGATCCGCGTAGTGGGGCGACGATTCGTCGAGCGTCGCGCTGCCGAACTGGTGGATGCTCCGTGAGTGGACCTTCCCGTTGCGGTCCCAGGTGACCAGCAGGATGTAGGAGTCGCCGCCGGCCAGCACGATGCGGTCGTTCTTCCACCCACCGTAGGTCGCGTGCAGCGCGTCGGGACCACCGCCCATGCCGACGTCGACCTTACCCCGGACCAGCCGGTTGACCTGTTGCCAGGGCATGTCGATCCGGCCCAGGGCGTCCTTGAGTTGATGGGCCTTCTGGGCGAGCGTCTTGATCAGATCGGGGCCGGGCCTGCCCCGCATCCGAGCGCGGACGATCGGTTCCATGGCCAGGACGGCAATGGCGGTTCCCCGGCTGTCGGGGGCGGCCGAGAAGTCCCAGTTCCGCAGCACCTCGATCGCCTCGCGGACCACCGGGTCCTCCGACGGGGGCGCCGCCAAGATCTCCCGCATCAGCTCGCCGGCGTACGACTTGCGCGAGTACTTCCAGTCGTACTTGTAGGCGTAGAACTCCTCCTCGGTGATCGACTCGTCCGCCCCGTACAGCTCCAGGATCCGCCAGCTGCGGTTGGTCATGTACGCATGCGGCTCGATGCCGAACGTCTTGGAGTAGTCCGCCTCCTTGGGGTTCTCCGGGCCGATCGTCGCGCGGAACGGCGTGGCGTTGCAGTTCTGGAAGAAACCCGACTTGGGGTTCCGCACCTGGGGCAGCTTCTCGAACGGGAGGTACTCTTTCCAAAGCGTCTTGGAGGTGTTGCCGGGCACGTGCTTGGCCCAGTCATAGCCCTCCGCCCGCAGGGGCAGGAGGGCGTTGTAGATGTACCAGATGTTGCCCTTGGCGTCGGCGTAGCCGACGTTGAAGGACGGGATGGCGCGGATCCGCATGGCCTGTTCGAATTCCCTGATGTCCCGCGCCTTGCCCATGCGGTACCACTGCTCGATCTGGCGGATGTCGCCGTACCCGGCATAGCGGACGGCGTAGGCCCCGTGCGTCTGCCGGATGACCGGACCGTGGACCGAGTAGCGGACCTTGCGATCCAGCGTCATCTTGGCGTTCCCGACCAGCTTGACCTCGATCTTGACCCGCTTGATCTCCAGGTCCCGCCACTGCCCGTCGAACTTGTACTGCACGGGGTTGTCCGGGTTGATCTCGAGCTCGTAGATGTCGGCAAGGTCAGGGCTGTTGACGGTGTGGGCCCAGCCGAGATGGGGGTTGTGCCCGTGGAGGATGACGGGCGTGCCCGGGAACGCCCCGCCGACGATGTCCAGGCCCTCCTCGCTCTTGAGCCGGGCCTCGTACCAGGCGACGGGGCCCGTCCAGGGCTGGTGCGAGTTGATGGCCAGATGCGTCTTGCCGTCGGGCGTTCGACTCGGGGCGACAGCGAACGTGTTGGAGCCGATGGGCAGGTGGTGCGTCAAGATGTCCCCGCCCCTCGCCGAGGTCTTCTTCTTGGCCGCTCCCTTCTTGGATTCCGGCTCGAGGAGCCGACGCACCTGCCTGTCCAGGCCGAAGAACAGCGGCGTCTTGATGACAAAGCCGGCGACGATGTCCTGTCCCCTCACGGGCAGGACGCCGGGGAGGACCTTCTCGGGATGGAGGGCGGCGTAGTGGTTGTATCCGTCGGCAGCAGCATCGCAGATCGCCCGGGTCTCGGGGGCCAAGTCGGTCGCGTACTTCTCCTCGACGATCTCCTGGTAGCGGAACAGCTTGACCAGGTAATCGAAGGGGACGGCCTTGAACCCCTGGATCGAGGCGAGACGGGCACGGGAGAGGAACAGGGCCTCCTGAATCGTCTCGAAATCGTCCTCGCAGTGGGCGTAGGACAGGCCGTAGGCCACGTCGGCGTCGGTCTTGCCGTAGATGTGCGGCACGCCCCACGTGTCGCGGAGGATCCGCACGTCGTACTTTCCCTTCGGCGGGATCAGCTTCTCTGGCGCCGGGGATTCCTGCGCCGCACACACCGACAGCACCGCCGTCAGACCCAAGACCGACGCACATCGATACAACGTCCCGTTCATGGTTCTCCTCCCGATGATCGCTTCGCCCGCATCCCCGCAGGGCGCTCCCTGCCGGTCTCATGCTGCGCCCTGGGACGTGCATGTTACCAGACTGTCCGCTCTATGGGTGAGCCCCGATTCCCCAGATGGGATGCATGGCGTGGTCTAGATGACGTACAATCCAGCCGCGGAGACACAGGGCGTTCTCGTTGCCAAGGACAGGCAGTCCGGGGAATCCAATGGGCGAGAGCGGGCGAAGCGCGCTTCGGGATGTGCTCACGCAGTCCCCAACGCGGAAAGGACCCCTGATGACTTGTCCCTACGAGCGCAGGATACACCGCACGACTCGCCCATACACAGTGACCTTGTTGATCCTGGGATTCGCAATCAGCAGCGCGACCGACAAGGCCAAAGGAGAAAGCCGATTGACCGAAAGGGCAGTCAAGGGCCGGTACCGCGTCTTGTACAACCAAGACTGCACGGACCTGTTCGATAGGGCAGAGAAGGTTACCCCCCAGGATGTCCAGCGTATGGTGGACGAAGTTGCTCAGGGCGGGGCGGATGTGATGCTGGTGAACCCGAACGCCCAGCGTGTCAACTACCCGAGCAAGGTCTGGCAGACCTATTGGGAGGGGTACAAGAAGGGCGACCGTTCGTTTTTTGGGGACGTGCCGGACGAATCGGTCGAGCGACGGGATCAATGGGTCGGACAGATGGCGCAGCTCGCCCGACAATGCAACTACCTGGCCACGGCGCTGGTCCGATGTCGCGAACGGGGCATCGCGCCCGGGATCACGTTGCGGATGAACGACATGCACGATGCGCCCTGGCCTGGTTCGCACATGTTCAGCCGGTTCTACAGGGAGCATCCGCAGCTTCACCTCGAGCCTCTTGACGGGCGGAGTTGGGGGGCGGCCGGGCTGGATTACGCCCATGCGGAAGTGCGCCGGCATTTTCTGGCCCTGGTCCGCGAACTGGTCGAATCTTACGACTTTGACGTGCTGGAACTCGACTTTCTGCGCTTTCCTTACTACTTCGAGCGGGACAATATCGATCAGCACTGCACAACGATGACGGGCTTCATCCGCGACGTTCGCAAGACCCTCGACCGCGCCGAGCGGCACATCGCGCTGATCCCGCGGGTGGCTTCCAGCCCGGGCGCCGCCCGACAGCTTGGGTTTGATGTGCAAGCCTGGGCTCGGGAGGGGATCGTCGACGGCATCACGGCGGGCAACTTCCTGGCGACCTGTTGGGGCCTTGCCGTCGAGGATTTCCGAAAGCTTGTGGGTCCGCGGATCGCTGTCTACGCAAGCTCAGAAGTGGCGGCGGACCGGCGCGAGGGCCTGCCGGTTCGCTACCTGCCGGGGAGCTACGAGATGCTCCGAGGGTTCGCTGCCGGCTATCTCGCGGCGGGCGCCGACGGCGTCAACACGTTCAATTTCTTCCTTGCCCGCAATCATCGTCCCGTGACGGCCGAGGAGTTCTACGGTGGCCTGCGAGAGATGCGCTCGCTGAAAGCTATCCGCGGCAAACCGAGAATTCACGTACTCACCGCCGGCTTCTGGTTGCCCGAATGCGACATGCCCGAGCAAGTGCCCGTGACGATCCGCGCGGGGCGCGAGCGAAAGTTCGAGATGCTGCTGGCTGCGGAGAGTCAGGGCGCCCAGGTGACCGTGCTGGTGACCTTCGACGGCGAAAACGGCCCGGACGACATGTGGCTCAGGATCAACCATCATTCCGGCAGTCACGCTGCCGAAATTCGGGAAGGACGCGCAGACAAGAAGCCCGAGGCTGACACGAAGGACAAGCCGAGCCCCAAGAACAAGATCGCGGTGTTCAAGGTGCCGCCCGCCGTCATCCAGGACGGAAGAAACGACCTGATCATACGTTCGGGAAGAGTTAACACCACGATCGTGGGCATCGATGTGGACGTCCGCTGAGGGATCGTCGGCGAACGGCCCGACCCACTCGAGCGACCTGCGCTGCGGCGTACAATTCCGACAGCGTCGCCGACATGGCGTTGGGCACGGCATCGGTGGAGACCGTCCCTATGTATCGTCACCTCGGCCACTTCGGCGACATTGCCGTCGTGCAGCCAACATGCGACTGGTACGACATTGAACACCGAAGGGAAAAGAGTCATGGCCGAAAACATGGCGGACTGTAGAGTGTCTCGTGCTATGAGGAACATGTTGCCTGTGGTTGGCCTGGCGTCGTATTGCTTGGGTTTCGCGCCGGGAGGTGTTCTTCACGCGGCCGATCCCGCGGTAGCCCAGGACGGCAAAGACCTGGCGGCCCTGGAGCCGACACCACCGGATCTGAGAAGCATGGCGACCTCGAAGCGGCGCTTCATGAACACGATGTTTTTCTTCGACGACTGGAATCTGCGCGCCCGCGAGGGATTCGATCGAGAACAAGGGCAGCCGAAGATGGGCAAGGAGTTGCTGCTGGATTTCCAGGACGATCCGGATCTCAGGGACATCCGCGGCCTGGGGCCGAGCTACGATCCCGCCAGGGGCTGCTACACGATGATCATCGACTGCCACGACAAGAAGAAGAACCGTTTCTGGTTCCGGCTCGATTCGAAACGCGCCGACAAATGGCCGCCGGTACGCTGGCGCAAAGGCGACGGGCCGCTGTGGACGCGCATCGACAACGTCTTTCTCGATCAGGATAAGAACCCACTGTGCTGCTTCAATCTGCATCCGCTCGGCGGGACGCCCTGGGCCGACAAGGGCTACTTCGTCAACCTCGTCGACCGCGGCAACGCCACCGGTTTTTCCAGGGATGGGCTGAATTTCCAATTGGACGCCAAGGCCCCCTGGGTGCGCGGCTACGGTAGCGACACGGCCAATTGGGGCATCTACAATCCATGGTCGGGCGAGTTTATGATCTTCTGTCGGCCCGACTGCCTCGACCGCAGAATCTCGCGCATCGTTTCCACCGATTTAAAGACATTCAGCAAGCCACAGGTCGTTCTGCAACCAGACGCCCTAGATCCGGTGGGCCGTGAGTTCTACGGCGTGCAACCGATTGTCTACGGCGACATGTTCCTCGGCATACTCTCCATCTATGACTCGGAGCCGACCGAACAAGGTCGCTACAAGTGGCAGGGCACCAACCAGATGCAACTGGCCTATAGCTATAACGGCGAGAACTGGTATCGCGCCGCCCGCAAGATGTTCATCCCGCGAACCGAGCCGGGCACACACGCCGGCGGCTCGGTCTATGCGGGACTGGTGGGCCGCACGGCCGAGAATCGTCTGCTGCTGTGCGGCATGGTCACCTGGACCGAGCACGGCATGGACATCAAGCACACGCCCAAGGAGTGGCAAGATCGTGCCTACCGCGTGTACCTGTACGACATGCGGCTAGACGGTTTTGTCTATTTGCGCACCCGGGCCAAGTGGGGCGTGGTGCGAAGCAAGGCCATCGTGCCCCAGGGCGGCGAGATGACGATCAACACCCGCACCACGCCCAGCGGGCACACCACGGTGGCGTTTCTCGACGAGTCGACCGGCAAGCCAATTCCCCACTACACCCACAAAGACTGTAAGCCCATCACGGGCGATCATCTCTTTGCCAAAGTGCAGTGGGGCGATCGAAAGAACCTGGACGAACTCAAAGGAAAACGCCTGCTGCTCGAGGTACGTGTCCGCGAGGGTGAATTGTACGCATTGCGTTTCACTCACCAGGTAGCGCACGGCGAACACATCCGCGATCGACATGAATGAACATTGCTATCGACAACGTTCTTGGCGTGGACAGGAGCCGACATGAGGAACGTAATAACGAGAACCACAAAAGCCCTGGCGTTTCTTGCAGTCACCGCCGCGAATTCGAGCAGTCCGACACACGCTGTAGCGGCATCAGGCGAGCCGTTTCGGATCGGATCGGGCAAGCAGCTCTTCATCGGGCCGTGGGCGAAGGATGGTCGAGACGCGCATCTCGTTGCGTCGATGAAGAACGTCACGATGACCATGCACGAGGCCATTCCGACCGGGGAGCGGCTCTTTGAGCTGGATCGGTCCTGGGAGGGCAAGTGGATCGTGGACATGCGGTTCACGGTGCTCAAGGACCGCGATCGGTTTCGGTTGTACTACTGCGCGATGCCGAAGCACCCGAAGCTGTGGGAGGTGGAGCACACGCGCATCGTGTGCTACGCCGAATCGACCGACGGGGTCCACTGGACCAAGCCGAATCTGGGGCTCTGGAGCTGGAACGGCTCCCGCGACAACAACATCCTGATGCCCAACGACGACTTCAAGTACGTGTTCTCCGAAGCGGAGGGGTGTTGGGTCTTCATAGATCCCCACGCGAAGGATCCAAACGAACGGTACAAGATGCTCCTGAAGATCGCGCCGGTCAGCGGGGGCAAGGCCGAGCGTCCGATGCTCCCGAAGGGTCAGTACATGTTCACTGCTCCCGACGGGATCCACTGGAAGCTGTGGCGAAAGCGGAAGATCAACCCGGGGGCCTCCGACGCGAAGTTCACCATGTTCTGGGACGAGCGAATCGACAAGTACGTCGTCTACTCGCGGATGAAACGGCGCGAGAAGGCCGGCAGCTTTCGCTATGTCGGGCGAATCGAGAGCGAAGACCTCGATCGTTGGAGCAAAGAGACGCCCGTCATCGTGACCGACGCGATCGATCTGGCAGGTTCGTCGCCAGGCAGATCGCGCGTCGATGTCTATGATCCGCACATCTCGAAGTACACCGAAGCGCCGAACGTCTACGTTGCCCTGGCGAACATGCTGTACCACTGGAAGGCGGATACGAGCCCGCGTCGTCTCGGGATGTTGCCGGGGACGATGGACGTGCAGCTAGTCACGAGCCGCGACGGAGTCCACTGGAACCGGACGCCGGGACGCCGCCCGTTCGTTCGCGTGGGGCCTCGCGGGAGCTTCTGGAGCAAAGCCATCTGGCCGAACGGCAGTGTCATTCGTGTGGGCGACGAGCTCTGGGTCTATTACAACGGGCAGAACGTCGCGCACAACAAGGAACAGAGCACGGTCAAACCGACGGGCACGTACACCCGTGCGGTGCTCCGGCTGGACGGCTTCATTTCCGCCCGGGCAGCCTATACGGGCGGCGAGCTGGTCACCAGGCCCCTGGTCCTTGCGGGTGGCAAGTTGCGCCTGAACGTCGACACCGGAGCGGGTGGGACGGTTCGGGTCGAGATGCAGGATGCGTCTGGCAAGCCCATCAAAGGCTTCACGGCCGCCGACTGCGACGAGATCAACGGCAACTACCTCCGCGTAGACGTGACATGGCAGGGCAAGCCGGACCTCAGCGCCCTGGCCGGCAAGCCGGTGAGGCTACGATTCGTGATGCGTAACACGGACCTGTACTCCTTTCAGGTCGTGCAACCGCCGAGGTGACCGCGATCGAGAACGAAGGCCAGCCTATCGCTTCGGAATGGGCCTGGGGGACTTGATCCGTTGAATCTTGGACGGATCTCCCTGCATCCAGGTCGGGCCGACGTCCTTTGGCGTGAGGGGTCGACGCACAGGGGGTTCGTCTGACAGCTCGTCGGCGCCGATGTCCGGCTTCGAACCACGCTTCTGGCCGTCCATGTCGGTCGTCAGACCAGGGATGGGAGCGTTGACGTCGCGGAAGTTGGGCGATGGCGGATCGACGACCGCCGACTTCTTGTTGGACGGTCGATAGAGGCCGTCCTTCTTGGCCATTCCCGGGTCGACGCGTTTGATCCCCTGGTGTTCATAGCCGACGTCGGCCTCACCCGTCGCCCAGACGATGTTGTTCCGCCACGTGCTCCTCAGGGCGCCGTCGTCGCGGACCAGTACCCCCCTGTTGCCCACGATCAGGTTACCGATGAACGTGTTGTTGCACAGCTGGACGCGCCATAGCTCCTTGCCCTGCATGTTGGGCTCGCCGATATGCAGGCCGACCTTACCGGCGTTGACGATCGTATTGTGGGCGACCACACAGTAGTTGACCGGCCCGTAGTAGCCGAGCTCCCCGAGGCCGGCGGCCGTAGGCATGTAGATCCCGGCGCGCCGGCAGCCCTCGATGTAGTTGCCCACGATGGTGTGATAGCTGTCGTGGACGCGGATGCCGCCGGCGTTGTTGATAAAGAAGTTGCCTTCGACGTGGGCATGCGATCCGCCACGGAGTACCAGCATCGCGCTGCAGTTTCGAAACGTGTTGTATCGAATCGTGTTGTAGCAGGACTTGTTGGAGATGATCTCGGCATCGCCGCTGGCGTTGTCGAACAGATTGAACTCGGCCAGCGAGTGCTGAGGCATTCGGTCCGACAGGCCGCCCTGGCCGAACTGGATCGCCTCCTGCCCGTTGCTGGACCGTCTCTTGATGTCCTTGAAGTGGTTGTGATCGAACCGGTTGTGCGTGTTCTCGAAGTCGTTCTGGCCGATCCGGACGCCGATGCCCATCGACAGGTTGCCCAGCAGGTAGCAGTGGTCCACGCGGTTGTGCTGCGAATGGTTCGCCAGCCCGATCATGTGTGAGTAGGTGCTCTTGGGGTTGCCCGACTCGATGAAGGCGCAGTCCGTCAGCCGACACCTCGTGGCGCCGGCGAAGGACACGACGCCGCTTCGCCAGGCCTGGTCGAACACGAACCCGGAGACGACCAGATACTCACCACTGATCACAACCACGGATTCGCCCGTGATCGTCGCCTTTCCGGGGGTCTGGGGGCGCAGCGTGATCGGGCGACGTTCCGCCCCTTTCGCCTTGAAGTCCAGTCGAACATCCTTGTACAGACCGTCCGCCAGGATGAGCGTATCGCCCGGCTGGGCGCGTGCAACCGCCTGGCTCATTTGCGTGGCGTCGTCGACTGCGATCTCGCCGCCAGGCGCGCCGTGCCAACAGAGACTCACTATCGTTGCCGGGATAAGGAGAGGTGACAGAATGCGTTTCGTATCGGTTCTCATTCTCTAGCTCGCACGTACCTCAAAGGAACATGAAGCAGCGTCCACGGATCATACGCCGAGGAACAGTACGAGCAGAATCCACTGCCCGTCAAGCCGTTCAGCTACATGAACGAAGCAGTCTAGAAGGCTTCCAGAAGGAGCTGCCGGCCGAAGTACGTCAACACGGTGACCTGCTCGGGCAGCCATTCGATGAGTGCGTTGGGCGGGAAGAGCAGTTCCGCCGGGTCGGCGGGCTCCTGCGGGTCGGCGGTGTAGTCGGGGACGGAGAATTCCCGGTCGAGCTCGATGGTGCGGATGCGGGTCTTCTCGATGACGAAGGCGATGATGGCCGGGCACTCGTAGACCGGGCGCAGGCGCAGAGGCGGTTGGTCCTTCGTGATCGGCTCCATCTGCGTCCCGTCGAAGGGCGGGGCATTGAGGGGCGTCAGGAGGAAGTTCTGGTCCGCGATGACGTGATCGTCGGACGTCACGAAGTTCTTGAACTGGGCGATGTAGGGGGACGGCTTGCCAATGATGGGGATGTCCTCGGTGTTGGGCAGGCCCGCCAGGGCCGGCTCGAGCCGGAGGGCATCCTCGGTCTGCCTCACCATGTCCTTGGTGATGACGATGATTTCCTGGCGACCTGCCTGAACGAGCCGGCGCGGCACGATCGGCTGGAAGTTGACCAGCACGTCGAAGGCGATGTCCCTGTCGAACTGATTCTGGAAGATGAACAGCAGCGAGAACTTGTAGCCCGCCAGATTGGGCTCGACCAGGTCGAGATCGGCAATCGCCGCCAAGGCCGCGGCACGATCATACGGGAGGTTTGCATCGTCGACGATCTGGTCGGACAGCGGATCGTCAGTTCGAACCGTGATCTGTCCGGTGTTGGGATCGGTATCGACCGGCTTGGGAGGACAGTAACAGCCGGCGGGCCCGCTCAGGGCGCCGGCCGTGAGGACCGAACCGACCAAGGAACAGAACACAACCCCCACAGTCAGACGTCTGCAACGCATCGTCACTTCCTGCCCTGTTCGCGCAATTCAGGTCCTGCAGCGCGGAAACCACCCCCGCAAAGGCCAGCTCAACGTACAGACCGCTACCGTTGTTATCGGTCGGTCGGGGGCCAAACCTGAAGCCCAAGCGGCCACGGGAACCAGGCAATTCCCCAATGCCGTATCAGGCCATCTCACCGAGCTTTAGGATCTGCAGGACGCTGACGGCCAGGGCCTGCTGGAGCTGGCGGAGGTCGATGCACTCGTCGGCGCTGTGGGCGGACTGCAGTTCGCCGGGGCCGAAGGTGACGACGTCGTGGCCGGCCAGGGCGAAGAGCCTGCCGTCACAACTAACCTGCCAGGCCGCCGGCTCGGGCCAGGGCATGTCCAACGCCCCGAATGCGGCCTCGAAGGCCTGCATGGCGGGGCAGTCGGGGGGTGAGGCGTAGGCCTCGTTGTGCAGCTTCTCGTAGGTCATCTCGACCATCCGGTCGTCGTAGGGGACGCGGAGGAACTCGCAGTACTGCCGGGCGCCTCGGCGGGCGGCTTCGGTGAGCCGCGTGCGGAGTTGGGCCATCGGATGGGTAGGCTGGAAGCCCTGCCCTCCCTCCAGCACGATCGGGTCGCGCGCGTCGGGCGCGTCCGCCAGGTAGGTTTGCGCCTGGATGGTGGGGTAATTCCTGGCCACGCGCAACAAGGCCACCAGCATGAACGCCGCCTTGGTGATAGCGCAGTCGCACTGGGCGATCGCCCCCATGTGACCGGCCTTGCCGTAGACGTCCATCCGGTAGCCGAGCGCGTCGCCCGAGGGTTCGAACGTCTGTTTGTAGTGCAGGGGCACCTTGGGCTGGCCGGTGACCGGATCGGCTTCCTTGCTCTTGTCGCCGTAGAGCCGCGTGTACTCGGCCAGGGCCGTCTCGGCGATCTCGGTGATCCGCATGCCGATCCGCTCCGGGTTCGCCGAGGCGCGGACCTCCATCTTGAACGCGACATGGTCGTTGACGGCCGACGGGTGCTCACCATAACAGCCCAACACGCCATGGCTGGTCTGGACGTGGTCTGGCCGGAACAGCGGGTGGTTGCTTTCGGCCTTGATCCTGGCCCCTTCCTCCTCCAAGGCGCGGACCACGAAGGGCCACATGCCCGTCGGCCTGACGTCTATGTTGCCGGCGCTGCTGAGCGTGCACTTGTACCACATCGCGCCGCGGTTGGCCGGGTGCGGGACGTTCGACGTGATCTCGTAGACGACGGTCTGCCACCCGGCGAACCGCTCATCGCGGGCCATCGACAACCCCCCATTGCCGCCCATCTCCTCGTCGATCACGAACTGATAGACACGGTCCTGAGCGGGGCGCATGCCCAACTCGTCGCGGATCTCGTTGAGCAGTTTGATCTGAGCGAGCAGCAAGGCGACCTGGCCCTTGTCGTCGCAGGCGCCCCGGCCGTAGATGCGGTGTCCGTCGCTGCGGGGTTCGATCCAGCCCGCGACGGTGTCGATATGACAGTTGTGGATGGAGGGCTGCCCGGTCTCGCCCGGCGGGTTGGCGTTGAACAAGGCGATCAAGTTGTGACGGTTCTTGTAGACCTCCGACGCGGGCGGCGGCGATGGGTTGTCCGGGGTGATGGTGTAGTAGGGTTGGCTGTAGTTGGCGTCTTCGGCGATACCTGGATCGATGCCGACGCGCTCGATCCTCACGTCGTCGCCGCACAGGGCGCGAAGCTCGTTTTCGATCACGCCGAAAACCTGCTCCTCGTTGCGGGCCATCTCGGCCGGGTCGGACTTCGGCGAGGTGTCGATCTCGATCAACTCCTGAAGCAGGTTTCGGCAGTAGGCGGCGTACTCGTCGCTGGAGGCGCGTTGCTTGACGAGGCTGACGAGATCTGCTGGGAATGCGTCGGACATCCTTGTGCTCTCCAAGAACCGAGGCCGGACCGCGGCCTGGGTGGCGTAGGTCTCCAAGGGTTCATCATCAGGGACCGGCTGGCACGTAGACGTTCAGTCTCCGCTGGGGGGGCCGGACGACCACGCGGTAGCCGATGGCGGTATTGAGCAAGTCACGACCGGCGTCGTCGGCCAGGTCGAGCAGGGCGTTGAGCAGGACGGCCCGTCCCGCGCCGGTTCGCCGCCGGTACCAGCCTACCAGCAGGGGCTGCTCACGCCCGATCATGTTGGCGAGCCGCAGCGACTTGTTCTCGTGGTCGATCTGGACGACGTCCGGGTTCTGCATGGCGGCGGCGGACACGGCCGAAAGCTGCTTGTCGAGTGTGGCTGGTTCGAAGGGCTGGTCGTGCAAGGGCGTGCCCTCCCTGGCCGGACATAACGCCAAGAGGATCCGAACGTCGGGCGTCTTGCCGCACAGCAGACGGTGGCGGATGTCCACCAGCGTCACTTCCCGACGATGGAGCCTGAATCGGAATTCGTCCTCACCGGGCGCTCGGGCCCGATTCGGGTCCCCACCGGCGGCGCGATAGCGCTCCAGACCGGCCCGCATAGCAAAGGCATTGTAGGCGTTGATGAGCTCGGCCGCCAGGTGAGGGCCGTTGTCGTCCGGCTCGTCGCCGACGGCCAGACGGGTGAGTACGCGGTCGAGCGTCTCGGGGTGTGCCGAGAGGCGGGCGTAGTGGACCCGACCTTCGCGGATGTTTGCGTGCAGGCATTCGGACCAGTCCCAGCCCCCCTCCGTGGGCGCAGAGCAAGTCGTCGGAGGAGTGGCGACGGGTCCCAACACGAGCCGACCGCAGCCTCCCACGCAGACCAGGCCGATCAGGACGGCATCTGCCAGAACCATGAGTCTCATCTGCAACTCATCCTGTCCAACGCCGTTATTCGATTCCGTCGCGGCGGTTGGCCCATTCTAACGACAAACGACGCACCGTCGAGCCCCGGCTGGTATAATGGTCCCTCGCTAACATGCGGCGTTGTCCGGGATAACGTCGCTCCGGAACCGCCCGATCGGATTCCTCGGATGACGTGCAGCCTGTCGTCGCGCAGGCAGCTCGGGTACGTCTCGGCGGCCGAAGGGCATGGAAGGGGCGGGTCAGGCGACGGACCCGTCCGGCGGAACAGGAGGCGAGCAGACCCATGGCCGAGTCCAACGATGATGCACTGTCCCCCGCGGGTGGGGTTCACCCGCCGCAACTGCTTGATCCCGACGCCGACTACGAGGGCAAGGAGGATGACGTCCGGATGGTCGACGCCCTCGGACGGTCGTATCGACAGATCGCCCAGGAGCTGAGCAAGGCCATCGTCGGGATGGAGGACGTGATCGAGCAGGTGCTGGTGGCGATGTTCTGCCGGGGCCACTGCATCCTGGAGGGCGTGCCGGGGCTGGCCAAGACGCTGCTGATCAGCTCGGTGGCCCAGGCGCTGCACCTGACGTTCAAGCGGATCCAGTTCACGCCCGACCTGATGCCGGCCGACATCACCGGCACGGACGTGCTGGAGGAGGATCACACGACGGGCAAGCGCGTGTTCCGGTTCGTTCACGGCCCGATCTTCGCGAACATGATCCTGGCCGACGAGATCAACCGGACACCTCCCAAGACGCAGGCCGCCCTGTTGGAGGCCATGCAAGAGCACCAGGTGACGGTCGGCGAGGAGACGTTCCCGCTGGCCCAGCCGTTCTTCGTGCTGGCCACGCAGAACCCCATCGAGCAGGAGGGGACCTACCCGCTGCCCGAGGCGCAGCTGGATCGGTTCATGTTCAAGGTTCGCGTCGGGTATCCGTCTGCTGAGGACGAGCTGACGATTATGAAGCGGGTGACGAGCCACTACGCGGCCGAGGTCGAGGCTCTGCTGGCAGGCGAGGAGATCCTCAAGCTGCAGGACATCGTTCGTCGCGTGCCTGTGGCCGATCACGTGTACCAGTACGCCCGGAATCTGGCCCGGGCGACCCGCCCGCGGACGCCGGACGCGCCGACATCGATCGATGAGCTGGTGGCCTGGGGCGCGGGCCCGCGCGCGAGCATCTATATGGTCCTGGGCGGCAAAGCCAGGGCGATCCTGAACGGGAGGTTCCACGCGACGACCGACGACATCCGGGCGATGGCCTTGCCGGTGCTGCGGCATCGCATCATCACGACCTTCAACGCAGAGGCGGCGGGCAAGACCCCCGACGACGTCATCGAGCAACTGCTCCGCGAAGTGCCCGTCACCAGCGAGAAGAAGCTGTCGACGGCGTAGTCGCTGCCGGCAGGGCTGGGAAGGGCACTGAGCGAACGAAGCCGGGGTCACCATGTCGACCGAACCCGCATCCTACTTCCAACTGATCGATCCCAAGGCGCTGGTGAAGCTGGGCCGGCTGGAGCTGATCGCCCGGCGGGTGGTCGAGGGGTTCGTCAGCGGCAAGCATCGCAGCCCCTACAAGGGGTTCAGCGTGGAGTTCGCCGAGCATCGCGAGTACACGCCCGGCGACGACCTGCGCGACCTGGACTGGCGGGTGTACGCACGGAGTGACCGGTACTACGTCAAGCAGTACGAAGAGGAAACCAACCTGCGGGCGTATCTGCTGCTGGACGCGTCCGGGTCGATGAAGTATGAAGGGGATTCGGTCTCGAAGTTCCGCTACGCCCAGTTCATCGCCGCCACGTTGTCCCACCTGATGCTGCACCAGCAGGACGCGGTCGGGCTGGTGACGTTCGACGACGAGATGCGGCGCTACATCCCGCCGCGAAGCCGGCCGAGCCACCTGCGCGTCCTGCTCGAGGAGATGGAGCAGACCGAGCCGGGCGGGGAGACGTCGTTGTCGAACGTGCTGCACTACGTGGCCGAGCGGATCCGTCGTCGTGGGCTGGTCATCCTGATTAGCGATTGCTTCGATGACGTCGATGCGCTGGTGTCGGGGCTACACCATTTCCGGCACCGCAAGCACGAGGTCATCCTGATGCACGTGATGGCGCGGGAGGAGCTGACGTTTCCGTTCCGGAAATGGTCGCAGTTCCGGTGTTTGGAGGCGCCGTCGCTGCGGTTGATGCTCGACCCGGCCAGTGTCCGCGACGAATACCTCCGTCGGATCACGGCGTTCCTGGCCGAGCTGAAGCGGCGATGCGGCGAGATGGAGATCGACTACGTGCAGCTCGACACGTCGACGCCCTACGACGACGCGCTGCTGCAGTACCTGGCGTTTCGGGCGGCATGGGGCAAGGCGCGGCGTTTGTAGACACCGGGAGGTGTCTGTTTCATGCCGGAGTGGATTGCGAGCTCGTTTCGGAACGCGTCGCTGTTGTGGTGGCTGCCGCTGGCGTTGCTGCCGCTGGTGATTCACCTGTTGAACCGACTGCGCCGCAAGAACGTCGAATGGGGGGCGATGCAGTTCCTGCTCACGTCGCACGCCGCGCGGAACAAACGAATCCTGCTGGAGGAGATGGCACTGCTGGCCGTTCGTGTGCTGGTGCTGGCGGCGTTGGTGTCGGCGGCGGCCCGCCCGTTCATCCGCAACCCCTATTTCGGCGGCGAGGGCCGAACGCGGCAGGACGTGGCCGTCGTGCTCGATGCGTCGGGATCGATGGCGCTTCGCCAGGGCAACATGACGCACTTCGAGCGGGCGGTTGCGATGGCGGAGGAGGTCATCGACACGTTGGGCGATGGGGATACGGTCAGTGTGATCCTGGCCGGTCCGACGCCGCGGGGGTTGAGCGAGCGGCCCGAGTTCCTCAGCGACGAGTCGCGCGAGTCCCTGAAGGATCGGCTGGCGGGTCTGAGGCCGACCGCGGGCGGGTTGGATATGATCCGGGCGCTCGACAAGGCCCAGGACATGCTGGCGACCGGCAAGTACGCGCACAAGCAGCTGCTTGTCATCACCGACGGTCAGGCCGAGGGCTGGCAGGCGGAGGAGGCGAGACGGTGGCAGTTCCTGCGCCAGGCGATGTCAGAGTCCGCCGTCCCCCCGAGGGTTCGCGTGCTGGTCGTCGGCGCTTCTGCGGGGCGGGTGACGAACGCGGCGGTCGCGGGTGTCGAACTCGATCGTCAGGTCGTCGGCACGGACCGGCCGGTCGGCATCCGCGTGACGGTGACGAACACGGGCACGGAGGCGATCACGGATCGATCGGCGGAGCTGTTCGTCGACGACAGGAAGACCGCTGACCAGGAGTTGGGCCCGCTACAGCCGGGGGCGTCCAACACGCTGGCGTTCTCGCACCAGTTCGGGCAGGCGGGGTCGCATCTGATCCGCGCGAGGCTGACGGGCGAGGATCAGATCGACCTGGACGACGGGGCCTACTTTGCGGTCGAGGTGTATGATCGTCTGGGCGTGCTGTTGGTCGACGGCGCGCCGTCCGCCCGTCCGTTGGGGTCGGAGACGAGCTACCTGGCGGCGGCCCTGGACCCGGCCGAGGTCGAGGGCGAGCCGAGGATCGACTACCTCGCCGACGCCAAGACGATCGAGCTGGCCGAGACGGAGACCGCCGACCCGTCCGATTGTCGGGTGGTCGTGCTGGCCAACGTGGCCCGGCTTGGGACCCGGTTCCTGGGGCGGTTGACCCAGTTCGTCCGCGACGGCGGGGGGCTGTTGATCACGCCCGGGGATCTGATCGACGTCGACTGGTACAACGCCAGCCTGTACGCCGACGGGGAAGGATTGCTGCCCTGCCAGCTCGGCCAGCCGGTTGGGGACGCGGTGAAGCGGGACGCGGGGCAGGCGCTCGCTGCGGAGGGGTCCGAGCACCCGGCCGTCCGGCTGTCCGCGGATCGGGAGAAGACCGACATCGCCAAGGTGCAGGCGTTTCGCTGGTTCAAGCTGACCGTCCCAGATGAGGCGACCGGGCGCGTGGTCTTGCGGCTGGCGAACGGCGATCCGTTTCTGACCGAGAAGCGCGTCGGCCGAGGACACGTCCTGATGATGGCCACGCCGCTGGACGTCGATTGGACGAACCTGCCGGCGACGAAGGTTTACGTGGTCTTGGCGCATGAGATGGTCTACTGGCTGTCGCAGCCGACGCTGTCGCAGTGGAACACGGATCCGGGCGAGCCGATGGTGGCCAGGTTCGGGACGGCCCACGCGCTCGCCGAGGCCAAGGTGACCGACCCGACCGGCAAGACGGTCGACGTCGCCGGTCAGCTGGACGGGGCGAGCATGGTGTACCGGTATGACCAGACCGAGACACCGGGCGTCTATCGCCTGACGATGTCGGCGGGGCAGAAGGACCGGTCCTACTACTTCACGTCGCGACCGACGTCCAAGGAGTCGGCGCTCGATCCGCTGAGCGATCAGATGCGCCAGGGCCTGGCGGATCGGATCGGTGCACAGTTCGCCAATGACATGGAGACGTTCCGCCAGCACCTGCAAATTGACGTCGCGGGGACGGAGATCTGGCAGCTGCTGGTGGCGGTGGTGTTGGTGCTGTTGATGGCCGAGGTGTTTCTGACGCGGAGGATCGCGGCGGCCCGGCACGGTCAGTTGGTGGATGGCGTGTCGTTCGGGTAGGTCCAAGACCGCGGCGGTCCGAGGTCAAGATCGCATGATTTCACTGCTGGCCCAATCTGATGCGAGCCACACGGCGCACCGCCTGATGTTCGTCGGGGGGTTGTGGCCGGTCTTCTGGGCCGTCGTGGCCGCGACGGCGCTGGGGGCCGTGCTGTGGCTGCTCATCGTGGACGGGCTGACTCGCCGGCGGTTCGGGCTGGGGTTAGTGTTGCGGGGGGTTGCGTGCCTGTGGGTGGGCATCATCGCGGCGGCGCTGGCGACGGCGCGGGTCCAGGTGGGTTCGATCGGCGTGGTGGTCGTGGGACTCGTCGCGCTCGGCATGGTCGGCTACCTGTACGCCGCGGAAAGGCGGTACGTTAGTCGGTTGATGGGGCTGACGCTGACGGGCCTGCGGCTGCTGCTGATCGTGGTCTTGTTCGCGATGATGGCCGAGCCGATCGTCCGCCTGAACCAGAGCGAGACGAAGAAGCGCTGCTTGGCGGTATTGGCGGACGAATCGGTGAGCATGGACGTCGTCGATCGCCACATGACGGCCGGCCAACGGCTGCGTCTGGCCGATGCGTTGGGCGAGCTGAGCGAGCTGGCGCGTCCGATCCGTCTGGAGGCCGACGCGATCGAGCTGCGCTGGATCGCCCGGCAGTTGGCCCCGCACGCCGAATGGCTGACCGACGTCCTTCGGGACCGGCAGCGAGGCGATTCGCCCACGTCGAGCGCGGACAAGCGTCGTCAGACGATGCACACGTCGCTCGAGCGGCTGACGCGACGCGCCGAAGCGGTGAGGGAAGTCCTGGCCACCGTTCTGGAAGACCGTCAGACGATTCCGCGTGATTCGGTCGGTGATCTGGTGGACCTGCGGAGCCGATTGACGTCGCAGGCCATCGAGCCGTTGAAGGGGCTTCTCGAGGCGGTCGCCGACCGGCGACCGTTCGAGGCCCTGACGCCCGAGCAGGTCCGCCGGCTGATGCAAATGCACGAGGACGCCGTGCGGGGGCTGGCGACGGCGGCCGAGTCGCTGAGCGAAGCGGGCCAGCGACTGGACGAGGCGTTCGCCCGCCGCGCCGACGCTGAGGCCCGCGATGCGATGGACAACGCCGGACAGGTATCGCGCCGGCAGATCGTCGCGCGCCTGTTGGGCGGCGGGCGTCATGGGTTGGCCGGTCAGCTCAGTGAGGACGTCAACGTTCGATACTACCTGTTCGCCGACAAGGCCCGGGCCGCAGGGCTGGATCAGGTCACGGCCGAGTTGCAGGCGCGACGCGATTCGCCCCCCGCCGTGATCGTTGCCACGACGCAACCGACGACGACCGCGGCCGTCGCGGTGACCACGCAGCCCACTGGGCCAGACACCGACCGGGCGTTGACCCATCTCGCCGAGGCGCTGGAACAGGTCTCGCGCGATCTGCCGACCGAGCAACTGGCCGGCGTGATCGTTCTGAGCGATGGCCAACACAACGCGTCAGGCGATCCGGTGCGGGTCGCCCAGACGCTCGGCTCGCAGAACGTGGGCGTCTACCCCGTGGTGGTGGGCGCCCGGGAGGCGCCGACCGATGCCGCCATCGTCAAGGTCGACGTGGCCAACGTGGTTCACGTCGACGACACGATGGACGTCTCGGTGTCGGTCCGCGCGGACGGCCTGGAAGGCAAGGTGCTCAAGGTCCGGTTGCTCGACGACGCGGGCCGCGTGCTCGACCTGGAAGACGTGGACGAGCAGGGGCGAGCCGTCAGCCGTGATACGCCGCTGAGAGAGAAGACCCTCACCATCGCCTCCGACCACGAACGGCATGAGGTGCGTCTGTCGCACAAGCCGAAGGGCAAGGGACGGCACGTGCACCGCGTCGTTCTGGACACGCTGCCCGAGGAGGTCTTCACGGAGAACAACGAGCAGGTGTTCGCGGTGGACGTCACGGACGAGCGGACCAAGGTGCTGATCGTCGACGGCTTGCCGCGCTGGGAGTTCAGGTATCTGCGGAACCTACTCGTGCGGGACGATTCGGTGCGTCTGCAGCACGTGCTGTTCGACCCGGCGCTGATCGCGCGGCAGCCTGAGATGAAACTGGTCACGGCCCGCGTGACGAACGAGACCCCCGAAGCCGACCGCCTGCCCGACGAGGCCGAGGAGCTCAACGCGTTCGATGTGATCGTGTTGGGCGACGTCGGTCCCGACGACCTGCCGCGCGACAAACAGCAGATGATCGAACGGTTCGTGTCGGATCGAGGCGGGGCGTTGGTGGTGGTGGCCGGCAAGCGTCACATGCCTGCCGAGTACGAGGCCCAGCCACTTGCGGTGATGCTGCCGGTGCAGTTCGGGCGGCAGGACGTGTCGGCGGCGACCAGGCCGATCGCGGGTCTGGCGCTGGCCGCGGCGTTCCACCTCCGCCCGACCAGCGAAGGCCTGCACCACATGGTGACGGAGCTGGCAGTGGAGCCGGAGATAAACCAGGCGCTGTGGATGGCGCTGCCGGCGATGTACTGGCGGAGCCCGATCCGAATGGCCAAGGGGGGATCGTCCGTCCTGGCGTGGGCCGAAGGCGTCGCCGGCGCCGCGGGCCCATCGGGCAACGCCAGCACTCGCCCGGGAAACGGCGATGGCGAGGGAGACGTCCATCGCCAGAACGCCATGCTGGTCGCCCAGAACTACGGGTTGGGTAAGGTGCTGTATATCGGCTGGGACGCGACGTGGCGGTTCCGGTACAAGCACGGGGACAAATACCACCACAAGTTCTGGGGCCAGGTGCTGCGATGGGCGACGGCGGGCAAGCTGCCGGCCGGCCTGAAGCTGGTCAAGATCGGGACGGACAAGGCGCGCTACGATGAAGGGGAGCCGGTGCTGGTGCGGGCGAAGTTCACCCGACCCGATTTCACCCCGATGACCGACGCCGAGGTCCGCGCCGTCGTCCACCAGGGCGAGAAGACGATCACGTCCGTGCGGATGAGCTACGTCAGCGGTTCGCCGGGGATGTACGAGGCGAACGTCACCGGGCTGCCGCGCGGCAAGTTCACCGTCAGCCTGGACAGTCCGCAGATCGATGAGCTGCGGCAGCGCGACGACCCGCCAGGCGAGGTCGGTACGACCATCGTCGTGGACGCGGCGCAGTCCGCGGAACGGCTCGAGTTGGCGGCGAACGGACAGTTGATGGCCCAGTTGGCCGAGGCGAGCGGCGGGGTGGAGGTCGTTCCCACCGCCAGCGATCGCCTGGCCCGACACGTCGCCCTCGACCCGGTCGTCACGCACGTCCATCAGCAGGTGACGGTCTGGGACAAATGGTGGCTGGTCGCGCTGTTCGCCGGCATCGTCGGCGTGGAGTGGATCCTGAGAAAACGTGCGGGCCTGATGTAGCGGCCGGGAGCGTGTCATGTCGCAGATAACCCCCGACAGTGCGATCCCGATTCACATCCGGCGGAAGCTGACGTCGATGTTGTGGCGGGCGCGGGTGGTGGCGGTGGTCCGCGGGTCGGCGTTGGTGACGGCCGCGCTGCTGACCGCGCTGCTGCTGGCCATCGGGGCCGACCATTTCCTGATGGGCTACGTCGAGCGCTACATCATCGTCTATGAGTGGCCGGTGCGCCTGGCGGTCACTGTGGGGATCCTGTTGGTAGCGATCGTCGCGACCGGGCTGGCGGTCGTCCGGCCGTTGGTGCGGCGATTCAGCGATTCGGGGATCGCCCAGACGATCGAGGAGCACCATCCGGAGCTGGAGGAACGGCTGAGCTCGACGGTGGAGCTGCTGGCGTCGAAGGACCCGGAGGTGCTGCGCGGCTCGGACGAGATGATCGGCATGCTGACGGACCAGGCGTCGGACGGGGCCCGCGTGTTGAAACTCGGGGGGATCATCAGCTGGGACCGGGCCGCGCGGTACTGGGCGCTGGCGGGACTGATCGCCCTGATCGCCGGGGCCATCGCGTTCCGCTGGCCGGGGCCGTTCATGCTGTCGCTGCAGCGGTTGTTCGTGGCCAACCTGGAGCGGGTCGGACAGGCGGAGCTGGCGATCCTGGGCGAGGGCGATCGCGTCGTGCCCGAGGGCGAGCCGATGATGATCCGCGCCGAAGCGCGGGGCGGCTCGGTCAAGTCCGCTTGGCTGCTCATCCGAGGCCAGGACGACCGTTTGCAGACGCGGAAGATGGATCTGGCGGACGCGGAGGCGGGCGTGTTCGCCGTGACGATCGGCCGGGCGTTTGGCACCTGGCTGTATCAGGTTCGGTCCGGCGACAGCCACACCCGATGGTACACCGTCCGCGCCGTGCCGCGCCCCTACGTGATGGGGACCGACGTCACGGTCACACCGCCGGCCTACAGCCGCAGACCGGTACGGAACCTCGAGAACCTGCCCGACACGCTGAAGGTCCTCCGCTACAGCCAGATCGAGCTGGACGTCACCACCAACAAACCGGTCGCCTACGCCGTGCTGGAGTTCGACCGCGACCGACCCATCGAGCTAGAACCCGACGCGGAGCGCGAGCACCACTACCTCGCCACATTGACGGCGATGAACGGCACGTCGTTCCGCATTCTGCTCGCCGACGAGCACAAGCTGGACAATGTCTCGCCCGCGCGGCACCGCATCCGGGTCGTCCGGGACGAGCCACCGTCCGTCTCGATCGTGCAGCCGGGCCGACGGGTGACGCTCCAGGCGACGGACAGCCTGCCGATCCGGTTCATGGCCCGGGACGACCTGGCCATCACCCAGGCCGAGCTGATCGTCACCGTCGGCGTGGACGAGCCCGTGGTCCTGCCCATCGAGCTGCCGAAGCGGCGCACGCGTCGCATGGAGCAGGACACGACGCTGGATCTGGCACAAGTTGGTGTCGCTCATGCCAGGCAGGTGACCTACCGCGTGCGGGTCTCGGATTCGCTGCCGAGCGATCTGGACAACGGCCCGCAGACGGCCGTGTCGGCCGAGCACGAGATCATGATCGACGCGGCGGCCAACTCGTTCAAAATGCAGGTGCTCCAGAGCGTTCGCAAGCAGTTCAAGACGGCGTTGGACCAGATCACGGAGTTGCTGAAGACCTCGCAGAAACAGACGGCGGCACTCAAGACGTCCGCGGGCAAGAAGGAGGCCTACACGCCGGAGCAGGAAGAACAGACCGAGGCGGTGCGCGAGTCCCTGCGGAAGGCGGAGAAGCTGGCGGGCGACATCAACGAGCTGACCGCCTACACCGACTACCGCAACTTGGGGTCGACGCTGGGCACGGAAATCGCCAAGCGGCACATCGCCCCGGCCGAGCAGTTGGTGACCCAGGCCAAGCTGTTGACGCGAGAGCACGCCGAGCGGGCCGACCGTTTCGGACGGGCGGAGTTCGAGATCCAGCGAGCCCTGGAGAAGTTGGCGGCGCTGACCAAGCAGTTTGACGACGCGGCCATCTACCAGGAGACGGCCCAGGCGCTGGCCGATGCGGCGGCCAGGCAGGCGGATCTGGCCGATCGTATCAAGCGGCTGTCGGAGGTCGAGGCGGAAGCCGGGGCGCTGCCGTTGGCGAGCCAGCCGGCCGGGTCGCAGCCGGCGGGGATGGAGGCCCAACAGGAGGCTCGCGCCGCCGCACAGCAGTCGCCCACCACCGGCCCGGTGACGACCGCCCCGTCGGACCCGGCCGATCTGATGAAGCTGACCAAAGAGCAGCAGGAGCTGATCAAGGCCACACAGGAGATGATCGCCCTGAATCCGGAGATGTGGCACGCGGCGCTGGAGGTCCAACAGGCCCGCAGCAAGACGCTCCTGGAACAGCTCGAGGACTTGGGCAAGCGCCAGGACGAACTGACCAAGCTGGTCAACGAACAGCAGACGCGGGACAAGGCCAAGGCGAATCGTGAGCAGTTGGCCAAGGCGCTCAAGGCGCTGGGCGAACAGGTGGCCAAGCTGTCCAAGGACCGCGCCGATCTGCTCAAGCAGGCAGCGGCAGCGGCCCCCGATCCACAGAAGCTCGCGCAGGCCGCCGAGAAGGTATCGGGTGAAGAGTTGGCCCAGGCCAGCAGCCTGCAGGCCGAGTCGGAGGGCGCGCTGGCCAGGATTCAGCAGGCAGCGGCCGCCGCGGCCAAGAAGCTGACCCAGCAGGCGCCCGATCCCAAGCCGCATCAGAAGCTCGCCGGGACCGCCAGGGAGCTGGCCGGCCAAGCGGTCAAGTTGGCGCAGCAGCAGCGTCACCTGGCGACCGAGACGGGCAAGACGGCCCAGCAGCGTCAGGCCCAGCAGCAGTCGCTGACCCAGGCGCAGGCCAAGGTGCAGACGAAGCTGGCCGAGCGGACCAAGCAGCAGCAGGCGCTGGCGGGTGAGACGGCGGCGTGGGTCGGGAAGATCGACAAGCACGCGCCGCTGGCGTCGGCGTTGGCCGGGGCGCTGAAGAAATCATCGCCGGCGGCGACGGCCAAGCAGGCCGCCGACCAGGTCAACAAGAAGCAGCTCGACCAGGCCGCGTCGACCGAGGAGTCGGTAGCCAAGCAGCTCGAGGCGATGGGCAAGTCGATCGCCGAATCGGCCAAGCAGGCCCGTCACGAGGGCGAGCGCATCAAGGCCCAGACCGCCAAGTGGAAGGCGGCCGAGGCCAAACGGCTGGCGGCGGTCAAGGCGTACGAGGCCGAGACAGCCCGTCGCAAACAAGCCGTCGACAAGTGGCGTGTGGACGAGGCCAACCGCAAGGCGGCCCTGGCCAAGTGGCTTACCGACGAGCAGGCCAAGCGAAAGGCCGCCGCCACCCAGATGGCCAAGAAGCCCGCGCCCACCACCCAGCAGAAACCGACGACCAAGCCGGCCACCACACAGAAGGCCGCCGTGCCGAAACCGCCCCCGCCTCCCCAGCCGCCCAAGGCGCTGGCCACACCGATTCCCGAACCGAGGTTCGGCGCGCTGGCCAAGCCGGCCGACAAACCGGCCCCAAAGCCCCAGCCCAAGCAGGCCCTGTGGAACGAGGGGCAACTGAAGTCGGCCGATGCGCTCGCCGCGGAGGCGGCTGCTCTGGCCAAACGGCAACGGGCGGCGCGCGAGCAGACCGTCGCCGCTGCCAAGCAGGCCAAGCAATCAAGCGATCAGGCCACGGCGCTGACCCAGCAGATCGCCAAGCAGGATGCGTCGTTGCTGAAGCAGCAGCGGGATCTGCAGCGGGCGGCGAGCCAGTTGATGCAGCGGGCGGTCAAGATCGTGCCGCCTGTCAAGGATGCCGTCCAAGCCAACACGCCGATCCCGCCGATGCAGGCGGCCGGCGAGGCCATCAAGAAGCACGACCTGCCCCCCGCGCCCAAATCGCAGGTCGCAGCGGCCGAGCGATTGGAGGCGATCAACAAGGCCCTGGCGGGCGCGTCGGACCAGGCCACCGCCGCCGCCGCCGCGGCCGCCAAGGCCGCCGACGAAGCACGTCGCCAAGCGCAGGCCCAACAAGAACTCGCCAAGCAGGCCAGGCAACTCCACCAGCAGCAGGCCCAGGCCCGCAAGCAGACCGAACGGCTGGCCAAGCGACTGGCGCCGCTCGGCCCATTGCTCAAGGACAAAGTCATCGGAGACCTGACCCGTCAGCAGGACGAGCTGGCCAAGGAGGCGACGAAGCTCTCCGACGAGCTGGCCACGCCCCAGCAGGCCGACGGCGTCGAGCTGCCCGCCCAACCCGACCCCGTCGCCCAGACGGCGGCGATGGCGGCGCAGAAGACGTCCGAGGCGATGAAGGCGATGGCGGCGGGCAAGCCCGTTCCCGGCCAGCCCGAGGGCGACGCGTCGCAGGCTGCCGCTGCCGAGAAAGTCCGCGGCCTGCAGCAGAACGTCGCTGCGCAGCTCGACCGGATCGTCGACCGGTTGAACGAACCGGTCGAGTTGGACCCGGCCCGATGGGAGCAGCAGGCCACCGAGGAGTATCTGCGGGTCCAGCAGGCCGAACGCGCCGCCGAGCTGGCGGCCCGTCAGCGCCGCCTGTCCCGTCAGCTCGAGCAGGCAGCGGCCGGCAAACCGATGCAGGCGATCGCGATCGAACAGGACCAGTTGCGGGAGAAGGTCGGCGATTTCGCCCTGGCCGCCGAGTTCCTGGCCGAACAGGTCGAGGCGATGGAGCCCAAGGTGGCGGCGGTCAAGCCGAAGATCCTGGCCAACGCCAAGCAGGCGACCGAGCTGCTGACCCAAACGGCGCCGACGGCGATGGCATCGGCGACCAAGGAACTCGAGCAGGACCATGCGTCGCAGGCGATCAAGCCGATGGGCGAGGCCCGCAAGGCCCTGACCCAAGCGCACAAGCTGCTCGGCACACTGCAAGGCCAGTTGGCCAAGGCGGCCAGTGATGCCCCGGCCGGTCAACCCTCGGACGAAGAGATGAGCCGGCGGCTGACCGAGTCGCTGGAGGACCAGTACGACGCGCTGCGGCGGATGCTGGAGGCCCAGGACGCCGCGGCCGACGCGACGATGACCGACCCGACCGAGGCGGCCGCCCAAGCGCTTCGCGAGCGGCTGACCGCCCAGGCCGCCCGCGCCGCCGCCAACGCCAACGCCGCGCGGATGCAGGCCAGCGCTCGTGAGTTCATGGAGGCCGCTTGGGAGGCCGCCGGCGAGACGAACATCGACCCGGACAAGGCCGTCATCATGCCCGGTGCGCCCACGGGCGGCGGGAACTGGCGGATCGTCGTGCCGGATTCGACGATCCTGGATCTGGAGGTGATCGGCCTGACCCGCAGCGACTGGGCCCGTCTGCCCGGCACGCTGCGCGAGGAGGTCATCCAAGCGGCCGAAGAGAAGGCCCCCGCCGAGTACCGCGAGGTCATCAAGCGCTACTTCCAGGCCATCAGCCAACAGGCCGGCGCCGACTGGAACAACGTCCTACTCGACGAACCCACCAAGCCCGCCACGCCGGCCAAGAAATAGCGCCGCGCCCCGCGGACCCAGGTCGCTCCGCGGCCCTATCGCTGTCCGTGTTTCGCGATGAGCCGCCGGAACATCTCCAGGATTCCCTGTACGAGCAAATACGTTCCCTCGACCCCCAGGTTGGCCTCGGTGGCCCTATCGAAGAGCAGCGACAGCTTTGATTCGAAGCCTTCCTCCGGCGGCCAGTAGAGAAACACGATGGGCACCTTCGGCAGGGGCAGCAGCAGGATCGATCGGTCCGCGGTGACGTCCTCCGCGTCAAAGTCGCGGCCGAACAGCGACAGGATGTCGAAGAACAGGTCCGTATGCTCGTCGGCCATCTCGTGGAAGGCCTTCTCGCAACGATGGGAAAAGAAGCGGTCCCACTTCCGCAGTCCGTCGAGCTCCCTGAACGTCGCCCAGACGCCGGTCGGGTCCTTCCCCTCGCCGTGCACCACGTACTGAAGCAAAGGCAGGTGGATCCAATCGTGGACGTGGGCGTCTGAGTGCAGGCCACCGTCGGGGTCGATCTCGAAGACCTTGCCCAGACACCGAATCGCCAACCGATCGCCGTGCATGACGCCGCCGAGCTTGTCCGCGACGGCAGACAGATCGACGCCGCGGACGTCCTTCCTCAACGTCTCGAGCAGCGATTCCCGCCGGTTCGGTTCTTCGGGCTGCGGCTCGGGACGGGACTGGCCGACGCGCTCGGCGATCTCCGCCTCCAGGTATGGGCAGTCTTGTGGGGCCTTTTGGCCTTGGACGACCTGCAGGGCGAAGGTCATGCAACTGCCAACCCCGCACTCCCCGCAGTTGGTGCGAGGGGTCTGCTTGAACAGTTCCAGAGGTGTCACAGCTGGTTTGCACATCCACGCCGTTCCCTGCCCGCCTTCAGGCCATTCCTCATTCCACAATAGGACTTGGTTGAGGGACAGGCAAGGAAGCCGGGTGGCACGGGCGTCTCGCCCGTGGTGGTCCATGGGCAAGCTTTGTAGGCTGGATTGTCTCGACCCACCACTTCGAGCGATCAGAAGCGGAAGGTGGGTCGAGACGACCCATCTACACGGTTGCCGTCGCTATCGGCGTCGGTGGAGCAAGGCTAGGACGCCGAGCGCGAGCAGGCTGAGCGTCACCGGCTCGGGGGTGATGACGAAGGCCATGGCCAGCGGCTCTTCGGTGACGGGGTCCAGCAGCTCATACCAGACGGGGGTGGATGGGTCCTGCCAATCCTCCCAGACGGCATCACCCTCGAAGGGGTCCAGCGACGTCTTCCAGCCGAGCTGCCGACCTGGAATGTAATTCAGATTTGCGCGGAGCCAGTAGATCGTGTTCTCGTCCTGCCAGAACGCCTCGTCCTCATATCCCACGTGTGTCTTGCAGTACTCGTCGATGGCGGTGACGTCCAGCTGCCAGATCTGCAGGTGGTCGTGCTCGACGACGCCCGCATTCGGGTCCATCAGGTGGTCGTAGATGTCGTACCACCCCTGATCCCCCGTGCCGTACTCACTCACGGAGAAGTAGTCCGGGTCGAGGATCCAGTTGCGCCAGAGGCGTTCTCCCGGCCTGCTGAAGTTCGGATCGCTCCGATCGTCGGCGAAGATGCTGATGCCGACCGCCCCGACCTCGAACGGTTGGTCCTGCTCCGACGAGAACCAGAGGTGGACGTCGTCCACGAGCCCGCTGGCCGAGCACCGCCAATCGTCGGCCAGGGCGCCCTTGTAGGCGACGTCCCACCCGTTCGGGTCGGGCATCTGCGGGTAGTGCATCTTGTGTGAAGTGTTGGGGTCCCATTGCCCCGCGAAGGCGTGCGCGGCCAAGGCCAGCACGGCTACAAGGATACCCCCCGGTCGCAACGTCATGGGTTGGTCCTGCCCGTTCCCTCTTGCGGTTCTGGTGTGATCTGGGAGACGCATTGTCGGCCGGCAGGCCGACAGAAGCGGTCCCCCGCTCTGCCTTCTGAATCGGCCAACGGCAAACCTGACGATAGGCGAAATTCAGTGTGCTTGGTATTCTGTTGTTGCGAAAGTATTTACGTTCTTCGTTGGACAGCCTTTCCTTTGCCGGGGCAGACGAATTTCACAGCCCCAGGGGCTCGCCCTGGCGGCCATCCCGTTGGCCTGGTGACTTGCCCGGTCGGTGGGGGACTGATACGCTGCCCGCCATCGGTCGGAGTCGTCCTGGAGAGAGGCGGACGGCGTGTCCGGCCCATCACAGGTGAGGCCGACGACCCGAGAAACGGGGAGCGCCACGTCGCATTGAACACCCTCGAACTGCACAATGAGCGGTCCGGTCGTGGCGCGGCTTGGCTGATCGCGCCGCTGTTTGTCGTTTTGCCGGCGATCATGCTGGCGCCGGCGTGGCGGCTGTGGGGGCTGTCCGCGCTGGAGGACGGGCTGCTGTACTATCTGCCGCAGCGGATCTGGTTCGGCCAGGTCCTTGCGCGGGGGGAATGGCCGTTGTGGCAGCCGTGGGTCTACGGGGGGTTCCCGGCCTTCGCGGATCCGCAGATCGCGATGGCCTATCCGCTGACGTGGTTGTTCGCCGTGCTGCCGCCGCAGTGGGCCTATCCGCTGACGATCTGTCTGCACCATTCGTTGGCGGCGTGGCTGATGTATCGTCTCTGCCGCGCCCTGGGGCGCGGGAGGCAGGCGTCGGTCCTGGCGGGCGTGGTCTTCATGTTCTGCGGGTTCATGCTGAGCCACCGCGAGCACCTGACGATGCACCACGCCGCCGCCTGGACGCCGGGCGTCTTGTGGGCGTGGCACCGGTGGTCGCAAACCGGGCGGATCAAGCATTGGGCGGTGGCGGTCCTGATCGTGGCGGCGCAGCTCCTGGCCGGTCACGTCCAGGTATCCCTGATGACGGCACCGGTGGCGGTGGCCTGGGTGATCTGGTCGGCGCGTCGCCGCCGGAGGATAGGGTTGGCATGCATCGGCGGGTTCGCAGCCGCGGGGATCGTCTGCGCCGTCCAGATCCTCCCGGCCATGCAACTGTTGGGTCGAAGCGCCGAGCGGGTCAACGTCTACGAAGCGGTCTACAACTCCATGATGTACCGTTCGCTGGCGATGTTGGTCTTTCCCATGCTCTATGGGCAGCGGACGCCCAACTTCTATCCCGTCACGTGGCACGCCCCGTCACACCAGTGCGAGCAGACCCTCTACGTGACGCTCGCTGCGCTGGCGCTGGCCGTCGGCGGGGCGATCCTGCTGTGGCGACGGGACGCGCAGGTGCGGTTCTGGGGGTGGTTGGGTCTGATCGCGCTGATCCTCGCGCTGGGGCGAAACGCCGGGGTCTATCTGCTGTTGATGCTCGTGCCGCTGTTCAACGTCCTGCACACGCCAGCCCGATGGCTGCTGATCGTCCACCTGGTGTTGATCGTCCTGGCGGCGGCGGGGGCGGACGCATTGCTGAGGCCGACCGACAGATCGCGCCGCGCCCAACGCGTTTGGCGACGGTCGGTCCCGATCGGCATGGAAGTGAGCGCCGGGACGATTCTGATCCTCTTCGCTCTGGCGTCGATCCTATGGCGCGGAGCGCGGGACGGACCGACGAACCCCGCGCTGTGGGTGCCGCTGGTGCTGCTCGTCGTTACCGTCCGGGTGCTGCGCCGACTCGGCCGGGTTCCCGGTCGAGCGGGTGGTTTCGTGCTGATCGGGTTGGTCGTCGCGGACCTGGCGACGGTCGCGCCGTTCCTGGACGTCTCGACGTCGGGCGTCGAGGCCATCACGGATTCGCCGTCGGCTCGGACGCTGCTCGACACGGGATTCGACCCCAACACCGACCGCGTGTGGGTGGTGCCCGGCGACGCCTATCGATCTCCGCGGCAGTGCCTCATGCCCGACACGAACCTGTTCGACGGCGTGGCCACGCTGAACGGCTACGGCCCGATGCTGCCGACCGAGCTCGAGGCGCTGTTCGACTTCGCACCGTTCGGCGTGACCGACGAGGCGGCGGCATGGCTGGCCCGTGCGAAACGGCTGGCCAGGCTGGGCGTCAGTCATGCCATCGTCCGGGACGCCGACATCCCGCCTGAGCACTTGACGGCAGGATGGAACCTGATCGACACGGTCGACGGCGAGGTCCGCGTCTACCGCAATCGCCATCCCGCGCGTCTGTGGTATGCAGCGGGGCGGTATCGATGGTGTCCCGATGAGGCGGAGACCGTGGAGGCCCTGTTGAACGCCGAGACGAACGACACCCTCGACCGTGATGTTCTGCTAACGGGCGGACCACGACTTGACCAGAGCGTTGGGCCAGGTCGGATCGTGTCGGTCGACGTCGATCGCGATTCGGCCCGGTTCGAGGTCGCGTCGGCGGGCGGGACGATCCTGGTCTGGCTGAACCGGTGGTACCCCGGCTGGCGGGCATCCGTCGGCGACGAGGCGGCATCGATCTGGCGGGCCGACGTCTTGGGACAGGCAGTGTTCGTGCCGCCGGGTCGGCATCGGGTCGCGTTTGAATTCGTCCCTCGGGTGCTACAATGGTCGATTGCCCTGTCGGCCGCTTCGTTGGCGGCCGTGGTCGGTCTGGCGATCTGGGGCGATCGGGCCTCGCGACGATGGGCCTCTGAACCGTCGGCTTGACGTGCCAGGCCAGGCCTGCTTTTTTGACAGGGGCAGGCCTGACAAGTCGTCTTACCTGCTGAGCGTAAACCCGGGCTGCGGTTTTTCGTATAAGTCGAAGGGCATAGCCGTCATTTTCCATACGCGGAGGATGTGAGTGATGAGTCTCGAGATGTCCAAGAAGTGGAGGATCCCGACCGGCCTGCTCGCGATTGCGGCCGTTCTGGGTGCTGTCGTGTTGTTCCTGCCCCCGACGGCGAGGGCGGCGGACCAGAATCCGGCTGCGGCGGCCGGTCCGACGGAGAAGGAGATCGCCAGCGTCCAGGCGATCAGTAACGTGCTTCGCAAGGTGGCGCAACAGGTGACGCCAGCCGTCGTGCACGTCCACGCGCGAGGCGTCTTGAACAAGGACGAGGAAGGCGAAAAGGACAAGCAAGGCAAGAAGGAGGAGGGAGACGAGAAGGCACAGTCCAAGGAGGAGCGCAAGCGGCAAGAGGAGTTGCTCGAGCCGTTCCGCCGGTTCTTCGAGAAGCACGGCGGGCCGGAGGGGTTCAAGTTCCCGGAGGATCTCCGGAAGTACTATCGCCAGCACCCGCCCATTCCTCGTGAGGGCATGGGCAGCGGCGTGATCGTCGACGCGAAGAAGGGGTACGTCCTGACCAGCAGACACGTGGTCGAGCACGCCGAACCCGAGGGCGTGACCGTTCGGACGGCCGACAATCGCAAGCTCAGTGTCGAGTGGATTCGCACGGACGAGAAGACCGACGTGGCCGTCCTGAAGGTCAAGTTCCCCGAGAAGCTGCACGAGGCCAAGCTCGGCGACAGCGACAAGCTCGAGGTCGGCGACTGGGTCCTGGCGATCGGAAGTCCGTTCGGGCCCTGGCTGACCAAGACGGTGACGTTCGGCATCGTCTCGGCGAAGGGGCGCAGCGGCCTGAGCTTGGACCTCGACTACCAGGACTTCATCCAGACCGACGCGGCCATCAACCCGGGCAACAGCGGCGGGCCCCTGGTGAACCTCCGCGGCGAAGTCATCGGCATCAACACGGCCATCGTCGTTCCCAGCACTGGGGGGCAGCTGCCGGGGATGCAGAGGCTCCCGCAGAACGCCGGCATCGGCTTCTCGGTCCCGTCGAATCTCATCAAGTGGGTGATGACCGAGTTGATCGAGCACGGGAAGGTTGTCCGAGGTTACCTGGGCGTGCTCATTCAGAGCCTCGAGGATCAGCCCGGTCTGGCTGGGACCTATGGGCTGAAGGAGGACAAGGGGGTGATCGTCAACGAGATTCGAGGCGAGCCGGCACGCAAGGCCGGGCTCAAGCCCGATGACGTCATCCTGTCCATCGACGGCAAGGAGGTGGGAAACACGAGGGAGCTCGCGGGGCGGGTCGCCATGATCAGGCCGGGCACGAAGACCAAGTTCGGGATCTGGCGAGACGGCAAGACCAAGGACCTGGAGGTGATCATCGGCGAGCAGCCGAAGGACTTCACCACTCGCGTGAGCATGCGACGCCCGGGGGTCCGGTACAAGAGGGTCGAGGGCGGCAAGATCGAGGCCCTTGGCGTGACCGTCGAACCCCTCACCGAAAGAAACGGCAAGAAGTATGGCTGGAAGGGCGATGAGGGCGGATTGCTGATCACGGAGGTCGAGTCCGGGGGCGAGGCCGACGAATTCCAACTGAAGCCCGGCGACCTGATCCTCGGGGTCCAGCGAACGCCCGTCAATTCGGTCAAAGACCTTCGCAAGATGATGAACAAAGAGGCCCTGGCGAAGGGGGTCCGCCTGCTGGTGAAGCGCGTCAGCACCGGCGCCGCCGACAACTTGTTCATGCGGAGCCGCTAGCGGTCAGGGCCAAGCCGCGAAGCCGTCGTCGCTGGCGGCTTCGACATTCGGTATTCGATCCCGTCAGGCCCGTGCTGGAATCGGCTCGGGCCTGCCGTCTATGGCTTGATCGCTATCCCGCAGACGGTCTGGCCGAGCGGCGGACGTTCTGCCAGTCCGTCAGTCCAGAACCCCCCGCCTGAGGTCGAGCTCTGCCGTTCGCTTGCCATTGCTCTCGGGCACGGCGCTCTTCGTCCGGAGTTATGTGTCAATTCTCAGGGATAACTGCAGAAAAAAAGCGTGGCTTTCCGAAGGCGGAAAGCCACGCCGCTCCACCCCGCAGCACGACTTCTATCTATCGGGAGGTCAAGACCTCCTCAGGAACAGACGCGTCTGTGTTGCACCACCAGTCGAGCTTCTTCCCGAAGTGCACCGATCAGCCGAACCTCCTGATGAGCTCAGCCCCGCGCGCTCTTCCCTGTCAGTCCGGTCAGCACCGTTCTCCAACCGACCTTCGAGGTACAATCGCGTCTTCCGGAAAACCCTGCGCCGCAGACATGCCTACTGCCGTCATGACAGCCTGGCGGGCCGAATCGGCAACTTCTAGCACTTGACAGGACAGTTGCGAATGCTGCCGCTCGGTCCTATAAAACCATACCCCCACACCCAATGGCTAGCAACAGCTAGCCCGGATTTTTGCTTGAAATTCCTTTGCGGTTGGGTTGGCTGAGCATAGGGAATCCAGACGCGCGCAACGGACCCCGAGTCGAATCATTTCCCCAGCAGTTTCTTGACAGTCGCACCGAGATCGGCCGGCGAGATCGCTTGGAGGAGGCCACGTCCGTCGACCACGTACACGGCGGGGATTGACTTCACGCCGAATCGCTTGGCAATATCGTTGCCCCATCCCTTCCCGTCGAAGTACTGAGGCCACGACATCTTCTCTTGCTTCACGTAGTCGTCCAGCTTTGACCGAGATGTGTCCAGACTGATGCCGATGATTTCCAGCTCGCGCGCATCGTATTGCTCGCGGAGCTTCCTCAGGAGGGGGATGGACTTGCGGCAGGGCGGACACCACGTTGCCCAGAAGTCCACGACGACCACTTTGCCCTTCATCTTCTGCACGTCGATCTTCCGGCCGTCGGTGCTGGTGAAGGCCAGCACGAACGGCTTGCCGATCGCCTGGCGCTTACGCTGGGCCGCTTGGACGCGCCGGGTCACGACGTGGCGGGGGTGGTTGGTCTGGAGCTGCTTCATGTATCTGTCTGCCTCCGCCGGGCAATTCTGTTCCCAGGCGCCCTTGATGATCGTCTCCAGAAGGATGGGCGCGAACTGGCTCTTGGCGTGCCGGGCCACATATTCCTTGTAGCGATCGAGCTTGAAACCTGCCATTTGCGTCGTCGCGGCCGCCTTCTGCGTGGCGGTGCCCGGCTTCCTAAGCTCCCGTCGGTTCTCTGCGATATCGAGCTGAACCTTCACATAGGCCGCGTACGCCTTCAGGTCCTCCGACGACTCGCGGGCCAGAACGCTCTTCACCTCGGCCTCCAGCTCGTCGAAGGGCTTCCCCCCGACGATGGTGACGATGTAGAGGCTCTCCAACTTGGCCATCAGCACCTCGTTGCGGTGCGTGGTTTCCGGGTAGGCTTCGAGCATCGTCTTCGCCAGCTCGATGACCTTCTTTCGGCGATTGGCCAGGACCCTCATGTAGTCGGTCTGGCCTTTGGCTCTCGGCGGGTCGGCCATCCACTGCTTGATTTGCTTGGACAAGCTGGCTTCGTCCGGCACGTCTGCTCCGAGCGAAGCGCTTGCCCCGAACAGCACGGGCACCGTCGCAAGAACGGCGTAACGTCCGATGCCGCTGCGAACGCGCGGCCTGGCGTGGCCCCTTCCGGTTGTCCGTGTCAGAGTCATGATTGTGCTCCGTCGCGTGGGCCTGTCCCGAAGGTGCGCCGCCGCCGCGATCCTACAACAGGATCTCGATCGGACGGTCGACGACAAGCCGCTCGAGGCGCTGACGCACGACTTGCACGCCCCAGCCGGGGCCCGGCAGCGCCCGGCTCCGACCACCATACCCGAATCTGACCGGGCGGTCGACGACGTCGTCTCGCAGCAGGAAGCGACCGTAGCTCCCTTCTGCGAAGGCCACGTCCGGCACGACCGACAGGAACGACCGTCCGGCCGCCGAGAGGACGCTGGTCTCGCCCACCATACAACCGAGCTGGTAGCGCACCCCGTGGCGTCGGGCCAGTCCGACCATCCGGATGCACGCCAGCCACCCGCCGTTCTTGCTGAGCCGGATGTTGAAGAAGTCGCCCACGCGACGTTCGATCAGACCCTCCGCGTCGGCCAGGGACACCAGCGACTCGTCGTGCATGATCGGCGTGGCGACGTGGCGCTTCAGCTCGACCAGCTCGTCCTCCCGTCCGGTGGCCAGCGGCTGCTCGATGCAGGCGATGGGCCAGCCCTGCCAGGCCGTCAGTCGGTCGACCGCTTCGTCCAAACCCCATCCGCCGTTCGCGTCCAGTCGGAGCGTCGCCCGTCCGCGCTGGATCGGCCCCGCGAGCTTCTTGGCCACGGCTTCCACCAGCTCGCGGTCGCCGTCGAACCCCACCTTCAGTTTGAAGTCACGGAGCCCAAACAGCCGCATCTTGCGCAGCGAGCGCAGGGCGCGTCCCGGCTCGTCTCCGCCCAGGACGCCGCTGTAGCGAACGCTGGCGAGCTGGTTCGCCACGCCGATTCCCGCCAGGCCCACCCATCCGACGACCTCGGCCACGGGCCGCGGCCAGCACCGACAGTAGGCGTCGAGCAGGGCAAGCTCCACCCCCGCCCGCGCCGCAGTCACCCGTTGTCCGTCGCCGTCGATCGTTGGCAGGGCGTCGATGGCCTCCAAGGCATGGGGAAGCGAGGTCGGGCGAAGGGCCGACAGAAGCGGCGCAAAAACGCGCTCCACCGCCGGGCGGATGGACGCGACCGATTCGCCCGTCACGTAGGGCCTGGGCAAGGTCTCCCCCCAGCCCGTCACCCCATTGGCCAGCTCCACCGAGACCAAGACGGGGTCCGCCACCTGCCGCGCGTGCGTGGCGTGGGAGAACTTGATCCTCATGGGAATGGCCAGCGGCCAGAGGGTGATCGCGCGTATCTGGGTTCGGTCAGTCATCGGTGGCGCGCTGCGAAAGGGTCAGAGCCATCCAGGACACGATCGTCAAGTGCGATGATCATACCCCCTGACCAGGACGGTCGCCAACTGGCGCGGACGCGCGCCGGGCCCGCTGTCAGGATCCGGAGTTCCCCCGGTGCTCATCCAGCGGTCGATAGCGCCTTGGCTGCCGCGACGTCCTTCGGCCAAGTCCGGCGGATGATTCCCCGTGGGCGGGGCACTATTGCCCATCGGATCGCTGGCGGGGTGGGGCAAAAGCCCCAGATTCGGGTCGGGGTTCCTCTGGCGGCGCCGGTTGCTTCCTTGGGGGGCAGCTTAAGCCTTTTATTTTAAGTGAGTTATGCCTATTCGGATCTGGGGTGGGCCCGCCGGGGGTGCTCTGGCACGCTCCTTGCTCCGCTTCTAGGCAACTTGAGATCCTAGGGGAACCACCTTCAGCCGCGGGAACGCGGCGAACGGAGCGCTTGAGCGAGCTGACTATCCCACGAGCCGTGTCCGCGCCAGCGGGGTTCGCCCAAGGCAGCCGAGAGCCCGGGTTGCCTATGGCTACGAACCCCGCGGTTTTTTGAGAGCGACGTCTTTCGAGCCGCCCGCAAGGCTCAGGACAGATTGACATAGGAAGTCGACATAGGAAGGTCCGGGGTTTCGATTGGTGGCGCGAGCCCCGCGATGGTCATTGGGATCGTCGCGGGTCGTCCGCGTGAGTCAACGAAGTTGCCTCTCTGGTCTTCGCCGCCCCTGAAAACGAGATGAGGCGACGTGATCGAGACCCGGGCCTTCATTCTCGCTCGGTGCCCCCCGGCGGTCGGGGAGGGTGGGGCTCCACCGAATCTCCAGCAGCTGCGGTTGCGTTCGCAACCGGAAACCACGAGGAGGCAGTACCATGAAGGACCCTCGATGTCGCACGGCAAGGCGGTTCAAGCTCTGGCTGATGGTGGCGCTCTTGATCATTGCGGGGTGCTGCACCGAGCCGATCGACCCGCCTCCCGAGTTCCCAGGGCTCTACGACGTCACGCGAGGGACGGCACAGCTGAAGATCGGATGGCTCCTTGGCGGGTCCGAGGGCGAGACGACCCAGGAGGCCGGCGGCGGTGAGCTGGTGCCCATCGACCCCAATGACGTGCCCTTTTTGTTCAGGCCGCTCGCTGAGCTCTGGAACCAGGCGCTCGACGACATCAACGCCGGCCTCGACGAGCTCTTCCCCAACCAGGTGATCGTCTCGCATCCCAACCCGTGGCTGACCAAGGTCGAGAGCCCGGAGGACCCCAATGAGTTCTTCCAGGGCGTCAACGGGCCGAACGGGTTCCTGGCGGTCGCTGCTGGCGGGGCGGCGGACCCGAACCTCGGGCTCGCGACGCTGGGAGCGGCCACCGTGACCGGCAAGTGGGACGGGGTTGACACGATCGAGGGTGAGCTGAGCCTGATCCTGTCGCTCGGCGGGGGCGGGCAGCAGGGCGGCGGTCTCGTGACGGTCGCCATTGTCGTCCCCTACGATGCCGTGCTCGTTCCCGAGTAGTCGCCGGGCTCGGCAGACCGGACGGCTATCAGTCTCAGAGGGACGACCCAGGCCGAATGCCTCTGGTCGTCCCTCTGAGACCCAGTGTTTTGCCCAATTCCTGATCCCCGAATACCACGTGCTGGGCTGCTGTCAGGGCTTCCCTCGGGACGCCGACGTGCTGCCTCCGGACGACCGCAGGGGACCGATCCGGGAGCACACGATTCTGGGCTCACGGCGGCTATTTTTGGTTGCAACACCGGCCCGTTGACCGTATCCTCTTGGCGAAATGGTACACGGTTTTCCCTTCTGTCTCAGGGAGGAGTGCTATGGCAAAGAAGAAGGCGGCAGCGAAGAAGGCCATGACCAAGTCGCAGATCGCCGCGGCGTTGGCCGAGAAGATGGACATGCCCAAGAAGCAGGCCAATGAGACGCTGGCTGCGTTGGCGGAGCTGGCCTACAAGGAGGCCAAGAACGGCTTCACCATCCCGGGCATCGGCAAGCTGGTCCTGGTGAATCGCAAGGCCCGGATGGGGCGGAATCCGCAGACGGGCGAGGCGATCAGGATTCCCGCCAAGAAGGTCGTCAGGTTCCGCGTGGCCAAGGCTGCCAAGGACGCCATCCTCGGGACCAAGAAGTAGCGCGGCCCGACGAGGTCATCCGTCAGAAACAAGCGCTGCGATGGCTTGGCTTGCCGTCATGCCATCGCATTTCTCTTGCGCGGGCAATGAGTGCGTAGAGATTCGGCCCATGATGCCGATTCAAGGGGTGAGGGTCCGTTGTCCGGCGGGCCCGTTCGTTGCCGAGTTTGCTGTCGGGGCGTAGAATGCGCTGGTTGAGCACAACGGGGCGGGCCATGGACAGGGCTTGGCATGGCTGATCCAGCCGAGATCGTCGACCGGGTGGTGGCATTGGTCCACACCTGCGTGCCGCCGGAGGAGCTGGGCGAGGTGTCCCTGCCGGCCATCGCGTGCCTCGTCGGCGGCGCGGTCATGATCTTCTGGGGCAGCAAGCTGGTCCGGGCGTTGATCGTTATCGCCGGCGCGACTGCGGGGGGGTACGGGGGATGGCTGATCGCGCAGCACTTGGCCAAGCCGCCGGCGATCGGGCTTGTGGTTGGCGCGGTGATGGTGGGAGTGCTCGGCCTGGTTCTAACCAGACTGTGGATCGCGGCGCTCAGCGGGGCGCTGGCAGGACTGGTCGCGCTGTCGGTTTGCGGGTACCGCCAGGATCTGCCGGGGCGGTTTGATCAGTTCATCCGGGAGTACCGCCAGCCCGCTCCCAGTGCCAACAACGAATTCCCATTGGCCGATCCTGGCACCACCGAGGCGCTGGAATCCCTTCGCACCTACGAGATCCTCATGCGGTTTGCCGAGTATCTCGAGCGGGCCGATGATCCTCTGCTTCGAAGGGTTCTTCTGTGGGTGGGAGGCGCGGGGCTCTTCGGGATCGTCATCGGATTGGTCGCCTACCGTGGGGCGATGATCTTCTGGACGTCGCTGGCGGGGTTGGCGCTCGTCGTCGGGAGCGGGGTGGTTCTCTTGACGAATTACTGGCCTGAATGGCACGGCTTCGTGGTGAAGAACGCGTCGAACGTCGGGCTGGTGATGCTTGGCGTCTGGCTGGTGGGCATGCTGGTTCAGTGGCGCGGGACGAGACGTCGGGTGGGCCCCGTCGGCAGGCCAGTGGCGGCAGCGGCCACGTTGCCCAACGCCACCTGATCCGGACAGGCCGACGGGTGCCGGCGCGCGCCATCGTGCGATCACCCCAGCTCGAATAGGAACCACGTCTTGGATGCCATCGTCCCAAGTCGGTCCGAGTGGATCCGCGACCTTACGCAGTTGGATCCTGCGCTGGGCGCGATCCTGTTCGTGGTGGGCCTGGTCTTCGTGCTCATGGGATGGCGCATCTTCAAGGTGCTGATCATTGTCAACTCTGCGGCGCTGGGGATGCTCGTGGGCGCCGTGGTTGGGGGGGCGATCGGCAAGTCGTGGGTCTGGCCCGTCGTGCTGGGCTTGGCCGTTGCCGTCGTCTTTGGCCTGTTGGCGCTTCGTGTCATGCGGGCAGGGGCGGTCCTGTGTGCCGCCCTGGTGGGCGGATACGTGGGCATGATCATCACGAGCGGGTTCTCGGACAGGCCAGAGGTCCAGCTTGTGGGAGGCGGTGTTGCGCTTCTTGTCGCCGCCAGCCTGGCCTTCGTGGTCTTCGAGCACCTGATGATCGCCGTGTTGAGCTTCCAGGGCGCCCTGCTTGCGACGACGGGGGCGCTGTCGGCCGTTAGCGAGCAGATGGGGTTCTTGCGACACCTCCGCGAGATGGCCAATGACCACGGTTTCTTCGTCCCGTTCTGCGTCATGGCCCTGACCGTCATCGGCATCTGCGTGCAGCTCGCCGGCCTGCGGGAAGGGGGGACGCGCACCAAATCCGAATAGCCCTCGCGTCCCATAATCCCTCACGAGAGGGACCCCCAGTGCCTCGAGGCCGAATCCTTCCGGGAAGACCATCTTCCTCGTTTGACCGTGACCATCGCGAATCGTATGTTTGGGGCGGCTGCTGCTGCGGATCAGCATCGGCCCACCATGCGGGAGTCTGAGTGATGGCCCTTCACCTACGCAGCCTGAGACGAATGAAGTCGTTCCTCGATTCCGAGGATGGCGTGTCGGGCACGGAATACGCCATCATGCTGGCTTTGATCGTGTTGGCTGCCGCGGGTGCCATCCGAGGGATCGGCGAGCGGATGCACAACGTCTACGACATCATTGATCAGAACATCCCAGACGTCTAACCGAAGTCTCCCCGTCAGATCGCGTCCAACCTAGGATTACAGCTGCAGGATACCTTGTGAGCCAACGGAGAACGGCTGCGCGCCAATGGGGGTTGGCGTCTTTCGTTTTTCAGCTCGGGCGACTGCCGGCGGCGCGCGTCGTGGTCGGTTGCGTCGGCTTTGCCCGTGTCGAGGGACGCCTGCTCGTCGTCGGCTGCGTCGCGGGTCGGCGCACGTCGGCCCGTGTCGTGACGGGGCGTTGACGCGCCGCGCGGGTGGTCGAGGGCTTGGGCTTCGTGACCGGGGGCGCGGGCGGTGGCGGCGGCTTGACCCAGATCGGGACGGCCTCGATCAGACGGTAGACGGGGGGCGGTGTCTTGCCGCTGAAGAGCTGCTTTCGAATGCGTTCGGCGATGGCGCGACGATTGCCGGCGTGCGCGTCGAGCTTGTCGCGCTGCAAGCGATCAGCCCAGCGTTCGGCCAGATCGATCCTCAGCAGGCCGATGGCGCGTCGGGCCTCGCGCCGCTGGGCCTTGTCGAACCAACGTTCGCATTGGAGGTCCATCTGCAAGGCCAGGGCCGTCGCCACCGCGAAGCCGCCCCGATCGGCCAGCAAGCGGCAGCGAAGCAGCCTCGCGAAGAAATCGTGGGGCCACTGCTTGGGCGGGCTGAGGACCGGTTCCAACATCGCCAGTGCCTTGTCAGATTGCCCTGCCTGTCGCATGAGGGCTGCCCGCAGCAGACGCGCGGCTGCGGCCAGATCCGCTTGCTCGGACTTGGTCAGGCCATCGAGATGCTCCAGGCAGGCGGGGGCCTTGGCCCCTTTTGCCAACGCCTCCGTACTCTCCGCCAGCGCGGCGAGAAAGACCGAAGCGCCTCCCCAGCGGGTGCGCTGCTTGGCCGCTGCCTTGTGCGGCGCGGGCGACTTGTGCAGCTTGGCCAGCAGGTCGAGTGCCTCGCCGATCTCGACCCGGGCGGCGGCGGCGACCTCGGTGAGCCGACGGCGTGTTACGGGGGATTCGTCGCCGAGGAGCAGTCGGGTCAGGGCAGGCTCGGCCTGTCGGGCCAGTCGGAGGTTGGCCAGTCCCAGTAGGAGATGGACCCGCACGGAGGGTTCGCGTGTCGACTTCAGCCGGCGCGTCAGGGAGGCGACTTGCTTGTCCAACCACTTGGCGTAGGTGCCCTCGTCCTTGATCGGCTCGGGGTAGGCCCGCGGACTCAGCCTGTAGACGACGGGGCCAGCCTTTTGCGTCGAGGGCCGGGCGGGCTGGGCGGCCAGAGCTGGGCCGCCGGCCATCGCGGCCGACGTCGTCGTGATCCATATCCAGAGGTTGGCTTTGAGCATGACCTGTCCTGGTGTCCTGCCGACCGGACGCGGAACGACCGCGTCCGGCGGGGACGCCCTTCTCAGTCAAGGAAGGCCGGCTCGCCGTGGATCTCGCCGACCAGGGCGCGGACCTTCTCGAGCGCGTCGGTGGATCCCTCGACCAACAGCCAGGTGCCGCCTTCCGCCCCGCCGATCCCACCGGCTCCGATGGGCCAGGCCTCCACACCGCAGAGATACTTGAGCGCCTCGATCTCGGTGAACGGCTCGCCGGGCGACAGCCACAGCGCCGGGGTGTTCTGTTGGAATCCGTCCGCAGGACGGTTGACCCGCGCCGCCGCGCTGGCCAGGTCCGTCGGAACGGACTTCTCCAGGCCAATCGGGTGGATCAGCCTGGCCCGTCGCGCGACGGTCATGGGATGCACCTTGCCGATCGTCCCGCCCTCGGGGTGGCCGATCAGGATACCCACCTGCTTGCGCTCGTAGTTCAGGGCGTTGCCGCCTTTGAAGACGACGTCGCCGGGCTTGAGGTCGGCCAGCCCCGCCCGCCAGTCCCGCCCCATGTCGGGTTTGCCGTTGACGATCACCAGATTGGGAATCCGCGTCGCCGGTCGCTTCGTGCCGACGACGCCGGTCGACGGCGTGATGTTGCCGGTGAGGAACTGCGATTTGTCGATTCGCTCGCCGGTCAGCTCTTCGTAGATGTATCCGTTCGTCGAGCCGGTGGTCACGATCACCTTGCCGCTCTCCAGCGCGGCCCGGACGTCCGGGTGTTCGCGGATGCCGCGGGCGATCAGCCGTTTGGCTTCGGCCACCGTCAGTCGGAACTGATCCTGCATGAGTTGTCTCTCCAGCAGCGTCCTGGCCGCCTGATAACGTCCGCCCCGCCGGCGCCCCTACTCGCTTTCCACCTGGATGATGGCGTGGATCGGGTACCTGGCCAGCTTCTTGCGTCCCTTCAGGAAGGACAGCTCGATCAAGAAGGACACGCCGAGGATCTTCCCACCGAGCGCCTCGACGAGGCTGCAGCTGGCCTCCATCGTCCCGCCCGTGGCGAGCAGGTCGTCGACCATGACGACGACGTCGCCGGGCTTGATGGCGTCGACGTGGATCTCCAGGGAATCCGTGCCGTACTCCAGCTGGTAGCTGGCCGAGCGGGTCTCGGCGGGCAGCTTGCCGGGCTTGCGGATCGGGACGAAACCGGCCGATAGCGACTGGGCCACCGCCGTGCCGAAGATGAACCCGCGCGATTCGGCACCCGCGACGACGTCGATCTTCTTGCCGCGATAGGGCTGGGCCAGGTACTCCACCGCCAGCGCCAGACTCGCCGGGTCCAGCAGCAGCGGCGTGATGTCCTTGAAGACGATGCCCGGCTTGGGGAAGTCCGCCACGTCACGGATGCGCTTCTCGAGGTCGTGGTACGAAGGAAACGGCAGACCGACAGCGTCGCTCATCGTCAAAGGCTCCTCGTCAAGGTCGCACGAGTCCCGACCGGCGTGTTGCCAAACGGATCATAGGCGATGCGATGGGCCGCTGCAACTGCACACGGGGCGGATGTGCGGGGCGATCTGGCTACTCCCACGGCTTGAGGAGCACCTTGGCGGCCTGACCGCCAAAGAACGTGTCAAACGCCTCCTGTGCCCGGTCGAAGCCGAAGCGGTGGCTGATCAGTTGGCCGACCACGGGGGATTCGCCCAGGATGCGGAACATCTCCGGATAGAGGTTGAGGTTGAAGTGCCACCCGCCGATCAGGTCGATGCCCTTGCGGATCATGTCGCGGCTCGGGCCGAGCGGGATGTCGTCGGGGTTCTCTCCGCAGAAGGCGACCTTGCCGCGGCGACGGACGGCGTCGATGCAGAGCCGTTCGCCCGGCGTCTTGCCGGAGCAGTCGATGGCGTGGTGGGGCCCGAGCCCTGCGGTCAGCTCGGCGATGGCGGCGGCGGGGTCGCCGTCGGCCGGATCGAGGACGGCGTCGGCGCCGAGCCGACTCGCTCGTTCGCGCCGCCACGGTTCGGGCTCGACGCCGAGGACGCGCGCCCCGCGGAACGCGCCCACCACCACCGCGCCCAGTCCGACCGGGCCCAGTCCGGTGACCAGGAGCGTGTGTTGCGGTCCCGTGCCCATGCGACTGATCGCGCCCAAACTGGGGCCGAGCGCGCAGCCCGCCAGCGAGCCGATCTCGAAGTCCACGTCATCGGGCAGGGGGGGCGTGACGAACTCCTGTGCGAGGGTGTACTCCGCGAAGTGCGGGCCGACGGTCGGCTGATCAAGACAGTGGATGTAATCGCCGGCGGCGCAGAGGTCGCACTGCCGACAGCCCGCCAGCGGGCCCAGCGAGACGCGGTCGCCCACCTTCAGCCGTTCGGGCTTGTCGACGGCGACCACCTCGCCGCTGCCTTCGTGCCCCCCGCCGCACGGCGATTCGGCGAAGAAGGCGTGGCGGTCGCTACCGCAGATGGGCGAGGCCATGATCTTGACGACGACCCAATCGTCCCTCGGGGTCGGGTCGGGGGCGTCGACGATGCGGACCTGTTGATTGCAGAGCTCCAGTTGTCTCATGGCGGATTCCCCTGCGGCGTTTTGATCCTGGCGGGGGTCACTTCTCGTCGTCCAGGGGCGCCCACAGCTCGCGATCCGTGGAGATGTCAGTCAGGATGTCGTCCAGGGCCGAGATGCTGATGATCGAGCTGCGGAGCACGAAGACGCGCTGCCGATTGACGCGGATGCCGTGGTGGGCGGATTCGATGATGTAGAGCTCCTTTCCGGCGTGGCCTTCGGAACAGTCGTGGACGTCGGCCTCTTCGAGCCAGATGCCGTTCTCGGCGACGTCGCCCATTCGGCCGAGGTAGAGGATGGGCCCCGCAGTATCGAGAACGACGTTGCGACCGATCAGATCGGCCAGCGATTCGCGAAGTTGGTTGTCCGTGTGGTCGTTTTGCACTTGATGCCTCGCGACGCTAAGGCTAAATTACAGAGGGACTAAGCGGTGCGTCAAGGTGTCCAGCACAGGATGGCGGGGCTTGAGGACCCCTCAGGGAGACACAAGCCATGCGAACTCGACTAGGGAGGGTCGTGGCCGGCGCGGTTGTCGTTGTGGGTATTGGCGCTATCGGCGCCGAGATCGGCACGGAAATCGCGAAGGACGGGGTCAAGGAGATCCGCCTGGCGGCTTCGGTCGACGCTGAGTACGAGAAGCGGCTGGCCGGGTTGGCCAAGGACGACGTGGCGGGTCACGTCAGGCTGGCCGAGTGGTGTCTCGAGCAGGACCGTCCTGACCTGGCCTTGGAACGGTGTGACCACGCCCTGAAGATCGCCCCCAAACACGCGAATGCGAAGCTGCTTCGCAGGGCAGCCCAGCGTCGCATGAAGTCCAAGCCGGACCCCGGCCCGCCGGTTAAGAAGAAAGACCGGGCTCCTGCGCAGAAACGCGAGGGGAAGCTGCTGACCGAGAAAGAGGTCGGGCGGATCCGGCTGGCGGAGCTGAAGCCCGGCGAGCGGGTGAAGGTCCGCTTCGCGGGCGGCCTGGTCGACCGCTTCCTCGACGCCGTTGCCGGCACCAAGCCGGAATACAGCACGGCCACCTTCCGACGGGACTTCCGGGCCAAGAGCAACAGTGAGAAGCTCACCGAGATCGTCAAGGCCACGGGGTTGTACTATGCCGACGAGATCGAGGTCTCGTCGGACCCGCAGGCTATCCGGGTTTTCCGCAGGGACATCTATCCGATCATCCGGGCGAACTGTGCGACGTCCAAGTGCCACGGCGGCGCGGCCAAGATGCGATTGTACGCGAAGAGGAAGACGGAGGCCGTCTACACGAACTTCTACACCTTGGACCGGTTCAAGAAGTCGGTGCCCGGGCGCGGCCTGGTCAGCATGTTCGATCGGGGCTATCCGGAGGAAGGGCTCTTCTTGAACTATCTGCTGCCGAGGGGGATGGCCCGGGACCAGGTGTTGGCCCATCCGAAGGTCGGTTCGACCGACATCGAGCCGGTGGCGAGAAGCAAGGACGCGAGGGATTACATCGAGGTCAGGACCTGGCTGAAGGAGGTGCTGCGGCAGCCTCGGCAGGATCCTGGCATCGAGGACGCCGCGGAGAAGAAGGGCGCTGACAAGAAGGGCTCCGGCGAGGGCAAGAAGCCACGTTGAGACCTGGGCATCTTGTTTCGGGGGGGCCCGAGTTGGAGAGCAGCCCTGAGGACATGACCGGTTCGTGGCCTCCAAGCACCGCGGGGCAGCGAGAACGTCGGACGGGCCAGGGAAGGCGCATCGCATTGGACCTCTTGCCCACCGAGTTGTGGATCCTTCTGACGGGCGTGTTGCTCGTGATGATCCGCCTGGCGTTGACGGGTCGGCGACGGGGGTGGCGTGCCGCGGCCGAGCAGGCCGAACGACGGGGATGGGCGGTCGCCCGCCGAGACCGGGAGGATCTTCCTTCTCGATACGGGCTGCTGGAGCTGATGCGGCATGGGTACAATCGTTGTGCGTGGGATGTGATCCGCTCGGCGAAGCCGCGCCCGGCCCGGGCGTTCTGCTATCATTATGAAACGGGGTTCGGTAAGCGGCACGCATCGAGGGACCTGATCGTTGCCGTGGTCGAGGCGGACGCCGACCGGCCGGGCTTCTGGCTCGGGAGGGGGCGCGGGATCGAATCGGTCGGGGCCTTTGCGCGGTATCGTCCGATGGCGGGCGTGGCCCGGCCGGAGGACGGCGAGCCGTTTCGCGCCTTCGCCGAGGCCGTTCACCGGGCGAAAGGCCAGCTCGAGCCGGACCTCCAGGGCATCCTTCAGGAGGGAGACGGGCTGCGAACGCTTGAAGTCCGAGGTCCGTACGTCGCTCTCTACGAGGATGGCATCGGTCCGGCCCGGTCCCAGATCGATCTTCTGGCGCGGGCCGAAGCCGCGGCCGACCTGATCGAGGGCCCGAGCACGGGGCTGGCCGAGGTCCCATCGTCGTCCGGCGGCGGTGACCGGCCGACTTGATAAGCAGGCCCGGATGGATCGGGCGTCGATACACGGACGTTGACAGGAGCCAAGCCGTGAAGTCCACGATAGCGAAAGTTGCGATCCCAGTGGCCGTGCTGGCGATCGCTGTGGCGATCCTGGGCATATCAAGGTTCAGCCAATCAGATCAGGATCTGGCCAACGCCGAGGCGGACGAGTGCGCGGACCGGGCGACGCGTTTTCTGGCCAAGTATCGGGCGAATGTCGCCCAGATCGCGTTGATTCTGGGTCAGGTGGGGAGGCAGCTCGGGGAAGACGAAACGCCGCTGGCGGTTCCGCCCAAGGGGGAGGAGGCCGGTGATCTGGTTCGCGGCGAGCCCAATAGCTTCCTGGCGCTCAGCAAGAAGCTGCGGGACGAGGCCGGCAAGGGCCGGATCAAGGACCTGGAACAGAGACTTCAGCAGCTCGTCCCCGACGCGTCGAGTCTCCCGGAGATGCCAAGCCCCGGCGAAGACATCGGCAAGAGCGAGGGTGCGATCGCCAAGGGCGTCAAGGCGGCGCTCAAGCGGGTGGACGCGTTGGTGAAGGAGAACGCCAAGCTGCTCGACCAGGCGCTTCGGCAGGCAGACGAGGCGCTACGCATCCGACACGGCGAGGCCAGCACCGGAAGTCACGTCAACGCCAACGTCCTCAAGGCGTATGTGCTGTACCTTCAAGGGGAGGTGAAGCGGACGGAAGGTCTGGCCGGTCGACTGGAGGCCCAGGAGATTCGTCTTCGGGCGTTGCGGTCGGCATATGTGTCCTACGGTCTGTCGGGGAAGATCGAGGAGCTGGCGCGTCGGCGCCCGAAGCAGGCGACGGAGTCGCTGGCCATCGACAGGGCGGATCTGGAGAAGCGCCTGTCCGACGCCAAGAAGCGATCGGCGGGGCTGACCGCGAAGATCGAGGCCATCCGCAAGCAGATCACCGAGGCGACCGCGAAGGCGGAGGCCGCTCGCAAGGACCTGACGGCGCTGGAGGCCAAGCGATACGACCCCAAGCAGCCCAAGGACGTCCGGCGCTACGTCGATGCCTACGCCGAGCACGCCAAGCAGGAGCAGGAGGCGAGCCTCAAGGCCATTGCCCTGAAGACCGGGACGCTGGAAGGGGTCCAGTTGGACGACGCCCAGGGCGGGGACCTGCTGAAGGACAAGTACGTCAACGCGCCGGGCGGCAAGCGGACGGTCGTGAAGGGCCTGGTCACGCTGGAGAAGGAGCAGGCTGAGGCTGGCAAGGAGATTGCTGACCTCGAGGCCTTGCTCGAGGGGAGCGCGGGTCGGGCCAAGCGGCTCGAGGCGTTGGACGCCAAGCTCGTCGAGGATCGCAAGGACGTGCTCAAGCGCAAGGCGGACATCGACAAGCAGATTGCGGCACTGTTGGCCAGGGCGAACAAACGGACCGAGGTCGCAGCCGAGTCGGAGGCCGAGGCGCTGGCCCGATTGGCGAAGGCCGACAAGGCCTATGGTCAGGCCGCCCGGTACGCCCGGCAGCGGGTCAACGAACTGAGGGACGATCCGGCGTTGGACGACCTGCCGGAGGACAAGGATACGACGCCGGCGATGATCATGGGCCAGGGAGGCGTGGCCCACGCCCGCGCGCTGGTGCATCTGCAGCAGTCCCGCGATCTGCGCCGCGCGGTTCCCGTGATCGAGATCGCGGCCGCGATCCGTGTGCCCGGGGTTGCCGAGGACGACGTCAAGGCGCTCGAGGCCCAGTTGGCCGGGGCGGAGGGCAAGGCTGTCGAGGCCATCGATGCGTCCGTCGAACTCCTCGAGAAGGCCGCCAAGTCGGTCAACAAGAATTACCGGTGGATTCCCGAGGTCAGCGTTGCGGCGGCCAACCAGCTCAAGTCGATGGCGACGTTCGGCGGCGATTCGGCCGGTGCGATCCAGTTGGCTCTGGAGCAGTACGAGGACGCCGTCGAGGGCCGCGAGGCCAGCCCATTCCTCAAGCCTTACGTTCGCGTGCTCGAACAGCTCCGCAAGACCGAAGGGCGCAAGCCGCCCACGATCCGCTCCGCTCGCGTGCTGTCTGTGCCGACGACGGTGCCCGCGGAATCCGTGGAGGAACCGCCCGTAAAGCCAAAGGAGGCGCGGTCCAAACCTGCGGCCAAGCCCGCCCCGACGCCGGTGCCGAAGCCTGCCGCCAAGCCGGCGGGTGAAGCAACGCGCAAGACCCTGGCTGACCTGGTGCGCGAGCACAAGGCCGCCAAGAAGCCCGCGCCGCCCGCGAAGCCGGCGAAGCAGCCGGCCAAGAAGCCCCCGAGCAAGACGGCGAAGTGACCTGCCAAGTGCCCCATGACCCTCTCGTGGCAGATGCGTAGAACCTGCCGTACCGACTGGGACGTTCTGGCTGCGCCAGGCAGCGACGCAGGAGCGATGACATGAGCGATGCGGACCAGACCGTACGCATTGGGATGGTGGGGTGCGGATACATGGGGCAGAAGGCACACCTGGACAACCTGGTGACGATCCCGGGATGTCATGTCGTTGCGCTGGCGGAGGGCCGGGCCGAGACGGCGCGGCTCGTCGCGCGGAAGTACGCCATCGACGAGGTCTATCCGGATCATCGCTCGATGCTGAACCGTGCGGACGTCGACGCCGTCGTGTGCATCATGGGCTACGGCCTGCACCACGCGGTCGTGCCCGACATCCTGAACGCCGGCAAGCACCTGCTGACCGAGAAGCCCATCGCGCTTCGCCCCGAGACGGGGCATCGGCTGGCCGACCTGGCCGACGCGAACGCCGTGATCTACCAGGTGGGGTACATGAAGCGGCACGTGCCGGCAAGCCGGGCCGCGGTCGAGGTGATCCGGTCGTGGCAGGCCAGCGGACGGGCGGGCAAGATGAACTACCTCCGCGTCACCATGCCCCCGGGCCACTGGACGTACGGCATCGAAGGGCCGATCGGCGCGGGCGATGCCCCGCCCGCCTACGACGGCCAGACGCCCGAGACCCCCCCGGACTGGATGGACGAGCGAATCGGGTCCGCCTACAACGCCTTCGTCAACTACTTCATCCACCAGGTCAACATCATTCGCTATCTGCTGGGCGAGTCGTACCGATGCGACTACCTTGACCCGACGCAGACCGTGCTGGTCGGGCGGAGCGACAGCGGCGTGCCTTGGGTGCTGGAGATGACGGGCCAGAACCTCCGCGACCACTGGGAGGAGTACTACAAGGTCTGCTTCGACAACGGCAAGCTCGACCTGTCCGTGCCGGCGCCGATGGCACGGCAACACTCGGGCGAGTTGCGGATCTACCACGGGCCGGCCGATAAGGCTGATCGGCCTCGTTGGGAGCAGCCTGTCCTCGCGCCGTCGTGGTGCATGCTGGAGCAGGCGAGACACTTCATCGAATGCGTTCGGACGGGCCAGCCCACACTGGCCCCCGCCCGAGAGGCCGCCCTCGACCTCGAGGTGGCCGAGCAGTACGCCAGACTGATGGCGTCGTAGACCGAGGTCGTCTACTTCTTCGGGAACCGCACGGACAGCTCGACGCGCTGGACGGTGAGGGGTCCCTGGCCGGCGTTGGCCACGCCGACCGTGTTGTACCCCTCCTGGAAGGCGTCGCGTTCGAACGCGGAGATGCCTGCCTTTGTCGCTGGCTGAGTCGGTTTGCGGTTGATCGTCACCCGGGCCGCGGGGGTCTTGTCAGGCTTGCCTGCGACGAGTCCCAGGCTGATCTCACCCTTCGCACCGGCGATCGGCACCGGACCCGTGAAGATGCGGAACTCGGCGGAGTGCCCCGGCGCGATCTTCTTGGGCAGCGCGGGCGGGACGGGCTTGCCCGGGATGTTGATGTCGACGAAGGTCACGACGTAGGTGCGGTCCTTGCCCTGGAGTCCCTCGACCGAGTGCATCTCCCGAAAGAGGTAGGGCATTTCTCTACCGACCTCGAAGTAGTTGAAGACGTAGATGCCCTGAGACCCGCGGGCCAGGGCGGCCATGGCCGCGCCGCGCCGACGATCGGGCGTGTTGTGCACCCTCGGGGCGCCGGGATAGGGACGGATGCCGGACTCGAGCCCGGCCGTCACGCCCACGCCGGTGCCCTCGAGCAGGTGGATCCATCGCTCGACGGGAATGTCGAAGTCGGTCGTCGTGAAGAACGGCGCGACGATGAGATGATCGATCAGGTCGCGCTTGGCCCAGGTGACGGCGTCCAGGCCGGTGCCCACGGACACCTCGGGGCGGGCGGGCACGCGGGCGGCGAGGATGATGGGGTGCTTCCGTTTCTTCTCGGCCGCACGAACCACCTTGCGGACGTCGACCATCCATTCGGTCAGTTCTTTGCCTTTCTCGATTTCCTCCCCCTCGCGGAAGTGGCCGCAGAACCGATTCCAGTCAAGCTCCAGCCCGTCCATGTCGAACCGGTCGCACACCTCCTTGATCAGCGCCATCGCGTGATCGCGGACCGGCTTGAGGCCGAAGTTGAGGCAGCGGTCGTGCCAGCTGTTGAGGCGCTTGCGGTATCGGATGTACTCGGGGTGTTCCATGTAGAACCGGCTGTGCAGGGGCGATTTGGCCAGCGGGGCGTCGTGGGCGTCGTTCATGCGGATACTGACCCAGGGGCTGATGCCGCGCTGGCGGCAGCGATCGATCATCCTGCCCATCGGGCAGACCCCGGCGTCGAGCATCATGCGGAGATTGACTGCCCACTGGCGGAGCCCCTTGCGGGCCTGCGGGGTGGTGTCGCCGAAGTAGGGCTGGTTGTTGTCTCGGGCCGGGTCGAATCCGTCGCAGTGCGGCTCCCACGACTTGCTGTCAAAGTTGGTCTTTTTCGCGCAGCAGCAGATCAGCATGATCGTCACTTGAGAGTCCGCCAGCTCATCGACGATCTGGTCGAGCCTCTCGGGCTTCATCTTGCCGGCCGGGTCGCGGACGAACCGGTTGCTGTCGTCTTCGTTGTAGAGGATTCCCGAAATGGGTTTCCTTGCCGGTCGCTTCGCATCGTCGGCAGCAGCGGGCATGGCGCACCATCCGCTTAGCAGGGCCAGTGTGATCAGGATCCGAGTTCCATCGGGCAGGGGTCGCATCACGTGTTTCTCCAGACGCGCCGCACTCCAAGTGCCAGCGGCGAGACGTGACGCTACCCAGGCGGACTCCTGCCGTCAAGTTGCGCCGTTCCTCGTTTGACGTCCCGACCGGGGTTACAATGCCCGCCTTGGATCGCAAAACGTGGTGAACTCGCTGAGGAGGATCTCATGATGCGCCGCAAAGCGATCGTCGTCGCGTTATCTCTGCTATCCGGTGGATCCGGCGTGGTCTACGCGGTCGACCTTGCCATCACTGCCGAGCCGTATCTGACCGGGGGATTGTTCACGAACCCCGTCCTGCCCCAGGTGGGCGAGAAGGTGACCGTCACCGTTCGCGCGAAGTGTGCCGGGCAGATCGACGCCGCCCCGCAGGCCCGCCTGACGCTGCTGTCCCCGACAGGCAAGACCCTCTCCGAGCAGACACTCGGCCTGAAGCGGACGCAGGACCAGGCCGAGGCGAGTTGGACCTGGACCGCCGGGGCCAACGGGCTGTACAAGCTCCGCGCCCAAGTGGATCCGGCCAACCAGATCGCCGAGACCGACGAAGACAACAACGCAGCCGAGTTGACGCTGCCCGTTCTGATCAAGGGCCGCAAGCTGCACTTCGCCTGGTACCGGGAGGTCGGTACGACGCGGTGGACCACCTGCGTGACGTCCGCCAACGACGCCGAACAGCGCGCCCGGTTGGCGGAGCGCGGGGTGATCCCGCTGAAGTGGGCCTACGGTGGGGCCAGTTGGCGGAGCTACGACAAGAAGAAGGCCAAGACCCACCCGGAGGAGGTGCTCAGGCAGATCGAGGCGATGTTCTACAAGCGGTACACCGCCGAGCCTGGGGCGTGCGCGGGGTTCGGCATCGACGAGACGGGCGGGTACCCGGGCGGGTTCAAGCTACAGCGCACGGTGGCGTCCATGAAGGCGTTGGCGCGGGCCAAGCGGGAGATGCCGGACCGGTTCTTCGCCGTGTGGAACGGCGGGGGCGTCACGCTGGATCCGATTCCCTACTTTCGCCAGGGCGTGGACCTGCTCTTGCTGGAGACGTACGTGTTTCGGGCCGTCCCGCAGGGCCTGGGGACCGAGGAGATCTACGAGATGATCCGCGATCGGCTCGATCCGTTCATTCGATCACACGACATGATCGTGCCGGCCTACGGAAACTGGTGCCATACGCTGATCGGGCTGGACACGTCCGAACGGCCCGACTACATCGACCTGGGCGAACAGGAGGAGGTGGTCCGCTTCATCCGCAGGATCTGCCCCGAGATGCGGGGCATCGCGTGGTACACCGGCGGTTATGGGGGCTACGGCCTGGAGCGCAGCCCCGAGACGGACAAACATCACGAGGCTGTGCTGGCAAACGCCGATCGTCTCTGCTTCGACTACTACGTCAAGCCGTGCGTCACGCTGATGCCGCACGGCCTGTGGCCCACCCGACGGGCCACGGGGTCGTGGGGGCTGGTGGCGGCCGTCAGCAACATCGGCGGGATCGACTCGGGGCCGGTCACGGTCGAGTTCTGGGTCGACGGCAGGAAGGTCGGCAGACAGACGGTCGACAAGGTCCCGGCCGGGCCAAACCGGCTCTGCAACCGCGTTCTCATTCGCCAGGGGATTCGCATCAAGCCGGGCCTGCACGAATTCGAGGCCCGCATCGTGTCGGCCGGCGAGGCGACCACGCTCGACGCGGTCGCGCAGTGCAGCCGGCTGATTCGCTGACGATCATCCCACGCCACCCCAAACCACGGCGTCCTATTGCCGAATGGCGCGCAAGATCGCCTCCAGCGGTTTGGTATCTCGGCCGGCGAAGAGCAGGTAGATGGGGGTCGATCCGATGGTAAGCGGGTCGGCGTCGAGCGGGTTGCCCATCATGTCCAGGATCCGGACGTCGCCGGCGCGTCGCAGGCTCTGTTCGGTGCCGTCGGCGGACCAGACGATGGCCAGAAGTCCGCGGTCTGTGGCGAAGACGTATTGCGCGATGGCGTCCGACCGAGGGCCGATCGGCACCGGGACGGGCTCCGGGCCGAGTAGGTTGGCCAGGGCGGACAACGCCGCGTACATCTTGCGGGGCGTGCCGCCGTATTCGAAGAAGATGCCCCCAGCGTCGCGGCCATTGATCTCGCCGCAGACGCCGGCGTGGTAGAAGATCTTGGTGACCCCGTTGCCCACGCAGACGGCCGCCCACTTGACCAGCGCCTCGGACGCCAGCCGCTCAGTGTCCCAGTGGGCCCGCGTCATGGCCGCGTCGCCGACGCGATAGGGCGTCGTCGGCGGATCGTCGTCGGCGTAGCAGCCGAACTCCGTCAACCACATCGGTTTGAGCTGGCCGCGGTCTCGCATCTGCTGGCGGTACGTCAGCAGGGCCTTCTCGTAGATCCGCGGATCGATCGTGGCCGGGTAGATGTGCAGATTCAGCACGTCCACCCACTTCATGCCGTCCGACGCGATGAAACCGCCGACGAATCGCGTGTTGGTCCAGCAGGGCACGCCGCCGACGACGGTCGCATGGGGTTGATTCTTCTTGATGGTTTCGTAGGCGGCCTCCAGCAGCTCGAGGTAATCGGGCAGCCGGTAGCCCAGCCTGCACGGCACGGCGTAGATCGTGTAGAGCGGTTCGTTGAAGATCTCGTAGTAACGGACGCGGTCGCGGTAGTGCTTGACGCTCTGGGCGATGTACTCGCAGAAATCGGCCAGGCGCTTGGGCGGGCAGGACTCGATGTAGCGATCCCGGCGGTGGATCTGCTTCGCCGTGATTCGCTCGATCTTGGCCTGGTCGCCTGCGCTTGACCAGAGCGCGGACGGTGCGGGGAACATGACCAGGACGTTCAGCCTCTCGTCCAAGACGCGGTCGATCTGGGCGTCCGGCTTCAAGAAGCTGAACGGCCCCGGTTCCGGCTGAACGGTCTGCCACTTGACCGACCAGTCGCGATGCCACGTCAGCCCGGCCTGCTTGCCCAACCGGAGCAGAAACGCCCACGGATAGGCGTGGTTCATCCCGAAGGGAGAGTCGGCGTGGTCGTAGGCGTCGATCACGGCGCAACGGAGCGTGAGCGGATAGGGCGATGCGACCCCCGGGACGCGCCATTCGACTCGATAGAAGCCGCGTCGTCCGGGTAGGAGATGCTTCAACGGCAAAGTCGCCTGTCTCCCGGGCCTGACGACCAGCTTGACGTCACGGGTCAACACCTCCCGATCGAAGAAGTCGGTGATCTTCAGTCGGCCTCGGACTTCGCGCGCGCTTGACGTGCCGTTCCATGCGACGACACGGACGGTCAAACCGGCCGCCGGGTCGGTGAAGATGTTGCCGGGCACGGGCGTGTCGATGAAGGTCTCCACCTGCGAGCGCGGGGCGTAGGCAGAGCCCTGGTCTTGGGATTCGAACTGGACCGCGTCGACCCAGAGCCTTGCCGAGTCGGTCCCGGACGCCTCCAGGTCCAGACCGACGCCGGCCCAGGCGTGGGGGTCCTTCGCGCGAACCGTCAACGCGAAGCGTCGCCAATCGGTCCCTACACGGACGGTCTTGTCGGGCGATTCCCCGGAGGCCCCACGTACCATCAGACGGGCCGCGACGTCGGGTCGGTCCGCCTTGAGGGCGCAGGAGAGCGTGTAGGACTTGTCGATGTCGAGGGGCAGCCAGCCGACGTGGGCCGCCAGGACCGCTCGGACCTTCTCCTCAATCGGGCCGTAGTAGTCGAAGAAGAAGACGGGCAGTCGACCTTCGGTCAGTTGGATGCGGAGGCTTCGCTTGCCGTGTGCGGCGGTCGTGTCGTCGATCTCGCCGATGAGGCGATAGACGTTGCCCGTCCATCCTTTTAGATCGGGGGCGTAACTGCCCCAGCCGGCCGGGCCGCATTCGAAGCTGCTGTTGGGGATGAGATTCCTCATGCCGTCGGTCGCGATGTGGGGATGATGCTCGGGGCGGACGTTCGTCTCGATCAGAACCACATCGTCGAGCCAGAGCGTTCCGGTCGATCCGAACCAGAACTGCAGGCGACTGTCCCTGGCCGGCAGGTCCTCGGTGGCCTGGAAGGCCTGCTCGAACCGCCGCCACGTCTGCGTCACGACGAAGCCCTCGTTCAGACCGGCGTTCCGCCACGGACGCATGTTGGTCAGCGAGACCTTGATGGGTCGGTGCGCGACGTTCCCCTTGGCCCACCACGTCAGGCGGTAGCACCGACCGTGCTTGACCGCCACCTTGCCGACCTGACAGAGCATCACGTGAGACGACGGCGAATCGCCCGCGAACTTCGTGCAGACGAGCCTGGCCGACCTGCCGCCGGCCCGACCCGCGTCGAGGGACACCTGCTGTTCGATGGCTGCGTCTCCCGCCGTCATCCAGTCGTCCGCCACCCCGTCACCGTCGGCGTCCCGTTCGAACGATCCGTTTGCGGCCAGATTGGCGGCGGGCGCGGCCGCCTGGACGGCGCTCGGGACCAGGCCCATCACGAATGCCAGCGCGCACGTGGACGTCGCGATCCATCGGCTCATGACGCAGTCTCCGTTGCAGGGGCGTCCGGAGTCTATGGAGGTTCGCTGAGCGATGTCAACTCGCCTGTGGATTGGCTCGGGCCAACGGCAGTTGGTAGGATGGCAGTCGGCATTGCATGGGGTGACCGTGGACGCATCATCCGACCAACGCGAGCCGCCGGTTGCCCGGCCGATCTCGGCGTCGCCGATCGTCCAGTACGCCCGCGCGATCCCGTGGCGTCCGGCGAATCCGCTGGTCGTCACGCAGCGCTGGACCACGACGCTGCTGGATCTGTCCGTGGCCTGCGGGGGGTTTATCGCGGTGCTGTTGGGGTTGGAGGTCGTGGCTGCCGTAGTGTTCGGCGGCGGGCTCGAAGGGTCCCCGCCCAGCGGATGGGTGTTGGCGGCGGAGCGAGGCGTGCTGAGCCTCGTGACCGTGCTGATCCTCTGGGTGCTGCTCCGCAAGAACGGGCAGTCCTTTGTGACGGTCGGTGTGCGGACGGACAGGCTGCCCTGGGCGCTGTTGGGCGGGATGGCGGCCTACGTGAACATCATCGTATACATGCTGGCGGTCATGCTGACGGCGAGCCTGTTGTGGCCGGGGACGATCGGGGCCATGAAGCAGGCCCAAGAGCTCAACATCGAGCGAATGCCCGAGATGGACTTGGCCGCCGCTGCCGTCTTCTCGTTGATGGTGGCCATCAACGAGGAGCTGCTCTTCCGCGGGTTCGTCATCACGCGGCTGAGGAGCCTGACGCACTCCTGGTGGGCGTCGGTGCTGATCACGTCGGCCGTGTTCGCCGTGATGCACATCCCCCAGGGATGGCTGCCGGTGGTGCTGATCTTCGGCTTGAGCATCATCCTGGGTCTCTGGATGATCTGGCGGGGCAACGTGCTCGTGCCGATCATCGCGCACATGCTGTTCGACACGACCTCGCTGATGTATCTGGGTCTCTTGAGAGAGAGCGGAACGTGACGTTCGGTCGGGCGGTCCCTATCGCCTTCGGGCCCGGATGCAGACCCAGCCGAGCATGAACACGAAGCCGATGGCCGCCTCTGCCCCTAGAAGCCCGCAAAGACTTCCCAGGAACCCCAGGAAGTTGAGGTCTCTCATTCTCGGCTCGAGAAGGAATTTGACCGCTGGCTCGGGCAGCCCGGCAATGACCTCGTTGATGGTACGGACGGTATCGACGCCGGCGGTGCCGCCCACGACCGCGTCGACGGTCTGGCCGATCCGCTCGCCGGGCATGCCGAACGCGGCCCCAACGCCGGTGCCATCCGGCAGGCTCAACAGCCTGACCCTCAGCGTGGCCGCGAGCTCCGACGTCTCCCCCACGGTGGTCAGGTACTCGTAGCTGAGCTTCACCGACGGCAGGATGGCCACCCGCAACTTCTCCAACTCGCTGACGCGATCGCTCAGGTTGAGGTTGACCACGTGCTTGGCGCGGGCAACGCCTTGGGTGCCGAGCTTGATGCTTCCGTCAGCCTGGCCGACCAGCTCGTAGGTGGCCAGCAGGACCGTCTCGGGTGCGCTGGACGCACGCGTGTGAACGACGGTGACCTCCACCTGGGCGAGAAGCCCGGTCAGATCGGCGTTGGGTTCGTTCCCCACGACGGCGGCCACCAGCAGGCCCTGAACGTAGAAGTCGCTGGTCAAGATGACCTCGGTCCCCGCCGCAAGCCGGGTCTCGGCGACGGTCGGACGGATGCTGCGACGCTCCACCACGACGCCGATCACCTCGTAGTCGAGTGCCGCATCCCCTGAGAACGTCGCCGCGTCGACGTTCAACTCGTCGGGCACGTCGCTCGTCGTGCTGCGGGGGTCCTTGAACTGCGTGAAACACAGCCCCAGCCCCATGATCTCGGCGTCGACCTCGTTCGTGATGCCTGCTTCTGCCCGCATCGGCAGGACGCCCGTCGTTTCCGGATAGCGCTGCAGCTCGGCGTCCACCGTGGTCGCTTCGCCGCCAACCCTCTCGGTGACCTGGGCCCGGCATTCGGCGGAGATCTCGAGCACCTCCGCTCGGGCCGACCCGACCAGCAGTCCGACGACGGCCATCACCAAGACGGCTTGCATGCCCCTACTTGCGTAGTTGGCGTCCATGAGAAGTTCGCTCCTTCGGTCCGCGTATGTGGCCAAGTCATGGGAGAGAAATGAGCCCGTCCCTGTCCTCCCAGGGCCTCTGCCGCCTCATCTCGCCTCGGCGGGAACTCGGCGGACCGGCCGCGCTGAGAGGTCTCATATTAGTTTAGCCGGCTTGGCCGGTTGGGTCCACCACGAGCTCGTTTTCTTGCAGGGCACAGCGCCGCAGCCGGTCACGCCGGGGCGGACCCAGCCATCGGAAGACGACGCAGGAGGGCTACGACGCCGGTTTGGGGGGTGTCTTCGGCGCGGGTTCGGCCTGGGGCGCGGGCGCTTTCTTGGTGAACAGGTAGTAGAGCTTGCCTTCGGCATAGACCCGTCCGGCCAGCTCGCCCGCCGCATCGCCCACGCCGATGTAGACATCACACCGGCCGGCCGCCCGGATCGCCCCGCCCGTGTCCTGGTCGCACGCGAACGCACGATAGCTGCCGAGCTTCGACCCTCCGGCAGGAAGGGGGAACCGCTCCGCCGCGACGAAGGCCACGTTGGCCCGCGGGAAGACCGCCTTGTCCGTCGCGATGGTCCGCCACGGCGTGACGGCCACGTTGATGCTCCCGTACGGGCCGCCCGTTCGCGGGGTGAAGAACACGTAGCGCGGGTTCTGCCACAGGTAGTAGTCCATCTGCTCCGGGTTCGCCTTGAAGTACTCGATCAGTCCCCTCAGCGACAGATCCTCCCTGTTGATCTTCTTGTCCGCCAGCAGTGACTGTCCGACCGACACGTAGTCGCGCCCGTTGCTGCCCGCGTAGCCGATTTCGAACAGCGTTCCGTCCTGCATGCGGAGCTTCCCCGAGCCCTGCACCGTGACGACGTAGGCCTCGAACCGATCCCCCAGCCACACCAGCTCCTGACCCCGGAGCATGCCGCTCTCCTCGATCTCCCGGCGGGTCGGATAGGGTTGGGTGCTTCCATCGGGCATCTTCCGGCCGTGGATCTCCCCTGTCTTCGGGTCGCTCATCAGGTCCGCGGGGCGCTTGTACAGCGGGTAGCGGTACTTTTCGGTGCGGGTCTTGCTGGCCTCGAAGATCGGACAGTAGTAGCCCGTGAACAGCACCGTGCCCTTGTCGTCACAGCCGACCGAGATCCAGACGTCGAACTCCTCGCGGATCCGCTGATTGAGCGGCTCTCCGCTCGTTATGCCGGACTCGAGCATGGCCAGGAACGCCTGGAGGCTCGCAACGGCGTGGGCGTGCGAGATCTCGCCGTACGGATAGAACGTCTTGCTGCTCGGCTTGGCCATGTACGCCAGGCTTCGGCGGATCGCCTCTTTGAGCGCCTCGACGTCGCCCATCGCGCCCGAGAAATCGGGGATCTGGTTGGGATCGGTGATCTTCCGCAGGGCGAGTTCGCCCGGCGGAAGCGGGCGGTCGTAGTCGGGCGGGTTCGGCGGCGGGGGCAGGTAGATGGGCTTGCGCGGGCCGCATCCGCTGCCCGCCAGGATGCTCGCCGTCACCACGACGGCACCCAGCAAGTTGCGCACCCCCGTTGAACCACACCGCATGCCTGGCTGACGAATGGTTCGCACCTGCGTTCCTCCCGTTGACGTCCGTCCACCGGAAGACAGCGACTTGACGCTCGGACAACGACGATGGGCGCGGCTTAGACGACGGTGACCTCGACGTACCGCCGAACGCTGCCCAGATCGCGCACCATGTCGAGCGTGCATACGAACTCGCAGGAGTCGCCCTTGCGTGGTGGGGCGGCCCGCGTCCCGCGCTTGAGCACGGCCCAGGGACGACCGCTCCGCGTTCGTACGCGGTACGGCTTGGGCGATCGCCGCCGGCTTTTGGCGATCGTCGGATCCTTCAGGAACAACCGCGCCAACGTCTTGGATGCCGCCTCACTCGCCGGATCACTCGTGACCGTGACCTTCACCTTGCTGCCGGGTTCTATCTCTGCCATCGGATCTTCACGTCTCTTTCAAGCATAACCTCACACGTCGCACGTCCGACGGGCCCGAACCGCCGGGCCCACGATTCGCCTATCATAGTCTCAAGGAGTCGTCGAATCCAGCCTGCGCACCCCGTCGAGCCGTGGATGCGGCGCCTGTGGTCCCTTGACAGGCGGGCTGGGTGGGCGTTTGATGCTAAGAGGTGGACCGTCCGTGCGGCGATCGAAGAATCGGGGAAACGTCATGACACATCGCGAGCGCGTCCTTGCGGCGCTGAATCACGAAGAGGCCGACCGGGTGCCGATGGACCTCGGCGGCTCGCTGGCGACGACCATGGTCGGTGACGCGTATCCTGCCTTGCGTAAGGCGCTGGGCTTGCCCGTGCACGAAAGCGCCGACGCGCGGGTGTACGCGTCGCTGGCCCAGATCGAGGGGGACGTTCGTGCCGCCCTCGACGTCGACATCGTCCACGCCCCGCAGATCGCGGGCGCGGGTTCGGCGACGACGATCATCTCCGACGACACCTTCATCGACGAATGGGGTGTGCGGTGGCACAAGCCCGAAGGCGGCCACTACTACGTCGAACGGGCCCCCTTCGCCGACGAAGCGACCCCCCAGGCCGTCGAGCGACACGACTGGCCCGACCCGCAGGACATCGTGAAGCTGAACGGCGCGGTCGACGAGCTCAGGCGACTTCGCGCCGAGACCGATTACGCGATCACGCTGGAGCTGCGTGGGCGGGTCCAATCGATCGGGCAGTTCCTCCGCGGCTTCGAGGACTGGATGGTGGACCTGGCTTTGAACGAGCCGTTCGTCGAGGCCCTGCTGGAGCGAACCACAGAGATTCAGATGGGCGTGAACGACATCGTGCTCCGCGAGGTGGGCGACCTGGTGGACGTGGTCTACACGTCCGACGACCTCGGCGCCCAGAACGGTCCGCAGATGTCGCCGGACTGCTTCTCGACGTTGCTCAAGCCACACTTCCAGCGGATCTGGGCGCACATCCGCGGGAACAGTTCGGCTGTGCTGATGCACCACTGCTGCGGGTCAGCCTACGCGTTCATCCCTCACTTCATCGAGTTGGGCGTCCAGGCGCTCAACCCGATCCAGGTCTCGGCGGCCGATATGGACACGGCCCGGCTCAAGGCCGAGTTCGGCAAGTACATGACGTTCTGGGGCGGCGTCGACACCCAAACCGTCATGCCGCGGGGCAGCGCAACGGAGGTCCGCGAGGAGGTCGCCCATCGGATCCGCGACATGGCGCCCGGCGGCGGGTACATCCTTGCCGCCGTCCACAATCTGCAGCCCGAGGTGCCGCCCGCCAACGTCATCGCGCTGTTCGAAGCCGGCAAGGAGCTGGGGCGATACCCCCTATAGCGACCGTGTCGTCGCGGTCAGTTTCGTGTTCGCTTGACGACCCGTTGCCGAGCCCATCTCGGGCCGTGGCACCGATACGCCACCCGGCTCCAGAGCAGCGCCGTATCGTTTGCACGCGCACATGGAAGTTGTACAATCAGTTGGTGGGTAGGGAGGGCTCTGCGATGCGACCGCAAGACATCCTCGAGCTTCTCCGCCGGGAGCCCTTCGAGCCCTTCCGATTGCATCTGTCGGACGGCGCGGTGTTCGAGATACGACACCCTGAGCTGGCGATGGTCGGACGTTCCACGGTTCTCGTGGGCATCCCCGCCCCCCAGAGCACCGAACCGGTTTTCGACAGGGTGGTGAACTGCGCCCTCGTGCACATCACCCGCACAAAGGCCATCGACGGCTCGCCGACGGCCCGGTAGGCGAACCAGACCCCCTGGTCCCCGGCTTCATCCCCCGCAGCACCTGCTCTAGGGCCGGTACTTCGCGCGGTACAGCGTCCGCATCTTGGCCAGGTCCGCGTCGACGGTCTTTCTCGCCGCCTTGAAGCGGTCGGGGAATTGGCGCTTCATCCGCTCAGCCACGTCCTCGACGTGACCCAGATACAGGCGCGCGAGGTATCTGGCGTGCGGCTCACTCGTGATCTGTTTGAACTTCGCCAGGACGGGGTTCCAGTTCGTGCCCTTCGCAAAGACGAGCATCCCCGGGTACAGCTCGACGAGGTCCCGCAGGACCTGCCGACGGTCGGCGGTGTCGGCCAGGTGGACGATGGCCTGGCCGATGGCACGGGCCGGATCGTAGCCGGCCGGGTTGTAGGCGTAGTCGGCCAGCGTGATCAGCGGGATGCGGTTGATTTCGTTCTGCGAGCAGAGCGGGTTGGCCATGTACCCGTCCACGACGTCGCACAGGTCCGGGTCGCGGCCGGTCACGGGGCCGAGATGCAGCGTCGGGTGTGCGTCGTTGACGGGGTAGTTGTCCCAGATGAACAGGCGGTGTTCGACACATCGCTTGTAGGCCTCGGCGGCCGACCGCGGGATGGTCGGCGTGACGACGCGGGGACCGGTCCAGAAGACGTACGCGTCCTTGTGGAGCGCCTTGGCCAGCGTCGTCAGGTAGGTGCGGGCTGCGGGCTTTTCGCCCGTCCCCCAGTAGAACGTCGGGCAGAAGACCATCTGGGCCTCGGGGTCCGCGGCGCGGAGTCGGCCGAAGATCGCATTGACGGCGCGGGCCTGGCCCGCCGCGTCGATGCCCTTGCGGATGTCGTCGAGGCAGATGCTGAACCACTTGACCCCCAGGCCCTGCATCCACGTGTAGTGCTGCCACAGCACGTCCAGGTCTTTGGGATTGGTGTAGTCGAGGATCCGCTTCGCGCCGAGGTTCGGGTTCATGGCGAAGCAGAAGTGGATGCCGTGCTTCTGGCAGGCGCGGACCACCTTCTCGTAGGCGCGCTTCTTGTCCGACGGCAGGGGCTCCCACCATCGGTTGCACTCGGGCGTTCCCCATGGATGGTGCTCGATGTCGCACATCGAGAGGTAGCAGTTCATCAAGAAGTTCATCTTGTACCGGGCGAGCGTGGGGATCTCGGCGAGGTATTGCTCGGGCGTCCACTTCCATCCCTTCGTGCCCCGTATCTTGAAGCTGGGCCCGGTCCGGCCGTCCTTGAACGGTTCGGGCACGGGCCGGACTTCGTTGGGGAGTTCGACGAAGAAGTCGGCGGCAACATCGGCTGTCTCGGCGGCGCTGAGGTTCCCGGCGCCGATACAACACAGCGACGCCAGCATGCAGCACATGGTCGGCCGGTGCGACCGAGGAACGGCGTTCTGCTTGCGGTTCATCGTCGTTCTCCTGGACGTGGTCGTGGTCGAGCCCGGCTGCGGGGGCACATCAGCCTGGTCATGTGCCGGCACGATACCGGCGAGCCGATTCGCTGGCAACTGGGATGCGGCGGTTTGAAGCACCAGCCCCGGGGACGTACCATGGCGGGGATGTATCGGGTTGAATCCTTCACGAAGCCGGCTGCATCCTGGCGAGGGGTCGTGGCCACGGCGGCGGTGTTGATCGCGACGACGGCAATCGGGTGGGTGCTGATCCGGGGCAAGCGGTCTGGCGTGCCGGTAGAGCTGACCGATCCGGTGAATCTGGCTTCGCCGGCCGTTCGCCTTACCCCGCCTCGGGGTTGGGCTGACTCCGTCGAGACGACCGACGGGATGACCGTTGTTCGGTACGAGGAGCCTGCGACTGCGGGCGGGCGCGTCTTCTACGTGGGGTCGTGGCCGTCGTCGTACATGTCCGGGCCGCAGCTGTCCCTCGCGCTGAGGGGTCGGGTGGTGAGGGCGGGGCTGGGGCTGTACCAGCCGACTGAGGCGGGCGAGCGCGCCCCGATCGGGCCGCTGCCAGGTTGGCAGGTCCGGGGCATCTGGATCGGAACCGATCAGCAGGGCGAGATGCTTGCCCGCGCTGCCTGGAGCCCGGCCGGTCGGGTGTATATGCTCGCGCTCCGTTGTCCGGGCACGGTGCGGCGGGCCGACCGGGCCTTCGTCGACGCGGTGGGCCAAACGCTCGAACTGACCGACCTGCGACTGACGGACGATCTGGGGCGCATCAGCGAATCGACCGGCCTTCATTTCGAGCTGCCTCCCGACGCCCGCGCCGTCGAACCCAGCGCGTGGAGCGCCCCATCCGTGAAGGTGATCGCTGGCCCGGCGAGCGGCAGCGATTGGCAGTTGACGGTCTACCGAACACTTCCCCGTCCCGGGAACGATCTCGAATCGCTCGTGGCCGCCTACCGGACCGAACGCCTGTATGACATGTCCCCCGCGTCGCATCTCGAGCAGAAGGTGGTTGGCGTGAATCGGGCCTGGCGGACGGGCATCTGTTTGCTCGAGGACCTGGACGAGGAATTCCAGTCGAGGGTCGAGGTTTGGGCCGTCCAGAATCGAGACGGTCCGACCGCCATGATCGTCGCCGAATCGGGGGGAACGAGTCAGAAGCTGCTTGCCGACGTCTGTGAGGGCATCGCCCGTTCGCTCCGCCTGACGTCCAGCCCGTTGGCGCCTGACGAGGCGGAGGCCGAACGGCTCGGCGCCGACATCATCGCCGAGATCGGCCGGCGCGGGGTCGGTCACTGGCAGGGACCCTCGGCGAGCGAATCGTGGTTTCTTGTGTCGGTCCGCGGGGACATCGGGTTCGTCTGGGAATGTCGTGGGACCGCCGAGGACGGTGCGGGACGGGTGACTTACGAGGGGGGGGGCCTCACGCTTCGCCGCTACGCCCTCGGCGGCGGTGATGCCAGCAGCGTGGACCTGAGTCGTTGGTCCATCGATTCAGACGGGTCCGGCTTCTTCTTCGAACAGTGGATTCCGCCGGTGGGCGACAAGGCCGAGAAGGTTCGCCTCCTCGATCGCCGACAGACCGGGTCGCGCGAACTGGCGCACTACATCAACATCGAGGAGCAAGGGTATCAGGGCAGGCTGACCACGCCCGATGATTTCCTGCCAGATCCCCTGCTGGAGTTGGCGTTTTACCTCGTTGCGCGTCGGCCGGCCGGGGAGTGGGCGCTCTTCGCCGGCGTGGGGTCGAGCGAGCGGATGCTTCATCGTCGGATCTGTCGGTCGCTGGGTGCCCTGCCCAATCAGGACGACGGCGAGGGCGGACAGGTGTTCGGGGTGGCGGTCCGGCTCGATTATGATCCGACGCCGACGTCCTACGTGTTCGACAGCCGCAGCCGGGTCGTCCGGGTCAACCGGGGCGAGCACCACGTCGCGACCCGGACGACACGTTCAGTCGTGGAAGACCGGTTGGGTCCATCAACGGTGAGTAAGGCGCTGGACCGGTGGCGAGATGCCCGTTGGCTGTCGGCGGAGCAGTAACCTGCGCCGGGCGGGCAGGATCGGACCGCGTCGGGCCCGCAAGGAGGCCGACCCATGCGATGCTTCGTTGCCGTAGAGTTGACCGAGACCGTCCGCAAGCGGCTGGCGGGTTTGCAGCAGCGGTTCAGCGATCTGGGCCGGTCGGTCCGCTGGGTCCGTCCCGACGCGATGCACCTGACGGTCAAGTTCCTGGGCGACGTGCCCGACCAGCAGCTCCCCGCCGCCAGTCAGGCCGTTGCCGACGTGGCCCGCCAGTGTCGTCCGTTTGAGTTCGCCGTCCGCTCCACGGGGTGTTTCCCGCCGCGGGGCAACGTACGGGTCATCTGGGTCGGCGTGGAGGAGACGTCAGGTGAGCTCGCAGCCTGCAAGCGCCGGTGCGAAGACGCGTTCTCTGCGCTCGGGTTTCCGAGGGAGTCTCGTCCCTTCTCCCCGCACCTCACCCTAGGGCGTGTCAAGGACCCCCGCCGCGCGGGCAATCTCCGGCAGCTGATCGCGGCTCAGGCGGACTTCAAGGCAGGGACCGTGTCGGCGGGCGAACTGGTGTTGTTCGAGTCGCGGCTGTCTCCCCAAGGCGCTCAGTACGCCGTGGTCCATCGCGGCGTCTTGGCAAGCCCGTAGCGCCGGGCGGCTCACGGGGTCGCTGGCGCGCTGGCGGACCTCGACCGAGCCTGTTTCCTATTCGCCTCGACCTAGCTCTGTTGGGATGCCTCCACCAGCTCGCCGATCGTCTGGCGCAGCAGCGGCTCGCCGCCGAACTGCATGCCCAGCGCGCGGAGCTTGCCCGTCTGGATCTGGTTCTTGGGCCCGCGGTTCACGTCGGCGACGTCGCAGTCGACGCCGGCGATCTGGCGAGTGATCTCGGCGACCCTCTGTTCCGATACGTAGATGTCGTAGCAGTTGTAGGCCTGGCCGCGGATCGTCTCGGTCTCGGCGTCGAGCAGGAGCGCGACGGCCTTGGCGACGTCGGCGGCGTGGACCTCCTTGCCGCCCCGGGCCGATTTGATCGGGCCGCCCGCCAGCACGCGCTGGACCGTGTCGTACCATCGCGACGCAGAAGGCGGATCCGCCTGGCCGTAGATGCCCGTCGGCCTTAGCGAGCAGACACCCCAGCCCTGTCCCAGACCGAAGCTGTGCACGAACTTCTCGATGGCGGCCTTGTGCGCACCGTAGTGCGAGTAGGGCCACAACGGGTGGGCCTCGTCCAACGGCCGATCGCTCAGGATCTCGTCGTGCACCGCGCATGTGCCGATGAAGATGAACCGCCCGACGTCGGCGTGGTAGGCCGCGTGCATCAGCATCAGGGAACCCAGCAGGTTCGTCTGCACGAACTCGACGAAGTCGTCCCGATCGCTGCCGCCCCGCACCGCAGGCCACGACAACGCGGCATGCACCACCGCGTCGACGCCGTCCACCAGCGCCGCCCGGGCGTCCGCGTCTTCGAGCGTCCCGCGCTGCCATTCCACCTGCTCCGGCACACGCGCCCGCTTGGCCTCGTCGCGGTACCAGCACCGGAGCTGATGCCCATCCGCCGACAACTGCCGGACGATGTACCGTCCCAGGAACCCTGTCGCACCCGTGATCGCGATCCGCATTGGTTGGCACTCCCGCCGACCCCGAGGACGTCATCTCCCACACGGGAGGCACATCATACCCCAGCCATCCCTTCAGAACACCGGGCCGAGCCGATAGAATCCCACTTTGGTTCTGCCCGTCTGACAGTCCCACGGGAGGAGGCTCACAGATGCTATCCCTGACCGTTCACGTCATCGCCGGTCTGTGCACGATCCGTCCGGTCACCGGCGGCGTGCCGATCGCCGAGGGAGCCGCGCCCCCAAGCGCGGTCTTCGTCCTGCGGGACGAAGCGGGCAAGGTCGTCCCGCTGCAGACGGCCGTGCTGGCGCGCTGGAAAGACGGCAGCGCACGGTGGGTTCTGCTCGACTTCCAGTCGGCCCCGCTCGCCAACCAGACCCCGCGCCGCTACACGCTTTCCTGGGACAAGCCCCAGGCCGCACAACCCAAGCTGCCCGACGCGGTCGTCTGCGCGGGGTCCAAGGAGCGACCGGTTCTCGAGTCCGGCAAGGTCTCGGTCTGTCTGGCGGATGGCGCGCTTCTGCGGATTTCGGATCGGCTCGACGTCGTCGCATCGCTGACCGACGGGGGCGGGCAGGTCTGCAACGCCGTCGTCGAGTCCGCCACGGTCGATACGGCCGGGCCGCTACGCTCGACGCTGTCGCTCGTCGGGGCGTTTCGCGCACCGGCAGGAGAGCGCGTGTTTCAGTTTCGACTGCGGGGCTCAGTCTATGCCGGCTTGACGAAGGTCCGGCTCGAGCCGCTCGTCCTGATCGATTCGGCCAAGGGCATCCTTCAGAACGTCCGCGAGATCAAGCTGACGCTCCGACCCCGCGGCGGCGCCGCCTCCGTAGCGTTTGGCGGCGATCCCGGGTGGGAAGGCCCGGCCCAATCCGAGGTCAGGCTGTTCCAGGTGGACGATCAGCATTACCGGTTCGAGGGCCAAGGGGCGAAGGGCGACGAGCAGAAGGGCGGCAAGGCGCCCGGATGGATGGCGCTGAAGGACGGTCAGGGCACAGTGGCGGTGGCCGTGCGGGACTTCTGGCAGCAGTGGCCCAAGAGCCTCGAGGCGTCACCGGCGGGCGTCTCGATCGGGTTGTTCCCCCGGTTCAAGGAAGGCGACTTCGCCCACATGGAGCCGTGGTATAAGTACCAGTACCTCTTCGAGGGGGCGTGCTATCGGCTTCGCACGGGGCAGGCCAGACGATGGGACATCTGGGTCGACCTGGCGGGAGACGGGAAGTCCCTGGCGATGGCGGTCAACGCCCCGCTCGTTCCCGTCGCCAACCCGGCCCAGGCGATCGCGACCGGCGTGTGGGGCGCCATCACGCCGGCGGGCATCCCGGAGACGGTCGAGTACGACCCGTGGGCCCAGAATCTCTTCGAGGCCTACCGCCGCTCGATCGAGGTCCAGCGCGACTACGGCGCGATGAACTGGGGCGACTGGTTCGGCGAGCGCAAGGTCAACTGGGGCAACCACGAGTACGACACGACCCGTCAGATCCTCCTCCAGTTCGCGCGGACGGGCGACCCGAACTACGTCTACGCGGGCGACGCGGCGGCACGCCACTCGAGCGAGGTCGACACCGTCCACCACGTCAACGATGACCTGGCGAAGCATTTCGGGATCCGCCAGGACTACCCCGCCCGCCCGGGCATGGTCCATCAGCACACGGTCGGCCACGTCAGCGGGTTCTACCCCGCCGACCGCATCCGCGCGCTGTTCGTCAAGCACGGGATCGGCAACTCCAAGCGCCCGTACATCTGTGTCGACCCGTACAACTTGGGCCACATCTGGACGCGGGGCGTGGCGCGACACTACCTGCTGACGGGCGACCCGTTCCTCAAGGAGACCGTCGAGAAGATCGGTGACAACCTGGCCCAGCTGGTCGAGGACCGCAAGTACAAGTTCATGGGCCACTCGCACTGCGGCCGGACGACGGGCTGGTCGCTGCTGGCGTTGAGCGGCGCGTACGAGATCAGCCTGGGCGAGCGATACCTCAAGGCCATGAGGACACTCGTCGACGACGCCCTGGCCGAGCAGGACCCCGTCTGTGGCGGCTGGCTGTACAAGCTGCCCCGGGGACACTGCAACTGCGAGAAGGCCAAGCACGTCGGGATGGCGGGGTTCATCACGTCGGTTCTCATCAACGGCTTGAGCCGTTACTACGTCTTGACGGGGGACGAGCGCGTTCCCAAAGCGGTCGAGCGGGCCGTCACGTTCCTCGACAACGACACGTGGAGGGAGGAGTGGCGGGATTGGCGGTACACGTCCTGTCCGGCGACGGGGCCGATGAGGCAGATGGGTGTGATCATGATGGCGCACGTCAACGCGGTGCGGATCGCCAACACCCCCGAGCACCTGCGGGTCCTTCGCGTGGCGTGGGCCGAGAAGTTCAAGCGGCTGCTGAAGGCGCCGCCCGTGGGCCCGGGCTTCGGCAAGACCTACACCACCACGGTGTACGGCTGCGCCGAGACCGTCGGTCTCCTCGCGTCCAGGAAATGACCTTCGCGGTGACGACCGCCGACGCTGCCTGCGGCCGATTCGTTCATCGATTCTGACGCGATCCAAGGACGCTGAAGGCGAACATCACGCATGCCGCGTAGTACAGGGGGTAGCAGATCACGCCGTTGACGAGGCCGGGGCTGACGTAGCGCCATCGGGCGACGAAGATGTCCGAGACGTAGAAGGTCACGGCGGCGACGAAGATCAGCGCCCCGCCGTCACGCACGCCGCCTGCCAAGACCACCATCGCAGAGATGACGAACACGTAGGCGAAGATGAGGAGGTGCTGTTCTTCCGGGACGTGCGGGTACAGCCACATGAAAAGGCTCCCGCTGACCAGCAGCACCGCGCCTGCGGTCGCCAAACACCGTTTTGCAGTGAGGCCGCGCGAGAGAAACGCACCGATGAAGCCGAGGTGCGCCAGGAGGAATGCCCCCACGCCGGAAAGGAAACTGCTCGGCCCCAGGACGTCGCCCAGCCAGCAGAAGACGAGGGCGGCGACCACGAGTCGTCCGTACCACGACCCGAGCCCGCCTGCGAACAGGGCGATGAGCACGAAGGACGTCGAGGCCACCACGATCAGCGCGAAGCCCAGTTCCTCGTAACGGGCGTACCGGGCCAGCAGCATCGCCACGACGCTGATGGCCGTCAGGGCTGCGAGGCCCCGGCAGACGCTCTGGTTCACGGGCGCCAGGACATTTGGATCGCCGCCTGCTGCTTGTCGACCAGCTTGTATGAACTCGTCCGTCAATTCGTGCCCTCGCCTCTCCCCGCGCTGGCTTCACTGACCTGTCCACCGGTTCTCGGAAGGGGTTCAGCCTTAGCGCAACAAACACTGAACAGTGTAGCACAGCGCCCCTCGGCTGTGGGTTCCGGGACTAGCCAGCCGAGGGCGGCTGGTCCACACGAAATCACCTGGCGAACCTGGAGAACGTAGCGGTTGACGTGCTCGCCGGCCGGGCTACGCTGGCAGCGGCATATCGGGTCTTGCGCTTTGCGTCGTGTGTGTCGGTCGAGGGAACCCGTCTGGAGGAAGGACTGAGCGTCATGAGTCGGACGAGCAGAGGCATCAACACCGGCATCGGCAGCCTGGTCGCGTTCTGTACGTTGGTGGTGGCGGGGACGCCGCAGGGCGCGGCAGCCATGGAAGCCCAGGAGATCCTGAACGCGACCGGGGTCAAGGGCGGGCTGATCGTCCACGTCGGGTCTGGCGACGGCAAGCTGACGGCTGCGCTGCGTGCGAACGACAGCTACCTCGTTCACGGCCTGGATGCGGATGCGGCCGACGTCGAGAAAGCCCGCGCGCACATCCGGTCGGCAGGCTTGTGCGGCAAGGTCTTGATCGCGCGGTGGTCGGGTCCGCGCCTGCCGTACGCTGACAACTTAGTCAATCTCCTCGTCGTCGAAGCGCCAGGCGCGATTCCTCCAGACGAAATGTTGCGAGTCCTGGCCCCCGAGGGCGTGGCGTACATCAAGCGTGACGGGACGTGGACCAAGACGATCAAGCCCAGGCCCGAGGACGTTGATGAGTGGACGCACGCCTTGCACGACGCGGACAACAACGCCGTGGCTGCGGACTCCGTCGTCGGTCCCCCGCGCCACCTCCAATGGGTCGGTGGGCCGAAGTGGGGCAGAAGCCACGATCACCTCGCCAGCGTGAGCGTCGTCGTGTCGGCGGGGGGGCGGATCTTCTACGTGGTTGACGAAGGCCCGATCGCGGCGGTTGCGCTGCCGACGAAGTGGATGCTCGTCGGTCGGGACGCGTACAACGGCGTGGTCCTGTGGAAGCGTCCGATCGGTTCTTGGGAGGGACACCTGAGGGGCTTCCGCAGCGGGCCGGCCGAACTGAAGCGGAGATTGGTCGCGGCCAAGGACCGCGTGTACGCGACGCTCGGTTATGGCGAGCCGGTCACCGCACTCGATGCAGCGACGGGCGAGACCGTCAAGACGTATCCCGGCACAGACGGAACGCTGGAGATCGTGCATCGCGATGGCGTGCTCTTTTTGGTGGCCGGAGATATCGGCGCTGAGGCCCCCGCGGTCGCGAGGCGGCGCGGCGCCAAACCGCGCCCCCGCAACAAGCGGCTTCTGGCGATCCGGGCTGACACGGGAGATATCCTCTGGAAGCGGTCGGCCCCCGATACGGCGGAGCTGATGCCCCTGACGCTCGCCGTTGCCGGCGGGCGCGTGTTCTTCCGTAGCACAGAAGAGGTCGTCTGCCTGGATGCGGCTTCGGGTCAAGAACACTGGCGGGCGCCCCTGCCCGTCAGCCTGAACCGTCCGGGGTGGTCGACGCCGACGCTCGTCGTCCACGGCGACGTCGTGCTGAGCGCCGACCGTGCGGCACGGGATCGGGCGAAGGAAGATTCCGCGGCCCCCAAGACCGTCAAGTGGGTGCCCACCAGCACAGGCGGCGGGCTGCCTGGCGAGCTGATCGCCTTCTCGGCCAAGACGGGCCAGGAACTGTGGCGCTGCAAGTGCTGCGAGTCGTACAACGCGCCGGTGGACATTCTGGTGGCCGACGGGCTCGTCTGGACGGGACAGCTCGTCCGCGCGCAGCAGCCGGGCATCACCGTGGGACGCGATCCGACCACGGGCGAGATCAAGCGGCAGCGCCCGCCGGATAGGGCTTTCTTCCACGTCGGGATGACCCATCATCGGTGCTACCGCAACAAGGCCACGCCCCGGTACCTTCTGCTCGGCAGGGCCGGTGTGGAGTTCATCGATCTGGCGTCGGGCGAGGGCTTGGCCCATCACTGGGTCCGCGGCGTCTGTCAATACGGGGTCGTGCCGTGCAACGGGCTTCTGTACGCGCCCCCGCATTCGTGCGCGTGCTACATCCAGGCCAAGCTCAACGGATTCAACGCGCTGGCCGCCGAGCGGGCGTCCGTCCGCGCGACGCCCGGCGCTCGGACGGGCGAGAGGCTCGAGCACGGCCCAGCCCATCAGGAGGCGGCTGCCAGCGCGTTGTCGGTCGCCGCGAGGCCGGACGACTGGCCGACGTATCGTCACGATCCGGCCCGCAACGGCTCGACGACGTCGGCCGTTCCAACGGCCTTGAAGTGCGCCTGGCGAGCCAAGCTGGGCGGCCGGCTGAGCAGTCTGGTCGTCGCCGATGGCAGGATCTTCGTGGCGTCGATCGACACGCACACCGTCCACGCCGTGCGCGCCAAGGACGGCGGGGGCCTGTGGAGCTACACGGCCGGCGGTCGGGTGGACTCTCCGCCGACGATCTACAAGGGGTTGGCCCTGTTCGGGTCCGCGGATGGATGGGTCTATTGCCTTCGCGCGTCCGACGGGAAGCTGGTGTGGCGGTTCCGGGCCGCCCCCGAAGACCGGCGCGTGGTGGCCTACGGGCAGCTCGAGTCGGCGTGGCCCGTGCACGGTAACGTGCTGGTGTGCGACGGGGTGGCGTACTTCGCGGCTGGCAGGTCGGGCTACCTGGACGGGGGGATCTACCTTTACCGGCTTGACCCGGTGACGGGCAAGCAGCTGTCCGAAACCTGCATAGACAGTCGGGACCCGAAGACCGGGTACGAGCCGAAGGAGGCCGTCAAAGGCTTCGCGATGGAGGGCGCGCTGCCGGACGTCTTCTCGAGCGACGGGACGTTCGTCTACATGCGACACCTGAGGTTCGACCGACAGGGCGTCCAGCTGTCCCCTGACGTACCGCACCTGCACAGCTCCGTGGGATTCCTCGACGACACGTGGTGGCACCGGACGTACTGGCTATACGGCACGAAGATCGACAGCGGCTGGGGCGCATGGCCGCGCGTGGGCAATCAGGTTCCGGCCGGCCGGCTCTTGGTGGTCGACGGGGCGTCCGTCTACGGATACGGGCGCGTCAATCAGTACGCCAGGCACGGCAGCCACGTGGGTTTGGGCAAGACGCATTACCGCCTCTTCGCCTGCGCCAAGCAGCCCAAGGTCATCAAGACACCGTTGCGAAGACCCCCTCAGAAGCCAGCGAGCAAGCCAGGCAGCAAGTCGGCCAAGAAACGCAAGCGTCGGCCCAAGGTCACGACCCGAATCGAGTGTCGGTGGTCCCAGCGCGTGGCCCTGCAAGCCCGAGCGATGGTGCTTGCGGGCAAGACGCTGTTCGTCGCCGGCCCGCCCGACGCCGTCAGTCCCGCAGGCCCTCCGGCCGGCGCCGAGGATCGGCGGCGCGGCATGCTGTGCGCGTTTTCGACTGCCGACGGCAAGAAGCTCGCGGAATGCGAGCTCGGGTCTGAACCCGCCTTCGACGGCATGGCCGCTGCCGAGGGGTGTCTGTACATCGGCCTGCGAAACGGACAAGTCGTTTGCATGGGCAAGCGGGGCAGGAGGTAGGCCCAACCGGCGTCTGGAGGCCTGGCGGGGTCGCAGACAGATTATCTGACAGATGTGGATCGAAAGGACGTAGTTATGGAACGTCAGAGCGGCGCATCGGAGTGCGGTTGTGGTTGCAGCCGACGGGATTTCCTGGCGGGCGCGGGGATCGCTGCCGGGACAGTCGCCGTGGGGCCGCTGCAGTCCTACGCGGGCGGCGCGGGGGCCGCGCCGCCTCGCAAGAAGGAAGGCGCCGTCGTTCGGGCGGCGTTCCTCTACCCGCCTTCGAAGACGTTCGCCGACAACCCGAATGGCTGGTGGAGCTGGCCGGGCAACGACTTCGACGCCGAAGGACGCCAGAAGCAGTACACCGCTGCGCTCCGCCAGATCGAAAAGAAGCTCGGCATGCGGATCGTCACCGAGGACCGTCCGATCGCAGGGCCCAAGGACGTCCAGCGGCTGGCGGGGCAGATTCAGGCAGACCGTCCGGACGGTTTGCTGCTCGTCATGTTCTACAACAACAGCCTGAAAGACGCGGACGCGTTGCTCAAGGTCGCCGAGAAGGCGGGCATCCCGACCCTCTTCTACATAGGCCTCGGCGTCAAGCACGGACCGGTCGCGCACTACCGCCGCCCGGGCGTGTACTTCATCCAGTCGCTGGACAACCTCGAGGCGATCGAGTCCGGCCTGCGGATGATCAACGTCCGCAAGCTGCTGGGACAGAGCCTGATCCTCAGCATCTCGGAGGTGAAGCAGCCGCAGGACCGGCGCGAGGCGTTTCTCGGCGTTACCGTTCGCCCGGTTCCGTTCTCGCGGTACGCCGAGGCGTTCGGCAAGGCCGTGATCGACGCCGACGCCCGGCGATGGATCGCGAGGTTCACCGACCAGGCGAGGGAGAATCGCGGCGTGACGCCACAGGCGCTGGAGAACGCCGCCCGGGCACACCTGGCGCTCAAGAAGCTCTTGGCGGAGGAGCAGGCCGACGGGTTGACGATGAACTGCCTTCGCCGCGGCATGCTCAAACCGTGCATCAGCTTCTCGGCGCTCAACAGTGAGCTGATCCCGGCCGCCTGCGAGAACGACCTGGCGGCCACCTACACCCAACTACTCGGCCAGTCGCTCATCGGGCGCCCCGGCTTCCAGCACAATCCCTGCTACGAGACCGAGAAGGACCACTACTACGCATCTCACTGTACGTGCCCGACCCGGGTGTATGGCCCGACCGGGCGAGACCTGCCGTTCCTCCTGCGCCGCTTCGCCCACACCAACGAGGGGAGTTGCGCGATCCAGGTCTTCTGGAAGGAGGGCGATCCGGTCACGATGGTTCGGTACTACCCGGGCAAGGATCCGGCGCTCGATGTTTACGGCGGGCGCGTGGTGAAGTCACACCCCATGCCCCCCGCCGGTGGGTGCACCACCAACGTCGAGGTCGAGATCACCGACCGCGCCGAGGCGTGTATGGTCCGCGGCCACCACAACCTGCTCTTCGCCGGGGATTTCGCCAGGAAGTTCCGTCTGTTCGCGTTGTTGCACAAGCTCCGGCTGGCCAAGACCGGCTTTGAGGGCCCCTGGCCCGTGTAGCGTCGGTCGCCGCTCGCCTTGGGCGCGTCAGCGGCGGGCGAAGCGGACGCGGACTTATTGATCCTTCTCGGATGTGACGGAAGGCTTGCGGAAGTCAACGACCTTCTCGGGGTGCTTCGCCTGAAGGCGCTGCATGGCCTCGAACAGCTTCTGGAGGTCATTGCCATGTTCGGCGAACAGTTCCCGTCGCCGTTGACGCACCTCATCGATGAGCGGGTCCAGATAGGATTGTGGCTCCGCATTCATGCCGGTTCCTCCACCCAGAGCATCTCCGGCGTGACCACGTGCGGCGTGAGCAACCCCAGGCGCCGGTTGATCACCGTCAGATGATCGAGCTTGTTGGGGTTGGCCAGATGCCGGATGTTCCATGTGAGCAGGAAGTCCATTCCCTGCACGCAGGCGACAGCAAGGTGCGATGCGTCCCCCGAAAGATCCGCCGGGACCAGACGTTCTTCTATGTAACGCTTCGCGACGGCGATCACTTCTTCGTCGACTCTCAGCCTGCCAAGCGGCTCGACGAGGGAAACCGCATCCCGCTGCCCCGGCCAGCTGCCCTGTTCGAGTTCAAGCAGCACGTTGGCTGAGACGTAAGCGTCGTATAGCGGCAACTGCAGCTCCCACCAGTGACGGGTCAGCTCTCGACGATGGAGGGCACCTGGATCTGTCCTGTTGCTGACGTAGGCGCTCGGGACAGACGTTTCCACATACACGCGGGCGCGAAGGGACGGCTCCCCCTGCCCCCGAATACGCTCCTGTCGCGGATCGGAGCTCATACAGTGCAGTATACCACCCGCGGGGGAGTGCGGTCACTTCATGAATTCGGCCAGGCGGTCGATGCCTTTGTCGATCTGCTCCATGCTGGTCGCGAAGCTCAGGCGGACGTTCTGGTCGCAGCCGAACGGCTCGCCCGGGACGACGGCGACGTGGGCGTCCTCGAGCGCCTTGCCGGCGAATTCGATCGACCCGCTCACGCCGAGCTTCTCGTAGTTGGCCGAGACGTTGGGGAACGTGTAGAACGCGCCGGTCGGCCGGACGCACGTCACGCCGGGCAGGGCGTTCAGCCGCTCGTACATGTGCTTGGCGCGGCGCTCGAATTCCGTGCGCATCTGTTCGACGCACGTCTGGTCGCCCGTCAGTGCGGCCGCCAGGGCGTGCTGGCAGAAGGTGGGCGCGCCGCTGGTGTCCTGCGACTGGATCTTGGCCATGCCCTTGATGATCGGCTCGGGCCCGGCGGCGTAGCCGATCCGCCAGCCCGTCATCGCGAAGGTCTTGCTGCCGGCGTTGAACGTGACGGTCTGGCGGTAGGCCTTGTCGCTGACGGCGGCGTAGCTGAGGAACTCCTGGCCGCCGTAAACGAGATGCTCGTACATCTCGTCGCTGAAGACCAGGACGTCCCGGTCGGACAAGACGTCGGCCAGGGCGCGGACCTCGTCGGGGGTGTAGGTGAACCCGCCTGGGTTGCTCGGGTAGTTGAGGATCACCACGCGCGTCCGGTCCGTCAACGCCGCCGCGATCTGGTCGGCCGTCAGCTTGAAGCTGTTGGCCTCCTCGCCGTGAACGTACACGCACTTGCCCCCCGCCAGCCCGACTTGTTCGGGGTAGCTGACCCAGTACGGCGCGGGGATGACGACCTCGTCGCCGGGGTCGATGACGGCTTGGAAGGCGAGGTAGAGCGCGTCCTTGCCGCCGATGGTCACGACGACCTGCGACGGGGCGTAATCGAGCTGGTTGTCGCGTTTGAACTTCGCGCAGATCGCCTCCTTGAGCGGCGGCACGCCGTGGGCGGGTTTGGGGTAGCGGGTCTCGCCGGCGTCGAGGGCGTCCTTGGCCGCTTGCCTGATGTGCTCGGGCGTGTCGAAGTCCGGCTCGCCGGCGCCGAAGCTGACGACGTCGATCCCCTGAGCCTTGTAGGCGGCGGCCTTTGCGCTTACCGCCAGCGTGGCGGACTCGGCCAATGCCTGGACGCGTTTCGATACATGATCGGTCATGACGGCGGTACTCCTGCTGTTGGCAACCTCAAATGCGTGCGGCAGTGTATGGGCGTCCGGAACGTGAGGCAAGGGGTGATCGGCTTAGCCCCGCCGCGTGCGGCGGGGACCGGACCGGGGACGGTCCGGTTCGGTGGGACAACCCGGTTCGGCGGCGCGCCCGATCATGACGGTTTCAGGGCGATGAGCCGGTCGAGCCGGGCCTTGACGTCCGCCAGGTCGCCGCTGCCTTCGTAGACCAGCGGGCCGTCGTAGCCGGCTTCCGACAACGCCGCCATGACGGCAGGCCAGTCGACATCGCCGTCGAAGGGGGCACAGAAGCCGTCCATGCCGGTCTTGCTCAGGTCGTAGTCCTTGATGTGCACCCGGCGGATGCGATGGTCGAGCGTGGCGATCCAGTCCTGCGGGTAGCCCGTCGGCAGGACGTTGGCCGTGTCGAGGTAGGCGCCCACCCACGCGCTGTTGACCCGGTCGATCAGGTCGGCCATCTCGACGGGGGACAGGAGGAATCGGCTGAAGACGTTGACGTTCTCCATGGCGATCGCGACGCCGCGTTGCTCGGCTTCGGGGGCCAAGCTGTAGAGCGCTTCGTGCGTGCGGTTCAGCGCGTCTGAATAGCAGACCTGCAGGTTGGGGCTGTCCTGCGCCCCCACCACGGCGGGAACGACCAGGATCGCGCCTGCGCCCAGCCAGGCCGCCCGATCCAGCATGGCCAGCGTCAGGTCGTTGGCCTTCTGTCGCAGCGACGCGTCCTCACAGCCGTAGGAGTATTGCCAGAACAGGACGCTGGCCAGCGACGTGACCTCGACGCCGGCCTGGCGGACCTCCTCGCCGATTCGGCGGCAGGTGGCCTCGTCTGTGGCGGGCGTGATGGGTCCGTCCTCGCCCAACGTCAGCTCGATGGCCTCGAACCCCGCGTCGGCGCACTGCCGGGCCATGTCGGACGGTGACGTCGGGGTCTCGAAGAACCACGCGTTGATGGCGCGCTGCATGTCAATATCCTCAACGGCGCTTGGGCGGCGTGGTGGCGAACTGGATCGCGTAGAGATCCGCATCCTTCATCACGAGCCGGAGCCGCACGGGCTTGCTGGCCAACTTGCTGACGTCGTTGCCGCCTTTCCAGCGGACGGCCTCGGCGATTTCGTCGCCGTAGATCTCGGGGCAGTCCTTCAACGTGTATCCGGGGATCGGCTTGCCTGCCGCGTCTTGGATCTCGACGCGGACACTGCCCGCGGCCGAGGTCGCGTAGTTCATCACCAGGTGCTTGCCCGCAAAGACGAGCGGCTTGGTGATCATCTCGCCGCCGGCGTACGGCGCGTTGACCGAGACGAAACCGTCGACTCGCAACGTGTACCGTCGCATCCGACAGGGGCCGACGTAGTAGCCCTCCTTGGAGTAGAACGACAGCTCGTCGGGCATGCCAACAATGTCGGACTTGGTGACCAGCATGCCGTAAGACGTGATGTTGTTGCGGTTCACCCAGCGTTCCTTCATCAGCCCCGGGCGGATCCACGCCTCCTGCCAGCGGTGGAACGTCTTGCCGTCCCGGCTGGTCATGAAGATCACCTCCGAGACGCCGCCGAACGGGTGATCGCTTCGCTTACGGTCAGGCCAGAATCGCTTGGGGAAGCCCATCAGGATGTGTGGCGCCCGGAAGTACGGCGCGATGCCGTTGGTGTAGAGGTGCTCGTGTGGGGCGTTGCCGTACTGGAGGCCTTCGGTCTGGGTCCAGTGGACGAAGTCCTTTGACGTGGCCCGGCTGATGTCGCGAATGCCCTTGTAGGCCCCCTTGCTGAACGTCCGGAAGTGGGCGACGTAGCACTTGCTTTGCGGCCACCAGAAGGCCAGGTTCTGTGAGTCGAAGGCTCCGTCCGTGATCGCGGGCCCGGGCTGGATCCGCTGCCAGTGGATCCCGTCCGCCGACTTGAGGATCCGCATGCCGGTCTTTCGGCTCGGACCGCCGACCGCCTTGTACCGGGCGTCTGGCGGGCAGCCCGGGTTTGCGTCGATAAACGGCGTGAAGTTGTGGCTTTCGACGCCCTGCCAGACGATGTTGTTCTGATTGGATCCGGCAAACTCGAACAGACCGAGCTTCGGCTTGGTCCACGTGATGCCGTCCTTACTCTCGGCGTAGGCAGTCTTCTCCTTGGTGTACTTTCGGGTCTTGGGGTCGAAGTCGAGACATCGGTAGTAGTTAAGAAACATGTCGCCGTCGCGGAAGACAGTCGAGCACGCGCTGCAGTTGCCCTCCCAGGGCGCGTCGAAGGTGATGGCGATCTCCTTCGGCGTGGGTCGGTTCAGTTGCAGCCTGGTCCCCTTCAACTTGTCGATCAGGAAATCGTCGACGAACAGCTCCAGACGCGAGCCGATGTTTACGGGCTTGGCGGCCGCCGCGCCGGCCTCGGCGGCGGCGGACGTCCGGCTGAACGACGCGACCATCGCCGTGCAACAGACCAAACACCCAGCCACGAACCGGACGTTCACGAAGGCGCACGCATCGTCGAGCATCTCAGCATCTCCTGCTCTGTCTTCATTGAGCGGACAACGCGGACCGCCCCGATCACCTACGGCGCCTTCGAGGCGAACTGGATCGCGTACAGGTCGGCGTCCTTCATCACGAACCGCAGTCGCACGGGCTTGCCCGCCAGCTTGCCGACGTCGTTGCCGCCTTTCCATCGGGCCGCCTCAGCGACCGAATCGCCGTAGATCTCCGGGCAGTCGGCCAGCGCATAGCCCTGGATGGGTTTGCCGGCCGCGTCCTGGATCTCGACCCGAACGCTGCCCGCGCCCGATGTCGAGTAGTTCATCACCAGATGCTTGCCCTTGAAAATCAACGGCTTGGTGATCATCTCGCCGGCGGCGTACCTCGCGTTGACCGAAACGAAGCCGTCCAGCCGGACCGTGTAGCGACGCAGGTACTCGGGGCCGACGTAGTAGCCTTCCGTCGAGTAGATCGACAGCTCGTTGGGCGTGCCCGGGATACTCGATCGCGTCTCGAGGATCCCCCACGCGGTCATGTTGTTGCGGTTCTCCCATCGCGAATGCTGCAAGCCCGGTCGGACCAGCGCCTCCTGCCACCGATGGAAGTGCAGCCCGTCGCGACTGGTCATGAACACGCCGTCCGACACGCCCGAATGCTGATGACCGCTCTTGCGCCGCGACGGCCTGAACCGCTTGGGGAACCCCATGAAGATGTGCGGCGCGCGGTGATAGGCCGTGATCGCGTTCGTGTACAGGTGCTCGGGCGTCGCATCGCCGTAGTCGAGCCAGACCGGGTCGGTCCAATGGATGAAGTCCTTGGACGTGCAGGTCATGATGTCTCGGACGCGTTTCTGGAAACCGCGGTGGAAGTCGACGTACCGGCCGCGCACGGTGTCCCAGAAGGCCAGGTTCTGTGAGTCGAAGGCCCCCTTCGTGATCACCGGTTTCTTCTGAAGATAGGACCAGTGGATCCCGTCCGCCGACTTGAACGCCGCCAGCCCGCCCTTGACCAAGCCCAGCGCCTTGTAGCGGGCATCGGGCTTGCAGGCGGGGTTGGGGTCCTTGAACGGCGTGAAGTTGTGGCAGCCCCCATTCTTCCAGACGATGTTGGTCCGCTTGGACCCCGCGTGCTCGAACAGGTTCAGCTCGGGCTTGGTCCACGTGATGCCGTCCCTGCTCTCGGCATAACAGATCTTCTCGGGGCCGCTCTTCTTGGTCTTCGGGTCGTAGTTCACGCCGCGGTAGTACATGCGGAACTTGTCGTCGTCCTTGAACACCGTGACGTACGCGCAGACGTTGCCCTCCCACGGCTTGTCGAACGCGACGGCCACCTCTCGCGGCGTGGGACGGTGCAGCTGCAGCGCCGTCTGCTTCATCTCGGCGATGAGGAAGTCGTCCACGAACGGCTCCAGCCGCGAGCCGATGCCGATCGGCTCGGCGGCCACGGACAGCGACGTGACCGCAAGAACCCCAATCACGCAGACGAGACCTACCAGACCGCTTGTCGTGTCACACATGATCACCGTACCTCCTGTTCACGATTCGACCTCGATCCACAGACTGCCCCGGGGAGACTACCGCAAGCGGGACACGCCATACAAGTCGAATTCACGCTGGGATGATGGGGGCCGGACCCCGGCTCACACGTCCGGCTCGGCGGTGACGGTCAGGCGGCAGCTGGCGAACTGCTCGACGTAGAGTTCGGCCCGTTCCTTGTGGGTGACCAGCAGGAGGGCGTAGCCGGTGTGGTGGGCCTCCAGCATGCATTCGATGGCCTCGTTGATTCCCAGAGGCGTCAGGTTGCAGATCACCTCGACCACGCGGCCCATGTCGTTCACGTCGTCGTTGTGCAGGATGACCTTGTAAGGGGGCAGGAGGTGGGTCTCGACGGCCTCGAAGGTATCGACTTGGGAATCGGGCGTGGCCTGTGACATCGGAGGCAGATCCCCAACTACGACGTTGCGCAATCCCACATTCACTATATCGCGCCGGACGCTCGGCGCGAACCATCTCTCGCAGCTCGATTCCGTCCCCCTCCCTTCGTTCCCCCTCGCGTTCCGCGAAGGGGAGCGAAGGATGGGGCACCCCTTCGGGCGCAAGCCGTTTGTGCCCGCGGAGACGAATCTGTCTGGCCGATGGCGAGGGATCCGGGTCAACGACAGCGCACCGGCGCGCCGTCCTTGGCCGACGAGGCCTGGATGGCGTCCCACAGTTTGGCCATTCGCAGGCCGACCTCCGGCGGGCAGGGGTTGGCGATCTTGCCCGCCCGGACGGCCAGGAACTGCTGCCAGACGCCCGTCGACGGCGGTACCTTGACGGTCGTGAGCCGTCGCCGGCCGTGGCGCTGGATGTTCAGAGACTCGCCCCAGACCCCGGTCCGCAGGATGGCCTTGGGCGAAAAGACGCGGATCTCCGACGCGCACGACGGGATGGCCTCGCCGCAACCGTGGATGGTGACCAGCGCTCCGGACTCCAGTCGGCCCATGATGGCCGCCAGGACGTCCACGGGCCGGCCGCGGTTGTCCAACCAGGCCGCCACCTCCGAGAAGTCCTCGCCCGCCAGGTCCGACACGGTGTTGAGCATGTGCGCGCCCGTGTCGAACATGAACCCGCCCCCCGAGATCTTGGGGTCCTGCCGCCACCGCCCGACCTGAGACGGGCCCCAGTTCTGCCAGACCGTACCGCTGATGCTGAGCACCGGGCCCAGCTCGCCGGAGCGAAGCATCTCGACGGCCGTGCGGATGTTCGGCGACAGGCTGCCCGGAAACGCCACCACCAGAAGCTTGCCCGTCCGATCGCGGACTCGCATCAGGCTCCGCGCCTCCCGGGCGTTCATGACCATGGGCTTCTCGAGCAACACGTCGAGCCCGGCCTCCAGACAGGCCTTGGTCTGCTTGTGGTGGTAGGCGTGCGGCGTGATGATGAAGGCCGCGTCGAGCTTAGACGCGTGGTCGGCCAGCAACCGTTTCAGATTGGGTTCGTTGAGCGGCGGTTTTTGCCGGGCCTTCTTGAACATCTCGGCCGCCATGGCATACATCTGCGGCGACGGCTCGCACACCACGGGGATCCGCGTGGTGGCCCGCATCTTGAGCATCTCGTTGAGGTGGGCGCGGGCCATGCCGCCGCACCCGATGATGGTCGCGCGAACGGGTCTCGACTTGCTCATGGGTTGGGTCCTCGGATTCGTCGGTGGCCTAGACGCGTGTATGATAGTCACTCGTCGACGGGTTTCCCACTTGGTGGGGGCACCCGCAGTAGCCAGTGAGGGAACACAATGGCGGCAACAGCACATGCACGCTCAGGATCGGGGTCGCGCCCGAACATCGTCGTGATCCTCGCCGACGACATGGGCTACGGCGACATCGGCGCGTTCGGGCACGACGCCGTGCAGACCCCAGGGCTCGACCGCTTGGCCGCACAGGGCATCTGTCTGACGCAGCACTATTCGGGGTCGCCGGTCTGCGCGCCGGCGCGCGCGGCGATGATGACAGGGCGGTACCCGCATCGCACCGGCGCCATCGACACGCTCGAGGGACGGGGGCTGGACCGCCTGAGCCTGAATGAGGTGACGCTGGCGGATGTCCTGTCGTCGGCGGGCTATGCGACGGGCCTGATCGGCAAGTGGCATTTGGGCGCGCTCGACCCGCGCTACCACCCGAACGCCCGCGGCTTCGACGAGTTCGTCGGATTTCGCGGCGGGTGGAGCGACTACTGGCAGTGGCGGCTGGACCACAACGGGACGTTTCGTCCAGCCGACGGGCGGTATCTGACCGACGTGTTCACCGATGAGGCCGTGCAGTTTATCGACCGACATCGCGCAGAACCGTTCTTCTTGCACGTGACCTACAACGCCCCGCACTTCCCGTTGCAGGTGCCCGATGACGACGCCGACCCGTTTCGCGAGATGGACCGGTTCACCGAGGGCGTCTCGCTGATCTACGGCATGAACCGGCGGATGGACGTGGGCGTGCAACGGATCGTCGAGGCCCTGGACGCCCACGGCCTGACGGAGAACACGCTGGTGTTGTTTACCAGCGACAACGGCCCGCAGTTCGGCGGCGCGGGCGAGATGAAGACCGATCGCTACAACGGGAACTTCAACGGCTGCAAAGGCAACGTCTACGAGGGGGGCATCCGCGTGCCGGCGATCCTCCGCTGGCCCGTGGGGCTGGACGCCGGCAGCGTGTCGAGCGCGTTCGTGCACTTCACCGACTGGATGCCGACGCTGCTGGCGTCGGCGGGCGTGGACGTCGCCGGTGAGCTGACGCTGGACGGTCGGAGCGTGTTGCACGTCCTGCGGGGCGAGCCGGACGACGTCGAGCCGCGGCGGTTCTGGCAGTGGAACCGCTACACGCCCGTGCCAGACTGCAACGCCGCGATGCGCGACGGTGCGTGGAAGCTGGTCCGCCGGCCCATCCAAGAGGCGATGACCATCACATCGGAGGACGGCGACATGGACCGCCGGCTCAAATACGAGCCGGAGACGATCACCGACATCTGTCGCGACCCCGAGCCGGCGCGGACCGTCCCCGAGCCGCATCCACCGCAGCTGTTCAATCTGGACGACGACCCCTACGAGCAAAAAGACCTGGCCGCAGCCAACCCCGAGCGCCTGGCCGCGATGCAGCGCGACCTGGAAAACTGGTTCGACTCGGTCGAGGCCGATCGGCGGCGCATCCGCGCGTGACCGAGCGTTCCTTGGGTGTGTGACAGTGGAGGCAGGGGGTGCCCCATCCTCTTCGGGGGGCCGCGGGACGCGGCCTCTCGAAGAGGGTGGGGGACGGGATGGCGCGCGAACTGTCTCTCGCCCCCCGATTCCGTCCCCCACCCTTCACCCCCCTCGCGTTCCGCGAGGAGAGTGAAGGATGGGGCACCCCTCCGATACTCCGCTTGATCTGTTACGCCTCTTCGTCGGCTCGCCGGCGGTGCGTTTGCTTGCTAGCGGAAGGGATCGGCGCTATAGTGCGCGCGCCCATCGTCGAGAATCGCTCCGGTAAGGAGACTCAGCCATGTGCGCGCGTGTCTACCGGCAAGAGCAGTTCGATCTGTCGGATCTGCCCTGGGGGAAGATCGTCCGCGCCTTGCCCCTGGTGGTCGTCCTGTTCGTGGTCGTCCACCTGGCGTGGAACGGCATCTACACACTCCAGGCGCATGAGAAGGCGGTTGTGCTGCGGTTCGGCAAGTTCCACGAGGTGACCGGCCCGGGGGGACTGCATTTCATGATCCCGGACGTGGATCAGGCCATCCCGGTCAGCATCCAGGAGCGCAGCCTGCGGCTGCCGATGGCGCGTCCCGTGTCGAAACAGACCAAGAAGCTGACCCGCCAGTCGGCCCGGCAGGCCCGGGAGGAGCCACTGATGCTCACCGGCGATCTCAACGCCGCCGTCGTCGAATGGACCGTTCAGTGGCAGGTCATCCGTCCGGACAAGTACCTGTTCAGCATCTACGCCGACCACGTCCCGCAGACGATCCACTCGGTCGCCCAGAGCGTGATGCACCGGCTGATCGGGGATTACTCGATCGATGAGATCTTGACTGAGAAGCGCGAGGAGGTCGGGCTGCGGGCGCTGGAGGCCACGCAGGCGATGCTGAACGCCTACGAATGCGGGATCGAGATCACGGGCCTGCAGATGCAGCGCGTCACGCCGCCCGAGCGCGTCAAGCCCGCCTTCGACAAGGTCAACGCGTCGATCCAGCTGAGGGACAAGCTCGTCAACGAGGCCAAGCTCGAGCGCAACCAGCTGATTCCCAAGGCCCAGGCGAGCCAGGACGCGCTGATCCGTGAGGCCGAGGGGTACGCCGCACGGCGGCGGGCCGAGGCCGAGGGCGAGATTGCCGCCCTGCTCGCAAAGTACGAGGCCTATAAGGTCGCACCCGAGGTGACCCGGCAGCGGCTGTATCTGGAAGCGATGCAGGAGGTCATCAGCGGATCGGGTCCCAAGACGATCGTCGACGCCGACTTGAAGGGCCTGTTGCCCCTACTGCAGCTCGGCGAGGGATCTCAACCCACCGTTCTCCCCCAGAAGAAGGAGGTCCGGAAATGACACCGCACCTCACACTCACGCCCGGGCTGAAGCGGGCGGCCGTCCTCATCGTGGTCGCGCTCGTCCTCCTGATGGGGGTTGTCCCGGCGTTGTTCTACGTCGTGGACGAGCGGGAGCTGGGCGTCGTCCTGCAGTTCGGCGACCCGGTCGCCGAGCGAATGACCCCGGGGCTCGGCGTCAAGATCCCGTGGGTCCAACAGGTTCGCAAGCTGCCCAAGACGAGGCAGTTCTGGGGGGGCGGGTCCGAGCACGTCCAGCCCGATCTACCTACCAGCGACGGCAAGAAGGTCGACGTCACCCCATGGGCGGTCTGGCGGATCAAGCAGCCCAGGATCTTCGTCCAGCGGTTTCCCGAGGTCGAAGAGGCGGAGCAGCGCGTCAGTCAGATCGTCCGTGGCGCGGTCCGCAACGTCATCACGAAGTACGAGCTGACCGAACTGGTGCGGAGCACGGACCGCGAGTTGACCTACTCGTTTACGCCCGAGCGGATGCTGACCAAGGTGTCGGCCGATCAGGTTCAGGAACGCCCCGGCGAAGCGAAGGTCAAGATCGACCACGGGCGGGAGAAGATCGTTCAAGAGATCAAAAGGAAGGCCATGAGCGACCTGGCCTCCGAGGGTACGGGCGGCGGACGGGGGATCGAGCTGATCGACGTCGGCATCGCGCAGATCGATTTCGTGCCCCAGGTTCGCGAGGCCGCCTTCGATCGCCTGATCGCGTTCATGGAGTCGATCGCCGCGCTGTATGAGAACGAGGGGGAGCTGAAGAAGCAGGAGATCTTGAACCAGACCCAGGCCGACGTCCAGGAGATCGAAGGCAAGGGCAAGAAGCAGGCCAACGAGATCCGCGGCAAGGTGGACGCCGACGTCATCACGCAATACGCCAAGGCTATCGAAACGGCCGGTGAGTTCTATACGTTCGTGCGGACGCTCGAGGCGTACAAGGAGGCCTTGAGCAGCGACACCCGGTTGGTCCTGACGACCGACAGCGACTTTCTGGGACTGATCAAGGCGCTGGGCAAGGCCCCGCCGCCTGTGGCGAGTCGCCCGACGACCGGCGCGGCCGAACGGTGATCACCGGCGCTGACGGGGTGCCCCATCCTCCAATACGATTCGGCGAGAGCCGAAGCGGATTGGAGGGTGGGGGACGGAGTTGGGCGGCAGATTGGGGCGCGCCATTCGATTCTGTCCCCCACCCTTTTCGAGAGACCGCGTTCCGCGGTCACTCGAAAAGAATGGGGCACCCCCCCGCGCAGACTATCACGCACGCGCCACGAGAGCTGGGATCTACCAACGGTTGACGGACGATGTCCGCGTTGTGCTCGCTTTGAGGAGTTCATAGGCGGCCCGGGGCGCGCCGTTGATGTCGCGGCATAGGTTATAGCCCACGCCCGGCTTGCCGCAGCCGCCGCCCGTCTCCTTCTCGCTGTTCCACATCCACGCCAGCCAACCGCAGACCGGCAGCGTGCGGAAGAGCTCGATCGACGCGCTCATGCGCCGGCTCTGGCGGTCGTCATCGTCGCTGTCCGCGCCAAACTCGGTGATGAGGACCGGCTTGCCGAAACGTCGCTTGACGCCGCGGACGTTCTCCGTCGTGACGCGCCGCCAGTCGGCATGGAGGGCCGGGTCCTCCGGTCGATAGGCGTTGAGGCCCACGAAGTCGAGCACGCCAAACAGCCGTTCGTCCCACTGCCAGTCCCTCACGAAGATGTTCGTCCAGCCGGTCGTGCCGTCGGGGCGCTTCCAGGTGTGCATGCTGACGAACCGGACCGTCACCGGCCGGCCGTCCTTGTCCTTGACGATCCGCGCCAGCCGCTCGACCAGCCGAACCGCCATCTGACGCTGATCGATCTTGTCGTGGGGCGGCTCGAGCGTCTTGGGCCAGTACCACGGTTCGTTCAGCAGCGCCCACGCCCAGATCCCCGGCGTGCCCTTAAGCGCGTCGATGGCGTGAGAGACGGTGGCCACGAACGCGTCCTGCATGCCTGGATCGCGCAGGATGGCGAGGGTCTGCGTCTTGCCGCAGGTCGGGTCCTTGACGTAGTCAGGCGTGCACCACGCCATGTTCCACAGTGTGTGGAACGTCACGAGCACGCGCAGCCCTTGACCGTGCGCGGCGCGAATGACGCGCTTGACCTGATCCAGGAACGGGTCCCCGTAGATCTCACCGCGCCAGCGCTTCAGGCGGCGCTGGCCGCCATAATCGCCCCGTGTGTTGCCCTCGAGGCGCTGCCAGTACAGGTGGAGAGAGATGACGTTCAGCCCATCGCGTCGGAACCGCGCGAAATCGCGCTGCAGTATCGGATCAGGCGTCGTGTAACGATGGTAAAGGCATTCGTAGTTGACGCCGACGAAGCGCGGAACGGACCCGAGGATCGAAGCGTCCTGGGGGCGGGACGTTGGGCGCTTGTCTTGGCCTGCGGACGCCGCCGGGATAGATAGAAGCACCGCTACGCAGATGGCTGAAGCGCGAAACGCCGCTCGGGTCCCATCGATTGGGCCGATGTGTTGGACGCTGCGGCCCACGGTCGCGCCCCTATTCCTCGAGCTCGGGCATTTCGACCCATGCCCGCTCTTTCCAGGATTCGGCGGCCTTCTCGGCCAGCAGCACGTTTCTGGCCCCCTCCCGCAGCGACCAGCGAAACGGCTCGTCCAGCGCGACGTGTCGCAGGAACAGCTCCCATTGCGCCTTGTAGGCGTTGTCGTAGTCTTGGGTGTCGGGCACTTCGGCCCAGTCGGCGGCGTAGTCGGCCGACCGCTCCACGTCGGGATTCCAGACCACCTTCGGCGTGACGCTCGCGTGCTGGACCCAGCATCGCCGCAGCCCTGCGACGGCCGATCCGTTCGTGCCGTCTACCTTGAGCGTGAGCACGTCGTCGCGCCGCACGCGATTGCACCACGACGCGTTCATCTGGGCGACGATGCCCCCTTCGAGTTCGAAGGTCGCGTAGGCGGCGTCCTCGGCGGTCACCTTGTACGGTCGCCCCGACTCGCCCACTCGCTCGGGAATGTGGGTGGTGGCGACGCACGAGACGGCCTCGATCTCGCCAAACAGGTCCTCGAGCACGTAGTCGAAGTGACAGAACATGTCGAGGATGATGCCGCCGCCGTCTTCCTTGCGGTAGTTCCACGACGGACGCTGGGGTGGCGTGTCGTGGCCCGTCATGACCCAGTACCCGAACTCGCCGCGCACCGACAGGATCCGTCCGAAGAAGCCCATGTCGATCAGACGCCGGAGCTTCAGCAGGCCCGGGAACCACAGCCCGTTCTGGACGACGCCGTTCTTGACCCCCGCCCGCGTCGCCAGCTGGTAGAGCTCCAGCCCCTGCGCGGACGTCTCGGCCACCGGCTTCTCGCAGTAGACGTGCTTGCCCGCGGCGATGGCCGCCCGGACCGAACCGTACCGCTGCGCCGTCGTCTGGACATCGAAGTAGACCGAGTACTTCGAGTCGCGCAGAACGGCATCCACGTCGGTCGACCATTGCTCGATCTTCGTGTGCGCGGCGAGCGCCTTGAGCCGTTCGGCGTTTCGCCCGACAAGGATCGGATCCGGCATGACGCGAAATCCCGACGCAGCCGCGCCCCCTTGATCCCGGATCGCGCAGATCGACCGGACCAGATGCTGGTGTCTACCCATCCGCCCCGTCACCCCATTCATGATGATGCCGACGCGTTGCGCGTTCATGATGGGCTCCTTGTCAGGCGTAGAAGCGATATGGCGCCTCGCCGCGGGCCAGCCTGCGGATCTGAACGGCCAGCTCCACGAGATGGTAGTCGCCCCACATGGACGATTCGCCGCACGGAACCGACCGGCCTTGCGGGACGTGGTCCCAACCGTTCGGCCGGTGATAGACGGAATGGAGCAACAGGCCTTGATGTGAATCGTCGGTGGACAGATAGGGCTCGTCGAACAGCGTTCGGGCGACGGTCAGGCCGGCGTTGAGGTAACGGTCCTCGCCCAGGTGGCGGCCCAGGCGGATCAGGCCCTGCGCGGCGATTGCCGACGCGCTCGCGTCGACGGGTTCGTGGTCGTTGAAGGGGTCGGCGGGCTGATCTCGCCAATGGGGCATTCGGGCCAGACCCGGCGCGCCGTCGTCCCAATACGTGATCCCGTCCGCCGTGGTCAAACCGTCGATGTAGTAGTCCGCCGTAACACGCGCCATGCGTAGTAGGATCTCCTCGATCTCCGCCCGCCCGCCGAACGACTCGAGTTCCTCGTCGGTCTGGCCGGCCACCCACTCGAGCTGCTCGGCCGCTCCGCAGACGATCCACGCGTGACCGCGGGTCCACGTCGAGAACGGCGAGTAGCCCTGCTGGGACGACGGGCATCGGTACATCCCGTCGTTCGTGTTGAAGATCGATTCGTGCACGACGCGTCCCGGACGGTCGTAGGCGTCGCGTCCTTCCCCGTAGTAGACGTTGAATCGCGCCGTCGTGCGGACGTGCTGGATCAGGCGGTCCAGCAGCGAGATCCGCTCGTCGTGCTCGGATTGCAGGACGTGGCCCAACTCGTGTCCCAACGCGAGCACCCGCATCGACCGCAATGTGTCGGAGAACAGCGAGTGCGGCCCGTTGAACGAACAGACGTAGCCATGCCCGTACGCCGTTTCCGACCACCGCATCGCCTGCACGGCCGCCGAGCACTTGAGCGCCAGCTCGTACGTCGCCAGCTCCCATGCGTCGTGCGGGATCCGCCCGCACAGCATGAGCCGGCGAAGCGCGCCGTACGTGGACACGTTGTTGAACCCGTGATCGTGCACACCGCGATGCGTGACGTGCGTGGCCATGCAGTCGATCGTCCGACGCCGGCCCATCTCGAGGAACGCCTCCTCGCCCGTCGCGTCGAAGATCAGCAGCGGGATCCCGAACTGAAACCCCTGCGTCCACTCCGTCCAGCCGCGGGTCGTGTATTGGCCCTCGACCGTGAACACCGGCGCGCCCCGCGCGGGGTCCCACGATCCGTCGAGATCCCGTGCCTTGGCGGCCGCCAACTGCAAGACGCGCTCGATGGGCTGGGTCAGATGATCCGGTGAGATGTCCGTGTCGATCTTCATCAGGCGTTCCCCAAGTCAGATGATGATCCGCTCCGCCGTTGCGTCGAACCGGGCCGTTTTGCCGTTGCGAAACGCCAGCATCGCCATCTGCAGCGCCGTTTGCACCGGGTAGGCCAGTCCGAGATGGCCCCACGGCTGCCGCCGCGTCCGGCAGCCGTCCAGGAAGTTGGTCCAGTATCGCTCCATGCTCAGCTCGTGCTGGATGGGCACGCGCTTCGTGGGCTTCTTGGTTCCCGCGTTGGGGACGACCAGCAGGTCGTTGCCGTCCAGCGTGATGGTGCCCTCCCAACCGCGGATCACGGGCACGGGCATGCCGCTGCGCCGCCTACCGGACGAGGGATAGTCGTTGCCTTGCGTGCCGAGCACCGCGATGCTTTGCTGGCCGGGGTAGTCCACGATCATGTTGAACGTGTCGGGGACCTCCCGCTCCTGATAGCGGAACTTCCCGCCCGTCGCGACCGCCAGGGCGGGCATTCCCGTGCCCAGGACGTTGACGACGGGCGTCAGGACGTGGGGATACAGATCGGTCACCGGCCCGCCGGAGTAGTCCTCGTACATCCGCCACCGGAAGAACCGGCTGACGTCGAACGGCCGCTTGGGCCGATCGCCCAGGAACGCTTCCCACCGGAGATCCTTGCCAGGTCTGGCCTTCGGGTCGTCGATGGGCATCCCGCGCTCGCCCCAGTCGCCGACGCGGAAGTAGCCGCATTCGGCGTGGATGGGGCGCCCGATCTCGCCCGCCTTGACCAACTCGGCCGCCTGATGCCACGCCGAGTCCGACATGTACTGTGTCCCCACCTGCACGATCCGTTTGTGCTTCTCCACCTCTCTGGCCATTCGTTTGGTCAGTTCGAATTGGCTCCAGTGGCTCAGCGGCTTCTCGCAGTAGGCGTCCTTGCCGGCCCGGGCGGCGTCGAGGACCTGCTGGGCGTGATGGTGATCGGGCGTGGCGATGCAAACCGCGTCGACGCGCTTGTCGGCAAGCAATTCATGAGGGTCCATGGTGGGCTTGGCGCCGTAGCGTTTGGCGGCCTTGTCCAGCCTGGGCCGGTAGACGTCGCAGACGGCCACGATCTCGACGGGCGTGCCCTGCTTCTTGAGCGCCAGCACCGTGTGCATCAACCCATTGCCCCGCCCGCCGCAGCCGATCAGTCCGATGCCGATCCGCTCGTTGGCCCCCAACGCGCCCGTCGTGACCAACATCGGGCTCAGCGACGAGCCGCTCACCGACGCCGCTCCCGCCGCGGCCACGGCCCCCGTCGTATGCAGAAACCGCCGCCGCGTAATGCCGTCCCCTTCCCTGCTACCTGATCGAGCCGATGACACGGTGACTTCCTCCTGGACGCGTGGTGACCTCAGGCCCATGCAACGCTGGATACCCGCATGCTAAATCGCCCTGATCACCCGGGTCAATATCCCCGACGCCACCGGCGACGTGCATGCGCCCACCGGCGCTTGACCGGGTCGCGGCTTGGCCACAAGATGCACGAGGAGGTGACGATCATGAAACGTCTGGGCGTTCTGCATGTGCTGTTGTGGTTTGGTTTGATGACAACCGCGCCGGCTTCGCTGGGGGCCGGGAAGGACGCGACGTCCGCCGGCTGCAAGACACGGTTCGTCGAGCGGATGGGACGCGGCCTGGTGGCGATGCCGGTCGAGGGCGGACGCATCTACGTGGGATGGCGGCTTCTGTCCGCCGATCCCGCGGGGGTCGGCTTCAACGTCTACCGATCGGCCGGCGGCGGGCAAGCGATCAAGCTCAACGCCAAACCGATCACCAAGACGACCGATTTCGTCGACGCCTCCCCGACGCGCGATAGCGCCCTTGCCTACTTCGTCCGACCGGTCGTCGACGGCAAGGAAGGCACTCCCTCCGCCCGCGCGACCGTCCCGCCGGACGCCAAGCCGACCGGCTACGTATCGATCAAACTGAAGGGCGACCACACGTTCCAGAAGGCCGGCATCGCGGACCTCAACGGGGACGGCACGTACGACTTCGTGCTCAAACAACCCGGCACGAACATCGACCCGTGGATCAAGTACTACCGTCCGAGCAAAGGCACGTACAAGATCGAGGCCTACCTGAGCGACGGCACGTTTCTGTGGCGAAACGATCTCGGCTGGTCGATCGAACGGGGCATCTGGTACTCGCCTTATCTCGTGTGGGACTTCGACGACGACGGCAAGGCCGAGGTGGCCGTCAAGACCGGCCAGGGCGATCCGCGCGATCCCGACGGCCGGGTGACGTCTGGGCCGGAGTTCCTCTCCATATGGGACGGCATGACGGGCAAGGAGGTGACGCGCGTCGCCTGGCCGTCACGCGACGGGTACCGCGGCAAGCGCGAGTACGCTTATAACTACTACTGCCGCAACCAGCTCGGCGTGGCGTATCTCGATGGCAAGACGCCCTACCTGATCATCGAGCGCGGGACCTATGGCAAGATGAAGGTCGTCGCGTATCAGTACCGCGCCGGCAAGCTGACCGAACGGTGGCGATGGGAGAACCAAAAGGGAGAGCGCAAGCTCCGCGGGCAGGGCGCCCACTTCATGCACTGCATCGACATTGACGTCGACGGCCGCGACGAGGTGCTGCTGGGGAGCCTGGTGCTCGACGACGACGGCACCCCCTTGTGGTCGACGGGCCTGGGTCATCCGGACCATTTCTACGTCGGCGACATCGACCCGTCGCGGCCCGGGCTGGAGATCTACTACGGCATGGAGAGCGGCCAACTCGTCAACGGCATGTGCCTCGTCGAGGCCAAGTCGGGCAAGATCCTCTGGGGGCTGAAGGAGCGGACGTATCACGTCCACGCCTCGGGCATGTGTGCGGACATCGATCCGAACCACCCGGGCCTGGAATGCTACGGCGGCGAGGCCGCCAAGGTGCCCCAGGGCAGGAACCGCCGCTGGATGTTCTCGGCCCAGGGCAAGCTGCTCGCCAAGGAGAAGACCTTCGATCACGGGTGTACGATACGAACGGTCTATTGGGACGCCGATCCGTATCGGGAACTGCTGATCAAGGGCAAGATCCAGAAGTACCGCGGCAAGACGCTGACCAAGTCGATCGTCGGGGGTCATGCCGCCTGGGCCGACGTGCTCGGCGATTGGCGAGAGGAGGTCATTACGTCGGTCGCCGGGGAACTGCGGATCTACACGACGGCGATCCCCGCGACCGATCGCCGCGTGTGCCTCATGCAGGACCCGATCTATCGCATCGACGTCGCGCTTCTGGCGATGGGCTATCCGCAGCCGCCCATGACGACCTACTGCCTTTCCGCGACGGCGCCGTGATCGAAGACGGCCAGGCGGATCTCGTTGGTGTTGTTCGGCCGGGCCGCCTCGAAGTAGACGAACACCTGGTCTCCCACGACCATCCAGTGCGAATACCGCCACGTGTGGTAGTCGCCCGGCGTGGTGCTCTTCAGGAGGGGCGCGTCGGGCGTCAGGTCGATAAACGTCTCGAGATCGGGTGAATACGCCAGCCCCGTCGCGATGTTGTAGACCGGGTCCCGCCAGTGCAGGTTCGATCCCTCGTACACGAACAGGTAGCCCACCGTCATGGGCAGCACGCTCGCTGGACGGGTGTAGCAATTGTGCCAGCCGGCGTTTTCCATCACGGGCGACCTGCCGGCCGGCTGCCACGTCTCGCCGTCCGGGCTGGTGAAGTGGTGGATCCGCTCGACACGGTCGGCGCCGATCACGAACAAGTGCCAGCATCCGTCTGCCCACAGGACGACCGGGTCCTTGTAGCCCGTCACGTGGAGGAACCCGTCGTCGGGATAGTCGGCCTGCAGCACGGGTCTGGCCGAGCTGGCGTCGAAGTCGGCGGGGTCGTCGACGTCGTCGAACCTCAGGATGGCCCATCCGCGGTCCAGGCCGCAGCAGCCGTACAGCCGGTATTTGCCGGTCTGCGGGTCCCGCACCAGGGCGGGGCGCTCGAAGCCGGAGACGCGCGCGTCCTCGCGCAGGATGTGGTTGATCGGCTCGAAGCGCTGGCCATCCGCGCCTTTGAGGATGCGGATCTCATAACCCCGCTTGCCCCGCGGCGAGTTGCCCTCGCGCATCCTCGCCGCCAGGTAGAACGCCCCGTCGTCACCTCTCAGGACGGACGGCGCGCCCGCCCACCATTCGGGCGTGTCCTCGTCGGGCTCGAGGATGACCTGGTAGTTCACCGCGGCCGAGACGATTCTGTCGAACATCGTTCACCTCATGGTCTGGACGACACGTCGGTCCACTTTGGTTGCGCCACGGGATGCCCCAATGGCGCAGCCGAGCGTCCATTGAAGTCCCGCACCCTCGTCTTGACAATAGGCCAACCCCCCTGAATCCTGTGGGGGCTGGGTGACAGTCTGGGCGGGGGTGCCCCATCCTTTTCGAGTGGCCGCGGAACGCGGGCCCTCGAAAAGGGTGGGGGACGGAATGGACCGTGAGGGGCCCTTTGCAGCGCGATTCCGTCCCCCACCCTTCGCTGCCCTTCGCGTTCCGCGAAGGACAGCGAAGGGTGGGGCACCCCTCGAGCAGCCCGCCGAATCTGTCACGCATCCTCATGTGAGCGCCGTTCTTGTTACCCGAGCGCTGGCGTAGGGTCCCGATTCCTGGTGTCGTCGGAGGGCGCAACGTCCTTGGGAGGAAACACAGATGCGTGCGAAGCCAATCCGTCGTTTGCCACAGTTCGGTGCCGCGCCACGGCGCGTATCAGGAGCCGTTGGTCTATTCACGGCCGCGGGTACGTTGATGTGCGTTTCGGCCGCGTTGGGCGAAGAAGGGAGCGCCAAGCCCATGGGTGAACAGCTCTACAACGGGATTCGCTTGCCGGCCGCGTGGCCGCCGAAGGACCGCGCGATCACCTACGAGCCGATGCCCGTTCCCTATCTCGACGCGCCGCCCGACGTCGTCAACATCGACGTGGGGCGTCAGTTGTTCGTGGACGACTTCCTCGTGGCCGACACGACGCTCGAGCGGACCCACCACAAGGCCGTCTATGCGCCCAAGAACCCCGTCGTGAAACCCGACAGGCCGTGGGAGATCAAGGCCGGCCGGCAGGACTGCCCCTGCGCGATGGTCTTTAGCGACGGGGTGTGGTACGACCCGAAGGATAAGCTGTTCAAGATGTGGTACATGGGCAGGTACGTCGTCACCACCTGCTACGCCACGAGCAAGGATGGCATCCACTGGGACAAGCCGTCGCTGGATGTGGAGAAGGGCACGAACATCGTCGATACCGGCGTGCGCGATTCGAGCACCGTGTGGCTGGATCTGTTTGAGACGGACCCGGCCAAGCGCTACAAGATGTTCTACTATCCGCTCAAGTCGCGGTACGACATCTTCTTCTCACCCGACGGCATCCACTGGGGCAAGCCCGTCGGCCACACGGGGCCGACAGGCGATCGCGCGACGGTCTTCTACAACCCGTTCCGCAAGGTCTGGGTCTACAGCATCCGCGACTACGCCCCGCGCAAGATCGGCCGGTGCCGCCGCTATTGGGAATGCAAGGACCTCGTGGCCGGCTCCAACTGGAAGAAGGGCGAGCCAGGCTTCTGGGTGGGCGCCGATCGGCTCGACCCGCTCCGTCCGGAGGCCGGCAAGAAGCCGGAGTTGTACAACCTGGACTGCGTCGCCTACGAAAGCCTGATTATCGGCCTGTTCAGCATCTGGTACGGCCAGCCGAAGGACCGGGCCAAGCCGAACGAGCTGTACGTGGGCTTCACCCGCGACGGATATCACTGGCATCGGCCGATGCGCCGCCCGCTGATCGGCGTGTCCGAGCGCTACGGCGACTGGAACTGGGCCAACATCCAGTCCGCCGGCGGCTGCTGTCTGGTCGTCCGCGACAAGCTCTACATCTACGTCAGCGGCCGGGCGGGTCGGCGCGGGACCAAGTCCTCCGGCGTCTGCAGCACGGGGTTGGCGATCATGCGACGTGACGGGTTTGCGTCGATGGACGCCTGCGACAAGACGGGCACGCTGACCACGCGCAAGGTGTGCTTCAAGGGTAAGCATCTCTTCGTCAACGTCGACGCGGCCGGGGGCGAGCTCCGCGTCGAGGCCCTCGACGCCGACGGCAAGGCCATCGCGCCATTCACGCGGGCGAACTGTGCCCCAATCTACCATGACAGCACGCTGCAGCCCGTCAAATGGAAGGGGGCCGACGACCTGTCCAGCCTGGCTGGCAAGCCCGTGAAGTTCCGGTTCCACCTCCGCAGGGGCAGTCTGTACGCCTTCTGGGTCAGTCCCGATTCATCCGGCGCCAGCCACGGCTACGTCGCCGCCGGCGGACCGGGATTCGCAGGGCCGACGGATACGGTGGGCGCCTCGGCGTACGGCGATTGAGGTTCATCTTGGAGTGCGGCGGCTTGACGCCGCTTTCGCTCGAGCATTCAGGACGCCGCTGCGCATGGACGGCCGTGTCGGAGAACGAACAATGCGATCGCTCCCGGTTCTTCACGTGAAGACAAGCCGACGGTGTCCGCCCAGCGAACGCCTTGCACCACATCTGGCCCTCCTCGTCGCCCTGCTCGCCCCCGCGACTTGCCTGGCCGACTTCCTGGCCGACCTCGCCAGGCCGCACGAGGGGCGGAGCATGCGGGCCACCTCGGCGCACCGCGTGGGCCCCGACGGCAAGTACGACCCCAAAGGCAAACTCGACGCCAACAGCAACTGGGACAACAAGAACGTCCCGCCCGGCGAGACCAAGGTGCTGATGGACGTCAAGGGTCCAGGCGTCATCACCCACATCTGGATGACGTTCTTGGGCCCCGAGCCGCACACATGGGCCAAGAAGGGCTCCGCCGACCATCAAGAGATGCTCCTGCGGATCACCTACGACGGTGACAACCGGCCGGGCGTGGAGGCCCCCGTGGGAGATTTCTTCGCGAACGCCTTCGGCAAGCGGAGCGAGGTGATCAGCCTGCCCGTCGTCGTGGAGGATGCGGACTCCTACAATTGCTTTTGGCACATGCCGTTCAGGAAGTCCGTCCGCGTCGAGGTCGTCAACCAGAGCGTCAAGCCCATCAGCCTGCTCTACTACAACATCGACTGGATCAAGAAGGAGCAGCTCCCCGCCGACACCCCCTACTTCTATGCCCAGTACCGCCAGGAATATCCGGCCAAGAAGGGCCAGGACTACCTCATCCTCGAGACCGAGGGCAAGGGGCACTACGTGGGCACCGTGCTCAGCGTGCGGACGCGCAGCCCGTCCTGGTTCGGCGAAGGCGACGAGAAGATCACCATCGACGGCGAGGACACCCCGTCGATCTGGGGGACGGGAACAGAGGACTACTTCCTGTCCGCCTGGGGCCTCAAGACCACCAGCACGCCCTACTTCGGCACGCCCTACTTCGATCAATGGGGCATCGTCGGCGGCCACACCAGCGCGTATCGATGGCACATCCACGACCCGATCGTCTTCAACACACGGATCAGGTTCACCATCGAGCACTACGGTTGGATCTCACCGGACGAGAACCCCGACTACAAGCGTCATAGCTGGAACGAGCGGGAGGACGACATCGCCAGCGTGGCCTTCTGGTATCAGACCGGCAAACCCACGTTCAAGGCCCGCGCCCCGCACGCCCGCGAGCGGCGGCTGCCCAATCTCGACAGGATCTTCCGTGCGGCGCCCCTGGTCGGGAAGCTCGGCCATGGCGCCGGACGCATCCAGGTGCAGCGCCTGCTCAGCTACCCCGAGGGCCAGGCGCTCTACAAGCCGGGCCAAGCCGACGGCGCCTGGATCGAGATCCCCTTCGACGTCAAGGAGACCCGGCCCATCCGGCTGCTGCTCAACATGACGCGGTCCTACGACTTCGGGAAGTACCAGGCGACGCTGAACGGCATCAAGATCGGCGGCGTGATGGATTTCTACAACAAGCGGACCGGCAACTGGGAGTATCACCTGCTCGACTTCTGGCCCGAGCCGGGCGCGTACACCTTGCGGCTGGAGTGCGTGGGCAAGAATCCGTTGTCCACGGGGCATTGGCTGGGCATAGAGTCAGTTCGACTGCGCGAGCGCCGCCCTCGCGTCCGCCAGTGGGCGCACGACAAGGACAAAGACTGGCACAAGAAACCCATCCTCTACCGGTAAGGCACGGGCACCCGTGCGACCGACCGGGGGGTGCCCCATCCTTTTTGAGGGGCAGCGGAACGCGGCCCCTCCAAAAGGGTGGGGGACGGAACGGATCGCGAACCGTCTCTCGCCGGCCGATTCCGTCCCCCACCCATCGCCGCGCAACGTCCCGTTGCTCCGCGATGGATGGGGCACCCGTGCGACCGGTGAGGCGCGGGTGCCCGCCTACTTGATGCTCACGTTGTCCAGGTAGAAGACGCAGCTCGTCTGATGGTGCGCGACGAAGCCGCACCAGTTGAGCGTGCGGAACCCGGGATGGCCGTTCGGGAGCTTGGCGAAACGCTTGGTCTGTTGACCGGGTACGGTGACGGCTAGGTCATACGTACCTGTCGACTGCTTGCCCAGGCCGCACGTGATCTCGAAGTGAACCCACTTGCCCGCCGGGACTGACATTACCGGCTTCTTCGAGGCGAGCAGCTTGCCGTCGGGCATGACCGAGAGCGTCGGCCCGACGCGGTACGGGTGGTGCGAGTCGCGCCATTCGTGGTAGAGCGTCGCCTTCGGTTCCAGGTACAGATCGAAGCCGACCGTGATCACGCCCTTCTTGCGGTTTGGCAGGTAGTACATGTGCGGGTTGAACCCGTGCTTCATCCCGGGCATGTCGATGAACTTGAGGCTGCGCTTGCCCTTGGCCGCTTTCTGGTCGGTCACGCGGATGGTGGCTTGCTTGTTCTCCTCGCGCGTGGCCGTATCGGCGGCAACCGAGCCGACGGGCGTGTCCTCAAACCCGTCGTCGATCGTGATCGGCTTGGGCGGTGGAGGCAGCTCGATGGGCTTGCGGACGATCTTGCCGGGCAGGGACCGCCAGGCCAGATCGCCGTACAGGCCGATCCAACTCGTCTCGATGGGCTTGAAGCCCAGCTTGAGCGCGGGCGAGTCCGGCTTGAGCCGGAAGTCGAACTTCTCGGCGTCGACGAAGCACGGATCGGCGATGACCGAGTGTTTGTCGAAGCCCTTGGCCTGCCACTCGGCCAGCGTCATGCCGCTGAATTCGACCTCGGGGTCCGACGTGTCCCAGTAGACGTTGTGGTCCATCCGCCAGTTGCCGTTCTTCCAGCGGCTGCCGAGCAGGTTGCCGTTGTCAAAGTAGATGATGTTCCGCTCGAACGTGAACGAGATGTGCTTTTCCTCGCGGGACCGCTGGAGCTGGCTCTGCAGGGAGAAGGCCAAGACGTTGTTGCGGACGATGTTCTCCTTGCCGTAGTGCTGGTGGAAGCCGCCCGTCTTGGTGTTGTAGACGATGTTGTTGGCCATCAGGATGCCCGTGCTGCCCTCGTCGGTGTACAGGCCCCATCCGCCGTACGCGTAGGAATGGATGTCGTGGAAGATGTTGTAGCAGACCCGCGTGCCGGGGCTGTCGCCGAGCGAGTAGATTCCGCCCATGTCGCTCAGGACGCCGCGCCCGATGTGGTGGACGCGGTTGTACTCGATGACGTTGTGGTGGGCGGAGCTGGGCGCGTAGCCCCAGCTCCAGCCGACCGAGAGGCCCGTGTAGTCGAAGTCGCAGATCTCGTTCTGCGTGACGGTGTTGTGGCTGCTCCGCCCGATCCACACGCCCACGCCCGCCCGGAAGACGTGCCCGCCGTCGTGGATGAAGCAGTTGTCCACGACGTTGCGGAGCGAGACCAGGTCGGCGTCCTTGTCACCGCTCATGTAGCCCAGGCAGACCCCGCCGGCGCCCAGGTCGTGCACGTGGCACTTTTCGATGCGGTTGTCCTTGCAGCCCTGCTCGAAGTAGACGCCGTACTCGCCGACGTGTCGGACCTCGCAGTCGAGCAGCTCGCAGTGATGCGCCCCGCGGGCGAAGACGGCGGCCTCGAGCCAGGCGGCCGCCTGTCCGTCGGCCCGGCCGCGATTCTCGACGACCCAGTCGGCGTGCTCGAACGTCAGGCCGCTAAGACGGATGTGCTTCACGATCCGGCCCGCCTTGGGATCGCCGTCGAATCGTACGAGCTTTCGCAGCGCCGGCCCGACCACCTCAGCCGTGCTCATGTCCTCGCCCGGCATCGGCCAGTAGCAGACCCCACCTGTGTCGCGGATCAGGTACCACTCGCCCGGCGCGTCGAGCAGCTCGAGCGCGTTCTCGACGTAGTACCGCTGGCTCCGCTCCCAATACCCGATGGGCCAGTTGGACGGCGCAGTGAAACGGACGATGCGATTCGGTTCGTCGAGCGACCGAATCCAGTTCAGCGACGCCGTCCACGAGTGGTAGACGAGCAGGTTGACGTCGTCGAGCCGGTCCCATCGCTTGAGGTCGCCGGCCTTGAAACGGAACCCCATCTTGGTGGCGGTGCTCTTGCGATCGCGGGGGTTCTTGAGCCCCGGCAGCGGTCCGTCGGTGCGGAGGTATCCGTCGTTTGGCGTGCGGGCGCGGGTGCGGCGCTGGTCGTTCACGAAGAGCTGCTTGAAGTACCATTCGCCAACCAGCTCTGCGGGGATCGGCGCGGACCAGACGGCGCCGGCGTTCCGCTTCCAGCCGGTGATGACCCGCCCGCCGCTGAACACCGGTCTTTCGCCCGGATAGGCCGCATACGTGATGACGCCGTCGGCCGTGCCGGAGTCCTCGGGGCCAAAGACGATCGTTTCTGCCAGGCGATACGTCCCGCCGCGGATCAGCACGGTGCAGGGCTTGTCGGCCGCTCGGGACCGACGGACCGCGTCGCGAGCGCGGGCGATCGTGGCGAAGGGGCCGTCCGTGCCGTCGGTGTTTGGCGCGCGCAGCTTGCCCGACCAGTCATCGTTTCCGTTGGTGGCTACGAAGAAGTTAGCCTGGGGAGCGTAGGCCGCCCCCCACGCCGCGGCGGTCATTCCGGTCGCGATTACCCAGCCCAGAAACGCCAAGACGTTGTTGGTTCGCATCATGAATTCCTCCTGTTGACGATAGGGAACGGCAGTCCACACCATCCGCCGCGAAGTGTCAAGGGCACGTACCGATAGAGATCGTCGTTCCCATCCTTGGTTTAGCGGGGCCGCGTGCGGCCCCTCCCCCCGCCGCACGCGGCGGGGCTTAAGCCAGGAACAATGCACATGCACCGAGGAACAGGACCGGACATCCCAGCAGCGGATCTTGACACCGATTGATTCGTAGCGATACTCGCGGCTTCGAGACAGGCAAGCGTCTTCCCCATCGGGGGCCCCACAGCGGGGCCGTTGGGGGGCACGGGCGCCGGCCACGACGGTGTTTCAGCCATCGGTTCGGATGCCCGCGACACGCAGGCTCACCCACACCGGCCAGAAGCGGAGGACGGAACATGGCCAAGATCGCCTTCATCGGCGCGGGCAGCTTCGGATTCACTCGGGCCCTGGTCCGCGACGTGTTGACGTTTCCGACGATGGAAGACGCCACGCTGGCGCTGATGGACGTCGACCGGGAGCGGCTCGACTACTCGACGCGGGCGGTCAAGCGGATCATCCAGGAAGGCAAGTACCCGGCGAAGGTCGTCGCGACGACGAACCGGAAGAAGGCGCTGGAGGGGGCGGACGGCGTGCTGTGTACGATCCTGGCCGGCGACGTCGGGGTCTGGCGGCACGACATCGAGATCCCCAAGAAGTTCGGCGTGGACACGAACGTCGGCGACACGCGGGGACCATCCGGCGTGTTCCGCGCGCTGCGGACCATCCCGGTCATGGTCTCCATCTGCAAGGACATGGAGGCGCTCTGTCCCAAGGCCCTCCTGCTCAACTACACGAACCCGATGGCGATGCTCTGCCGCGCCATGCAGCGGGAGTCCACGATCCAGGTCTCCGGCTTGTGCCACAGCGTTCAGGGCACCGCGATGATGCTGGCCAACTGGATCGGCGCGCCGTACGAAGAGATCGACTACGTCTCGGCCGGCATCAACCACCTGTCCTGGTTCGTCAAGTTCGAGTGGAAGGGCCAGGACGCCTACCCGCTCATCCGTCAGGCCCTCAAGAAGAAGCGCATCTACAACCACGAGCAGGTCCGCAACGAGATGTTCCTGGCCATGGGCTACTACGTCACCGAGTCGAGCGGCCACAACTCCGAGTACAACTGGTGGTTCCGCAAGCGTCCCGAGCTGATCGAGCGCTACTGCACGCACGGGACGGGTTGGAACCCCGGTGAGTACGCCTACATCCTCGACGGGTACATGGCCCGGAAGCGAAGCTGGAAGAAGGCCATCCGGGACTGGCTGAAAGCGTCCGAGCCGCTCGACCTGAAGCGCGGCCACGAGTACGCCGCCTCGATCTTCAACGCGTATCTGGGCGGCGAGATGTTCGAGTTCAACGGCAACGTGCCCAACACCGGCCTGATCACCAACCTCCCGCAGAACTGCTGCGTCGAGGTGCCCGTGGTGGCCAACCGGCGCGGGCTCAACCCCGTCCACGTCGGCGCGCTGCCGCCACAGTGTGCGGCGTTGACGGGCATCAACGTGGCGGTCGAGGAAATGGCCGTCGAGGCCTCGCTGACGGGCAACCCGGAGCTTGTCTATCAGGCCATCTGCTACGACCCCCTGACGGCGTCCGTGCTATCGCTGGCCGAGATCCGGAAGATGGTCAAGGCCATGCTCAAGAAGAACGCCCCACATTTGCCGCAGTTCAAAACGGTCCAGTTCTAGGCGGCAGGCGCTGCTGCAAGATTCGACGAATCCCGGAACCTGAGCCCTGACCCCTGAACCCTAGACCCTTAACCCTCTCCCTCCGCAACTCGCTCACGGACTCTCATAGTGCACCCACTTCCTGCTGAAATACAACTGAACAAGCGTCAGCACGAAGATGATGGCGAATAGGATCCAGGCCAGGGCGCTCGCGTAACCCATCCGCAGATATCGGAACGCCTGGTTGAACAGGTTGTAGGCGTAGAAGAGCGTCGCGTCGTTCGGACCGCCTTCGGTCATGATGAACGCCTGCGTGAAGATCTGGAACACGGCGATCGTGCCCATCACCAGGTTGAACAGGATGTAGGGGCTGAGCATGGGCAGCGTGACATGTCGGAAGCGGTGCCAGGCGTTCGCGCCGTCGATGCTGGCGGCCTCGTAGAGGTGCTCGGGGATGCTCTTGAGACCCGCCAGCCAGATCAGCATGCCGGCACCCGCGCCCCATAGCCCCATCAGGATCAGCGAGGGCTTGGCCATCTTCGTCTCGCCCAGCCAATTGATGGGGACCCCGACGCCCAGCCACTTCGACACGCCCAGCCATTGCAGCGCGGTGTTGATGCCGGTCGCGTCGAACAGCGAGTTGATCATCCCCTCCGACGGGTGGAAGACCCAAATCCACAACACGCTGCTGGCGACGGCGGGTACGATCGCGGGAAGGTAGTAGACCGTTCGGTAGGCACTCAACCCCCGCACGCCGCTGTCCAGCAGGATCGCCATCGCCAAGCCGACGATCAGCCCCAACGGCACGCCGATGACCATGTAGACCGTGTTGTAGAGCGACTTGCCAAACAGCGGGTCGGCGAAGGCTTCGCGATAGTTGCCCAGCCCGCACCAACGGGCGTCGTTGATCACGTCGTAGTCGCTGAGGCTCATCAGGATGCTGAAGAGGATCGGCCCGGCGGTGAAGACCAGGAACCCCAAGATCCACGGCGAGGCACACGCCAGCCCCGCCCACCATTCGCGTCGCCAGAAGCCCTTGCTTTTGTACCTGCGAGTGTGATGGAGATAGACGCCGCCGGCGACGACGACGACGAACCCGACATAGAGCGCGATCAGCCAATGCCAGTTGACCTTTTTGCCCGAGGGCGGGGCCAGGATCTGATCCAGGTCGCCCTGGACCACGCGCGTGCCGTAGTCGAGCGCGGCCTTCGGCGTCGGATAGGCGGGATCGTGGTTGAGCGATCGCTCCATCGCCCGGCGGTGCTCGGTCCACAGGCGGTTGCCCGCCGGGGTAAAGGGCAGGTGGTGGGCATGCCGCAGGAGCTCCTTGAACGTGTCGTAGGCGTCGTGGAAGCGCTTCGGGATGTCAGGGCGATCGTGGAGGTATCGCTTGTAGAACCGCTCACAGACGAGCCGCTTGGGATGGACCGGCGGGAAGAAGAGCTGCCCCTTGGCGTGACGGAGGTCTTGGACGATGTCGAGTTGCATGCGGTTGGCCTCCCATGAGACCATCCACTTGATGAACTCCCACCCCAGCCGCTGATTCTCTTTGGGGGCCGTTGAGGGGATCGCATAGGCCCAGCCGGCCATCCAGCTCACGGGCCGGCGACCTTCGGTGAGCGCACGCGCGGGCATCGGGGCGGGCGCCGTGCCGAAGTTCATGCCGCGTTTGTACATCGCCATCAGGGCTGCGAAGTAGTTGCCGTCGACCTTCATCGCTACCTTGCCGGTCAGGAACGGGTCGAGCGAGCCGCCCTGCATGCGGGCCTGGAAGGCCGACACGGTCCGGTAGCCGCCCAGCGCGTCATAGCAGTCCACCATCCATTGCAGCGCTTCTGCGATCCGCGGATCGTTGAGCGTGATCGTCTTGCCGTCCTCGGAGAGGAACCGCCCGCCGTTCTGCCAGCCGAACAGGTACAGCCAACTGTTGCCCCACTGCGGCGCCCAGCCGACGACGCGGAGCCGGCCCCTCCTGTCCCATCGCGTCAGGCGCAGGGCGTAGCCCGATCCGTCGTAGACCTTGAACCAGACGTCCTTGCCGTTGCGGGGCGGGTTGCTGACGGTCTCGAGGGTCAGCCGATGCGGTTCGACGGCCGTCACGCGGGCCAGTTGCGGCGCGCCGGATGGGTCGAGACAGACGTGGTCGCCCGGGACCACGCCGGCCTCGACGAAGTCCACCAAGGCAGAGGTCAGGGATCTGCCCTCGGTCACGACCCCGTCCCGAGCGTCGCAGCGCTTGTGGCAGGTCTCCTCCCAGGTCTTGGGCGGGCGGGCGTCGCCGACCTTCGCTGTGCCGGCCCGGACCTCGGGATCGTCAACCTTGTAGACGAAGCCCGCCTGAATCAGCAGGTCGCCGTTATAGTAGAGCCCCCGGCTGTCCGTGCTGTTGGCGATGCCGTACTGCTTGCCCCCGTGGAGCGACTCCCGCCAGCAGTTCTCATAGAAGTCGCTGGGGTCAATCATCATCGCTTTGTGGTCGGCAATTTGGCGCTCGAGCCGGGCCGTCTCGGCCCGGTCCCGTCGCTCGCGGGCGTTGGCCAGATCCGCCTGGAGTCGCGCCAGCGTGCGCTTATCTTCTTCGATGAAGTCGTTCAGCGGCTGAAACGCCCCCCGGACGGCCCACTGAACGATCGCATAGCGGTTGAAGAAGATCACGTCCGGCGGCGCCCCACCCGCCACGCCTGTCAGGAACCGTTGCGGGTCGTCGACGGCGTTCCGGATCGCCGCGTTGCCCGTGATCACCCGGCAGGGCGTGCCCTTCCTGGCGCAGCGCCGCTCGAACTCGTCGATGGCGTCCCGGTACGTGCCGGCCACCCCCCCGTGGAGCCAATAGGTGATCTCCCGGATGCCGTCTCCCTCGGGCGATTTGACGCGCGGCCACATCAGCACGACCGCGACGACGGCCGCGACGATCACGACGGGATTGCGGATCCGCTCCCACATCGCGGTCCTATGATAAGCGCTCAGTCACGGGCCCACCAACGCAGCGCCGGCATGGTGCGGAATGCGCCCCTGTTTTGGTGACAGGGCCTCTCCGGATACAATGCGTTCGTCGTTGCGACCGACCTGCCTCTCGGGAGAGATTGCCATGCTCACAACCGTTCTTCCGCTCATCTTGCTCGGCCTTGGCGCAGACCCGTCTTCAGAGCGGATCGATCGCGCATCGGCGATGACCTCGGCCGCCGCCAAGCCCAGAGCCGCCGACGGGACACGTGCGCACCGTAAGTGGCAGACGTTCCCTCTGAAGCACGGGCCGATCGGCGAGCGCGACAAGAACATCCAGATGATGATCATGAACTACGCCCGATCCGAGCCGAAGCGACCGGCGCAACTGAAGGGCCTGCCCGAGGGCGTGTCCGAGTCCGTCTCCTACTACGTCGCCAAGGTCGCCCAGCGCGAGCTCCTGATGGCCGTCGATCCCGACGAGAAGCCCAGACTCTACGCGGACACGGACTTCGACGGTGACCTGTCCGACGAGAAGGCGGTACCTGTCCTGCCCGCAGAGAACAAAGGCACGTCAAGGCCCGCCGGGCGGCACCACTTCGGTCCTATCGCACTTGCCGCTGCAGATGCGAAGGGGAACGCAGCGGCAAAGATGACGGCCGAGTGGCGGCAGCCGGGGTTTGTCTTTCTCAGACCTGCTGGATGCCTGTCTGGGAAGGTGCGGCTGGCGGGCAAGGAGCATCGGGTCGTCTTGATCGACGGCAGCTGCAACGGCCGGTGCAACGACACCTGGTCTCCGTCCGGGGAGCCGATGACGTCGTGGATGGGGGATTTCGATATCATTGCGGTTGACCGGAACGGCAACGGCACATTCGACCTGCCGAGGGGAGGGCCAAGCGCCAAGGCGCTCAAGGAGATGGAGGTCCAGCCCCTCACAAAGGCCCTCCGAATCGAGGAGACGTACTATGAGGTCAATGTGGCGGCCGACGGCTCCAAGATCCGTCTGGCGAAACTGCCCTCTGAGTGCGGAACGCTCGACTTGGGGTCCAAGGGCCTGGAGCTGATGGTCCTGTGCGACGCCGGATTCGACTACCTCGAGCTCCCCGATGGAAAGACTGAGGTGCGAACCGGCGAATACATGGCGATCCTCTCCTTCCTATCGCGGACCGATGCAAAGGGCGCGACGTGGAAGCTGAGCGGGGGAAGGGGTTCGGGCAAGCTCGTCAAGTTCGAGATCCAGAAGGGCAAGACGCTGAAGATCAAGGCCGGCCCGCCGCTGGTCCTCAAGACCGACGTGATCAAGCAGCCGGGCACCGTCTCGATTGGGTTCTCGGCGGTGGGCCAGGCGGGCGAAGCCTACGCCGGTGGCGCAGAGAAGGATGGCAAGCGCCCAGACGCGCCCACACTCAAGATCCTCGACGAGAAAGGGAAGGTCCTGGCCGAGGGCGCCTTCAAATACGGCTGAGGCGGCACCTGCCGGTACTCGTGGCGAGTACCCTCGGGTTTCAAGGGAAAGTTCCGCGTCGAGGTCAAGGCCAACATGGGTCCGTTCGAGGTTGCGGCAGGGGAAACGACCTGGCACGAGATCTAAGTGGCCGTGCGGGAATCTGTGCTATTGTGACACGGGCGTCTCGCCCGTGAGGGCCCATGGGTAAGATGCCCATGGCACATTCCAGCCGTAGGTCGGGTGCGAGTGCCCCACCGCTGAAGCGATGGGGCACCCAGCCCAGCAAAGCGTGTAACGCGATGAGGTCCGGGCGGCTGAGCGCGACGAATCGAGTGCTGTGCCTCCTCGGGCCGCTGATCGCCCTTGCCATCTTCCTGATCGCACGGTTCCTGCTGCCCGCGGTCTGGGCAGAGCCCCAATCCGCGACCTTCTTGCCCCGTGCCTGTGTGCTGAAGATGACGACGGGTGTCCCATGCCCGTTCTGCGGGGGGACGCGGGCCGTCGTGCACGCCGCGCACGCCCGATGGCGTCCATCCCTGTTGGCCAACCCGCTCGGCGTCGTCGTGGTGGTTGGTGGGTCCGCCGTGGGGATCTGGCTTGGCCTCTGTGCCGTCACCGGGCGCGATCTGGCCCTTGGCGCGGTCGGGAGGTTCCTTGGCCGGCGCTCGACGCTTCGGGCGTTGTGGGGCCTTCTGGCGGCGCTGTGGGTATGGAAGATCGTCCTGAAGCTCGCGTTCGACCTGCCAGCATGAGGCGGGGACAGCGGCGACGGACGTTCACCGCACCCGGTAGCCGAGCACGACGGGAATCCCACCGGGCAGGACGCGCGGGGGCGCGACGACGGTGACGGCCAGCTCGATCCCGGTCGGATCGTCGTCGGCCGCCTTCGTCTGGACCTGCACCTGCTCGCCGGACGGCGTGCCCTCGATGCCCAGCCACTCGGCGACGTGCTGGGTCACCTGCGACACGATCTTGTCCTCCGAATGGCCCACCAGCTGCGGCTTGAGGCCCAGCAGGAGCACCGACAACCGCGCGGCGAAGAGCTGATAGGGCAGGCTGATCTCCAGCATCCCGTGCTGGGTGCTGACCTGACGGACGCTCGCGGCCGTCAGGCCGTTCCAGATGACCGCGTCGTCATGATCGCGGAGCCCGACGGCGGCGTTGATGCCGGCCGCCGCGAGCTCGTCGATCTTGGGCTCGGGCATCATGGTATCGGTCGGCCCGACCTTCTTTTGTCCGTCCTTGCCGCCCAGGGCGGTGACAAACCCCTCGACGCGCCCATGAACGAGACCCGCCATCGCGCTGGGCCAACCCCGCTCGGCGACGCTGTGGGCTGCGGCACAGGCTGCCGCGATCGCCCCGCCCGCCCACACGAAGTCCTGGTCGGTGACGCACGTCTCGCTGTAGTTGAATTCCAGATCGCCCGCCTTCTCGCGACCGTGCGGCACGCGCAGCAGGCATCGCCCGAAGACGACCCCGAGAAACCGCGCGTACAGCTGATCGCGAAGCGATTTCCACTTGGCGTACTGCCACTGGTCCAACAGGTTGACCAGTGACGGCAGCGTCGGCACCTGCCACGCGAACTTCACGCCGAAGAACTCCGGCGAGATTCCGGTCAGGGCGATGGCAGGCAGGCTCGCAGCGTGCTGGGCCAGCTCGTCGAGGGTCTCTGTGTCCGCGGCGCCGTTGCCGAACATCGCGTCGACGACGATCAGGTCGGGGGCGTCGGCGCCCTCGTCGAACACGGGATCGATGACCCGCGTGATGAATCGGTCCATCAGGTCGGCGCGGGGTGCATGCAGGAGTGCCAGCCGGACGCCCTTGCGGAACTCGATCCTCGACACGAGGAAAGCCACCGACCGCCAGATCGATTCGATCGACTGAACCGGAGGCGAGTGGAGCACGGCCGTCAGCCACGCGCTGATCCGCCGGTCGATCTCGGTCAGGCCTTTACGGATGGCCGCCACTTCCTCGGCGGGCAGGGACGTGCCGCCGGCGGCTGCGGCGACGATCGAGCCGATGGCCGATTTCGGCGGCGGACCGCCGTCGCCCGCGTCCTCTTCGCCCAGGTCGATCTGGGCGAGCACGTCGTCCACCGTGCCCGGTTCGGGGGCGGGTCGCTTCTCTGCGGGCGTCCACTTCACGGCCTCTACCAGCCAGGCCAGGTCCGCGTCGGCGGAGGCCGCCGCCGCGACCGCCTCGATCAGCTCCGTCGCCGACAGCTTGCCCCGCATTCGACCCACCAGCTGCTCGCGAGCCGCCATCAGCGACTTGGCAGCCGGGATCTGCCCGGCGAGCGCTTTCGGATCGAACGCCCGGAGCGAGTCGAACCGCAGGTCCAGCTCGACCATCACGTTGCCCGGCTTGAGGGGGTCGGTCGACTTCCAACTCACCGACGGGCACGCGGCCGCCATCACCTCGTCGAACGTGTCCGCGTTGATCTCGACGCACGTCTTGGTCAGCGGGCCCGAGACCGATCCCTCCGCCGAGCCTGCCAGATCGCCGACCACCAGAATGCGATAGGGCGATCCGCCCGTGATCTGCAGGTCCTCGGACAGCGAGTCACCGATGCCGAGTTCGACCTCGTCGCGGAAATCGGCCATGAGAAGATCTCCTGAAAATCGATGTGGGTGTACGAACGGGCGGTTGAGCCGAGACCTGCAGTGCAGAAGGATCGCTCACCCCGCACTGCCGAGCTGTACCCGCGCCCGAGGATTTCGCCGACCTACGCGGCCCTCAACCCGCGCCCGGGAACCAACGCCGCACAGCGCCGGTCGCCAGCGCCGCCCACGCCGTGCGACGCCTCGCGCTACAGATGGCCCACGCGAGGGTGCTTGACGAGCCAGTAGTCGATTTCCTTGCGCATCGCGTAGTCGGCGGTCTCGAATCCAGCGCCGCCGCACATCGCTCGCGTCGCGATCCGTGAGGCGACCCGTGCTTCCGGACCGGCCCCCAGCCCGGCGAAGGCAAACCGCTCATCCAGCTCATGCCCTGCCATCCGGGCCTGGCTTCGCATGCATTCGAGGATCGTGCCCGTATCGTAGTAGTCGCACTTCAGCTCTCGCTGCAGATACTCCAGGATCCGTGCTTCAAAGACCGAGTTCATCGTTGTGTCTCCTTCACTCACATGGGGGGAGAACCCTCAGCCAATCATAATCCCACTTCATCCACGGACGCAACAACCGCCTTTGCCCGACGCGACATCGGTCGGGCAGGACGCGCTCGAGACGCCCGGCGCCCGCTCGTGGATCGTCAGGCAGGTCGCGTCGGCCCGATGTCGGGCCGCCGCCCGATCGACGGCCCGGTCGACCTGCTCGCGGAGTTGGGCCGCATCCACTTCCACGCGACCGTTGACCACGAGCCTCGCCTCGGCCATTCGCGCGCCGGACGCATGGGAGAGCGCCGGCGGGCGGTCGCTGCTGACCAGGTTCGCGATCGCGTACTCGCCGCCCTCGACCGAGCGCACGATCATCTTCACGTGGGCCGGCTCGGCGTCGAGGGCCGACAGTTGGGACTGGATCGCCCCCCCCAGGGCGAGCAGAAACTCGTCCGCGTCGAGTCCCCTGTCGGCCGTTACCGACCACGTCGCGCTCAACCACGCCAGGCGGGCCTCGCCCTCGGCGCACACGCCGCTGTCGTACTCACCGGCGCCGATCGCGTTCCGCCCGGACATCGCGCCGCCATCCAACAAGCCCGCCAGCCGGTCGAAGCCCTCGCCCGTCCGGGCCGAGATGAGCATCACCTCCGCCCTCGGGAAGTTCCGGGCGACCAGCTCGCTCAACGTCTCCCGGTGTTTTGGCGACAGCATGTCTGCCTTGTTAATCGCCACCACGTCCGCCTCGTTCTGCTGCATCTTGTAGAGGTACGTTACCTTGGCCGACAGCCCCGCCGGGCCTTTGCCCGTCAACGCCGTGTGGGCCCGTTGGGGATCGAGGAGTGTTACGTACGGGGCGACCGCGAATCGCTCGGCGTAGGCGCTCTTGAGCGGCCCGATCACCCGGCTGACGAGGTCCGTGCAGCTTCCCGCCGGTTCGGCCAACAGGACATCGGGGTGATGCCCGTCCTGGAGCCGGCCGGCCGCGGCGACCAGCTCATCGAACCGGCAGGCGAAACACACGCCCGACATTTCTTCAACCTGCAATCCGTGTGCCAGATAAGTCTGCGTGTCTACGAGCCCCTGGCCCAGGTCGTTGGCGATAATCCCCACTCGCCGCCCCTCAGCTGCGTATCTTTGCGCAAGTCGAAGGATCGCCGTCGTCTTGCCCGCCCCGAGGAATCCGCCGATCATCCAGAAGCGCGTGCCGCCGCGCGACCCCTGCGCGGTCGAGCGCCCTTGTGAGGATTCGCCTCCATTTTCGTTCGGTGCCGACGACATGCGAATCACCTCAGTCGAACCGGGCAAGCCACTGCTCGGTGGTCTGGCGGTTGAAGCGACCCTCACCCGCATGGTGGAACGACCCGTGCTCCCTGACCCGAACCGGCATGAGCACCGAGGCGGCCTTGCAGTACAGCTCGATCCGCTTGCCGGTCTGAACATTGCCCAGTTGCGGTCGCGGGCCGGCCTGGATCACCACCCCGCCGGAGAACGCGTGCAGGTCGAAGTCCTCGCCCAGCTTTCGCCCCAGCTCGTCGATGCCGCCCAGCGAGCCCAGCCAGCGTTCGCCCAGAACGGTCAGCCAATTCACGCCCTTGACGCCTTCCTGTAGATGTAGAAGGGACGTGACGGGGTAGTCGACTTCCAGGCCGGCGAACCGCTCGGCCAGCGTGAAGACCGCCGGCTCGTAGTGGTGCTCGACGGTGGGGCTGGGCGACTCCAGGATCCCGAACCCGCCGTATCCGTGCAGGGGCGAGATCTCTTCGCACAGGTCGACGACCAGGCTGGGGAAGTCTCCTTCGTTGTCGGCGTACCAGGTGATGGGCAGGGCGACCTTGAAGTAGCCCAGCGGGCATTCCCACGTCGCAGGACTGAACGCCTTGACCGAGAAGTGACTGGCGGATTCGGCGTCTTCGCCCCCCCGCCACTCGAACTCCCATGCCATCACATCGTCGAGGTCGGCCAGCCACGCCCGCGGGGCGGGCACCTTGTCACTGTCGATGGGATGGTACGCGAAGGTCTTGGGATGCTTCGACCAACGCAGGTGCTCGCCGACGACCTCCCGGTACTGATCGAAGCAGTTCAGGACGGCCTCTCGGATCCTGGACTGATTGTCATTGGGGAAGTACAGCGTGGCTAGAAGCCCGATCTGGACGACAACGCGATCGCCCTCCATCACGGCAAGTTTGGACTCCACCGATTCATCAAACGAATCGCTCATGTCTGTCTCCCTCGTGCGTTGCGGCCTCGGATGAACCGCGTTGGGGCTGATTGCCCCGCACGAGAACGCTAGAACGCCATCGCGATCCGGGCCAGGATCCCCGGAATCAGGGCGTCGTTCGCCTGTGTCACGCCCGACGGAATCAGGTCATCGGCGACCAACGCCAACAACGCCAGGCCGAGCAGCACCAGCTCCAGCGTCCCCGGCTTCGGCAGCGAGAACGCCGGCTCAGACTCCGTCTCCTCCTCGGGCACTGGCACGGGGACCTCGGCCGGTGCCGGCTCCCGCTCCTTCTCCTCCTCCGGGCAGCCACATTCTCGGGGGCCCAGGAGGACCACCTTGTCCTTGCCGCCGGCGATCCGTTCATAGGCCAGGCGTTGTTCGTCGCCCATGAAGTCGGGCGGGAACTTGACCTCGACGACGTACCTGATGTTGCCCTGCGTTGGGGGCTTCGTGGGGTCGTTCACCACGATGATGTCCGGTCGCCGGACCATTCCCGTGTTGGGCTTGAAGCCGGGGATCTCCTCCGTTCGTCGTGGGAGGTACTCGGTTCCCACGAGCGGATTCTTCCGACTCATGATCGGGTCCGGGATGCTCTTGGTCATGTCGAAGTTGATTTCTGCCTTGATCGTGGTCTTGTTGTCCGCCGCTTCGTCCAGCGCCTTGAGCGCCGCGCTGACGCACACCTGTTTGAGCTTGGCCCCGGCCACGGACAGGTCGTACCCCACGTTGCACGTGCAAACCGCCTCGCAGATGATCTGCCTCTCAGGGAACAGGGAACACGCCTGAGCCGCCTGCCCGAGTTGCTGCATCTGTTCCGGACGGACCTTCATCGTGCAGCACCTCCCGTGGACGCAGCCGGTCCGGATGTCTTCAGCGACCTCTCCCGCATCTGGACGCCCGTTTCGTCTGGGCCGAAGGCAAGCATCACGTCCGGACGCTCGGACTCGACCAGGACCCGGCGGATCGGGCCGAAGAACTCCCGCGCCTCGTCGGCCGTGCACGTCGGCAGGTACGCCCGCAGTACCCGAGGGTCGTAATAGCGGAAGGAAAACTCCTGGTCCGCTTCGTCCGTGATGACGAACATCCGCCGCAGGTGCGTCCAGATCTCGTTGGCCGGCGCCGCGGACAACAGCAGAATGCCGGCGCTTCGGCCGAGGTGCTCGGCCCACCGCTCGAGGAACCCGGTCTCGGGGGGAAACGCGATCAGGTGCGGGGCCACGTGCTCCAGGTGCGGGGCCAGGTCGCCCACGAACAGCGTCCGCAGCTCCAGGCCGAACTCGTCACGGGCTGCAAACACCAACTCCCGATCGCGCGCCGCGTCGGCCACGGCGTACAGGTTCTCTCCTGGAGACCGGAAGTGGTGCACGCAGTCCTGGATGGGTGATCGGGCCTGTTCGGGGGTCGCGGCCATCTTCGCCGTTGCTCCTTGCTGCGTGTGTCCTGGAACGCTCACACCCGGCCACAGGGCTCACAGCGCTCGACCAGGGCGACGCCGTTCGCCGCCGCCGTTGCGAACGTCTTCTCGACGACGGCAACGTCCTTCTGCACCTGCTCGGGCGTCGCCGGTTGAGGTGGGGTGGGCGAAACGCTGCTGCCGCCGCCTCCCCCGCCGCCGCCGCCCCCGCCACTCTCGCCGATCAACACGCTGAAGCAGCCCAACGCGATTGCGTTGCCCTTGCAGTTCGATGGCGGGCCGATCGGGTCGGCTACCCTCGCTGCCGGGAAGTTCCCGATCAGCACCGTGTTGCTCCCCTTCAGGATCGTGCCCGTTACGTGCGGGACTGGCCCGTCGAACATCGGACAGGCAGCCTGATCCATCGCCGGCATCGCGCGGACCGCGATCATGTTGCCGATCAGGACTTGGGGACACCCTGGTCCGATGATGACCCCGCCGTGCGCGCACAGGTCACCGATTCGTGCCGCGGGCATCCCCGCCCCGGGCGCGGGCGCGCTGGGCACTGTGGGGGGCGTGGGAGGTTCAGGCGGGCCGGCTTCGCCGAACTTGTCCTCCCATTCGTCCATGTCTTCGGCGTGCTCCGCCAACTGCTCCTTCGTGGCGTCGCCGGGCGGGGGGTCGGGATGCCCTTCCCAGTAGTCGGCCACGGCGTTCGCTTCGTCTTCAATGCCCATGGGTCACCTCGGTCGTATCCCGTCAGCGTTCCGGCGACGCATCGCCTGCGCCGCCGAGCGCACCTAGAACAGCTTGTCCGGATCCACCGTCGTGTCGAGCCTGGGTGCCGTCTTCTTCCTGGCCGGTGCTTTCTTCTTGGTCGCTTTCTTCTTGGGCGGTTGGGTCTTGCCCAGAATGTACGGCGGGCGAAGCCGCTTGATCGCCTTGGCCATCTCGGCAATGTTCTTGTTCGTTGCTTTCGCGTCGTAGCCGAATTTCGGGTTTGCCAGCCCGCCGCCGCCCGTCCCGTGGATGTTCGTCGCGCCCGATAGCGGGTCCACCTTTACGTGCATGGCCTCGTGGAACGCTGCGTTGCCCATCATCCGACCGGTCCAGGTCTCCAGTTGCGCCTTGTAGTTGGTTGCGCCCGGGGTTTGTGGGACGGCTGCAAAGCACGTGTCGACGTAGACCTCGGCGATCGTCCAGGCATCTGCGGTCGTGTCTCGACGAAACGTCAACCCTCCCTCCTTGCTGCCTTTCACCTTGTTCAAGGCCGCCTCAGCGTCCCGCCTTTCGCTGCCGGTGGTTGTGCGGATCAACTTCTCCAGGTACGGCTTGATCAGGCCGTTGTCGAAATCCTTGACGAAGTAGATGACGATGTCTCTGTTCGCCACCTTCTGCGTCTTTGCGTCACCGGTCCAGATCACGTGTATCTTGACCTTTGCCTTCTTGGCTACCCTGGCGAATAGCTCCTTCAAGCGGTTCTCCGCGCCCTTGTGGATCAGACTGTGATACGCGGCGTTCGAGTGGAACTTGTGGATGTTCTGGCAGTACACCTTGATCGAATGCTTGGCGATCGGGCTGCGGGTACCGGGGTTGGTGCTCGGCGATCGCGGCGCATGTTGGTCCTCGCACATCTCGATGGGCTCCTACCCAATCGCCCGACGACGACAACGCCACCACGTCAGCTCTCGTGCGCCGTTCGCAGACGCTCTCTGGTCTGCGGGTCCGGCTCACCGGTCTCCGGCAATCCCTGATCCTTCTGGAAGGCCCTGAGCGCCGCCCGCGTCCTGGGGCCCAGCTCGCCGTCCATCGCGCCGGGGTCGTAGTCGAGCTGCCTGAGCCGTTCCTGCACGCCCGATAGCGCCTCGACCGGGTCGAGGTGGCCCAGGTTCAGCGAGATGACCTCCGGCTCCTCGCCTTCCTCGGTGAGCGTCAGCCTTCCGATCCGGGCGTCCCCGGGGATCGACACATCGATTTGGCCCGACGCGTCCGTCACGCCGCTATACGTCCGGCCCTCCACCTCCAACGTCCACGGGACGTTGCTCCGCGGCGCGTCGTCCTCCAGCAGTCGCAGCCGCAGCGCCGCGGGCTCGCCGCGACGGACGAATCGGTGGCGCATCTCGGTGTCGCCCGAATCGTACTTCTTGCGGACGCCCGGGACGTGCACCCGGTCGCCCGGCAGCAAGACGTTCGGGTCCTTGCGAGTCTCTCGCAGCCCGCTGTTTTGCGCGTCCTGCCAGATCGTCTCCCAAAAGTGGCCGGCGTTCTTGGCGATCGAGGTGATGCAATCACCGTCCTTGACGACGTACTCGCCCTGCCCCACCGGGCCGGCGGACTGGGCGGCGGGCGATGGGTCGTCTTGCCCGGCCGCTTGGGCCTCGGCGGCCCGGCGTTTGGCCTCCTCCTCGGCGCGGATCTGGGCGGCCCGCCGCTGTCGTTCACCGCCCCCGGGGACGTCTGGTGTTGTAGGTGCATCTCCCATCGGCTCGTTCCCCGAATCCCGTCAAGCGTACAAACCAGAACTCCGACGGCTTGCCGGCGGACGCGTCCCGCCGAGCATCGTGTCCAGAATCGCGCCTTGCGTACGAAGGCACCCCAACAGCGCCCAACCCAGGTCCGACCCCGAGCCGTCCGTCGGGATATCCAACCGTTCCGGGTGGCCTGGATCGTTCACGTAGGCCCGGACCACCTCGCCCTCGTGCGTGACCACAATCCCACGACACAGGCGGGCATGCTCCCACCTCCCCGAGAGGGAGTCCGCCAGGATGACCGGCATGCCAAGCCCGAAGATGTTGGTCAGTTTGGGATGGTCGACGGTCATCAGGTCCTCGGACCCGCCCCCCACACACGACTCTCCGCCTCTCGATGCCCGGTCCAGCACCGGCCTGAGCGCACGGCAGACCACGCGGTCACTGTTGTGCGGCCAGGCCTCCCCCAACCGGACCATGGGCCTTCCGTCGGGATTGGTCTGGGTCGTGTCCAGGCTGACGGGCCTGCCGTCCGCGTCCTCCACGTCCAGCTCGCTCTGGTGGTCCAGGCACCACTGTGCCGCCATCATCACCACGCGGCCGACCGTCCGCTCGGGCTCTTCCTCTGTGAACAAGCCGTAGTAGCGCAGCGTCATCGCTGCCGACGTCGCCAGGCATAGGTGCTCGAGCCCCTGAGCCCAACGCCGCCCGCGGTGGGGAAAGACGCAGTAGCGATCCGACAGGTGTTGGCTGATGTGGTCGACCTCGAGCGCAAACGTGTTGACCACCAGCACCCCCGGCCCGGCGAACCACAGGATCGGTCGGGGCCCGCCCCGCAACGTGGCCGTGAAGGTCTCCCGGTCCACCTGCGTCCATCCGCTGCCGCCTCCCTGGATCTCGTGCGTCGACCGGACCTGGACGTCAACACGCTCCGTATCCTCCCGTGGGACGCGCGGCACCGAGAACCTGTACCGGATGCGTTCGGACGGAATGCGGTTGCCCTGAAACAGCAACTCCAACGTGTAGTTCGTCCTGGCGCTCAGCTCCTGCCTGAAGGAGAACGTCCCGTCGGTGTCGGTCTCGACGGACTCCAGGATTCTCGTGCCTCGTTTCATCTCCAGTTCGACGGCGGCCATGGCTCGGTCTTCCCAGGAGCACATGCCGTAGTCTGCCATCTCTTCGCCCTGGACCCGGCTGAGCTGCTCCCGCTGAAACAGGTTAGCCGTCTCCCACTGGGGGCTGCCGTCCGTGCCCAGCAGATTCCCGAGCCGGTCCGTGCCGATGTACCGCAGGCGGTTGTACACCTCTCCGCGGACGCGGAAGGTGGGCCTCGTGGAAAGCGTCGCGCCGCTGGTGGCGCCTCGTCGACGGCGATGAACCCGGCCTGCGCTGGGTCTGGCCTCTTCGCCCATGACGCTGATCTCCTCGTCTTACGCTCCGTGCTCCTGGACGAGCCTGGATCGTGTCGCCTCGTCCGGCTCCCCGGTGACCTCCAGCTCGAACCGCTCCTGAAAGGCCCGCAGCGCCTCCCGCGTGCCGTCGCCCAGCTCGCCCCGTTCGCCGTCGCAATCGAAGCCGAGGTTGTCGAGGCGGTCCTGCAGGCCGCGCATCTCGCTGACCGGGTCCAGCTCCCCCAGCTCGAGCGGAATCACCGCGTCGTCCGGCCCGATCGTGAGCGTCGCCAGCCGGGCGGTCGCGGGGATCGGGACGGTGAGCCATCCGTCCGCGTCCGTCGTCCCGGTGTACTCCCTGTCGCCGACCTCGACGGTGTAAGGCTGGGAGGCCCGGGGCTGGTCGTCGTCCATGACCCGAACGCGGATGTCGGTCGGCTCGCCTCTCAGGACGAAACGATGCCGCATCTCGGTTTCCCCGGGCTCCTGCTTCGGGCGGATCTCCGGGACGTGCACACGGTCGCCGGGCAGCAGGATGTTGGGGTCGCCGCGGACCTCGCGCAGCCCGCTGTTGGCGGCGTCGTTCCAGACCGTCTCCCAGAAGTGCCCCGCTTCCCTGGCGATCGACGAGATGCACTCGCCGTCTCTGATCACGCGCTCGCCTTGGCCGACGGGACCCGTGCCGCGGGCCCCCTCAGTTGCTTCCTCGGCGCCTTCCTGTTGGGTCTCCGTCTCTCGCTGGGCCTGTTCCTGCTCAGCGCGGAGCTGGGCGGCCCGTTGCTGTCGAAGGCCGCCGGTCCCGTCAGGCCATCGAGAACTGTCAGACTGCTGAGGGCCCCCAGGAGTCTGCTCCCCACCAGAGGGGTCCGTTCCGCCGGGGGGCTGCGTTCCGTCTCGTTCGATAGCCATTCGGGTCTACTCCTGTTCCTCGAGACACCCCAGGTCGAGGGCCAACCCCAGCCTCATCGGCCTACACACCAGCAGCGCCCCCCTCCTCATCGGCCCCTCCCCCGGCAGCGCCGCCGCCTCCGGCCCCACCGGCGCCCGCGCCACCCGCCGTTCCGCCAGCGGCCGCTCCTCCGCCAGCGCCACCAGCTCCGGCTGCGCCGCCACCAGCCGCCCCACCTGCGCCCGCCCCGCCTGCTGCTCCCCCAGTAGCGCCACCAGCCCCGCCAGCCCCGGCGCCGGCAGCTTCACCAGGACCTGCCGCACCTCCCGCGCCACCCGCGGCTGCTTGTTCTCCACCGGCGCCCGCACCGGGAGCGCCTCCGGCTCCGGCGCCGGCCGGCCCCCCACCGGCGGGTCCTGCGGCGCCTCCGCCTCCGGGCCCCCCGGCACTCGCGCGGGCCCATGCCGTCATGTCGAGGTTCGGGAACGAGATCTGGCAGTCGCCCTGCTCGGGGATCATCACGTGGGCTTGGCCCAGTTCGTCCAGACCGCCCCTTCGGATCGTCTCGCCGTCGGGGGCGATGATCTCGTAGCGCTCCCCCGGTACCGGCTGACCGGCCTCATCGACCAACTCGATCTCGATCCAGCTGGTCTCCTCCTCCTCCGTCTCGCTCGGCTGGAACGCGAGCCCGGCGATGTCCGTATCGACCTGACCCTCCGCGATCGCATCCTGACCGGAGTAGGTCGTGTCCTTGCCGGGCTGGACCGTGTCGGCGTCCTTGGGGGGTTCGATGGCCTTGAGCGCCACCGTTTGGCCGCTGGTCGCCCCGCTGCCGCTGTTGATGAACACCATCGTCCCGGAGATGAAGATGCCCGCGGGCGTCAGAGAGATCGCGTTGCCCCCCACCTTCAGCGTGATGTTGACGCCGGCTTCGATGACGGCGTTCACCCCGGCGTTGAGGTAGTAGTTCACCCCCACCTTCTCGCTGTGGTTGCACTTGAAGTCCTCGCCGACGTCGCCCACCACCTCCAGCGACCGTTTCCCGCCGACCTTCTCAGTCAAGTCCAGTTTGACCTCCGCGTGCTTGCCCTCCTTGACCAGGTCGAATTGATTCCTCTTGACCGTCAGGTGCCGGTCCCGGTCCACGTTCTCGAGCCGGTCGTTGTTGACGCGGAAGTGCAGATCCTTCTGGGCGTAGATCAGGATCTGCTCCTTGTCCTTGAGGTCCTCGATGCGGATCTCGTTCGTGCCGCCGCCCCCCTTGCTGCTGTGCGTCTTGATGACGCTCTTGGTCTTCTCGTCCGGCAGCTTGTAGGGCGGCATGTGGTCGGCGTTGTACACTCGCCCGGTGATGATGGGCTGGTCCGGGTTGCCCTCCAAAAAGTCGACGATCACCTCCTGCCCGATCCGCGGCAAGAACAGGATCCCGTACTGCCCGCCGGCGAAGTTCTGACTGACCCGGATCCAGCAGGAGGAGTTCTCGTCGAACTTGCCCTCGCGGTCCCAGTTGAACTGGACCTTCACGCGCCCGTACTCGTCGGTGTAGATCTCCTCGCCCTGCGGGCCGACCACGCGGGCCGTCTGCGTGCCCCGCATCTCCGGCCAGGGGGTGATCCGCGGCGGGCGGTAGCTCACGGCCGCCGGGATGGCCTCGAAGCGGCATTCGTAGACGGGCGCCTCGTAGTCCACCAGGCTGATGCCCTTGACGTCTTCGATCAGGTTGGGGATCGACAGCGCCCCCACCCCGTTCCCGCCCGACGCAACCGCGGAGGTGGGGACGTCCCGGGCCACCTGCCCTGCGTGGTACAACCACTGCGTCAACGCGCGGTGCGCGGTCGGATCGCCCAAGTCGAGCCGCGAGGCGATCTGCAATAGCCCTTCGGCCAATTCGCGGACCCGCTCGTCCTCGTTCTGACGGGCCGCCAGCAGCGATTGGTGGATGCGGGCGTCGAGGATCGTCGGGCGGTTCGTCGTCGCCGTGCTGGTTCGGGTCGTCGACTCCTTGCCCTCGTGCGTGACGGACGTCAGCAAGTACGCCGCGTTCAGGGAGGCGGTGGGGTGCTCGATGAGCGTGAAGGTTCGCGCCGGCGCGAGCCGGTGGCAGTTGCTCTGTCCCACGGCCTGGATCCGCCCGGCGTTGAACTCCTCGACCCGCAGCCCGGCCAGGGCGGTGCCTTCCGATTGCTCCTTGTACTCGCCGGGATAGTCGCTGAACTCGAGCCCCGCGTCCCGGCCGGACGTCCCTTGGGCCTGCAGCTTCAGCTTGGGGTTCTCGAAGTTGAAGTCGTTGAGCACCACCGCGCCCGGGCGGACGGCCTGGCCCAGCCGGAGGCGGAACACGTGGTCCTCCTCGACGTTCATGCCCGACGGCGGCTGGTAGGGCAGCTCGGCGGTCCCTTCGATCGGCGCGTACGCCGACGCCGCGTCGGCGGCGACCAGGACGTGCGCCGCCTGCGTCTGCTCGAAGTAGTACCAGATCCCCTCTTCCTCCATCAGCCGGCAGATGAAGTTGTAGTCCGTCTCGCGGTACTGGACGCAGTACTCGCGGGGCTGGTACGATCGGGTCAGGGCGAATCGGAACCGGTCCGATGCGATCCCCGCCTTGGTCAGCACGTCGGTGATGATTTCCTGGACGGTCTTGTTCTGGAAGATCCGCGAGTTGTACCGGTGCGTCAGAATCCAGACGCTGGGAACCAGCTCCGCGCGGAAGTACGTCTGGTCGTAGGTCCTGCCCGTCATCTCGAACCGCCCGACGATCCCGTGGAACCACCGCGTCCCCGTGACCGCGTTGATGCTGAGAACGGCCGGCTTGCCCACGATGCTGTCGAAGGCGACCGACTCCTCGGTCGAGGACAGCTCGATCTCGAAGCGGTAGAGCTGGCTGAGTCCCTCCGTCCCCCGAAACCGAACGACCAGGAATTGGTCGGCGTCTCCACCGACGATCTGGAACGCCAGTTGCGCCTTGCTGAGATCGCGTATCAAAGCCATGGCTCACGCTCCGTGACAGGGCAACAGGCTTACCGTTGCCTCATCCGTGAACGAGGCGGGGGGTCTCCCGAGCCTCGTCCGTCCTCGTGATGACGGCCGCACGCCTCCCTCGGCGGGGGTCCGATGCCGCCCGACACGTCCGGCCTCGTGAGGGTCCCCGTGCTGCCGGGGAAAGATCGCCAAACAGATCGGGCTTGGGCCGGCTGATTCCCTCCAGTGCGTGAAGGCGCCTCGGCATGCCCGGGACCAGGGCGGGGATGCCACGGGCAGCTTGTCTGCCCGTGCCCACTGGCGGGCGAGCCGCCAGTGGCGCCCTTGCGCTAATCGGCAAACACGTAGGTGAACTCTCCGGCTTCGTCCACGCCCATGTTCACCGCCCCGGGCATCTCCTCTTCGCCCATCCTCTCCAGCAGTCGACGGGCCAATTCGGGTTGCACGTCCTGGGAGAGGATGTGGTCGATGTTTCGGGCCCCCACATCCACCTGCGTGCAGCGGCTCGCGATCGACTCGTACACCGAGTCGTCCACGTTGAAGGTCATGTTGTGCGCGTCGGCGATCCGCTGGCCGAGCTTGTTCAGCTTCATCTTGGCGATCGACTTCAGGATGTCCTGGCCGAGCGTCATGAACGGGATGATGGTCATCCGCGCCAGGAGCGCCGGCTTGAAATGCTCGCGCAGGTGGGGGTAGATGGCGTCCTTCACCATCTCGGACGTCACCTCCTCGCCCGATTCGAACAGCCCCTGGATGACGTCCGTGCCCAGGTTGCTGGTCAGCAGGATCACCGTGTCCTTGAAGTTGACCACCCGTCCCTCGCCGTCCGCCAGCATGCCCTTGTCGAACACCTGGTAGAACAGGTTCATCACGTCGGGGTGGGCCTTCTCTACCTCGTCGAGCAGCACCACCGAGTAAGGATGCTGTCGCACCGCCTCGGTCAGCACGCCGCCCTCCCCGTATCCGACGTACCCGGGCGGCGAGCCCTTGAGCTGGGAGACCGTGTGCTTCTCCATGAACTCCGACATGTTGAGCGTCACCAGGAATCGCTCGCCGCCGAACAGGAGGTCCGCCACGGCCAACCCGAGCTCCGTCTTGCCCACGCCGCTCGGGCCCACGCACAGAAACACGCCCATCGGCTGGTCGGGGTTGCCGATCCCCGCCTTGGTCGTCCGCAGCTTGCTCGAGATCGTGTCGAGCGCATGATCCTGACCGACGACCCGTCCGCGAAGCCGGTCCTCCATCTGCAGCACGGCCTGGATCTCGTCCTTGACCATGCTGCCCACGGGAATCCCGGTCCAATCAGCTACCACCGCCGCCACCGCCGCGGCGTCGACGTGCGGATGGACCAGCGGCTCGTCGCCCTGCATCTCTTCGAGTGTCTTCATCGCCTCGTCGATCTGCTTGCGAAGCTCGGCCTCGTCCAGGACCTCCTCGGGCTGCTCGGTTTGTTCGCCCTCGGCCGCCTCTGCGGCTTGCTCGTCCTCGGCGGAGGGCTCTGCGGGCGCCTCGACCTCCTCCTCGGCCTCGGGCTCGGTCTCGACCGAGGTGCATTTCCACAGCTTCGCGCGGAGGTCGTGGATGCGACGGATGCCCGCCAGCTCGGCCTTCCACCGCTTCTCGACCTCCTCACGCTCGGCGAGCAGCGAGGTCCGGGACGCCTCCATGTCGGCCAGCATGGCCTCGTCCGCGGCAACGCCGCTGGCCTTGTCGCGATAGATCGCGGCGATGGCCGTGTCCAGATTGCTCAGCTGTCGGTCGATGTCCTCCAGCGCCGCCGGCTGCGTGCTCAACCCCACCGCCACCCGTGCCGAGGCCGTATCCAGCAAATCGACCGCCTTGTCCGGCAGGAACCGTCCGCTGATGTACCGGCTCGAAAGCTGCGCCGCCGCCGTGATCGCCTCGTCCAGGACCACGACCTTGTGGTGCTTCTCGTACCGATCCTTCAACCCCCGGAGCATCACCACGGCGTTCTCCACGGACGGCTCATCGCAGGTCACCAGCTGGAACCGACGCTCCAGCGCCGCGTCCTTCTCGAAGTACTTCTTGTATTCCGCCCACGTCGTCGCGGCGACCGTTCGCAGCTCCCCCCGCGCCAAGGCCGGCTTGAGCAGGTTGGCCGCGTCCGACCCGCCGGCCGTCCCGCCCGCCCCGATCAGCGTGTGCGCCTCGTCGATGAACGTGACGACGGGCGTCTCGCTGGCTTTGATTTCCTTGATTACGTTCTTGAGCCGGTTCTCGAACTCGCCCTTCACCCCCGCGCCCGCCTGCAGCAACCCGAGGTCCAGCGTGATCAGACGGATCCCTTTCAGGACTGGCGGCACGTCCCCCTGGCTGATCCGCAAAGCCAACCCCTCCACGATCGCCGTCTTGCCCGTCCCCGGTTCGCCGACCAGGATCGGGTTGTTCTTCCGCCGACGCGCGAAGATGTCGATCATCTGGCGGATTTCCTGGTCTCGACCGAACACAGGGTCGATCTCGCCCGCCGCCGCCCGCGCCGTCAGGTCGATCGTGAACTGCGCGAGCGCCGCGCCCTCGGCCGGCGGACCCGCACCGGGAGCCGCCTCCGGTCCGCCCGCTTCCTCCGTCGGCGCCCCCAGCACGATCTCGTGGAAGTGGTCCCGCAGTTGATCGGCGTCGATCCGCTCCAGCTCCGACGTATACTCCCCCACCCGCGTGTGCCCGGGGTTCAGCACGAAGGCGAACAGCAGCAGCCCCGATCGGATCTGTTCGAATCCTCCTTCCTCGGCGAGGAGGGCGGCGGCCGAGAACAGCTCGATGAGCTTCGGCGACAGCGCGGGCTTGCCCGTATGCCCGGCCGGCAACTGATCGAGGATCCGCTGCAACGCACGGCGAATGGCCGCTCGGTCCACCTTGAACGTCTCGAAGATCCGCGTGACGTCGCCCGTGGTCTCGTCCAGCAGTCTCAAGAAGTAGTGCTCGGGAGTGATCTCGAAATGCGTACGCGAGCCGCACAGGCTTGCGGCGCCCTGGAAGTATCGCATGCAATCCGCGTCGCACGTGCTGAGCAGCCTGCGGAGGTCCTCAGCCTTGCTTGTTGTGGACATGTTCGGTCACCTAGCTTGTCGGCCGGCGTCAGCGTCGGCCTTCGACATCAACCCCCGCCATCACCCCTCGTCTGGGTCCCCCTCCGGAGCCCTGCCTCTTTGAAGCGTGCGAGCCCGGCCCGACGCATCGCCTCCTCGGCGATCCCGCTTAGGAACGCCGCCTAGTTCACTCCGAACGCCACGGATGTCTCCGGCATCTCGTCCGTCCGGACCCAACTGGTGTAGCCAAGCCGGCCCGCTTCGTCGTCGGACGAGAGCAGCATCTCCGGCACCTCGCCCGCTTTCAGCCTCATTTCCAGACTGAACGACAACGGGTCCGTGCAGTACAGCCGGACCAGTGACCGCGTCTCCGCGAAGCAGGTCCCGTCCGGAAGAAAACGCAAGTAGGTCGCCCAGTCCACCGGACCGAACGCGATGTTGAATGACCCGCACAGGTCATATACCTGCTCGCCGACGGTCAGATCCACGCCCAGTCGGCTGTTGGCCAGCCCGATCCGGTTCAGATCGCTCGTCTTGAGCGGCACCCAGCGCCCGACGAACTGCTCCACCTCGACGGGAATCCCCCGCCAGTAGTCGAACAGCACCCCCTCCAGCGTCGCTGCCGATTTCGGGTGCTGCGTCAGAATGCCCGCATACCTCAACAACCGGACCGGCGAGACCCCCACCGTCGCTCGGTCCCACCCGGGCGATCCCCCGATCAGCCACAGCAGATACGCGGTGATCTCGTCGTGGTCCGGCATGCCGAACGTCGTGTGGTACCGGTACTTGGTCCAACACCGGTAGAACAGCGACGTCAGACGGTGGTGCAGCAGGTCCAGAAAGTCGCGCGTCGGCGTCGGCTCGAGGTCCTCCTCCGGCACCGCGAGCTGGTCTTCCGACCGTTGCTCGAGCTGATCGACCGGCCCACCGTTGTAGGGATCGACCGCCCGCAGAATGTCGATGGCGTAATGCAGAGGCAGGGGCGTGGCCACGCCGTAGAGACCCAGGAACGTCGATTCGAGGACGTAAACCAGATCTCGCCCCCCCCTGGGTCTGACCGGGATCACCCGTCGCACGTCGGTCGGTGGGAACCCCAGCGACACGTGCGGGCGAAAACGAAACGCCTCCCGCGACACGGGCCCGCGGTACCCGACCGGCTCGGCGTCGGGCCGGTGTCGCTGCAGCAGCCAGATGAGCTGGAAGAAGTCGAACCGCCAGGCCTGCGACAACATCCGAATCAGCAGATCCGGGTCCGAGCGGGTCAACGCCGTCGTTGTCGCGCCGGGGTCAGCCATTGGAGCCCCCCCCTGACGATCCAGCCGGCGTGAACTGCTCACCCGATCGTGCGGGGAACGCGTAGACCTGTCCGGAGCGCGCAAACCGCACCGTCAACTGGGTGTAGGCGTTGACGGTGGCATAGAGCGCCAGGAACCGATCGAGGATCGTGGCGAACAGATACGCGTCGCCCTCGCCAGCGAAATGGTCCTCATTCAGCTCGATCTCGATCTGGGAGCCGCGGAGCGGCGCCCCGCGGATCATCCGCTCGTTGAAGGACGATCGGACCCGCAGGATCCCATCCAGCATCCGGCGGTGCGCGATGGCCAGCTGCGCGTCGTGGGCCGACTGGAAGTCGTACACGCGCAGCAGCTCCTTGAAGTGGTCCGCGTCGGTCAGCGAGACGTAGTTCAGCGACAGGTGCGAAATCAGCCGCCAATGCAGCCCCTTGCCCAACGGCGGGCAGACCGTCCCGGTCGGCTTGACGATGTTCCTGAACGTCGTATCGGGCGGCGAGCTGTCGGTCGGGTTGGTGATGTCGCCCGCGCGCAGTTCGCCGGGCAAGTGCCGGTTCGTGCACGTCATCTGAACCGAGATCGTCTCCTCCTCCGGCAGCTTCCCCGCCTCGCTGCCGGCCACGAACGATATGTACGTGTCCGTGCCCAGTCGGGGATCGTCGCGGACCACGTTCGGTCGCAGGTGCGTCTGGTAGTAGGATGCAGTGGTCGGGTCGGTCGTCATATGTCGAAACGAGTAGAACGGCGCGTACTCGTGCGATTCCATGGCCCCCTGTCGCGACAACCCCATGACCTGATCGACCGAGAAGACCTCCAGATGCCGGCGATCGGCCACGCCCGCGTTGGACGGCTGGAGCAGGTACTCCGTGCGGTCATGCTTCAGACGAATCGGCTCGGACGGATGCTGGAACAGGTTGATGACGGGCGCGCAGTGGAGTCGGACGTTCTCGGCGGACACGAGCGGCAGCGATTCGAGCCGGCGGTTGAAGGTCACCACGATCTCGACCGCATCGGTCAGCTCGAGCCTGCGGACGGCGCGGTCCAACCCCTTGAGGTCCACGAACAGGAACCGGTCCCTGAACGTCAGGTATTCCTGCAGGAGGCGATATCCCGGAAACGCGTGGGGCGGATACGGGAGGACGGCCTCGGCGCGGCGGAGGCCGGCCGGCACGATCTGCTCGGCCGACAACACCTCTTCGGCGCGGTCGGGGCGCGACGACCCGTCCGATACGGTCACGTGCTCGACGTGGGCGACCAACAACAGGTACAGCGCGAAGGCCGTCCTCGGTTCCCCGGCGAGGTGGAACCGGACCGACCCGAGCTGCAGGTCCTCCAGGCTGGCCCTGGCCGACGTGCGGAGCATCATCACCAGTCGAACCGGCTGGGCCGACGCGGTCTCGAGGCGGACCTCGCCAAGCGCCCACGGGCGGAGCGTCACCGGCCAGCACGATCGGTACCGGCAGGGCGTCCCTTCGATCGGGATGCTGGCGAACTCCGCGCCCGCCTGGACGTTGAGCGGCGCCTGCATCGCCTGGATGTTCGGGAGCAGCTCGAGGATCGTCATCGAGGGAATCGGCCTGAGGTAGTGAGGCCAGAGCAGCGCCATCATGTTGGCGGTCAGCTCGGGCAGCTCGTCATCGAGCTTCTGACGGATCCGACCGGTGAGAAAGGCAACGCCCTCCAGGATCCGCTCCACGTCGGGGTCCGAGCCCCGGTCGGCGAGGAAACGGGCGATCTCGGGGTTGGCGTTGGCAAACTCGGGCCCCACTTCGCGGAGGTACTGCAGTTCGTCCTGGTAGTAGACGTTGCTCACGGTGTCATCCAACCAAACGCCCCGGACACTGGATCAGTCCGACACGTCAAATTGCCCGTCCCCCCGGACCGCCGTCCGATACCCGACGCGGTACTCGTCCGTCGAGCCGATCAGGACGGCCTCGATGCGAAACACCAGCCTCTGGACGTTCCGCTCTTCGGTGTCCTCGCGCGTGACGCGGACGCGCCGGAGCCTGGGCTCGTACTTCTCGATGGCCGTTCGGATCGCTTCCTGGACAGAGTGGACGTAGCCCTCGATATCCACCGGCAGATCGATCAGCGCGGGCAGGCCGTAGTCGGGCAGCGCCTGACTCATCTCGTGACGGGCGTTGAGCAGACGGGCCAGCTGCCGGCGAACCGACTCCATCAGCGCGTAGACGTCTTCTTCAGTCGTCGGTTCGTATGGCTTCCGCGCCCCGCCACGTTCGGCGATCCGCTCCAGAAACGTTTGCTCGCGCGGCACTGGCGGTCACCCTACAGGACAAGCCGCCGGCCTCCCCATCGGATACCGATCGGTCCAGGCCGGCGGCAAACACGTCACTGTCCATCAGCCGGCGGCCAAGGACTACGCGCCGCCCGGTGCACGCCACTTGTCCATCTCCGTCGCGCCGTCCGGGATCCATCGCCATTCGATCTCTTCGTACACGAAGCTTATCTGCTCCATGTGGCGATACGACTCGTTGGCCGGTACGAAGCTCATGGGCATGTACGGCCGAATGTCGACGATCCGCGCCTGACGGATGGTGATGGTGTAGTACTTGATCTCCTCGCGCGAGTCCGGATCGATCCGGTAGAAATCGAGGATCACCTCGGGAAGGTTCTGTCCCGTGCACAGCGCCTTGTGGAAGCCCGGCGTGGCCTTGTCGATGAGCTTGACGATCCGCAGCGGGCTGTGAACGCGAACGCCCGACGGCTGGCCCGTGGTCGGCTCGGTGGGCTGATGCAGGTGGTGCTCGATCTCGAACACGTCGCTCGTGCCTTCGCGCCCCTCTTTCTCGGAGGAGCCTGGGTACTCCGCAACTCTCAGATTACACGGGGTTGGCATGACTCGCTTCTCCTTTCACACGGAGCGTCTATCATTTGTCCCCGGGATCACAAGACCCCGGACGCCGGATGTACGACTGTTGTTTACTTGCCGGATGTTTCAGCTTTGCCAGGCCGCTAGGTCGCACTTCGTCAACCGCCTCACCCGAATCTGCGACCGGCGGTCGCGCCTGTGTGTTGATATGGGACTAGGCAAGCTCCGTGCCAATCGCCGAAACGCCGATACGCGGCCACCAGGCGGCTTCATGGGCGAATCGCTGGGCAAAATTCCCCAGCCTCTCTCACCGATGATCGGGGGTCGAACGCGCCCTGTCGTCCCGGCCGGCAGCGCATCGCACGCCCTCGATACCTCCTCCTCTGCCGTGTCGTCTCTCGGGATTGCCGCGCCCAGGGACTCCGTGGTCGGAACCGCTCCGCTTGCCTTTTCCCTATCACCTGCCGGCCGAGACGTGTCCTCCTGGCAGTCGACATTGCGGCCAAACACGCCGTCGGACCCAGCGCGGTTCATCAAAACCCCGGGCCCTGGTATTGTCAAGCGAAAAACCGCCTCCGGGCGCGCCGCGAACCGATAGTGATGCGCCACGGGCGGCGCATCGGCGGCTCGTCTGGGCCCGTTGCCCACCGGCGTCGGCCTCGAAATGCACGCTTGACACACGAGACGCGCCAGAGTTATGTTCTAGCCGACATACCCTTGGCCTGCGAGTTCGCGACGAGGGAATCGCCAGGGGTAGCCAGGGCGCTCGGCTGCGTGATCACACCACGGGGCGGTCCGTTTCGGAAGGTCGGACCGGTGGTCTGTGGCGGAGGACCGCCACCCGCCCCCAACGGATCGCGACTCGCCCGCCGCGAGGGCGCGCAGCTGGACAACCCCTGCCCGGATAGCGAACACCCATGACAGGCCGGCGGGCGGAAGAGCGATCTCGGGGTACTGCTGTGGACGCGTTTCTCGAACCACTGTTGGAGGCTTTGGCGAAGGCCAAGGCGTCCGATCGACACCGGCTGTTGGGCTCCTGGGTCGTGGAGCTCGCCCAGCACAGCCAGGATGGGACCGGCCGGGGCGGCGCCTCGGCTGATCAGCTCGAGGAGCTCACCAAGAAGGTCCAGCGCCTCGACAGGGAGAAGGCCGATCTGGAGGACGCGCTGAAGACCACCCAGGCCGACCTCGCCCGCAGGGAGAAGCAGTTCGAGGCCGAACAGACCCGCGCAGAGGAGCTGCAGCAGATCCTCAACGAACAGCGCGAGCGGATGGAGACCGTTCAGAAGGAGCACGCCGACCTGGATGAGCAGGTCGTCGCCCGGAACGCCGAGATCCACCGCCTCGAATCGGAGCGAGACGAGCTGCTGCTGAAGGTCCAGCGGGCCGAGCTGGCGGCCGGCGATGACACCCGCACCGACGCCGCCGAAGCGGCCAAGCGAGAGCTCGGCGCCGAGATCGAATCCCTTCGGGCCGAGCTGGATCAGCTCCGCGAAGAAAAGAACGCCGAGATCGACAAGCTGTCAGACGAGAAGAACCAGCTAGCGGCCCGGGCGGCCAAGGGGGCCGACGCGCTGCTGCTTACCGTGTGGGACCGTCTCGCCTCGGCCAAGCCGCCCCTCTCGCAGGGCGGGATCCAACCCGAGACGCAGGCGGCCGATCTGCTCGTCGACACCTTCATCGAGCTGGGCCACTTCGCGGCCAAGCTCGATGACGACATGCGCCTGTTCCTGGGCAAGTACTCGAAGCACCATCCGGCGGTAAACCGGCCCTGGCAGGTGTACGCCTCGCGCGACGACTTTTTGGCGATGATCGAGCAGACCATCCAGCCGTCGGGAACGGGCCAGATCGGCGCGTTCAGGATGAAGCTGAAGGCTTTCGGGCGGTTCATGTTTGCGGCCATGGTCAGCTGCGACACCGTCATCGAGTCGATCGCATCGGAGCTGCAGGCCCAGCTCATGGGAGATCAATTCGCGGGCGCGGATCCAAACTGCAGGATCCGCGACTACCTCAAGCACGACGGACACGAGCTGTTCATGGAGCACATGCTGAAGCTTCGGGCCGACAGAATGGCCAAGGTCTTTGGATCAAGTACGTGATCGTGCGCGGTCGGTTGAGGGCCCGGGGAAGGCCGACACGGCTTCTCTCCGGCGCCGACAGAGAAACCCGAGGAGCAAGACGATGAGAACGTCCGGTTCGTATGGTGGCGTCCAACGGTGCGCCGGGACGCTCGTGGCGGTGCTGCTGCTGGTGGGGGTCTGCGGCTGTCCGGCTCGAACGATGATGGTCGAGGTGGACCAGTACATCAACGCGTCGCCCGCCAATCCCAAGGGACAGCCCCTGGCCGTCGACATCGTGAGCGTCTTCCCCCAGGACCTGGAAGGCAAGGACTCGAAAGCCGCCAATGAGGAGCTCAAGCCGGAGACGCCTATCACGGCCGACGTCTGGTTCGCGAAGCGCCCGACCCGGGAGGCCATGAAGCAGAAGGACAACACCGAGCGGTTCCGCATCAAGAAGCAGCAGATCTACTCGTTTACCAAGGAGCCGGCGGGCAGCCTGTACGGGGTCCGCGCCGGGGGCCTGCTGGTGGGCGGCGCCTTCAAGCCGGGGCAGAAGGACCAGATCGTCAAGGGCATCCCCATCGACAGCATCTTCGACAGCAAGGCCGTCATCTACGTCTTCTGCAAATTCCAGGACGCCAAGGGCAATATCCTGCCCACCAAACCGGTCGTCTTCTGGACGGTCGGGGACTTCCGGGATCAGCTCAAGGTCCACATACACAAACAGTCCATCGAACGGGTGACGAAACGGACCTTCGGCAAAGACATGGATTGGATGATATACAACTGAACGCGCCTTCGACGGGCCACACCGTGGGGTGAAAGAGCCATGGCATTCTGGACGGAAATCCACTGGTCGGAGGGGATGTTCCTCCGCCCGCACCACCTCCAGGCCTCGCAGCGCTGGCTGGAGACCATCATCCGCACCGGGCTGGACGCCACCCGCCCGTTCGCCTGGGGGTTCATGAGCGTGGAGATCGCCGAAGAGCCCATGGAGAACTTCACGCTGCGCCTGGATCGATGCGACCTGCGGCTCAAGGACGGCACGTGGGTGCGGATCCCGGAGAACACCGAGGTCGCCCCGCTGGACTTCAAACAGGCGATGGGCAAGGAGCAGACGGGCCTGGACATCTACCTCGGCATTCCAGAGATGCAGGAGGTCCGGGCCAACTCGATCTCCCTGGAAAGCCCCGAGCAGATCGAGGGGACCCCCCGCTACGAACCCCACGCCGCCACCCGACGGGACGAGAACACCGGTGAGAACCCCCAGACGCTCTATGTCCGGCGGATGCGCGGGCGGCTCTTCGCCGAGGGCGAGGACATGACCGGTTACGACGTGATCCGGGTCTGCCGGGTCCGCCGAACGGACCGCCCCGGCGCCGTCCCCGAGCCTGACGAACTGGGGGCGGGTCCGCTGCTCTCGATCCAGGCCGACGCGGGGCTGAGCAGCCTGGTCACGTCGCTCTTGGATCAGGTCGAGGCCAAGGACGAGGTCCTGGCCACCGAGGCCCGCGAACACCACATGCAGTTCACCGACGGGGTCGCGAGCAACATGGAGCACCTGCTCAAGCTCCACGTCCTCAACGAGTCGCGGGCCGAGCTCAAGGCCTTGATGCAGTGTCCGGTCCTGCATCCCTATGACGTATTCGTGTCCCTGTCGCGGTTGGTCGGTCACCTATCGGTCTTCCACGACGACCTCGTGCCGGTCGACATCCCGATGTACGACCACGACCGTCCGGGGGAGAGCTTCGAGCAGCTCCGCAAGCGGATCGAGATCTTGCTGGACGCGATGCGTCCGGCCAACTACGAGGAGAGACGCTTCACGCGCAGAAAGGACCCCAGCGGTCGCGAGGGGCTGCAGCTCGAGCTGGACCGCAGGTGGATCGACGAGAACCTGGAGATGTTCCTCGCCCTCTACTCGGACGAGATGGACATCGATGAGTTGTACGCATACGTGAAAAAGACCTTCGATCTGAAACTCGCCTCGCCGCGCCGGGCGGGCCGGATCCACGGCACGGCCGTCAGCGGGCTCCGGTTCCAGATCAAGTCCGTACCCGCCGGCACGCTGCCGAGGCGCCAGGGGCTGCACTACTTCAGGATCGACAAGACGATCGGTCCGGACCGCACCGACTACTGGAAGGAGTGCGAGAACGAACGAGGCATCCGTATGAGCATGCGTGAGGGACAGATGGCGGCCATGGAGGGGCTGCATCCCTCTCTCTATGTGGTGCTCAAGGGACCCTAGCCGATGACCAACACGGTACAGTTCAGCGAAGTCTGTTGGCCGGTCTTCGAGTTCGTGACCAATTTCGCCCGGCAGGTCAAGCACGGGGCGACGCCCGCGCCCGAGCAGGTCCGGTACGAGGCCCTGTCAGCGTTGCGGGACTCGGAGGACCTGGCGCGGGAAGACCCGGTGTCGGAGCGGGCCTGGCACGACCGCGTCAAGGCCATGATGGTCTACCTGATCGACTACAAGATGCTCAACTCTGAATGGGAGGGCGTGGAGTACTGGTTCAACAACCGCCTCGAGACGGACATGGACATCCTGCCCGACCACCCGGAGGCGCTGGGCGGCGAGCGGTTTTTCGAGGATTGCGACGAGATCCAGCGCGAATACGAACTGGCCGAACGCCGCGATCGCAGGGACAAGGACGAGCTGGCCGCACAGCTCAACCTCTACTTCTCCTGTCTGCGGCTCGGGTTCAAGGGCAAGTTTCACGACTACCCGCAGGAGCTGGCCGACTACACCCGCCGGCTGTTCACGCGGCTCCCGGCCTACTCGACGGCGCGCGGTAGGGATTTGTTCCCCGAGGCTTACGAGCACAACCAGGAACTGCAGGTCGACTACCGGCTGGGGATGAGCCTGACGATCGTGCTGGTGATCGTCGCGCTGATCATCGGCGGGTCGCTGGTCGCGTTTCGCGTCAGCTGGAACAAGGCCGTTAAGGATCTGAGCGTCTTCGCCGAGCAGGCCCGGCAGGGCGAGTTCTTCGAGGCGCCGCCGAAGCAGACGGACCAGGAGGAGGAGAAGGAAGCGGGGTCGGAGGCGCAATAGGGCCTGGCCCGCGGCGGGGCGGCGTTTCTTGTGGCAAGACGCCATCTGACCTCAGGAGCGACGCGCTGATCGTTAGACCGGAATCACGCGAGGCAATGCCATGAAGTTGCTCAAGAAGCTGCTGGACGCCTACAAGGGTCTCCCCCCCGAGACCCGGATGATGCTGGCGCTGATGGGGCTGGGCACGCCGGTTGGGCTGATCTACTGCCTGGCCCGGGTTCTGCACCTGCCCACGACGCATATCATCATCGGGCTGTTGGGCGTCGCCCTGGTGCTCGGCCTGGTCGGGTTCATCGTCTCCAGGCTGTTCGGGATCCGCAAGCGGAAGCGTGCGCGGAAGATGGCGTCGGACCTGGCCGAGGCCGACGACGCCGGCCCGGTCTCCATGGACGTACGTGCGGCCATCAAGGCCAACAACGAGAAGTTCTTTGCCGCCATCCGGGACATGCGAAAAGGGCTTGGCATCAGCGTCTACGACCTGCCCTGGTACATCGTCATCGGCGACTCCGGCTGCGGAAAGACCAAGCTCATCAACGAGGGCGGGCTGACGTTCTCGACGGGCAAGCCCGAGGGGTATCAGCTCGGCACGCTCCAGTACAACTGGTGGTTTACCGAGGACGCCGTGTTCATCGACATGGCCGGCCGCCTGTGCAACCCACAGGACGACGCCGACCGTCGCGAGTGGCTCGCCTTCCTCGACACCGTCGCCAAAGGGCGCCGCGGGTTCCCCATCAACGGAGCCGTCGTCTGCGTCTCGGCCGAGCACCTCCTGCAGGACTCCCCCGAGAAGCACGAGGAAGACGCCAACACCGCACTGGAACGACTCCGTGACCTGCAGAGCAAACTCGGCGTGACCTTCGCGACCTACCTGGTCATCACCAAGTGCGACAAGATCCTGGGGTTCATGCAGTTCTTCGACCGGGCCGAACGCGACATCACCTTCAAGAACCAGATCTTCGGTTGGTCCAGGCCGGGCGAATTCAACGTGCTGTACGACCCGGAAGAATTCGGCGGCGACTTCGACCGGGTCTACGGTCGGCTCAATGACCTTCGCCTCCGCCGCCTGAACGACGACGCCGACGAGATCGAGCTGGGCCTGGCCTACAGCTTCCCCGAGGAGTTCCGTACCCTGAAGGACCCCCTTCGGACGTACGTCCGCATCCTGTTCCCCATGATCAAGAACCCCAAGGCGGTCAAGAACCTGATCTTCCGCGGGGTGTACTTCACCAGTGCGACGCAGCAGGGGGAGGTCGTCCTCAAGCACCTCAGGGAACGGTTGGGTGACGACGCGGCCCGACATTTCGCCCCGCTGCAGGATCTCTACCCGCGGCCGCGGCCGCACTTCGTCAAGGACCTGCTGTTCCGCAAGGTCTTTCCGGAATTCGGGCTCGTGTTCCGAAACGAGCAGCAGGTCGTTCGACACCGAAAGCTCAGCAAGTACCTGCTCGTCGGGACCGCGGCGACGTTCGTGCTGCTCATGGGACTGCTGTTTTGGGGGTCCCAGAAGTTCAGCGACCTGATCAACGAGCCGCGGGCGCACGTGGTAGCGGCTCGCAAGAACTACACGGACTACACGGCCTCGCTGGCCAGCGCGACGGACCTTCGCAACGACGTCGACCATTTGTACCAGTACCGGAACCTGGCGAGGTTCCTGTCGGTGTTCCTGGGTTCCGACGAGCCGCGAGAGCACCTGTCGACCGTCCAGGCCGCCGTCTTCGAGAAGGGCATCCTCCAAAAGGCCATCGACTACATCCAGACGTCGCTTCGCCAGACCGACCTGACGAAGCTGTCGAAGAGCGAGGCGGATCAGGCGATCATCAAGAGCTACCCGACGGCGTTGGAGCAGTACATCCGCTGGTACGGCCGGTCATGGTCACCCGACAAGTCGGTGACGCTGCCGGAAGACGAGGCGTTCAAGGACCTGGCCAAGGTGGTCACCAACGAGCATCTCGCGACGGGCAAGGACTCGGAGGGAGCCAAGTCATTCGACCTGTACCGGCACTACTACGGAATGGCCCAGGGCCAGCCGGACGACATCTTCGGTTCTCTGTCCGAGACGCTGCAGCGCGAGCCCGTCAGCCTGGTCGACTCCTGTGTCGTGCTGGAGACCCGAGCGCAGAAGGGCAAGGAAAGCGAGGCCTTCAGCCTGGAGTACGAGAAGGCCGACCAGACCGCTCGGCAAACCGTCGCCGACGCCGTCGAGCGCCTGCGGGCGTACTACAGCAAGCTGGCGGACATCACGACGAGCTCGGACCCGACGATCCAGGAGTGGATGCGGATCCGGCAGCTGTGCGAGATCATGCTGAAGAGCTACGCCGCGATCCTGTCGGGCTCGGACGACAAGAAGCCCATCGAGACGCTCAAGGGCCTCAAGGCGTACCAGGCCCAGTTCGAGAAGAGCTTCCAGGCGTTTGAGTCCGCCATGAAGGCCTGCGGGTGGCAGGCCAAGACCGACCGCATCGACCCGCTGCACAAGGCCGTCGCCGAGCAGCGCCAACGGTGGAACGCCGTCATCAAGGGCCTGGAGGCGGCGGCCGAATCCTGCGAGGAACGCAAACGCAGGGAGGAGCTGCTCAAGATCGTCCGGACGCTCCGCGCCAGCGACGCGCGCGAGAAGACCGGGCTGGACAACATCCTGTGGATCAGTCTGAAGGAGGCCGGCCTGATCGCCAAGGCGGCGTCGTTCAGCCCCGAGGCCTTCAACGAACTGGAGAAGTACGTCAAGGAGGTCAACACCGTCTACGCCCACGTGGTGAAGCTGAACGTCGGCGACCGGATCAACACGAAGGACACCATCACGCCGACGGGCGACACGGTCACGGTTCACGGCAAACTGCAGGGGGTCCGGTCGATCCTGGCCAAGACGAGCGGCCTGGGGGCCGAGGGGCAGACGGGCACGCCGGGGGAATGGTACGAGCACTTCTGCACGCTCCTCGACGAGGTCCGCAAGGCGCCGACGACGACGGCGGAGGCGATCAAGCTCCACAAGGAATGGCGGCCCGACGATTTGAGCGTGTTTCTGCGCAAGCAAAGGGCCTTTGCCCAACGGGGCAAGGTGACCGAGGCCCTCAACGCGCTTCGGGATCACCTGGCCGCCCTCAAGGAGGAGGGCGGGTGGGGCCTGGGCGAGATGTGGCCCGACTACCAGTCGGAGGGACAGGAAGGCTACTTCCTGATCGCCGCGGCCAAGCCCACCCCGGACGATGGGACGAAGGCGCGGGCGAAGAAGAAGGCCGTCGAGCGGCGGGCGAGACTGCCCTCCAGGCGCGAGCGCCCCGGCAAACGGCGGCGTCCGACCAAAGGCCCCAAGAAGGCCCCGGTCGCCGTCAGAACGATCGATTCGGCCATGACCGTCCCGAAGTGCGCGACCCGTGAGTTCCTGACCAACGCGCTGGTCGAGACGGGCGACCTGACGGACATCCTGGTCAACATCGAGAGCGAGGATTACCTCGCCCAGGAAGGCGAGGACATCCGCAAGAGCTGCCTGGACCTGCTCACCGAGGTCAAGAAGATCTACCTGGGCCGCTACTTCACCGAATGGCACGCCTCCTACAAAAAGGCCCGCCGCCTGGAGCTGGACAAGGTGCTCAAGGTGGATACGTGGGACAAGTACAAGGACGGGTTCAAGGAGCGGCAGATCATCGAGGTCTCCGGGACGCTGGGCACGATCCTGGCGCAGATCCTGGAGCACGTGGTCTGGGCGGACAACGATTTCCGAGGCCAGGCAGACTGGGTCGAAGACGCGAAGCTCCTCTCAAGGGCCCGCGACAACACCTGGAAGGATGAGGAGTTCGTCAAGGACGTCCTGGCGTACGAGCCCAAGACGCCTACGCAATTGCCCCGGTGGTTGGACATCGCCAAGCAAGTCTCCGGCGGGTGGAAGGCGTTCGGCGAGCAGGTGGGCGGCTACCCCGAGCTGCCCCGGGTCGAGAAGATGGTCGATCCCAAGCCGTTGGAGGCTTTGAAGTGGCAGGCCGTTCCCGAGGGCCTGCAACGGCCGCTGGCGGACATGTGGGCGACCCAGGCCGTGCTCGAAGTGCTCAAGAAGGGCAAGGACCTGCTGAGTACGGCGATCGCCGAGAAGATCATCGAACGTCAGAAGGAGCTGGGCGAGGGCCTCAAGCAGTTGCCCTACCGCGACGACTTCACCACGGTCGATCCGGAGAAGTTCGTCGCGTTCCTGAGGGACATCGGAACCGCCCAGACGGTCTACGGCGCGTTGGACGTGGGGCTGCCGGGTTCGGACGTCCGAAAGAAGTACTTCAAGAACTGCGCGGACTGGCGTCGGCTGCTGCTGGACAGCGGCGAGGAGGGAACGCAAGACTGGGCGAAGGACGGCCTGAAGGTGACGGTCGAGATGGACCGCAACTACGGCGAGCAGGCCATGAAGGAGTTCCCGTGGGGCAAGGGCGCCAGCGTGCCAACGGCGGGTCCGGTGAACTGGTATCTGTCGGTCAGGCTCTCGTTGGGACTGATCTACATCAAGGACGGCCAACAGGTGGAACTGAAGCTGCCGGTCGTTCCCGATGGCCCGGACGTCCCCCGCGAATGCGTGTGGAAATGGCCCGTCGACGAAGACGTCAAGGCGCGGATCGAGCTGATCGAAGGCAAGGGGATCGAGACCAAGTGGCCGGACATCGCCCTGGACCTGCTGGAGATCGACAAGCTGACGCTGTTCGCGTTGCTCGAGCAACGTGGCCGGCCCAGCAACGTCGCTCGAACGAGATGGCAGATGGGCATCTCGTGGGACATGTGTAAGGTCTACGAGCAGCAGAAGGCGAACCCCATCTATGCCGAGGCCACCCAGCGGGCCGCCAAGGTCGCCGAGAAGGGCACGGGCGATACCCACGTCGGCACACGGTTCGTGCTGACGCTCGACCGACCGCTTCCCGAACCGATACGGGTTCTGAGAAAGAACTGACCGATGCCCTGGACGGACATCTTCAAGGGGAAGTCCCGAGACACGGCCGCGGACCCGCGAATCCGGTGGTTCGGCAAGCTGCCGACCTACGCGGACTACTACAGCTCCAGGAACGATGAGGACTGGGCAGTCGAGTTCAACGACTGGATCATGAAGGGGTATCAGTTCTACCACGCCCAGAGCCGGGCGCATTCCGCCGACGGGCAGGAGGGCACGCGCGCCGGCGACGCGCCCAGGCGGATGCCGATCAGCACGTGCATCATCCGGATGCCCAAATCGCAGATGACGGTCTTCGCCACCATTCAGGACTACGGCGGGGACATGCGAGGCCGGCCCTTCCCCGTCTGTTTCTACGTCGGGGTCCCGACGTCGCAGTGGTCGGGCCCGCCAAGCGAACTGATGATGGCGGCCGAGCGAGCGCTAACCGACCTGGTCGCGCTCCGCGACCAGGTCACGCGGTTCTGCAACGCGCCGGGGAACTTCGAGTCGTTGTTTGCCGATCGCGAGGTCGCCATTGAGGATATCAACGGTGCGACGCGGGACACCGCGTGGCCCCAGGAGGCGGCGAAGCTCCTGCTGGCCGAGTGGTTCGACGGCGCCAAGAACGGCCTGAAGGTTCAGGACCCGGCTACGTGGTACCGCCTGCTGGCGTCCTGGGGTCGAAGCATCGCCGAGCAGGACCCGGCCAGCTTCCAGCCGACCCTGCGATTCCCCCTGGCCATCCGCCTTCCCATCGACGTTCAGCTGGCGGGATGGCTTCGCTGGCTCGAGTCGCGGATGGATCTGGTGCGCCGACCCGTGTCGCTCGTCGTGTCAGGCCGGCGCAAGGACAACGTCGGCGACGTGACCGTTATTGCGCGCGAGGTGATCGCCGACGACTTCCTGTTGATGACGCCGCTGTGGAGCGTTCTGTCCTACGTGGACGACGCTGCGGGTCTCGTCGAGACGGCTGGATCAGCCGCTCAAGACCAGGGCCAGTCCGGGCCAGCCGACGCGCTTGCCGAAGCGACCGCGACCTGGGCCGACCTCGTCGCGAGCTAGTTCGGCCGCTCGCCACAGGCCGATCAGGGGCCAGCAGAGAGGCCAAATCGGCGTGGCTTGACAGCGGGTGGCAAGACGGTATTTTTGTCGGAGAGGTTCAGATCCCAGACCCAAACATCCCCGGTGGGCGCGATGGCAAGCCTTGATGAAAGCGCGATCATCGAGCTGGGCAAGGCTCCTATTCCTGGGGCCGACCCGTGCGGCCAGGACATCGCGGACGATGAGCAGTGCATCCTCGTCCTGGCCGAGGTCGGCAAGATGGACCGCATCGACACGTCCGAGCCCCCCGATTGGTACCAGATCGAGCAAGACGCCACCGCGCTGCTGAAGTCCAAGGCCAAGGACCTGGAGATGGCCACCGCGTTGGGAGCGGCACTGTTCCACAATTACCGTTACGCGGGTCTGGCGGCCTACTTGGGGATGGCGACCGAACTGATCAACGCTTTCTGGGATGGGTTGTTCCCGGCCCGGCCCCGGCGTCGCAAGGCGCTGCTGGAGTCGTTGACCGATCGCTTCCCGGAGGGCGGGTGGTTTCGCGAAAACCAACCCAATCCCGACGAGTTCGACGCCATCGACAGCTGCGTCGCCCGGATCGAGGCGCTGAAAAACGCGCTTGTGGCGAAGATGGCGGACGACCCGCCCGACTTCGTCAAGTTCACGCGAGGATTGAAGGATCTGGCGGGCCTCAGGCCCGCCCAGGCCGCACCCGCTGCGCCGGCCCCCCAGCCCGGCGCCCCCGCAGCCGCGCCGGCCGCTGCAGCGCCCGGGGAGGCGCCGGCGGCAATGCCCGCCGCCGAGGTGGCCGATGCCAGCGGCGCGATCAACGCCCTGCTGAGTGCGGCCACGTTTCTGCGCAAGGCCGACCCGACGGATCCCGTGCCGTATGCCATTGTCCGGGTCGTCAAGTGGTCCAAGATCTCCCTGCCGACGTCCGACGAGGCCAAGTCCCAAAGCGAGCCACCCGAGGGGTCCGTCCTGGAGATGCTGACCCACCAGTCGACCAAGGGACTGTGGGACAAGCTGCTCAAGAACGCCGAAGGGGCGTTCCGGTCCAACGATCCGTTGTGGCTTGATCTTCAGCGGCACGTGTGCACCGCGATGGAAGGTCTGGGGCCGACGTACGGGAAGGCTCGGCAAGCGGTGATCGCTGAGACGGCCGGCCTGGTCAAGCGCCTGGGCGATGGGCTGTACGACCTGAGCTTCCGTGACGGGACGCCGCTGTGCAGCGGCGAGACGCGGATGTGGATCGAGTCGAACGTCACGCCGCCCGAAGAGGGCGGGCGGGGTACGGGGGGCGACGGGAAACTGGACGAGGCGTGGCAGGAGGCCCGGAAGCGAGCGGGGTCGGGGCAACTCAAGGAAGCGGTCCAGGCGCTTCAGGAAGGGCTGACGACCTGCACGCAGCGGCGTGATCGGTTCCTGTGGCGGCTGCGGATCGCGCAGCTCTGCCAGGACGCGCAGCGCTATGGGTTGGTGGCGCCGCTTCTGGAGCAGTGCCAGGGCGAAATCGAGCAGTTTCACATCGAGGAGTGGGAGCCGACGCTGGCCGTCGAGGTGGCCGAGGCCCTCTACCGGTGCCGCAAGGCGCTGACGTCCGCGGAGAAGAAGCCCGCGCCCGAGGTGCTGCAGGGCGTGCAGGATTCCTTCGCATGGTTGTGTCAACTGGATCCACTGGCGGCTCTCGTCGCTGAGCCATCAGGGAAGAAGAAATGATGCGTTAGGGTTCGAACTTGAGAGGAGTTGACCGATGGCCAGAAAGAAGGGCCCGTCGAAAGCCCGCCAATCTCGGGTGAACATCGTGATCTCGGACGCCCTCCGCGGCGGCGCCGAGCCGGACCTGCCGTTCAAGATGCTCGTGATGGGTGACTACACGCTGAAGGACGACAAGCGTCCGATCGAGGAACGCGAACCCATCGACATCAACAAGTCCAACTTCGACGCGGTGATGCAGAACTTCAACCTGTCGCTGGACCTCAGCGTGGAGGATAAGATCGCCGGCCAGGGCGAGGTCCCCGTGTCGCTGAAGTTCGGCACGTTGAAGGATTTCCGCCCCGAGGCGATCGCCCGGCAGGTGCCGCAGCTCAAGAACCTGCTGGAGCTGCGCGAGGCGATGAAGGCGTTGCGTCCTGCGATGGGAGACAAGGCGGCGCAGAAGCGGCTACTGGCGGCCATCAAGGACCCGCAGGTCCGCGACCAGATCGTCAAGATGATCTCGACGGGCGAGGGCGGGGCTGACGCGCAGGCCCCCTCGGCAGAGGAAGCACCGGCGGGCGATGCAGAGGACAAGCCGGCCGAGTGATCGACAGATACGTAACATGGAAGATCGACCGGGCCGGCCGTCGCGCCGGCTCGGCGGAAGCGAATGGAGAGAATGGCTATGGCGTCAGGACCCCAACAAGCCCAGGAAGGGATCAACGTCACGGGCGATACCACCGCCGCCGACGAGCTCATCAAGCAGCTCGATCTGGACACCGAGTACCAGGACCTCTACCGGAAGGGCATCGCCGGTATCGTCCAGAAGGCGTCGGGGCTGGACCTGGACAAGCTGACCATCAACAAGCAGGTGGTCGACGACTTCATCGGCGAGATCGACCAGCAGATCAGCGCCCAGGTCAACGAGATCCTACACAACGACGAGTTCCAGAAGATGGAGGCCGCCTGGCGGAGCCTCTGGTATCTCGTCGACAACACCGAGTTCCGGGAGAACATCCGGATCGAGGTGCTCAACACGACGAAGGAAGACCTGCTGGACGACTTCCAGGACTGCAAGGACTGGCAGAAGTCGGGTTTGTTCCGGCGGGTCTACCGGGACCAGTACAACACGTTCGGCGCTAATCCCTACGGCATGATGGTGAGCAACTTCGAGTTCGATAACCGCACGCCCGACGTCCAGCTCATGACCGAGCTGGCGCGGGTGGGGGCGGTGGCCAAGTGCCCCTTCATCGGCGGCGTGAACCCCAGGATGCTCGGCAAGAGCGAGGAGAGCTTCACCGGGCTGCCGCGGATGGCCGAGATGTACGAGATCTTCGAGCAGCCGCAGTACATCAAGTGGAACTCGTTCCGCTCCTCCGACGACGCCCGCTACGTCGGGCTGGCCATGCCGCGGTTCTTGCTCCGCAAGCCCTATACCGTCGAAGACCAGGACGTCAAGGAGTTCGTGTTCGAGGAGGACGTCCGGGCCGAGACCCACAACCGGTACCTGTGGGGCAACGCCTCGTTCGCCCTCGCCGGCCGGATGTCCGAGAGCTTCGCCACCTGGGGCTGGTACAGCCACGTCGTCGGGCCCACCAGCGGCGGGACCGTGCCGGACCTCCCGCTGCATCAGTACGAGTCGACGGGCGGGTACCAGACCAAGATCCCGACCGAGACGATGATCAGCGAAGACATGGACGTCGACCTGTGCAACTTCGGGTTCATCCCGCTGGTCATGCGCAAGAACAGCGACAACGCCGCCTTCTTCGACGCGCCGTCCGTCAAGAGCGTCCCCAAGTTCCCCGACACCGAGGAAGGCAAGGAGGACGAGACGCGGGCCCGGCTGGGCATGTCCCTGCCCTATCTGATGATCTCGTGTCGGATCGCCCACTATCTCAAGGTCATTTGGCGGGAGAACATGGGTCGGGTCATGGACGCCGACAAGATGACGGGCGAGATCAACAAGTGGCTCATGCAGTACTGTCGCCAGGGGACGCTCGACGACGAGCTGGCGGCCAAGTACCCGCTCAAGGAGATCCAGGTCAGGGCCGAGCCGGTGCCCGGCAAGCCGGGGCTGTTCAAGTCGCAGATCCAGATGATCCCGCACATGAAGCTGAAGGGCGTTGAAATCGAACTGTCGATGGTCGGTCAGTTCGATCCGCCGCCGTAGCGCCGTTGCGGGGTGTACACCTTCAAGCCTGCACGAGGATCGTCACCGAATCCGGGGCTGGTCCACGGGGGATCGCCGTTCGCGGTGAATCGGGGCAGGGCGTTTGCGCTCGCGGCGTCCCTTGGCGGGTTCGGCCCGTCGAGCGTCCTCTTCGGCCATGCTGCCGGCCTGGTCCGAGACGTAGTCCGATCGACCGGCCGACTGACTTGTCGGGACGCCCTCTTGTGCGTCTGCGCTCCGGTCCCGCAGGGCCGACGTGCACCCCGACAGGACGATGATCGTCGCCGCAGCAACCCCCAACCACGGGCGATACGCGTTTGAGTCGTTCGTCATGCCATACATCTCAGTGACTCGCGCCTGGAACGACGGGCTCATCGGTCGCGGCGCCAACGGGGCGCGACCACCACGAGGATCGCCAACCCTAGCAAGGTAGAAGCGGACAGGATGCAGGGCGGGTTCCATTCGACCCGCCCGTTGAGTCCTGCAAGCATGCCGCTGGAGTCGAAGATGTGGCGGTCGTCGAGGGCGAACGTGTTCTCCGGCGAGCCGACGTAGCCGTCGCCGTCGACGTCGAAGCCCGGCACCCGCCACGCGTAGAGGATCGCCCAGATCCGGACGTCAGGCAGGAACGGCTGCGACCGGTCGGCCGGCAGGAGGAGGCGCTGAAATCCCATCCCGTTGGGGTCGCGCTGACCGTAGGATGTCGGCTGGTCCGGGCCGGGCGCCAGATCGTTCGGGTCGGTGCACGCCTCCAGCCCCGCGGGGGGTTGCCGCTCGGCGAACAGCTGGTGGTCTTCGTCCCCCACCTCGACGACGAAGTACCGGTCGAGGTCGCCGACCTCGTCCGCCAGGCAGGCCGCGGTGACGTTCCGGCGGAACTCGAGGATGTCCGTGATCCGCCACAGACCGTTGCCGTCCCAATCGACGCCCAGCAGGTCTTCGACCAGCGACTCGGGGACCGTGCGGTCCCGGTCCGGACGGAAGATCCTCATCAGGTCGTCGAAGTCGGTCGGGAAGTCCACGCGCTGCGGGGTGATCGCGTCGTTGCCGAAGTCCGAGCCGTTCCCGAGCCCGTCGTTGTCGAGGTCTTCGTCGGTCCGAGCGATGCCCGGCCGGTCGAAACCGCTAGCCCGATCGACGCCGAACGTCTCTGGGTTGATCAGCGGGTCCCGGTCTTCCCCGTCGACCACGCCATCCCCGTCCGTGTCGTCACTGGTGGGGTCGGTGAATATGAAGCCGTCGAAATCGTAGATGCGTTCGCTCACGATGTTGGAGGGGCGCGTGATGGCCGCCACGCCGCTCGGCGTGAGCCAATCGACCACTTGGTCCCCCACCCCGTCGTTGTTCGTGTCGAGCAGGAAGACTTGCTCGTTGGGATCGGCTCGCCGGAGGTACTGGTCGCCCACGCCGTCGCCATCGGTGTCGATGATGAAGATGGTGCTGTCGGCGTCGGGGTCGTTGGTGTTGAGCTCGGCGAAGAAGTTGGGCAGGGGCCATTCGCCGATGGAGGGCATCCCGTCGCCGTTCAGGTCCATCCACTCGCTGGCTGCGTCCACGGGTTCGCCGGGGTCCCATTGCCCGTTTCGGTCCGTCGGGTCCACGGAGCGGTCGAGGTTATCGTCGATGTAGATGAAGTCGAGGATGTTGTTGCCGTTGTCGTCGATGAACTTGAGCCCGAAGACCTCGACGAAGTCGGACAGGCCGTCCTCGTCGGTGTCCCACAGGTCCGCCGACGTCGTCACCGCCCGTCGGGAGAAGATCGGGGTCGGCGGCGTGCCCGGGCCGATGGCCGTCGGCACGGGGAAGCCGACGAAGCGATCGGGCGGTGTGGTGCCGTTGTCCTTCGAGAACGCCTCCTCACCCCCCTCTTCCCAGTTGTCGGGGAGCCCGTCGCCGTCGCTGTCGGCGGCCTGGTCGGGGACCCCGTCGTCGTCGATGTCCAACTCGGACAGGATGGGGACGGGCCGGACGTTCTTCGGGTCCATCGGGGGCACGATCTGCCCGACGGCCGGACCGACGCCAATCAGCAGGCAGACGCACACTCCCACCAGACCGCCTGTGGCTCGACAGAACCGGAATGTATCTATGCCGCACATTCGTGCCAACTCCCGGCGGCATCGACTAGCCGCCTGTTTCGATGATGTCTTTGAGTCCAGCGCGCCTTTGCCCTCTTACTCATTGACCGTGATCTGATGGCCCGGCGTCGGGATGAGCGGGCCTGGCCCAGGACCCGGGCCGGTCGCATTGCTCAGCGACAGATCGATGGTTTCGCCGTCATCGCCGCCGCCATCGTCCGTGATCTGCAGAACGACGGCCTGGGTCGTCCCGCTGGCCGACCCAGGCGGGAAGACCAGCGTGATCGTGCCCACCGCTGTGTAGTCAACGCCACTCGTGGCCGTGCCCGTCCCTGCGTCGGTCACCCGGACGGTGATCGTCGCGTCGGTCGTGACGCCGGCGTCCAGCGTCAACGTGACCGTGACGGTGTGGTTCCCGCCGGACTCGAGCGCGCCGCTCGTGGCGTGCGTCCACCCGAGCGAAACCGTTCCTGCAGCTTCCGCATCGGTGATCGTGATCTGATGAGTCACCTGCGCCCCCAGCGTGGCGGGGCCCGTCACGGTACCCATCTCCAGGTCGATCGTCTCGTTTTGCTCCAGCAGCGTATCACTGTTCACGGCCACGTCGAACGTCTGCGTCGCGCCGCTGGCCGATCCTGCAGCGAAGGTCAGTGTGACGGTGCCGACGGCGTCATAGTCAGCCCCGCCGCTGGTGGCTGATCCCGTCCCTGCGTCGGTGACCTCCACGCTGACCGCAGCGGGGAGGGTCCCGCCGCCCGGAACCGTCAGGACGGCCGTGACGGTGTAGTCCCCGGCGGCGTCCTCGCCGTGCGCGCCCCCGGCGCCCTGGAATTCCACCGTGGCCAGATCGTCGTCGGTGATCGTCGCGGTGTGGGCCTGTGTGACCGGTGGGCCCAGCGTGGCCGGGCCCGTGAGATTCGTCAGCTCGAGGTCGACCGTCTCGTTGCCTTCCACCTCGGCATCGCCGAGCGTCGTGAGCAGGTAGGTCGACGTCGCCCCGTCGCCCGATCCGGGACCGAACGTCTGCGTGGCAGCGCCGAGCGTGTAATCGTTGCCTGCGCCCGGCGTGGCCGTTCCCGTTCCAGCGTCCGTCACGTCCACGGTGACCGAGACCCCTGCGGCAAGCGTTCCACCCCCGGGTATGGTCAGGACCACGACCACCGGGTGTGCAGCCACGGCTTCGACCGCCGTCGCCGTCGTGATGTTCTGGAAGGACACCATCGCCGCGTCATCGTCGACGATGGTCACCGTGTGGTTTACCTGGGCCCCCAGCACCGCCGGATTGGCGGCGCTCATCAGCAGGTTGACGGTCTCGTCGCCTTCGACCGACGTGTCGTCCAGGATCGTCAAGCTGAACGCCTGCGTAGCCCCGTCGGCCGAGCCGGCGGGGAACGTCACCGGTACGGTACCCGGGTCGGTGTAGTCCGCCGCGGCCGTGGCGGTTCCCCCTGCCACGACGTCGACGTTGACGACGATCGGATCGATCAGCGTTCCGCCGCCGGGCACGGTGAGCGTCACGGCGGCGACGTGATCGGTTTCTTCTTCGTTGCCCGTAGCGCTGGTGGCGCTCGAGAACGCCACCGTCGCCGTGTCATCGTCGGTGATGGTGGCGGCGTGCGTGCTCTGGGCTCCCAGCGTCGCCTCGCCGGTCAGGTTGCCCAGTCGCAGATCGACCGTCTCGGCGCCCTCGACCAGGCTATCGCCCAGGACCGCCACGTTGACCGTCAGCGACGTGCTGGCCGATCCCGCCGGGAACGTCAGGGTCACCGTGCCGAGCGCGGTATAGTCCGCGCCGCTCGTGGCCGTGCCCGTGCCGGCATCGGTGACGTCCACGGTGATATCCGCCGTCGTCGTGCCGCCCCCGGGGACGGTCAGGTTGACGGTGACGGCATGGTTGCCCGCGGCCTCGTTCGCCGTTGCGCTCGTGGCCGCCGCAAACGCCACCGACGTGACGTCATCATCGTCGATCGTCACCGTGTGGGAACTCGGGGCGCCCAGGTATGCAGGGCCGCCCACGTTGCCCAACCGAAGCTCGACCGTCTCGTCGCCCTCGACGAGCGTATCGGCCAGGATCGCGAGATTGAACGTCTGCACCGCGCCGTCCACCGATCCGGCCGGGAAGGTCAGCGTCTCGGTGCCCACCGCCGAGTAGTCGCCCGCCACCCCGCTCGTGGCTGTTCCGGTGCCCGCATCGGTGACGTCCACCGTGACGGCCTGGGCAATCGCTCCCCCGCCGGGCACGGACAGCGTGACGGTGACCGGATGGTTACCCGCCGCCTCGTTCGCCGTCGTGCTGGCAGCGGCCGTGAAGGCCACCGTCGTCACCTCGTCGTCGGTAATGGTGACCGTATGGGTGTCCTGCCCGCCGAGGCTGGCCGCCCCCACGACGTTCCTCAGGCCCAGCTCGACCGTCTCGTTGCCCTCCACGAGGGCGTCGTCATTGACCGTCACGTCGACGTCCTGCGTCGCGCCGTCGGCCGAACCGGTGGGGAAGGTCACCGTGACGGTCCCCACCGTGTCGTAGTCCGCCGTGCCGGGCGCGCCGCTCGTGGCCGAACCGGTGCCCCGATCGAAGGCGTCCACCGTGATCGGCGCCAACGTGACCCCGCCGCCGGGGACGGAGAGGATCACGGTCACCGGGTGGGGCACGCCGAGGTTCTCCGAGCCGGTGGCGCTGTCGGCGTCCTGGAAGGCCACCGTCGTCACGTCATCGTCGGTGATCGTGATATCGTGCGTGCTGCTGGCCGGGTTCACCTTGCCCGGTGCGCCGGTCAGCTCGAGGCTGACCGTCTCGTTACCCTCCGACAGTCCGTCCGATCGGACGCGGAGACTGAAGTTCTGGGTCGCCCCGTCGTGCGACCCGGCCGGGAACGTCACCGGCGCAATGCCGATCGCGTCGTAGTCCTGGTTGCTGGTCGCCGTGCCCGGGTCGTTGGGATCGGTAGCGTCGACGACGTCGACCGTGACGGCCTCGGGGAGCGTCCCGCCGCCGAAGACCTCGAGCCTGACGGACACGACGTGGAAGCCCTCCGTCTCGTCGGCCGTCGCGCTGGCGGCGCCGCTGAACCCGACCTGCGCCACGTCGTCGTCGGTGATGGTCACGCGGTGGGTGCCCGGCGTTCCGATCGCCGTCGAGCAGCTGGCGGCCGCCAGCACCAGGTTGACCGTCTCGTTGCCTTCCTGTTCCCCGTCGTCGAGGACCCCCAGGCCGAACGCCTGCATCGCCCCGTTGGCCGAGCCGGCCGGGAACGTCAGCGTCGTGGGGGCGATCGCGGTGTAGTCCACGCCGCTCGTCGCCGTGCCGGCCGCGCCCTCCTGGACCTGTACCGTGAGGTCCTGGGTCGTCAGATCGCCGCCCGGCAGATTCAGCTTGACGTTGACATCGTGCGTGCCCACCACTTCGTTGGCCGCACTGCTCGTCGCCGACTCGAACGTGAACTCGATGCCAACGATGATCGTCACGAAGATGTTGTCGGTCACGGTGGCGCCCGTGCCGTCGGTCACCGTCACCTGGATCGTCGCGGTTCGTGCCGTCACGGCGGCGGAGGGGGACCAGATGACGCTGCCCTGATCCGTGGACGGCGAAACGGTTGGCGTTAACGCCGCCGTCTCGGCCGGCATGTCGACGATGACCCATCCGTACGAGAACGGCGCCAGCCCGCCGATGGGCCGGGCGGTCACCTCGATCTGGTCACAGCCGCCGGCCATCACCGACTGCCTGTCCGCCGCCATGAGTACCGCGGTCAACGCTTGAAACTCCGCCTCAACCGAAAGGTTGTAGGTGGCCAGCACCTCTCCTTGTGCTTCGCTGGTCAGCGTGCTCATGTCGTTCGGGTCGAACGTATTGGCCGAGTCGTTTGGGTCGTGGTAGACCAGGGCGATGCGCAAAGACCGCTCGTCGGGGAACGTGAGACCCACCGGCGCCTCGTAGCTCACCGCCGCGCCCAGAGCGCCCCAGGTGCCCCTTCCCGCCGTGGGCCTATTCGGATCGCCGCCCGTGATCAGCCGCCCGTAGGGCTGGTTGGGATCGTAGTTCGGCCAGTTCGCGTCGTCGCTCGGTGCCAAGTCGCCCGTCTCGGTCAGGACCCGCCATTCGAGGAAGTCCGTGTTCAACCCGGTCGGGTAAACGGCCGTGAGGGACGAAACGTCCTGGCTGCTGTTGCCGGCGATCAGGACGTTGCGGTTCGCCGAGATGTCGAGCGTGATCTCGTTGGCATCGGGCGCGACTGCGGTGGGTCCCGTATTCGCGTCACCCGTGGGTGCGTCGACCGCGCCGTCGAATAGACAGCAACCGGTCACCGACCACAGCGAGCCGAGCAGAACGCAGCTTCTTAGTGCCTTGGCAGTCACGGCATTGCCTCCAGTGATACACCCAACGTTTCGTCGCTACTTCTTCGAGGTCAGCGTCAGGGGCCCTCTTGCTTGCTTGTTGTAGGTCATCCCGGTTCCGGCGGCTGCCGTGCCCGGGTTCCCCACGATCCGCGTCCGTTCCAGCCGGGCACCCACGATGACCGACGCGGGGTCTCCGCTGGCCAACAGCGACTGGGCCTGGTTGGTCGCCCCGAGCCCGCCCGTCACCGGACTCGTTGTCTCTCCCACCGTGACCGGCGAGACCTGGGGCGGCTGGTCCACCGGGGCAGCCTCCACCGCAAGGGCAGCCACCGCCGGCGCCATCGCCTCCGGACGCTTCGGCATCGGGATCAAGTCCCCGCGCTCCGCACGTCCCAGCCACGCGGCCGTGGCCGCCAGCGCCATGGCCCCATTGAGGCGACGCCTGAGCTTGCCCGCCGCTTCGAGAGCGTCCGCTTGCGGCTCGAGCGCCTTGCCGTCCGGCGCCTTGGCCGGATCGACGTCCGCCCCCAGCTTCCCATCGAACGATCTCGCCTTCCCCGCCGCCAAAGCGAAGCTGACCTTCTTGCCCGCCACGGTCGCCACGAGCGTCCCGCGCTCCAGCAGCGCCCACCCCGAATCGGTGGTCAGGACAAACGGCTTCCCGTCGCGGGCGACGTACCGGACGACCAGAAACCCGCGCAGGACATGCACACGTCGCCGGGCGTCGTCCTTCGGACAGACCTGGATCGCCGTGTTGGCCTCCAGATTCACACTGGCTTCGGCCGACGGCGTCTTGCCGTTCACCCGAAGATACAGCGCCGCCCGGTTGCCCTTCTTCGTCTCGATCCGGATGTTCGGGCCGACCTGCATGCCCGAGCCCAACGCCAGCTCCAGCGCAGGCTCCTCGCTCTCGTCCAACCACCGGCCCGTGTTCGGCGGGTCGACGATGATGCACGAGCCCACCAGCTCGTCCCCCGCGGCGGGCCTGGCTATGCAGACCATCCATCCCAACAGCACCAGCGTCCGGGTTCGCATCACGTCAGTACTCCCAAAGCGCAGGCCCCTCAGTCAAACTGGAACAGCACACTCAGGCCGTAGACCGCTCGACGGTACGAGAAGATCGACTGGCCCAGCCTGTCCTCGATGTTGGCGTGGTCGTCCGTGAACCGGATGTCCCCGCGGACGGTCATTGTCGCGCGGTCGATCGTGACCGTCCGCCGGTTGTTCCGCTGGCCGGGGACCAACACGAAGCGCCGTTCCAGCCCGAATCCGTAGCGCTGCACGAAGTCCTCTCGTACTTCGCGGTGGTAGTCGACGTTGCTGGGGTGGTTGTAGTCTTGCCACTCCCACTCGCCCCCGAAGTCGAACCGCAGGCCGTAGGGCAGCGGCAGCACGAAACCCGCCGCCAGCAGGATGTGGTCGTCGTCGAACTCCTTGCCCTTCGTCGCGTCCCAACCGTACTCGATCTCCACGTAGGGCTGCAGCCATCGACGGTACCCGCGGGTGTCGTGGGCGAGGTCGTCGGGGCTGAACTTGGCCGGATCGACCGGGTCGTTGGCCCACCCCCACGGATCGATGCCCATGCTCTTGTACAGCGCGGTCATGTCCACCAGATCGAACGATTGGGACAGCCGAAACTCGAAGTAGTTCCCGTCGCGGTCGAAGTCCCGATCCGTCAACGGCTCGAGGTAGTTGCGGTCTTCGTAGGCGAACGAGAACGTCGTGGCCCCGCGCTGATCGAAGGTGAACAACGTCAGCCGCGGGCTGATGCGGTTGGTCCGCAGGAACCCGTCGTTGCCCAGCAGATAGTAGTCGTAGTCGTATTGGAGGCCGACGTAGAGCGGGCCATGCCGCTGATCCGGTCGGGGCCGCCACAGCTCGTACGTGATCGCGGCGCTGGCGCCGTAGTCCTGCTCGTTGAACTCGTGGATGTCGTCGTGCCAGCTGCTCGAGGCCCGACCCAGCAGTCCCAACGTCCAGCGGTCCAGCGCCTCGTCCAGCTTGGCCAGATCCAGCGTGTAGCCGAGGACGACGCCCGTCCCAAACCGCTCATCCTTCTTTCGACCGATCTCCACCGGTGCTTCGGTGTCCCGGCCGAGCAGAATGACGTTCCGGTCGTAGGCGAAGCCGAGACGCCAGTCGACAAAGATGTTCTCGGCAGGCTCGGCGGGCTTTGCCAGAGACTTCTCGGCCTCCTGGATGCCGGCGATCTGGTCCTCCGCCACCTTGGGGATGAGGTCCAGGCTAAGCGACTGGTCCTGGAAACGATCCAGCTGCTTGGCCGTCTCGAAGTCGTCGACGGCCTGCTGCCAGTGCTGCTTGGCACCCGAGTACTCGCGCTGCTTGGCATCGTCATTGCCCTGCCGCGTCCGAATCAGACCGAGGTAGAAGTGGGGATAGCTCAGCCATCGCTGCAACTCGCTCTCGCGCGACGGCAAGTCCGGCGGCAGAAGCTCCTCGAGATGAGGTCGGTCGGCCAGGGCGGCCATCATCTCGGCGGCCCGGTCGAGTGTGGCCCGGTCGGCGAGTTGGTCCGGTTCGCCTTCTTTGGTCCCCGGCTCGAGCGACAGGCGGTAGGTCACCACGGCCAGGAAGAACTCCCCGCGGACCCGGTTCAGGCCCTCCGGCGCGCTGAGCCCGCTGTCGGCGGGCGGACGGAGGTACCGCTCCAACGCCTGGCGGGCCTGGGGCAGCAGCCTCGCCCGCGCGGCGATCCGTTCGTCATGCGTGCCCCCGGTATAGCCGGCCAGTTTCGTCAGCACCACGCCGTTGATGAGCTGCGCGATCGCGAAGTCATCCGTCAGCCGGGCGAGCAACCGGTCCAGATCCCCCTGCATCGCCAGGTAATGCTTGGCGGCCGCGGGCCAGTCCTTGTCCTCCTGCCGCCACGCCAACTGACCGTACGCCAGGATACGCAGGAACCGCGCCGCAGAATCCTCCGGTGTCATCTCCAGCAGCTGGGTGAGATCCCGAACGCAGGCCTCGTACGCCTCTGGCTTGTCGGCGTTGTAGCTGACGATGGCACGGTTCATGAGCATGACGGGGTCGTCGGACGGGCTCGCCTGCTCCGCGCGGAGCGGGCAGACCGACGCCGCCATGGCGATCCAGGCTGCCGCACAGACCGCCCCGCCCCATCGGCCGGGACCGGCCGTCCGACCCCACTGCACAGTGGAAGGTGGAGGCAGATTGCGCCGGTCACGGCATCCTGTCCGATCGCGGCGTTGAGTCCCCTCAGGCACTCGACGTCTCTTGATGGCCATCCCTGCCAACCTCCGCCCCGTCAGTCAGACAGGCGTCTTGCCGCAACGCGGGCGCCGTAGCAGATGCTGCGAGAGTGCGTCAAACCGTCCCGAACCGGTCCAGGACGAACGCTTCCATGATGCTGACCACGAACTGGGAGAACACCCGAACGGCCGTCGAGGCAACGAAGTCCTGGTACTGCAAGGTCGTGATCCCGCACCCGCCGATCAGCAGCATCCCCGTCATGGGCAGGACCTTCGCCAATCTCACCCATTGTCGCCGCATGCCAACTCCCTCCCCACGGTGTCGTGGGCCATCGGTCACCTCACCGAAGCGACACGATCAGGTTGTCCAAGTAGAAGACCAGCGTCTCGTTGACGATCTGCAGAACCGCCCGCAGATACAGATCAGGGTCGAATAGAACGCATCCCCTCTGGAAGAGAATCAGCGGACCGACCGCGCCCGAGAGCAGCAGGATCTTCCTACGGAGCTTCCGTGTCATCTGGGTTTTCTCCACGTGCCCGAGAGACGTCATCGACGCGCCGCGGAGAATCGCGGCGGACCCTGATGGACGCACCCAGTTCATTGTGTCGACAAGCTTGCCGTTCTGGCTCCAGCCGGCACCCCGCACCGGCGCACACCATCGGTGCGGCTGGGGGGCGTCCATACACACCCCTTCCATATTCGCGGTCCTTCATGAACCGCAACATTGGGAAACGCGGTGTGGCTTCCCTTCGCGCACCGACCACGCCGCCCGTGCCCGACAGGGTCTCCCAGACCGACATTCTACGCAGGGGGCAGCTGCGATCAAGGGGAAAAAGCATGACGGGACGCGGTGCGATCTGTTCGAAACTCCAGGGTGCACACGCGCTTAGCTCTTGCGGCCTGCAGGCCTCCGGTTCTTAAGGCACGGGCGTGGCCACGATGAGGAACCACTTATCGCCGAGCTTGTCGTCGATCCGCGGACGGTAGAAGCTGGCTTCTGCCGGCGCATCGCGGATGATGCGGATACGCTCTGTCATCCCCCGCAGGGCCGAGAAGACCCCACTGGTGACGTCCCGATCGCGATAGACCAGCAGATCATCCTCGAAGTCCCGCAGAACGAAGCTGTTGAAGGCCGTCGGCTGGGACAGCTTGGTCCGCCAGGGGCCTCCCCAGAGCTTCCTGACCCCGCTTCGGTGGCCGCTGCCGCTGGCGAACGACGACGGCGGCGACGCGAGGCTGACGAACGTCCACAGGCCAGTCTGGCAGGTCAGACGGGGTCCCGTGCACACGTCTCCCAGCTTGCCCACGCGCATCCGCTTCGGCTGCATCGCGCTCGCCGTCCGTTCGGTCGCGGGATCGAGCACCGACAGGACCGCATCGACGGGCGGGAACGGCAACCGGGCCATGGGCACGAAACACAACGGGCCGTGCGGGGCGATCGCCACGCCGAACGACGCCGTCCCCGCGTCGGCGGTGAAGAACCCGGTTTCGCTGACGATCGGCCCCAGCAAGCTGGTGCCAAGCGCTTCGCCGACCGTACCCGATGCGACCGCCTGCTTGATCTGCTCGGTCATCCCAGCCGCTTCGCCTAGTCGGACGTACCGGGCCGCGATGGTGGCACCGTCCGCACGCCAGTAGAGGGCGTGGACGTGCTTGGGGCCCCAGAAGTACTCGATGAACCGGTTCGGCTGAGCCCATCCCCCGGTCCGAGCGTTGAGGGCGATTCTCAGCGAGTTCGTCCGGGCTGCCAGATCACCCATCTTCGCTTGACCGGACGCCCACTTGATCTTGGCCAAGTCCCCGAGGTAGCCGGTCGCGCGGGCCAGGTCGTCGAGCGCCTGCGGCACGCCGACCGCCGCCCCGGGGAAGTCCTTCAGGAGCTGCTCCTCTAGGACCTCGCCCTTGTCGATGTCGGGCGCCGGTGTGACCCTGAGTCTGGCCGAGGCGATCTCGCTCTCCTTTAATCCCTCCCTGAAGGCCCTGGCCTTCACCGTCGATGTCTGGATCAGCTTGAAGGGTTCGGTGTACTGGGTCGCGTCGGCCGTCGGATCGGTCCCATCGGTCGTGTAGCGAATCGCAGCTTCAGCGTCCTGACACGCGAGCGTCACCGTCACCGATCCGGGGAACGACCCCTTGTTGGGGCTGATCGTCACCGCGGCTACCGTCGGAAGGGGCGTGATGGTGAACTGGGCCGATGCGATCTCGCTGGGACTCGCGCCCTCCTTGAACGCCCTGACCCGGACCGTCGCTGTTTGCGTCAGCTCAAACGCTCGCGCGAACTCGGTTGAGCTGGCCGTCGGATCGGTGCCGTCCGTGGTGTAGCGGATCGACGCCTCCGGCGTGTTGCACGCCAGCTCGATCGACACCGTCCCGGGGAACGTCCCTCCGTTGGGGTTCATCGTCGGTGTCGCCACGGGCGGAAGCGGCGTGACGGTGAACTGGGCCGATGCGATTTCGCTGGGGTTGGCGCCCTGCTTGAACGCCCTGGCCCGGACCGTCGCGGTCTGGGTCAGCTTGACCGGCTCCCGGTACCCCGGCGAGGCGGCCGTCGGCTCAGCCCCGTCGAGGGTGTAGCGGATGGTGGCCTCCGGCGTCTCGCAGGACAGCGTCACCTCGACCGAGCCAGCGGACGTGCCGCCGTTCGGGCTGATGGTCGGCGCGGCCACCGTCGCCGACGGCGTGAGCGTGAACTGGGCTGACACGACGCCGCTGTCGTTCGCGCTTTCCTTGAACGCCCGGGCCTTGACCGTCGCCGAATCGGCCAGCTTGAACGGATCGGCGTACTGGGTCGAGTCGGACGTCGGATCGCTCCCATCGGTCGTATAGCGGATCGTGGCCCCCGGCGTCTCGCAGGCCAACGCCACCGCCACCGAGCCGGTGTAGGTCCCCCCGTCCGGGGTGATCATCGGCGTGGCCACCGTCAGGCTCGGCGCGATCGTGAACCGGGCGGTTGCGATCTCGCTGTCGTTCGCACCGTCCTTGAAGGCCCTGGCCCGGACCGTCGCCAAGTCGGTCAACTTGAGGGGTTCGACGTACTGGGGCGAATCGGCCGTCGGGTCGCTGCCGTCAAGCGTGTAGCGGATCGTCGCGTCAGGCGTTTCGCAGGCCAGCCTGACCTCCGTCGCGCCTGTGACGGTTCCGCCGTTCGGCGTGATCGCCGGCGTCGCCACGGCCAACTCCGGCGTGGGGGTTGCGTCGGCCCGGACCGGCGTCGACGGCGGCGTCCCCGGTTCGCTGGGCTCGCCCCCGGACAGAGACCAAAAAACGCCCACGCCTGCAGCCGCGACGACCAGCACCCCGACGGCGGCGAAGGCGAGGCGCTTCTTCCTGGCGGCGTCAAGCCCTTGGCCGGCCCGGGCGGCGACGTCGCCGGCGTTGGCGTGGAGGTCCGGCACGTAGGGATTGCCCAGGACCGTCTGCGCCGAGGTCAGGGCAGGACGGTACCTGCCGTCAGCCAGGGCCTCGGTGGCGGCCTCGAGCTGGCGATTGGCATCGCCCTGGGAGTCGACGATGTCCTTCTTGAGCCCTTGGACCTCCTCGGCGAGTGCGACGGCCTGCCGCCTCGCCTCGTCGACGTCGTGGAGGCAAGCGTCTTCGGCCAGGCCGGGCGTGTCCTCGGCGCGTCTGCGGGCCTCTTCGGCCATGCGCTTCACGCCCTCGGTCAACTCGGCGGTCTCGTCGAGCGCGTCCAGCTCGGCCGGCTCGTTGCGGGGACGTTCCTCGAGTCTCGCACGGGCCTCCGCCAGGGCCGTCTCGGTCTGTTGCTGATAGGACTGCAACAGGAAGCGCCTGAGATCATGGCCCATCTCGGCGGCGGTCTGGTAGCGGTCCTCCAGCTCGTAGGCCATGGCCCGCTCGCAGATCCGCCGCAACGGCTCGGGCGCGATCGGCGCCGCCTGTGACAGCGGCCTGACGTGCGAACGAAGCGTGTTGAGCAGCGTCCGCGACACGGACGGCCTCGAACCGGGCCGGGACGATTGGGTGTGCTGGAACGGCGGCGCCTTCGCCAGCAATCCGTAGAGCACGCAGCCCAGCCCGAAGATGTCCGCGCGGTGGTCCACCTCGTTGCCCATCGAGGTGATCACCTCGGGGGCGATGTAGCCCGGCGTCCCGCACAAGCCCGTGTTCGCCCGTCGGTCGTAGATGGTCCGCATCCGCGCCAGTCCGAAGTCGATCAGCCACGGGCCCTCCTCCGGCCCCTCGCCCAGGTAGATGTTCTGGGGCTTGACGTCGCGATGCAGCACGCCCTGCTCGTGGGCGTACGCCAGGGCCTCGGCGATCGGGGCGAGCGTCTCGGCGATCTCGCGCGCCGACAGTTCGCGGTCCCTGACATGCTCGGCCAGGTCGCGGCCGCGGATGTAGTTCGTATTGAAGCAAGGCCGGTCGTCGATCACGTCCAGGCTGTTGATGTGGATGATGTGGGGATGGTTGAGGGCGGCGATGACCTTGGCCTCGGTCCGCAACGCCTCGGCGAGGGCGTCGTCCTCCGCAGCGCCCTTTGCCGGTGCTGGGGCGAGCTTCAGCGCCACTTCGCGATCCAGCGACAGATCGCGAGCCCGGTAGACCTCCCCCATCCCGCCGCGACCGAGGAACTCGAGGACCTCATACTTCTCGCCGAGCCGTTCGCCCGGCCCGAGCGTGTCTGCGGGCGGCGCGGGATTGGCGAGGACCGTGCAGTCCTGCAGGAACGTCTCGAAGTTGGCCAGCGTCGCCACCATCCACGCCGGTGCGGTCCGGGAGAGACCCTCGTCCAGGGGCACGCCGTCCAGATCGGGCGTCTCTTGTTCCAGGCCGGCGCGCCGTTCCAGATGGCTTTCCATCCCCCCCAGCAACGCCTCCGCACGCAACGCGGTGGCCCGCCTCCGGAGCAGGACGGCCGCCGAGCCGGGCGGCTGGTCTGTGTCCGGATGGTTTTGCAGGATCCCGTCGAACGCCTGCATTGCACCGGGATAGTCCTGCTGATCGACGAGGGCCTGGGCCGCCTCCAACTCGGGGAGCTGACCGAGGACCCGCTTGGCGCCCTCCTGGACGTCGCGCTCGGACCGCCGATTGGCCAAGACCGCTTCTGCGCGCTGCCGAGCCGTCGCGATGTCCCCGTCCCGAAGGGCAGCGAGCGCCTGGTCGTGGTCGGCGATGGCCTGCAGCCGGGCCTCCTCCGCACCCATCTGCGCGACGCGGGCGGCCTCGATCTGCTCGCGGGCCTTGACGAGAAGCGCCTCGCCCGCGCACGCGTCGTTCGCCACGACCTCGGCCTCCGCGATAGCCTCGTCGAAGCGCTCCTGGGCGAAATGCTCGGCCGCCGCCTCCAGGTGCTGGCCGAGCTGGGCACGGTATCCCTCGAGTGCGACCGAAGCCCTGTGAAGGGTTCGCTCAGCCTGTTCCCGCATGTGCGGGAACTCCGAGTCGAGGACCTCCTTGGCCCTCGCTTCGGCCTCCCCGAAGCGCTCTTCGGTCAAGTGTTGTCGCGCCTCGGCGATGTCGACCTCCGAGCGCCGCAGTCGTTCGATGGCCCCCTCGCTGTAGTCGAGGACTTCCCTGACCCGCTGCTTCTCGGCGAGCACGTTGCGGAGTTCCTCAGCTCGCACCTGCAACGCCTGCGGGATCCTAGGGACCCGCATGGCGTGTTCGACGCGGAGCTTCGCCCGCGCCAAATCTGAGACCGTGTCGGGCGTCACGTCCGGTTCGCTGGCGTCGAGCATGTTCTCGGTCAGGCCGCTGCTCATGTCCGTCCGCAGTGCTGCAAGCCGCTTCCCGACGGCTGGCAGGTAGGGCCCGTCGGCCTCCAGGCGGTCGAGCCGGTCGTGCAGCGGGACGAGGGCCTCCAGGAGTTCCTCCATGTCCGAGGCCACCGATGCGGCGAAGACTGCCTGGATCTGGTCCAGCTCCTCCCACGGCCCCAGGTCGCCGTCGACGACCTCCTTGATCTCGCCCGCCCTAAGCGCAATGGATTCGGGCAGGCCGTCGATGCCCAGGACCTTGTCGACCAACCCGGCGGCGTCCCGCCACGTCTCGCCCTGCAACGCCTCCCTGGCAGCGTTCACACGGACGAGGGCGTCGGCCTGCTCGACGACGTCGGGCGGGGCGGCCTCACTGTCGCGGAGCCTCGTCGCACGGCGGGAGACGTCATCCCATGGAACGTCTTCCGCCGGGCCCTCCCCGAGCTGGGCGCAGACGACCTCGAACCTGTGCCTCAGCACCTCGGCCAGGCCGGCCGGACCTTCGTATTGACCGAACTCCTCCGCCAACGCCGAGGCCGACGGACGATTCTGCGGAATCCGGTCGACCATCTTGGCGACCAGCTCGCACCAGAGCCTGACCGCCGGGTCGGAGGATTCCTGAAGCTCCTGCCGCCGCGGCGTCGTCGGCCCCCCCATGGCCATGTAGTCCGCCACGTCCACCATCCGGTGCAAGGTCGGGTCGTCGGGGAAGTAGGGGTGGCGGCGCTCGGCCAGGAGGTGCAGGAAGATCCCTGCCGCGATGATGTCCGACTGACGCTCGAACGTGTCATACTGGCCCAGCCCGCACTTCTCGGGATCGATGAACGCACAGATGCGATCGTCCCGATCAGCGACGCCTGGCGCGAGCGCCTCCCACACGCCGGTCGCCTGCTCTTCGTCCGGGCCCTCGGTCCGCGGACTGACGGCCAGATTGAGATAGCCATCGACCCCCAAGACCGCGCAGAGGGCCGGCGCGAATCCGAAGTCCGTCACCTTGTCGATGCCGTCCGGGTTCTTCACGATCACGCCCGGGCATATCCCGCCGTGAACCTGCGGCCGATCCCCGGACGATCCGTGCGTCACCCGCAGGGCGTCGAAGAGCGCCGCGGCCATTCGCAGGAGGATTCTGTCGGCAGGCGGCGGCAGCTCGGGATTGAAAAGCTCGGCCACGGGAAACGGCGTCGCCGGCTCGTGCTCGATCCAGAAGGCGTGTTCCGTTTCTTGGATGCCGCCCACGAGCTGGAGCACGTGGACGGATCTCGAGGCGAACTGGTTCTGGAGGTCGGCGGCGGCCGACAACAGATCCGCCAGCCTCGATCGCTCCTCTTTGCCGAGTTGGGCGGGCTTCAGGATGATGCGTCGGTGCGCTTCGGCCATCACAGCTCAATCCATTTTCTGTACCGAAGTCGCCGCGTGTTGGTCAGGCGGGTTCACGACTCCATGTCCGGCGATAGGACGCCCTTCCGTGCCGCCATCATATCACCTGTCCGACCCCGACGCACCTCGCCGATCCCCTCGTCCGAGCGGCGGGATTCATCCCGCGTGGGTCGTCCCGCGTGACGTGAACGCTATGGCTCGGACCCTCGCCCGAGCGTGTCGACGCGCATGTCGGCCACGATCTCCCGGGATGGCCGGGCCACGACGGCGTCACCGGCCGCAACCCCCTTGACGATCTGCGCCTGGTCGTCGTTCATCAGGCCGACCTGCACGTCGGACAGGTGGGTCCTGCCGTCCCGAACGATCATCACCTGCCACTCGCCGGCCTCGCCCCGGAACAGGGCCGTCCGCGGCAACGTCAGGGCGTCCTTCGCCTCGGCGTAGTTGATGCGGACGTGGACGCGGTAGTCGACGCCCAACTCCGGCGGGCGCCGGTCGAGCTTGATGGCCACCTTGACCCGCTGCTGCTCCACGCCCAGCGAGCTGATCTTCTTGAAACCCGCCGGGAAGACGCGGAGCACCTTGCCCCCGACAGCGTCGCCCGGAATCGCCTCACCGAAGATCTCGACCGGATGCCCCTTCCTGATCCGCGTGGCCCGCTGCGTGAGGACCTCGGCCGTCACCTCCATGTCGTCGAGCCGGCCGACGGCCAGCAGGGGGGTGCCGGCCGGCAGGAACTGGCGACGCGTCTGGAGACGTTTCAGGACCACGCCGTCGATGGGACACGTGATCTCGGCGCGCCCGAGGTTGCGCCTCTCCATCGCCAACTGCGTGCGGGCCTCCTCGAGCTGCTTGTCCAACGTCGCTAGCTCGAACTTCTTGCGGTCGATGTAGTCGTGGATGAACTTGGGGCCGATGTAGCTGACGGCCGCGAGCGTCTTGAGCGCCGCCAGCTCCAGCCGGTCGCCCTGGTACTCGGCGTTGGCCCGGCGGGATTGGGTCTCGGTCTCGCGGAGTTCCCGCTCCGAGGCTGCCCCCGACGCGACCACCCGCTCGAGCCGCTTGACCTCGGACCGCGCGAACTCGAGCACCGCCAGCGACGCGCCGAGCTTCGCCTCCGCCGCCTTGACCGTCTCGTCGATGGCCTTCACCGTCGCCTCCGTCTCGACCAGGGCGTTCTTCTCGAGCCGGTGATCCTTGGTCTTGGCAACCTGCGTCTCGAGCACGGCGATACGCTGCTCGACCTGACGGACGTGATCGGCCAGATCGTCGGTCTCGAGCCGGGCGACGACCTGACCCTTTCGGACGGCGTCGCCCTCGCGTAGGTCGATCCGCTCGAGCCACCCGGCGATCGGCATGGATATCAGGGTGTCATGCGGCAGCTCCGTGACAGCCTGCTCCTCCACGTAGGCCCGGATCGTGTCGACCTTGGGATGGATGACTTCCACGGTGGCCTCGGGCCGTGTGGCCCTCCAGGCCCACAACCCGGCGATGACGACGATGATGACTAGGACCACGATCCAGGATTTCTTCATGGCATGCGTCCTTATTCCTTGACCTTCACGCCTTCCAGCCAATCGAGTTTCTTGATGTGGCGATGGATGACCCCTTGGACGATCAGCACGAATGCTGACGCGATCACGCCGGTCAACACGACCGTAGACGGCTTGATGAACACCGGCATGCGAAACAGCTCGGAGTCGTACGCCGACGCCAACCCGACCACCATCCCATAGCCGATCGGTATGGCGCCGATCAGCCCGAGGATGAACGTGATCAGGTTCTGTCGGAAGAAGATGCCGGCGACCTGCCCCGGTCCGTAGCCCATCACCCGGAACGTGGCGATGTCACGGAGGCGGTCGCTGATCTCGACCATCGAGTGGTTGAGCATGCTGCCGAAGGCGATGACGCCCGCGAACAGGATGAGCAGCCCCAACATGACCAGCATCGTCTTGACGAACGTCGATTCGATGTTCTGCCGGGCGTTGGCGGTGACGCTGACGCCCTGGGCGTTCGGCAGCTTCTTGACGGTCCGGTACAGACCGCCGGCGGCGGGGGCGTTGACGGCGAGCTGCACGGAATTCATCGCTGCTGCTTCCCCGACCAGCCGGCTGAGGTAGTGCAGGTCGGCGTAGCACTCCAGCCCGAGGAAGCCCTCGACCGTCGAGGCCAGCCGGACGGGCACGGTCCGGCGGCGTCCGCGGACCGGTGTGAGTTCCAAAGTGTCCCCCACCCGCACGCCCAGGACCTCGGCGAGCTTGCCGGACATGACCAGGCCGTCGGAGGGAATCTTGATCGGCTGTAGGTCGGCCTGCACCGGTGTGGTTAGCCGATGGCCCCGGGCAAACCCCGCAATCGTCATCCGCCGCGAGCGACGGCCGTGGCGGAGGTCGCACCGCAGGCCCAGCGAGGGCTCGGCGTAGTCCACGCCGGGCAGGTTGCGGCCCTCGAAGAGCGCGGCGTATGACTTCTCGTCTCGCATGCCGATGTTGACGTCGCTGTGAAGAACGCGCTCGAACTGGAACTGCACCAGGAACGCCATCGAGTCGTACATGATCAGCGACGTGAGGATGATGGCGGTGGCCAGCGACGAGGAGATGACGGCCGTCACCGTGCGGACCGGGTTGCGGACGAGGCTCCGAAGCGCAATATGCGTTCGAAAGCTCAGCTGCCGCCACAGCAGGCCGAACCGTTCCAGGAAGATCGCCCCGCCCCGCTCCGGGGGTTTCTGCCGCATGGCCTCGGCCGGCTGGAGCCTTAGCACCGCCCACGCCCCCTTGGCCGTACCCACCACGGCGAACCCCACGCTGATCGCCATGCCGATCGCCAACAGGTCAACATGCGTTTGGTAGACGAACCTCGGGAACTGGAAGAACGCCTTGTACATCTCCACCAGCCCCGCCGCCGTCACGATTCCCAGCGCCGCACCGGCCAACCCACCGGCCACGCCGACCACCATGCCGAACGATAGGAAGTGGAGCAGGACCGCGCGGTCCGAATACCCGAGCGCCTTGAGCGTGCCGACGATGACGCGTTGTCGCTCGGCGAACCGCGTCATCAGGATGTTGAGCACCAGCGCCGCGACCAGCAGGAAGATCGCCGGCATGAAGGCGGCCGAGATGCCCAACCCCTCGATCTCGTCGGACAGGAACCGGTTCGATGCCTGCCGGTCGCGCGGCGTGGTCGCCAAAACACCGTAGGGGTGTAGCATGCGGTCGATCCGCTCCAGCAGCGTCTCGACGTCGGCCTCCGCGCCCGGAACCAGCCGCCCGACCACCTGGTTGCAGGCGTCTTGGAAGTCCAACACGTCGCGGGCGTAGTCCTCCTTGATGTAGAGGATGCCGAAGTGCTGCGGGTCGGGGACGTAGTCGCCCTCGCCGCTCACCATGTAGACGTACTCCGGGCTGATGGCCGTGCCGACGACCACGAACGACTCGCGCTTCCGGTTCAGGATCAGCTCGATGCGGTCCCCCGGCGCCAGGCCGTGCACCTGCGCGAACGCTTCGCTGAGGATCACCTCCTCGTTGCGGTCGGCCGAGAAGCCCGATCCCTGGATCAGACAGATGCCGTTGATGGCCTTGTCGAACCCCCGCTCCGGAACGGAGAGCAGTTGCCCCCTCAGCGGCTCGACCACGCCGGGCAGGTCCACGATCACGCTGAAGACGACGCGCGTCTCGATCGTAGCGATGCCGGGAAGCTCGGCGATCCGCTCGACGGCGCTGAGCGGCGCCTTCTTGACGTCGACCCAGAAGTCGGCGAACCGGTACTCGCGGTAGTACGCCGCCTGGCTCGCCGTCAGGATCCGCTTGGCCGAGCCGAACGCGATGAACGAACCCGTGCCGACCGCGATGATGGCGACGATGGTCAGAAGGACGCCCACGCTGCCGCGAAGGTCCCGACCGAGTTTGCGATGCAGCGCTGCCATGGCGTTGATCGACCGGTTACCAGGTGACCTCCTCGGCGGCGATCGGCGTTTCGTTGACGCGCGACTCGGTCACGCGCCCGCTGGCCAGGCGGACCATCCGCCGCCCGATGGCCGCGATCGCCGGGTTATGCGTGATCAGGATGACCGTCAGTTCTTGCGTCCGGTTGAGCTGTTCCAGGATCGACAGGACCCGCCGCGCCGTCTTCAGGTCGAGCGCCCCCGTCGGCTCGTCAGCCAACAGCAGCTCCGGACGCTTCGCCAGGGCGCGGGCGATGGCCACCCGCTGCTGCTCGCCGCCCGACAGTTGGGCCGGGAAGTGGTCGGCGCGGTCTTCCAGCTCGACCAGCGCCAGCGCCTCGGCCGGATCGATCGGGTCGTCCACCAGCTCGGTCGCCACCTGCACGTTCTCATAGGCCGTCAACGTCGGCACCAGGTTGTAGAACTGGAAGATGAACCCCACCTTTTCCCGCCGGTATTCGGTCATCGCCGTGTCGTCGATGGCGGCCAGATCGGTTTGGTGATGCCAGACGTGCCCCGTCGTCGGGCGGTCCATCCCCCCGATCAGGTTCAGCAGCGTGCTCTTGCCGGAGCCCGAAGGCCCCAAAATGATCAGAAACTCCCCCGGATCGATCGTCAGGTCGACGTCCATCAGCGCGTGCACCTCCACCTCCCCCATGCGGAAGATGCGGCTGACGTTCTCGATTCGCAGCACCGGCGCCGCCGCTGTGTCCACCATGGTCGCCATCGACGCCTCCCCTGCTATCCGCGCTCTTGGTCTTGTAGCCGGACCCAGGCCCGGCCGATGCCATTGTCGCCCCTTTCATGATCGCGTCCACCCCGAGCGGGGAGGTCTCCATTTGCATGACGATCGGGTACCATGGCTACGCATTGAGGGAGGACGAGCCCATGAAAGCGGAGTTGGTCAGCGAATCGATCACGCCCGTCTCCGGCACGACCGATCCGCGCGGCATGGCGAGGGGCGAACCGGGACTGCCGCGGCGCTTCACGTGGCGAGACGATGATTACGACGTCGCCGAAGTGCTCGAGGTCTGGAAGGAATCCGGGCCTTGCCGATCCGGCAGCGCCGAGAAGTACCTCCGCAAGCACTGGTTTAAGATCAAGACGACGTGTGGCCGGGAGATGACCCTCTACTTCGAACGCCAGCCCAGGTCCAAACCCCAGGCAAAACAGAGATGGTGGCTGTACACCGCGACCGCGCCCTGCGCGTAGAGCCCTGCATGTGGATCGGCTTGCCGATTCCCACCGCCCTCGATTTGCCCTGAACGATCAGCGCACCCACTGCGATCCGAAGAACAGCGGCAACTCAGCGGCGCAGATGGGCCCCACCTCAACGGGTCTGTGCAATCCGGCGGACAGGCCGTCGGCAAGCGAGGCCGCCAGGCCGGGCAGGATCACGCGACCGGTCGGCCCGCCCGCCAAACGTCGGTCAATCTGGATCGCATGGACGATCGCCTCGGGCGTGAGGGTCTTGTAGACCAGCGACATGTCGACCGTATGCCCGCCGGTGTCGACCGAGAGCATCCACATCGGTGCGGTCGTCGTCGACAACACGGCCAGCAAAATCTCGTGGGTCAGGCGTGAATTGCCGGTCACCAGGAGCGGAGCGTCGGCCGCCGGTTCGTTCAGGTCGAACAGTCCCACGTCCGCCGGCCGGGGCACGTCCAGCGACGGGATCTGCGGCAGGACCTCGCCGGCCTGGATGGCGTACTGAAACGCCTCGACCCGCGCCGCTGGCCAGTGCGGACACACTCCGGCGCAGATCTGACCGCCGCGCAGCCGCTCGACCAGCTCCGCCAGCGAGTCTACCCGACAGACCTGACAGGTCTCACCGGGGGCGTAGCGGTCCAGATCAATCCGATCCAGATACAAGTCAGCGTGCAGTGGCATTGTGTGTCATCCTGGGCAGCTACGTCTGCGGCGGCAGGTATCGCTCGCCATCGATCCAGACCCCCGTCGGATCGACGTCGTTCTCCAGGAGATCCGACAGGGGATCGTCGACGTCCCGCCCCGACAACGGGACGGCGACGAGATCCGCGCGCTTGCCCGGCGTGAGCGAGCCGATCTGCCCGTCGAGGCCCAACGCGCGGGCCGGGCTCAGCGTCGCCATCGACAGAAGCGTCGCGGGCGACACGTCGGGGTGCTCGCGATGCAGGAACCGCAGCTCGTCCAACACCGACAGCGTTGCCCCGGCCGGCAGAGACGCCGCCGAGTCCGTCCCGATGCACACGGTAACGCCCGCCTCGAGCATGTCCCGCCATCGATGACGCTTGTGGCCGAAGAAGCGATGCGACCTGGGGCAGTAGACCACGGCGGCCGATCCTTCTCGCAACCGATCCAGCTCCTCGTCGGTGATGTAGTTGACGTGGGCCAGCAGGGCGGGCATGGACAGCAGGCCCAGGCGCTCGGCGTACACGATCGGCGGGCATCGCGGCGACGAGATCGAATGGGCGCCGCCCAGGGTGCGGATCAGCGCCCCCAACACGCCGCCGCCCCGCATCAGCCAGCGGCATTCCTCCCGGGTCTCGGCCCAGTGCGTGGTGAGGGGCCAGCCGCGGCGCCTCGCCAACTCGACGGTCTCGGCCAGATGATCGCCCCGAACGGTGTAGGGCCCGTGCGGCGAGACGCCGGGCAGGAGGCGATCGTCGGCGGGCACGGCCTCGACGGCCTGGACAAGCTCGGCGGGGCACCGCGGCGGATGCTTGGCCAGCGTGAGGAGTTCGGCGAAACACACCTTGCGAACGGGAGCGTCTCGCAGGCCGGACCAGGCGTCTCCGCGGCGGGAGATGTCAGCGATACAGGTGACACCGGCTTGAAGGGATTCGGCTGCTGCGCGGGCGGCGCTGGCCTGCTCATCGCGCGGGTCCGCCTTTCGGCGGAGTCTGACCAGCCGCGCCAGCCACTTCCACAGGCTGGAGGGCTTGAGCCGGCCGGCGTAGCCGCTCAGCTCCAGATGGGTGTGGGCGTTGATCAATCCCGGCAGCAGCGCCGCGTCGCCGAGGTCCTCGACCGGTCCGCCCGCAAGGTCCGCGCGCGGCGCCACGTGGGCAATGCAGCCGTCCTGGATGCACACCCCCCCTTCCCGGATCGGCGGTTGCTCGACGGGCACGACGTATCGTGCCGTCAGGACGGCGCTTCGCTCCGATCCGTGCTGAACCACGTTCGCCAATCCTCGCCGATCTCGCCTCGGGCGATGTGGTGGCCCATGGAGGATCTGCAACCGCAGGTCTGGGGGGCCCGGTTGAGCGGTTCGACCAGCGTCGAGAGAATCGACGGCAGCATCTCGACGGCGTCGCTGACACGCTGTTCGTCGGTCACCATGCCCAGCGCTTCGAAGAGCCCGCCCGGTTCGTAGGACCGGTAGTCGCCGCCCGATTCGGCGTAGTCGGTCACGTAGGCCAGTCCGGCGTAGCAGAGCTGCAGCTCCTTGGCCAGAAAGGCCTCGGGCACGAGGCTGTTGCCCACCAGCTCGGCGCCCATGAGTACGTACTTGCGCAGTTCGGCCGGCGTCTCGTGGCGGGGGCCTTCGGTACAGAGGTAGACGGCCTCATCGGTGTAGCGGGCCTTGTGGCCCTCCAAAACCTGCGCCATCACCTCGCGGAGCGTCGGGCAGAAAACCGGCCACTGGCGGATCGTACCCAGCCCGGAGTTCTCGAAGAAGGTGCTCTTGCGGCGGCGCGTCTCGTCGATGACGTCGGTAACGATGGCGTACTGGCCGATTCGGAAGTTGTGACTGATGGCCCGGACCGCCGACCAGGCCATCACCGCCTCTACTTCCAGGTTCTTCAGCGCGTAAAGATTGGCGCGGTAGTTGACGAACGAGCTACTCAGATCGTAACCCGCCTCGCCGTTCCGGGGCAGGAACAGGAATCCGTGGCTCCCGTCACATTCGTAGATCGGTCCGGAGGTGCCGAACGGCGTGTCCATCGGCCCGAGTCGTCGGGCCTTGAACCCCCCCTTGTCCAGCAGCGTGGCTGCCCCGAGACCGCCGATACACGCCAATCGCGCCGCCATGGGAGTCTTCCCCCGTCAATCGTTCGATCGTCCGCAGCCCGCCCGCGCCCGACGCGCCGCGAACTGGCCCTGCCACGTCAGCAAGTCGCTCGAGGCGGCGCCGGTCGATCCCCCGCCGACACGCCGGTCAGCTCCGCCAAATCGAGCGCGTCGAGGTGGTTTCCCAGCGCCTCCATGAAGGGATCCATTGCCGCCAACCGGCGCCACGCCAGCTCGCGCACCGACTCGAACCGTATCCCGTCGCGGATCCGCGCTTCCCAATAGTGGTACTCCTGTTGTCGGTGCCAGGTGTCCAGCGCGTGACGCAGCGTCCGGCCCTCGATAAGATCGCGGCGGAGGTTCTGCAGGAACCCGACCGGTCCGATCTGATCCAAGTTGTCCGCGTCTGACACGACGTGTGACTCGGGCAGTCCGGCGTCGTGATCATTGATCCGCCGAATCGCTTCGCTTGCCCGCGCTACGGTCTTGGCGGGCAGATCCCCGGACAGCGAATTCTCGACCAGGCCCGCCGCCAGCTCCCGCTGCACGTCATTCGTGGGCCGGGTCAAGACACGGTGGGGGGAGATCTCCTTCCCTTCCACCTGCACCGCCCAACCCGCATCATGGTAGAGCGAGACGATCCGGAGTACGACGGGATCAGTCCGAAGGTCCGCCACCTCCGGCAACTGTGCGATCAACTCAGCGCCGGCCATCACCCGCAACGAGTGCTCCCACAACCTCAAGTCCGGTGGGTCCTGCCCCCCACCCAACGTCAGGGCCGACCGCGCTCGCTTCAGGAGCCGATCGTGATCGACCATCTGCGTCTCCCTCCTGCCCGACGCGATGCCGTCAACGCAAGTCGCCCTCGTTCCACGTCTCGGTCACCAACCCGAACGCTACGCCGCCTGTCGCGATCCATCCCGGATCACGCACGCGCCACAATCCCGATAAGCTTACTCCAACAACTGGTAGTAGCCGTTTCGCCTTCGCGGATGCCACCCGGCTTCCGTGATCAGTTCCCGTATATCTCCCTCGCTCAACTGGTACGTCGTCCCGGCTGCGGACACGACGTTTTCCTCCATCATCACCGAGCCCATGTCGTTCGCACCGAAGAACAGCGCAAGCTGACCGACTTGAGGCCCCTGCGTGACCCAGCTCGCCTGCAGGTTCATCACATTATCCAGATATAGCCGCGCCACGCAAAGCATCTTTAGATATTCATGCGCGTCGGCCAGGACGAGATGCCGCCCGTCGGGTGGGACGTCAGGGTCCGGTGGCAACGATGGCGCCCGCCCAAGCGCAGTCCCGGCCGGTTGAAACGTCCATCCAATAAAGGCCGTAAACCCTCCTGTCTCGTCCTGAAGTTCCCGTATCCGCCGCAGATGTTCGATACGTTCCGGTATCGTCTCGATGTGTCCGAACATCATCGTAACACTTGTTCGCATCCCGATCAAATGCGCTTGGCGCATGACCTCGAGGTATGCCTCAGTCCGGGCCTTGCCCACGCTGATGCGGTCGCGGACGCGGTCCACGAGGATCTCCGCCCCCCCGCCGGGGATGGTGTCCAGCCCCGCCTCGCGCAGGGCGAGCAGCACGTCGCGAATGGGCATGTCGAACCTCTGGCTGAAGGCCAGGATCTCCGGGGGGCTGAACGCGTGCAGGTGGATGTCAGGGGAGTGCTGCTTGATGAACCGCAGCAGATCGCAGTACCACCCGAAACCGAGCATCTCGCCCGGCACCAGGCCGCCCTGCAACAGGATCTGCGTGCCCCCGATCGCGAGCAATTCGTCGATCTTCTGGACCAACTCCTCGCGGCTGAGCACGTAGCCCGACGGACTGTCGGGCCGGGCCTTGAAATTGCAGAACGTGCAGTGGGCGGTGCAGATGTTCGAGTAGTTGATGTTCCGATCGACGACGTAGGTTCGGTAGGGCTCGGGGTGCAGGGACATGCAGGCGGCGTGGGCCATCCGACCCAGTTCGAGGAGCGAGCCCTCCTCGAGCATGGCGATGGCATCGGCGTCGGTGATCCGCTTGATGGGGCGGGCAGCGTGATGGGCTGTATCGGTAGCGGCCATGTCTTTGGCGCCCTCTGGCGCTTGGTGACGCCCGTTGCGATAGACCCCTGAGGCAGGAGCGGACCGGGCCCGCCTGTCCTCATGCGCGTCGGGCCGGGGCGTCTTCGGTCTGCCGATCGTCGGCGGACCCCAGAAGGCCCAACTCGGTCGCCGTCTTCAGGAACAACGCCATCCCGTTTCGGTGGCGATCGGTCAGTCGGTAGTCCATGTATTCGGTCAGGTACCGACGGGCGATCTCCACGGGCCAGCCGGCGGCGGGACCCTCCACGTCGGCGATCTGGGCCGAACGGCTGACCCCCAGATCGCGCGACGCCGACAACCGCTCCGCCAGATCGTCGACGCGCGTTCCCGCCAATTTCGCCCATACCGCGTACACGAACGGCAGACCCGTCAGCTCCCGCCAGGCCGCCCCGAGATCCATCTCGAAGGCGAACCCCCGCGGCCTCAACGTGATCACCTTGTCGCCGATCAACAGGACGCCCTCTTCGTTGGCCGGCGCGGCGTGCGGGGCCAGCGGCATCGTCTCGGCGATGTGGCCGAACATCTCATGCCACAGTACCTTCGCCAGCACGACGGACGTTCGCGAATCTCCGTCGACCTGAAGCCGCCGGACCCGGCTGGGCGGCACCCGTGAGAAGACGCGGACCGTCAACGTCTCGCCGTCAGACGCGATGCAGGCGTCCGAAACGGGCTCGATGGCCTGGGGGGCGGCGAGGCCGACCACCGGCACCAGCGCAGCGTCCACTTGCCCGCTGAGCAGCCAGTCGCCCAGGACGGACGGGACAGCGTAGTCCAACCGAATCCCCTCGTCCTGTTGCAGACCAGCGACCAGGGGCTTGGTGTTCAAAAACGACACCGCGCCCAGAACGGCCTGAGGCGACGGGCCGCCGATTCCCTTGGGTCCTTCCGACATCCGACGATTCCTCGAAGATTCCCGGCGTACGACACCATTATAGGACCCTCAGTCGGTCCCACCAGGGCCCGATGGACGCGAGGGCTGTTCTGGACGGGTCGCCCGCAGATTCCGCGGACGCACATCCCGCCAGGTAACTCCTTAAGGCGGACCCCGCCAGAACCGATGTCTTATGCGATGGCGTAGATGACCACCGGGGGGATGGCCATCGACGACGCCGATTCCGCAGACGGGATGAAAGGGCGATGCATGCCTGATTCCCAATTCACCGAGAGACGACGTGAGCCCCGATACCGGCTGTCCCTTCCAGTCTGGTGGCGGGCGCCCGGCCAAGTGGGTACCCGGCACGGTTGGATGCTCGACGTTTCCGCCCACGGCGCCGCCTTGATGACGTCCCGCCAGAGCCGCCCGGCCGTCGGCGACCGGGTGGACGTCTCTCTGGTCGACCCCGACCTCCGCCCGGGGTCCGCCGTCTCGTCGCATTTGCTGAAGCGGGCGACCATCCACAGGCTCGATCCGCTCGCCTCTTCGCTGGACCGCGTGGCCCTGCACTTCGACAGCGCGCTGTGGGACCACGACCCCGCCCTTCAGATGAAGGACCTGACCGAACTCCTCCCCGACGAGATCCCCGTCTGATGATCTCGAGCGGCATGCGCGAAGCCCCTTGATGATCGGGTACAATCAACCGTCAGTAGGGCTGTGTGCGGGCGCACCGTGATGAGCGATCGGGCCGAGAATCGAGCCAGGGGTGGGAGCGCGGGCGAGCACCTGGATTTCCGCGACGATGCGCTTCTGGCGGCGTGTGATGTCCATACCTATCGCGCTAGCGGACCTGGGGGGCAGAAGCGGAACAAGACCTCGTCGGCCGTGCGGCTGCGACATCGTCCGACAGGGTTGACGGTGGTGGCGACCGAGAGCCGTTCGCAACATGAGAACCGTGTCCGGGCCATCCGTCGGCTCCGCGAGGCCATCGCCCTGAACGTCCGAAGACCGGTGGATCTGGACCGATTCGTCATGCCCGAGGCGGTTCAGGCCTGTCTGGGGCGCGACGGGCGGCCCCACGTCGGCCAGCGGGATCCGCGTTACCTGCCCGCCGTGCAGGCCATCCTGGACCTCCTCGAAGCGACAGACGGTCGTCTCAGCGAGACGGCCAGACTGCTTGACCTCTCCACCGCCTGCTTGTCGGCCTTCCTGACCCGCGACGGGAAGCTCCTCGCCGCCGTCAATCAGATCCGGCGCGAACACGGCCATCGTCCGCTCCATTCGTGACGTTTCTCGACGCCGTCGCGCCGAATTGACGCCGCGTTGGCCGGGCAGGTCTTGCCAAACGGGGCGATTTCGACGATCTTCCCTCCCGTCATGGCGTGGTGGCGTGAGAAACTTGGCGGACCGCGGGACCCCGACGACGTCCGAATGAGCTTCGGCGAGCACCTCGAGGAGCTGCGGACGCGGATCATCCGGCTCCTGCTCGGCGGGTTGATCGGGATGATCGCGTGCTTCGTCTGCCGCAACTTCCTGATGAGGTGGATTCTCTGGCCGCTCGATTTGGCCCTGGCCTATCACAACCTGCCCAGGGAGATCGTCTTCATCGACCCGACCGAGAACTTCGTCGTGGTCATGAAGCTATCGATCTACTGCGGACTGATCATCACCGCGCCGTGGGGGCTTTATCAGCTGTGGGCGTTCGTGGCCGCCGGGCTCTACCATCATGAGAAGCGGTTCGTCCGGCAGTTCTTCCCGATATCGGTGGTGCTGTTCGCGACGGGCGTGGCGTTCTGCTTCGCCATCGTCCTGCCGCTGGTGTTCAGTTTCCTGATCGGCATCCGAAGCTGGATCCCCGCCCCACAGGCCCAACACAACGTCTTCACCGAGTTCCTCCTGAAGCGCACGCCGACGTCCCTGCCCACGACAAGCGGCCCGACGACGTTGGCGAACCTGCCCCTGCTGGACAAAGACCCGACCGACCCCGTCGTCGGGCAGGCCTGGATCGACGTGCCTCACCGCCAACTCAAGATCAAGCTGCCCGACGGGATCTGCACCGTCCCGCTCACGCCGACAACGGGCGAGTCCTTCGTCAAGCCGCAGCTGACGCTGTCGTACATCGTCAGCTTCGTGACACGGCTGGCGCTGGGGTTCGGGATCGGGTTCCAGGTGCCCATCGTCGTCGTCTTATTGGCGATGATCGGGATCGTTTCGGTCTCGACCATGGCGCGGGTGCGGCGCTACGTCCTGTTGGTGATGGTGGCACTGGCGGCCGTCGTCACCCCGCCGGACGTGACCAGTCAGATCCTGCTGGCCGTCCCGATGTACCTGCTCTACGAAGGCGGTCTGGTCGCCGCCCGGATCGTCGTTCGTCGCCGCCAGGAGGAGCGCGAGCAGGAGGCGGAGGGCGGCTGATGCGGCCGCGTTCCGTGGCCAAGCCGAGCCGACGACGCGTCCGGACGATCGTCCGCCGGCTGGAACGTGCCTACGGTCCCCGTCCTTGGCAGCCGCGCGGCGATCCGCTGGGCGGGCTGGTTCGGACGATCCTGTCGCAGCACACCAACGACACCAACTCCCATGCGGCCTATGAGGAATTGCGCCGGCGATTCCCGACCTGGCGGGGCGTTTTGGAGGCCCGCACCCATGATGTCGAACGGGCCATCCGACGCGGCGGGCTGGCGCGCCAGAAGGCTGGCCGCATCCAGGCCATCCTGGCCGCGATCCAGGCTGAACGCGGCCGGCTTGATCTCGGCTTCCTCGCCGATTGGCCCGCCGAGGAGGCGGTCGCGTACCTGTGTCGCTTCAACGGCGTGGGACCCAAGACGGCCGCGTGCGTCCTGATGTTCAACCTGGGCCGACCTGTCCTGCCCGTCGACACCCATGTCCACCGCGTCAGCCGCCGACTGGGCCTGATCGGTCCCGACGACACGGCTGACCAGGCCCACGAATCGCTCCAGTCGATCTGCCCGGACGAGCTGGTCTGGCCGTTCCACGTCCTTCTTATCGAGCACGGGCGGCAGACCTGTCGCTCGCGCCAGCCCCAATGTGATGCCTGCTGCCTGGCGGACACCTGCCCCGCGGCGGGGGGCGGGGTCGAATGAAAATGTTAATAACTTAACAATTATGTTGCCTCTCTCACCCGAACCTAGTAGGCTGTTATGTTAAGAAGTTAACATTTAGAGGGCGGCGCCATGGAACTGACCGATCGCGAGGTGGCCATCATGCGGGTCCTGTGGGACGGCGGACCTCAGACCGCCGCCCAGATCCAGCGGGCCCTGCCGGGGCGACAGGACAACAGCAGCGTGCGGACGTTCCTGAGGATCCTCGAGCAGAAGGGCCACGTGGCCCATCGCAAGCGAGGTCGCGCCTTCGTCTACCGGGCCCGCATGCGCTACGACCAGGCTGTCCGGGGGGAGGTGGATCGGCTGGTGGGCCGGTTCTTCGACGGATCGATGGCGGCCCTTCGCCAGTGGGTGAGCGCCTCGTCGACACGGCGACGCCGACCCGCAGCAGAGACGAAGCCCGAGGTCACCAAACCTGACGACGAACCCACGCCGGCTGAGGACCCCCACGCGGACAGTGTCTGGCTACTGTGAGGTCGGCTCTGGACGAAACGCACGGTCGACGACGGTCAGCCGGGCCGGCCCCTTGATCTTCCAGCGCGGGAAGAACCGGAGCTGCGTGGTGGCCGTGCCGGCGTCGTAGTCGAACCCGCAATCGCCGTCGATGACGACGGCTGTCCCCTGCTCGTGGCGTTCGATCCGTTGGACGACGTAGCCATGGGTCCGGCCATTCCCATGCGTCACGAGGGCGATGCGCCCGGCCAGTGACGGTCCGATGGGCAGCTTCATATCCGTGATGAGTTGCGAGGGGTGGTCGCCGCCCGCCCGAAGCAGCGCCCCGGTCCAGCGGGCTTGGCCGCCAAGGGTCATGTCTCCCCATTTCAGCGAGGTGCCGTCCAGGAGGTAGGCCCAACGACAGCGATCGCCGGCCAGGGAGACGACGCCGACCCGTCCGGCGACCTCCAATGCGGTACCCGCGGCATCGACGGTGCTGCGGCCTGCGTGATCCGGATTGATGACCACCCAGTCGCGGCCGCCGTCGCGGTCGATCTGGAGGACGAGCGACGGACCGACTTCGATCCGCCGGACCGACTTGATGAACCCCTGGCCTTGCGCCGGCTCCAGGACGCTGACGAATCGGCTCGTCAGGTCCTTGCCCTTGCGGCGGAGGATCAGCGTGGGCATCCAGTAGCGGTCGAGCTTGGCGTCCTCGCTGCGGGCACGGCGGATCGAGGGCGAGCGGCCTGCGAGGACCTGGCAGGTCCCCACCGGCAGGACGTGGGCTCGCAGACGGACATCCCCCGCGGCCAACCGGAACGTCGCCACAAACGGGTCGGACGTCTCGGTGGCTGTGACGTCCCGAACGAAGTCGTAGGCATGGAACCGGTTGCCCTCGACGTCGAGATCGCTCTCGCCCCGATAGGTCCCTCGGCCGCCCCAAGACGGAACCAGCGTGGGGACCTTCTGGTCGCAGGGGATGCTCAACGCGAGCGTCCCGTCCTCGTCGGCGCACCCGTGCAGGAACAGGTCGTGGACCTGGCCACCGACCACGTCGAACACGTCGACCACGTAGTCCTGGCCGTCGCCGGCGTGGACGTGCACGAGTAGCCTGCGATAGGTCTTGCAGCGATCGCTGTATGCGGGTAGGGCATCGACCTCGACGACCTGGACCCTCGGGCCGGTCATGTCCATCAGCAGCAAGTTGCCGTCGCTGGGCTTGGCGGCGTTCTCGGGCTGCGTCAGGTCCTCGATCAGCTCGCCATGCCGCTGCGAGCGTTCGTCGACGACGACGAGATTGTGCGAGGCCGAGTTGATCGTCCAGTTGCGGTACCTGGTGTGCGTGTAGCCGATGTCGCTGAGCAGCTCCTTGCCGTGGGCGAACAGCAGGATGCTGCCGTTGTCGTGGTGCGTGTGCCCATAGCCGCCAGACCAGTTCAGGTGGACCTGGAACTGGTTCGCGCCCGTGCCCGCGCCGAGCACGGCGTGTCCCACCCCCGCCCACAGCCGGGATCGAGATGACTTGGTGGCCCCGTAGTTGCCGGACCACCACGTGTCGTTGATGGGGATCGGCCGGCCGTTGGGGAGCACGAAGGCGCGTGCCACCGCCCTGGCCTTGGCGATCATGGGGATGTCCCGCTCGAGCCGCAGGTTGACGAATCGTTTCTCGCCGGCCGGCGGTTGGGTGTCGGGCGGGTCGGAATAGCCCTTGGCCACCTGGGCGACGCGGGCCATGTTTCCGATGGTCTGCGCGTGGTAGCTCGGCGCGCCCTCGCGCCACCACCCGTCGAAGAAGAACTGCCGCTGCATCAGCATCCTGGCGCGTCGAACGGCCTCGTGGACGAAGGCGGGCTCGCCCAGAACCCGCCCTGCGACGACGAAGTCGGCGTACATGCCCGGCGACATGTTGCCCAGGCTGTCGCGATGTCCCTGCAACCACACCACCGCTGCGCGGAAGAAGTCGTCCTCGATCCGCTTGCGGATGTCCTTGCCGAGCAGGTCGGCTTTCCGATCGAACGCGCCGCTGTTGTAGATCTGATCGTAGCTTCGGATCAGCTTGTCCGGCACATCGCCGTAGGCCCACCAGTAGTACTTCGCAGCGCGATACGGCGTGATCCCCGGGACCGGCGACTTCGTGTCGGCGGGCCAGAACCGGACGGGACGATAGGGGTAGTCGAACCGGATGGCGTAATCGGGGAAGACCTGCGCGAACCGCCCGATGATGATGGCGGCCCGATCGGCGTATTCCTGCTTGCCCGTCAGGGCGTAGAGGTCGCCCAGCAGCCAACCGGCCTGATTGAGATATCCCCACCGCCCGTACCAGCCGCGCGCTTCGAAGAAGAACTGCCGGCCGTCGGGCGACTCGTGGTACCGGTAGACCTGTTTGACCCCGGATGGGGCGATGATCTCGATCTTCTTGTTGGCGGGGAACTTCTCGTTCGGCATGACCATCTTGCAGTACTTGCAGCGGACGATGTTCGGCTCGTCGATGTTCCAGGCGATCTCGTGTTCCTGCGAGCCGGCGTTGCAGTTGGGACAGCCGCAGTAGTAGATGCCCGAGCAGGTCGGTACGAGGTCATACAGCTGCCGCTCGGACAGCTTCATGACCGGCTCGACGGAGCGGATCAGCGACGCGACGCCGCGCTTGGCATGCTGGGGCGGGAACACGGGGTGTTTGACCTCCGCAGCCGCAAGTGCGTCCTGTTCCGTTGCCGCAAACGCGCAACATAGCCAGACCAGCCATACACCGTTCGTCGCGATGCGCATGCCTCGGATCTCCGAAACGGGGTCAAGATCGATGGTGGGCGTCGGTCGAGCGTGCGGCGGCCTCGGGAACGCGCGAATCGGCGCTCAACCCCTAATAGGCGTGTTCGCCGAAGAGCCGCTTGAGCGTTTGCCAACCCCTGTCGGTGAGGTCCTGCCACGCCCGGTCGTCGAAGAAGTCGAACCCGCGCCACTTGTCGGTCATGATTCGCGTCAATTCTACCACCTCGGCGTCGTCGGGAAACAGACGCAGCAGTCGCCGGCCGGTGAACTTCGACGAGAAGCCGATCCGTTTGTAGAGCGTCATGCGTTCGGGGGCGTGCCACTTGGCGTTGTAATTGTGGCGGCTGAATTCCGACCAGTCCTCCAGCCTATCGGGCATCTCGTCTTTGAGCGTCTCGCCGATCTCCGTGCCCGGATAGGGCGTGAGCAGATAGAAGGTGTTGTTGTCTGCCTCGGGGTTGTCGTCCAGGATGCGAAGCGACAGGTCGATCGTGGCCCTCAGATCGTCCAGCGTCTCGTCGGGGAACCCGGTGATGTAGTTGTACCACGCCCGAATGTCGGTCCGGGCGAGGCGCCTGTTGGCCTCGAGGAAGTCGTCCACCGTCTCCCGCTTCTTGATCTGCTCGAGGATCTTGGGCGAACCGCTCTCCAGCCCGATGCCGAAGCGGCGGGCGCCCATCCTGTCGAGGAAGCCGAGGTCGTACTTGAGCAGGGCGTCAGCCCGGACCTGCGCGGCCCAATCGAACCGTCCGTTGATCCGACCGGCCATGTCGTTGAGCTTCTTGGGATTGACCAGGAGGTTCTCGTCCTGAAAGAAGATGCCGTCGAGGCGATACGCCTCGAGCATTGCGTCGATGTGGCGCATGGCGACGTCGACGCTCATCGTCCGCCACCTGCCCTTGCTGATCGCCGGGTTGCAGCAGAACGTGCACTCGTACGGGCAGCCCCGGCTGAACAGGAACGGCAACGATCTGCCCTCCAGGGCGGCGGTGTGGACGTAGGCCTCCACGTCGAGCCGCTCGTAGGGCAGGGGCGGGAGCTCGTCGAGGTCGGGGGTGCCCAGGTCCTCGCCGGTCACGATGGGATCGATCGGCCTGTCGCGCTCCAAGGCCTCGAGCAGGACACGGAAGGTGAATTCGCCATCACCGACGACGACGTAGTCGACCCGCGGGTCCTGCTGCGTCTGTCCGGGCAGGATGGTGGGGTGTATCCCGCCGAACACGGTGGGCAGGCCGCGATCTTTGACCCGCTGGGCCAGGTTCAGCGCGAAGCGGATCTGGGGGCCCGTGAAGATGGAAAACCCGACGCAAAGCGGATCCTGGTCCAGCAATTCGTCGAGTCGTCCCGGTGTTTCGGTCCGCTCGTCGTAGAGGGTGACCTCGTAATCGGGTAGGGCGGCGGCGAGGTACAGCAGCGACAGCGGCGGGTGCAGACTCACCTTCCTGGCGTCTGCCCCGACCCGCGGGTAGACCAGCAAGATCCTTCGGTTGGTCCCCATGGGGCTCGTCTCGACCTCCAGATCGGCGCCTTCGTCCTAAGTGACGGTTCGCAGGGCTTGCGCGCCCGTCTTGACGTCATGATACTCGACCTTCGGTCGGATGGGACCACACGGCGCCCAAATCCGCGCGGGTCGCCAGGGCGGTCGCATCGGTCTTGCCCGGCCATAGTGGGTAGGCTATCGTGCCGGGGTCGACGGGGGTTGTCTGCGTTTGGGGGGCATTGGAGGCGTGGGGTGCGATGAGTCAAGCGAGTACACCGAATCGTCGTGACTTCTTGAAGAAGACGGCCGTGGCCGGCGCGGGTCTGATGACCGCGGGCGCGCAGCGGGCTGCGTCCGCCTCGGCCAGCGATCGGATCAACGTCGGCGTCATCGGCTGCGGGGGCATGGGCAATGCCCATCTCAGCACGCTGCTGAGACTCAGGAAAGACGGGCTGGTCAACATCGTCGCGGTTTGCGACGTGTTCACCAAGCGTTTGGACGCGGCGGCGGCCCGGACCGGGGCCAAACCCTACAAGGTCTGGACGGACGTGATCGCGGCCAAGGGGATTGACACCCTCTCGATCGCCACGCCCGACCACTGGCACGCGCCGATGTGCATCGCGGCGGCCAAGGCGGGCAAGGACATTTACTGCGAGAAGCCGATGACCCACTGGCAGCACCTCGATCTGGCCAAGCAGGTCGTCGATGCCGTCGCCGCCAACAATCGCGTCATGCAGGTGGGCACGCAGTTCATGTCGGACGACGTTTGGGACTTGGCCAAGGCGAACCTCGGCAAGCTCGGCAAGCCCATCCACGTGCAGAGCACGGATTGCCGCAACGGCGCGATCGGATGCTATTCGCCCAAGAGCAACGACCCGGCGGCCGTGCCGGGGAAGACACTCGACTGGGACATGTGGCTGGGTACGGAGACGACCCGGGCACCGAAGCGACCCTACGAGCCGGGGCGGTTCTTCGCGTTCCGTTCGTTCTGGGATTACTCCGGCGGGGTGGGGACGGACTTCTTCCCGCACATCCTGACGCCGTGGGTCAAGGTGCTGGACCTGGGCTTCCCCAAACGGGTGGTGCAGGCGGGCGGTCGGTACTTCTGGGACGACGGCCGCGAGGTCGCCGACATCGTCAACATGTGCATCGACTACGCCGGCGGGCCGACGGTGGCCGTGCTCGCGTCGTTGGCCACCGAGCAGAACCTGCCCTGGCTGATCCGCGGCCAGAGGGCGGCGTTTGAGTTCAGCGGTCCGAGCAGCCCGTTGAAGATCCTCCCCGAGAAGGCCGCCGGCGGCGGCAAGCCGACCGAGATCAAGGGCCAACGCCGCTGGTCGCTCGACAATCACTACCGCGACTTCTTCGATTGCGTGAAGTCGCGCAAGAAGCCCCGCAGCCACGAGGTCTTCGGCTATCGCGTCATGGCCGCCCTGAGCGCCGGCATTCGCAGCTACCGCTCCGGCAAGGCGATGACGTTCGACGAGAAGACGGGCGAAGTGCGTGCACTGTAGGCGCGCCGTCGACGTGCGTGCCGTGCATGGCATGTGACAAGCGCGCAACGCCCCAAGAACACGGGCCCTGCGCACAGGCAGATACGCCCTGTCCCGTAGGGACAGTTGAGAATAGCCCAGGACTTTTGGTCCTGGGAACCGGCGGTTCTCGAGGGACGCAGTCCCGTAGGGACGACTGAAGGACCCATCCCGGTTCAGCCGTCCCTACGGGACTCGGCGCCGTCGTCGCATCCCATTCCCCAGGACTAAAAGTCCTGGGCTATTCTCGCCCGTCCCTTCGGGACTGCTCAACACGACCAAGCACTGTCCCCCACGTCGGGTGTCCACGGGACATCGGGCAGGGGATCGCAACGTCGCATGGCCGACACGATCGAACCACGCCTGGCGGAGCCGCGCGAACGGGGCATCTCGTTCCGTTCGATCATCTTGGCCTGCGCGCTGATTCCCGCCAACGCCTTGTGGGTGGCTGAGATCGAGCTGATCTGGTACACGGGCCATCCGACGTGCGTGTCGTTGTTCTTCAACGTCGTGTTCATCCTCGTCTGGATCGCGCTGGCGAACCTGATCGTCAAACGTTACTGGCCGCACCGGGCCTTCAGCCGGGCCGAGTTGATGACGATCTACGTCATCCTGTGCATCTCCTCGACGCTGGTCAGCCACGACTTCCTGCAGGTCTTCACGCCAATGGTGGCGTACCCGACCTACGCCGCTAGTCCCGAGAACCGTTGGGATGAGTTCATCCTGCCGCACGTTCCGGAGCAGTTGATCGTGACGGACAAGGAGGCTGCGGCGGGTCTGGCCTCCGGCGGCGTGGATCCGTATCAGTGGAAGATCATCCGGGCGTGGGCCCGGCCGCTGGGCTACTGGACGACGTTCATCCTGGCGCTGGTCATCGGGTTGCTGTGTCTGACGGTGATCTTCCGCCAGCAGTGGATCGAGAAGGAGCGTCTGAGCTACCCGGTCATCCAGATCCCGCTGGAGATCGCGAGCGGCCTGGGCAAACTGCTCCGCAGCCGGCTGTTCTGGTACGGATTCACGCTGACGGCGGGCATCGACATCATCAACGGGCTGCACAGCCTCTACCCGAACATCCCCGAGATCCCCATCGCCAACGCGTTCGAGTTCCGTGAGTATCTGGTCCGCCGTCCCTGGAGTGCGATCGGCTATACGGTCATCAACCTGTATCCGTTCGCGATCGGGTTGTGTTTCTTCCTGCCGACCGACCTGGTCTTCTCGTGTTGGTTCTTCTTCGTGGTCTGGAAGGGCGTGGAGGTGGCCAGCGCAGCCGCCGGCGTCCGCGACATGCCGGGCTTCCCGTTCATCCTGCAGCAGACGGCGGGCGGGTACATGGGCTTGGCCCTGATCGCGATCTGGCTGAGCCGGCGGCATCTCAAGGCCGTCGTCTTGAAGGTGCTCGGGCGCGCCGACGCCATCGACGACAGTCGTGAGCCCATCCGCTATCGAACGGCCGTGTTCGGGTTCATTCTGTGCAGTGCGTACCTGGTCGGCTTCGGCATGTGGGCGGGTGCATCCCTTGGTGTCATGCTGGTGTTCTTCGGCGTCTTCTTTTTATATTCGATCGCCATCGCGCGGATGCGCGCGGAGTTGGGCCCGCCCGCTCACGACCTGCATGGGGCCGACCCGGGCCGGCTGATGACCGAGACGTTCGGCAACCGGCAGATGGGCGCGAGCAACATGGCGGTCTTCTCGCTGCTGTGGTTCTTCAACCGTGCGTACCGGGCCCATCCGTCGCCGCACAGTCTGGAGGCCTTCAAGATCGGCGAGCGTCTGGGCCTGCCCAACCGCCGCGTCCTGATCGCCCTGATCGTCGCGGTGGTGGTCGGGCTGCTCGCCAGCTACTGGGCGCTGCTGCACGTGCTGTACGTCAACGGCTACACCACGACGCAGAGCGGCGCGGGGATGGCCTTCGCGACGGAGACCTGGAACCGCATGAACGGCTGGATCCGCGTCGCCCACAAGCCCAACTACCCGGCCGGCATCGCGGTCGTGCTGGGCGTGATCGTCTCGCTCGTCCTGGCAGCAGGTCGGATGCGGTTCTCGTGGTGGTTGTTCCACCCGGTGGGCTTCGCGACCTCGGCGAGCTGGTCGATGGGCAAGCTGTGGTTCTGCATGTTTCTGGGTTGGCTGATCAAGGTGCTCATCACACGGTACGGCGGTGCGCGGGCGTACCGCCGGGCCATCCCGTTCTTTATCGGATTGGTGTTGGGTGAGTTCATGATGATCAGCTTGTGGAGCATCTACGGCGCTGCGAAGGGCGTCCAGGTCTACCACTTCTGGGGATAGAACGCCGACGTGATCGCGAACGAAGACAGACATGCCGACGTCGGACCTGGCCTGGCGCGTCGGTTGCGGTCTGGGTTGGCCTGGACGGTCGCGGCGGGCGCGATCCTGGCGGTGACGGGGAAGCTGTGCTACGAGACATCGCGACCCTTCCCCCCGCCGATCCCCGGTGTCAAGGCGACCGTGCAGGCGGAGATGCCGTTCGACATGGCTCGCATCCGGGGCCACGTCGCGTTCCTGGCCTCGCAGGGCACGCGGCTGGCTGGCACCCCCGGCAACGCCGCCACCGCCGAGTACATCAAGCAGACGCTGCGTCAGGCGGGCATCACCGACATCCGCTCTCAGCCCTTCACGACCGTGACCCCTGCGGTCGGCGACGAGCCCGGCGTCACGCCCGACGTCGAGGCGGCCTCCATCACGCTGCCGGACGGACGGCGTCTGCCCCTGTATCCGCTATGGCCGAACGGGGCCCGGACCTGCCAGACGCCCCCCGAGGGCCTCCAGGGGCATCTCGTCGATGGCGGCAGCGGGTCGCTGGCGGACCTGAGCGGCAAGGACATCAACGGCGCTTTCGTCCTGGTCGACTGGAACTGCGACCGCCAGTGGCAGCACGTTCCCGAGCTCGGCGGCCGGGCCGTCCTGTTCAGGCCCAGCGACACGACCTCCGGCTATCAGGCGCGGTCCAAGGCGCTGACCATCCCGGCGGACATTCCGCGCTTCTACGTTAAGCCGGACCATATCGGTGTGCTCGAGCGCGCGGCGCGCGCGAGGCAAGTCGACACGTCAACACGTCGACACGTCGACATGGGGGGGTCGACGATTCGTTGTTCTATGCGGTGGGGGGCGGTCGAGACGGAGAACATCATCGCGCATCTGCCGGCCAACAGTTCTGCGAGCGGGACGTCGATCAGCGAGGAGGATGACAAGCCGCTGATCTTCCATGCCTACTACGACAGTATCAGTATCGTGCCGCAACTCGCGCCGGGGGCGGAGCAGGCGTGCGGGGTGGCGGCGCTGCTGGATCTGGGGCGTTATCTGGTCAAACGCGAGCGGACGCGCGACATCGTGCTGCTGTTCACCAGCGCACATACGCAGGCGTGCGGCGGGATGCGGGCCTACGTGGCGGAGTACCTCATGCCGCCGCCGACCGGGTCGAAGTTCCGCAAGTTCGCCGAGCCGAAGCAGCCCTGCGCCCTGCTAACGAGCCTCGACCTGACCAGCGGCACACCGCAACTCGGCGTGTTCTGCAAGGGATACTTCTGCCTGCAGCCGGACATCTTCGCGCATCAGTGGTTCGCGCTGTTGGGCCGGACGCTGGCCCAGTACGTCCAACCCGTCGTCGACGCGATCGTGGCCGATCGGCCCGCGGGCCTGGAACCGCAGGACGAGAAGGACAAGCCGGATCTGAATCTGTTCGTCGACGGCATCAACGCCTCGAAGGGCGCCAACTGGTCGACCTACTTCCCGTTCATGGTCGCGTTCGAGACCGAGCTGGCCAACCTGGGCGGCATCTCCGCCGTGACGCTGGCCACCCCGAACGATTCGCGGGATCGGATCGACTCGCCGATGGACACGGTCGACCGCGTGCGCTTCGATCGCCTGGCCATCCAGATGCGGCTGCTCGCCCCGACCGTCGACGCCCTGCTGAACTGGCGAGGGCCCTACGCGTCCAAGAAGCTCGAGAGCCTGTGGACCACGCTGAAGGGCCGGGTCGTCTACCTGCACCCCACGCAGAGCTACGTGCCCGACTTCCCGCTGCCCAACGCCCTGGTGGTCCTCAAGAACTACAGCGCCGTGTGGAACCAGGTCGGCGTTCGGGCGATCCCGATGCTGCTGACCGACCAGAAGGGCGCATTCGAGATCGGCGGGCTGCTGCACCAGCGCTGCGGCGGGTACTGGCGGTCGGAATACGACGTCGAGGCCTTCGGCGTCGACCCCAACACGGGCGCGATCACGTACGCCAACAACCGATCGGCCATGACGCTCAAGGATTATCCTTGCACCGTCCTTCTGGACGAGGAGGTGCGGAGCGTCAACGTGGTCGTGTTTCCCTGCATGGGCACGACGCTGTACGGCTTGACCGAGCCGCGGGAGTATCTGCCCCTGTGGAGCGTCGAGATCTTCGACGCGGCGACGAACAGCCCGCCGTTCCGCTACGGATACAGCTGGCCCGATCCGGGTCAGTACGGCAACTGGGAGACGGCCACCACCCTCTTCGCCCCACCGGACACGACGCTCCGGCTGGGGTTGGGGACCAGTCCGGTCGGCTTCCAGATGGTCCTGACGAACGCCCGACCGGACAACGCCCTGGGCGACGGGTTCGACATCCGCCAGCTCGCGACGATCCGGGCCATGGCGCTGCAGGGCGCCGGCGACATGTGGGCGCTGACCCAGGAGCGCTTCGACAAGCTGCATCGGTACGGCGTGCGCAATCCGCGGGCCGAGCGACTCCACGCCGAGGCGGGCGAGTTTCTCGACCAGGCCCGCGAGGCGTTGGACCGCCACGACTACGTCGGCTACCGCATCGCGGCGGAACGCGCCTGGTCCTCCGAGATCAAGGCCTATCCCGAGATCCTCAGCGCCGCCAACGACATGGTGCAGGGCGTGATCTTCTACCTGGCCCTGCTGTTGCCGTTCGCCTACGCGATGGAGCGCCTGCTGATCTGTGCGCCCACCATTCGCGGCCGCATCATCGGCATGCTGAGCATCTTCGTGGTGGGTTTTCTGGTGTTGGCGGTGGTGCATCCGGCGTTTCGGTTCACGCTGACGCCGGCGCTGGTGTTGCTGGCCTTCGTGATCCTGGCGTTGGTGGTGACCGTGAGCATGCTGGTGTGGAGCAAGTTCGATGCGATGCTGCAGGAGGTTCGGACGGCGCGTCTGGGCATGCACGAGGCCGACGTCAACCGTGCGGGTGCGGCCGTCAGCGCGTTCGACCTCGGGCTGAGCAACGTCCGACGGCACCGCCGCCGGGCGATCCTGACGGCTACGACGGTCGTGGTCGTGACGTTCACGCTGCTCAGCTTCACGTCGATCACGCCCACGCTGGCGGTCCGCGGCGCCCGGTACTTCCTGGGCGAGCCGTCGTATTCGGGCCTGCTGATCCGCGACCGGAACTGGTTCCCCCTCAGTCGGAAGCGCTACAAGGCCTTCCTTCGCGAGATGGGCGGGCACGCGCCGGTGGCGGCGCGGGCGTGGTACGAGTCGCCCATGGTCGGCGAGTTGACTCGGATCGAGGTCCGGCGACACACCTCACCGCCGCGGCTGTTCGTGGCCCGTGCGCTGGTCGGCATGACCGCCAACGAGCCGAACGTCACCGACATCGCCAACAAGACGATCGTCGCCGGGCGGTGGTTCAAGGATGATCAGGAGACGGGCATCCTGCTTCCGCAGCGAATGGCCGAGCGGCTCGGCCTGCGTGCCGAGGGCGGCCAGATCGTGACCGTTGACCCCGAGGTCGGCCTGGTCGGTTCTGCCACGGGCCCGGTGAGTTCGCGTCCGTCGGCTGGGCCCCCGACCGTGGAGATCTACGGTCGGAAGCTGCCCGTCATCGGCATCTTCAACGAACGGAAGTACGACGACATCCTCGACCTCGACGGCGAGCCGCTCACCCCCGTCGACCACGTCTTGATGGCCGAGAAACGCCGCACCGAGATCCTGCAGGACGCCGAGCAGATCGAGGAGTACATCCATTTCACCTGCGACGCCGTGCCGATCGTCCCGCTGCGGCTGGCCCTCGACCTGGGCGGGTCGATCCGCAGCATCGCGACGCACCTGCCGCCCGATCAGGTGCACCCGTGGACCCAGCAGCTCAGCCGGCGAACCGACCAGACGATGTTCGCCAACCTCGGCGGAGACGTGCGGCTGTTCAGCACGGTCTCGCGGACGCAGTTCGGCGGCGTCTGGTCGGCGGCGGTGCCGATGGCCATTGGGTGTCTGATCGTCCTGTCGACCATGCTCGGCGCGGTCTACGAACGGCAGCGCGAGATCTTCATCTGCAGCAGCGTCGGGTTGGCGCCCAGCCACGTGTCGAGCCTGTTCCTGGCCGAGTCGTGCGTGTACGCGATCCTGGGCGCCGCGCTCGGGTATCTGCTCGGCCAGGCGCTGACCAAAGTGCTCATGACGCTGGGGCTGTTGACGGCGCTGAGCCTGAACTACTCGGCGATGTCGGCGGTGCTGGTGACCATGGTCACGATGCTGGTCGTCGTGGCGACGACGATCTACCCGGCGCGGGTCGCGTTTCGGGCGGCCATGCCCGAAGAGCCGCAGGCCCGAAAGGACGGGGCGAAGACCGGCGGCGATCGTTTCGTGCTGGATCTGCCGTTCCTCGCGTCGGCCGAGCACCTCGACGGCGTGCAGGCCTATCTCTATGAGTTCCTCGACGCCCACGCTGACGTCTGGATCGGCAAGCTGAGCGTCGATCGGCTGCATGCCTGCCGACGCCAGTTCGATGGCGCCGTCATCCCCGTGTTGGAGTTTCGCAGTTGGCTCGTGCCGTTCGATCTGGGCATCAGCCAACACGTCGAGATCGGCGCGGTCTACCGACCCGACCACCACGCGTTTCAGTATCAGCTGATCGCCACGCGCAGCAGCGGCGACTACCAGAACTGGCGCCGGCTGAATCCGCACTTCCTCAAGATCATCCGCAAGCAGCTCCTGCTGTGGCGAATCCTCTCGCCCGAAGAGAAGCAGCGCTACGTCGACCGCGGCCCGCGGGTCTTCGGGCACACCCTCGAGGTGGGCCAGCCCGTCGACGGGCCCGACGCGGAGGACGGCACCGGGCCGGTAGGTCCGCCCGTCTTCGGAGGTCCCACTCCGTCGCCGGCAGGAGGTGCGATTTGAGTCGGGCACCTCAGGGCGATGCTCTGCCTCCCCTCTCGGACCCGAACGAACCGTTCGTGGACGGGTTCAATCGCCGGACCATGCTGGGCGGGCTGTTCGTGGCCCTGGTGATGATGCCGGGCACGATCTACCTGGGACTCGTCGCGGGCAAGACGCTGGGCCCGGCGGCCGAATGGGTCACCATCATCCTGTTCGCCGAGGTCGCCCGCCGCAGCTTCTACACGCTCAAGAAGCAAGAGGTGTTCGTGCTGTTCTACGTGGCGGCCACGTTGAGCGCGTCGTCGCTTGTCCTCGGCGACTACCAGCTCGCCGGCGGGCCGTTTACGGGACTGATCTGGAACCAGTATCTGGTCCAGTCGCCGGAGATGGGGGCCATCTCCGACCAGATCCCCGCGTGGGTCACGCCGCGGGCCACCTCCCCGGCCATCCAGCACCGCACGCTGCTCCACACCGACTGGCTGTGGCCGATCCTGCTGGTCCTGGCCGGTCAGATCCTCGGTCGGATGAACTGGTTCGGACTGGGATACATCATGTTCCGCATCACCAGCGACACGGAGCGGCTGCCGTTCCCGCTCGCGCCGATCGCCGCTGAGGGTGCGACCGCCCTAGCCGAGGCCACGACCAAGGAGGAATCGTGGCGGTGGCAGGTCTTTTCGACGGGAGCGGCGCTCGGCCTGGTGTTCGGGGCGATCTACGTCGTGTTGCCCGTGATCACCGGCCTGGTCATGACCAAACCGCTCATGCTGCTGCCGATTCCGTTCGTGGACTTCACGCAGAACACCGAGAGCCTCTTTCCGGCCGGGCTGATCAGCATCAGCTTCGATCTGATTCTCGTCATTACGGGGATGATCCTGCCGTTCCCCATGGTCGTGGGCATGTTCATCGCGTGCATGCTGACGTCGTTCGTCTTCAACCCCATCTTGCACCACGCGGGGATGTTCCCCCATTGGGAGCCCGGTACGCGGCTGATCCCCACGCAGATGACGCTGGGCTTCGACTTCTACCTGAGCACGAACATCGGCGTGGCGATGTCCGTCGCGCTGCTCGGCATTGGCCGGATCCTGCTCGTCTTCAAGCGGGCTGCCTCACGCCGCCGCCGCACCGCCATGCCCGACCCGCGCGAGCCGATCGGCAACGACCGACGTCCCAGCCGCGAGCGCGGCGACATCCCCATCTGGGTGGCCGCCCTGCTGTTCATCACCGGCACGTGCGGCTACATCTACCTGTGTCACCTCCTCGTGCCCGATTTCAGATTGTGGATCGTCATCGCGTTCGGGCTCCTCTGGACGCCCATCAACTCCTACGTCTCCGCCCGGATGATCGGCATGACGGGCGCGCCGTTGGCCGTGCCGTTCCTCAGGGAGGGCTCGTTCCTGCTGAGCGGCTACGAAGGCGTGGACATCTGGTTCGCGCCGATCCCGCTGACCGACTACGGCCCCATCGCCCAGCGATTCCGCGAGCTCGAGCTGACGCGGACCAAGTTCACCAGCATCATCAAGGCCGAGCTGTTCATCGCCCCGCTCAGCCTGATCGCCAGCTTCCTGTTCTGGGCGTTCTTCTGGCACCTCGGCCAGATCCCGTCGGCCGACTACCCTTACACCGCTCGCATCTGGCCCGTCCACGCCCGCGCCCAGTTCCTGTTCTACACCGCCACGGTCGAGGAGAACCCGATGCTGCTGGAAGCCCTCAAGCCGTGGCTGATCGGCTGCGGCCTGGTGGGCGGGATGACCTTCTACGGTGTGTGCGCGCTGGTCGGCCTGCCGATCACGTTCTTCTACGGTTTCATCGGCGGCACGGGCGCGTTCTTGTACGGCGGGGTCAGCATGTTCATCGGGGCCATGTTCGGGCGATACTACTTCGCCAAGCGATTCGGCCCGGAGCGCTGGCGGCGCTACGTCCCGGTCGTCGCCGCGGGGTTCGCCTGCGGGATGGGCCTGGCCGGCATGGTCTCGGTGGCCTGCGCCCTGGTGGCCAGGTCCGCGTCGGTCCTGCCGTTCTGACTGCGGTAGGATCACCCGCGCGTCGCGGCTGTACATCGCCTGTGTCGATGAGGACGAAAGGACCGCCATGACGGAAATCGACAGACAGCGTTTTGCATCCATGGCCGAGGCGTACGACGCGATGGCGCCCTATCTGCTGCCGCAGTACGCGTTTCTCCAGGAGGAGATGCTGAGGCTGGCGGAGCTTGACGCGCTGGCCCATCCCATCGTCGTCGACTTGGGGGCAGGCAGCGGCCGGTTCCTCGAAAGGGTCCTCGAAAGAAACGCGAGAGCGACTTGCTACTGGATGGATTCGTCCCACGACTTCTGCGGCGTCGCCAGGCGAAGGCTGGCGCGGTTCGACGAGCGCGTCGTCTTTATCGAGTCCGCGCTCGAGGACGCTTGGGAGGCGGACGTGGACGGCCCGGTCCACGCGATCTTCTCGATGTCGGCCATCCACCATCTGGAGAGCGACGACAAGCGGAGGCTTTACCGCAGGTGTTTCGATCTGCTCGTGCCCGGTGGCTGGTTCGTCAACACGGATGAGATGCAGACGATGTACCGCGACGCCTATCTGGCCAGCCTGCACCATTGGGTCAGACACGTGGACGACAGCAGAGAGGTCATCCCCGCCGATCTCCTGGAGTCCTACGAGCAGTGGCAGGGCCACTTCGACCGCTGGAAGAAACGAAACATCGAGCAGGCCGATGCCCCCAAGACGAAGGGCGATGACCTGCACGAGGGGTTCATCGAGCAGATGACGTGGCTGAGCCAGATCGGCTTTGAGAACGTGGACGTGTTCGTGAAGCACCACCTGTGGTGTTCAGTCGGCGGACGCAAGCCCGCATGACCGACGCATGCGTCCGTCCACAGTGCCCCGCGAATCCGTTCGCGGCGAGTAGTAGCCTGTCCCCATAGCCCCCACAGTGCCGAGTCTTGCTCCTTGATGATAGGGGCGATAGCCCGGGTACGCAGAAGCGTGTAGAATGAAGCATGTTCCTGCTTCTCGCGCCTCACTTGCGACGCGAAAGGAGAAGAGGGCGATGCCCATGATCGAGCCGCCGATCGAGGAGATTGTCCGCAAGATCGCGGAGGCGTTTGGGCCGCGGCGGATCGTGATGTTCGGCAGCCGGGCACGAGGAGATACCGACCCGGGTAGCGATCTGGACCTGATGGTGGAAATCGATACCCACGACCCACCGGCGGAGCGCGTTCGGGCGATAGACGCGCTGTTCGGACTACGTCGGTGGGCGATGGACTTGGTCGTGTACACGCCGGAGGAACTCGAGCAGCAGCGCCAATATCGCAACTCGCTCGTGCAGGTGATCGAGTCGGAAGGCAAGGTGTTGTATGAACAACCCGGATGATCCGCGAACCTGGATCACCAAGGCCGAAAACGACTTGCTCAACATCCGCAACAACCTCCTTGCTGAGCGGGTTCCGTGGGATACGATTTGCTTCCACGCGCAACAGGCGGCGGAGAAGGTGCTCAAGGCGTTCGTGGTCTCCCGGGGCCACGCCGCCAACCGCACGCATGACTTGGTGGCTCTGCTGGCCGACGCCGTTGCGGACGGCGGGGCGCTCGACGTGCTGGAATCGGATTGCCGGCTGCTTGCGCCCTACGCGGTGATGCTGAGGTACCCGGGCGCGCCCGGCGAGCCGTCGGAGCAAGAGGCCCGCCAGGCCGTTGCGGCGGCCGAACGGATCTACGAGCAGGTCCAAGCAGCTCTCGAGTAGCAGCCGGTTGCCCCCACCGATAGCCCGGATTGTGTGGTCAGGTGACGCGGATAGTAGTTGGCTGTGTTCGTCGGTGCCGAGAAGTAGGCTGTCCCCACAGCTCCTCCGTCTTGCTCCCGCCCGATGCCCCCCGTTACCATCGCGGCACGATGCTCATGCATTTGAAGTGGCGAACAGTATTCGCTGCCTTCGCCGCGACAACGGGCCGATGCTTCAGGAAGTTGTGTCCCTGGCAGAAGATGCCTGCCCCCTTTCTTCGGTTCAGGGATTGAGCAGCGAATGAAGGCCAGCCGACGATCCAGCCTGCTTGCCGTTTTGACGCTCGTCTCGCTTGCGGCGGGGGTCGCGGGTCTCGTTGCGTGGCGGAGTCTTCGCGACGCGTCCATTCCGTTTCTGAGCGCCCGTTCGCCGGCCGCGTGGATCGTCTATGCCATGCCGTGGCAGCTGACGGCCCGGCAGGTCAAGGAGCGTCGGGTTCGATTCCGAACGGAGTTCGATCTGCCATCGGAGCCGGGATCGGGTTCCATCCGACTCCGCGCGTTTCGCGGGTACACGCTGTGGGTCAATGACGCGAAGATCGGCGGCGTTCGAGACCTGGCTGCCTCCTGGAAACGCGTTCAGGAACACGGCGTCGCGAGCGCCCTTCGATCGGGACGAAACGAGATTCAGGTCGAGGTGACCCACAACACCGGCCCGCCGGGCCTGTGGCTGGTCCTGCAGGCCGATGAGACGACGGTCAGCAGCGACGGTCAGTGGCAGGCCCGAATCGATGGCGGCGATTGGACGCCCGTCCGACTGGCCACCGAGCCGATGGCGCACCCGATCACGCAGACGTCGCCGAGCGTGGCTGACGGATGGCGCGAGGCGTGGCCGCTCGTGACGGTGTGGACGGCCGTTGCCGTTGGTGTGGCCGCCGCAGTTTGCTGGATCCGCCGTCGCCGACGTCCTGATGGGGATGACACGCCGCGGCCCTGTCGACGCACTGAGCTGGCCTTCCTGGGCTTGGTCACGCTGCTGTGGTTGCTGCTCTGCGCGAACAACCTGTACCGACTTCCGCCGGTCGTCGGCTTCGACTCGCCCGCACATCTCGACTACATCACTTTCGTACAGACGCACCAGAAGCTGCCCCTCGCCAGCGACGGGTGGGAGATGTACCAGCCGCCGCTCTATTACGTCCTCAGCGCATGCGCCATCCCCCTCGGACGCGCCGCCGACTGGGCGGACGCCGAGACCGCCGTGCCCAAGCTGATCAGCATGCTCAGCGGACTTCTGCAGGTGGTCCTGGTCTGGTGGGTCTTGCGGATCATGTTTCCCGATTCGGTGCGGGCGCGATCCGCCGGCCTGATCCTGGCCGCCGCCATGCCCATGAACCTGTACATGTCCCAGTACCCGTCCAACGAATTGATGTCGGTCGCTCTGGTGACCGCGTCGGTGGTCTTGGCGCTGCGGATCTGCCGCGACGAGGCGGCGACGTGGGGGCGGTATGCGATCTTGGGCGGTGTGCTGGGTCTGGCGATGTTGGCCAAACACACGGCCTTTTTGGCCGTGGTCGTCGTCTTGACTGTCTTGGCCGGCCGCGTGGCGGGCGGCGGCGTTCGCAGGTGGCGAGGGGTGTTCGCCGGCGTCGGCGTCACCGCGGTGACGTTGCTGCTGGTGGCCGGATGGTTCGCTTACCGCAATTGGTCCCATTTCGGCAATCCCCTCGTCGGCAACTGGGATCCGGTCAGCGGCAACGCCTGGTGGCAGGACCCGGGCGTCGGGACGTCGGCCTACTACCTGCGATTCGGCCGGTCACTGACCGAGCCCTTCCACAGCTGTCTGTACTCCTACGGCGACGGCATCTACTCGACCGTCTGGGGCGAAGGCATGTGTGCGGGCATTGCCGACGTCCGGTTCCGCCCGCCGTGGCACTACGACCTGATGGCCGTCGGATTCTCCCTGGCGTGGTTGCCGACCGCGCTGATCGCCGTGGGCCTGGTCGCCGCCGTCGTGCGATGGATCCGACGACCCGAGCCGACCTGGGCGCTCCTGGTCGGACACGGGCTGCTGGTGGGCTTCGCCGTCTTCTACATGACGCTCAAGCTGCCCTACTACGCACAGGCCAAGGGATTCTACGGCCTGACGGCCATGGCGTGTTTGTGCGTGCTCGGGGCGTGGGGGTTCGATTGGGTCAGCCGGGGCATCGGGCGGTTGGGCGTGGGGCTGTGGATCGCACTGGCCGTGTGGGGCCTCAACGCATACGCCTCGTTTTTCGTCTGGCCCGTCGACGCCCAAACGCACTACAACCTCGGCCACGTCTTCGGCTACCAGGGCAAGTCCGACCGCGGCATCGAGCACTTCCGCCAGGCGGTCCGCAAGGACCCCGATCTCATCGATGCTTACGCCCCGCTCGGGGGCCTGCTCAGCAATCTCGGCCGGTACGCCGAGGCCCGTCAGGCCTGGCAGGACGGGCTCGGGCGCGATCCGAACCACCTCGAGCTGACAAACAACCTGGCTTGGCTGTTGGCCACGTGTCCCGACGCAACGGTCCGCAACGGCCCGGCCGCCCTGAAGCATGCCGAGCGTGCATGCGACGCAACCGGACACGAGAATCCCTTCGCCCTCGATTCCCTCGCCGCCGCCCAGGCCGAGAACGGGCAGTTCGACCAGGCCGTCAAGACCGTCGAACGCGCCATCGAGCTGGCCGGCTCGCAAGGCCACCACAACGCCCTGTCCGGCATGCGATCGCGCTCGGCGATGTACGAAGCCGGTCGCCCTTATCGAGGGCCCACAGCCAACGCCGCACGGACTGAAGCGCCGAACTCCGGACCTTAAGGAGCCCCCCATGACGCGCCGCGAACGCTACATGACGATCCTGAGCAAGGGCAAGGCGGACACCATCACCTGGGCGCCCAACTTCGACCACTGGCTGAACGTCAACCGCGCCAACGACACCGTCCCGGATGAATTCAAGGGAATGAGCCGAAACGACATCGTCCGCGCGGTCGGCGGGACGATCTGGGCGCGGACGGGCGTCATCCGCTCGGAGCAGCCCAACGTCCGCGTCACGCAGCATGAAGACCCAGGCAAGAGCATTCGGACGGTCTATGAAACGCCCGTCGGCTGCGTCGAGACGCTGCAGCAGTACGCGACCGACCTGACCCGCGCGCTGTTCCTCAAGGAGCACATGATCAAGCGCGTGGAGGACATCGAGGTCGTCAAGTTCATGGCCCAGGACACGCAGTACACGCTGGACGTCGAGCCGTTCCATCGATGCGAGGAAGAGGTGGGCGACGATGGGGTCTCGTTGGTGGGCCTGCCGATCTGCGTTCCCTTCATCCAGTTCGGCAAGACCGACGCCGGTTGGGTCCAGGGCGTCTATCTGTGGTACGACCATCCGCGCGAGGTCGAGGAACTCCTGGAGGTCTACTCGGACAAGAGCGCCGAGTCCGCCAGGCTGCTCGCCGCCAGCCCTGCCAAGATTATCCACAGCGGCGACAACATGGACGAGCTGACCATGCCGCCGGACCTGTTTGCCAGGTACGCCGTTCCTTATTACCAGCGGATCGCCGAGATCCTCCATGAGGGCGACAAGATCTTCGAGGTGCACTGGTGCGGCCGGACCCGGCGGCTGCTGCCGCTCGTGCCGGGCACGGGCATCGACGTGGTCGAGTCGATCGTGCCCGTCCCGATGTCGGACCTGACGGTGGCCGAGGCCCTCGAGGTCTTGCAGGGCAAGGTCGTTTTGCAGGGAGGCATCCCGTCGATCCTGATGTGCGAGCAGGGCGGCACGCGCGACGACCTGAGGCGGTACGTGGCCGACCTGCTCCGCACCGTCCCGATCGGCGAGTGGTTCGTGATCGGCATGAGCGACAACGTCCCCCCCGACGCGGACTTCGATCGGGTCCGCATCATCTCCGAGATGGTCAACGCTCTCGAGCCGACCGGCGCGAACTAATCGTACGTGCTTCGTGTCCCTCGATTAGCCCCGCCGCGTGCGGCGGGCAAGGGGCCGCACGCGGCCCCGCTAAAAGCAGTTGACCGTAGACACTCACCATCGTGTGCGCCTCGAACTGCTCGCCAAACACGTGCTGGGGTCCGGCACGCAGATGTCGTCTTTGCCTCACTGCGGACTTCGCCGGCTTGTCTGGGACATTCGGTAGCAGGGGGGCGTTGGGAGGGCTACACGCGTGCGGCGGCGACGCAGTTTCTGCCCCGGGACTTGGCGGCGTAGAGGGCGGCGTCGGCGCCGCGGATGAATTCGGCCGGCCGGGTCTGACCGTCGTAGCGACAGACCCCGACGCTGATCGTGATCGGAATGTCGATTCCCTGCCACCGGCAGGGAAGACCGGCGACGGCCGCCGCCAACCGATCGGCGGCGTGATGGGCCTGCTCCAGGGAGGTGTTGGGCAGGATGACGGTGAACTCGTCGCCCCCGTATCGGCAGGCAATATCGATCTCCCGGATGGTCGAGCGGATCCGTTCGGCCACCTCTCGGATCACCGCGTCACCGGCAAGGTGTCCGTAGGTGTCGTTGACGTCCTTCAGCCCGTCCATGTCGATCATAACCAGCGACAGCGCCGTGCCATACCGCCGGGCCCGCATGATCTCGCCGCCAAGCATCGGCGCGAAGGAGCGTCGGTTGACGAGGCCCGTCAGGCTGTCCGTCCGGGCCTGCTCCTGGACTTGTTGGAACAGCTTGGCATTGCTCAGGGCGACGCCGATCAGGCTGCATGTCGGGCCGATCAGGCCGACGAGCTGCGTGTCGAACCCGGATGGCCCGGTCGGGTCTGCCAGGTTGACGATCCCCTTTAGCCTCTCGCCGACCAGGATAGGGGCGAGGATGCAGGCCTCGGTTCGGTAGGTGTCGGCATGGGGACGTTGGACGTCCTGTCCGAGGAGCGGGGGGGCCTCCTGCCAACTGCCGACCACGATGAGCCGTCGGGCCTTGGCCGCCCGGATGATGGGCTGACGCTCGTGGAGGCCCAGCTCGATCCGCTCGTCAATGGGGTAGGGATGGATCTTGCCGGCGAGGATCAGGCAGTCGCCGCGATCGTCGACCTCGTACAGACTCGCCAGCCGGGCGCCGAACCAGGTGGAGAGCTGCTCCAGGCTGGTTTGGACAATCTGGGAGTACTCGAACGTGGCGATCCGCTGGGCAAATTCGCCCACCTGCCGCGCCCAGACAAGCCCGCGGTCGGCGCCACGCCCCACTGTTTCCTCCGCCGCCCCAGGGCGTGAGGGCTGGCGATTGGTGTTCTTATCGCCGGTGATGATCCTCTGTAAATTCTTTTCTAGACGGGCTTTAGGTAGGAATCTCCCTGCGCTGAACCCGGAGGGGTCGTCGGCGGAAGGCCGTTCCTCACTGGCGGTGACGATGATCTGGGCTGCGAGGGCCTGGATTTTGGCCTGCCAATCGCCACTCTCGTTGCCGATATAGTCCAGATCTGCCACGATCCAGTCGTTCAGGCCCAGGCCCGGGGGGATGCGATCCGGGTGCAGCGCGCGACGGGCCGGTCGGAGGTGGTCCGTCCGGGCGGCCACGGTCTGGCAGGCCCGGATGACCTCGTGGTCGTCGCTGATCACAACGAGTTGAGATCGTCGCGCAGGCACGGCGGGCTCCTGGGAGAGGCCGTTGTGGACCCGCGTCTCTCCCCCGGCGAGAAGCCATACTTAAGTCGTTATCGGTCTGCAGGGAGGGGGAGTCAAAAATTCCGGACGAAATGCCGATGATACCTGGTGGCGGTTGATCGTGACCGCATGCAGGCAAGTGTGTTATCGCCGCAACGCCAAGGGGCGGGAGTTGCCAAATCGGTCTCGCCATCGACCGAGTCGCTGGCCGATAGATGTAGTGTAAGGCTTGTCGGGTCGGTCGTGCCGGATAGGCAGCACGTCGTCACTTGCCGCTGACCCACGCGGTAGACCAAGCCCCAACGATCGCCGGGGTGCCCAGCCGCCGGGCTGGGCCGCGAAAGAGCGGGAGCCCATTCGGGCCCAGGACGTTGGCTCGATTGGGTCGCGCCGCCTTGTCAGGAGGACGAGGCAGGCAATGCTCAGGACGGGCGCAGCCAGTTCGCTCAACCAGTTCAAGCAGACGCTCTCCAATCGATGGCAGATGCCGTTGCTGGGCGTGTCGCTTGCGCTGTTGGCCATGGCCGTTCTGCGGGTCATGCCGCCGGAGCCCGCCCCTTCCTTCCAACAACGACTCGACCAGATCGCCGCCCTGCAGCGCGGAGGGTTCCTCACCGAGGCGGCCGAGACGATCAGGGGGCTCCTGGACGAAGAAGGGCTGGCCAACGAGGAGCGCGGGGCCCTGTTCCGGGCAATGGCCGAGACGATCTACCTGTCAGAACGTCCCCGCCAGCATCACGAGCCAAACAATGCCGAGCGGATCATCCGCAACCACAACCAGTCGCAGGCGCTGGGACTGGCCGCCACGCCCGGGGTTCATGAGCAGCTAGGCGCGGCGTACCAGTGGCTGGGCGCGCCCGACGAGGCCATCGCCCAGTTCCGCAAGGCCATCGCCGGCGGCGGCGAACGGTCAAGTCGGCTCCGACGCGAGATTGTCGAGCTGCTCCGAGAGAGCAGGGGGGGGCCGGAGGAGAACATCGAGGAGGACTTGGCCGGCATCCTGGACGACGAAGGGGCGGACCCGAAGGATCTGCTCTGGGCGGTCGAGCAGCGGGTGGATCTGCTGATTGCCCGAGATGGATTAGGCGAGGTCGAGGAACTCCTCGATCGGGCCGAGCCGCGTCTGGCCCGGGCCGGGCTGGGCCGCGAGGTCCAGTATCTTCGAGCTCAGTTGAGCCATCTCAATGGCGAGGCGGACCAAGCCGAGCGGATCCTGCTGGATCTGCGAAACAAGCTGGTGGACCACGAGGAACTGGCGGCCAAGGTTGGCTGGTTGCTCGGGCGCGTGCACTTGGGGGACGGCCGACCTCAAGAGGCGTTGGCGGTGTTCCAGGAGGTCACTCGCTGTCAGCCCTCGGGGGAGTACTTCCTGGCCAGCCGGCTCGGCATGGCGGAGTCTCTCGCCGCTCTGTACCACATCGACGAGGCCGCCGACGTCTACGAAGAGGTCGCCGGCCTCGCCGCGAGATACGCGGACGGTCGCGTCGTGGATCGCGACGCGATCCGTGCGAGCCTGACGAGTCTGTATGCGGTCCTCCGCAAAGAGGGACGGCTAGACGCGGCGCTTCGCTTCCTTCGACTCGCCGCGGCCCTTGCCCCGCCCGGCAAGCAGGAGGTGCAGGCCAGGAACCTCCGCGATCTGGCGGAGCTCTACGCCGCCATCGGCGAGGAGCGCTTGGCCAGGGCGACGGCGAGCCATCCGACGACGGAATCCCCGGCGACGACGACGGCGCCCGCGACGTCGGAGAAGCGAGACGATGCGCTTTCGAGCGCCCATGAGGCGTTTCAGAAGGCCGCCGAAGCTTACCTTCAATTGTCCCGCCTGCAGGTGACGACGCCGGCCCGATCGTCGGAGGCGGCTTGGTTGGCGGCGCGGTATCTCGACAAGGCGAATCTGCCGAGCCGACTGATCGCGGTCCTGGAGGATTTCCTGGTCACCTACCCCGACAGCGCCAGGCTGCCCGAAGTCCTGTATGCCCTGGGGGAGGCGTCTCAGTCGGAGGGGCGATACCGGCAGGCCATCGACCGGTACGCTCAGAATCAACGACGGTTCCCCCGGACGCCAGCGGCCATGCGATCCCTGGTGCCGATGGCACAGTGTTTCATGGCGCTGGGCCCGGCGTCCTATCCGGCGGCGGAGAAGGCGCTGTTGACGATCGTGGAGCAGCCGGCCGTCTCGGGCCGGTACGATCCGGCGGCGTTGGAGTATCGCGAGGCCCTGTTCGTCCTGGGAGATCTCTACGATCGTTGGGGAAAGTCCGCCAAGGCGATCTCGCGGTTGGAGGAGTTCCTGGAGCGGTATCCCCGCGACACGCGGGTCACACAAACGCGGTTCGTGCTGGCGAACGGGTACCGGAAGAGCGGGTTGGCCCTCCTGACTGCGCGTGGTCAGGCGGCAGGTGCGCACGGTGGGGACGTGGCGCGATCTGGCCGGGCCCGACTGGGTCGCGCCGAGTCGCTGTTTTCCGAGGTCATCCGGACGTTGGAGGGCAGGCCTTACAACGCGCTTCAGCCCATCGAGCAGCGCTATCTCAAGTACAGCTATATGTACCGGGGGGACTGCGCGTTCGACCTGGGGGCGTATGAGCGTGCCCTGGCGCTGTATGAGGAGGCCGCCCGACGCTTCCGTCGCGACCCGGTCTGTCTGTCGGCCTACGTCCAGATACTCAATTGCTATCAACGGTTGGGCAGGGACGCCGAGGCCCGTGCGACGGTGGAGCGGGTCAAGTGGCTGCTCAAGAGCATCCCGGCGGACGGGTTCGAAGGGACCTCCGGAGATCAGGATGCCGCCGCGTGGCAACGGTTTTTCGATTGGCTAGAGGAATCAGGCCTGTTCAAGGGCGAGACAGGATGATGGAGGACTGATGATGAGCGAGAAGACCGATGGGCTGCCGGACGCCAACGAGCGAAGCACCCGGCTGATCGAGTTGCTCGAAGAGCAACGCGGGTGCTACATGGAGTTGAAAGGACTCGCCGAGCGGCAGCGACGGCTGATCACCGATCAGGACCCCGAGGCTTTGTTGAAGCTGCTCGCCGAGCGCCAGGGCCTGGTCGATCGGCTGAGCGAGCTGAACAAGGCGCTTCAGCCGTTCCGGCAGGAGTGGGCGAACACCTACACGCAGATGAAGTCGGATCGGCGCCAGCACGTCCAGCAGGTCCTGGACGATATCAACACGTTGCTGGGCTCGATCCTGGTGACCGACGCGGAGGACAGCCGCTTGCTGGCGGCGAGCAAGGAAGGTGTCCGGCGCCAGATCGCCGAGACGGCGACGGGGCGGCGGGCCAATTCGGCTTACGCGACGCAGGCGTATCAGGCTGCGGGTACGGCCACCCAAGGCCGCGAGGCGTGAGACATGAGCAGTGAACCGGTCTGCTTGACGCCGCGGGAGCGAGAGCTGGGCGCGATCGTCCTTCAGTACAACGAAGTGACGGAGCGTTTGAAGGCCTCGCATGAGCAGCTGTTGTCCGAGGTGGGGAGGCTTCGCGAGGAGTTGGCCCACAAGAACCGGGAGCTGGAGCGTCGCGAGCGGCTGGCGGCGCTGGGCCACATGGCCGCCGGCCTGGCGCACGAGATCCGGAATCCTCTCGGCAGCATCCAACTGTTCGCGTCGCTGTTGGGACGTGACCTGGTCGATTCGCCCAAGCAGTTTCAGCTCGTCGAGAAGATCAGTCGGGCGGTTCACCTGCTCGACGGACTGGTCAGCGACGTCCTGACGTTCGCCAAGCCCTGCGAGCCGCAGCGAAACGAGGTGGTTTTGGGCAGGATCGTGGATGAGGTCGTCGAGTTGATGGCCCCCAGGCTGCAGCAGGCCCGCGTCGAGCTCCGCGTAGACGACGACTGCCACCGAATCAGACTCTGGGCCGACGACAGACAGCTCCATCAGATCTTGCTCAATACGCTGATGAACGGGCTGGAGGCCGCCGGCGACGATGCCGGGGACGGCGACCGGAAGGGCTGGGTTTCCCTGTCGGCCCGGCTGGCGGGAGACGCGGATGAGGACGTGGTGCTGACCGTCGCCGACAGCGGGCAGGGGATCGCCCCGGAGTCGCTGCATCGCGTGTTCAATCCGTTCTTCACCACGAAGGAGGCCGGGACGGGGTTGGGACTGGCGATCGTGCACAAGCTTGTCGAGGGGCACGGCGGCTCGATCACGGCCGGTCCGCACGCGGACGGCGGCGCGATGATCACCATTCGACTGCCGGTGGGCGCACCTGCGCACGCAGAGCAGGCGGCGTTGCAGGAGTAGAGCGATGGCACGGGTTTGCGTCGTGGACGATCAGGAGCTGATGCGGGATTCCCTCGCCGAGACGTTGAGCCGGGAGGACCACGAGGTGGACACCTTCGGTCTTCCGGCCGAGGCGCTCGAACGCATCAAGTGCAGTTCCTATGACGCGATCGTGAGTGATCAGAAGATGCCGGGGATGGACGGGGTCTCGCTGCTGCGGCACCTTCGGGCGGCAGGGCTGGAGACGCCCGTGATCCTCATGACCGCCTACGGCACGGTCCAGTCGGCGGTCGAGGCGATGAAGTTGGGGGCGTTCGATTATCTCACCAAGCCGTTTGACGCGACCGAGTTGTGCCTGCTGGTGGATCGTGCGATTCAGCACGGGCGTCTCCGGTCGGACAACGAGGCGCTGCGACGCTCGATGAGTGATTGGCAGGGGGAACGAGAACTCGTCGGCGACAGCCGCCAGATGCGCCAGGTGCGGCAGGCGATCCAGCAGGTGGCGCGGTCGTCGGCGACGGTGCTGATCCAGGGCGAGTCGGGCACCGGCAAGGAGCTGGTGGCCCGGTGGATCCATCAGGCCAGCGTCCGATCGGACCGCCCGATGCTGTGTCTGAACTGTGCGGCGCTGTCGACGAATCTGCTGGAGAGCGAGCTGTTCGGACACGAGAAGGGGGCCTTTACGGGCGCGGACCGGCTTCGGAAGGGCCGGTTCGAGCTGGCCGACGGGAGCACGCTGATGCTCGACGAGGTCAGCGAGGTGCCGATTTCCCTGCAGGCCAAGCTGCTGCGTGTGTTGCAGGAGCGCGAGTTCGAGCGGGTCGGCAGCAGCGCGACGCGTCGGGCGGACGTTCGTGTGCTGGCGACCACGAATCGGAACCTGGTCGAGTGGATCAGCCGAAAGCGATTCCGCGAGGACCTGTACTACCGACTGAGCGTCCTGCCGGTATTGGTGCCGCCGCTCCGGGAGCGACTGGAGGACATTCCTGCCTTGTCGGATTACTTCCTGGAGCGGATCGCCCGTCGTGAGGGGCGTGAAGCGGCCCGGTTCTCGGCTGCGGCGTTGGACCTGCTGACGGGCTACGAGTGGCCGGGCAACGTCCGGGAGTTGGAGAACATCTGCGAGCGAGCGGCCGTGTTGGCCGGCGACACCCGCATCGAGGCCGACACGATTCGCCCGTGGCTGGCGGTGAAGCTGCGCCCGGCGCGGGATGCAGAGCGATCCGGTCGGCATGGCCACATTCTCAAGGACCTGGAGCGGGAGGCGATCGAAAGGACGCTGGTGCAGTTCAGCGGCAACCGGGAGCAGACGGCCAAGGCGCTGGGGATTGGGCTGCGGACGCTGGGGCTGAAGTTGAAGCGATGGCGCGAAGAAGCCCAACAACCTGGGTGAGGCGTCGGGCGTCCAGGGAGGCGCGCGAGCGCGAGGGGCGCAAGAATTGCGCGGTGCGCAGATGTTGCGCCGTCCCTCGAGCGCCGTGGGGCCGGGTCGTGCTGGTAGGCGCGACGCGAGGCGTGGCATGTGGCTTGCTTGTAGAGACAGGTGGAACGTATCCGCGCCGTCGGGGGCCTGGAAGCGTGGCGATTCCGGGGATGCCCACGGTCCGGAAGGTGCGTTCGATTGAGCGGCCGGCGGAGCCGGCTGGGGGCCTGTCAAGGAGATCAGCGCGATGCCTCTCGAGGCCCTGATCAACTACGGGACGTTGCCGGTGTTGGAGAAGGTGGCCGCCTTCACGGAGTCCCGGCACCAGGTGCTGGCTGAGAACATCGCCAACATCGATACGCCCCACTACCGGGCCAAGCAGCTGGACCCGAAGCTGTTCCAGGCGAAGCTCGCCGAGGCGATCGAGGAACGGAGTGATCGATTCGACCGGCCCGTGCGGCTGCGGACGACCAAGCAGTTCTACACGGATGATCAGGGCATGTTGAGGGTCACGCCGACCCTCAAGCCGACCGAGAACATCCTGTTCCACGATGGGACCAACGCCATGATCGAGCGCCAGATGGCCGCCCTGGCCGAAAACACCTTGATGCACCAGGTGGCCGTGGAGTTGATGCAGGAGCGGTTCACGAGCCTTCGAAAGGCGATCGTGGGGCGCTTGTAAGCGTTGCCGTTGGGGGCGTGCGTCGGCGGAGTCCGACGGGGTACTTGAGGTGAGCGTGTCATGTTCGGAGCACTAGACACCAGTACGTCGGCCTTGGTGGCCCAGCGGACCCGGATGGACGCCATCGCTGGGAACATCGCCAACGTGTCGACGCCGGCCAACCCGGACGGGCAGCCCGGGCCGTATCAGCGTCGCGTGGTGGTGTTCGCCCCGGGAAATCCCGCGGCGGGTCGGGACGCACCGGGGGTACACGTGGCCAAGATTCTCAAAGACCCCTCGCCGCCGGATCTGGTTCACGATCCGGGACACCCGCTGGCGAATCAGGAGGGGTACGTGGCCTATCCGAACGTGAAGCTGCCGGTCGAGATGATCAATGCGATTGAGGCCAGTCGCGCCTACGAGGCCAACGTGACGGTCATGCAGGCGACGAAGGGCATGATCGCCGCATCGCTGAGGCTGTTGGCCTAGCGGCGGCGGTCTAGCGGGACCGAGGTGATGGTATGGCAGACCCGTTTGAGATTCGCGGGGTGGGGGCGGGCGGGCTCCAACCCACCCAGGGGCCTGGGGCGCTCCCCGGCAGCGGGCCGATCGAGGGAAAGGACTTCCAGTCGTTCCTGATGGAATCGCTGGAGAAGGTCAACGCGTTGTCGAAGGAGGCCGACCAGGCGGTTCAGCGTTTGGTCACGGGCCAGACCGAGAACGTCGCCGAGGTGTTCACGACGGTCCAGAAGGCGGGCATCGCGTTCGATTTGTTGATGGAGATCCGGAACAAGTTGCTGGATGCGTATCAGGAGATCCGGCAGATGCACGTCTAGGGTCGGGGATGAGGCAGACGCGCGTGCCCAGGGACGGGTCGCCGAACCAATCAGCCGGGATGCGGGGTGCTTAGGAAATGGACTTCCTTCGCAAGATGATCGCCAACACCCGGGCCCACCTCGCCGGTCTAGGGACCAGTCAGAAGCTGGCCATCGGTCTGTGCGTCGTGGTGATGGCCGGGGCGCTGTTCTGGATGTTCCAGTGGTCGGGTGAGGCGGAGTGGGTTCCGGTCCTGCCGGGCCAATTGTGGAACGAAGAGGAGCTGGAGTCGGTCAAGAAGGTCCTGGCGGAGGACGAGTACCGGGTTTCCGGCAGACAGATCCTCGTGCCGGCGCATAAGCGTCGGGCGGTTCGCAGCAAGCTGGGCCAGGCCGGCGCGCTGCCCAGTGACACGCGGTTGGGGTTCGAATCGCTGATGAAGGAAAGCAGCCCCTGGAAGTCGCAGACCCAGCAGAGCCGCGAGTGGGTGGTGGCCTACGGCAATCAACTGGCGATGGATCTGGAGGGGTGGAAGAACGTTCGCAGCGCCCAGGTCATCCTGCAGATGCCCAAGCGCCGTGGGTTGGGCAGCAAGGCCGTCCGCCCCTCGGCGAGTGTCAGCGTCGGGTTGGAAGCGGGCGCGGCGGTGGACCGGGGGTTCGTCCTGGCGATCGCCAGCTTCGTCAGCGGGGCGACGGGGATGCCGTCGGAGAACGTACACATCGTGGACACCGACACGCACAAGTCGCATCGCGTGCACGGTCCGGGCACCCCGCTAGGCGACGATTTGCTGGAGCTTCGTCGGCAGAAGGAGCAGTACTTCCAGGAGAAGATCGAACGGCACCTGGCGATCCCGGGGGTGCGCGTGACGACGTACGCCGAGCTGGAGACCGATCGCCGCCGCGAGACCGAGCGGACGCCCACCGAGGGCAAGTCCGTCGAGTTGCGAGAGACCAAGGAGGAGACGGTAGAGAACCGCAAGCCCTCGGCGACCGACCCGGGGGTCCAGCCGAACACGGGGGTGGCCCTGTCCGCGTCCGGACAGGTGGAGGAGATGGAGAACACCAGCCGAACGACGGAGTTCAATTCTGCCCTGGGTGAGAAGACGACGACGACGGAATACACGCTGGGCGCGCTGAAGAAGATGACGGCCTCGATCAACGTGCCAAGGAGCTACCTGGCGGGGATTTTCGAGCGTCAACAGGAGAACGAGGGCAAGACGCCCGCAGACAAGGACATCGAGGCGGCCGCCGCGAAGGTGTTCGAGAGGATCCGCAAACAGGTTCTCAACGCCATCGGCGCCACAGACGAAGAGCTGGTGGCCGTCGACTGGTACAACGATCAGATGACGCTGGTCGCGGGGGGCGACGAGGTGGTTGGTGCGGCCGAGGGGGACACGATCGTGGGGATGCTTCGGGCGTACGGCCGGCAGGCGGGCCTGAGTCTGCTGGCGGTGGCGAGCCTCGTGATGATGCTGATGCTCGTCCGCAGGGGGCCGGCGAGCGCCTTGCGTGCGCGAGACCGGCATCCGGCCATGTCCGAGTCACAAGAAGAGCTGGGCGTGCTGGGCACGGGCATCGAGACGATCGGGGAGGCGGCGGTCTCCGAGACCGCGATGGAAGGGCATGAGGTGGACGAGAGCACGCTCCAGACCGAGCAGCGGGTCGAGCAGGTGGCGTCGTTGGTCAGGGAGGATCCCGAGCTGGCGGCCAATCTGATCCGCAAGTGGGTGGATAACGGGACGTAGGCGCATCGCTTGATCCGGGGAAGCGGCAGGCATGGCGAAAGGCAACGAAGAAGAGCCCGATCTCGATATACCCGGCATCCGCAAGGCGGCCATCTTCCTGGTCTCCTTGGGCAGCCAGGAGGCGGCGACGATCATGCGGCGCCTGGACCGTGAGATGGTCGAGGACGTCGGCCGGGAGATCGCATCGTTGGAGGGGGTTGCGCTGGAGGACCGGGAGAAGGTCGTTGCCGAGTTCTACAACCTGGTGATGGCCAAGGCCTACGTCGATCGGGGCGGGTTGGGGTACGCCCGCAAGCTGCTAGAGGCATCACTCGGGAGGGACGAAGCCTCGCGACTGATCCAGCAGATCGAACACCAGGTCCATCAGCAGCCGTTCAGCTTCCTGCAGAAGACCGAGAGCGAGAACCTTCTGACGTTTATCCAGGACGAGCATCCGCAGACGATCGCGATGATCCTGGCCCACCTGCCGCCGTCGAAGTCCAGCGAGATCCTGGTGGGGCTGGCGGCGTCCAAGCAGATGGAGGTGGTGGGCCGGATCGCCAACATGGAGCAGACCTCGCCGGAGGTGATCAAGGAGGTGGAGCGGGGACTGGAGCACCGCCTGAGCGGTATCGTTGGCGCGCGGTTGGCGAAGGTCGGGGGCGTGGAGCACGTGGCGGAGATGCTGAACCTGGCGGACCGCAGCACGGAGAAGAGCATCCTGGAGGCGCTGGAGGCGGAGGACCCGGACTTGGTCGAGCAGATCCGTCGGCTGATGTTCGTGTTCGAGGACATCCTGCTGGTGAACGACAAGGGGATCCAGGCGGTTCTGAAGGAGATCGACAACGAGGATCTGGCCCTGGCGCTCAAGACGGCCAGCGACGAGCTGAAGGACAAGATCTTCAAGAACATGTCCGAGCGGGCTCAGCAGCTGATCGGCGAGGACATGGAGTACATGGGGCCGGTGCGACTGAGCGACGTGGAGGGGGCGCAGCAGAAGATCGTGGACGTGGTTCGCCGCCTGGAGGACGCCGGCGAGATCATCATCGCCGGTCGGGGTGGCGAGAAGGAGTTGGTGGTTTAGATGCACGGGGGCCTGGGGAAGCCGTCATGGTGAAGTTCGCTGAACTAGAAGGCGTGAGCGAGAAGATGATCGATGGAATCTTAGAGAACGTGGATCACGCGACGCTCGCGACGGCGCTTCAGGGCGCCAGCGCTCGCCTGATCGATCGCGTACTGGGCGGCCGATCGCCGGAGGCGATCGAGCACGTCCTGATGCAGGTGCACCAGCAGCAGGCGGCCAGCCTGGCGGAGATCGAGACCGCACGTGAGCAGGTGGCCAAGATCGCCGATGACCTCGAGGCCGCCGGCATCCCAGCTCGGGACCTGGCGGATCGTGTCTGAGGAAAGGCGGCTGACGTGGCGGGCGTGATCAAGGCTGAAGAGGCACATCGGCCGGACTGTCGGCATGGCGAGTTCAGCCTGGGCGATTTCGCGCTGGAGGGCCGGCAGATCGTCGCGGCAGCTCGCGCCCAGGCCGAGCAGTTGGTGGAAGAGGCGCGGGCCGTGGGCGCGCAGATCAGGCAAGAAGCACACCAGCAGGGCTACGAACGCGGTCACCAGAAAGGCCTGGAGGAAGGGCGGGTGGCCGGGCGGCAGGAGGCGCTCGAGAAGACCTCCGCCGAGTTCGAGGCGCGGCTGGTCCAACTCGCGTCGGCGTGCGAGAGCCAGTTCCGCGAAGTGGATCGCCGCAAGCGCGAACTGCTGTTGGCCAGCCACCGCGATCTGGTCGCACTGGCGGTGGCCGTTGCGGAACGCGTCACCAAGCGGATCGGACTGGTCGACCGCCAAACCGTCACCGACAACCTGCTGGGCGTCATCGATCTGGTCGGTCAGACGAGTGACATGGTCGTTGCGGTCAATCCGGTCGATGCCGAGACGCTGGAGCAGTTCGCGTCGGATTTGGTGGCCCGTCGGGGCGATTTGAAGCATGTGGAGGTCCGGCCCGACGACGGTGTCCACCCGGGCGGATGCGTCGTCAAGACTTGCGGCGGTCAGATCGACGCCACGCTCGAGACACAGCTGGCGCGGATCGCGCAGGAGCTGGTGCCCGACCCAGGGGGAGGAGAGGCAGAGCAGCGGGACGGTGAGGCCAAAGAGGACGGGCCGGCCCGATGAGAGGTCGGCTTGTCGGCGTATTGGAAGACAGCGCGATGGCAAACTCGAGCAACGTGTTCGCCCATCAGATCCAGGCCGTCGTGGAGGGAATCAGCGAACGGCTGGTCGGCCAGGTGTCGGGCATGTCCGGGTTGACGATCGAGGCAGAAGAGTTCGCCGCACCGGTCGGCGCATTGTGCACGGTGCGGAGTCGTGCGGGGCGGCGCATCCCGGCGCAGGTGGTGGGCTTCCGAGAGCGCAAGACGTTGCTGATGCCGCTGAGCGAGACGGCGGGGGTAGGTCGCGGGGACGAGGTGGTCTGTGACGCGTCGCGCCAAACGGTGGGGGTGGGCGACGGGCTGCTGGGGCGGGTGATCAACGGTTTGGGCGAGCCCATCGACGGCAAGGGGGGGATCCACATGGGACAGTACTACCCGTTGATGCGGGAGGCGCCGCCGGCCATGACGCGTCGACGGATCGACCAGTGGCTGGGCACGGGGATCCGGGCGATCGACGCGACGGCGACGGTCGGGACGGGCCAGCGGCTGGGCATCTTTGCGGGAACGGGCGTGGGCAAGAGCGTGCTGATGGGGATGATCAGCCGGTACACGTCGGCGGACGTGATCGTGGTCGCGCTGGTCGGCGAACGAGGTCGCGAGGTGGGCGATTTTCTGGCGAGGGATCTGGGCACGGAGGGGCTGGCCCGATCGGTCGTCGTGGTGAGCACCTCGGACGAATCGCCGGTGCTGCGCGTGCGTGCGTGCTACCTGGCCACGGCCGTGGCGGAGTACTTCCGGGATCAGGGCAAGGACGTGGTGCTTTTGATGGATTCGCTGACGCGCCTGGCGATGGCTCAACGTCAGATCGGCCTGGCCGCGGGCGAGCCGCCCACGACGAAGGGATACACGCCCAGCGTCTTCGCCATGTTGCCGCAGCTCCTGGAGCGTTCGGGGCGGACGGAGGCGGGCAGCGTCACCGGGTTCTACACGGTCCTGGTCGAGGGGGACGACATCACCGAACCGATCGCGGACGCCACGCGTGGGGTGCTGGACGGGCACGTGTGGCTGTCGCGAGAACTGGCGAATCGCGGGCAGTATCCCGCGATCTCGGTGCTGGACAGCATCAGCCGGGTGATGGTGGACGTGACCGACTCCGAGCACCAGGCCGCCGCCCAGACCGTCAAGGGCGTCCTGGCCACGTGGCAGGAAATCGAGGATCTGGTCAACGTGGGTGCCTACGCAGCCGGGACCAACCCCGAGTTCGATCTGGCGGTGTTTGGCAAGCCGCTGATCGACAAGTTCCTGAGGCAGGACATCGAGGAAGGAACGACGATGGAGCGGGCCCGCAGGGATCTGCTGGCGTTGGCGCAGACCTTGGATCAGCGAGCCAGGCAGCTCCGGGAGGGGTCGCGAACGCGCCAGCCGGCGGCAGCGGCGGTGCGCTAGGCGAGGTGGGAAACGGATTGATGCGTCGGTGAATCGAGGGCCCGTGTTTGTGGGAGTGTCGCTGGCGTGGCGAAGCGATTCAGGTTCAGGCTGGAGACCGTGCTGAAGATCCGCAAGCGGCGTGAGGACGCGGCCAAGCGGGAGGTGGCGGTCCGTCTGGGCGAGATTGCGCGGGTAGAGGGCGAGATGGCGGCGCTGCGGGAGCAGATCCGCGTGGAGATCGACGGGTTCCGTGCGTCGCATGCCACGGGACAGATCAACGTGACCCAGATCGCACGACACCGCCACTGGCTGGTCCATCTGGACCGGGGGGTGCTGACGTGTGAGAACCGCCTGAGCGAGCTTCGGGACCGGCTATCGGAGGATCGGGCGGCGCTGGCCGAGGCCCGCAGGCGGGTCCGCGTGTTGGAGAAGCTCGAGGAGCGTCAGCGCGAGCGATACATGAAAGACCTGAACCGTGCCGAGGTCCGTGAGCTGGACGAGATCAGCAACGCGCTGTTTATCCGCCAACGCGCAGCGGCCCGGTGCTAGGTGAGTACCGTGAAGCAGGCTTTTCACATCGTGGCATTGCTGGCGATCCTGCACCTGGCGGGGTTGGCCGGGTTGGGGGCGTACATGCTGGCCTCGGGTCGGCTGGACGCCGAGAAGGTCGAGAAGATCGCGGCCATCATGCGGGGGGAGGACCTCGAGGGCGAGGCGAAGGTGGCTACCAGTCAGCCGGTGGCCACGCCGGTGCTTGCGGTCGCCGCACGTGACAAGATCGCCGCACGCCAGACGACAGACGAGGTGAAGCGGCTGATCGGCGAGCGCCTGCTCCGTGAGGCGGCCGATCGGAATGCCCTGGCGAACGCGGCGATGCTAAAGGTCACCCGGCAGCTCGAGGGGTTGGCGAAGGAGAGAGCCGAATTCGCGGCGTCGCGGAAGCTGGCCGTGCGAGCGGATCAGGAGACGGGCCAGCAGGCAGAGTTGGCGATCCTGTCGAGCCTGAGCGAGAAGCCGGCCCGCGACTTGCTGATGGCCAAGCCGATGCCTGATGCCGTCAGGATCCTGATGAAGATGAAGAAGCGCTCGGCGGCGGCCATCATCGAGGCGTGCAAGACGGAAGCCGAGAAGGCGTGGGCGGTCCAGGTGCTCCAGGAGATCGCTGGCCAGGACGAAGACCGGGCCAAGGCCTTGGCGAAGGCGGCCCGCTAGGAGGTCGTAAGACCGATGTCGGACGTTCAGAACCTGAACCTGCTGAACGGCCCCCCGACCGCGTCGTCGGTGCCGGAGCAGACCGGCGAGGCGCAGCGCGCGGAGGCGCCGTTCGTGTGGTTGCTGGAGAACCTTCAGATTGACGTCAAGCAGCCTGGCGAGTTGCTCTGGCGCGGGCGGCTGTCCGGTGGCGCACGAACGGATGCATCATCGGCACACGTCGGCTCCCGTCGTGCCGACGGGGACGATCGGCGAGACGAAGACCGCTCGAAGGAGCGCTTGTCAGATACGATCCGCTCGCGCAGGGAGCGCGCAGAAGCGCTGGAGGCACGCACAGATCGGTCGCAGGGCGCGGATGCGTCGGATTCGTCGCGTGCCGGGCGGCCCGAGAGCCGCGCGGACCGCGCTGCAGAGGCCGCGGAGGAGGCGGCGGCGCGGGAGCCGGAGACGGACCACGACGAAGACGACGAGGACACCACGACCGAGGCCCAGCACGCGTCGGTCCTGTTGGCCCAACTGCAGTCGTTCATGAGTTCGGTGTCAAAGGCGACGGGTGGAACGGGACAGTCTCAGGGGGGCTCCGGCGCCCCGACGGGACAACAGGGAGACGCGGGAGGGACAGGTTCGTTCGCGCAGGGGTCCAGTCAGGCGTCGGGCAACGCGTCCGGGTCCGGTTCGCCGTCGGGTCAGGCAAGCGGGGGATCGGCAGGCAAGGGGGGCGCGTCCGACGCGGGGAGCGGTGGGAACAGTCTGGTAGGCGGGAGCGTGACCCGGATGTGGACGGGTCCGGCCAAGACGGATCTGGGGGCGTCGGGACCCCCAAGCGCCAAGGGCGCGCAACAGAATCAGGCCCTGGCCGCGGAGGCGACGCGACAGATCGCCCGGTTCGCGCTGGGGCCGAGGGGGCAGGGGCCGGCGCTGGTGTCGTCCGAGTCATCGCCACAGACGGCGTCGAGCACCTCGTCGTCGGGCGTCGCGCTGACGCAGACCGGCGCATCGTCGGGGCAGGCAACCGGCGTGGGCAAGACGTCCGCATTCGTGCCCCCTGCCGAGACGAGTTCTCAAGAGAACATCGATCGGATCGTCCGCGTCTTGCGGGCCCACGTGGGGGATCGTGAGTCGCAGGTGCGAATACAGCTAGACCCCCCCGAGCTGGGACGGGTCCGGATCGACATCCGGATGCGAGACGACGTGCTGCTGCTCAACGTCGAGACGGACACGGCGGCCGGCCGTGACCTGCTCAAGTCGCGTCTGACTGAGCTTCGCGAGGCCCTGCAGCAGCAGGGCATCGTCGTCGAGCGGGCGAACGTGGAGCTGCGTGAGGCTGTCCAAGAGGCCCCGCAGAACCGCGAGCAACAGCAGTCGTCCCAGTCGGATCAGCACCCGAATCAGGAGGCTCCGGGGCAGCCGGCCCATCAGTCGCAGGATTCCGATGATCGCGACGGGCCCGCCCAGGGAGAGGACGTTTCCGCCCCATCGTCGCAGGCTGAGGCCGATGGATCGGCCGACGCCGAAGACGCCGTCGACGTTGCCGCAGGAGGCGACGAAGACCCGGGCGGGGGTAGCAACGCAGGAGCCGCGGCGGAGTCGTGGGTAGACCTGGTGGCCTAGACGGGCCGCCCGGGATGGAGGTCCCGCATCATCGCATGATGAATGCGAGGAGGATGACGTGTCCGATGTTGCAGGCATTGCGTCCTCGGCCTTGACGTCGTCGACGGACACAACGTCGACGAATGGGATAGCGTCGATGGATGCGGAGGATTTTTTCCAGATCCTCATTGCCCAGCTGCAGCAGCAGGATCCCATGAACCCCATGAGCAACGAGGCCATGGTGCAGCAGATGGCGACGATTCGGGACATGGAGATGTCCTACACCCTGACCGAAGCCCTCCAGCAGATGACGGGCGAGCAGCGGTTCGCCGGGGCGGCGGGGCTGATCGGCCACTACGTCCAGGGCGTGGTGGAGGATTCGGAGGGCACACAGATCGCCCTGGAGGGCGTGGTGACCGGCGTCCGATTCACCGGGTCAGGCAAGGCGATCCTGGAGCTGGACACCGGGGAATCGCTGCCGTTGGAGAACCTGACGCAGGTGTACGCGGTCGTGTCCGACTCCGAAGAGGTGGCGGAGGAGGACGGCGATGCGGCGGCGCTGGCGTCCAAGGCCATCCGGCAGAGCCGAACGCGTTCGGCCGCGGGAGGGACGCCCCAGCTTGGTACGTTGGGGACGTTCGGCCTTCAGAACGCCGATGGCCTGAACATCGGGGTGACGTTGGGATAGGACGATGACCACGACGGCATCGGTGACATCCGGACTGGCGGTCGGCTTGAGGCCCGAGGCGGGAGCGATCCCGGGCCAGCCGACTGCGGCATCCGAAGACGTCGGCTTCGCACGCGAGCTGACCCGGGCCAATCAGGTCCGTTTCAGCGCGCACGCACAGCGGCGACTGGCCAGTCGCAATCTGCGGCTTGACGAAGGCCAGTTGGCGGGGATCGCCCGGGCCACCGATCAGGCGGCGGCCAAGGGGGCCCGCGATTCGCTGCTGCTGATGGACGATCTGGCCTTGGTCGTCAACGTTCCGAACCGGACGGTGGTGACCGCGCTGGATCCGACGCGGATGCAGAATGGGATCGTGACGGGCATCGACGCGACGGTGTTCGTCTCGCCCGAGCCTACATAGATGATGGGGCTGGCCCCCGCCGGTCGGAGACCGGTGGGGAGGCCTCGAGGGCCGACGACCGACTGAATCGGCCCTACGTGAGTGGAGTTCGAACAGATGAGTCTGACCTCATCCATGTTCACGGGCCTGACGGGACTGAACAGCAACCAGTTCCGAATCGATACGATCGGCAACAACGTGGCCAACATGAACACGACGGCCTTCAAGCAGAGCCGGGCCATGTTCGAGGACCATTTCCCCCTGACCCTCAGCGCCGGTACCGCGCCCAGCGACATCAGCGGCGGGACCAATCCGCTCCAGATCGGTTTGGGGTCGGCGCTGGCGTCGGTGACGCGGGTGCACACGGCTGGCACGATCGAGACGACGGGCGTGCCGACGGATCTGGCGATTGAGGGCGACGGGTTCTACATCGTGTCCAAACCCGACAACACGCAGGCCTACACCCGAGACGGGACCTTCGCGCTCAACAGCGACAACGAGCTCGTCTCCCAGGATGGTTTCTACGTGCAGGGCTTCGGGATCGACGCCGAGTACAACATCATTCCCGGCGCGCTGACCAACCTGGAGATCCCCTTGGGCTCGATGAGCATCGCCAGCGAGACCGACAACGCCGAGTTCGACGGAAACGTCGACGCGGATGGCGTGGTGGGCACCCAGGGCAGCGTCCTGTACAGCCAGCAACTCGTCGCGGATGTTGGCGGGGCTCAGGCGGCAGTGTCGACCACGCTGCTGACCGACCTGCGCGACGCGGCCACGCCCGCAACGACGCTGTTCGCCCTGGGCGACACGATCACCGTGACCGACGATGCGACGAAGGGCGGCCGGAGCATCACAGAGGCGAGCTTTACCGTCGACGCAGCCGACACGCTGGACGACCTGCTGACGTGGATGAACGGCGTGTTCGGCCTGAACCAGGATACCGATGCGCCCGGAACGCTGCTGGACGACGCCGATCCGACGTCGATGCAAGAGCCAGGTTGGTACGTCAGCACGGGCGGAGCCGGGGAGCCGGCCGCCGGATCACTCTACGTCGTCGGGAACCATGGGACCGAGAGCGCCCTGGGCCTTAGCGACACGGCGATCACCGTGACCAGCGGGACGACCACCAGCGCGCCGCTCGACTTCACCGAAGACAAGGCCGCCGACGGGGAAAGCGTCTACACGAGCTTCGTCTTGTACGATTCACTGGGATCGAGCGTCGAGGTGAGCATGACGCTCGTGATGGAAAGCAAAGACGACATGGGGGTGACGTGGCGGTGGCGGGGCGAGTCCGTGGACGACACCGGGACCGGTCGCGCACCCGGCGTCGACGGGCCCGACCGTCTGATCGGCCAGGGGACGATCGAGTTTGACCAGGACGGCCAGTTCGTCCGGGCCTCGAACGCCGACGTCGTGATCGACCGGGACGGCACCGGCGCGAGTGATCCGATGGGCGTTACGCTGGACTTCCAGAACGTGACCTGCCTGGCCACCGGCGCGGACGCGGGGTCAGGGGATTCGACCGGATCAGTGATGGTGCTGTCGTCCCAGGACGGGTTCCCGGCCGGCACGCTGCAGAGCTTTGGCGTTGGGACGGACGGCGTGATCACGGGGACCTTCTCGAATGGGCTGCAGCGAACGCTGGGACAGGTGGCCCTGGCCACGTTCACCAACCCGGAAGGGCTGGTGGCCGAGACGAACAACACATACGCCGCCGGCCCCAACAGCGGTCTGCCCGTCATCACGGCGCCGATGACGCTCGGGGCGGGTCAGATTGTGGCCGGGGCGCTGGAACTGAGCAACGTGGATCTGGCGCGGGAATTCATCGGGCTGGTGACGGCCTCGACGGGCTTCAGCGCCGCCGGGCGGGTGATCTCGACGTCGGACGAGTTGCTGCAGGAGCTGATGGTGTTGGTCCGGTAACCGGGCCGGCGGCAAGGCGGTGGATCGGCCCGGGTTATCGGGCGGCCGTCGCCCGGCGTCGGGCCCGGGGGGCCGGGCGACAGCGGGCGTGGAACAGGGGAGTGGGCCCATGATCGTGTTGACGAGACTCAACGGGCACAAGGTTGTGGTGAACGCCGAGCTGATCAAGACGGTGGAACAGACGCCCGACACCACGCTGACGCTGATAAACGGGGACCACATGCTGGTAGCCGAAGAGCCCGAGGAGGTGGTCGCGCGGGCGATCGCGTATGGGCGGCAACTGCGGGCATTCGCCAACGTGTAGGATGACGCGAGCGGAGGTCAACTCTCGGATGACTGGCGCCGATGAAACGAACAAGGCGCACACCGCGCAGCGTGGGCTGAGGCAAAAGGGCAAGGCCTAGCGATGGATATTGCCACACTTATTGGTCTGCTGTCAGGCGTGGGGCTGATCGTTTGGGCGATCATGCAGAAGAGCGATCTGGACAGCTTCGTCGACCCGGCCTCGGTGGCGATCGTGATCGGGGGGGCGGTGGCTGCTGCGCTGATTGGCAATCCGTTGAAGGACTTCCTGGGCGTGGCCAAGGTGATCAAGAACGCCTTTTTCGCCAAGGCGTCGGACCCCCGGAAGCTGATCGAGGATTTGGTGGGTTACGCGGAGATTGCACGGCGGGACGGAATCCTGTCGCTCGAGAGCACCACCAAGGAGATCGAGGACGAGTTCGTCGTTCGCGGCATCCAGATGGCCGTCGACGGCACGGACCCGGAGCTGATCGAGCAGATCCTGACCAGCGAGGTGGATGCGCTGGTCGAGCGGCACAGCCACGGCAAGGCGCTGCTGGACGGCGTGGGTCGGTACGCACCGGCCTTCGGGATGATCGGCACGCTGATCGGGCTGGTGTGCATGCTGCAGGACATGGACGACCCGAGCAAGATCGGCCCGGGGATGGCGGTGGCGTTGCTGACGACGTTGTACGGCGCCCTGTTGGCGAATCTTGTGGCCCTTCCGCTGGCGGACAAGCTCGGGGTGCGGAGTGACGAGGAGCTGCTCAGCAAGATGATCATCCTTCGGGGCGTGATGAGCATCCAGTCGGGAGACAACCCGAGGATCGTCGAGCAGAAGCTCAAGACGTTCCTGCCGCCGGTTCTGCGCGGCGGGGAAGGCGAGGGCGAAGAGGCCTAGGGACGAGGCGTGGCAGTCATGGCCAAGGAGAAGAAAGACCCGACCGCCGCCCCTGGGTGGATGGTCACGTATGGGGACATGATGAGCCTGCTGCTGTGCTTCTTCGTCATGCTGGTGGCCATGAGCACCATGAACGAGGTGAAGTTCATGGAGGCGGTCAAGAGCATCCAGGACGCCATGGGGTTCGAGAACAGCTTCGGCCAGATCCCGACCCTCACGCCCAGCCAGAACAGCATGATGCGTCGGCTGGAGTCGATCATCATCCCGAAGCGAATCAAGAACATCGGCGACAGCGACGACGAGGGGCTGGAGGGCAAGGAGTACCGGGTCGAACAGATCCGCGAAGGGTTGCGGATCACGGGTGGCATCCTGGAGTTCGACCGTGGCAGCGCAGAGCCGCGACGGGCGACCTCAGACGTGGTGGCCCGGCTGGCCACGGAGATTCGTGGGCACACCACGAAGATCGAGATCCGGGGACATGCGTCCCTCGAGCCGATACCGTCGGACAGTCCCTTCAAGAACCAGATGGATCTCAGCTACGCGCGGGCCAAGGCGATTGCCGATCTGCTGGTCAAGCATGGGGTACAGGCCCGGCGCCTGAGGTTGGTGGCCTGCGGGCACTGGGAACCGATCAGGACGCAGGCCTACAAGGAAGAAGAGCACGCCCGGAACCGGCGCGTGGAGGTACTCGTGACCGAGGCTTTGGTTAGCGAGTTGGTGGGTGAGGCATCGGCCGACAAGCAGGAGACGTAGACCATGGCGGAAGAACCGGCCAACGCGGCCTCGGATGGGGCGGGTCAGGGCGCAGCCGCAGGCAAGGGCAAGCGAAGCATGCTGATTGGCGGGATCCTTGCCGGGGTGATGCTTGCTGAGGGCGTGGGGTTGTACGCGGTGATGAAGGTGTTTGGGGCCGGTCCGCAGCAGGCGCCCGCGGCCGAAGGAATGTTCGCCCTCGAAGAAGGGAAGGATAGCGCCAAGCCGGAGATCCCGATCGTCACCATCAAGGTCCCGAACCGGACGACGGGCAAGACGTACCTGTACGACGTGGAGGTGGCCGCCACGCTGAACGTACCGAACGGCAAGGCCCCGGAGGAATTCAGGAAGACGGTCATGGAGCAACTGGATGAGCGTGAGAACGCGGTTCGGGATCGGATCGGTTTCCTCATCCGCAGCGCCGAGCCGCAGCACCTCAACGAGCCGGGGTTGGTGATGATGCGTCGTCAGATCAAGGCGGAGCTCGGCAAGGTGATGGGCAATGAGACGCTGTTCGATGAGATACTGCTTCCTCGCTGGACGCCCTTGCGTGCGGATATGTAGGGGCGGACAGGCGTTGATGGGTTCAGGACAGTCCGGGTCCACGGAAGGACGAGAGACATGGCCGACGAGGAAGAACTGACCGGCGGGATGTCACAGGACGACATCGACGCGATGGTCTCAGGGGCGGGAGAGGACGCTGCCGATGATGGCGCTGGCGCCCAGTCCGCCGAGGATGAAGCGGAGGGGCTCTTGAGCCAGGCCGACATCGACGCGGCCATGGGAGGCGGGGCATCCGAGGATTCGGACTCGGGCGAACTGAGCCAGGCCGACGTTGATGCGGCCCTCACGGGTGCTCTGGCGGAAGGGTCTGAAGCGGGGACGCCGGAACCGTCCGAGGACAGTCGCGTGGATTCGGCTGGCAATCCATTCGATGACATCGCGGCCGCCATGGCCGACGCGATCCAGTCGGACACGGCGGATGCGCCAGCCGCGCCGACAGCGCCAGCGGAAAGCGCCGCAAGTGATGCGCCCGCGCCTGTCAATCTCGGCGGCGCGTCGCCAGATGCGGCCGACATGCCCGACTTTGCGTCATTGGCGTCGGAGTTGGGTGCAGAGAGCCAGATCGATTTGCTCGAGGACGTGGAGCTCGACGTCAAGATCGAGCTGGGCCGAACCCGGATGATGATCGAGGACGTTCTCAGGCTCGACGACGGCTCGGTCGTCGAGCTGGACAAGCTGGCCGGCGACCCGGTGGACGTCCTGGTCAACGATCGGCTGGTGGCGCGGGGCGAGGTGCTGGTGCTCAACGACAACTTCTGCGTTCGCGTCAACGAGATCATCTCACAGAAGGGCGAGGCGATCCGGAGCTGACGCCCGGCCGGATCCCCCAAGCAGGTGGACCCAATGCTCAATCGCCGAATCAAGACACAGATGGCATGCGGAGTTGTGGCGGGGTTATCGGTCGGTCTGGTCGGTCCGGTGGCGATGGCGTCCGAACCGACGCCATCGGTTCGGCCAGTCGGCCCGACAGAGACGGTGGCGGCCAATGCGACCGTTTCGGTCGAGGCGGATCCGCCCCGGACCGTGGTCCGACGGGGGCAGGCGCCTGTGACCCGGCGCGACCTGGTGACCCGTCGGCCCTCCGGCGATCGAGCGTGGTACACCGACGGTTTGATGGCCCTGGCCGTCGTTCTGGGGATGATCGTCGCTGCGGCGCTGGCCGTGAAGAAGTGGGGGGGCAAGGTCCGGATGGCCGTCGGCGGCGGCGGGGAGAACCTGGAGATGGTCTCGCGTCTGGCGATCAGCCCCAAGCAGAGCGTCTGCCTGATCCGCCTCGGGCAGCAGATGGTGCTGGTGGGCGTGACCCCGGATCAGATCAGCCCGTTGTCGATCATCGATGATCCCGAGACGGTCGGCGAGCTGTTGTCCTCGGCGGATCGTCCGAAGGGGGAGGGGGTGGGTGCTGGGTTCAACCGATGGTTCGCCAACGCGACGTCAAGCTACGAGAACGACGGGGAGGCGGTGGGCCCGGCGGCGGAGATTCCGCTGGCGGGCGAGGATGGACACTACCGGCAGGCCCGGATGGAGCTCTCGGGTCTGTTGGACAAGGTCCGGCGGCGCGACCGTTCGATGACGACGGAGCCGGCGGATGCTGACGACGGTGCCGGCCACAACACGATCGCGATTGCCTGACGCCGGTCGGCGGACAATTCGAAGCGCTAAGGAGTAGCGCGATGGCTGCAGAGCATGGACGCTCGAGACGCGTGTGGGGGATGGCGCTCGCCGCGGCAGTGGCGACGCTTGGCCCGGCAAGCGTCTTCGCGCAGCCCATCACCGCGCCCGACCCGGCGCCTGCCCAGGCCGATGCCCCCTCGCCAGGTCAGACCGTCGCCGACAACCCCCTTGGGATTCCCGATCTCAGCAAGATCGCCCCGCCCGCGACCGATCGCAAGGGCGTGGTCTCGACGCTCCAGATCCTCGTCGTCCTGACGGTGCTGTCCCTGGCGCCGTCGATCCTGATCCTGACCACGTGTTTCACACGGATCATGGTCGTGCTGGCCATGCTCCGGCAGGCGATGGGGACGCAGCAGCTGCCTCCGGGCCAGGTCATCACCGGCCTGTCGCTGTTCTTGACGTTCATGGTGATGGCGCCGACGTGGCAGAAGGTCTATCAGACCGCGCTGGTGCCCTATCTGGATCAGGAGCTGTCGCAGCGGGAGGCGCTGGAGGCCGCCATCGTTCCCGTCCGGACCTTCATGGTCAATCAGATCGAGACGGCGCAGAACGAGGAAACCGTCTTCATGCTGATGGAGTACCGCAGGGGCGAGCCGATCCCCGAGGAGACGGTCCTGCAGTGGGGCGACGTGCCCACCAGCGTGCTGGTGCCGGCCTACGTGCTGAGCGAGCTGAAGGCCGCCTTCATCATGGGCTTTCGCTTCTACCTGCCGTTCCTGGTGATCGACATGGTGATCGCGACCATTCTGATCTCGATGGGCATGCTGATGCTGCCGCCCGTGCTGATCTCGCTGCCGTTCAAGGTGGCGCTGTTCGTGCTGGCCAACGGGTGGCATCTGGTGGTCGGATCGCTCCTGATGAGCTTCGGCTGATCCGGTGCTCGGGCCGAGGATGAGGGGATCGTGCGCGGGCGTATCGCCAGAGAGGAGCCAATGCAGTGGACCTAATGGTGGCCATAGATCTGGGGCGTGATGCCCTGCTGCTGGTGCTGACGATCGCCAGTCCGGTGCTGCTGATGGGCTTGTGCGTGGGGTTGCTGATCGCGGTCTTCCAGGCCATGACGCAGTTGCAGGAGCAGACGCTGACGTTCGTGCCGAAGATCGCGGCGATGGCGTTGGCGGCGGTCTTCCTGGGGCCTTGGCTGGCCACGCGGATGCTGGAGTACGCCGTGACGTTGTTCGGCGAGCCGCCGTGGTGAGGGGTGATCGTTCATGCCGTTTGAGCTGCTCGAACTGCCGCTCATGCTGCCTGGGATGGCGCTGGTCCTGTTCCGCGTGATGGGACTGTTCTTAAGCGCGCCGATCTTCAGCTCGACGGCGATCCCGCGACGCGCCAAGGTGGGGCTTGCCTTCGTTGTCGCCTTGATGACCTATCCGCTGGTCCAGCCGACGTTGCCTTCGGACCTGACGATGTCGCAGGCGCTGGTCGGCGTCGTGTCCGAGATGATGATCGGGCTGGCGATCGGCTTCGGCCTGTCGATGATCTTCGTGGCCACGCAGCTCGGGGCGCTGATGATCGCCCAGCAGGGGGGATTGGCCTTGGGCCAGGTGTTCAATCCCGCGCTCAACAGTCAGACCACCCCCCTGGGACAACTGTTGTTCCTCGTCCTGACGGGCATCTTCCTGGGAATGGATGGCCACGTGGCGGTCGTCCGTTCGCTGCTCGAGAGCTTCAGCTTCGTCCCGCCGCTGGCGTTTCGGGTGACGCCTTCGGTGGTCGAGCTGATCACGGGGATGGTGACCAGTTCGTTCGTCACGGCGATCCGGCTGGCCGGTCCGGCGTTGACGGCCCTGTTCCTGGTGACGTTGGCGATGGGGTTCATCAGTCGCACCGTCCCGCAGCTCAACATCCTGGCCGTCGGGTTCAGCATCCGGTCGACGATGGCGTTGCTGATGACGGCCGTCTCACTGACCGTCATGCAGGACCTGCTGGTTGACGGCGTGGTCGAGACGATGGATGCGGTCAACGCGATTCTTCGAGGAGTCGTCTGATGCCCGGCGACGCCGGCGAAAAGAGCGAAGCCCCGACGCCGCGGCGCCGTGAGGAGGCCCGCAACGAGGGTCAGGTGGCCAGGAGCCAGGACCTCCCCGCCGCCATCACCCTGATGGGGGGCATGATCGCGCTGAACGTAATGGGGGAGGGCATTCTCAAGACGCTGTTGGAGGGGCTGGGGTTCTTCTTCGGCCGGACCGAGCCGGTCCCGCTGACGACGGGGCAGATCCAGGGGCTGGGCGCCGCGGCTGCACGGATGCTGGCAGCGATATCGTTGCCCATCATGGCGATTCTGGTGGTCTTGGGTATCGCGGTGGGGCTGGCCCAGACCGGGCTGCTGTTCACCGTCAAGCCGCTCCAGCCCAGGCTGGACAAGCTCAATCCGATCGCCGGCGCCAAGCGTCTGATCTCGGCCAGGGCGTTCGTCCGGCTGGCCATGAGCATTCTCAAGATGCTCATCGTGGCCGCCGTCGCGTACCTGACCATCGCCTCCAAGATGAACCAGATCGTGTTCGCGATGGGACTGGACCACTGGGCGCTGTTCGCCTCGTCGGCCGACCTGGTCTTCACGCTGGCCATACGACTGGGTCTGGTCCTGCTGATCCTCGCCATCATCGACTACATCTACCAGCGCTATAAGCACGAAGAGGACCTCAAGATGACCAAGGAGGAGGTCAAGGAGGAGATGCGGAGGATGGAGGGCGACCCGGTGGTCAAGCAACGTCAGCGCCGGGTGCAACAGCAGCTCGCGCTGCAGCGGCTCCGTGCGGACGTGCCCCAATCCGACGTGGTCGTCACCAACCCCACCGAACTGGCGTTGGCGATCAAGTACGACGCCGAGACGATGGCCGCCCCGAAGGTCGTCGCCAAGGGGCAGGGGTCCATGGCCGCCCGGATCCGCCAGATCGCCATCGAGGCCGGCGTACCCATCGTCGAGCGGAGACCCCTCGCCCAGGCCCTCTACCGCGCCGTCGAGGTTGGCCAGGAGATCCCGCCCCAGTTCTACAAGGCCGTCGCCGAGATCCTCGCCTACGTTTACGAACTCGCCGGGCGGAGCTCGCGTCGCGAGCGGACCGCCGTTCCAGTGTAGTCCTCCCGCGCCCGCCGGTGTTTGATGCGTGCCGCGGCGCTACTCCGGTCGGTCGAACGGGATCGACCAGTCGCGGCGGGCTTCCTTGAACGACAGCTCGTGCATCCACAAGCGACCGGCGACGTGCGTCAGCCGCGCGGACTTGTCGGTGAGCGGGAAGTCGAAGTGGGGGGTGAAGCCCGGCGGGACGTCGATGAACAGTCTGCCCGACACGCCCGCCATCCGCTCGCACGCGCCCGACAGCGTGTTGGCCTTCGGGTCCCAGGTCAGTCGCTTGATCTCGTGATGGCCTTGCAGGACGTGCATGTCCGTACCGATGACCTGAGGCCGGCCGGTCAGGCGGCGGATCGACAGGATCCGGCTGGACTGCGGCGGCAGACTCATCTTGATGCGTTCCTTGCAGATGCCCACGAGCTCCTCCCGCCAGAACTCGAACACCGCGGCCTCTGCGTCGGCGGGCAGGCCCAGCGTTGCCCAGTCGACGGTTCGTTCCTGGAGGGCGTCCTCGAAGTTGAACAGCCCCACGATGTCCCATTCGTCCGCGTCCGTCTTGCAGTGGATCCACCAGATCGACGGGATCGTGCGATCGAACAGGTCGATGGGCCGCATCGGCGGGCCGGCGGGCGGCAGGCACTGCTGCATCATCCGGATCCGCGAGGGGGGCAGGTACTGCAGCTCGTCGCTGAACGAGACGCTGCAGCCGGCCAACGCCATCATGGCCAGCCGCATCCGCACTTCCTCGATGTCGGCCTGCATCCGGACGCTCATGTCGCACACCTCGCGGTGGTACCAACGATCGTTCAGCCAGTACCCGGCGGCTAGCGAACGGGCGTTGGTCCGCAAGACCTCGATCTTGCCGCCCAGTCCGGCATCGAGCGTGTCGCACCCGCAGATCGTGCTGCTCGCCAGGCCGGCCGACAGGAGCGGCGGGGTCTGGCAATAGCGGATCCACGCGTCCGGGCCGGCCCCTTTCCGCAGCGCCTCCATCGACCGCCGGAGGACGGACCAACCGCGCGTGACCTTCGGATCGTGCTGATGGAAGTGCTCACCGCCCGATGAGGCGATGAAGTCGATTTTGTAGTAGCTGACCCCCCACGCGGTAAGCTGCGCGAATACCTCCTCGATCCATTGGGCTGCCTCGGGGTTCGAGGCGTCGAGCACGTAGCAGTTCGGGTTTGGTGCCCAATACCACTTCCAGTTGAAGTGGGGCTCGCCTTTCTCGTTCTTGAGCATCCAGTCGCGGTGCTTCTGGAACGTCTCGCTCGTTTCGGCGAGGTCGGTGGGGGAGATCCAGACGCCCAGCCGAAGCCCGTATCGAGATTCCAGCTCGTCTGATAGCCACTTCAGGCCGTGCGGAAACCGCTTGTTCGGGACCCAATCGCCGGTGACGTCGCCGCGCTGCCAGCCGTGATCGAGCTGCATGATCTCGAACCCGAGCGGCTTGAAGTGCTTCGCCGCGACGGCTGCGTTGGCCAGGACCAGGTCCTCTGTCATCGCCATCCGATGCGCGTACCAGCTGCACCACAACGCCGTCGCGCCGCGACGGACGGGTTGCTGCGCGAAGACCGCGGCGCAATCGCCATACGCCTCCAGTGCGGCGTACGGGTCGTCATGGGCGGCGAGGTAGACGGTATCCAGGTCGATCGACTCTCCCGGCCCCAGCCTGCGTCCCAGGAAGCGCTGCGACGCCTGCAACGACGTGCCGCCCTCGCACAGGCGGAACCTGGCGTTGAGATCGGGTCGGGCCTCGAACGCCGTGAGGTATCCGAACGCCAGTCCAGTCGTCGGCCCGCGATTGGCCAGCGTCAGGATCCCCGTCCCGCCGTAGGACCGGTCCGCGGCGTCGCTCGGGTCGCCGCCCCGCGCGGGCTCGCACAGCAACGTCGAGATCCCGCCGACGTAGACGGCGGCTGGCGATTCCCACACGTGCCCGACGTGCCACCCTCCGGCAACCGGATCGGAGACGTGGACCAGTCGCGCGGTTCCCAAGGACACGTCGCGGTCCTGCGTGTTGGTGATTCGCCCGGAGACGGCCACCGTCGGTCGGCCGTCGTAGATACGGACGGTTCGCTCGACTCGGACGCCGTCGCCCCAGGTCTGTTTGATCTGCTTGCCGGTCCCGAGCGGATCCTTGAAGGGCCCCACGTCGGCCTTGGCGTCGCTCGGCGTCAAGGTCTTTCCGTCAATCTCTGCACTGGACACGGCCTTGTGGACGGCGGCGTCGACGGACCCCAGCCACGTCGCATACATGGCCCCGTCGCGTTCGTCCACGCTGACGAACACGGCCTGGTTAGACAGGCTGATCCGACCTCCGTCTCGTTGGCTGGTGACCTGCTGAGTCGTGCGGAGGTCTGCCGCCGCCTTGCGGGCGGCTTGGATGGCCTGCCGCCGCGCGGGCCAGACGTCGGCCGACCGCGCGAGCCGCGCGGTCAGGCGCTTGATCCTCCCGGCGGCCAGCTCGATTTGGCCGACGAGGCGATCGCGCTCGTCCGGACCCAGCGATTCCCACTGTCCCAAGTCCTCCGAGGCCCGTCTGACCTGTCCGTCGAACGTGTCGAGCGGTGTCTGCAACGCCTTCGGCAGTTTCGCGGAGTCCTGCCTGAGCGACTGGGCCGACTTCCGGGCGGCTTGCAGTCCGTTCCGCGCTGCGGCCAACCGTTCGTCGGCGTAACGTCGCAGCTCAGCCGCGGACATCGCTGGACCCAGGACCTCGATCTCGTAGACGTCCGTGTGCGTCGTCGGGCCTGCCGATCGCGTCACGACGAGTCGCACGGCCGACGTCTTGACCGGCTTGAACGTCGCCAGCCAACTCGCCGAATCGGCGCCCTGGACCGAGGCCACCGTCTGGAATTCATCCCCCGTCGGGCCAGCGACCTGGACCTCCGCGTCCAGCACGCCGTCGTTGTCGATGCGCTCGCCGAACACCGCGACAGCCGTCACCGCCTGCTCGCCGCCGGCCAATGTCAGCAGGGCCCACTGCGGGTGCTCCTTGCTCGGCGCGGCCGAGGCGACCCACTTGGTCTTGCGATTGCCGTCGCACACCTGTGACGGCACGTAGTCCTTCCCCAGCGTCGTCGACGCGGTCACCGATTCGACCGGGATCCGCCGATACCGACCCGCTTGCCACTCTCGGGGGATCTCCATCACCGTTGCCTCCCCGGTCTGCGTGATCACGGACGACCACAGCGCCGCGCCCAGGGCAAGACAGGCATGCCGGGCTATCGCACGACGCGCCCTCCGCGAGCTGACCGTGTCTTGTCGAGCTGCACGCCTTGCTGTGTCCATGGATGTCTGGTCCTTCCTTGTGCACCGGCGGTCCCGGCGCGATCACAAGCCGAGGAACTGAATCGCCAGTCCGCAGAGGCAGATCGTCGCACCGGCCAGGGCGTGGGTATACCGCTCCAATCGCGAAACGGGTAGGAGGTTGATGCCGAACGTCGCGATCAGGACGACGGCCACCATCGTCGCGATCGTGGTGACGCCGAAGATCGCCGTGACCAGCACCAGTCCGAACACGCTGCTCTTGGCGGCCGGATACATGAGCATGGGGATCAGCGGCTCGCACGGGCCCAGCACGAAGATCGTGAACAGGACCCAGGGCGTTACGTCGGCGGAGCCCTTCTTGGTATGGACGTGCGCGTGCTCGGTGGTGTGCGTGTGTTCGTGCGCGTGTTCCAGGCCGTCCCCGTGGTGATGGCGATGCACGTGCGGTCGGTTCTTCCATGCCCTGCGGGCCCCCCAGATGAAGTAGACCAGCCCGAAGGCGATCAGGACCCATGCCGCCACATCTCCACGGATGGATTCGACCCCTTCCAGCCCCGTGACGGCGAAGCCCAGCGCGACCCCGATCACGCCGAGCAACACGGAGCTCATCACGTGACCGATCCCACACACGATTGTCATCAGCGCCGTCTTCGTCAGCGACCAACTCCGGGCCCGGGCCATGACCACAAATGGGAGGTAGTGATCCGGCCCGAACAGCGTGTGGATAAACCCGATGGATGCGGCACTGGCTGCGAGGATGGCCAATTCCCGTGACATCTGCGGTGTGCTCCTGTGGACCTGGCCCGCACGCTCTGCCGAGCATCCGTTTGGCCTGATCCGCGGCGGACGCCATCGCGCCCATAGCATACCCCCAACGGGGCGCGCGTCACACCCCGCGGCTCGGGCGAGGGCGTCCTATGGAGGGATCGGGACTTGCTGCGGCTGAGGAAGTGCACCGTCAGCTGCGGGGAGGCGCCTCGTTCCATCTCAAGGTGGCGACGACGGGGCGGTGGTCGGAGCCTTCGGCCGAGAGCACGCGATACTGTTCGCACGCAAAATGGGACGTGGTGAAGATGTAGTCGATCCGGAGGGGCCAACCGAACGTTCGCCTGGTGCCGGTGGTGTCGCCGGCCTGTTGGGCCACGTCCTGGTAGTGGCGGCAGGCCAGCCGATGGGCGGGCGTGCCGCGTGTGGTGTTCAGGTCCCCTGCGACGATGGCGGGGCCACCCAGCTGGAGGAGTCGGTCCACCGTCCAGGCCATCTGTCGGTAGTGCATCGGCATGACGAGGGGATAGCCCAGGATCAAGGGCCTGCGCACGCTGGCGAAGTGCACGGCGGCGACGCTGACGGGCCGCCCGCCGATCTCGACCCGAGCCGACAGGCCCGTGGGTCGGTCCGGCGGTCCTTGAATGGGGGTAGGTTCGTCGATGCGACCGGTCGTCAGCAGCGCTAGGCCGATGTCCGTCCCGCCGCGCCAGACGAGTCGCTGAAAGGCGAAGTCCATGTCGAGCTCGCGGGCGAGGCCCTCAGCCTGATGCCACGTCCATCCGCGGTAGCGATAGATCAGCAACTCCTGCAGGAAGGCGAGGTGTGGACGGACCTCGCGAACGAGGCGCGAGACCTCGTCGAGCCGCCGGCCCATGTACGTGTTGAACGTCAACACGCGAATCGCGGTGTCGGTTCGGTTCATCTGGGGGGTAGGCGAGGAGGCATCAACCATGGTCAACTCGGCGGGCGATCCGCCCGCCCACATTCTTGACCAGGCCGGCCCGATTTCCAAGGGCAAAACACGCCCATGTGACCTGCGGCACCTGGGAAATGGCGAACTCGCACTTGACGGGCTCGAAAGTTTGGTGTATGTTAGGGTACAAACATGGCGTTCCCCGAACGTGCCGTCGGCCTGGCGAACCGACTCGCGGGGTCACGCCTTTCAAGGGGTGCCCGAACCGTGCCCGAAGGTGCGTCACGCACCGAGAGCGGCGCGCGGGTCCACCCACTGGGGCGAAGGTCGGTTCCGCGGTCACACCGCAGGTGTGGACGATCGCTGCGGCAAGACGTGCCGTCGTGACCCATTCGGGGGGTGAGGTCGACGGGTCCCCCCTTCGTCGAGATTCCCCATCGAAACTGAGTACTCGCAAGAAGCGGGCACCCCGCCCGCCTCTGCATCGGAAGTCTAGCGCGGCGATCGTCGGGGTCCGCCCGACTTGTGCGATGGCTGCCGATGCCAGCGACGTGGAGGGCCACGCAACGTGAAGCTTACCGAAACAGAGCAGAAGCTGGTCGAGGACAACCTCGGTCTGATCAACGTCCACATCCGGAGGTTCGTCGCGGTGCCGCGGAGCCCGACTCGTCAGCGAGAGTATGACGACCTCTACCAGGAGGGGTGCCTGGCGTTGATGCAGGCCGCTCAGACGCACGATCCGGATCGTCACGGGCCGTTCGCCGCTTACGCCATCCCGCGCATCCATCATGCCATCAGCATGGCGCTGTATGAGCGGTTCTCGACGGTCCGGGTGCCGGCCAAGTCGATCAAGCGGGCCCGCGAACGACAACGCAGTTGCAGCGCTGCGGACCGGCATCGGCCCGAGCCGGCGCTGGTCGACACGTACAGTCTTCCGGACGAGTCCCTGGACGCATGCGTGTCGGTCCAGGCCCGCCACCACCCGCGGACGGGTGCCCCTGGCGCGGGTCGGCCTTGGCGGAAGGAACGGGCGACGATTCGCAGCAGGCTTCGAGCGAAGTACGAAGCGGCCGTTTTGGAGGCGGCCCGGCGGCTGTCCGCGACGGGACGCGGGCGGGAGGACCGGGCTGCGTTGATTCAGCGCTTCGTCGAGGACCGGCTGCTGATCCCCGAGCCTGACGCTCAGACCTCGAAGCGGCAGCTGGCGCGCGATTTCGACTGCTCGATCGGGCGGATCCAGAGCTGTGAGGACGCGCTGATGGACGCCATTCGGGGTTTGCTGACGGCGGACGACGAGTTCCAAGCCCTGGTCAGACTCGCCCGTCAGGAAGACGAGGGGTTGGACGCGGCGCTCGACGAGCAGGCCGGCGACAGACTGGAGCGGGCCTCGCTGGACGGCTTCGCCCGGCGGTTCGCCCGTTTAGCGTCCGACGACCAGGCGGTCGTGCTGCGAGCGCTGGTTTGCCAGACGATGGGGTCGCTGAGCGGCTTTGCCCGCAGGCTGTTCGGCCAACTGGACGTCAAGAGCCGTGCCACGTTTCTGGGGGCGGTCTTGTCCGGAGAGGCCCGGACGGGCGAGCCCGACGCGCTGGCTCCGCCACGATCGGCGCGGGCCCGGCGGCCGGCGAAGGCGACGTCGTCTCCTCGACGGGCCACGTAGTCGAGAGACCGTGACTGCGGAAGCGCACGTCCCGTCCTGTGTTCTGTTGCAGTCGCCGCCGGGGCGCATAGACTGGGCGCAGCGTGGAGGTAAAAACCATGATTCGGGACGCTGTCTTGATCGCGGTCGCGATTGTGATCGCATCTGGGGACGCGACGATGGCAGGCGAGGCCACATCCGTGCCGGACTGGATCAAACCGCTGCAGGCGCCTCGGGAACAGCCCGACGGGGTCAAGCCGCCGGTGCTGCGCGACCTGATGATTGCCCCGGACGGTTCGAAGATCACGTCGCCTGCGGCGTGGGCGCGACAGCGGCGACGCATCTTCGACAAGTGGGTCAAGTTCCTGGGTCAGCTGCCCAGGCCGCGCTGTCCGCTGAATCCGAAGCCGATTGAGACGACCCCCCTAAACGGCGGGATCACACGCACGAAGTTTCAGCTGCAAGTCGAGCCCGACGTCTGGATGAAGTGCTACTTGTTCGTTCCGCCCGGGAAGGGTCCGTTTCCCGCCTGCGTCTGCCTGCACTCGACCTCGGACGAGACGATCCGGCAGCCCGCGGGGCTGGGCAAGCAGCCCGAGAAGGCCTTCGCCCTCGATCTGGTCAAGCGAGGCTACGTCACGATCGCGCCCGAGAACTTCGAGTGGTGTTACCCGGGCATGCCGACGACGGGCAAGCGGTGGGACCGGTTTCACGGCGTCGCCAAGGTCTTTCTGGACAAGTATCCGGGCGTGAAGGGCATGGCCAAGATGGTCCACGACGCCTCGCGGTGCGTCGATTACCTGTGCACGCTTCCGAACGTCCGCAAGGACGCGATCGGCGCGATTGGGCATTCACTCGGCGCGAAGGAGGTGACGTACCTGCAGGCCTTCGATGATCGGGTGGTCTGCGGGGTATCCAGCGAGGGGGGCGTGGCCTTCGAGTTCACGAACTACCACGACCCGTGGTATCTCGGCCCGGACGTCCGCAAGAAGGACGTCGGCTTGTACGCCCACGAGGTGGTGGCCTTGATCGCGCCGCGGGCGTGGCTGCTGATCGGCGGCAACCACACGGACGGGAACAAGAGCTGGCCCTACGTCGCGGGGGTCCTGCCGGTGTATCGCCTGCTCGGGCGACCCGCGGCGGCGGGGTTGTTCGTCCACGACAAGGGTCACGCCGTTCCGCCCGAGGTCCGACGGATCGCCTTTCGCTGGCTGGATTTCCATCTCAAGAAGTAGCGGCTGCGGCCGATGGCGTTCGCCGGGTGGCGTGAGCAGGCGGACTTCTGGCCCCGTCCGTCCGCGTCGTTATGGCTCGGCTTCGTCCTCCTCCGACGGATCGTCGGCCTGGTCCAAGCCCAGCCGCCTGATGAAGTCCTCCGCGTACCACTGCGCCAAGCCGTCGTTGGACAGGGCCATATCGAGTTGCTTTGTCATGATGCCAAGCCGGCCGAGCATGCGGAGGTTCTCGACGACCTGGTTGGGCTCCAAGTGGGTGGTGATGGCGTCCAGGAAGTCCGCCTTGGCGAGGCTGTCGAATCCGGCCTTGTCCAGGATGTCCACGATGAGTCTGATGCGTCGGATCCGCCGATCCAGTGGTGCACCACCTCGGCTGAATTGCATCCGGATGTAGTTCATGCTGGGGCTTGGCGAGCACATGGCCTCCACCATGGTGATGTGATAGCCCATGTGCAGGCTGACGATCATGTACTCCTTGCTCAGGAGGGCGAAGCTTCTTTCCGCGAAATCGGCCGCCTGCGGCGTGGACATGGTCGTGGCCAACACGGACATGAACCCCGCAACACTGGCCCGCTGTGTCTGCGACGGCCAGCCCTCCTGCAAGAGACCTTCCCAGAAGGCCCGCATTGGCTTCGACTCGAGCTCGTCCACCTCGACCCACCGCCTGCTTTGATAGTCGGACGGATCCCGATCGATGTACAGGATGTCGACTGGCAGCGGGATGTCGCTCCTGAGCCGTACGCCGATGCGGCCCTCCTCGGCCATCCCGTGGCCGGCTGAGAACATCTCCTGCATGGCCTTCTGGTGGGCGTACCGGGCGATGTCGCGAAACGTCTGGCAGTTCTCGGGCACGAAGTCTGCGTCGGAGGGATCCATGAGGGCCAGGGGTGTGATCCGCGTCACGAACTGCCTGATCAGCGAGTCGTGCGTGTCGTGCTCCGTATCGGCTTCTACCGGCTCAGCCGAGTCGGTCTTTGCGGAGGATGCGTTCGCCGGGATCGTGGGTTCGTTGGCCTCGATTGGTCCCTGTCCCTGAAGGTGTTGGCATAGTTCTTCGTCTATCGACTCGTATCGGTTTATAAGGGGCGTGTACTCGTCTCCGCCCAAGGTAATGATGTTCTCGACGGCTTGCCGCAGGCCTGAGCGGATTGGGTCCAGGTTCGCACGGAGCTCAGCCGCGTCGAGCTGGGTGTCAGCTCGAAGCGCTTCGTCCAGGTCGCCAATCAGCTTGATGACTTGGTTGTTTCTCTCGAGCAGGGCGACGAATTCGACGAACCGTTCCTGGACGAGCTTCAGGGCCGCGTCCGGCTCCGTGCGAGCGCTGCGGAAGATGTCGCGGAACCATTTCATGCGAACGGTTCCCCAGTCCATTCGGCACGTCCCAACCGGACCACCACCCCGATGGGCGTCGGATTCGGGTCAGGACATCGCGGGGAGAACGGCCGACGGTGCGGATTGCGTCGCATGGTTTGGGAGTTCCGGAGATCGAGTGGCAACTCTGCAACCGATTGCGGCCGGCGTCGACCCGGTCAGCCCGGCTCGACGCGCGATGGTCGAACAGAGAGCCGACACAGGACTCTTTCCCCTTTTCTCTCGAGCGGTCAGTCGAACGACACCTGGACTGGACTGTACCTGTACCCGTTGGGCAAGTCAAACGCTTGCGTCAGGTTGCGCGTATGCCGAACGTGTTCGCTCGACAAGGGCGACGATCTGGGGGGCGCCGCGCGTCGTGCGCCGCCCCGGGATGGGCCAAAACGCCGACCCGGGCGTGTCAACCCGCGAATCGAGGTGTTAGAATGCGCCGGTACCGGGTGTCGGCGCCGTTTCCGCACGGGACGCGGCTGCGCGGGGCCTGGAAAAGCGCGTGCCGGAGCGTTCAGGTGGTTCTTGGCCATATTCGTCGGCTGTTCAAGCGCGCGAGTCATCGCCGGGCCTTGGCCTTCCAGATGAAGTATCGCCACTTCAAGGCCTTGCTCGAGGCCAACACCGCAGTTCTGGAGATCATGGCCCACGTCAGCGACGTGCTGGCGGGGTCAGACTGCTTCTCGATGGGCTACGTCCGGAGCCGTAGTACGGCCCTGTTCGTCGAGGCCTGCAAGCTCGTTCGGCATACGGAGGCCATCTCTCCGCGAGACGGGCGGGGTCTCGCGGAGCGGCTCGAGGAGCTTCAGCAAAGCGCCACCCAACTCCTGGCCGCGCCGGCTGGGTCCGTCGGCGCGCCGTACATCCTACCGATGGAGCGGATCGACCGGTCTAAAGACCAGTGGGTCGGGCACAAGCTGGCTTGGCTCGGTGAGATGCGCGCAAAGCTCGGTCTGCCCGTGCCCCCCGGCTTCGCCATCACCGTTCGTCTCGACGAAGACCTGCGCGGTCAGGCCCATCTGCAGGACGAGATCAACAAGGTCATCACCGCGCTCGACTACGAAGACCCCGCGGCGGTTCAGGAGGCGGGTCAGGTCATCCAATCCATGCTCGTGGCGACCCCCCTGCCCGACGGCGTCGAAGGCGAAATCCTGAGCGCCTACGATCGGTTGTGCGAACAGGCGGGGCGGGACCTCCGCCTCGCCGTCCGCAGCAGCGCGATCGGCGAGGACGACCCACGCTGCAGTTGTGCCGGCCTGTACTACAGCGCGATGAACATCCGCCGCGACAACCTGATCGACGCGTGCTACGAGGTCCTCGTCTCGAAGTACCTGCCGCGAAGCATCATGTATCTTCGGATGAACGGCCTGCGCGACGAGGACATGCCCATGTGCATCGGGTGCATGGCCATGATCGACCCGCGGGCGAGCGGGGTCCTCTTCACGCAAGACCCGATGGCCAAAGCGGACGTCGGGGCGATGCTCATCCAGACCGTCGCGGGCCTCAGCGTGGGGCTGGTCAACGGTCGCGTCTCCCCCGAGCGCTACACGGTCTCGCGTGAACCGGCGGGACGACTGATGGCGTTCGATCCCGGCGGACAGAAGGTGGTTTTCCGACCGGGCTCGGGAGGGGGCGTGGCCGAGGAGCCCATGTCATCCCGGCCTGCTGATTCGCCGAGCCTCACCGAGGATGAGTTGGCTGAGCTGGTGCGGCATGCGCTGGCAATCGAGAACCTGTTCGGTGGCCCGCAGGACATCGAATGGGCCATCGACCAGGATGGCCGCATCTGGATCCTGCAAGCTAGACCCTTGAGGATCTCCTGCCCGCTCAATCTGAGGCCGCAGACGTCTCGACGCGTTCAGCTCGAGGGTCGGTACCGCACGCTGGCGGAGGGCGGGGAATGTGCGTCTCCCGGAACGGGCATCGGACCGGTGGCGATCGTCCGCTCCATTCGGCACTTGAAGGACTTCCCCGACGACGGGGTGTTGATCGCGCCCCGAAGCACGCCGGAACTCACGCAGGTGCTTCACAAGGCCTCCGCCGTCGTCACCGAGGTCGGCAGCACGACGGGCCACCTGGCGATCATGGCGCGGGAGTACCGGGTGCCGTGTCTGATGAACGTGCCGAACGCCACCGGGCTGCCGCCGGGCGAGTGCGTGACCGTCGACGCGACCGCCGGGCGAATCTACGTCGGCCGCGTGCCTGAGCTCGAGCCGCTGCCCAGCCCGACGCCCCGCGCCCATCCGCTGGTCGGCACGCCCGTCCATCAGGCCCTGAAAGGCATCGCCGACCTGACCTTGCCGTTGAATCTGACCGATCCCGATGACCGCCGCTTCACCGCGGAGAATTGCCGAACGCTGCACGACATCAGCCGCTTCGCTCACGAGACGGCCATCGATCGGATGTTTGCGCTGAGCGACGAGGAGGGTCGCAGGGACGGCCGCGTCCGGCGGCTGGTCTTCCTGGTGCCCCTGGCCGTCTTCATTATCGACGTCGGGGATGGCTTGATCGCGGGAAGTCCGTCGCGCGAGGTGACGCCGGAGCATGTCGCTTCGGTGCCGTTCCAGGCCCTCATCCGCGGCATGACCGCCGAGGGCGTCCGCTGGACCGGACGGATGCGCATCGATCTGCGCGGGTTCATGAGCGTCGTCGCCAGCACCATGGCGGACGGCGATCGTCTGAAGCGCGGTCTCGGCGATCGTAGCTACGCCATCATCAGTCAGAACTACCTCAACTTCTCGTCCCGCCTGGGCTATCACTTCAGCACGCTGGACGCCTACGTGAGCGACGCCCCGCACGCGAACTACATCAGCTTCTCGTTCGAGGGCGGGGCCGCCGACAGCGTTCGACGGGAGCGCCGGGCCACGTTCCTTGCCCGCGTGCTCGAGCGACTCGGGTTCGCCGTCGTACAGAAGGGCGACCTGGTCAAGGCCCAGATCAGGAAGGTCGGGTGCGACGAGGCGCTTCACCAGCTGGACATGTGTGGCCGGCTGATGGGAGCCGCCCGACAGATCGACGCCGCCATGACGACAGACGGCTTGATCGGCCCGTGCGTGGAGAAATTCATGCAGGGCGATTACTCGCTGGGGTTGGCCAGCGAAGGGGGGTAGAATCCGCAGGGCTCGTCGTTCCGGCCCCACGGCGAACGTGCGGGGCACGGTTCGGTCGGCGCCCGCAGGATCCCGGCTTCGATTCCCTTGTGCACCGAGGAGCTGTGGCACGTGCCTGTCCGGTTGCTCATCGTGGATGATGACGAGACACATCGGCGCTCGTTGGCCGAGGCGTTTGATCGGCCGGGGTATGAGGTGTCCAACCTTCCCGACGGCCGTCAGGCGGTCGAACGCGTCCGCCGGGAGGACGTTGACGTGGTGTTGCTGGACGTGCTGATGCCCGGGCTGAACGGCTTGGAAACGTTGGTGCAGATCAGGGAGCTTCGCCCGCTCACCGAGGTGATCTTCCTGACGGGACACGCAGACGTTCAGACGGCCGTCGAGGCGATTGCGAAGGGCGCCTTCGACTACGTGGCCAAACCAGTTGACCTGCCCGAGCTGATGGGCAAGGTTGAGGCCGCTTGCGCGAATCGTCAGTTTCAGCAGCGCCTGGCCGCGGCAGAATGACGCGGCCACCTGATCCTTGGGGCGCACTTCGTTGGGCGAGACCACGCAATCGGCCGATGTCACAGGAGAAGCAGCGATGCCTGATCAGTCATCCTCACGACGTCAGTTTCTGGGACGTACTGCCGTCGGCGGCACGTTGGCCCTCGTCGGCGAGCGTGCGGTTGCGGCGCAGCCCGCCACCAAGCCGGATGCGAAACGGAAGGTCGGCGTGGTCGGGGTCGGCGGCCGAGGCTGCGGTCATCTGCGACTGCTTCGCAACTTCGCGCAGGTCGCCGAGGTCGTTGCCCTCTGCGATGTTCTGCCCAAGAGAATCGAGCGCGGCAGACGTCTGGCCGGGGGGCAACCTGCCGGGTACGCCGATTTCGGCGAGATGCTCGAGCACGAGGGCCTCGACACCGTCGTGATCGCCACGCCCAACCACGTCCACAAGGACCAGGCCGTCGCGTCGCTGGATGCGGGCTTGTACACCTTCGTGGAAAAGCCGATGGCCTGCACGGTCGAGGAGTGCAACGCCATCATCGACGCCGTCCGGCGGAATCGGCGGAACCGCAACAAGGGCCTCTGCCAGGTCGGGCTTCAGATGCGCTACGCGCCGCTCTACCGTCGGATCCACCAGATGGTTCGGGAGGGGGCCATCGGCCAGATCAAGTTCGTCTGGGCCGAGAACTTCCGCGGCGATTGGCGGCAGGTCTTCGACGACGCCGAGGAAGATCGACGGCGAAACTGGCGGTACTTCCAGCGGCTCTCCGGCGGATCGATCACCGAGAAGAATTGCCATGACTTCGACGTCCTCGGCTGGATCATCGGCGCGCGTCCGCTCCGCGTCGCCGGCACGGGCGGCGTGAACTTCTACACCGGACGCCAGACGCTCGACCACTGGGCCGTCACGGTCGACTACGAGAACGGCTGCAAGCTGGCGCTGGGCACGTGTCTTTATGGCGCCGGCCGGCACGACACCGTCATCGTCGGGTCGAAGGGCACGCTCGAGTTCCCGCGCGGCGGGGATCATCTGGTCCTGCGACGACGCCGGAAGAAGGACGAGCGTATTGACGTCAAGGCCGAGCATGGCGTTGCGACGGGCCATAGCGGAACGTATGAGATGTTCGCCGACTTCTTGGCGTGTATGCGCGAAGGGCGGATGCCCTCCTGCAACCCGATGATCGCCAAGGGGTGTGTCCGCGTGGCCCTGGCCGGCGAGATGGCCGTCAGTCGCCAGCGGTCCGTCCGCCTGAGCGAGCTGCCCGCCTGAGCCGCGGTCCGTCCGCCGCTCTCGTCCACGTTGCTCGGGCGAGCGGGTCGTTCGTCTCGATCAGCGACGCCGGTACCGATTGCGTGATCGCCTTCGGGATGCGGCCTGGACCGTGTACAGCCCAGCCCGATGTGGGGTATACTTCGGGAGGATAGTCCTCGGACGCGCGCGCCCGCTCGTCGACGGACGGTGCCGGGCGTCCTTGTTCGAAGGCCCCCGTAGCGGGGCCCGCCGCCACTGTAGCTCAATTGGCAGAGCAGCGGTTTTGTAAACCGCAGGTTCCCGGTTCGAGTCCGGGCGGTGGCTGTTGCGAAACCCCTTGGTTTTCCCAGAAAATACCAGTATTTTCGGCGGTTCCGCTTCTGTTCACATCCTCGCCCACTGCGCACCCAGATGAACCGTCTTGCATGGTTTTGGGCCCCGTCGCGCCCACTGGCGCGCCCACATTACCGATGTCGTTGTCGGCAATCACACCGTGGGGCCCGGTCGGCTCCTGAGTAGCCACCATCCGAACCGGCAGCTCCCCGCTTGTGAGTGCTGAGCTGCCCTTGTGGCCCTTGAGGTAACAAGCAGCCACGATCCGGTTGACGCCTGGTGAGCTACCGGGTACAAGCACGCCGGCAAGGGGAGGGAGTAGGAGGGAGAGGGTCGTCCGGGGCTGTTTGGGTCAAGGACACATCTCCCAACGGCACATCAAGACATCACTCGGGGATGGGAGGCGAGCGATGAAGGTGCGAACCGGCTTGGTCGTCGTTGCTGCGTTGATGGGGCTGGCTGAATCACGACCCGCTCGGGCCCAGTCCAATCTCTTCGAACCCAACCACTATCCTGTGGGCGACCATCCAGTGGGAATCGTCACGGGCTACTTCGACACTGACGCGTGGCCTGACCTGGCTGTGGTGAACACCCATGACGACGATATCACCATGTTGTACGGCCAGTCGGACGGGAGCTTTGTTCGCGGGGCCAATGACTTGCCGGTTGGGGACGCGCCCCCGCGTATCGCCACGGGCGACTTCGACAATGATGGGTGGCCCGACTTGGCCGTGACGAACCAAGATTCCAACAGCATCAGCGTGCTGCTCAATGATCCCTGCGCCCCGGGGACCTTTCTCCCGAAGCAGGACTTCGCGGTTGGGTACAAACCGCACGGCATCACGACCTGCGACCTCAACAACGACGACCTGCCCGACCTGGCGGTCACGAACTTCGGCGATGGAGCGACGGACGATGACGATATCACGGTTTTGCTCAACGACCCCAACGCTCCCGGCACTTTCCCGGACTGTGCGAACTACCCGGTCAGAGATCGTCCAGAAGGCATCGCTTGCGGTGACTTCAACGGGGATGACTTGCCGGACCTAGCAGTAGTGAACCAGTATAGCCACAACATCAGCGTGCTGCTCAACGACCCCAACGCCCCAGGGACCTTTCTTCCAGAGCAGGTCTACGGGGTTGGCCCTAGCCCCTGCTATCCGATTGGCATCGCCGTTGGCGACTTCGATCGGGATGGTCTGCTGGATTTGGCCGTGGCGAAGCACAGCACCACAAGTCAGGGCGTGGCCGTGCTCTACGGGCAGCCGGGCGGCGCCTTCGGGTCCCCCAATCACTACGATGCCGGGACTCGCCCCCATGATGTCGTCGCTGTCGACCTCAACGGTGATGGCTTGCTGGACTTGGCTGTCACGGACAGCGATCCTCCCACTTCGGGAGTCGACCTGCTGTTTGGCAAGCCCAATGGGGAGTTCGAGGCGACTCCGTACCACGCAGCTGCCGCAGGAAACGCCGGAGGTATCGTCACCGGTCACCTCAACAGTGGCAATCTGATCGACGTGGCCGTAGCCTGCCACGTTGGCGATAGCGTCACCGTCCTCTACAAGGCGCTGGCTGCGTTGACGGTAAGGGAGATCAACGATCCCTGGGGCGATGTCGACCTCGATCCGGCACCTAACGCCTCCGTCCCCCCTTCGGATTGGTATGCGTTAGGCCTCCCAGTGACGCTGACGGCCGCACCGATCGAAGGCAAGTTCCTCAAACACTGGATCCTCTACGACCCCAACCACCCCAGCGACGCCAACTACGCGGCGTACGACCCGAACAACCCCGTCACGGTGACGATGAACGGGGACAGGGAGGCTACGGCGGAGTTCATTTCCGGCTACGCTCTAACGGTTCATACCGTCGAAGGCGGATGGGGGAGCGTGGTTGTCGAGCCCAACTTGCCCTACTATCTCCCGGACAGCAATGTGGTGCTCTATGCTGAGCCAAACCAGTGTCGTTCGTTCTCGTATTGGCAAACCTACGACCCCAATCACCCCGGCGACGCCAACTACGTCGACCCGAACCATAACGACCCCAACAACCCTCTGGCGCTCGTCATGGACAGGGATCGAGAGGTGGCGGCCGTGTTCGCATGGCCCAACTACGTTCTGTCGTACGACATCGTCAACTCCCCGTGGGGGTCCGTTGATGTCGACCCGTGGGCACCTGGGTACGAATACCAGGCGTGCAGCGAAGTGACGCTCAATGCCGTGCCTCTTCAGGGCAAGTCGCTGAAGTACTGGATCGTTTACGATCCGAACTTCCCAGGTGACGCGAACCACGCTGTTTTCGACAGCAACGTTTCGACCACGATTGTCATGATGGCGGACCGAGAGGTAACGGCGGTGTTCAAGTGCGGCAGCAACGTGGGGGCGCTGCTGCCGTTGATGGTGGGCTTGTTGGGGTTGTTCGTGTTGTTGAGACGGAGGGGCTAGGGACGAAGGAGAAGGCCAACTTCTTCTTCCCGGCCGTTGGCGCCCTGCCGTTGCTCCGCAAACGGCGGGGAGGTGACAGCTCCGCGGATTGACCTATCCCGGCGCAGCAGACCCGGACGTCATCGAGAGGGACAACGTCGACCACAGACGCCCCCTGTGCCTGAATACCGCCCCGCTGTCGCGCTTCTTGTCAGGCCCGAGCTGCCCCGTTGCACCGAATCCCCACGAGGGCCCGCCCGGGGTCATGACTTGGTCCTCCCTGCCGCGCTTAGCCCCACTACCCAAGAGCCTGGCACTGAAAGACTGGCGAACCTTGGGCCCTGACCCGCTGGTTCTCCCCAGGTTCCCGGAAGGCCCCATCGCGTCTCGTAGACGACGTCGGCACGTCAGCACCTTGGGTCTGGAATCCCCTTGACGCACAGAGGGTGCTGCGGGGACACTAGGTTCCCTGAGAAGCAAGTGCCTTCGTAGGATGGTTGGGGAAGGGGGTCCTTTCTGAGAAGACATCTTCCGGCACATGAACCCAGCGCCTTGGGATGATTGGCCTTTGGCCAACGCGCGCACGGCGCCATGGGGCAGATCGCAGGGAAGGAGGAACGCAGCGATGAAGGTGAGCCGATGGTGGGCGGTGGTTGATGTTGCGCCATGTTCAGACGGGAACCCACGGCCAAGCCGAAAGGGGATGGGGCAGCGCATCGCTCAGTGCCTGCTTGTCGTCAGTGGCCTCCTGCTACCAGCCCCCCAGACGCAGGCGGCGGGCCAAGCGTGCTCCGCGTGGCTTGATAGGACTGGCGGCCCGTCGCCTCGGAATAACCACGCGATGGCGTACGACAGCGCCCGCGGCGTGACCGTCCTGTTCGGCGGGGACGCAGGGTGGTGTGACGGGCAGACGTGGGAATGGGACGGGACGAGTTGGACGCTCCGGAGCACCACCGGCCCGTCGCCGCGCTGCCGTCACGCGATGGCGTACGACAGTGCCCGCGGCGTGACCGTCATGTTTGGCGGCTCCCTCGAAGGCTACGACCGGAGCGGCGAAACGTGGGAATGGGACGGGACGACCTGGACGCTAAGGACCGGCTCCGGCCCGTCGGCACGGCGCAATCATGCGATGGCGTACGACAGCACCCGCGGCGTGACGGTTCTGTTCGGGGGCGCCGACGATAACTGGGACGGCGAGACGTGGGAGTGGGACGGGACGACCTGGACGCTCCGGAGCACCACCGGCCCGTCACCACGGGATTACCACGCGATGGCGTACGACAGTGTCCGCGGGGTGACTGTCCTGTTCGGCGGGAGGGACGAGGACTCCAAGGATGGGGAAACGTGGGAATGGGACGGGACGACCTGGACGTTCCGGAGCACCACCGGCCCGTTGCCAAGGTATTACCATGCGATGGCGTATGACAGCGCCCGCGGCGTGACCGTCCTGTTCGGCGGGTACGATGCCGACGGTGATGACGGGGAAACGTGGGAATGGGACGGGACGACCTGGACGCTCCGCAGCAGCAGCGGGCCCTGGCCACGGTCTTTTCACCGCATGGTGTACGACAGCGCCCGTGGTGTGACCGTCCTGTTCGGCGGGGAGAAGCACTCGCAAGGTCATGACGACGGGGCGACGTGGGAATGGGACGGGACGAGTTGGGCGTTCCGGAGCACCACCGGCCCGTCGCCGCGGCACGTGCATGCGATGGCGTACGATAGTCTCCGCGGCGTAACCGTTCTGTTTGGCGGGGACTCCGGTTCTGTGGACAGCGAGACGTGGGAGTGGGACGGAACGACGTGGACGCTCCGGAGCACCACCGGCCCGTCGCCACGTGCTTGCCATGCGATGGCGTATGACAGCGCCCGCGGCGTGACCGTCCTGTTCGGTGGGATGTACGATGATGACGGTGAAACGTGGGAATGGGACGGGGTGAGCTGGACGCAGCAGAACGTCAGCGGACCGCCCCCACGGGATTTCCATGCGATGGCCTTCGACAGCGCGCGTGGCGTGACTGTTCTGTTTGGGGGGTCGTCCCCCTTGGGGTGGACTAACAGCGAGACGTGGGAATGGGACGGGACGACCTGGACGTCACCGGGCTGGAACGGACCGTCGAATCGCGCAGGGCACGCGATGGCGTACGACAGTGCCCGGGGCGTGACCGTCCTGTTCGGCGGCGCTCGCGGCCTGAGCCTTGAGGGCGACACGTGGGAATGGGACGGGACGACCTGGACGCTCCGGAGCAGCAGCGGGCCGTCGCCACGGGCCTACCACGCCATGGCGTATGACAATGCCCGGGGCGTGACCGTCCTGTTCGGCGGACTTGGCGAGAACGAAGACTACAAGGACGACACGTGGGAATGGGATGGGACAAACTGGACGCTCGGGAGCAGCAGCGGCCTGTCGCCACGGGATTTCCATGCGCTGGCCTACGACAGCGCGCGTGGTGTGACCGTCCTGTTCGGCGGCCATAAGGGCTGGTATTACGGCGACACCTGGGAATGGACGCCGGTCTGCCCCACGCTGCGGCTGACAGTTAACAGCCCGATGTGGGGCAGTGTCGAGTTGGAGTCGAGCGATTCGAATTACTCCCCGTACCTCTGCCCGCTCGGCACGGAGGTGACGTTAACGGCCACGCCGATCGAGGGCAAGGTCTTCACTCACTGGAAGATCTACGACCCGAACCATCCGGGCGACGCCAACTACGCCACCTACGATGGCAACGAGGCAACCACGATCATCATGAACGCCGACCGGGAGGTCACCGCCGTCTTCGAGTGCGGCGGCAGGATCGGCCGATTCCTCCCAATGATGCTGGGCGTCCTGGGGCTGTTCGTGTGGGTCCGACGAAGGACCTAGGTCAGCGAGGAACAGAGCAGCGCAGTCTACGAGGCAAACCCACCGGGGTCAGTCCCGGATAGTGTTACGTCTGCATCGGCCACCGCAGGCGGTGGAACAGCGTCCCCTGCCCGGGCGGCCTGGAGCCGCTGTCGCTCGTGCAAGGGCCGGTACTGGACGGTCTCTATCGCGTGCTTGTACCGGCAGCGCTTCATGAAGAACGTCCGGGCCGTTGCCGTCGGGGCTGAAGGCCACGCCCGGGCCCACGTGTGTGAGGGTTAGGTACGCCTTGGGCCGGAGTGCCGATCTGCCCTTGTGACCTTTCAGGCGACAAAGGGCAAACAATTGGTTGACGCCTGGTGCGTTGCGTGGTACAAGGATGTTAATAGGGGGACAACAGGAGGGAGACGATCGTTCTGGGCTGTTCTGGCTCCGGACGCATCTCCCGACCACGTCAAGATCTCAGGGGGGCGCGGGAGGCGAAGCGATGGGCCTCCGGATTCCTGTTGCTGCGGCGGTGGCGATGCTTGTGGCGGCCCAAACACTGGGGCTGAGCATCGAGACGGTCTTCGTGGGCAATCCCGGGAACGCCGATGATACAGGGGGCGACGACCTCGGGGGTGTGGACTACCCGTACACCATCGGGAAGTTCGAAATCACGGCCGGTCAGTACTGCGAGTTTCTCAACGCCGTGGCCGCGACAGATACGTACGGGCTGCACAGCTACTCGATGTGGTTGTCGGGCTACGGATGCAAGATCGAACAGACCGGCTCGCCGGGCAGCTACACCTACAGCGTCGCTGCGAACTGGGCGGACCGACCGGCAAACTACGTCTCATGGGGAGACGCGGCGCGGTTCTGTAACTGGCTACAGAACGGTCAGCCGACGGGCGGGCAAGACCTGACCACGACCGAGGACGGGGCGTACTATCTGAACGGCGCGATCACCAACGAGGAACTCTCGGCCGTGACTCGGAAACAGGACGCCGTCTGGGCCATCCCGACCGAGGACGAGTGGTACAAGGCGGCGTATCACAAGAACGACGGCGTGACGGGCAACTACTTCGCCTACCCCACCCGCAGCGATACCACGCCCAGCAACGACCTGATCGATCCCGACCCGGGCAACAACGCGACGTTCTATGACAGCGGGTACACGATCGGCAGCCCGTACTACCGGACCGAGGTCGGCGCTCACGAGAACTCGGAAAGCCCCTACGACACGTTTGATCAGGGCGGGAACGTGTGGGAGTGGAACGAGGCCGTGTGGTTTTGGTATCGCGGCATGCGGGGCGGGTCGTTTCTCAATGACACCTACGGCGTAGAGAAGGCGGGCCGGTTTTACGACCCGAACTCCGGGGACAGCAACCTGGGTCTGCGGGTCGTGCGTCTGGGTCGCATCCTGACGGTCGTTGTGGAGCCCAATGGGTGGGGGGACGTGGATATTGACCCGCTGCTTCCGCTCTATGAGCCGAATGCCGTGGTGACGCTCTGCGTTGAACCGAACGCGTGTCGTTCGTTCTCACACTGGATCATCTGCGATCCCAACTTCCCTGGCGACGCGAATGTCCCGCCGGCGACGATCGATCCCAACGTCTGCATCACGATTGCCATGGATAACCATCGACAGGTAACCGCCGTGTTCGCGTGGCCCGACTACGCCCTGACGATACACAAGGTGAACCCCGCGTGGGGAAGCGTCCACCCGGTTCCGTACGAGCCAGACTACCTGTACGCGGCCTGCACGGAGGTCACGCTATACGCTGAGCCCGAACCGGGCAGGGGATTCAGCCACTGGACCCTCTACGATCCCAACCACTGCGGCGATGCGAACCACGCCGTATTCGACACCAACACCGCCATCACGATTGTGATGGATTCGGACAAATGCATCACGGCCGTCTTCAAATGCGGCAGCGGCATCGAACCGTTGCTCCCGATCATCCTGGGCGTGCTGGGGCTGTTTGTGTGGGTCCGACGAAGGGCGTAGATCGGAGAAGAAGATGGCGGCGCAGTCTGCCGAGGTGACCGACCGGGCCTTGTCCTGTTCACTGTCCCCAGCTCTGAGAAGGATCCCTCGTATCCCAAGCGCGAGCCCGACGGTCCTTCGTGGCTTGTCGACGCCCGACATCCGCCAGGGGGCCCGAGCGACAGCTACCTCCAGGGGTCTCTGACAGTTGTTCCTGGTCAGCCGGCTTCCCGATGATGCTCCTTCCACAGATTGCTATCGCCGGGTATACTTCCGACTTCCATGCGGTGGGGAGGGTCAGGCCATCCCATGTTAGACAAGTCGTGTTGCTTGTTGGGGAAGGGAGGTAGTTCCATGTGTCTTCGGCTTTGGCCATTGGTGGCTGTAGTCACGGTTCTTGTCGGTTCGCACGTGTCGGGTGCTGAGTGGGTCGTCACGCAGCTCACCGACAACGGCTACCAGGACTATGAACCCCAGGTTTCGGGCTCGCGCGTTGTCTGGAGCGGGTACGACGGGAACGACCACGAGATCTTTCTTTACGATGGCACAACGGTCACCCAGCTCACGGACAATGACTACTACGACTGGCACCCCCAGGTTTCGGGCTCCAGCGTCGTGTGGGAGGCCGGCGTCGACGGCGACCCCTACACCTGCCAGATCTTCCTTTACGACGGGACCACAGTCACGCGACTCACGGACAACAGCGGCCATCACAACGGCGACCCCCGGATATCAGGCTCCAGTGTCGTCTGGTTCGGAGGCGCAAGCAGCAACGAAAGAGAGATCTTCCTCTACGATGGCACAACGGTCACCCAGCTCACGGACAATGCCCATTGGGACCAGAACCCCGACGTCTCAGGCTCCAACGTCGTGTGGCGCGGAGACAACGAGATCTTCCTTTACGACGGCGCAACCGTGACGCAGCTCACCGACAATGGCTACTTTGACGCAGGCTGCCATGTCTCGGGCTCCAATGTCGTGTGGTTTGGAGGAACGTATCCTGATTACGAGGTCTTCTTGTACGACGGGATGACGACCAGGCAACTCTCGGATAACGGCTATGAGGATTCCTACCCGCAGGTCTCGGGCTCAAGCGTTGTCTGGGAAGGCGGGGGCGAGATCTGGCTCTATGACGGAAGCACCACGACGCAACTCACGAGCAGTGGGGGTCACGTGGACGCTTATCCGCAGGTCTCGGGCTCGAACGTTGTTTGGGAAGGCGAGGGTGGGACCGAGATCTTCCTCTACGACGGAAGCACGACCACGCGACTGACCGACAACGACTACAACGACTGGATGCCTCAGGTATCGGGATCCACGGTGGCCTGGTACGGGTTTCCAAGTGGCGAGTATGGCGGCTACGCGGCCGAGATCTTCGTGGCGACGTACGCCGTTCCGGTGGCCCTGTCCCTAACGGAGATCAATGGATGTTGGGGCGATGTGGCGATGTTCCCCAAGCCGTTGGATTCTAACTCGCCGAGGTTCCCGCTCGCCATGCCAGTCACACTGACAGCCGAGCCAATAGAGGGCAGGCAATTCAAGCACTGGATCGTCTACGACCCCAACCATTGCGGTGACGCGAACTACGCCGTGTACGATTCAAACAACCCTATCACAATCTTGATGGACACCGACCGTGAGGTAACCGCCGTGTTCGAGTGCGGCAGCAACATGAGTTCGTTCCTCCCGTTGGCATTTGCGATGCTCGGGCTGTTCGTGTGGGTCCGACGAAAGGCGTAGATCAGCGAAGAAGAGGGCGGCGCAGGCTGTGAAGCTCTCATTGTGGGGTGGGGGTCTTGCCGGACGGGAGGCCTGGCGGTCTGCGCGATGCTGTCGGAACGTGGTAGCCTGCGCTTCTGAATGCCGCCCCGATGCATCGTCCTCTGCCGGGACTGGGTTGCAGGGCCTCACCAAGCCGCCACGAGTCCCCGTCGCGGGCAGGGACCCTAGTGTCTTTGGCAGAGGAAGAGCCCGTAGCCTAACGGGCTGAGAGCCGAAATCCCGTGAACCCGGGCCCTGCCCTATTTCCTTTCCTCTGGCCGCCCGCAGGGCCCCGTCGGGCTACCAGGCAAGCCCCCGACGGCCCGTTAGGGGCCCCCCCGTCTGACGAGCCCCCCGGCCGCCACCAGCATACCCGCCGACCTGTGCCGCCCGTTCGGCTTCCCGATCGTGCCCCTTCCCGAACCGGCCATCGCCCGATATAATCATTCATCAGGTTCGGGCTTGGAGGGTCGAGGCATTTCATATCAACCATGACGCGTCGCCCTGCAGAGGGAGGGATGTGCTGTGCGCCTGCGCGTCCTTGCCGAGAGGCGGCTGTTGCGGTGGCGGTTGTGGGTCCCCGAGTGTTGGGAGCAGAGTAGGTCGCGTTCGGAGGGGCCTGTGGGTTTGCGGTGTGTGGGGCCGGTTCGCGATTGGCCAGCCCACAGGAGGGGACGGCGTCCGGTCGAGGTGACGCGCTGGGGCTGGAGAAGGCCCTGTCCTGGACGACCGCCGCCGGAGGGCCGGGCGCGAGGATTGGGGAGAGGGGTGCGGGGGACGGGGTGAGTCCTGGCTCCCCGCGCGGGGTTTCTCTTGCGTGTCAGTAGGTGTGCCGTTGGCGTGGAAGCGGATGCCTTGTCCGCTCTTGGAGGTGCATCGATGACTCTCCGTTCTGGTGGGGGTTCGATGTCGACGCGACGGCGGCTCAAGCGGCGTCTTCGTATCGAGCCCTTGGAGCCGCGGCGACTGCTCGACGTGAGCCACGTCTCGGGCGAGCTGCTGACAGACACGACATGGTCTGGCACGGTCGTTGTGGATTCGACGGTCTTCGTAGGCGAGGACGTCAATCTGACCGTTGAGGCGGGGACGATCGTCAAGTTCGCCGAGGATGCGGGGCTGAACGTCATGGGCGTGCTCGACGTTGGGGGCACGGCCCAGAAGCCGGCCGTCTTTACGTCGATCAAGGACGATTCGGTCGGTGGCGACACGAACGAGGATGGCCAGAGCGCCGCGTCACCTGGCGACTGGCGGGGTCTGAGGCTTCGCAACAATGGCGCGCCGAGCGAACTGGATCATTTTGAGGTCCACTACGCTTCTTACACATGGGAGTCGTACGCCGGTGAGTCAGCGATCGCCCTCTACGGACGGGCCGTGCTGCAGAACGGCCTGATTGCGGACAGCCAAGGTATCGGCATCGTCATCGCGTCGGGGGACCCAACGCTGGCAGACGTGACGATTCGCGATTGTGGATCGGAGGCCATCGCTGGCAATCTGACCGCCCAACCTGAGGTCAGCGACGTTACGTTCGAGAATAACGGTATCAACGCCCTGGGCGTTACGTGGCAGAAGGGGGATCTGCCGGCGAACCTGACGTGGGACAACGACGTGACGTACTACACGACCGGTGTCGAGATCCCGGAAGGGACGACGTTAACGATTTCGGGCGGGGCAGTCGTCAAGGTCCGGGCGGGTGGCGAAATCGAGGTGAGCGACGGGAGCACGCTGAAGCTCGCGGGGACGGCGGACGACCCGGTGATCGTCACGAGCGTCGTCGACGACACGGTGGGCGGTGACACGAACAACGACGGTGACGATACGGCGCCGGCCTACGCTGAGGCGGAAGGGATGTGGGACGGCATCATGGTGCACGACGGCGAGTTGATCGCTGACTACGCCGACGTGCGCTGGGCCGGGGACCGTTTCGGCTCCTGGTCCTATGGAGGCAGCAGCATCACGGTGCAGAACGGGTCCGTGACGCTGCGGAACACGGTCATCGAACATGGAACGAATGCCGCGTTGTTTCTTCGCGGAGCAGGGGCGGACTCGCCGGTTGTGGGCACGGTGAGTGATTGCCAGATCCGGGACGTCGTCGCGCAAACGAACCTCGGCGCGATCCGGCCGATCTGCTCGGCGATCTACGTCGGGCAGAACGCCGCCCTGGATCTGCAGCGAACGACGATCGAAGACTTGAATTCGCAGGGCCAGGACATCGACGCGTACGCGATCATCCTGGAGGACACCCCCCTCGGCGCGCTGACCGGTTCGGGCAATGAGGCCCGCAATTGCATCGGCGCGGTACAGCTGAGGGGAGAGTGGTCTGGCAGTGTCCCGCCGGACCCCGCCGCCGGGTTTCACATCAGTCAGGACGATGCGCTGTCTCCCATGCTAGGCCTGGCCTACACGGGGGACGACGTCGTCGTGGACGAAGGTGCGACGCTGACGATCGGGCCCGGGACGATCCTGAAGGACTTCGATCTGACTGTGAACGGCAGGCTGGAGGCGTTGGGCACGGCGACCAGCCCGATCATCTTCACCAACATGGCGGACGACACGGCTGGGGGCGACACGAACGGGGACGGTGACGCCACCGCGGCGCCCACAAGCACGGTGTACAACCTCTCGGTGTCCGGCGACGCCGTGCTCGAGCACGTCGAGCTGCGGTACGGGGCGGGGTCCTGGGACGCCAGATCCGCCCTACATGTTAGGGGCGGCGAGGTGGAGTTCGAGGGCGGCGTGATCGCCGACGCCCGCGGATATGGCGTGTACGTGACGACTGATGGCGCCACGCCGGGTGAGGTCGCGCTGCGAAACGTGGACATCCTTCGACCCACCAGCGACGGCGTCGTCGTGGGAGCCGGCTGCACGGGGACGCTGGAGGACGTCATCATCGACCACCCGGGAAGGTACGGAGTCTACGCGTACGGATCCAACGGGCCGAATGAGATACGTGTGCTGGACTGCCAGATCGTCTCCAGTGCCGATGACGGTATTCATGCGGACGGTTCAGGCCAGAACCCGGCACAATTAACTGTGGAGAACACGGACATCACGGATGCGGGTGGCAGGGGCATCGAACTGACCAGCGACGTGGACGGTACGTTGACCAACATCCTGATCAGCTCGCCGGGGGAGCAGGGGATTTGGGCCGCCGCCGACAGCAGCCTCTTCCTGACCAACGCCGTGATCGCCTCGCCCGGCGAAGAGGGGATCTGGGCCGGGAGCGGAACAGACCTCATCCTGACCAACAACACGATCGATGGGGCGACGCTTGGCGTGGTGCACGATACTGGGGACCGGCTGGAGCTGGTCAACAACATCATCTCGAATTGCACGACGGTGGGGATCGCACTCGAACACGGAACATCGGCCGACGTAGTCCGCTACAACAACGTCTGCAACCCGAAGGCGTCGTTGGGCAACTACATCAACATGGCGGACTACACGGGGATCGATGGGAACATCTCGGTCTCGGCGCGATACGTCGATCGGAAGGCGGGGGACCTGCGCTTGGGCGATGGTTCGCTCTGTGTGGACGCGGCCGATGGCGATCTGGCCCCCGCGCTGGACCAGCTTGGCCTGCCCCGATTCGATGACCGAGGCGTCGACGACACCGGGGCTGGAACGCCGACCTACGCCGACATCGGCGCCCTGGAACGATGGGGCGACTCCACCTCCCAGATCGATCTGGTCGTCGTCGAGGATTCCGTAACGGGGCCTGGGGCGGCCATGGTCGACGAGATGGTCACCATCAACTGGACGATCACCAACATCGGCGAGGTGCCGGCGATCGGCCCGTGGCATGACGAGATCTCGTTGGTCCGCGATCCGGACGGCAGTGCGACGGTCGTCGTTGTCGATGAGGTTCAGGTTGGTGAGGGCGTGACGCTGCTGCCGGGGCAGGAGCATGAGGCGTCGGCCCAGGTTCGCGTGCCGGCCGCCCGCAACGGCGACTACTATTGGCAGGTCGAGACGAACTCGCAGCATGACGTCGTTGAGGGGACGAACCGCGAAAACAACACGACGCGGTCCGCGGATACGGTGGCCGTGGCCGTTCCGGCACTTGCGATGGGCGAGTCGGTGAAGGGCACGTTGGCGGTGGACGGCGACGCCAAGTACTTCGTTGTCCCACTTGCGGCTGGCGAGAAGGTCGCGCTGGGGCTGAACGATGCCAACGATCAGGGGATCAATGAGCTGTACGCGCGGTTCGATGAGCTGCCCACTCGCAGCGACTACGACGCCCGGCACTCGTCCAACCTGTCCGCTGATCAGCAAATCCAAGTGTCTTCGCCCTGGCCGAGCATGTGCTACATCATGGTCTACGGCAAGGAGGTACCCGACGCGCCAGGTGAGTTCACGCTGTCGGCCTCTGCGGCGGGCTTTTCGATCAGCGAGGTGTCGCCCGATTCGGGGGGCGACACAGGGGACGTGACGGTTCGGGTCACCGGAGAGGGGTTTTCCGACGGCGACGCGGTGTACCTCGTCGCGCCGGATGGCGAGACGAGGATCTGGGGGTACCCGGTCTGGATCGCCGATGGGTCGAACCTGTACGCCACGTTCGACCTCACAAATCGGGCAGGCGGGCTCTACGACGTGGTTGTCGAGCGGCCCGACGGGACGACGGCCTCAAAGAAAGACGCCTTCAGCGTCGGCGAGGGCGTGGGGCCCCATTTGAGCGCCAGTGTTGTTGCGCCTTCGCTGTTGCGACTTGGACAACCGTTCAGCGTGGTCGTCGAGTACGCCAACACGGGCGATGCGGACATGGCCTCGCCGTTGCTGAGGCTGACGTGCAATGAGGATCTGAGCTTCGGTCTCGAACCGAACTCGGACGAGTTCACGGGCTCGGTCGAGTTTGTCGGTTACAGTTCGACGGGCCCGGCCGGGGTGCTTCAGCCGGGTGACCGGGAACAGGTAACGTTCCACGCCCTCGCGGACATCATGGAGGGCGCCTACGACTTTCGGCTGGAAGTGATGACGGGTCTCGGCTCGGACGCCGACGGCGCGACGGAGGTCGCCTGGGACGCATACGAGAGCTGTTTCGATTCTTTCCTCTACGAAGACCGGACCGAATGGGACGGGATCTGGCAGACGTTCACCTTCGAGATGGGCCAGACGTGGGGCGACGTCGTGGAGAACCTGGCCGAGAAGGTGACGGCGGAGGGCGTTGCTCCTGGCGCTCTGCCGCTGCTGTCCGATCTGATGGGCGAGGTCTTCTCGGATGCCGTCAGTTCGGGCGGCGGGCTGCTCGACAGCAGGTGTCCGCTGGTTCTGACGCGATACGGTGTGCTGTCCGCCGAGGGTGCGCTGGAGGGCGTGGATGTCATCTTCAGCGAGACGATCGACGGAGACACATTTACGGCGAAGGATGTCACGCTTACCAATCCGGACAGTAGCGCGATAACGGACATCACTGTGGAGCGCTGGTCCGACCGGCTGTACCGCATCTCGTTCCCTGAGCAGACGGCTGCGGGGACGTACACGTTGCAGATCGGATCGAACATCGCAGACACGGTCGGGCTGGAGTTGGATCACGACCATTCCGGCACGGGCGGGGAGGGGACCGACGACGCGTATCTGACGGTCCTCGAGTTCGAAGGCGTGAAGGAATCGCCTGGGAAGAGCTCAACGGGTACGACGAGGGGAGGGCTGTGGCCGAGCAGCCTCAGCGTCCTGGCCCAGTCGGTCAGCGGGACATACGATCGGCTGCCGGGGCTTGGCAGCTTCTGGGTTGACTTCAACAAGCCGGTCAACCCCAGCAGCTTCACATCAGGTGACGTCCAGATACTGGAGAAGCTGAACCCCCTTGGCGACCCGTACTTCATCGTCAGACGGATCACGGCCACAGAGTACATCGTCACCGTCCGAGATCCGACGCATGGCGGAAGCAACAGCTTCGGTACCCCGGGGAACTACCAGCTCGAGATCGGGCCTGACATCTCGAGCGAAGGTGTCAGCCTCGATGAGCCGGACTTCGATCAGGATCCGTGGCCCGTGAACCCCGGGCAGCAGTCCTACAAGTCCGGCTTCGAGATCATCGATGAGACCGGCCCACGGGTCATCGATATGAGCGTCGTTGACGGCTTGGGCTGCGGCTTCGCCCATCCCCCCGTCAGTGCGGTGGACATCACCTTCAGCGAACCGATCACGAGCTTTCCGAACTCTCAAGTATCGGTTCGCTACAGAGTGGACGGCGAATGGCACTACGTCGCCATCGTGGGGACGCCGAGTGATCCGAACCCCGAGTGTCTGAACCCTGCCGACCCGCTCCGCAGGGAACCTCTCGAGGACGAGAACACAGTCTGGCGCGTGACCTTCTACGAACCGCTGACCGAGGAAGCGGAGTGCGAGGTGAGCGTCGGTCCTGATATCACGGACTACTACGGATACCGTGATCAGCCGGGCCTGTCCGGTCCGCGGAAGAACAAGATGGACCAGAACGAGAACGGGACGGACGGTGAGGCCGCCGACAGATACACGGGTACGTTCGAGATCATCCAGCCGTATGGCGAGGTCGAGGGACGGGTGCAATACAGCGGCTACCTGGCCGGTCTGTTCGGGTCGGACATGCATGCCTCGGTGCAGCTCTGGGAGAAAGACGGCAGCGTCATCGACATCGGGACGCACGGCGATCCGTTGGAGCAAGACGACTTCATCAGCGACTGGAACGAGCTGACCAACGGATGGGGCATGATGACCGCCGATCTGGAAGCGCAAGAGGGTCGACGGGGCATCCTCACCCCGGACGGGCGGTTCAAGTTCACCAGGACGCACGACGGCGAGCTGATCGATTTCCGCGACATCGACGACGACGAGACGGGCGTGCCGGCCGATGAGAAGAACATCCCCGAGTTCTACGTCGTCGTGATCGCCAAGAACGAGTACAGCTACATCATCGATGAAAGCGCGATCCAGTCGACCGACCCCGACTCGCCGATCTACATGCCGGTCGGTCTTGAATGGGGCCGGCTGATCTTTGACCTCGACGAGAGCAAGGTGCTGCAGCCGGAGACCAAGGACGACGAGGACATCGATTTCGGCACGATCACCGTGGACGATCATCTGTCGGCGTTCGGCATAGCCGAGTGGATCAGCTACGGCGCCGAGTGGCTCCACAGCGAGTTGGAGCTGGGCGACGATGAGCGGGTCCGAGAGCCGATCCCGGTGTCGTACGGGCTGTGGGAGGACAAGACCGGTTGGAGCTTCTATGAGGAGGACCTGGCCTATCAGCGCGTTCGCGACTACATCCGCGCCGACCTGAACGCGACGGACCCGTTCCAGATTCTCCGCGCGTACGGCCATAGCATCTACCGCTTGAAGGCGGGTTACTGTCCCGTCAACCCGCTTGACCCGTGGGGCATCCTGCTGATCAGCCTCTCGGAAGATACGGCGGTGTACGAGGCCTGGGCGAACCTCTTCGCGGGATTGGCGCTCGAGAATCAGACCGGTGCGACGGCGTATATGACGCAGACCAGCCTGAATCGGGCCGCGGGGCAGTATTGGGAGAACAACAACTTCTGGATGGCCTCCGACGCCTACACGATCGAGCACGCCGATTACAATCCTGAACTAGCATACGACAACAGGATCGTCGCGAGCGGCCTGGCGGGCGACTTCGTGGCGCAGGGCGCGCTCAATCACTTCGAGAATACGGGTGAGAAGGTCTGCGGCGCCCGCCAGAGCATCTACTGGGACATCGCAGATGAGGCGAACGATGACGAGGTGAACAACGGGCTTCGGTCGATCTACGAGAACCTCGGCAAGGCGTATCCGCTGGACAATGCCGTCCGCGCGATCTACATCGACCACGGCATCCCCATCACCGACGACAAGCACGAATCGATCACTCTTGGAGAAGACCTCGACGGTCCCCTCCCGGGGGAAAAGGGATGGGAAACGCTCAACGGCCCGAAGAAGTACAGCCATATCATGGCCGAGACCAAGGATGGGTACGGCGACTGGCACGGCTACATGCTCAGGACCAAGGGCAGCGGCGAGGAGGACGAGGAGGACGTGAAGCTGACGGTGACGCTCACGTTCGATCCCCAGTACGGAGACCTGGATCTATGGGTGCGGGCGATTGACCAGTTGGGCGCGGGGGAGATGTTCAACGAGAAGAACCTGATGCGGGGGCCCGGGACGGTGAGCTTCGACCTGTCGCTGCCACCGGGCGGCCCGCTGCTGGGCAAGGAGTACTGGATCTTTGTCGGCGTGGGCGGCCACGGTGCGTTCCACACGAGCTATGGCTATCGCATCTGGGTTGGGGACATGCATCCGTACTACGAGCTGTCGATCTCCAAGACCATGCCGTCGACGGACGACATGGAGGAAGAGGACGGCGATGACTACGTCTTCCCGCCGCCCTGGGTCATCATCGGTACTGTCCCTGTGCCCGTCTTCTGGGGGTTCGATCCGAACGAGAAGGTCGGGCCAGCCGGCGCGGGCGACGGCGGCTACATCGCGCCGGGCGGGCTGATGCCGTACACGGTCTACTTCGAAAACGACCCGGAGAAGGCCAACGCACCGGTCCAGAAGGTCGTCATCACCGATCAGCTCGACGCCGATCTCGATTGGGGCACCTTTGCGTTCGACAGGATCTGCTTCGGCGAACGGATCATCGACGTGCCCGACGGCGTGCTCCACTTCGAGACCGACACGACGGTTCCCTACGATGAGTATCCGGTCCACGTGATGGCCGACTTCGACTCGAAGACGGGCGTGATCACGTACGAAATGTGGTCGTACGACCCGGAGACGGGCGAGCTGCCGACGTATCCGCTGGCGGGCTTCCTGCCGCCGAACGACGAAGACGGCCGGGGCGAGGGTTGGGTGACCTTCACGATCGATCCGAAGGCCGGCCTGAAGACCGGGGACGAGATCCGCAACAAGGCCAGCATCGTCTTCGACGTCAACGACCCGATCATCACCAACCAGACCCTCAACACCATCGACGGCAGCGCGCCTGCCAGCAGCGTCCGAGCCCTTTCAGCGACCACCACGAAGGCCAATTTCGTTGTGAAGTGGAGCGGACAAGACGATGCGAAGGGGTCGGGGATTGCCGCCTACGACATCTACGTCTCGACCGACGGCGGCAGCTACCAGCGCTGGCTGACGGGAACGACCAAGACGCAGGCGACCTTCAGCGGTCAAGATGGCCACACCTACGGCTTCTACAGCGTCGCGACCGACGCCGTTGGCAACAGCGAGGCCGCGCCGAAGGCCGCGGATGCGAGCACCCGCGTGGACACATCTGCTCCCACCGTCCTGGACGCGATTGTGGCCGGCGGTCTGACGCAACGATCCGACGTGCGAACCGTCGAGCTCGTGTTCAGCGAAGACGTGGACATCGAGGTCGCCGACGTGACGCTGATGCGGTATGGCTTGGACGCGTCTACGGGGGCGGGGACGCCGGTGACGCTCAAGGCGGCGAACTTCCAGTACGACCCGCAGCAGCGTACGGCAACGATTACGTTCGACACGCCGCTGGCGGACGGCTACTACGTGCTGGAAGTCAAGGGCAACGGTGTGACGGACCTGGTCGGAAAGAAGCTTGATGGTGACGGCGATGGCACAGCTGGGGGCGACTACGTCTACGGCTTCCATCGCCTCGCGGGCGACTTGAACGGGGATGGGGCCGTCAACGTCTTGGATTGTGGGCAGCTCCAGGCCGCCATGGTTGGCGGCTACGCTGCGGAGGCGGATGTCGACGGGGATGGCAAGCTCGACGGCTCGGACGCGACGGCGCTCATGACCGGCTTGGGCGCCTACATCATTCCACCTGCAAACGGTCAGGCCGCAAGCAAGCCAATCGGTTTGGCGGCCAGGGCGAGATCGGTCGGTGAGCAAGCGCGCGTGGGGTCGGTCGGTTGGTCGTTTGGCGACACGATCCGTGTCGACGACGGCGCCGAGATGGAGATGCCGGTCCTGGCCGCGAACGTCGCGAGCGACCTGCCCGGCGACCGCCTGAAGTGGCTGGGCCTCGAAGACGCGGTTCGGCATCTCGAGGAACAGGACCGGGCATCAGCTTGGGACGGTGATCTGATCGCCCGTCCCTCCGATGCCACGGTCGACGCTGAGACCCGTCCGGCGGTGGGCGCCGTCGAGCCACAGCCGATGTCCCGCAAGCCCGAAGAGGACGCAGTGCTGTCGTCGCCCGCCCAGATGTCGATGTCCGACCCCTCCGCGACGAGCTGGGCAGCCCCGCTGGGCAACTGGGCTGCTGCACTGCTGCCCGAGAGCGCTGGGGCGATGCTCGGCGGCCTGGACGATCAGGTGGCGGACAGAAGTGACCCACGCGTCGACCTGCTGTTTGTCTAGCCCTTCAGCGATGAGGGAGGAACGAATATGACGATGACGCCCAACCGGCTGATCTGCTCCGCGGGCACATGGGGGGTCGTCTTGCTGACGATTCCGGGTCCCTCTCGGGCGGCAACGGTCTCGGCCGTCGCGGAGCCTGCCCAAGTGACGTCCGGCGAGACGGCGGTGGTGACCGTCCGGGTCAGCTCGAGCGTCGCGATCTATGGCTACACGCTGAGGATGCGCCTGACGCCGGAGGAAGGGGCGACGGGCGCGGTGACCTTCAACGCGGCCGAGTCGACCTTTGGCGATCCGGAGGCCCTCATCGGCGAGGCGTTGCGGGCGGAGAATTTCACCGAGATCAAGCTGGCCGACAGCGACCTGGTCGTCAGCACGAATACGGAGGATCAGAGCGCCGTCAAGCCGGCCAGCAAACGGGATGTCCTGGTGCGTGCGGCGCTCACCACGTCGGCCGACGCAACCGGCACGTGGACGCTCGAGTTTGTCAGTCCCGTCAGCGTTCTGGCCGACGGCAGCTTCGAGGCCATCGAGACTGAGTGGGGAACGGCCACCGTCGCGGTCACGTCCCCATCCAGCGGGGGATGCTGTTGCGGGTCGGCCGCGCCGGTTCTCGGCGCGCTGCTCATCGGGGCGACGGCGCTCGTATGCCGGCGTTCCCCGGATTGCCCACAGGTCGCATGTCGACCACCGCGATGACCGCCCGCAGATCGGCGTCGTTGGGCGGCAAGGGGGGCAGTCGCCCACTTGGCCGGGCCTGGTGTGTATCAGACAGAGCCTATTGCCCGGACGGGGCGAGGGTTTCGCCTGGAACGGTGGCGCCGCAAGATGCCGCCGCGATCGGTGTGGCTTTCCCGGACGGACGCGCGTAAGTGTTTGCCAAAGCCTGCCAGAAGCACTGCGTCTGCAGCACCGCGGTGAGGCGCCGGCCGTTGACGAAGACCGTCGGTGTTCCGGATACGCCTGCCCGTCGCGCCAATCGGATGTCTGCCGCGACGATTCGTCGGACGGCGTCGCTGCGCATCTCGGTCAACAGCAGGTCGGCGTCCAGGCCGATCTTCTCGGCGAGCGCGCGATAGGTGCTCTTACCCAGCTGTTTGCGGTTCTCGAACAGCAGGTCGTGCATCTGCCGGAACGCCTTTGGGCCTCCCAGGATCCTGGCGGCCTCTGCGGCGTAGGCGGCTTGACACGCGGCGTGGTGACGTTGGCCTTTGGCGTGTTTGTTGCAGGCGTTGCACAGGGGATAGTGACGGACCAGGACGCTTGCCTTGCCCCCGAAGGTCCGCGCCGCGACGTCATGCAACTCCCGTGATGCGCAGTAGCACGACGGGCACTGGAAGTCGGTGAAGACCACGATCTGCGGCAGGTCCGCGGGGGCAGACTCCGTCGGACGCAACGGGATGTCGTGTTTCGGCTGGGCCTGATGCTCTCGCAGCAGGAACTGAGGATTTTCGCGCAGCGACGTCACCATGGCCTTGTACCGCGCGAGTCTGTTCCATTTCTCCGCCAGCGCAAGGCGCTCGCTGCGATAGGCCCACAGACCGGCGATCACGACCAGCGAACACGCGATAGCGCCAACGGCCTCGCGGGAAGTGACCGTCTTGGCGGCCACGTCTGCAGGCGACATGGCGTCGGCGCTCGTCGGCTTGCCGGAGGCGGTCTGGCCCTTGCACAGTCGCCATACGACGCGTGCGATCACAAGATTCACCCCATGCACCACGAGACACCACGGACACGGGGACGCGACGCCGAGCGCCATCGCCGCCAGGTACAGGACAGATACGGCGGCTCCGAAGAGGGTCACGGCGAGGGGGACGCGGTGCCATCGACGGCCGTATGGACGCGGCAGACCGATCAGCGCAAACCACATCCCCACAAACACGAAGTACGACAGCCCCACGAACGCCACCGGAACGAAGACCGTATGCAGATGAATCGTCAGATCGGACGTCGGGACGGGAATCGGCAGCGGGATCTCAGCCCACCTGCCTTTGGAGGAACCGTCGCAACCTCCCAGACCTATCTTCGAGGACGCCTGACAGACGCGTCCGAACAGCCCGTGCGCGCCGGTGCGCGAATCCCAGAGGCCGGCGTGCTGTTTGACCAACTGCCCGCTGATCCAGGCGCCCACCAGGCTGAGGGACAGGATCGCCAGCAGCGTCCAGGGAGGACTGCGCCGTTTCAGGCGGATCGTCATGACCCTTCGACTTGCGTCTGCAACGGCTCGTACGAGCTCCGCCATGACGGGGCGATATGTCGTGCTGGCGTTCACCTGTCTCTGCCTCGGTCCGACCGACCGATTCCCATCAGACCGACGATTCCGGCGAGGGCGAGCAGTGTTGGCGTCGCGCCGCAGGGCGGAGACGGCGCAAGGCTCCCCAGCGGGTCCGCACTGCCGACCGGATCGCCGTTGGGGTCCGTCGTCGGGTCCGCGTCCTGATCGGGGATGGCATCAGGCTGGGTATCGACTTCCAGATCGGCGGCGCTCAGCGCTGCCGAGACAGGGTCGAGCATTCCAGCCTGGCCGCCAGCACCTTCTGACTCTCTGCCTGCGTTGTTGCTCCCGAGGCCGCCGCTCTCTGGCGCGCCGCCGATGCCCGCACGCTCCATCAGGAACGCTCTGGTATCACCATTCGGGTCCGAGCCCCAACCCACCAGGTCGCCGTCGGCGTTCACGGCGCAGACCCGCTCCACCGTCCACCCGAAGCTCGAGGACATCAGATCATGCACGTCGTCCATGTAGCCGTCTTTCCAGACGAATGCGTGGTAGTCGCCTCCGGTCACGTTGGACGTGCCGACGACCCACCCGTTGCTGCTGATGCCGAATGCCCAACTGTCGTCGCCGCCGGTGAGCGTTCCAAGGTCGTTCATTCCGGCGGACTGGTAGTACGCCGTCGCCGGCAGCCAGATGAAGGCATGGGCCTCACCCCCCGCCGTGTAGGACCGTCCGACGATCTGTCCTGAGCTGTTGACGGCTTCGGCACGGTGATCGACCGAGTTGGCGTCCCCGCCGAGCGTGCCCAGGTCCGTCATCGTGCCGCTCTCCCACTTGAACGGCCGCATGTACCCGTCGGACCCGATTATCTGGGCGCCGCCGACGACCACGCCCGAGTCGCTGATGTCCAGGGCGATGCTCTCGGCCCCGCCGAGGGTGCCGAGGCTGCTCATCCCGGCGGGCAGACCGTACGCGGTACTGGGCAGGTGGATGAAGGCCCGCCGGATGGTCTCGGGCTCGCCGCTGAGGATGTAGATCATCCCTACCACTTGGTCGCTGGCGTTGATGGCGAACGCCGCGCTATCCGTTCGACCGCCGATGACCTCGTGCAAGTCCGTCATGGAGCCGCTGCTCCAGAGGAAGGCGTGGGAGAAACCGGCGTTGCCCGTGTCGGATTGCCCAACGATCTTCCCACCGTCGTTGATGTCGAAGGCGGCGCTGGTCGTGCCGCCGAGGGTGCCGAGGCTGGTCAGCGAGCCGCTCGCGTATCGCCAGGCGCTTTCGTTGTCGGTCGCCTCGTTTTCGTCAAAGCCGACCATCTGCTTGGAGCTGTTGATGGCCAGACCGAGGCTCAGATTGCCGGCCGACAGGGCGCCGAGGTCGGTGATCGAATAGGCCGACACCGTGTAGTCGTCTTGGATCTGGTCCTCGGTCAACAGGCCTGCGTAGAGGGTCACCTCGTCGACGAGGCCGCCAAGGCCGACGAACCCCGATATGATGCCGTCAGGGAGATCCCCCCCACCGATGGTGATATCCGCGTTGAAGTCCATATTGACCGTGCCCGGGTTGTTCCGCCATGAGACGGACCCCTCGGTCACGCCGTCGATGTACATCTTGTCCGTCCACACGCCGTCATGGTTCGGGTCGTCGACGATGTCCCAGACGATCGCGAAGTGATACCATCGGTTCGCCTCCCAGCTCGTCCGAGACCCGATGATCAGCGTACTTCCCTCGCCAATCTCCGCGGCGTAGAAGAGCATGCTTCCGTCCGGAATCCCGTCCCATAGCTGGTGATCGGTGCCCACCAGGCAGAGGTGTAGGTTTAGGGTGTCACTCGACATCTTGCTCAAGATGAGTTGTGTGTTGGCTGACGAGCTGGTGTGTGGCGAATCCAGCTTGAACCATCCCGTGATCGTGACGTCATGCGAGGGGTTCAGCGAGGCGTGTGCGGGGATGCGTAGGTAATCGTTGGTGTCGTCGAACTTCAGACAACGGTAGACCCGCCCCGTCTCCGTCCACTGTGGCCCGGTTGACGCGTCGGGCTTCAGCTCACCGTCGTTGTTGTTGGACGTGGAGTCGTTGACCGTGGCCCCGCTGCCGTCATCCATTCGCCACTGGCTCGTGATCTCCCGGATGTCCGGGGTGACGTTCTGGATCGATATGCCGTCGTAGTTCGGATCGTCGCTGGCTGCCGAGTGCGTGATCGTCGCGGTTTCGGGGCAGTCTCCGGGCCCGTCGTCATACGCGGTCGCCGTGACCGTCTGCCACGTACTCCAGTTGGCGGTCGTAAACGTCAGCTGAATCGAGTTGCCCGCTCCCGCGCCCAGGTTGACGTCGCTATCGGGATCGACGGTGACGACAACGCTGTCGCTGGGCTTCGAGGTCAAGGTGACCTTGTAGGTATCGCTGGAACCGCCCTCGAGCAAGTCCGTTGCGCCCTCTGTCTCGACAATGGACACGCCTGGGTCCAACTCCCAGTAGCCTGTCAGGTAGAACTCAAAAGGGGTCAAAGCCAGATTCTGAAAGTACACCTCGACAGTCTCGTTGGACGATCTGACGTGCATTCGCAGGAGATCCCGTCCGCCGCCGTCCGCAGAGTCCATCGTCGGGTTCCTGGTATCAATGGCGGATCCGTCCTCGCGAAGGCCCATCACGACGGCCGTCGTGAGATGGCCGTGACTCAACACGAACTCCGACACGGTGACGACGTCGGCCGGCAGGTAGCTGCTGAGATCCTTGTCCTCCCATGTGTTATCTGTCGTCGGGCCGCCCACGTCGGTGAACGATTCGGTGAACGTCCCGGGAGGATCACTCCAGTAGCCCACGAGCGTGAACGCCACGTCATTTGCGTCTTCGGCGTAGACCTCGACGGTGGCGTTGGCGGATGCGCCGGCCTGGACAAACAGCGTTACAGAGTCAATGCCGCTCCCCCCTGTCCAGACCTTGCGGATGTCCAGCTTCCTTTCGATGCTGGACCCATCCTTCCGTACGCCGCCCTCCCGCTCATCGGTATCGTCGCTGTTGCCCACGACGATTTCGGCGATCTCGTTTGCACTTACCCCATAGCCGCCCAGGTTCTGATCGATCCACGAACCGCTTGCGCTCGCGCTGAACGAATCCATGGTCTCGACGTACGTCCCGGAGGTCCAATAGCCGACGATCGCGAAGAAGACATACGAGCTCTCACTTCGAAACTCGATCCGCGCCTCGCTGTCCGTCTGGACGTGGAGACTGACGATGTTGAGCAGTGGGAAACCGTTGGCTCGGCGGACCTGGAATCGCCTGTCCAGGCTGGAGCCGTAGGCCCGCGCGCCAGCCCACCACTCCGTGTAGTTCGGGTCGATCTCGATGTTCACCAAGCCGACCTCAACCACGGCATTGGGCGGGATGTTGAGATCGCTGAGGTCCTTGACTTGCCATACATCCCCCCCGGTGTTCCACCAGGTCTGATCGATCTCGATGTAGTCGGCGTGGGCGCGGGAAGACGCCAAGCCCCAGGCCGCGCCGGCCATCGCCAGGAGCGTCAAGACATCGGTCAGTCTGGCGCATCGGCTCATGTCTTGGTCTCCCTCTCCGTGCAGCCTCGCTGCATCGCGACGGGGTGGGAGGGTTCGCCAGTCCATCTTGCCTTGGAGTTACCGCCGACCGCTACTCGCAGACGCCGCCCGTGCACTTTCCGCTGCAGCAGTCGCCGTCGGCGCCGCACAGTGAACCCGCCTCCAGGCATCCGGCCGATGGAGTGTCCGAGGGGTTGCTTCCCAACGCGACGGCCTGTCGCGCCGTCAAGGTCAGGACGATCGGCGTGACGTACGCCGCCTTCTTCCCGACGTCGCCCAGGAAGCTTCGGCGGCTGGTCGTGTCGGCCGCCTTCGCGCCCGTCGCGCCTGGGTCCGGTTGCTTTTCGGATCTTGTTGGCTTGTCCCGTGGACCCATACCAGTGCTCTCCCCTCGAACGTCAGCACGACCCGTGCCCAGTGATGGCCATGTGGGTTGTCTCCGCAGCTGGCCCATCAACGTCCCTAGCGACGGCGCTGCGCCGATGGGGCTGGCCCGCTACGGACATAGGGTTCACGGGATCCCCGGATCTCGGCGCTCCTTCCCGCGGCCAGACGCCTACCCCCACGGGTCGCCAAGACTTCCAGCCCGATGCCGCACCATCCGTCGGGCCCCTCGGCTCTCGCTCTGTCGAGTTATCGGCACTTGTCGGCGCGCGCTTAGCTAAAACCCGATAACCTTGTGACCCGCAGAGGTTTACCTGCCGAGGGGGGGTTCCTGTGGCCTGTAGATGGTCTATCTGATTACGATGCCGAAACCCAGGGATACGGGACTGCCAAGCTCGTCCGGGGACAGGCCCGGCCGTCCCGGGCACTTGACAGTGCCTTCCGGGACCACCGCGGGCCCAGGCTTGCGTCACCGCCGCCGCGATAGAAGTTCAGAAGGAATCTGCTGCCTCGCCATGCCCGGTCCGCCGATCTGCAGACTGGGGGGGCCGCTTTGCCAGACGCAGCCGTATTCCGTGTTCGGGAAGTAGAGGTCCTCCTTGCCGCCGCGGTAGTCGACGTAGGCAATTTCGATAGGATGCAGGCCTCGACGTAGTGCGATCGACCAGGTTCCGAAGGCGTGGTGACGGGTGCCGGGATCCCAGAGGCGGTCGCCGACCCTCACCTGGAGGTCATAGCCGGTTTCCCGGTTGATCTGGTTGGGATCGTACATGGGGTCGGGTGCGTAGAAGGTGTAGACGCCGTCGCGCGGGGCCTCGAAGTAGCCCGTGTACCTGAAGGCGAAATGGGAACGCCGGTTGGCGGCGGGGGTGTCGAGCGCTTCGCTGACCGTGCCGCGACGAATCGGCTCGAGCTGATCGAGCAGCAACATCAGGTCCTGCCACGGCCCCTCGAAGTAGGCGTAGTCGAGGCCTCGGGCCAGACCGGTTGGGTGATCGGCCTTGCGAGGCGTCTGCTTGGTGAAGACCGCTCGGCTGACAAGCGTCGCATGCGTGCCGCACAATGTCGGGGGGACTTCGGTGACGCCCTTGCGAAAGGCCCTGGCCTTGACGGTCGCCGACTGGGTTAGCCTGACCGGGCCTGCGTACGTCGGCGAATCGGGGGTCGGATCGCTGCCGTCGAGCGTGTAGTGGATGATCACACCGGGCGTCTGGCTGGTCATTGTCACGCCGACGCTGTCGGCGAACACGTCCACGTCGGGCGAGATCCGCACCGGATCGATTGGCTTGTAGATCGACGTGATCCGGGGGCGCTGGCCTCCGACAACGGTGAACTCGGCGCTGTCGGTTTCGAGCGTCTGGTCCGCGCCCTCAACGGCCAAACGCTTGCAGCCCAAGGCCACGCCGCGCTGATGACCGTCTTTCATCGTCGCGACGAGCAGCGACTCGCCCGTCATCGTCACGCCGCCCAGGCGGATCGTCCCGTTGTTGTCTGGGACCACACGATAGGCGACTTGCTCACCGGTCGGCAGGACGGCGTCGAAGCCATAGAGCCCGCCCGTCCCTTCCACGCGGGTGAGCCGCCTCAGGTCGACGTCCTTGGTCTTGCGGGGGTAGGCGACGGTGATGAGCAGTTGGTGGCCCCTGCCCTTCCACGACGTCCTGATCCTCGAGATGGTGAAGGCGAACAGGTAGTTCTCCTTCTCGATGTATCGAGGGTCCCTGCCCTTGGTGGTCCAGGAATGCACCCCGGTGGGATTGGGAGGGGCCAGCTGCGCCGTCATGGTCAACGGCGCTGAGCCGATCTGATGGAACGACAGGTTGGGGCCGCTGGGATTGGACGTCTTGACGGTCCCGGTGGCGCGATCGACGAGGACTTCGTCCTTCGTGAAGCCATAGATGGGCCCGTAGTCGCTCTTCTCGGGGATGTGGAGATGCCATTTCTGCGTGTAGTGGTGTTCGTCTCGGCTGGTGAGTCGGTCGGTGATCACCCACAGCCCCAGCGGTTTGACGAAATGGATCTGTCGGGTGTGCGTCACGTCGGTGACGATCGGGGGCGGCTTGACGCCGAGGAGCCAGGTCCGGACGTGCCGTCCCGGCCGTCCGTAGGGTTTGTCGTAGATGCCCTCGGCGAAGGCGAAGCTGTCCGAATCGTGCCAACGGGCCTGTTTGGGTTTGGCGCGGATGGCCTTGGCCAGCATGTACCCCATGTGACCGCAGTAGGGCAGGCCGGCGCGGACGTCCTGCTCCAGTCCGTCCACGGTCACGGGCGTGATGTGGTGGAGGAACAGCAGCTCCTCGCCAAACGCGTACAGGGATACGGCGTTGTTGTTCGCCCACAGCGTGAACGGTCCGCCATGGCCGATCACGTGGGAGGCCGACTTCATGAACAGGAAGGGGTCGTTCGGATCCCATCCGCCGCGCAGGAAGTACCATCCGCCGTACGGCAGCCACTCCGACGCGTAGCTTGGCGGGTCGGTCCCGGCGTTCATGGCTTCGGCGCTCCGACGGCTCGGCGATTTGTCGGCGAAGGCCCGGTTCAGTCGCCGGGCGGTGTCCGGTACGTTGAAGAACTCCGGGATGACCTCCCGCAGGGCTGGGCGGTCGTACTCGCCCACCTGATTCCTTCGGTCTTGAGGCGGGGCGATCGGCCATTGGCCGTTGGGCATCAGGTGAGCCAGAATGGCCCTGGCGCGCATCCAGGTATGGTGCCGAATCTCGGCCCGCCACACGGGCGTCATCCATTCCTGAGGGCGGTCTCGGTACAGCTGCATCATCGGGCGAGCAGCCCAGCCGAGGTACGTGCCCCAGTAGTTGGGTGTCAGCTCATAGTCGCTGCCGTCGGGCAGTTCGCAGAGGACGTGAGAGACCTCGACGCCTCGCCGGCCTTCACGGATCATCGCCTCACTCAGACGGAACTCCGGGAACAGCAGACCCATATCGATCAGGCCCCGCGACGCCAGGAAGCGCCAGTTGCTCTCGAAGTAGCGAAGGTGGCGGATCGTCGCGGCCGCCGTCTCCGACAACCGACGCAACAGCAGGCGAACCAGCGTCGAGCCCGGCAGATGCTGCTGGAGGGTCGCGCGTCGCCGTGCGACGAAGGCCAGGTTCCCGAGGAAGTACTCGAGCCGTTCGACCTGCTGGGGGATGTACAGGTGGACGTTGAGGGCAGATCGGTCGGCGTCGGCCTTCTGGTGCATGCACCAATCGTCGATGAAGGCGGCCCACTTCTCGACGTGGGCTCGGTCTCCGGTCTTGGCGTACTGGTCCAGCAGGTGATTGAAGAACTTCGGGAAGCGCAGGTGCCGCGCGAAATCGGCGGGTCCTTTCCGCCAGGCTTCGGTCCTCGGAAGCATCGGCGTGTCGCCGGTGTGGTCGTCCGAGCCCTCCAGCGTCGCGGCGCGTTTGCCCTTCTGCTGCCACGCCTTCGGGACAAACAGCCAGTTGATGCCGCCGGGCCGGCCGACGTCTATCTTGAGCGACCTCGCGGTGAAGACGTTCCGCATCAGCTCATCGGCCGGCGATCGGACCATCATCTTGTCGCAACTGGGATTGGCTGGGGGTTGGAGCTTGACGCAGCCGGCCGGGATGCCGTACCGACCGGGCTCGCGCAGCTTGCCCAGGACGTAGTCGCGATAGGCGTCGAGGGCCGCTGCGTATCTGCCTTGCCGGTAGTGTCGGGCGAAACCGTCCGCCACGCCCGGGTGCGTCAGGTCGATCATGCCGGCCAGGCGACGCGCGAGCTTCTCGAGATTCTCACGGTTGTTGCGTTGCTCGAACCGCTCGATCCGCGCCTGACGGTCGGGGGGTGGCGTGGCCTGGATGATCTGAGCGCATGGCGCCCGTGAACTCATCACGACTGGAATGACCAGCAGAGCTTGCAGCACAAGGCGCGTCCCTGGGGCGCGAGCACCCATCGTATTCTCCTTAAGCTGTCCCTGTGGGACATGCGGTACGGCGACACGTTCGTTGCGATCCCCCGCGACGGTTTCGAGCGTGGGGCGGGGGCAGTTCAGTTCGGTTTGGGTTTCGTTCGCTCCGAGACGATTCGAAACGCCTCAACCAACCTGGGTTCGTAGCCGCCGGGCCACCAGACGACGTAGTCCGTGTGCCCCGTCCATGCTTCCACGGTTGCCTGCAGGAAGGCGGGGTACTTCTTCTGGAGCCACTTGCGGCAATGCGGGTCGACGCCGGTTTCGCGGAACCACAGCTTGTTCTTGCCGAAGAGGCGCCGGGTGCACCGCTGGGCGGCGTAGAGGTCGACCGCCACCGACGGTCGTTTGAAGTCGGGACCAGGCTCGTAGGAGACGCTCCGATACGCCTTCACCATGTCGGCCACGTTGTCGGGCATCATCGCGTGAGGCCAGTAGTCCGAGGACTTCATCGCGTCTACGTGGTTTCGGATGAGTTCGAGGTACGGGTATCGGCCCGCCGCACGGTCCTGTGGCGTCTGGCAGCCGACCCAGTACCTTCGGTAGAAATCGTTCCCGATCTGCCGGACGCGGTTGGGGTCTTGCGGTAGCTGGAATCCGGGCATGATGCTGCGCGTGAGCGCCATTTCGATGAGCCGGGCAGCAGCGGTGTCGGTGTCCCCCTTGGCTTGCAGAATTGCGATCGTTCCGACGGCCAAGTCGAGCAGATCGCCGTAGTGAATCCTCAGGTTTTGGAAGCTGTGGTGGCTGAAGATGAACTGCATGCCCGGGGCGCGGCCCTTGGCCCGTTTGATGAAGTCCTCCCAACCGGGGTAGGGCAGCAGGTTCGTGGCCTCGTGAAGGAAGACGAGGTAGTCGGCCTTGAAGTCGGCGCCCACTTCGACCCAATGCCACAACACTTGGCGCCAGGCCTCCACGGTCTTGCCGTCGGTATGCGCCCACATCGGCCAGAAGGCATTGACGTTGGGGATCATGTCCCGGCTCGTCCGTCTGTCGAGCGTCCAGATGGGCTGGATCGCCACCTTGTATCCGGCGTCCTTGAGTCGGCGGACGGCGTCCAGGGCCTGAGCCGACCCCAGCAGCCCCCCACCGCAGGGCGTGAAGGCATGCCCGTCCCATTTGTCGATGCGGTACATGGGGCAGACGAAGAACAGGTCGCAGGCCGTGCCCCGCATCCCTCGGGCCAGGTCGTCCAGGTGGTTGTGGTCCGAAACCGAACAGACGCTGTAGGCGAGCTTCGGGGGATGGGGGACGGGAGGAACATCGTCGAGGTACGGCTGGAAGCGGCCCGAGGCGCGCGTCGATGTTGGCGGTGCGCCCGCGACGGCCAACGGATGCGGACAGGCCACTGCAAGGGCAACGACAAGCCAGTGGGGGTGATGCATGATCTTCGCCGAGTTCGACGGGGCCGGCAGCTGCTTTCCCGACCCCGTATTCCTCATCGCTTGCGATTAGGCCGCGGTCGGTTGCCGGTGTCAAGCGTCGTCCACCATGCCGAGTCGGTAGACCGGCACGGCAGTTCCTCTTGAGGATTTGCTCGAGGGCTGCCATGATTCTGGGGGGTTGGTTACTGGAGTCTATGCATGCACCTTGTAGGTCTGTCATTTCGTCTGCCGATGCTCGCCGCTCTGCTCGGGGCCCTTGCTGCGCACACAGCCGCCGCCGACGCGAAGCGCAGGAGCGAAACCGTCACCTCGGTCTTGCGGAAGCCCCTCCCGGCGGAGGACGTTCGTTGCCTCGTGGACGCCGGGAAGATCACGATCCGGGGGCCGACCTACCGGTACGTCGTGGACAAGGCGACTGGGGCGATCCGCTCGCTTTGGGTTGAGCGGGAGGGCCGGACTGTCGTGCGGCTTCAGGACGCCGCGGACATCTTCATTGACAACCGGCGCCTCACCGCCAAGGAGAACTCGGGCGAGACATTGGTCGTGACGCGTAGCAGCGAGAAGGTCGTGCTGAAGACAACCGGTGTTCTCGAGGCGAGCGGAGACCCCCGTTCGGACCTCGGCTACCGCCTGACCCATGTCTTCTACAACGACGGCGTGGTCGTGTCCGAGCTGACACTCTTGCCGCAAGAAGACTTTCTGATACGGGAGGGGATCCGGCACTGCCTCACGGCAAGGGGCTCGTTCAGCCACCATCTCCACAAGCGGGTGGACCATCATGGGGCCAACGCGCCCTACGGCCCGCTCCCGCAGGCCGGCAAGGCGGTGGGATTCAAGACGCTGACGTCCTGCCTCCAGGTTTTCAGCCCCGAGGCCGCGGTGGCGATCTTCACGGACAGCGGCGGGATCCATCTGGCCAAGACAGGCTTGGACACGGCCGTCGTCGAGGTGAGGGAGAAGCATGCCGGCCAGGCCCTCGTGTCTCTGACCCAACACGTGATTAGCATCGGATCGGGAGGCAAGCCCTACCTGCTCAAAGGTGGCGAGGCGTTCACGTTCCGCGTGGGCATCAGCATTGCCCCAAACAAGCTGCCCCACCCCAGGCGGCGCGATCTGCGGATGTTCATCTGGGTGGGCGACAAGAAGCACTCCTATCCCACCGACGCGGAGATCGAACACGCAGCGCAGCTGGGTTTCACCTTGTTTCAGATGCATCGCCTCGGAACGCCGGGCGTGCCCCGCCCCCCCGCGGCAGAGCTGGAGAGGGTCATCAAGACGGTCCATCGCACGGGGATGCTCTTCCTCTGGACGGCGAACGCCGACCTGATGTACGCCAGCGCGAAGGGCGTTTCGGACCTGCGGGCGAGCGGCAAGTGGTCGCTGTGGCAGGGATTCAACTACGGCGGCAGATATACCGCCTCGATGGACCCGTACTGCAGTCTTGTGGCGACGTGTCTTGCCTCCCCCAACGGACTGGCCGACTACCGGGTCGCCTGCATCGGCAGGATGCTAGACGCCTACCGGGTCGACGGGATGTACATCGATGACAACCTGGCCTATGGCAACTGTACGCTCCGCAAGGAGCACGGCCATCCGAGGAGCCCCTATGACAGCTTGATCGAACTCCACGACATGAACTGGCGGAGGAGGCAGGCGCTGCGAAAGGGGTGCCCGCATGCCGTGCTGGTCGATCATTGTTCCGCGGGCTTGGTGTTGCCCGTCATTTGCGATTTCGACGTCCACCTCTACGGCGAGGGGTATGGCTTCTCGACCTTGCGGGCGTACTGGGATCTGTTCGGCTCGATCGGCAACACGTACGCCCAGGGAAGCATGTATCCCGGAGACACCGAGGGTTCCAGATGTGCAGCCAGCGTCGCCTACAACTATGACCTGCTCACCGGTGGCGGGCAGTTCGCGTACCTCGACTGGCGGTTGTATCCCAAGAAGTTCCCCTACGCGAGAGGCGTGACCGCCGACGAGCCGCTCTTCATCCGCACGTACAACCTGCCGCAGTACTACTTCGGGATGTATGAGTCAGACGCGTTCTGTTTCGCCGTGTCGGGGGACGTCTTCTCGGCGACGGCGCCTGACACCTACGCGACGATCTACCGGAACCGCGTCTGGAAGGACTACCTCGTCCCCGTCGCCAACATGGGCAAGGCCGAGCAAGAGACCAGCGTCCAGATCCATTCGGCTCGCAAGCTCGAGCTGTCCGCAGAGGCCGAGTACGTGCTCTACGACGTGAACGAGAGGACGAAGAAGGTCGTACGGGGCGGAGCGTTGGCGAAAGGCCTGAGCAAGATTCGCGTTCCGGGGCGTGGTCTTACACTTCTCTATCTGCGCGAGCTGCCCGGCGGGGTTCCTTACCACCTCTGGGGCGGCAAGAGGATCTCCGAGACGTGGGACGCCGGCAGCCAGACATTGTCCGTCGAGCTTCACGGGCCGATGGGCTTGCAGGACCTCGTCTTCATCGGCGTGGGAGACCGTGACGTCCGGGAGGTCAACGTCGGTGGGAAGCGAGCGGCGTTCTTCTTCGACCCGTCGCGCAGGATCGCGCACGGTCGCGTTCGTTTCGGCGCCGAGCCAATCAGGATCCAAGCGGTGTGCGCCAAGGGCCTTGCGACCAAGCTGCCCGAGCAGGCCATCACCGCGAAGGAGCTGGTGACGGAGTACTACGGGAAGCGATAACGCGAAACGATTGCGTCGACGGCGGCTTGGTAGACTGGTCTGCCGGTAGCGAGCTCGAGGTTGACCTGATCGAGCAGGACGATTGCGTTCTTGATCCTCGTCCCCGCCAAACTCATCGCCCCGATCTGTATCGTGTCATGCAGTCGAACGGCCGCTTCGCAGATCACCGAACCACTGGACGACGACGTAGAGCACGGGGACGAAGAGGATGCCGAGCAGTGTCGCCACGGCCAATCCGCCGACGACAGCCGTGCCGAGCGCTTGCCGACTGGCGGATCCCGCGCCCGAGGCGACGACGAGGGGGAAGAAGCCGCAGATCGACGAGAACGCCGTCATGAGGATGGGTCGGAATCGTAGCCGCGCCGCTTCGATGGCGGCCTCGATCCGGCTCTTGCCCTGCGTTCGGATTTCCCGGGCGAACTCGACGATGAGGATCGCGTTCTTGCTGGCCAGGGCGATCAGCAGCACGACGCCAATCTGCGTGTAGACGTTGTTGTCCATACCGCGAACCATCACAGCTGCCACGGCGCCCAGCAGCGCGAACGGGACGGACAGGATGACCGAGACGGGTGTGGTCCAGCTCTCGTACTGCGCCGCCAGCACGAGATAGACGAACACCACCGCCAGCGCGAAGATGAAGACCGCCTCGCCGCCGACCAACTTCTCCTGATAGGACATGCCCGTCCACTCGAAGCCCATCGACCCGGGCAGCTTGTTGCGGGCCATCTGCTCCATCATCGCAAGTGCCTGGCCCGAGCTGTAGCCCGGCGCGGCCGCGCCGTTGATGGACGCGGCGGGGTAGAGGTTGTATCGCGTGATGATCTGCGGGCCGAGCGTCTCCTCGATGGTCGCCAACGTACTTAGGGGGATCATCTGGCCCGTGTTGCTGCGGACCTCCAGGCGCCGGATGTCGTCCGGGCTGGCACGGAACCTGGGCTCGGCCTGGATCATCACCTGGTAGGTCCGGCCGAACTTGTTGAAGTCGTTGACGTAGGCCGAGCCGAGGTACGCTTGCAGCGTGTCGAAGACGGCCGAAAGCTGGATGTCGAGCGTCTTGACCTTGGTGCGGTCGACATTGGCAAAGAGTTGGGGGACGGTGGCCCGAAACGTCGTGTAGACGCCGGTCAACCCCGCCTGGGCGTTGCCGTCGATGGCCATCTCGGTCGCCATCTGTTGCAGTGCGCCCAGGCCGACGTCAGCGCGGTCCTGAAGCTGCATCTGGAAGCCCCCGGCGACCCCAAGGCCGGGGATCGCCGGCGGCAGGAAAGTGAAAGCAACGCCCTCTTGAATGCGGGCCAGCTTCCGCTGCACCTTGGCCATGATGACCTCTTGGCTAAGGTTCGGGTCGGTTCGCTCTTCGAAGGGGTCGAACACGGGCCAGAATCCGGCCGCGTTGGAGGCAACGGCGCCGTCCATGAGCGCATAGCCGACCACAGCGAGGTGGCTTTCGATGCCGTCGGTCTCGGCCAGGATGCGGTTGATCTTCTCTACGACCTCGCCCGTCCGCTCGAGCGACGCGGCATCGGGCAGTTGCACCGAGGCCATGGCATAGCCCTGGTCCTCGGTCGGCAGGAAGCCGGTCGGTAGCGAGACGAACCCTAACCCCGAAAGCACGATCAGACCCACGAAGGGCAACAGCATGAGGACGGCCCGCCTGACCATCACGCCGACGCAGCCCTCGTACCCGTTCGAGGCCTTGCCCAGCGTCCAGTTGAAGGCGCGGAAGAACAGGTTGCGGCGGTCTGCGGCGGGCCTGAGGAGTATCGCGCACAGGGCCGGGCTGAGCGTCAGGGCGTTGAGGGAGCTGATGACGGTCGAGGCAGCGATCGTCAGCGCGAACTGGCGATAGAGCCGGCCGGTGATCCCGCCCATGAATGCCGTGGGTACGAACACGGCGAGCAGCACCAATGTAGTCGCAATCACGGGCCCGGTGACCTCGCCCATCGCCTTGACGGCGGCGTCCTTGGGGCTCAGACCGCCGTCATCAATGTTGCGCGACACGTTTTCGACGACTACGATCGCATCGTCCACCACGATGCCGATGGCGAGGACCAGCCCGAACAGACTGAACATGTTGACCGAGAAGCCCAGCCCGGCCATGACGGCGAACGTGCCGATGAGCGAGACCGGGATGGTCACGGCCGGGATCAACGTCGCGCGCCAGTCCTGAAGGAAGATGAAGATGACGAGGAAGACCAGCGCCACGGCCTGGAAGAGCGTCACCACCACCTCTTGGATCGACGCTCGAACAAACGTCGTCGTGTCGAGCGGGACGGCATACGCCAGGCCTTCGGGGAACGACTGGCTCAGCTCCGCCATCTTCGCTCGGACCATGTCGGCAACGTCGAGCGCGTTGGCGCCGGGGAGCTGATAGACGGCGAACGCCGCGGCCGCCTTCCCGTTGAGCAGTGACCGCCAGTCATACAACTTAGCCCCCAACTCCACCCGGGCCACGTCTTTCACTCGCGTGAGCCGCCCCTGCTCGGCGGTCTTGACGATGATGTTCTCGAACTGCTCGACGTCGGACAGTCGGCCGAGTGTGTTGATCGTGTACTGGAAGCTCTGCCCCTCAGGCACGGGCGGCTGCCCGATCTGTCCGGCCGCCACCTGGACGTTCTGCTCGCGGATGGCGCTGACCACGTCGTTCGTCGTCAGCTCGCGGGCCTTCAGTCGCTCGGGATCCAGCCAGATTCGCATGCTGTAGTCCGCGCCAAAGAGCTTCACTTCGCCTACGCCTGTGATGCGGGCGAGTTCGTCCTTGATGCGGAGGCTCACGTAGTTGCTCAGGTAGACCTCGTCGTATCGCCCGTCCGGCGAAGTCAGGGCGATGAACAGGACGATGTTGGTCGATTGCTTCTTGGTCGTCACGCCCTGCCGCTTGACCTCCTCGGGCAGCATGGGCTGGGCGATGGCAACGCGGTTCTGGACCAGCACGGTGGCCATGTCCATATCCGTGCCGACCTCGAAGGTGACCGTGAGCGAATAGGATCCGTCGCTCGCGCACGTGCTGGACATGTAGAGCATGCCCTCCACGCCGTTGACCTGCTGCTCTATGGGCGTGGCGACGGTTTCGGAGACGACCTTGGCGTTGGCGCCGGGGTAGACGGCCGTGACCTTCACGGTGGGCGGCGAGATTTGTGGATACTGTTCGACGGGCAGCCCCGTCAGCGAAACCAGCCCGGCGATGACGATGACGATCGCGATGACCGAGGCGAAGACAGGGCGGCTGATGAAGAAACTGGAGAACATGGTTCTAGCTCGTGGCCCGCGTGGTTTGCGTCCGGGGTGTCGTAGGCTGCGTTCGGGCCTTGGGAGGCCTGGGCATTGGAACCCGCGTCGGCTTGACCTTCGCGCCTGGCCGGGCCCGCTGGAGTCCATTGACGACGACCCACTCCCCGGGCCGAAGGCCTTCCAGGATCACCCGCATCTCATCGACCGACGAACCGACTTTGACGGACCGATACTCGACAACGTCCTGGCTGTTGACGACGAGCAGGTACCGTCCCTGCTGGTCCGTGCCCAGCGCCCGTTCGGCGACCAGAAGCGCGTTCTCTCGTGCTTCGCGTGGCGCTCGGACCCGCGCAAAAAGCCCCGGGATCAGATCGCCCTCCGGGTTCGGAAAGACGCCGCGTGCTCGTAGCGTGCCTGTGCTTGGATCCACTTGATTGTCCGCCCAGTCGAACCGGCCTTTGTGCGGGTACCCTTGCTCACCGGCCACACCAAGGTACAGGATGCCCCCGGCTTCCTTGGCGGCCCGCACCTTCTTCGCCTGATCCATCTTCAATGTTCTGAGAACCAAACTCTCGCTGATGGCGAAGTAACAGTAGAGTGGGTCATCCTTGACGATGGTCGTCAGCAAGGTCCGTTCGCCCGCGCCGACCAGGTTGCCCTCGTCGACGAGACTGCGGGATATCCGTCCGCCGATCGGGGCCGAGATCTTCGTGTAGCCCAGGTCCAGCCGCGCCTCCTCGGCCGTTGCCTCAGCGGCTGCGACGGCAGCCTTGGCCGCCTCCCGGTTTGCCTTGGCCTCGGTGGTCTCCAGCTCTGCGGCAACGTCCTGCTTCTTCAGCTTGACCATCCGCTGGTAGTTGAACTCGGCCAGTTCGAGCTGGGCCTTCTTGGTCCCCCAATCGGCCTGGGCCCGGGCTAACTTGGCCTTGTAGGGCTTCTCGTCGATCGTGAACAGCAGATCCCCCTCTTTGACCGGGGTGCCGGGCTTGAAGTGGATCTTCTCCAACCAGCCCTCTACTCGCGCGCGGATGTCAACGGATTCGATTGCCTCGGTCGTCCCGGTGACCTCGATCCAGTCGGTCACCGTTTGCTGCACGGGTTGGCTGACCGTGACTTCGGGCGCCGGTGGGGCGACATACTCGTTTCCCCGGTCACACCCGGCTAGCGAAGAAGTCGCCACGGGGACTACGACGAGCCACAACGATCTGTTGCGCTGGAAAGGAGGCATGGGCATGTCCCAGATACGTCTTGCCCCAGAAAGGAATCCATCCGAACAGTCCGGTCGCACACGAAGCCGAAAGGAAGCTCCAAGAGCCTGCCCGGTACGCACCGCTTGTCCGCAGCACACGGGGGTCGCTTAGGGAGATTTGACGATGCGCCCCCGCCACGATAGCGTATTGCGGCGCAAGAATAGGCCTGTCACATCACGGTGTCAACGCCGGGCCCCGTCTCGGAGCAAGAGCCGCGCGGCTGCCGATGTAGCCGCCGGATATCGGTCCAACAGCAGGAGGTCGATCACATGTCGAAGGCATTGCCATTCTTGAGCGCCGTGTTGGTTGCTGCACTTGGCGGCTGCGCGACAACGCCAAGTTCCATGAAGGACATGAAGGTCCGCGCAGAGCATGATCCCAAGGCCCGATTCCGAAGTACGGGATCCTACTCGTGGATGACCATCCCAGGGAAACTCGCGGGCGACGCGAGGTCCGCCAAGACAACCACCGCACGTCGGATGCGAGAGGTCATCGAAGAGGAACTGGGCCGCAAGGGCTACGAGCACAGGGGATTGGGTTACAAAGTTGACTTCATGGTCTGCTACTACGCCGCGGTGGAGAAGGATCTCGACGCCGAGAGCGCAGCCAAGCAACGCGGTTACACCTCGCAGGACCTGGGCGGTTCTGGACAGCGGTTCGAGAAGGGAACGCTGGTCATCGACATCGTTCATCCCGAGACCAATGAGCTTATGTGGCGGGGGATCGCCGAAGCGGACATCGTCGTTTCGGTCAGCGAGGCCGAGAAACTCAAGCGAACCAGCGAGGCCGTCCGGCGAATCCTGGCGAAGTTCCCGCCCAAGTAGGGGCCTGCGCGCCGGGGCGCGGGGGTGATCGGACCCAACCCGATGAGCGGACCCGATTCCGGTCAGGACCAGGGGGGAATGCTACCGTGGGTGCAGCGCAAACGATTGAAGGGTCGGTGCCTGCCCTTGCTCGTTTCGTTGGTCGCCCTTCTGGCCCTCTACCCCTACCTGGAACGGGACGGAGACCCGACAACGCTTGTTCGCGTGCTCTTCTCCCTGATCCCGCTTGCAGGCGTCTACGCGGTCAGTTCGAAACGCTGGCATGTACCCGTGGCGGCCATCCTGGCCCTGCCGTTTCTGGGCTTCCAGTGGCTCCCTGTTGCGGTGGGCAAGACGAGTGCAGAGCCCTATCTGATGGCCGGGGTCGTCGCATTCTACTGCTTCACGACGCTGACCATCCTAGCCCATGTGCTCCGGGGTTCGACCATCTCTGACGATGTGCTCTATGGCGCCATCAGCGTCTATCTGCTGTTGGGATTCGCCTTCGCAGCCGCCTATATGCTCATGGAGTCGGCTCACCCAGGGACGTTCGCCGTGGGGTCCGATCATGATCCGGACAGCGTGATGAGCTGGTCGGACTTGCTCTACTTCAGCTTCGTGACGCTCACGACGCTTGGTTATGGTGACATGGCACCGGTGACCAGCCAAGCGCGCTCGCTTTGCTTGTTGGAAGCGGTGGTAGGGCCCTTGTACATCGCCGTGCTGATCGCGCGCCTGGTCGGATCGGCGAGCTGGGGCAGCGGCAGCCGAGAGAGATGATCGACGGCAAGATCGTCGGCGACTGAATCGTACGTTGAGGGACATGATCGCTGCGCGTAGGAGCGTCTACCGTGGACGAACAGCTGGGCTTCGGCCCTGAGGACATCCTGGATTCCATCAACGACGGGGTGTACGTCACGGACACCACGCGGAAGATTGTCTATTGGGGAGGCGCTGCCGAGCAGATCACGGGATGGCGGGCGGCCGACATCATCGGCAAGCACTGTTACGATGGCGTGCTTTGCCATGTCGACAAGGACGGCCACCGCCTGTGCGGTGAGGAGTACTGCCCCCTTCACCGGTGCATCGCAACCGGTCAAAGCAGCACGTTTCCGGTCGTCGTGTTTGCTCAGACGCGCGCCGGCGGACGTGTCCCCCTCAGCGTGAGCGTCGCCCCGATCCGTGACGGCGGGGGCGAGGTGATCGGGGGGGTCGAGACCTTCCGCGATCTTTCCGCCGAGTTCGACGACCTCAAGCGGGTCAAGAAGATCCAGGCGATATCGATGGGAGCGGACTTGCCGGAGGACGATCGCATCCGCTTCTCGACCCACTACATCCCGCACGACATCGTCGGCGGCGACTACTACGCGATCGCCAAGGTCGGTCCCGAACGGTACGGATTCCTCCTGGCCGACGTCACGGGCCACGGCGTCGCCGCCGCGCTTTACACGATGTACCTCAACTCGCTCTGGAGGAGCAGCTGCGATCTTCTCGTCAATCCGGGCAAGTTCGCACGAGTCGTCGGTGCGCGCCTCCATCAACTGACAAGGGAAGACACGCCCTTCGCCGCCGGCGTGTGTGGCGTGTTTGATCTGGAAGCGAACGAGCTACGCGTCACGGGTGCTGGCAGCCCCCCCGGGTTGCTCTTCAGGTCGGACGGGAGCCGCAGCCACGTGGAGGCACGAGGCCTGCCGCTGGGTGTCCTGGAGGACGCCTCGTACGCTGAAGCGGCCGTGCGAATCGGTCCGGGGGACCGCATCCTGTTCTTCACCGACGGTGCTACGGAGATCTTCAACGAGAGCGGCGCTCAGCTTGGCGTCGAGGGTCTCGCGGGGATCCTCGCCGAGCTTGGCTATCCCGCGTCAGGCGTCAGCTTCGGGGCAGTCGAGAAGAGAATGCTCGCCTGGTCCGATCGGATACGTTTCGACGATGACCTGACGTTTCTAGAGGTGCGGATCGCGGAGCCGACGTCGGACGCGTAGCATGGGCAGCTTGCCCATGGACCGGCACGGGCGGTACGCCGACCGGGGGCTTTGTGCTCGAACGTCACGTCCTAAAACGTCACCCGCCCTTCTTGCCGCCGGGAAGCGACGTTGGGGTAATCTTCACAGTGATCGCGGCCTTCTTCACGGGCCGCTTGAAGCCGATGCCGATGCGGGTCGGGAGCTTCTTGGTCCTGACGTCCTCGTGGATCTCCGCGGCGTCGATCTGGAGCTCGCGGCCGCCGGCGTCGATGTCCACACGAACCGCCGCCTTGGCGTCATGAATCCTCAGTGAGCCGGCCCTGAGCTTCTTCCATTGCCCGAGGGTGATGACGGCGGTGCTGAAGTCCTTCGGGCTGGCGAACTCGACCTCGTCGGTCACGGTCAGCGAACCGGCCTCCTTCCGTGAGTAGCAGAACGTTCGTTGGAGCTTCTTGAGTTCCGGTACGTCATAGGCCGAGGAGATGTCGAGGACCAGCGTATCGGCCAGGTCGGTGAATTCGGTCTTGACGACGCGGCTGCAGGCGCGCCTGCCCGTCTTCTGGAGCTTGCCCGCCACCAGCGGCACGGAATGGCCGTAGGAATTGAGGACCTTGCTGACGTAGCGCTGTCTGCTGAACGTCCGGGACGTATACACCTCGGCGCCGGGATCGACCACGAGCGCCCGGCCGCCCACGAGCACGACGTACGAACCGACGTCGTTGTGGTTGTGATGCTCGGCGTTGTGTCCGCCCTTGAGCGCGACGGCCATCTTGCACGCGGGGTTCTCACCGGGGCGGCAGATTAGAACGCCCGCGTTCTCGAACCACGTCCGCGGACCGAGGAGTATCGAGGGCGTCTTGGCCGGCGGCGTCCGCGTGGCGGAGTTCGGGAAGGAGTACATCATCGCGCCGAACAGCCCGCCGGAGGCAGAGACCATGTCGCCCTTCTCCCACCGGCGCAAGCCGAGGCCGTGGCGGCGGCTGACGAAGTGCATGATCTGCGAGCTCGGTTTGGCGGAGACCGAGCAATCGGCAAACGCGGGGTAGACGCCGCTGGCGATCTCGATCCGCGCGGCGAACATCGCCGGGTTGCGGACCTCGTCGCGGGCCAGCAGATCGACCCCGCCCCCCGTGGCCTGATGGATCACCTCGCCCAGAAGCACGTAGTGGCCGAACCCGTAGTTCCAGTAGCCGAGCCCCTCGGAGCAGTAGCCGTCGGGGGTGAAGCCTGCCAGGAAGTTCTTCGAGTACGCCTCAGCGGCCACGACGAAGAATGCCCGCTCCTTGGGCGACTCGATCTGGGCCAGCGCCGCACCGGTGACGCCCGCCAGACAGACGGCGTTCCAGTTGTTCGTCGTCCGCATCCACCAGTTGATCTTCCGTTTGCCCGTCGCCATGTCCCGGTAGGGATCGAGGATGCGCCGGCGGACGTTGTCGCGGATCAGCTGACGAGTTTCGGCGCCGAGCTTGTCGCCTAACAGGTAGTCGGCCATGGCCAGGTTCCAGCCCATCGCGGCGGAGGCCAGGTCGATGTCGATGGCCTCGCCCTTGAAGTTCCTCAAGGTTCGATCGTGCGCGGGCATGACCCACGTCCGCTCGGCGCAGACCGCACGGATGATCTCCTCGAACGCCGCCACGAAGCGCCCCTTGTTCTCCAGGCATTCGGCGAGGACCAGCGTGGGGATGCGGCTCCGACGGCGTCCAGCGACCGCCTGCCAGCGCGTGCGGTTGCCCGTGCGCGAGAAGTCCAGGAAGAGATCGTCGGGCTGGTCGGGGATGGGCGTACTGAGAATCTTGACGGCCCCGGGGATGACGTTCTTGTAGGCCTTGTGTTTCGCCAGCGCGTTCCAGGCCTTTCGGTCCGAGATGGGGCGCCCGAAGCCAGCGGGCCGCTCGGGGAGCATGGCCGTCACGGCCTTGATCCGCTCTTCCGAGAGGCGCTGCTGGGACGCTCCCGCCTTGGAGAGCCGAACCATGGCCAGACCGGCCACCAAGATCCCGAGCCACATTGCACCTGTTGGTGAGCCTTTCACAACACGTTCTCCTTTCCGCCACGTCCGGGGCCTACTTGCCGAGCGACGGGAAGAGCCGCTTGAGCTCTTCGGCCGCCGGGCGTCGCCCGTACTCACAGACCTCAAACGCCTCGGCGAAGCGCACGTTCCCGCCTCGCTCCTTGCCGTACGTCTCGATCAGCTTCGACCGGTGCCGCTTGCTCCACGCCGCGAACCGGCGCTCGAAGTGCGCTCGGACCGCCTTGCGGCGCGCCGCCCGATCGGCGTCGTCCTTCGGGATCCTGCCGGGATGTCCGCTCACGCCCCCTTCGAGGAATTGCGATTCCATCTGCGTTACCGCGTCGAGCTTCCTAGCGATCACGGCATCGATCGCCACCACCGCATCGGGCTGAAAGGGACAGGGCTTCTGGAAGTGGTCCGCGAAGTACAGGAACACCGGGTTGGCCTTGAGATGAGGGACGTCCGGGCAGAAGAACGGCACGGTGACCATGTACGCGGCGTCTTGAACCAGGATCCCGGTGTATCGATGATCCGGGTGGTAGTCGTTCGGCCGGTGGGTCAGCACAATGTCGGCCTTCCACTCCCGGATCAGACGTACGACCTTCCGGCGATTCTCCAACGTCGGCATCAGCTCGCCGTCGTGGTTGTCCAGCACCTCAGTCGTGATGCCCAGGATCTTGGCCGCCGCCTCGCACTCGGCCGTTCGCCGCTTGGCGAGCGGGCCGCCCGCCATTCGCCAATGACCGATGTCCCCGTTCGTCAACGAGACGAACTTTACATGATGTCCCGCGGCGGCCCACAGGGCCGCTACGCCGCCCGCCTTGATCTCGCAGTCGTCAGGATGCGCGCCGAACGCAATGATCCTGAGCTTGTCGGTTTGCCCGGCTCCGTCCTCGGCGCAACACGCCGTCGCCCATGTGGCGACAAGAATTGCCGTTATCGCCCGTCGGATGCTCATGACGCTTCTCCAGAAGACAGACCGCTAGACCGGCAGCAGGATACCTCATCTTGCGCCGGCGCAACAGCGCGCCCGACCTCCAGGCACGAAACTGACTGACCGGAAACGGCGCTAGTGGTAGATGAAGTATGCGGTCGCTGTGCAGGCCGAGTCCACGCGGATCCGGACCCAGTGCGCAGAGAAGCCGTCGGGGAAGGTGTGGTGGATGTACCCCCTTGGGGGGACCGTGATGGCCTTGTACGGCTTCCACGTTCCGTTGCCGAGGAAGTCGACCTCCACGTCGAACCGGACCGCACGGCCGGCGTCGTGCGACAGGTGCACCACCTTCTTGTCGAAGCCCGTCATGAGGAAGGGGTCGGACACCGCGCCCGCCTCCAGCGGGGTCTCCCACCACGGGCCGCCCCAGCCGGCGGGCTTTCCCATCCGCCAGAGATCGTCGATCTGACCGAACCAGAGGCCGGACTGCGGTTGGCCCACCGCGTTGTCCGTCTGATCGCCCGCCATGACGAACAGACCCCGCCAGTGGCAGAAGTCCGGCACGATCCGAAGGTGCGTGCAGATCGGGCGAACGCCCCAGATCCTGCCGCCGTACACGAACGGCGGTAAGTCGTAGAACATGCCGTGCACGTCCATCAGGTAGCGCTCGGTTTGGGCCTCCCGGATTCGCATCCATTCGGTGTTCCAGGTGTGGTCAAACGAATGGCTGGCCTTGGGCAGCAGGTAGCGCGACCACTTTCCTCCGTGAAGCACGCGGAGGATGACCGACGACCGGCTCCAGCCGGTCGCGAAGAGCGTGTTGCCGTAGCGGCTGCCGGGCCGGGGGTTCTGCTTGCCCGACACCTCGACGAACGGGTTGCGCTCGACGATCCGCCATGCCTTGCCGTCCCACTCGGCCAGGCGTCCCGCTTCGCGCTTGCCGAGGAACTCCGGTTCTTCGTAGGTGTTGTTGGCGACGAGGACCCGGCCCTGGGCGGTGTGGGCGCCCTTGAAATGGGGCTTCGTGTCTGGCGGGAGCTCGAGCTCCTTGACCAGGTTGGCGAGCTGCCTTGCCTTCAGCGTCTTGACGTCGACCTCGAACATCAGCCCTTCCATCGTCAGGAAGTAGACCTTCTCCCGCGGGGCCGACAGATGCCGCATCGTCGCCGTCAGCCGATGTCGCCTGAGCGCGTCGATCGTCCGGACGTGCCCGTTCGGGTCGATGGCGTGCGGGCCGATGAAGACCTGCTTGGATTCCCAATGGACCATGCGGTTGGCGAACGTCCCCGTGACCGATGCCGGGTGCAGCCGCATCGTCATGTCTTCGCTGATTTCGTACAGGCCGATCCCTTCGCCGCGGATGTGGGCGACGTAACCGATCGCCCACAGCTTGTCGGCCCAGGGGATCAGCGCGCCGATGCCCGTCTCGCTCCGGCTGCCAACGCCTGGAGCCATGACCGTCATGTGGGGAAAGATGCCCCTCACCTGCACGGGGCGCGTTGTCACGCCGGTCCGGGCGATGGGAGCCGACCCCCCGGCGCGGACCTCAGCCTGCGCCAAACCAGCCATGACCACAACGGCCCATACGGCAAGCCAAGAAGGACGCATCACGTTAGAACTCCTGTAGACGGACAAGTCTTGCCGACCAATAGACAGACTCTGGCCCCAACAGGCAACTCCCCTGATCTCGTTGCTCTCCGCTGGGCGCTGCCAGGGGAACAAGGGCTTGTTTCGCCGATGAGAAGGAGCAGGTGAGCAGGAGATCAGGTGACCGCAGGTGAGCGGATGCATCGATGCTGCAGGGGAAGGCGCTGATAGGGATCAGACGCTTCTCACCTGTTCTCCTGTTCGACTGCTCACCTGCTCTGTTTTCGAGCGACCGCTCGAAAACGGAGAGGGGGGGATTCGAACCCCCGGTACCCTTTTGGGGCACACGCCCTTTCCAAGGGCGCTCCTTAGGCCACTCGGACACCTCTCCAGCCTTGCAGGACGGCCCATCTCGGGCGGCCTGCAGGCTTTGGCTGACTGAGCATTATAGACTTGGGATTCGCCATCAACAACGCCCTGCTCATGTTGAGCGTTCGTCGGGATCCGTGACAGATTCGGCGTCTCTAATAGGGCTGCCGGAGGTGTCACGGACCCGGGAATCCCCATCTGGGCCTGGGTGCTCTACGGGGTCACGTTCCTGGGGCCCTTGATCCTCGACCAGACCGGGTTCCTGCCGACCCGGTGGGCCTTGACGACGGCATTGGCCTCCCTGGGGATCTTCATGCTATACGCTGGCAAGCGGGAGCGGGAGGCCCCGTTGGGTATTGTGTTCGGGGGCCTGCTCCTGCTGCTCGCCCTTGCCTCCGCTGCCGGCCTGCCCACGCCGTTCCCGGCGGGTTGGAGGCATGCGTGCTGGCTGACGCTGATGACATACGTCGTGGGCGCGGGGGCGATCGCGACGATCGTCGTCCACCTCTACAACCGTCGGATCCTCCGTCGGCTGAAGGGAGCAAATCCCCTTGGACCCCAGCAGTAGCCTTCAGAACTTCCGCACGATCGACCGGCTCATCCACGAGCCGGTCCGGCTGGCCATCTTGACGATCCTCTCGTCGGTCGACGAGGCGGACTTCAACTTCCTGCTCACGACGCTGGGCCTGACGAAGGGCAACCTCGCCACGCACGTCGGCAAGCTCGAGGCCGCCGGCTACGTCGAGGTCGTCAAGGAGTTCCGGGGCAAGGTCCCGCACACGCGATACCAGCTCAGTCCCGATGGCAGGCGCAGGTTTGACGCGTACTGGGAGAATATGAACGGTTTGGCGCCGGCATCGTCGAAGGGCGATCCAGAAGAGGATCAGCGGTCGTCGGAGTAACCCGGACGCGTCTCGGGTCTCGGGTTCGGGCTCCCGGGGTCGCGGTCCGAGTGTCCCATCCTGCGCAGGAGCTCGCGCGGAACGAAGCGCTGCGAAGGGCGGGGGACGGGATGAGCGCCGAACCGTTGTGCATTCCGTTGGTTCCGTAAGCACCGCGCGAGAATGTTCCAGGACTTCGCCCACGACTCCCGGTCCTGGGGACTCGCGTCTCTCGAGAAGGGCAGTCCCGGACAGCTGAGCCCCTGACCTTCAGTGATCCCCAATCGGACTGCCGTTCCTGTCACTCAACCTGGTTCTGAGGGATGAATCCCTGGGCTGCGCTCACATCGTCCCTCCGGGACGAACCGGGCCGGGACGCTACGAGCGACTTCCCTCGAGTCCGACAGGCGGCAGACGCTCCCCGGGCGTTCGTCGATCGCGAGCCTAGGGCGTGCGTCGCTTGTCATTGTGCATGCACATACAGATACTGTCGTCAGGCCCGTCAGAGATCTCAGGCTCGTTCTTCGGGCGCGTTCGTAAAGGAGCAAACCATGCCAAGAACCGTGGCTATCCGCGTTGCGGTGGTCGTGTGGGTCCTTTCATGCTTGCTGTCCGGGGCCGAGCGACGGTATCAGTTCGAAAGGACGTCCCTCGAGAACGGGCTGACGATCATTTCATTGGAGGACCATTCGTGCCCGATTGCGGCGGTGCAGGTCTGGTACCACGTCGGCTCCAAGAACGAGAACCCCGAGCGGCAGGGCTTTGCCCACATGTTCGAGCACATGATGTTCCGCGGGACGGACCGCCTGGGCCCCGAGGACCATTTTGAGTACATCCGCGGGACCGGGGGGTACACGAACGCCTACACCTCGTTTGACAACACCACCTACGTGAACCGCGTGCCATCGAACCAGCTCGAGCTGGCCTTCTGGCTGGAGGCCGAGCGGATGGCGTTCCTGAAGATCGACGAGGAGGGGTTCCACAAGGAGCGCAAGGTCGTGGAGGAAGAGCGCCGGATGGGCGTTCTCAATACGCCCTACGGGACCGTGCCGGAGAAGGTGCTGCCCGTCATCTTCACGAAGCATCCGTATCGCTGGACACCGATCGGCGTGATCCCGCACCTTCGGGCGGCGACCATCGACGAGTTGCAGGCGTTCTGGGACAAGTACTACGTGCCATCGAACGCGACGCTGATCGTCGTCGGCGACGTTACGCACGACCAGGTCCGGCGGCTCGCCAAGAAGTGCTTCGGCTGGATTCCCCAGATGCCCGCGCCGCCGGGCGTCTCGATCAAGGAACCGACGCAGACCGCGTCCCGCAAGGTGACCCTCCGCGAGAAGAAGGGCCCCGTGCCGGTGGTGGGCGTGGCCTATCGCGGCGTTCCGAGAGGCCACCCCGATGCGCTGGCGCTCGAGATGCTGATGTCGATCCTGGGCGGCGGCGAGAGCAGCCGCATCTACCAGGACCTGGTCAAGAAGAGGAAGATTGCCGAGGGGGCCATGGCGATGACCTACCTGCTCGAGGACGACGGTCTGGCCGGTGCAGGGGCGGCGCTGATGCCCTGGGGCAACAAGAAGAAGGTCCTCGACGGGATCCTCGAGCATCTTCGGCGGGCCGCGGACGAGGGCGTCACGGAGCGTGAGCTGGCCAAGGCCAAGAACCAGTTCATGCGCCGCGTCGTGACCGAATCGCTGAGGGTCGAGAACAAGGCTCGGCTGCTGGGGAGCAAGCAGGTCATTGAGGGCGACGCGGACAAGGCGAACCGTCAGCTCGATCAGATTCGGGCGACCACACGCGCAGACCTGCAGCGCGTCGCCAAGACCTACTTGAGCGAGGCGCGTCAGACGACCGTCATCATTCAACCCCAGATCGGCGCCGCCCTTGGCGCCCTATTGGGCCGAGGCAAGAAGGGGTCCGACGTGGCCGAGGGCGCGGTCCCGATGACCAAACCGGTCACCAACCGCGTCGCGAAGCGCGGCGGGCTGCGTGCCAACCTGAAGCGGCCTGCGGGATTTCCCGACGAGCCGCCCGTCGCCAAGCTGATGGAGGCCATCCCGGAGGTGGGACATCACGACGAAGTGCTGGCCAACGGGCTCAAGGTCGTGGTGATCCCGAACCACGAGGTCCCGTTCGTCACGCTGACGCTCGGTGTGCTTCAGGGCGCGTGGAGCGAGGCCAAGCCGGGCACGGCGTCGATGGCGGCTCAGATGATCACCCAGGGCACGGAGACCCACAGCGCCGCCGAGCTGGCTGAGGAGCTGGAGTTCAACGCGATTTCACTGAGCGGCAGCGCGACGATGCACACCGCGACCGTCAACGCGTCTTGCGTGAGGGACAAGTTCGAGCTGGCGGCCAAGCTGCTGGCCGAGGTCGTCCGCACGCCGACGTTTCCCGCCGACGAGTTCAAGGTGCTGCGCAAGCAGACGGTGATGGGGCTGATGGTCCAGACCAAGACGCCGGAGTATCTGGCCGACCGCGAGCTACGCCAACGCTTGTTCGGCGATCACCCCTACGCGCGGACGGTCTCGGGCGAGCTGGAGGACGTCAGACGCGTCAAGGCTGGCGACCTGAAAGGCTGGTGGCGCAAGTTCATTCGACCGGACTCGGCCGTGCTCTACGTCGCCGGGGATGTCGAGCCGGCGGCGGCGATTGCGGTGGCGAAATCGTGTCTCGGCGACTGGAAGGTCGCGGGCCCCAAACCCGAAACCAAGAAGGTCGACCTCCCGAAGCCGTCCCCGACGCACATCTGGCTGGTGGATCGGCCCGGGTCGGTGCAGAGCCAGATCCGCATGGGACACTTCGGCATCACGAGACATCACAAGCGCTACTTCATCAGCCGTGTCCTGTCGCTGATCTTCGGCGGCGGGTTCAACAGCCGGCTGAACAAGGCGATCCGCGTCGAAAGAGGGCTGACCTACGGCGCGCGGGGCGGATTCTCCCCCGGGCGCCTCGTCGGGACGTTTCGCGCGAGCACCTTCACGAAGACGCCGACCACGGCCGAGGCGATCCGGGTGATCCTGCAGGAGATCGATCGAATTCGGTCTACGCCGCCCGACGCAGAGGAGCTGAAGACCGCGCAGTCTTACATCGTCGGCGGATTCGCCGGCCAGCGCGAGACGCCGCAGGCCACCGTCGGCGACCTCTGGCTGATCGAGCATACGCGACTGCCGGCCGACTACCTGACGCGATTGCTCGAGGGGGTCAAGAAGACCTCGGCGCAGGACGTCACGGAGACCGCCCGAGAGCTGATGAACCAGGACCAGCTGGTCATCGTCGTCGTCGGTGAGGCCGACAAGCTGAAGGCCGACCTGGCCAAGATCGCGCCCGTCACGGTCGTGCAACCCCCGTCCGCCGAGACGCAGCCCGCTGAGAAACAGTAGTCTGGAAACCGTACCGAGCCGGCCCGTCCCCGGGCCGGTCATGAATCGCAGAGAACGCCTGACCGAGTTGACCGGCCTGGGGACAGGCCGGCTCGGGGCACGGTCACAGAAGTGCGAGGGCCTCGGGCAGGAAGTCGATCAGGTCGGTGGCCGTCAGCGAGACCTGCCCGGTCTCCTCGGCGGCCAGATCCCCCGCCAGGCCATGCCAGTGAACGCCGAGAACGGCCGCGTCGAACGGGGACATCTTCTGGCCGATCAACGCGGCGATCAGGCCGGTCAGGACGTCGCCCGCCCCCGCCGTCGCCATTCCCGCGTTGCCCGTGCGGTTCACGAACACCCGCTGGCCGTCCGTGACGACCGTGCCTGCGCCCTTGAGCGCGACGATAGCGCCCGTCAGACCGGCCAGCGCGATGGCACGCGCTTGGCGGTCCTTGAGATCGCCGTCGAGCCCCGCGCCGTCCATCAGCCGTCGCATTTCGCCGGGGTGCGGCGTCAGGACGATGGGACTGTCCGTGTCACGCCACCATGTGCCGCTGCTGGCCAGGTTATTCAGGCCGTCGGCGTCCACGACCTTGGGTCGGTCGGGATGGGCCACCAGGGCAGCGACCACCTTGCGAACGCCGGGGCCCTGTCCAACGCCCGGGCCGATCGCCAGGATGTCGTGCTCGTCCGCCAGCGTGCGAAGCGGCCCGAGCGCCCGCGCGGTCATCATCCCGTCTGCGGTGCTGGGCAGCGGGACGCTGGTGGCGCATGGGGCCAAGCTCGCCGTCGTCTGTTGGCTGCAGTCGGGACAGGCGATCTTGACCAGGCCCGCCCCGCCGCGGAGGGCGGCGTTGGCGGCCAGCGCCGGCGCGCCGACCATGCCGACGCTCCCGCCGACGATCAGCACCCGTCCGAAGTCGCCCTTGTGGGCGTCAGGCCGCCGGGCGGGCAACTTGGGAATCGATCGGATTCGCTTGCATCGCTCGGGCATCAGGGACCGACCGTCTCCCGCTTGGGCACACGAGAAGTGTCACCGGGCATGCTCGTCAGGTGGCACGGTGGCACGGGCGTCTCGCCCGTGAAGGTCCATGGGCGAGACGCCCATGCCACGCGCCTACCGTAGGACCGGCGCCTGCCCTTCGCGCATCGCCTACAGTATCTGGGCCATCAGCTTCAGGGCGTCGTCGACGTGCTCGGGCGCCTCGAAACCGATGGACATCGCGTCGACGCAGTCGAGGCCAAGGACATACTTGAGCGATTCGGCCCGGCTGTCGACCAGCTTTCCCTCGCCGTAGATCTTGATGCCCACCACGCCCTTGCCGTTTCCGTGCATCTCCTCGAGGACCGGCACGACGCGCTCCGGCGGGCCGTCCATCTTGACGCCTTTCGGGTTGATCCGGGCGAACACGACGTCCACCCACGGCGACGTCGCCGACGTCTTCAGGGCTTCGAGCGTGTGGACCGAGGTCCCGACGGCCCGGACCTTCTTCTGGGACTTGAGCTCCGACAGCATGTCCATGTAGGGGGTCAGCTTCTTGTCCCAGTCCGGGGCGGTCACGCAATGAAGGAGCACGATGTCGATGTAGTCGGTGGCCAGCTCCTGACGGAACCGCTCGACGATCGTCTTGGGGCTCTCGCCCCACCGCCACCAGATCTTCGTCAGCAGCGTGACCTTCTCGCGGGGGATGAAGCGAAGCGCCTCGCGGACGTAGACGTGCGACCCGTACAGGTCGGCCATGTCGAGGAACCGGACGCCCGAATCATACGCGTGGCGCAACAGGTGCACCAACTTGACGAAGCCGAGCTTGGTCTGGTTGGACTGACGTTTCCAACCCTTCATGCCCGTTCCCAACGCCAGGCGCGACGCGGTCAGGCCGGTCTTGCCGAGCGGCACCAGGTCGGTCGGCGTCCGTTTGGCGCCGGTCTTGGCGGCGCCCGCTGCAGACGCACCGGTCAGACCGCCCAGGCCCAGTGTCGCGCCAGCGGAGCTGCGCAGGAACTGTCGACGGTTCAGTCCGTCCGAGTGACTCTCTGCCGACATGCAAAGCCTCCTTCGGCTCACAATGACGGCGGGCGACGCCGCGTCGCGCCCCCAGGACCGGCGGATCTCGCCCGCATGCGCCTCCATGAGTGTAGAGCCCCGCGTCGCCGACTGCAACGACGCGGTCAGGGGGTGCCCCATTCTCTTCGAGTGCCCGCGGGACGCGGGCGCTCGAAGAGGGTGGGGGACGGAACGGAGCGCGAACCGTCTCTCGCAGCGCTCCGTCCCCCACCCTTCACTGCCTTCGCGTTCCGCGAAGTACAGCGAAGGCTGGGGCACCCCTCCGATAACCCGCCCCCGCCCAATCTGTCATGCACCGCCGCCGGGTCCTTGACGGTCCGCACCGTCGCCGGGAAGCTATGGCCTCGTCGTGGGTCCGCGTCCGGCGGACAACCCCGTACCTCTTGAATCCCGAAAGGCACCGCTCATGAGCAAGACGCGACAGAAACGGTTGGTCGGCCCCGTGATCGCGATACGGACGTTTCGAACCGATGACGGCAAGCTGGACCTCGACAAGCAACGCCGCCACCTGGACTGGATGATCGACCAGGGCATCAACGAAGGCAACGGCGTCGTGATGGGCGCGGGCGGCGGCGGCGAGGGGTATTTCATGGACGACGGCGAGTGGCGGGCCATCGTCGAGCTGACGGCCGAGACGTGCAAGGACCGCGTGCCCTGCCTGGCGGGCATCTTCGAGCTGTCCGCCCGCGAGGCGGCCCGCAAGGCCGCCGTCGCCGCCGACCTGGGCATCGACTTCGTCCAGGTCCAACCGCCGCACTACATGGTGCCGACCGACGACGAGGTCTTCTTCCACTACAAGGCCATCAACGACGCGGCCGACGTCGGGATCATGTGCTACAACTCGCCGTGGGCCATGCCCCGTCCGGGCTTCGAGCTCACCCCCCCGCTGCTCGAGCGACTGGCGGGCCTGGCCAACGTCGAGGGCGTCAAGTGGTCGTCGTACGACATGCGCAACTACGTGACGTGTCTGCGGCTGTTCGCGGGCGAGCTGAACTTCATCAACAACCAACCGCCGTTCGTCCTGTCGATCCCGATCAAGCTGGGCATGACGGGCTTCATCGACGCCCGCGGCAACGTCGCCCCGCGCCTGGTGCTGCATATCTGGGACCTGTGGCAGCGCAAGCAGTACGACGAATACGACGCGTTGATCCTGCGGATGTACATCGATCCGAGCCTGCGGATCCGCATGCCCGAGGAGCTGCAATGGCGCGGCATGGGCGAGGGCCCGCTGGCCCGCCTCGACATGGAGACCGCCGGGTTGCGCATGGGCCCGCCCTTCCCCGCCCAGCAACCCCTCAGCGAAGAATTCGTCAAAGACTTCCAAGAGCGCTACCACAAGACCGGCCTGGCCGAATGGGTGGACTGGAAGGAGTGAGCCCACCCATCTGAGGACGAGAACGGATGCGTGGCATCGACCATGCCACCGTGGGGTGCCCCGTTCTTCGCTCCCTTTCGCGAAACGCGAGAGGGCGCGAAGGGCGGGGGACCGAATCGCGCTGCGAACGACGCCTCATAATCCGTTCCGTCCTCCCTTTCGATGGCCGCGTCCCGCGGCCACTCGAAAAGGACGGGGCACCCCCGCGCCGAGACTGTCGCGCACCCCAGGTCTTGCGATTTCTGTTGCATTGAATCGAGGGGAGGGTAGATTAGTTTTAGTGCCGTTGCGCCGGCCCGGTGGGGGCCGAACGGGTGCAAACGAGGAGGAACGGAAATGAGACCCATCCCGTGCGCTGTGGTCCTGCTCGCCCTGGCCGCGTTTGCGGCTCGGTCTCCTGTCTATGGGGGCGACGCCTACTATGACCCCATCTATGACTACTCCGTCACCAGCGACGTCATGTACGGGTCCGCACCGACTCCCGGCGGGACCATTGACCTGCTGTGCGACATCTACCAGCCCGTGGACATCGGCCAAGGTCCCGTGCCGACGAATCGGCCGGCCGTTGTCATTCAAGACGGCGGCGCATGGACGTCGGGCAGTAAGACGAATGGGCGTGTGGTCCACCCAGCTCGATACATCTGTCAACGCGGCTTCACGGTCATCATCACCGACTATCGGTACTGGGACATAGGCTACTACCTCGGCGGCTTCACCGGTGACACGGAGTTTGGCAGCCGACCTTACAGCGGCCTTGATTTCCCGTGGTATCTGTCGGTCTTCCCCGGGGAGGAAGTCATCCGGTGTGGTATCGAAGACTTCGCGGTCGCCGTGGCCTGGGTGCGAGACAACGCCGCGTCCCTGGGCATTGACGCCAACAAGATCTGCGCTTGCGGCGGCTCGGCGGGCGGCATCAATGTGCTCTGCAATCAGTACAACAACACCCCCGTGCCCGCTCGCTACGCCGCCCAGGCCGTCATGTGCGTGGTCTCGACGATGTACGGCAATTGGGACCGGATCAACGCAGGCGCGCCGCCGGCGTTTATGTTGAACAACATCCTCGACCCGGTCATCTGGTACACGCCAGACATCCCGGACTTCAACGATCGGCTGACCGCACTGGGTATCTACCACGAACAGTGGTTCCAGGAGGCCGAGGTCAACCACGACTTTGACTACAACGAGATCATCGACGGCGTGCCCATCATGGAGCGCATGAAGGACTACTGCTGCTATCACCTTGCGGGCGGTCCTTTGCAGGTGGGCTACACGCTGGCGCTTTCGGCGAACCCGCCGGGCGCCGGGGGGATTGTTGCCGACCCTCCGCCGCGCGGCGACGGCACCTATGCTGCCGGGACGGTCGTGACGTTGACGGCCGATCCGGCCGAGGGATACCTCTTCAGTGCCTGGTCGGGCGGCGCTTCGGGGTCGAGCAACCCGGTCGGGGTGACCATGGACGCCCACAAGGCCGTCACCGCAAACTTCGTCCAAGGCCGGACGCTCGCGTTGGACGTGGTGAACGGCAGTTGGGGAACGATCACGGTGGACCCCAATCAGCCGCTGTATCTGCCGGGCACGCCGGTGACATTGACGGCGGCTTCCGTAGAGGGCAAGTCGTTTCGGGAGTGGACCGTCTGGGACGATCCGAATCGGTACCCCGATGCGAATTACGCAGTGGTCGACTCCAATCTGGTGTTGTACCTGGCGATGGATCACGACTACGCGGTCCAAGCGGCGTTCAAGTGCGGCAGCGGCGTGAGCGAGGTGCTCCCGCTGCTCGCGATCGGCCTGGCCGCGCTGGGGTTCATCTCACGCAGGGCGCTGCGAAGGCGTTGACCGGGTTCCCGCAGTAACCAGACCGGTGATACCTATAGGGCCCTCGGTTCCGCAAGAGCCGCGGGCCATGCCACGCATCGGAGGGGGTGTTTCTACGGAGCGATCTTGTGGCGACGCCTCTGGCCCGGCTTGGGCTTGCGCAAGACGTAGAGGAAACTGGGTCTCCGCTTCACGCCGACGCGGGGCCAGAACGCCTTTTCGTCCTCGACGACGCTGCCCTTGAACTCGTAGCGGGCGTTGAGGGCGCGCTTCAGCACGGGGAGGTCGTCCCCCACGATGAGGCGCCATCCGCGGTGGTCGAGGATGACCGCGGCGAAGATGGGCTCGGCGATGAGCGCCCTGTTGAGGTCGAGCGCCAGCTTGCGTCGCTTCTCGGACGGCTTGCTGCGAAGCACGTCGTAGATCGACATGGCGTGGGCGTAGGTGTTCCTGCCGGCCAGGGCGGGCAGGACGCTGTAGGTCGGGACGAAGACCTCGCCTTCAATCCCCTTGACCAACTTGACCACGTCCCTTCCCGCTTGGACGTCAGACGCGGTCGGGATCTCGGGGGTCGGACTGTAGTAGCAACTGGCGAATTGGATCGCCGCCAGGACGTACACGAAGATCCCCAAGACGTTCGCCCTGCCGGGTTCCCCGCCTTCCGACGGGGTCGCCGGAGCGCCGCGCGGTCCGGCCGCGTGCGACAGGATGAGGTGCACGCCCAGCCCGAAGTAGACGGCGATCGCCGCGTACGCGGGCATGAGGACGTTCGCGTAACCCCGCGCGTGAAAGCGCGTGGCCCAGCTCACGGCGAGCATCGAACACAGGAACAGGCCGAAGAAGATGACGTCATCGCGCCTTGCCTGCAGAAGCCGCAAGACCGGGTAGAGCATCGCCACGCCGAACGCGATCGCCATGCATCGGCAGATGTCCTTGCTCCAGAACCGCACCATCGCTTCATAGTCGATCGTGTGCTGTCTGGGGAGCTCGTACACGTAGAACCAATACCATCCGTCGCTCAGCCGGTTCAACAGCAGCGTCGCCCCACCGGCGACCAAGACGAAGACACACAGAAAGATGGCTTTCCTGTAACCGGACTTGGCCAGAATGCAGTAGACCCCCAGAGCCGCCGCGACGAAGAGCGCGGTCTGCTTCGTCAGGAACGAGAGGGCAACGAGAACGGCCGCGGCGCAGAGGGACGGTGCCGACGAGCCGGATCGCGCAAGATAGACGCCGCCCAACAAGAGCACGAGGAAGAAGGAATCCACACGACCGATGTCAAACCACGCGCCGCTGGGGTGATAGGCCGCCGCGAAGAGCGCGGCGGACAGGAAGCCATGGAGCGGGTGGCCGGTCTCGCGACGCACGAAGCAGAAGATCAGCGCCAAGCATCCTATCGAGGAGACGAAGGACACCAACCGCAGGGGCAGGAACCCCGCCCCGACGACCTTGCTGACGGCCGCGGAGACGTAGAAGTAGAGCGGCGGATAGATGGCCGGAACGAACTCGATCGAGGGTTCGACGTAGAGGTCCTTCCCGTCGAGCACCCTTTGGACGAGGTTGACGGCCTCGCCCTCCATCCATTCGAGTTCATGCGGGTAGGACATCCTGCCGAGCGCGACGTAGAGATACAGCAGGAAGTAGAGCACTCCAAGGCCCAGCACCGCGTACCGCAGGAAGGCCGGTATCGTCGCGGGCGCCCGGTCTTCCGGTTGCGGGGACTCCATTGGTTGTTCCTTCCGGGCCTCGTGTGGGTATCGGCGGCGGGTCCCTGGCTATACGCAGGTCCGTCCGCGCTGGAAGCACGGGCATTCTACCCACGCAGCCGGCGCGACAACAAGCGGCGCGTGGCATGCGCCACGGTCGCGTGACGGGTGGCATGGTCCACGCTTGCGTGGCCATGTGGATTGCCGACTGGGTTCGGACAAGCGGTTATCTCGGAGCGCGGCGCATGGTAGGATGGGCCTGACCGGGATTCGGGTTGGTGGTGCAAGGAGACCGCATGCGCTACATCACGCCGGAGCATTGCATCCAGAATCGGCTGGGGGATCGCCCGCGGCCGGAGTGGTCGGCGGGGCTGTTGGTCTTTCGGGATCATGCGCATTCTCAGCATGTGCTCGAGGCGTTCGGGAACGTCCGGCCGGTGCAGTATTCGTTGCTGTACAACCTGACCCACGCCGCGATCGAGCCGTTCGTCTTTGAGGCCGACGTCGGGGGACGGACGATCGTGATCGTGACGCGGTGCGTCTGGGGTGGGCCGCAGACGGCCATCCTCGTCGAGGAGCTCGCCGCGCTTGGGGTGCCGCTGGTGGTCGGCTATGGCGTGGCGGGCAGTATCGATGCGGATCTGCCGCAGGGGACGTTCGTCGTGGCCGATTCGTCCATTCCCACCGATGGGACGAGCCGGGCGTATGGGGCTGAATCCGACCAGGCCGCCGACGCGTCGCTCGTTGAGGCCGCGATCGCGTCGGCCGGCGACGCGGGCTGCGACATGAAGCGCGCAAGGGCAGTGACGGTGGATGCGCTGTACCGGGAGACGCAGGAACTCGTCGATGAATTGCGGCGTCGTGGCGGGCAGATCATCAACCTCGAGACCTCGCCGCTGTACGCGGCGTGTACGGTCTGTGGCATCCGCAGCGTCTGGCTGGGATACGTCTCCGATTGTCTGGTCGACGGCAAGTGGGATGACTGGTTCGCCGATCTCGGCACGACGGCCCGCACCGCAGCGCAAGTCTGCCGGACGCTTCTGGAAAAAAGGGGACATTCTACTTTTCCAACGCGTTCGGCAGAAAAGTAGAATGTCCCCTTTTTATGGCCCTTTTTCTGGAGGTCGATGGACGATGAACGCGTGTCGACGTTGCCTCGTGGTGTTGATGATGGGTTTGGGCCTGGCGCCCGGGTTGGTCGGGGGCGCTGAGCGCGAGACCAGTCCGTGGGACTTGGCGGCGCTTCACAAACCGCCGGACGTCGAATGGGGCGATCGCGATGGGCCGGTTCGGTCCCTTCACTACACCGGCGAGCCGTATCGCGGGCGTCCGACGCGGGTGTTCGCGTACTACGCATCCCCGAAGACCACATCGGCGAAGCTGCCCGGGATGGTGCTCGTGCACGGGGGTGGGGGCAAGGCGTTCCGCGAATGGGCCGAGCTGTGGGCCAAGCGGGGCTACGCGGCCATCGCGATGGACCTGGCCGGCAAGGGGCCGGACGGCAAGCGACTGCCCGACGGCGGCCCCGATCAGACGCACGTTCAGAAGTTCGACGACATCGCCGGCGGCGTGAAGGCGGCTTGGCCATACCACGCCGTGGCCAACGTCATCCGAGCCCACTCGCTGCTGCGAAGCCTGCCCGACGTGGATGGCGACCGCACCGGCGTCACGGGCATCTCGTGGGGCGGATACCTGACGTGCATCGTGGCCGGCCTGGACGATCGGTTCAAAGTAGCTGTCCCCGTCTACGGCTGTGGGTTCCTGCACGAGAACAGCGCATGGGTCGACGTCCTGGCCAAGATGTCGACCGCCGAACGCAAGCAATGGATCGAGACGTTCGACCCGTCGAGGGCGTTGCCCGGCTGCCGAATGCCGATGCTGTTCGTCAACGGCACGAACGACTTCGCCTACCCGCTCGACAGCTATCAGAAGAGCTACCGCCTGGTCCGCGGCCCGCGGACGCTGTGCGTGACGGTCGGCATGAAGCACAGCCATCCGCATGGCTGGGCGCCGAAGGAGATCGGCCTGTTCGTCGATTCGGTCCTCCGGCGAGGGGCGCCACTGCCCCGCGTCGCCAGCGACCGCCGCGCCGGCAAACAGGTCACGGTCGCGTTCAAGGCTGCCGTTCCCATCCAATCCGCAGCCTTCCACTACACCACCGACCGCGGTGCGTGGAAGGAGCGCCGCTGGCACAGCCCGCCGGCCCGCATCGAGGCCGACCGCGTCACCGCGACGCTGCCGACCGAGAAGGGCATCGTCTACTTCCTGACGATCACCGATCGGCGCGGCGCAACGGTGTCCACGGAACATCGCACACTCGACTGACCGGAAAAAGGGGACATTCTACTTTTTTGCTGGGGGCGCCGGAAAAGTAGAATGTCCCCTTTTTTCAGTGGGTCACATGCTCGGGGGATTCCCAATCGCCGGTGAATCCGGGCATCCCCTTGACGCGGAACATGCCTCGTTCCAGGTCGAAGTCGGCCACCACGTCGTTGGCAAACGTGACCCGTTGGCGGGTTCGTTTGGGATTGAGGAACTGGTGCGTGGTCATCTCGGCGTAGCACACTTTCTGGTAGTAGGCGTGCCACCGCTTGAGCCAGCGGATCCGGCGGTTCATCTTATCGGTTCCCCAATCGTCGGGCGTGATGTGACGACTGCCGCCGGGCAGCCAGTTGTGTGAGGGCATGGCGGCGTACATGAGCTCGTAGAGACGCGGATGCCGATCAGCGTACCAGTCGTATTTCCCCTCGTTGTAGTAGCCGCCGCCGGAGAAGTGGGCGGCGTAGCAATCGTGGAAGACGAGCGGGACGAGGGGGATCGGCTCGGCGTCGCGCAGCCGGTCGCTGGACCAGTCGGTGAAGAAGAAGAAATCGCAGTCGGCGATGCTCCAGAACCGGGCCAGCTCGGCGCCGGGGACGATGCCGCGTCGGCGGGTCTCGCGGAAGCAGGCGGTCTGGGCCTCGTACGTCTGTCGGCGGCTGACCGGCCCGCCCGCCTTGGACCCATGTTCCGGATGCCCGCTGAAGGCGGAGTAGCCGTCGAAGTAGAGGGCCTCGAGCGAAAAGCCCTTCTCGGTGAGGCTATCGAGCATGCGCTTCAGGGCCCAGACGGCATGGGCGTCGCTAAGGGCGGGCCACTTTCCGGTGGCCTTGGCCGGGTCGTAGGCGGGGGCGTCCTTGAAGTACACGTTGGGGTTGACCATGACCTTGATCGGACAGCCCAGGTCGTGGGCGGCCCGGGCCATCTTGTTGGCCGCCGGCCAGCCGCCGGGAACGGGCGTCGGCTGCAGGAAGCCCTGCCAGCCTGCGTCGGGCGGGCGGTTCGGGGCGTATCCCTGGGCAGGCCACTTGGGAAAGAAGAAGGTGACCGGCAGGCCGGCCTCCTTGAACCGGCGGATGTTGTCCAGCGCCTGGCCGTACGCCTCCGGTTCCCAGCCGGTCCAGCGGTACTCGATGCCGGCCAGGTATCGCTTCAGCGCCGGCGTCTTTGCGGCCTGCTGCTCGAGCGTGCGGAACTGGCCCCGATCGATCAGGGACTGCCGATACGCCTTTGCCATCCCGACGTGGTCCATCTTCTCGGCGAAGCGGAACCGCACCCGCCGAGCGTACCCGAGCTTGCCCAGCGACGCCTCCCAGTCCAGCGACAGGACCGTGCCCGTGCCCGGCGTGTGATGGACCGACACGCGGGCATCCCACCAGGTCTCGATGATCTGATAGCAGGCCCGGTCGCCCCGGAGGATGCCGAACAGGGGCAGGCTGTAGGCCGCGCCGACGAACCCGTTCAACGCGACTGGCTTGGCCGCATCGGCCCGGATCAGATAGCCCGAACCGTGCGGGACGACCACGTAGGTATCGGCCGCAGGTTCGGTCTTCCAGTCGTACAGGCCGGCGACGCGCTCGACCGTGTCTGTCCCGCCGACTTGTTCGATCTGCACCAATAGCTCGCCGTGTTTGGCCAGCGCAAGGATGACCTCCACCTCGACGTCGGTCCCCGGCAGCGCCCGCAGGCGGACGCGATGTCCCTTGTGTGTTCCGTCGTTGTAGTCGGCGATCACCCGATCAGCGGCGCTGCCGAGAGGGAACCTTGGCGGCGGTTCCCTGGCGTCCGATCCCGCGGCGCGGACCCCGACCGCGGGCGGGCTGGTTGCCATCGTCTGCCAGACGGGTTCGGTCGGTCCCTGGTACACCTTGAAGGTCAGGTCCTCATCGACGCCCACGGTGACGGCGTCGCCCTTGAGGAGGAGCCAGTGTTCTGGGGCAGACGACGCGTGTGACGTTCCCGCTGCAGCGCTCATGATCAGCCCCAGTCCCACCACAAGACGCGATTTCCTGCGCATCCTCGGTCGCCCCTTCGTTGTCGTCGGCCAGTGCCCACGGACGCCCCGACCCGGCGAGAAGGTACCCCCTGGACCCTGCCCCAACAAGGCGTTATCGTTCCCGTCGTGGTCCTCCGGGCGTGGCCGATCCTGTCCCATTAACTCGCCCTTCGCAAAGGAGACGGACGTGCGGCGCCGAGACTTCCTGAAGGCAACAGCGGCCGCCGTCACCACAAGCGAGGGGGTTGCGCGTCCTGACCAGACCACGGGGCAGGCCAGGCGCACCAGGGCCGAGTGGATGGTCGTCCTCCGCGTGTACGGCAGCATCCTGTACGCCACGAAGAAGTGGGGGCCTCAAGCCGGCGAGAAGCCCGTCCCGCTCACGCCGACGGACATCGACGGCTGGATGGCGGACTGCGCCGGGCATGGCGTGACCACCGTGTTGTGGCGGGCGAACTGCGCTGGGACACTGACCTACCCGAGCAGGTATACCGCGCTGGCCGGCGAGCCGCCCCTGCCCGACCCGAACCAGGGCATGGGCATCGCCAGCGTCAACCAGGGCTGGCCGGCCGAGGACTGGAAGTGGCTTGGCGAGCAGTGCAGGCGGTTTAACACGCTTGCCGAAGCCGTCAAGGCCGCCCACCGGCACGGGGTCAAGATCTACCTGGACTTTCACACGTTCGACATGGTGGGCTCGTGGTGCCGTCGCACGCAATGGCCAGCCGGCGGCGACCGGGGCTGGGACCCGGACCTGTGGCTGTGGTCAAGGGACCAGAAACAGCGGCTCGCGGGCGTGCCCTGCTACGCCGATCCGCGTGTCCGCGAACGTCGCGTGGGCGAGATCGGCGAGGCGCTCGCGCTCGGCATCGACGGCGTCGTCCTGGGGTTCTTCAGCCACTGTGATGGCGCGGCGGGAGACAAGCACTGTTCGTTCGGCTACAACCCCGTCGTCGTCGCCCAGTACAAGCGTCGGCACGGCAAGGACCCACTGACCGACCCCGTCGACGCGCATCGCTTCTACGCGTTGCACGGCGAGTCCTTCACCCAGTTCGTCCGCGAGGTCAGCAAGCTCGTGCACGGGAAGGGCAAGAAGCTGATCTGCTGCGCGCGGACCGACGGCGTCCATGGCTGGGGCTTCAAGGCAGCGGGTGGCGGCCTGATCGGTCGCATGGAACCGCGCGACCTGCGCGACGGGAAGACCGACCTGCCGCTCGCGGCCGGGTTCTACCTGGACACCGAAACGTGGGCACGCGAGAAACTCGTCGACGGGTTGCTCTGGTCGGCCCCGCTGCAAGGCGGCGTCCCGGTGATCCAGAAGCGCAAGCAGACGGCCGCCGTACCCGCGTATCTGTGGCGGAAGTACACGGGCTTCAAGGGCAAGGTCAGCCCGATGGACCTGGACGCCTTCCGCCGCGAGGTCCGCGCGGCCCAGCGCGGTGACATCGACGGATACTGTCTGCTGGTCATGCAGATCACGCGGCATCCGTGGTTCAAGCCCGACTGGCGGGACCTCATGCCCCTCAGGAAGGCGTAACGGGAGCCGGGATCTGTCGTGCAACCAACCCCATGCCCAGGAGAGACCCCATGAAATGGCAGCACGTCCTTCTCGCTCTGCTGGTCGGGGCGAGCAGCGTCATGGGTGCGGCGGCGCCCAGCGAAGCGGTTCAGGCAGAGGCCCCTACGGCAGCGCGCAACAACGGGCCGAGGACGGTCCGCGATCTGATCTGGGTGTGGGGCAACCCGGAGATGACCAAACCGGGAAAGCACACGGCGGCCACGTACGCCCAGGCCAGCCCGCTCCAGCGCGCGAAGCTGCTGGGTGCGCCGAACATCATCCTGGCCGGCGCGGGGCTGCCCGATGACGACCGATTGGCCGACCGGCTCACGCGGGAGGTCTTGGGACTCAAGCGGGTGGTCTGGGAGGTCTGTCCGGACGGGAGAGCGGGTCCGCCGTTCGTCTACACCAAGCGAATGGCGCAGGTCCGACGCCTGGCCGACCGATACCCGAAGCTGCAGGCCATCGTCCTGGACGACATGAGCACCGTGGGCATCGACAAGGGGTTCAAGCCGGAGCACATCCGTCAGATCCGCGGGCTGCTGCCGGGCAAGTACCGCCGTGTGCAGATCTGGGGCGTGGTCTACACGATGAGCCTGAACCGCAAGGGCATCGACGCCTACATCAAGGAGCTGGATCTTATCCTGCTGGCGGAGTGGCACGCCAAGAACGTCGTGAACCTAGAGAAGAACGTCGCGCACTGTGAACGGCTTTTCCCCGACAAGCCCATCATCGTGGGCCTGTACCTCTACGACTACGGCGACCGTCGGCGAATCCCGCGCGACCTGCTCGAGAGGCAATGCGAGATCGCCCTGAAGCTGGCCCACGCCGGTCGGATCGAGGGCATCGAGTTCACGACCATCAACAACGACCCCGAGGCCGTCGCCTGGACGGCCGACTGGATCCGGCGCGTCGGCGATCAGAAGCTCGGGGCCGATGCCGGCAAGCAGTCGCTGAAGATCGACAAGTTCTACTTCATGTTCCACCCGGTGTGCTGGGGGATGGGGATGCGCGGCGACCAGCCGCCGCCGGTGCCCGCGGGCGCGAGCAAGGAGGACTACCTGGCCTGCTGGGAATGGGAGAAAATCGTCAATCAGCGGCAGAAGGACTTCATCAGCCAGATGAGGCCCAACGAGGCGCTGATCATGTTCCCGATCAGTCGCTGCAAGGCGATGCTCGACCTGGAGCAGCACGCCGAGAAGGTCCTGGGCAGGCGCTGCGTCTTCGTTCGTGGGTGCCATCCCGACCCCCCCAAGGCCTGGGCCGAACTGCCACAGCCAATCAAGCGGTTTCTCGAAGACGACAAGCTCGAGGGCAAGGATGCATACCTGAAGGACATCCCCCCCGCGATTCGCAAGGAGCTGGAGGCCGAGATCCGCGAGGCCTGCCGGGCGCGGGGCTTCGACTGGGGCATCGGCGGCCTGGAGGTCCTCTACACGAGCCGCATGTTCGCGCTGGACATCCAGGAGCAACTGAAGCAGCACGGATTGACGTTCGACCCCGCGACGGCGACGTGTGAGGCCTTCGGTGAGGGTTTCGAACAGTGCGCAATGACCTGGAAGGCGATGGTCGTCCCGTATCTCGGCTTCGCGCGCCCGGCCGACAACATCTTCGAGCTGTCCGTCAGCGGCGCGCGGTTCCTGGTGAAGGCGACGTTCAAGGAACGGGTCAAGCTCGACCACGCCATTCGCTTGTACCTCTGGGAGGGGAATGACGGCCGACCCATCGGTCTGTACGCACGCGCCTGGTGCCGGCTGAAGGACCCGCAGTTCTACGCGCACGTGTCTTTGAAGGGGCTTTCGTGTGAGGTGTGGGGCCTGGGCGCCTACGGGACCAAGGTCTGGCCGGCCGAGGGTTCTGGTATCAAGGTGGAGGATGCGTGTTTGAAGGTGCCCGTGCTCAACGGCATCCGCCGGGACGCCACGGACGGCGCGTTCTACGTGATCGGCAAGGACATCTCCTTCGACGACTTCCGCCGGCGTCTCGTGACGGCGCTGATCAGCGAATGATGCCCCCTCGGGCGGTTCGTTCTGTTGACACCCCAAGACGGGCAACGGCCGTCCTTTGGCTCGGCCGAACGCCGCGACGGGCGGTACAGGGAGGTCAGAAGATGCGGGTGATGGCACGACTGCTGGCGGGTACGGCGGGGTTGCTGGTCACTGGCGTCCCAGACGCATCGGGACAAGCCGGCTCACCCATAGCGTCGGCTGGATCCGACGCGTCGCAAGGGAACGTTCCGCTGTGGGGTCGGTTCGAGGTGAGCATCCCCAATCCGAAGCCCTACGCCAACCCATTCCGGGACGTCACACTCCGGGGAACGTTCAGGCGTCCGGACGGGAGCGAGGTGACGTGCCTCGGATTCCATGACGGCGATGGAAAGGGCGGCCAGACGGGCAGCGTCTGGAAGCTGCGCTTCATGCCCGACGCGGTGGGACGGTGGACCTACCAGACGACCTGGTCTGACGGCACGGCGGGCGGGAAGGGCGGGTTCTCCGTGGTGGACAGGGGATTGCCCGGGCCGATCGTTGCCGACACGCGAAACCCGCCCGTCTGGCGACTCAGCGGGGCACGAGCGTTCATCCCGTTCTATGCCGCTGCGCCGCCCTACTGGCACATCGACGATCCGCGGATGAAGGCGTTCCTCGATTTCGCCGCCGAGAAGCTGGGCGCGAACGGCGTGGCGATCATCCTGCACAATCGCGTGTGGTTGGACTGCCAAGACAAGACGGACTGCAGCCCCACACGGCCCGTGTTCTCGATCCGAACGTGGCGACAGCTTGACGATACGCTCGCCGAGCTGCACAGACGTCGGATGGGCGCGAACCTGATGTTCTACACCGACGATGAGGGGCGCCCGCTGTTTGCGGGCGGCTCGGACATGGAGGTGTTGCTCCTCCAATACGCGATGGCGCGGCTGTCGGCCTATCCAATGATCGTATACGACACGGGCATCGACATCACCGAGTATCGTTCGCGAGCGTGGAACGAAGCGTTTCCCGGACGGCTCCAGGCGCTCTCCCCGAGGAAGCTCATGATTGGCTCGCGGCAGGATTCCGGCAGCAGGGCCTTCCGCGGCGACTCGTTCAGCTATGATTCGCTTGGCGACGTCCATCCGAGCTATGACGAGATCCTCGGTGTGATGAGGTCGACGAACAAGCCCGTATTCTACGCGGACCGATGGCGAGAGGACTTCTACCGCGGCAACTTCGATCGCCACAGCACCCGCCACATCATGTGGCATTGCGCCCTGGCCGGTGGAGCGGGCTTCATGATCGGCGGCCGGCACGGTGAGTTCCGGCTCGACGACTACGAGACGGACCTCGACGACCCGAAGCAGTTCCGCGTCTTCTCGGATTTCTGGCACAAGACGCTGGCCGGATGGAGCCGGCTGACGGTGTGCAACGATCTTGTCACGAGCGGCCGCTGCCTGGGGGAACGCGGCAGGCAGTACGTCGTCTACCTGCCACAAGGTGGCCCAACGACGGTGGATCTGACCGCCTGCCGAGGTCTGATCACAATCGCCTGGCTCGATCCTCGCATCGGTGCCCGCACGATCGGCGACGCCGTGATGGGCGGCAGGCGCATCGACCTCCGGGCACCTGACACGAACGATTGGGTGTTGCATCTCGGCGGGGTCCGGGCCGACGAGACGCCGCCGACGATCCCGCAGGGCCTCGAGGCGATCGCGATGGGCGCCGACCGCGTCAAGCTGACGTGGAAACGGGCGACTGATGCAGATACCGACGTCAGCGCCTACAAGGTGTATCGCGATGGCGTCCAGGTCGCCAGAGTAATCGGTGGACAAACCGCTCATGAGGACGCAGGGCTGAGCGAACTGACCGACTACGCCTACCAGGTCTCCGCCGTAAACGGCGCCGGCGTGGCGGGGGCCCGCACGAGCGTCGTACGCGTGAAGACCGCCGCCGACCGGACGCCGCCGAGCGTGCGGTCCGTCGAAGCGATTGTCGATCCGCGCCGGATTCGCGTTCGGTTCAGCGAACCGGTGGACAAGCGGTCCGCCGAGGAGTTGGCCAACTACGCACTCAGCGGCGGGATCTCGATCGCTCGAGCCGTTCTGGAATCGGACGGGGTTACGGTCTGCTTGACAACGACACCGCTCTCCGCCGGCGTCACCTACGAACTGACCGTTGGCGCCGTGAAAGATCGTGCCGCTGCGGGCAACGTCATCGCCGAGGGCTCGCGGATGAGCTTCACGCTGGCCCGCCGGACGCGGGACGGGCTGGTGGCCCTCTATGACTTCGAGGAGGGACCCGACACGATCGTTCGCGACGTATCGCAAGTCGGCGACCCGCTGGAGTTGACGCTCGCGCGTCCCGGCGCCATCCGGTGGGTCCCGGGCGGGGTGGTGCTTACCGGCAAGACGATGATCGCCTCACCCGGCCCGGCCGCCAAGATCACGAAGGCCTGCGTCGATAGTCGCGAGATGACGCTGGAGGTGTGGCTCGAGCCGGCCAACACGACCCAGGGCGGTCCGGCCCGGATCGTCACGCTGTCCCGCGATGCCTCGAGCCGCAACTTCACGCTGGGCCAATGTGCCACGAAGTACGACGTGCGGTTTCGAACGACGCGAACGACCCACAACGGCTCGCCTTCGCTGCAGACCACAGAGGGAGCGGCCTCCACAGGACTGACGCACGTCGTCTATACGCACGACGCATCAGGACGGAGGCGCCTATACGTCAACGGGACCGAGCGGGCGGCCGGGACGATCGGAGGCGACCTGTCGAACTGGGACGGATCCTTCAAGCTGGCCCTCGGCGATGAGGTCTCGGGGGGACGGCCTTGGATGGGCAAGTTGTATCTGATCGCCGTGTACCGTCGGGCGCTGGGGCCTGAAGAGGTCCGGACGCACTTCCGGATCGGAGCTGGATCGACCTGCGTCCGGAAATCAGACCGGTGACGGGTGGCCCATGCTTGCGTGGCCATGCCCACTGCCCCCTGTTGATGCCCGACGATCGCCGGGCTACGCTTTGGCCATGCCGCCCTCCAACACGATCCCGTGGATCCCCAGGTCCGCTGCCTATGCGATGATGGTGCTGTCCCGCGGGATCGCGTGGACTTCGCTGCTGGCGTGGATGGCGTTCGTGCTCGTCGGTCCGTTGGAACTGATGCCCCTGGGCTTGACCGAGCCTGCGGCGCTGGCGCTGGACGCCTGCCTGAGTCTGGCCTTCTTCGTCCAGCACAGTGTCATGATCCGACGGTCGTTCCGCCAGCGGTCCGCCGGATTCATCCCGTCGCACTACCAGGGCGCCGTCTTTTCGATCGTCTCCGGGATCGTCTTGTGGGGGCTGGTCGTGTTCTGGCAGGCGTCGAGCCAAACGCTGGCGGTGGCGGGGGACCCGGTTCGCTGGCTGTTGCGCGCGACCTTCGTCCTGGCGCTTGTGGGCTTCGCCTGGGGCATCCTGGCACTACGCCTCTTTGACCCGTTCGGGCTCGAGCCGATCCGCGGCTACCTGCGCGGCAGAGATCCTGCAACCGTACCGTTCTGTATCCGTGGTCCGTACCGTTGGGTCCGCCATCCGCTCTACCTGTTCATGTTGCTGATGATCTGGTCGGCGCCGGATCTGACCTTGGATCGGTTGTTGTTCAACGTTCTGTGGTCGGGCTGGATTATCGTCGCCGCGGCGCTGGAGGAACGGGATCTTGTGGCAATCTACGGAGAGCCCTATCGTCACTACCAGCGCCGGGTGCCCATGTTGATCCCCTACCGCCGCCCTCAGACGGACACGGGCGACGTGGACAACGTGTCGTCGTGAGCGAATCGTGGCTGCATCAAGCAGGAGACAGGATCATGAGACTCGAGGGTGTCCTACTGACGTCGTTGGTCGGTCTGCTCTGGATCTTCGGCACGGCCGACCTCAGCCAAGCCGCGGATGCAGGAGCCGCCAAGCCGCTGGCTCTCAAGATCGGCGACGGCGGCAACTGGCACTTCCCCAGCGGACAGTGGGTTGAGGACAAGGACGGCGTGATCGCCCCCCCCAACCGGCGGAACCTGCACAGCCGGGCGTTCTGCACGGCCCACGACTACACGGACCTGACGGCTGAGTTCGAGTTCAACGGCAACTACCGCGAGACGGGCACGGGTGCCGCGGGACTGATCTTCCGCGCCCGCGACGTCAACCACTTCTACGCCGTCTACTTCCCCTGGGGGGGCCAGCAGCTAAGGGCCAAGCACTTCTGGGCCCAGATGATGAAGGTCGAAGGCGACGGCTACTTGCGCAGCATCAAATCGGTCTGGGTGCCCGGCGCCCCGAGTGAGACCGACCGTTGGTACAAGGTTCGCCTCGAAGTGCGGGGACCGACCACGCGCGTCTGGGTCGATGGGCGCAAAGCGCTCAGCGTCACCGACCAGATGTACAAGCACGGTGCAGTTGGGCTGATCGGCTACGGCTGGTACTTCTTCCGCAACATCCAGATCTCGGGAAACAAGACGCCGCTGAAGAGCTGGGACCGAAACGCGAAGATCCCCGTCCACCACTTCACCGTCGGTCTAGACAGCCAGAACATGCCCAGCGGCTGTGTCGCGCCCAACGGCGACGTGCTCCTGGCGGCGGGCAACCGGTTGGTCCGCTCGAAAGACAAGGGGCGAACCTGGGGGCCGCCAGAGACGTTGCCCGAGAAGCTCGGCACGGTGACCGATTACGGCAGCACGATGTTCTGCACGTCGAAGGGCCGGCTGATCGTGCAGCTCTGGCGTAACCGCGAAGTGACCGAGAAGCCCGTGCCCGAGATCCTGATCGCCGAGTCGACCGACAACGGCCGGACGTGGTCCGACCCCGTGCCGTCGAAGGTGGCGGGCGGCTGGCCGGAGTTGCCCGCGAAGCTGACGTGCTACGGCCCGCTCGTGGAGACCGCGGACGGGACGCTGCTTCGCTTCCAACTTGCCGGCGTGAGAGAGGAGACGAAATTCACGGACGTCCGCACCTGGAGCTCGATCCACTGCAAGGCCTTCGCCATCCGCAGCACCGACGGCGGGAAGAGCTGGTCGGCCCCCATCGAGCTGGACCGGCCGTCCTGGTCGGGCACACCGCGCGGGCAGATCATCGGCTCGCTCGATTTCACCGAGCCGACCGGCGTGGCCATCGGCAACAAGGTCACGGTGCTGATCCGTCCGATCTACAGCCCGATGATGTGGCAATGCTGGTCGACCGACGCCGGGGCGAGCTGGGACGCGGCTGTGCGGGCCACCTTCCCCGGCTACGCCCAGTCGATGATCCGCACGAAGTGCGGTGCGATCATCTGCGCCCACCGATACCCCCAGTACTCGGTCAACGTCAGCTACGACGACGGTCTGAACTGGGACGATGGAACCATCATCGACTACCCGGCCTGGGCGATGGGCTGCGCGGTAGAGGTCGAGCCCGATGTGGTATTGAGCACGTACATGAACGCCGCGCGAAACCAGCCGCTGCTGGCGCAGCTGTTCCGCGTCACGCCGAAGGGCATTAAGCCGATTGCTCGATGACAGTGGCCTGTCTCGAGCCGAGTACAGGAGCTAGGCATGAATGGAATGCGACTCACGACGTTGATTGCGCTTGCTTGCACGGCATCGTCAGGGAGGGCAGACGACGGCGCCCGGAAGCTCACGGAAGGGGAGCGCCGCGTCATCGCCCGCAGCGCGGCGTGGGGGGTGATCATCCCGCTGGCGGATGGATCGCTGGGGGTGGTCGTCCAACGGGCCAGGCCGATCAAGGAATTCGACTGCGTCAACGTCTGCATGGAATGGATGCGGTCGACCGACGGCGGGAAGACCTGGTCGAAGCCGGCCGTTGTGGCCGAACGTCGCGGGCCGGGCGGGAAGCTGTTCGCTCCCAGGGCGCAGGGCGGCTACGTCGTGTTTCAGAGCCGCAATCAGGCCCTCGGCCAACTGCCCAGCGGGCGGATCGTCTGTGCGTTCTGCGAACTGAACTACCATCGCGCCAAGGACGGCACGCCGGAGAACCGCCCGGGCAAGAACTACGCGCACGAGAACCAGGGCGTCGCCTACACCTGGTCGGATGACCTGGGCAAGACCTGGGTCAAGACGCGCCGGCTGCCGTTGGGCCCGTTCGGCGGCAAGCCGGATCCGAAGCGCCATCGCGGCGTCTCTCCGCACTGGCAGATCGTCATGCTCGAGGACGGGACGGCGGTGATGTCGCTGTACGGATCGTGCAATCCGGGGTACAGAGGCCCGGTCAAGGTTCCCGCTGGAACGTTGAAGCTGTCCGGCGTGATCCGCTCGACCGACAACGGCGAGACCTGGGGCGACGTTTCACTCATCCTGACCGGCACCGACGACGCGCTTTACGAAGAGACCGCTCTCTGTCGGGTCGGCGATCGGCTGCTGGCACACGTCCGCACGCCGCGCCACGACGTCGTGCAGTACGTCTCGGATGACGGCGGGCGGACCTGGAAGGGCCCCACCCCCCTGACCGAGCCCGGACAGCAGCCGGGCGGGGCGTTCCGGCTGGCCAGCGGTAAGCTGCTGGCCACCTGGGGCAACCGCCGCGCCCCGTTCGGCGCCCTGGCGATGCTCAGCCGCGACGGCGGAAAGACTTGGGACTACCCCCATCGCGTCTCTCTGGCGTGGGACGCGACCTGCGCGAACTGCGGCTACGCCAACGGCGCCCAGGCCGGCGACGGCACCCTCGTCGTCGTCTACTACGCCATGCCCAGCACCCGAGACTACCGCAAGCTGTGGGGTGAGAGCGTGGTCTACACGGTGCGGTTCACCGAAGCGCAATTCCTGAAGGCCAGCGGCGCGCGATGAGCCGCGCGCAAAGCGACGGCATGGGGCCCGAGGCCTGGCCGCTCTGGGGGGGTGATCCGTCGGCCGATCTGATTGGGCGTTGCCCGCCATCCAGACTGCATCGGCAGGGGCGTGCGGATCCTTCCTATGTCCCCACAGGCCACCTCGGAGGTCAGATTTATCCTGATTAAAGCCTGTGCAGGCCGATAACAGCTTGTGCAATGAACGTGGCGGTGCCGCGTTTGGCCCAGTGAGGGCGCGGGGGGTTCCTTCGCGCCGGGGGCCGGGCTTTTTTTGCGGGGACGATGGCTTGAAGGGCTCGGGCGGGTCGATCATAATACAAGGGAGTCCTTGGGATTGCGTTGCCACCGGTACGGTGGCGGCGCTGTGGGTATGTACTGCCGACGGCGACTTGGGAAGCTCTTTGAGGAGGTCGAGCCCATGTCGGTGAGTGTGCGTAGAGCCATCGTGGTAGCAGTTCTGGTGGGGTTGGTGGTGTCGTGCTGGCCCGTTCCCGTGGGGCAAGTTGATGCGGCGCCCAAGCTGCAGTTGCCGGGTCATGGTATCCCGCCGAAGGCCAAGCCGCATCGCCGGAGCGGGGGGGAGTCGTTCCCGCCCTTGCCGCTGCCCGCCACCCCGTTGCGGCGGAGCGAGCGGAAGCGCGAGCCCAGCCCGCCTGCGCTGGTGACGAAGCTGGCGTACGCCAAGGTGAAGTTCGCCGTCCAGGACGGGCGGCGGGTGAGCAAGACCGAATGGCTCAACGTCACCGACGACGTCCGCAACCTTCTGAAGTGGACGAACCGGGAGCTGGGGATCCGGTACCGGCACTTCGACAGCAACTGGCGGAGCTTCAGCTACGACCCGACCGAGATGCCGATCTTGTACCTGACCGGTCACGACCCCATGCCGACGCTGTCCAGTGAGCAGCGGGCCAAGCTCCACCGGTTCGTCATGGACGGCGGGACGGTCTTCGCCAATGCCTGCTGTGGGGCGAAGGAGTTCACCGAGTCGTTCCGGCGAGAGATGGCAGCGCTGTTCCCCAAACGTGAGCTGGCCCCGCTGGCGTCGGACCACCCGGTCTTCAGCGCCTACTACGACGTCAAGAAAGTGCAGTATCAGCAGGGAACCAAGAAGCGGTTCACCAACGTTCCCTACCTGGAGGGGATGAACGTCGGGTGTCGTACGGCGGTGTTCTTCTCGCCGATCGATCTGGCCAACGGGTGGTATGGGCAGAACCCGCCGACGAATTTCGAGCCCGGCACGTGGATCGTCGGGGCCGACGCCCGCAGGCTCGGCAGCAACATGGTTACTTACGCCATCGCCTGCTACGAGTATGGCCGGATGCGGGCGATCGAGAAGGTCTTTCACGAGAAGGGCGAGGCGACCCGGGACGAGTTGGTGCTTGCCCAAGTGGTGCACAGCGGGGACTGGGACCCCACGCCGTCGGCGCTGCCCAACCTCCTGAAGTTCATGCAGGACAACACGACGCTGCAGACGAAGTACAAGCGGGAGGTGGTCGCGCTGGGCCAGGTCGACGTGTTCAAGCACCCGATGCTGTACATGACGGGGCTGCGTGACTTCAAACTGAACGAGGCGGAGGTCTCGCGCTTGCGGAGCTATCTGGAGAGCGGCGGGGTGCTGGTCGCCGACGCCGCGGCGGGCAGACGGTCGTTCGACATCGCGTTCCGTCGCGAGATCCAGCGCGTGCTGCCCAAGGGCGAGCTGAGTATCCTGCCGGTCGAGCACCCGATCTACTCGGCGGTGTTCCCGGTGCGTCAGGTGGCCTACACGGCATTGGTCAAGCAGGAGTCGCCCGACCTCCGCGTGCCGGCGCTCGAGGGGATCACGCGGGATGGTTCGCTGTGCGTGATCTACTCGCGGTTCAGCCTGGGCAACGGATGGGAGCAGCTCCCGTTCGCTTACAACCGGGGCTATGCGGACGCGGACTCCCTCAAGCTCGGCGTGAACGTCTTCGTCTACGGGATGACGCATTGACGGCCCATGGGCGGCGAACGGCCGTCTGTGACGGATTGCGAGACAGCTCCTGGCCCCCGGGCGCGCAGGCGAGAACTTGCGACCCAGGGGCCTCGGTCTTGTGTTGGGCGCTCACGGTGCTAGCCGGCGTCATCATCGGGACAGAGAAGCCCATCCGTATCGGGGTCGTCTCCACGCTTCTCTACAAGAACAAGCGGCGAGGCTGGCACTCGAGAGACGACGTCCGCGAGCGAGATGCCCCGCGTCATCTAGCGTGGTGGCTCGTCGACCCAAGCCAGGCAGGCAGCCACGTTGTCGTGCGACGGGTGGCCGGCTGAGTAGAGTCGCGATATGGAGAGGTTCCGGTTCACACCGTACTTCGAACGGGAGGTACTACGAAAACGGCCCTACTTGAGAAAGGACTATTGCGTTCGCGTTGTGCTGAACCCAATTCGCCAGGAGGCCCAGGAGCACAACCGCTACAGGTTCTGGGGCGAGATAGAGGAGCTCGGAGGCAGAGCGCTTCGCGTCGTGACGCTGCACGACAAGAGGACAATCCACAACGCCTTCTTGGACCGGAGCTTCAAGCCATGAAGATCAACTACTACCCGGAGACGGACTCCCTCTACATCGACCTCTCTTCCAGGTCGAGCGCGGAGAGCCGCGAGGTATCGGACGGCGTGATCTTGGATTACGACGCGGAAGGCGTCCTCGTCGGTATTGACATTGACAACGCCAGCAAGAAACTGGAGCTCCAACAGCTTACCCTGACCCACGTCCCTGTGGGCGGACCACAGGATCACGGCATGGGGCCTCGAGGGCAGGCATAACTCACCGAAGGATCGCAGCATGAGCAGCACCAACAGCCGACCGGCCGAGATGGACACGGTCGACCGTCTCGGCAAGGCCCGAGCCCGGCTCGTCGAGGAGATTCACAAGGTCATCATCGGGCAGGACGAGGTGATCGAGCAGTTGATGATCGCTCTGTTCTGCGAGGGCCACTGCGTGATCGTCGGCGTGCCCGGGCTGGCCAAGACGCTGCTGATCCGCACGCTCAGCCAGGTGCTCCGGCTGTCGTTCAACCGGATCCAGTTCACGCCGGACCTGATGCCGTCAGACGTGACGGGCACGCAGATCATCGAGGAAGACCTGACGACGGGCCGGCGAGCGTTTCGGTTCGTCAAGGGCCCGGTCTTCGCGAACATCATCCTGGCCGACGAGATCAACCGCACGCCGCCCAAGACCCAGGCCGCCCTGCTGCAGGCCATGCAGGAGTATCAAGTCACCGTCGCGGGCGAGACGTACGACCTCGACCGGCCGTTTTTCGTGCTGGCGACCCAAAACCCCATCGAGCAAGAGGGCACGTATCCGCTGCCGGAGGCCCAGCTCGACCGGTTCATGTTCATGGTGAACATCGACTATCCGCAGCGGGACGAGGAGCGTTTGATCGTCAAGCACACGACCCGGGCGACGCTGGGTGAGCCGCGGGCCGTGTTGAGCGCCGAGGACATCACCAAGCTCCAGCACATCGTCCGCAGGATCCCGGTGAGTGATCACGTGGTGGACTACGCGGTGAATCTGGTTCGGGCGACCCGGCCGGGGGAAGAGGGCGTTCCGTCGTTCATCAGCGATTGGTTGACGTGGGGGGCAGGCCCGCGGGCGGCCCAGTACCTGGTCCTGGGCGCCAAGGCGCGTGCGGTGCTCCAGGGGCGGTTCAACGTCAGCTGCAATGACATCCGGGGCGTGGCCTTGCCGGTCATGCGGCATCGGATTTTCACCAACTTCAACGCCGACGCCGAGGGCGTCACGCCCGAGGACGTCATCCGTCGCCTGATGGAAACGATCCCCGAACCCGCCGCCCCGGCGGCCGCCAAGGCGTAGACATCGGCCCCGGTGAGCCAAGTCGTTCGGTTCTGGCATGCCAGTGGAATCCCGTGTTGCCCACACATCGAAGGAAACGAAATGCATGCGTTCAACATCGCCGTCGTCGGGGTAGCGCTGTTATTGGCATCGATGCCGTTGGCCGATCGCGCGGCCGGCGCGGAAGGGACGTCCGCAAGCGCGACCGAGAAGCGCCTGCTAGAGATGGAGCGCCCGGCGCGGGCCAAGTTGCCCACCGGCCCGATGGGGCCTTTCGCCGAGCATTGGGACCCCAGCGCGAAGTTCCTGGCCGACCTGGTCAAGGCGGTCAAGGGGATCCTGGCCTCGCAAGACGCCAAGACCGGGCGGTTCGGGACCCAACCGTGGATCTGCCGCGATCAGAACGTGGTCTTCCCCCTGGCGGCGGCGTGGAGCATCGAGCATCCGGACAACCCGTGGCACCACGATGCCAAGCTGCTGAACGCCATCATGGCCGGCGGGGATGCCCTGGTCGACGATCAGGACAAGGACGGGAAGTGGACGTTTAGAAAGAAGGACAACAGCACGTGGGGCCAGACCTACATGCCCTGGACCTACAGCCGATGGGTCCGCGCGTTTCTGTTGATCAAGGACGCCATGCCCGCCGACCGCCGCGCCAAGTGGGAGCGGGGTCTGCTGAAGGGCTACGAGGGCATCAGCAAGACGTGTCTGCACCGCGTACACAACATCCCCTGCCACCACGCGATGGGGCTGTACGCCGCGGGGGTGGCGTTCGACCGCGAGGACTGGAAGAAGCAGGCCGCCGTGTTCATGGGCAAGGTGATTGCCAAGCAGTCTCCGGACGGTTGGTGGTCGGAGCACGTCGGGCCGGTCGTGGCCTACAACTTCGTCTACAGCGACGCGCTGGGGACCTATCACGTCCTGTCGGGCGACAAGACGGTTCTGGACGCCCTGCGACGGGCGGCGATCTTCCACGCGAACGTGACGTATCCCAACGGCGCGAAGATCGAGACCGTCGACGAGCGGAATCCCTACCACGAGGGCGTCTCGCTGGGCAACGTCGGCTTCAGCATGACCCCCGAGGGCCGCGGCTGGCTGCTGGCGCAATACCGTCTCTACAACAAGACGCACAAGTCGGTCGGAGCCGATCACGCTGCGTCGTTCCTGTTGTACGGCCGGACGGGCAAGGCCATGCCCACGGCAGCGGCCCGAAGCGAGCACACCTGGTCCAGCCAGGACGGCAAGATCGCCGTGCTGCGCAAGGAACCGTGGTTCGTTGTCGCGTCGGGCTACACGGCCAAGGTGCCGCAGAACCGGTGGATTCAGGATCGGCAGAACTTCGTCAGCGTCTACCACGACAAGGCAGGCCTGATCGTCGGCGGCGGGAACACCAAGCTGCAGCCGTACTGGAGCACGTTCACCGTCGGCGATCCCCCCCTGCTGAAGCACAAGGCAGGGGACGCAAGACCGAAGTTCATTCCGCCGGCCGGCCTGGTGCACGTGCCGACATCGGCGATGGTCAGGGCGGGCGAGGCCGGCGTCCGGGCGGACTTGCGCTACGGCAAGGTCCGGTGCCGCGTCGAGGTGTCCTGCGTGGACGACACGTCGGTTCGGATCATCTACGCCTCCGACGGCCCGTGGGATCGGCCCGTCGAGGGACACGTCACGTTCCTACCGCATCTGGGGGGCAAGCTCACCTCCGCCGGCGAGGCGTCTATCAAGCTGGGATCCGAGCCGGTCGAATGGTCGGGCAAGCAGCTGGGTCAGTGGATCCGCCACGCCGGATGGCAACTGTCCGTGCCGAGCCATGCCAGGCTGCTGTGGCCCAAGAAGCAACACAATCCCTACAAGAAGGACGGAAGCAGTTCGCTGGGCAACGCGCGAATCGTGCTGGCGCTCAAGCTAACCGAGGCCCGGCCTCAGGGCGAGATGACGCTGACGGTGCCGTAGGACCGTCGCCACGATTAGACGGCCGCCCCGTGTTTGCGGGCGACGCGGGCCAGCTCCTCGCGCGTCTGGTCGGACACGGGCGGGACGTGCGAGGCGACGATCTCGGCGACCCGCTCGTGGGCCCGTTCGAGCATGGACCCGGTGAAGTGGTCCGGCCCGCCGCGTCCGAACGATCCGCCGTAGTAGTGCTCGCCGGACCGGAGATGCGCGATCGTGTGTTCGTGGGCCATGAAGTCGCCGCCGGGACCCGCCTGGGCGATGGCGTCATAGGCGAGCGTCACGTCGTCGACGCAGATGCCCTGGCGCATGCGTCCGGCCATTTCGATCAGGTCGTGGTCGATGATGATCTTCTCGGCCGACACGCCAGCGGCGTTGCCGATGGTCCCCAGGCCGTTGAGGGAGTCCGCCTGTGTCAACACCATGGCGGTCGAGGCCAGCGCAGCCTCGGCGCCGGCCTGGACGTCCACGGCCGGTGGATCGGCGAAACCGATGCAGCCCGAGGCGGGCAGCCCGAGCTCACGGATCAACTCGACGTAGGCCGTGTCCATGAGCGTCGTCTCGATCCCGCCCGCTGTGACGTCACCGGTCTGCATGTTGAAGGCGAAGGCGGACGTCCCCGCCATCATCGGCAGTCCGGGCTGAAGGACCTGACCTGTCGCCAGCTGGAAGAGCGTCTCGGCCAGACACTGCAGCAGCGTGCCCGCCAGCGTAAACGGGCTCGTCGCGCCCGCCATCGGACAGGCGCCCGCGCTCGTGGGGATCCATCGCTCGGCCAGAAACGCCATCAGCTCGCACTCGTGCGCCCCGAGTCGAAACGGGCTGGTGACGTGGCAGCCGAAGCTGGCGATCGGACGGGTGCGGAAGTCGTTCCCCCCGAGGAGGACCTCGAGCATCTCCAGCCACAGCCGCATCGACGCCATGTCGGCCGGATTGCCCGTGACGGCCTGCGTCGTGTTGGACAAGAACTCGAACAGGGAGGCCGCGTTGACGTGTTCAATCGGCACGTCGCTGACGCCCTGGTCCATCTTGTAGGTGGTGTTGACCAGGGGCAGCGCGTCGCCGATCCGGGCGTGTTTGGCCACGTCGGCGAGTCGCGGGGCGCGCGGCCCCTCGTCATAGTCGACGATGACCGGATCGAGCACGAGCGACACGCGTCGGCGGTCGCCGCCGCCAAGCCGGATCGGTCGGCCGTCGATCGTCTCGAGACGGCAGACGCCGGGCACCTGGCCCAAGTACTCCGCGACCATCTCCCGCGGCATGCGGACGCACCCCGACGCCGCGTCGACGTCGGCGCCGGCGCGGTCGAGCCGCCCGCACATCGAATCGTCCTCCACGCGGACGCCGACCTCGGCGACCAATCGGTAGGCCTCGTCAATGATGCGCTTGCGTTCCGGTTCGCTCAGAATCGTCAGGCGAGCTTCGGCCATGTTCGGCACCTCCCGATGGCAAGGTAACGCATGTGTCCTCGTCCAGCCAGGTGCGCTCGGTTCAGGTGCGTGGCAATTTGGGCGGGGGGGGGTGCCCTATCCTTTTCGGGGGCCGCGGAACGCGGGCCCTCGAAAAGGGTGGGGGACGGAATGGCGCGCGAACCGTCTCTCGCAGTTCGTTTCCGTCCCCCACCCTTCACTCCCCCTCGCGTTCCGCGGGGAGAGTGAAGGATGGGGCACCCCTCCGATAGCCCGCCTAATCTGCCGCGCACCCGCTCCATTCCGATCGTTCTCGGGCGTCTTGGCGCCATCCCTGGCGGACCGGATAATGTCGTGCCTTGTGCAGTATGGGGTCAAGTATCAGCGCAGTGGTCTTGAGTGAGAACGAAAGGGACGGTTTCCCATGACTGAGTTCTTTCCCGACGTCAAGAAGATCAAGTACGAGGGACCTGACTCTCGGAATCCGCTGGCCTTCAAACACTACAACTCCAAGAAGAAGATCCTCGGCAAGACGATGGCCGAGCACCTGCGGTTCAGCGTCTGCTATTGGCATACGTTCAAGGGGCTCGGCGCCGATCCGTTCGGGCCGGGGACGATGATCCGCAACTACAACCAGTCCGACTGCCCGATGGCGGTCGCGGAGATGACGCTGCGTGCGGCGTTCGAGCTCTTCACCAAGCTCGGGGTGGGGTTCTGGTGTTTCCACGACCTCGACATCGCGCCCGAGGCCGACACGCTCGCCGAGACCAACAAGCGCTTCGACAAGATGGTCCGGATGGCCAAGAAGCTGCAGCGGGACACGGGCGTCAAGCTGCTGTGGGGGACCAGCAACCTGTTCTCGAACCGTCGGTTCATGTCCGGGGCCGCGACGAACCCGTCGCCGGCCGTCTTCGCCTACGCAGCCAGTCAGGTCAAACGGGCGATGGACGCGACCAAGGCGCTGGGCGGGTCGGGCTACGTCTTCTGGGGCGGGCGCGAGGGCTATGAGACGCTGCTCAATACCGACATGGGCCGCGAGCTCGACCACCTGGGCCGGTTCCTGCAGATGGCCGTCGACTACAAGAAGAAAATCCGGTTCCGCGGGCAGTTCTACATCGAACCCAAGCCCAAAGAGCCGACCAAGCACCAGTACGATTTCGACGCCGGCAGCTGCCACGCCTTCCTGCAGAAGTACGGTCTGGCCGACGACTTCAAGCTGAACATCGAGGCCAACCACGCGACGCTCGCCACGCACACGTTCCATCACGAGCTGGAGTACGCGGTGGCCAATGGCCTGTTCGGTTCGGTCGACGCGAACCGCGGCGACCTGATGCTCGGGTGGGACACCGACCAGTTCCCGACGGACCTGTACGACACCACGTTCGCGATGTGGACCATCCTGAAGGCGGGTGGGTTCAAGACCGGCGGGCTGAACTTCGACGCCAAGCTCCGCCGACAGTCGATCGATCCGGTCGACCTGTTCCACGCCCACATCGGCGGGATGGACGCCTTCGCCCGCGGCCTGCAGATCGCCGCGAGGATCGTCCGGGAACGGAAGTTCGAGAGGTTCGTCAACGCCCGTTACGCCGGCTGGAACCGCGGCATCGGCCAAAGAATCGAGAAGGGCCGGATCGGCTTCGAACAGCTCGAGGCCTACACGCTCAAGAACGGCGAACCCAAGATCCAGTCCGGCCGGCAGGAGATGCTCGAGAACATCCTGAACGAGTACATCGTCTAGGCGCACGACGGCCAACGGAGCGACGCTGCGCCGCCCGGCAAGAGGTCCAAGTCAATGAGCGGCTGGGACGAGAGTAGAGCTGCCTACCTGGACTTCATCGCGAAGCTCGATCAGACCTTCACGCCATTCGCCCCTGTTGAGCTCCCGGACTTCTTCGTCGGTCGGCAGAAGGAAGTGAATTCCCTGATTCGTGAGCTGAGCGCCCCAGGGCGGCAGGTGGCGATCTACGGAGACCGGGGTGTCGGCAAGACCTCCTTGGCGCTGCTGTGTTGGTACTTCGCCAAACGTTCGGAGGAGGCGACGTACTTCGTGCGATGCACGAAGGACAGCACCTACCAGTCCGTGTTCTCGGAAGTCCTGCGCCGCGCTGCCGTGACGCACTTGCCGGCAGCCCGGGAGACCGCCAGAACGAAGCGAGCAGGAATCCAGGCCAGAGGAATCTCCCTGGGCGGTTCGCGCGTGGAGAGGATGACCGAGCGGGCCATCAACGGGGCGTACGAGGTTTCGCCCGGGCTCCTTCTGGACGTCTTCAAGGACACGAACGGACTCATCGTCCTGGACGAGTTCGACAGGGTCGAGGACGACGAGACACACGTCAAGGTCGCGGAAAGCTTGAAGCACTTCTCGGACTCGAGAAGCACGACGAAGTTCCTGATCGTAGGGGTTGCCGAGACGCTTTCGCAGTTGTTGCGTAAGCATGAGTCGCTCACGCGCTGCGTGGCCGAGATCAAGCTTGATCGCATGTTCGAGGACGAGTTGAAAGACATCCTCGAGACCGGCTGCCAGCGGCTTGGAATCCGCTTCGATCCCGACGTGGCCCAGAAGATCGTCAGGTTGTCGGATGGGTACGCCCACTACACGCACCTGCTGGCCCGCTACGCGACCCTTGCCGCGGTGGACGAATCGGGTGTGAGCGAAGGCGAACTCGTCATCGGGCAGGGCGCGTATCTCACGGGCCTCCGCGACGCGATCGAAAACGCCGAGCAGCGGCTTCGCGAGACCTACGAGAAGGCGATCATCCCCCTCAAAGGCAAGACACAGCTCTTCCAGTACGCCGTGTGGGCCGTCGCGATGGCTGAAGACGTTGAAGTGCACATCGCCTCGATCGCAGAGCACATCAGCCAGATCTCGGGCGAAACGGCCAAGCCGCAGGGATGCATCTATCATCTCGGAAAGCTCGTCTCGGAAGACCGGGGGCAGATCCTGGTCCGAGTTCGGGAAGGCTACTACAAGTTCAGCGATCCCTTGATGCGCGCCTACGTCAGACTTCAGCTTGAAGCCTACAATATCGTCGAAAGACGGGGACAGATGGAATTCGCGTTCATGAAGGCCGGACGAGCGGCTTCTCCTCGAGGGTGGGCACCCCCTCGCGAGGTCTGAGTCGCCTCAGCGGCAATGGAGGTCACCGGAACATCGTGGGTGCATCTGCATGATGAAGATCGCGACCTGGAACGTCAATTCGATCCGCGCGCGTCATGAGCGGCTGCTGGCGTGGCTGGGCAAACACGCGCCCGACGTGCTATGCCTGCAGGAGCTGAAGGTCACCGACGACGCATTTCCGGGCGACGCGATCCAACAGGTCGGCTACCACGCCGTCGTGCACGGGCAGAAGACGTACAACGGCGTGGCGATCCTCAGCCGAGCCGAACCGGCCGACGTCGAGCGCGGCATGGACGATGACGTCGACGATCCGCAGGCGCGGTTGGTGTCCGCGGTGATCGGCGGGGTCCGCGTGATCTCGGCGTACGTCCCCAACGGCCAAGCGGTCGGCTCGGACAAGTACGCCTACAAGCTCGACTGGTTGCGGCGCCTACGTGACCACCTCAACCATCGCTTCTCCCCGTCGGACCCTCTGGTGTTGTGCGGCGACCTCAACGTCGCGCCCGACGACGACGACGTTGCCCACCCGGACGCCTGGGCCGACAGCGTCCTGTGCCACCCGGACGTCCGCGACGCCCTGGCCGTCATCTGCGACTGGGGCCTGACCGACGTGTTCCGCCAGCATCACCCCGAAGGCGGCCTCTACTCGTGGTGGGACTATCGCCGGCTGGCGTTCCCCAAGAACGACGGCCTGCGACTCGACCACATCGTCGCCACCGAGACGATGGCGAAGCGCTGCACCGCCGCCGAGATCGACCGCGACGAGCGCAAGGGCAGCAAGCCGTCCGACCATGCGCCGGTCATTGCCACCTTTGGCGACTGAGCCTATCATCCCCTCGACACACGCGCGAACCGTGGAGCACAGCGTCCCTATACCATGATGCTGGCATCGAGGCGCCGAAGCGAGGGAGACACCAGATGATTGCAGCGGGACTGGGGCTCTGCCGATCCATCCTTCCGGGCTTGCTGGTGGTTGTCTGGGTCGGCACCATCCTGGCGGCTGACGTTCGTGCGGAGGAGACGACCACCGGCGTTGGCGCCGTACTGCCCGCCAAGCCGCCCTACGCCAAGTTGGCCGCCAAGCACCTCGATACGCTCATCGCCAAGGGCACGGACCGCTACGGGCGGAAGCATGTCCCGATCTGGGTGCTCAACCTGGACCTCGACTCGCTCAACTGCTTCATGCGGTATCACGACGGGCTCGAGCGGACGTACGAATCGCGGATGGGACAGGGCCACCTGAGCTACAGCAGCTGGACGCCGTGGGGCGTCGGGCACCGGGCCATCCGGATCTCGCAGCGACCCGCGGGATGCTCCAACCTCTATGTGGACCAGCCCACCCTCCGGGCCGCGACGTTGATAGACGCCCTCAGCGGCACGCCGACCTACCGGCCCGCGATCGAGGCGTACGTTCGATACGTGCTCAAGCACTTCATCGATCCGCGGAACGGGCTGATCCGCTGGGGCGTGCACGTGTCGTACGAGGTGTTCCACGAGCGATTCAACTACGAAGACGGCGACCATCACGAGCTGCTCGTGATCTTGCCCATGTGGTCGGCGCTCTACGACATCGAGCCCAAGACCATGCATCAGTATCTGGAGAAGTACTGGTACTGGCATACCGACCCCAAGACGGGACAGATCGATCGGCACAACACCCGCGGGCGAGGACTCGGCTTCGCGATGGCCGCCGGCGAAATCATCCTGGCGTGCGCATTTATGCACACCAAGCAGCCCGACGGCCCGTGGCTCGATCGCGCCCTGCAAGTCGCCAAGGCGCACTGGGATCCGCGGAACACCGAGACCAACCTCTTCCCCAATCGCGCCTACGGAAGTGACAAGCGGTTCGACCGACTGACAGCCGACACGTCCATTCCCGGCTGTTGGTGCTCGCGGGTTCTGATGGCCGGGCGGCTGACCGGATCCAAGGAGCTGACCGAGATGGCGCGGCAGTCGCTGCTGGCCTGGGCTCGCTTCGGCTGGGACGACCAGGCGGGCAAGCCTTGGAGCATGCTCCAACCCGACGGCAAGCCGGTCGACAAAGAACGACTGAAGGGAACCGCCTACGCCAAACAGGCCGCCTACGGCCACTGGAACTTCTGGAAGGACTACGCCTACGGATTCGAGATGCCGTTCCAGACGCTGATGGCCTTCGCGATGGCTGCGAAATGGACGGGCGATCCAGAACTGGCCCACCACACCCAGCGCCTGGCGGATTGTTACCGGACGCTGCTGCCCGCCAACGGCGATCAGGGCACGTTCGCGGCCAACTACGGGCGGCTGATCTCGTTCTTCCTGGTGACCGAACAGATCACAGGCGACGCAGCCTACCGCAAGACGGCCCAGCGAATCGCCGACGAGGCCGTCGGACACCTCTGGGCGGGCAGGATGTTCCGCGGGTTCAAAGATCGGACCCACTACACCGCCCTCGAAGGCGCGGGGCAGTTGATGCAGGGCCTCGTCGAGCTGGAGGCCGATCCCAAGAAGCTCACCGCCCTCCGCGACAAGGACCTGTTTCTCTGGAACTTCTGAGGCCCAGCGCCTCGTCCGTTCAACCCCAGCCAACTGAGGGATTTCCCGCCTCAACCCATGCCCCGACCCCCCGGCGCGGCCGACACGCGTGGGATATGGACAGGGAGGCGGACCATTATCGGGCCGTCAGCGTGCCCCGCCCTTTCGAGCGTGGTACGGCCGGCGCTTAAATAAAATTCAATTTGACTTTCGATTTCTTCATGCCATAATGCAAGTAGACTTGAACAAAGTGAACGGGGTCACGACCCATGGCTGGCGAAACGACGGATGTGAAGCAATGGCTGGACTTTCTGGAGGACGAAGATCTCGCATTCATCAAGCGGTTCGTACTGGCCTCGGGCTCGCTCAAGGAGCTGGCCAAGGCCTACGGGATCTCGTACCCGACGGTTCGGCTCCGGTTGGATCGGCTGATCGAGAAGATCAAGCTCGTGGACAGTCAGGAAATCACCAGCGAGTTCGAACGAATCCTGCGCGTTCAATTCGCCGAAGGGAAAGTTGACGTGGGCACGGTCAAGGTCTTGCTGGCCGCGCATCAGCGGGAACTGGAGAACCATCACGATGAGACAGATGGTCTTTCTTAGCCTGGTCTTGGGAGCAACGACGGCGTTCGCGGAGGAGGTCCTGCGCGAGATCCCGTGGCAGCGGGCGCTGGCGAGCGGCGAGCTGGTCGAGCACCAAGAGGGACTGGCGGAGGTCGAGGTGTCCGGCGACGAGCTGGTCATCCGGAAGGTGAGCTCGGAACCGGCGACGGTGAAGCTGCTGGCGTTGCGTGATCTGGGGATCACGGGCACGCGCTACGCGATCAAAGGCCGAGTTCGCTACGAGGACGTGGCGGGGGAAGGCTGCCTGGAGATGTGGAGCTGCTTCGGGGGCAACGAGAGGTACTTCAGCAAGACGCTGCTCGACTCCGGACCGATGCAGAAGCTCGAAGGGTCGTCCGACTGGCGTCCGTTTGTGCTGCCGTTCTATATCAGAAACGAGCACGCCACCCCGGAACGGCTGGAGATGAACGTCTTGCTCCCGGGTCACGGGACGGTCTGGCTCGGCCCGCTTCGTCTGGTCGAGTTCGGGGCCATGGAGGATCCGATGGCGGCGCCTGGCCAGTGGTGGGGGGAGCGGATGGGCGGCCTGATCGGCGGGGTGTTGGGGACACTTCTGGGATGCATGGGGGGGATGATCGGCCTGCTGACCTCCAGAGGGCAGGCACGTTCCGTAACGTTCGCGATGCTCCGAGCGATGCAGATCATCGGTGTGGTGGGGCTGGTTGCGGGCGTCGTGGCCGTGATTATGTCGCAGCCCTATGCGGTCTGGTACCCGATGATCCTGGTCGGCATCATCTGCCCGGTCTTGGGCACAGGGCTGACCAGGACCATCCGCAAGCGTTACGACGAGGTCGAACTCCGCAAGATGGCGGCGATGGACGCCGTCTGAGACGTGCCAACAACGTGGCCCACCGGGTGCGGTACAAGAGAGCCGACCCGAGCGCCAAGAGTGAGAGGAGAGAACGCATGAAACCGCAGATCTTTCGTTTACGTCTTCTGTTCGTTTGCAGCGTCGTCGCGGTGATGCTGGCGTTGCCGGCTCGCGTCGAATCGGCCCGCAGAGCGTCGACATCGGACCGACAGGCCCGGTCGGGCAACCGTGTGGTGCTCGAGAACGGGGTCACCGTCCTGGTGTATCCGGTGAAGGGTGTCAAACAGGTTGCCGTCGAGACCCTGTACCGCGTCGGATTCTTCCACGAGCCGAAGGCGATGACCCAGATCAGCCACCTCATCGAGCACCTCGTCTGTCAGTGTCCGACGAAGCGCTACGAGGCCTACGAATCGCTTGGCCTGCTGAACCAGAGCGGGATGGCTAACGCCGAGACGCTTGCGGACTTCACCCACTACGACTACGTGGTTTCCGCGGAGAAGCTGGAGCTGGCGCTGAAGATCGAGGCCGAGCGATTGTCCAGCCTGCGTATCGAGCCGGAGGTGATCCGCCAGGAAATCCCCAAGTGTTACCGCGAGACCGACATGGTCGAGGCCAATCCGCGCGCCGGCATGCTCAAGCACGCGTTCATGGTGTTCAGTCAGGCCTGGCGCCACGGGATGGACGCGGCACTCGTGCGGGGCGGACTCGCCGAAGTGCCGATTGGCGAGTTGAGGCGGTTTCACGAGGCGTATTACCGACCGGGCAACCTCGTCGTCGTGCTTGTCGGTGGCATCGATCGCAAGGAAGGCCTGCGGTTGGTCAAGAAATACCTGGGGAGCATCGCAGAGGGCGAGACGTCGACGCAGGAGTCCCCCGACTGGGCCGGAATCCCCAAGCGGACCCGCGTTCGTTGGGACAGTAGCGTTCGTGCGATGTGCATCGGTTACGCGCCGCCGAAGACCCTTTCAGACCGAGTCCTGCTGAGTCTTTGGGGCAACCTGCTGATGCAGAAGCTGATGAATGATGCCCAGATCAAGAAGTCGGCGGCGATGGTCTGTACGTCCAACCAGACTTGGAGCGTGGGGGTCCTGCCGTTCTTCGTCTACGCGGCGGCCAAGCCCGGTGCGGACCTCGACGAGCTCGAGCGCGCGGTGGCTGGGCGCTTCGAGCGCATCGTCGCCGCCAAACCGACCCCTGCCGAGACGATGCAGATTCGGATGATGGCAAACGCCTTGGCTCAGCCGCCTGTGCTCACGCGGGAGGCGGTCCGTCAGCAGGCGGGCATCCTCGCTCCGCGGGTCGGTGTGGACCCAGGCAAGGCCGAAGGCATGATCCTGGGCAACTGCGCCATCCAAGCGGGGCTGCGCGAGCTCATGCTGGGTGCGGACGGCGCCCGCTGCGTGCGGCGGATCCAGCAGCTCGACGCAGACAAGCTGCATCGCGTCCTGGCGCGCCATCTGGATACCAAGGGACGGTTCATCACCGTCGTGACCCCCAAGGAAGACGGGAAGGCTTCGGCGAAAGGCCGTCGCCGTTCCTGAACCCACCCCCTGTCCCCGCCGGACACCTGAAGCCAATGATGTCCCATCGGGATCATACCTGTCTTTGCGCGGCGGGGACGGCCCCAGCAGCCGATACCGCGAGACCCCACCGTTGCCGCCCGTTTCAGGAACCGGCGCTGGTCCGTTCGCTCGTCGCGGTCCCTCGACGTGTTCTTCGATCCCCCGTCCAGCGCACGGAACCAGATTCTATCCCCCCGTGAGGCAACGCCGAGGTTCGGGCCCGACGCAGCGCCGGCGCCCGTACCCCTGGCACGGCCCTCGGTTTGCAGGTACGTTGGTGCGCGGCGACACATCGCCAGCCGCTACGTCCAGACCGTGTCTGCCCGGAACGACCCCCGCCACGGGGCAGGCCGGCTGGAAACGCTCGGGGTCTCTGAGAGGATCACCAATGACCGACGATTGGCTACAAGGAAAGACCGCCCTGGTCACCGGCTCGAGCCGCGGGCTCGGGGCGGGGATCGTCAAGGTGCTGGCCGAGTACGGCGCCGACGTGATCGTCCACCACCGCGACAGCCTCGATCGGGCGCAGGGCGTCGTCGCCGACATCGAGGCCGCGGGCGGTCGGGCCACGATCGCTCAGGCGGATCTGACCGATCCGGACCAGGTCCAGCAGATGTTCGACGCCCTCCGCCGCGACGTCGGGCCGATCGACGTCCTCGTCAACAACGCCGGCACGTCGCAGCCCAAGGACATCTTCGAGATCTCGCTGGCCGACTGGCAGCGGATGATGGCCGTCAATCTCACCAGCGCGTTTCTCTGCTCGCAGGCCGTCGCGGCCGACATGCGGTCGCGGAACTGGGGGCGGATCCTCATGATCAGCTCGGCCGTCGCGCGGCAGGGCGCCCTGTTCGGCCACGTCCACTACGCCGCCACCAAGTCCGGCATGATCGGGTTCGCCAAGACGCTCGCCCGCACGCTCGCCCCGCACCGCGTCACCGTCAACACGCTGGGCGTCGGCACGGTCGACACCGAACTGCTCCACCAGACGCTCACCGACGAGCAGATCCAGGTCGCCTACAGCCGGATCCCCCTGCAACGCTTCTGTCAGCCCAGCGAGGTGGGTCACCTCTGCGCATTCCTCGCGAGCGACCGCGCCGCCTACATCACCGGCGCGATGGTCGACATCAACGGGGGAATGGTGATGGACGGATAAGCAAGGTAGGGCGGGTTCCACCCGCCTCTCATAGGGGAGCCACGGATGGCGGGTGGAACCCGCCCTACTCCGCGACCTTGCGCGCGCCCGACGCACGGCGGGTCGGCGATGACCCGCCGTATACGGCCCTCTCCGTCGCGCCTCTCTATCCCCACCGCCGCCGGAGCAACGCCAGCCCACCGAGGGCGAGCAGCCCCATCGTGCCCGGCTCAGGGACCCGCGCGACGCGGAACCCCCTGTCCATCCCGACTTGCAGCACACCGTCGCAGTTGCGGGCCCCGGCGTGGAGGCCCCAGTGGACGTTGGGCCACCCGCCGCCGCGGTAGACACGCCCGTACGTCCCCTCCCGCGTCTCGGTCCATTCCTGCACGTTACCGCTCTGGTCGTACGTTCGGTACGCGCTGAAGCTCCACTCAAACTCGCCGACCTCGGTCCGGTAGTACGGAGCGCCGATCGTATACTCAACAGGATAGTTGACGTAGAAGTTCGCGTTGTTGCCCTCGTCCGGAACGGTCACCTGATTGCTTGGCGGGGTGTCTGACAGGGTCGCGTAGTCATAGTACCCCGCGATGTTCCCCCCGCCCTTATAGTAGGCGGCCTTGTACCATTCGTCCTCGGTGGGCAGGACCCACACGGCGTCCGGCTTTCGCGTCGCGGCATCGACGGCGGGCGACGTCACCGCGCCGTTGAGGACGTACGACCCATCCTCCGTCAGAGCGGCATCGAAGTTCGGGTCGCCGGTCAACGTCCCGATCGGCTGCCCGTTGGTCATCCAGTTACAGAACCGCACCGCGTCGCCCCAGTTGACGAGGTTCATCGGGCGCTCTGACCAGTCCCCGTCGATCGCGTACGTGTAGCTGCCCCAAGAGCCGCTCCGCCGGATCTTGGGCCCCTTGTCGTTGGTCCACATGTACGTCTCGTAGAGCGTGTAGTAGTCCGCGGCCGCCACGGCGTTCAGGAACTCGCAGTACTGACCGGCTGTCACTTCGTACGTGCCGATCTCATACACGTAGTCCACGGCGCCGCAGACGCGGGTGGAGCCGTGTCCATACACGTCCGCTCCTTCCCCTGATACCTCGCCGACGTTGCACGGGTCCATGACGACCACCGTGCTCATCTGCAGGCCGAAAGCCGCTGAGGCCATCGCCGCAAGAAGCAGTCCCGTCGCCTTGATCACATCCGTTCGTCCTATCATCGGCTCACCCTTTCCTGCCCCCCCCGATGTCTTGATCCGGCGTTGGCTTGCGAAGGTCTCTTTCGGGCACCTTCGCGCCCCCCGGCGCTATCCCCGCCGCCGTCGCAGCAGGGCGACCGCGCCGAGGGCCATCAGCGAGACGGCGGTGGGCTCCGGCACGATCTCGAACTCGACCAGGTTGTAGTGACCATGCCCGGTGTCGCTCGAGGTATTGGAGCCCCACTGCACATACTGGAAGCCCCGGTCCCGGTCATAGCCAAGGTCGCTGGCCTCCAGCCCCCCATCCACGTAGAAGTCGGCCAATCCGTCGGCGGGGTCACACACCAGCTCGTACAGGTGATAGCCGCTGCCGGGGACGGTGATCGTCCCGCCGCTGCCCACGTCGACGAGGGCGTTCCCCGAGGCGTCAGATCCAAATCTCATCGAGAAGTAGTTGTACGGGTTGCCGGTGGTTTCGTAGACGACGTGGACGGACGCGCCCAGCGTGTCGGGGATGTCCACGACGCGGAGCCTCGTGCGGAGCACCCAGCCGTTGAGCGATGCCTCCTCGCGCTCGGGGTTCGTCAGGTTCTGCTGGAGACAGTAGTAGCCGCCGTTGTCGTCGACCTTCCACGCGGGAAGGGCCTCCGGCGGACTCGTCACGGGGCCCTGAACATACGAGCCCCCCTGAGCGCCGACATACCACCCCTCCGTGAGCGGGTTCGTGTCGCCGACGTGCTGGGCGACGATGCCCACCGCCGACGCCACACCGCTGAAGGTGAAAACAAGCGCCACTGCCCCCAATGTCACAGCCCATCTGCGTCCCATTGCACATTTCCTCCTACAAGAAAGGTCTCCCGTTCCCCCAGTCTCTCCCTTGACCGAATCAGGACGCCCGGGGCCTTCTGCGCGGAGGTTCGCGCGCAGCAATCAAAGACCCTCAGCGCCTGCTCTCTCGGTGCCACTCTGCGAGCGGTCGTGTCTGACCATGTTGGATCTTGAGAGGAAGGCCCCCACCAGAACGGACGGGGTGAACCCTCTCCCTCCTACTCCGTTCCCTCTGAAAGGGTTAATTCTACCACACAGGGACCCGTAGGAGACAACCAAATTGTGGACTTTGTTTAATAATGATCGCGCCACGAAGAAAAAACGTCCTATTTCTGTGGGTAGCAACGACTTGGGCTTCACACTGATCGCAGATCTGCCGAGCGGCAGGGGGCGACGACGAACTGGCGCGCCTTTGCGCGGTCAGCCGAAATAGACGGACCGGCCTGGCGTTGTTCGTGATAGGGCGTTCTGAGGGGAGTTGAGATATGACACATTACGCTTGTCGAACCATTGGCTGCATAGCGGCTGTTGTTCTGATCGCTGCGGGCTGGATCTCGCCGGCGCTCGCCACGCCGTTGGACGACTACGTGGCCGAGCCGGATGAGGCCTATACCTGGTCGCTCAAGCACACCATTCCCGGGACGGGCTACGAGGGGCATGTCCTGGTGATGGTCTCGCAGACCTGGCGGAGTCGGGAGGAGGTCGATCGCCGACATTGGATCCACTGGGTGATCCTCATCGTCCCGACGACGGTGACCAGCGACACCGCGTTCCTCATGATCGACGGCGGCAACAACGGCGGCGACCCGCCGGAGTCCGTGGACGACACGCTGGCCGGCATCGCCGTGGCGAGCAACACCGTCATCACGCAGGTCAAGATGGTCCCGAGCCAGCCGCTGACGTTCGACGACGAGACCGAGTCGCGGCGGGAGGACGCCCTGATCGCCTACTCCTGGGACAAGTTCCTGACCACCGGCGACGTGACCTGGCCCGCACAACTGCCGATGGCCAAGACCGTCGTGCGAGGGATGGACACGATCCAGGCTTACCTGGCCGACCCCAACTATGTCGATCCACCGATCGGCATCAACCAGTTCGTGGTCGGCGGCGGGTCCAAGCGGGGGTGGACCACGTGGCTGACGGCCGCCGTCGACGACCGCGTCATCGCCATCATGCCCACGGTGATCGACGTCCTCAACGTCGAGACGTCGTTCGAGCATCACCACAATTCCTACGGCTTCTGGACCCCCGCGGTGCACGACTACGTCGAGATGGGCATCATGGACTGGATGGGCACCCAAGAGCTCATCGACCTGATGGACATCGTCGACCCGTACGTCTACCGCGACCGCTTCACGATGCCCAAGTTCCTGATCAACGCGACGGGCGATCAGTTCTTCCATCCGGAATCCTCGCAGTTCTACTGGGACGACCTGATCGGCGAGAAGCATTTGCGCTACGTTCCCAATACGGATCACGCCTTCACCGGCGCGGAGGTCGACGTGGCGTCGTGCTCGCTGGCCTACTACCGTGCGATCCTCAACGGCACGCCGCTGCCGCAGTTCTCCTGGACGTTGGAGGACGACGGCTCGATCCGCGTGGAGACCGTCGACACGCCGACGGCCGTCCGGTTGTGGCAGGCCAGCAACCCGACGGCGCGGGACTTCCGGTTGGAGACGATCGGGGCCGCCTGGACCAGTTCGGACCTGACCGACCAGGGCGGCGGGGTGTACGTCGGCGAGGTGCCCGAGCCGCTGACGGGCTGGACGGCGTTCCTGGTCGAGCTGGAGTTCGACAGCGGGGATCCGACCGCGCCCTACACGTTCAGCACGCAAGTCCGGGTCCTGCCCGAGCCGGCCATCCTGGGCTTGGACGTCGTCAACGAGCCCTGGGGCAGCGTCGAGGTCGACCCGAATCTGCCGAGCTACTACGACCCGAACACGGCCGTGACGCTGACGGCGGTGCCCATCGAGGGGAGAGGTTTCAAGCACTGGCTCATCGATGACCCCAACCACCCCGGCGACGCCAACCACGCCGCGATGGACGCCAACAACCCGATCACGCTCCTGATGGATGACGACCGCAACGTGACGGCCGTCTTCGAGTGCGGCAGCGGCGTGGGCCAGGCGCTCCCCCTGCTGGCAGTTGCGGCCGTCCTCTTCGGACTGGCGGCTCGTTTCATGCGAAGACGGAACTGACCGACGAACACGGGCGTCTCAGGCCCCCCGAACACAGCCACCGGGCACGCCTTCCTCGCACGTTTCAGTCGAGAACGAACGTCACTGATCGAGGGCGGCGCTAGCCCACGTCAATCAGTTCGAAGCGTCCCGCCATTGCCCGCTGGAGTTCAGTCCGGATCGCCGCGTGAGCCGGATCGGCCAGGTTCGGGTCGGCGGCCAGCAGGGCGGCCGCGTCGTCTCGGGCCTGCGTCAGCAGATCGACGTCAGCGATCAGGTCGGCCACCCTCAGGTCGAACCCGTGCTGGCGCTGGCCTCCCATCAGATCCCCCGGCCCGCGGAGCAGCAGGTCTTCCTCGGCGATTCGGAATCCGTCGGTGGTTCGGACCAGCGCGCTCAGCCGCGATCTGGCGGCGTCGCCCGGGTCCTGCGCCATCAGCAGGCAATAGCCCGGGCGGCTGCCGCGGCCGATCCGGCCGCGGAGCTGATGCAGTTGCGACAGGCCGAACCGTTCGGCGTTCTGGACGACCATGACGGTGGCGTTGGGCACGTCGATGCCCACCTCGACCACCGTCGTGGCGCACAGCGCGTCGATCTCGCCCGACGCGAACTGCCGCATGATGCCGTCCTTCTCGTCGGGCCTCATCCGCCCGTGCAGCAGCCCGACCCGACGACCGGGGAACACGTCGGCCCGCAATCGATCCACCTCGACGGTGGCGGCGGCCAGCGGCATCGCCTCGGACTCTTCGACGAGAGGATAGACCACGAAGACCTGCTCTCCCGCGTCGATCCGCTCACGGACGAACGCCCAGGCCTCCTCGGCGTCGGCCGGCGGGACGTACCGCGTGCGGATCGGTTTGCGTCCCGGCGGCAGGGCGTCGATGACCGACACGTCCAGGTCGCCGAAGAGGGTCAACGCCAGCGTCCGGGGAATGGGCGTGGCTGTCATTATCAGATAGTGGGGCCGGCCCTCGGTCGCTTTGCTTCGAATGGTCGCCCGCTGCACGACGCCGAACTTGTGCTGCTCGTCGATGATGACCAGACCCAGCCGATGGAACTCGACGTCGCGCTCCAGGAGCGCCTGCGTGCCGATAACGAGATCCACCTCGCCCTTGCCGACGCGTTCGATCTGCTCGGTCCGGTCGGCCCGCGACAGCCCTCCGACCAGCAGCGCGGTCCGCACCCGGCTGTTGACCAGATAGCGTTCGATGCTGCGGTAGTGCTGCTCGGCGAGGATCTCGGTCGGGGCCATGATGGCGACCTGGTACCGATGGGCCACCGTCAGGAGGGCCGCGTAGAGCGCCACCACCGTCTTGCCCGCCCCGACGTCGCCTTGCAGCAACCGGTTCATCGGGATCGGCCTGGCCAGGTCGGCGACGATCTGGTCGATCGCGCGCCGCTGGGCGGCCGTCAGCTTGAACGGAAACCGCCTGCAGATGCGGCGATTGATCTCGTCGGTGTTGACGATCGGGAATCCACGGACCGACGACCGGGCCAGGCGCCGCTTTCGCAGAATAGCCAGCTGCATCAAGAACAGCTCGTCGTAGGCCAGTCGCCTGCGGGCTACGGTGGCGTCCTCAAGATGGATCGGCTGGTGGGCGCGCTGCAGCGCCGTCCGCCGCAACGGGAGGCTGCGCTTCTGTCGATGCGCATCGCCGAACCATTCCACGACCTGGCCGAGCACGGCGGGCAACATCCGCGACAGCAGCCGTGCGATCTGCGCGCTGGTCAGGCCTTCGGTCGCACGGTAGACGGGCAGGAGTCGCTGTCGTGCGGCGACGGCCTCGTCGTCCTCGTCGCCGATGACTTGGAGGGTCGGGTTGACGAATTGCGGCTTGCCTCTGTAGTCGCCGACCGTGCCGCTGATGCGAATCGTGTCGCCCGGGGCGATCTGCTTGCGCACCCAAGCGGCGTTGAACCAACGAGCCGTACACTGACCCGTCGCGTCCACGACCTTGGCGACGATGGACGGTTGGCGGAATCCGCCGTGCGACCGGACGCTCATGACCCCGCCGATCACGGTGCAGACTTCTCCCAGGACCAGTTCGCCCACGCTGCAGGCCTCCGGTTCGCGCTCGTAGCGAAATGGTAGATGGAGCGCCAGATCCCCCACGGTGTGGATGCCCAGGTTTGCCAACAACGCGGCCCGGTTCGGGCCGACCCCCGAGAGGTACTGCACCGGGCTATCCAAGGTGATGTCCGCCACGGCAGGTGACGAGCCAATGTCCGACTATGGGATAACCAACTTCATGCCCTTACCGATCTGCTGCGGATCGTCGATGCGGCCTCGATTGGCCTGGTAGATCCGCCGCCACTGGCGCTGATCGCCGTAGTATTTCCTGGCCAGCCTGAAAAGCGTCTCGCCCGGTCGGACCACGTGTACCCTCTCGGCCGGCGGCCGGGGGGCGTAGCGGTCCTTCGGCTGGAGCTTGCCCTGCTTGACGGCCAACTCGCCGGCGGGGTAGATCTTGGCCGACGGTTCGGTCGACCGAATGCCCGAATCCACCGTCGGAATCAGGTTCTCGATGGACTCGCTCGGCACGGGTGTAGGCTTCCCGCCACCGAAGGACATCCCGTGGCAGCCCGCCAGGCCTGCAACCCACACGACGACCCCGCAGCGTGCGATTCTTTGTCTGGCGCTTCGCCTCATGAGCCTCTCCTCCCGTTGTCCGCTGCGGCGGGGCCGCTTACGACGTGCCCAGCGCGTCTTGCGGGTCCCATCCAGCCTGCCCGATCAAGGGGACGAACCGACAGGCGATGTTCGGCCGCTCGACGGTCGTCTCGCCCTTGCGTTCGATCACCGTCAGCGTCTGGTAGGTCGCCTCGCCGACGGGCACGACCAGCCGCCCGCCGTCGGCGAGTTGCGCCTGCAGGGCCGGGGGGACCGAGGGCGCCCCGGCCGTGACCATGATCCCGTCGAACGGGCCCTCCTCCGCCCAGCCGACCGTTCCATCGCCGACGCGGAACTCGACGTTGGCAACGCCCATCTCCGCGAGCCGCTCCGCCGCCGTCTCGCTCAGCTCGGCCACGCGCTCGATGCTGTAGATGCGCTGGCTCAGAGCGGCCAGAATCGCCGTCTGATACCCCGTCCCCGTTCCGATCTCCAGGATACGATGATCGGGCTGGATCTCCAGCAACTGCGTCATCAGCCCGACCATGTACGGCTGGGAGATCGTCTGGCCGCACTCGATCGACATCGCCTTGTCTTCATAGGCCGATCCCTGATCGCGCGGCAGCACGAACCGCTCCCGCGGGATCCGACCCATGACGTCCAGCACGCGCTCGTCGTCGACGCCGCGATTCCGCAGCTGCGCCTCAACCATGTGTTGACGGGCGTTCGCGTAGACGTCGTTCGGGCTTGCATCGGTCGGATTGCCCCGTCTCGCGACCATCATGGTGGGACCATTCTAAGCCCACGCGCGCCGGTGTCTACAGGCCACCTCGCATCCCTGCACTGCATATCGAGCCTCGGTTTGAACCGCGGTGATTGACCTTCGCCGCAGCGGGGCGTAGGCTCTCGATCGTCCTCGACGTGCGATCAGGAGAGTGGGACATGCGCGCAGCGCAGACAGCCGTGTGGGTCGCGGTCATTCTCTGTGTGGCGAACGCTCGCGCGGCAAGCAAGGAGACCCCTACCTTGCGCCGGATGAAGTACACGCACCGGTCCTCATCCGAAGCGGTCGTCTGGCAGAAATCCGTCCGCAAGGAGCTGTACAGGATCCTCAAGCTGGACGACCTGCTGGGCCGGAAGATCGACTTTGGACCCGAGACCCTCTCCACCAAGAATGAGCCCGGCTACACGTTGCGGGAGATCGCGATCAACTCGACGCCCGGCCGAAGAATCCGCGTGATCCTGACGACGCCCGACGCCGTCGGCGGGCGCCGTCCTGCCGTCGTCTGCATCCACGGTCACGGGGGGACCCGCCACACCGTCCACGATCGCAAGTCCGCCTACAAGGGGTTCGCCGCGGTGCTGGCGGCGAGAGGCGTGGTTACGATCTCGACCGACGTCGGCCAGCACAAGGTCTACGAGAAGGGCCGACTGCTGATGGGCGAACGGCTGTGGGACGTGATGCGATGTGTCGACTACGTCGCGTCGCTACCCGAGGTGGACGCGTCCCGGATCGGCTGTGCGGGCCTCTCGCTGGGCGGCGAGATGTCGATGTGGCTGGGTGCGATGGACGAGCGGATCGCCGCGACCGTCAGCGCCGGCTTCTTGACCGTCATGGATCAGATGGAGAAGAACCACTGCATGTGCTGGAAGTTCCCCGGGCTGCGGGAGCGTGTCGACTACGCTGACATCTACGCGCTGATCGCGCCGCGTGCGCTGCAGTGTCAGAACGGCCTGAAGGAAGGGCCCACGCAGTTCTACGTCCCCATCGCCCGCAAGGCCCTGGACGAGATCAAGCCCATCTACGCCGACCTCGGCAAGCCCGACCGCCTCGAGCTCGACGTCCACGAAGGGGGCCACGAAATCCACCTGCCGGCCCTGCTGACGTTCTTCAGGGAACACCTGTCAATCCAGTAGGCGCTGTCGGCAAGACGTAAACGTGTTCGGGCCGAACGACCGCCAGGACCTCCGCTCCAATCGCCAGGCCGAGCTCGGCGAACGCCGTGTGCGATAGATGCGCGATCAGACGGACCGGGCCGTCCAGCTCGGCGCGGACGTACGCGCCGCGGTCTTCGATCCCGACGAGCTTGACCGGCTGGGCGGTCTGTTCGCCCGAACCGGCGCAACCTGTGCAGACCAGGCGCAGGTGTTCGGACCGGATCATGATTTTGACTTGCCCCTCGTGGCGTCCGGACGCCTTGAAGGTCACCTCGCCCACCCGCACCGTCGACCGGCCGGCCGCATCGTTTGTGGGGCCCGCCTCCCCGGCGAACACGTTCTCGCAGCGCATGAACCTGGCAACGAATTCGGTCTGCGGCCTGCGGAGCAGCTCGTCGAGGGTGCCGGTTTGCTGGAACTTCCCCTGGTGCAAGATCCCCGCCCGATCGGCCACGGACAGGGCCTCCTCCAAGTTGTGGCTGACGTGGAGGGTCGTTACGTCGAACCGGCGTTGCAGCCGTCGCAGCTCCCCGCAGATGAGATACCGCGTCGCTTCGTCCAGCGTGCTGACCGGCTCGTCGAGCAGGAGCACTTTGGGTTCCATCACCAGCGCCCGCGCCAACGCCACGCGCTGTTTCTCTCCGCCGCTCAGGCCGGTGACGCGCCGGGCCATCAGGTGGCGGATGCCCAACAGATCAGCGACCTCATGGGCGCGCTGACGGGCCTGACGACGGTTGAACCCTCGGGCCCGCAGCCCGAAGCAGATGTTGCCGGCGACGGATCGATGCGGGAACAGCGCGTTGTCTTGTGGCACGTATCCGATACCGCGGTCGCGGGGCTCGAGCCCCGTCACGTCCCGCCCGTCGATGAGGATCCGACCGGCCCGGGCGCGGTTCAGGCCGCAGAGGCACTCCAGCAGGATGGACTTGCCCGACCCGGGCGGCCCCATCAGGACGAAGTACTCCCCGCGCGCGACCTCCAGGTCGATATCGCTCAGGCGGAAATCGCCGATGCTGTATGACAGCCCTTCGGTGCGGATCACAGTCTCACCAGCGCCCGCCCGCCTGCCAGCCGAATGGCCAGCAGGGCGACGAGGGCGAACCCGATCAGCAGCAGCGCGACGGCCAACGCTACCTCGAGGTTGCCCACCGACTGCTCCAGGAAGATCGTCGTACTCAACACCTCGGTGCGACCGCGGAACGAGCCGACGAAGATCATCAACGGACCGAACAGCCCGAACGCCCGCGCCCAGGTCAGGATGCCCCCCGCGACGATGCCGTTCTTCGCCAACGGCAGCGCGATCTTCAGGAAGCTTCCCCACTGCGTACAGCCCAGCGTCAGCGCGACGTTCTCCAGTCGCCGGTCGACCTCGTCGAAGGCCGTCTTCGTCGAGCGGATCGCGAAGCTCGCCGCCACGACGAACTGGCACAGCACGATCCCTTTCGGTTGGAAGACGAACTCCAGCCCCGCGTCCTGAATCCACCGGCCCAAACTCGTCTGCGAGAAGAAGACCAGCAGCGTCAGGCCCGCCACCAGCGGGGGGAAGACGATGGGCAGGTCCACGATCGTGTCGGCCAGGACGCGCCCGGGGAACCGATATCGGCTCAGGGCGTAGCCCATCGGGATCGCGAAGATCAGCGACACCAAAACCGTCACCACGCTGGTCCAAATGCTCATCCACAACGCGTGGCGAATGAAGTCGGACGTCAGCACCGTGACGATCGCCTGCCGGTCGATGTAGAGCACGTCGGCGATGATCAACAGCAGCGCGAACCCGACGAAGGCGGCGAGGAAGAAAAGCGTCACCGCCGCGAGCGCCCGGCTCCGCCCGCCTCGAACCGGACCGCTGCCGTTCGAAGCTGCGCTCACTTATCGCCTCGCTTCTCCGGGCGGATCGACCCGGTAGTGGTGTTTCTTGAAGATGGCCCGGCCGCGGTCGGAAGCGGCGAACGCCATGAACCGACTGGCCAGGTCCTTGTCCTTGGCGAACGCCAGCACGCCCACCGCGACGGTCGAGATGATGTTCTGCTCGGGCGGGATCGGCACTTGCTCACCGTGCTCGGCGTAGTAGGCCGCAATCGCGTCCCAGACGATGACGGCGTCCAGGGATTTCGCCTGGATCTGCATGCCCAGCTCGTTGACCGTCAGCGACTGGAACGTCAGCGTTCGCTCGACGTCGGCCCAGGGGATCTTGTTCTTATCGAAGATCCGCTTGCACTGCCGACCGATGGCACACGCCTTCGCGTCGCCCAGGCCGAGCTTGAGCCCGGGCCGGACCAGATCCCGCAGCCCCGCGATCTTCCTGGGATTGCCCTTCTGGACCAGGATCGTCGGTACGAAGTAGCAGGCAGATTGCTGCGCAACGACGAGCCCTTCCTTGGCGGCTAGGTCGACGTAGTGCTTGTCGCCCGGCATGTAAAGGTCGCCTCGTCGGTGCAATCGGATATTGGACAGAAGCACCTCGCTGCCGGCGTAGTTCGTCTCTATCTTCACGCCGTGCTCTTTGCCGAACGTCTCGGCCAATTCCGCCGCCGGCGGGCGGATGCCGGCCCCGCAGTGAAGGAGCAACGTCTTGGGGGCGGCGCGCGGCGTTGCGCCCTCCTTTCTGTCGCAGCCGACGCATAAGACAGCCACAAACACGCCGGCGAGCATGAAACGAAGACGCTTGACGCTGGGATTCATCGGACAACTCACTTCATGCCGCTTCACTTCACGTAGCCGTGTTTGGCGAAGATCGCGCGTCCTTCCGCCTTGGCGAACGTGATCGCCTGCTTGACCAGCTCGGGATGCTTCGAGTAGCTCAGGCCGATGACGTGAACGCGGATCTCGCTATCGTATTCGTAGGGCGTTTTGACGACCTCCAGGCTGTCCTTGAACGTATTGGCCACGCCGTTCCACATGACCCCCACCTCGATGGTCTGGGTCTTCATCAGCGTGCCGATGTTGCTGTGTCCCTTGGTCAGGCGGTTGCCGACGTTCTTCATCACCGCGTCCTTGATGCCCTTCTTGTCGAGCAGCTTGAAGATCATCTCGCCGCACGTGGAGTACTTCGGGTCCGTCAAGGCGACCTTGAGGCCCGGGCGCGTCAGGTCCTCGATCTTACCGAGCTTCTTGGGATTGCCGGGCTGCACGACCAGGACCGGCGCGACGAAGCCGACATGGGCGTGATCGGCCAGGGCCTTGGCGTCCCGGACGTAGTCGAGGTACGGATCATGGGTGATGAGCACGTCACCTCTCTCGCCGGTCTTGATCAGCGGCAGGAAATCCTCGCTTCCCGCCGAGGTGGTCGCGACGGTGACACCCGTCTCCGCGGTCAGCTTCTGCATCAACTCCTCGGCCGGTCTGACGAACGAGCTGCCGCACAACAGGATCAGTTCAGGCTTCTTGGCCGGCGGCGTTTCCTTCGAGCAGCCCGCACCTACGATCATCCCCGCACACGCCAGAGCCACAGCCATTGATTCGACCCGCACCATTAGATTGTCCTTTCCAGATCACGGCCCCTCGGCGCAAGACCGCAGCAAGGGACCCAGGTTTCGATGCCACTCCTGGCTGGTACCTTCGCGCGGACGGAGGATCTACCTCAACGTGAACTTGACGACCTTGTTCTTCCGATCCGTCAGCCGGGCGCTATAGGCCCAATCGCGGCGGAGGTTCGCGGCCTTCAGCAAGATCGTGTTGACGCCCCGCTTACCCCTGACCTCCGCGACGTTCTGGTCGGCCCGCCAATCCCGATCCTCCTCGCATCGGACCGCCTCGTCGCCGTTGAACCAGCAGTTGAACTGGCGGTCGCTGCCGATCTTGAGCAGCAGGTTCTCGTCCCTGTCGAGGACGACCTGTGCGTAGGCGTAGGCGGCTGCGCCGTCCGGCGTGCCATACGCCGCCGCGATCCTGACCTTTGGCGCCTCGCTCGTAAACGGTTGCCACTTAACCGTCCTGGTGCCGACCTTGTACGTGCGGCCGAGATCGACGGTTGGCTCGCCCACGAACGTCTTGTCCAACGTGTTGGTCTTGGTGTCCCACGGGAACGGCCCGACGAGATGCCACCGCGTCACGTACCCCTGCTTGGCAGCCTCGGCGTCGATCTGAACGCCCAGCCCGTCGAAGCCGCCGACCACTCGTTGTCGGGCGTCCAGGCTTCGTGTCCATTCCATCGCTTGTCTGAGCATCCGGAGGGCCTTGGGCTTGTCGTCGCTGGCGATGTTCGACGCGATGGCCGTGTAGACGCCCGTGGCGGCTGAATGTAGCTCGACAGGCACATCCTGGTAGTTGCGAAGGATCGGCGCGACGTCTTTGCAGTACCCCGCGATCCTGCCCAGCGACTCCGGGCTGCCGATGGCAGCCATTCCCGCCAACGCCGCCACTTTCAGCGGCAAAGAAGAAGCGCCGTCGAAGACCTCGTGATACGCGCGCAAGGCGCCGGCCCGATCCTTCCCGTCGAGCTTGGCCTTGGCCGCGTTCAGAAGCGGCTTGGCCTGGTCCTCTGGTATGGACTTGGCGGCCTTTGGCGTCCGAGCCACCAACTGCGCGACGTCTTCTGCAACGGCCTCGATGTAGTTGATGACCGGTGCCTGGGCGGCGGTGGGCTTCGGCGCCTTGGGGATCAACTCGACCTTCAGGTTGCCGGCGACCTCGACCCCGTTGAAGACCTTGACGACGGCCCGGTCAGGCCCCCCAGCCGCCTTGACGATGTCGAAGCCCTTCAGCACGACCTTGTCCTGCAGCTTGATATCGAATACGCGCTGACCCGTCTTGTCTCCCCGAGGCGCGGCGAACCCCAGACGCAGCGCATACCGCCCGACGCCCACCGACCAGGCATCGTCGACCAGGGGCAGATCGAACTTGACCAGGCCCAGACACCCGGACGTGAAGAGCCAGGGCCTGTCCGCGCCTTCGATGCGCGCCGCACGGTGGTCCTGACAGAAGTAGCCCATGCCGTTCAGGATTCGCGGGTACAGGGCGAGCTTCACGCCGTACCACGCTCGGGGGCGCGGATAGCCGAACCACATCTTGCCCGACGCGTCCTTCTGATCGCCGGGCGCTCCGAAGTTGATGCCCAGGTGCCGGACCGGCGTCTTGGGGCCGTGCGTGATGAACACCCTCCACGGCTGATGCTCCCGGCTGTCGCGGGGCTTCAGCGCGACGGTGCACTTCAGCGGAAAAGAGCACGTGCATCCGGAACTGGCCTCCGGCATCGTCAACAGCCCGTTCGCGGCGATCAGGTTCAGCCAGCAGCCCGGACGGATGCCCCCGAACAGCGTCAGTCCCTTGTCGCTCTTCATGTCGTAGATGGCGCTGCAGTACGAACGGTAGAAGATGCAGTTCGGCGCGGCCGACGTGATTCCGCAGCTGTGTCCCGGGCGGAGGAACTCCCACGGCACGGGCTCGCCGCTGATCGGATGCGGCCGCATCTTGATCTGGCCCGTGCGGAGCTCGCACCCCCGCGGTTCGATGATGATCGTATCGCCCACGATCAGCGGACGGCGGAGGTAGTTGAGCGGCCTGGACCAGTAGACGTCTTGGCTGTGAGTGTCCAGCACGGTGATCCGCCGCCACCTCAGCCTGTTCCCGCCGAACAGCCGAACGTCGTGGTTGCTGAAGTGTCCGAAGAAGACCAGCAGGCCGTCCCGATAGGCCGCCCCCAGCTTGTCGCCCCCGCAGCCCGTCAGGTCGATCGGCTTGGCCCACTTCCGCTTGCCCGTCGCGGCGTCGAGGGCGACCACGAGACGGATATCCTCGATGCCCTTGCCGAGCTTGGCCTCGTCGCCCATCTCGTGGACGCCTCTCTTGATGAGCGCTTGCTTCTCGCTGCGAGCGGCGGCTTTCTGTTCGGCGGTCAGCTCGTTTTCGATCAGGTAGACCGTGCCGTCGGCGATGGTGATCGCGATGTGCGGAATCGCCTTTCCCCGGTAAACCCATCGGTGCTTCCCCGTGGCCGGATCAACGGCGAAGACCGAGTCACTGAGCATCATGCTGCTTGTGACCGCCCCCTTCGGGCTTGACTGACTCCCCCAGTGGGGGAAGCTCGCGATGGTGCGCCACAGCGTCCCGGCCCGCTGCATGTCAGCTCGCGCCAGCCGGTCCGGCACGGGATACTGGGCCTTGTACCGCATCAACGCCGGGACGTACCGCGGCGGGATCTCGTCGATCGGCTTCCACATGCCGTCCTTGACGAGTGCCTTCCAGATCGCCCCGTACTCGTTCGGTAATGGCGTGGCCGCCGACCCGAATAGTGTCTTGTCCGTGCAGGCCACGTATCCCCAGCGGCGCGGTTCGGCTTGCGGTGACGGCGGCAGGTCATAGACGCGCACAGGCTTGCCCGTGGCGGGGTCCAGGCGATGGCACTTGTCCTCGGCGGCCACGAAGAGCGCATCTTTGTTCACCGCCAGGTTTCCCCCATCGACGTCCACGCGGACCCGGACCGCGCCTGCGATTGGCCGCTGCCACAACACCGTGCCGTTATAGGCGTCCACGCCCGTGATTACTTCTTCGCCCTGGATGAAGAACCTTCCATTGATGGCGACCGGTGCTTCCGCCCTGGCGTGTCGCTCGACCATCGACTCGGGGCCTGGCTCGCCGAACCACAGGACGCCGAACGGCGCGTTGACAAGTTGGTCGTCGGAGCACGCGGTGTTGTGCGAACCGCCATAGAGCTGCCGCCACCCGCCCGCGCCCTTCAGCCCGCCGCGAACGGCCCGGACCCAGAAGCCGTCTTCCTGAGACAGGGTCGGCTTACTTATCCCGGCCGTCTTGAGGTAGTCGGTCAGGAGTTTTGACTCGACCTGCCCGGCCGGATCGAGCAACGCCTTGGGCCGGCCGAAGTAGACCGCGCCCCCGAACGGACGGAGGACCCGATACATCTCCCGCGGCGGGAACGACATGTTGCCCGCGGTCAGCATTTCCTCCGAGACGATCAGGTTGGCGAAGTAGTCCGGCAGCATCGACAGGTCCCACGGCTCCACGACGATCCGCGTGCCCAGCATGCCGGCTGCGTCTAGATGCTTCCGTGCCTGCTGGACCTTCTCAAGGTCTCGCTCCAGGCCGATGAGTTTCAGCTCCGTCTGCCTGGCCAGCTCGTAGGCCAGCCGACCCTCGCCACATCCGAGCACGAGGCAGTAGCCCTTCGTCACCCCCGTTTCCCTGATAATCCGCCTCGCCGCCGCCTGGTAGACGTCGGTGAGCTTGTCCTTGGCATAAGGGCTCGGGCTGATGCTGCGCTGGTGAAGTCTGGGCTTGGGCGCGCTTGCCGACGCGAAGCAGTGAATCGTGCCTCGGCCGGTGCTGACGCAGAGGCGACCGTTCGCGAGGGTCAGCCCCTCGGCCCGGCCGTCGGTAGCCCCGCGCCACAGGACATTGCCATCGCCGGCGTCCAGCGCCGTCACGACCCCGTCGCCCCCGACGTACACGACATCGCCCGACTGGACGAGCGAGCATAGATCCTTGCCGACGTGATGCCATCGGTAGACGGCGTGCCTCGCCTTCCGATCCGCCTCGGCCAGGGCGCCGAGCGCTTTGGTTTCCTGGTCGATTCGTTTCTCGAGCGCCTTGCGTTTTTTGGCATCCGCCTTGGCCAGCTGCTTGCGAAGTGACGCCACCGCGCCTTCTCGACGCTTCCTCTCCTTGGCGCGGGCTTGGATTCCCTTGCCCGCCTCGATGTACTTCGCGCGATCGATCGCGTAGACGCCCTTCTCGGTCAGGATGTACGTCGCCTCGGGCGAGACCACCATGTCGATGCCCGGAAACCAGGCGAATGCGTCGCCCTTGCGTTTGCCGGTCCGTTCCTCGTAGGCGATCTTCGCGGGCGTGCCCGAGTGGTCGACCCCGGCGATCAGCTCACCGTGCGACACCAGCGCCCACGACCCACCGGTCTTCCCGCCTGCGTTGCAGACGTAACGAAACTGGCCCGTTTTCCGATCGAACGCGACGGGCATCGCCCGGCCGGCGGGGACGTACAGGTGCTTGTCCGACGCGATCAGGTACCCCTGCGGCGTGATCCCGCCGAACGTGAGTTCGTGGGCCTTGTCGCCGAACGTATCGTTCTTCCAGACGACGCTCCCGTCGTCAGCCTTGACGGCGCAGACGTAGATGCCCTCGTAGGGGAACACCCCCGCTGCGAAGTAGACCACGCCGTCCTCGACCAGCACACTGGTCCGGATCGGCCAGACCGAGATCATCCGACCGTTTCCGATGATCTTTGTGTCGCTGGGGCCCGGACGGTGTTTCCACACGAGCTTGCCGTCGGTGGCGCCCAGACAATAAACGTAGCCGTCGTCCGATCCGGCGTAGACGCGATCTTGCCAGATCGACGGGGCAAACCGGACCGGTCCACCCGTATAGAACGCCCACCGCGTCTCGCCCGTGACGGCGTCGAGGGCGGCGATCGTGTTGTCGACCGATGAGCCGAAGTACACCAGCCCCTTCGCGGCAGTGGTGTAGTAGGCCCGGTCGAAGGCCATCCGGTGCCGCTCCTCCGACGGTCGGGGCCAAGCGGGTTTCGGCGGGTGGGTCGGCTTGACCGTCCAGTGCAGCGACAGGTTCGGACCGATTCGCTCGGCCGACACGCCACTTCGTGCGTTGTCGCCGCGGTGGGTGGGCCAGTCCGCCCCGCTTGCCGGGCTGATCCCCATCGCAAACGCGACCAGGCCAGCCAGGATGGCCAAGCGTGAGTATCCTCTCAGACCAGGCTTCTTCCCATGTCCGGACCGACTGCGGTTCATCGACATGTCTCCTCGAGGGATATGCGGTGTTTGGTGAATGACGTTCCTGTCAAGGGACAGACAGGTTATCATGATGAAGCCGATCGCGCCGCTTTTCAAGGCTCGCCGGTTGCCTGCCTCAGGACGACGGCACCACCCGACCGCTTCTCAGCTGGCAAACACGATCGGCATACTGATCGGCGGACGTGCCGTGGGTGACGACGATGACGGTCCCCCCGCCCTGATGAAACTCGGACAGACGTCCGAACACCTCGGCGGCGTTGTCCGGGTCGAGGTTCCCCGTCGGTTCGTCCGCCAGGATCAGCCGCGGACGGACCACCATGGCGCGGGCCAGCGCGACGCGCTGGCGCTCACCGGCGCTGAGCTCCGCGGGCTTATGCTCTTGCCGCGCCGACATGCCCAGCCACCCCAACAGCTCCCGCGCGTACGTTCGGGCCGAGCCGTCCTTCCCGGCCCCCGCAGTTAGCAGCACGTTCTCGGTCACCGTCAAGTAGGGGACAAGGTGGAACATCTGGAAGACGAAGCCGATGTGCCCGGCGCGGAACGCCGCTCGCTCCCGGTCGCTCATCGCGTAGATGTCCCGGTCGTCGATGAGCATCCGGCCGGCCGTCGGCCTCAACATCGCCCCGATCGTCAGCAAGAGCGTCGTCTTGCCGCTCCCGCTCGGGCCCCGAATCACCACGAATTCGCCGGCGCTGACCTCGAAGCTGACGTCGTCGAGCGCCCGCACCTCCCCGGACCGCCTTCGATAGACCTTGCTGATATTCTCCGCGTAAAGCACGTTCACTCCTGACTCAACGTGACGGCTGGATCCTGCGTGACGGCCACCGTCGTCGGGATGAAGCTCGCCAGCGCCGCGAACGCCGGCGCGCCAATGAGCGAAAGGGCCAGCAAAACGTATCGCGGCTTGATCGCCTTGGCCGTGATCTTGAAGATGTCCGGTCCGTAGACCAACGCCAGCCCCGTCCCCACGGCGAACCCGAGCCCCGCGCCCAACACGCCGACCACCACGGACTTGCCCAGGAACAGCGCGGCGATCTTGCCGGACCCGTGGCCGATCGCGCGCAAGATGCCGATCTCCTGCCGCCGCTCGCGGACGTTGAGCATCGCCAGCAGGCCCACCCACGCGACGCTGACCACCAGCACAAAGGGCATGATGAACGCCAGATACCGCTCGACCATCTGACGCTGTTCCTTGCGGGCTTTGGCGATGGCCTGCATCTGGATCACACGCGCTTCGGGCAGAACGCCTTCGAGCTGCTCCCGAAGCATGGGCAACGGGTCCTGCGCGGATTCTATGCAGACGCAGTTGAGGGCCTTGATCTCGTTGATCTGGCCGGGCAGGTTCACCAGCCCTTGCACGTCTTTCAGATGGCCGTAGACCCGGATGTCGTCGTCGCTGCCGCTCTCCGCCAGGCACCTCGCCACGGTGAACGACTTGCCGAGAATCTCCACGGTCTGGCCCCTCTTCAGGCCCAGGCCCCGCGCTAACTCGAACCCGACGTAGACCGTCCCGGGCTTGATCGTGAAGCTCATGGATGGCTTGCGTTTATCGGGCGCGGATCGCTCCGGCAGGATTCCGGTCAGGATCACCTCCCGATCACGCCAGACGGTCTTCCTTTGCAGTGTGGCCAACAGGTGAGCGTAGTTGAGTCCCCGCGTGGCGGCCAGACGATCCACGTACGCCTCGGGCATCGTCTGGTCGCTGAACCCAGTCGACCAGAACCTGTTCATGTCGGTCTGCTTGGGGATGATCCGCAGGTTCAGACCGATATTCCGCATCAGGCGGGCGGTTTCTTTCCTCGACGCCTCGCTGGCCGTGAAGAAGAACACGAACAGCGTCACCGCCCCCAACACACCGAGCACGCTCAGCAGGAAGTTCACCTTCCGGTGGGCGACCTCCTTGACGATCAGATGAAACGCCGTCATGCCGTCCTCCGATGGGCCCGCAGCATGATAAACACCCCGCCGGCCAGGACCAACAGGACCATGCCCCCCACGATCGACCAGACGACGCTGAGGCCCGAGTCGGCGTCGACCTCGCCGACCCGCTTCTGCAGACCCGATACGGCCTCCGGGCGCGACCTTGTCTGGCCGGACGACGGCTCCGATCTCGGCGGGTCATCCGACTGACGCGTCGTGGCTCCGTGCGTCTCGACGGTACTCAGCTCACGGAGCTGTGACGGGGGCAGCGTCGTCTCGTTCGGGGCGGCCGCGAACTCGATCGTTTGCTCACTATACCCGACCAGCCCGCCCAGGGCCGCGCCGACGTCGCGCCCCGCGGCGGTTGCCCCCGCCGAGAGGATCCGGCTGATCTCCACCTTCACCATCGGGTTCTCGGGATCGAACCCCAGGCTCCTGATGGATTTCGTCTGCACGCTTGGCTCCCATCGAAGCGGCAGCATGACACCGAGCATCCGCTCGCGGTCCAACCCGCACTCGCAGGACCCGCCGATGACCGACAGGAACGGACCGAGCGCGGCCTGTGTGATATTCTTACCATCGAAAAGCGGGCCGATCCACCGCCCTCGGCCGTAGAGCACGGCCGCATGGGGTTCGTCGACCTCGTCGGCGTCCAAGCCGAGCGCCCACAACAGGATCTCTTCTTCTGACAACCGATCCGCCAATACGCGGATCAGACGCGGGGGCTTCTCGGTGGGCTTGGGCATCTGGTGCATTACGTCGGCGATTTCGCCGATGGCGGCCTTGGCCGCCTGTTCGGCCCGTCGGTTCTCGGATGCCTCCTTGCCTTCGACCAGCAGGACCACGCAGTAGGCGTCCGCGAGGTGTTCGACGATCTCCGCCCGCACGGGTGAGGTGACCGTTCTTTCGAGGCACGCCCAGGCCGCTCGCTTTGGGTCCTTGACCTTCGGTGCGCTCAGAACCAATGGCCTGTCCCGAGGCGATACCAGGACGACGGCGGGAAACGCGTCGATCGCCAGCTCGGCGACGTAGGCGACCGAGGGGTGATCCTTCTGCCGATCCACATTGACGACGTCCAACTTGACGTTGCTGTCCATCAGGACAGCGTAGGAGGTCTGCTTGTAGGCCTCGGCCACTTCCTCGGGCGTGTCATCGCGGACCAGCAGATGCAGGCGGTACGGCGGTGCACCAAGGTCGACGTACCCCACGTCCCGGACCGTGTACCTGCACGCCAGGACCGCCGAGGGAACCAGGAGGACCGACCAGGCGCTCATCCAGGCCACGCTCGATCTTACGGCCGTCATCGCTCTCCACGTCCCGGGGCTCGCCGGTGATCGCACTGGGTCCGCCTACATGTCGGTGCCCGAATCCCCCTGTGCTTAGATGGGCGCCGACGGCGATAACGTCTGTGGGCCAGGCAGATGGCCAGGGCGTCGCGACCAGATGCGATTGTACTTGATGCGACGTTCAGTCACTAGTGTTGTGGCGCAAGTGTCCTGGCTCGCCTGATTTGGGGGGTGCTTCCCTAGCGCTGCGGGGCATAGCGGGCGATCAGCGCCTCGGCAGTCCGCAATCCGTCGACGGCGGACGACACGATGCCCCCTGCGTAGCCGGCGCCTTCCCCGATGGGGTAGAGATTGCTCGCAGAGACCGATGTGCGCGTGGCCCGGTCGCGGACGACGCGGACCGGACAGGACGCACGGGTTTCTGGCGCTGCGAGCACGGCGTCTTTGCCGGCGTAGCCCGGCATTCGCTTGTCGAGCACGGCCAGCGCATCGGCCAGGGCATCGGTCAGGTAAGCTGGCAGGATCTCGCGGATATCGCACCATCGTCCCCCGAGCGGATAGCTGAGGTCCATTTTACCATCGCTGCCCCGGACGGCGAGGAAATCACCCGCGCGTTGGACGGGGACGCGGTAGTCCCCACCAGCCGCGTCGAAGGCCGCCCGTTCCCAGTCCTCCAACATCGAGAGGACGCCGAGCGGATCCTCCCCAACGTCATCCGGCCCGATCGTGATGACCAGCCCGCTGTTGCCCGCCGGACCGTTTCGCCGCGATCGGCTCGCGCCGTTCACTGCCACCAGACCGGCCGATTCGTTGCAGGGGACGATCTGCCCGCCGGGGCACATGCAGAAGCCGAACACGTCCCCGCGCGGACCGGCCGCTTGCTTGGCCACGACCTGGTACTCCGCAGCGCCCAACCGCGCATGGCCGGCCGCCGGACCGTACCGCCATCGGTCGATCAGGTCTTGCGGATGTTCGATGCGCACACCCACCTGGAACGGCTTGACCGACAGCGTCACGCCGGACGCCACCAGCGACCGAAACGTGTCCCGCGCGCTGTGTCCGATCCCCAGCAACACCGGCACCGCGGGTCCGGACGCGTCGGCGGAACGACTTCCCAGGGATAGGATCGATCCGCCACCGTCGCGCAACGCGACGAGCTGACCGTCGTCCAGCTCGAACCCGTCCACGTGTCGACCAAACTGGACCTCCCCCCCCAACCGCTCGATCCGTTGACGAATGCGACGACAGATCGCGGGCAATCGGTCGCTGCCGACGTGCGGCCGCGAGCTGATCAGGATGTCGGGGTCCGCCCCATGCTGGTAGAGCGTCTGCAGGACCCGCGTTACGCGGGGATCGTTGATCCGGGTCCGCAGTTTCCCGTCGCTGTAACATCCGGCGCCCCCCTCGCCGAACAGGAGATTTGACTCGGGATCGAAGTCTCGCTCCCGCCAGAATCGTTTCAGTACGTCGACGTGTCGTTGACGGATGGGCTGGCCGCGCTCCAGGACGATCGGTCGATACCCGTGCTCAGCCAGCAGCAGCGCCGCGAACATCCCCGCCGGACCGAACCCGATCACGATTGGCCGGTCCGGCATGGGTTCTGTGCCAATCGCCAAACAGAGCGGGGGCTGCGGCGCGACGGCGGCGACGTCGGCGCGATGCAGCCTCCGGGCGAGGCGCCGCTCGAGCTGGACCGAATCGAGGGACAGCTCGACGTTGTACATCAATCGCACGCGGCCGGCCCGGGCGTCGACGGCCCGACGGACGACGCCCCAGAACGTGATCGCGTCCGTGGGCAGCTTCAACCGACGCGCCGCGCGGGCCGGAAGAACGTCCTCCGACTCGGACAGATCCAGCGCGATATTCCGGAGCAACAGCGGCATAGGCCAACGACCTTCGAAGAGGTCCGCGATGGATGTGAGGCGACAGCGGATCGCAGCTGCCTACGAGACCGCCTACGCCCAGAAGTGTACCCGATCGACGGCGCGTTAGCCGCCGGGATTGCCAGGCTGGACGATGGCGATGAGGCGTTCCAGCATGTCGCCGACCTGCCGACGACGTTCGAAGATGACCTCCGGTCGCTTGGTGTAGTCCGTTAGGGTTCGCGAGATCGTCTCGGGCACGACGCACAACGCTTCCGCTTCCCGGATCAGCTCGGCTGCGGGGCGCTTGTCCGGCGGGAGGGCCTTCGCCCGTTCGACCCACCGCGAGAGCATCGCCAGGTACTCGTAGTCCTCGATCCCGTCGCGGATCACCTCGAGGCGGATGCCGGCGTAGGGCGTGAAGTCCGGTCCGGGGTAGACCAGCAAGCCATCGCCGTTGGTCTTGAACTTGGTATGGGTGCCGTGGTCCTTGGAGCGGAGTCGGACGTCCGGGAAGACCTTCGCGTCCTTGCCCTTGACCGTCCCAGGGGTGGGCAGGCCCTCCCACCAGCAGACGCACCAGTACAGCACGCCCGTCGCACCGTGTTGCCGCGCCTGCCAGAAGACCATGCGATGGTCGATGGCCGGCTGGTCGATGAAGAAGTTCGCGTACGGCGGCTTGGGGCTGCAACAGACGTACGTCCACAACGTGTCGCCGGCCTTGACCCGGTTCGGATAGAAGGGGTGGGCCAGACTCGGCGTGAGCGGGCACCAGATATCGACCACCCCGACCAGCTCGTCCGGGTTGCGGTGGTTGATGGTCTGCATGATAGGCGTATTGGGGGCCACCTTGCGGATTTGGGTGTAGGCCTGTCTGAGGAACGGATAGTACTTGGGCGGCGGTTCGTCGTAGCCATAGACGTACGCCTTAGGCGGCAGGCCTTGTCGCTTCCACGCATCGACGTGGGCCTTGACGACGGCGGCTGCGATGTTCGGGTCAGATGCCGAGCCAGGCTTGCCGAGATTTGGCCCGCTCGGCAGGCGGAACTTGCAGAACGAATAGGGGGCGAAGTACTTGCTCGCCAGCGGGGTCAGCAGGCTTTTCAGTTGGCTCATGTCGACCTTGAGATCGTGTCCCTCACCGGTTCGTTTGACGTATTCACTGCCGATGTTCTTCGGCGATAGCCGTCGCTTGCCGAGAAACGCGCACCAGCGGGCGTAGTCCTCGACGGACATGACCTTTCGATAGGGCTTGTTGCCGTAGTAACCCTTCGACAGCACCCAGGCGTATAGCCCGAACGCCGTCGAGAGCGTGCCCGGTCTGGGCAGCCGGAACGTTCGCACGCGGAGCTCGACGGGGACCGAGACGGATCGCTTGGCGTGACGGAGCGTGACGCGGCCCTTGTACGTCCCGGGCTTGGCGTCGGGCGGTACGTCGACGGAGAACCAGATCGGCTGACGCTCATCTTCGGCGACGTTGATGGGCCCGGGCGGGAGTAGCGGGTCCGGCCACCAACCGACGTATTCGGTTGCGTAGCAGGGCTTGGTGGTCTCGATGTAATCGACGCGGTTCCAGCGAAGCGGCAGGGGCTTGCCCGGACCCGTCAACGGCTTGGCCTCGACGGTGACGCCCTTCAGTGCACTGCCCTTTGGGATGAGCACGAGCTGGAAGCATTCGGTTTCATCTCGGGCGGCCTCGAGCTTCACGCGGCGGGTCATCAGTCCGTCGAGGACGGGACCGGTTCGTCGAACCTTGTGCATCGAATGCGTGATCAGGACGCGGAACGCACCGGTCTTGTCCGCGCCGCCCACCGTGTAGACGCCGGCCAGGGCGGCGGATCGGGCCCCGGCGATGGTGCCAGACAGGTCCGCCACCAACGCCTTGACGTCCTCCCATTCGACGCCAGGTGGTCGCTGGTTGCCGGCGGCGATCCAGCGGAGCATCGCGACGCTGATCTTGGCCTTGCCCAGGATCCGCGCAGCGTCGGCGACCGCCCGGTCAGGGAAGCCGGCGGCGCGGATTTCCTCGAGCATGTGAATCCGTTCGCGATCCTTCTGGTCGGCGAGCCGGCGGAGGCTCGCGCGGTAGAAGCGCTCCAGGTTTGGTTCGAGCTTGACGCGCCCGAACCGCGACGGATTGTGAAAGCCGCCCAACGACCACGTGACCGTCTCGCCTCGGACCCGGTCGTTGCGGGCCAAGTTGATGCCCCACTCCGTGCCCACGTGCAGGTCGATCCCGAGGGGGTCGTAGGGAATCGCCAGCTCGATGGTCCAGGCGTCTGGCCCGCGTCGGGTCGCGGCGCGCGCGCCAGACTGCCAGGCACCGGCCGACCCTCGCGTGTCTCGGACGGCGCCCAAGCAGTTCACGGCGATCTGGTTGTAGGTTCCCCGGGTGCGGTGGGGCGTGATGAAGACCTCGATGCTGTCGTCGAGCCACGTGTCGCCGTCGTGCTGGGTGGCTTTGGCCCGCAGCGTCGCGCCGGACGCGTGCTGACAGCGAAAGGCAACGTACAGGTGCCGATCATCATAGGCCAGCCACGCGCGGGTCTTGGCCGCTGCGAGCTTCGCGCCCGTGTGGACGCAGAACCGGTCGATCGCCCGGCGGTCGTCCCAGCAGGCGTCCGACAGATCGCCGTCCACCGTCGGCGTGGCCCGAACCGCCGTCGTCTTCGGTGTGCCGATGACGGCCAGGTCGTCGTACCAGGTCTTGCCGCCGTCGCCGGCGTAGGCGGCGAAGCCCATCCGTACGGCGCCCTGCGGCACGGACACTTCCTTTCGAAGGTGCGTCCAATCCTCGGCCTTCGCCAAGCCCCGCACGGACGTAAAGCCCAGATGACCGCCGTGCGCATCGTAGAAGTGCAGGCCGAATCCCCGAGGCCAGACCCCCTGCGTCTTGACGTAGCCCGAAACGATCAGCGCCAGCTCCCCCTGACAGGAGATCCCGTACCTGTTCCACTGAATGCCGGCCTTGCCGGGCGGATGGGGCTTGACGCTGACGATCAGCCCGCTGGCCTTGCCCGTGTGGGCGACACTGGTGTCGCGGAGATGGCGGTTGCCAGGCTGGGGCTTGGCGGGGTGGCGATTCCAGACGGCGGGCAGCTCGTCGCCTTCCTCAAAGCCGCCGTTCGGAATCAGGTTGCAGGGGGCGGCGACCTCCGCGGCAATTGGCTGGGACAATGCCCATGGAGACGTGTAGCAGACGACAAGGATGGACAGACAGATCAGTCGCTCTCTTGACCGGTACCGCAGGCTTGATGGCACGGTGCATCCCTCCTGAAAGCTGCGTAGGGTTACGCGCGCCGAACAGGTTACCGGCTGATAGGATGGCGAGTCCACACGAAACAATCTGGCTTGCGAGGTACGACCTGGCAGCTTGGCCCGGTTTCCGCGTAGTATCTGTGCGAGACATGTGTCCTCGGCCAGCAGGCGGAACGCACCAGATGCGAGGTCTAACCATGAGCGATCCCAGCGCGAACGCGACCCCGGACGGCGTGCATCAGATGGTGCTACGCGACCAGATGGCGCCGAGCGCGCGCAAGCTCCGCGACGCCTACGCCCGCGTGCCCGATGCGCCGCTGTTTCAGCGCGAGTTCGGCTACTACAGCCTGGAACGATGGATGGAACAGGGCATGCCCATAGAAGAACCGCTCGAGGAGCTGTTCGGGTTCGACCCACTGGGCAACCACAGCCTGGATCAGCTCGGCTGGTGCGAGGCGCCGTTCGCGCCCGCCTTCGAGGAGAAGATCGTCGAGGACCGCGGGGACTACGAGGTCGTCCAGGACGTCGCCGGGCGGCACGTGCTGTGCTTCAAGGGACGGCGGATAGGATTCATGCCCGAGTACCTCGATCACCCCGTCAAGGACATGACCACGTGGCAGGAACACTGCAAGTGGCGGATGGATCCGACGACGGCGTCGCGCTACGCCGATCTGGACGCCCGAATGAAGACCGCGCGGTCGCTGGCCGCTCGGGGCCTGATGATCAGCCAGAACCTGATCGGCGGGTACATGTACCTGCGGAGCCTGATGGGGCCGGAGGACGTGCTCTACATGGTCTACGACGCGCCGGAGCTCATCCACGATTGCATGCGGACCTGGATCGAGCTGGCGGACGCCGTCATCGCCAGGCACCAGGAGCACGTGACGCTCGACGAGGTCTTCCTGGCGGAGGACATCTGCTACAACCGTGGTCCGCTGATCTCACCGGACATGATGCGGGAGTTCCTCTTTCCCTACTACCAGCAGCTCATCGACAACGTCCGGCGCCGCCAGCTCGACCGCGACCGCCACGTGTACCTCCACGTCGACACGGACGGGTGGGCGGGGTCGGTGATCCCGGTCTATCAGGAGATCGGGATGGACGTCATGAGCCCGTTCGAGGTGGCCAGCGGCTGCGACGTCGTCGCGCTGGGCAAGGAGCACCCGGGCCTGGCGATCTTCGGGGGGATCGACAAGCGAATCCTGGCCAAGGGCGTCGAGGCCATCGACCGGCACGTCGATGCGATTCTGCCCGCCATGCGGAAGCGTGGCGGGTACATCCCCACGTGCGACCACGGCGTTCCCGAGGAGGTCAGCTACACGGACTACGTTCACTTCCGCAAGCGCTGCCGCGAGTTCGCCGAGTAATCACAGCGAAAGAAGATACGCGACCAGATCGCCGAGCTGCTCCTTGGACAGATGCGACGTTGCGCCGTGACGGTCGCCCTTGTTGAACTTCGTCAGGACCTCGTGGAGCGTGACGGCGCCGCCGTCGTGCAGGTACGGGCCGGTTCGCCACACCTCGACGAGCGTCGGCGTGTCGAACGCCGACACGCGGTCGAGCGATTGGCGCGTGCCGACGTCATATAGCTTCAGATCGGTCAGCAATCCGGGCGGATGACAGGTCGCGCACTTGGTTTTCGGGTCGGCGAAGATGGCCTGGCCTCGCTTGGCCTGCGCGGTCAGGTTTCCATCCGGGGCCCGGTATGGACTCACGTCGGGCTTGAGAGAACGAAGGAAGGCCTGGGTGGCCTTGATCTCTTCCGGCTCGACCTCGCGGAACAGGATGTGACGGAAGCCGGCGACGGCCGCGACGTCCATGCTCGCCCGAACCCCCCGGGCCATGGACGGCGGCGTCTTGTGTGACAGGACCATCGACTTGGTGTTCTTCGGGTTGCCCATGCCGTCGTTGAGCAGGTCCCAGTTGAGTCCATCGGCCCGACCGTTGGGATGGCACGTCGCACAGCTCAGCCAATGCTGAAAACACAACGTGCCGTCGTGGAAGACGATCTCTCCACGGCGGACCAGGTCCGGTTTGCGGGCCGGTCCCAGGCTGATCGCGGAGGCGACCTTGCCCGTTGCGGCGTCGGTCAGGACGATCTGACCCCCGTAGTAGACGGCGATGGCCAATCGCTTCCCGTCGGGGGACAGGTCGATACCGCGCGGGCCCTTGCCCGGAACCTTGGTGTTGACGATCAGATCGGTTGCGTGCAGGGCGGCGAGCTCGTTGACCAGTTGGGCCCGCTGTTTGGGGTCCTTCTTGATCTTCAGCCAGATGCTCTGCGGGCCGGGGTTGCGGGGGTCCGGCTTGGCCAACCGAGGCTGACCCGACACGTCGCCCGCCAGCAGCTTGTGCAGCCCCGCTATGTTGATCTTCGCGATCTTGTGCACGCCGCTGAGCGACACCCACAGCGTCCCGCCATCGGCCGACAGCCGCACGCCCCACGGGTCAGCCGACCCCTGCGAGGGATGGTCGAGCAGCACGGTCGCCAGGATCTGCTTGGCGCCGAGATCGATGATGCTCAGTGCGTTGGTGTTGACCCAGCCGCGCTCGAGCTGGGTCGTGGGGATGTTGAACCGCCCGACGGTGTGCACCACGTAGGCCCAGCGGTTGTCGGGCGATACGGTCACCTCGCGCACCAGCGTCCCGCCGGCGGGCAGACGGATGTCACAGACCTTCTTCAGGGCCGCCAGGTCGATCAGGCTGACGCACGACGACGCGGTCGGATCGGCTGCGCTGACGGCCGGCAGGAGGTTGCTGACCACCGCCAGCGATTCGTTCGGACTGATCGCGACGCAACCCGGCTCGCGCGGGACCTTGATGCGGCACCGCTGCTTGCCGGTGGTCAGATCGACAACGGCGACGCAATTGAAGGCCGCGTCGGTGGCCAGCAGCAGCTTGCGCTTCGGCACCAGCGCCACGCCCATGGGTCTCGGTCCGACCGGCAGACGCCGGGCGACCTTGCCGGCCATGCAGTCGACCTCGGCTACGCTGCCCGCGCCGTGCTCGGCTACGAAGACCCGCTTGCAGTCGGGCGACCAGGCGATCCCGGCCGGGTTGCCCTTCAGCGCGACCTGGCGCATCACCTTGCACGTCGCCGCGTCGATCAACGCGACCGAGCCGGCCGTGTGATCCGACGCCGCCAACATCTTGCCGCACGGCGAGAACGCCACATCGAAGGGCGAGCGGTACGGCAGGTCGGCCGCCTTCTTGGCCTTCTGCTCGGCCGGGGCGACCAGGACGCTGCCCGCGATGATCACAGGCACGACCAGCAACAACCATTTCCGTCGAACGCCGATTCGATTTGCAGTTTCCGGCAGCATCTTCGTCATTCTCCCCTTGTCGATCGCCGTCTGCACTTGCGCGGGAATCTCTTCCCTGGAGTCCGCCCTGCGGATCGCAGGCCCATCCGGCGTCTCTAGGACCACACTTTGTAGACGACCGCGTGCCGGGCTGCAACCCCCATCCCGAACGATCACCGGTGTGGTCTTGTGCCCGTCAGTACATCTCGGCCGGGCCCTTGGGGTGCCGTTGGACCATGGCCCTGCGAGCAACGGCCTCAGCCCGAGCCTGTCTATCATACTTCTGTTGCCGTTTGGCTTCGATGCCCACCAGCTTGGCCCCGGGCATATCCATCCGCGGTCGCTTGGCCAGCATCGCCTTGCCCGCGCGGATGATGGCCAGGGCTTCTTTGTACTTCGGATCGTTCGTGTCCTTGAACTTGGCCAGACACGGGCTCAGCTCGGGTCGGTTGAAGCTGACCTGCGAGCCCTGCATCTCCGTCTGCTGTTGCCCGACCCTAACGCCCGTCAGCTCGGCCAGGCGCTTGAGCTGCCGGTTGTCCAGGGGCGATCGGCCGAACGCATTATGGGAGTACGCGCTGGCGTACGACCCGTAGTAGGGGGCGTTGATGTCGATCCACGTCACGATCCGGTCGATGCTCTCCTTGTCGAGCTTGATGTCGTTGTGCTTTCCGCGGATCACGTCGATTAACCTGCTGCGATGCGCCCCCCATGCATACGGCGGCAGCGCCTCGGCCGGTCCGTCGTCGACGACCTTGACCAGGAGTTTCTTGGCCCCCGGCGGGTCGGGGAACCATCGCAGCGCCGACTTGCGCCGCAGCTCGAGGTACGACGTGTTGAAGACCAGCCCCACGTCGCCGCACAGGTTCAGCTTCTTGCTGCCCGGCTTGCCGTGGTCGTGGCACTTGACGCAGTGCTTGTCGAACACCGGCTGCACTTCGGTCAGGTAGTTGAACTCGCGCGGTGGGCCGTACCAGGGCTGAATCCTGCTTGGGGCGCGGCGCATGGCCTTGGCGACCTGTCCGTTCTGCACCGTGGCCAGGCGGTTCTCGTGACAGCCGATGCAGCCGGTCCTCTCGCCCGGCTGGATCATCGCGCCGCTCCGCATGCTCTGGACCATCATGTCGTTCTCGTCGAGCAGTTGGAACGAGACGAACCTGTCGGCGGGCACGGCGAAGTAGGCCGATCCATCCGGCTCGACCGGTACCTTGCCCAAGATCCGCTTGTTGTTCGTGCAATTCCAGTTCATCGCCGGCGCCTGCGTGGCGTCGATGTTCCACAACGTGTGGGTCCAGAAGAGCTTGGGCGGGGCCTCGACGATCCGCAGCCACTTGATCGTCCCACGCTTCACGCGCTCCATCCCGCTGCCGACGTAGACGTCGACGACGTAGTACAGGCCTTCCTTCCTGGCCAGGTCCTTCCGTGACGGAATCACGGGGGGGCGCGGCCGAGATCGGATCGGCATGGGGTCGTAGCAGCCCGGTCCCTCGGTGTGGATGAGTTCCTCATTGCCGAATACGTCGATCAGGAAGATGCCCATCCGCTCGCCTTCGACCATGCGCGAACACAGGAAGACCTTCTCGCAGAGCGGATAGGGGTCTTCGTACTTCGTCCTGAGTCGCTTGAAGGTGTCGATCTGCCAGCCCTGCGGGTGGCCTCGGCCCCTGCCGCCCTTGTAGTCGCGACTGTTGCTGAGCGCCCCGCCGATGTCGACCGGCCAACTGCGGATCACTGGCGAGAGCCCGTCCATCGCGATCGTCCGGTCGACCACGGCGATCGCGCCCCAGGGCCGATCGTGACACGAGCCGAACGTCGCCACGAACGCGTGTGTGCCGGGGATCATGCGGGCGTCCACGATCGCGCCAGGCGACCAGGCGTTGTTGCCGTAGAAGATCGCGTGGTTCGTGCCGTCCGGATTGACGGTCCACAGCCCGAACGCTGGGCCGAAGTGCTTGTCGACGTATTCCCACCGGTCATACAGGATCGTCCCGTCCGGCATCAGGAACGGGTGCCCCTCGAACAGCGTGTTCCGGCCGATCTGGTGGATGTTCGACCCGTCCGCGTCCATCTTGAACAGGTTCGCCATGATGTGGCGGTTGCACTGGCAGACCTTGGGCTCGCGGGTGGAGGCAAACACGATCCGGCCGTCGGGCAGGTACATCGGGTCGATGTCCGACAGGTGCGAGCCGGACGTGAGCTGTCGGACCGCCTTGCACCGGCCGGCGTCGTCGAGGTCCATCTCGTAGATGTGATAGTCGTCGGCCTTGTCCTTGCGCATCGAGAACAGGACCGTCTTGCCGTCGAAGCCGACCTCGGGGTCGCGGGCCACGCCCTTCGGCACGTCGAGGAGCGTCGAGACCTTGCCGCCCGCCGCCAGATCGATCGTCTTGATCGCCCCGCCGCCCTGGAAGCTGTTCGTGTTGATCTCGCCGTTCTGGAACATGGTGGCCGTGGCGTGGTGGTCCGGGCGGTACTGGCGGCGAACGACGAACAGGATCGGCCAGTCTCGGACCAGGGGGTTGGCCAGCAGCGCCTCGCGCCGCAGGGCCATGATCTCGGCCGTCAGGCTTGCGGCTTGGTCGTGCGTGGCCTTCTTGGCGCGGCGCTCCAGGTCGGCCGCCCGGGCCAGGAAGGCCTGGCCCTTGGGATAGCGATCCCCGAACGTCCGGGTCAAGTCGTCAATGGCTTGGCGCAGCGGTCCCAGGAGTCCCAGGTTGATCTTCAGAGCGGCCTGCAAGGCCTGACGTTTCCTCAGCTCAATCCGAGCGCGCGTGGCGTCTGCGTCAATCCGGCCGCTCGCGCGGAAATCGTCGAACGTCGCATGTCCCCAACCGCCGCGACGATGATCGACCACCTTGAGGAACACCCGCTTGCCGACGAGCTTGCCCACGTTCCACGTGATCCGCTGCATCACCTCGGCGTTCTTGCCCGAGGCCCGGAGGACCTCCTTGCCGTCCTCGGTACACAACGCGACGTAGGTTTCCCGATGAGCGCCGCCCCCCACGAGGAACGTGGCCGTGTTGCCCTCCAGGACGAACACGGGCGACTCGACCACGCCGGTGAGCGAATCGTTGGGCCGGTACTTGGACGTCTCCAGCGTGCTGAGGAAGTACTTCCCCTGCTTGTTGTAGTCGACCGTGGGTTTGTTGTGGAACTTGGGGCGGTCGCAGACCAACCGGTCGAACTTGCCCTCGACGACGACCCACCCCTGCAGGTCGCCGGTTTCGAAGTCGAATCGCAGGCTGGGCGCGTCCTGTCCGACGGCTCGACCGCTAACGATGCCGCTCCAGAAGATGAATGCGCCAGGCAGAGCGGAACGCGCAATTGACTTGTACATGCTACCTTCCCGTAGGAACCAGGGATCTCACAGCCAAGCCGCTATGATACACCATCGACGACACGTGGGGATAGCCAATCGGCTTCGCCGGCCGATGCGCTATTTGACCGCCCCCATTGTCATGCCCTTGGTCAGTTGGGTCTGGAAGACCGCGAAGACCATCAGGACCGGCGTGGCGGCCAGGAACAGGCCGGCCGACAGGAGCGGGATGTTGGTCGTGTACTGCCCCCGCAGGTTGGCCACGCCCACCATCAGCGTCCGATGATCCTCCTGCAGGATGAGCAGCGAGAACAACAGCTCGTTCCACATCCACAGGAAGTTGAAGATGCCCAAGGTGACCAGGGCGGGCCGGGCGACGGGCACCATCACCCGCCAGAGGATCTGGAAGTGGTTGGCCCCGTCCACCTCCGCCGCCTCCACCAGCTCGCCGGGCACGCCGCGGAAATAGGAGGTCATCAGGTACGTCCCGAACGGCACGGCCAGCGTGACGTACACCAGGATCAGCCCCACATGCCGATCGAGCAGGTCCATGTGGTATAGCATCGAGTACAACGGGACGAGGATGATCTGCGGCGCGATCATCATCGAGCCCAACAGCGCGAAGAACGCCGCCCGCCTGCCGGGAAACCGCAGGTGGCTCAGCGCGTACCCCGCCATGCTGCACACGATCCACGACAGCACGACAGAGGTGACGACGACGATGGCCGAGTTGCCCAGGTACGTTCCCACCTTGGCGTACTGCCAGGCATCGAGGAACTGTTTGAGCGTCGGGTCGGCGGGGAGGCCGTAGCGGTTGGTCAGGTACTCCTTGGGCCCCTTCAAAGCCGTCATCACGACGAAGACCAGCGGATAGATCGTCGTGACGCTGATGCCCACCAGCGCGACCACAATCCACGCCCGCCCGATCTTCGGCCGCAGCGCCGACCCCCTACCGTGATCCAATCGTCCAGCTCTTCTCAATTCTCAATTCCCACTTCCAACTTCATCCTTGCCTGCCATCAGGCGGACCTGCAACGCGATCACGCCGAAGACAAGCAAGAACAGGGCCGATCCCAATGCGCACGCGTACCCCATGCGATGGGACTCGAACGCCTTGAGGTACAGTTCGTACTCCACGAGCATCGTGGCATAGCCGGGGCCGCCGCTCGTCATCACGTAGATGAACGCGAACAGGCTGGTGAACGACCACACCACCAGGTTCACCGCCCAGAACTCGATGACGTGTCGCAGCGAAGGCACGACGATGTGCCGCAGGTAGGTCCACCCGCTCGCGCCGTCGAGCCTGGCGGCCTCGAAGATCTCGCGCGGCACGGCCGCCAGGCCCGCCAGAAACACGATCACCCCGTGGCCAAAGATGCACCACAAGATCACCACCATCACCGTCGGCAGTGCGGTGACCGGGTCGCCCAGCCAGTCGCGACAGACCGTCTCAAGATCGACCGGCGTCCAGCCCACCCCTTCGAGCAGCCAGTTCACGGGCCCGATGAGCAGCTCGAGGCCCCGATTCACCGTCCCGTCGGGGCGAAGCAGCGCGGTGAACAACGTTCCCACGATCACCGGGCTGAGCACCGACGGCAGGAAGAACGCCATGCGGAAGAACCGCCAGCCCGGGACCTCCTGATGGATCAGCAAGGCCAACACGAGCGAGACCGTGAGCCAGATCGGCACGGCCAGAACCAGTAAGAAGTTATTGGTCAGCGCGGTCCAGAAGACGTCGTCTTGCAGCAGCTCTCGGTAGTTGGCCAAACCGTTGTACGTGGCCGCCGACACGCCGTCCCATTGCGTAAAGCTGTGCGCGACCGCGCTGACCGCGGGAACGACCTTGAACGTGACGACCAGGAGGAGGGCGGGGGCGAGAAACACCCAGCCAAAGACGATCGCCGACCTCCGGGCAGCCAACGTCATGGGGCGGCGGCTCCTCTGGACCGCTCGGCGGCCGCCACCTTCTCGACGGCGGCGGCGGCACCGGCGGCGTCGGTCTGGTCGCTGAGCAGGCGCTGGATCTCACGGCGGAGGGCGTCGTTGACGGCCGTGGAGATCCGGGACAGCAGATCGGGCTGCCCGCGGCCGGAAGCCAGCCACCCGTCGATGACCTTCGCCGTGGGATCGGTGATCAGGGCGTGGTCGTAGTTCCGGTTCGCCGGGAACGAGCCGACTTCGGTCAGGAACGTCTTGGCGTTCTCCTCGTTGGCGATGAAGGCGATGTACTTCCAGGCCTCGTCGGGGTGCTTGGCCCACTGAGTGATCCCATAGGCGAACCCGCCGCCCGCGGGGAACTCATCGGCGTCAGGACCGGGCCGATAGACCGGGCACGTCATCGCGGCGACGTTCTCGGGCCCGAGGTACTCGGCGAAGTCTTTCCAATGCATCACGTCGGAGAGCAGGCCCAGACAGAAGACCGCGTCGCCGCGCCGGAAGACGTCGCCCGCGTCGGGGAACATCGGCATGGACATCAATCCCCGCTGGAAACAACCGTTGTCTTTCAGCTCCTTGATCTTGGCGAAAATGAGCGTGACCTTGGGATCCGTCCACGTCATCTCGCCGCGGATCAGTCTGGCGCGGTCCGAAACGGACAGGACCTGGAAGAACGCCGAGTTGACAAACCACTCGCCCCAACTGCCTTCGCGCTGCCCGGCGGCGATGCCGGCCTTGCCCGCCTTCTTGGCGGCGGCGCACGTCTCGAGGAACGCCGCCCACGTCTGCGGGAGCTGAGTCGGATCCTTCCCGATCTTCTTGAGCAGGGCCTTGTTGACGTACCAGACAAGTCCCTGCACGGCGATGGGGACGGCCAGGGGCGTGCCGTTCGGATCGTAGTCCTCACACGAGAGCGCCCAGCCGGCGATCTTCTTGCGGAACTCAGGCGTAACGTACTTCGTGAGCGGAATGAGGCTGTCCCGCTGGTCCAGGATGCGGCTGCCCTGATGGAGCATGACGACGTCGGGCCCGCGCCTCGCCGCCGCGGCCGCTTTGAAGATCTGGTAGTACTCCGTGTGCGACTGGGCCACGTGCTTGATCCGGATGCCCGGATGGCGACGCTCGAACTCGCGATCGATCCGGGTCAGCCACAGACCTACGCCCTTGGAGGGATCGGCCGCGTGCCAGTCCCATACGGTGACGATGACCTTGCCGGACGCGTCCGTCGCTTCGGAATCGCGCCGGCTGCAGCCACCAAGACACACGACGGCCAGGATCAGCATCAGGCCGCCCACACGATGAAATACGATCCGCCCCAGGTTGGGGGTCATGGCGAATCCCCCTCGTCAAACCGTGGTCTCGCTCGGGACAATTGCGGTCGGGTGCCATCCTACTTGACCGGGGGGTCGTTAGCCAGATGGCGCGTCGGTCGGGGCGAACTGCGGCAGGTAGGAGGCCTGGGCGGCCAGCAGCTCATCGGCGAGCTTGACGGCCGTGTCGACCGAGTCGACCGCGCCGTCGAGGATCAGCGCCTGGACGACCTTGGCGCGACTACCCTCCAGGGCGGCGTCGACGACCGTCTCCACCCAGGCCAGACGGGTGGCCAGCGTGCCCACAATACCAGGCGGCAGCGGCGGCTGGGCGATCGGACGCAGTCCCGCACCGGTTGCGACGGCGGGCGATTCCACGATGGCTTCGGCGGGCAGGTTGGGCACCTGTCCGCGGTTGGGCAGGTTCGCGGAATAGACCTCGCCTGCATCGCGCCGAATCGCCTGAATGATATCGAGCACCTGTTCATGCTCGCCGACGCTCCGTTCGAAGGAGTCGTCGGGCAGGGGATCGGCGGACAAGGCGGCTTGACGCATCTCGTCGTAGGCTCTGTCGCCGTCCGCGATGGTGTCCTCGAAGCTGAAGGCGTCCACGCCGAGCGTCTTTCCGTAGTACTTCCCGTCGGCGAAGAACTGCGTGAAGAACTCCGCGACGTGCCGATCCAGCACGGCCGGGAACGCGTCGAACCAGGTGAACAGCTGCCAACTGAACGGGTTGTCGTCCCGCTTGGCGAGCCTCTCGACGGCGATCTCACGGAGACTCGGCAGGGCATCGCGGCCGCCGACGCGGACCTCGGTGAACCAGGTCAGGTGGTTCATGCCGATGGCCGTGTAGGCGACGTCTGTGGGGGCCACGCCGAGGAGGCCGGCCAGGTAGTGCCCGGCGTGGAGCACGCCGTGACACAGCCCGACCACCTCGGCACCGGTGGCCTTGCGAATGGCCCGGCAGACGGGCGCCATCGGATTGCCGTAGTTGAAGAACAGCGCGTCGGGCGCGAGATCCAGGACGTCTTGGGCGATGGCGATCATGGCGGGAATCATCCGCAACGCTCGCGACGTGCCGCCCGGCATGACGGTGTCGCCCACGGGTTGGTAGATGCCGTGCTTCCGCGGGATCAAGACATCTTGTTCCCACGCTCGCCGACCGCCCACGCCTACGGTGCAGATCACCGCGGTCGCGCCGGGCAGCACGTCCCGCCGATCGGTGGACGCGGCGAGGTCGATGGTGGCCCCCGCAGCTTGAATCATCTTGCCAGCCAAGCCCTCGGCCACGGCCAGGGCATCGGGGTCGGTGTCCACCAAGGCCAAGTTGGCCGCCCATCCCCCCCGGATCAGGTCCGCCAACAGGCCACGCGTAAACGACGCGCTGCCCGCGCCGATCAACACCACCTTCTCGGTCATCGATTGCGTCTCCGGTTCTGTGTGGTCGAGCAGATGATACGCCCAATCACAGGGCGGGGGCTAGGCATCGATCGCGTCCGGCCCGACGGTGTATTTCTCTGCGCGGGTCTGCTACGCTGTCGCGGTTCCGCGTGATCATGGGATGTCGACAAAGGAGTATCGCTATGGACTCGAGCCAGATAACCCGACGCGAGGTCCTGGAGAAGGCGCCGGTAGCGGCGGTGGCCGGCGCGTTGGCGTCGAGCATGGTCCGTCCCGCCGCCGCAGAGGTCCCCGACAACCCGCTCAAGTCCGACCGGAAGATCCGCATCGGCGTCGTCGGCGGCGGGTTCGGTCGGAGCTTCCAGTGGCATGAAGACCCCAACTGCATCGTGCACGCCGTCAGCGACCTGCGGACGGATCGCCGCGAGGCGCTGATGAAGACCTACCGATGCGACAAGTCCTACGAGTCACTGGAAAAGCTCATCCTCGACAAGGACATCGAGGCGGTGGCCATCTTCACCGGGGCGCCCGACCACGCCCGCCACGTGCTCATGACGATGGACAGGGGCAAGCACTGTATCAGCGCCGTGCCGGCCTGCCTGACGATCGAAGACGCCCACAAGATGAAGGAGATGAAGGAGAAGACCGGCCTGAAGTACATGATGGCCGAGACGAGCTACTACCGGCAGCACTGTATCGCGGCCAGGAAGCTGTACCAGGACGGCGCGTTCGGCGAGCTGTTCTACAGCGAGGTGGAGTACTACCACCCGGGGATCGGCGCCGAGAAGGACGGCCTGTCGTGGTGGAACGGCAAGAAGACGTGGCGACACGGGTTCCCGCCGATGTTCTATCCGACCCACTCGACGGGGTTCCTGGTGGGCGTGACGAAGGAACGGCTGACGGAGGTGTCCTGTCTGGGGTGGGCCGATCCGAACGAGCCGGGCTTCAAGAAGAACGCATACGACAACCCGCTTGGTGCGTGCATGGCCCTGATGAAGACGGATCGGGGGCACATGTGCCGGTGCGGCGTGTTCTGGCACGGTCAGGCCCACGGTGAGCGGGCGCAGTGGTTCGGGACGAAGATGGCCTACTACATGCCTGCTGGCAGCGGCCAGCCGTTCGCGCTGCGGGGCCCCAACGCGCCGAAGTGGGCGCACCTGCCAGACTTCCATCACATGCTGCCCAAACGGATGCGACACGGCAGCGGGCACGGCGGGTCGCACACTTTCTTGACGCACGAATTCATCGCCGCGCTGGTCGAGGAGCGCGAGCCGGCGGTGGACCTCTATGAGGCCTTGGCGATGACGGTGCCCGGCCTGGTCGCGCACCAGTCGGCGTTGAAGGGCGGCGAGCAGATGAAGGTGCCCAGCTTCGATCGGGCCTGAGAAGGAGGCGACAGCGATGAGGGCGACTCGGCACGCGTTGATCCTGTCGGTGGCGGCGGCCCTGCTGATCGGGCCGGTGGGGGCATCGGCGGAGGTGTCTGATGAGAACCTGATCATCCACGGGGACGGTCAGTGGGCCCATGACTATCAGTTTCGCCCGATCGCCAAGCAGGCTGCGCCGGGCGCGAGCGGTCGCGTCGTCTCGCCGGACGTCAAGGGCCTGGTCGGTTCGTGGCGGTGCATGGTCGAGGTGGGCCCGAAGGCGAAGGGCGCGGGCATCGTCGTGCTGGCCGACCAGGCAGGCCGGGGCGGGCTTGAATGCCTCATGGGTGGCACGGGCGAGATGCGCGGCTTCATGGTCCGCACCGCCAAGGGCGAGGTCCTGTGGGAGGACCCGTGGGCGCCGTGGATGGAATACGAGCCCTGCGTGGTCGAGGTCGTCGTCGAGCGCGGTCGCGTTCGCGTGCAACTGCTGCACTTCGACGGAAAGACGCTGATCTCGCAGAGCGAGTGGGTGGCGGTCGACGCCAAGCGGACGGGCCAACCGGGCTTGATGGGCCTGATGACCGAAAAGGGCATCGGTCGGTTCTGGGGCTGGCAGATCGCTACGGCGCCGCTGGCGGACGTCACGCTGGATGCGCCGAACAAGCGTCGGATCGTCCCGGGCAACCAGTGGGCCATCGTCGGCCCGATGACGTGGCAGTGGAAGACGGGCGCCAAGAAACGGGTCCGCCAATCGGCCACTGTCGACCGCGCGTGGTTGTTCAACAAGCAGACCCGCGGCAAGCATCAGCGGTGGTCGTGTCGCGTGAGGGTCGAGCCCCCGTCCGGTGGGGCGGGCATGATCTTCCAGGCGGACGGTACGAGCAACAACGGGCTGTTGTGTTGGCTGGGCGGACGCTATGGCGATGGCTGCCTGATGCTCTACGATCGGTCCAAGGGCTATCGCGGCACGATCTGGTCCGGTCCGCAGGGCAAGTGGAAGTACAACACCGAGTACGTGCTCGTCGGCGAGACGCGGCCGGGCCAGGCGCGCGTCCAGATGTTGGCCGCCGACGGCAAGACCGTCATTAGCGAAAGCCCCTGGAAGAAGTACGACCCGGCCGTGACCGATCGGGAGGGAATGATCGGATTCCATACGTGGAAGGCGTCGTCGGAATTCTGGGCGTTCTCGGCGGGGACGCAGGCGGTTGCCACAACCGAAAGGCCCAAAGCGGCACCGCAAGAACCGGGCTCGCAGGTGGGACTGACGTGGAAAGAGGTGGGCGGCAAAAAGCGGCTCGTCCACATGGGCAAGGAGCCGCACGCATGGGAGCATGCGTCGCTGGCGGGCATCCACGGTCTGTGGCAGACGCGGCTGATCCCGCGGAGCCCGGGCAGGTTCGAGCTGTTCTTCCAGCTCTCTGACCGCGGCGCAAAGGGGTTCGCTGCGCGGCTGGGGGTGGCCGCCGACGGCAAGGGCAACCTCGAGCTCGTCGAGATGCCCGGTAAGGTGCTGTGGTATAGCGGTCCGATCGCCGTCAAGATCGGGACGACGTACCTGCTGGAAGGGATGACGACCACGGATCGCGTTCGCGCCCGCCTGTACACGGGTGACGGCGAGAAGATCCTGGCGGACAGCGACCAGAACTACGTCAGCGACGCCCACAACCGACGCAAGGGGCATCTGGGCGTGCGGCCCTTCGGCGACGTGGAGTTCTTCGACTGGTCGTTCACGCCGGAGAAGTGACCGAAGCGACAGCGACCGGGATATGGAAAGGGGAGCCTCGTGATCCACACCGTTTTGGCTGGGTTCGTGTTGGTAGGGGCTTGTGCGGCTGCCAGGACCGGGGACGCTTACACGATTCGGCGACTGGATGTTCGGTACCCATCGAAGATCGAGGCGAAGGGCGAAACGCTGGACAGGCTGAAGCGCGCGTACGGCCGGCTCTGTTCGCCGCCGTTGAACGATATCGAGTTCGTCCTGTCGGACGTCGACTTCCGGTACACGCGGCGGTTCACCAACTACAGCGGGGACATCTCGGGTCGGATGTTCGGCGCGCTGAACGCCTGTGACGCCGTCCTGGGCGCCGAGACGCCCTTCATCGACAAGCTGATCGCGGGGTTCAGGAAGCACCAGAAGCCCGACGGCCACTTCGGCGCTGACCAGAACTTGGACAAGGAGGTCAACCAGCAGCGGGACATGGCCTTGCTGTGGGGCAACGGGCGGCTGCTGCTGGCGCTGGCCGAGCGGCTGCGTCGCAAGCCGGACGCTGGGGTCCGGCGGATGGCCATTCGGCTGGGCGACTACGTCATCTCCACGCGGAAGTACTACGGCAAGCCGGAGAACTTCAAAGGCGTGGGCGGCATCCGGGCGTCGGGGTTCACGACCTGTTACCCGTCGCTGATCGACGGCCTGGCGGCGCTCGGGGAGGTGACGGGCGAGAAACGGTTCCTGCGAGAAGCGCGATTCATTGGCGAACTGTCCCTGCTCGATCGCGAGCTCAAGAAGCATCACAGCCACGGCCGGCTGACGGCCCATCGTGGCATGATCGACGTCGACCGGATCGCCGGCACCAAGACGTTCCTGTCCGCGCTGGCCGAGGGTCGGGGCAAGATCCTCGACGAGCAGATGATGCCAACCGGTGGGGTGGACGAGTACTTCGACCCGGCGTGCAACCGCGACGAAGGGTGCTCCGAGGCCGACTGGATTCGCGTGAACTTGCTGACTTGGCCGTCGACGGGCGAGAACGGCGCGATCGACGTGGCCGAGCACGTGCTCCGCAACCACCTGTACGCGGCGCAGTTCTCGAACGGCGGGTTCGGGCATCGGGTGTTTCGCAGACTCCGCGACGGCAGCGACGCGTTCAACTACGGCGGGATCGCCAACTCCGGGTCGGAGGCGTATTGGTGCTGCTCGATGCACGGGGCGCAGATCCTGGCAGAGATCCCCTGGTGGGGCGTCGTGGGGATCGGCAACCGGATCATGATCACGTGGCTGGCGGAGGTCCGGGCGACGATCGCCCCCGGCAAGGACCTCCCACCCCTCACTGTGACCACCACGCGGAGCGCCCCTGGGTCGTGGATGGTGTCGGTGAAGGCGTCGAAGCCGACGCAGGCGACGCTCGCGCTGCGCGTTCCGCGGTCCAATGGCGCGATCACCGTCGACGGCAAGCGCATCCGCGGTCGGGGCCCGTGGGCCGACTTCACCGGTGCCGGAGGCTGGGTGGACGTGACGCGCACCTGGTCGGCCAAATCGACGCTGAAGGTCGAACTGCCAATCGACATCCGGCTCGAGACGCCCTACGCCTCACAGCCCAAAGGCAGCCCAGTCGTCTGCGTGCTCTCGGGGCCAGATCTGTATTGCCTGCCGGACGTCTGGCTCGAGGATGAGTTGATCCCATCCGATGCTGTCCCGAGCATCGCGCTGTCCGCCCGAGTGCCCAACAAGGGGGCAATCCCCGTCCTGGTCGAGGGCAAGGACGGGCGCCGCCAATCGTTGAAGCTGGTGCCGATGGCGACCCGCCCGCCGGGGGCTGCGCGGTGGCTGTTCCGCGTGCGTCGCGTGGACGATGGGTCGTTCAAGAAACTCGCCGGAAAGGCGCGTCCCGCGGTGAAGCCGGGCACGCCGGTCGAACTGGAGCTGGGGTGCGACGGTCACTTCGAGGCGTACCTGAACGGCAAACTGGTCACGCGTCGCAGCGGCTGCGGTGAGTGCCCGCAGGTCGACGTCTACTCGAAGCAAGCGTCGAACGTGCTGGCGATCAAGGCATGGAGCAAGGCGAAGCGTCCCGCGATGATCGGCCTGATCCGCGCGGCGGGGCGGCAGCATGCCACGTCCGTGAAGGGTTGGTCCGCGACCCGCGTGGGGGACAAGATCCCCCAGGCCCTGTTGAGGAATTTCGAGAAGGGCTCGAGTGACGACGCGAAGGTCGTGGACGTAGGCCCATTCGGCATGCCGCCGTGGAACCACATTGCCGCGGAGTTCATGCATACCGGTGCGCGGTGGATCTGGGCCGAAGGCAAGCCCGATCCGTCCAAGACGGCATGGCTGTTTAGGTACCGATTCGACCTGCCCGGCAACGAGTGAGCCGGGCGTCGCGGTGGTTTGTTTCGCCTGAGGAGTACGACAGTGAAGTGCAGTTCGCAGATGTCATGTCTGTCAATGGCGGTGGCCGTCTGCGCGCTCGCCGCGCCGCTCGCGGCCGGCGGCCGCGACGATCCGCGGGTCGCGGCGTTGGCCAAGGAGGTGGCTCACAAGGGATGGATCGTCTACGGCGCGCGGAGCCCACAGGGCGACTGGGACCTGTTCCTGATGCGGCCCGACGGCTCGCGTGTTCGCAATATCACGAACACGCCGGGGTACGGCGAGGCCGGGGCGCGGTTCAGTCTGGACGGCAAGAAGCTGCTCTACCGTCGGCTGCCAAAGGACGCGAAGATCAACCACGACAAGTGGGGGTTCCAGGGCGAGCTTGTCATCGCCAACGCCGACGGTACGGATCCGGTCGCGTTGGGCGGCGAGGGCGAGTACCCCTGGGCGTCGTGGTCGCCGGACGGCAAGCAGATTTCGTGCCTGACCAAGAAGGGCATCTTGATCGTGGAGGTGGCGACCAAAAGGACCGTCCGCAAGATGAAACGGCATGGCACGTACCAGCAGCTCTTTTGGTCCCCGAACGGTCGGTGGTTCTGCGGCGTGACGAACTTCCTCGGCGAGAACTGGACGGTCGCCCGAATCAGCGTAGAGACAGGGCAGATCAGCGCGGTCAGCTCGTTTCGGAACTGCACGCCCGACTGGTTCGCCGACTCCAAGCGAATCATCTTCTCGAACCGGCCGAAGAACCAAGAGGGCTATGGGTGGACGCAGCTGTGGATGGCCAGCATCGACGGGAAGACCCGTGGCCTGATCTACGGTGAGGACGGCCGCCATGTCTACGGCGGGGTGCTGTCGCCGGACGACAAGTACGTCTTGTTCACCTCCGGTCTGAAGGACGGCTCGGGGGCCGACAAGGCGGGGGCGCCGATGGGACTGATGCGGCTGGGCGACGCCCCCGCCATCACCGGACAGAGCGAGGCCCTCCGCAAGGTCCATCCCAAGACGAAGGACGGTCCCGTGCTGTTCCTGCCCGTCGGTTGGGAACCGCACTGGACGTACGCTGATGTAGGAGCCGGGAAATGATGTGTCTTGATAGAATCGCCGCACGCGGGCGACGCCTGCCCGTTTGGGTCGCGGTGGCGCTGCTGGCGGTTTCGTGTGGTTCCTGCGGCAAGAAGGGAGACGACGGCGCGGACCCGAAGGTCACGACGTTGGGGACCATCGAAGTGACCGCGAAGCTCGTCGAGGTCATCCCCTACGACAGCAAGTGCACGTTCCCGCCGAACGACAACTACGACTACGTCTACATCTTCAAGTACCGCCCGCTCGAGACGCACCGCGGCCAGGTGTCCGGCGAGACGATCCTCGTGGGCCACTACAACCCACTCAAGCCGCGGGCCGAGGCCGCCGACGCCCGGGCGCCGGGAATCGGCGGGAACGTCACGACCTTCCGCGCCGGCGACGTGCACCGCATGGCCCTGGCCGTGCCGCTCGAGGAGCAGGTCATGGCCGGCATCATCAACAAGTACTTCGGCAAAGACACCAGCCCCCTCCATTGGGCCGTCTGGACGAACCGGGTGACCCAATAGACGTCGGTGGCCGCGATGGTCTTCACGTCCCACATCTTCGTCTTCTACTTCCTGCCGGTCGTGTTGCTTGTCTACTACGCCCTGCCGTTTCGGCGGAACCTGTTCCTCCTGTTGGCCAGCTATGCCTTCTATGCGTGGTGGGACCCGCGATTCGTCGTGCTGATGCTGTTTGCGTCGGTCGTCAACTACGCCTGCGGACGCGTGATCGCCGGGGATCCCGACCGCGGGCGCCGCGCCGCGGCGGCGCTGGCGATCTCGGCCGTCGCCAGCCTCGGGCTGCTGGGGTTCTTCAAGTATTGCATGTTCGTCGAGGGCAACCTGAACCGGTTGATTGTGCTGTTCGGCGCCGACGCGCTGCCGATGCTGAAGATCACGCTGCCGGTCGGCATTTCGTTCTACATCTTTCAGAGCCTCAGCTACCCCATCGACGTGTACCGCGGGGTCTCGCCCCCGGTCCGATCGCTATGGGACTTCGCGTGCTTCGTGTCGCTGTTCCCGCAACTGATCGCCGGCCCGATCGTGCGGTACAACACGATCGCCGATCAGCTCGTCGATCGGTCGCACACGCTGGACAAGTTCTCGTCGGGCGTGGCGCTGTTCATCCTGGGGTTCGCCAAGAAGATCCTGTTGGCCAACGGCGTGGGCAACGTGGCCGACGCGGCGTTCGCAGCCGACGCACCCTGCGCCGTCGACGCGTGGTTCGGCGTGACGGCGTATGCGTTCCAGATCTACTTCGACTTCTCCGGCTACTCCGACATGGCCATCGGCCTGGGCCGGATGCTGGGGTTCGAGTTCCCGCGGAACTTCGATTCGCCCTACGTCTCTGAGAGCATCACCGAGTTCTGGCGGCGGTGGCACATCTCGCTGTCGACGTTCCTGCGCGACTACCTGTACATCCCGCTCGGCGGCAACCGGAAGGGCCCGCGGCGGACCTATGTGAACCTGGCCATCGTCATGCTGCTGGGCGGGTTGTGGCACGGGGCGAACTGGACGTTCGTGCTGTGGGGGGGATACCACGGCGCGCTGCTCGCGTTCGAGCGCTGGTTGGGCAAGCGGAGCATCTACGCCTGGTGCCCCAGGCCGGTGCGGATCGCGATCACGTTCGTGCTGGTGCTGATCTCCTGGGTGCTATTCCGGTCGGAGACGCTCACCGATGCGGTGCGCTATCTGGCCGCGATGTTCGGAGCGAACGGGTTTGCGACGACGTCGGGCGGGTCGATGTTGCTGGCGGTCGAGCTGTATCCGCCGGGACGGCTGGCCGAGATGGCGCTCTGCGCGGTGCTGGCGTTCGGACCGTCGCAGGCGTTTGACTGGGTCAAGACGCTGAGCTGGGTGAAGGTCGTCTTGCTGTTGGCGTTGTTCTGCCTGGCGATCGCGACGATGTTCAGCCAGGCGTTCAACCCGTTCCTGTACTTCCAGTTCTAGGGGCTGGTCGGTGACGATCGAGGGACGTGGACATCAGGTACTGCTGGTCTCGGGCTTCGTGGCCGCGATCTTCACCGTACCGGTGACCCAGGCCGTGATCGAGCTGCGCGACGGCGAGATGCCGCAGGCCCTCGACCTGTTCCGCCACACGCCGACCGAGGCGAACCTGCGGATCTACGAAGACGATCTGGAATCACGATCGTGGTTCGCCAAGACGTTGCGGCCTTGGATGCAGTACGCGCGGTTCGTGACCCTGAGCGACGGCGGGGAGAAGGCCATCGTCGGCCGCGACGGGTGGTGGTTCTATCGGCCCGGCGTTCGGTACCTGATGGAACGGCCCGTGAGCGATCCGACGGGCAGGACCGGGCACGATCAGGCCCTCGAGGCGATCGTGGCGTTCCGCGATCGGCTCGCCGGCCGCGGGATCAAGCTGCTCGTCGTGCCCGTACCCGGCAAGGCAAGTATCTACCCGGACAAGCTGACGGCGCGGGCAAGCCAGGCGGACCCGTCGGTCCGCGCGCACACGCGACGGATGATCGACGACCTGAGCGCCGCCGGCGTCGAGGTGGTCGACCTGTTTGACGCGTTGGCCAGCATCCGCCAGATCATTGGGGAACACGACTGTGCGCCGCGGCCACAGGCCTACATGATCCGCGACACGCACTGGACGCCCGGGGGCGTTGCGCGCGCTGCGTGGGCGGCGGCGCGACGGATACGCAAGCTCGGTTGGGCGCCCACGGGATCAACGGCGTACGCGACCAAGGGCACGCTGGTAAGACGCCAGGGCGACGTCGTACGGATGCTGAGGAGCCCACAGATCGAACGGCTGTTCCCGCCTGCAGAGATGCACTGCGAGCAGATCGTCCGCAAGGACACCGGCGAGCGGTACCAGGACGACCCGAACGCGCCGATCCTCGTGTTGGGCGACAGCTTCCTGCGGATCTACGAGCGGGATGAGCCGGGATCGGCGGGTTTCATTTCGCATTTGGCCTGGACGCTGCGTCAGCCGGTCGCGTCGATCGTCAATGATGGCGGCGCTTCGACACTGGTCCGACAGGAGCTGGCCCGCAAGCCTGAGCTGCTGGCTGGCAAGAAGCTCGTCGTCTGGGAGTTCGTCGAGCGCGACATCCGGTTCGGCATGGAGGGGTGGCAAGACGTTCCCCTACCCCCGCCGATCTCGACGCTCCCGACCAACACCACGACCGCCCCTGTTCCGTAGTCTGGGTTCCCCAACGATCAGGATTCAGGCGTGGTTCTCCGGCGGGTCGATCGCGTCGTTTGGCGCATCAGCAAGACCGCTCCCAGGCCCAGCGTTCCGCCGACGATGAGCCCGCCGACGAGGCCGACCTCGACCCGCCCGTGCAGGACGAACACGCGCATCGCCGCGACGATGGGCACGGGGAGCCAATGACCCGCGCGGATCCACAGGGGCAGCCGGCCGTCCGCTGATTGGATGATGGCCACCAGGAGCACCATCGTCATGTGGCCCGAGACGTGTCCTGCGATCAGGCGATCCTGCCAGATTACCGTCGCCGCGACGATGCCCAGCGCAGCGAGGACCGCAAACGGACGGACCCACCGCCTGGCAGATCGCCCGCCGTCGATGCCCTCAGCCAGAAGCTGGGCGAGGAAGCCGAAGACCGACAGCGCAGCGGGCGCGTCGTAGAGTACGTCCCACGCGTCCTGCCAGTCCCGCGCGAGGACACAGTAGGCGGCAGCGCCGATGACCGTGCCAGCCAGGCGCAACATCATCGAGCCGAGGGTGGCTTGTGATGGGCGTTGGACGTTCGGAGGTCTGTTTGTCATCGGCACGGATTCGCTTGTCAGAAGTCGTCACACCCGTCGTCGCGGGTGCTTCATGTTATCAGCGCATCCAGTAGAATGGCGAAACGCCGTCCCCGAGGCAACGGAGACACCCAGCCCAATGCAGACCTATCGCACCGACGACTGCGAACGCTACCGGATGGCCTACCAGGACCCGCATCGCGCCCTCGAGCCGTTGGCCGACGAGATCGCCGTCGTGGCTGGGGCGCTTGACGCCCTGCGAGAGGGGGGCGTGCTGCCGCACACCGACTACGACCACGCCAAGATGCTCGCGCACCGTCGGGCCGTCGCCGAGCGGTTCGAGATCCCGTGGACGGCGATCACGCCGCGGATGCAGCGGCTGCTCTACGCTGTCAACGCGATCGTGCAGCCGACGAACATGATCGCCGCCGGCGTGTTCTGTGGGAACACGTTCATCTCGAACGCGGGCGCAGCCGTCGGGCCGGGCGCGTGCTATACGGCCCGCGACCTGGTCGGCGTGGAGATCGATCTGGAGAGCGCCGCCCTGGCCGAGCGGAACCTCCGGCAAATCGATTCAACAGGCGTAGCCCGCATCGTCGCCGATGACGCGGTGGACGTGGTGCAGCGCTACAGCGACCCGATCCACCTGATGTACCTGGACGCCGACGGCACGGGCGATCAGGGCAAGGGCGTCTACCTGGACATCCTGCAGGCCGGCTACGAACGGATGCCCGCCGGCGCGGTCGTCCTGGCCCACAACAGCGTCAACTCGGCCGAGCGGTTGGCGTCTTACCTGGCCTTCGTCCGCGACCCCGCCCACTTCAAGGCCAGCGTCAACGTCGTCTTCGACATCGAGGGCCTGGAGGTCTCGGCGGTCTAAAAAACGGGACAGGTTCGTTTTTTTTAAGCAGGGCAGCAGATGAGACAGGTCCGCCTACATCCCCACCAAGAAAACGAACCTGTCCCGTTTTTCCGGCTCCCGTTTTTCCGGCTGGCGGATCCTAGAGGAAGGGAGTCTGGCCAATGAAGGCGCTCATCCTGGACGGGTCTCTTCCCGGAGACGATGCGACGGAGGTGGCCGGCGAGGTGCTGACCCAGGAACTGGAGGGCGCGGGGTGGCAAGTCGATAGGATCGTCCTTCGCGACGTCGAGATGGCCGGCTGCCGAGGCTGCTTCGGATGCTGGGATCGCACGCCAGGCCTCTGTGTGATCGACGACGACGGCCGGCAGGTGCCAGCAAGAGCCATCCAAAGCGACCTGCTGGTCTACCTGACGCCGGTCACGTTTGGCGGGTACTCCTCTCAGCTCAAGAAGGGGCTGGACCGGATTATCTGCATCGTGCACCCCTTCTTCATGAAGGTCGAGGGGGAATTCCATCACCAGCCACGGTACGACCGCTATCCACGCCTGCTTGGCGTGGGCGTGCTGCCCGGTCCGGATCACGACAGCGAAGAGATCTTCGAGACGCTCGTCAAAAGAAACGCCATCAACCTCCTGAGTCCTGCCCGCGCTGCCGGCGTGGTCTATCGCGATCAGTCGACCGACGCGGTCCGGCAGCGGATCGCCGCGTTGCTGGCCGAAGTGGAGGTGTCGCCATGAGCGCGCCCAAACGGGCCCTTCTCCTGAACGGAAGTCCACGAGGCCGCAGGAGCGGGTCCGAATCGCTCGGCAGCTATCTCCTCGCCCGGCTCGTTGAACGGGGCGTGGATGCAGAGCGGTTTAGGATCGGCGCGAACCTGCCCTCAGAGCAGACACTGTCAGAGATGCTCTCGGCCGTCGAGCGCGCCGATCTCGTGATCCTGGCTGCCCCGTTGTACGTAGACAGCCAGCCGGCACCGGTGGTTCGAGCGATGGAGTACCTGGCCGAACACCGGCGCGGTTCGAGCCGCCAGAACGCGCCGCAGTTGGTGGTGATCGTCAACTGCGGCCTCCCCGAGACGTTCAACAACGACGTGGCACTTAGGATCTACCGCAAGTTCGCCTCCGAGGCGGGTCTGCGGTGGTCAGGCGGGATGGCGTTGGGGATGGGCGAGGCCCTGGCCCAGCAACCGCTGCGTCGGGTCGGTCGCTTGGCCCGGAAGGTCTGTCGGGCACTCGATCGGGCTGCCGCCGAGTTGGCCAAAGGCAACGACATCCCCGACGAGGCCGTCGCCCTGATGGCCAAGTCCCTCATGCCACACTGGCTATACACATGGATCGCCCACCGCAGTTGGACCCGGCAGGCCAAGAAGCACGGGGCGACCACCCCGCTGGACGCCCGCCCGCTCGAGCAATGACGTCTGCGAGGCAAGACGGCGCAGGTTCGTTCTCGGGCACGACAGAAAGGGCAGAAGACGAACCTGTCCGGCTTGCGCCCTTTGCTCTGGGACCGTGCGCGCCCTGGGCGCTCAGCGTCGGCGGCGCGCGATGGTCAGCGCGATGCCGGCCGCTAGGAGGGCGGCGGTGGTAGGCTCTGGGATGCCGTGGGCGCCGTCAGGCCAGAACGTCAAGAAGACCTGGCCGGTGAAGTCCTGCGAGAAGCCGCTGATGTTGAGGGGGTTGCCGGCCAGATCGGTCACGCCGAACTGAAACGAACTGATCGATCCCTGCGGCCCGCCGAACGGCCACAGGCTGTGTTCGACCATCAGCCCGCCGGTCCCGGTCAGCAGCCCGGAGCCCTCAACAAAGCCGGTGTCGGCGATCTCCTGCAGCAGCAACGCGTCAAGGTCGCCTTCCACCAGCGCGACGTCCCCGATCGATGGCAGGTTGACGTATCCGAGGTGCCAGTCCGGGTCCCCCACGCCCTCGCCGTCGAACCGTCCGCGGGCCTGGTCCGGCAGCATCGGCGCCTGACCGGATTCGTCGCTGTACAGATTCCCTTGGATCGACGCCGAAGCGTTCGAGACGGGGATCGTCGTGTCGACGCCGTTCTCCCAGTGGATGGTAACGATCGGCCCCGGGTCGGCAGGGCCGATGGACAGGACGCCCAGACCGTCCGCACCGCCGCCGACCGTGAAGGTCCCCACCAACCCGGACACCTCGATCGCCATCACGTTGGCGTTCTGCCAGCCCGGGATGAGGTTCGGGTCCACCTGGCCTGATGCGCGCCCCGCCAGCACGCCGATCAGCACAACTGCGATCGAACCCGACCACCAGCCGACCGCCTTCGTCCGATCGACACAAGACGACATACGGGAGGGCAACCGACGATGTCCCCGTCTGCGGACCCACCCCGCCGTGACGCCCCCGGCGAGCAGCCAGAAGGTCACCGGTTCGGGCACCCCGATGATCGTGATCGATCCGCCACCACCCGTATACAGGTTCTCGGAGAAGCTCATCACGTCGGACGGCGAAGCGACCCACCATTGCACGACCATCTTGGCCTCAGGGGGATAGTACGGTGCCAGCGACCCGCCAGTGACCGAAAGCCCGATCAATCCCGACTCGCCCCCGCCATTGACGCTGACGAGCTGCCCGGGGGTCGTATACTTCTCGATCATGGTGAAGTCGTAGTTGCCGAACTGCGACGGGAGGATCTCGCCGCTGAGCAGGACGGCCTCAGCGTTGGCCAGATCGATCAGCTCGAAGGAGACCGGTTCGGCGCCCGCCGCCCCGAACTCGCCCATCGTCAGGCCCAGGGGAAATCCCAGGCTGACGTCCTGTACCAGTGGAACCGTCCACCGAAGGCCCAACGAGTACGGCCCGTCGTAGTGCGGATTGGCGGTGCCCACGTACGCCGCGTCGGGCGCGCCATCGACGTCCATCAACGCCCCTGCCAGCCCCACCGACTTGTCAAAGACGCACTGACCTTGAGCGATGTTGAAGACGATGGAATCCCCCGGGGCGAGGAGCCCGCCGTTGGGGTCCACGGCGTCAGCGAACGCCACCGTTGAAGAAACTGCGAGCGCGCAAACCCAGAGCAGTGCTCGCCCTCCCACTCCCTGGATGCTCATCCTGAAAGACTCCTCTCCCCGAAGCCACGCGGGGCTTCCACCTCCAGTTAAACCCAAGCAGCTACGGATATGATAAGATAGAGTGTAGCCTGTCCGTTAACCTGCGTCAACAAGAAGTCCGAGAATCTCGCGCATTCCAGCCAAAAAACGGGACAGGTTCGTTTATTGACAGGAGCCGGGTGCTGCCTATCATGCCCCTATGCCTCGTTCGGCACGGGTGGCGCCTGGTGGGGTGGCGTTCCACGTCTTAAACCGCGGCGTGGGCGGGATGCGTCTGTTCGACAACGACGCGGACTACCTGGCCTTTGAGCGGGTCCTGGAAGAGACGCTTGGTCTTCGCCCGATGCGGCTCTGTGCCTATTGCGTGATGCCGAATCACTGGCACCTTGTGCTCTGGCCTCGCGAGGACGGGGACTTGGCCAACTTCATGCAGCGACTCACGATCACGCACGCTCGTCGATGGCAGGAGCATCGGCGGCTGGTGGGAACGGGCCACATCTACCAGGGCCGTTACAAGTCCTTCCCCGTCCAGAGCGACGGACACTTCCTGACGGTCTGTCGATACGTGGAGCAGAACGCCCTTCGGGCGAATCTCGTGGATCGGGCCGAGGACTGGCGATGGTCAAGCCTCTGGCGCCGGCGACAGCGAGCAACAGACGCTCGGGCAATCCTGAACGAGTGGCCCATCCCTCGGCCCGGGGATTGGCTGGCTGAGGTCAACCATCGCGCGGCGGAGTCCGAGCTGACGAAGCTGCGCTACTGCGCGGTGCGAGGCCGTCCCTTCGGGAACGAGGCCTGGGTACTGCAAACCGCCAAACGTCTCGGTCTGAACTCGACGCTCCGGCCGCGGGGCCGACCGAGGAAGGCACATACCCCTAGCCGGGACCAATAAACGAACCTGTCCCGTTTCTTCAGATCTCGTCGATCCAGCGGGCGAGGTCCTTGGCGTAGTAGGTGAGGATCAGGTCGGCGCCGGCGCGTTTGATGGCGGCGGTGGTCTCGATGGCGCAGGTCTTGCGGTCGATCCAGCCGTTGGCGGCGGCGGCCTCCAGCATGGCGTACTCGCCGCTGACGTGATAGGCCGCCGTCGGCAGGCCGAACCGCTGCTTGACCCGCCACAGGATGTCGAGGTAGTTGACGGCCGGCTTGACCATGACGATGTCGGCGCCTTCCGCGATGTCGAGCTCCACCTCCCGCAACGCCTCGTCGGCGTTGAAGGGGTCCATCTGATACGTCCGACGATCGCCGAACTGGGGCGGGCTTTCGGCCGCTTCGCGGAACGGACCATAGTACCCGCTGGCGTACTTGGCGGCGTAGGCCATGATCGGCACGTTCGGCAGATCGGCCTTGTCGAGCTCGGCGCGGACCGCGGCGATCCGCCCGTCCATCATGTCACTCGGCGCGACGACGTCCGCGCCGGCCTGGGCGTGGCTGACCGCCTGGCGGGCCAGCAGGGCCAGTGTCGCGTCGTTGTCGATGTCCCTGGCGCCGTCACGTCGCTCCACGACCACCCCGCAGTGGCCGTGATCCGTGTACTCGCACAAACAGACGTCGGTGATGACGACCAGGCGCTCGCAGCGGTCCTTGATCGCGCGGATGGCCTGTTGGACGATGCCCCGATCGTCCCAGGAGCTCCGGCCGATGGCGTCTTTGGTCTCGGGGATGCCGAACAGGAGGACGGCCGGGATGCCCAGCGCTTCGATCTCGACGCATGCCTCGACCGCCACGTCCACGGACATCTGGTCATGGCCGGGCATCGATGCGATCGCCTTGCGGACTCCCTTGCCCGGCCTGACGAAGATCGGCAGGACCAGGTCGTCCTTGGACAGCTGCGTCTGGCGAACCATTCGCCTCAACTCGGGCGTGGCCCGTAAGCGTCGCATCCGATGGATCGGAAACGCCATGCGCCTCACTCCGGAATCACGGCAGGCTGTCCGACGCCGCGATCGGCCCGTCCGACGGGGCCGACCGGGCCCATCACCTCAAGGCTTTCCCCACCAGCGTCACCAGGATCATGACCACGCCGATCGCGATGACGATCGGCCAGAACCACTTGCTGTGCAGGATCTCATTCCTCGGCCGATCGATGATCCACTGCCCGCAATGCGGACACTTGACCGTATCCTCGTGGATGGACTCACCGCAGCTCGGGCAGGGGACCGTCTCGGACGCCTCGTCGTCCTTCAGGTCCTCCTCGAGCGGCATGTCCTTCTCGTCCGGGTCCTCGGCGGTTCCGTTGCCGTGGTCCATGGTGTCACCTGCCCGGCCAGCGGGGCGCGCTGGCCTACTTGACGATCTCGAGGATCTGCTTGAAACGATCCGTGCCAGCCTGTCGGGTCAGCTCGAAGATCGCACTCTCTGCGGTCGTCACGAAGGCTCCCGCCTGACGCATCCGGTGCAGGGCCATCTCGCGATCGACGGGTCGTCTCGATCCGACCGCGTCGGCGCAAACCCACACCGGGTAGTCGACGCGCAACAGGTCCAACACGGTTTGCTGGACACACACGTGCGACTCGATCCCGATGACGATGATCTGGTTGCGGCCCGCTCCTTGGAGGGCCTCGCGGATCTCCGGCGTGTAGCCGCTGAACAAGACCTTGTCGATCGGCGTGACGCCGACCGGCTCGAGCAGCTCCCAGATCGGCGGAACGGTCGGGCCAAGCCCCTTTCGATACTGTTCGGTCAACAAGATGGGCATGTCGAAGACGCCCGCCGCCCGGATCATCAGCCGGCAGCCCTCGACGACGGCGTCCGCCTGATCGATGGCCGGCAGCAGCTTGGCTTGGAGGTCAATCACGAACAGCAGACAGTCGTCGGCGTTCAGCTTGTTGGGGTGTTCGATCAAGGGCGGATTCCTCGCGCGATCCGAGAATGGCGCCCCAGGCGATGGTGTTCAGTCAGCCGGTTTCCGGCGGTCTGCCCGGGGCTTCTCGACCAGTCTAGCGTGACTCGCCATCGGCTTCAATCTGGGACGGCTCGGCTTGCGGCGGCGCATCGCGTTTCGGCGAGCGAGGGGCGAACCCGTCTCGGACCTGCTCACACAGCGCCTCGGAATCGGGCAGCGCGCTGGCCCACAAGAACAGGCCGGGCAGTTTCTCGGAACGGAACAGGAAATGGGAAACCAGCCAAACGTGCTCCGCCCGCTGTTGCACGTCGTCGCCGAGCGCACTGGGCGAAGGCTGGCCAAAAGCTTCCCGCCACGCGTTGACGTGGTCGTCGAGTTTTTTCAGCTCGACCGTTTCGCCGCGGTCGATCCAGCCGCCGCGGACGTAGAACGGTTTGACGCGGGTCCGTCCGGGCCCGCGCTGGACGATTAACCAGTCGAACCGGTCGGCAACGGTGACGAAGCGACGAGATCCCGCTCGGGCGTCTCGGGCCTGCTCGATGCGACGCTTCGCGGCGGCGGCCAGCTCGAATTCCTGCGCGCGAGCCGCCCGCTTCATCTCCCGCTCGGCCTGAGCGATGTACGCCTCGGGACCGGTCCGCACGAAGTCGACCGCGCTGGAAACCAGATCACGGTAGCGCTCCAGCGGGGCTGAGCCGTCGCAGGGCGCGGGGCACTTGCCCATGTCGTAGTACGCACAGCGCCGCCCGTGCGGCGCCTGCTCGAGCACTTCGGGGCTTCGGCAGAGGTCGAACAGCTCGGTGATCAGTTCGATGTAGCGGGTGCAGTTCGCCCGGCTCGTGAACGGGCCGATGTACGTCGCATGGCTGGCGAAGACCTTTTGCGTCGGGGTCAGGCGGGGGATCCTCGCCGCAGGATCCACCCGAACGAACCAGACCGCCTTGAATGCCAGCCGATCGGCGTAGTCGTCGGGGTAGAGCTGCCTGGCGATCCGATGGTAGTCGTAGGCGGTTTCGAACTGCGAGTACGTCGGCCACCACCAGATGCGCCGCGTGATGACCCGCACGTCCGCGCGAGCACGACGCTTCTCTTCCTCAGGCGGATTACTCAGACGGAACGAAACGGTCCGCCGCAGGCTCTCGCACCCGCCGAGTTGGATCGGCCGGCCCCGCTCGTCGGCGAGCAGCCACACGCCACCGTGGGCCGGCAACTGCTTGACGTCGAACGGCTCCGGCGGCGGCGGGACGTCCACACCATCCGCGAACAGACTGTCCCAATCCATGCCACCAGACTATAGGATCGCTTCGACCGGTCAACCGCGCAGTTAGAACCCCCAGTTGGGGCTGTACCGACCGTCCATGATCAGCTCGCCGAGCCGATGGAAACGCAAGTGGCCGGTCCTGGGAATACCCTCGTCGCGGCGGGCGCGGAGCTCGTCTGTGTGCCCGAACCTGGACACGACTGACCATCGATCGGCCCGCACGGCGGGCGCGTTGGCGTCCCAGAACGTGATGCCGTCCGCGCCTTGCTCATACAGCAGCGTTCCCTGTCGGACCAGAACCTTGAGGTCGCGGATCTGCCATCCGACGAACGTCGGCCGGACGGGCACGCCCTTGGGTTTGCAGACCTCATTGAAGAACTCCATGTCGTACGCCCGCGCCCGCGTCCCTCCCGCATGGATGTACGGGAACACCATGTCGAGCAGCCCGTCGTTCACCCATCGTCGCACGTCGATGCCGTACCGCACGTTGTCCGACGCGTCCGCCAAGACGAACGCGCTGAGCGCCAGCCGCTTGCCGTCGGCCCGGCGCGACTGTTCAGCGTCGAGCATCGCCCGAATCTCACCCATCAGCGCGGTCAGGACCTCGCATCGCAATTGTCCGATGCGCTCGTCCGATTCGTCCAGCTCGCGAGCGTCGAGCTTGAACCGCTCCCGGAACCGATCGAGGAACGGCCGCTCATACAAGACCAGAGGCACGCCGCGGGCGTAGATGACGTGGGCGCCGTCGGCGCCGAGCCGGACGGCCTCGTTAAGGACGGTCACCAGATGTCGGCGCACCTCGGGGACGGCCAGACTCATTCTGGCCACGGGCGTGCCGTCGCGATCCACGCACCGCCATTCGGGATGCGACTGATAGAACCGGGACCGAAAGAAGTCCGCCAGCGGCTCGCTATGGACCCAAGCGGCCGGGCGGACGGCGACGTGGACCTTCATCCCCACGTCGTGCGCACCGTCGATCAGCACCTTCGTCGGGTTGATACGCTGGCGCGCCAGCTCGCGGAGGGCGGCGGCATAGTGACCGTCGCCCGCCCGGGCGAAGTCGTCCAAATCCTGGCCCATCATTTGCCCAGGGTCGCTGGGGTAGTTGACCTGATCCGCGCCGCCCATCTGCAGGATCAGCGTGTCGAAGTCGGTGTGCCGGTAGACCTCGACCTCGGCCAGCAGCGCCTCAGCCGTCGTCGGTCGACGGTCGTAGATGAAGCTGAATCCATCCAGCGAGGCCGTCAGCCTGCGATGCGGTCGGTGCTTTCGCTCGACGCGGACGGCGGCGATCTCCTTCGGCGTCAGCGGGATCAGCTTGACGTATGCCACACCACATCCGGTGGTCCTGCCCGAGGCTTGCTGCGCGATCTGCAGCACGTCGTCCTTGAGATTGGCCACCTTGAAGAACACGTCCTCGATATGGCCAGTAGTCCGGACCCGCGCGACGGGCGCCGGGTCGCGACCCAGCTTGACCCACACCTTGCATCCCAGTCCCGCAGGATCGGTCAGCCCCAGGAAGATCGCATGCCAACCGCGGACGCCCAACCCCAGCGTCACGGGCGGCGCGTTGGTCTCGGCGGACGCCCAGATCAGCTTGCCGGTGATCCCGCCCGCCTCGTAGTCGATCAGCTTCCAGTGACCGCGCCTGGCCCGGGCCGTCAGCGCCCAAGTGGGTCGGATCTGCCCCATGTCGCTGAGCATTACCCCCTCGGCGTGCCGCGTCCACGCCAGCGCAACCGCGCCGCCCCGCGGTTTGCTCAGACGCAGGTCCACGTCGTCGAAGTCCAACGTGCCGTCCGAGAAGCGGGCCGCGACGGTCATCCGGATCGCATCGATGGGCCACTGTGTCTGCGGGACCAGCTGGACTGCGACCCGCCGCCAATCGTAAGTACCCACGGGCAGATCGACCCACGCATGCGTCGTGTCCGAATACGGCCGGTCCTTGTAGAGGATATGGAAGTAGAATCGCGCGTAGTCGTCCTTGGCCTTGTCGATCTTCACCCCGCGCCCGCGAAACCAGCCACTGGCGGTGTAGATGCGCGTCGCGGGCGAGGCGACGGCTTGCCGCAACGCCCCGGCCGATCCGTCGCCGACCACGCGTCCGGCACGGCGCCCGTTGTGCGGGGACTCCTCGGTCACCCACTGGGCGGCCCGGCCCTCGGCGACGACCCAGCCTATCGGGGTCTTGTCCTTGCCGACGTCCTCAAGGCCGGGATTGACCAGCTTGACCGCGTCCGACGCACCTGCGTTGGCGCCCGCCAAGACGCAGGCGAGCAGAACCGTTCGCATCGCGTGCCCGTGCACAGACGATCTCCTTTAGGGAAACGACACTGTCAGATCGTGATCCGGCCCGGCCAGCCTACGGTGATCTCATGCCTGATCGGTACCGGATGGTTCATCTTGCGCGGGAGACGGCGGCGGTTCGTTCCCGCTTTCCTCTTCGGGGAGGCTGAGTCCGCGGAGGCCGTTGACCTGATCCACGAGCCGCTTCATGCTGGCCTGCGTCGGGAAGGTAGCGATCATCAAGCATACCGGGAGGATGAACAGGAACATGTCCACGTTCCTGTGCTCCGCCTTGAGCATGACCAACCCGATGAACACGGCGACGGCGAGCACGAAGGCGGCCAGGGTCGCGGCCTTGACGAAGTCCTCGGCCACGTGCTCGAGCGTGGCGGCGACGTCCCCCAGGGCTTCAGCCCGACTACGCGTCAGCCGGCGAATGATCAGGCGCAACCCAATCACCCCAACCACGATCACGAGCAGCTCGGCGAGACGCAGTTGATTGCACAGGTCTTGCGGGATCGCACCGTCCAGTTCGATCCCGGCCCGTCTGGACATGATCAGGAACGCGATGAGCAACAGTCCCACGAATACGTAAGTGCTGCGCGCCCGAGAAAGGGCGATGACTGCCCGTCGAGAGGGCGATTGGCTCATTGCGGCTTCCCCCGTCGATTCAGATTGATCATCAACTCGACCTCGCCGACATCCCGACCCAGCTGGCGCGCGATCTCGACGGGCGTCTTGCCTTCGTTGGTCAGATCGAGGACCTGCCTCTGGAGCGAATCCCGTTCCCCGGTGGGCTCGGGCGGTTCGAGCGCGGTTGCGTCGGTGGGACCGTCAGGTGCCCCTTCTTGGGGCACAGGCGGCGGCGCCTCGCGCTCCGGTTCCGCTTTGCCCACTCCCAGGCGTTTCAGCGCTTCCAGTCGAGCGTCGGCGTCGGCGATGGCCCTCTCGAGCTTGGCGAACTTCGTGTCGACCTGCGCGTTGATCTCGCGGGCCAGCTTCTCCAACTGCATCATCAGCTCCGCCATGTCGTCCCGCATTTCGTCCTGCTCACGAAGCTTGGCGAGCTGTTCTCGGGCGTAGGCACGGGGCGAGCTCCCCCGATCGACGGACCGTCGCCGCAGGCTGATCATGACCATCGCGACAACGAGGATCACGCCCACGAGTAGGAACAGATCCGAGCTCTCCATCTGGCCAACAGCCAGCGTCATCATCCGGATCGATCCGATTCAACGCGTCCTGCCGACGTCCCCCATGCTCGCTGGGCGGCGGCCATCACCTCGCGGAGCGGCGCGTCGCTGTCCAACGCTGCGGCCCGACAGTCGTCGTACTCCGGCGAGGCCGTGACCATCGTCCCGTCCCGCAAGCCCACCTTGACCCGGATTGGGCCGAATTCCGTCTGCACCGTGACGTGTCTCCGCTCGAGCTTGCGTCGTTCCGCCCGGTGGCGACGGACGCCGAACGTCGGGGTCTCGGCGAACAAGAGCGATTCCATTTCCTCAACCGCCGCAGGCTGACACAAGACGGTCATCTTTATGGCGGGACGGTTCTTCTTCATCACGATCGACGTGCAGTAGACGTCCAGTGCCCCGGCCGACAGCAGCCGCTCGCACGCGTGGCCGACCGTTTCGGGCGTGGCGTCGTCGATGTTGGCCTCCAAGACGATCACCTCGTCCTGCTCGGCGGTTGCGTCCACCGCACGTCCCAGCATGACGCGCAGGAGGTTGGGGCGGGTCTGTCCATCACGTCGCCCCGCCCCGCATCCGATCGTCTCCAAGGTCATCGACGGCATGGGCCCGAACGCCTGGGTGATCGTGGTCAGGATGGCCGCACCGGTCGGGGTCGTCAGCTCGAACGTCTCGGGCGATTCGGCGATGGGCACGTTCTCGAGCAGGATGGCCGTCGCCGGCGCGGGCACGGGCATCTCGCCGTGGTCGCACCGGATCACGCCGCTGCCGACGGGGATCGGCGAGCAGACCACCCGTTCGACCCCCAGCGCGTCCAGACCGATGGCGGCGCCGACCACGTCGACGATGGCATCTATGGCGCCGACCTCGTGAAAATGGACCTTTTCGATTGTCGTCCCGTGCGCCCGGGCCTCGGCCTCGGCCAGCCGCTCGAAGATCCGCAGCGCCCTGGTCTTGACCGCGTCGATCAGATCGGACGCTTCGATGATCGACCGGATGTGGGCCAGGTGGCGATGCGGTTGATCCATCTCGGGGTCGACCTGGACGCGGAACTGCGTGGCCGCAAACCCCTGCTTGTTGGCCTTGTCGGCAGCAATCTCGAATCCGTCCAGCTTCAGCGCGGCCAACGACGCACGCAACCGATCGATCGGCAGGCCAGCATCGATCAGTGCGCCGAGGATCATGTCCCCGCTGGCGCCGTTGAAGCAGTCGAAATAGGCAACGCGCATCGGCAATCCACTCTCGGGCCAGACGTCGATCCTTCAGTGTATGCCATCCGCTGCTGTCTGAACAGACCCCGGCGTCTGGCCAGCCCTTACGGGGTGGGCTATGCTTGCCGACCGTCACCGTGCAGACGCGTGGTGCCGCCGACGCCGATCAGGGAGGGCGGATCGATGTTCTACGTCGAGAAGCTGCTGGACCCGAAGGTCTACGAACGCATCATGACGTCGGCCAACCACGCCGAACCCGATCGCGTGCCGATCTGGGACTACTTGGATAACCGCGCCACCGTCGACCACTTCGCGCCGGGCGAGACCGACCTGCTGAAGGCAAACGTCAAGGTCTATCACGGCCTGGAGATCGACCTGTGCCGCGGCTATGGCGGGAGCTACTCTGAGGCCGACGACGGCACGACGACCGAGCACACGAAGATCAGCGGACGGACCAGCTGGCTGATCGACTACCCCATCAAGACGCTGGACGACCTGGCCCGCCATCCCTTGCCCGAGGTGGACAAGGGCAAGATGCGGGACGAATGGCGGGCCCACCTCCGCAACGTCATTGAAGCCTTCGCCCCCACGACCATGTTCGTGCCGGGCGCGGGATGCGGGTTCCACGCTGTTTACGGTCTGATGGGCCTGGAGCTGTTCAGCTACGCGATGTTCGATCGGCCCGACGACGTGCAGCGTCTTCTGGACGGATACAGCCGACAGGCCGTCGCGGCGGCGGAGTTGGCCGCCGAGGAACGACTGGCCCCCCTGTTCTTCATCGGTGACGACATCGCCTACAAGGACAAGCTGATGTTCTCGCCCGACTACCTGAGGCGAACCTGCGTGCAGATGATCGCGGACATGTGCGAGCCGCTCCGCCGTTCGGGCACCAAGGTGATCTTCCACAGCGACGGCAATCTGGATGATATCCTCGACGACTTGGTCGAGGCCGGCATCGCGGGCATCAACCCGATCGAACCGCTGGCAGGCATGGACATCGGCCGACTGAAACGACGCTACGGCAAACGCCTGATCCTGGTGGGCAACGTCGATTGCTCGGTCGTCCTGCCGCTGGGCAGCCGGCAGGACGTCATCGAGGCTACGCGTGCATGCCTCCGCGCCGGGGCGCCCGGCGGGGGGCACTTCATCGGTTCGTCTAGCGAAATCACCCCCGCCACGCCGCTCGAGAACGTGCTGGCGTTCTACGAGACCTGCCGCAACGACGGACGGTATCCGATCCGGTGCTGAAGCGCTGTCGTGCAGAGGGTTGCGTCTGATAGGCCCAGCCCATACAAGATGATCCCGGCTGCACCGACCCGCCGGAAGGAGAGCACGTGAGCGACCCATCATCGCCCGACACGGCCAACGGCATCGTCCCGCTGACGCCCGCGCATCGCTGGTGGCGGTGGAAGATCCTGATCTCGACGTATCTGTGCTACGTGGGGTACTACTTCTGTCGCAAGGCGTACGGGGTCCTCAAGGCGCCCATCGGCAAGGAGCTCGACTGGGGCCCGGAGGACCTGGCGCACATCTGGACGGCCTTCCTGGCCGCCTACATGATCGGGCAGTTCATCAACGGTGCTCTCGGCCGACGGACGGGGTCCCGTGTCCTGTTGCTGTGCGGGATGGCGATCACGCTCGGCTGCAACATCATCTTCGGGTTCGCCCATTCCTACCCGGCGTTCCTCGGGTTCATGATCGTCAACGGGTTGGCCCAATCCAGCGGCTGGCCTGGGGTCGTGGGCGCGGTGGCGCCCTGGCTACGGCCGCATGAACGCGGCACGATCATGGGGTTCTGGTCGACCTGCTACGTCCTGGGCAACCTCGGGTGCAAAGGTCTGGTCGGGATGATTCTCCGAATCCTCGCCGGCGGTGCGCTGGGCTACGCCGCGTGGCGGACGTCCTTCTGGGCCTGCGCGATGGTCATGCTCGGGATTTGGGCCCTGTTCCTGCTGTGGCAGCGGAATCGTCCGGAGGACGTCGGCCTGTCGCCCCTCGTCGGCGACGAAAGCGAGCTCAACAACAATGCGGCCGGCAAGACCGGCGACGACAAGGCCAGTTGGGGAACCTTCTTCAGCGTCTTGTTCACGCCCACCGTCTTGATGATGGGCTTCATCTACTTCTTCTTGAAGTTCCTCCGCTACGCCCTCGACTCCTGGACGGCCTACTTCCTGACCGAGACGATGGCGGTGGCGCCGTCGGCAGCGTCGTTCTACTCGTTGGTGTTCGACATCGCGGGCATTATCCCGATGATCCTGACCGGGCTGATGCTCGATCGGTTGTTCCGGGGCAACTGGCGGTCCCTGTGTCTGATCATGTGCCTGGGCGTGACGGGGGCGTTCGTGCTGGCCGTGGCGTTCGGGGGGCTGGGTCCGCACTACCTGATCGGCGCGTACGGTCTGGTGGGGCTGATGATCTACGGCCCGGACAGCCTCATCGTCGGGACGGCCGTCATCGGCGTCGGCGGCAAGCGCGAGACCATCACCGCGGTCGGTATCATCAACGGGCTGGGCAGCATCGGCCCGATCTTCCAAGAGGAGATCATCGGGTACCTGTTCGAGCGGTATCGGGACCTGACGCAGATCAACATCCTCTTTGCGGGCATCAGCGCGTTCGCGACGTTCCTGCTCTTCCTGCTGTACCTCCGCGGACGCCGCCGCGCGAAGACCAGCAGCGCACACTGACCCCCCGGGATACCGTTTAGCGGGGCCGCGTGTGGCCCCTCCCCGCCGCACGCGGCGGGGCTAAACAACGCGCGTCAGGTTCTGCTCGACTCCAGGTGTGCTGGACACGCTACTTGCCCTGGAAGATGCCGATCCCGATGTTCTCCGGGTCGACGAAGACGGCGATCCATCCGATGTTGGGAATCTCCATCTTGGGCATGACGACGTTGCCGCCGGCCTCGGTCACCTTGGCCAGCGTTTCGTCGATGTCGTCGACCAGGAAGTAGACGCCGACCATGGGCATCGGGCACGGGTCGGGGCGCTTCATCATCCCGCCGCCCGGCTCGCTGCCGGTGTTGATCAGCGTGTACTCGTCCGACCCCGGAGCGCCCTGGTATTCCCAGTCGAAGACCTTCGAGTAGAAGGCCTTGCACTTGTCGGGGTCGTTGGTCAGAAACTCGAAATGACAGAGCGGATTGCCCATGACGCGTTCTCCTTTTCGGGACGTGCGGGCAGCCCAGGACGCCCGCGGTGACGCCGAAGCCTTGTAAGCCGCCGCCGGGCTCAAATCAAGGCCGGGCGCGATGCGGGACCACAACCCGGGGTCCGGGTTCCGGGGTCCGGGCCCCGGAGGGGGGATCGGTGGTGCCACGTTCGACACAGGGAATGGATTCAGAGACCGATCTGAACCAGCCGCCTGCTTACCTGTGCCCGGCACATCCGACCCTAACCCCTAGACCCTAGCCCCCAAACCCCACGCCCCCTGTTGTCGCAGACCGGCTTCTGGACGATAATGGGTTGCCAGGTAGACACGTCATGAGCCGCGCGGTGTTCGGACGACGCGGCATGTCTTCGAGCGACGGAGCGGATGAATGAGCAATGGCCATCTGCTGGCGATTGACGTGGGTGCAACGGTCGTGCGGGCCGGCGTCTACGACATGGACGGCCGGTGCCTGGCCGTGCGGACACGCACCGTGGACGTCCGCCATCCCGAGCCGGGACAGACTGAGGTCCACGCCACCGCCTACTACGACGCGGCCGCCATGGTGAGTCGTCGGGCCCTCCGCGCGGCGGAAATGGCCGGCAAGCAGGTCGAGGCCGTCGGCATGGCCTGCCAGATGGGCGGCATCGTCGGCGTGGACGAGGCCCACAAACCCGTGACGCGATTCGACCCGCACCTCGACGAACGCTGCCAGCCGATCCGTGAGCAGCTCATGCGCGAGCACGAGTCGACGATTCGGAGCCTGACGGGGTGCCTGCCGTATCTGGGCGTGAAGATCAAGTGGTGGCAGGACCACCAACCCGACGACGCCGCCAAGGTCCGCAAGTGGGTGACGATCGGGGGATACCTGGCCGGGCGGATGACCGGCCTGTCCGCCGATCAGGCCGTCATCGACCGGACGAACCTGGGGGTGTCGGGTCTGGGAGACAATGCGGGCGGCGTGTGGTCCGACGAGTTGCTGGGGCTCTACGGCATCTCGGGCGACGTCCTGCCCCGGATCCTCCGTTCGGGGGACGTCGTGGGACAGCTTGTCCCCGAGGTTGCGTCCGAGTTCAACCTTCCGCCTGGCGTGCCGATCGTGGCCGGCCTGGGCGATTATCCCGCGACGTTTCTCGGCGCCGGGCTGACCCGTCCGGGTCGATTGTGCGATCTGTCGGCCAACATCTGCCACTTCGCCGCCAGCGCCGAGCGTTTCGCCGCCGATGGTCGATACCGCGCCCTGTCCACACTCGCCTCGCCGAGTGACGGTTTGTGGTACGCGATGGCCTACGTAAACGCCGGCGGGATGACGTGCCGCTGGTTCCTTCAAGACGTTCCGAACCAGCGCGCTGATGATGAGAAGCTCGCCCTCCTCGTTCGGGGACTCGAGGAGCAGGCCGCCACGCTCGCACCGGGCGCCGACGGGCTTCTGTTCTTGCCCCACCTCACCGGCCGGCAGTGCCCGTGGGACCCGGCCATGCGCGGTTCGTGGCTCGGCCTCCGTCCCAGCCACACGCAAAGCCATCTGCACCGATCGATCCTGGAGTCGGTGGCCTTCGAGTACGCCTACTTCCTGCAGGTGACCCGCGGGCTTTTCGAGCAGACGACGTTCGACGAGATCTACGGCATCGGAGCGGGCACGCGATCTCAATTGTGGTCTCAGATCAAGGCCGATGTGCTCGGCGTGCCCTACGTCCTGCCGACCCGAGACGGTCACGCCCTGCTGGGCGCCGCGGCGGTGGCTGCCGCGGGGGTCAACGCGATTCCCAGTCTCCAGCAGGCCATTGACCGATGGGTCAGGCCCGGGGTCCGGCTCGAGCCGGATCGCGACCGGCACCGCGACTACGTCGAGATCTTCGAGGTCTACGTCAAGGCCCTGGGTGACCTCAGGCCGATCTTCCGCGATCTCCGCAACGTTGCCCGTCGCATCACCTCCCCGCCGAAAGAACCGGGCCAGTCCTGACGCCATCCAAGCCGCGCAGATCCCGGGGTTGCCCGGCGGTCTCGTTTCGGTAATCTGGCGTGATTCTCGGCGCATGAGCCGTCAGTGAGACCACGAAGGCGGCACCGACAGGCTATGGAGGTCGTCATGCAAGCAAACGTGGCCGTTACGCGACAGATTCCCACCAACGGCATCGACCTGCTCCGCGCTAATTGCGCCCGTGTCGATGTCACGCCGTACGAACGCTCGCTGACCCGCGCCGAGCTGCTGGAGATGATCGCCGGTCGGGACGGCGTGCTGACCGAGCTGCCCAACCGACTCGACGACGAGGCCTTCGATGCCGCCGGGCCGCAGTGCAAGGTCTTCGCCAACTACGCAGTGGGATTCAACAACGTCGATCTGGAGGCCGCCACGCGCCGCGGCATCGTGATCACCAACACGCCAGAGGTGCTGACGGAGACGACGGCCGACCTGGCCTGGGCGCTGATCATGGCGAGCGCCCGCCGGATCGTCGAGTCGGATAAGTTCCTCCGCAGCGGGGTGTGGGACGGCTGGGGACCGATGCAGTTCCACGGCCTGGACGTCCATGGTGCGACGCTGGGCATCATCGGTGCGGGCAGGATCGGGACGGCCGTCGCGCGCCGATCGATCGGGTTCGACATGAAGGTGCTCTACCACGACATCGTCGGCCAACCCAACCCCGAACTCGACCGAATCGGTGCTCGCCGCGTCGAGCTGGACGAACTGCTCCGCGACAGCGATTTCGTCAGCATCCATGTGCCGCTGACCGACCAGACGCAACACATGATCAGTGAGTCCGAGCTGTCGCTGATGAAACCCACCGCCCACATCGTCAACACCGCACGCGGCCCGGTGATCGACGAGCGCGCGTTGGTGAACGCCCTACGGGATGGCGTGATCGCCGGCGCGGGGTTAGACGTCTTCGAAAACGAACCGGACATAGCACCTGGCTTGACCGACCTGGACAACGTCGTCTGTCTGCCCCACATCGGATCGGCCAGCGCCGCTACGCGGGCGAAGATGGCCGAGCTGGCCGCCACGAATCTCCTGGCCGTCCTGCGGGGCGAGCGCCCGCCCACGCCCGTGAACGCCGAGGTCCTCGACCGTTGACAGGACCGTCGTTGAGACCTTGGCACTCGGTTGGCTATCACGGCTTCTCGACGCGAGCCGTGAAAGCGGCGTCAAGCCGCCGCACTCCGAAGGCACACGCCGCACACCCGGTCAGTCGAAACGCTCGGGATGGACGATCGCGTAACACATTCGTGTGACGTGGACGGCCTGCCTGACGTCGTGGACGCGGACGATGTGCACGCCGGCCAGCGCGACGGCGGCGACGACGGCGGCCGTTCCCAGGACGCGCTCGTGCGGATCCTCGATCCCCAGCACCGCGCCGATGAAGCGCTTGCGCGACGGGCCGATCAGCAGCGGCGCGTCCAGCGAACCGAACTCCGACCACCGGCGAACAATCTGCAGGTTGTGTTGCGTGGTCTTGCCGAACCCGATGCCGGGGTCCACGAGGATCCGACCTCGATCGACCCCGGCGGCCACAGCGGCCTCGATGCGCTCTGACAGGAACGCCTTGATGTCGGCGACGACGTCGTCGTAGTGCGGATCCTGCTGCATCGTCCTGGGCCGACCCAGCATGTGCATCAAGATGACGGGGACCCGACGTTCGGCCGCCAGGGAGGCCATGGCGGGATCGTCGCGCAGCGCCGACACGTCGTTGATGATCGTCGCGCCGGCGTCGAGCCCGGCGCCCGCCACGTCGGCCAGCCGGGCGTCGATGGAGATGAGGACGTCCGGGAACGCCTCGTGTACGGACGCGATCACCGGCTGGGTGCGGCGGATCTGTTCGGCGACGGGAACCGGATCCGATCCTGGACGCGTCGACTCGCCGCCGACGTCGATGAGGTCCGCCCCCTGCTCGATCATCTCGGCGGCGTGGGCGACGGCGACCGAGGTGTCGTAGAACTCCCCGCCGTCGCTGAACGAGTCGGGGGTGACGTTGAGGACGCCCATCACCAGCGGCCGGCCGGTCAGGTCCAACGCACCGCCGGGCCAGGTCACTTGGAACGGTCGCTTGGTCACCGATGTCATACGCAGGTTCCCCGTCGAGCCGCCTCGTTGGCGAGGCGCCGGACGAATGCTATGATGTCACGCGTTCTGAGGGAATCAAGGAGTCCGCGATGACCGACAGCGCCCCCGATCCGCCGGACACCGAACCGCGGGACAAGTTCTCCCCGCCAGACCGGGCCGTGACCAAGGACGGCGAAGCTCAGCGGAATGGACAGGCCGCCCCCCGCGATGAGAAGGACCTATGGACCGGGCGGGCCAGCGCCAAGTTCTTCTTGGGGCAGTGGGTCCTGTGGATCATCGGTGCGATTGTCTTGCTGGTTGTTGGGATCTTGGCGTGCGGATGGGTCGACGCCGGCTGGCCGGCCTGGGCGGCGTTGGGATTGATCGCCCTGTGGTTCCTGCTCGTGCTCGGCAAGGTCAGCTACCGCATCATGGTCAGGCGCTACCGGGTCACGACGCAGCGGCTGTTCGTGGAGGAGGGCATTCTGATCCGGACGATCAACCAGACGGACCTTATCCGCGTGAACGATGTGTCGGTTACGCAGAAGCTCCTCGACCGCGTCTTCAACGTGGGGAGCGTGACCGTCGAATGCCCAACCGACGCGTCGCATCCGAAGATCCTCATCTTCGGCGTGCATGACCCGCACCAGGTGGCCGAGCACATCCATCGCGAGATGCGGGCCCTGCGCGACCGCAAATCGCTGGTGATGGAGGCGACGTAGCGGAGCGGCCCGGCGGATTCCCGCAAGAGACGGAGCAACCGAATGTCGAAATCCCATTCGATCAAGCAGGCGATCGTCCTGGCGCATGGCCGGGGCGATGATTGCTTCCCGTACGGCGGCGACAAGGCGATGCGGCCCAAGTATGCGATGGAGGTAGACGACGTCGCGCTGGTCCGCCGCGTGGTGGATGCGATCCGGGGAGTTGGCGTGGGGGACGTTACCGTCGCCATCGGATTCCTCGCCGAGGCCGTCGAGGAGGTCTTCGCCGACCTGCCCGAAGCCGACCGGCCGCGGTTCGTCAAGGTCGAGCCATACGACTGCGGCGACGCGCCGGTGCTGGCATCGGTCATCAAGCAGGCAGGCGCAAGCGGGGATCTGTTGGTCGCCAACGGCGATCTGTTCGTCCATCCCCGAGAGGTCCAGGCCGTCGTCGACGCGTTCGCGACCAGCAACGGCAACGCGGTCTGCGCCCTGATCGACGAGCTGGATGCCGAGGAAGACGAACTGAGCTGGCACACCGTCCGCGTGGACGGGTCCGGCGAGAGGATCACGGCCTTCAACGGCCCGGTCGAGGGAGGCAAGCTGCGGATCAGTGGGCTGTATGCCGTGCCAGCCGGTCGGGTCGCGGCGCTGGCGAACGCGCCGTCGGCGGACTCGGAGAACCGCGCCTACCTCGCGCGACATCTCGGCGCAATGCTGGGTCCTGACGCTGCCGTGGTGGCCGTCAAGGCGTCCACGCCCGTCGTCCACGTCGATCGCTGCTTCGATTACCTGGAGGCCAACATGGTGCAGGTGCACTTCCAGGTGGACGCGATCCGGGAACGCAAGGGCGCATACGTCTACCGCGGCGGCGAGGGCGAGCCGGACCCGCGATACGTCTTCCCGGGCACGATTATCCACAAGGGAGCCACGTTGGTGTTCGAGAAGGACGCCTTCGTCAGTCCCTACGAGACGCTCGAGGACCACCTTGCCGCGATCAAGGACGCGCCCAGACAGGTCACGCCCATCCGTATCCGTGGCGACGTGCACCTCGGCGCACGGGCCCGAATCGGCCTGGGGTCCGAGATCGACGGCGGTCTGCACATGCACCCCGAAAGCAGCGTCGACGATTCGATGATCGAAAGGAGCGTCATCCTCGGCGCGCGGACCCGCATCCGACGGAAAGGATTCGTCCGCAGCGAGTCCGTGCTCATGGCCGGCTCGCGGATCGAATGCGCCGCCGACTACGAGGGCACGTCAGGTCCGGGCACGATCTTCATGCACCCGTCGCAGTGCTGGATCTGCAACGGCCGGGCGTGCGATTGCGGGGCGGGCAACTTCTTCGGAACCTGGCGGTTCGACAGCAAAGCGTCGAAGTTTCTGATCCGCGGACGGCAGGTCACCCCGAAGGAGAAGGTCGGCAACGCCACGTTCCTGGGCGATCACGTCAGATCGGCCGTCATGGTGAACTTCACGCCCGGCACGCGCGTCGGCTCGAACACGCTGATCGGCCCCGGCATCGTCGCGAGCGGTACGCTGCGGGGCGGCCGGGCGTGTCTGCTCAAGCAGGACATCGTCGACGCCCGCGTCGGCCTGCTGCGGCGATAGCAAAATCGGCTTTTTGGGGCAGGGCCAGTCCCGTACGGGTATCTTCGCACAGCTGCTACACTGAGGGTTGTGAAGCGAGGGACATGATGTGCTTGGATCCCCGGCGGATCGAGGTCGTCGACGACGAAATGGCCCGGGTGTTGCGGGGCAAGACGGGCCCCGAGCGATTGCGGATCGCCAGCGGGATGTTCTCGTCCGCGCGACGAATGCTCCTGGCCGCGCTACGCTCCGAGCACCCCGACTGGGACGACCGTCAGATTCGCGAGGAAGCCGCCCGGAGACTGTCCCATGGAGCCATCTGAGCTGCTCCGTTACGTCGTGACGACCGTCGAGGGACTGGGCCTTCGGTACCTGGTAACCGGGTCGGTCGTGACGATCTTCTTCGGCGAGCCGCGATTCACGAATGACATAGACATCGTGGTCGACCTGCCTCTCGAGAAGATCGAGGCGTTCTGCCGAGCATTTCCGAGCTCCGAGTTCTACGTCAGCGAGGCAGCGGCCCGAGAGGCGGTGGCGGGCTGCGGCCAGTTCAACATCATCCACCCCACATCGGGGCTGAAGGTGGATGTCATCATTCCGCCGGATACCCCTTTCAACCGCAGTCGTTTTGCCCGGGTGACGCGCATCAGACCCGACGAGGATTACGACGCGTCCTTCGCATCCGTCGAAGACGTCATTATCAAGAAAATGGAGTACTACCGGGAGGGCGGATCGGAGAAGCACCTGCGCGACATCACGGGCGTGTTGAGGATCAGTGGCGACCGAGTCGACGGTAGCTACATCGCCGATTGGGCGTCACAGCTGGGGTTGACCGCCATCTGGCAGACCATCCTAGAAAGGGCGCAGGGACAGTCAGGTCATAGAGAAGACGCGGGACGAGATTGAGGCCGAGGAACGTCGGTCTCCTCGGATGCAAGGCTGGCCTGCTGCGGGGTAGCAGGACCCGCTTTCGACGCCTGCCGTTCATTCCTTTTCCAGCCGTGCCGTCTCACCGACAACGCTACCGCGGAGTCCTCATCAGATGGGTGTTGTCTTCTTACGATCGCTGGCGAGTAATCGGCCGTGCGAGTAGACTACCTGCCCGACCTAAAACAGGGAGCACACTATGGACTACCGGATCGTTCGAACGAAGATCGAGACCATCGGGTCGCGGATCGCCGACAAGACCTGGCCCGTCGGGCCGTGGCAGGCGCGAATGGCGGACTTCCCCGTCGTCGATCAGTACAAGTATGACGGGCCGTGGCGGAGGGCGGACCTTCCCGCGCGATTCGCCGGCGGCAAGACGGTCTTCCTTCGCGCGAACGTCAACGTGCCGGCGGCACCGAAGCTCAAGGACCTGCGGCTGGTGTTCGCGTTTCGCGAGGTCGAGGGCATGCTGCGGATCGATGGGGCGGCCCGGGCCGGCATCGACGACAACCACACGTGGACGACGCTGCCCTCGGCGGGTCGGCATGAACTGCAGCTCGAGTTCACCAGCGTGCCGTGGTCGTATCGGAACCCGGCCGGCCTGAAGGAGTTCAGCCAGTTCGACGGCGCGGAGCTGATCCTCGTCAACCGGACGGTCGAAGCAGCCTGGTGCGACCTGCGCTTTCTGCACGACGCCGAAACCAGCGAGACGAACGAACGTCGCCGCCGGCTGCTCCACGCCGCGTTGGAGGAGGCGCTGCTGGCGATCGACCTGACCGCGCCGCGTGATCAGTTCGTGGCCGATCTGACCGCCATGCGCAAGCGGCTGGCCGGCCGGCTGGCGGAGATCGGCACAGAGGCGGAGGCGGGACGGCTGTGTTTGACGGGCCATTCGCACATCGACACCGCCTGGTTGTGGCCTATCCGCGAGACGATCCGCAAGTGCGGCCGGACGTTCTCGACGGCGGTCCGGCTGATGGAGCAATTCGGCGACTACGTCTTCAGCTGCAGCCAGCCGCAACTCTACGCCTACACGAAGCGGCATTTCCCCGAGCTGTACAGTCAGATCCGCAAGTGGGTGCGGCGTGGGCGATGGGAGACGACCGGAGCGATGTGGGTCGAGGCCGACTGCAACACGACCAGCGGCGAGGCGTTGGTCCGGCAGATGCTGTACGGCATCGAGTTCTTCCGCAAGGAATTCGGCACGCGACCCCGGTGCCTGTGGCTGCCCGACGTATTCGGATACAGCGGGGCACTACCACAGATCCTGCAACGGTGCGGGCTGCCGCACTTCTTCACGTGCAAACTTCACTGGCAGAGCCGCAACCGCTTCCCCAATCACCTGTTCCGCTGGCGGGGCATCGACGGGTCGACGGTGCTGGCCCACGTGCCACTGCTGCCCGGCGGATACAACAGCAACACCGAGCCACACGACCTGCGGCAGTCGTGGGGCAACTTCCTGCAGAAGGATCGCTACGACGAGGTGCTGGTGCCGTTCGGCTACGGCGATGGCGGGGGCGGCGCGACGCCGCTGATGCTCGAGTTCGCCGATCGGGCCAAGGCCTACCCCGGGCTGCCCCGGTGTCGCCAGGCCGGCGCGGAGGCCTACCTGGCCGAGGCCGACCGGAACGCGGCCGAACTGCCCGTCTGGGACGGCGAGCTGTACCTCGAGACGCACCGCGGCACGTACACCACGCATGGCGCGACCAAGAAGGCCAACCGCCTAAACGAGCTGCGCTATCGCGAAGCGGAGATTTTCGGCGCGATCGCCGCGCGGTTCGGCCAGAAGGTCCCCGCAGACGACCTGTTGGCGGGCTGGCAGACGATCCTGCTGCACCAGTTCCACGACATCCTGCCGGGCAGCAGCATCGGCGAGGTCTACGTCGAGACGCTCGCCGACCACGATCGCATCGCTGGGATCGGCGAGAAGATCATCGATCGCAGCCTCAAAGCAGTCGCCGCTCAGGTCACGCCCGCCGGGCGGGGACGAAACATCTGTGTTTTCAACTCACTCGGTTGGGGTCGGTCCGACGCGGTCGAGACCGTCTTGCCCGACCGTGGCGGAGACGTATGCTTCGTCGACGAGAACGGCAACGAGGTCCCCGGGCAAGTGGTCGACCGCGAAGACGGCAAGGCCCGCGTCGTCTTCGCGCCGGAGCACGTGCCCGCCGCCGGCTACGCGACGTTTTCGGTGAAGACCGGCCGCGATCACCGGCGTCGGACCCGCTCAACGCCGGACGGCCTGCGCGTCGGCGCAGACCGGCTGGAGAACCGCTACTACGTGCTCGAGCTCGACGAGGACGGGGCGATCACGCGACTGCTGGACAAGCGTTGCGATCGCGAGGTGGTTGCGGCGGGACGCGTGCTGAACGATCTGCAGCTCTTCCAGGACGGCCCTGAGCGCGAGGCGGCCTGGAACGTGCACAACACGTTTGAGATGCGGCGATACTCCTTTGAAGGCAAGACGACGATCCGCGTGATCGAGCGCGGCCCGGTGCGGGCGGCGATCCGCGTCACGCGTCGGCATCGCCGGACGGTGATCGAGCAGGACGTCACGCTGTACGACCGGCTGCCGCGGATCGATTTCGTCACCCGGGCCGACTGGCGGGCCCGGCAGACGATGCTCAAGGCCGCCTTCCCCGTCGACGTGCTCAACACGCGGGCCACGTTCGAGATCCAGTACGGCGCGCTCGAGCGGGCCACGCACCGCAACACGTCGTGGGAACAGGAGAAGTTCGAGGTCTGTGCCCAGCGCTGGGTCGACCTGTCGGAGGCCGGCTACGGCGTGAGCCTGCTAAACGACTGCAAGTACGGACACGACGTCAAGGACAACTGTCTGCGGATCACGCTGCTCCGCGGCCCCGAGTCGCCCGATCCGACGGCCGATCTCGGCCACCACGCGTTCACCTATTCGCTGCTGCCGCACATCGGCGACTGGCGCGACGCCGAGACCGTCCGACGCGCGATGGAGCTGAATGTCCCCATGCGGGTCCTGCCGTGTCGAGGCCGCGACGGGCGGTTGCCCGCCTCGCATTCGTTCCTGACGATCGACGGCGAGGGCGTGGTCTTCGAGGCCCTCAAACGGGCCGAGGACGGCCGCGGCTGGATCCTACGCCTCTACGAGTCCCACGGCGGCCGCGGCCCCGTCACGGTCCGATGCAGCGATCCGCCCAAGTCGGTCACCGAGTGCAATCTGGTCGAAGAAGACGAGCGCAAGGTCCGCACCAAGCGCAACGGCTTTGCGTTCACCATCAAGCCCTACGAGATCAAGACGTTCAGAATCCTGACGAAGTGAGTGGGACTGTCCCCTTCTTCGGAATCGCGACGCCAGGAGCGATTCGAAGGAAGGGGACTGTCCCGTTCGCCCCGTCACTGACTCCCCACCCCCTTCACCCGCGTCCGGATCGCGTACAACCCCTTGCTCGCGGTAATGAACAACGTCCGCCAGTCCTTGCCGCCGAAACAAACGTTGGCCGTCCACCGCTCGGGGACCTTGATATGCTCGACCTGCTTGCCGGTCTTGTCGAACACCGGTACGCCCCTGCCCGTCAGGTAGACGTTTCCCGCGTCGTCGATCGTCATCCCGTCGGACCCCATCTCGCAGAACAGCTTCTTGCCCACGAGCGTCCCGTCCGGCTGGATCTCGTACGAGTAGGTCTTCTTGGCGCGGATGTCCGCCACGTAGAGCGTCTTGCCGTCCGGCGTGCCGATGACGCCGTTGGGCTGTTTCAGGTCGTCGATCACGCGCCGCAGCGTCTTGCGATCCGGCGGGAGGTAGTACACGCACTGCCCGTCCTGCTCGATCGGGCCGCGCTTCCAGTACGATCGCTTGTAGAACGGGTCGGTGAAGTACAGCCCGCCGTCCGGCCGGACCCACAAGTCGTTCGGCGCGTTGAGCAGTTTGCCGCCGTACGCCTTGACCAGGACGGTCACCTTCTTGTCGGGCCCGATGGACCACAGCTCGTTCTTCTCGTCCGCGCAGGCCAAGAGGTTGCCCTTGCCGTCGAAACACAGCCCATTGGACCGGCCGCACGGCTGCATGAACGTCGACAGCTTGCCGTCGACGCTCCACTTGAGGATCCGGTCGTTCGGCTGGTCGGTAAAGAAGACGTTCCCCGCCCTGTCGGCCGCCGGCCCCTCCGTGAACGCAAAGTCGCCGGCCAGCTTCTCCAGCTTCGCCCCCGGCGCGAGGACGGGGCTCTGAGCCGCCAACTCCCGCGGACCGGTCATACAGATCAACAACAGGACGCTCGGTACTGCCGTTTTGGTCATGGTCGTTGCTCCCGTATCCCTAGCGCCGAGAACGCCGCTTGGCCCCGCGCTTCTTGCCCGCGCGTTTGCGTTCTGTGGCGATGGTCTTGACGTTCGTCTTGGGAAGCCACTTCGCCAGGTCTTGCTTGATCTCCGCGTACTTGGCGTCTTGGGCGAGGTTCTTCCATTCGAGATCGTCGCTCTTGTGGTCGTACAGCTCCTCGGTCCCGTCGGCGTAGCGGATGTAGCGCCAACGCTTGGACCGAAGCGAGTGGTTGTTCCGCCCATGGGTCGTCAGCGCGGGACGCTCCCACGTCGCCTGCGGGTCCTTGAGCAGCGGCACCAGACTCACGCCCTCGAGCGCCTCGGGCGGCTTGATGCGGCAGAGATCCGCCAGCGTCGGGTAGATATCCAGGAGGTTCACCGGCGCGGTGCATCGCCCGCCCGGCCGCGTCACGCCCGGCGCGACGAACATCATCACGTTGTGCGTCGCCTCTTCCCACAGCGCGAACTTCCGCCAGTGCAGCTTCTCGCCGAGATGCCACCCGTGGTCGGACCACAGGACGATCACGGTGTTGTCGCGGTGCGGACTGGCCTCGAGCGCGTCAATCACCCGGCCGACGCAGGTGTCCACGAAGCTGATGCTCGCCAGATAGCCCTGCACCGCCCGACGCCACTGGTTGTACTTCAGGACGTTCGCGTGGTCGCCCTGCGGCTTGGCCATCTTGATGCCGATCGGGGGGACGTCGTCCAGGTCGTCGTCTTTGACGGTGGGCAGCGTGATCTTGTCCAACGGGTACATATCGAAGTACTTCTTCGGCGCGTACCAGGGCAGGTGTGGACGGAAGAAGCCGCACCCCAGGAAGAACGGCTTGTCGTGGCGCTTCTTCAACTGAGCGATGACCCAATCGGCCACCTGCCAGTCTCCCATCTTCTCGTCGGGCGCATCGACCGGACCCCAGTCGAAGTGCGCGGCCTTGGGAATGCCGTTCAGCGGCCGCTTGTCCTTGGGCGGCGTGGGGTCTTCCGGCTTCGTCTTGGTCTTCGACGGCCAATACGCCTCCCACGATGCCGGATCAGGAAACCGGCCGTGGAAGATCTTCCCGCTGCCCAGCGCATGATATCCGTGGGCCATGAAGTGCTGCGGGATCGTGGGGGCGTCCTTGAGGACCGGGCTCTTCCGCCACGGGTTGTTGTTGTTGTACACCCCGGACGTCGACGGCCGAATCCCCGTCATCAGCGCGGCCCGCGATGGATTGCACGCGGGGGCGGGACAGTACGCCTTGGCAAACAGCACGCCGCGCCTGGCCAGCCGATCGAGGTGCGGCGTCTTGACGTCCGGATGCCCCCCAAGACAGCCGGTCCAGTCGTTCAGATCGTCGATAGCAATGAACAAAACGTTAGGCCGGCGCTTCGCCTCCGCGTCCCCCGCCCCCATCGCCGGCAGCCCCGACACGATCAACACCCCCACCCCAACACCCATCATCCCAAGCAGCTTCCGTCGCATACCAATGAGCTTGCTCATGTCCACACTCCTTACCGCAGGTACCGAACCCCTTCTCGATCAGCCTCCCACCCCACCCGACACGCCCCTCTTACACGGTCGGGCGGACGTGTCAAGCAGGCATCACCGCGCCCACGGCAGCCACGAGTAGCTCCCATTAGGGCAGAGCGACGAGGCCCTGCGGCTTTACACCGCCGAGCAGCGCGTCAGAATGGTGCTCACAAGAGTGACGGCCGGCCGCGCCTTCACGCCCGAGCAACAAGGCTGGCTCGAGCGTATCAACGAGGTGGTAGCGGCTTGGGCAGTGGGAACGAACCACAGTGCGAGATCAATGGTACGCGGACAACCGGGATCTCGTGAAATGGGCGGCCTTGGTCCACCTGGCCGAATCATATGGCATCAGGCGAATCATCCAGGTTGCCTACTACCGGCCCAACAACAGCGATTTGACGCTCAAAACGACGGCCGGGCAGGTGTCGTTTCCTGGACCCGTGCTGGAGCACTTCCGGAACCTTGACCAGATCAAGGGCTTGGCTGCCGCCACTGGACTCCGGATCGACGTCTACAAGGAACCGTTCGAGTGCGATGAAGCCCTTGCCACGCGTGAGGCCGTGGGTGATCACTACACGCGCCAACTCGTAGCGGAGCTGAGCGAAAGCGACCGAGATGCCTTGATTGCCTTCCTCGATCCTGATACAGGCATCGCCCCGACGCGGGCCGGCTTGGAGCATGTCACGCCCGAAGAGATCCGTGCGATCTACGACGGCTTGAGGGCCGGCGACGCACTCGTCCTCTATCAGCACGCTCGCAGGAAGGGCGGTTGGCTGGAGGCCACAAGACAGGCTTTCGCACGGGCCGTCGGTGCGCCCGAGGAGGATGTCGAGACGGTCACGTGTCCGGACTTGGCTGCGGACGTGGCCTTCTACGCGATCCAGAGACAATCGCGATGATGGTAGAGACGGTAGGGTCCGTCGTCTGAGCCACCTCCCACTCGTGGAGCGACAGCAATTGGCGGGTCCATAGGACCCAACCTACGAGCTCCCTGACCAGGCAATAGAGCAGCGCAAGGGAGCAATGGAAAAGTAGAATGTCCCCTTTTTTCCGCCGAAACAACAGCCCCCGCGGCTACTTTTCGGCCGCGCGTTCGAGTGCGGCGACGCGGCGCTCGAGGGCTTCGAGGCGGGCTAGTATGTCCGCCTTGCTTTCGGCCGCGCTAAGGCTTCGCTGGGGCGTCCCCTTTGGAGCGCCAAGCTGCCGACTTGCGGCGCGGAGCCGCCGTATGGTCAGATCCGTCGGGGCCCGCTGTTCTTGGGGAGCAACACCGGTTCGGGCCTCCCGTTCTTGCGCGGCGAGCTCCTGACGTGCCACCTCGAGCTGCTGCTCGGCCTGATTGATGCGGGCCAGTTCGGCAGCGTATGCGTCGTCGAAGGCTTGGGCCTGTTTGGGCGTCAGACCGCGGCGACGCTTGATCGACTTGACGCGCTCGAACATGAGCTGAAGCATGTTGCTCCTGTCCTGGCGAATCTGCCGTTCGGCTTGTTCGATCTGCTGACGGCGCAGAAGGAGTCCCTCGTCCCGTCGCTGGATCGCGGCATCCGTGCCGGACGAGCTGGCGCCGGATGCATCCGGCGCCGCAGCCTGAGCGCGCGCATTGAGCAAGATCGCCACACCAGCCGAAAGAACGATCAAAGCGGTCGTGGCAATAAGCGCCCAGCGTCTAGTGACATGGCAACGCATAGCCATTCTCCTTATTGGTTCACTGTTCAAACCATGGCCCTCGTGGGGCGCAAGCTGCAGGGCGCACAGGACCTGCCCCGCAAGAGGTGTGCAGCTCATAGGTTCGCGGTTCGCCCCTGCATCACATTATGACGGCAGAGGCAGGGAGAAAAAAGGGGACATTCTACTTTTTCGCGCCCATCCGGGACGTCGCGGCGCCGAGTCATGTCTTCTCTGCAAACACCTGGCCGAGCAGCTCGACCGCCCCGTTCACGACAATGTCCAGCGCGTCGGGGACGAGCTTGGACCAGCTGGAGATGTTGACCTCATGGCCGCCGTGGGCGAACGCGCGCTTCGTGGGGAGGTAACCCACGTACTGCGTGGTGCAGTGGGCGATGAAGGTAGGGAACGTGGGCGAGCCCATCTTGATCCGCAGCCCGCCTTCGGCGAACGGCTCGCCCGGCAGGCCCACGATGGCCGTGTCGCCGATTCGCAGCACCTGGATTTCGTAGTCGACCGCGCCGTCGCGCCGCCGCAGCTCATCGACGCTCACCAGCAACGCCGCCTGCACCCACTTGCGGTCGACGACGGTCCGATCGTCGCCGGTCCAGATCGGCTGGGGGTGCTCGGCGATGAAGCGCCGGGCCGCCGCGAGGGGCTTGGCCTCGACCTCGCGGATCGGCAGAGGCACGTGCCGGATCCGCCAGTCGAGCACGGCGTCGTCGGTGAACTTCAGTCGATCGATCAACCCGACCGCCGTTTCGGCCAGCGTCCTCCCCATGAGCTGATGGTCGTTAGCATAGTCGGGGTCCCACGGGTCCCACGGATTGACGTCGCCGCAGCAACCGTTGACGACCAACGGGACGCACGTCGGCCCGTACCGCTTCTGAAGCGCCGCCGACCAGGCCCCAGGCCAGTCGGCCGAGATGATCCGCTTCGGAAAGACGTGCACCGGATGACACGTGTAGTGCAGCAACAGCGTCGCGAACTCGCCGCCGCCGGCGCGGACGGCCATGACCCCGAGCTCCGGATCGATCGGCCCCTCCAGGTAGCGGATTCGCTCGGCTGCGGGCGTTCCGAGCCAACCGCGCGGCGGCATGACTGCCCGGCCGTCTTGCCGAATCGCACGGCGATTGAAGGCGAACCGTCCCTCGACGCAACTGCCCGACGCGATCTGGACCGGCTGCAGCGCGTCGTGTGCCCGTGCGATGGCCTCGACCGATCGTTCGACCACCAGCGCGCTGTACTTTGGGTTCTCGCCGCGAATCCACCGGACGTCCTCGGGCAGATCCTCGAACGTCTCGAAGATGAACCCGCCCAACGTCGGAGCCGTATGCGTCTGCGTCGCGTGCACCATCACTGCGTTGGGGTCCAGGCCGAATCGGTCCGACGCCGCCTTGCGGATCTGGTCGGTGTAGGGCTGGTTGACGATGGTGACGTCGAGGGCGAGGAGGCAGAGCTTGCGTCCGTTGCGCTCGAAGACGACCGCCTTGGCGAACAGCGGATCGGCCACCGACTCGGCCGGACGCAACTGGGCAACGGCTCCCGTCAGGTGCGTCCCCAACGGCGGCGTGATGTCCACCTGCGCCGCGCCGGCGCGAAGTTTCGTCGATCTCGTTGAGGTGTCGCTCATCGGTCGGTCCGCCAACTGAAAGGCATACAGCCGCGCGTCGGAAAGGTAGAACCGGAGGCAAACGACCCGTCCGACCAGTGCCGACAGGTCCGGGTGTTTCTTCCATCTCGGCCGTTCGCGGATGCCGTCGGCGCCAACAAGGGCAACGCTCTCAGTCCGACTGTAGCCCGGAATCGGCTTGCCCGCCTCGTCGAGTACCTCGACGGCAAGCCAGCCCGCGGGCGCCTCGACGTTCACGAGCAGGACGTTGCCGACGAGCTTGAACGGCTTGGTCGTGACGCTCCCAGGCTTGCCCTTCGCTTCCAGACACACGAACCGGTCAAGCGGCAGCGTCGCCAGGAGGATAACGGGCTTGCGGGGCGCGTGCCAATGGCGCTCTCGGTAGCCGGCGTAGTAGATCCAGTGCTTGTCCTGGAACGTCACGATGTTCGAGGAGGGAACGACCATGTCCTTGTCGTAGCTCCCGTCCGGGCCGCGCGGGACGAACTCCTTGCCGGCGTAGACCCAGGTCAGATCCCAGCTGTCGCCGTCGCGGCTGGTGCCGATGTAGAACGTCATGACGTCGCGCTCGTGGCGCTTGTGGTAGTCCATTCCGGTCAACTTCATGGGGGGTGCGTCCGGATGCTCGTAGACCGACATGAGGGCGAAGTGAACGCCCTCGTAGATCCAGTCGTTGAGCGAGTAGATCTGCCGCCGCTTGTGCTCGTCGGGACCTTGTCGGTCGAACCGCCAGGCGCGAACGGGCGTCCATCCGGTGGGGTTGGCCCTGACGTCGGGGTTGGCCATGCTGCGGCTGCCGCGGATCTCCCCCGAGCCGCCCCCCGTGCCGAAGTCTTGTCGCGTGAACAAGCGGTACACCTTCGCCCCTTCGTCCCACAGGATCTGATTGGACGTATCGGCCGCACGTCCCGTGACGGGCTCACCGTTGTTGTAGGGCTTCCAATGAATCCCGTCGGCCGAATAGGACAGACAAGCCCGGGCCGTGTTGACGTGGCTGTGGGCGGCCTTGTAGCGATGCTTCGGATCGGTCTCGTGCGGATCGATGAAGCACGTGAAGCCATCGCCGAAGTGCCCGAGGATGTTGTTGTCCTTGCCGCGGTAGGTGACCTTCCTGTCGGCGGGCGGGCTGAAGTGCAGCTTGGCGGCCTTCTCCGGGGTGAAGTGGAACAGCCCCAGGCTCGGCTTGGTCCAGTGGACGCCGTCCTTCGATTCGGCGTAGGCGGTCGTGTGGGCCCAAGGACAGTACCACATCTGGAACTTCCGACCGTCGTGGACCACCGAGCCGTAGAAGCAAACGCCGTCGTCCTCCCACGGCCTGTCGCGGACCAAAGCCGGCTGTCCGCCGTTGTGCTTTGTGACCTCGCCCAGGCCGCGCGCGACGTTCTGGCGATGGGCGATCACGTGGTCGTCGACCAGCAGTTGTTTCCCAAGCCCGATGTCGAGGGGCGCGCCGAGACAAGGCCAAGAGCAAAGAAGAAGAACGGCCCAGACGACGAGGATTCGGTAGGTAGATGCTCTCACGGTTTCTCTCCTGTCATCAGCGACAATGCACACCATCACCAGCCTGAGGTCAAGCTGCGAAAAGGTGTCAGGAACTTCTTTTGGGCGGCGCAGTCGCCGCCTGCGCTGCCTCGGCGCGAAGCTGCGTCGGTTTCGTTGGGGAGCCCAAGCAAGTCGCTCCCACCTGAGGACCCCCTGACGGAGCAAAAGGCGACATTCGAGATGCGATGTCAAAACAGTCGCCCCCCGATGTTGAGCGACGGCGCTTTCCCACTTGACCCAAAGGCGCCCTTGGTCTTACAATATGGGAGGTTCCTGGCTGAGCTTCCTGGTCTGTGCATTTTGCCAGGGGGATGGGAGGAACAGTGGGTAGGGAAGAGGCATCAGGGACCTTTGCCGCCTCCTGTCACCAGCGACAATGCACGCCATCATCGCGCTGAGGTCCAGCCTCGCGCTGCCGACCCCCAGACGGGCCGACCGCATCGTGGGTCTCACGAGCACAAGACAAAGCGTCGAAGCTTGCCGCGACGGGTATAGCTGGAAAGGGCCGCTCACGGGTTTTGGGTCGTAAGGCACGCACGTAGGGATGTTTACGACGAACGAGAAGCATCGTACCCGTTTGCAGGATATGACAAGGCCCCCCCCTTGTCGGGTCTCTTGGGCGATCCGTAGAATTCCAAGAGCGGTGAAGGAGGAGCCTGCCTGGTTCCTGGGTATCCGGACTTGGTTGTTGTTGGAGGGCACGACGATGAAGCTGGGGACGATGACCGTATTGCTGGCTTGCGCCACCATGTTCTGTCTGGTTTGGGTGGGGTCCGCTCAGGCCGACCCGCCGTATTGGCATCGTGTGCTGGTCGATGCGGACGGGGAGGACTGCGGGCACTGGTGCTCCTTGGCGTTCGACCCGAACGGAAATCCGGCCGTGGCCTACTTTGACGGGAATGGCGACCTGGTGGTGGCGCGGCTCGACCCCGATGGCCCCGGCAGCCCTGACGGAGTCTGGAACAAGACCGTCATCGCATCAGCGGCCCAGTGGACCGATGACATGGGTGGGATGACGTTGGCTTTTCAGCCGAACGGTTACCCCGCTGTTGCGTACGCATATGGTGAATTCGTCCTCAGCGGCGCCGCGTGGGCGTACGCGTGGGAGGATGCCGGCGGATGGCATGCCGTGGACATCCCCGTTGGCGACGTAACGCCGGGTTTCCTACCAGACGTCAACAACCGAGTCAGGCTATGCTTCGACTTCGGCGGGCGCCCCTGGGTGGTTCTGGACGTGGCCTTGCCGCCAAGTGTGGTTGCGCTTGCCGCGACGCCTGCGGGAGGGCCAAGCGGTGCCTGGCAGGTGGGAACGATTATCATGCATTGCTCCCCGTCGTCCCCGGCCACGCGGTCCGACTTGGCAATCGATCCCAACGACGGCTGGCCCCACGTCTCCTTCCAGAACCCCGTGCCGGGCGACGACCCGCCTGAGGAGTGGGTAGGTCTTGGCCAGCACGACCCGGCCGCGCCGCTCGAACTGTACGGAGAGTGGTCCTGGGGAGCCGTGTGCAGTCCGGATTCGATCGGCGGACCGCAGTATGGCCCGCTTCCAACCTCCCTTGCGTTTGACTCGCTTGGGCGCCCCGGGATCGCCACGTTCCTCGCCCATGGTGGGACGCACATCTATTACCTCAGCAGCGCCGCGGGTCCCTGGACGATCAGGCAGGTGGTGGAAGTGCCAGGGCTGTGGGACGATTTCTCGCGCGAGGCGATTCTGGCGTATCGATCGGACGGGAACCCGGGGATCAGCTACCGGGGCAAGTTGGACGCCACCCACATCTGGCCCATGATGTATACTTGGTTGGACCCGAACGACCCGAACGATGTCAACGGCGTTTGGCAGTTCCGGGAGGTGGACGGCAGACCCGTCCGCGGACAGGCCAACAAGGGGCTCTACCATTCCCACGCCATCGATCCGAACGGGCTTCCAGCGGTCGCGTACTACGATTCGACCTTTGACTGCCTCAGGTACGCCGTGACGGCCGACGAGCCGGACACGTACTCGCTCGACGTAACGATTGAGGGAGGAACCGGAAGCTGGGGGACGGTCGAGAAGGACCCAGACCTCGAGCGGTATCCTGAAGGCACGATCGTGACCCTAACGGCCGTGCCCAACCCGGATCGCTCGTTCGTTCAATGGAAGATTCTCGACCCGAGGTACCCGGGCGATGCAAACCACGAGATCACGGATGCCAACAACCCCATCCAGTTGGTGATGCTCTACGACATGGAGGTCAAGGCCGTCTTCGGCTGCTCCGGAAGTGACGCGTTGTTCCTTGCGATGGTCGGTGCCGCCGTTCTGACGTTGGGAGTGGTCAAGCTCCGGCGCCGGTGGCTGGCATAGGCGCCTTTGACGTCTGGCCGCGTGGTGTCCACGTGCATCGCGCTGAGGCGAAGTCTCGTCGATCTCATCGTGGTTCCGGTCGTCGGATCGTCTGGCGATTGATCGGCCAATCCGCACCATCATCAGGCTGAGTTCGATTCCCGTCTTTCGAGCCGCGGACCAAGACACCGGATCCTGGCATTCCCGGCGGCAGAACCAGTCGCCGAGGCTTGCCACACCGGGCAAAACCTGACAGGGTGACGCACGCGCGAACGGTCGAGCGCCATCCGCATCGACGTCGGCCCGACCGTGGAACCTCCGGGATAGGAAAGGACTCAGCTCATGTTGCGAAGCATCCTCGCGATCCACGTCGTAACGATTCTGGCGTCGCCCTTGTACGCACAGACCATCACGCTGGCCAAGGGCGGGAAGGCAACCGCCACGATTGTACTGGCCGACGCGCCCACGGCGCCCGAGCAGACGGCGGCCAGGGAGCTTGCGGATTCCCTCTCGAAGGTCACGGGGGGTGCGTTCGACGTCGTTGCGGAATCGAAGGCCCCGACGTCGACGTCGTGCGTCTACGTGGGACCCACGTCACACGCGAAGCGCCTGGGCCTGGATGCGTCCAAACTCGGTCCCGAGCAGTGGGTCATGCGGAACAGTGGCGAGCATCTCGTCCTGCTCGGCGGCCGGCCGCGCGGGACGCTCTACGCCGTCTATCGGTTCTTGGAAGACGCCGTCGGCGTGCATTGGTGGAACCCCTGGGAACAAACCGTGCCCCGCACGCCGTCGCTTGTCGTCAAAGGCCTCGACGTGAAGGACGCCCCGACGTTCCGCTATCGCGACATCTACACGCTGTACGGCAACGACCGCGGACGCTTCGCCGCCCGCAACCGGCTCAATCGGCAGGGCGACTCGGGCATCGCCCCGGCGTATGGCGGGGAGATGGACTACGGCCCGCCCTACCACGTCCACACGTTCTACAAGTACATCCCGCCTGAGACCCACTTCAAGACGCACCCGGAATGGTTCTCGCTGATCAAGGGCAAGCGGACGCACGATCGGGCCCAGCTGTGTCTGACGAACGCGGAGATGCGCCGCGAGTTCGCCAGGAAGCTCGAGGCCTACATCGAGACATCCCACGCCGCGGCCAGAAAGGTACACCGACCCGTGCCGATCGTGTTCGACATCTCGCAGAACGATTGGCGGGGCATGTGCCAGTGTGCGAACTGCCAGGCCATCGCCAAGGCCGAGGGATCCGAGGCCGGACCGCTGCTGGACTTCGTCAACGCCATGGCCGATTCGATCAAGGACAAGTACCCCGACGTCTTCATCGACACGCTTGCCTACATGATGACGCAGAAGGCGCCCAAGGCCCTCAGGCCGCGGGACAACGTCATCATCCGCCTCTGCGATACGGCCAGCAACTTCACCAAGCCCATCACGCATCGGGAAAACCGCCGGTTTCGCGATCACCTGCTCAGCTGGTCGAAGATCAGCAAGAACCTGCGGATCTGGGACTACGCAGTCACTTACGCTCCCGGGTACGGCCTGCCGCTCGCGACGGTCCACACCTACGCGGCCGACTACCGGTTCTACGCCGAGCACAACGTCGAGGGGGTCTTCACGGAGCACGAGTACCCGGTCCTGGCCGACATGCGGGACCTCAAGGTTTGGATGATGATCAAGCTGCTTGAGGATCCGTACCGCGAGGATGAAACGCTGCTGCGGCAGTTCACCGACGGATTCTACGGACCGGCCGGCAAGCACGTCCGCGAGTATCTCAACAAGCTCCAGGCCGCTTCGCAGACCAAGTCTAGCTACTTGAGTATGGGCGCCTCACCGGTTCGGCATCGGTACCTGGACCTGGCGTTCATCCGCGACGCGATGGCCGTCTTCGACCGGGCCGAGCAAGCCGTCGGCGGCGATTCGGTCTTGCTACGCCGCCTGCGACACGCTCGACTGCCGCTGGATCGGGCGGCGGTGCTGCGCTATCCGCAGCTGGTACGAGAGTGGGTCCGCGCCGGGCACGATCCCAAGGCTATGCCGCTGGACCGAAAAGCCATCGCCGCGCGATGCCGCCAGACCTGGGACGCGCAGATCGACTTTCGGATCCCGGCGGGGCAGCGGGCCGCCGAGCGGCGAAAGGCCGACGCGGAGCTCAAGTTCGTGTTGGGACGTCGCGCCCACGTCCCGCCCCCCAAGCGGTTCAGCAGCCTGCCGCCGAATGCCCTGTTCGATTTCACGGCCGACGAGACGCGAAACTGGCAGAACATCGTCAAGCGCGTTCCCGACCGCGAATCGGAGACCGGCACCGCCAACCGCCTCGAGCTGTCCGACAAGGACATGGCCAAGTACAAGCTGCCCATGCCGTGGGGCCTGTATGACACGGCCAACAAGCGGAGCGGCGGCACCGGGACCATCAAGCCCACCGACGTGCCCGGGGCGGGATACCACTGGTATCAGATGGGCACGTTCCGGATCGGCCCATCCTACTACCTTTACTTCTTCTGGAGCTGGATCATCCAGGTCGATATCGGCGGCGTGATCGATCCGATCGATCCGGACCGACCGTTCGATGTCTGGGCGCGGATCAAGTTCGAGGGCCCGGGCTTCCCCCACGGCCGCCCCGACGACACCAACGCGATCTGCGTCGAGCGGGTCGTGCTCGTCAAGGCGAAGTAGCGCGTCTGTCGGCTACAGCGTCCATCCATTGCGATACGTCGTGTGGACGAATGCGTTCGCCTCCGGCACGTTGGTGACCTTCATGTTCGGGCCGTCCCAGAGCAGCTTCTGGCGAATCAAGCACGACCCGCCGCGTTGCTTGCCCGTGCGGACGGCGATCGTGCCGAGCAGGGCCGTCTCGGTGACGGGGCCGGCGAACTCGAAGTTCGAGCCCGTTGGTTTGCCGGTCTTGCACGCCTCGACCCACTCTGCATGATGGCCGACGGACCGGGGAATCGTCTTGGGCGGGTGCTTGTACGCCTTCATCTTCGATTCGGGCAGCAGCCGGGGCTTCTGCGCTCCCCATTTCTCGGCGATCAGCTTGCCCTTGTCGCCGACGAAGATGACGCCGTCGTCATGGGGCAGCGTCCGGCCTGGCTCCAACTCGTCCGGTCGGGGCGGCAGGAGACCACCGTCGTACCAGTGCACCTTCACGGGCGGCATGTCACCGCGGGCGGGGAACTCGAAGTGGACCATGCAGGCCAGCGGCAGCGTCTCGTCATTGACGGCCGTCGAGCTGGCCTCGACGCTCGTTGGGTACTTCAGCTTCAGGGCGTAAAACACCGGGGCGAGATTGTGGCTGCCCATATCCCCCAACGGGCCGGTGCCGAAGTCCCACCAGCCCCGCCATTTGAAGGGCACGTACTCCGGATGGTACGGTCGGTTCGGCGCGGGCCCCAGCCACAGGTTCCAGTCGAGCGTGGACGGGACGGGCGGGGTCTGTTTGGGCCGGCCCACGCCCTGAGGCCAACGACCCCCGGGACGGTCCGACCAGACGTGCACCTCGCGCACCGGGCCGATTGCGCCATCCTCGATCCATTCGCGGACCAGGCGACAGCCCTCGTAGGACTGGGCCTGATTCCCCATTTGCGTTGCGACCTTGGCTCGGCGCGCCGCTTCGGTGAGTTTGCGGGCTTCGTAGATCGTGTGCGTCAGGGGCTTCTCGCAATAGACGTGCTTGCCCATCTTGATCGCCATCATCGCGGCGACGGCGTGCGTGTGGTCGGGCGTGCCCACGACGACCGCGTCGATGTCCTTCTGCCGCTCGAGCATCTTGCGGAAATCGCGGTATCGTTTCGCCTTCGGGTATCTCCTGAAGGTTGCCGCAGCCCGTTTGTCGTCGACGTCGCACAGCGCCACGATGTTCTCGCTGGCCACGCCGTTGATGTCCGCCGCCCCACGCCCGCCCACGCCAATGCCGGCGATGTGGAGTTTCTCGCTCGGCGGCGTGCGCCCGCTGCCGCCCAGCACGTGCCGGGGCACGATCGTGAAGACCCCCGCCGCAGTCGCAGCCGAACTCAACACGGATCGCCGAGACAAGCCGCGTGGTCGCGCCCCGCGTTTCGTCTTGCCGTTCATGTCGCTCTTCCTCCAGGGACTGTTCCCCCTCTATCTGCGCAGCCGGGCGCTGCGTCAAGACCAGAATGCCAGAACGTGAGGGTGTCCGGAAGGTCGATAGCGCGCGCGGGAGAGGAAGTCCCCTGTCGCCCCTTTGAGGCAAGGTGCGGTTGTAAGGAAGTCTTGCCAGCGTCAGCGAGCGACCGGAGATCCCCGTTACGGCCAGGGCTGGATCTCGCCGGATTCCACGTGGTGCCCCCGTTGGGCAAACAGCAGGTGCATCATCCATGCGGAGACGGCGCCGGCTTCGTCAAACCACCGCAGGCCAACGCCGTTCTGCATGCGGTAGACGCCAAGGCGGGTGTTCGCTCCCAGCTCGAACGTGGGCCAGGGGTCCCGCTCGAGCTGGGCGTGACCGTCATACCAGAAGATCCCGCCGCGTCCCCAGAGGAACGGTTCCAGGGTGGGTTCACTGCTGTAGTCGTAGTTCCCGAACCGGCAGCTGGTCCGGGACCCGTGGTAGACCCCCAGGATGTTGTCCGGGGCGAAGCCATAGTCGTTGCAGTTGTAGCCCGACCCGTTCCCATCGCCCAGCATCCCCGCCGTCGCGACGAACCGGTCGAACTGCTCGTCCAGGATCATGGGCAGCTCGGACGGGCTGTAGACCCGGGACGTCTTCATGATCGGGCCTTTCACGTCGCCCCAGTCGGTGATCCGCTTGCCCAGCTCGGCCTCCTCTTCCTGGGGCGTCCGCCAGCGCCGTCCCCACAGCGCCCGAGTGTAGTTCCAGGCGTTGTGCGTCTTGTCCGGGCTGATCTTCCGTTCGAAGTCCGGACACAGGTACAGATTCTCGAAGCGCGCGTAGCTAAACAGCGTGCCGCCCTTGACGACCACCTCTGCATACTCGCCCCAATCCTCCTCGCGGTTCTTCGCGATGGTGTTGACGGCCTCTTGAGGATCCGGGAATCGCTGCCAATCGCCAAGCCACGTCTCGATCGCATTCGGACCCGCCGTGACGCCCTCATGCATGGTCGCCGTGAACGGGAGCGTGTCCTCATAGTCGTCGGCATACATGAGGAACGCCTTTCCGAGCTGCGCGATTCGGCTGAGACATATCGTCGTCCGCGCCTGCGCGCGGGCTCTGCCCAGAGACGGCAGCAAGATCGAGATCAGCAGTGCGATGATCGCAACGACGACCAAGAGCTCGATCAACGTGAACGCCCTTGCCTGACGCGGCACCTGCAGTTCGTGCGCTGGCATGACGCCAATCCTTCTACTTGGGATCCTTTCCTAGCAAGGATCGCTCTCTAATGTACTTGCCCACAGACCTACGTCGCCTACTAGCCTCGCCGGCCCACGTGATGCCGGACGAACACGCCTAGGGCCAGCGCTAGGAGCGTCGCTGCGATGAACGGCGGTACGCCGCCCCCGCACTTGAATCCCGCCTCGATCACCCAATCGGCGTCCATCGTCAGGTACAACACCGTGTTGGTGTCCTGTGAGACGTAGTTGGAGTCGCCGGGGTGGTTGGGGTCGAAGATGATCCATTCCTTGAACGACTTGCCCGAGAGGGCCTCTGCCACCAGGACGATCTCGGTCCCGTCGGTGTAGCGCCGCTGTTCGTCGTAGCTGTTGGGGTCATGATTCGGATCGTCGAGCAGGTCAGGATCGATCGTGACCGTGCCCATGTGCGCATTATTCACCGTCAGGTCGAGCGAGCGGGAGACGTTGGTGAAGGTCCCTATCCGCGCCTCGATGTTGTCGTACGCGGCGTCGCCGGGGTAGCCGCCCTGGTAGTCAAGGTCAGAGAAGACCGAGAGCACCGTGACGCCTTCGGGACAATACCAGTCCAGTCCGGTGTCATAGCCCGGCTTGCTCCCGGACCACCAGGACTGCGAGAACTCTCTGTCCAGGAGATACTCCCCGTCCCAGTCGAACTTGCCGCCGTGCCACAGCGCGCCCTTCATGAACTTGCCGTTCGGGTCGCCCGGAGCGAAGTTCGGATCCTGCGTAAACTGGCAGAGCATCCAAACGCCTGTTCGTTCCCAGCTGTTCATGTCCACGCGGTACCACTTCGGATCGTCGTAGTCATCCGGCGCGACCAACGTCGGGTCGTTCGCGTCCGGAAACTCGCTTCCGGGATCGCCGGCGTTCGGGTCCACCCAAATCCGCTCGAAGTTCCAGAACGGCGAGTAGTAGGGAGCCACCGTCGCCCGCGGGAAGTTGATGCCCTGCGTCTCGGCATGCCAGCAATGCGGGTGCACGTCCTTGACACCTATCCCCGCGTCAAGCTCGAGTGCGTACCCGATGCACGTCCAATACACGGGGTCGGTGTGGATGCACAGGAAGAACCGGCCTCTGTCGTCGTTGGGGTCGGCCGGGTAGTTGGTGTAGTAGCACCAGGCCAGAACATAGTGATCCGTCGTGTCATCCCAGTAGCTGGGACTGGTGTTGGGATCGTTGTCGCCGGTATTGACCACAGCACCAATGAACCCCATCGTGACCGGCGGAAAGGAATACCCCACCACAGACATTCGGAGCGCCTTGTCGGCAACGGCGTCGCTTCCGACACCGTATGCGTAGCTGGTGCCCATCAGCTTCAGGATCGTCCAGGTGGGGTTGTCGATGTCCCACACGTTGGGGTCGGTCCAGTAGATCGGATTTGTGTAGTACGGGTCGTTGGCGTCGTAGCCGTACCCGTTCGGATCCACCCGTTCGAAGACCCCGTCCCGAAAGTCGTCGTAGTAGTCTGCAGCCAGCCTGCCCGGCGTCAGCATGCATACCACCGCCAGTATCCCCAACGCAGTCAAGTGTCCCTTGCTCATGGTTCCTCCTCCTTGTGAGGTGTGGTACGGACCTGCATCTCAGCTGATCCTGCTGGATCTTCCTGCCCCCACGTCGAGACCCCCGACGGGTCTTGATTCCACGGTTTTCCTGTCTGCAAAGGGCATGCCTCCCAGCGCGGTGGTCTGTGCGCCCTCAGGCGCCGACATCCGCGGCAGGGAAACATGATCTATCGAGCGTCCATCGACCTCGGCCACCACCTCCGGCGTAAACAGCTCGGTGCTGATGCGCCGAAGGGTTTCGTTGTAATCCCACTCGGACGACAAAGGCCGCCAGCCGAAACCGTCCATCATCGCAACGAGAGACCCGAAAATGGCTCCCTCGGGATTCTCGAAGCCCAGCTGTCGCAGGGGGATGTCCGAACTCATGAAGCCCATTCCCCCCCACTGTGCGGACCACAATCCAAAGAAGATTCCCTGATGGCCCATGCCGTCCGGAGGCACAAGGTCGCCGCACGCCACCGCATCTCGGACGATCCCCATGTCGCTGCAGACGCCTCGCGTCATCAACAGACGCAGCTCCTGCTGGCGCTCCCTCGACGTCTTGGCTCGACGAACGGCTGGCGACGTGACCAGCAGCTTGGCGATCAACTGCCGCGGGTACAGGACGACGCTCACGGCGCCTACGGCCATCAGGCGCTCGCGCGGGCGCCCCCTGAACAGCAACGCCCGGTCTCGAAGCTTCTGCTGAAGCCGCTCGGTCTCGATGGCCAGCGCGAAGACGATTTCCTCTTTGCAGCTGAATCGCTTGTAGATGGCTGCCCGGGAACACCCCATCGCCTCGGCAACCGCTTCGATGCTGAAGCCGCCGTACCCGTCGTCCAGGAGGACCTCGCGGGCAGCGTCGAGGATTTCCTGCTCGCGCGGTTTCTGTCGTCTACGGACACCGAGTGCCATGAAGCCTCCAGGGACGCGCGATCTACGCCCGATCGGCAAACAAGCGAGTGAAATGCTCAGCTCTCACAAGGAAGTATAGCACGTCGTAACATTTTGTCAAGAGCAGCAAGCCCAGATGCCGCCCTTCTGAGGCCACCCGATCTTGCCCGGCATGTGGCAGCAGGGAACCCGAAATGCGCACACACCCTCACAGGGGAACGACTGTAAGGGACAGTAAACAGGTGATTTATGTGCAACGGGCGGTTCCATCGTTGGTTCCGGCTCCCATCCGTCGCCAGGCCCGGGACCCACGAAGGCGCCAAGCGTAGGGGTAACATTATGTCCCGATCGATCACCCCGTGCCTCTTCTTCCTGGAACAGGCTTGGCACTTCGCATGGCGGGTCCCGGAAGAGATGGACCGTGCCCGGACGCTTGTCAAGGACCTGTCCGGACCAGGCATCCCACGCCCTGCGGCCCGATCCTCGTACCGACAACGTCAACGGAGCCATCACGCCGAACTGCCGGGGGACGGTCGTGCCACGCGTCATGCCATGTCCATCCGGACCTGTGCCGGACGCGGAGCACCTCCCCGCGGACCGTCCGATGGCGTGTGTTGTAGAGCGTCCAGAGTTCCTTTCGCTCGATCGGAAAATGGTTGGCCACCACACCCCCCGCCAGCGTCGGGACGAGCGGGCGCGGTCGGTCGGTGGCAAAGGCGTCGCGATGGCGGCGCAGGATGCTGTGGCACTTCCGGATCGTGGCCAGCGTCTCGGGCGCAAACCATTCGTCGGCCGGTCCCTCGAGCCACAACCCCTCACCGTTGAAGAACGTCCACCGCACGCCCGTCGCCCAAGAGGCCGTCGGCTTGTCACAGATCAGAATCTCGAACGTTTTGAAGTCGGGCACGGCGAACCGGAACAGGCTCAGCGGGATCGTCCCCCGCCGAGCATGACACTGATTCATCTCATACGTGAAGCTGCCATCCTGGACCTGGCTGGTCACGTCGCACGGCGACTCCTCGGTGTAGATGGCCACGCCGGGCTTGACGGCGTCGATGGCCTGCCGGATCGCCCGCGTCGTCTGCAGTTCGGTTCGCACGGGGTAGCTCGGCACGGGATGGCCGTGCTTGGCGCTGTAGCAGTCCTTGTCCGTGCCCGTGAAGCCGTACTGGTCGATGTACATCCCGTCGACGTCGAGCTCGCGAACCTTGGCGGCGTACGTAGCGGCCTGCACGTCCCGCCAGGCCTCGACGCCGGCGCAAGCATAGATCTCGTGACTCTTGGGCCACCGCGCACCGCTGCCGTCGCCGCGACGCAGTTGCCATTCGGCGCCGTGCTTTCTGCCCAGCTTGCCGCGCTCGTTGAGCAGGTAGCCCTCGATGTACAGACCGGTCGGGACGCCGGCCTTTCGCACGCCGGCGATGGCGTCGTGCAGGTTCTTCTGGCCTCCCTTGATGAAGTCATACGGGCTGTAGTCGCCGATCCGGCCGTAGATCCGTCCGTGCGGGCCGCAGTTGCCCCAATCGAACAGGTGCAGGTAGTCGATGCCGCCGAACTCCTCGCGGGCCTCGGCCACGGCTCGCGGCAGATCGATCCGGCCGGTCTTGGCGTCGTACAACGGATCGAGCCAGTGCAGGAAACGCTGGCGGAAGTTGAAGACCTCGCGGAACCAAGGCTTTCGGGGCGACGCAGGCCGGTACCAGGTCTTGAGCCATCGACGATAGTCGTCTAACGCGGTGTGCCAGTCGCCGTCGCCGACCGCGATCAGTGTGTCGACCAGTGGCCGCGTCATGCCCGGTGCGATCGATCGTTCCGGATAGCTGACCGCCATGAACATGCCCTTGGTGTCCTTGCGGAGCACGTAGCTGCGCTCGATACACGTCGTGTCCTCGGTTCGCAGGAAGAGTCCTTGCCCGGCCGGCGGATTCACCGTCGCCATGAACTGCACGCCGAACATTCCCCCGTAGCGCATCCGAAGTGAGGTGTCTTCACGCCCGATGACGGCGGCGCGACAGGGGAACACGTACGCGTTGTCGGCGAGGTCGTCCCCCAGCACGTACGGGCCGATTCGCGGATACTCCAGACCGACGCGGTACGCCCGCTTCCCACGGTTGATCAGCTGGCCGCCGAAACGCAGCGCCCCGTGGTCGGTGAACCGCAGGCCGATTTGTACTTGTAGCCCCGGACACGCCAGAACGTCATACACGACCGTCTTCGGACCGGGCCCGCCCAACGTTGTCTGCTTGGTGACACGGCGGTATTGATCCTGCCCGACCCGCCGACCGCCCACCGTCATTACCAGCAACGGCTCGGCCCGATCGGTCGGAATGATGTCTCGCCGGGCGACCTTGTCGGCCAGATGTCGAACGCATGCCGGCGACCGGCCGGACCGGGTGCCCACCACGATCCGCAGCAGGTTGTTGAACATCGTGACCTGGCCGCCCTTACCGACCATCCCCGCGATCTTCCCGGGAGCGGGCGGCTTGTCCCAACGCTTGACGGGCGTTGGCGGGCGGCGCTCGTCGAACTGGGCGAACAGCGTCCCGCCGTCGGTGCGACACGTAACGGCCGCCACGGCGAACCCGCCGCGCTCGGTGACGTCGTGCACGGTGACCGACTGGAGCGTCTTGGCCTCGTCGGCGAATGCACACAGCACCTGCGGCCCGGCGGGGATCTCGAACCGGCCTGTCGAGACGTTTCCCGGCAGGCACTCCTCGACCGTACCGTCCCCGTAGGTTAGCTGTAGGCGAAACCGGTCGACGTCATCGATGCGGCGGAACGCCCCGGCGCCGTACACCGGATCCTCCCGCCCGCGAAGCACGGCCAGCATCAGCACGAAGACCTGGCTCGTGCGGCGGCCGATCGGGAGGGCCAATTGCGTCTTGGCCGCCAGTCCCGTCGCGGCCAGCGCCGATGCCCCCGGCTGCAGCCGGAACGGCACGCCGTTCGCCGTGATGGCCGCTGACGTCGGCCAGTCGGTCAGCCCCAACGCCTGCAGCACGGGCCCCAACGTCTGATTGCAGACCTCGGACAGGCCAATTGGTGTGAACCCGTCGAACGTCGCGCCCGGCTGGTATGCAATCAGGTCCGCCAGCGGCGTCAGCGGCCGCGTCGCCACAAATCGGATACGGTCCACCTGCAGCTCGGCCGGCGCGCCGTCGGCCTGGACCTGAACGGCGATCCCGTAGGCCTTGGGAATCCGAGCCGCCGCGTGGCGCAACGGTGCGACCACCGTCCGCCAGTGGCCGTCGGCCTGCAGGTCGGTCCCGCAGATCACCTCCTCGTAGGCCGATCCGTTGCGCGTCTCACCCAGGAAGCACAACGCGTAGTCGTGATAGGGTCGAAGCCGGGTGGCGCGGTACCGCATCGCCACGTATCGATGTCCGCTCAGGTCAAGCTGGCGCTCGAGCCGCCAGTGCCACTTCATGCCCCGGCCCGGTTCGTCGACACGGAAGACCGTCGGGCCCTTCGCCGCCGGACGCGACACCGCGTGCTTGCCCGCCGGATTGGCCAACCACGACGTTTGCGGCTCCCAGCTTGCGGCGGACAGGTCGACCGACGTGTCGACCTTCGTGGCGCCGCCTGGACCCGTCCGCAGCAGCGACGCGCCGGGCGGCGGCGACTCTGCGAAACCCAACGCGTCGACCCATAGCCTGGCCTTGCCAGTCGGGCCCGCCTGAACCTGAACGGCCACCGCGCTGCCCGTCCGGCCCCGCGCGATCCGTTCCACGTCCACCGCCACCGTTCGCCACTGGCCGTCCGCGACCGCATCGCGCAAGCGGATCGGCCGGCACTCCGGCGTGGGGATGCCGTCGTCGACGTAGACCAGGTAGTCGTCACCTTCGGTCTTCAGCCCCTCCGCGCGATAGCGCAGAAACAGATAGGGAGCATCGCTCAACGTCACGTGACGGATCGATCGCGACCATTTCATCCCCGTGCCTGGCGCGTCGACCCGGAAGCACGCGGCCTTCCCATCGCCTGTCACGGTTGCGCCCGCGTCGGGATTGCCCAGCCAATCGCGCCTGGCCTGCCAGGCCGACACGTCCGCGAAACCATCCGACCACGCCGACAGCTCCGCTGTGGTGATGACGTCGGCGCGCGCAGCCGCGCACAGCGCCGCCACCGTCGTCAGTCCACCCGCGACGGCAGTTCGATACATCGGCTCGCTCCTGATTCGAGTTGGACGACAGCGACGCTACGAGAACGGCGCGAAGACCGACGGGCTTACGGCAGGTGTCGCACGTTGGCCGGACGTCGGGGCACCAGCCGGTGGAACTTCTCCGCCGAATAGCCGATCGCCACCGTGCTGTAGACCTGATGATCGGCCGGGACCTCCGCCACCTCGCGGACGGCCCGGAGCCGCCCTGCCGCCGCGGTGACGTAGCCGATCAAACACGTGCCGAGCCCCAGCGTCTCGGCCGTCAGGATCAGATGATAGGCCGCGTAGCTGCAGTCTTCGTGCATCGTCGACGACGGTTCGCCGTGCACGACCACGACGACGGGCGCCCCATGGCAGTAGGTCGGCTTGCCCGCCTCGACGTCGGCCGCGTCCCGCTGCATATCGGGCAGGCCCCAGAGCAGCTCCTCGAGCGTTTTGGCCCCCGCGACCCGACGGACCAGGAAGCGTCCGACGGGACTCTTCACGCGGCGGATGAGCTGGCGGTAGAACGCAGCCGTGGCGATTTCCAGTTGTCCGATGCGCTCGCCGGTCAGAACGGTGTGATGTACGGCCTGGCGGTTCTTGCCCGTCGGCGCATATCGGGCGACGTCGAACAGTCGGTTGAGCTTCTGGGGTTCGACGGGCGCGGACTTGAACCGCCGGATGCTCCGCCGGCGGCGGAGGAACCGCTCCAGCTGCCCATCGGTGAGGGTGAACTCGTCGATGGCCGACGCTGCGTCGGCCGGGATGGACGAGTGCTGCAGTGCGCCCGTCTCGCACACCGCCACGCAATGCCCGCACTCGATGCATAGCGACAGGTCCGCCACGGGGCGAACGTCCTCGCCCTCCTGCGCGATCAGCTTTCGGGGACACGTGATGACGCAACGACCGCAGCCGGTGCATTCATCGGCCGCGATCTCAATCCGAATACCTGTGCTTGCTGACACGTCCGTGCTCCAGTCAGGTAAGGTCTGCGACGAGGGCCCGCCCCAACGAACAGGTGGCACGGCCAGGCTGCAGATGACCGTGCCACCCTCGTCGTGATCGGATGGTCCGCCGCGGCGAGTGGAACAGACGCCCCACCTGCGGACAGGCTTACTTCTTGCCGGCCTTCTTGGACTTTTTCTTCCTGGCCGCCGCCTTCTTGATCTTGGCCCAGTTCTGCGGGCGGAGCGACCGGACCGTCGCACCGGCCCGCCACATCTCCGACTCGCGGATCGCCTTCAGCTCGGTCGCCAGTTTCTTGCGGTAGTTGGACACGCCCTTGCTGGCCTTCAGGACGATCTCGGTCTCCTTGCCGCTCTTGACCCGCCCATACAGCTCCCTGAAAAGCGGCGCAACCGCCTTGCGAAACCTTGGCGCCCAATCCAGAGCACCCCGCTGCGCCGTCGGGCTGCAGTTGGCGAACATCCAGTCCATCCCGTTCTCGTCGACCAGACGGATGAGGCTTTGCGTCAGCTCTTCGACCGTCTCGTTGAAGGCCTCGCTTGGGCTGTGGCCGCGGCGGCGAAGCTCGGTGTACTGAGCCTCGAGCACGCCAGCCAGGCAGCCCATCAAGACCCCGCGCTCGCCGGTCAGGTCGCTGTAGACCTCCTGCTCGAACGTCGTGGGAAACAGGAAGCCCGATCCGATGGCGATCCCCAATGCCAACGTCCGCTCCCCGGCCCGGCCGGTCGCGTCCCGATGGACGGCGTAGCTGGAGTTGATGCCGCTGCCGGCCAGGAAGTTCCGCCGCACGCTCGTCCCCGATCCCTTCGGGGCGACCATGATGACATCGACGTTCTTGGGCGGAACCACGCCGGTCTGCTTGCGGTACACGATCGAGAACCCGTGCGAGAAGTACATCGCGTCGCCGGCGTTCAGCAGGGGCTTGATCTTCGGCCAGATGGCCACCTGACCCGCGTCGGAGACCAGGAACTGGACGATCGTGCCCCGCTCCGCCGCCTCCTCCAGCGAGAACAGCGTCTTGCCCGGCACCCACCCATCGGCGAGGGCCTTGTCCCAGTACTCCTTCTCCTGGGGTCGCTGGCCGATGATGACCTTGACCCCGTTGTCGCGCATGTTGAGCGCCTGGGCCGGCCCCTGCACGCCGTACCCCAGCACCGCCACCGTCTCCCCCCTCAGCACCCGCCGCGCCTTGCTCAGCGGGAACTCGTCCCGGGTGACCACGCTCTCTCTCACACCACCGAAATTCAGTTTCGCCATCGCTAACGATCTCCTACCGCTTGATGCGTAACGCAAAAGACAGAGCGTATTGTGCCCGTCATCGTGGCGGTTTTCAACCACCGCGCGGCCAGTGCAGCCATTTGCCGTCGCCCAACACGAACATGCTCGAGCCGCGGGATTCATCCCGCGCGGGCCGGTTGCCGCGCGGGATGAATCCCGCGGCTCGGGCAACCGTGTTCGGAGCCGAGGACACGCTGCGATCTGCGACTTGCCAGGGCCCGCCCGGAGCGGATATGCTGTTGGATTCGGATAGCGCAAGAGACGCCCCGACACCTGGTTGGAGTTGCACCTGATGATCAAGTTCATGCGGAAACACAACAAGAAGCTGCTGGCCATCTTCGCTTCGGGGCTACTGGTGGTCTGGCTGGGCTCCCAGGCGCTGCAGGACATGTTCCGACCGGACACGGGCGGCAAGACGGCGGGACACGCCTTCGGCGCGGAGGTCACCCGGGACGACGTCCGGATGGCGCTGGCGCGGATCGACGTGCTCGGTTCGCTCCGCATCTTCTGGGACCGCCCCTGGGGCGGCGGGCTGTACAACCTGCCCATCAAACCCGTGGATCAGTTCACCTGGTTCCTGCTGGATCTGGAGGCCCGTCGGAGCGGCATCGACATCCCCGACAAGGAGGTGGAGCGATTCATCAAGGCGTCGCGGATACAGGGCAAGTGGCTGGAGAACATCCGCGATCAGAAGGGGATATCCATCGATCGCATCATGGCGTGCATGGCGGACTACATCCGGATCGGGAAGGTCGGTCAGTTGGCCGCCTCTGCGGTGAAGGTCTCCGCGCCCGAGGTGATGCACTTCGTCCGTGACACGAGCGAGAAGGTCTCCGTCAAGATGGCGTTGCTGCGCGCGTCGGACTTCGCCGACGTAGACGCCGAGCCGGATGCCGGCGCGCTGGAGAAGCATTTCTACGAGTATCGCGAGCATCTGCCCGGCGAGGGCGAGTACGGATACGGGTACAAGTGGCCCGATCGGATTCGCGTCGAGTACCTGGTGGCCGACGTGGACGCTATCGAGTCGGCCATGAAGATCAGCCACGACGACGCCAGGGAGTACTGGTCGAAGAACCGCAAGAACTACACCAAAGAGGTCCCGGTGCCCGGGACGAGCCGCCCCGCCACGGCGCCCAAGCCGACAACGACCAGCCGCCCGGCAACGGCGAGCAGCCCGACCACGTCGACCAAGCCGGCGACCAAGACGGTCGTCAAGTCGTTCCCCGAAGCGCTCGAGCAGGTCGTGGCCGACATGAAGGCTCAGCGCGCGCCCGACACGGCCGACAAGGTGATCCGAATGACCTCGATCAGCCTCATCGAGCCGTGGTTCGACGTGGCCGCCGACGAGACGGGCTACAAGGTCGCTCCGCCGGGCGTAGATGCCCCCGACTACCTGGAGAAGATCGCGGCGAAGGTCTGTGAGTTGAACGAGTTGCCCGCGAAGGTCCTGCGGGTGGTCAAACCCGGACGGTGGCTGACCCGGGAGGATGCCGCGGCGCTGGAAGGGATCGGACAGGCCGTCGTTGCCGGTCAGGCTGTGGATGAAGATGCTGTCGTCGATTTCGCCAAGCTGGCCTTTCGCGTGCAGAACCTCTATACGCCACCGGAGCGCAGCGGCGAGCGGGGCCTGGCACTGTATCAGACGCTCAACGCCCCCCTGCGCGACACGAGGGCCGGTCAGCCATACAACCACTACCTGTTCCGCGTGGTGGGGGCCGAGCCGGCGCACGTCCCCCAGACGATCGACGAGATCAAGGAGAGACTCCGCCTGGACGTGATCGAGCTGGCGGGCTACCGACGGGCCGGCGAGGCGGCCAAGAAGTTGCTGGGCGCCGCACGTTCGAAGGGCGTTGAGGCCGCCGTCAAGGCCGACGCAGCCCTGCACAAGCGGCTTGGCGACAAAGGCCTGGTCGAGCCCGAGCCGTTCGCGCGCAAGCGGAACATCGGCCAGTTCGCGATGCAGTTCGACCTGCCGCTGACGGTGGTCACGCCGGTCGAGGAACTGGGCGTCACGGAGGAGCGGAAACTCGGTTACTTTCCCATGCCCATGGTGGCCGAACGACTCGAGCCCGAGGCCGAGGCGTTCATCGAAGCGTGTTTCGCCCTGGCGCCGAGGCCCGGCGCGGCCAGCCAACCCGCGCGGCGCGTGACGCTCGTCGAGATGCCGCGGAGCAAACAGTGGGCGATCGTCGAGTTCGCAAAGGTCGACCGCGTGCCGCAAGCGGACTTCATGAAGATTCGCAGCCAGGCCCAGGAAATGCTTCAGGCCTATCGCACGATCAAGTTCCTGCAGACCTGGTACGATCCCGAGCAAGTCAAGACGCGGACATCCTACGTGGCTGCCAAGGACGAGGACGAGGGGTAACGGTCCCGACGCGGCCCCCGAATGCCGGGAAGGGGTACCATGCTTGCCGGCCTCATCATCGGATGCGTGATGGCCGCGGGCCCCGCCCATCCCACGACGGCTCCAAGCGCCCGTCAGCCGACCGAATGGGGGGAGCTATTTCGATGGCTTCGCGTGTCGGCAGCCGTCCCCACGACCCAGCCGACGTTGGGCAGGCCGATACGCCTCGACGTGTGGGCGGAGGCGGTCGGTCAGACGGCCCGCCTGATGCCGGATGAGGCGTCGGCGTTCTGCATCCTCCGCGCCGGCCAGAATCGGTACTTCAGCCAGAAGCTCCGACCGACCGACCCGATCGAGCTGCAAACGGGCGGCCCGAAACGCGTGCTGTCGGCGGATCTGGTCGAGCAGCGGTTCTTCGTCAGCGACGGGAAGCTCAAGATCGTCGACGGCTACCCGGCGCCGAAGGCCGGCCAGCCGCCGCCCGAGCCCGCGGGGCGGGGACGCGACCTGTTCAAGATGGGCCAGTACAAGATGCTGGTCTGCGTCTACGTTGCGCAGGCCGACAGCCGCCCTGCCGCCATGGCGCGGAGCCGCGTCATCAACTTCGACATCGTCCCCCCCGAACCCATTCACCTGACCGCCGAGCAGCAGGCCGTCTACGATCGGCTGGCCCCCAAGTTCCGACGCGGGGTCGTCAGCGCCAGCAAGGCGGCGCCGGAGGCCGTCACGATCGGCGCCCCCGCCGTCCCGACCTTGAAGATCCTGCTCGGCCGCGACGAGCCGCATTACGCCCGCGCCTGGGCCACGGACGCCTTGTGCAAGATCGTCGATCCCGCCGCGACGGCGGTGCTGCGGGAGATCATCCGTACGCCCGTCCTGGGCGAGCGCGACGTGATGGCCTACCACCTCATGCCAAGACGAGACAAGGATGCCACCCAGCTGATCGTCGAGCTGCTGCAGGCCCGAAAGGGACCGGTGCCGAGGCTATGGATCGTACGCGGCTTCGTCGATTTCCGCAGGAAGTTCCACGGCAAGGCGGCCGAGCTCCTGTTGGCCAGCCGCAGTCCCAAGGTGCTGTATCTGTGCGGTATGGCCCTGCGGCGCGGGGCGTTCAAGAAGAGCGATACCCGGCGGCTTGTCGACCGCCGCGGGGACGAGGGGCTCCGTCAGCAGGCGGCCGCTACGCTCATTGACGCCATCGAACACGCCGATGCGGACCTGCGCCCCCACATCTTCGCCGCGCTGGCCACGCTGACGGGGATGCAGCACAAGACCGTCGCCGACTGGCAGGCCTGGAAGGCCCGACACGTCGACAAGTGAGCAGCGGCGTCATCGAACGGTGGCGTTTCGGGTTGCCAGGTAGCTGGTCAGGACAGCGTCCAGAGGGTCGGCCGTGTCGACGACCTCGTAGTCCATCCGCATATCCCGGCACCGACTTCGCAAGGCGTCGGTGAAGCGGCCGACCTCCTCGAGGTACCGCCTGCGGATGGCCCGCGGCTCGACCAGCAGCTCGCCGGACGCCTCGAGCCCTTCGAACAACGTCGTCGAGCGAAACGGAAACGCCAACTCGGCGTGATCCATCACGTGGAAGACGATCGTCTCGTGCCGGCGGTAGCGAAGGTGCTTGAGACCTTGAACGATCTGATCGGGGTCGTCAAACAGGTCGCTGAGGATGATGATCAAGGCCCGACGCGACAACCGCTCGGCCAGGTCGTCCATGACGGCGCGGATGCTCGTCTTGCGGGGCCCGGCGCCGGCTTCCATCTCTCGGATCAGCGTCTTCCAGTGGGCGGGGTTGTTGCTCGGCCGGAGAAAACGGCTGATCTGTTCGTCGAACGTGGCCAACCCCACCGAATCCTGCTGCCGCAGCGCCAGGTACGCGAGCGAGGCCCCGACGGCCGTCGCGTATTCCAGCTTGCTCAGGGCCGCCGCGTCCGATCGGTAGGCCATCGATTCGCTGCAATCAAGCAGCAGCACGCAGTTGAGGTTCGTCTCTTCCTCGTACTGCTTGATGTAGTACTTGTCGGTCCGGCCGAAGACCTTCCAGTCCAGGTGTTTCAGGTCATCGCCCTGGGCGTATTCGCGATGCTCGGCGAACTCGACGCTGAATCCGCGGTAGGGCGATCGGTGCAGGCCGCTGACGTAGCCTTGCACCACCAGCCGCGCGCGGAGATCCAGGCCGGCGATCTTGGCCAGCACCTTGGGGTCGAGGTATTTCGAGTAGTCGTCACCCGTCTCGGACATTGTCCCTCACACCTGCCGCCCTGCTTGGCACGGCTCGGGCACGCGGCTATCGTAGACTGTCGCAGTACCTGAATGCTACGGCGCCGCCCGTGAGGGTTCCAGGGCTGCCCCGAGTCATTTGCCATGGCCGACCCCGCCAATAGCGTGGATCAACCCCCGACGTTGGCCAGGCGCCCGTCGGGCGTGTACGTCTACGTCAAACGTCTGGTCGACGTGCTGGCGGCCGGAATCGCGCTCGTCGTTTTCTCGCCGATCCTGCTGGCGGCGGCGTTGGCGCTCAAGCTGACCAGCCGGGGACCGCTCTTCTTTGCGCAAGTACGAGCAGGCCTGAACGGCCGGACGTTCCGCGTCCTGAAGTTCCGCACCATGCGGGCCGATCGGACCCCCGACCCCACGGAGTTGGTGCCGCTGGACCATCCCGACATCACCCGCGTCGGCCGGCTTCTACGTCGGGCCAAGATCGACGAACTGCCGCAGTTCATCAACGTGCTCCTCGGCCACATGTCCGTCATCGGTCCCCGCCCGACACTGCCCGATCAGGCCGAACGGTACGACGACTTCCAGCGGCAACGCCTGTGGGTCCGTCCGGGTTGCTCGGGGCTGGCCCAGATCAACGGCAACATCGCCATCTCCTGGCCGGAGCGGATCAAGTGGGACGTCTACTACGTGCACCACATGAGCCCGTGGCTGGACCTGAAAATCCTGTTTCGCACGCCGATGGTCATTCTCCTGGGCGAGGCACGCTTCACCCGCCGGCTTGACGATGCCCTCTTTTCGCACGAGGTTCCCACTGACGGCTGACGCCTCGCCGACGGGCGCGCTGGGGTCAGAACTGTCGCTTGGAATCGAGCAGGATGCAGATCGGCCCGTCGTTGTGGCTGACGACGTCCATGTAGGCGCCGAAGACGCCCTGTCGGACGGTCAGGCCGGCCGCCAAGAGCATCTCACAGAACCGCTCGACGGCGGGCTTGGCGTCGTCGGGCCGGGCGGCCGCGTCGAACGAGGGACGCCGGCCGCGACGGGCATCCGCTTGGGTCGTGAACGCGCTGACCACCAACACCTCGCCGCCCGCCTCGGACACGTCGAGGTTCATCTTGCCCGCCGAGTCCGCGAAGATCCGCAGGTGCCGGACCTTGTCGACCAGGTAGGCCAGATCATCTTGCCCGTCCTCGACCGCCACGCCCAGGTACACGAGCGCTCCTGCGCCGATTCGGGCGTGCTCGCGGCCGTCGACGCGGACGCTCGCCGAACTGACACGCTGCACCACCGCTCGCATGATGGCACCCGCCTCAATCGCTCTCGGGGGGCTCCGGACCGCCCGCCGCCAGTTCACACATCCTCGACGCGATCTGCCCGATCCGATCCCTCAGCTCGGGCGGCTCCTCGATGACGACCTGGTCGCCGTATCCGAGGATCCACCAGGTGATCTCCCGCAGCCCGTCGACGTCGGCCTCGAAGATGCATGAACCATCCGGCCGGGCAGTGACCTGCTGCGTCTTATGCCAGGAGATCTCCTCCATGTTGCCGGCCACCTTGGGCAGGAACCGCAGCCGAACGTGGTAGACTTTGCCTTCAGGGATCATGCTCCAGGCCAGTCCGAAGTGCGCTTCGATGTCAAATTCCGGATCCGGGTCGAAGCGCTCCTCCAGATCGACCAAGCTGGTGATGCGGTCGAGCTTGAAGGTCCGGACCTCGGTGTGCAGGCTGCTGTAGCCGATCAGGTACCAGGCGCGGTTGACGAACACCATGTGATACGGGGACACGACGGTGTCCACGGTCTGGCCTTCGAAGTAGGAGTCGTACTCGATATGAACGTTTCGGCGTTCGGCGAGCGCACGTTGGAGCTCTCTAAAGACGTTTTCGATGCGGCCGGCGTCGACGAGGGGCGGCAGGTTGACGGTGACGCCCTCTACCATGCTTCGACATAGCTCCCGGATTTCCGGCGCCAGGGCGTGCTCGATCTTCTCGGCCGCTCGCACGGACGAGTCATGAACCGGCAGCGATTGACCGGAGGCAAAGCGTCGCACGATCAGCAGGAGGGCAGTGACCTCGTCCAGGCTCAGGTTGAGGGACGGCAGGTAGAACGAAGCATCTAGGGTGTACGTGCGTCCCGCGGCGTCGTAGTGGTAAGGCACCCCCGCCAGGCTGAGCTTCTTCATGTCGCGGAAGAGGGTCCGACGCGAAACGGACAGCTTCGCGGCCAAGTCATCCAAGGTGAATGATCGTCCGCTCGAAAGCAGGGCGATCAGGCTGAAGAGGCGGTGCACGCGATTCCTGCTCATCAACGGGCTCCCAGGAACTCGCTGGACGGGACCCAACTCCCGGCTACGACGCAGTCTTGGTGGCAAGACGCGCGACTTGAGCAATCAGCTCGACGCACCCACCGGCCAGGCCCATGTATATGAAGATCCTCGTTCGAAGCAGAAGGCCCACGACGAGGAGGGAGACGCTTCCCAGCACCAGGACGATCGACAGCACAGCGAAGTCCTGCACGCCGGGCACGAACAGTCGCCAGGCCGGCGACGCAAGAAGCAGAAACGCCCCTCCAAGACGGATTCCCCTGAAGGCGGCTTCCGAGAGCCGCGAGCGGTTCACGTAGGCCAGAACGATCAGGCTCGCAGCGACTGGCATGAGGTAGCCGTAGGACTGCCCGACCGGGTCCCAACCGCAGGACAACGCGAGATTCGCGATGGCGCCGTTCAAGAGGACCGCCGCTGCCAAGCTCAAGGACCGTCTTGCCGGGGCGCCAGCGTGCAGGGCGTAGAGGACGGCCAGGATCGCCCACGTCCATGTGCGGAGCGTGACGGGGTCGTAGCGGATCAGCTTGCTCCTGAGGGGAGCGACCGGGTGGAACGAAGCGGCAACCGTCCCGGCAAGGGCCACTGCGGGGACCAGCACGAGGGCCATCTTCTCCAGCAGGTCCGTGAAGGGCCGCCACCGTCCCCGATCGGACAGCCTCGAGAGGGCCAGGCAGATCGGCGCGACGCACGCCACCATGATGGGCCAGTGTTCGAGGAGCCAGAACTCCAGACGGGTTTCGGGGAAGCGAAGGGCGGCGAACACTCCGACCACCGCCAGACCCAGCAGGGACAGGGCCGCCAGGTGCTTGCGCTGGGACAGTCGGGTTGCCAAGACCAGCGCGCCCAGCAGAACAGCGTAGGCGAGCGAACCGACCACCCACCTGCCCACCGAATCGTCCCGGACCGATGCGATCTCAGGCCAGAACGCCAGCTGCGAACCCGCCAGCACACCGAAGGCGGCAACGATCAGACCCATTCGACGGGCCAATGGAATCATCCTGCCCGTGGTGGTCCAAGCCCGACCGTCGTGGAGCTGCTGGTCCCAGACGTTGGGCAGCCACTGCCACATGAAGACCATCACGGCCAAGCCCACGATGGCCGCCGCGAGCAGGAGGGGCATGCGGGTCGTGAGATTGGCTCCCCCGACGGAGTCTGGCACACACGCCACCGCGAATGAGACGACGGCGAGCGTGACCAGAGCCATCCCGACCTCGGCGAAGTTCGGATGCCATTGTCGTCGGGCCAGCTGCAAGGACGATCCGCCTGCCAGCGCCGCACCGGCCGCCACGAAGAAGGAAGCGGCGTGGTAGGCGCCCAGCGGAAGGAGTCCCATCGCCAACGCCGCGGCACTGGGTCGAAACCCCGGTCCGGGATCGTGCGGCTCGCAGAGCCATTCGAGATGATCGGGCCAGGCGCGCTTCCGTCGATGTTGGTGAAGCACGCCCTGGATCGCGACGAAGCCGGACAGCGCCAGCGATACACCGGCGAAGATCCACAGTGTCGAGGGCATCCATTCCGGCCAGGACGTCGCCGCGTAGCGGAGGGCGGGGCGCGCCGGGATCATCAAGCCGGACCAACCCACGGCGACAACGATCAGCCACAGCAGGGGTGTGGTGCGGTATCGGGCCGACGGGCTCAGGCAGACGGCTGCGATGAGGGCGACCAGATCGATCAGGCCCTGGCCGGACACACGGAAGGGCCCGTCCATGGGCCCAACCACGCCGGTCCGGAGGAGACCGGCCACGGCCAATTCCAGGACGATCACGACAGCGGCAAGGACGCCCCAGCCCAGGGCCGCCCCTTCGAACGATGACGCTGCCTCAGCGGCCATTCCCTCTCCGACGTCGGCGCGTCGGACCCGTCTCAGCAAGGCGGCGACCCCGCCCCAGAAGAGCGCCCCGGTCGCCCCAAGATGAGCCAAGAACTCGAGGCCAAATGGGACCGGCCAACCGTGGTGACTCCCGGAGATCGCACCGCCCAGGGGCAGCGCAATGGCAAGGATCCCAGCCCGCCACCTCATCGGGATCACCCCGACGCATAGCTGCGCGAACGCCCCAACGATGATCAGACAACTGACGTAGTCGATCGGGCCAACCCTCTCGGCGAGACATCGCATCAGATCCGAACCGGCGCCCCGGACCCGATGGGAGTCGATCGGTATGGATACCACGGGCCCCGGGCGCCCCCAACGGGCGCCTCGATGGCCTTGGCAACTCCTGGCGAATCAGAATAGCACGAAGCGGGCCCCATCCGCTAGCCCCCCCGCCTGGGCGGGCTGGTGCGGATCCCGTGTGGAACCGGACTGTCGCTCCCAGCCCGCATGTCGTATGCTTCTGACGACCACGGTTCGGCCCGAAAACGGGGCGAGCCGATCCTGAAGCAGACGACGGATGCCGGATTGCCCAAGGAGTCGACGACCATGCCCGAACGTCTGTTCCAACTCCGACAACGACAGACGACTGTAGGCCGGGAGATCCTCGGCGGCGCCGTGACCTTCATGGCGATGTCCTACATCATCTTCGTCCAACCGGCCGTCATGAAGCTCGCCGGCACGGACCAGAACCCGCTCGACTTCGGGGCGGTGATGTTCGCGACGTGCGTGGCTTCGGCGTTGGCGTGCCTACTGATGGGGTTGTTGGCGAATCTGCCCGTCGGGCTCGCACCGGCGATGGGACACAACTTCCTGTTCTCGTTCACCGTCTGCGCGGGCGTGGCGGCCGGCGGGTTCGGGCTGACGTGGCAGCAGGCGCTGGCGGCGAACTTCATCGCAGGGGCGCTCTTCCTGCTCATGAGCTTCGTGGGGCTGCGGCGGGCGATCCTGGCGGCCATGCCCGACTCGCTCAAGTACGCCATCGCCGTTGGCATCGGTCTGCTCATCGCCATGTCCGGGCTACAGTGGGGGCAGATCGTCGTCGACCACCCGGCGACGCTGGTCGATCTGTCGAAGCTGTCGAACCCGGTGGCCTTGCTGACGTTGTTCGGGCTCGTCGTCACAGCCGTGCTGATGGCCCGGCAGGTCCGCGGCGCAATCCTGATCGGCATCTTCGTGACCGCGGCGGCGGGCTACGGGGTCACCGAGCTGTCCGTCCGCGGCGTCATCGACGAATTGCCCTATCGGCTGATCGCCCCGCTGGGCGAGACCCCGGCGCTGAACCCGGGCCTGACGTTTCTCAAGCTCGACTTCGGCGGGCTGTTCAGCCAGCGGTTTGTCACCTGCCTGGCCGTCATCGTCATCTTCTTCATGCTCGACCTGTTCGACACGATCGGTACGCTGATCGGGGTGGCCGAGCGCGGCAACCTGATGGTGGACGGCAAGATCCCGCGGGTGGGTCGGGCCCTGTTCAGCGACGCGGTCGGCACGGTCGTGGGGACGTGTCTGGGTACGAGCACGGTCACCAGCTACGTCGAGTCGGCCAGCGGAATCAGCAGCGGGGCGCGCACGGGGTTGGCGTCGATCGTGACCGGCGCGCTGTTCCTGCTGGCGCTGCCCGCGTATCCGCTGGTCTGTGCAATCGGCAGCGGCGTGAACGTCGCCGAGAGCGGCGCTCCCGTTTACCGGTACCCGATCATCGCACCGGTCCTGATCCTGATCGGCTGCATGATGATGCCGGCCGTCCGCAAGATCAAATGGGACGACCTGACCGAAGCCGTCCCGGCCTTTCTGTGCATGGTCGTCATGCAGTTCGCCTTCAGCATCGCCGCCGGCATCGCCTGGGGCTTCATCGCCTACGCAGTCCTCAAGGCGGTCACCGGGCGTTGGCGCGAGGCGCACGCGTTCGTCTACGTCTTCGCCGGACTCTTCATCGTGATGTACATCCTCAAATGGATGCCCGGCACACCCGTCTGACGCGGATGAAGCCCGGTGCACATAGCGGAGGCCCCGCGGATACCGTCTGCCGCCGCCGCCCCCTTTCGACTACAATCCCCAAGCCGAACCAACGAGGTAACGATTCGGCACAGTATGAAGGTCTGCTGTTTCGACGTTTCGACTTTTCGACGTTTTGACGTTTGCTAGGGGCTGGCATTATGCGACGTGCAAAGTTATCGATCATTGGCGCCGGCGCGGTCGGCGCGACGTGTGCCCACTGGGCGGCGGCCAAGGAGCTCACCGACATCGTCCTGGTCGACATTCCCGACAAGGCGGGACCGACGGAGGGCAAGACGCTCGACCTGGCCCAGGCCGGCCCGGTCGAAGGGTTTGACGTCAAACTGGTGGGAACCGACAGCTACGAGCAGACCGCCGGCAGCGATGTCGTGGTGATCACGGCCGGCATCCCGCGCAAGCCCGGGATGAGCCGCGACGATCTGGTCCAGACCAACGTCAAGATCGTCTCGGACGTCACCAGACAAGTAGCCGCTACCAGCCCGGACGCCGTGCTCGTGATCGTCTCCAATCCGCTGGACGCGATGGTCTACACCGCCTGGAAGATCAGTTGCTTCCCCCAATGGCGGATCGTCGGTCAGGCGGGCTGTCTGGACGTCGCGCGGTACTGCACGTTCCTGGCGATGGAGATCGGCTGTAGCGTCGAGGACGTCCGCGCCCTGCTGATGGGCGGCCACGGCGACGACATGGTGCCGCTGGTCCGCTACACGACGGTCTCGGGGATCCCGGTCACGCAGCTGATCCCGCCCGATCGGTTGGAGCAGATCGTCCAGCGGACCCGGATGGGCGGCGGGGAGATCGTCAAGCTGATGGGTACGAGCGCCTACTACGCCCCCGCAGCCGGCGTGATCCAGATGGTCGAGTCGATCATCCGCGACAAGAAGCGGATCATGCCCTGCGCCGCCTACTGCGACAAGGAGTATGGCGTGGGCGGCTACTTCGTCGGCGTGCCGTGCGTGTTGGGAACGAAAGGGGTCGAGCGGATCATCGAGGTCGATCTCGACGCCGACGAGCGGCAGATGTTCGAAACGTCCGTCGGGCGCGTCAAGGAGCTGTGCGAGTTGGTCGACGGCCTGCTCTGAGGCGCCTACGGGCCAACGGGTCTGCCGCGCATCTTGTCGATCTCCCGGCGGCTGCGATCGATGTAGTCGCGAAGCTCCTCCAGGCCGTACTGCCGTGCCAGCGCCCGCGCGCTGACGCCGGGGCGCTTCGCCTTGAGCACGAACCACTGCTCGCGATCAAGCCACTTCTCCTGCACGATGTCCTGCCCGTGTTCCTTCAGGAGCTTGTCCCGCTTGGCGGTGTTGAAGTTCTGGTGATAGATCCCGCGGTCCAGGTCGAGCGTGATGCGGCTGACGTTGACGTCCTTGCTCTTCTCGTACAGGATCTCCTCGCCCGTGATGTCGTAGACGAGGCAATCGCGGTGGAGCGTGGCCGTCACGATGTAGAAATGGTTCACCAGGGCGTGGGCCTGGAGCGTCGTGCCGGCAGTATAGGCGCTGGGCCAGACCACCAGTTCTGCCCCCTGATCCGCCATCCGTTTCCAGACCTCAGGGAAGTTGGCGTCGAAGCAAATGGCCATGCCCACGCGTCCGAAGTCCGTCTGGACCACCGGCGCGTCGCGCCCGATATCGCAGGGGGGCTTCAGCTTGAACTCGGACCAGTAGGGGTAGACCTTGTCGTACACGCAGACGACTTTGCCTGCGCGGTCGATGAGGATTCCGGCGTTGAAGCGTCGTTTGCCCTCCCAGCGGTAGATGGCGCAGACGATGTAGGTGCGGTGCCTCCGCGCCAGCTTCGACATGGCCGTTGCGGCCGGTCCGTCCAGCGTCTCGGGTTTGTTGCCCCGCCAGGTCTCGGGCAGCGCGATGAGGTCCGCGCCCTTCGATCCCTCCCGATCGACGAGCCCGACAACGTCTTCGAGCGACTTGCCCCGAAACCCGAGGCTGACGACGCGGACCGGGCGGCCAACCACGCCTTCCGAGGTCTGCCCGCCGTCCTTCTGCCGTCCATCACTGGCTTGGGCGCAGACGGGTGCAGGCAGCCACGCTAACCCGAGCATCGTCAATAACGCCAAGCACGTCTCTCGCCGACCCATGGGAACGCTCCTGTGCGGCATCGATCCGGCGTCTGGCCAACATGATCCAAGAATGCTGCCGCGATTTGACGCACAATCATATCGGCCGGTCGGAGTGAGACAACCGCGCCCGATTCGGCTATGCTTTGTGGCCCATGGAGGACGATTCGAATCGGCAAATCGTGGAGGGCAGGAACCATGCTGAGAGTGGTGGGTGTGGTCATCTGTGCCGCGGGGGTGCTATCCCTGTCGCAGGACGCCGTCGGTGAGGCCAAGCGAAAGCGGGAGCGCAAAGTGGAACTTCCGCCCAACGTCGAGATGAAGCGAGACGTCGTCTACGGCAAGGGCGGCGGGCGAGACCTGAAGCTCGACCTGTTCGTGCCCAAGGGCGGTCCCACGCCGCGACCGGGCATCGTCTTTGTCCACGGCGGGGGCTGGAAGGGCGGGAACCGGAGGCAGTTTCATCGGCAGGCGGCCTACCTCGCCGGAAAGGGCTACGTCGGCGCCTGCATCGAGTATCGCTTCTCGGGCGAGGCGAAGTTCCCCGCGGCGCTGGAGGACTGCAAGTGCGCCGTCCGCTGGATGCGGGCCAGCGCCAAGACCTACCAGATCGACCCGAATCGCATCGCGGCCTGCGGCGGATCGGCGGGGGGCCATCTGGCCGCCATGGTGGGCGTGACCGAGGCGTCCCACGGATTCGAGGGCAAGGGCGGCCACGAGGGGCTGTCCAGTCGCGTGCAACTGGTCGTCAACTTCAACGGCGTTTCGGACCTCGACGAGCTGGGCAGGAACAGGCCGCTGAAGAACGCCATCCAGATGTTCCTCGGCCCGACGCATCCGGAGAACCCCAAGCTGTACGTGCTCGCCTCGCCGATCACCCACATCGACGCCAAGGACCCGCCATCGCTGTTCCTTCACGGGACGGCCGACAAGACCGTCCCGTTCGAGCAGTCGGTGGCGATGATGAAGAAGTTGCAGGGCGTTGGCGTCGCGGCGGAGATGTACGAGGCCAAGGGCGCCGGCCACGGGTTCTTCAACCGTCCTCCCCATTTCGAGCCCACGTTGAAACGGATGGAGGCGTTTCTCGACAAGCACTTTAGAGGCAAGGGCAAGTCGAGGAGCGACGCGTCCAAGGCAACACCCAAGCGCTGACAACGGCATGCGGAGGGGCACCGCCGCTTCTGTGAGGGAGTCACGTGTGTGAGATGATCAGCTTCGCGCCGATTCGCCGTGCCCGGTCCGTGGGTCAATCGCTTGGCTTGGTGGTCCTGCTGGTGATCACGGCGGAGAGAACACCCTATGTTGACGCTGCCGCTGCCACGACGACCATCGACCGCATCGACGACGTCACCGGCTGGTCCGTCAACGCCGACGGTGGCGACGCCATCAGCTTTCGCGCCGAGACGGCCGACTGTCACAGCCCACCCGCGGCCATGCGGGTCTCGTTCAAGGGACGGCGGTGGGGCAACCTGGGACACGCAGCCGGCGTCCCGCGCGACGCAACGGCGGTGACGTTTTGGGCGCGGGTCCACGAGACATCGAGCCGCTCGAGCATGTATGTCTGGCTGTTCGAGCCGGACGGCGACGGCCACATCTGCCAGGCCACCGTGGACGGTCGCGGGCCGGCGGAATGGGGTGGCGAGTGGACTCGCATCCGGGTCCCGTTGGGACGGTTTCGCTACGATCCCCGGGGCAACCGAAAGCGCGACCTGTTGTCCGTGGACCGGATCCTGCTGGGCTTCAACTACGCTCCGATGGAGGTGAGCGTCGACGACGTCGCCTGGGAGTTGAGAGAAGGAGCCGGCCGCATGACCTTGCCCCGATCCGAATCCTTCAACCCCGCGGCCGGTCCATCGGGCCGGATCGCGCTGCTCGACGAGCCCGGCCTGGCCGGGCCGCACGGACATCAGACCGTCAAGCGTCTGAAGGAGACGCTGGGGACCCGCGGGTTCGGCGTCACGTCGATCCGAGCGGGCGACCTGGCGGACCCGGCCCGACTGGCGCGGTCGAACTTCGATCTGCTGGTCTTAACGCAAGGGCCGCGATTCCCCGTCGAGGCCAAACAGAACCTGCTGCGATACCTCCAGGCCGGCGGATCGCTGCTGACCAGCGGGGGGTATGCATTCGACGAACCGGTCGTGTTTGCGGGCGACGCCTGGCAGCCCGCCGGCACGGTCGAGACCGCGGCTGAGTTGCAGGCCGGACGGCCTCCCATCGCACGGATCAACACGCGGTTCGGTCGGCCAGGAGATGCGATGGGGCTCGACAAGCTGCAGATTGGGATGTTCGATCCGTCGTACCCGTTCGAACGTGTGGTCTGTGCAAAGATTGCCGATCGGCGGATCGATGGGCCGCTGTTGGGATACGTCGCCTGCATCACTGACCCGACGGGGAGCCCGGTCTTCGGCACGGCGAACCTTCGGTTCATCCCCCTTGGCCAGACGCTCGACCGGCTCGGCCAACCGCGCGGCCCGCTGGGCGGGGTCGCTCACCACTTCGCAGGACCGTATGCCGGCAGCAGTTGGGCGTTCTTCGGCGTGGAGGACCGCGACGTGTTCGCCGAGGGCGGCTTGCCGGCGGACTTCGTCGCAGCGTTGGCAAGGCGGCTGGTCGACCAGGTTTATCTGCACGGCCTGACGACGGATCTGGCCTGCTACCGTGAGGGTGAGGCCGTCCAGATCAGCATCCAATTGGCCAATCGCGGCCGGAACGCTGCTGCGGGGCGACTCCGGCTCGCCGTGGATGAAGAGGTCGTCTACGATCAGCCGGTACAAGTCGCGCCCGATCGGAGCAGGTCAGAGCGGATCGAGGTGGTCTGGCGGCCCGGTCGGTTCGACCGCGACTTCTACCACGTCCGCGCCACGCTGGTACTGCCATCCCACACGGATGTACTGGAGAACGGTTTCTGTGCGTGGGACGAGAATGTCCTCCGCGCGGGCCCGAAGATCGCTCTGCGCGACAACTACTTTTGCATCAATGACCGCCCCATGTTCCTGACGGGCACGAACCAGACGGGTCGGATGTGGCTGGCGGAATACGAGACACCGCTGGTCTGGCGGGACGATTTCGCCGGGATGCGGGATCATGGCCTGATCCTGTGGCGGATCTTGCACTTTTCGGCCGTGATGCACCGCAACGATCCGCTGGCGCTGCGCGGCGAGGTCCCCAAGAAGGTCGTCCGCCAGACCGACGCGATCGTGCAGCTGGCCCAGAAGTACGGTGTGGTCATCTTCCTGACGCTGCACGACTGGATGCCCGTCGAGCTGACCGACGAGCAGTTGGCGGCCCAGGCCCGATGGAACGCGTTCTGGGTCGAACGATACAAGGACGTGCCCGGCATCATCTACGACGTGCAGAACGAGCCGTCCGTGCGCGTCGGCGATGCACCGCACGTGACGGCCGAGTGGAAGCGGATGCTGACCGAGCGATACGGCGATGTCGCAGCAGCGGCCCGTCGTTGGGGCGTGCCCGCGACCGACCCCTCGGCGACGCGACCGCGGGCGGCGGGCAAGGCGTGGGGCGATCTCAAGGCCGCCGACGTCGAGCGCTTCCGCGTGCACCTGCTGAACCGGTGGGTGAAGGGCAACGTCGAGCCGGTCCGCCGCGCCGATCCTGATGCCCTGATCACGGTCGGATACCTGCAGAGGATGAGGCCGGCGGACAAGGTCCTGGGCGCCGAGCACGTCGACTTTGCGAACATGCATTCCTACCTGCCCCCGCGGGCGTTCCCGTCGGATTTCAAGATTATGGACCGCCGCGCGGTCGGCAAGACGCTGACGCTGGGCGAGTTCGGCCAGCGCGAGGCTCACGACGCTCGCGTCAACGGTCAGACCGGCGACCGGCCGGTCGCGTCGATCCAACGCTACCTGGCCTACAACCACGACGTCCTGGGGCTGGGCGGGTCGTTCACGGCCAGCTGGTGCTGGCGGGACATGCCGGACTGCATCTTCCCTTGGGGGATGACGCGGCCCGATCACCTGGCCAAACCCGTGGTGCGGGCATACCGGAACTTCACGCTGCTCAGCCGGTTCATCAAGCCTAAGTATCAGGCGCCGGGCGTCTGGTTGATCTTACCCGGCGCCCATCGGCTAGGCGGACGGTGGGCGGACATCGACGACGCCATCGATCGAACGATCGACGCGCTGCTCGGGTTGCGCGTCAGCTACGGCGTACTGCGGGAGAAGGACGTCGTCGCCGGCGCGCTGGTCAGCCCGATCAACAGACCGAAAGGCTCCGACGCAGCACCGCCTGTGTTGATTTGGCCGATGCCCTACTGCCCGGACGACGCGACGTTCGAAGCCGTCAAGAAATGCGTAGAGACCGGCGCGTCCTTGTATCTGTCGGGGGACGTGTCGTTCGACGATGCCCGCAAAGCGACCCGATCGGACCGGCTGGCGGCGCTGGGCCTTCGGCTCGACGCGCACAGTCCACCCATGAAGGCCAAGTCGTCCGGTGAGGCCCAACAGACGCGCGTCGGTCGCGGACGCGTCTTCTTCGTCCCCCACCCGGTTGAGTTGGCCGCCCCGGAGGCGTTGCGGAAACAGGTGGGGGCGTTCCTGTCGTACGCCGAAGCGCCCCGGATCGGCATCGAACCGGAAGACCCAGACCTGCACGCGTTCGTCACGCACACCGTCGACGGTGGTACAATCTACAGTGTCGTCAATCATGGCCGGCCGAGAACGGTCAAGCTGACTGCTGGGACCGAGCCGCTGTCCATCGATGTGGCTGCGCCCGGGTACGGTCTGGCGGCGCTCAGCGCCAAGGGCCAACTGGCCCTGCTCCAGACGCAAGGCAACGTCCGGCGGGGCGGGCGGTTCGTCGTCGAGGCGGATGCCGACGTGATGGTGGTTGCCCTGGACGGTGAGGATCTGGCCCGGTCGGCGAGGCTGCTGGTCATGCCCAACGCGGTGGGGACGGTGAGGATCACCACCGACCGACGTTGGCATCGACCGGTGGACGTGGTCGGTGAGATTGTCGAGGGGCGGTTCAAGGCGTTGGAGAGCATGACGCTGGTGGCGGGACAGCAGCGACTGATCCTGAAGGTCGACGCGGATAAGGCCCTGTGCCTGATCGTCATCGCCGAATGGGCCGACGCAGGCCCCGCCACCGAACAGGTGCGTGATACGCTGACCTTAGGCCGGCGGTGACGGCTCGGGCACGGCCCGAGAGGGCCGTTGAAGACAGGAGAACGGAACCATGGATCGCAGCATCAACCGACGGGAGTTCATCGGAACGGCGGCCGGTGTCGCGGCGGGAACGGCCTTGTCGGAGGTCGTCACGGCTGCCGGCATCGGCGGACGGGACATCCGGCTGGGCGTCATTGGGACGGGCGGCCGGGGCCAGTATCTGATGGGTGTCATGCTCGCGCACAAGGGCACACAGGTGCCGGCCGTGTGCGACATCGTGGCGAGCAAGGCCAACCGCTCCGCCGGGGTCATCCAGAAAGCCCGCGGCAAGCGGGCCGAGACGTATACGAAAGGTCCCAAGGACTACTTGCGGATGCTCGAGCGCGACGACCTCGACGCCGTCCTCGTGACCACGCCGATGCAGCTGCACGCCGAGATGTCCGTGGCCGCCATGCGGGCGGGCAAGCACGTCTTCAGCGAGGTGGCGGCGGCCATGACGCTCGAAGAGTGCTGGGACCTGGTCCGCACCGTCGAGACCACCAAGAAGATCTACATGATGGCCGAGAACTGCTGCTATTACCGCGAGTGCATGATGCTCCTGAACATGATCGAGCAGGGCTTGTTCGGGAAGATGACGTACGCGGAGTGCGCATACGTCCATGACTGCCGTCACCTGTCCTTCAAGCCGGACGGGTCGTTGACGTGGCGGGGTGAGCTGCACACGAACTACATCGGCAATCTCTACCCCACGCACGCCATCGGACCGGTTGCGCAGGGTATGGGCATCAACAAGACTGACCGGTTCACGTCGTTGACGGCGTCGATGAATCGTCCGGAGGGCCACAGGGCCTATGCGATCAGGAAGTTCGGCAAGGACCATCCCGCCACCAAGATCAAGTGGCGTGCAGGCGACAGCTGCAACGCCATGATCAAGACGGCCAACGGTAACCTCATCGAGATCCGCTACGACACCAGTTCGACCCGACCCGTCGAGCGCACGACCCACTACCTGTTGCAGGGCACGGAGGGGGCGTACCTCTTCGACGGTCTTCGCATCTACATCGAGGGGCGGACCAAAGGCACCGGGTGGGAGAAGAGCAGCCGCTATCTGAAGGAATACGATCATCCCTTGTGGAAGCAGTGGGGCGAGGCCGCCGGCGGCGCGGGGCATGGCGGGGCCGACTACTTCACCACCCGCGCGTTCTTGGAGACGCTGCGGGCCGGCACGAAGCCGCCGATCGACGTCTACGATGCGGTCGTTTGGAGCAGCATCATCCCGCTGTCCGCCGCGTCGATCCAAGCGGGCGGCAAGCCACAGGCGTTCCCCGATTTCATGAAGGGCGCCAAGCGTTCATAGGCCCGCAGCGTCGGCCTCGGAGATTCGGGTGGGATCGGTTCGCGCGTATGGATCAGGAGCGCTTGCCTCGTGATCGCCTTCGGGACTCGGCCGGAGTCTTGGTGTGGCCTTCCTTCGCTGGCGTGACAGGGAGATGGGGCGTTGCGCCTGGCAGCAACTGGCCGCAGGACCTGCAGTAGCTGGCCCCCATCCGGTTCGGCTTTCCACATGACGGGCATTTGGGTCCATCGGCGTGGCGGGCACGATCGCGACGCAAGGCCACCACCAGCGTCACCCCAAGCGCGACCAGCATCACCGGGATGAGATAGACGGCTTGGTGACCCGCGAAGATCCATTCCGCATCGGTCATCGCCATGGTGGGGTTCCCCGAGACGCCGGTACCTGCCAGCCTGCCTTCTGTAGTGAATAGTAGCGAACGCGTCCCTCCGGTCAACCGAAGGGGGTGCTTGCGATACACTCGGGCGAGCCATAACATACCGCCTTCCCGGTTCCCCATGTGGTGAATGGATGCGTTTGACTGGCATGATGCAGATTGATACGCCCGGTAGGAGTCTTCATCCTCGGCGTCTGGGTCTTCTGGCCGGAATGGTTCTGACCGTCGGCGCGGGGAGCGGCTGCGCGGTCGGCGACTTGGCAACGGCCGACCGGATGAGGAATGGCCTGGTGATCGTGTTGCCGGGCATCGAAGGCCGAAGCAAGTACAACGCCGATATCGCCCGCGGCTTGTCGCGTGGGGGCGTGCCGTTCGCGATCGAGATTTATGACTGGGGCACGGGGCTCCCGTTGGGCGGCTTGGTGAACCTGGTGGCCCTGGACCGAAATCGGGGTCAGGCCCGCAAGATTGCCGACCGGATCATGCGATACCAACAAGACCACCCGGGCAGGTCCGTCCATCTGGTGGGGCATTCCGGAGGCGGCGGGTTGGCCGTGCTGACGTTGGAAGCCTTGCCGCCCAAGACGCAGGTAAGCAGCGCGGTCCTGCTGGCGGCGGCGATCTCGCCGGACCACGACCTGACACGAGCCCTGAACCACGCCGAGAACGGCGTCTGGAACTTCCACACCAGCTCCGACGTCGGGTACCTCCAGGTCGGCACGGGGCTGTTCGGCACGATCGACCGCAAGCATACCCGAGCCGCGGGGGCAGTGGGATTCCGGCGTCCTGCCGGCGCGTCGAGGACCAGGGCGCGGGTGTACGACAAGCTTCACCAGGTCCGCTACCGGCCCGAGATGGCCGAGACGGGGAACCGCGGCGGGCATACTGGCTGGGCGCGTCGGCAATTCGTGGCCGTTTGGGTAGCCCCCATCCTTCTGGCAGCGGGGGACGGGCGGGAGGGCTATCACATCCCTCTCGACGATCGGCTGGAAGCGCTTGTCGGCCATGGGCCCCCCGAGCCCGAGGCCGCCATCGGTGCGTCTGTCCCGCGCCGTCCCGTCGAGTCACACTGATCCTGGCGCATCCGATCGCCCCGTCAGGTCCAGACGCCGCGAGCAGCGTGGGGTCCGGCAAAGCTGACGGTCTTGCCTGAGAGTGTCCTCTGCACGAAAGCGGCAGGAAGTACCACAAAGTCCTTGGCGGCGAAACCCAAGCCGTCTACGCTCATGATAGACGGTAGGCCTAGGGCGCGTCGCCTACGGGGTTGGGGGATGCAGGTTGTAGGCACAGACCATCCGAAGGTTCTCTTGCTCAGCGGCGCTGAGGCCAAGGCCGCGGTCTTGACGTCGTCACTTGCCGATCAGGCCGAGATCCGCGTCGTCGACTCTTTCGAAGAGGCCATCGAGGCCATCCAGTCAGGGCAGATCGACCTCGTCGTCAGCGAGGCGGGCGATTTCCTGCCCGGGGACTGTGCCCGGTGTGATCACTGGCTGAGAAAGTCCCACGAAGCGGCCAGCCAGGGCGTGGCGGGGGTGGATCTGAGCGGTCAGATCGTTTGGGCCGACGCCGCGCTGCAGGCCATGCCCGAGGACGCCCGCGACGCGGTCATGGAGGTTTCTCGACGCGTGGCTGATGAGTGGACCAAAGCAGCCGGCGCGCTCGACGGCCGACTGCATGTGACCGAACGCCTGACGATTGCCGGCGACGCGCGCGTCGGGACGGCATATGAGGCCACGCTCTCGCCAGTACTGAACGCCGACGGCGAGCTGACCCAAGTGGCCGTCGTCATCCGAGACGTGACCACCTCCCGGAAACTCCAGCAGCGGCTGCAGTCGGTCGAACGGGCAGGGCAGCACCTGGTCCGGCTCGATACCGAGCAGTTCGCCGACCTGGACGTGCCGAAACGCGTGGCCAAGATCGAGGAGCAAATCGCCTCCTATGCCCACAGCCTAATGAATTTCGAGCGCTTCAGCATTCGTCTCCTCGATCGCGAGACCGGACAGCTGAGCGTGGCGATGGCGCAGGGCATGGACGACTGCGTCTGGCATCGGGAGATGACGGCCTCGATGGAGGACCAAGGCATCTGCGGGTACGTCGCCGCGACGGGAGAGAGCTACATCTGCTCGGATACCTCGCGGGACCCGAGGTACCTGCACGGCATCGACGAGGCCGGCTCCTCGCTCACCGTGCCCCTGCGACTGAACGAAGAAGTCGTGGGGGTCTTCAACGTGGAGAGCAGCCGGATCAACGCGTTCGACGACGTCGATCGTCAGATGCTTCGGGCCTTTGGCCGGTACGTGGCGATGGCCCTGAAGCTCCTCGACCTGCTCGTCATCGAGCGCTACCGGTCCGCGGGCGAGCTGGCCGATGATGTCTCCTCCGAGATCGCCGGGCCCCTCAACGATATCGCGTCGGACGCCTCAGCCCTGCTGTCCGAGTACATCGGGGACGATACCCTCTGCGCCCGTTTGGAAGCCATCTCCAAGAACGTGGGCAAGATTCGGGAGTGCGTCCAGCAGGTTGCCCAGCCCGCTGGCCGCCTGCGAGCTCGCCTGAACGGACACAGCCGCCCCGACCCGGCGTTGGTGGGCAAGCGTCTGCTCGTGGCCGATGACGAAGACATCATCCGCGAGACCCTCTACGAAGTCCTCCACAAACAAGGCTGCCACGTGGACACCGCCCGCGACGGCGCCCAAGCCATCAGTATGCTCGAACGCACGCAGTACGACCTGGTCCTGGCCGACATTCGCATGCCCTACAAGAACGGCTACGAGGTTTTCTCGGCCGCCAAGGAGCGCAGCTCGGACTGCGCCGTCATCCTGATCACGGGATTCGGGTACGACCCCAACCATGCCATCGTCCGGGCTCGCGAGGAGGGCCTGTCGGCGGTCCTGTTCAAACCGTTCAAAGTGGACCAACTCCTCGACGAGGTCCGTCAGGCCCTGGCCCGATCGGTCGTCGGCTAGGAGATGATCGCAGAACGCCCTTGCCCCTGCCGCCTCTGGGCGTGGTGCGGGGATAGTCCTTGTTCAACGTCTGCTCGATGACGCGCACGAGATCGTCAGCGTTTACCCGCTTGCCCAACGCCCGGACGTTTGACAGGTCAAGACCTCTCACGACGCAGTCCTTGTCGGGGGAGAAGATCTCGACCCACCTGCTGGGGTCATTCTGGTCGAACTTGTAGGTCTGCGATATCGGGCCGACCTGAACAAGCGCAAATGGCTTGCCCGATCGCGGCGCGGGGTCGAAGCCCAAGACAACGTCGCGGATTGCGATTCCGTTCACGTTGGCGTGGATCTGGAAGAACGCTGCGCCGGTTGCACGGTCGATGCGAATGTCGCTGAACAACAGATTCCGCATTTCCCCTATCGGGTCGGCAAAGTCCTTGTCCCGCCCGAGTTCGAGGTTCGGTTGGTCGTACATCTTGAACGTGCGGATGCCGGCGACACGCCTGATGACGCAGTCCTCGATACTGCAGTTCAGCGTGTGGCCGTCACCGAAGTGCTTGGTGCCCGCCAGGAGGCGGATCTCCGAGTCGTGGCCCTGGGCGCCGTCGGCTTGACCCCCGCGCGTCTCGCCAACCGCCCTGCCGTCGACGTCCTCCACAAGGACGTGGTGGATCGGGCCGAACGTCATGCTCGTGTGCTTCCAGTCCCACGCGTTCAGTGCGACCATGTCATCGCCCATCACCCCGCGCCCGACGCGCACGTTTCGAACCACGCCGTAGCTGGCCGGGCCGTTGATGTGAACCCCGTCACGCCGGTGGTCCTCGAAGCGAATCCCCGCCACGCAAAACTGCGAGCAGTTGCTCAGCTGCACCCCGTGGGGCCGGCACTGCCGGATGGTGACGCCCGACACCCGGAGGCGTCTGACGTTGTTCAGGACGATGACGCCGTGTGCGTGGAACGACCCCTTCGGATCAGCCCGGCCCCGAACGTTGCCGTTGGATTGGCGCCACCTGCCGGTGGCCAGCGTCGTCCAGATCCCCCCGGTGATCACGATGTCGTGGTCGGCGTCGTCTGACAACGTTACGGGGCCCGTCTGGCCGCTGACCAGATGCGCGTTTCGGAGCATGCAGCAGTTGGAGCCGGGCCTGAGTCGGATCTCGGCGTCCGGCGCCAGATCGAGCCGACCTCCGGAGCGCATGATCAGCGGCCGGTCGATGTAGTAGGGCTTCCGACGAGAGGGAACGAACACCCGGGCGTTCTCGTTCAAGGCCGCCTGGAACGCGTCGGTCCAGACCTCCGCCTTGACCGCAATGGTCTTTCCGGCCCCGCGCTCGTCCGGCCAGGTCTCGGTGAAGCGCTCCGTTCTTATGGCGTGGGCGTAGCGCGACACGTTGCAGGCCGCCTTGGCATCCCGGTCCTCCCGACCGTCGACCCACAGACCCGCATCGCGAAGGGGGGCCAGGATCCGGCGAGCCAAGCTCTCCTCCCTTTCCCGGATGGAGGCGGGTTGACGATCCAGACGCTCGTCCGCCCCGACCGCAAGCAGACTCGCCAGAAGAACGACCAAAAGACCCATTCGGCTTGCCTCCTTGGGGGGTGGGGGCGTCCACCACTTCGTGACGTCCGCGCCATGATACCGCCGTCGCCGCCCGGCCCCCAGGCCCGGGCCGGCTTTCCCGCCCGGCAGGGAACTGAATGGCCCAGCATAGGACGTTTTGGGGGCTGCGGGCGTGCCTGGCCCGAAAACCGCTTTTTTTCGGACTTGCCGCCCCTGCTCAGCTGGATACAATGGGAAAGGATTCTCAGAAAGGGCCGGTTCACGAACGCAAGGGTTCCCTCGAGTCGCCCCAACTGGGTATTCTCCCTCCCAGGAGACGGTTTTGGTCCGCCATATGCGGACCGCACGTGACGACCGGGCACAGGATGGCGCTGGCCCCTGTCGTCAGCGCCTCAAGGCCCGGAAAAAGGCCGGAAATGCTGTCAGAGTCTCTTCCCGCAGCAGAACAAGTCCCTTGGGAGGGACCGCTGCGGGAGCGTCGCGGGCCAGGGCATCGTGGCGGCTGCCATGTGAGGGATCCCTAGACGCAAGCATGGACCGGACCGGCTTGTCCTGAGGCGGACGTGCACAGCGTGGGTACTCAATTCGCCAATGCGATTCGGCCAAGGCCGAAGGTGATTGGAGAATCGCAGACACGTCCGTGGCGCGCAAGACACTCAGCGCAGGCCTGTCAAGCGGTCGTGCCGAGACGCGTTGAGGGCGGACCGCGGGGGTCAATCTTGGTGCCACCAAACATGCGAAAGCCCGAGGAGGGCGGAGGACCTGTCATGAAGCGCCTGACCCAAACACTCTCTGTCGCGTTGGTTCTGGTGGTTTCCTGGTTCCCGTATGGAGCGGGGGCGGCCGAGGAGGCTACTGGCCCGGCCTGGGTAGCCGTGGGTGCCGACAACGCTCAGACCACGATTGGCGTGGCGGCGGCGCCGGCGAGTGCCCTGTGCCAGGATGTCGCCCTCTCGTTGCCGGGCGTCCTGAAATCGCCGGTCAAGGGAGGCGATGGCGAGCAGTACGTCCAGCTGAGCATCCGCGGCTGCGGTGGGGCGTCCGAGAAGGTGGGCGCGCCGGTCATGCCTTTCAAAGGGTTCTTCCTGGAGATCCCCTACGGGGTGACCGTCTCGGTCGAACTCCTGAAGGCCGAGACGGTATCGCTGGGCGTCACGGAGAAGGTCTATCCGCGCCAGCCCCCCAGGTACGACGACGGCCGCCCCGATCCCCCCTTCACCATCGACGCCGAGGCGTACGCCCAGAACCGCTTCTATCCTGCCTCCCCGGTCATCGTAGACGAGCCAGGCTTCATTCGCGGCCGGCGCGTGGTCTTCGTGCAGGCGTTCCCGCTCAGGTACAACCCGGCCACCGGAGAGCTGCAAGCGTTTCCATCGTTGGCGCTCAGGCTCAACTTCGAAGGAGCCGTCGATCCGGCCGGGGAAATCCGCAAGAGGCGGCTGGCGACGGAGACGTCGGAGCTGCTGGCCCGCCAGTTGATCCTGAATTGTGTCCCGACACCACCAGGCACGGTGCCGCGTGCGGCCGAGGCAGACGACGGCGCGCCGGTGCCCGAGGTCGCGTTGTCAGGTGGCGACGGTGCGGATTATCTCATCATCGTGCCCGATGCGCTCTATGACGAGGTCCTGCCCCTGGCCGACTGGAAGCGGAGGAAAGGTTTCTTAACGCGCGTGCTGAAGACGTCGGAGATCGGCGCGAAGGCGGCCGACATCAAGAGCGCCATCCAGGCCGCTTACGAGACGTGGACGCCGGCGCCGTCCTACGTCCTGCTGGTGGGGGACAGCGACGAGGTGCCCCCAGAGATCGTCTTCATCTTCGACTGGGGATACGATGTCTGCCCCACGGATCACTCCTTCGCCTGTGTGGATGGGGACGACTACTACCCGGACCTGATGATCGGGCGCCTTCCCGTACAGACGACGACGGAATGCGCAAACGTCGTCGGCAAAGTGCTTGCGTATGACCGGAATCCCCCCATCGATACGTGGTACGAGGCCTTCCTTAGCGCCGCCTTCTTCCAAGACGACCAAGACGACGGGGAGGCCGATCGTTGGTTCATGGAGGACTCCGCCCATGTGACGTCTTTTCTCTCCGGCCTGGGCATGACCACCCATACGGCATGGTGCACGAACAGCGGCGCGCACGATCACTACTACTACAACAGCAGCGGCTACCCGCACCGTTTCCCCCCGCCTTCGGAGGTCCCCAGCTGGGTGGTCTCGCTCTGGACGGACAGCACCACTGCAACGGCTGCGATTACCTCGACCATCAATGCCGGCGTGGGATTGGTGCTCCACCGCGATCACGGCAACTACTGGCATTGGGGCCACCCCCCCTATGAGCTCAGCGACGTCGCCGGGCTGGCGAACGGCGCGAAGACCCCTGTTGTCTTCAGCATCAACTGCCTGTCAGGCGGATTTACCTACGACAGTAGCGATTGCTTCTGCGAAGCATTCCTCAAGAAGAGCCCTGGGGGGTGTGTCGGCATCGCCGGCGCGACCATGTCGGGCGAGTCCGATTTCAACACGTCCTTCACGCATGGGATATTCACCGGGTTGTGGGAAACCTACGATTCCGCATACACCGACCCCACCTACCCACGAACATGGCGTCCCGCGGGGGCAATGGCCCTGGCGAAGTACTACGTCCTGACATACAGGGGCGCTGGCTGGCATACCCAGGAAACATTCTACATGTACCATTGGTTCGGCGATCCGGAGATGAGGCTTCGCACCCTATCGCCTCAGACGCTGAACGTCGTCTACCCCGGTTCGGTTGCCTACGGCGTGCCCGTGGACGTCACGGTGACGGTCCAGCAAGGTGGATCTCCCGCTGAGGGCGCAAGGGTGGCCATCTCCAACGACGCCACGTCCGAGCTCTGGTCCGGCCTGACCGATCCTGCCGGCTCGATCACGTTCTCCGGCATCACACTGAGCGTGCAAGACGACTACGATGTCGTCGCCACGGCCCACAACGCCGCGCCCCACGAAGGCACGCTTACAGCGACGTCTTCGTCAGCCGGGGCCATCCATCTGGACAAGAACGCCTACTCCGCATCGAGCACCATCGAGATCACGGTGGTCGATGCCGACCTCGTGAGCGCCGGGACGCAGGACGTGACCATCGAGACCAGCGTCGGTGGAGACGAGGAGACGGTGACGCTCAGCGAGACGCCCGCTGACAGCGGCCTGTTTACGGGCACGATACCGGCCGGATCGGGGACGCCGACGCTCGGAGACGGCATCTTGCAGGTCGCCGATGGCGAGACCATCACCGCGACCTACGAGGACTTGGACAACGGCTCCGGCAATCCGGCAACCGTACAAGACACCGCCACCGTCGACGCCGTCCCGCCCGTGATTTCCAACGTCCAGGTGGCCGAAGTGACGGGCAACTGGGCGACGGTGTCGTTCGAAACGGACACGCCCACGACCGGGCGCGTGCGGTGCGGCGAGACGTGCGGCGGCCCCTATCCATTCGTCGGTGAAGATCCGAACCTCTCGACGGCACACACGATCCGCGTGTCCGGGCTGCAGAGCGAGACCACCTACGCCTTCGTCGTCGACGCCTGGGACGCCGCCGACAACCTGACGACCGACGACAACAACGGCGCGTGTTACCCGCTGACAACGATCTACCAGAAGGACTACTTCACGGAGTGGTTCGAATCGGGCGACAACGACCTTGCCTACCACTACGTGACCTTCACCCCTGACGAATCACCGGACTCTTACAGCGTCTGCTGGGACGTCACCGCCGAGTTCCACACGGACCCCAACGGGGGCACGGTCCTGGCGATGGCGGACAATTGGTACGAACAGCTGTCCCTATCCGGCGGGGCCGCGATCTGGCTGTACGGGCTGTCCAGCCCTACGTTCTTCCTGGGAAGCAACGGCTACATCACCGGCTTCTACCCCGACGTCGCCCTGACCGAGTATCCCGCCGAGCATTTCGGGCTGCCCCGCATCTCGGGTCTGTTTGATGACCTCGACCCGTCCGCGGGAGGGACGGTCTCGTGGAAGCAGCTGGGTGATCGCGTGGCCATCACGTTCGAGGATGTCCCGGAGGCAGGCACGGCGAACGCCAACAGCTTCCAGTTCGAGCTGTTCTTCGACGGCAAGATTCGGTTGACCTGGCTGGGGATCGACGCGACGGACGGGCTGGTGGGCCTATCCAAGGGAGAGGGGCTCCCCGAGGACTTCCTCGAGAGCGATATGAGCGCCTACGCGTATTGCCTGCCCCGACACACGTTGACGATCAGCATCGTCAACGAGCCCTTCGGGCACGTCGAGCTCGACCCCGAACCCGAGGATCCGGAGAATCCCGAGTACATCGAGGGCACGGAGGTGACGCTGACGGCCGTCGTCGACGGGGACGACGAGTTCGCCCGCTGGGTCATCCTCAATCCCAACTACCCGGGCGACGACAACTACGCCGTCGAGGACTTCAACAACCCCATCTCCCTCATAATGAACGCGGACTGGGAGGTGACGGCCGTCTTCAAGTGCGGCTCGGCGAAGGCGTTCTTCCCCCTGGCCGTGTGCGGGTTGATGTCGATCGTGTTCCTTCGTCGCTGGCGATAGCGCCGCTGCAACCGAGAGCGACCCTCTGGCGAGAACCGGGTTTGCGCAGACAAACACCGACGATCCCCTGCGGCGATCGTCGGTGTCTGTTTGTAGGAACCGATTCGCTGACACGGGCGTGGGCGACCGAGACGCGCCCACGCTTGGCGGCTAGCCTACCTTCCTCTTCAGCTCGATCCGCAACTCCTTGTAGATGATCGTCCAGACCTGGGCGGACGGGATCGCCACCGTGACTTCCACGGTCCCGTCGTCGTTGAACCGGGTCGAATCGACATACGACCCCACCAGGATGGCCTGCACCTGGCTGCGGATCTCGTCGCGCTCGGTGACGAAATCCCTCACGGTGGTGTTGCTGTCGATCTGGAGGCCCCAGATCTGCTCGGCGAGCTTGCGCTTGGCGTCCTGCTCGGCGGCCCGGGCGGCCTTGAGCTTGCCCTGCGGCGTCTTGATCTGCGGGTCCGTGCCCGCGCCCGTCGCCCGGATCACGTCAGGCCACTTCGGCGTGGCGATCTCCGCCACCGCCACCTGCTTGACGAACTCCTGCCTGGGAACGCCCATCCCGGTCGCTCGGAAGCTCTTCTTGATGCTCTTGCGGAGGATGGTCTCGTAGTCCAGCGCCTTGAGACGATTGCCCTGCCAGCTTCGAACGCTCAGCCGCTTGATCATCTCGATGACCCACTCGACGGGCACCTCGGCCGTTACCTCCGCGATCAGTTCGTCATCGTGGTAGTAGACGCGCACGTAGCGCAGACCGCTCAATCGCGCCGTCACTTCGGCGTTGATCGTGTCCGACTCGGTGACGAAATCGCGAACCAGCGTCTGGCTGTCGATTCGAAGGCCGGAGATCCGCTCGGCCAGCTTCCGCGCGGCGTCCTGCTCGGCCGCTCGCTTGGCCATCAGGCGCGCCTGCGGGCTGATCTTCTGCCAGATCGCCGGAATGGCCGGACGGGGCGGCGGCGGCGGGCCACCCAGCTTCGCGACCACGACCTCCGGCAGATCGGGAGGCAGGTCCGGTCGCGGTGCGCCCATCCCCACCACGCGGATCGTGTCCTTCTTGATCCGCTGGGTCATCTGCTGGAAGTCGACGGCCTTGATCTGGTTGCCCTTGTAGTGACGCGTGTGGAGCTCCTTGAGCATCGTGATCACCGCAGCGACGGTGACCTCGGCCTCCACCTCGCACGTCCCGTCCTCGAACCACCGATGCTTGCCGATCTTCGCCCCACTGATGAAGGTGTTCACATCCGATTGGATGGTATCGGACTCGGTCACGAAGTCCCTGACGTAGGTGTTCGAGTTGATTTGGAGGCCGCTAATACACTCGGCGATTTTCCGGTAGGCATCCGCCTCAGCGGCTCGCTTGGCCAGAAGCTTGTTCTGTGCCTCCGTCGTCTCGGCACCGGCCGGTACCGAGAGGCCGGCCACCACCACCGCTACCAGTCCTACTAGCCAGACTCTGTGTCGCATTTGCCATTCTCCTTACCCATGACGGCTGATCGACGCGCCGTCTCTTGTGTCTGCGATGTTCGCTGGCGGGTCTCTACCCGCAGCTTACACCCTCTCAGACAGCTCCGAACACCTGGAGGTTAGCCGCTTCTGGCCTCGGCAAGGCCGTTTTCCCTGCCCAATCACTTCTGGCCGCTGTCCGCCATGCGGGCCTTGACCCGCTTCATCGCTCGCTCGGCACCGGGACTGTCCAGACGAACCGCCGTCCGATAATGGTTCAGCGCCTGCTCCAGATCGCCCTTGGCCTCGCAAGCCACGCCCATGCCGAACACGGCATACTCGTCCTGGCCGTCCTTGGCTTCGGTGATGGCCTGCTTGAACATCCCGATCGCCTCGTCGTACTCGCTGGCCACCAGGAATCGAACGCCCGCCCTGCACGCGTCGTTGCCGCTGGACTGAACCTCGATCGTCTCCTCGATCTCGATCGGGACGAACTGACCGATGAACCGGCGGACCTCCTTCTCAACCAGCGTCCCGATGATCTGATCGCGTGGCGTCAACTCCGCTTCGGTCTTGCTCGAACCGAAGAACGGGCTCGTCTTGGTCTTCTCCGTTTGGCGAAGCGTCGGGCTGACGTGGTCGATCACTACCTTCCCGGAGGTCGAGTCGAGCAAGCGGAAGTGGCATTGAACGGTGATGTTCCGGGTGACCTTCTCGACCTCCTCGCTCTCGACGGCTCCCGACCCGCCGTAGTGCCAGCCCGCAATCCGCATCGCGTCGATGGTCCGGCCCTTGCCCTTGTGCTTCTCGACCTTGACGTTGATGGCGCTGGCGATCATGCCCTGGACCCCGAGCACCTTGCCCATCTGGGACGCCTTGGTGCCGTCCACCAGGCCGGCTGCGGCCATGTCCTTCTCGGCCATCACCTTCTTGAGGTTCTGCCGGTCCGCGACCGTCAGCTTGAGCCCTTCTTTCCGGGCGGCCCGGTCCAGCAACCCCGCGATCATGGTGGCGGACATCTCCGACCACTTCTTCTCGGCCTCGTCGGTCGTCTCCGCGTCCAGCACGGCCACCGTGGACATTCCGCGCGGCAGGGCCGTCGTCGGGGTTGCCCGGTAGCTGATGGTCACCTGGGCAACTTCCTTGTCGCCCCCGCCGCCCTTACAGCCGGCGGTGCCGACGCACATTCCCAGCAACGCAAACGTGGCCACGATTCTGAATGCTCGATTTCTCATCGCAGACTCTCTCCTTTATGCACCTCAGACCCGAACTTGGCAGCGCGGAAAACGATGCCCGGGCGCCGCTCATGACCATGCTATTGCAGGCGTGGGCGGCGTCACGCATTCCTTCAGAATTGCCCACACACAGCCCTGACACCCGATTCCGGAGAAAGCAGCGTCACGAAAACGCCCGCGGAACCGCGGTCGCCAAGGGCGAACCCGCATTATGTTCGTCTCCCTGACGCGGTCAAGGGCCCTGTGCAAAGTTTCCCGCCCGGCCGTGCCCCGGTCGGTCCCGACATTGTTGTAGCTGATTCAGCGTTGCCCAAGACGCGAACTGCGACCATACTCCGGCGATTCTGGGCGGCCCGGAAGGAGGATCGGCATGGCACTCTCTCGGAAAGACACGATCGTTCTGCGAGACCTCGCCAAGCGGCTTGCCGAAGTCGCGTCCCTGCCGGCGCAGCAGGAGAAGGCTGAGCTGTGGCGCCGGCTCAACCGACTCGAGCGCGTCCGGCCCATGGTCCTCCTCCAGAACGGGACGTGGCACGAGACCAAGGACGAGATCACGCTGACCACCAGCGATGCGTTCGCCAGGGACCAGGAATGGCATCTTCGCGCCGCGCTGTATCACTGTGAGCACATGCGCGACGACCACGTCTACGAGGCGAAGATCGACTGCCCCATCGTCATGAAGGACACGGGGTGGGGCGTGCAGATGGACGCAACGCGTCCCGACCATGAGTTCGGTGCGGCCAGGTTCAACCCCGTCCTGGACGCCGACGCCGACCCCTCCGCGATCCCCATGCCGGCCGTCACGGTTGATTGGGACGAGACCGAGCGGGACTACCAACACCTCTGCGATTTGTACGGCGGCATTCTCACCGTGGTCAAACGGGGGGTGGCCGGCCACTGGTTCGCCATCATGGACGAGTTCCTCGGGTGGCGGGGGCTCGAGAACATGTTCATCGACATGATCGATCGGCCCGACTGGGTCCATTCATGGCTGGACCGGATGACCCGGTGGCATCTCAGCCGCCTGGACCAGTACGAGCAGCTAGGCGTCCTGTCGCTCAACAATGGCAACTGCGGGGTCGGGCCGGGCGGCCTCGGGTTCACCGACGAGTTGCCGCAGTCGGACTTCGACGGGACGCACGTCCGCGCCGTCGACCAGTGGGCCCACGCGACGACGCAGATCTTCTCGGAGGTCTCGCCCGCCATGCACGACGAGTTCGCCCTGGCCTACGAGAAGCGGTTCCTGTCCCGGTTCGGCCTGGCCGGCTATGGGTGCTGCGAACCGCTCGACCAGAAACTCGACATCGTCAAGACGATCCCGAACCTCCGCCGCGTGAGTATGAGCCCTTGGGTAGACGTCGCCAGAGGCGCCGAGGGCCTGGGACACGACTACATCTTCAGCTACAAGCCGAACCCGGCCATCATCGGGATGGAGACCTGGGACGTGGACCTGGCACGCCGACAGCTCCGCGACGCCTTCGAGCGGACCCGCGGCTGCGTCGTCGAGGTCCTCATGAAAGACCTGCACTCCTGCCGCCGGGAGCCGAGACGCATGTGGGAATGGGTGGACATGGCCATGGGACTCACCGAGGAGTTCGCCTGAGAAGGCCTGACACCGGAGACGCAAGCCCGATCCGGGCGCAAGGGCTCCCATCCGTCGGTGTCCTTGCGGGCGAATTGAGGCGGAACCGTCCCGTCTCCGTTGATCGACGGCCCCGTCCGGATAGAATATAGACATCGCCTTGGTGAGAGCCGGAACTTCGGATGGGATGGCATGGACCTCAAACAACTTCGCATCATCCACTACCCCGACCCCAGACTCCGAAAGCCGTCAGAGCCGGTCCAGAAGATCGACGCGTTCATCGCCGACCTGACGACCCGGATGTTCGAGCTCATGTACGAGGCCAAGGGACTCGGGCTTGCCGCCGTTCAGGCCGGGCTGAATCTCCGCCTCTTCGTCACCAACCCGATCGGTCAGCCCAGTGGCGAGGAGATCTACGTCAATCCCGAAATCCTCGAAATGCGCGGCGCCGTGGACCATGAGGAGGGGTGTTTGTCGCTGCCGGACGTCGTCGCGCCCCTGAAACGGGCTCAGTGGTGCAGGATTCGTGCGTTCGGGCTTGACGGTGAGCCCTTCGAGCAGGAGGCCACTGATCTGCTGGCCCGCGCGTGGCAGCACGAGATGGATCACCTCGACGGCGTGCTGATCTGTGATCGCATGTCGCCGACGGCCAGGATCGCCAACCGGCGCCTGCTCAAGGACCTCGAGCGCAAGTACGAGAAACGGCGGTCCGGAAGCGGTCGCATCCGCGTGCCCTGAGGCGAGACCTTGAGCGCCACGGCTCGGGAGCGGTCGGCGACCTCGGCCAACGAGATCGAGATGCGCATCATCTACTTCGCTTCCGGCCAGATCGCCATCCCTTCCTTTCGTTGGCTCATGAATTCCCCACACCGGGTCGTCGCCGTCGTGACCCAGCCCGACCGACCCGCAGGACGCAAGCGGCGCCTCGCCCCGACCCCCGTCAGGCAATTCGCCCTCGAGACGGACGTCGAGGTAATCCAAGCCGAGGACGTCAACGATCCAGACGTCGTGGCCGGCTTGCTGGGTCGACGCGCCGATCTCGGCGTCTCGATGTCCTTCGGTCAGAAGATCCGCCCCGAGCTGCTGGACGGCATGCCCGGCGGGTGTCTCAACATCCACCCATCGTTGCTGCCCAAGTGCCGCGGCGCCGCGCCGGTCAACTGGACCATCATTCGCCGCGAACAGAGAACGGGCGTGACCGTCTTCCGGCTCACCGACAGAATGGACGGCGGTCCCGTGCTCACGACGCGCGAAACGGCGATCAAGCCCAACGAAACGGCGTGGGAGTTGGAGGCCCGCTTGGCCGGTATCGCCTGCGACGCCCTCGATGGCGCCCTGGCGCAGATCGGGCCGGATGGCCCCCCGCCTGGTCAGCCGCAAGACGACGCCCTCGCGACCACAGCGCCCAAGCTGACCAAGGAAATGGGACGCATCCACCTGGACCAGCCCGCCGCAGACCTCGTCGCTTGGGTCAACGGGTTGTATGACTGGCCGGCCGTCCAAGTGGCGTACGTCTCCCGCGACGGTCAACGGACCCAAGTCCGGCTGGCGCGGGCGTCTCTGAGCGAGGAGCGGGGCGGAGCCCCGGGCCAGTCCCCTGGGGCCATCCTCGACGACGGCTCGATCGCCTGTCTGGACGGGGCGATTCGTATCCTGGAGATCCAGCCGGCCGGCGGTCGGATCATGTTGTGGCAAGACTTCGTCAACGGGCGTCGCGTCCAGGCCGGTGATCGCTTCGAGTCGCTCGGGCCTCTCGGTGGGGACTGATCTGACCGGTCCCAGATGCGTTCCGTTGGCTTCGTGTCCTTCGATATGACCGACGTAGACCCGCCCCAAACGCACGCGACCGACGCGCCGGGCCGTGACCGCGCCACGACCTGCCCCATGTGTGGCCATTCCCAGCCTCGTCCCCAAGCTCCGATGAACGGCTTTGGGATGCTGGCGTGTCCTCGCTGCCACGGACGGTGGGCGGTGTGTACGGCCGGTGACCTGCCCGACTACAACGCCGACTACGAATCCGCCGATCACCTCGTCTACCGTCGGTACGCACAGGAGCTCCGTCAGATCCAGGACGGCGGCCAGCCGCCCCTCTACTGGTTCCAGCGGCGACAGCTCGACCGCATCTCCCCCTTCGGGCAGCGCCGTCTGCTGGAGATCGGTTGCGGAAACGGGATGTTCTTGCTGGCGGCACGTCGCGCCGGCTGGGACGCCGTCGGGCTGGAGGTCGCCAAGCATGCCGCCGAGCTGGCCGCCGAGACGAGCAGCTGCCCCGTGCACGTCGGTCGCCTCGACGATCTGACCATCGACCGCCCCGCCTTCGAGGTCATCAGCGGCTTCGAGATCCTCGAGCACGTCCTGGACCCCCTGGGCGAGCTGCGGGCCATGGCCGCCGCCCTCATGCCCGGCGGCATCCTCACCCTCAGCGTCCCGAACGACCGCAGCCCGCACACCCGCGCCCCCACCGATCCGGAGGGCAATCCCCCTTACCACATCAACTTCTTTGCGCCCCGAACGCTCCTCACCGTCCTGCAGGACGTCGGGCTCGAGCGCCTGTGGCTCTATGAAAAACCGTTTGCCTGGACGGAGGCCCATTCCTCCTTCCGGACCCGCTTGCTCATGCTCCCGTGGCTCGTCTTGGCCGGCTATGTCCTCGGACGCAAGGGCAGCCGTCTCGTTGCTTGGGCCCGCAAACCGCCCGCGCCATGAATGCACCCACCCAGGTCGAGGACGCACCGCGCGCGACAGAATGGACGCGAGCGGATGACGCACTGGCGGAAGGACATCGCACGATCTTCGGGCACGGGCGGATCAGAGACGCGACCGTCAGGGAGCGTTCGGCCAGCCCGATCATGCCAGGATCGGGCTGACGCGCTGCGCGAACGAGCAGACGGCGGCGGATCTGCTGTCGTGTCCCGTATGTGCAACTCAGCCACACCAGCGTGACCGCTGGCGTGAACGCTCCCTGACGGTCGCGTCTCTGATGGGGGGATGAGCGCACCGTGCCGCGACGACATTTGTCAAAGGGTCGAGGGGGCGTGTAAGATAACGGGTTCCAAGACGGGGCAGCCTATGTCAGACCTGTACGATCGTCGGCGATATCTGAGTGTCTTCACCGCCAACCGCATGCCCCATCTCTTCACGGACGTGCTGGTCATCGGTGGAGGTATCGCGGGGCTTCGTGCGGCCATCCAAGCTGCCCGATACGGCGACGTCCTCGTCCTCACCAAAGGCGACGCCCTCCAATCCAACACCGCCTACGCCCAGGGCGGCATCGCGGCGGCACTCACCCAGGACGACTCCTGCGAGCGACACATGGCCGACACGCTTCGCGTGGCCTGCGGCATAGGCGATCATCACATGATCGAGATGCTTGTCGGCCGAGGGCCGGCCGAGATCGAGCAACTCCTCGCCTGGGGGGCACGGTTCGACGTCGAGGACGACGGGCAGCTCAGTCGGGGACGCGAGGGCGGACACGGTCTGGCGCGCATCCTCCACGCCGACGGCGACGCCACTGGGCGCGAGCTGGCCCGCGTGCTGATCGAAACGGCCGCTGCGACGCCCAGGATCCGCACCTTCGACAACTGCTTCACCATCGATCTGGTCACCCTCGACGGCGTTTGCTGCGGCGCGACGACCCATCACCCGAAGTACGGCCACCAGCTGATCTGGGCCAAGCAAACCATCCTCGCCAGCGGCGGCGCAGGCCGGCTGTTTCGCGAGACCACCAATCCCGAGGTCGCCACCGCCGACGGCGTGGCCATGGCCTACCGCGCCGGCGCCGTCCTGCGCGACATGGAGATGGTTCAGTTCCATCCCACGACCCTCTACCTCGCCGGGGCCACCCGCGCGCTGATCTCCGAGGCCGTCCGCGGGGAGGGCGCGCACCTCGTCGACCGGGATGGGCGGCGGTTCATGACCGATTGCCACACGGACGCCGAGCTCGCCCCACGCGACGTCGTCAGTCGCGCCATCCTCACCGAGATGGCCCGCACCGACGCGCCCTGCGTCTTCCTCGACGCCAGGCACATCGACCGCGACCGCTTCGCCGCGCGCTTCCCCACGGTCTCCAGACTGTGCCGGCAGTTCGACATCGATACCGCATGCGACTTGATCCCCGTCCGCCCCAGCGCGCACTACATGATCGGCGGGCTGCTCGTCGACATCGACGCCCGCACGACCATCGAAGGTCTGCTCGCCTGCGGCGAGGCGGCCTGCACCGGCGTCCACGGCGCCAACCGACTCGCCAGCAACTCTCTGCTCGAAGGCCTCGTGTTCGGCGCCGTTGCAGGACAGGCCGCCGGCGAAGCACTCGCCACCTGGTCCGCCAACGGTCATCCCAGCAGGATCAGCAACACCACGGCCCCCTCTGAGCGCGTCGAGCTCGACCTCGAGGACATCCGGAACAGCCTCCGCGCCCTGATGACACGAAGGGTGGGTATCGAACGCGAGCAGACCCGCCTCGACGAGGCCATCCAGAACATCGACTTCTGGGGCCGCTACGTCATGGACAAGACCTTCGACGACCGCTACGGCTGGGAAAGCCAGAACATGTTGTCCGCCGCCCGCCTCATCGCCTACTCCGCTCGCCACCGGACCGAATCGCGCGGCGTGCATTTCCGCCAGGACTATCCCGACACCGACGACGTGCACTGGCGGGTCCACACCACCCTCCGCCGCGGGCCCGACGGCCCGGAGATGGACACCCAACCCGTGCAGGCGCCCGCTGGCTGATCCCACTGCAGGGGACGACCCCCACGTCGAGCCATCTTCGGCCCGCTCGCGCCGGCTCCCGGAGCCGAGCACGAGTGGGAAGGTCCCCCGCGATCGGCTATAGTCGAGTGTAATGATGTGCTAGGAGAAGGCCTGCCCGGTCGCGTCCTGCTTGACGGTACAGACCTCGACAATCACCCAGATTCCGACGGCCAGGTTGGGTATCCCCAACAAGAGGATGCCGAAGAGAGACAGCAGGAGTTGTGCCAGGCCCTTGCCCGAGTATCCAGCGTAGAAGTTGTGGATCCCCAAGCCCCCCATGAACAGACCCAGCAAGATATACGCCACGCGACTCTTGCCCGACTTCCTGACCGCCACAGATGGGACCTGGGGTACCTGGGGAGGGGGCGTGGCCACCGGGAGTGGGTCAAGGGTCGTGTCGTGGACGTCAACACGCTCCCCGCAGAAATGGCACTTCTTGGCGTTGGCCTCGATATATTCCGCGCAGTATGGACACTCCATCATCCTTTCGGCCATCCGATCGGCACGCTCCGCCTCGGCGATCACGCGGAAATCCACGGCTCCCTCTTCATCTTCGCTCGGGTTCGGCTCGGGCGGCTTCATCGTCGAAGGGCTTACCATCCCCTCGACTGGGGCCTCGGGGGGTTCCCTCGCAGGGGAACTGCCAGCCCGGACCTGCACCGGCGCGGAATCGGGTTGAGCCGCCTCGGTCACCGTGAAGGGCTGCTCACAGCGTTTGCACTTCGCCTTTCGCCCCACAGCCTGCTCGGAAACCCGGAACATGGCCGAACAATGCGGGCACTGCGTACGAATGGCCATGACACCAACTCCCCTTGACGGTGCGTCTGCATATGTGTCGAGAAGAGGGACAGATTCAAAGGATGGTAGTGAGGCACTCCAGAACGTGTCAACACATGGCATCTTGGACATGAACGCGCACGTCATCGAATCCCAGGCTGAGAGTTGACGATGCAGAGGGGGATATCCCCCAGAAGCTAGACCGCTTGCAGCCGAGGATTGGAGCGTGTTGCATGGCCGCTCTCGGTTGTGCGGTCTGGGGTCGCTCTGCCGAATAGGACCACCTCATGAAACCGTTTGGGGATTGATGTAGACAGCTCAGGCCGGGGGGGGCACACGCGGCTTGAATCCCAGAAGCCCAGTGAAGCTGCCGAAGATCGTCAGGTACAGCCTGTAGATCGCGGAGAATAGCTCGGCCATCGGGCCAATCAGGATGATTACTGGTCCGTACATGAGGGCCAACATGCAGCCTGCTCCCTCGCCCATTGCTCGCATGCTGTCGCGCATCCACCCGAATAGACGGGAGTACAGGACGCTCAATCCAGGGACGACGACAAAAGCAACGACGATTCCCAAGGCGACATTCCTCAGCAGCGTCGCGCCCGTCAGCTGGGCGAGGGCTAGTACGATGACGAAGACAACGCTGAAGGCCGCCATACCGCAGAAGTAGATGACGTATTCGTTGACCGCCTTGGCTCCCTGGACGGTCGTTTGGACAGGCGAGTCGCTCGCCGGATTGAGACCGCAGCAGGGACACGGGACGACGTCCCGACCCATCTGGGTCCCACACGACGGACACGATAGGTCGTTCGTGGGAGGATCGGCGCCTTCCCCGACCAGTTGATACACGTCTGCGTCGGTGGGTTCGGGGCCCGAGTCGGCCGCGAACCCGTGGGCATCAAGACGCTTCCCGCAGAAGCGGCACTTCTTCGCCTTCGCTTTGATGGTCTTTGCGCAGTGCGGGCACTTCTTTGTCGGCGCAATTACGCCGAAGTCCACAGCTTCCCCGCCGTCCTCGCTCGGCCCCGTCGCAACGGCGCTGCCGGCGCCGGCCTTCGCCGGTGCAGGGGGGGACTGAGCCCCCTCGGTCACCGTGAAGGGCTGCTCACACCGTTTGCACTTCGCCTTCCGGCCCAAGGCCTGCTCGGAGACCTTGAACACGGCCGAATAGTGAGGGCACTGCGTACGGATGGCCATGAAGCCGACTCCCCTCGATGAGACAGCTGCATTTGCTTGGAGAAATCGTGTGGATCAGGAGGATACTAGCGGGTCGCTCAAGAACCTGTCAAGAACCGGCACAGGTTTGCAGAACGGCAACGCCCTTGCGAGAAGCGGCACGCGTTCGTCGCCTCGATCAATGCGCCATGGCGTCGCGCATATAGGCATCCGCGTCACTGAATTCCTCGATCTCGGTGTAGTACAGCGCGGTCGCCTCGATGTCGTTGACGCGGACGAATTCGTGCACCGCACGGATCACGCCGAGGCGCTGCGCCCGCGGCGCGATCTGGAAGACGAACACCCACACGATCAGCAGGGAGATCACGAAGTTCCGCCATCGGCGATACGTATCGCCCCGACCGTGCGGGCGTGTCGGTGCTTCATCGTTTTGTCCGGCGTTCGGGTTGCTCATCGTTGCCGTTCGGATCAGATCTTTGCCGTGATCTCCTTGAAGATCACGAAGAACATCAGGTACGCCACCGCGAGCGTGAGGATGAGGTTCAGGCTCTGGCCGCATACGTAGAGGATCACCGTCCTGCCGCCCGCGAGGTACTTCTTGAACTGCCGGAAATCGCTCTCCAGACCGATGCTCACGAACGCCAGGCAGAAGAACCACCCGCGGAAGTGCTTCGTGAACCCGCGGATCACGCCGTTGTCGATCATCGTATAGCCGACGTCCGCTCCCAGACTCTGATAGAGGATCGACATCACGATCGACGCGATGATGAAGCCGATCACGAACTTCGGGAAGCGATGCCAGATCTCCATCGCGCCGACGCGCGTCCCCTCCGTGCGATCCACCTTCGCACACCAGTAGAGGGCGACGCAGAACGCGATCACCCCGATCAGCACGTTCTGAATCATCTTGATGGTGGCCGCGACGTACAACGCCCGCTCCCCCAGGAACGCGCCCGCGGCCGCCACTGCGCCCGTCGCGTCAATCGTGCCCCCCATCCACGCCCCGCCCAACACGTGATCCATGCCCAGCGCGTTGAGCGTCTGCGGCATGAGGATCATCATGATCGACGTGAAGACCAGCGACATCCCGACGGCCAGCGTTAGCTCCTCCTTCTTCGCCCTGCAGGCCGCCGCCGTCGCGATCGCCGCCGAGACCCCACACACCGACACCGCCGACGAAATCGTGATGTTCAGCGTCTTCGACGCAATCTTTAGAAGCTTCAGCCCGAACCAGTACGTTCCCACCAGCACGAGCGGCGTGACCACCCAGGCCACGAAGATCCCGGGAATCCCGATCTGCACGATCTTGCCGAACAAGATCTCGCCCCCCAGCAGCACAAGCCCCGTCTTGATGTAGTACTCGGTCTTGACGGCTCCCTTCAGCCATCCGGGCGTCCCCACCGTGTTGCTGATGATCAGCCCAAACAGGATGGCCCAGGCCGCGTACCCAATGCCGTACTCCTTCATCGTCGCCTGGCCCTCGAACAGGTACGCCAGCACGGCAATCAGAAAGACAACCGGGAAGGCGGCCGCGAACTTCCCGAACGACTGCCCCATGAACCTCGCCCCCACGCCGAAGAGCACGGCCAAGAAGGCGCACAGACCGATCAGATAGGGAACCTGGTTGTAGGGTTTGGCGCTCTTGACCTTCTTGCCCGCCGCCGACGCGCCCTGTTTCACCTCACGCCACTTGGCGATCGAGGTCCTCGCCTGCTCGTTGAGCTGCTCGTCCTTGTATCCCGCACGTTTGGCGTCCGCGTCAGCCTTGCTCGCCCGGGTCAGACACGCATCCGCCTCGGACTTGACGGTCGCGAGTTTCGCCTCGGCCTCCTGTCGTTTCGCGGCGGCCCCCGCGTCGGACATGACAAAGGCGTCCAGCGGGTTCGAACGCCACCCATGCGGCTTGCTCAGCCACTTGGTGATCGCCTTGGCGTAGCTCTCGCCGGTCGCCTTGATCTTCTTCTTGTCTTCGCTGGCCTTGTACCAGGCAACCGTGCGGTAGGGCGCCGAGGCCGCCTCCTGCTTCCTCGTCGCGTTGGCCTTGTCGATCGTATCCTGCATCCCATCGGGCGGTCGCGGCAAGAACGTCAAGAAGGCCACAGCGATCAAGATGAAGCCAAGCCAGATCGCCCAGTAGTCTTCCCTTCTAATCAGATCCGACCATCGGCTCTTGCCCGCCTCCTCAACCACGATCCTGGATGCATCGTCCTCAACCTGTCTGTCGTCAGTCATCGGATGCTCCCGCCGGGACGACGTCGCCCGGCTTCACGGAGCCTGGGCACGCTCCCGCCCGAGTCGATGGTAGCATAGGAGAGACCTCTCGGGGAAGGGCGAGCCGGCCCGGTCCATTCAGAACGCGCCTTCAGCTCGAGCGCCATTGAAGCGATCGCCGGCAGAAGGCAGTATCCGGCACGACGGCGCACTATTCTCTGGACGGCCCATACCGGATCAATAGACTGCCGTTGCGCTTCGGGATCTCGACGTGGAAGGCCCGTAGCGTCTCGCCTGTCACGGTCTCCTCTCGCGCCACCTCGTAGTCGTAGTGATGCCGCAACACGTACCGCCGCCCAGGCTTCACGCCGCGAAACGACACGTCCAGCGCGCGGTAGGGCGAGTCCTTCCGACGGAAGAAACAGGCGAACCCGTCGTCTTGCTCGGGGCGGTGATACTGGTACCCCACCCATGCCTTGGGATCGACCGAATTGTCGGTCAGATGCCACAGATCGCCCAAGAAGAATGGCCGGAGCGCCTGCGCCTCCGCGACCGCCCGTCGGAGCTGGTCGTGCGAGAAGTCGTCCTTGCGCATGTCCCAATACGGGATCGGCCCGCCAACGTTCGCGCTCCGCCAGTAGTATGGATCGGCCCGCCAGGCCGGGCCCGCATGGAGCGGCATGAACATGCTCAGCCCCATGACCATGCCCTGGTCCCCGATCGGATCGCCCCGTCGGACGTTGTTGTCGTTGTAGTCCGACCGCCACATCGGGATCGACCGCATGTTCGTCTCCAGGTCGATCCGACGCCCACCGCTCGCGCAGTTGTCAATGAAGATATGCTCGAACCGCCGCAGGATTTCGTCCCACATCTGGTACAAACCCGTCACACAGCGGATCTCCGTCATGCCTTGACGGTCGGCCGCGTCGGCCGCCCTCCAGTACGCCAGCGGGTCGATGTTGTGGTCGATCCGCAGCACGTCCATGTCGTAGGCCTCGATGCACTGACACAGGTAATCGGTCATCCACTTCCGCGCCTCGGTGTTGCCCAGATCGAACACACCGCCACGCTTGTTGCCGATCCGCAGGACCCAGTCGGGGTACGTCTTGTCGATGTGCGTGCCGGGCCCGACGCGCTCGGGCTCGAACCACAAGATGAACTTCATGCCGAGCTCGTGCGTCAGATCCGACAGCGGCCTGATGCCATGCGGGTAGTCCTTCTTGCGGATCGTCTGGGCGATTGGGATTGCCCAGTTGCCCACACCGTCGGGGAAGTAGCCCTCAAACCAGTACGCGTCCAGCCAGTAACCCTCCAGGCCTGCCCGGTGCGTGGCCCGGATGATGTCCGTCTGGTTGCGTTCGTTCGAGTTCCGCAGCTCGTCGTAACTCGACGGGTGCGCGATGATGGGATAGACCAGCTCGCCCTTGATCCGCGGCAGGTAGTGTTTGACCGCGACCTGCCGGTACAGGTTGTGACCGCGCTGAGGGTCGTCGCCGTCCCAGTACACCAGCAGGATGCGGGGCAGACGGATGGTCTCGCCCGGGCGCAGCGTGGTCCGGATCAGCTCCATGCCGGCCTTGATCCGGACGCCGCCGTCCCGAACGACGCGCGCCCGCCACTGCCCCGACCACCCGATCGCGACGAACACGCCACCCTCCTGCCACTGCACCTTGAAGAACGGCAGCACCCCGTTCGAACTTCGCCCGCCCCTCGGCGCAAAGGCGACGGGCCGACCCGCGTCGAGCGGCTCGTCGATGGGCTGGAAATCGTCGGCCGCGCACGCGCTGCCCTTCGACTTCCGGACCATCACCCAGTCTGCGGGCGATATCGGCCAGACGGCGTCGAGCGTGTCGACCTGTTCCAGAATCGGCGTGTCGGCATTCCCCTCGTTGCGAAACCGCAGGACCAGATCGACGGCCGGGAATTCGTCGAACAGAATCCCCTCTGCCGAACAGACCAGGCCCGTCTTCGGATCCTTGTACGTCACCGTCCGCCTTGTCCGCGTCGCATCGATCCGCTTGTCGGTCACCGTCCGCGCCCACCCGCCCAGGAACTCAGAGGATGGCTTGCCGTCGTAGACAAACGAGAACGGGATCTGCGGCCTCATCTCGCGCAGCAGGGGCATCTCGTCCAGCAGCATCTCGGTCCCATCCTTGTAGATTACCTTGGCGTTTCCCCAGACGGACTGGTCGTGCGACCGGTTGCCGGCGTCGCCGACGCGGAGCTCGAACTCGGTCGCGCCCTTCAGCGGCACGTCGATGGCCTTCGGCGTGTTCTTCAGCGTCAGGACCTCGGTATGGAAGACCTCGCGTCCGCCCGCCGCGACATGGAACGTCGCGCTGCCGTGTCCGCGAGTCTGCCCCGATCGCGTGCTCGGATTGTTGTCGATGCCGACCAGGGCGGTGAACCGATCGGCCGGCTTGCCGAGCACGATGCGCAGGTGGCTGGGCGCATCCACGTAGATGCCGTGCTCAACCCGCCGCGTCCCCAGCGTGATGGGTTGGCCCCACCCGTTCTCGTTGAACTTCGTGTGGTAGGAGGCGTGCAGGATCGTGATGCCTGGGCGCTGCTTGGCAATCCGGGGCTCGCCGGTTGGCAGGAGCAGGCCGACCCACCGATGCATCCGTTCCAGTTCCACAGGACTCGGCGTCACCGCGGGACAAACGCCACCGGCACACACCGTCAGAAGAACCGTCCAGGTCGGGCCTGACCTGGGCCACGCTCGGCTTGTACGATCATCGACCACAGTTTCCTCCTGGCTGGCTGGTTCCGGTTCGCTACTCAGTTTCCTTCAGGAACGTCTCATACAGTTCGACCGCGCGCGCCTCCGTGATTCCGCGACCTACGACGAGGCGCGATCGCGCCCGCGCGACCTTCCCCGCCTTCAGGTCGCCGCCAAACAGCGAGAAGTACATCGAACGATGGCCGGCCACGCCGTCCGGCGGGGTCTTGTTGTAGGGCATGAGCACCGCGAAGCACTCATCCGGACGCGCCATCAAGACGAACGTTATGTCGTTCTTGGCGTCGTGCATCAGGCCCAGCGGCGCGACCAGGAACCGCGTGACCGACCACTGAACCGGACTGTGCCCCTGCTCCCACCGCCCGTCGTAGATCATCCGGGCCGCGTGCAGGTCGCGCGGATAGGCCAGATACGTCCCGATCACCAACGGGTTGCACACCGGCGCCAGGAAATACGGCTTGCCCGCCTCAAAGCGCGGCGCCTTGACGTAGACCTGGTTCTGGAAATCCCGGTTGAAGTAACTCGACAGGAAGATCTCGAATTCCGGTAGGTCGATCTGCGGCTTGACGGCCGTCACCAGATCAAGCGTGTCCGGACGCGACCAACGAAACGTGGCCGTCGTCTCCACGGGGTGGTCGTCCTTCCCAGGCCAGTGGACCTGCACCGACCCGTCGTCCAGACGCTTGGCGGTCTTCGGCCAACCACGGAACGTATCGCCCCGCTTCATGTCCCCCCAACGCTTGCCCGACGAGAACAGCCGGTAGAAGCTCAGGATTCCGGGGTTGCCGCCTCCGTAGGCGAGTTCCCTGCCCGTCTTGACGTCGGCGAACGTCGGAATGCCCTGACTCTTCGCGTCCGCGCGGAGCTTGCCCCGCACCACGCCGGTGTCGAAGGCAAACCATCCCTCCCCCGTCGCCTTGAAGGTCAGGTCGGGCGACGCGCCGGCCCCTCCCGTTCCCACCAGCCCCAGAACCGCCATCGCAACCGAACCCACACTCATGACTCGTGTCTCCTTGCGCCAATGCCCCACGCCGGTCCGTATCCTCCCACGAGCGCCAGTCCGGTCAAGCGGCACGCGGGGCTATGCGTCGACGACGAACTGACGCACCTGCTCGATGGTTCGCGCGCCGCTGGCGAGCAGGGCGTCGATTCGGTCCGTGGCTCGTTCTGCCTCCTCGGCGGTGACCAGGGATGAGGGCTCTGCAGGCTCGATCCGGCCATCCCGGTTCATGCTGTACACCAGCCGTGGTGGGCCGGACGGTGCTGGCTCGTAGACCGTGGCGATCCGCCGCTGGGCCGATCCCCACCGACCTCGCACGTGCAGGAACAGCATCAAGCCGAACCGGTCGAACACCTCTGCCGGCACCGGGTTGTCGACGCAGATTTGGTGACGCGCTTGCTCGATCGTGTCCGCGTGCAGGTTCGTCGCCACGAGGTGGCCCGACGACGGGAGACGGAACAGATCCGTCAGCACCGCCCCCCACAGATACGCGTAGTAGTAGCCCGCGCCGATCTCGTGACAGATATAGCATCGCCGCGACGACTGATCGCTCAACGCCTGGTGGACCACTTCGTCGCCGTCCGCCGGCACGAGCTCGACGTCCGCCGGGACGAAGTTCAGCAACGCCCCCATGACCGTGGTCTTGCCCGCCCCGCCAGGCAGCGCGCCAACCATAACCGAGCTGCCCTTGTGGATCGATGCCAGCAGGTAGCCCGCCAGCTCGACCGTGACGGTCCCGGCATCGATCAGGTCCACGATCGACAGCATCCGACCGCCACGTTGATTGCAGCGGTCGATCTCGCGGCAGTGGCGCTGGATGTCCTGTTGGCAGCTTCGTTCCATATGGGTGGTCCTCGCACACTTCACGAAACGCAAGCCTAGGCAAACGACATCGGGTCAACGTCCACGATGAGCCGCTTGACCCGCACGGCCTGGAGCGTCTTGCCCCGGATTTCATCGATCACCCGCTGCATCTGGTCGGCCGTCCGTGCCCGCAGCAGCAATTCGTATCGATACAGCTGGCGCTCGCGCTGCACGGGACAGCGTTCTGGTCCGTCGCATCGCAGTTGCGCCCCGGCGGTCGCCGCCGCGTTGCGGATGGCCTCGGCGAGCTGGCCGGCCTGATCGCGGACCTTCGAGTCGACCGGGTCGCTCAGCACGATTCGCGTCATCCGCCACACGGGGGGCAGCCTCAGCTTGGTGCGGATGGCCAACTCCTGTTCGGCGAACGCGCCGAAATCTCCGCCGACGGCCAGACGGATCGGGGGCAGGTCCGGCGCCTGGGTCTGGACGATGACGGTTCCCCGTCCACGGGCGCGACCGGCCCGACCCGCCACCTGCGTGATCAACTGGTACGTCCGCTCCGCCGCACGAAAATCAGACACCATCAGCGACGTATCCGCATTGATCACCCCGACGAACGAGACCCGCGGGAAGTCCAGCCCCTTGGCGATCATCTGCGTCCCGACCAGGACGTCCAGCCGACCCGCCTCGAACTCGCGGATCAGCGATTCGTACTGTTCGCTGCGAAGCATCGTGTCGCTGTCGGCCCGCTTGACGCGGGCCTGTGGAAACCTGCGGCGGAGCTCCTCCTCCACCCGCTCGGTCCCCATACCGAAGCGCAGCGGCGTGCCACCGCAGCTGCTGTCCGGACAGACGTCGGGCGCCGGTTCTCGCGTCGCGCATCGATGACATTGCACCGCCCCCGTCGCCTTGTGGAGGACCAGGTGGCTGTCGCATCGCGGGCACGTCGCCGTCCACCCGCATCGCGGGCAGAACAGGTAGCTGGCGTACCCCCGACGGTTTAGCAGAAGGACCGCCTGCTCGCCCTGCGCCAGCGTCTCACGAAGCTGCTGGGTCATCGGCTCGCTGAGCACGCCGAACCCTCGGCGGGCCTCCGCGGCTCCCTGGATGGGCACGACGCGGATCAGCGGCATGGGCAGGCCGGCCACACGCTCCGGCAGCTCGATCACTTCATAGTGGGCCAGACGACGGGCATTGTGCCACGTCTCCAGCGACGGCGTAGCCGATCCCAACACCACGGGGATCGACGCCTGCCGTGCCCGGACGATCGCCGCGTCGCGAGCGTTGAACCGCGGGGCTTGAAGATTCTTGTAGCTGCCGTCCTGCTCCTCGTCGACCACGATCAGCCCCAGCTCGGGCGTCGGGGCGAAGACCGCGCTGCGCGTGCCGATGACGACACGTTTCCGACCCGACGCGATGTCGGACCAGACCAGCGACCGTTGCACGCCCGTCAGTCCGCTGTGGATGACGGCCACGTCGCTGAACCTCCGGGCGAGTCGGTCCACCAGTTGCGTGGTCAGGGCAATCTCCGGCACGAGCATGATCGCCTGCCGACCTCGAGCCACGACGTCCCGGATCGCGTGCACGTACACCTCCGTCTTGCCGCTGCCGGCCACGCCAAACAAGAGCAGCGAGCGAAACTCGCCGCTCTCAACCGCCCCGCGGACGGCGTCGACGGACCGCCGCTGCTCGGGGTTCAGCTCGAACGCCGGTTCCTCCAGTGGCTGGTCGAAGTCGGGGCCCGGTTCGGGCTGCCGCGCTTCTTCAATGACCACCCAGCCACGCCGGACGGCCGTCTGGATTGGCGCGTCGCTGCACCCCGCCGCCGCCTTGAGCTGCCCCACCTCGACCGGCTCGTCCAGCCCGGTCAGGTGCTCGATGACCAAACGTTGCTTCGGGCCGATCCGCTGTCCCTCAGCTTCGATCTGGCCAGGGGATTTCGCCAGCCGCGCCAGACGGATCTTGCGGAAGCCGCTCCGCCGCCAGACGGGATCGGGAACCATGGCCTCCAGGGCCTTGCCGACGGGACAGCAGTAGTAGCGCCCGATCCACCGTCCCAGCTCAACGAGCGCGGCGTTCAGCACCGGTCGCTCATCCAGAACGCGGAGCACGGGCTTCAGCGTGTTGGTCCACGGTTCGGCGCTGCGCCCCAGACAGAAACCCACGGTCGGTCGATTCCGTCGGCCCAACGGGACCTCGATGCGCAGGCCCGGCTGCACGGAATTCGTCAGCTCCGGCGGCACGACGTAGCTGTAGATCTTGTCGGTTGGCGCCACCGGGGCCACCTGCACCACCGGCTGGTCCTTGGACGTCGGCGGATCTGGGTGCAGGGAGGGCAGATAGGGCTGATGGTTTACACGGGCCACGACGCGCTCTTTCCAGGCATATCAGATCGCGCGATTGTGGCTTGTGGATCTGTGGAGGTCAACCTGGCGCTTGCATTCACCCGCAAGGGGCTCGGGCCAGCACGGGCTTGGCCCTAGGGAAACAAAAAGACGGAGGCTGCCCTTCTGGGCAACCTCCGCAGAAGAAAGCAAGTCGTGCCAATCCGGTCCAGGCTACTGCCCGACAGGAACCGGGCCGAAGGGATCGTTCGGGATGGCCTGCTCAATCTGCATGCCCACCCACTGGCCCGCGGCCGCGTTGAGCAAATCAATAAGCGCGCTCATGATGGGCGTAGCCCGCGGGTTCGGATCGCGAGTGATCTCCGTAGCGGCCCGCTCGAAGAAGCTGTTGACAAAGGGGGCGCCGAACGTGTCGTACGCGTTGCCGAGGAGCGTCTCCTGTGTGGCACCGCTTGGACAGGCCAGCGGGATGAACGGCAGCGTGCCCGTGGTCATGACCGTGATCCACACCAGCATTCGCTTGCGAGCGATCGATCTCATGGGTCCTTCCTTCCTCAGATCTCTGCGCCGCCGACCAACCCCAAGCCGGCAGACCGCCATGATTCCAGTCAAGCCGTTCTACAGCCGCTACCCAGGCGTGCCCCGTTCGAACGCGCTGAACGGGTTGATCAGGCTAAGATTGTCTATGATTATGGTCCTGAGCGTGTTAAACCCGAAGTTGATTTCCGCCTGAACCTGTGGATCGCCCGTTGGATTCGCGCTGGCGGTGACTTGGTCCTGCGCAATCCCCGTCAAGGCAAAGACCGCCTGGTTCATCAGCGCCTGTCGCTGCGCCTGGGTATCCCCGCAGCCATACCCCCAGGAGAGGGGGGCTACGCCACAGGCGATTACCGCCAGCGTCCTCAGGCATCGTCTAAAGGAAAACCTCCTCATCGCTCTGTTCTCCTTGCAGTCTGGCTTCTTGCGGTTACGGGCGGTATCGCTGCCTCAGCCGCCGCGGGCCGTTCAGACGACCCCATGTTCCGTACAACACGCAGCACCCATCTCCCGAGGCCCAGACGCCAACAGCCCCCTTGGCCTTCATGTCAGGATGGGCATCGAACGAATTGACCGCCCTCCGCCGACTCCCCGCGCCATGGAGACTCGGCCCGGAACGGCCTGATCGGGCGTAGCCTACCGCCCTGCGCTGCGGATCTTGTACCCGAAACCCAGGTCGATTGCAAGCAGCGATTCCACTGAAAAATCTGAAAACTTTTTGCCGTCATCGAGACCCACTCGCCCCCAGCCCGCCCAGGGACGGGCCTCCGGAGGTCCCCCGCCCGGGCGTCGGGCCCTGGGGCAGAGGGACCCGCGCCCAAGGACGCGATCAAGGCCCCGAGCTCAGACCGTACTTGGCGATCTTGTCGCGGAGCGTGGTTCGCGGGATTCCCAGAATCTGGGCCGCCTTCGCCTGGTTGTAGTCCGATTGCACCAGCGCAGACTCGATCATCCGCCGTTCGATCGTGGCCACCGTCTCGGTCAGCCCCTGGCCCGCTTGGGCGAACGGGATGACGTGCTCTCCGCCGCCCCCCTCGTCGGTCAGGGGTGGCAGGTGCTCTGGACGGATCTGCCCTCCGCCGCAAAACGCCAGCGCGCGTGTGACCACCTGCTCGAGCTCGCGGACATTTCCTGGCCATGAGTACCCCACCAGCAGATCCAGCGCGTGGGGCGAGATGGTCGGCCGCTTGCCGTCCGGGCCGACCGTCCCGTGAATCTCGATGAACTCGGCCACCAACACCGGCACGTCTTCTCGTCGGTTCCTCAGCGGCGGGAGGGTCAGGCTGACCGCGGTGAGCCGGTAGTACAGGTCTCTTCGGAATCGGCCCGCCTCCACCAGCTCGCGGAGATCGGTCCTGGTCGCGCACACCAACCGAGCGTCGACGTGCATCGGCACGTCGCCCCCCACGTGCTCGATGGTCTGTTGTTCCACGGCCCGCGACACCTTGACCTGGGTCTCGAGTGGGAGATGGTCCACCTCGTCGAGGAAGAGGGTCCCGCCGTCGGCCTGCTCGAACCGACCGGATCTCGCCCGTCCCGACCCGCCGTCCTCCCAACCGAACAGCTCACCCTCGAGCAGCTCGGTGTGCGTGGCGGCGCAACTGAACTTGATCAGCGACTTCCCGCTTCGCCGACTGAGCTGGTGGACGGCCTCGGCCACCATCTCCTTTCCCGTGCCGCTCTCGCCGCAGACCAGAATCGGGCGCTCGCTGTCGGCCACGGTTCGCGTTTGGTGGAAGAGGGTCCGCATCGCGGGGCTCTTGCCGATCAGTCGCCCAACCCGTTCGACGGAACGCGTCTTCTCTTCGCTACGGTCGCCGTCCGGCGCCGAGACGCTTTGCCGATAGGCCAACAGGTGGTCGATCTTGGACAGCAAGACGTCCGTTGTGAAGGGCTTGGTCAGGTAGTCGTAGGCCCCCCGCTTCATGGCCGCCACCGCCGTGTCTACCGTCCCAAAGGCCGTCATCAAAATGACGTGGGCGTCCGGACGGCGCTGCTTGACGTGCTCCAGGAACGTCAGCCCGTCCATGCCCGGCATCTTCAAGTCCGTCACCACCACGTCGACGGATTCGGCGTCGAGAACGTGCAGCGCCGTCTTGGCGTCGGCGGCTTCGTAGACCTGGTACCCCGCCTCGGTCATCTCGATCTGAAGCGTGATTCGCTTGAGGGGTTCGTCGTCGACGACGAGAATGCTTCCCTTGGGGGCTTGCTCAATCGGTTGCATGGTCGCTGAATCCATTCTTCGCGGGACGCGCCAGCGCCAACCCGGCCGGCTCACCGGCTTGGGCCGGCTCGTCGGGGATGGGCAGCTCCACCGTGAAGACCGTGCCCACGTTCGGCGTGCTCTCGACCTCGATCTTGCCCTTGTGTGCCTCGACGATCCGGGCCACCACCGCCAGGCCCAGACCCGTTCCCGAACGCGGTCCTTTGGTCGTGAAGAACGGCTCGAAGATGTTTCCCTGTTGGGCCTCGGGAATGCCGCACCCGGTATCGCTGACCCGAACCTGGACCACGCGACGCACCCGGTCGGGCCCGCCGACCTGAACGGTCAGCCGGCCGCCGTCGGGCATCGAGTCTACCGCGTTGACGATCAGGTTGATGACCACCTGCGTGATCTGCTGCCGGTCCGCCTTGATATAGACCGGACCATCGCCCATCTGCCGGACGAAATCCACCTCCCTGCGGGCGATCTTCGGCTCCAGGAACATCACCGCGTCGTCAATGATCTCGTCCAGCCGCACCGTCGCGATCTGCGGTTGCTCGTCTCGCGCCAACGTCAGCAACCGACGGATGATCATCTCGATCCGGTAGAGCCCGGTGTCCATCAGATCGAGCATCTGGCGGACGCGATGCGGGTCGTCGGCACTGCGCCGAAGCAAGCGACTGCAGTTCTGGATGCCATCCAGCGGGTTGTTCACCTCATGGACGACCTCGGCCGCCAGCTCGCCAATGACGGCCAGCTTCTCGCTGCGCGTCAGTTGCTCCTGGAGTCGGCGCTCTTCCTTGACGGTGTCCTCCAGTCGGTCCGCCATCTGATTGAAGGATCGGGCGAGCTTGGCCAGCTCGTCTCCGGGATAGACCTGGACCCGTTCGGACAGATCGCCGCGCCCGATGGCCTCGGCGGCGCGGCGGAGTCTGCTGATCGACCGGTGAAGCCACCACTTGCTGATCCGCGTCACCCCCCAGGCGCCGACCAGGCAGCAAGCCGTCAGGGATACGACTGGCCATACCGATTCGGGCCAGATCGCGTAGACCGTTACGGCGCCGGCCAAGATGGCGGCGTGGTAACCGACCAGCAACTTGCGCCGGACCCCCATGTGCATCTACCGATCCTCCGCAGTGAACCCAAGGTCGGTCCGGACTCGCAACCGGCGGCGATCGGCCGCGCGCTCTGGCCACCTGCGACCCCAGAGGCTATTATGCCGGTCAGGGTAGGAATTTCAACCAGCCGGATCGAGCCGACCGACCCGACATCCTGAGTCCGGTTCGTGGTTCTGGTTCTGACCGTCTGGGTGGCGAGGACGCTTGGATGCCGACGCCAATCCGGCCACGAATGCTATTCCGCCGAACGGCGGCGCTGACCGTCGTGGTGGCCTTCTGTGGGTGCGAGGATGTCGACTGGGATTGGGAGCGGCAGGAGTGGACCCGTCCCCATCGACCCATCCGTCCAAGCCGGCGTCGCGTCCCGCCGGACTACAATCCGTATCGACCTGACGTCCGCACGGGGTCGCCCCCGACGAAGGCGGGCGCCCGGTCCGGGACGACCGAAGGCGGCGTGAGGACCGATGCGGCCCGGCCCGGCGGCGCCCCCCAGCCAGCTGGGGAGGCCCCGCATGCTTACTACAAGCTCTATCTGATCAGCGGTTCGGCCTCGATGAAGGCGCCGCCGAACAGCAAGAAGATCCGGCTGGAGCGGGCCGACAGCCGGGCAGCCGTCGACGTGCTGCATATGGTTTATCCGTCCATCGGGCCCAGCGGCGGGGAGGATCAGCGCTTCCTTCTGTATCAGCACGAGCCGATGTGGGCGGCTGCTGGGGAGTTCGCGCCCTTGCTGGACTGCCCCGACCGGGCCAAGCCGCCGCCGACCGATCCCGCGGACCCGACGGCGGCGTTCCAGGCGGGCGTAGGACTCGTCTATCGTCTCCGACGACCGGGCCAGCAGACTGACTTCGAGGGGTTCAGGCGGTCCGAACGGCTGATGGCGGCGGCCTACCAGTCCGATCGGGCCTCCGGGCAGCTTCGATGGGGCGCTGCGATGCTCGCTGGGCAGATCGCCGCCGAGACGCTGTCGGAGTTCGCGCGGGCCCAGAAGCACTACGAGCAGGCGCGGGCAGCCGCCCTGCCGGGATCGGTGGAGGCGATGATCGCCGTGTACTACCTGGCGGACACCTGTGTTCACGAAGGGCAGCGCGACCGAGCAGCCCAGATCGCCGAAGGGTTCGCCGAGAAGTTCGCCGCGCACCGCGCCAGCCGCATCTATGAGCGAGCGTCAGCCCTGGCGGGGCCCAGATGACTCGCCGTCGAGCGCTGTGTGGCGCCGCTGACGATCGGTTCCAGGGGGCGGGCCGGCCGTGCCGATGGTACAATGGGTCAAGACGCATCGGGGGTTGTCGGGTGAAGGGCGATTGCAGGAGGACTTCCCATGGCGCGACTGCCTTTCGGCAAGGACATTCCGCTCTCGCTGACCGAGTTCCAGAGCGAGATGAACAACCTGTTTGAGCGTCTTTGGCACAGCGGGGTGACGGCCGGCCCGCTCGACGGACAGGACTGGGCCCCCCCTGTTGACGTTCTCGAGGAAGAAACGCAGTACGTGATCCGGGCCGAGGTGCCGGGCCTCGAGGCAAAGGACATCGAGCTGTCCGTTACCGGTGAGACCGTCACGCTGAAGGGCCACAAGGGCGACGAGCGACGTGAAGGCGATGAGCGCAGCTGTCTGCGACTCGAACGGCGGTTTGGCAGCTTCTCAAGGACGATCCAGCTGCCCGTCGCCGTGGATCCATCCAGTGTCACGGCCGCCTGCAAGCGGGGCGTTTTGGAGGTCGTGCTGGCCAAAAAGGAAGAGCACCGGCCCAAGTCCATTCGCGTGGACGTGAGCGACTGAGTGAGGGCGCGGCATGAAGGACCCCGTCTTGCTCGGCGCGGCGCGCTGACCGCAGGACGACGTGTCTGCCCGTTGAAGTTGAAACCGTGCGTCGTCCGATCGTAGGTGACGTGGGAGGGGTGTAGGGCATCGCACCCGCGAACGCTCCGGAAACGCGCCGCTACGACCTCTTGGCGAACGATTGCGGACCCGTGAGCTGATTTGACCGCCCCTGGGAGAAACAAGATGGACATCAAGGCCACGAACATCAAGTGGCATGAAGGCCACGTCGACCGCAAGGACCGGGAGCAGATGCTCAGACATCTGGGAGCGACCCTGTGGTTCACCGGCCTGAGCGCCAGCGGCAAGAGCACGCTGGCCTTCACCGTGGAGCACGCCCTCGTGGAAGCGGGACATCTGGCCTATGTCCTCGACGGGGACAACGTTCGGCACGGCCTGAACAAGAACTTGGGGTTCAGCGCCGAAGACCGCGAGGAGAACATCCGCCGCATCGCCGAGGTCGGCAAGCTCTTCGCCGACGCCGGCGTGATCGTCATGACCAGCTTCATCAGCCCCTATCGGTGCGACCGCGACCTGGCCCGCGCACTACATGAGGAGGCGAATCTTCACTTCATCGAGGTCTACATGGACACCCCCCTCGAGATCTGCGAGCAGCGCGACCCCAAGGGGCTGTACAAGAAGGCCCGCGCCGGTGAAGTCAAGCAGTTCACCGGCGTCGACGACCCCTACGAACCCCCGCTCCATCCGGAGCTGACGATCGACACCTCCCGGCTGTCGCCCGGCGAGGCCGCGGCCGTCGTCATCGGGCTTCTCGAGGAGCGACGCGTCATTCCGCCGGGACAACTGCCCGATTCTACCGCCGCCGCTGATTGATCGTCTCGGCAATGACAGTCAGGCTCTGCAGCACCACGTGCTGCGGGATGTCCTCCGTGATACCGATGAGGAACCGATTCATGCCGGCCGCCTGGTTGAGGATCTCCTGTGTGGCGGTCCGGATCCTCTCGGGGCTGGCCAGGTGAACGGAGGATGGGAAGTTGATCCAGAGCGTCTTGTCCGGCCAGGCGATCCGGGCCTCGGCCACGGACATGTCGCAGTCGGGCGGTGGGGTAAAGGCCTCCACCAGATCGATCTTGCTACGCGCCACCGCTGGCGCGAAGACCCGGTTGTCCGCGTCCATGTGCACGCCAATGATCTTGCCGGCTGCGTGCAGGACGTCGGCCGCTTCGTCGTAGCGCGGAACGATGTACTCGGCGAATCGTTCGGCGCCCATGATCTCCGGATGGACGTTGCCGCCGTACAGAATTACCTCGCTGGGCGATTCCGCCATGATCTCGTAGACCCGCCGCCGGCGCGCCGCCAGCAACTCGTACAGGCCGAAGAACGCGTCCGGCCGATCCACCATGTCGATGCTGAACTGCTCCAGCCCGAGGTAGCAGACGAGCATCTCCATCATCGGCGAGTAGCCGATGGCCGTCATGACGTAGCCGTCCTCGCCGATCTCGCCCGCGATGCGGCGGAAACCGTCGTAGGCGGGCTCGCAGACGACGTCTTGCACCCAGAACCGAACCACGTCGTAGTCCTCGGGACGCTTGATGTAGTGCTCGATGGTCGCCATCGATCCGTAGCCGCCCCCGGCGGTTCGCTTGGCCGTGATCTCGCCGACCGGCGTCCGCACGCGCTCGCAGGTGACCGACCGACCGTTCTCGACGGACGTGCGGGTCTCGATCTCGACGTTGGGGGCGTGCGACGTCGTCACCGAGGTCCGGACGCACAAGCCCAACCCCAGCTCGCGAAGGCGGCGCTCCCGCGCGCCGCGCGGTAGCATCCCGTGGTAGATCGTGAAGGGAACCTGATCGACCGGCTCGTCGTGCAGGGCCGCCTCAACGCGCTGGCGGGGCGTCATCATCGAGACCTCCGAACGGACCAGGACAGACCGAACGCACGTGCGGGTACGATCGGTCATCGATATGGTAAGCGTTCCGTCAACAGGTACAATCGCGACATGGCCAGAAAGGGAAGGGCATTCGACGGCCTGCTGAACCTGAACAAGCCGTCGGGCATCACATCGGCCCGGGCGCTCGACCAGGTCCGACGAATCACCAACGTTCGCAAGTCCGGCCACAGCGGGACGCTCGATCCGTTGGCCAGCGGCGTCCTGGTCATTTGTATGGGACGAGCCACCAAGCTGGTCGAGCGGATCATGGATCAGCCCAAGGTCTACGCCGCCACCGCCCGCCTGGACGTCACCAGCGAGACCTTCGACGCCGACGCAGAACTCTCCCCCGTGCCAGTGGCCGACCGGCCGGATGCTCAGACGCTTACCGAGGCGGTGAGGGGCTTCGAAGGCCCGATCGAGCAGACGCCCCCCGCTTTCAGCGCCGTCAAGGTCAACGGTCAGCCGGCCTACAAGCTGGCCAGACGCAACAAGCCCGTCAACCTCAAGCCTCGCGCCGTCACCATCTACTGGCTCAACGTCTCTGGCTACGCCTGGCCCGAGGTCGACCTGGAGATATGCTGCGGCCGAGGCACCTACGTTCGGTCCCTGATTCGTGACCTGGGCGAACGGCTCGGGACGGGGGGGTGTCTGACCCGTCTGGTGCGTCGGGCCGTCGGACCGTATCACCTCGACGCCGCGATCAGTCCCGACGAACTGACTGGACTGCCCTTGGACGCCGTCGCCATCGCCTTCGAGGCCGCCTGCGAAGTCCTGAACCGCCCCCCCATCATCCCCGCCCGTCCGTCTGTTTGAGTCCGTGACGCCAACTGGGCAATTGCCCTCGCTTTCTTGCCGGAAACCTCTTGACCCCGGGCGTATTGCGCTCCTATCAGGTAGTGTACGGATGGCCTTCGATCCGACGTACCTGCGCCTTGCGCGCTGCGCGGCCGCGAGGCATGGGCGATCGGACGGTGGACCGCAGCTCCGTCGCTGAGACAACGAGACCGGCGCTGCGGTCACGAGGGTTCGGGTGGAAACGCCCGGGCCTCCCGTGCTTGGAAAGGAGAGCCATGCCCGTGACGGGCCTCGCGCGTGCCGCGTTTTCCTTGATCGAGCTGCTGGTGGTCGTCGCGATCGTCGCCCTTCTGGCTGCGATCCTGCTGCCCAGTCTCTCTCGCGCGCGGGCACAGACCAAGGAGGTGACCTGCGCGACCAATCTCCGTACCTGGGCCCAGGCGTTCTATCTCTATGCCAACGAGTACAACGGGACGCTCCCGCACACCGACGACCGGGCCCGCAACAGCCCGCCTGACGCGTATGACCCCGATCATCCCGAGCACGAGTGCTGCTACATCGATCTGCTCCCGCCGCTGCTCAATCGGCGTCCCTGGCGGGATCATCCGGACGGCGACAAGCCCACCGGGGACATCTGGCAGTGTCCGCTCGCCATCCCGCTGCCCGACGCGGCTTACAGCCCGAAGTACCAGCCGTCGGTCGTGGGCTATCACAGCTACGCGATGAACTCGTACCTCGAGCACGATTTTCCGTTTGGTCTGCCCGACGGCGCCGAACCGTACTCGAGCTTCCTGCAGTTGAACCGCTGCCGGGCCCCGCTCAAGACGCTCTTGATGTTCGAGCAGACGCTCGATCCCGAACGAGCGTACGACCAACAGGGCGGACATCCGATGGCGGGCCGGTACACGGCCGAGGACGCCCGTGCGCTCAGCGAGCGTCACCCCCACGTCCAGGGCCGGCTCGGTGCAAACGTGATCATGATCGACGGCCACCTCGAGTGGCGAGACGACCTGTGGGACGAGTCGCTGGGCAATCCCCGGGTCCCGTCGAGGGATGATCTGACGTGGTATCCGTATTGAGGGGGTAGAAACGTCGACAACTCAAACCGTCAAAACGTCGAAATGTCGAAACGTCCAAACGTCGAAACGCTGCGGTGCGTTCCGGGTCGTTGGCGTAAGTTCTCTGGTGAGGTGTTCTTGGAGGCGAGGCTGAGATGATTGAACGTGTGGCGCGGTTTGTGACGGGGGTTGCTTGCTGTGGGTTGTTTGTCCTGACCCGGGTTGCGGGCGCGGATCCCAATGTTGAGAAGTACTACCTCGACGTCGATGCCCGAATCGACAGCCGTGATCCGAACGAGAACTTCGGCGTGAGCACGACGGCTAGGGTGGTCGTCAACGGGGATGACGGCTCGCTCGTCCGGTCGGTGTTCGAGCTGCCCGACGACATCTGGTCCGTCTCCTCGGGCCAACTCATCAGCGCAACGGTTCACTTCTACTTGTGGGAGGACAACACGGAGGATCGAACGGTTAGCCTGCACCCCCTAACGACGGGCTTCGTCGAGGGAACGGGCGACGGAACGGAGTCCGGCGACGGCGTTACGTGGCTGACCTATGACGGCGTGAATGCATGGGGGACCCCTGGCGGAGACTATGACCCGAACGTGTTCGTCACGCCCGTCGAGTCCACGAACTGGTTCACCTGGGACATCACCGGCCTGTGGGAGAACACGGACCTGCGGTCGTACGGCGCGATGTTGAGGATGGACGACGAGTCGGATCCCGGGCCGGGAAACAAGCCGCGGGCGCCCTTCACCAGCAGTGACGGATCCGGAGGCAATCTTCCTTACGTCGAGCTGACCTACGTGCCGGAGCCAGGATCGCTGGCGATACTTGTGCTTCTGACTGGCGCGGTCGCGGTCAGACGGCGCGGGCTTGGCTAGGTAACCCAGCGGCACCGTCGGGGATTCAGAGCGCCTTGCAGTCGAGACCCACCCAGTCAGGGACATCCCAACCTGTCCTGTGGACGGGCCCGCGCCATAGCGGCAAGACGACGGCCGCGGGCAGGCTCATCGAACGCGCCCGGGCCGATCACCACACCGTGGCCGGCATCCTGGCTCCGTCCCTTTGGCAAGGGGGGCGGCTGATGGGGTTCGACATCCTCGACCTGGCAACGGGCCGTCGTCGACCGCTGGCCACCCGGGGTCGTGCGGGACCCGAGACGACCGGCAAGTTCGCCTTCGACGCCGACGGTCTGGCGTTGGGGCGTGCGGCGCTGTCCGACGGGGCAGCCGTGACGGCCGATCTGGTCGTCGTCGACGAGTTCGGGCCGCTCGAGCTTCACGGGGGAGGGTGGCGGGCCCAGGTGGATCGGTTGGTCGAGGAGGCCCACGGGCTTGTCCTCCTGGTGGTCAGACGCGCCTTGGTCGAACCGGTGGTAGGGGTCTACGGCTTGGCCGCCGAAGGGGTGATCGACGCGACGGAGGGCCGGGCTGCCGTCGACGCCGTTCTGGCGCTGATGGCCGGGCGATCATAGCGGCATGGGCCCGGGCAGAAACCCCCTTTTACGCCACCGTCTGTTGTCCAGAGCCAGCGAGAGGCGCTTGCGGCTGGGCCCGGGTGTCGCACAAGAGGTTTTACCGGCCGGGACTGCGAGCCGCGCCAGAAAGTGAAGTGGCACATCTTCTTTAGAAGTCTTGCTTTATAGGTGTCCGTGCGTTCGTCTAGGGAGGAACCCCTGTCAACCACCAGGATTTTCCCCTCATGTTCCCCCCCCTTGCAGGTCGACTTCAAGGATGCAGGTCGGGCTTTGCGCCCGGTTTTTTGGGGAGAACGAGCGGCATGACCACACAGCCAACCGTCTACGTTGTGGACGACGACCCTTCGATCCGCGACGCGATTCGATGCGTCGTGGCGTCCATTAGCCTACCGGTAGAGACGTTCGCCTCGTGCGAGGAATTCTTGCAGGTGTACACTCCCGGAGCGCCGGGGTGCCTCGTGCTTGATGTTCGCTTGCCCGGCATGGGGGGCTTCGAGCTTCAGGAGAAGCTGGCGGACGAGTTGATCGCTATCCCGATCATCCTGATCACCGGCTACGGTGAGGTGTCGATGGCCGTCCGCGCGATCAAGAACGGCGCCACAGATTTCCTCACTAAGCCCTTTGGAGATCAGGACTTGTTGGACTCCGTCCGCCAGGCGCTGGACAGCGACGCCGTAGCCCGCGATCGGCAGGCCCGGGTGCTCGCCATCGCCGAACGCTACGAGAGGCTCACCTCGCGCGAGCGGGAAGTCATGGCGCTGGTCATTGCCGGCAAGGCGAACAAGGTGATCGCGGCAGAACTCGGCGTCAGCTGCAAGACGGTCGAGGGACACCGTAGCCGGGTCATGGAAAAGATGGAGGCAGACAGTCTACCCGCCCTGGTACGGATGGGGGTGGCAATGGAGGTGACGGGGACTACCCCCCAGGGGTGCATGGGGAAACGCCCGTGCACGGCCCTGCTGGTCTAGTCGATCACCTACACAGGATGTTGGTCCATCTTGCCTGCTGAGGCAGGGACGCTGCCTCGGCTAGGTTCGAGGCGGAGGGAGCATGGGACGCGGTCGGGGGGGCGTCGCGGGGGAACGGGCCGGGAAGAGCATCGTGGCGAGCAACACGCATCACGAAGATCCAGGCTCCCGCGCCTACCTGCCGCAGGAGGTCTTCGAGGCCTTGGACGAGCTCGAGCGCTGTCTGAAGCAGGACAGGGCTGCCCATGGGCTCATCGGCCAAGACCTGGTGGACCTCGTCGTTCAGCTGAGGCAAGGGATCATCCTGGGGTTCTCACCCGAAGGGCCTGGCCACGCCAGGCCTTCCGACGCGGGCGCGGGGGATCCCGGGGCCTCGGCGAGTCCATCTGCTTGGCAGACGGATGATTCCGAATCCCTTCGAGGACGGTATTGGGAGACAAGGAGCCCAGACTGCAAGTCATGATCGTCAAGGAAGCCATGACCGAAGGCGTTGAGCAGCGACGCCAAGCTGTCTTGACCATGGTCGAGAGCTTGGACGTGCTGCCGACCACGACCAGCATTCCGGTACGCCTGCTCGAGCTTCAGCGCAGTCGGTCGGCCAGCGCCTCGCAGTTCGCCCAGGTCCTGGCGGCCGACCCGTGCTTGTGCACCAAGGTGCTCGGTTTTGCGAACTCGGCCTGGTTCTCACCGACGCGTCCCATCACGAAGGTCTCCGAGGCGATCTCGATGATCGGGCTGCGACACCTCTCGCCGCTCGTCCTGGCCTCGGCGATCGCCGGTATCTACGACAAGGTGGGCCTTCCGGCTGAGACCCGCAGACGGTTCTGGGAATCCTTCCTGCTCAAGGGCGTGGCTGCGCGCGAATGCGCCTGTCACTGTGTTCCCGACCGGGCGGAGGAGGCGTTCGTCTGCGGCCTGTTGCAGGACTTGGTCTTGCCGGTGTTCTACGCGGCCGATCTCCAGGCGTGGCCCGAAGTGGACGCCGTGCTCGACGCCGGCAATGACGTTCGGCGGGAGCGGGAGATCTCGGTCTACGGAACCGACCACACGGAAATGGGCCGGCGGCTGACCGAACGACTCGGCCTGCCGGAGCTCTACCGCGGAGCGACAAAGGCACATCATGACGGTCCGGATCTACGCCGCGTCGTCGAAGACGACGGGCTGGCCAGATGCCTCGAGTTCGCCGCCCTGCTGCCCCACCGCGCCGGGAAGCGCGACGGCGTGAGCCGGGACGTGGTCGCGTTCTTCCAGCGGGAGGACAACGTTGATGCCCTCGATATTCCGCCTGCCAAGATGCTGGCCAACACCGAGAAGCAGTACAGCATGACCCTGGAGGTCCTCGGACAAGACAGCAGCGCAGACGCGGGCCTCAAAGAGTGTTTGCAGGAGGCCACCCATGCGCTGACGCTTGGGCTGGAAGCCATGATCGGCGAGTCCAACATGCTGCTCTCGACGTTCAAGACGGTGGAATCCAACCTCAAGCAGGAGATCCAGAAGCTCGAGTGGCGGGCGACCCAGTCCGACTATGACAGCCTCACCGGAATTCTGAACCGCCGGGGCTTCCTGGCCAGGACGAATGAGGTCTTCGCCAGAGCGGCCGAGCTCGAGTTCGAGTGCGCCCTCGGCTTCGTCGATCTCGACGGTTTCAAGACCGTCAACGATCGGTACGGCCACAGCCTGGGGGACCTGGTGCTGAGAGCCGTCGCCGAATCACTTCGGGACGCCATCCGTGGTTCCGGGTGGATGGGGCGGTTCGGCGGGGATGAGTTTGCGTTTCTAATCGTCGCAAGCGATCGATCCGAAGCCACCGAGATCGCTGATCGGCTCGCGGGTGCCCTTTCCAATCTGACGGTGACGGCCGACGACCTCGCCGTGAGCGTCACCGCCAGCGTCGGTCTGACCTGGATAGGTACGCCCAACCGCCAACTCAGCGTCGAGTCGGTCCTGGAGCAGGCGGACAGGTTCATGTACGAGGCGAAGCGATCTGGGGGGGGGCGATACGTCACGGGGGAATATCGGCCCAAACGCAAGACCGAACGAGGTCTAGCGTAGCACGACAGGACAAGTTCGCCGACACGCGTCGGCGGCGTCAGGAAGAACAAGCTTGAAAGTGTTTCTGGGGGGGGGTACGTCGGCAGGGCAGCCTTTCTGAAGGCCGCCTGGGGACGCGCCCGTACATCCCATCAACCCATCTGAGGTCTTCTGGATAGGGGGACGATCTATGGATTTCGTCCGACGCATGAATGTTCTGGTGGCTGTGGCGCTCTGCGCCTGCCTGGTCTCGAGTACCGGCTGCGACCTCGACTGGCTTCTCGATTGGCTCCAACCGAGCGATGACGGCCAGACCGAAATCGTCGCGGGCCTCGTCGAGGGCTACGTGGAATTGACGGAGCGCCGGGTCGGCTCCTCCGCTTGGGACGATCCTGAATCGCCCATCATCACGTATGCGGAGCAGACCGGACACCACAGGCCCGGACAGGACCTGCTGGGAAGCGGGGTGGCCCGCGTCTTCATGCTGCTCGGCGAGGTAGGGCACCTTGGCGGCGTGTACAGTTTCGAGCCCAACGCCAACGCGGTCTATGTTGAGGCGCCCCACAGTTTCGCCGCCCTGGACCAGACCGCCGAAGTCGTCAACGGGGAAGGCAGGCTCTGGGAGGGGACCAACGAACGAAGTGCCGGGCCGCTCGTGGTCACGCTCGAGACCTCATTGGCAACGGGCTGCGCGAACGACGAAGTCCCGTGTGTCGAGGTCAGCATGGCCTACACGTACCTCGTCGCAGAAGCGATCCCGGCAGACGAGCAGACGGGTAGGCCCGCCATCGAGGCGGGAAGTACCGTGACGTGGACGGGCACGGCGACGTTCCGTGCGACCGCGTCGCCCGGGCCCTTCGCGGAGCTCTCAGCGGCCGATTTCCTTCACCGCCAGGAGTACTGCGAGCCCCTGCTGCCCGACACGCCCGACGAACCGAACGACGAGCCCAACCTGCCCATCGAAGAACCCAACGACCCAGAGCCGAACGAAGAGGAACCGGCCCGGCAAACGCCCGCGAGCTACGTGGAGCTGACGAGTCGTCAGATAGGCTCGGCCGGATGGGACAATCCCGATTCGGACCTCATCGCCTTTGCGCACGACGCCGGATACCACATGCCTGGTGAGGATATGTTCGGCGAGGGCGTGGGAATGGCGTTTCTGATGTTCGACAGCACTCAGCGTCTGGCCGGCGCCTACAGCCACGACGCCGATGCCAATACGGTGTTCGTCGAGGCCCTGCACAGCTTCGCCGCGTTGGGGGCGGGGATCGACGCCCAGCCAGACGGCACGCCCTTCTGGCAAGGAGCTTGCCAGCGCACCCCCAGCCCGCTGTCCGTGTCGGCCGACGCCTCGTTGTCCCTGAGTCGGTCCGACGACGGCACCATGACGGTCGAGCTGGTGATGACGTACGTCTACACGGTGACCGAGCCGATCCCGGCGGATGCCGAGTCGGGTCGCGGGGCCCTCGCGGTCGGGACGACGGTCACCTGGACCGGCACGGCGACGTTCACCGGGAGCGGGTCCCCCGGGCCCTACGTGACGCTATCGGACGCGACGTTCCGCCAGCGAGACGCCTACGACGCGCCTGAGGCGCCCGAGGAGGAACCCATCGAGGAGCCGGAGGAGGAAGGGATTGATGGCTATTGGGAGTTGGCTGACCGCCAGATCAGTTCGTCCGGATGGGACGCGCCGGACTCTGACGTCGTCGCCTACGTGCAGGACGCCGGATACCACATGCCCGGCGAAGATGTCTTTGGCGACGACGTGCAGCGGGCGTTCGTGCTGTTCGACGACGCCAAACGTCTGTCGAGCGTGTTCAGCTACGATGCCGAGCAGGACATCGTCTTTGTCGAAGGGCCGCACAGCTTCGCGGCGCTGGGCGCGGTGGCAGAAGCTCAGCAGGACGGGGCGCAGCTCTTTTCGGGCACGGCCAGTCGCACGGCGGATCCGCTGTCCATTTCGGTCGAGACCTCGCTGTCTCTGATGACCTTGCAGGACGGGTCGATGACGGCCGAGGTGACCACGACGTATACCTATGAGGTGACCGAGGCCATCCCTGCGGACGAGGAAGCAGGTTGGGATGCCATCGAGGCGGGTTCCTCGGCGACGTGGACGGGCACGGCGACGTTCACCGTTGCCGACTCGGACGGTCCGTACGAGGAACTGGCCGAAGCGACGTTCCGTCAGCGTGACGCCTACGATGCCCCCGAGGCACCCGAGGAATCAGCGGCGCCCGCCCTCGCCGGTACCTGGGAGATCATCCCCACCGACGATGAACCCGAAGCGGAGTGGGAGGACCCGCAGGCTCCGCTGGCGCTGTACATCGAGGAGAACGGCAATCCGTTCGCAGACAACAGTGACCCCAACGAGGAGGAGGAAGACGATTCGCGGGAATTCGTGGTCATCGACCCGAACGACCGGATGGTGGGCTACTACGTCTACGAACCCGAGGACGACACCGTCTACATCAGCACGCCACAGGGCATGCCGCTGCTGGGCGAGGTCCTCATCAGCGATGGAGACGGTGCGTTCCACTTTGAGCCCGTGCTCACGCACGAAGGGGACTTCGGCTCGGAGGTCGCGTATGCCGGTTGGATGACCGTTTTCGTGACCCTGGGCGAGGACGGCAAGTCCGCCGACGTCAGGGCGACCAACACGGTCTTGGTTACGGCCACACAGGACATCCCCGCGGATCCGAATACTGGGCGGCCGGCGATCCAAGCCGGCGATCAGGTCGCTTACTCGTCGGTCGATTCGCAGGAGCTGGCGCTCTCTCCCGGTCCCGCGGTGCTCTACCCCGACTCGGAGTGGGCGCTCAACCCCGACTGTCTCTTCGGCGCCCTCCCCTCCGGTTTCTACGAGATCACAGGACCGATGGAAATGTCCTTCTCCTGGTCCGACCCGAATTCGGCCATCCTCCAGTACCTCGAGGAGGAAGCGGGCGGGGTCCCTGTTAGCGAGGAACCCCTCATCATTGAGGAGAACGACCGCGTCTTCATCCTGTTCGACGGGTCCGGGACGTTTGCCATGGTGTACGACTACTACACAGATGAGGACCTCCTCGAGATTGACGGTCATCCCGGACACAACCCCTTCGTCGGCGAGACACCGCAACTGACGGAGGATGGCAATGGTTGGGAGTACCAAGCAGAGTTCCCGACGCAGGAAAACGGGACGGTGGCGATAGCCGTGGACTTCTTCTTCACGGTCCACCATGGGGATCCCGACAACGGTCAGTACCTGACCGTCCAGATGATCATGACCGTCTCGGTCCTGCAGGACATCGATGCGAATCCGGGAACCAATCGCCCGGCCATCCCGGCGGGGTCCTCCGTGACCTGGACGCAGGATGAGACCTACGTGATCCGTTCCTCCGAGAGTCCCTACGAACTCTTCCCAGATGCGGACGTCGAAGTCGTGGAGCCCGACGACGGTGACTCGGAGCCGCCCGAGGGCTACTACGAACTCACGGACCCGTACGACACCTACCAGGGCTGGGACGACCCCGAGACGCCGTTCGCCCTCTTGATCGGGGAGGATTCCTTGCCAACGGGTCTGCTGGCGGAGGTGGAGCGCTCGTTCGTTCTGTTCGACCTGGCTGGGACCTTTGTGCAGGGGTACGACTACGACAAAGACGAGAACACCGTGACGGTCGACAGTGTCGAGGACAACTTCCTGATAGGCGTGGCGCCGCAGGAGCACGGTGGCGATACCTGGGAATGGCAGGTGGGGCTGAGCTTCGGCAATGAGGGTCTATTGGTGGAACTCTCGGCCAGCCTCTGGATGTACGGAGGTGAGGACGATGAGGGCCGAGAGTGTGCCATCCACCTCCAGCTGGTCTACACGGCCCTGGCGGACATCCCCGAAGACCCGGGTGCCGGCAGACCTGAGATCCCCGAAGGGACGAGGGCCACCTATCAGCTGCTCGAGTACTACACCGCTACGTCGTCGGAAGGGCCCTTTGCGCTCTTCCCGGATGCCGAGTTCCAGGACGGGGTGGACTAGAGACTTGCAGAGGCGGCCGACATGGGGGGATGGTCTGGTCGCTGGCCTGCGGCGGCCGGGCCTTCCTGAGCGGGGATGATCGAATCATCCCGCCCGATGACTCGCGGCAGCACTGCAGGAATTGGGCACGGGGATCGGGTCTGCTATCATGGCACGCGTTCAAGCGGCCAGGAGGGCCGCTGAGTCCGTCTGTCGATGCCCGATATGCCCGATGCCGAGGAACAACCCACGCTGCTCGCGGCCGCCGTCCGCCTGGCGCGGACGGGAGGACGGATTGCCGCGGACCGCATCGGTCAGGCCCAGACCGGACGCAAGGCAGACCGGTCCTTCATCACGCAGGTCGATTTCGAGATCCAAGATACGCTGCTCGGGGCGATCGCTGACCAGTTCAGTGACCACGCCGTGCTGGCCGAAGAGGAGCTGTCCTGTCCCGAACGCCACGCCCCGATCGATGAGGCGCCTCACTGTTGGGTGATCGACCCGCTGGACGGAACGCGGAACTTCAGCCGGGCGCTGCCGATCTTCGCCACGTCGGTGGCGGTCTTGTGCGCCGGTCGCCCGGTCGTGGCCGCCGTCTGTCACGCGATGACGGGGCAGGTCTTCGCCGCGTCGGCGGGGCACGGCGCGACGCTCGATGATCGCCCCGTCCGCGTTCGCGATGATCCGCCGACCGCCGACACGATCGTGTTCGTTCGGGGCAAGAGCGGTGCCCCGGCTACGCCGGTGATTCACCGCTGGGTCGACCGCGTTGCCCTACGAAACATCGGTTCGGCGGCACTGCACTTGGCCTTTGTGGCGGCCGGGAGCGCCGACGCCGCCTACCACCAGCAGTGCAAATTGTGGGACTTGGCCGCCGGGTGGTTGCTGGTGACCGAGGCGGGCGGCGTGATGACCACGGCAGACGGTCAATCCCTCTTCCCCCGCGCCGTGGCGGACTACCGTGGCGAAGACATGGGGTTCCTCGCCGCCGGGCCCAGGCTTCACGATCATCTGTTGGCCGACGCAAGGGCGGGATGAAGACAGGGCGCCGCGGCGGCCCATGCCGAAGCGTCCCCACAAGGATCAGAGGCACCGGGAGGATTCATGGCCGTTCTGTGCAAGCTCGCTGACACCGCGGGATACGTCGCGTCCGACTGGGATCTCCTGTCCGATCCGGCCGGGCGGGAATACTGGATCGGGCACTTCACCCAGCATACCGAAACGATGCTGCACCTCTGCGCGGCGCAGGGGACCGATCCCGCGGCCATGGCGGCTTTCCAGAAGGAACTCCTGGCCGAGCTGGACCGGTTGCGGGCTGACCCGACGTCATGGGGGGCGCTGACGATCCTCAGCTTCGACGAACGTCGCGAACGGCTGCTCCGCAAGCACGGCATCGCCGATCCCTACGCCCAGGTCAAGCAACGTGAGAACGCCGCCGCCCTCGGCCTGATGGTCGAGGTGCTGGCGGAACTCGACGACCTGACCGGGCCGCCCCTGATCGAGGCGCTGGTCCGCGGCATCTTCGCCGGCAACATCTTCGACCTGGGCTCGCTGGCCACGATTGACAACTACCACCAGGAGGGCATGGACTTCCACGCCACACGCGAACGCCAGCCCGCGCGTCCCTGGCGGGTGGACGATTTCGACGCCCTGTCCGCCCGGCTACTCGACGGCCCGCCGTATCGGCAGGTCCTGTTCTTCGTCGACAACGCCGGGGCCGACCTGATCCTCGGCTGCCTGCCGCTGGCCAGGCACCTGGCGCGCGGGGGAACGCGCGTCGTCCTGGCCGCCAACACCACGCCGTCGCTCAACGACATCACCTGGGACGAGCTGCAGGGCGTTCTCGACCGGACGGCCCAGATCGACCCCGTGCTGGCCGGCCTCTTGACTGAGGGTCGCATCGACACCGTCCCCAGCGGCTGCGGCACCCCGCTGATCGACCTGTCCGACATCAGCGATGCCTGCAACGACGCCGCCCGTCCCGCCGACTTGATCATCCTGGAAGGGATGGGCCGATCAATCGAGAGCAACTTCCACGTCGCCTTCACCTGCGACGTGCTCAAGATTGCCCTCCTGAAAGACGAGAAGGTGGCCCAACGATTGGGCGGCGCCCTCTACGACCAGGTCTGCCGCTTCGAGCGCGCGTGAGCCGTGCGGAGGATCGTCTGCCCAGCGCGCTGGCCAGCCGGAGAACTCGCCGATCGCCCATCTCGCTACCCACGAATCCCTCCCCATGGCCCTGGACAGCAAGTTATAACAGATGTTATAATTCCTGCTGTTGAAGGAGCTGAAGGCATGGTCACGCTGAAACTTACTACCGTCGGCAATTCGACGGGCGTCGTTTTGCCCAAGGAGGTCCTCGAGCGGCTTCGCGTGGACAAGGGCGACAATCTCTACGTGCTTGAGACCCCCAACGGCATCGAGCTGACGCCCTACGACCCGGAGTTCGCCGCCCAGATGGACGTGGCTGAACAGGTCATGCGCGAAGACCGCGACGTACTTAGGAAGCTGGCCGAGTAGCCGCGATGAGCGAACCTGTCTGGGTCAGGGAGGATACTGTGCTGGCGATTCATCGTCGGCAGTTGGCCGAGCATGGCGGTCTGGAGGGAATCCGCGACCAGGGGCGGCTGGCCTCGGCGCTCGCCAGGCCAAAGAACCTGCTGGCCTACTCAGACGACCCTCCGGACCTGGCGGCATTGGCCGCGTCTTATGCTCATGGGATTGCGATGAACCATCCGTTCGTGGACGGCAACAAACGGACGGCCTTTGTGGTGTGCCGGACCTTCCTCAAGCTGAACGGTCACGATCTGGACGCCTCCCCGGAGCAGAAGTACCTCACCTTCCTGAAGCTCGCAGCCGGTGAGCTCTCCGCTGACGACTTGGCCGCTTGGATCAGAGATCACCTGATCCCTTCATAGCTGAATGCCTCATTGCGCGAAGAAGAGGGCCGCTCCGAGGCTTGGGGTTCTCGATGGCGGATGCGATGATCGATCAAGGGCGACGGCTGTGTCCCGTTTGCGTGCGACGCCGTCGGAATCGCCTTGCTGAGGGACACGTCCATCGTGGCGCGACTTAGTGGCGCGCCCTGTGACCGGGGGCACCGCTTCGAGCGGGTCCAGCCGGATGCCAAAACGGCGCGGCCTCCGGAGTAGGTGGCGACAGATGCCGGGCAAGAAACCACCGGTTGCACCACGTACAACTCGCCACGCCCAGCCGACGTCGCGCCGGCGTTCGTCGGGACGGTCTTGGCTCCTTGCCGGGCCGGTCGTCGGGCTGATCGGCGGGACCCTCGTCGGATTCGTCGAGCCGATCGTCCGGATGTGGGGGGATGCCGACTTCATGACCTCGTGGCTGTGGCTCGAGGCCTTCAGCTTCTCGTGCGTGTCCCACGTGGCGGCTTGGACGACCGTCTGCACGGTCTTTTGCTTGCTAAGCGGGTTACTGGCTCGCCGCGAGGCCTGGTGGCGGAAACGCGCTGCGCCAGGAGGCGTCGCCTGCGCGGCCCTATTCGTGAGCCTGGGGGTCGCGATCGTCCTCGGCGAGGCCGCGGTGGCCGGCAAATTCATCCTGTCCGACCGAACGAACCTAGCCGCCGTCATCGTCTTCGGGGTCATTGCAGTCTTGCTTCTCTCGCTGCTCCTTTCGCGAGTGGGCAGGGCCCTCCCCCGGAGAGGTCTGGGCAGCGTCCTGCGTGCCGCCGCGGGGCTCGGCGCGTTGTTGGTTCTGACGTCGATCGTCTTCCAGGGGTCAACGCGCTCGCGGCTTCGATCTGCGGATGGCTTCTGGCCCCCGGCTGAAGCAGGGCCCGCCAGCGGAACAACTTCCTCTCCGCCGAGCGTTGTCCTCGTGGTCTTCGATACGCTTCGAGTGGACCGGCTGGGCGCGTATGGGTACTCGCGGCCGGTGAGCCCGCATATCGATGCCTTCGCGGCGGACGCCCTGCGATTCCAGCAGGCGATCTCTCCTGCCCCGTGGACCGTTCCCGCGCAGGCGTCGATGTTCACCGGACTCCCCTCGTCTCAGCATGGTGCCTCGATGAGTGCGCATGGCTCGTGGCTCGAGGACAGCTTCGTGACCCTGGCTGAAGCCCTCCGCGATCGCGGCTATCAGACGATGGCGTTGTCGAACAACCCGTACGTATCTCCTCACACCAACCTTGCGCAAGGTTTCGATCGGTTTGCCGCGCCCTATCGGCTTTCCTGGTCGAGGGCGTGCTGCTTCCGCAACTTCTTGCGGGGCGCCTGCGCAGAAGGCGCCTCGCCGGGCGCGGTCTTCGGACGATGGCTCCTCGAGGACGCTGGCGGGCGGGCCACCACTGCGCTCGTTACTCGCTGGCTCTCGGAGCGAGATCGCTCGCGCCCGCTCTTTTTGTTCATCAACTACATGGAACCCCATCTTCCCTACGAACCCGCCGGCGCGTACCGAAAGGCCTTCGTCAAGCCGGAGGATCTCGGGGATTCCTATCGCCTCGACCAGAGCTACCCGCAAGTGCACGAGCACATCCTGATGGGCGGCCAGACCTACAGCGCCCGCGATATCGCGATCCTCTCGGACCTGTACGACGCCCGCGTCCGCGAGCTGGACGACCGCTTCGCCGAACTGATGGGCCTTCTGTCGGCCGCTCTGGATCTCGACGAAACGATCGTCATCCTGACGTCCGATCATGGCGAGAATCTGGGCGAGCATGCGTTGCTCGGGCACCAGTACTGCGTCTACGACACACTGCTCCACGTGCCGCTGATCGTTCGGTGGCCTGGGGCCGTCAAACCCGGGAAGGTCGATCGGCGGGTCCAGACCAGCGACATCTTCCCGACCGTCCTGAGATGGGTCGGCGCTGGCAGGACGACCTCGAGCGAGATTCCCGGGCGCTGTCTCGTCGTCGGCGGGGTACCTGCTACGAAGCCTGCCGACGAGCTGGCCGTCGCCGAGTACCTCTGCCCACCATCCTGGCCGATCCGATTGGTCCAACAGAGACACCCGTCCGTAGACGTGTCGCGATGGCTGACGCGCCTCCATGCCGTCTATCACGGACGTTGGAAGCTCATCGTCGGCTCGGACCGGCGCACCGAACTGTACGATCGCCTGGCGGACCCGGGCGAGCGGCAAGACCTGACCCTCAAGCATCACAGAAAGGTGGTGCGCCTCGAACGGAAGCTTGCCACGTGGATACGTTCATTCAAGCGCTTCGACCCGAACCGGTCTGGCAGGCCCCCGAGACGCCGCATTGACGCCGACCGAGCCCGACGCCTCCGCGAGCTGGGCTACGTGCAGTAGGCCGATCGTCGTCTTACGGGCAGTAGTAGTTGTGCGTCATCTTGGACCGACGGTACCACGGACGGTGCCAGAGACGGGGACGCTTGGGATGGGGGTTCTGGGCCGGATTGTGGTGGATGCGGAGCTCGCTTCCGGCCAGGACGATGATCTCCTCCCGCCAGTCGCCGGCCACGTCGGCGACGTAGAGCCGGTCGGCCTTCGACGGGATCCTGTGCACGAACTTGCCCGTGATCCCGTCGAAGACGCAGACGTCGCCGGACGTGTGACGTTCCTTGGCGGCGGCGAGCTGCTTGGGCTCGCCCGTCCAGTCGATGGTGTGGATCACCTCCACGCCCTTGGTCGTCCATCCCTTGGGGGCCACCTTGTCCATCTCGTAATGGTTGATCAGCTTGCCTGTGGCGTCGAAGACGAACGGCTTTTGATGCGTGTCGAACCGGGATCGGCACCACACCTGCAGACCCTTGCGGGCGGGATCGAACTGACCGATGGCGGCGTTCTGCGGCTCGGCGTGATTGTGGTGCACCTGCCAGTACATCTTCTGGTGATCCCACAGGAAGACGTGGTTGCCCGCACCCTCCTGCAGGCCGACGATCTGGAGCGTCTTGACACCCGGCAGGATCGGCCCGACGAAGATGCTGTCCAAATGCCCCGCCTTCATCGGCAGGCGGAACAGGAGCTTGCCGTCCGGGCCGAAGACCGTCGCGCCCAGGACCTCGTCCAGCCCGTCGCCGTTCAGGTCCGCCACGCGCGCGCCCGTGTGGGCACAGCCAAGGTACGCGTCCGTCTGCCACAGCGGCTTGGTTGGTGCGTCGAGTGCGTAGGCCGCTAGATAGCGGCCCATCTTGTATCCGGTCTTGTTGGTCGTCTGGACGATGACGTCGCGGTCGCCCTTGCCGCGGAGGTTGCAGAGGATCGCGTGCTGCCAGGCCATTCCGTCCTTGAACGGCTGGGGCAGGGCCAGGACGGTCTTGGCCTTGCCGGTCGCCCCGGCCAGGACGTGCAGCTTGCCGTCCTGCGTCAGGAACAGGACCTCGGTGTGGCCGTCGCCGTCGCAGTCGCCGGCCTGGACCCCGGGGCCGTTATGCCCGGGCAGCCCCTGCCGCTCGGACGACCCTCCGACGCGAACGTCGATCTTGACCAGCCAGAGCTTCTTGCCACCGTGGTGGTAGGCCCCGACATGACCTGGGACGGTGACGACGTAGTCGATCAGCCCGTCGTCATCGACGTCGGCGACGATGATCCCACCGGCGGAGTCCTTCGGCGGGGGCAACTCCGTCTTGATGACGAAGGGGTTCGGCTCGTACTGGGGCCAGGGCCCGTCCATCCGACGTTCCTTGGCGGCCGCGCCGAGCGCGCCGCCGGCCGACGCCGTCGTGGCAAGATACGCGATGAAGGATACCAAACCGCAGCGCATGGTCGTTCGCCCTATGGGTTCGAGATGCTGCATCCGTCCCCAGCACATCCGCGGTGCGCGGGGCCCGGCCTGCAGGATGTCGCGTCACGGCTGGAACTGAACCGAGCCCGCCACCTTGTCCATCGCCTCGGCGAGTTGCCTGGCGTTGGCGGCCGGATACGTCAGCGACAACACCAGCGCCCGTTCCCGCCATAGGGTCAGCCGGATGGCCGTCAACAGCCGCTCGCGCCGTTGCGTCAGACTCAGCAGGACCTCATGGGCCTGGCGGTCGCCCACGATCGCCGGCCCTCGGGATTGTATCTTCCCGCCCGCCGGCTTCAGCGATGGCAGCAAGGTCTCGACCGACCGTTCGAGGCGGACCTGCGGCGTCTCGCCGGACCGGGTCTCGTTCGTCGTCAGCGCCAACACCGGCAGCAGCCGATCGCGTTGGTAGTCCACCGCCCCGGCGCGAAGCAGCATGTTCTTGCGGTTGGGCACGAGCATTCGCAGCGATTCGGGTACTTGCAGCGACAGGCCGTGCTTGGGCAGGAACTGCCGATTGCCCATCCGCACCGGCTGGGTGCAGGCCGGACGGATGGGCGTGGTCCTGCATGATCCCGCCACCGCCCGAACGACCAGCCGCATCGCATCGCCCCGACCTTCGAGCACGTCGTACGTCAGGACGTACACCAGGCCGGGCCTGCCCGTTCGCCAGCCAAACCATTGCAGGCTCGTGACGTCTCGGTCGTCGGCGCGATAGCCGGCGAGGACCTCCCAGCCGTTGTCCTGCCACTTGACGGGACGTTGGGCCTTGACGCGGTATTGGGTTCGCTGCCGTTCTGCCTGTCGGATCCACATGCTCGCGGCGGTCTTGGCGTCGCGGCGCGTGCCCTCGGGCAGGGCGGACAGGACGAGGATCTGTGCATAGCGGTCCTGGTCGCCCTTGACGCCAACGCGGACCCAGTCGGTCAGGCTGTCCAGCGGCAAGGCGGTCATGTTGGCGGGCAGGGCGATCTGAAGTCCGACGGCGGGAAGGCGATGCGCCTCCCCGAGTCGGACTGATCCTGCTCCCAGAGCCGCCGCGACAAACGGGATGACACACCAAGAGACGGACATGCTGTTGACATCGTACCGCAGGACCGAGAGCATGGGTAGCACGTTTGGGGGGTGTTGCGTTCGCGGTCGCGGGGGCCTATAAGACGACGATGATCTCATCTACGGGAAAGAAATGGCGGCTGGTCCGCCAGTGGGCTGCGCGAAACCCGATGTGGTGTGCGTGGCAGGTGACGTACCGCTGCAATTTCCGCTGCGGCTTCTGCCAGTATTGGCGCGACCCCATGGGCGAGCAGCCGGAACAGACGCTCGAGCAGTTCGACATCGGATCGAAGAAGCTGGCCAAGCTGGGCACGATGTTCATCTCGCTCGCCGGCGGCGAGCCGTTGCTCCGCGACGACATCGTCGAGGTGGCCCGGCTCGTCTCGCGTCAGCACGTGTGCTTCATGACCACGAACGGCTGGGGCGTGACGCCCGACCTGGCCCGCGACCTGTTCGCCGCGAAGCTGTGGGGGGTCTCGCTCAGTCTCGACTACGCCGACGCCGACACGCATGACCGTCGCCGCGGCAGGCCCGGTGCGTTCGAGCAGGCGGTTCGCGCGTTGGACTACTTCCGCTCGGCTCGTCGCTGGCCTTGGCAGCGGGTCAACGTCATGACGGTCCTGATGCACGACAACCTCGACCAGATCGAGCCGTTGCTCAAGCTGGCGGGCGAGCACGGCGCGTACCTCATGATCCAGCCCTACTGTTTCAGAAAGACGGGCAGTCGCAAGTTCGCCCACTCGAACGGACAGGTCTCCCCGTACCTGCTCGATTTGAAGCGGCGGTACCAGAACTTCCTCAGTCATCCGATCTTCCTGCGGAAGTTCGATCAGGCCCTCAACGGGGGCGTTCCGGGGTGTCAGGCGGGTCGGGCGTTCTTCAACATCGACTCGACGGGCGACATCGCCATCTGCGTGGAGCAGCGTCATCGCCCGGTGGCCAATCTCTTCCGCGACCACGAGCAGACCATCGTCCGCCGCCTCAACGCCAGGGCACGCGGCAACACCTGCACGGACTGCTGGTACAACTGCCGCGGCGAGGTCGAGATGCTGATGCGGCCCTGGAGCCTGGCCCTTTCGATGCCCGAGCTCCTGTTCGACCGCGGCCGGCTGCCCAAACGCTAGCGCCGTCGCATTCCACGATACGGAGGCATAGGGCGTCATCGATGGCGAAGGAGTCTTCGCATGGACACCGCGTTGTCACTTGCGATCCTGCTGACGATCTTCGCGATGACGTGGACCGCAGTGGCCGCCGAGAAATCGAAGCCGCCTCCGTCTGATCTGGCCAAGCTCTTGGCGACACCGACGTTGGCGAAGGACACGTCGCACGCAGAGCAGCGGGCCTTTCTCCACGCCCGCATTCCGCCGCTCGAACGGCCCGACAGCTCAGCAGACTGGGACGCGGAGGCGAACGCCTTGCGGCAGCAAATGCTCGACAAGGTCGTGATGAAGGGCCACGATCCTGCCGTCCTGACCGGCAAGCCGGGCGTCGAATGGTTCGACACGATCGAGACGGGCAAGGGCTATCGGATTCGCAAGCTGCGGTACGAAGGGTATCCGGGCATGTGGATCCCCGCTTTGCTGTACGAGCCGACCGGGCTGTCGGGCCGGGTTCCCGTCGTCCTCAACCCCAACGGCCATGAGCGCCCCGCGGGCAAGGCCGTCAAATACAAGCAACTCCGCTGCATCAATCAGGCCAAGCGCGGCATGATCGCGTTGAACCCCGAGTGGATCGCCATGGGCGAGCTGCGGCGAGCCGGCTATGACCACTACGAGCTGGCCTATCTGGACCTGTGCGGGCAAGCGGGCGTGGGCGTGTTCTACATGCTGCTCAAACGCGGGCTGGACGTGCTGCTCGACCACCCGCACGCCGATCCGTCGCGCGTGGCCGTCACGGGGCTGTCGGGGGGCGGGTGGCAGACGATCTTCTTTTCCAGTCTGGACACGCGGGTCACGCTCGCCGCTCCCAACGCCGGCTATATCGGTCAGGCCGTCCGGTACGAGCACGGATCGGACATCGGCGACTTAGAGCAGTGTCCCGTCGATCAGCTTACCGTGGCCGACTACACGCACCTGACCGCGATGCTCGCACCGCGGCCGGCCCTGCTGATCTACAACGTGCGGGACAACTGCTGTTTCGTGTCCGAGCGCGCCCGGCCGTCGGTCTACACCCCGGTCGTTCCGTTCTACGAGCTGTATGGCCAGCGCGATCGATTCGGCTACCACGAGAACAGGGATCCGGGCGACCACAACTATGAACTCGACAACCGCCAGCAGTTCTATCGGTTCGCCGGCAAATGGTTCCTCCCGAAGGATCAGCGGCAGAATGACGAGATCCCGTCCGACGACGAGGTCAAGACGCGAAAGCAGCTCAGCGTGGGCGTGCCGGAGGGCAACGCAACGTTCTACACGCTCGCCGAGCGCGCTGCCGCAGGGCTGCCCACAGAACCCCTGCCCGACAGAGATGCCCTCGCCTCGATCAAGGAGTGGAGCGCCCTTCGCCGGGCCGCCCTGCGAGAGAACCTGCGGATCACACCAACATCGGCCAAGGTGGTGGAGAGTCGGGAACTGTCGGTCGGCAAGTACGAGGGGAGGGCGCTGAGGATCCAGATCGGCCAAGCCTGGCACGTGCCGGCAGTGGATGTCGCCTTGAAGGGCAGGACGCCCAAGCGCGTGGCCGTCGTCGTGGCCGACGGGGGGCGACAGCAGGCCGAGTCGCTCGTCGGCGACCTGCTGGCCGACGGTCACCGCGTGATCGCCGTCGATGTGCTCTTTGCGGGCCAGTGTCGACCTGTGGGGTTCTCGGTCTGGCAGGTCGCGATGTGTATGGGCAACGTCGGCGGCCGACCGCTTGGGGTCCAAGTGACTCAGCTATTGGCCATCATCGATTGGGTCGCCAAGGCGTACCCAGACCTGCCCATCACCGTAGCCGGCGTCGGGCGGACCTCGTCGGTGGCGGCCGTGCTCGCGGCAGGTCTGGCCGAGGAGCGCCGGCCCGCCATGCTCGTGACGGTGGGGTTGCCGGCCTCTTTGAAGCTTCTGATCGAGAAACGCGTCAAGTACCAGGACGCCCCCTGTCTGTTCAGCTTCGGTTTGCTCGCCGAGGCGGACGTCTGCGAGATGCTCGCCCTGGCGTTGCCCGCACGGGTCAGACTGATCCAGACCGAGGGGGCCAAGAAACGGATTGCCGCGTCGCTGAACCGCTTCGCTCGGCTGGCCCGCGCCGCCGGGCAGGCGGACGTGGACCTGAACCGGGAGGCGTATGGCCGTCCATGATCCATCAACCACGGGGAACATCGCTGTGAGAACACCGTTCATCAGGGGATTCTGCGCCGCTGCACTTGTGTTCCTGGGCATCCGCACGCTGGGTGCGGCCCAGCCTGGGTATGCCGATCACCACCTGACCATCGCTACGTTTCAGGCCGACGTCACCCCACCGATCGGGAGTCCGCTCTGCAACGGGAACACGCTGCCGGTCAAGCGGATCGATCTGCCGCTGAGCGCCCGGGGCGTGGTGCTGCTGACCCGACCGTCGCCCATCGTTCTGTGCGTCGTCGATTGGGTGGGGATCGGCAACGCCGCCCACGATGCCTGGCGAGAGGCCCTGGCCCGAGCGGCGGGCACGACCCCACGCCGCGTCACCGTCCACGCCGTCCACCAGCACGACGCGCCGGGCTGCGACTTCTCTGCCGACGAGGCACTGAAGTCTTGCGGCCTGGGCGGGGCAATGTTCGACCCCGACTTCGCGCGGCGTGCGATCGCCAAGACGGCCGAGGCCGTTCGACGGGCCGTCGACAGGCCGAAACGCGTGACGCATCTGGGCATCGGCCGTGCGAAGGTCGACCGCGTCGCGTCGAACCGGCGCCTCCTTGGGCCCGACGGCAAGGTCAAGTACACGCGGATGAGCGGGTGCAGGAACAAGGAGGCCCGTGATCAACCCGAGGGCGTGATCGACCCGTACATCCGGACGTTGAGCTTCTGGGACGGCGACCGACCGATCGTGTGCATCAGCTACTACGCGACGCACCCGCAATGCAACTACGGGCACGGTGGGGTAAGCGCCGAGCTGCCCGGGCTGGCCCGCGCGATCCGCGAGAAGGCCCTCCCGGGCGTCGCCCAGATCTACTTCACCGGCGCCGGGGGCAACGTCGCGGTCGGCAAGTACAACGACGGCTCGAAGGGGAATCGGGCGGTGCTCTCCCGACGCCTGGCAGATGGCATGGCGTCGGCGTGGGAGGCGACGAAGCGCGTGCCGATCACGGCCACCGACGTCGAGTGGCGCGTCCGGCCGGTCGCACTGCCCCCCAGCGAGCGGCTGGTCGAGGGCAAGGTCCTCGAGAAGCTGGCGAACGCGCAGGCCAAGCGACGGGATCGCATCTTCGCGTCCCGCGAACTGGCCTGGTTGCGTCGGGTCCGGAGCGGTCATCGGATCGAGCTGACGTGTCTGCGGATCGGCCCAGCCTACGTGCTGCACATGCCGGGCGAGCTGTTCATCGAATACCAGCTGGCGGCCCAACGGATGCGCCCGGATGCGACGGTGTGCCTGGCCGCGTATGCCGACTTCGGACCGGGGTATATCTGTACCAGGATCGCCTACGCGCAAGGCGGCTACGAAAGCGGATGGGTCTCGAGGGTAAGCCCCGACGTCGAGGACGTCTTGATGGGAGCCCTCCGCGAGCTGCTGAAATGATCCCATGTTTGGCGGGGGCGGCTGAAGACAACGCGCGGCGCCGCGACCCGACTGGGACTTCGGTGGCTGGGTTGAAAAGCCAATCTGGGTGCCAAGATGCTGCTCGATGATTCCTGTGTGTCGGGAAGGGCCCGTTGGACCTGGCGAGTTCTGTCGTTCTGCCTGGCGGTATCGGCGGGAACAGCCTCGGACGCCACCGCGACCGAATACCTCCAGGGGCCGGCTCGGATGGAGCTGCTGAAGTATCTCGCGGCCCGGTCGAGGCAGTACGACCCCGAGGTCCAACTCGTCGTGGTCGGTCGCGTCGGGAAGGGCGACTACACCAAGCTGGACGGCAAGCGCGCCCACCCAACGCGGGCGTCGATCGGGTACGCGGCCATGCTGCTCGAGGCGAACGATCCGGAGCACCGGGAACGGGCTTGCCAGATCATCCGCAAGATCCTCTCGCTGCAGGACACGAACGAGCAGAGCTGGACCTACGGCCTGTGGTCGTGGTACGTCGAGGAACCGCTGGACAAGATGTTCATGCCCGACTTCAACTGGGCGGCCTTCATCGGCAAGACGCTGCTGTACATCATCATCCACCACGACGCGCAGCTCCCGCCTGCGCTGCAGAAAGACGTCCGCGAGGCGGTCCGCCGGGCCTGCATGTGCATTCGCCGTCGGCCGCTCCACATGGGCTACACCAACATTGCGGCCATGACCAGTTACGTCCTGCTCGTGGCGGGCGAACGACTTGAAGACCCCACGCTGCTCGCGTGTGGACGGAAACGGTTCGACGCGTGGCACAAATACACGATGGACCTGGGCTCCTTTACGGAATTCAACAGCCCGACCTACACGAGGGTGGCCATCGGGGTCGTGTCGCGGATGATGACCGACATCCTCGACCCCGACCGACGCGCCAAGGCCGAGCAGCTCAACTGGATGCTGTGGACCCACCGGGCCAAACGGTTCCACGCCCCGACGTGGCAGCTGGCCGGACCCTTCAGCCGGTCCTACACGCAGCTTCCGGGATCGGGATTCGGCCGGCTCATCCGACCGCGGCCCGACGGCGGCGCGGAGCTCGTGCCGGCCGATGAGCTGCCGCTGGACGTCGGCGACTGGCGGAGCCCGCGCCGACCGCCCCGCGACGTCGCCGCGTACCTCAAGGCCCTGACGCGACCGCGCGAAGAGGTGGAGACCTTCTTCCAGGCCGATCACCGCCTACCGAACGGTCTGGGCAACAGGAGCAGTCGCGTCTCACGCATCCCGATCGTAGGCACGACCCATCTTCATCCGCGCTTCTCGCTGGGTACGGTGAGCTTCATCGACTTCTGGGAGCAGCACCGGAACCTGATGGCCTACTGGGGAACGCGACGGGCGCCGGCCTATCTGGCCCTGCGGTGCATGAACGGTGGACACGGGTTCTGCTCGGCGGTCTTTGCCAGCGTGCAGCGTGGGGGGGACGTTATGGCCGCCGTCGTCTTCGTCACCGATTCGGGCAACCGCTACGTCGACCTGGACAAGCTGCCCAACCAGACGCTCGAGTGCACGAGCCTGCGGATCGAGTTCGAGCTCGGCGGTCATCTCGACGAGGCCCGCATTCCCGACCGGTTCGATCTCGACCGCCCCTTCGTCATCGAGGATCGCGGCACGCGAATCTGGCTGCGCTATCTGGGCGGCACGTTCGCCGGCCAGACGCCCATCGCCGAGATCAAGACCGTCCGTCGGCGGACTCTCCTGGTTGTGCATCTCTACAGGGGAGCCGAGAAGGCGTTCCATTTGCCTTCGCTGAACGAGGCCGCCAGTCTGTTCGCCATCCGCCTCACCGACGCGGACGCTCCCCGCCGACCACCGCGCGAGCCAAAGCTCGGCCGGAGGAAAGGTCGCTATCGCCTCGAATGGGCGCCCCGCGACGACACGCTCGTCCTGGAGGCACCGGCTGCGCCTCTCCCCATGGAGGATCTCCAGAAGCAGCTTGTAGCCACGATCAACGGCGCTGCCCCGTCGAAACGCGCCAAGCAGCTTTCGCCGCGGCCGGCGCAGCGATAGGCATCAGTCCCCCACCGGCGTTGCGGGGCACTATCGCGCCGACCACCGGATCCGTTTACCGGCGCTTGGCCGCTTTGGCACGTTTTGACTGCGGCTTGGGGGGGTTGCGCTTGGGAGGGCGCTTCTTGGCTGTCCGCTTCTTGCGCTTGGACGGCGTCTTCTTGGCGGCGGGGCGCTTGTCCTCGGGGAAGGCGGCGCGGAGGGTCTGTTCGATGTTCTTGACGAAGACGAAATCGAGCTGATCGCGGACGTCCTGGGGGACGTCCTCCAGCTGCGGGCGGCTGCGCTCGGGGAGAATCACCGTCTTGATGCCCGCGCGGTGGGCGGCCAGGACCTTCTCCTTGATCCCGCCGACGGGCAAGACCAGGCCGCGGAGCGTGATCTCACCGGTCATGGCCACATCGTGCCGGACAGGGCGGTCGATGCACAAGCTGACCAAACTGGTCAACATGGCCACCCCCGCCGACGGGCCGTCCTTGGGAATCGCGCCGGCTGGCACGTGGATGTGCAGGTCGCTCTGTCTCAGATCGTCCGGATCGATGTCCCAGTCGCGGGCCCGGCTGCGGAGGATGCTGTAAGCGGCCTGGGCGGACTCCTTCATCACGTCGCCGATCTGTCCGGTCAGGACCAGGTTGCCCCGGCCCGGCATGCCGGTGGACTCGACGAAGATCACCTCGCCGCCGACCGGTGTGAACGCCAGCCCCGTCACCACGCCCGCCGTGCTCGTCCGCTGCGCCATTTCCGCCTCGAACTTCTGCGGGCCCAGGTAGTCCTTCAGCTTGGCGGGCGTGATGGTGGTCTTGCGGCTTCGTCCGCGCGAGACCTTGACGGCCACGCCCCGGCAGATCGTGCCGATCTCCCGCTCCAGGTTCCGCACGCCCGCCTCGCGGGTGTAGTCCTGGGCGATGTCGGCCAGGACCTTCTCCGTGAAATGCAGCTGTTTCTTGCTCAGCCCGTTCTCTTCCTGCTGTCGCGGCACGAGGTACCGCTTGGCGATCATTACCTTCTCGCGGAGCGTGTAGCCCGGGAACTCGATCACCTCCATCCGGTCGCGCAACGCCGGCGGGATCGGGTCCATGTAGTTGGCCGTCGCGATGAACATCACCCGCGACAGGTCGAAGGGCACGTCGAGGTAATGGTCGGTGAAGGTGTTGTTCTGGGCCGGGTCGAGCACCTCCAACAACGCCGAGGACGGGTCGCCGCGGAAGTCCGCGCCGACCTTGTCCACCTCGTCCAGCATGAAGACGGGGTTGTGGCTCCCGACCTTGCGGATCTCCTGCATGATCCTGCCGGGCAGGGCGCCGATGTAGGTCCGCCGGTGACCGCGGATCTCCGCCTCGTCGCGGATGCCGCCCAGGCTGATGCGGACGAACTTCCTGCCCAGCGCGCGGGCGATGCTCTGGCCCAGCGACGTCTTGCCCACCCCGGGCGGCCCGGTGAAGCACAGGATCGGACCCCGCCCCTCGGGATTGAGTTTGCGGACGGCCAGATACTCCAAGATCCGCTTCTTGACCTTCGACAAGCCGTAGTGGTCTTCGTCCAGGATCTTGGCTGCCCGATTGATGTCCAGCTTGTCTTTGGTGCTGGCGGCCCAGGGCATGTCGCACAGCCACTCGATGTAGTCGCGGGTCACCGAGTACTCCGGCGAGGCCTGAGGGATCCGCTGCAGCCGCTCGAGCTCGCGGTCGGCCTCCTTGGCCACCTGCTCGGGCATCTTGGCGGCCTCGATCTTCTCGCGGATCTCACCGAACTCCGCCGTCCGTTCGTCGACTTCGCCGAGCTCCTTGCGAATGGCCTTGAGCTGCTCCTTGAGGTAGTACTCTTTTTGCGACTGGTCGATCTCGCTCTTGACCTGCTTCTGGATCTTCTGGGCCAGCTCGAGGACCTCCAACTGGCTGGTCATGGCGGCGCTGATCTTGCGGAGGCGCTGGAGCACGTCGAACGTCTCGAGCAGCTCCTGCTTGTAGATCAGCCCGATCGCCAGGTTCTGCCCGAGGAAATCCGCCAGCGCGCCGGGCCGATCGATGCTATTCAGCACGGATATCGCTTCGTCCGGGACGTTCGGGCTGAGCTCGACGAAGCGGACGGCCATGTCGCGGACCGTATGGACCAGGGCGTCCAGCTCGGTGGAGGGGCGCACCTCGTCATAGCGGGTGTTGATCTTGCCCACCAGATAGGGCTCAGTCTGCGCCAGAGTCTCCAACCCGAAGCGGACCATGCCGTGGACGATGAGGCTCAGATTGCCGGAGGGCATGGGGCTCAGTCGCAGGATCATGGCAGCCGAACCGATGCGGTACAGGTCGGCCAAGCTGGGGTCCTCGGTCTCGATATGCCGCTGAGCGACCAGGCCGATGATCCGATCCCCCGCCATGGCCGCGTCGATGGCCTTGCGGGACTTCTCGCGCCCGACCTCGAGGGGCATGATGGCCCCTGGGAAGGCGACCGCGTCCCGAATGGTCAGGATCGGCAGTTGCTCGGCGATCTTCGCTCGTTCCGGCGATTCCTCGTCGGTGGATTTCTCGAGCGAGACCGACACGTCCGGCTGTGCTTGCCCGCCCGGCGCCTCGGGTTCATCGCCGGGATCCAGGGGCACCTTCGTCTTCGGTTGGGTCGGCTCGTTTGGCATGGGCCTCACTCTGTCTGTTGGGTCGGGCCCTTGGGCACGCGGATCCAGAGGTATCCTTCTCGGTACTGGGCCTGGGTGTTGCCGACGTCGAACTCTGACGGTAGTGCGATGGTCCGGGCAAACGGGCCCTGGTGGATCTCCAGCAGGTGCAGGCGGCATGGCGTGTCGGTCTTGGGGAGCTGGGGATCCGGGCGGACCCCCTGAACGATCAGCCGCCCGGGCGCGACCTCCACGTCGATATCCTCCCGTCGCATGCCGGCCAGTTCCACGCAGACGATCAGGCAGTCCGGCTGTTCGTAGACGTTGACCGGTGGCTCCCAGGCCTTGTCCGGGCGAAAGCCCACGTAGCTGGACTGGTAGATGCTCTCGATCATCTCGCCCATGTTCTGGGCCAGCTTTTCGAAGGAGTCCTTGCTGGCGACCTGGACGTTCATAACCTACTCCCTGCGTCGTCGCCCGCGCGATGCCGGCAACGACGCGTCGGATGAATACGAGGGAACTCCAGCACCCACAGCAGCATTATACGCCAACCGCGCCCGTTCCGCCCGAGCTAACCTGTACCTCGAACCCACGAGGGCCCACAGCCAACCCAGCGTACGGGAATACCATGCCGTAGGCAGCACCCATCACGGCGATCATCAGGGGCAATCCCAGGAAGAAGTAGGGCAGGACACACAGTGCCGCTGTCGCGATCGAGATCAGGCTCAAGACGAGGGTCAGCAGCAGGAGCTTGCCGAGAAACCGCTGGGTCCCGCGCCAGCTCCTACGCATCGAATCTCCGATGCCCAGCCCGGTCTCGAGGCAGACCTGAGTGGAGAACATCAGTCGCAGACCCACGTAGACGCAGGCGACCAGCGACACAAGGCCACCGGCAACGCCAATCACGATTCCCCCGGTCATGGCGGCGTCATCGGTGGGGGCGGCAGCGCCCAACAAGAAGGCGGCAATCCCGATGGCCACTCCCGCGGGAAGCAGGCAGCCCAGGATGATTGCGGCCTGCAGCATAGCGATCCCGAACACGTGGGCGATCCGGTTGAATCCACAGAACAGGTCCGCGACCCGCAGGGGGCGTCCCCGGTAGGCCATCACGCCCATGAAAGACCAGCCCGCTGCCAACACCGGCGAGATGAGAAGCGAGGCAATGCTCAATAGGACGCCGGCGCAAGGAACTACGCCACCGACCCCGATGGCGGCCTCGATGGCGAAGTAGATGAGCGTCGCCCCCAGTAGGACCCCGTAATGAGTTGACATGACTCGCCATCCCTGGGAGAGCGCTTCCCCGATGGGAAGCCCTGCGGGCTCCGGCGGTTCGCCGACTGGGGTGACCGCCGGGACGCCCACATCGACACGACCAGCACCTGTCTCGCTGGGGGAACCAGGGGGCAGAGGAGTGACGCCGGGGACCGGTGTCGATGCCTCGGTGCCTTCGCCATCTGCCGGGCTTGGTTCCTTCGCCGAAGGCGGGATGGACTGTGGCTGTTCCCCGACCGCTTCGATCACGAACTCGACGCCGCATCCTTGATGCGGACACTGGACGGTCTTCCCGCGATGGACATCGTCCACGCGAAAGCGGTGTCCGTTTGGGCAAGCGACGATGATCTTCATGGCCCGTCGCTCCTGGAGGTCCGCCCCCGCCAATAAGGTTGAATGGTAAGTTCCGCCTCTGGATCCCGCAACCGCAAGGCCGCCCCCGGCGCTTTCGGCCGACTTGTTCCTGAGTGTGGGGTTGACAGTCCCCGAGGGGCTCAATTATGGTTTCACCCGGCCGTTACGCATGTAGGACAAGAGACGATCGTGAGCAGCGGGAGGTGGTCCAATGGAGTTGGCATCGTGGCAGTGGGTCTTGATCGTCATCCTCGTCGTCCTGATCGTCGTGCTGTTCGTGATCAGGAAGAAGCAGTCGGGAGGCTAGCGCTTCACAGCGGGTACATCCCGGCGGCCTGCCTCGGGTGATGTACGCCCCAAGACGAACAGGGATTCCCCCGTTCGTGCGAACTTCCCTTGTCTAGCACAGCGGATCGTGCGGGAACTCGCGGAGGGGACACTCCGTACATCGGGGGTTCCGCGGACGGCAGCAGCGCTTGCCCAGTTCCACCAACAGGGCGTGGTACTCATTGAACAGGGCTTCGTCCGCCGGCAGGTTGCTCTCGAACAGATCCTTGATCTGTTCGTAGTCGGCCTCCTCGTCGATCAGCCCGTGTCGGCGCAGGATCCGGGCGGTGTAGGCGTCGACCACGAACGTGACGTGCCGGCCCGCGTAGAGCAGGATGGAGTCGGCCGTCTCGCGCCCGATCCCGTTGACGCCCAACAGCCGCTCTCGCAGTGGGCCGGTGGGCACGGCGAACATCGCATCGAGATCCCCGTCGAACGACTCGACCACCCAGGCGGTCAGGTGTTTCAGGCGTCGGGCCTTCACGTTGAAGTACCCCGCCGGACGGATCAGCTCGGCCAGCCGGGCGTGCGGCATACGATGCAGGCGGCGCCAGTCCAGGGCGTTCGCCGCCTTGAGTTCGGCGATCGCCCGCTCGACGTTGGTCCAGTTGGTGTTCTGCGTCAGCACCGCGCCGACCATGACCTCCAAGCGGGTCTCGCCGGGCCACCAATGACGCGGGCCGTAGGCGGCGTAGAGGGCGTCGTAGAAGGCCCGAAGCGTTCCTGCGGTCGTGCTGCGGGGCATGGGGCACTCCGTCTGATGGGGCGCGGCGAGGACATCGAAATCGACGCGGGCGTCGACGTCCGAATTGAAAACGCCTGCCCCACGGCCATAATGGTAGCCTGATGTCCGCCCGCTCATCCAGCCGAATCCGGTCTCGTCCCCAGCCTTCAGGGCTTCAGACGGGCTATCTCGAGCAGACGCGGCGTCCGCTGCACTGCCTGGGCTTCTTGCTCCCCATGCTGATCCTCTACGAGCTGGGGATCTTCCTGGCGTACCCGTCCTTCTCCAACGAGCAGCCGCCGGAGGTGATGGCCAAGGTCCTGCTCGCATGGTTCATGGCGCTGTTCGGGGCCTCGGGCTACTACCTGCCCGGGCTGATCGTGGTCGTGGTTTTGCTGGCCTGGCACCTCCTGCGTAAGGACCCCTGGCGGGTGGACCGGCGGGTCCTGATCGGCATGGGGATCGAGAGCGTGCTGCTGGCCCTGCCGCTGCTGCTCTATCATGCGGTGCTGGCCAGCGGGGTGCGGTTGGCCAGCGGGGGGTGGGCCGATTCGGTCTTGTTGAGCATGAGCGCGGGCATCTACGAAGAGCTGGTGTTCCGGCTGCTGCTCATTAATCTGCTGACGTTTCTCTTGACCGAGGTGCTTCACCTGAAGCGCCCCCCCGCCGAGCTGATCGCCGTCCTGGTCAGTTCGGTGATCTTCGCCCTTCATCACTGCAAGGGGTTCGGCGGCGGCGAGCCATTCGTGATGAGCCATTTTCTGTTCCGCTCGGCGGCCGGCGTCTACCTGGCCGGTGTGTTCGTCCTTCGAGGGTTCGGCGTCGCCGTCGGCTGTCACACCATCTACGACATTATCGTGGTCAGCATGCGCTGAGCCGACGGGAAGCGGCAGGGCGAGATGGCCGGTGAGGATGCGGCATCGACGACGCAGCGATTCGGCGCGCATCTCTCCATCGCCGGCGGCGTGCACCGGGCCTTGGAGGCAGCCGGTGCGTTGGGCTGCGACTGCGTGCAGATCTTCGTCAAGAACCGCTTGCAGTGGTCGGCCGCCCCGCTGAATCCCGTCGACGTCCGTCGATGGCACGAACTGAGACGGCGGAGCGGCGTGCGTCCGGTCATCGCTCATGCTACGTACCTGGCCAACCTGGCCTCGCCCGATCCGGTCCTGTGGCGACGGAGCGTCAAGGCCTTCACCGAAGAGATCGGCAGATGCGCCGTCCTGCGAATCCGCCAGCTGGTCATCCACCCCGGGTCGCATCGCGGCGCGGGACGCGAGGCGGGCGTGAAGCGGGTCACTCGGGCGCTCGATGAGATCTGCAAGAAGACGGCGGACAGCGGGGTGCGAATCCTGCTGGAGACGACGGCCGGTCAGGGTCACGGATTGGGCGGGCGGTTCGAGGACCTGGCCGACATCATCGACCGCGCGAAACACCCGCGCCGGCTCGGCGTCTGCTTGGACACCTGCCATCTGTTTGCCGCCGGCTACGAGCTGCGGACCCCAGCGGGCTATGAGCAGACGATGACGGCGTTGGATGAGCAGATTGGTCTGTCGCGCGTCGCGTGCATCCACGTCAACGACGCCAAACACCGGCTTGGCTCGAGGGCCGATCGTCACGAGCACATCGGACAAGGGAAGCTCGGGCTGCGGGCGTTCCGGCTGTTGGTCAATGACGCCCGACTGGCGGGGGTGCCGAAGATCCTCGAGACCCCGAAGGGCCGGGACGCCCGCGGCCGAGACCTCGACGAGGTCAACCTGGCCAGACTGCGACGGCTCGTCAAGCAGGCTGATTGAACCGCGCGGCCCCGTTGCGTCGCCGGGACTACCGCCTCGGTTCGAGAAGGCACTCCTCGCCCCAGAGATCGGGTCCGTCGGGCCTGGCCTGCGTCGGGCCGAACTGACGGTCCGGACCGGCGGAGTCGAAGATGGGTCGGCCGCCGTTGGCGGCGACGCGGCGTCGAAGCTCGGGCGAGGCGTGGTTGGCCGTCACGTACCGCAGCGGCGTGCCCCATGCGTCGACGAGGGTCTTGGCCTCCGTTCGCCGCAGCACGGATGGCAGGCCGTCGAGCTTGGCACTGCTCGGCCCGTGGGCCAGGAGCGCCGTGATGGCTTCATCGGCTGATCCATCGGCGGTTCCCGGTGGCGGCGACTTGTATCGCGCCATGTACGCCTTCAGGGCATCGTCCAGCGCGCACAGCAGGCGAACGGTCAGCTCCCTTTTGGCACGTTGGCGCGTCGTTCGCGCCAGCCCTGCCAACAGGAACAGCGCGATTCCCAGCAGGAGGACGACGACGGCCATCTCGACCAGCGTCATCCCTCGGAGTCCCCGCCCGACCCGAGCGGGAAACCTCGCTTGTCTCAGTGCTGGCTTAGGTTCCGTGGCGGTCATAAAATGCAGTTGGCGATATCGAGGGTACCGTTGTCAAGGGCCGGACCCATGATCAGCGAAGATGCCAGACGGGCGCTTTTCGGGGGCTTCATGATCGGCCTGGTCGCGACGACCGGTTGTACGCAGGTCGCGACGGACGTTCAGCTGAGTGTCTGGGCGGTTTCCGGTTCGCACCGGATCAGGCCGGACGAGCCCGCCCGCAAAGAGACCGACTGCTTCAGCCATCAGGACAACCGCATCAGCCTGCGGGCCGCTCGAAACGAGGTGGCCGCCTGTCAGTTGGTGCTCACGACCGGGACCGAACCGGTGGAGGGGGTCTCGATCACCATCGGCCGATTCTCGGGCGAGCAAGCCGGCCCGCCCGTGATGACCGTTCGCGCCTATTGTCCCCGATTGGTTCGAGCGGGCCGCCCGCCATCTTGGCTGCTGATCCGTCCTGATGCCGGACCGCCCGACCAGAGCTGGCCGGACGCCCTCGTTCCGTTGGACGCCCAGCCTGGCGGTCAGCCGTTCGATCTGCCTGCCGGTGTGTCCCTGCCGATCTGGATCGACCTGGAGGTCGGGGCGGGTGTGACCCCCGGGGTTTACCGAAGCCCGGTGGCGATCCGCAGCGGCGACCTGGTGGTGGCCACGGCCGAGCTGCAGCTCGAGGTCCTTCCCTTCGTCCTGCCCGTCCGCCCGCAGCTGCCGGTGCTGGTCGGGGTCGACATGCCCTCGCTGTTTCGCCACCATCTGGAACGGGACGGCAAGCCCTACGTTCCTGCGGGGGTGGTGGCTGGCGATCCGATGGCGCAGCAGGCCAAAGCCGTCCTCCAGCGGACCTTCCGGATGCTGCACGCCCATCGGTGCAGCCCCTTCCTGACTGGACTGCACCCGTCCGTTTCGCTCGACGCGTCCGGGCGGATGCGCGTGGGGTGGGACAGCTACGATCGTACGGTGACGGGCTATCTGAGCGGCACGGCGTTCGCCGATCGGCAGCGCCTGGCGGCCTGGCCGATCCCCTTCGACCGATCCTTCCCGCCGCCGGCCAGCTATGGCGGCGCCAATTCGCCGGAATACGCAGCCGCCGTCCAGGAGTACCTCGCCCAGTCGGCTGCGCACTTCAGGCAGAAGGGCTGGCTGACTACGAGTGTCGTCTGGACGGACTCGCCCGACCCGCGCCGCCCCGATCCGCCCGAGCGGATCAAGGCGTTCGGCCCATTGGTGGCTAAGGCGACCGAGAAGCTCAGGCTGCTGACGACGGCCATCCCGCAATCGATGAAGCCGTTCGGATGGTCCAACCACGCGTTCGATCCGTCGATCGCCGATCTGGTGTCCATCTGGGCGCCGCCCGCACAGTTCTACGACGACGCGACGATGGCCAAGCAGCGGGCCTTGGGTCGGACGTCATGGATGACGGTCGATCGACCACCGTTCAGCCCCTCCCTGTCGATTGCGGCGCCCCAGATCGACCCGCGGGCGCTGGCCTGGCAGGCGTTTCGATACAACATCGGTGGCCTGGTCGTCCCGCGGATCAACGATTGGACGGGCAATCCGCTGAGCAGCGTCGTGCCGGCCGATGGCCAGTGGCTGGTCTATCCCGGCAGATCGTTCGGGGTCGCCGGTCCCATCCCGTCGGTGCGGCTCAAGCAGCTCCGCCGCGGGCTGCAGGACCTCGAGTACCTGATGTTGCTCAAGCGCAACGGCCAGGGCAAGCTGGCCGACACGATCGCCCGCGTCCTGTTCCGCTACGGTGGGACGGCCGCCTACAACGACCACTTCGCCGACGGTTGCCAGTGGAGTTGGGTCGACCAACCCGAACTGTGGGACCTGGCCAGACGCCTGATGGCCGACCGCATCGCTCAGGTCAAGGGGGGCGGCCGCGCGACCTCCGACGACAAGTTCGTCCAGAGCGTGGAATGGCGGCGATTGGTCGATGCGGCCTGTCGGCTGAGGGTCTGGTGTGAAGGCGTTCGGATTCGGTCGGCCGACCCGCCAGAGAAGACGGGCGCGTCCGAGGTCGAGCTTCGCCTCGTTGTCCGCAACGAGCGCCCGACGCCGGTAACCGGCCAACTGCGGTTCGGCAAGCTGCCCGTCGGGTGGCGACGCGTGGCGGACAAGCTGCCCGTCAAGTCCCTGCCGAGCCTGGGACGGGCACGGTTGTCCCTGGTCGCCCAGGCCAGCAGCATCGGCACGAACGAAGCGGGCGTGGCCTACGTGCCGGTGGTGTTCGACGCGGGGCCCGCGGGCAAGATCGAGATCCAGGCGCGGCTGACGCAGATCACCGTCAGACGTCTGAACCAGCCCATCGTCGTGGACGGAGATCTGTCGGGCTGGCCGCCGGGCATCCGGAACGTGGCAAGCGACTTCGTCGTGGTGGCCGGTCAGGATCCCGCATCGGCCGGCAAGGAGCCGACGGGCAGGGCAGAGCTGCAGACCATGGTGCTCGTCGGGCTCCATCGCGACCGGCTGTACTTCGCGCTCAACTGTCGCGACGATCAGGTCGGCAAGCTCCCGAGCACCGGCAGCAACTTCGTCCGCTACGACGGGCTGCTGCCGGCCGACGACGACCTGTTGGAAATCCTGATCGATCCAACCAACGCCGGGACGGGCCAGCCGATCGACATCTACCGTGTCGTGATCCGTCCGACTGGGGCGGTGCTGGTCCGGCAGGGGGTCTCCACCGGGACGGGGTGGGGGACGAGTCGATACTGGCCCGCGGACGTTCGCGTCGCCGCCTCCCGGCAAGAGCAAGGCTGGACCGTCGAGGCGAGCGTTCCGTTGTCGGCGTTTGGCCGGGCTGCGCTGGCCAACAAGCGTTGGGCCATCAACTTCGCGCGCTACCAGCCACGCGTGGGCGAATACAGCAGCTGGTCTGGCGCCCGGCGGTACTTCTACAACACCCGTTCATTCGGCAATCTGAGATGGCCGTAGCGTGACGGCGGGTGATCACGCCGCGCAGCAGCCGCGAAGGAAACCACCATCGACCGGCAAGGAGCGGGCATCGTGGGCAACAGACTGGGGTGGCTGATCGCGGGTGGGGGCGTGCTTGTGTTGGTCCTGGTGGTGGGCCTGCTGTGGTTGTGGCCCGACGCGACCACTGAGCCGACCGCCGCCACGACGGCGCGGGGTCGGTTGGATCGGATCGACCTGCCCGCGTCGATCTGGGACGTCGTCGAGAAGCCCACCGAGAGGGGCTTGGCCGCTGACGACTACAACAAGGGCGTGGTGGAGTACTACGACAGCGACGGCCACGCCAGGCTCCGTAAGCTGTCGCCCGAGCGGCAAACGGCGTTTGGCCGGAACGACTTCCCCTACCGGGCCCACGACTACATCGCGGCAGGCGCCAAGAAGCGGCGGATGGACTACTTCGCCCAGTACATCAAGCCCGCCGAGGCGGTCAAGCCCAGCCAGCGGGAGCTCATCAGCGCCGAAGAAGGTCCCGCGGGCCCTCTGCCACACCTGCAAGCCTTCGCAGCCATGGCGGACGCTGCGCTGGTCTATGGCAAGATCTGCGAGAAAGACAAGAAGCGCCAACAGGCCGAGGGTTTCTACAAGGCCGTGCTGGTCTTCGGCCACCACGTCACGGAGGACCGCGTCCGGCTCTGGGGCTTCCAGGTAGGGCTGGACATCCAACAGAAGGCCGCCCACCGCCTGTCCGAGCTCTACTACAAGCAAGGGCAGAAGGACCGGCTCGAGAAGGTCAGGGCGTTTCTGGACGAGCTCGCCCGTGTCCAGGAGGTCGCGGCCAAGAAGGCGAGGGAAGCGGTGTTCCGGCTGAGCGAACGGGGACACCTGCACGCCGGCGATCTGCGAAACATCGCCGCGCACGACGCGGACCCGATGTGGCGGATCGAGGCCATCCGCCAGCTCGGTCTGTGCCGCGCTGCCCTGAGCACAGGGGGGAACCGCGCCGATCACGAGGCGATCACCGAATTACTGACCCAGTGCAAGGGCAACCCAAACCCATTCATCCAGGCCGCCGCCGAGCTGGCGCTGGGGATGACGGTCGAAGACGTCCGGGCGGCTTACTAGGTCGCGAAGCGATGGCGGCGGCTCCCACGACGACCGACGCGACTGCACGACCGGAAACGCAATGAGTCGACAGCATACGATCACGGTCTTCGGCAGTTCGCAGCCCAGGCCGGACGAACCTGCCTATGAAGAGGCCCGCCAATTGGGTGCGGCTATCGCATCCGCCGGCTGGGTCCTGTGCAACGGCGGCTACGGCGGAACGATGGCCGCGGGGTGTTGCGGGGCGGTCGAGGCCGGCGGGGCGACGATCGGCGTGACGTGCTCGGCCTTTGGGCGAAGCGGCGCGAATCGCTGGGTCCAGCGGGAGATCGTCACCGACGATCTGAACGCCCGTCTGGGCAAGCTGGTCGAGCTGGGCGACGCGTTCGTCGTCTTGCCCGGGTCGACGGGGACGTTGCTGGAGCTGGCCGAGGTGTGGGAGCTGGCCAACAAGGGATTCGTCACGGACAAGGCCATCGTTCTGCTCGGCGACTTCTGGGACCCGGTCATCGACGTCGTCGCTCGGGAGGCGCCACGGTCGTTGGATTGCCTGGCAACGGCCAGCAACGTCGACGAGGTGGTCGACATCATCCGCCGTCGGTTGGACGGGTAGGGGTCATCTTCGGTCGGACAGTTTCGTGCGGGGGCGATTCGGCATCAGAGGCCTGACCGTATCAGAGGCCCGACCGTAAGGGAGGGCTCTAGGATCGATCAGCGATCGATCCTGGGACCGCTCCTTGACGGTCGCGGCTCTGATTGTACGGTTGCGTGGCGGGCGGCGCGTGGGATTCGACCCGGCGCCTGAAGACCACGACGGGCTTGTCTGCCCAGCTGATGACGGTCGGACGGTTCCACCACGCATTCAGATTCGTCGGGAACCTGGCTGTCTGACGGTACCGCCACGCCCACCAGGCCGAACCCATCGCATCGGGTCGGTCGGCCGTGGTCACGATGTAGTCGGGCCAGTCGTTGATCTTGCCCGACGGGCGTTGGGGCAGGAGCACGACACGACGCCGATCGAAGTCGACCGGCGGGACGCAGTAGGGCGCCGGCTCGCGGAGCAGGCCGACCGTGGCGTAGGGATCATCCGCCAAACGCGTCGACAGCCAAGCCGCCGCCGCGTTCCGGCTGCCGGTCGTGCCCGCGTCGCGGACGAAGCCCGCCAGGTACCGGTATCCGTCCCACGCGGTCGTCGCCAAGACAATCCCCGCAAGCCCGACGCCGAGCACGCGCCGCCAACGATAGGCTGACGCGATCCCCCAGGCTGCGGCGATGACCAACACGGCTGCCGGGAAGAGGAGGAAGCGTCCGTATTCGCCCGGCTTGCCCGCGCCGATGCAGACGAACTGTGCCAGGACCAGCACCATCGGCAACACAAGCGGCAGCATCGGCTGTGCTCGTCGTGCCAGCAGAAGGACCAGCGCCGCGGCGCCCGCGGCCGCGAGCACCGGGCCCATGCCTTCGACGAGCAAAGCCCCGACCGTCCAAGCGCCCTCCCCCAGCCGCCCCATCTGATACATGTCCACCGAGCCGCCCAGATTCGAGCGTAGCACCTCGCGATCCTTGACCAGGTTGATGAGCAGATAGGGATTGACGACCAGGAAGACCGTTGCCGCGACCGCCAGGCCGATGATCAGCCGCCGCGCCGTCTGCCGGGGTGAGTCGCAGGGCCGCTGCCAGATCGCGGCGATCATCGTTGCCATCACCGGCCAGGCGCTCAGCACCATCGCGCTGGCCAGGCCGCACGAAACGGCCGTCGTCCACCATCGGCCTGGGCGGCCGCTCTCCACGTATCGCATGGCTGCCAGACCGGCCAGGAGCATCAGGACGGCTCCGGGCAGGTGCGGCTTGCCCTCATGCGACAACGTGATCACCACGGGCATCAGCACGAATAGGACACCCGCCAGCAGCCCCACGCTGGCTCGGCCCAATCGCCGCCCGATGAGATAGCACGCCACCACACCTATCAACCCAAACGTGGCCGAGTAGGCCCGAAGAACCACATAGAGCGACCCGAAGTCGGCGGGATGCTCGAAGAAGTAGGCCAGGTCGGCCCGCGCGCCGAGCAGCCCACAGGCCGACGCCAGCCCGATCAGTAACCCCACCGGGTAGATAAACAGCCCCCCGTACTGGTACAGCTTCGGATCGAGCCAGAGCATCATCGGCCGCATGCCCGCCAGGGCGCGAAGCGTGATCAGCTCGTCGGGCTGATGCGTGTAGAGGCGGTAGCGCACGAGGATGGCGGCCCGGTCCTGATCCGTGGCGGTCAGATCGACGGGCAGGTTGCGCGTCGAAATCGGGTCGATGTCGACGTCAGCGCCGAGCTTACGGGACTGCTGCCAGGCCCGGCCCTTCAGCTCGACCAGCCGCTCGCCGGACCAGGGCGGGCGCGTCCCGAACAGGTACGCGTCCGCCCGACGCGAGGGCAATCCCCAACGAATGCCCGTCATCGCGACGAGAAGCGCCAGCAGCAAGACGGCGATCAGTCCAACCCGTGCCATTCTGTACCGATTTCTCCCTGCGGCGCGATCGGACGCCCACCGACCGCGCTAACCACGCTGCATGAGCAACACGTCGGCCACGGCGAGCACGCCCAAACCGATGCTGACCACGCCGTTGATGGTGAAGAACGCCAGGTTCACCCGCGAGAAGTCGTCGGCCCGGACGAGCGTATTCTCGATCAACAACAGGAGGGCGACGCCGGCCACGCCGATCAGGTACAACGTCCCCATCGGCGCCAGCCAGGCCAACCACGTCAGCAGCCCGACCGTAGCGGCATGGGAGCCGCGGGCGATCCACAGACTCCGCCCCGGACCGATCCGAGCGGGCAGCGAGAGCAGGCCGTCGCGGCGATCGATATCGATGTCTTGGCAGGCGTAGATGATATCGAACCCCGCGATCCAGAACGTGACGGCAGCCGTCAGCACCAGGGCCGGCAAGCCCACGGAAGCGGGGTGGATCGCCACCCATGCCGCGATCGGCGACAACGCGATCGCGCTGCCCAGGTAGAAGTGCGACCACTTCGTGAACCGCTTCGAGTAGGAGTACCCACACAGATAGGCGAGCACGGGGACCGCAGCGATGGCGGGCCAGGGGTTGTCATAGAACCCCCAGAACCCGCCGCAGCAGACCACGAACCCGCCCGCACATCCGCCAAAGAACACCAACGCTGCCCGAAGGCTCAGCCGGCCCGTGGGGAGGGGGCGATTCTGCGTTCTGGGGTTGCGCGCGTCGATCGCGCGGTCGGCGATTCGGTTGAACGTCATCGCCACGCTTCGGGCCAACACCATGCAACCCACGATCAGGACGAACTGCCCGGGCCGGGGCAGCTCCCGACCGGGTAGGTTCCGACCGGCCAGGAACGTCGCCATCAGCGCAAACGGCAGGGCGAAGACGGAGTGCGAGAACTTGATCATCTCGCCCCACGTCCGAACTGCCGTGATCAGGCTGGCCATGACGCGCCGCTACCCATCGAGACCCGCGTTGGGGGAAGGAGGATCCTGCGGCCCGGGCCATCGCACCGCCAAGTCGTTGGGCACGCCGAGCAGGTCGAGCAGTCGGCCCACGGTGGCGTCGACCAGGTCGTCGAGCGTCTTGGGCCGGCCGTAGAACGGCGGCGACGCCGGACAGATCACGCCGCCAGCCTCACTGACCCGCAGCATGTTCCTCAGGTCGATCTGCGCGAGCGGCATCTCGCGGACGAACAGGAGGAGCGGCCTGCGCTCCTTGAGGTGGACGTGTGCGGACCGGGTGATCAGGTTGTCGCCCAGACCGGCGGCGATCGCCGCGAGCGTGTGGCAACTGCACGGGCAGATGACCATGCCGTCCGTGGGGCGCGAGCCGCTGGCCAGCGGACTGAAGAGGTCGTCGTGCGGATGGGGGGTCAGGCGTCCCTTGCCGGCGACGGCAGGCACGTCGAGCCCGCCATCGCCGAGTTCCGCCGCCGCCACCGCCCGCCCCAGCGGGCTGACGATCAGGTGCACGTCTGCGCCGACCTCGAGCAGCGCCTCCAGCAGACGGCGGGGGTAGACGGCTCCGCTGGCACCCGTCACCCCCACGACGATTCTCTGGGACATCTCGATCCCCCGTTCGGGTCACTTCACGCGGGGCGCGGCGTCGATGGCCATCAACTTCCGCAGCGCCGAGGCCACCCAGGGCGAGTCCTTGTGCTCCTGCACCAGTTGGTTGAGGGCCCGGATTCCGTTGGCCTTTCGGTTGTCGTTGAGCTCGAGGACGCCCAGCTCGTAGATCGCATGGGCAGCGGCGTCCCCGCCACGATAGCGATCGATGACCGCCTCCAGCGCCTCCCGGCGCTCCTCGACGGTATGTTTGGTCAGCGCGAGGCGGACCATCAGGTTGTCATGGAGCCTGCTGCCCGGGAACCACTGGTCGATGTGCTCGAGGTTCTCGGGGTACTTGGCGTGTCGTGGGTCGCACCGGAGCAGCCAGCTGATGGGGTTGTGTTCCGGGTAGACGACGTCGGTGAACTGTCCGTACTGGTTCTCTCGAATCAACGACAGGAACTGGGCGGCCTCTTCCGCGACGGCCTGGGGATCGACGTTCAGCGAGCTGGCCGCGGGCTTGCGGGCAAACAACTGCCGGAGCCCCGACGTCGCCGCGGTCGTGGGCGGCGAGCGCGGGCCGCTGGCGAACTTGTCGACGATCTTCTGCAGCGTCTCCTCGGCCACTCTGAGGTTGCCCTCGCGGGCCTCGAGCAAGGCCAGCTTCAAACCTGCCACGCTGGCGAACGGCGAGTCCGGGTTCTCCCCGAGCAGCTCCTTCCAGGTCTCTCGCGATGCCTCTGAGGGGAAACCGGAGTAGAACTGCAGCAAGGCCTCACGCCGGAGCAGCTCCATGTCGATCCGCATGTCCATCGCCCGCCCGCGAAGGTAGAGGCAGTTCCAGTAGTAGCGGCTGTTGGGATACTCCTGGATGAACCGGTCGCATTGCTGAACGACCTCGTGCTGCTGGCGGTGCAGCTCAGTGGGCAGCGCGAGCTTCAGCAGGAGCATCTTGTTCTGAACGACGGCCCGGATGTCACGTCGCTCGCCGTGGGCATTTGCGGTCCACTCGAGCTCGGCGACGCGCTCGACCAGCTCCCGGGGGTCCATGTCGACGAACACCCGGCGGCTGTCCGGCCCGTAGTCGTGCTCCAGCAGCCGGTACGCCAGCTCGTCCCCTCCCACCTGCGTGTGGAAGAGGCTGACCGGCACGGCGAACAACACCGCCAACAGGGAGGCGATGCCGCCCGGTCGGTAGTCCATCAGGTACGCAAACGCCAGCACGAGCCCCGCGCTCAGGCAGGACGCAATCACCGCCAGGACCCAGGGCGCGTAGAGCTTCATTCGTTCGATATCCCCGCCCAGGGTCGCCAGATCGTCGCCGCTTCTGGTCGACGTGTAGAAATAGACGATCACGGGGATCAGCGCCAGCAGCACCGTTGCGTAGCGGAACGAGAACTTGAACCATCGGACGGTCGTGATGACGCAGCTCAGCAGCAGCGTTAGGGACAGCCAGGGAAACACGGCGACGAAGCCAACAATCACCAGGAACACCATCGCCACCGGCAATCGGTACAGCATGGCCACCAGAATCGGGATCGTGATGAGCGAGGCCATCAGCAGTCCCACGATGACAATCTGCGTCGGCACGTGCTCGACGCTGATGGGGAACATCAGAAAGTCGGTCAGCGTGACCTGGTTGGGTCCGAAGGGGTCGAAGCACGCCTTCCAAAGCGTCCAATAGGGATAGCGCGGCGGGGCCAGGTCTCCGCCGAACAGGGAGATGACCGGCCGCAACAGCGGATAGGGATCCCCCGTGCGCAGACGGTACGTGTAGCACCCCAGGGCGCCGAACAACAGGATGTTGAAGACCAGGAACGCAACGGCCAGGCCACGGTAGTACCGGGCCGGTCGCGACCAGACGTCGATGATCTCGGGCTCGGGGTGCTTAGGAGGAAATCCGATTGGAGGCAGGCTGGCGGCGGTCGGCCGAGCGGCGCCACCCCTCCCCGGGCCCCCGGGCACGAGGGCCGGGCCGGTATCCGGACCGTTCTGGCCGGTCGTCTGGGTCAAGCGCGCTTCTCCGCCACGTACACCACCACGATCCCGAACGTCAGCGGGGTCGCCGCCACCCGCGCAAAGCCGGCGTCCCGAAGGCGTGAAACCATGTCATCTCGACCGACGAACTCAACCACACTGCGAGAAAGGTATCGATACGCACCGGTGCGGTCCCGACTGATCAGCGTGGCCAGCAGGGGCATGAGCCACTCGAAGTACAGGCCGTACAGCCATCGCAACGCCCGATTCGACGGCATCGAGAATTCGACGATCACCGCACGGCCGGCGGGCCGCAACGCCCGATACATCTCCCGGAAACCGCGATCCAGGTCCTGGAAATTCCGCACGCCGAACGCACAACCCGTCATGTTGAACGTTCCGTCGGCAAAAGGCAAGCGCAGAGCATCGGCCCGACACCAGCACGGGGCCGTGCACGCAGTCCCCCTCGCCTGCCGACGGGCCGCCAACGTCAGCATCTGCTCGGCGAAATCCACGCCCACCACGGATCCCGCACGCCGGGCGAAGGCCCGCGCCAGATCGCCCGTGCCGCAGGCGACGTCCAGCACGCTGTCCTGCTCCATGGTCCGGCCCAGCGTCACCGCCCGACGCCGCCAGGAGGCGTCCAGCCCGAAGCTGGCCAGACGGTTGACCAGCTCGTAGGTCGGCGCGATGGCGTCGAACATCCGCCGCACCCGCCGATCTTTGTCCGGTTGACGATGGGGTTCCGCCAGCCGACGCCGATCCCACAGCGTCCCGCGCTTCGCTCGGGCGGAGCAGTCATTCCCGACCTGTCCATCGCGATGGGTCACGCCTGCAGCCTATCCGTCACACCAAGACCGGGCAAGGCGTCGTGGCGGGTCGCCCCCCGTAGCATGGGCGTCTTGCCCATGGATCCTCACGGGCGAGACGCCCGTGCTGCCGCTGCCAAGCGTCAGGCTTCGGGCATCAGACCCGGAACCCCGAACCCGGAACCCTGAACCCTCATCCACCTCTGCGCATCTTGCGCATGGGTCTTCACGGGCGAGACGCCCGTGCTACCTCTCGGACAACTTGAGCGGTTGGGAACGCTGCGCGATCCGGCGGGTCAGAGGTCTTCGTCCTCTTCGATGGCGACGCCGACCTCCTTGAGGGCGCGGAGGGCGGCTTTTTGCTCGGCGTCCTTCTTGCACGGGCCCCAGGCGCTGGGGAAGCGCCGACCCGCGACGACCACGCAGACCTCGAAGCACTTGCTGTGATCGGGTCCCTGCTCGTCCAGCAGCTCGTAGACGGGCGTTGCACCGATCTGCTTCTGGGCGTACTGCTGGAGCTGGGACTTGTAGTTCCGCTGGTGCTCGCTGGCCGCCGCTTCGGCGATGATGTCGCCGATCTGGTTCAGGATGAAGTCGCGAGCGGCGCCCATGTCGTCACTGTCGAGGTAGATGGCGGCGATGATGGACTCGAAGACGGCCGCCGACAGGGAACTGGGCACCTGCCCCCGGCCGCTCATGCCCTTGCCCAGAAAGAGCAGGTCGGACAACCCGAGATTCCGTGCTGCGGTCGCGCAGGTCCGCCGGCTGACGACGGCCGACTTGATCTTGGTCAACTCGCCCTCGAGCAGATCTGGATACTTCTCGAAGAGATCCGCGCATACGATGGCGCTGAGGATGGCGTCGCCCAGGAACTCCAGCCGTTCGTTGCTCTCCAAACGGCTGTCTGCCAGGGACGCGTGGGTCAGTGCGGTGGCCAGGATCGAACGATCCTTGAAATGATAGCCCACCGCAGCTTCGGCCTTGTCAAGGACCTCCGCCTTGGTCACGGAGCTTCAATCCGCGTGGGCCGATGGCGAAGGTCGCACCGAGTGGGACGGCATTCGCCTTCGGCCGAAATCCATATCCGGCGCTTGTGTCCGAACCCAATCCAATGTCTGGATGTGTAGTATACTGTCGACACGCCGCCGGGTCAAATCGACCGGTCCGGTGTGGTCGCTGGATCAGGGGAATCATCATGCAAGGCCCGTTTACGACGACGGGGATCGGCAGCCTACCGTTCTCGGACCCGGCTGCAGCCTGCCGTTTCGTGTGGGACGCCGGTTTGGACCTGCCTTTCTGGCCGCAGCTGCCCCGGCGGGACTTCCGCGAGCTGATGATCCACCAGTACGCCGAATCCCTGCCGTGCCTGGAAATATCGGTGGCCGACAAGCGGGTGTGGCTGGACCTGTCCGACGCGGATCGCAAGGCCACCGAGCTGGCCGGATTCTACGAGCGCTACCTCAGTGGCGATCTCGAGCTGGGCCGGGTCTCGCCCGACCACGCCGCCGGGCTGTATGTGTTCCTCGACGAGCTGACCGCGACGGGCCGGCGCTTCGGGTATCTCAAGGGCCACGTCACCGGCCCGATGACGATCGGGCTGGGTCTGTACGACCAGGAGCAGCGGCCCGTTTGCTACGACGCGGACGTGTTCGACTGTGTGATCAAGTTGGTGGAGATGAAGGCCCGATGGCAGGCGGGGCGGCTCGGGGACCACTGCGATCAGGTCGTGGTCTTCCTGGACGAGCCCGTGCTGGCTGCCTTCGGGTCGTCGGCGTACGTGTCGATCCAGGAAGAGCACGTCGTCGACGCGATCAACCAGGTCACCGCGCCGCTCCACGCCGAGGGCGTGACCGTCGGCGTCCACTGCTGCGGCAACACCGACTGGGCCATGTTCGCCCGAAGCGAGGTGGACATCATCAGCTTCGACGCGTTTCAGTACGCCGGCTCGGTGGCGCTCTACGCCGACGCCGTCGGGGCTTTTCTCGCCCGCGGCGGACGGATGGCGTGGGGGCTCGTCCCGACCGGGCCCCTCGCCGGCACCGCCGACATCGACCAGATCGAGCAAGCCTGGTCCTGTGCCCTCGACGCCCTGACCGCCAAGGGCATCGAGACCGACCGCCTCATCGGCCAATCGCTGCTCACCCCCAGTTGCGGCGCCGGACCGATCTCCGAGGAAGCGACCCGCGAGGTCTTTCCGCTCCTGGCCCAGCTCCGCGACCGCCTGAGAGCCAAGCACGGATGAGCCGCCGAGAGAATCGAACGTGCGTCAAGACGCACGCTACCCGCTGGGTGCTCTACGACGTCAGCGCCCCGAGGACGAACGGCCACATCAGGTCCTTGTAGAACCGGTGACCGGCGCTGCCCCAGCGGTGTCGGTATCGCGCCGAGTGGCCCGAGGCCGCGAAGATCGCGCGGACGCGCTCGGCCGCATGGGACACGTCCGCGACCGAAAACAGCGCGTCGGTTCGCCCGTTGACGGTCAGCAGATGCCGCGGGGCGATCAGACCGGCCACGTCGTAGAAGTCCCCGAATCCGAGGATCCCGGGGATCATGTTGCAGTCGCAGTGATAGATGCGTCCCTGCGGGCTGACGAGCACGCAGAACGAGCAGCTGGGCACGGCAATCGTGATTCGCTCATCGCACGCGGCGGCGTAGATCGTCACCATCCCACCGCCCGAGTTGCCCATCATCAGGATGTCCTTGGCGTTTACCTCCGGGAGCCCCGCCGCCCAGTCCATGATCCGCTGGACGTCCCAGATGCGCTCGCCGATGGGCGTTCGTCCCGCCAGCAGACAGTGCATCAACTGGCTTCGACAATCCCGCTTGCCGTGGCGGCCGTGCACGTCGGGCACGCCGTCGGCCCCGAGTCCGCGCGTTGCCGGGGCGACGGCGACGAAGCCCCGTTCCGCCGCCTGCACCGCGACGTCTCTGTCCTCGGATAGGGCGCGTCGGCGGTCTGCTTCGGTCGGGTAGACGCCTGCGTAGACATCGTAGCCGCGTTTGCTGTGGCCGTGGGGCATTACCGCCAGTGGGAAGGGCCCGCGCCCTTTCGGCTTGAGCAGCCAGAAGGGGATGCAGACGTTCGGCTCGGTGTCGATCTGGCCGCGCTGTCGCGTGCAGCGACCCAGGTCCTTCGGCGGGTCAAGCTTGACCGTGGGAGCGTGCTCGCCAGCGAGCGCGCCGATCCGATCCAGGCCGATCAGACGGCGAAGCACCGGACGGGCGTCGGCCTGCCATTTGCGGAAGCCTCCGGGGTAGTCGTTACGGAACGTGTAGGTCCGGTGTCGTTCGGAATACAGGTTCTGCAGGTGTCGAACCACGTCTTCTGACAGCTTCGGTGCATCCGATTTCTTGCGCGTTGCGCGTCCGCGCGCCGTGGATCCCTTCGCGGGCAGCGCCACGGCACCGGCGGCCAGACCAGTCCACTTGATGAACGCGCGTCGTTCTGGGTTGATGTCCACGATGGCTCCCTTCGTTGAACGGAGTCGACCTTCCCCATGGGGTCAAACGCACACAGTAGGCTGAATCGAAGGTGCGTCAAGACGTGCCCTGCCCACCGTGAATCGCGAAGGCCGGGCAGCGATGTGGCGTTGCGTGCTTGTCGCGGTTCGCGACAGGTCAGTGCCATTCGCGCCAAGGACTAAGGAGATCCCGTCGGCTCCCGGGTCCCCGACGAGGCTGTCCTGAGAAAGACAAGTTCCCTTGGTCCCCATGAAAACTATTAGAAGTTGACTTGCCGATTCTGAGCCCGTCGCGGATAATCGTACCGAAGGAGGGCACGCGATTCGGACCCCCACATCGGCCGAAGGGCCTGCCCCTTCGGGACTGAGGGGAGGGCCACGCCGGAGTGGGGCATCAGGTACCGAGGATCAGTCCAGACCAAGGGGAACGACGATGGCACCTTCTGTTTGTGGGCGGCTGGGGGGTTGGACAGCGTTCGTGGTTGCCGGCCTGGTGGTGATTCAGCAGGCGTCTGCTCAGACCTGGACGGTCATCGACTTGGGCCTCGGCAAGGGTGAGGACATCAACGCCAACGGCCAAGTCGTGGGAGACAGCGCGGGTCGGGGCTGGCTCTGGACGGACGGCGTTCGAACCGACATTGGCTCGTTGGATGGAACGTCCCACGGTTGGTGCGTGGCCTTCGCCATCAACGATCTCGGGCAGATCGTGGGCGAGTCACGGGACGCTCTGTACCGACTGCGCGGCTTCCTTTGGGAGGACGGCGTGATGACCGACCTGGGCGTGCTCTCGGGCACCACCAGTCGCGCCTTCGAGATCAACAACATCGGTCAGGTGGTCGGCCGTTCCGACTGTGACCCCTCGGGCAATCACGCCTACCTCTGGCAAGGCGGCGTGATGACGGATCTGGGTACGCTGGATGGCAGCGGCGCGAGCAAGGCAAACGACATCAACGAGTCGGGCCAGGCGGTCGGGTGGGCCGGCGCTCCTTCGGTCCCCGATTTCCGCGCCGTCCTGTGGGAGGACGGTGTCATCACCGACCTGGGGACGCTTGGGAGCACCAAGAGCGAGGCGTTTGAGATCACCGAGTCCGGGATCGTGGTCGGGTACAGCTACACCGCCGCCGACGAGCGGCACGCGTTTCTGTGGCAAGACGGGGTGATGACGGATCTCGGCACGCTCCCCGGCGCCAGCGACAGCCGGGCGTGGAACCTCAATGAATCCGGGCAGGTCGTCGGCGATTCGGGGGGGCGCGCGTTTATGTGGCAGGGGGGCGCCATGATCGATCTGAACGATCTGATCGATCCGAACACCGGCTGGGTTCTCGAGGTCGCCTACGGCATCAATGATGCGGGTCAGATCGTCGGGGGAGGTACCCGCATGGGGGGCAGCTCGCGAGCGTTTCTCCTGAACCCGCCGCCGATATACGCGCTGACGATCACGATCGAAGGTGGACCGCCGTGTTACCCGTATGGGCATGTCGAAACGGACCCGTACGATCCCGACGGCGAATACCTGGCGGGAACCGAAGTCACACTCGAGGCAGTCCCACGCGACTGGAAGGTGTTCGAGCACTGGCAGATCTACGATCCCAACCACCCCGGCGACGCCAACTATGCTGCGATCAGCACCGACAATCCGATCGCCATCGTGATGGACGCTGACCGCGAGGTCACGGCCATCTTCGACCGGGGCCAGTGCGGTCCTGGCGTCGAGCAGATGCTGCCCGTGGTGCTGCTTGTGACGGGCTTCTGTGGATTCGTGTCTCGGCGACGCGGCCGGTGATCAACACGCGACCGCATCGCCGAGAATCGGGGGGTGCCTCGAGGTCTACGTCGCTTGCTTCATCGAAGTCGGCGCCAGATGCCCAGGCACGAGATCGGCAACAGGATGCCCAGAAGGGGCGGGCCCAACCCGCCACCGAACGCGCACTCGAACACCGCCGTGACCTGTCGATCCGCGTCCATCACGATCGTCAGCGGATTGTCGGCGCTGATCACCGCGTAGTTGGGGTCCCCCGCGTGCGCGACGTCGTGGACCTCCCAGCGCACGAAGGTCGATCCGATGCCGGCCACCGCGTGGAGCTCGACCTCGTCGCCTTCTGCGTATTCCGGGCCGGGCGGATCCGCTTGGATGTACCCCAACGGCTGCTGCGGCGGGTCCGTCGCGACGGCAAGCGTCAGCGTATACTGCTGGTCGGGGTGGATGGGCATCAGCACGTAGCCGTGAAGCTTGTCGGTGGCATGGTTCAACATCCTGCCGACAATCCGACCGGCGTCGTTGACCGCGCGGGCGGTTCTCAGCTCGACGTCGAGGTTCGGGTCGATCAGATCCTGCAGCGGGAAGACCGGCCAACCATAGGTCAGGTCTGTCAGCACGTCCTGCAGATCGGTCCCCCTGGCCGCTGCCTGGCCGTCGGCGCTTTCGAGAAACGGCTCGACGAGGAACGGGTCATGCCAATAGTCGATGTTTCCCACGAGCGTGCATGTCTCATTGAGGTCCTCGATGATCGCCCCGGTCGGCAAGAAGCCGCTCATGTTGATGAAGAAGCCGCCGAACCACAGAAACGATACCGGGGTCTCGTCGGCGGTCAGCAGGAAGCCGATGACGATACCTCCTTCGCCGATGGCGGTCGGCGTGCTGAGAAGATCGTTGGGCGCCCCCAAGTCCGTCACGACGCCATCGTCCCAGAGGAAGACGCGCGCGGGCTGGTCTGGCAGGGCTGAGTACCCGGCGACCTGGCCCGCGCCGTTGATGGCCGTAGGCCAGCTCTCTGTGTAGCCCGGCAGTCCGCCGAGGTCCGTCGCGACGCCGTCCTGCCACAGGAAGGCCTGCTGGGGCCCGAAGTCGGGTCCGCACCTGCCGATGACTTGGCCGGCGTTGTTGATGTCGTAGGCGAAACTGGTCGTGCCGCAGAGCGCCCCGAGGTCGGCCATCACGCCGGTCTGCCACAGGAAGGCATGCAGGGGGCCGTCGCCATCGGTATCCGCCGTGCCGACGACCTGTCCGTTGTCGTTGATGGCCTGGGCGTAGCTGAATCTGGTCTCGTTCGGGTCCGCCGCGAGGTAGCCCAGCTCGGTCTTCACCCCCGCTTGCCACAGGAAGGCGCGGTGCAGACCCGAGGGCGCCAACTCAGAACCGATCACCTGTCCCGAGTTGTTGATGTCCTGGGCTTCGCAGGGCCCGAGGTCAATGAGCTTGTAGGTCTGGGCGAAGGCCGCCTGGCCCAGCCAACTTCCGACCAGCGCGCAACAGACACAGCATACGCGCCCAGTCCGATGAGTACGGTTCATCGCACTTTCTCCTTTGCGCCGTCTAAAGCGCTGTCTTGAGACCCTCGTGCTCAGGTGTCGACTTGGAGCGACCTGATCGCTCGAATGTGCACTTGGCGACTCAGTCCTCGTGTGATGTCGACCTGTCGCCTCCTTGCTCGCTCCGGCTGAATTCTTCGCAGCTGGACTTCACCAGACAACCCCCTTTTTGAGAATCGTGTGAGAGTGCTGAAGCCCCGGTCGTTCACAATGGAGAATCGTCGAGCGACTGCAACGGGAGGCGCTTCGAGTCAGGATGATGGTTCGCGTCTGCCCAAACCCCGAGCCCTGAACCCTGAACCCTTCGCTCCAAACGTGAAGTGGCAAGGCCTGCGAAAAGCTTCTCGCCCTCCGCCCAAACGCTCCGGCGCGCAACTCACGGCACCGCGTCCAAGAACGTCGCAAGGTCCGCGCCAATCTCGGTCAGCGCCTTCGACACCGCCTCCATCTCTGCCATGGCCATCGTCTCTTCGAACCCGAAGTCCTTCTTGGACTCCTTGGCCTGGTACTCCTGGCGGGCCACCGACGCGAAGGGAACCAGCCCGGTCCGGACGTCAAGCAGAATCGCCTCGACCACGCATTTGGCCTTGACTTGGTCGGCGCTGAAGATCCGCTGCTTCTCGTACGTGTGGCTTGCAGACCGATAGATGAGCAGGAGGTCCGCCTGATACCGGGCCGCCGCCACGCGAAGGTGCGGGATGGTCCGCTTCCTGGGCGTCATCAACGACGGGAGGAGCGACGCGTCGGCCGCCCGGCGGCTGTTGCGAAGTTTCTCGATGAGGCCCTTCTCCAGGTCGTGATCGCGTTGGGCCAGCTCCCCCGACCACCACAGCCACGGCCGCCGACTGCCGAACCGCAGGACGGCCAGGCGCGCGTTCTTGGGGATCGTGGCCTTCGCGCCGAGGATCTTGTTGATGTCGTCGCCGTTCATGACCTCCCGATCGCTGGCGAACAGCGACTCGGTTGCGGCTTCCCGGCTCTGATACTCGGCCGAGCTCATGAAGTTCGGCTGGGTCGACGTGGTCGTGCACCCAGCGACCAGAAGCAGCAGGCATCCTGTACACATTGATCTCATGGTCTCACCTCGCGCTTGAACTCGGATCTCGTTCGCCCACCAAACGCTGCGCACGCAGCGACGATGTTTGTTCAGTCCCCTACCCATTCGTTGTGGCGGGTGAAACCCGCCCTACACGTCTCAACCGGTTCGTCTCGTATCCCATCCACCCCCCCCGGCGCCAGGAATCAGCGCGACGATGCTGGCGCGGTCGTCGCACGCCTTTCGCCCCGGTACCACTTCACGACCTCTTCGAGGACATCTCTCGACGGGGGGGTGACGTCATACCGGAGTCCCACCTCCTTGCACTCGTCCACGATCATCTTCAGGTGCTTCTCCTGCTCCGTGGCGGGATAGATGATCAAGAGCGCGTTTGCGTTTCCCGACCCGCTGAGTCGGCGTATCTCGTCCTTGAGATCCGCCCACCCGTGGTTGTGATCGGGAATGCCTCTGCCCAGCATCCTCGGCTTGGTTGTCGCAGACGTCGCCCAACTGCTCCGTCTGTACGCAAAGCGATCGCCATTCAAGACGACGCATCCTGTCATCTCAGCGAGGCCCCGCTCGATTTCCTCCTTGGGCAGTGTCACGCATCCTAGGCTGCCATGGACCAGTGCAGTCAGCACTGCAAACAGAAGCCGGTTTCGGTCACTCACTTTCGCTCTTCCGGTGCTATGTGGCATGCAAGCCCCTCAGCCTGACCGGTGTCAGGCTCGTCAAGCCCGACACCGCTTCTGCCGGCTTTCAGCCGGCTCCCCCGTTAGGCACGGGCTTCAGCCCGTGTGGTGAGCCGCCCCACCTCTCATTCCCCCCTCCCCAAGCCGGCTTAAGCCGGCTTGGGGAGGGGGGAATCACGCGATCCGCAGACACGCACGGACTAAAGCCCGTGCCTAACGGTGGCGCCGGCTGGAAGCCGGCTGGCGATCTGCCTGAGGACAGCGTCTCTGCGATAGCACGTGCGACGCATTCCGACGTGACGCCGTCGTATCGAAGACGCCACTACTCCACCATCTGGGGCTCGACCCGGGGAAGGTCCACTTCCTTGGCCTCGATCGACCGTTGCTCGTATCGCTTGAGAAGCTTGCCATCCTTTGTGCGGACCTCGACGACCTCCGGGCCGTACTGTCGCTCTTCGCCCTTCGCGATGATCCGTACGTCTTCGTGGGGGAGTTCGAACTCGACGGTGACCGAGGCCCCCTCTTGCAGCGCGATCGCCCACCAGTCGTGAAGGGTCAACTCGGCGACGTGCTTGGCGTAGGGCCTCTTGTCGGACGGCACCTGACGGACGTAATCGAGGAACGACTTGGCCGGCTGGCTCGTCGCGGGCTGGGTCAGCGTCGCGGGATTCGTCGTGCAGACGAGGGCCACGCTGTCGTCTCTCCAGATCGCCTCGGTGCCCAGGATACGCATGGGGCCGAGGACTTGCGGGCCGACCAGTGCCAGCGGGACCTTCTTGTAACCGGTCGGGTCGATCATCGCCTCCCTGCCGTCCCGGCTTCCCAGCGTGATCGACTCGATGCGCGAGTCTTCCTCCGTGGACAGAAGGGGCCCGAGACGCTGCTGGGAGAACTTGACCAGCCTGACCTTCCCGTCCCATTGGAAGCTCGGGTCCTCGTTGAAGTTGATCTCGTAGGCCTGGCGGTGACCACATCCGGCCGCCAACATCGACAGGCAGGTAAGGCGCATCCATCGCTGCATGGTGATGTCCTCCGTCCTCGTACCAACGCCGTGTACGGTCGGTCAGTTTCGTTTCCCCGCGGTCGTATGGGAGGCAATGCCCCCAGCGCGACCGGTTTGGAGCTCGTTGAGGCCGACATGGCCTCTGCCGGCCTTCAGCCGGCTCCCCCGATAGGCACGGGCTTCAGCCCGTGTGACAGATCGCCCCACGTCCCCCCCCTCCCCCAAGCCGGCTTAAGCCGGCTTGGGGGAGGGGGGGGAACGATGACAGCCGCAGACACGCACGGACTGAAGCCCGTGCCTAACGGTGGCGCCGGCTGGAAGCCGGCTGGCAACCCACGCGACTGCGTCGCCCCGACGACACCGCATGCGATTCATTCCTGCGCGAAACCGTCCTACCGAAGACGGCTCTGGCAGTTCGGCGTCGGGTCTGCGGACCCGACTTACGGGGTTCGCTCTTTGACGGTCGTGTCGTACCGGACGCCGTCGGGGACGGGGACCGCCACGGGGACCGTCGTGCCGTGGCTTCCGGCGGTGCGGGTGAGCGAGTCCACGGCGACGAACGCGGTGTAGGCCGACATCAACCCGTACTCCAACGCCAGCTGCTTGATCTGGCCGGTCAGCTCCCCGCTGCGGTCATAGGTGGCCCGGTCCCACAGGTCCGCGATCTTCATCCTGGCCCAGATGGCGGCCAGGCCGGCGTGACGGGCCGTCTCGTCGGGCTGCACGGGGATCTTGATCTCGTGCGTCTGGTCGCCGATCTTCCCGTGGACGCGGATCCGGGACGGCCTGGCCCCGTCGTACCGCCCGGTCAGGATGACGGGCCGGCCGACGAACAGATCAGGGATGTGATTGGGGTAGACCTCGGTGACCTTCGCCCCGCCCCAGTCCACGCGAAGGTCCGTCATGGCCGGATGGCTCGCGCGGCTGAAGAACTGATCCATCACGTCGGCCCCGCTGTCGTCCAGGCCGAGATACGCCACGGCCCCCCGCCCCATCTTGGCCATCCGGTTGAGCAGATAGCGGTTCGGCGACGAGCCCACGCCGAAGCTGAAGATCCGGCTGGCGCCGAGCTTCGCGCGAACGGCCGCCAGGATCTCCGCCTCGTTGCCGATGAACCCGTCCGTCAGGAACACCACGAACCGCAGCCGCCGCGGATCGTGCGGGAAATCGAGGGCCGCCCGGATCCCCTCGATCATCATCGTCCCGCCGCCGCCCTTCAGGAAGTGCACGTGCCACAGGGCGCGGCGGATGTTCCCGGGGGTCGCTTCGAGCGGCTTGGCGCCGAGCTTCGACGCCCGGCTCGAGAACTGGATGACCTGAAACGTGTCGTCCGGCTGCATCCGCCTGAGGGCCCGGTTGACCGCCTTCTTCGCCTGCGAGATTGGCTTGCCCTCCATGCTGCCCGAGCAGTCGAGCACGAAGACCAACTCGAGCGGCTTGCGGGCGAGCGAGCGTTGGCTCTCGGGCGGGTAGAGCATCAGCGTGAAGAACCCGCCGCGTTTGTCCTGGTGCGTGATCAGGCTGGACTTGATCCGCTCGCCCGCCACCTTGTAGCGGAGGACGAAGTCCTTGTTCGGGATCGTGTCGAGCCGACCGAGCTTGACGTCGGCCAAGTTCGGTGAGGGGCGGCCCGTCTCGATCACGTGGCTGCGGCTTTGGATCTGCTCGATCGCCACGCCGGCGTCGATGCGAACGGCCAGCGAGATGTCGTGGCCGCTCCGCTCGTCGGGACGGAGATACTGGACCTTGGTCTTCTGTCCCGACTGACCGCGCTGGCCGCGGCCCACCGCGCCGATGCCGTCCTTGCTCCCGGGCGGGTTGAACCGCGGGCCCACGACCATCGGGAAGACGAACTCGTACCACCCGTCCACGTAGGCGAGCGTGTGGAAGTACTTGATGTTGATGTCGATGGCCTTGGCGGGCTCGATGTTGGCGACCGACTGGGTGAAGACGTTCGGCCGCTCCTGCGTGAGCAGCGAGGCCACATAGCCCAGCGCCCGGGCCTCCCGGTAGATCTTCTCGGCCTCCTTGCGCCCGCGGATGATGCCGCGGATCCGGCGGTCGCCGATCGTCATCAGGAACTCGTTGACGGCGGCATTCTGCGGCAGGGGAAAGACGTAGACGGCCTCGATCTTCTCGTCGTAGGGGTTGTGGTACTGCTGGGTGACGTCGACGGTGGCGATGTAGCCGCTGACCGACGCCTTGACGTCCGTGTGCTTGAGCGGCAGCGGGACCTCGCGCTTCTCCGCGGGCAGCTTGGCCTGCAACGTGCCGCAACCGGGGCGGTCTTCGTCCTCGGGAGCGGGCGTGGTCGACCGGGCGATGACCCACAGCTCCTCCGTCGCTGACGGCATGGCACCAGGCGGGGCTTCCTTCGACGGCGATCGCTCGGCCATACACCTACGCACGCCGTCCTCCGCCTCCATGCGGGCATGCCAGGCTAGGTGTCCTGCATCGCGTGAAGTCGCGCATCCGCTAAGCAACATCGGCCCCAGCAGTGTCGAGGTGACAAGCAGCACGGCGACCAGCAATCCGTTGGTCTTCACGGTTGTCCTCCCGGTGCGACGGTGGCCGTGGCGGGGATCTCGCCGCCGTCGGCCGAGGCGGCCACGATCAGCTTGATGCGAGGGGTCACGTCCTGGTCTCCGACGACGCGGGCGTGGATCCGCGCGACGCGGGTCCGGCCGGTCGGCAGGTCTTTGCCCGTGTTGAAGGCGGCGATGATGATCCGGTTCCGACGCAGGGCGGCCGGGTCGTAGTACGGCGGCGGCGCGAACGCCGCGTGCGATCCGCCCTCGACGCCGACGATGGCGAACCGCTCCGCCGGGGCGGTCAGCTCGAACTGATACGCCGCCAGGGGTCGGTCTTTCGAGTTCACATGCACGTCCAGCGCGATGAAACGGACGGCGGGTTGGGTCTCAGTTGGGCTGGTGGTCGTTGCAGGCTGACGCGCGGTCGTCGTCGGTCCCGCGCCCGCCAGGGCGATTGCCAACAGACACATGACGGTCATCGCTCGCAATGGGCTCACTGGTAGGTTCCTCCGTCGAGCTTGACGGCGGCCAGGGCGATCGTGTCGACGTCGGCGCGGTCGACCGTCCCGTCGCCGTTGACGTCCCACTGCCGCCTTGACGGCTCGCCGCTTGTGAGGTGGCGGGCCAGCAGGAACGCGTCGCGGATATCGACCTGGCCGTTCTGGTCGATGTCCTCGTGGACGGCCGCTATTGCCGGGCCCGCCCGATCCACCTCGCCCGGCCTGCCAAACCAGACCGCCCACAGGATCGACGCCGCCACCGCCCCGGCGGCCGCCCCGCCCGCGACGGCCCGCATCAGGAGCCGACGCCGACGATGCCGCGCGAAGTAGCGCGTCGCCTGCCCCAGCACCGCCTCGTCCACCCGACGGGGGACCTCGATGTCCGGGGCGTACAGCGCCGTCAGGTCGTCCCGCAGCCGCTGGAGCTGCGTCCCTGAGAGTCCGCCGTCGTCGTGTTCGTCTCGTTCGACCATCACATCCGCTCCACCAGGTTCAGCGCGCAGAAACGCCGAAAGGTTCATCGACTTCGCATTTCTTTCCCACGGCCGGTCAGGCCTCGAAGTATCGCCGAGCCCTCGGGTCGGCCCGAAGGGACGCCAACGCATTGTGAAGCCTGGACTTAACCGTGCCGACGGGAATTGCCAGGGCCTGGGCGATCTCGTCCAGGCTCAACCCATCGACGAACCGCATCAGCAGGACCTCGCGCTGGCCGGCGGACAGGTTCTTGAGCACCGCAGCAAGCTCCGCCCTCGACGTCGTGTCGGGCTGCGCAGACGGGGTCGCCATCGCCTCGGGGTGTTCGTCATCGGGAATCGGATCGTGCCGCCGTCGGCGGCGGGCCAGCGCGAGGTGCTTGACCGCCGGATAGAGGAACGTCGTCATCCGCGCCGTCAGCTCGAATCCGGGGAACTTCTTGAGCAGATACGCGAACGTGTCCTGCAGCACGTCGAGGGCGTCATCGGCGTTCCCGGTGAACCGGTAGGCCAAGCGGACCGTCCAGTCGCGGTAGCGCAGGTAGAGCGCCTCGAAGGCCGCTGTGTCCCCCCGGTTGGCGGCCTCGACGAGTTCCTGGTCGGTTCGCGGGTCCGAAGCGTGCAAGCCATCTCCTCGCACGGGGGCACGGTGCATGGATGCCTGCTATCGCGGCGGTTCGTTCGGGCATGATACCCGACGGGGATCGGCAAGACGTACCGCGCTGGCGGTGTGTCCTGTTGTGGCAGCTCCTCAGGATTCGGCCTGACGGCGGCGGTAGGTCGGAACGGACAGCGCGCCGCCCTGGGCCATCGCCTCGACGGCGAGCAGCGTGGCGGCGGTCGAGTTGGCGCCGTCGAAGAAGTCGCAGCGTGGCGGGCGGTCGTCGCGGATCGCGGACAGCCAGTCTTCGACCTCGGGGACGTAGGGGTGGCCCGACACGCGCTCGGCCTGGATCGGTTCGAACGCAGGATGCCGGTCCACCTCGTCGCGGGCCAGGGCGACGGTGTCGCGCTCGACGGTGCCCCGCGTTCCATAGACACGGAGGTTATAGAACGGGGCCATCTCCGACCGTGGGGCGTAAACGGCGGCCACCTTGGCGATCGTGCCGTTCTCGAACCGGAACAGGGCGACCTGGCAGTCGTCTTCGACCATCTGCGGAAAGGCCACGCCGGTCGAGTAGCCGGACACCTCGACCACCTCGGCGCCGACGAACCACCGCAACAGGTCGAGCGGATGGCTGCCGCCGCCCACCATGGGTTTTTCCATCTGGAGGTACCAGTTCACGCCCGTATGCGTGTCGGTCTGCTCGGCCTGGTTGACGAGGTTGTGGACGTAGTCGCCTTCCAGGTAGTAGACCTGTCCCAGCCGACCGGATCGGCAGAGGTCGTGCACGGCCTCGAACACCGGGTTGAACCGCAGGATGTAGCCGGCTGCCAGCTTGAGCGTCGGGTCTGCGTCCGCCGCGGCCGCGGCCATCTCGGCGAGTTGCTCGACCGTGTTGGCCACGGGCTTCTCGACGAGCACGTGCTTGCCGGCCCGCACGGCTGCGATGAATGGCTCGATGTGGTATGGATCGCCCGTATGGACGCTGAGGGCCTGCACGTCCGGATCGGCGCACAACTCGTCGACAGATTCATACGTCCGCCCGACGCCAAGCCCTTCCGCTGTCTCGGCCAGCCGTTCCGGGTTGCGATCGCAGACGGCCACCACCTCCGAGAGCCCGACCTCCCGATGCGCCGCGATGTGCGCCACCCCGTTGTGTCCCAGCCCGACGACACCTACCCCAATCATGTGCGTCATCTCCGCCAGACCGGCCGGGCCCATCCATCGGTGCGGCGAACGTCCGACCGACGACGCTACTGCACGTATCCCAGACTCCGGAGTCGCTCGGCTTGCTGGGTTGTCAGCCGCTTGTACCCCACCTTGTCTCCGTGCCCGGCCCGACTCTTGACGCCGGGCAGGTTCTGCGGCGGCATCTTGTACTGCGTCACCGAAAAGGGCAACGCGTATGCGTGCACCCGAGTAAGCATCGCGTCAAGTCGCCCGCCCAAGTCGCGGTGTTGTGAGTTTCCGGCGTCAAACAGGATGCTTTGCTTCTCGGTGGGATCCTTGGCGACATGGTATATGACCTGGGAAACCTGCCTGTGCGTCCCCTGCCGGAGGATTCGCATGAGCTTGTGCGTCGCCGTCCGAAGGGCGTACAGATCTCCCTTCTTGCCCCGAGCAATGCGAACGCCGAGGCATTCGAGTAAAAGCGCGCGGTCGACAGGCTTGCCCCCCGCGAGAATCGGCATCAGGCTGCGACCGTCGAAGTCGACGTCGGACGCGATCTTCAGATACCCCAGGATCGTTGGCGGCAGGTCCATCGGAGAGACCAGGGCGTCGGTCCGTCCGGGCTTGACGGCCTCCGAAGGGGTCGAAGAGTCGGGCAGGCGGATGGCCAGGGGCACGTGCATCGTCTCTTCCCAGACATGGTAGTGATGTTCGAAGTAGATGTTGTGCGTCCCGAGGCACTCTCCATGGTCGGCGGTGAAGATTGCGAACGAGTCGTTCCACAGGCCTCTTGACTTCAGGTCGTCCATCAGGATGCCGACGGCCTCGCCCGCGTAGTGGATCTCCCCGTCGTATCGGTCCACGTAGTCGTGGTAGTTGTACTCGCCGTCGATGAACTGGTAGCGCGGCATCTGCCTGCGCTCCAGGAGGCGGGTCTTGTCGGTGCGGTAGAGCTTGCGGTACTTGGCCGGGGGGTTGTAGGGACCGTGCGGGTCGATGAAGTTAACGAACAAGAAGAACGGTTGCGGCGGATCGGCCGCCAGCCACGCCAGAATGGCGTGAAGCGTGTTGCGGGCCGTTCGCTCGTATTGGAGCCCCAATGCGTCGCGCTTCGATTCGGTCTCCTCGAGACGGTCGTCATAGACGTCGAACCCCTGCCCGAATCCGCTCCAGTCCGCCATCAGGACGGAGTTGCTGACGAAACCGGCCGTGTGGTACCCCGCAGACTTGAGCACCTCCGGCAGTGTGAGCAGGTCCTCGTGGAGTTCGGTGGTGTTCGTACGCACGCCGTGGCGGTACGGATACAGCCCCGTCAGCATCGACGCGTAGCTCGGACGCGTCGAACCGCGCGGGACCACCGCGTTGTCGAACACCCGGGCGGTCTTGGCGAAGGCCTCGACGGACGGCATGGTGTTGCGGCCATAGCCGTGCAGGGCGATGTGATCCGCCCGCAGGGTGTCGACGGTGAGCAGGATGATGTTCGGCAACTGCTCGCCGCGGGTCACCGTCGGCGGCGCAGAGACCCCTTCACTGCCGCGTCGACAGCAGGGCAGCGCGAGCATGGCCAGCGCCGCAGTTGCGATAACAGCCATGTGCCGTGCCAACACGACCCACCTCGCTCCAAACTCGATGTCCAGTGTAACATTTCGACACGCCGCAACCCATCGCAACGCCTGAGTGGTCCGGATACAAGGCTACAACTACGTGCCCTTGAGATGATCTGCTAGAATACTCGTAGACGGATGGGGAAGCCCGTGCGTTCCCACGTCGCGGAGTCAGACGAGTGGTTCCGCTTTTCTATCTCGACACGTCTGTCTTCGGCGGCTACTTCGACGAGCCGTTCCGGGAGGCGACACGCGCCTTCTGGGCCGAATTGGTCGAGGGACGGTGCCGGGCAGTCGTCTCACGGTTGACCGTCGCGGAGCTCGTACCCGCCCCGGCAGAAGTGAGGGAGCTTCTCGAGTCGTTGGCGGCTGAGCAGCTCACCATCGTGGACCTGACAGACGAGATGCAGGTTCTGGCCGACCGGTACGTGAGCGAGGGCGTCGTCGGGCCAGCATATCGTACGGATGCGGTTCACGTGGCGGCAGCGACCGTGGGTGATGCGAAGGCGGTCCTCAGCTGGAACTTCAAACACCTGGTCAACCTGCGCAAGATCGAAGCCTTCAACGGAATCAATCTGTTGATGGGTTATCGCCCGATCGACATCCGGACGCCCGGGGAGGTCCTTGCGTCATGAGCGATACCGACTATGTCCGCCAGCTGCGCGAAATCCGCGACCGGATGGGGCGGGAAGCCCAAGAACTCACTTGGGAGCAGTGGAAGCAGCAGATGGAGGAGGAGATCCGGAAGCACCCCAGCCTGGCGCACATGCTTGAGCGCGCCGTAGACCCCGAGGAGCTGAGGCGGTCCACTTCGTCCGGATAGGGCGGTCTCTCTCAGCTCGGTCTTGGCACTTCATGGCGCGTTTGCCTGCGCCTCGGCCAACCGCCGGTGCTACTGGACGTATCCCAGACTTCGGAGCCGCTGGGCCTGCTGCGTTGTCAGCTTCTTTACGGTCTTCCCCTCCGCTTGTTGCTTCTGTCGTGCGACGTCTGCGTCTACCAGCCACGGCAGTCGGAATTCAGTTTGCGTGAACGGGATCTTGTAGCTGCCGAGCCGCTGGAGCATCGAATCCAGTTCGGTCGCCAGCTTGCGATGCACGGGGTCCTTCTGATTGACGGGGATGGCCTGCCCCTCCAGGGGATCCTCGGCCAGGCTGTACACCTGTTGTCCGAGCAGCCGGCCGGTGTGGGGGTCCAGGGCTCTCATCAGTTTGTGCGTGGCGCTGCGGACGGCGTAGTAATCGGGGAGCGATTTGGCCGGCGTGGCAATGTCGGGCCATTCGAGCAGGAGCATGCGGTCGGTTGTCTCGGTTCCCTCGAGGAGGGGCCTCAGGCTGCGCCCGTCGAATTCCACGTCGGCAGACAGGCCGGCATAGGCAAGGATCGTGGGTGTCAGGTCCATCGGCGAGCACAGGCTCCCGACGCGCCTGGGCGAAACGCCGGCCTGCCGCGCCGTCGACCCGGGAAGACGGATCGCCATGGGGACGTGCATCGTGGTTTCCCAGACGCCGAAGCGATGTTCGAAGCACCTCCAGCCGTGCTCGCCGAAGGATTCACCATGGTCGGCCGTGAAGACCACAAACGCCTCGTCCCACAGCCCCTTGCGCTTCAGCGCTTCGATGAGGGCCCCCAACGCCTCATCCGTGTAGCGGATCTCTCCGTCGTAGCGGTCGACGTAGTCGTAGTAGTTGAACTGGCCTTCCACCAACTGATATCGTGGGATCTGGTTCTTGGGCAGCAGGCGGACCTTGTTGCTCTGGTACATCTTGCCGAACCGCTCAGGGGGCAGATACGGGCCATGCGGGTCGATGAAGTTGGTGAACAAGAAGAACGGCTGCGGCGGATCCGAAGCCAGCCATTCAAGAATCGCCTGAAGCGTGTTGTGGGCCGTTCGTTCGTAGTTGAAGCGATTGGCCTCACGCTCGTCGAGGCGGTCGTCGTAGACGTCAAACCCCTGCCCGAATCCGCTCACCTCGCGGAGCAAGACCGAATTGCTGACGAAACCGGCCGTGTGGTAGCCCGCGGACTTGAGGATCTCCGGCAGGACGGTCAGATCCTCGTGCAGCATGGTCATGTTCGTGCGGACGCCGTGGCGGAAGGGGTACAGCCCGGTCAGCATCGAGGCGTAGCTCGGCCCGGTGGTCCCCCGCGGGACCACGGCGTTGTCGAACACCACCGCGGTCCGGGCGAAGGCTTCGATCGCCGGCATCGTGTCCCGGGAATAGCCGTACAGGGCCATGTGGTCGGCGCGAAGCGTATCGACGGTGAGCAAGATGATGTTCGGCAACTGCTCGCTGCGGGTGATTTCGGGCACGGGAGGCGATCCGTCCCTACGTTGGCAAGAAGGCAGTACCGAGAGCAGGACCATCATCGGTACAGGGCTGGCAAACCGAGATCCCGCCATGGGGTGCCTCTCAAGCGACACTGGTCCAGCGGCCAGCTCCCCGGTTGGCTAGCCCCGGCATCGCCACCATCAATGCGCCCGGGCGCAAACGGTCGCGGACCAAACGCCACCGGGATTGTACCTACCCCGTCCACGTCACACCAAACGTCCTCGCGAAACCGGGTCGCTGTCGTAGATGCCGAGCTCGGCGATGTGGTCGACGATGGTCCAGTCGATCATCGCCGGAACGTCCATATGGACGCTGTCAGCCTTGGCATTCTGATCTGCCCGCAGCGCGTCCAACGAATCAGCTGGCTGGCTGCAAAGCCCTCGACGGTGCGTGATTGACCTCGATGGCCTCATATGTCAGAATCATTGGCAGAGGTGCTCCTATGCCAGTCCAAGAACCGACTCCGGAAGAACTCCAGGGCAAGAATGTGATCAGTGTGGACAGCACTGCCACCAACAACGTCGAGGCCATTCTGGAAATCGATGAGTGGGCGGCGAAGAACGGATTCGTGCGGGGCGGCGAGTATTGGCTCCGACAGGTCGTTCAAACCAATGGGCAGCACGTCTTCAGGGCAATCTGCTATCGGCTCACGGACGAAGACCGTCGCGAGGCCGAGGAAGCTTCTAAGAGAGTCAAGGCTTTGATGAAGCAGATGCCCGTCACGCGCCACACGAGGGAATAGGCCTGCGGATGCCCGGCCAGAGACTGATTGTACCTGACACTTCTGTGATGATTCCTGCCTTCTTCCCGGAGAGAGACCAGGCCAATCAGATCGACTTGAGCGCGCGTGCAGGGCCCCTCAGGGATGCCATCTGGAATCTTCAAGTGCGTGCTTACGCTCCTCCCCTTCTCGTAAGCGAGTTCCTGAAGGGAGCTTATGACAAGTGCTCTTCGCGCGAGGGAGGCGGGTCGATGGAACCATCGCTCGTGAGAGCTGCCTGTGATCAGTTCTTGATGCTTTTCGGCATTCAGTCCGGCAAGCCTCGTTTGCACTTGGCCAATCCCTTGGATCTCGCACCGACGGTGATGAACCTTCTGGACGGAGGCGGTATCTCCCCTACGGACGTGTGGTTTGTGGCATGCGCGATCGAATACAAAGCCGAGCTCTGGATCTCGCAGCGACACAAGGATGGGTTCGCCGAGGCCGCACGGAAGGTGTGGCGTAAGGTCAGCCTCCTGACCGAGGAAAACTTCGCCAGTGCTTAGTCGTCGAACGGCCGTCGAGCTCCAGAGCTGTACAGAGGCAGCTGGCACTACGGCTGCAACTGCACCTTGATCGACGCGTCGCCGGTAAGCATCATCTGGAACGCCTTGTCGAGCTGATCCAGCGGCAGGCTGTGCGTGACGATGGGGGTCGGGTCGAATTCTCCTGACTGCATGTAGGCAAGTGGCGATCGGGTAGCAGAGCCGATCGAGGTCGCTGCCCCGTGTAGCTTGACCAACGTAGCGAGAGGACTGATAATACTCCATAGAGGTGCTGTGATGGCGGTGATTGACTGGGACCCGAGGTCACTGTCCGAGGCTGACGTCGTGCTGGTCTACAGCGATGCGGCGGACAATACCCAGGCCATTCTCGAGATCGACGAATGGGCGGCGGCGCGCGGCTACCTGCGCGTCGGTGAGTACTGGCTGCCGCAGAAGAACAGTGACAAGCACAAGAAGCGCGTGTTCGTCGGGACGTGCAACAGATGGACGGAGGCGAATCAGCGCGAAGCGGAAGAGGCCTGTCGGCGTGCGAAGGAACTGAGAAACAAGCTGCCCGTGACCGAACACGAGTTCTGAACACCTTTCGATGGCCCGGAAGCCTAGGATTGTCCCCGACACGTCTGTTCTGATCCCCGTCTACTTTCCCGAGACGACAGTGTGGCAAGGGAATCCCTTCGACCTGAGCGGGCGTGCAGAGCGGCTCCACGATGCGATCTGGACCGGGAGGGTTACCGCATATGCTCCCCACGTGCTCGTCAACGAGTTCCTTAGAGTTGCCTACAGGAAGGTCCACGAGTCCGGCAGCGTCGATACGACCCACCTAGAGAACGTGCTCGATCAGTTCCTTCATCTCGTGCGGCGGCATCGCATCACGTTGGTCGAAACGGTCATCCTCGCAGAACGAGCACGGGATGTCCCGGAGACCCCTGAACCGAAGTGGCCGGATGCCTGGTTCATCGCTTGCGCCAAGGCGATGGCTGCGGAGCTCTGGATCTCTCACCCTCAACGAGATGAACTCAAGCGCGAAGCAGAGCGAGCCGGGGTTGTCGTCAGAACGCTTGCAGCGGACGCCCGCAGGCTTTGAACTCCCCGTAACCCAGATGGCGACAGAGCGGGACGAGCCTTGCTACGGCTCCAACTGCACCTTGATCGATGTGTCGCCGGTGAGCATCATCTGGAAGGCCCTCTCGAACTGATCCAGCGGTAGGCTGTGCGTGACGATGGGGGTGGGGTCGATCTTGCCGGACTGCATCAGGTCGATCACGACGGGGTAGCAGTAGGGGCCAAGGTGGCTGCCGTAGATGTCGAGCTCCTTGGAGTCGCCGATGATCGTCCAGTCGACCGTGACCGGCTCGCCCATGACGCTGAACTCGACGAACCGACCCAGGCGGCGGATCATGTGCAGGCCTTGCACGACGCTGTCGGGGTGGCCGGCCGCTTCGATGTAGACGTCACAGCCGTAGCCGTCGGTCATGTCGCGGACGACCTCGATCACGTCCGTCTCGGCGGGGTTCAGGGCAGTGTCGGCCCCCATCTTCATGGCGGCTTGCAGGCGATGGGGCATGAGGTCCAGGGCGATGAGGCGGGCGGGGTTGTAGAGCTTCGCGGCGCCCACCATGCCCAAGCCGAGCGTCCCGCAGCCGCTGACGACCACCACGTCGCCCAGCTCGATCCGGGCGCGTTGGACGGCGTGTAGGCTGCACGCCAACGGCTCGATCACGGCGCCAAACTCGGGCGGCAGGTCGGCGGGGACCTTGTGTACGATCGCCTTGGCGGGAAACGTCATGTAGCCGGCCATCGCGCCGGGCAGATACTTCTTGAAGCCATAGATGTCGTGCACCTGGCACATCCAGTACTGGCCCCGAGTGCAGAAGCGGCAGTTCCAGCACGGGACGATCTGTTCGCTGACGGCCAGGTCGCCGATGGCCAGTCCGGTCTTGTCGGCCGCGCCCTCGCCCAACGCCACGACGCGCCCGACGAACTCGTGCCCGGCGATGCAGGGGGTCTCGGCGTAGCCGGTGCGGTTCTCGTCGCCCCAGAACAGCGGCGCGCCATGCCAACACTTCAGGTCGGACGCACACACGCCGGCGCGGAGGATCTGAACCAGCACCTCGCCGGGGCAGAGCGGAGCGATGGGCTGCTCCTCGAGCCGATAGTCCTCCGGCCCGTGGCAGACGATTGCGGGCATGGTCTTGGGCAGTGCGGTTGCCGTCGTCATGGGCGGACCTCCGGGCATTCGCGCAGGCGCTTACCGCCGGTCGACGTGCGGTCGATGATCGATTAGCTTACAGCATCGCGAGCACCCCCACCACCGCCGAAGGAGGAGCGTCGGTCCGGGAGGGGCGCAGGAACACTGCACCTGGGCGGGAGCGGGCCATTGGGCAAGGCGAAACGGGCGAAGCGATCTGAGCCGGGCATCCCGGGACCGATTCGAGAGCGGCTGAAGCCTGTCCGGGAGCTCCTCGCGCGGAAGCGGCTGGACGGGCTCCTGGTTACGTCGCGGACGGACCAGCGGTATCTGACGGGCTTCAACGGCGAGGACGGCATGACGCTGGTCACGCCGCGGCAGGTGTATCTGCTGAGCGACTTCCGATTCGAGGAGGCCGCCCACCAGGAGGCCCCGTGGGCGCGGTTCGTCAAGCGGGCCAAGGCCATTCCGGCCGAGCTGGCCAAGTTGGCCAAGCGGGGGCGGATGGCACGGATCGGGTTCGTGCCCGATCGAGTGACGGTGGCAGTGCTCGGAGACCTCCGCAAGGCCACGCGTCCGGCAGGGACGCGCCTGGTCCAGGCAGAGAACGTGCCGGCGCGCCTCCGGGCGAAGAAGGACGCTGCGGAGCTGGCGGAGATCCGGCGGGCCGTTTGCATCGCCGAGGAAGCGTTTATGGCCCTGCGCCACTCGATCCGCATCGGTCAGACCGAACGGGAGCTGGCCAGCCGGCTGACCTACGAGATGGCGCGACGTGGCGCGACGGAACCGAGCTTCCCCGTCATCGTGGCCGAGGGTCCCAACAGCGCTCTGCCGCACGCCGTGCCGGGACAACGCAAGGTGAAGCGGGGCAGCGCGATCCTGTTGGATTGGGGCGCCCGCTATCAGGGATACTGCAGCGACTTGACCCGGGTGCTGTTCGTGGGTAAAATCCCGCCACGTTTTCGCCGATTGTACGAGATCGTGTCGGAGGCACAGCGGCGAGCGATCCGCGCCGTTCAGTCGGGTCGGGTGATCCGCGAGGTGGACCGGACCGCTCGCTCATACATAGCTAAGTGCGGCTACGGAAAACAGTTCGGTCACGCCCTGGGTCATGGCCTGGGCCTCGAGATCCACGAGTCCCCTGGGCTGAACGCTCGCAACACTTCCCTGCTCGCGTCTGGCATGGTCGTTACGGTCGAGCCGGGGATCTATGTACCAGGGCTCGGCGGCGTCCGGATCGAGGACGACGTGGTGGTCACCGACGAGGGCTGCCAGGTTCTTTCGAGGCTGCCAAGCAGTCTGGATTGGGCGGTCATCCGGCGGTGAGGAACTGACCGGCATGCCCGTGTGCGGACGGGCCGTATCGTCATTAGAGGCCAGATGGCTATGGACATCGAAGTGGTCCGTGACCTGATCCAGCTGATGGTCGACAACGACCTGGCCGAGCTGGAAGTGCAGGATGGCGAGACGCGGGTGGCCCTGAAGCGTCGGGGCGAGGAGGTCCAGGCAGCGGAAATCCCCCCCGCGCGCGGTGGCGGTTCTGGCGGGACGACGCCGGCGTCGCCGATTGCCGAGCCCAGTCCAGCCGGCTCCGGGCCAGCCGAGACCGGCCAGGACGAGGGCTTGGTCACCATCAGGTCGCCCATGGTCGGAACATTCTATGCGGCCGCCGAACCGGAGATGCCGCCGTACGTGGAGGTGGGCAGCGAGGTGGAGCCCGACACGCTGGTCTGCATCATCGAGGCCATGAAGGTCTACAACGAGATCAAGGCCGAGACCGCCGGCGTGATCGAGCAGGTCTTGGTTCGAAACGAAGAGCCTGTCGAATTCGGGCAGCCGCTCTTCCTGGTCAGGCCCATCGTCCACGAGTAGGGGCCGGCAGCGGGGCCGCGTGGCATGTTCAGTCGCATCCTTGTGGCAAATCGCGGTGAGATCGCCCTGCGGATCATCCGGGCCTGTCGGGAGCTGGGGGTCCAGACGGTGGTGGTCTTCTCAGAAGCGGATCGGGACGCCCCGTATCTGCAGATGGCGGACCGCGCCATTTGCATCGGCCCGGCGACGGCCGCAGACAGCTACCTGAAGGCCGACCGCATCATCGCCGCCGCCGAGATCGCCAACGTCGATGCCCTCCATCCAGGCTACGGGTTCCTGTCGGAGACCCCGACGTTCGCCGAGCAGTGTCGCGAGTCGAAGATCGAGTTCATCGGCCCGACGGCCGAGGCGATGCGGATGCTGGGCAACAAAGCGGGCGCGCGGAAGCTGGCCAAGAAGGTCCGTGTGCCCATCGTCCCGGGCAGCGCTGATGCGCTGGAGACCGACGAAGAGGCCGTGGACTTGGCCGAAGACATCGGCTACCCGGTGATGATCAAGGCGGTCGCGGGAGGGGGCGGACGGGGCATGCGGGTGGCCCACAATCGGGCCACGCTGCTGAGCAGTCTGCGGAGCGCTCGCGCCGAGGCGGAGGCGTCCTTCCGGAACCCGGGAATCTACCTCGAGAAGCTGATCGAGGAGCCCCGACACGTGGAGGTGCAGATCCTGGCCGACACGCGGGGCAACGTGCTCCACCTGTGGGAGCGCGACTGCACGCTGCAGCGGCGTTACCAGAAGCTCGTCGAGGAGACCCCTTCGCCCGGCATCGACGCGTCCACACGTGAGGAGCTATGCAAGGCGGCCGTTCGGCTGGCAAAGGCGGCAGGCTATACGTCGGCCGGCACGATCGAGTTCCTGGTGGACCGCGATCAGAACTTCTATTTCATCGAGGCCAATACGCGGATCCAGGTGGAGCACCCGATTACCGAGATGGTGACGGGGTTGGACCTGGTCAAGTGGCAGATCCGCATTGCCAGCGGAGAGGCGCTGAATCTCAAGCAGCGCGAGGTGACCCAACAGGGCGTGGCAATGGAGTGCCGGATCAACGCCGAGGACCCGGCCAACGGCTTCTCGCCGTCGCCCGGGCGGATCGAACGGTATGTGCAGGCAGGTGGGTTCGGCGTGAGGGTGGATACGCACGTCTACCCGGGGTACGTCGTCTCTCCGAGCTACGACTCGCTGATCGGCAAGCTGATCGTGCATCAGGCCAGCCGGACCGAGGCGGTCGCGTGTATGCGGCGGTGTCTAGACGAGTTCGTCATCGAACCGGTCAAGACGACCTTGCCGCTGTATCGGGAGATCTTCAGCCACACGCATTTCTTGCGTGGCCAGGTCGACACTGGATTTATCGAACGGACGTGGTAGCCTACGTGGTTCGGGGAAACGGTCTGATGAGTGAAGAGGCAGGATCATGGCGGGATTGTTGAAGGGCAACGCGGTGGTCGGTCAGGCGGGCGGACCGACGGTGGTGATCAACCAGTCGCTCGCCGGTGTCATCCAGGAGGTGCAGAAGTACGATCACATCACGCACCTGCTGGGCGCGCGGCATGGCGTGGTTGGGATCATGAAGGAGGACTTCATCGATCTGAAGCGCCAGGCGACCGAGATGCTCGAGCTGGTCGCGTGCACGCCGGCGTCTGCGCTGGGCTCGACCCGGCACAGGCCCAAGGGCGAGGACTTCGAGCGAATCCTGGCGTCGTTCCAGAAGAACGACGTGCGCTACTTCTTCTACATCGGCGGGAACGACTCGGCCGAAGCGGCGCAGATCATCAACAAGATGGCCCAGGACGCCGGTTACGCGCTGCGCGTCATCCATATCCCTAAGACGATCGACAATGACCTGCTGGTGACCGATCACTGCCCGGGCTACGGGAGTGCGGCCAAGTTCGTCGCGTCGGCCTTCATCGGGGACAACCTGGACAACCGTGCCCTGCCGGGCGTCAAGATCAACATCCTGATGGGCCGTCACGCGGGGTTCATCACGGCCGCCAGCATCCTGGCCAGGCAGCGCGAGGACGACGGTCCGCATCTGATCTACATCCCGGAACGGGCGTTCGACGTGAAGAAGTTCGTCGAGGACGTCGGCACTACGGTGGATCGACTGGGCCGGTGCCTGGTCGCGGTCAGCGAGGGCATCTGCGACGACAAGGGAGAGGAGTGGACTGGGCGAATCGTCAGAGAGATGGAAGCCGACAGCAGTCGGGCCAGGTCCGTCGAGACCGACAGCTTCGGCAACGTCCAGTTGTCGGGCACGGGGATGCTGGCCGACTTCCTGGCCGGTGCGGTCCGCAACGCGCTCGGCAATGACGAGAACCGCACGGGCCTTCGCGTACGGGCCGATACGTACGGCTACCTCCAGCGGAGCTTTCCGTCGTGGAGTGAGGTCGACGCATGGGAGGCCCGGCTGTGTGGCCAGATGGCCGTCAGCTACTCGCTGGAGACCGACCAGGACGGAAGCGTCGCCTTGGTTCGATTGCCCGGGACGAGTTACGCCTGCGGGACCCAGCTGGTCCCGCTGGAGAAGGTCGCGCCCGCCACCGAACCGAAGACCAAGACGCTTCCGGACGAGTTCATCAGCGAGGACGGCAACTACATCAAGGACCAGTTTCTGGTCTATGCCGGTCCTCTGGTCGGCGGCTTGCCGAAGGTCGGGTGGTTCGAGCAGGTAAGCACGGGCGCGCCATACGGCGGTCGGACGTAGCCAGCGCAAATGCGGTCAGGTCCGGGGGGCTTTTCGATTCAACAGGTCGGTAGGTCTGCGTGTCGGGGCGTGCTTGGCGCGTTTTGCTGCTCGGTTTGGCTTTCCGAGGACGGTGGGTCCGCAGGACTCGGGTCCGCGGCGGCCGATTCGTGTTGGGAGGGAGATCGTTCCGGGTCGGCCTGTGGATTGGCGACCGACACCGTGACTTCCTGGCGACTCGGCTCTGCCGGCTTGAGCCACCGGATCAGCGTTCCCCAGATGATCCTGGCGACAAGGACGACGGTCAGCGCAGTGATCTTCAGATCGAGTGCGAACGACCAGTGCTCGACGTAGTGGATGTCGTGTTCGATGCGGCGGTTAAGGTCGGTACGCCCCCGCCACCCATTGACCTGTGCCCAGCCAGTCATTCCCGGCCTGACCCAGTGCTTGTGGCTGTATCGATCAATGAGGGGCTTGAACTGATCGACGAACTCGGGGCGCTCGGGTCGGGGCCCGATGATGCTCATGGTCCCGACCAGTACATTAAGCAACTGGGGGAGTTCGTCCAGATTGGTTCGGCGCAGGAATCGTCCGACGGTCGTGGCCCGAGGGTCGTCGTCGACGGCCCAGACCGGTCCGGTTTCCCGTTCGGCGTCCACGTGCATCGTTCGGAACTTGAACATGAAGAACCGCCGGCCGTTCAACCCCACCCGCTCCTGGCGGTAAAAAACCGGGCCCCGCGACGTCAACTTGATCAGGGCTGCAACGACAAGGAACAAGGGCGAGCACAATAGCAGCCCGACCGCGGCGCCGACCAAGTCGAACATCCGCTTGGCGAGGATACCGGCCAGCGGCAGATCGCCGCTGGTTAGCTCGATGACGGGGATGTCGCCGACACGATCGACCCGTGGGCTGAGGTGGAGCCCAGGGAAGATGGTGGGCGTGATCTGGATAGGCACGCCCTCCTGCTCGGCCAGTTGAGCCACCTGGAGCAACAGTCGGATCCGCCGCGGTGGCAGGTCAATGACAATATGGTCCACCTCCCCCTGCCGGATCTGCCGGAGGGCTTCGTCCTCATCGAGTCGAATCACCCCGGGCATGTCCACCCGTCCGGTCGCGTGGACAATGCCGACGGGAACAAACACCTGGTCCTGCAGGTCAGCGATGAGGTCCCGGCCCAACGTCTCGCCCCCGAAGACGAGGACCCGTCGTTCTCGCCCGGTCCGCGCCCGCCACAGACTGGTGACCTCGGCGAGGGCGATTCGCAGGAAGATCAGGCCGACGGCGGAGAAGCCCAGAAAAAGAGTAAACACCCCTCTTGAATAGCCATGAAGAACCGTGATCTTCAGGTAGAACGTGCCGGCAATCCAGACGGCCGCCAAGACGACAGCGGCGATGGCGGTTCGGTGGAGAAGGGGCCGGAGTCCCCCCACCGCCATGTGAAGACTGTAGGCACCACTCAAGATCAAGGATATTGCCAAGAAGGGCCAGAGACGCAAGAAAAGACTCACGTGCAACCCAACGGGCAAGAGAGGATCGGCGAGAATCGCGTGCTTCTTGAGCCACAGCGCGGCGGAGAGGCTCCCGACCAGGACGAGTTGGTCAAGGAGGATCAGCAAGAGCACGGTGCTTGAGATGCGCTTGCGGATCATGATCGACGGCCTTTTCGGTGGCCCGGTGTTGAGCTATCAGGTCTCAGTTGCCCTGTGTGCCGGGTTTATCGGGTCCCGGTTCTGGACGCCGCGCCGAGGGCCCATTTTGTCACCTTAGCGGGCCCCGCGGCGGGGGTCAAGGCCAAAAGGGGCAGGGGGGTGGAATTGGGTGGCCCCGGGCTGCCGTGGGGCGTCCTGCCTTGAGGCGGGGGGGGATTTGTGGGATTTTCCTGTTAGTGGCGCCTTGACATTGGGGTGGGGCGACTAGATCATGAAGGGCCGACGATGTGGGATACCACTCTGTGGTAGTGGCGCTGGGGCTGAGGAGGTAGCGCGTACCCTCTCAGCATGCGTGATTGCCCGTTCAGCGATCACGCCGTCGCGGAGGAACTGGGCGCGACACCCGATCTTGCCACCGCAATTGTAGCTTAAGCGAAGCCGTTCAATTCGGACGGCTTCCATGTGTACCGACTGGGCTGAGGAACCCGTGTCCCTTAGATTTGAGGAGGTATGACGTGGCCAAACTCGTCCCCCCGCACGGTTCACCCGAACTGAAACCACTCCTGCTTGAGGGCGCCGCAAGAGAGGAGGAAGCCAAGAAAGCCGAGTCACTCAAGAAGGTCACCGTGACCAATCGCGAGAGCGGCGACCTGATCATGATGGGCATCGGTGGGTTCACGCCTCTGGACGGCTTTATGGGCAAGGCCGACTGGCAGGGCGTGTGCGACGACATGAAGATGTCCAACGGCGTGTTCTGGCCCATCCCCGTGACGGTGACCACCGACAAGGCGACGGCCGACAGCATCAAGGACGGCGAAGAGGTCGCGCTCGTGGCCGAGGATGACGGCGAGTTGATGGGCACGATGACGGTCACTGAGAAGTACACCATCGACAAGGCCCATGAGTGCCAGCAGGTTTTCCGAACGACGGACGAGGAGCACCCGGGCGTCAAGATGGTGATGGCGCAGAAGGAGGTCAACCTGGCCGGCCCGGTGAAGGTCTTGACCGAGAGCTTCTTCCCCAAGGAGTTCCCCGGTTTGTATCAGCGTCCGTCCGAAGCCCGCAAGATGTTCGAGGAGAAGGGTTGGAGCCGGGTCGCGGCGCTGCAGCTCCGCAACCCGATGCACCGTTCGCACGAGTACCTCGCCAAGATCGCTATCGAAGTGTGCGACGGCGTCTACATTCACCAATTGCTGGGCCGGCTCAAGCCGGGGGACATCCCCGCGGAGGTCCGCGTCAAGGCGATCCAGACGCTGGTGGACAACTACTTCGTCGACGGCACGGTGATCCAGGGCGGGTACCCGCTGGATATGAGGTACGCGGGGCCGCGCGAGGCGCTGCTGCACGCCGTGTTCCGTCAGAACTACGGGTGCAGCCATCTGATCGTCGGTCGGGATCACGCGGGCGTGGGGGACTACTACGGCCCGTTCGATGCCCAGAAGATCTTCCAGGAGATTCCAGAGGGGTCGCTGGTGACCCAGCCGCTGCCGATCGACTGGACGTTCTTCTGCAACAAGTGCGACGGCATGGCGAGCATGAAGACGTGTCCGCATGGGAAGGAAGATCGGGTGCTGCTGAGCGGCACGATCGTGCGGAAGACGCTGGGCGAGGGGGGCGATTTGGACCCGCGCTTCAGCCGTCCGGAAGTTCTGGAGATCCTCAAGGACTACTATCAGAACCTGGAAGAGAAGGTCGAGGTCAAGCTGCACGGTGCAGCGACTGGTGAGGCAGGCGAGAAGAAGAAGAAGTAAGGTTCCTGAGCAAAGCGGCCGTCGGTCGGACGTGAGCCATCGGGGCTGAGTCGGGCCACACGTGAGGCGTCCGGCGGGCCGCATGTCATAGACCGTTCTATCGAATCGAGCGTAAAGGAGGTACGTAAATGCCTAGCTATGTAATCCCCGAGAAATGCGACGGGTGCAAGGCGTTGGACAGGACAGCATGCCAGTATATCTGCCCCAACGACTTGATGGTCCTAAACAAGGAGACCATGAAGGCCTACAACCGCGATCCTTCGATGTGTTGGGAATGCTACAACTGCGTCAAGATCTGCCCGGTTCAGGCGGTGGAGGTCCGCGGGTACGCCGACTTCTGTCCGATGGGGGCGATGGTGACGCCGATGCGGAGCACCGACTCGATCATGTGGACGGTGAAGTTCCGCAACGGAATGCTGAAGCGGTTCAAGTTCCCGATCCGGACGACGGAGGAGGGCAAAGCGGTGCCCGACGGCGGGTATGGCGATGGCGGGGGCGACCTGAACAGCATCGAGCTGTTCACCGAGCCGGCCTCGACGGGAATGGACAAGGTGGCGACCCTGTAACCCATATGCTGATGGGAAGGTGAATAACTATGGCAGATTTCGAGACAGTTGAGGTCACCACCGATCTGCTGATCGTTGGTGGCGGGATGGCAGCCTGTGGGGCGGCGGTCGAGGCGGCCCACTGGGCGAAGCAGAACGGTCTGAAAGTAACGCTGGTGGACAAGGCGGCCATGGACCGCAGCGGTGCGGTGGCCATGGGTCTGTCGGCCATCAACCAGTACGTCGGCCTGAAGGATGGGCAGAACACCCTGAAGGATTACGTGGACTATGTCCGCAATGACCTGATGGGCGTCACGCGGGAAGACCTGGTGGCGAACATCGCCCGTCACGTCGACTCGAGCGTGCACCTGTTCGAGAAGTGGGGCTTGCCGATCTGGACGGACGCGGACGGCAACTACGTCCATGAAGGTCGTTGGCAGCTGATGATCAACGGCGAGAGCTACAAGGTGGTCGTGGCCGAAGCGGCCAAGAACGCCTTGGGCGCCGACAACATCATCGAGCGCGTCTTCATCGTCGACCCGCTGATGGACGGCGATCGCGTGGCCGGTGCGGTCGGCTTCAGCGTTCGTGAGAACCAGTTCTACGTCTTCAAGGCCAAGGCCGTCCTGGTGGCCATGGGCGGTGCGGTCCACGTCTTCAAGCCGCGTTCAGCGGGTGAGGGTTTGGGTCGTGCATGGTATCCGCCGTGGAACAGCGGCTCGAGCGCGTACTTCACCCTCAAGGCCGGTGCCGAGATGACCTGCCAGGAGGTGCGTTTCATCCCGGTGCGGTTCAAGGACGCGTACGGCCCGGTGGGCGCGTGGTTCCTGCTGTTCAAGAGCCGTGCGACCAACGCGCTGGACGAGGCTTACATGCAGACGCGTCGCCCCGAGCTCGAGAACTGGGCGCCGTACGGCAAGGTCAAGCCGGTGCCCGCGAACCTGCGTAACTACCTGATGCTGCTGGATGTGATGGAAGGCAAGGGCCCGATCTACATGCGGACCGAGGAGGCCATCCACAACATCGCGGCTGAGACGCCGGACGAGAAGGAGCGCAAGAAGAAGCTCAAGGAGCTCGAGGCCGAGGCCTGGGAGGACTTCCTGGACATGACGATCTCGCAGGCGATCCTGTGGGCGGCGACGAACATCGCGCCCGAGGAGGCGCCGTCGGAGATCGCGGCGGCCGAGCCGTATTTCATCGGCTCGCACTCCGGTGCCAGCGGCGCCTGGGTGAGCGGCCCCGAGGACATCCAGAACGACAAGAGCAAGGGCAGCTACTTCTGGGGCTACTGCAACATGGCCACCGTGCAGGGCCTGTTCTGTGCCGGTGACGCCAGCGGTGCCAGCAGCCACAAGTTCTCGTCCGGCTCGCACGCTGAGGGTCGTATCGCGGCCAAGGCGGCGATCAAGTTCATCGTCGAGAACAACACGCAGCCCAACGTGGATCAGGCCCAGATCGATGCGCTGCGGGCCAAGATCCTGGCGCCGTTGGATCTGTTCGAGCAGCACAAGGGCGGCTCGAGCGATCCGGACATCAACCCCGAGTACATGAAGCCGAAGATGTTCATGTTCCGGCTTCAGAAGATCATGGACGAGTACGCGGCCGGTGTGACGGCCCAGTTCATCACCAGCCAGAAGAACCTCGAGAGGGCGCTGGAGTTGCTGGCGTTCCTGAAGGAGGATTCCGAGAAGCTGGCGGCGGAGGACAACCACGAGCTGATGCGCTGCTGGGAGAACGTCCAGCGGATGTGGCAGGCAGAGGCCCACGTTCGGACGATCCTCTTCCGGGAAGAGACCCGTTGGCCGGGCTACTACTTCCGGAGCGATATGCCGTCCATGAAGGAAGATTGGAGAGTCTTCGCGAACTGCCAGTGGGATCCCAACAAGGATGAGTGGCAGATGACGAAGCGGGAAATCATCCCGATCTTCCCGCAGCCGGGCGAGCATGAGCTGCTCGGCGGGTAGGCCGCGGCGTCCGCGACGGCGCGGACGGTACGTTCCGAACTAGGCTTTGGCCTAGGGGGTCCACGGCGTCCCGCGTTGTTGTGTCCATTCCGTTGCGTTGTTTCCTATCCTCCAGGCGCTTCTGGCGCCTGGAGGATAGGTCCTTTTCTCGCCGGGAAGCGTTTTGGCGTGCGTGAGTCGCCGGAGTTCCCCGCGACCTGCGCGTCGGAGACGACGGGGGAACTGGCCTTGACCAATAAGTCTCGAGATCCAGATCAGGTCCCCCGGTGTCCCCACTGCGATCAGCCCCTGAAACGGTGGGCGTGCCCTGAGGCGTCGAGCTGGGACACCCCGTGGCAATGGGGGTGCTTCAATGACGACTGCCCCTACTACGTCAAGGGCTGGGATTGGATGAAAGAGCAGTACCAGCAGAACGCCAGCTATCGGTATCGGCTGGATCCGTCGACGGGTGAGAGTGGCCCGCTGCCGGTCTGGAGCCCGGAAGCGATGAAGAACAAGATCCTGGACGGTTGAGCCGACGTCGCACGGCCGGCGAAAGGCGGATCCGTGAGCGATCAAGACGACACGAAGAAGTTCAGGGAATCGGTCCTGAAGGATGCCCCGCGTCTGGGGCCGGCCGACGAATTCCAGTTCGCCTGCCACCCCGGGGTGCCGTGTTTCAACGAGTGCTGTGCAGACGTCAACATCTTCCTGACGCCCTACGACATCGTTCGAATGAAGAACCGGCTTGGCGTCTCCTCGGACGAGTTTCTCGCGAAATACGCGGTCGTACCGTTCACGAAGGAGCAGCGGCTGCCCGTCGTCGTGCTGAAGATGCGCGATGACGAACAGAAGCGGTGTCCGTTCGTGACGGAGGCCGGGTGCGGCATCTACGAGGACCGCCCGTGGGCGTGCAGGATGTACCCGTTGGGCTTGGCCTCGCCCGGCGAGTACGAGCAGGGAGCGGAGGAGTTCTACTTCCTTCTGGAAGAGGCGGACTGCAAGGGATTCGGCGAACCGAAGACGCAAACCATCTCCGAGTGGCTCGAGGCGCAGGGCATCACGGAATACAACGAGATGGGGGACCTGTTCAAGAAGCTGACGACGCATCCGAAGCTACAGGGCGACGTCGACCTGAGTCTGGCCCAGATGGACATGTTCCACATGGCCTGCTACGACCTGGACAAGTTCCGGCGGTTCGTGTTCGAGTCGAGCGTGCTGGAGCGGATCGACGTGCCGGCTGATCGGGTCGAGGCCATGCGCGCTGACGACGTGGCGCTGATGACGTTCGCGCTGGAGTGGCTGCGGTTCAGCATCTGCAGCGAGCCAACGCTGCAGATCAGGCAAGGCGTTCGCGAGAAGAAGGAGCAGGAGCTGTCTGAGGTGATCGCCGCCCGTCGTGAGGCAGCGCTCAAGCAGAAGCAGGAGCAGGGCGAATCGAAATGACGTGTCTGCCCGGGTCTGCGCTGTGGAGCCAGGCCTCGGTTCGGTTTTAGCAAGTGAGGGTGCCCAGTGAGTCAACCGAAATCAGACAAGACCATCCTGGTGATCGGCGGCGGCATTGCGGGGATGACGGCCGCGGTCGAGGCGGCTGAGGTGGGTTACAAGGTGGTCCTGGTCGAGAAGGAGCCGTTCCTCGGCGGTCGGGTCGTGCGGATGAACCAGTACTTCCCGAAGCTGTGCCCGCCGACCTGCGGCATGGAGATCAACGCGCGACGGATCCGGCAGAACCCGCTGATCAGCGTCTACACGATGGCCGAGGTGACGCAGGTCGGCGGATCGCCCGGGGACTACACGGTGACGGTGAAGGTCAATCCGCGGTACGTGACGGGCAAGGTCGACCTGGACGACTCGCACGCCGAGGCGATCGCCTCCGAGCGGGTCGACACGTTCAACGCCGACATGGGCAAGACCAAGGCGCTGTATCGACCGCATCCGATGTCGTATCCGTCGACGTTCGTGCTGGACCGTGCGGCGCTGAGCGATGAGGACAAGGGCAAGCTCGAGTCGGCCGTGCCGGAAGGCGCGATCGACTTCGACATGCAGCCGGAAACGGTCGAGCTGAAGGCGGGGGCGATCATCGTCGCGACGGGTTGGGCTCCCTACGACGCCCGCAAGATCGAGAACTTGGGGTTCGGCACCTGCAAGAACGTCGTCACGAACATCATGATGGAACGGCTGGCGGCGGAATCCGGACCGACGGGGGGCAAGATCCAACGGCCCGGCGACGGGAAGGAACCGGCGAGCGTGGCGTTTGTGCAGTGCGCGGGCAGCCGGGACGAGAATCATCTGCAGTACTGCTCGGGCGTGTGCTGCATGGCCTCGATGAAGCAGGCCCGCTACGTTCGCGAGAAGCTGCCCGACACGAACGTGACGATCTTCTACATCGACATCCGTCCCACCGGTCGGCATGAGGATTTCTACTACGAGCTGCTGGGCGACGAGAAGATCACGTTCGTCAAGGGCAAGGTGGCCAAGATCACCGAAGAGGCGGGCGGCGCTCTGAAACTCGACGTCGAGGACTCGATCACGGGCACGAAGATCGCCGACGCGTTCGACTTGGTGGTCCTGGCGACGGGCATGGTTCCGAGCCTGGCGGCCGAGAAGCTGCCGCTGGACCTGAAGCTGGACGACTACGGGTTCGTGGTGGACGGCGAGGAGCAGGGCATCTTCGCGGCCGGCGTAGCGCGTCATCCGATCGAAGTGACCCGGACGGTGAAGGAAGGGACCGGCGCGGCGCTGAAGGCGATACAGTACATCACGCAGAGCTGAGGAGGCACGATCCGCGATGGAAGGCAAGCTTGGCGTCTATATCTGCACGGGATACGGCATCGGCGAGGCGTTGGACATCGAGGCGCTGGCCAAGGTGCCCGCCGAAGACGAGTTCATCGACGTCACCGCGGACCTGATCAAGACGATCCCGTCCTGCGAAGGGGACGATCTGTCGGCGATCAAGCAGGAGATCGTCGACGAGGACCTGAAGAACGTCGTGATCGCCGGGCCGAGCCCGCGCTTCTACGCGGACGATCCGTTCGTCGATATCCGCAAGGATCGCGTGATCGAGATGGTGAACCTCCGCGAGCAGGTGGTCTGGTGTCAGCCTCCCAACGAGGAAGACACGCAGATGATGGCGGCTGACTACCTGCGAATGGGCATCCTCCGCGCGACCAAGGCGAATCCCCTTGAGCCGTTCGAGCAGGCGTCGCAGGTCAACAAGGACATCCTGGTGGTCGGGGGCGGGATCGCGGGGATCACGGCGGCGACACAGGCCGCCAAGGCGGGGTACGGCGTTCATCTGGTCGAGAAGGAGCAGGCGCTGGGCGGATGGATGACCAAGTGGCACAAGACCGTGCCGACCCGGCCGCCGTTCACGGACCTCGAGCCGATCGACATCGGCGAGCGCATCAAGGCGCTCGAGGCGATGGACAACGTGACCATCCACACCGGCGCGGAGATCGCCAAGATCGGCGGCGCTCCGGGGATGTTCGAGGTTTCGCTGAAGGCGACGGGGGCCGAAGGGAATGGCCTGGCGGACTTCACCGCGGGCGCGATCATCCAGGCGACGGGCTGGCGTCCGCACAAGCCCAAGGACCTGGACCACCTGGGGTTCGAGAGGATCAAAGACGTCGTCACGAACATCCAAATGGAGGAGCTGGCGTGCAGCGGGAAGATCGCGCGCCCGTCCGACGGGGCAGAGGCCAAGAGCGTGGCTTTCATTCAGTGCGGCGGGTCCCCGGATCCTGAGGTGTTCAGCCACTGTTCGAGCATTGTCGACCTGACGGCGCTGAAACAGGCATTGTACGTGCGCGAACAGGGGGACGACTGCAAGGCGTTCATCTTCTACGACCATCTCCGCACGCCCGGTCACTACGAGGACTTCTACCGCTCGGTTCAGGCGAACCCGGGGGTGTTTCTGACCAAGGGGAAGGTGGAGAACGTCACCGAGGCCGGCGGCAAGCTGGTCGTGAACGTCAAGGACACGATGCTGGCCAAGGACATCACCGTGGAAGTCGACATGGTGGTGCTGGGAACCGGGATGACGCCCGTGGCGGCCGATGGCGAGGCGATTCGCCAGTTGACCGACGCCAAGGTGCGGGCCGAGAAGGGCGAATCAGAAGAGCAGCGCAAAGAGGCGGCTGAGCTGGTCGAGAAGCTCAAGGTCCACGAGGGCACGGAGATCCTGCACCTGGACTATCGCCAGGGGCCGGACCTGCCTGCGTTGAAATACGGGTACCCGGACAGCCATTTCATCTGCTTCCCGTACGAGTCTCGGCGGACGGCGATCTATCCGGCAGGGGGATGTCGCACGCCGATCGATGGGGTGCAGAGCATCGAGGACGCGACGGGGGCGGCGTTGAAGGCCATCCAGGTGGTCGAGATGCTGAGTCGGGGGGAATCGCCTCACCCGCGAGCGGGCGATATCAGCTTCCCAGATTTCTTCCTGCAGCGCTGCACGCAGTGCAAACGGTGCACCGAGGAGTGCCCGTTCGGGGCGCTCAACGAGGACGAGAAGGGCACACCGCAGCCCAACCCGACGCGGTGCCGCCGCTGCGGGATCTGTCTGGGGAGTTGTCCGGAGCGGATCATCAGCTTCAAGGACTACTCGGTGGACCAGATCGCCAACGTGATCAAGTCAATCGAGGTGCCCGACGAGTTGGACGAGAAGCCGCGGTACCTGGTGCTGGCGTGCGAGAACGACGCGTACCCGGCCCTGGACCTGGCGGGACAGCGGCGGTTGAAGTACAGCCCATTCGTTCGCGTGATCCCGGTTCGTTGTCTGGGCTCGATGAACCCGGTGTGGGTGACCGAGGCCCTGAGCAAGGGGTACGACGGCATCCTGCTGCTGGGATGCAAGTACGGTGACGACTACCAATGCCACTTCATCAAGGGCAGCGAGCTGGCGGACTACCGCGGCGGGAACATCCGCGAGAAGCTGCAGCAGATGGCATTGGAGAACGAGCGGGTGCAGCTGCACGAGATCCAGATCTCCGACGTGGACAAGGTGGTGCAGATCATCAACGACTTCACGGAAGAGATGGAAGGGGTCGGGATGAACCCGTTCAAGGGCTTCTAGGGTCTGGGGGCCGGTGTCGACGTCCATCAGTCGTCGTGCGTTGGGTCCGCAGACCGAACAAGGGATACCTGCAGCGGCCGGGGAGCAGTTGAACCATGGCGGAATCCATGAAGGTTGATCCTGATCTGCAGTTCGTCGAGGACTTGACCAAGCTGGGCGGCGAGAGCTTCAAGCAGTGCTTCCAGTGCGCCACGTGTTCGGGGACGTGTCCGATCTCGCCGGACAGGGACCCGTTTCCGCGCAAGGAGATGATCTGGGCGGTCTGGGGCCTGAAGGACAAGCTGATCAAGGACCCGGACATTTGGCTGTGCCACCAATGCAATGACTGCTCGGTGACCTGCCCGCGAGGCGGGAACCCGGGCGACATTCTGGCGGCCGCACGGCATCAGGCGTATCAGCACTATGCCAAACCGAGCTTCCTGGGCAAGGCGCTGGCCAGCCCCAAGGCGCTGCCGCTGCTGCTGGCCGTGCCGATCGTGATCCTGCTCGTTGCGTTGGGCCTGAAGACCGGATTTGCGCTGACGCTCGATAACGGGGAGCCCTGGACGTCGGAGCACGAGTTCAAGTTCGCCTACTTCTTCCCGACGACGTTCCTGCTCGACCCGATCTTCGTTCTGACGGCGATCGTGTCGGTCGGACTGTTCCTGGCGGGGCTGACGCGTTTCTGGTCCGACATCAGCGCGGAGACGACACCGGTCCGGGGGATCGGGTCGGCCGTGACGATGGCCATCACCGAGATCCTGTCCCACAGCCGGTTCAACGAGTGCGACGAGGCGAAGGGACGATACCTCTCGCACATGCTGACCTTCTACGGCTTTCTGGCGCTGTTTGCCACGACCACGATCGTCTTCCTGGGCTACTACGCCGGCCTGATCCACTTGCCGATGCCGCTGTGGCATCCCGTTAAGATCCTCGGGAACGTGGGGGCGATCGCGTTCTTCGTGGGGCTGGTGCTGCTGATCAAGACGCGCGCGACCGACGAGGCGAAGGCGGGCAAGAGCAACTACCAGGACTGGCTGTTCCTGTACCTGATGATCGGGCTGGCGGTGACGGGAATCCTGACGCAGTTGATCCGTCTGGCGGGCCTGGTGCACGTGGCTTGCGTGATGTACTTCATCCACCTGGTGTTGGTGTGGTTCATGATCGCGTACTTGCCGTATTCGAAGCTGGCCCATCTGGCGTATCGGTTCGTGGCCATCATCCACGCCAAATACATCGGGCGCTACGACCCGGTCGCAGCACCGCAAGAGGCCGAGGTCAGCTCCGCCGCCGGATCGGAGGAACTGCAGAAGGTCGGATAGAAGCGAAGGGGGTGCCGCCCTCTCGAGAACGGACGGGGCCGTCATGAACAACGGCCGGCTCCGAATCGTAACCGTGTCCGGAGCGGTGTTTGGGGTCCCAGGGCGGCTGTAGACGAAACGGCGAGCAGCAACGGAGCGCAGAGATGGCATACAAGATCCCGATGGCTGAGCTGACCGAGAATGCCTCGGCGGACCAGCAGCATATTCCGGCCAGACCGAAGGACATGGCCTGCATCGACTTGCCGACTAAGCTGGTGGACAACTGGCAGGAGAAGGCTATCGAGAAGTTCGCGGAGCTGTTGGACAAGTACCGCGGTTTGCGGGTCTTCATGGACACGTGCGTTCGCTGCGGGGCGTGCGCGGACAAGTGCCACTACTACATCGGAACGGGGGACCCGAACAACATGCCCGTCGCGCGGGCTGAGCTGCTTCGCAAGGTCTACCGCCGGTATTTCACGCTGGCGGGCAAGCTGCTCGGCGAGAAGGCCGACGCCGCCGACTTTGACGAGGAGATGCTGGCCAAGTGGAAGACTTACTTCTATCAGTGCAGCGAATGCCGGCGGTGCAGCGTTTTCTGTCCCTACGGGATCGATACGGCGGAGATCACCATGGCGGCCCGCGAGATCATGGCTGCGATCGGCGTGGGCACGAAGTACGTCACGGAGGTGGTGGCCAAGGTCTATGAGACGGGCAACAACCTGGGCATCCCAGGCCCGGCGTGGAAGAACAACTGCGAGTTCTTCGAGGACGACGTGGTCGACCATAAGGGTGAGAACGTCCGCTACCCGGTGGATGAGGTGGGGGCGGACGTGCTGCTCGTGCCACCGTCGGCGGACAATTTCGCCAACGACATGACGATGGAGGCGTACGGGCGAGTTTTCAAGCACCTGGGCGTGAGCTGGACGACGAGCACCTACGCCGACGAGGGCGGCAACTTCGGGCTGTTCCTCAACTACAAGAACCTAAAGAAGGTCAACGCGCGGATGATCCAGGCGGCCCGGGACCTGAAGGTCAAGATCCTGATGTGGGGCGAGTGCGGGCACGCGTGGCGGGGCGGGATCTACACCAACACGCTGAGCGGGCCGATGGATTTCCTCGACCCGAAGTACCAGTATCCGATCCACATCCTTCAGTGGCTAACGGACGACAACTGCAAGTTGCTCAAGGCGTTCAAGGTGGACAAGTCGCTCAACGACGATCGGATCATCACGTACCACGATCCGTGCAACCCGGCCCGGGCAGGCCAGCTGACCGAAGAGCCCCGGGTCGTGATGCGGTACTGCTGCAACCGGTTCTGCGAGATGCCGCCCAACACGATCAAGGAGTACACCTTCTGCTGCGGCAGCGGGGGCGGGTTGTTGACCGACGAGATCATGCCGCTGCGGTACGCCGGCGGGAAGCCCCGGGCCGACGCGGCGATGTACGTCCACGAGAAGTACGGCGTGGAGTACATGGCGACTCCGTGTGCGATCTGCAAGGCGGGACTGCCCGAGATGCTGAAGTACCACAAGGTGCCGGTCGAGGTGACGGGCGTCCTGGACAACCTCGTTCGGGCCATGGTGGTGTAGCGGCGATTGGCGGATGACAAAAGGAGGCGACGCAGATGAGCGATGCAGGGGCGTCAGCTACGGACAAGACCGTTCTGATCTTCAGCTGTTCGGGCGCGGCCAATGTGGGCGAGATCGCCGACGAAGCTTGTCGTCGACTGATGTTCGACGGTCGTGGGGAGATGTACTGCCTGAATGGCCTGGGCGGGCGGATCGATGAGTTCATAGACAAGACGCGGGCGGCGGACGTGGTGTTGCTGGTCGACGGGTGCGACAAGGACTGCGGCAAGCAGGTCATGCAGCAGTGCGGCATCGAGGGATACAAGTACGTCAGGGTGACCGACCTTGGCATCGAGAAGGGCAAGCCCAAACGGGCCGAGGAGGAGCAGATCGTTGCGTTGCACCAGAAGCTCGAAGCCTGCTTGCAGTAGGTGCCGAGGCCGGGGAGATTGTGAGGGGAATCGACGGTGAGCAGCAAACGTGTTGTCCTCAGATCGAAAAAGAGGACGAAGCGGCCGTCGTCCTCCAAGGTGTCCGAGCCCCGTCCGCGGAGTCTGCGCCCCCTCCCGAGGATGGAGATGAAGAAATCAAAACGGGGCTTGGGGCTTCAGCTTCAACCGGGCACGCGGTTCCTCTGTCGGGTGGTCCGCAAGTCGCTCGACCTGAGCCAGAAGGAGATGGCCGAGTTCCTGGGCGTCAGCAAGAAGACCATCGAGAGCTACGAACAGCAGTGGCGTGCGACGCCCGTCAACGTGGAGCGGCTGGCGCTGCTCTATCTGGGCTGTTTCAAGTTGGCCGAGAAAGGCAAGAAGGTTCAGTGTTGGCGGATGACGGATTGCCCGAAGGAGCGGCGTGAGGCCTGCGTGGTGTGGAAGGTGAAACGCGGCGATCTCTGCTGGATGTTCGGCGGGACGATGTGCGGCGGTGAGAAGCAGACGGATTGGCGGGCGAAATTCAAGCAATGTACGCGCTGCAAGGTGCTTCGCGAGGTGTTTGAGTAGCCAGCCCTGTCTCCCGGGAGTGGACGACGGCAGGCGAGCAGGAGGCGAACCAACGACAATAGGTCGCGACGCAGTCCGTGACGCAACGCGACGTGTCCTTCGTAGCCGGTCTAGGCTTCCGCTTCTTCGCCGCTGCCGGGCTCGTAATCGGGAAGGGTGATGTAAGTGGTGCTTCCGCTGGACCAGTACTTCAACGTGCCTTCGTCGATCAGGACCGTGACGGCCTCGCGGATGTCCTTGCGAGGGGTATCCTTGAGGGACTTGGCGATGTCGCGCATCGAGTTGAGCCCTTTGCCCTTGGCGGTGCGCGTCTGGACGAACTCGACGACTTGCTGTTTGACCTCGTCGGACATTAAACCATCTCCGTTTGGTAGGTTCGCATTGCGACTCCAAGAAAGCCCAGAGCGTAGTTCAAGCGCGGGGGAAAATCAAGGCCGAGTTTGGAGAGGCGGGCGAAGCGGGGTCCAGTCGCCGCGCAGGATGAATCCCGCGGCTCGGGCGCGCTCCTGCTGCGCTCCCAGGAATGGCGCCCGTGCAACGGAAGATTGGATGCACCCAGCGAAGCGGCTCTGGGCACCCGCGTCCGGACCGGGCCCAAGGGATGCGGCGTTTGCGGAAGGTTGGTGCAATCGGAGAGGTTGGACTGCGGGTCGATGAAAGAAGACGGACGGGCGGGACGGCGATCATGGCAGCGCTGGAGAGGGCAGCGGCTGATGACAAATGCAGGTTGACAGGTGGATGCATACCTGCTAGAAAGAGAGGTTCTGTGACGTACCACATCGTGGTACGTGAATCCGAAGCGTAGTCTAGTACCCAGAGTAGAGGTGAGACCCATGCCAGAATCGGAAACGCCCTTGCTCGACGAGCTCGAGAAGGGGCCGTGGCCCAGCTTCGTCAAGGAGATCAAGAAGGCTGCGGCGAAGAAACCCGCGTCTCGAGATCTGCTGCGGCAACTCGAAGCGTCCTATCGCGAAAAGATCGGGCTGTGGAAGCACGGCGGGATTGTCGGTGTCCGAAGCTACGGCGGCGGGGTGATCGGCCGGTACAGCCAGCGACCCGAAGAGTATCCAGGGGTCCGGGACTTCCACACGCTCCGCGTCAACCACCCTAGCGGATGGTTCTACACGAGCAAGGCCCTGCGGACGGTGTGCGACATCTGGGACAAGCGCGGCAGCGGGCTGACGAACATGCACGGGTCGACGGGCGACATCATCCTGCTGGGCACCACCACCGATCAGCTCCAGCCGGTCTTCAACGACCTGTCGGATGCCGGGTTCGATCTCGGAGGTTCGGGGTCTGCGCTGCGGACGCCAAGCTGCTGCTGCGGTCAGGCCCGGTGCGAGTGGGCCTGTTTCGACACGATGGGCATGTGCTATGAGATGACGATGGAGTTCCAGATGGAGCTCCACCGCCCGCCGTGGCCGTACAAGTTCAAGTTCAAGTTCTCCGGCTGCCCGAACGACTGCGTGGCCGCGATCGCGCGGGCGGATCTGTCGTTCATCGGGACGTGGCGGGACGACATCCAGATCGACGCCGAGGCCGTCAAGGAATACGCCGACAACGGCGTGGACATCCGGAACGAAGTTGTCCGAATGTGTCCCACGGGATGCATGAAGTACGACGCCGACGCCAAGGAACTCACCATCGATAACTCCAACTGCACGCGGTGCATGCATTGTATCAATGTCATGCCCAAGGCGCTCGCGCCCGGGAAGGACCGCGGTGCGACGATCTTGATCGGTGGGAAGGCGCCGATTCTCGAAGGCGCGATGATGTCGTGGGTGATCATTCCGTTCATCAAGCTCGAGCCGCCCTATGACGACATCAAGGAGCTGGCGCGGCACATCCACGACTGGTGGGATGAGAACGCGCGGTTCCGTGAGCGTTGCGGCGAGCTGATCAAGCGTGTGGGGATGCGCGTGTTCCTCAAGGAAATGGGCCTGGATCCGGCGCCTCAGATGATCAAGGAGCCGCGCGCCAATCCGTACGTGTTCTGGTGGCCGGATGAGGTCCCCCAGCGCGACAACGGTAAGGATGAGGAGTAATACAGATATGAGCACGAAACCCAAAGAGTACTTCGCCCCGACGGACATTGGCCCGCCCGATTTCCGGGAGATGCTTCCTGACATCGTCAAGAGGAACTACGGCAAGTGGAAATACCACGAGATTCCTCGCCCCGGCGTCCTGGTGCACACGGCCGAGTCTGGCGAGAAGCTGTACAGCGTTCGCATGGGTTCGGGCCGGCTGGTCAGCACGGACTACATCCGCGAGCTGGCCGACATCGCCGACAAGTACTGCGACGGCCATCTGCGCTTCACCAGCCGGCATAACGTCGAGTGGTTGCTGGACGACGAGAGCAAGGTCGAGCCGTTGATCAAGGACCTCCAGAGCCGCGGGTACCCGGTCGGTGGGACGGGTCACTCGGTGACGAGCATCATCCATACGCAGGGCTGGGTCCACTGCCACACCCCGGCGACGGACGCCTCGGGCGTGGTCAAGTCGGTGATGGACGCGGTGTTCGACCATTTCTGCAACATGGACCTGCCCGCACAGGTGCGGATCTCGCTGGCGTGCTGCCTGAACATGTGCGGGGCCGTTCACTGCTCGGACATCGCGATTCTGGGTATCCACCGGCTGCCGCCGGTCGTCGATCATGACAAGCTGGGCAAGATCTGCGAGGTGCCCTCGACGGTGGCGTCGTGTCCGACGGGCGCGATCCGGTTCGACAAGCCGAACAAGAGCGTCAAGATCGACGAAGAGAAGTGCATGTACTGCGGGAACTGCTTCACGATGTGTCCTGCGCTGCCGATGCTGGACGCCGACGGCGACGGGATCAGCCTGTGGGTGGGCGGCAAGGTGTCGAACGCCCGGCATGCGCCGATGTTCTCCCGGCTGGCGGTGCCGTTCCTGCCGAACAACCCGCCGCGGTGGCCCGAGACCGTTGAAGCGGTGGTCAACATCCTCGATGTGTATGCCGCCAATGCGCGGAAGCACGAGCGGATGGGCGAGTGGATCGAGCGGATCGGCTGGGAGAAGTGGTTCCAGATGACGGGGATCGAGTTCACGGACAAGCACATCGACGACTACACGCTGGCCGTCGACACGTTCCGGACCTCGACCCAGTTCAAGTGGTAGTCTGACCCCCGGGAAGCGGCGTCAGCCCGAACCGGGCGGTTCGAACCGTGGTCCGGCGGGATTGGGGTTCCAACCGTACGGGCCTTCCTGGTGTGCTTCCGAGAACGGTTCCAGGTGGCCGGCGTCGCGGGGTGGGTTGGGTCCGACACCCGTGTTGGGGATTTGGCTGATGTCTCGAGTGGCCCTTCCGCGTTTGGTCCTGAGCGGCTTGCGTGGGGGTTCAGGCAAGACCGTTGTCACCCTCGGCTTGATCGGCGGCTGGCAGGCACGAGGCCTGCGCGTCGTGCCGTTCAAGAAGGGCCCGGACTACATCGACCCGGCCTGGTTGCGACTGGCGGCCGGGCGGCAGTGCTACAACCTCGACACCTTCCTGATGTCCGCCGACAGCGTGAGGGGCAGCTTCTTCGAACACTCCGAGGGGGCGGATCTGGCGTTGGTGGAGGGCAACCGCGGGCTATATGACGGCATCGATCCGGCCGGGACGTACAGCACGGCGGAACTGGCCAAGCTCCTCGAGGCGCCGGTCGTTCTCGTGGCGGACTGCACGAAGTCCACCCGGACGGTGGCCGCGATGGTCCTGGGCTGCCGGATGCTGGACGAAGACGTGCCGTTTGGTGGCGTCATTCTCAACCAGGTGGCCAGTGACCGGCAGGAGTCGGTCATCCGCCGGGCCATCGAACGGGACTGTGGCGTGCCGGTTCTCGGGGCGGTGCCGCGGATGACGGGGCTTGTGCTGACCGAGCGTCACCTGGGCCTGCTGCCGCCGGCGGAGCATCCGGACGGGCAAGGGTTGCTCGACGCCATCACCGAGCACGTCGGCCCGAACGTCGATCTGGAGGCGCTGCGAGGTCTGGCGGAGGTGGTTCCGCCGCTGGATACACCCTCGGAACATCCGTTCGGCCATGGTCATCCTCAGGCGGCTGGCCTGCGGATCGGGGTGGTTCGCGATTCGGCGTTTCACTTCTACTACCCTGAGAACCTTCAAGCCTTGGCGCAGCTGGGCGTTGAGTTGGTCACCGTCAGCGCCGTTCACGACCGCGCCCTGGCAGAGGTTGATGCGCTCTACATCGGAGGCGGATTCCCGGAGACGCATGCCTCGCTCCTGGCGGGTAACGAAACGTTCCGGCGATCGCTGAGAGACCAGATCGAAGAAGGGCTTCCCGTTTACGCCGAGTGCGGCGGGTTGATCTACCTTTGCGATTCGGTTCGGGTCGAGGGACGCGACTTCCCGATGGCGGGCGTGTTCCCGGTGCGGTTCGTCGTTGATCGTCGGCCTCAGGGACACGGTTACGAGACGGTTCGTGTCGATACCGCGAACCCGTGGTTCGAGGTCGGCGCGGAACTGAGGGGACACGAGTTTAGATACTGCCGGGCGCTCGACTGCCGGGCCGACCAGATCCGATCGGCGTTGGTGGTGACGCGCGGCTTCGGCTTTGATGGCCAGCGGGATGGGCTGGTTTACAAGAACGTGTGGGCTTGTTTTTGCCACGTCCATGCGATGGGATCGCCGCAGTGGGTGGCGGCGATGATCCGACAAGCGGCCGACTACCGTGCAGCGCGGCGAGGTCGTTGGGCTGAGCCCGCCGCCCATGGACACGAGTAATGGCGGCCGTTCTGGTGAGACCCGGATCCCGGATTGTGAAGTGGATTCCGGAAACAGGATAGACGAAAAAGGAGTGCCTCTGCCGCCGCACAGCTCAGGCTTGCACAGTACTGGCTGCGAGGCGAGGGCAGGGGTCGTTACAGGGCAGTCTTGGACTCGTGAGTGTAGGAACAGACAGAGATGGCTGAAACGATCGAACTAGCTGGCAAGACATTCGAGGTCGACGAGGATGGGTTCCTTCAGAACCCGGAGCTCTGGGACGAAGAGGTGTGCGCGGCCTTCGGTCCGACGGAGAGCATCGACGAGATGACCGACGAGCACTGGAAGGTCGTCCGGTACATCCGCGAGTATTACCTGGAGTTCGGCGTGGCTCCGATGATCCGGAAGCTGTGCAAAGAGACGGGATGCAACCTCAAGCGGATCTACGAGCTGTTCCCGTCCGGTCCGGCCAAGGGCGCCTGTAAGCTGGCGGGTCTGCCCAAGCCGACCGGCTGCGTCTAGTCCCCCGCACCGGCCGAGGAATCCGGTCGAAGGAACGGCTGTCCTGTGGTTGGCAGACGGCGAAGTGCCGTCGCGCCGTCCCCGGACAGTGTGGCTGAGGACCTGCAAGGAGTTCTCGCGCCGGGCCGCAACGGTTCTGTGGCCGGCGGCGCGGATCCAGTGGGTCCCAGACGAAGAGACCTGAGGCATGGGAACGCTACTGCTGCTTATCCTGGCGGCCCTGGTCGTCGTGCTCGGATTGGCAGGGATGGTCTGCTCGGCTCGTTCCGGACGGTCGCGGACGCCGTCGTCGACGGCGACGATCACCGGCCTGATCGTTGGCGTCTTGGCGCTGATCGCTCTGTGGAAGCCCGTTGCCGAGCCGTACCTATGGACGGGTGCTTCGTGGCTTGCGATGGCCGTTTTCGCGGGCGGCGTGAGCTATCGGATCGCGGCCTGGGTCACCACGCCCGTGCCATTGTCCATCCCGACCACGCCGGCGCCGACGACGACGGGCGGGGTCGTCCTCCGCGTGCTGGGGGAGGTCCTGCTCCATCGCAGCCTGATCCGGGACAGCAAATACGTCTGGGCGTTGAGCATGTTGTTCCACTGGTCGCTGTTCTTCATCCTGCTGCGGCACTTGCGGTACTTCGTGTATCCGGTGTGGGGATGGGTGGTGACGATCGGGACGCTGGGGATCTACGGCGGGTACGTGATGTCGGCCTGCCTGCTGCTGATCCTGATGAGACGGTTGTACAGGCCGCAGCAGGCCTACATCTCGCTCCTGAGCGACTACGTGGCGTTGGCGTTGTTACTGGGGATCACGTGCAGCGGGATGTTGATGTCGGACTACCTCCGGGTTGACCTGCTGAGGGTCAAGAACTTCGCGTACTGTCTGACGACGTTGACGGTGCCGACGGCAGAGGCGATGCCGTCAGCGGCGTTCATGGTGCATTTCCTGCTGGTGCTGGTGCTGCTCGTGTACTTCCCGTTCAGCAAGCTGATGCACGTCGGCGGGGCGACGTTCAGCCCGTCACGGGCCGCCCGGTATGACATCAAGAATCGCCGTTACGTCAACCCGTGGGATCCCGGCCCCAACGTGTTCGAGACCGGCGATGCCAACACGGCAGGGGGTGGAGGCACGGGGACGGGAGGCGGAGCCTGAGTCTGGCGACGCCCGAGCGTCGCCGCAGCGCCGAGCGAAAGAGGTGGGATGGTCTGACCGATGAATCGAACCCTGGTTGCCATCGTGGCCATCGTTGCGGTTGTTGTCCTGTTCGGTATTCGCCGGGCTTGGGTGGGTGCCGGTGAGCTGAAGAGTGCGCGGTACATGCCAAGCCTGGAGCTGGCGGCTGAGCATCCGGACCACCCGTTGGCGCTGGAGAAGCCCGAGACCACGGTCACCCCGCCGTATCACAAGCCGGCGAACCTCCCGGGCGATTGGTGGCTGCGGCATCATCCGGTGGCGCAGAACCGCGGAGACTTCGACACCACCGAGTGCCAGGAGTGCCACGACGTCGAGAAGTACTGTAATCGCTGCCACGGCTACGTGGGCGTCAAGTCGGTGGCGCCCGTTTCGGCCGCCGCCGAGAAGACGTCGTCTTCGGCGAGCCAGCCGGCAGAGGGATGAGGTGCACGCATGGTTCAGATCCCAACAGAAGCGCCCGAGCAGACCGTAGAGGATCCGCGGATGCAGACCCGTCGCGGGTTCATTGCGGCCTTTTCGGTGGCCGTCGGTGCGGTCTTCGGGCTGCAGTTCGTCTATGTGCTGCTGCGCTACCTGGCCCCCTGGGGCAAGTTCAAGGTGGCCCGGCCGGTGCGGCTGGCCAAGGCCGCCCAGCCCGCACTGGGCCAGTGCGTGAAGGTCAAGTACGGCGATGCCGTCGTGTTGGTGATTAACCTCGGCCAGGACAAGGGCACCGGCCAGACCATCTTCAAGGCCTTCAACGGCGCGTGCACGCATCTGAATTGTCTGGTCCGATGGCAGCCGGCCACCAAGCAATTCTATTGCGCTTGCCACGACGGGTACTTCGACCAAGACGGCAAGAACATCGCCGGACCGCCCCCCTCGCCCTTGCTGGAGGTGAAGTGGGAGCTGGACGGCGAGGACCTAATCATAGGGTAACCGTGATGGCTGAGAAGCCTGAGTCTGAACGCAGCGGCTGGCTCGGATGGATCAACCGGCGGACCGGTCTGGTCGAGCTGACCGAGCACGAGGTCCTGACCAAGAACAGCCCCAAGCACCGGGCGTGGTACGACTACACCGGGTGCTTCGGCGGGATGGCGTTGGTCTTCTTCGTCGTCCAGATCGTCAGCGGTATGTTCCTGTTGGTTCACTACGTGCCCTACGCTGACGTGACGTTCGAAACGGACGGCGTTCAGCAGACGGTGGGCGCCTTCACGAGCGTCCAGGAGATCACTTCCGAAGAGCCGATGGGTTGGCTGGTCCGCCGGATCCACGGCATTGGCAGCAACTTCATGCTGCTGTGCGTGATGATCCACCTGCTGCGGGTGTTCTTCACGGGGGCGTACAAGTCGCCGCGTGAGCTTCACTGGGTCAGTGGGGTGTTCCTGTTGTTCATGGTCCTGGCCATGAACCTGTCGGGGTATCTGCTGCCCTGGTCGCAGTTGTCGTACTGGGCGTCGACGGTCGCGACCGAATCGCCGGGTGCGATCCCGTGGGTCGGCAGCTATGCCGTGGAGTTCATGCGGGGCGGGAGCGAGATTACGGGCGACACGCTGGGCCGGTTCTTCGCCATCCACGTGTGGATCCTGCCCGGGATCATGGTTCTGTTCATGGTCGGGCACTTCATGATGATTCGCAAGACGGGCATCAACGAGCCGCTGTAGTCCCCGTTTAGGGACGCGTCAGGAGGTTGCGGCCTTGCGATATACGAACGAGAACTGGAAGTGGGGCGTCGAGCCGTTCTTTCCCAACGACGTCGTTCACCACGCGATCGTCGTCATCGGTGTGTTCGCGGTCTTCGCGGTGATGGTGTTCTGGCTGCCGGGCGTCTTCATGCTGCCCGAGGAGCCGGCCGACCCCATGAACACGCCCGCCCACATCAAACCCGAATGGTACTTCCTGCCCATGTATCAGGGCCTCAAGCTGTTCCCCAGCGACATTTTCGGAGAGTACGGCAAGATGTTGGGCGTGATGGCCCAGGGCGTGGCCGCGGGGCTGCTTGTCATCCTGCCATTCCTCGATCGTTCCAAGGAGCGCCACCCCCTCAAACGAATGGTGTTTTTCGCCTGCAGCATTGCCACGATTCTGTTCATTGTCGTCTTGGGCATCTTCGGGAAATACGACGCGGCGAGCACACGGGTTGTCGTTGCCGTCGCCGGCTTCATCGCGTTCGTCTTGGTCATGGCCTGGGCGATCTGGTTGCGGAGGAGAATCGCCTGATGTCGGCATCCGCGTTTCGTGCGACAGGAGGTCTGGTGCTGGCCGTTGCGTCCGTGCTGTGTGCCGCGGCGGGCGTGCAGGCCAAGCCGATCACGACGATCGGTGAACTGGAGACGTGGGACCCCAACCGGCCGGGCGACCTGCCCGAGAGCCTCGCCAAGGTCGACCCGAACGCCGTGCTGACCGCCAAAGAGACGCTGTCGGTCCTGCCGGACATGTTGACGAAGATGGAGACCGTCATCCTGAACCTGACCGAGCAGCGGACCCGGGCACGCCTCGACGAGCTGCTGACGAGCGTCTTTCCCAACAAGGAGAAGAAGCGCCCGGCTGCCCCGGCTGCCGTTCGGGATTTCGTCCTCGTCAGGATCCGCGAGAAGCTCGAGGGCAGCGGCGCGACGGTCCCAATGGCCGAGCTGGAGAACTTGGTCTCGGCCGTCGAGGAGGGCGGGGACACCCGGGAGTTCGTCAAGGGCGTCGCCAAGCAGGGCAACGAGATCCCGCTGGAGACGCTGCTCAATCTGGTCGAGAAGAGCAAGGACGCGGTGCGGGACTACTTCCGTCCGACCGTGATGACCCATCTCGAGCACGGCCACATGGGGTTCTTCCAGAGCCTGTGGGCCGATGAGGACGCCGACGTCTGGTCGGTCTCACTGGACGAGCTGAGAGATCGCGCCAAGAGCCAGCCGAAGGCCGTCCAGGACCACGTCAGAGATTTGCCTGTCTTTCTGATGCACCATCGCTTGGAGCGAGCGGCCCCGGACGTGCCGCTGCATCAGCTCATGGAGATGCTCGCCAACAGCAGAAAGGCCTACCACAAGATGGTGGCCCAGCCCCTCGTGGTCGAGAAGGACCTGCGAGCGCCCGGAAGCGTCGCCTTCATGCTGCAAGAGGCCTACGCCCGCAGCGAGCAGATCAACACGGACCTGGTGGGCCGTGACGTGGTCGGCGTGATCGCCGTGAGCACCCTTCTGGTGCTCCTCAGCGTCCTGGTCGGCTATATCAGGGTGCTGGACATCCCCAACCGCCGCATCGTGGAGTAGTCTGGGCCGCCCGTCGTCGGATCCGACTCGAAAACCGAGTTTCTATCTCGTATCCTGGCTCCCGGCTGGACGGTTCCCTGCGCGACGCGGAACCGCCGAGGAGACCCCGCCAATGCATGAGCTGATCGTGTTGTTGCCTACAGTATTCTTGTCCTTCGGGGCGGCCAGGACCAGTGGACTCAAGGTGTGCCTGATCTCCGGCGCGCCTCGGTACGATTCGGACGCGTCGCTGACGGCGTTCAAGGAGTACCTGGAGGCCAACTACCGCGTGCAGTGTCGGCTGATCAAGGCGCGGGGCGTGGAAGACCTGCCTGGCCTGTCCCACCTGGACGGCTGCGACGTGGCGCTGTTCTTCACGCGCCGGCTGAAGATCGACGGGGAGCAGCTGGCGGCCGTCAAACGGTATTGCCAGGCGGGTCGGTCCATCGTGGCCGTCCGAACCGCCAGCCACGGCTTTCAGAACTGGCTGGAATTCGACAAGCGGGTCCTGGGCGGGAACTACCGCGGGCATTTCCCCGAGGGCCTGTCGGCCAAGATGACCGTGCGGAAGGAGGCGAAGGACCATCCAGTCCTGGCGGGCGTGGCGACGATGTGCTTCAGGTCGAGTCTCTACAAGACCGGTCCGCTGGCCAAGGACTGCACGCTCTTGATGTCAGGTTCGACGCCGCAGTCCAAGGGCGCCCATCCAACGGCATGGGTGCGGGAGCACCAGCGCGGACGGGTGTTCTACACGTCGGCCGGGGGGACGTCGGATTTCCAGAACGCCACGTTCCGTCGGATGCTGGCCAACGCCCTGTTCTGGACGGCCCGACGGAAGGTCCAAGCCAAGCCCCAGCCGTCGCCGGCGCAGCGGCCCACGCCGACCGGCAGGCTCGAGCTGCGTCTGCGGACGCGCGTCCAACCCTTCAAGGGCAGTGACGCGTGGCAGGAGGTCACCTTCAGTCGCAAGGTTCCGGTCGCCGAGACCGCCATCCTCATCTGCGACATGTGGGATGCGCATTGGTGTAAGGGCGCGACCAAACGGTGCGACGCGATCGCGGTCAAGATGGCGCCGGTCATCCGGCAGGCGCGGGCCAAAGGCGTGCAGATCGTCCACGCCCCGTCCGAGACGATGCCCTTTTACGCCGACACGCTGCAGCGACGCCGGATGATGCTGGCCCCGCAGGTCAGGCCGCCCAAGCTCTTGGACCTGCCCACCCACAAGCTGCCCATCGACGACTCCGACGGCGGGTGCGACACCGACGAGAAGCCGTGGTACCAGGCCTGGACGCGGCAGAACCCGCGGATCGACATCGGCGAGCCCGACGGGATCAGCGACAGCGGGACCGAGGTCTACAACTTCTTTCGCCAGCTCGGCATCAAGACCATGATCATCATGGGCGTGCACACGAACATGTGCGTGTTGGGCCGGCCTTTCGGCATCCGCCGGATGACGCGGTTGGGGATTCGATGCATCCTGGTCCGCGATCTGACCGACACGATGTACAACCCCAAGATGCCGCCGAACGTCCCGCACGACGTGGGCACCGAGCTGGTCGTGGAGCACATCGAGAAGCATTGGTGCCCGTCGATGACGAGCGAGGGTCTGTTGGCCGGGCTGCCCTAGGGTCGGGGCCATCTGCTTGGGGGGGCAAGTGAGGCGCCCGCCAAGCGAAGCCCTTCGCAGCGTTTGACTTGTGGCTGATCGGCGGACCAGGACACGCCGCTGGGTCCGGGGGCGCAAAAAAGGAGAGGCCTGCCGAGGGAAACAGGCCTCTGGGTTGAAGAGGAGGGAGAATGGGAGGGCTGTCACTCTTCACAACCTTCGATGCCACGCGAGGCGCTCGCATTCCCTCAAAACAGAAAAAGTTATCGGGCCCCGGCGGGTCCCGCGACGGGGTGGGGCGGCACCTGGGAGAGGGGATGCTCTTGCGGATCGGGTCCCTTGCCCCTAGGGTTGATGAAGGAAACGCTGGAGACTGAGTTGGGGCTGCCTTCATCCCGCGGCATCGGGGCTGACGGGATGGCTGGCGACTGGGAGGAGACGTTCGGTGGCTCGGAGGCAAACGCGTCGTGAGTTCTTGAGGCAATCGGCCGCCGCGGCGGCTGGGATCTGGGCGGGCGGTGCGCCGGCGCTGGGGGCGGGCGGCTCGGCCAACGAGAAGCTCGGCATTGCCGTTGTCGGCGTGGCGAACCAGGGGGAGTACAACCTCAACAACGTGGCCAGCGAGGCGATCGTCGCGCTGTGCGACGTCGACGAGAAGCTGGCGGCCAAGGCGCGGCAGCGCTTCGGCAAGGCGAAGTTCTACACCGACTTCCGCCGGCTCATCGATCAGAAGGACATCGACGCCGTCGTGGTCTCCACGCCCGATCACACGCACGCGCCGGCGACGATGCTGTCGCTGCGGGCCGGCAAGCACGTTTACTGCGAGAAGCCGCTGACCCATTCGGTCTACGAGGCGCGGCAGGTGACGGAGATGGCGGCCAAGATGAAAGTGGCCACGCAGATCGGTACGCAGATCCACGCGCGGAGCAACTACCGTCGCGTCGTCGAGCTGGTTCGGAGCGGAGCGATCGGGCAGGTGGCAGAGGTGCACGTCTGGTGCGGCGGGGCGTGGGTCGGCGGCGACCGCCCGAAGGACACGCCGCCGGTTCCGAAGGAACTTCACTACGACACCTGGCTCGGTCCGGCGCCGTACCGTCCCTACCACCCGACGTACCTGCCGCGCAACTGGCGGGGGTGGTGGGATTTCGGCGGCGGGACGCTGGGCGACATGGCCTGCCACCACATGGACCTGTCGCATTGGGCGTTGGGACTTCGGCATGTTCTGACGGTCGACGCGGAAGGGCCGCCCGTTCACGCCGAGAGCGCCCCGCCTTGGCTGGTCGTTCGCTACCAACATCCCGCGCGCGAGGGCAAGCCCCCCGTCCGGTTGACGTGGTACCAGGGCGACAAGCGCCCGCCCGCGATCGCGAGGAGCAGGTTCGCCGACTGGGGGGCGGGCACGCTCTTCGTCGGCCAGAAGGGCCAGCTCCTGGCCGACTACAACCGACACGTGTTGCTGCCCGAGAAGGCGTTCGCCGACTTCAAGCGTCCGGACCCGTTCATCCCCGACTCGGTCGGCCATCACAAGGAGTGGATTGAGGCCTGCAAGGGACGCGGCAAGGCCCTCTGCAGCTTCGATTACTCGGGGCCGCTGACCGAGACGGTGCTGTTGGGCAACGTGGCCTACCGATCGGGCAAGCGGATCGAGTGGGACGCCAAGAACTTCAAGATCACCAACGCGCCCGAGGCGACGCGGTACCTCCGTCGCGAGTACCGCAAGGGGTGGACGCTGTAGCGGTGCTGGGTTAAGCGTCGGTCGCGTGTCGGATGTGAGGAGGCTGGGTGTGGCTCGGAGCAGAACGCGTCGCGAGTTCCTCAAGCGGTCTGGCGTGGCGGCCGCGGGCCTATGGGCCGGTTGCGTTCCGGCGTTGGGGGCCGGCAGATCGGCCGGATCTCCGAACGAGAAGCTCGGCATCGCCGTGGTCGGCGTGGCGGGTCGGGGCAAGGCCAACCTCCTTGCGGTCCGCAGCCAGCGGATCGTCGCACTGTGTGACGTCGACGAGCGCCTGGCGGCCGAGCCCCGCAAGTGGATCCCCAAGGCGAAGTTCTACACCGACTTCCGCCGTGTGTTCGACCAGAAGGACGTTGACGCCGTCGTCGTGTCCACGCCCGACCACACGCATGCGCCGGCCACCGCAATGGCGCTTCGGGCGGGCAAGCACGTCTACTGCGAGAAGCCGTTGACGCACTCGGTCTACGAGGCGCGCCAGGTGACCGAGTTGGCCGCCAAGCAGAAGTGCGCGACCCAGATGGGCATCCAGATTCACGCGGGCAAGAACTACCGTCGGGTCGTCGAGCTGATCCGGGCAGGCACGATCGGCCCGGTTACGGAGGTGCACGTCTGGTGCAATGGGGGATACGCGCCGGGGGATCGTCCCAAGGGCAGGCCTCCGGTCCCTGCGGGGTTGCACTACGACGCCTGGTTGGGACCGGCCCCGCATCGTCCGTATCATCCGGATTACCTGCCGGGCAAGTGGCGGGGGTGGTGGGATTTCGGGTCGGGGCGGCTGGGGGACATGGCCTGCCACGTGATGGACCTGGCCCACTGGGCGTTGGACCTTCGACACGTTCGCGCCGTCCAGGCCGAGGGCCCGCCTGTCCACCCGGAGAGCACGCCGGCCTGGTTGATCGTTCGCTATGAGTACCCTGCGCGGAAGGGCAAGCCGCCGGTGACGCTGACGTGGTACAACGGCCACAAGCGCCCTGCCGCCGTCGCGAAGGGGAGGTTCTCCGGCTGGAAGACGGGTGTGCTCTTCGTAGGCAAGGACGGGCGGCTGCTGGCCGACTACGATCGTCACGTTGTGATGCCCGAGGAGAAGCACGCTGCCGTCAAGCGAGAAAGCCTGGCTGTCGTGAGCCTGATGGGCCATCACAGCGATTGGATCCGGGCGTGCAAGACGGGTAGGAAGGCGGCGTGCAGTTTCGAGTACGCCGGTCCGCTGACCGAGACGGTACTGCTGGGCAACGTGGCGTATCGTTCGGGCAAGCGGATCGCGTGGGACGCGAAGACCTTGAGAATCGCCAGCGCACCCGAGGCGATGAAATATCTTCGTCGTGAGTACCGCAAGGGATGGGCGCTGTAGCAGGGCGTTCGGCAAGCCCCTGGACGTCTGGTGAATTCCGACCCTACAATCGTCCATTGACCGAGCAGAACCAAGGAGTCGCAAGATGGCCAAGGTATCGGTGATCGTCCCGGCCGCCGGGGCGGGGAAGCGATTCGGCGGCAAGGAGAACAAGATCTTCGCCAAGCTGAACGACAGCCCGCTCTTCGTCAAGACGCTGGAGCTGTTCGTCAACCGCGAAGACGTGTGTCAGGTGATTCTGGCCGTGGCCGCGAGCGATCTGGACTGGCTCAAGACGAAGTACGGGGCCCACATCGGCTTGATGGGGGTCAAGGTCGTCGAGGGCGGCGCGGAGCGGCACGACACCGTCGCGCGGGCACTGGAGACCGTCCCCGACGAGGCCGATCTGGTCGCCGTCCACGACGCGGTCCGTCCGTGCGTCTCACAGTTGTGGATCGACGCCGTCTTCGCCAAGGCCGAGGAAACCGGCGCCGCCATCCTGGCCTGTCCGCTCCGCGGCACGCTCAAGCGGATCGACAAGGCCGGCCAGATCACCGAGACGGTCAGCCGGACCGATTTGTGGGAGGCCCAGACCCCGCAGGTCTTCGCTCGCCAGCTCCTGCTTGACGCGTACGCGGCCATCGAGCAGGTCCCCAAGCCCATCACCGACGACGCCCAGGTGGTCGAGGCCACCGGCCAGGCGGTGACGGTCGTCGAGGGCGATCCCCGGAACCTCAAGATCACCACGCGGGGCGACCTGGCCCTTGCGGCGGGGCTGATCAAGTCGCTGCCGAAACCGAAGGTCGCCAGCCCGCGCGGGCCCTTCGAGGAAGCACAGTGGTAGGCCGCCAGATCCCGCTACGCCCGCCGAACCGAATGCAGCGCATCTAGAGACTCGGGCGGATCGCTGACCGGCGTCATGCCGACAAGACCCGACAAGTATCGACGCAGACAGTGGACTACAATGCGAGGCCCAGTCGGGATCGGGGATCCGAGTCCCGGCTTAGCGGGGCCGCGTGCGGCCCCTTCCCCGCCGCACGCGCCGGGGCTGAGCCATCAGACAACAGGAGAAGCGCCATGCGCTCGCTACGCGGAATGACAGCCTGGGCAACGATTAGCTGTTCGATGTTGGCCTTTGGGGCCGCTGCGCCGGGACCCGTCGAGTTGGTGAAGGGCGGTGCGTGCCGACACCAGATTGTCCTGCAGTCGGGCGCCAGTCCCTCCGAGAAGTTCGCGGCTGAGGAACTGCAGACGCACGTGAAGGCCTGCACGGGGGTGAACCTGCCCATCGTGACGGATCAGCCGAAAGATGACGCGCCGATGATCGTGCTGGGCTGCGGGGACGTTGCCGAGAAGCTCGGCGTCGATCCGACGGCAGCGCAGCTCGGCCAGCAGGGGTTTTTGCTGCGGACGGTCCCACCGCACATCGTCATCGCGGGGACGCGGGTGGCCGGCACGATGTACGGGGTCCATCGGTTCTTGGAAGACCATCTGGGCGTGCGGTGGTACGCCCCTGGGGTCACCAAGACGCCGCAGATCAAGGATCTGACCGTCCCGGCCACCGACCGCCTGGTCAAGCCGGCGATCCTGATGCGCAGCACCTCGTACGCCTGGCCCGGACGCGACGGCGTTTTCCACGCGCGGATGGGCTTCAACCGGAACGGTCAGCCGGCCGACCACCCGCAGGGCATCGGGTACGTCTTCGACGGCACGGCACACAGTTACTTCCGATACGTCAGCCCGGGCGAGTTCTTCAAGACGCATCCCGAATACTTCTCCGAGATCGGCGGGGTTCGTGTCGGGACCGAGACGCAGCTCTGCCTGACCAACCCGGACGTGCTTCGGATCACCACCGAGCGGATCCTGGCCCGGATGAAGGCGCGCCCGAACCACAACCAGCACAATTTCTCACAGCTGGACTACTACAAGTACTGTGAATGCGCGAGGTGCCGGGCCATCAACGAGAAGTATGGCACGCCGGGCGCCACGCAGTTCTGGTTCGTCAACGAGTTGGCCAAGCGGACCAGCAAGGTCTATCCCGACAAGCTCATCGGGACGCTGGCGTACATGTACACCGAGGAGCCGCCCAAAGGCATGAAGATGCACCCGAACGTGGCCGTCTGGCTGTGTCACATGTTCCCGTGCTGTGACAGCCACCCGATCGCGACGTGTCCCATAGACTCAGACTACAAGCGCCGGGCCATCGCTTGGTCGAAGATCTGCTCGCATCTGTACGTCTGGCACTACATCGTCGACTTTGCCCACTACTACAACCCGTTTCCGAATTTCCGTGCGATGGCGGCGGACATGAAGTTCTACCGGGACATCGGCATCGAGGGGATCTACCTGCAGGGCATGGGTAGCCGCGGCGGGGGCGGGGAATTCAGTCTGCTCCGGCCGTACTTGGGCATGAAGCTGATCTGGGACCCGGATCAGGACGCCGAGACCGTCATCCAGGATTTCCTGGACGGCTACTACGGCCCGGCCGCCAAACCCATCTACGAGTACATCACCATGCTGCACGACAAGGTGGCCCAAGAGAACATCCACATGCACCTGTACACCAACCCCGCCCAGGGGTACCTGCCCGACGACGTGCTGCGTCGCGCCGGGGAACAGTTCGATCGGGCCGAGGCCGCCGTGAAGGACGATCCCGAGCTGTTGGAGCGGGTTCGCGTCGCGCGCATGCCCTTGACCTATGCGGGTGCATTCCCGCGCAACGGCTACAAGATCGAGGACGGCCGCCTTCAGTGGTTGGGCGACATGGCCCCCCAAGCGGAGGTCCTGAAGTTCGTGCAGCGGATGAAGAAGCACGGGTTCAGGACCATCCGCGAATGGGGCGGCGACCCGCAACACATGGTGACGCTGAGCGGTTTGATGCACACCCGGCTGGGCGCGCCCAGAATCCAGAATGAGCACCTTTCGGTGGACGTCGTTCCCATGTTGGCGGGGCGGGCCTTGCGGATCATCCACCGCAAGACCGGCAAGTGCATCACCGCCCACAACGTCAAGCGTGTGCTGTTCTTCCCCTTCTGCGGTGGGTTGGAGGATCGCGTGGGCGAGACGTTTCGCTTCTACGGATGGATCGAGCCGGCGACGGCGGTGAAGCAGACCGACACGTCGATCACGGTGGCCCTCAAGACGATGAACGGCTGGCCGATCAGCCGGACACTGACCCTCGTGCCCGGCAAGCCGGTCCTCCAGGTCGCCACCACGGTGACGAACCCTCGCAAGAAGCCGGCCACGCTTCGACTCCGAGGCCATCTGGAGTTGAACCTGGGCGAGCTGCGTCGGACCCGCGTGCGGTTCACCAGCCGGGCGGGCAAGTCGGTGAACAAGGACATGACGCGGATCCTCGCCGGGCTGCGCGAGGGGGAACACTACTACGATCAGGACGCCCCCGCCGGCTCGTGGACCCTCACGGGCACCAAGGGCCTTTCGGTCACGCAGACGTTCGACGCCGACGTGACGGACTTCACCTGGCTGTACGCGTATCCCGAAGACCTGGGTCAGCTTGACCTGGAGCTGTGGGTGAAACGGAAGGTGCTAGGCCCGGGCGAGCGCCTGACCGTGCGTCAGAGCATCGAGGTCAAACCGGCGCGCTGATGAGGTTCGGGCGTCGCCGGTCGGATCATCCCGCAGGCAGCCTGACGCCGTGGGCGGTCATCGTACCGATCGCGTCGGACGGGTCGAACGTCACGGCAGCCAGCGTGGCCGTGCCCTGACCGGGGTTGATCGCGACGGTCTTTCCGATCCTCTCGTAGAACCGCCCCGACTTGAATGGCGAATCGTGCAGGTGACCGTGTAGCGAGACGACGGGCTGGCGTCGTTCGAGAAACGCGCGGACCGCGCGCGATCCTACGGGCTGGCCCGTGATCAGCAGATCCAGACCGGACTCGTGCGGCGGGGCGTGCGACACGAAGATCCACTGTCCGTCGATCCCCGGGATTCGGTCCAACTCCTCCTCGATGCTGGGCACGGCGGTGAAGCAATCGGGCGCGGGGACCTGGACGACGGCCTGGGCGTCGTCGCTCCATCGGCAGCCGCCGACCACGGGCGGCGTGTCGTCGGGACGGTCCAGTCGTTCAAAGTCCTTCGAGAAGAACGGGGACGGCGGCGAGTGGGAGTACCCCAGCACCGTCCATCCCCCAAACTCGGCCGGGCGGTCGGGACGAAGTACGGTCAGCAGGCCCTCCGCCTCGAGGGCCTCGATCGCGTCGGCCGAGCATCGCCAGTCGTGGTTGCCGAAGATGGTGGCCACCTGGCAGGTGGGCAGAATGCGGCGGAACTCTCCGAGCCAACTCGCCAGCCAACCGCGGACGAACTCGACCTGCGCCGGTCCGGGCTGGGTCATCTCGCAGTCCGGCAGCATGTCGCCGCCGAAGACAAGCAGATCGGGTGTCGTGCGCCGGGCGAGCGCCGCCGTTTGCTCGTACAGATTGGCCCGCCCGTGCAGGTCCGTTACAAAGCAGATGATCATCCCATCACCGAACGATGGAGCCCTCCAGATTCCGCGATGCGGCGTACGCGCTTGGCGGGGCCCCGTGCGGCCCTTCCCCCGCCGCAAGCGGCGGGGTCAGCCGAAACGCGCTCGACACGCACATGCGGACCATTGTCCCCGAATGGTCGGCCTCGCGGGCCGACGCACCGTCCCTGTCAATCGACGTTCACGCCCTTCCCCGCCTCGCCGTCGAGCGTTTCCGCGCCTTGGTCGCTCGACGGCCCTGTACGATTCCGCGGACCTTCATCGGCAGGCCGAACAGACGGATGAAACCGATCGCGTCCGTGCTGTCGTAACTACCGCCCATCTTGAAGCTGGCCAGGTCCTCGACGTAGAGCGAATACGGGCTCTTCGCGCCGACCGCCACGCAATTGCCCTTGTACAGCTTGACCCGAACCGTGCCGGTCACGAACTGCTGGGTCGAGGTCACGAACGCGTCCAACGCTTCGCGCAGCGGCGTGTACCACCGGCCGTCGTAGATCAGCTCGGCGTAGCGAACGGCGACCTGCTCCTTGTAGTGCGTGGTCTCCCGGTCCAGGCAGATTTCCTCGAGGGCGTTGTGGGCGACGCTCAGGATCGTCCCGCCGGGGGTCTCGTACACCCCCCGCGACTTCATGCCCACCAGCCGGTTCTCCACCAGGTCCACCTGTCCGATCGCGTTGCGTCCTCCGATGGCGTTCAGCCGCTGGATCAGGGCCACCGCGGGCATCTTCTTGCCGTTCAGTGAGACGGGCGTGCCCTGCTTCATCCCGATCTCGACGTACGTCGGCCGGTTTGGGGCCTTCTCGATCGGGACGGACATGACCAGCATGCGGTCCTGCGGCTCGTTCCAGGGATTCTCCAGCTCGCCGCCCTCGTGCGAGATGTGCCACATATTCCGATCGCGCGAGTAGATGCTCTTCTTCGTCGCCTCGATCGGGATGCGGCGGGCCTGAGCGTACTCGATGGCCGCCTCCCGGCTGGTCAGCTCGAAGGCCGGGTCCTTCCACGGCGCGATAATCTTCAGCTTGGGGTTCAGCGTCATCACCGTCGTCTCGAACCGGACCTGGTCGTTGCCCTTGCCCGTGCATCCGTGCGCGACGGCGTCTGCCCCCTCGTCCTCGGCCACCCGGACCATCTCCTTGGCAATCAGCGGCCGGGCGACGCTCGTGCCCAGCATGTACTTCTTCTCGTAGATCGCGCCGCTCCGCAGCATCGGCCAGAGGAACTCCTCGGCAAACTCCGTCTGCAGATCGCAGACAACGCACTTGCTGGCGCCGCTTCGGCGGGCCTTGGACTTGATGCCCTTCAATTCCCCGCTGCCCTGGCCGATGTCGGCCACGAACGCGATCACCTCGCAGCCATGGTGTTCGCGTATCCACGGCAGGATCACGCTGGTGTCCAGCCCGCCGCTGTAGGCCAGCACTGCCTTCTTGACCTTGACGCTCTTACTCATCGGATCACTCACTTCGCTCTGGTGCCAGCTCGCCGCGACGGCGCGCCCACGCTCGGGGCCGCGCGCGGCAAACCCATATCATACGCGCTGGGCGTCCGCTTTCGAACACCTATTCTTCTATGGTTTTGGAGACCGTGGTGGCGCCCCCGCGCGAGGGGGCCGAGACGGCTTTCTCGATCTCGGTGATCATCTCGCCGCGTCGCCACATTCGAACCGTCCCCGTCGATTCGCTCAGCGTGATGGCGACGCTCTTCGTGCTGGCGGTGATGGCGGCCGCCGCGGCGTGACGGGCGCCCAACCCCTGAGGAAGCTCCTCCTCCGAGACGGCCGTCCTCAGCATCGTGCCGGCCGATACGATCACGCCCCTGCCGGAGATCACGAACGCCCCGTCGATGCTGCAGAACTCCTTGACCGTCTCGCGCATGTTCTCGTCAAGGATGTTTCGCTCTTCTTCAGGGTAACCGCGAAACGGGTTGATGATCGTTTGGTGGCAGTACTTGGCGACCTCTTCCTGGTCACCGATGACGAACAGCGCGCCGACGGGCTTGCCCTCCCGGCCCTCCCCGGCCAGCTCGATCGCCAGGCTGAGGACCCGCTGGAAGACCGCGCGGCGGATGTGTTCGGTGATCTTCGGTTGATCGACCGTTCGGAACATCTCGTATTCTTCGCCGACGCTCATGACGACCATGGTGTCCACGCCGCGGCCCATCACGCCGGCGAGGCATACGAACGTCTCGCCTGGGCTCAGCATTCGCTGCGAGAACGCCATCAGCGTCGCCATCTTGATCTGACCCATCCGCGTCAGGTTCACGGGCGGCACGGACAGCACACGAGACGAGATGCGTTCGGCCCGTTCGCGGTCCTTGTCGCTCCGGGCTACCAGGATCAGGGACTTGCTCTTGCCGACGATCTTGACCAGATCGTCTGGCCGGACGACCGCGTCGATATACATGAGTATGGAGTCGGCCCCGACCTCCTTGGCCACGCGGACGGCCGAGGTCACGATCGATCGGGTCAACGCCGCCCCGCTCGCGGTGGACGCGATGCCTTCCTCGACGACTGCCTTGGCGTCCTGGACCTTGGCCGACGATTTCTTGGCGGACGATGCCTTGGGCTTGCCCTCGGCCTTGGTCCGACCGGACGGCGGTCGCGCCGGGCCCGTAGGGTCGTTTGGCTTGGCCTTGGTGCCGTCTTTCTTCCGGGCTGGTTGTGAGCGGGCCATTACGTCAATATACTCCGCGCTATGTTTGGTCACAAGCGAGCCAACGTCTGGGCGGCTGCGGGGGTCATCGCCGTCGGAGGATTCGCGACAACAGGGCCGGTCGAAGCTGCCGCCGACCGGAAGGAACCGGCTCACCGTTCTGCCTTGCCCGAATTGTCATCGGCCGATCAGACCTACCTCATTCAGTTGATTCGCAAGTCGCTCGCCGCCGTCGCCGCCGGACGGACACCCGCCAAGCTGGGCGACCCGCCCGACGCGGTGGCCACACCGCGATGCCCCGTCTACGTGACCCTCAGGCGGGGCGGCTACCTCATCGCCCTCGGCGAGGCGGACGGTCAGCAGAACCTGGCCGAGTCCTGTAGAATCGCGGCCCTCAGCGCTGCGAAGCGGGCGCGGTCCGGGGCTAGACTGACCGATGCCATCTTGAAACGGCTGGGCGTGGAGGTCGAGTTGCTCGGCCCGGCTGAGAAGCTCCCGACGAATTCGTCGAACCTTAAGGCCCTGACAAGGCAGTACCGTCCGGGCCTGGAAGGGGTGGCCGTCCGCCTGGGCGGCCGCAGCGCCCTGATCCTGCCAAGCCAGATCATCGCGTCTGGCTTCGGCATGGACGATGCCATCGTGTTTGTGGAGCGTCGCCTCGGCCTGACGCCGGACGCAGCGTCAGAAAGCACCGAGAAGCCCGCGTACCTACGGTTCCAGACCCGTCATTTCTGGCAGCCCGACTCGAAGGCGCCTGTTGTCGAGCTTCAATCGGGTTGCGCCCTGGTCAAACCGGACCAGGTCACCGCAGATCGCCTCGATGAGTCGATCCGCCAGATCGCGCGCTACCTTCAGGCCCGGCAGCGCGACGACGGCCTGTTCCGGCACGCGTACGAGCCCTGGTCTGATCGGGATGAGGATTCGGGTCCTGCCATCGCCCAGGCCGGCGCGGCCTGGGCCCTGGCTCTGTACGGCGCTTCGTCCCGCGATGCCGCCGCCAAGGCAGCGGCGGCCCGCGTCATCGATGCCCTGGCCAAACAGCTTGTGCCCTGTGATGACTCCGGGAACCGTGTCGAAAAAGGCGGCGCGGTACGCCCCAAGGACGGTGGCGGTAGGAACTCACCCGCCTACCTAGGGTCCCCGCAACATGCCGACCGGCTCGGGGCGACCGCAATGCTGCTGCTCGCGGCGAGCGAGATCAGTCCCGCCAAGACCTACCGCCCGCTCCGCCGTCGTCTCGCTGCCGCGATCCTCACCTGTCAGAACCCCACGGGCATGATGCGGACGAACTTCGCCACCACTCGGCAGGCCGCACCGCAGGACATCGACCCGGGCCAGGCCATGCTCGCTGTGGCGCGAGCCTATGCTCTCGACCGCGGCCCTGACCTCCTGGCCGCGGTCAAGAATGGCTTGGGACACTATGACAAGCAGTTCGACATCAAACCGACCGTCGCCATGGTCCCCTGGTTCGCCGCGGCCCATGCTCAGATCGCCGCACGCGATGGCGACCGCCGCCATGCCGAGATCGCTTTCGGCATGGTCGATCGGCTCGGCCGGCGCCAGCTCACCGCCAGCACGTACGACGCAGCGATCATGCACGGCGGCATCGATCCCCTCGGGCGCGGTCTGGCGGGGATCACGACGGCCCTACACATGGCGACCGTCGCCGACGCTCTGTCCCTGGCCCGCGAGCTCGGCGACAAGCAGCGTGCCGCCCGCTATGAGCGAATGCTGCGCGCGGGGACGCGCTTCGTCCTTCAACTCCAGTTCCGACCCGAGGAGTGCTATTACGTCCGCTCCCGACTCGAGACGATCCACGGCGTCCGCGCCACGCCATGGGACCACCTCCTGACCATCGAGAACTGTCAGCACGCCCTGATCGCCCTGATCAAGGCCCGGGCGCTTCTGTTCCATTAGTCTGTCATCGAGAAGAGACCAGCGAGGCGGGGCCTGGGGTACGCGCTTAGCGGGGCCGCGTGCGGCCCCTTCCCCGCCGCACGCGGCGGGGCTCCCTCCAGCACGCTAGACACGTCCGGTCCGGCTGGGTTCTGCACTCCGGCCTAATTGATCCGCTCTGATCAGGTCGATACACTCATAGTGCTTGTCCTGTCGAGTAGGCTCTGCGGAGATGCCATGGTGCTGGCGGCGGCTGCAGATGTGAGACAACCCGTCCCATACCAAGGTCCTTGCGACTCGCTCTATCACCTTCTGGGTGAGACTGCGCGCCGCGCGCCGGATCGCCTGGCTGTTGATTTCATGGGCAATCGGCTGACGTACGCCGAGCTCGACCGGGCCAGCCGTCTGGTTGCGGGCTACCTGATGGTGCGGGGGGTGGGGCCCGGGCAACGGGTGGGCTTCTACTTCCACAAGTGTTTCGAGGCCCTGGCCTGCCTGTTCGGCGTGATTCGTACGGGGGCGACGTACGTCCCCTTCGACTTGCAGGTGCCAGCGTCTCGAATCGAGTTGATCTGCCGACAGTGCGGCATCCGCGGGATCCTGGCCGGGGCGTTGCCCGTGGGCTTGGGGGGGCTGGACTGGGCCGTCGTGGCCGAACCCGCCGACGCGGTCCTTCCCGGGGGTGAGGTGATCGCCCTGTCTGAGGCAATGAACGCTGCCGCACCTGCCACGGGCGCCGTGCCCCCGCCGGCCGACGGCATCGCGAACATCCTCCACACCTCCGGGTCGACGGGGCAGCCCAAGGGCGTGATGATCACGACCCAGAGCCTGATGCACTTCTCGAAGTGGGGGGTCGAAACGTTCGAGATCACCCCCGACGACCGGATCGCCAACCACGGACCGTACAGCTTCGATCTGTCCACGTTCGACGTCTTCGCCGCCGTCCGGGCCGGCGCGACGATGTGTCCGTTCCCCGACGCGGCTCGTGGTCATCCGTATCGCACGGCCAGGTTCATGGCGGCTGAGCGGATCACCGTCTGGTACTCCGTGCCCTGGTGCCTGGTCCTGATGGTCCTTCGCGGCAGCCTGCCCGACCACGATCTGTCGTCGCTGCGCCACGTCCTGTTCGCGGGTGAGGTCATGCCGCCCGACCACCTCCGGGACCTGATGGATCACGTGCCGCGCCCGGCGTACTGGAACCTGTATGGTCCGACGGAGACCAACGTCTGCACGTTTCATCGCGTTCGTCCGGCCGACCTGGACGATCCGGACGGGATCCCGATCGGCCGGCCCATCGCCGACACCCGCGTTTGGGTCGTCGACGCGGAGAGCGCGCCCGTCCCGCCGGGCACGTCGGGCGAGCTGATGGTGGCCGGTCCCACGGTCTTTGCCGGGTACGACGGCGACGACACCGAATCCGCAAGACGGCTGGTCGACGCCCCGGACGGTGCGGGGCGGGCCTACAAGACCGGTGACCGCGTCTTCGATCGCGGCGACGGCGTGCTCATGTACCAGGGCCGATTCGATCGGATGGTGAAATGCCGCGGCTACCGCATCGAGCTGGGGGAGATCGAGGCCATCGCAGCCGACCATCCAACCGTCACCGAGGCGGCTGTCGTGCCCGTCCGTCACCTCCTGCGAGGCACGTCGCTGACCGGTTTCGTGGCCGTGGAGGACGGCACGAAACTGGCCCCACGCGAGTTGAGCGCGCACTGCCGGAAGTATTTGCCCAACTACATGGTGCCCAACCGCTGGCAGTTCCTAGACCGCCTGCCCCGTAACCCCAACGGCAAAGTCGACCTCGCCCGGCTTGCCGAACGGGCCAAGTGATACGTCGCATCTGAGATCATCGCCGCGTCATCGTGCTTCCACGCCCGATGTCAACGTGGGGAGGGACGGCGTTGTGATGCCACGCCGGGATGCCGTACACTGGACACAGAGAGGCCGGTCCATGGCGATCACCTGTCCAAACTGCCGGGCGCAGTATGACGTGACGCTGTTTCAGTTCGGCAAGACGGTTCAATGCGACTGCGGGCAGACCGTTCGGCTTGAGGAGGGTCATGTGATCCGCATCGACGGGCCGGAGGATCCTCCACGACGCCCGTCACGACCATCCGACGCTCAACCATTCATCCGCGACCGTGGGCGTCAGCATCCCGAGTAGCTCCAGCACGTCCCCCAACGTGAACCGCCGCCGCACGCGGTGTCCATGCAGGATCGCGGATCTGGCCAGTTCCGGGTCATCCGTCCCCGACGCCGAGGCCAGGTCGACGTCGACGTTTCCACGCAGAAGCGCGTCGCGCACCACTGCCACCGGTCGCACGAACCGTCGCAGCCGCCCGGGCAATTCGCCGTCGCGCCAACGGTCCGCTACGTCGGGCCATCGGGACCCCGCCTCGGCGATCCGATCGGCCTTGTTGGCGTAATCCCGCCACAGCTCCCCGACCATTTCGCCATTGGGGTCGAACGGTCCGAAGTGCCGTTCGATCCGCGTCCGGGCCTGATCGACGTCGAACGTTGGTGCCGCCGACCAAGCTGAATCCTGAACGGCCAGCAGCGCCTCGAACGCCGTCGCCGAGATCAGCGTGGCGGCGCCCACCTGGGCGCCGTGGAGCCCAGGGGTCCGGCCGGCCGCCATGGCCCGCAGGTCGAGGTAGTGGCTGAGCACGTGCTCCCACCCGCTGATCGGCGTGGTCTGATCCACGATGGACATGCCGATGCCCGCGAGCATCAGCGCGTCGGCCAACACGCGCAGCCCATCGAGTTCCCGCTGGCCGATCGCAGAGGCGTGGTCGAGCAATCCCCGTTCCGCATTCGCCAGCAGGTCGAACGGCACGGTGTTGAACGTCTCATCGACCCCGAAGACGTCGCCCAGATACCAGTCGCCGTAGGCCGTGCAACGCGCCATCAGGTCGCCGAATCCTGCACGTGTCAGCGCCGGGGGCGCGTCGCGGATCATCGTCAGGTCGACCAGCACGACGTCCGGGGACCGCGAACGGAGCGTTCGCTTCACGCCTCCCACCGCCAGGACCGCCATAGACGACGTGAAGGCCGTCACGGTGCACGCCGTTGGACAGCAGATGTGCTCGAATGGCGCGCCGCCGTTCTGCTCGACCAGGTACATGGCGTGCTTGGCCAGATCCGTCATCGTCCCCGAGCCGAACGAGACCATCAGCGAGCCCGGCGCAAGTTGCCCCGCCAGGTCCCTCGCCAGGGCCAAGTCCGCGTGCGGCGGTTTGTCCGGATGACCCAGCTCGATGGGTTCCAGCGCGCCGATCGATTGACGCAACGCCGCGACGACGTGCGGCTTGATGTCTACGTCGTCCCGCCGCATCGGTGTGCGGTCCATGATCAGATAGGACTTGGGGCGGTCGACGGCGGCGCTCGCTGCGCGACGGGGCAGCTCGTCAAGGGCGTCGGGATCGATGGTGATCTGGCGGAGCGTTAGAGGCACCAGCGGTTCGGGCCGCGCGGACAGCCACCGGCGAAGGGCGTCCAGTTCACACGCACCGCGATCAAACGAGCCTGCGCTCATGACTGCAGTGTCCCATCCGGCCTGTAGGGCGCCAAGCCGAATCCCGCCGACCTTGATCGGGCGGACGCACACAAGTAAAACCCGAAGCTTGGGACGCCATCGGAGGGTTGGACATCGAGACCCGTCCGCGCCAACGCAGAAACATCCTGATCGGACTGATCGTCGTGCTTCTGGCCGCTGGGGCCGTCCGGGGCTACCTGGTCGCCACCACGGAAATCGTCTCTCGAGACGGCATCACGTTCACGAAATACGCCCAGGGGCTCCGCACCGACCCGGTCGGGGAGATGCGCCGACAGGACCAGCACCCGCTCTACCCGGCAACGCTTTTGGCGGCGTATTCGCTGGTGGGGCCGTGGCTGGCGGACGAACCCGTGCACGCTTGGCCTCTGGCCGGACAGATCGCGTCCTTGCTGGGGGGACTGTTGGTCGTTTGGGCCGCCTACGCCCTGGGCAGGGCGATGTGGGACGAACGGGTCGGACTGACGACGGCCCTGTTCGCCGCGATGCTGCCGGAGCTCTGCCAGGTCTCGGCCAACGCCCTCAGCGACGGTCTGCATCTGGGCCTCTACCTGTGGGGGCTCGTGGCATTGCTGGGTGCGATGCGGGCGAACCGCCTGGGACGACTGGCGGCCGCGGCGATCTTGTCCGGGTTGGCGTTCCTCGTCAGGCCAGAGGGGGGCAGTATCCTGGCCGTCGGCCTGGCCATGGTGTTGACGGTCGGCCGGGGGCAGGGCTGGCCGCTTCGGCGACGCGCGGCCGGTGTGGCGATTTTGTTGGCCTGTTTCTTCGCGGTGGCCAGTCCCTACATGCTCGCCGTGGGCAGCGTCATCCAGAAGAAGAACGTCTTCGAATTATTCGGCCTGGACGACTTGGCCGATGCCTCCGCCCCAACCGGGCCGATTGCAGCGAATCGTTCTTCGATAGGGTCTGCGGACTATTCGCCAGAGGTCAACGCTCCTGTTCGCGGCGACCTCTTCCAGTCCGTTCCCGTGCAGGTGCTTTACTTCTGGGGTCGCGCGTGTCGGGTCGTCTACCTACTGCTGGCCCTGCCAGCTCTGGCAATGCAGCTGGTCCCCAGACCGCGGGGCCTCAAGGCGATCGCGATTGCCGCGCTGCTTCACCTCTCCCTCGTGTACGCCCTCGCGTCGTCGTACGGGTACCTCAGCCTCCGACACCTGTTGACGCTGGCCGTCCTGACGCTGCCCTTTGCCGCCGCCACGTTCGTCTGGATCGTCGATCAGGCCTCGGTCCGCCTCGCCTTCGGACGCGACCGGCGCGCCCGCTTCGTCAGGCCGCTGGTCTATCTTGTCGGCGTCGTGGTCGTCGTGGCGCCGACCGTTCCCTGGATGCTGAGACCGATCGGCGGCGGGAAGGGCTATCTCGTGGCCGCCGGGCGGTGGCTCCATCATCACAGCCAACCCGGCGAGCTGGTCTTCACGTCGCGAAGCCGGGTGGCCTACTATGCCGAGCGCCCCATGCGGGTCGCCCCGGACACCGGATCGGTCAAGAAGGTGTTGGCCGGCATCAAGGCGATCAAGCCGGACTACTATGTGGTCGACCAGGTGCACATCACGGCGCCTCATCGGAACCCGGACTTCTTCGCCGGCCTGGAGTCCCGGCCCCTGCGAAGACGACTCGAGCTGATCCACGAGGAGCCCGGACCGACGGGCAAGGTCGTGATTTACCGGGTGAAGCAGATCGGAAAGTGACGTAGGTTCGATGGCAGGATCTGGACGTCCCTTCAAGCTGCTCGACGCGAACGCCACCATCGGTCGGTCGATGATCCAACCGCCCTTCACGACGGCCGACGAGCTGCTGGCCGAGATGGCCCATCTCGGCATCGAGGAGGCCGTGGTCACGCACGTCTTGCAGCGCGAGCACCACCCGGCCGTTGGCAACCCCGAGTTGCTGGAGGAGCTTGCGGACAGGGCGTCGCTGCTGCCTGCGTGGACGTTCCTGCCGGACTACGTTCGCGAGCTTCCGCCGGCCAAGGACTACGTCGCCGAGATGCTTTCCCGGGGCGTCCGCGTGGCCAAGATCTATCCGCAGGCCTACTTCACGCCGTTGGCCGACTGGTTGCCCGACGCGTTGTGGGCGGTGCTGGCCGAGCACCGCGTGCCGACGTTCATCTGTCCCGATCTGCCCATGCAGGGCGTTCGGGACGGGCTCGAACGGCAGGCCCTGCGACAGCTGTGCCTGGACCATCCCGAGTTGCCCGTGATCGCCGGCGAATACCGGATTCGAACCGAATTGCGGGCGCTGTATCGTTTGATGGACCAATGCCCGAACTTCCATTTGGAGCTGTCGGGCTTGTGGGGACATCGGGCGATCGAGTTCGTCTGCCACACGTGGGGACCTGAACGGCTGGTCTTCGGCACCAACCTGCCGTGTCGCGACGGCGGTTCGACGATCACCCAGCTCGCCTACGCCGAGATCGACGCGTCTGCCCGGGCTGCCATCGGTGGGGGCAACCTTCGGAGGCTGATCGATGCCGTACGGCTGTGAAGACAGCCCCCTGACCCTGGCCGGCCGAATCGGCCGGCGCCTCGACGGGGAGCTCATCCTCGACGCCCACGCCCATATGGGCGCGCACTTCAACCACTACCCCCTGCCCGACGCCTCCGCCGCCGACCTCGTTCGGGAGATGGATCGTCACAGCGTGCAGCGGACGATCACGTTCTCGTTCGCTGGGGTCAACAGCGACTTCGTGTACGGCAACACGCTCGTCGGTGAGATGATCGGCCCGCATCGTGACCGGTTCTGGCCCCTCGCCCTGGTCAGCCCGCGGTACCCCGAACAGGTCGTTCCCGAGCTGCAACGATGTGCGGACCTGGGCTTCTGCGGCGTCAAGCTGATCGCCGACTATCAGCAGATGCCCGCCGACACGCCGTTGCTGGACCCGGCCTACGAATTCGCCGCCTCACGGGGATGGGTTGTCTTGAGCCATTCCTGGCCGACACCCGCATTCCTGTATGGGCTCGCTCGCCGCTTCCCCGAGGTGACGTTCATTGACGGTCACGGCGGGGCTGCGGCGGGCGGTGTTCAGCGAGATGTCCCAGAGAACGTCTTGTTTTGCACGCTGACGGAGTTCGCATTCGGGACGGTCGAGCGGCTCGTCCACAACGCCCCGTTGGATCAGGTTGTATTTGGATCTGACATGCCAGATTTGCCCCTGGCCTGGGGGCTGGGGGCCATCCTTTTGGCCAAGATCAGCGACGAGGCGAAGCGCAAGGTCCTGGGTCTGAACCTCGAGGCAGCCCTCCAGCGACACGGCCTGACAACGACCCCGTAACGGCGTGGTGTTTTGGGTTCCCTGTCCGATCGTCCCGGCCTCACCCCCGCGACCTTGGTCAACATGCACCGTTCTATGAGCAGTTTGCACACGCCAGCATTGTCGCTATACTATAGGCGAAGTGAAAATGGGCCGTCTTGGCCCACAACAACCATTCAGGATGGGTAGCATGAATCGCCAAGGTGAAGCTACGTCGGAACCGGACGCCAGAGGTCAGGCGTCGGATGTGGCCGTCGAAGGAGCTTCGGAAGGCCTGGCCAAGTCTGGTCCGGTGGACGGGGGCCGAACTGCCGATCAGGAGCGGTACGAGCAAGCCCTCGGGGCGGCCCAGGTGGGGGTCTGGGATTGGGATCTGGCGACCGGGGAGATCTACCTCGATCCCCGCCTGAAGGCCATGCTGGGATTCGAAGACCACGAGATTCGCAACCACGCCGACGATTGGGGCATGCATTTTCACCCCGATGACCTCGGGCTGGTCATGAATGCGGTGCTGGCTCACCTGAGCGGGGAGGTGCCTCGCTTCGAGGTCGAGCATCGGATGCTCCACAAGGACGGCAGCATTCGATGGTTCGCCGGAAGCGGGTCGGTCGTTCGCGACGAGCGCGGTGAGCCCGTTCGATTGCTCGGAACGGACACGGACATCACCGAGCGCAAGCGGCTGGAGGAGGCCTATCACGCCCTGGTGGACCATTCGTTGCAGGGGCTATTCATCATACAGGACGGCCGACCGGTCTTCGTCAACCGGGCCTATGCGGAGATGAGTGGCTACACGGTGGCTGAGCTTCTGGCGTTCTCCTCCGAGCAAACGAAGGCGGTCGTTCACCCGGAGGAGCGCGACTTGGTCTGGGGTCGCCATCTGGATCGCTTGCAGGGCAAGCATCCTGTCGATCACTACGAATACCGGTCCATTCGAAAGGATGGCTCGGTGATGTGGTTGGAGATCCATGCCAGGGCCATCGCGTATCAGGGCAAGCCCGCCGTACAGGCCGCCGTAGTCGACATCACCGCTCGGAAGCGAGCGGAGGAGGAGTTGTGGTCGACGCACGAGAGTTACCGCGGCGCCATCAAGAATGCCGGGGGCATGGCATACAGACGGCAGTTTGCTGACAACCAGTACGATTGGGTCGGCGAAGGCTGCGAAGAGCTTCTAGGGATCTCGGCAGAGCGATTCACCACCGGCAACTTCCAGGACCTCGTCAGGGAAGTGGTGATCAGACACCCTCGTGCACCGGCAGACAAGGAGGCGTACAAGCGGGCGTACCGCAGTGGGGCCATCGATAGCTACCGGGTTGACGTGAGGATCGTGACGCCCGGGGGGGAAGAGAAGTGGGTGAGCGATGACGCCGTTCTCTATCGCGACCCCGGAACGGGCGAGCCGGTCGGGTCGCTTGGCATTTTGCAGGACGTCACCGAGCGCAAGCGGGACGAGGAGGCGGTCGTTCGCGCCAAGCGGGAATGGGAGCGGACGTTTGACGCGGTGCCGGACCTGATCGCCATCACGGACGCGGACTACCGGATCCTCCGGGTCAACCGGGCGATGGCGGACAGGTTGGGGATTCGGCCGGAGGAGGCCGTCGGCCTGACGTGCTACGAATACGTCCATGGCAGCAAGCTGCCGCCAGCGTTCTGTCCCAACGTTCGAACGCTGGCGGATGGTCAGGAGCACACGGCCGAGGTCTACGAAGAGCGCCTGGGCGGGGAGTTTCTGATCACGACGTCTCCCCTGCACGATCATGATGGCCGATTGATCGGTAGCGTGCACGTCGCACGGGACATCACCCAGCGGAAACGGGCGGAGCGGGCGCTGCAACAGGCGCACGACGAGCTGGAGGCGCGCGTGGCGCAGCGGACTGCGGAGCTTCGTGCAACGAACGAGTCGCTGGAGCGTGAGATCAGCGACCGGAAGCGTGCGGAGGAGGCCTATCGCACGCTGGTGGACCATTCACTTCAAGGCCTGATCATCGCCCAGGACGAGCGGTTCGTCTTCGCCAACCAGGCCTTCGCGGACATGAGCGGCTACACGGTAGCCGAGCTGCAGAGTATGTCCGCGAAGCAGACGATGGCGACCGTGCATCCGGACGATCGACCCCTCATCCGCAAGCGCTATGAAGAGCGGATCCAGGGCAAGCCCGTCCCGGAACGCTACGAGTACCGCGGAATTCGGAAGGACGGGTCGGTCTTCTGGGTGGAGATGCACGCCAGCCTGATCGAGTACCGCGGGGGGCCTGCGGTCCAGGCCGCCATGGTGGACATCACTGACCGCAAGCAGGCTGAGGAGGCCCTTCGCGAGAACAAGGAGAAGTACGAGGGGCTGTACAACAACGCCCAGGCGGGGCTGGCTCGTTGCCGGATTTCCGATGGCAAGCTCCTGGAGGCCAACCACCGACTGGCGGAGATGTTTGGCTATGCCGACGTGGAGACGCTCATTGCCGGATTCGACGTCGAGACGCACTATGCGGACCGGGCGACGCGCAGACGGCTGGTCGCTGGACTTCGCGAGACGGGAGAGTTTCGCAACCTCGAGGCGCGATGCTCCCGCAGGGATGGCACGGAGTTCTGGATACGCTGCTCGGGTCGGAGGCCACCAGGGCAAGACTACGTCGAAGGGGATGCAATCGACGTAACCGAGCAGAAGCAGGCGGAGGAGGCGTTGAGGGAAAGCGAGGAGCGCTTCAGGACGTTCCTCGAGGATCTGAGTGACGCCGCCTACACGGCAGACGCGCGGGGCAACATCACCTATCTCAACAAGTACAGTGAGGGACTGACGGGCCTGCCCATGGAGGAGGTCATTCACAAGCCGTTTCTTCCGCTGTTCACCGAAGAGAGCCGACGAGTGGCCCTCGACGTGTACGAAAGGACCCTGAAGGGGGACAGCACGGAGTTCGAGCTGACGTTCAACACCGGGAAGGTCTGCCAGTTCAGGCAGAAGCCGCTGCGCGACCACGATGGGAACCTCATCGGCGTGTCTGGCATCGCCCGGGACGTGACCGAACACCGGCAGGCGGAGGCGGCACTGCGCCAAAGCGAGCAGTACTTCCGATCGCTGATCGAGAACGCTTCGGATCTGATCACGATCCTCGGCGAGGACGGCAGGATGCAGTACCGCAGCCCGTCCTTCGAACACGTGCTCGGCTACGATCGGGATCAAATCATCGGCAAGAACGCCTTCGAGCTGATCCATCCAGAGGACGTAGACCGCGTCCGAGACACCTTCGTTCGGGGCAGCAGAATCCCCGGTCACGTCGAATCGACGGAGTTTCGGTTCCGCCATGCGACCGGCTCGTGGCGGGTTCTCGAGACCACTGGCACCAATCTTCTGTTCGAACCTGCGGTGCGGGGGGTGGTCATCAACGCCCGGGACATCACCGACCGGAAGGAAGCCGAGGCCGCCAGCCTGGTCTTCGGCCAGAGCATCGAACAAAGCACTGACGCCATCTTCACCATCAACGCCGACCGCCGGATCACGTTCGCCAACAACGCCGCTGAGAAGCTGTACGGCTACACCGCCGAGGAAATGGTCGGTTGTCGCCCCCGGGATCTGCTGCGGATCGACCCCGCCATCGTCAAGGACGCTTGGGGCGCGCTGGCGCGGGATCGGCGATGGTCCGCCGTGCACGACGCGTACGACAAGGAGGGGAACCGCATCAGCGTCGACGTCAATTTGATGCAGATCTCCGATGAGCAGGGCAAGCTCGTGGCCGCGGTGAGCCTGTCGCGTGACGCACGGGGTTCACGAAGGCTGGAGGCGATTCAGCAGGTGGCTGAGGTCGCCGCCGGCACCGATGCAGCCGACGACGAGGCCGTTCAGCGCATCATGTCCCATCTGCCCGAGTTGGTAGGCCTGGACCAGTGGGCTATCTACCTGTACGACCCCGACAAGGACGCGCTGGTCTTGCGGTTCAGCAGCAAACCAGGCCGGGAGATCGCCGAGGCCATTCCGCACGTCCCGCTGTCGGCTCCGCTGAGCGGGCAGGTCTTCGGCAGCGGCGAGATCGTTTTTTCCCACGACATTTCCAGCGACGATCGATTCACGCGGAACGCCACGTTCCGAAAGGCGATGTCCACCCCCAGCGGACAGGCCCTGCGGGCCACGTGCATCCTGCCGCTCCGTTCGGGAGGTCGGATTCTGGGAACGCTCTACCTCTCGGACAACCGGGTGCGGACGTTTACGCCGGAAGAGTTGTCGATCAGCAAGACGCTCGCAAGCCAGGTCGGCTTGTTCCTGAGCCGGCATGCGCCGGGTCCTGGGGATCAAGAACATCCCCCGGTTCGGTCCCGTCCCACCGATTCGGCCTCCGTGGTGGCCGACAGCGAGACCATGCAGCTCGTGCTGCGCTCTGCACAGCGGGTGGCCCACACCGAGATGCCCGCTGTCATCCTTGGGCCGACCGGTGCGGGCAAGGGCCACCTCGCCAAGTACATCCACAGCATCAGCCCGCGCGCCAACGGGCCTTTCATGACCGTCAACTGCGCGTGTCTGGACGGGGAACTGATCCTCAGTGAGCTGTTCGGTCACGAGCGCGGTGCGTTTACCGGTGCGGTTCGCCAACAGAAGGGATGCTTCGAGCTCGCCAATGGGGGCACGCTGCTGTTGGATGAGGTGGTCGAGTTGCCGCTTTCCGCTCAGGCCAAGCTGCTGCAACTGGTCGAGACGCAACAGTTCCGTCGCCTTGGCGGGCAGCGGACGATCACCACCGACGTGCGGATCATCTGCACCACCAACGCGGACATCCGGGAGTGCGTCCGGACGGGCAAGATGCGAGAGGACCTGTACTACCGTCTCAACGCGGGCGAGATCGTGATCCCGCCATTGCGCGAGCGTCCCGAAGACATACGGTCGCTCGCGATGGCCTACCTGCGAACCCAGTCTCTGGCCACGGGCGAGCCGGCCTGTACCATCACCGACGGCGCGCTGGCCCGGCTTCGAGAGTACTCCTGGCCCGGCAACGTGCGGGAGCTTCAGAACGTTTTGGCCCTGGCCATGTCTCACGGCGGTCAGGTGATTGGCGCCTCGGACCTCCGGTTCGCGCCCGCCGTCGTCGTGCCTGCCGGGCCCGTTCGTCTGGGAGGCGAGAAGAGCGATCGCGAAACCATCCTGACCTCCCTTCGCCGAAACCGTTGGAACCGGACCCTCACGGCCGAGGAGCTGGGCATCCACCGCAACACGTTGCGAAACCGGATGCGCAAGTACGGCATCTTCGAGTAGCAGAACGTCCACGGTCGGTGCTGCCACGTCGATTTGGCCGCACGCGTCCGGGGCGAGTCGACCCGGCTACTTCTTGGGCCCCACGAGCTCGATGATGTTGCCGTCGGGGTCTCTGACGAGCGTCAGATATCGAGTGCCGTCCGACAGGCGGTAGGGTTCGTCCTTGACGAACACGGCCCCGGCTTTGCGGGCCCGCTCGACGGCGGCGGTCGTGTCGGACACGAAGATCGTCAGGTAACTGTACCCCAGGCTCGAGTGGATGAACTGATGGTCCACCTTCTTGCTGGGGACCTTGGGGAACTCGATGAGCTTGATCTTCGTGGCGGTGGATTCCAGTTTCAGGATGAACACCCGAACGCGGAAGGCGTGGCCGTCGGTCAAACCCGAACCGGCCCCCATCTTCGCCGACACGTCAAAACCGGGCACCTCCCTGAAGCCCAACGCGTTCTTGTAGAAGGCCGCCGCCTTCTCTATGTCGCTGACCACGATTCCCACGTCGATGGTGGAGCGGCTGAACGCGTCCTTGTCGCGACGCGCCGCCGCGTATCCGCCGGCGACGGCAGCCGCGATCACGCCCAGACCGACCCCCACGATCATTGTCCTTCTCACGCCCGTGGATCCAGGAAGCGACATCCCGTTGCCTCCTATCCTGTCAAGCCATTCTGATCTGACCAGGTCCGTGCATCGGCCCCATCTTCCCTCGGACGGGCCGACCCGCGTACGAATACCACGATCCCGCGTAGATCACAATCGGCCTGCAGACGACGCGACATGGGGTGTTGACCGGCGGGAGTCGTCGGGTTTGAATGATGCTCACGCTACATTGGGTTCGACCCGGCCACGTATCAGGAGACCCCGTCATGGCAGCAACAACCCAGTTCTGTGTGTGTTTGTCCAACAAGCTCGGCGCGCTGTCCAAGCTCTGCGATGCGTTGAAGCGCGCGAAGGTCAACATCGAGGCCATCTCCGTGGCCGACAACGTCGACTGCTGCTGCGTCCGGCTGATCGCCAAGCCAGTTGCAGCCGCCAAGGCGGCCTTGACCAAGGCCAAGTACAGCTTCTGCACGCAGCAGGTGCTGACGGTCGGCGCGACCAACCGGCCCGGAGAGCTGGCGCGGCTTTCCGGTCGGCTGGCCAGGGCCGGGGTCAACATCAACTACGTTTACGGGACGACCGGCGGCGGCGAATCGGCCATGCTCGTCTTCTCCGTCAGTAACGTGAAGAAGGCACAGAAGGCCGTCGGCGGGTAGGCAGGCCGCCGGGGATGAAGATCGATCGCTGCTGCCCGTAGCGCCTCCGCGCTCAATCCGGGCGCCGGGCACGCGAGGCCCGCGTTGACTGCAGGTTCGGCGCGGCGGGCGGCGGGGGTGTGGAGGCTTGCCCGTCCCGCGCCGAAGTGCTCCAATGAGGTCTGTGGACGTCGAATCTGCCAGCGCATCTGTCCGGCCTGCGACCTGCCGTTCCGCGGCGCGCATCGGACCGCTGCGACGCGTCGTCGGAGCCGTCTCCGCCGTGGTCGCGGCGGGGTTGATCGGTCTGGTTCGCGCCTACCAGGTCGCGGTGGCGCCGCTGCTGATCGGCTCGTGCAAGTTTGCGCCGACGTGCAGCGAGTACTTCATCGAGGCCGTCCGGACGCACGGGTGTGCGCGGGGCGCGCTGATGGGGATGTGGCGGATCTGCCGGTGCCATCCGTTCAGCGCAGGCGGCATCGACCCGGTACCTCCCGCGGCGCGGTCGGAGCGTCCGCCGGCTGAGTAAGCCAACAACGATCGAGCGAAGTGCTACCCGGGGGGACGAATCGAAAAGGAGACCGACCGTGTACACACCGATCGCTACGAGGAAGACGACGTGGATGGCTGTGGTCCTTGGGATCGGTTTGTTGGGAGCGCTGCCGGCGCCAGCGTTCGCCGAGGCGGCGAAGAAGGAGATGGGCTTTCTGCAGGCCAGTGCACAGGACATGCGGTGGTGGCGGGAGGCGAGGTTTGGCCTGTTCGTCCACTGGGGACCGGTCAGCCTGAAGGGCACGGAGATCGGCTGGTCCCGCGGGGGCGAGCGTCGGGGCAGGAAGGACCGGGGCAGCCAGATCCCCGTGGAGGTCTACGACAATCTCTACAAGCAATTCAACCCGACGAAGTTCGATGCCGACCAATGGGCTTCGATCGCCAAGGCGGCGGGGATGAAGTACCTGGTCTTCACGAGCAAGCACCACGACGGGTTCAGCATGTTCGACAGCAAGCTGACGGAGTACAAGATCACGAACTCCCCGTTCAAGCGCGACATCGTCGGTGAGCTGGCCAGTGCCTTCCGCAAGGCCGGGCTGCGGGTGGGGTACTACTACTCGCCGCCTGATTGGTATCACCCGGACTACCGAACTAAGAACCACGATCGGTACATCAAGTTCCTGCACGGCCAGCTCCGGGAGCTGTGTACGAACTACGGCAAGATCGACATCATCTGGTTCGACGGGCTGGGCGGGAAGCCCGCCGACTGGGACGCCGTGAACCTCGTGCGGATGATCCGTCGACTCCAACCCGGTGTGATCATCAACAACCGCTCGGGCCTGCCATGCGACCACGACACGCCCGAGCAGCGGATCGGCACGTTCCAGAACAAGCGGGCGTGGGAGAGCTGCATCACGATCTGCCGCCAGTGGGCGTGGAAGCCCAACGACAAGCTCAAGTCGCTCGAGCAATGCATCCGTACGCTGGCGAACTGCGCGGGCGGGGACGGCAACCTGCTGCTGAACGTGGGACCGATGCCGACCGGCGAGATCGAGCCGCGGCAGGTGGCTCGACTGGAAGAGATCGGTCAGTGGCTGGCCAAGTACGGCCAGACCATCTACGCGACGCGGGGCGGGCCGTTCAAGCCATGGCGGGGTGGGGCGAGCACGCACAAAGACAACCAGATTTACGTGCACGTCTTCGATTGGCCGGATGAGGGACTGGTCCTGCCGCCGATCGAGAAGAAGATCGTCAGCAGCTCGTTGCTGACCGGGCCGGGCGCCCCTGCCGTCGGCGGCACACAGGGGGCCAAGGTGACGCAGACGTCCGACGGCATCCAGATCGCCGTGCCGCCGTCCCACCGGCAGCAGATCGATACGATCGTCGCTCTGGAGCTGGACGGTCCGGCCTGCCAGATCCCGCCGAAGTCGGCCAGCCAGTCGGGCTCGGTGGCGGAGGGCAAGCGGGCGCGGGCGTCGAACGTTTACAGGAAGATGAACCACCAATTCGGTCCGGACAAGGCGTTAGACGACGATGACGCGACTCGCTGGGCGACCGACGCGGGGACGCACGCGGCGTGGCTGGAGGTCGACCTGGGCAAACCCGAAACGATCGATCGGGCGATGATCCACGAGGCCTACGCCGGACGCGTGCAATCGTTCTCGCTGCAGGTCAAGCAGGGCGCGGCGTTCCGGACGATCCACAAGGGCACGACGATCGGCGAGCGGCGGATGATCAAGTTCAAGCCCGTCACGGCCCGGATCGTTCGGCTGGAGATCCAGAAGGCGACCGAGGGTCCGACCCTCTGGGAGTTCCAGCTGTATCCGGTCAAGAAGTGACGGAGCGCCGGCGGATGTCCAGCGAAGCGACCACGGAAGACGCACCCAACTTCTACGAGGTCTGGGGGCTGAACGTCGAGACCTACGACGAGCGGACGGCGCTGGAGTGGACGGCCACCAACGAGGACGTCGCGTTCTTCGTTCGCCAGGCGCAGCGGTTCGGCGGGCCCATTCTGGAACTCGGCTCGGGGACCGGGCGGGTCACCTGGCCCCTGGCCGAGGCGGGGTTCGAGATCGTGGGGCTCGACCTGTCGGAGGCCATGATCCAGCACGCCAACGCGAAACGGTCCCACCAGGATCACGCGGTCCGAGACCGCGCGACGTTCGTCCAGGGGGCGATGTCTGACTTCCGGCTCGACCGAACGTTTGCGCTGGTCATCATTCCGTACCGGGCGTTTCAGGCGCTGACCACGCCGGCCGAGCAGCGTCAATGCCTGCAGTGTATCCATCGCCATCTGGACGCGGACGGACGGTCCATCATCGATCTGTTCGACCCGCGGCTGGAGCTGTGCTATCCACAGGACAGCAGCCCGCACCTGAAGCTGCATGAGGTACGGCATCCCGTCTCCGGCAACGTCGTCCGGACCGAGATGCTCACCAAGCACAACGACACCGTCGCCCAGGTGCTGACCGAGCGATTTCGGTTCACTGAGGTGGGCTCTTGGGGAAAGACCGTGCGTCAGGAGGAGCGTGTGTTACGGCTCCGCTGGACGTATCGGCAGGAGATGCGGTACCTGTTCGAGTTGACCGGATTCGACGTGGAGGCGGAGTACTCCGATTTCGACGAGTCCCCACCGGCCTACGGTAAGGAACAGCTCTGGGTCGTTCGCAAACGGTAGCGGAAGGGGTGGTTCGATGATGGCCGTGGCTTGTCTGGCCACACTGCTCAACTCGCCGGATGTCGTCATCGTCGACACGAAGCACAAGGCGATCGCTCGGTCGGCCGACTTTGCGGTCGGCAAGAGCCCGTACGCCACCGGCGGTGAATATCTTTGGGCCAAGGCCCGCGGCGGGAACGGCAAGCCGGGGTCGATTCGCGTGGCCGCGCCGCCGGGGGCGTACTACGTGTACGTCACCTGGATGCGACACCCGAACGGTGCGAAGGACGTCGTCGTCCGCGTCGGGGAGGTGTCGGTGAAGGTCGACCAACGCTGCCTGGCGAACGGCACGTCGCCCGACGACGTCCCCCGCGATGACATGGCGGCCTACCGGGGACGATGCAGCTCGGGGCTGTACCGCCTGACCGACAAGCCCATCAAGTTGACCGAGGGTGACGTGGTGGAGGTCCTTCGTTCGGACACGGAGGCGGACACGATCACCAGCCTCGACAGCGTGGTGTTCTCGCGACACCTGTACCTGGACGACCTGGGCAACGACGCAGCCTGGACGGGCAGGCCGATGGTCAACGTCAAGGACTACGGTGCGACGCGATCCGGGCGCGTGGGGATGGGGACGGCCTTCATCGCTCCGGACGCAGCCAACACGGCCATCGCGTGGACGGTGCCGGCCGAGGGCGTGTTCGTACTGTCGGCGAACCCGAGCATGGGGCCTTCGCGACCGGAGACGATCCCGCTGGAGGTCGCGCTCGCCGACGGGAGCACGCGGACGCTGCGGGTGGCCGGCAAGGCGCCCAATTTCGTGCTCCGCGATGCGTGGCAGATACTGGGCGCGGTTCAGCTCCGACGCGGGGCGAAGCTTCGCATCCGCCAGAGCGACGAGGGCACGGCGTGTGCGGACCTGCTCCGCCTGACGCCGGCGCCCGACGCTGATCTGTCCGGGGGAACCCAGCAGCGATACGACACGTTCATCATCCAGTGGGCGCCGGAAGACGACGCGTTCGAGTGGCTGCGAGGCCTGAGGATCGTGCCGATCGGCAGCGACGGGATCGAACTCGTACCGATCCGACCGGGCGGCTCGCTGCCCAACGGGATGCAGGTGAACGTGCCTTACCGACGGCTGGCGGTCCTGAGCGATCCGACCGGGCGGGCGGTGCTGCTGCCGGAGCCGGCGTCGATCCGCCTGGAGGGGCGCGGGGACTATGGTGTGACGATTTCGACCGAGCTGCTCCGCCGCGAGCGATTCGTGTGGCTGAAGGACCTGGGCGTGTATGCGTCGAGGCACGGGGACTTCAACTCGAACCAGGCCCGGATCGACGCGATGGCCGGTGAGGTCGAGGCCGCTCGCCGGCGACCCTTCCGTTCGACCAGCGAGGCGTACTACGCCCGAACCGGCTACCACGAGGATGGTCCCCGCGGGTTGGACAGCCAGGCGTTCGCGTTCGCGTACGACCGATCCCGCCCGCTCGGGCCGCGAGTGACCGAATCGCTCGCGACCATGCCCGAGGTCGACTACGCGTACTTCCACGACCGGATCGAGGAACCAAGGCATCGGCGGATGTTTCTGGGCTGGCCCTTCGTCTGTCAGGAGTTCGACCTGCTGAGCAACGGCGCCGTCGGGGTCAGCTCGAACGCCGCCAACGGGACGGGGCATCCGCGGGCCGAGCATTTCCGCGTCCAGATGGGCGTGGGCGACGAGCCCGTCTTCAAGGCACATGGCGATCGATCGGTCCGGCAGCGGCTCGAGGACGGGTACCACATCATCGCCCACACGGAATGGCGGGCTGGTGACGTGGACGTCTGCTCGACGGCGCTGGCGTACCCGATGACGGGAGAGGCGGTCAAGACCGGAAACGAGCCGCTGGCGGCGCACGTTCGACTGGTGCAGCGAGGTGGCCAGACTGTCCCGTTCTGGCTCAAGGTCCGGCCGGACCACTACGCCGGTCCGAAGAAGCCGCTGCCTGGGTTGGGGACGGCCGTATTGAAGGACGGGCAACTCGTCGCGAAAAACCGGATCGTGTTGGCGGTGAGTCGCGGGACGGGCAAGGTCGCGTCGGCCAGCGACGAGGAGGTTCTGGTCAAGGTCCAACCGAAGGAAGGCGGCGTCGATCTGGTGATCCCCTACGTCGCGGTGGACGCAGCCGTCGTCCGTCGGTCGGTCGAGCTGGGGTTCGATGCCGCGCTGGGTGCGACGAAGCGGTACTGGGACCGCCGTCTGGCCCGGGGCGCGGTCATTGACGTCCCTGATGCCGTCGTCACCCATCTTTACAAGACGTTCTACCCGCGCGTGCTGGTTTGCGGCGACTTGGACGTGGACGGCCACTACGCCCTGAAGACCAGCCCGCTGATCTACGACACGGTCTGGATGACGCATACCGCCTTGGGCAGCGAGGCGCTCGTGCGGATGGGGCACTTCGAGGAGGCGAAGCGTTACCTGTCGGCCGCGTTCGACTGGCAGGGCTCGCAGGCGTCGGAGTCGAACAACTTCACGACGTGGGAGGGGTTCTTCAACGCCCCGCCCCGGTACAAGGTGCCGCTGTGGCTGAACTATCACGGCTGGATGCAGTGGGCGGCGGCACGGTACTTCCTGTTCTCGAACGACACGGATTGGCTGGCCGAGAAGCTCCCGCAATTGATTGCCAGCCTGGATTGGACCCGATCGCAACGCCGGTTGACCATGACGGGCCAGACAGACGGCGAGAGACCCGTCAACTTCGGCTGGCTGCCCGGCGGCCGCGTTACGGACGGCTCGCACGGCACGAGCACGTTCACCGACTGCGTGAACTGGATGGGATTCAACGAGGTCGTTCGGCTGCTGGAACGTCTGCAGCATCCACGTGCGGCCGTGTACCGCAAGGAAGCCGATGACTACCGTCGGTGCATCGTCCGAGGCCTGCGGCTGGCGGCGGGCCGACGTCCGCTCTGCCGGCTGAACGACGGGACCTACGTGCCCTACGTCCCCGGGTACCTCGAGTCGACGGGCCGGGAAGAGACGATGTGGTACGCCGCCGTCGTCGACGGGGCGCTGGAAGGCATCCTCGATACGGGCTGTCTGCCGCCGGGCGATCCACTCGAAAGCTGGCTCCTGAGCGACCTGGAGGACAACCTGTTCGTGTTGGCGCCGAACCTGGCGGATGAGGCGTACTACTTCGGGCACGGGCTGGCGTACGTGCGGCGGGACCAGCCCAAGCACGCGATCTACTCGTTCTACAGCCTGCTGGCCTCGCATATGTCGCGCCAGACGCTGACCACGTTCGAGCACCGCTCGTGGGGCGCGGGACGGATCTGGGACCTGACGCCCTGGGCGATGGGGCCCTACGTCCGGATGCTCAGCTGGATGTTGTGCTACGACGACGGAGACGACGTCTTCTACTGCAAGGCGACGCCCAAGGCGTGGCTCGATTCGGGCAAGACGATTCGCATCGAGCGCTTGCAGACGCGCTTCGGCCCGACGAGTTTCACGCTGGAGGGCCGCAAGGATGAGGTGGTCGGTCGCTTCGACCTGCCGACGCGTCACCGGCCTGCAGATGTCAAGATCCGGATCCGCGTCAACGGCAAGGTCACGTCCATGGCGCTGAACGGTCGGGAGGTCGCGTTCGACGATGCTGGCACGGTTGCCGTGCCAGCGGGTACCGATCGCGTCGAGCTAGCAGCGAAGGTGGATCGCACACGATAACGTGTTCTGCCTGTTGTACAATCCTGCGTGAGGGTCCAGACGAAGCGCAGCAGGCACACTGGAGATGCCCATGAAGATCATCGATCGTGGCACCGTCTACGCCGGGCAGCCGGGGACAGATCGTTCGAGTTGTGCGTTCTCAAACGTCTGTGTCTTGCCGAACGGGCGTTGGTTGTGCGACTTCCGGGCCGCACCCACCAAGAAGGGCACGGTCGGACAGCACGCCCTGCTGACGTGGTCGGATGATGAGGGCAAGTCCTGGTCCGAGCCGGTCTCGCCGTTCGTGCCGCCGCCGATCGACGGTCATCCCGGGTTGTTCCGAAAGGCGGCAACGACCGCGTTGGGAGGCAGTCGCGTGCTGTTGACCCTATGCTGGGTCGACCATTCGGATCCCTCCCTGCCGTTTTTCAACGAGGAAACGGAGGGCCTGCTCGATACGCGGCTGTTCCACGCCAAGTCCGAGGACAACGGCGAGACCTGGTCCGAGCCGGTCCTCATGGACACGTCGCCGTACAACGTCCCCACGCCGATCACCGGCCCCGCCCTGGTCCTGGGCAACGGCGATCTGGCCTGCCAGTTCGAGGTCAACAAGCACTACGACGACACGAGCGTCTGGCGTCACTCGTCGGTGCTCATGTTCTCCAAGGACGAAGGCGCGACCTGGCCCGAGTACGTCGTGGTCAGCAACGATCCGGCCAATCGGTTCTTCTACTGGGATCAGCGCCCGGGCCTGCTGGCGGACGGACGGATCCTCGACGTGTTCTGGACCTACGACAACTCAGAGGCCGTCTACCTGAACATCCATGCCCGCGAGTCACGCGACCATGGTCGAACCTGGTCGGACATGTGGGTGACGGACATCCCGGGCCAACCCGCCCCGCCGGTATCGCTGCCGGACGGCGCGATCGCGATGGCCTACGTCGATCGGACGGACGTTCCCACGATCAAGGCCCGCGCCAGCGCCGACGGCGGCCGGACCTGGCCGGCCGACACGGAGGCAATCATCGATCGAGCCGTCATCGACAACCAGACGTGGTCCAAGCAGACCATGCAGGACGCGTGGGCGGAGATGGCCGAGTTCTCCATTGGCTTGCCGGCGACGGCGGCGCTTCCGGACGGCGACGTTCTGGTCGTTTACTACGCCGGGCCCAAGACGGACGTGACCGATGTCCGCTGGGCGCGGCTTCGCGCCAGTTGAGGCATTCCCCCATGGCCCTGTCGATACGAGACCGCATCCTGAGCGTCTACCGCGGCGAGACGCCCGACGTCGTGCCCTACATGCTCGACTTGTCCCACTGGTTCTACCACAAGCACCGGATTCCGTGGGATCTGAGCCAGGTGACCGTCGAGCCAGAGCGAGACCTGGTCGACTATCACAGGCAGGTCGGGGCGGGGTTCTACGTGGCCCAACTACCCGCGTTCTTCTCGGCCCACTACCGCGACGACGTTAGGGTCTCGGCGTCCAAGAGCGACGACGACCGTCGTATCACGTGGCGGTACGAAACGCCGCTGGGCGCGCTCGAGCGCACGCGCTGCTGGGAGGATGCGACCTATGCCTGGGGGATTCCGAGCTGGTCCGTCAAGACCGAGCAGGACCTTCGCGCGCTCGGATACGCGCTTGGCGACATGACCTTCACGCCGCATTGGGATCGCTTCTGCGCCTGGGGCGCATGCGTCGGCGACCTGGGCGTGGTCAACATGACCACCGGGTACAGTGCGATGGGCCATCTGCTGAACTACTGGATGGGCGTCGAGCAGACGATGTACGCCACGGTCGACTGGCCCGACACGGTGCACGAGGTGGTCGATCAGATCAACGAGAGTAACCTTCGCCTGATCGATCTGGTCGCGACGTCGCCGGCCGAGGTGGTGCTCATGGGCGACAACTTCTCGGGCGACATCCAGCCGCCGCACTTCTTTGACGAGTGGTCTCGGCCGTACTACGTCGAGGCGATCCGGCGTCTGCACGCGGCCGGCAAGTTCGTGGCCGTTCACATCGACGGCATGCTCCGCGGGGCGTTGGGCATGATTCGCGACGCGGGGGCCGATTGCAGCGATGCGACCACGCCCACCCCGACGGGCGACCTGACGCCGGCCGAGTGCCGCGCTGAGGCCGGGCCGGACTTCATCCTCTCCGGTGGGGTGGCGCCGAACCTCTGGCTGCCCGACGTCGACGTCGAGCGCTTCAAGCAGGCCGTGATCGCGTGGCTGGATCTGAAACGAGACAGCCCCCGCCTCATCGCCGCCGCCGGCGATCAGGTCCCCCCCGGTGCCGACGAAGACCGCATCGGAATCATGCGCGACTTGATCGAAACCCACGGCCGATACAACTGACCCAGTGATCAGAGACGCGACCGTGAGGGAGCGTTTCGCAGCGGCAAGGCCGCTGCGAACAATGTCGCACCCCTCAACGGGGATGCGAACGGAGTATCCGTGTATGCCAAAAGGCAGATCGCCGTTCCCTAAGGCCACAGCGAACCGCTCCTTCACAGTCGCGGCTCTGATGTAACCCGGCGCCTACGGCCGCTTTCGTCCAGAGACGTTCGCATGTCGGACCTGGGCCAGAAGGGCATTACCGGGCCAATCGCTGGACGAAGTCGACCTGCAGGCTGCGGCTTCGGCCGGCGTCGACCCCCGGGTGGAGTGCGAAGGCCTTGCCTCGCTTTGCGGCGGCCTTGTGGATTGCCTTGGCGTCCTCGGCCCCGATTCGACGGCGGTTCGCGTCCAGCGGGTTGACCACCAGCGTCGGCATGTTCAACGTCGCGAGCAGCTCCGGCAGGTCATAGTGTCTCAGGACGTCGGGCAGGAAGACCTCGTGCGACCAGGCATAGCCGGGCGACGTGGCCAGCGATTCGAAGGTGGCCAGCCCCTCGGCCGAGAAGACGCCGGCGAGCTCCCCGTCGACGGCGGCGACGTGCAGCGCGACCACGCCGCCCATCCCGCGGCCTCCGACGACGATCCTCCCGGCGTCGATGTCTTTACGAGTCCGCAGGTACGCCAGCGCGGAGAGCCCGTCGCGGATCCGCATCGCCAGAACGTGGTCACCCATCGCAGCCGAGACGTACGACATCCAGCGCGTTCGGTCGCCCCAGCCGGCGATCTCATAGGGGACGTAGGCCGGTGTCGTGTCGCCCCATCCCCGAAGATCCACCGTCAGAATCGCGGGACCGTTGGTACCCTCGCTGATGAACTGCGTCATCCGGGTCAGCAGGCCGGTGTGGGCCAGTTCGGTCCATCGTCCGCGATCGTCGAAGTACAGCACCGCGCCGCCCTTCCAGCCCTTCCGGGCCGGTAGCATCAGCGTCGCGGGCAGCTCGATGTCGGGCTCGGGCTGCAGCATCAGCTCCTGCAACGTGTGGAACCAGATCAGCGACGGCGCGCCGGCTCGGGCCTTGGGGACGGGGATCGGCCCGGGGATGTGGGCGACCTTCATCACCGCGTCGCGCAACGACAGACCGGACCGTCTCTTCCGCAACTGCTCAGCCAGGGCGCGGCTCATCGAGAAGATGTTGCCCTCCTGGCGTGGATTGCATTTCAACAGTTTGGCCGGGACCATCTCGAAGTCGCTTCGCTTGACCGGCGGTAGCGAGCGGTTCGGGGTGCGGCGAACCCATCGGTCCATCCACTTGGTGAATTCGACCGCCTGTGCGACCGAATAGGCGTGTCCGCCGGGGTCGACGAAGAATCGGAACCGATCACCCGTCCCGGCCTTGTCATAGCCGCCCTTGACGTCGGCGGCGATGCGACGCGACCAGTCGATCTTGAACACCTCGTCCTCCGCGCCGGCCATCAGCAACAACGGCGTGGGCATGGCGGCGACGAGCAGGTCCACGTCGTCCAGGCCATCGGCGAAACGTCCCGCGGCCAGCGTCTCGGCGCACGGCGCGTAGCAATCGAGCACGGGGTGATAGGCGTTCGGCATCGCGCAGCACGACGGGCCCGACGCGCGGATCCGTTGGTCGAGGAGCGTGGCGAACATGGTCGTCGTCCCGCCGCCGCTCACGCCCGTCATGCCCACGCCGTTGCGCATGTCGACGTCGTCCCGCGTGGCCAGGTAGTCGATGCAGCGGACCGCGTCGATGACGAAGTAGCGGTTGGACGAATGGCCGGTCAGGTAACATCGGACGCCGTCGCTGAAGTGGTCGTTGCCGACCCGTTTCTCGCCCGCCATGCCCGGCGGGTCGAACGTCACCGCCACGTAGCCGAACCGGGCGAAGACCTGGGCGGGGATCTGGTAGCTCTCCATCTGCTTGCCGCTGTGGCCGACCGGCACGATGATGGCCGGCCAGGGCGGGGGGTGCTTGTCTCTGGCCGGCAGGTAGACCGACGCGTTGACGTCGCAGCCCGGCAGTGACTCGAACAGGACGTTGTCGATTACGTAGCCCTTGCGCTGGTGTCGCGAGACGCGTCGGACGTTCAACGGCGGACTGTCTGGGCCGAACTTCATCTCGCCCAGCCCGTCGCGGACGGCCCGTCTGGTCGCATCCCGCCACGCCTTCCACTGGCCGGACGCGATCGCCTTATTCCGTCTGGCTGCAGCATCGTCGAGGAGTTTACAGCAGCGACGCACGATGTGGGCCCGGACCATGTTTCGAAGGTCGACGGTGGGTGGGACCGGGCCCAGCTCGAACGGCTTGCGCGCATACGAGCCTGACTCTCCCGAGACGTGTTGCGTCATGGCCATCCCCGCTATCCATACCGAAACCGCCTGGATCACCCGTCCTGTTCGCATAGCGTGCGACTCCGGAGCGCGCCCCCCCAAGTCTTGTTCACATCTTATCGGCAGCACCGAAACGGGATTCTACACCCGTCGGTGAACGGACGCATCTTCGTTGCTAAAGGGTCCCGTGACCCATGATCCTGTGGGGAGTCGGCGCGTTTTGGTTTAGCCCCGCCGCACGCGGCCACGCTAAACGGTGGGGACCTCCCCGAGCCGAACCACGGTTGGCAATCCGCTGCTGCTGCCGTATCGTGTTGGGATTGTGTTGCCCCAAGATGCTCGTGGCGCGGTATCCGTGCCCGCGCTTGAAGGAGAGACGACCATGAGGAAACCCGACGAGACACTGATAACGCGACGCGGCGTTTTGCAGGCCGGACTCGCGGCGTTGGGCACGGGGGCCCTTCGTCAGTCGGCCCTCGCGGGCGAGGCGACTTCGGTGGGGTTCACGATCGGCATCTACGCGGATGCGCACTACGCCGATCGCAAACACGCCGGCACGCGGTACTACCGCGACTCGGCGGCCAAGCTGACGACATTCGTGCAAGCCATGAACCAGGCCAAGCCCGCCTTCGTCATCGAGCTGGGCGATTTCGTCGACAGCGCCCCCACGTTCGAGATTGAGATGGGTTTCCTCGAGCACATCGAGAAGATCTACAGCGGCTTTGCGGGCAAGCGATACCACGTCATCGGGAACCATGACGTTGCCCGATTCAGCAAGGAGCAGTTCATGGCCGGGGCCGGCATGAAGGCCGCCCACTATGCGTTCGACTGCGGGCCGTACCACTTCGTTGTCCTCGACGCCAACTACAACAAGGACTTCACGCCCTACTGCGCCGGCAAGTTCAAGTGGACCGAGACCTACATCTCGCCGGCCCAACAGAAATGGCTGCAGGCCGACCTGAAGCGGACCACCAAGAAGACCATCGCCTTCGTCCACCAGTGCCTGGACGACGAGAAGGGCTCCCACGGCGTCAAGAACGGCCCGGACGTCCGCAAGATCCTGGAGGAGTCCGGCAAGGTCCTGGCCGTCTTCCAGGGGCACAACCACGGCGGCGCGTTCAGGAAGATCAACGGGATCTCCTATCTCACCCTCCGCGCGATGGTCGAGGGACCGGGCCCAAAGAACAACGCTTACGCGCTGGCGACCGTCTGGCCGTGCGGCCGGATCGAGGTCAGGGGCTTCGATAAGCAGCCCAGCCGGGCTTTCTAGGTATCGTCGCGGCACATCGAGGTCGATCGCATGACAGAGAAGGGCGGGGCGAACACGTCATTGGAGCGGTTCCTGGCCAGCATGGAGTACGGTCCGGCCGACCAGGTGCCCAACTACGAGCTGGGCGTCTGGAGCTATACGCAGGAGCGCTGGGAGAACGAGGGCCTGCCGCCGTGGACCTTCAGTTGGGATTGGTTCACGGGCGAGGAGTACTTCGGGATGGATCACCGCGAATTCATTCCGATGAACTTCGGCATGATGCCCCCCTTCGAACACAAGGTCCTGGAGAAGACCGACCGGTACGAGATCGTGCAGCATCCCCATGGCGTGGTGACCAAGGCGTTGATCGAGGGAACCGTCCGCGGGATGCGGTCGACGATGGACACGTACCTGCGGTTTCCCGTCGAGACGCTCGACGATTTTGTGGACCTCAAGAAACGTTACGAGGCCAACCTGCCGCGACGCCTCCCGCCCTACTGGCAGGACCGCATCCCCGGCTGGCAGCACCGCGAACACGTCCTGGTGTTGGGTCAGAATTGCGCCGCGGCGGGCTTCTACTGGCGGGCGCGGGAATGGATGGGTACGGAGAACGTCAGCTACGCCTGGTACGACCAGCCGACGTTGATGCACGAGATGATGGCGTTCTTCGCGGATTACACCATGGAGGTCTGTCGGCCCATCCTCGAGCGGGTGGACGTGGAGTACTTCAACCTCAACGAAGACCTGTCGATGAAGACCGGCCCGCTGCTGAGCCCGTCGACGTACAAGGAGTTCATCTATCCGCACTTGAAGCGGCTGATCGCGTTCTTCAAGTCGCACGGCACGCGGTACATCATCCTGGACACCGACGGCAACTGCGAGCTTCTGATCCCGATGTTCCTGGACGCCGGCGTGGACTGTATCTGGCCGCTCGAGCGGGCGTCGGACATGGACCCGATCCGCCTGCGGAAGAAGTTCGGCAAGCAGCTTCGCTTGTGGGGCGGCGTGGACAAGCGCGAGCTGGCCAAGGATCGCAAGGCCATTGACGACCACCTGCGACACCTGGCGCCCCTCGTCGAGGAAGGCGGGTTCGTCCCGACCGTCGACCACACCGTCCCGCCGGATATTTCGTGGGAGAACTTCTGTCACTACATGGAGCGGAAGCGTGCGCTCCTTTCGGGGGCGGGGCGGACGGGGCTATAGGGGGTAGGGTTTAGGGTTCAGGGGTCAGGGCCCAGGGATCATGGGCCGGGGGAGTTCACTGAGTTTGCCGGGGGGGCGGACATCTGGACGCCCGAACACGCAGGATCAAGGACGGTGGGGCGATTGACTTGGGGTGACCATGCTAGTGACCATCGCGAGCATCATGGCGGCGGTGAGCGCGGGCAGTTCGACGGAGAAGCCGATTGGCGTGTTCGATCTGACCTATGCGCTTAGGTTCGACGCCAAGGACCCCGACCAGGTGGTGCGGGCGTGGGATCATTGTCACGCGGTGGCTACGCTCCAGGGGATCGTCAACCGCGACGCGCCGCGGCTGTACGTCCGCTTCGTCGAGGCCTACGGCAAGAACGTGGACGACTACTGGCTCGAGCGAATGTCCGAACCGGGCCGGTGGCTGGCGGGGCGGAAGCGCCAGACCATTCCCGACATCGTCGCGCTCGTCAACGCGTATCGTGGGTTGATCAAGGGGGCTGTCGTCTATGACGGCCGCGTGCCGGCGACGAGCAACCTCGCCTCGACGATCGCCGGGGCCGAGGACCTGATCGCGCTGCGTTACGATCCGTCGCCGCACAGCCTCTACCGCACGCTCTGTGCTCGCGATCCGCACCTGCCCGTTCGATGTAAGCTGCTCACGGACCAGGGCAGACGGATGTTTACCGGCAAGGGGCGAATCCCCGGCACACGCTTGCCTTCTACGGGCAGCGTCAAGTGCGACGCCTACTTGTGGCTCAAGACGCACTACATCGATACCGGCAAGGTCGACGCGTGCTTCGCGGGCTTCTATATCGACGCGTACTGGATGAAGGTCCCGACGGCCTGCGTGCCCAACCATCACACGCTGACGAACCATGACTTCTTCGTGTCGAAGCGCGGCTGGTTCTTCGACCTGAACACCTGGGCCGACGAGGTGCCCGTCGACGACAAGGCCCAGAAGCCGGGCACCGATCTCGAGACGCTCGAGGCCATGCTGCTGAGCGCCTACAAGCAGGGCGGCAAGGACCGCATGATCCACATCGGTGGCTTCACCCCCTGGGCCTACAAGTACACCGACCACGGCCAGGCCGGCGGCAAGCACGGCGGCGTGCCGACGGAGTGGGAATTCGGCAAGGTCGCCAGCGCCTACAACGCCTTCGTCGATGCCGACGCGATCGGCCTGGGCGCGATGGCGAACGCCTCGTTCTTCCAGCACATCCCTCTCGAGAAGACCTACCCGCAGCGCTGGGTCACGCACCCGGAGCTCCGCGACCGCGGGTACCTGACGCCCGACGGGAAGGTCCGCTTCGACGGACGGGACTTCGTGATCTTCTACGTCGGCGACTACGACTCGGCCGCCTGGGTGTATCAGTTCATGCCCAGAGCCTGGGACCATCCCGACCGCGGCAAGATCCCGTTGATGTGGTGCATCAGCCCCGTGCTCGCCCGGCGCGCGCCGATGGCGATGGACTACCTGCGTCGCACGGCCAGCAAGAACGACTATTTCGCCGCGGCCGACAACGGTGCCGGCTATCTCAACCCGGGCATGCTGCAGGAGCCGCGGCCGGTTTCCGGGCTGCCCAGCGGGCTGGACGCCTGGGCCAAGCACTGCAAACGCTTCTACGACCGATGGGGCATCACGATCACGGGCTTCGTCATCGACGGCTACGCTCCGGGCCTGAACGCCAAGGGACTGGACTGCTACGCGGGCTTCAGCCCGAACGGCATCGTGCCGCAGAAGATCCCGCCGTCGCTGCTACACGGGGACATGCCCGTCTTGCGTGCCGATCATGACGTCAACGAGAGGCCGGACGACGCGGTCAAGCACATCCTGGCCCGCGTCAAGGATCGCAAGCTACCGTTTCACTGGTTCCGCAACATCCTCAAGACGCCCGATTGGTACCTGGCCGTTCACGAGAAGCTCAAGGCCGCCAACCCGAAGATCGAACTGCTCGACGCGCCGACGTTCTTCGAGCTGCTGCGGATCTACCTGAAGAACCACCCCGACGCGGCGGCGGGCAAGATGCCGCCGAGCTGACGGGCTGCGGCGGCAAGGCAGTCCAACCTGGGGACCGGGCTGATGAGACAGAACGCCTTTCGCTTGTACGGACACGTCGCCTGGCCGTCGCCCGTGACGGTCCGTCGAGGACCGGTTCCTGCGTCCTGCGCCTTGCTTGTGATGTCCCTGTGGGTCTTCCTGTCCGCTGCGTCTACCCATGCCGAGCCGGCCAAGATGGACTGCGTCCGCGTGTCCGAGGACAAGACCGGATTTGTCCTAGCCCCATCCGGTCGCCGGTTCACGCCGTGGGGGTTCAACTACGACCACGACGAACAGGGACGGCTACTCGAGGACTACTGGGTCGCCGAGTGGCCGAAGGTGGTCGAGGATTTCGGCGAGATGAAGCAGCTCGGCGCCAACGTCGTCCGCATCCACCTGCAACTTGGCAAGTTCATGCAGGATCGCGAGCGAGCCAATCGCACCGCGTTGGACCAACTCGGCCGGCTGGTCGGACTGGCCGAGCGCCTGGGTTTGTATCTCGACGTGACCGGTCTGGGCTGCTACCACAAGAAGGACGTGCCGGACTGGTACGATCGGTTGACCGAAGCCGAGCGTTGGGACGTGCAGGCCCGGTTCTGGGAGGCGATCGCGAATCGGTGTGCCGCCAGTCCCGCCGTCTTCTGCTACGATCTGATGAACGAGCCGGTCGTCCCGGGAGGTCGCAAGCGCCGCGAGGATTGGCTGGGGCCCGCGTTTGCGGGCAAGCACTTCGTTCAGTTTATCTCACTGGACGCGGCGGGCCGACCCCGGCCGACGATCGCCAAGCGGTGGATTTGCCACCTCAGCGCGGCGATCCGGAAGCACGATCGGCGGCATCTCATCACGGTCGGCCTCGTGCCGTGGAGCCTGGACCGCCCCGGGCTGAGCTCCGGTTTCGTGCCAGGAAGAATCGTCGGCGACCTCGACTTTGTCAGCGTCCATCTCTACCCCGAGAAATCGAAACTCGAAGAGGCGCTCAAGACGTTGGACGGGTTCGCGGTGGGCAAGCCCGTTGTCATCGAGGAGACGTTCCCCCTCAAGTGCCCCATGCCGGAGCTCGAGCGCTTCCTGCGTGCCTCGAGGAAGGTGGCCGTCGGATGGATCGGATTCTACTGGGGCAAGACGCCCGATGAATATCGCGGCTCGGGGAAGCTGGCCGATGCGCTGACGCTCGGCTGGCTGGAGTTCTTCGAGAGAGAGGGCAAGCGAATGGGTCGCTGACGGTTTCGAGGACGCCGGTCGGTCCGTCCCGCGTCAGGCGACGCACATGGACCCAAGGCGGGTGAAGGAGATCACTGCCATGAAGACTACAAGAGCTTGGCGCGTCGGTGCCTGGATCACGGTGCTGGTGGCATGGTCTGCGACGGAGGCGCAGGCCGAGGCGTGGACACAATGGCGCAACACGCTCGCGCCCAAGGGCGTCGGAGATCGGGAAGTCACGCTGGCTGTCGATGGGAAGACCGACTACGTCATCGTCGTTCCCAAACGCAAGCCGCCGCAAGAGATGAAGGCCGCCGAGGACCTGGCGCACTGGCTCGGCGAAATGACGGGGGCGACGTTTCCCATTGTTACCGATGCCGAGAAGCCGCGGAAGACCGAGATCAGCATCGGTCAGACGAACCGCGTCTGGCAAACGCCGTCCGGACGGATGGCAGAGACATCCGGCGAGGAGGGGTACTGGATCGCCGTAGAGCCCGACGGCCGGCTCGTGTTGTACGGCGGGCGCCAGCGCGGCGTCATCAATGCGGTCTACGCGCTGCTCGAAGAGGATCTCGGCTGCCGGTGGTATACGCCCAAGGCGACTCGGATTCCGAAGCGGCGGACGCTTCGGTTCAAGCCCGTCCCGCGGAGCTACGCCCCGAGACTGCGGATCCGCGATCCGTTCTACAAGGTGGCGTTCGAGGGCACGTGGTCGTTGCGGAATCGGACGAACGCCCCGAGCGCGAAGATCCGGGAGGAATGGGGCGGGCACGTCAACTACGCCCTGTTCGTCCACACGGCCCACACGCTGGTGCCGCCGGCCACGTACTTCAAGACGCATCCCGAATACTTCATGCTGGACACGTCGGGCAAGCGGAACGCCCATCAGCTCTGCATGACCCATCCGGAGGTGATCCGCATCGCGACCGAGAGCGTCCTTCGGATCATGAAGGACAAGCCGCATTGCGAGATCATCAGCGTGTCCAAGACGGACGGCGGCCGGACGTGTCAGTGCGAACGATGCAAGGCGCTCGACACGGCCGAGGGCAGCGACGCGGCCAGCCTGCTCACGCTGGTCAACGGCGTCGCCGAGGCCGTCGAGAAGCAGCATCCCGACCTGATCATCTCGACGCTGGCCTATCTCGAGACGGTCAAGCCGCCCAGGACGATCCGCCCGCGCAAGAACGTGGCCATCCGGCTGTGCACCGACCGCTGCATGTGGGCCCATCCGTTCACGCCGGCCGAGAAGAGCGACGTGTTCAGCCAGGCGATCACCAACTGGGCCAAGATCCACGACCGCATCCACATCTGGGACTACATCGTCAACTTCAGCCACTACCCCGCGCCGATGCCGAACATGGACGTGGCCGCCCAGAACATCCGCTATGTTCTCAAGCACAACGCGACCGGCGTGATGCAGCAGGCCGCCTATCAGAGCCCGGGGGGCGAGCGGGACGTGATGCGGGCGTGGGTCTTGGGCAAGCTGATGTGGGACCCGTCTCGGGACGTTCGTGAGCTGATGCTGGACTTCATCTGGGGTTACTACGGCAAGGCCGCTCCGGCCATCGCCGAGTACGACGAGGCCCTCCGCAAGTCAGCCGCCCAACACGCCAAGTACATGGCCGCCCCCAAGGGCGGCATCCGCTATCCGATGGACGCGCCGTTCCTGGACAAGGCGTTCCTCGATCGGGCGACCGCGATCTTCGACCGCGCCGAGAAGCTCACCGACAACGCGGAGATCTTGCGACGCGTCGAGGAGGCCCGGCTCCCCATCCTGTACGTCAAGCTCTGCCGAGGTCCCAAGTTCGTCGGCCCGGGCTACACCGCCGTCCTCGACCGATTCGAGAAGATCGCCCGCCGCGTCGGCATGACGCACATCTACGAGGGCCCGCCCGATCTCGACAAGAAGCTCAAGGCCTGGCGCGACGCGGCCGCGAAGGCGGGGCAATAGATTCATCCGCGTGCCGCACCGGGGTGCATGACAGACTTGGCGGCCTGTATTCAGGCCCGAAGGGCCGAAGGATCGTAGCCGGGGGTGAAGTCCGCCTGGGGCGGACGAAACCCCCGGTAGCCGATCGCCCACACCAACCCGCCCTGTAAGGGCGGAGGGAGGTCCGCCGTCGCGGGCCGCGCCTTCTGGGCGTATGCAGGACCCGAGGGCAGAACCGCCGCAACGGCTCGCTCATCGCAAGTGACATGGGGCTGCGATTCCCCGGAACACGTCGGCGGCGCGTCGTTCCTGCGCCCCTCTGGGGCTAATCCTGTCATGGGGTCCCCCAACCAGGGGTTACGTCCGCCACGGGCGGACTTCACCCCTGGCTACGATCCCGGGCTCCTCCGGGGCCGAGGGTGCGCGGGACCTGGCGCTTGCGTACGTGTGCCTTGGCTTTGCCGTGCCGCCTGGGTTGCCATGTACCCGCGTACCCGGATCACATATTTGGGTTCTTGACACATCTGGGGGGGGGGATAGGATACCCCCGGTTTTTCAACCGAACAGATCGGTTACGGAGTCGGGGAAGGAAGCGCTGTCGGTGCGCAACGATCGATCCGAATGCCAGGCACGTCGTTGCGTTTTCCTATCCCCATTTCGTATCTCGTCGCTGATCTTTGATCGTTCATGGTGAGCGTCCGTGCGTTTTGACAGAACGGGCAGATCGACGTGGCGTCTGAAGGGGATGTCCGTCCGGCAGGGAATCCTGTCGCCGTTGCGCGGGGGAACGGGACTACTTCGAGGAGGAGGCAGACAATGACGCGATTCGCCGTAGTGGGATGTGTTGTGGGTGTTGTTTGTGCAACGGCAGTGGGCACCGAGATCACGATCGGCCCGCGCACCTATGAGGTGACGGAGTCGCGGATCAACGACTTCACGTGGGACAAGCAGTATCGCCCATCAGTTGCCGTTCTGACAAACGGCAACTTCATCGTGGGCTGGACGAGTCACTCCCAGTTGGGCTGCTGTTGCGAGTGCATTGGAAAGGTGTTCTCTGCGACTGGGCAGGTGCTAACATCGGAAGTCCTACTCAACCCGAACCAGACGAGTGGGTGGGAGTTCGGGGCGGTGTTTGGGGCGTTGCCTGGTGGGGGGTTCGCAGTGGCCTATGCGGGCAGTTCCGGCTACGCTCGTTTCCAGCGTTTCGACAGCGCGCTGAATCCCGTGGGGGCGGACACGATTGTAGGTACCTGGGAGGTGTGGCCACTCTGCTCGTCATCGTCGTCGGGAGACTTCGTTGTCGCCTACGGGCGGGGAGGTGGCGTCTGCGAGGATAGCGTGAGCGCCAGGCGGTACAACTCGTCCGGCATCCCCTACGGGCCCGAGTTCCAGGTCAACACGGATCCCCTCGGCTTCACATACGATGTCGCAAGTCTGGCCTCGTGCGCCTCTGCTCCGGATGGGAGCTTGGTCGTAGCGTGGTGCAATGCTGCGGGGGACATCCGGGCGCAACTGTACGATCCGAACGGAGCAGCAGTCGGCGGCGAGTTTACCGTCAATTCCTCCACCGGGGGAAGCCGCGTCAGGCCCACAGTACAGTACACGCCTACTGATGACATTGTGGTAACGTGGTATGGGAGTGGCGTTGGCGACAGCGACGGCATCTACGCCCGGAGACTGGCGGGAGACGGTTCCTTCCTCGGGGACGAATGGCTCGTCAACGAAACGACGACGGGGTCACAGACCAGCGCCAACCTGGGTGTTGCCTCGTCAGGCGAGTTCATCATCTCGTGGCGAAGTGACGATGGCGATGGACTCGGCGTTTTCGCGCGGCTTTACGACGCTTCGGGCAAGGCGGTGGGGTCAGAGTTCCAGGTGAATCAGTTCACCAGCGGAAACCAGTACACGAAGGACCTCGCCGGAAGGGAGGGAATCGCCATTGTCGGCGACATGCTGGTCTTCACCTGGTACGGCAACACCCCTGGGGATAACGAAGGAATTGGCATGACCCTCTTCAAGCGCAAGGGAACCGCCCTCACGGTGACCATCAAGAAGCACCCCGAGTGGGGTGAGGTCCTTGTCGAGCCGAACCTGCCCTACTACGACCCGAACGGGCCCAACAACGTGGTGACGCTGACGGCCGGGGTCACGGAAGAAGGGAAATGGTGGGGCGGCTGGAGCGGCGACGTGGATCCCAACGACCGGTACACGAACCCATTGACGATCACGATGGACACGGACAAGGACATCTCGACCTCCTTCAAGTGCGGGATGGGCACGGGGCCGCTCGTGCCGATGGCTCTCGGTGTGCTGGGGCTGTTCGCGGTCGCCAGACGAAGACGGACACGTTCGTAGGTGGTGTTTGAAGGGGATGCGCGTGCGGCAGGGAATCCTGTCGTAGTGGCGCGGGGGAATGGGATTGGTTCGAGGAGGAGACAGACAATGACGCGATTCGCCGTAGTGGGATGTGTTGTGGGTGCCGTTTGTGCAACGGGAGTGGGCACCGAGATTACGATCGGACCTCGCACCTACGAGGTAACGGAAGCCCGGGTCAACGAAACAACCTCAGACACGCAGAACTGGCAATCTGCAGCCGTGCTGACGGACGGCAAGTACATCATCGGATGGGGAAGCGAGCATCAACTGTCGTACGGTACTGACTGCTTCGGGAAGGTGTACACTATCGAGGGGGATCCCAACACCTCAGAGATCCTCCTGAATCCCTACAAGACCAGCGGCTGGCAGTACGGGCCTGTCTTCGCCCCACTTCCCGACGGGGGCTTTGCCGTGCCTTGGGCAGATAGCTCGACTTGGGTTTACCTCCAGCGTTTCGACAGCGATATGAGCCCCATCGGGACGCACTCCTTGGTGTTCAACAATATCAATACGTGGCCTGTTGCCTCGTCGGCGCCGAACGGCGACTTCGTGGTTGCCTGCGGAGAGTATGAGCCGAACTACACGATCTGGGCCAGGCGGTACGATTCGTCATGCACGCCCTACGGGAGCGCCTGGCAGGTCAACACCGATCCCCCCGGGCTTTCGGGACATACGTCGGTTCACCCGGGACTTGCCATGGCGCCGGACGGTAGCTTCACGCTTGCCTGGTACAACGGGAGCGGCGACATCAGGGCGCAGCGCTATGATCCGAACGGCGTGGCCGACGGCGGGGAGTTCACCGTGAACTCGTCAACAGGCGGTCTCCGCTATCGGGCAACCGTTCGGTACACAAGCACCGGCGAGTCAATCTTCGCCTGGTATGGGGCTGGGGATGGTGACACCGACGGGATCTACGCTCGTCGCTTCGCAGCCGATGGGTCACCCATGGGGGCGGAGTGGCTCGTCAATGAAACCACCTCCGGTTGGCAGGGGAACGCCAATCTCGGCATAGGCGCCAACGACGAGTTCGCGATCTGCTATCGGAGCGCTGACGGAGATGGGACGGGGATCTTTGCACGCCTGTATGACGGCGATGGCGATCCCGTCGGATCTGAATTCCAAGTGAATCAGTATACATCTGGAGATCAGTACCTCCCCTACAAATCAGGCCACGCGGGCGTAGTCATCAGTGGCACGACGCTGTTCTTCTCCTGGTATGGGAGCGTCCCCGGGGATAGCGAAGGAATCGGGCTGACCGTTCTCAAACGGAAGGGAACCGCCCTCACGGTGACCATCAAGAAGCACCCCGAGTGGGGTGAGGTCCTTGTCGAGCCGAACCTGCCCTACTACGACCCGAACGGGCCCAACAACGTGGTGACGCTTACGGCGATTGCTACGGAGCCCAGCAGGGCATGGATGGGCTGGGAGGGTGACGTGGATCCCAACGACAGGTACACCAATCCCCTGACGATCACGATGGACGCGGACAAGGACATCTCGACCTCCTTCAAGTGCGGGATGGGCACGGGGCCGCTCTTGCCGATGGCTCTCGGTGTGCTGGGGCTGTTTGTGGTCGCCAGACGAAGACGGACACGTTCGTAGGCGGCGTTGATTGTGCCTTCTTCGGTCAGTCAGTCCTGTGGGATGCGATTCCCTCAGTCTAGCCGGTCTTGGGCTTGTCGAGGGCGACACGCCCTCTGCCGGGCTTCTGCCGGCTGGCGACCTGCGGCAAGGATCGAACAGTCCGGGTCGTCCGAGAAGCGGAACGGCGCAACGTAGCACGGGCGTCTCGCCCGTGGGTTTTCACGGGCGAGACGCCCGTGCCACCGTGGCGCCGACTCATGCGCGCTCCCATAGGGAGCGACTCAGCCGTTCGGATCCGGGTTACGCCCTCACGTCTCCACGTGGCTGCACTCAATCGCCCAGGGACAGGCGGAACCCCTTGCCGGTCATGATGGCCTCGTCGGCGACGGGGACGTCGTTCGAGGGGGGTAGGACGACGTTCATCGGCGTGGCGTCGATGATGTCGCGTTGGATGTCGATGCCGGGCATGACGGTGATCAGCTCCATGCCTCGGGGGGTGAGCTGGAACGTGCCCACGTTGGTGACGTAGAAGACCTTCTTGCCGCGCTCGAGCGCACGCTGCCCGTTGAAGGTGATCTCGTCGACGGCGTCGACGAACTTGACCTTGCCGGGCTTCGTGATCATGACCTTGCCGTTGATTAGCTTGAACTCGGCGTGCGCCATCCAACTGCTCACGAAGATGACCATCTTGGCGGCCGTGGTCAGGTCGATGAAGCCGCCCGGGCCGACGTAGTTGATCGCGCCCTCGCCGCGCTTCGAGACGTTGACGTTGCCGGCGCTGTCGGCCTGGAGCACGCCGACGACGGTCGCGTCGAGCTTCTCATAGCACAATCGGAAGATCTCGGCCGACGACATGATTCGTTCGGGGCAGGCGGCCGTGCCGAAGAACGGCCCCGGCGCGGGCAGCCCGCCCATCACGCCGCTCTCGGTCAGCAGCGTGATGTCGTCGAGCAGGCCGCTCTCCACCATGACCCGGCAGACCTCTTCGGGCAGGCCCACGCCGATGTTGACGTAGCTGCCCTTCTTGGCGTTTTGGGCGAAGATGCTCGCCCCCTGCCGCGCCACCGCGAACTCCACCGGCGTGCGGCGGGGCGTGATGCCCAGGAGGTTCGTGATGAACCGGGCCCGGCTGATGGCCTCTTCGACGGGCATGTCGCTCTCGGTGGTGAACATTGGCCAGTACCGCCGATGAGGCGTCCCGCCGACCTGCTCGGTACCGCGCCAGACGACGACGGCGTCGACCTCTTCGGCGGGTAGGAACACCTCGTCGTAGCCCTCGTCCACGACGAGGCCGACGTTGACGATCACCTTGCCGCCGTTGCGTCTGGCGGCGCGGGTGAGCTCGAGGCTCTCGGCGATCATCGCGCAGTTCTTGACGTAGATGTTCCCCACGCGGTCCGCCGCCGGGGCGTTGAAGATCGCCACGTTGACCTTCGGGAGCTCATAGCGAAGCCGGTCGCCCTCCGCGGACACGAACTGCTCGGTTCCCCGGCCCATCAACGGCGAACACTGGCCCACGCGCGGATCGATGAACGTGCCGACGGCCGTCTCGGACGTCATCGAAGTCTCCCCGCGGGCTTGGCCGTCGATGAGGAAGGCGAGCTGGCCTTGGGGAATGGCGTGCAGCTCGACCAGCCCCTCGTCGGCGAGCTTCAGCACCGACTTGTACGTCTCGAGGTGTCCGCTGAAGAACCGCTTGACCAGGCCTTCGTAGCCCAGCTCCTCGAGCGTGCCGGGGATGAGCCCCCGTCCGCCGATGCCGCCGATCGCCACGATGCTCAGGTCGCGCGGATGGCCGGTCTCCTTGAACAGATCGCGGATGGCGTAGTAGAGGATGCTGACGCGGTGATTGCCGCCCAGCCCCGAGATGCCCACGAGGTCGCCATCACGGATGCAATGGCCGACGGCCTCTCGCGGCCCCATGAATTTCGGATTCCCTGGGACGGTGTAGGCGAATCGCGTGTTCTGCCGATACCAACCCGCCCGCCACCGGGCGAGGTGCATCACGAGGTAGGCCTTGGTGAATATGTTCATTTGCGGTCGACTCGCTCCCTCGAGTTCCTACTGCCAAACGAGAACCCCGTTCCCCTTCTTGCCCCGCTGCCGAAGGGATGGTGCGCCGGGACCGACGCGAGCCCAGGTGCCCGAGAGTGTACTCGATCAGAGGGCCACAAGCGCCCCCCAGCTGCACCTTCCGCGTCTTGACCCTCATTCATGGTCTCCAACCCCGGGGCGTGGCGGCCCTTCAACACGCGGCCTCCTGATCGCGAGGATGAGCAGCACGACGAACGTCGCGAGGGTGATGGCGATGCCGATGCGGAACGAGATGGGGTCGTAGGTCATCTTGACGACGCTGGGGCCCGAGGGGACTCGGACGCCGCGGAAGGCGTGGTTGACGCGGTGGATGGGCGTTGTGTTTCCGTTGACGGTGGCCGTCCAGCCGGGGTAGTAGCTGTCGGTCACGACGAGCAGGCCGCTGGCGTCACTGTCGACGTGGATCGTCAGGGCGTTGGGCCCGTACGCCAAACGAACGTCGTGCTTGACGCGTCCGGGTCGGAGGTCGGCGAAAGGGTCGCCGGCGGCCGTTGCCTGGTCGACCAGGGCCACCTGCATCGGGTCCACGGTCCCGGACATCACGTGCCGCAGGGCCGCGCGGTTGTCGTCGCAGAGCTTGACGCCACCCACCACGTAGGCGCGCGGTAGCGTTCCCGCCAAGGCGCTGATCCGAACGGGCTCGGCACCGGCGGCCTGCGCCGATTCGGTATCGACGGGGAACGTGACGAGGATCTCGCAGTTCATCATCGACAGGAGACGCGCTTTCGCTTCGGTGGGCACCTGTGGCATCGCGAGGTAGAAGAGCACCTTGTCGATCTCGGCCGACGGGAAGTTGGTGTGTGAATACGCGTTGTAGGCTTCGTCCACCACGGCCCAGTCCCGGAAGACCAGCGCCCGGCCCAACTGGGGGGGATCCGACAGGGCGCTGAGGATCGATGTCACCTTCTCCTTGACGGGTCCTTCTTCGGTCAGACTCTTTCCCTTGGGGAGCAGGGCGTCGAGCTGGTTCGCCCCAACGCCGCCCATGCCTCCCCGTTCGAAGAACCTAATCATTCTTCCCTCCGGACGCAGGACGGACAGCAAAGGCGAGGGCTTCTCATATGCCTCGGTCGACTGTGGCCTGAGGAGGAACGAATTGGCGATCAGGAGATCAACGAACGCCACGACCACGAGTGCTCCCCCCGCGACCGTACGCGTCCGCCGCCCGAACGCATGGGCCCTCAGCAGGAGGGCCGAGACGACGAGAACGGCGATGAGCTTCAGGCTGTCTCGCAGGAGCACGTCCCAGGGAATCCTGTCTGCCATGCCGGCGGGCAGCGAATCTAGGCCGAAGAAGCGCCGCAAGACGGTCTTGCCCAGCGACGCGCCGTTTACCAGGCAGGCAGCGACGAAGAGGCCCACGATTCCGCAGGCGATGGGCGTGCCCCAGCTCATGAGGAACCGACGCCAACGGGGGATCTCGCCCGCATCGGTCCGGGCAGCCTGGGCGATCCAGTCCATCCCAATGCCCGCCAGACATCCTAGGGACAAGACCACACACACCAGGCACTTCGTCGGGTTCGTGAAGCGCTGCACCAGAGGGATGGCTTTCCACAGGAACGGGAAGAACGGCGTGTTGCCGCCCATGGCGTAGAGGAAGAAGAAGATGAACAGGACGAGAAGCAATGGAACTCGCACGCGAACGAGAGGATTCGAAGGCGTCTCCTCCGGGTGTGACGCCCTCCCCCCCAGCAGCTTGACGATGATCGCCATCGCGAATACGACGACGGGCAATGCCCCTACGTAGAAGGCCGCCAGGTCGAACTCGACGCAGGAGGGGGCCCAGTAGACCCCGGGCACGCCGTAGACAGAGGGGACGAGCAGCGAGAAGAGCGCCAGCAGCGGCAGTGAATGCTCGCTGAGATCCTCGCCCACGGGTCCGGCCCGCGGGGAAAGCTGCAAGGCCTCCCACGTGGGGAGAAACTGGACCATCGACAGCAAGATCGCCAACAGACCGGCCGCGACGACGGCCGAAACGGGACGTAGCACGGCCCGCCACGCGCCGCGGGCGCGATACGCGTAGAAGCCGGCGAGCAGGGCGTAGAAGCCCAGAGCAAGGGCGGTGAAGAACGACGCTTCCGGATAGCCGGCCAGGAACTGCAGACACAGCGCGCCGGTCAGGAGCAGGAAGCACCATCGTCTCCGGCGCTCGAGCCACAGGGCGAAGGCGTACAGGACAACGGGGCACCAGGCATAGCCCGACAGCGCGCAACAGTACTGAGCCCGGGTGATGGTGAAGCTGCTGAACGAGAACGCGACGGCAGAGACGACGGATCCCGTCCGAGACACGCCCCACGCGCGAGACAGCCCGTAGGTGCCCGCTGCGGCCAGGAGGACATGGATCGCCGTCGAGATGACCGTCGTGAAGGCCTTCGGCATCAGGACGTAGATGAGGTTTGGCGGGTAGAACACGCCCCGTTCGATGTCGGCGAGGAAGGGCTCACCGCATCCGATGTAGGGGTTCCACAGCGGCGGAATGCCAAGGCGCATGCTCTTGGCATAGGCGAGGTAGCCGGGCAGGAAGAAGCACTCGAGGTCTGGCGCCCGGAACATCCTTCCCGTCAAGAGGAAGGGAGCGAAGAAGACCACAACCATCGCCACCAGCACGAGCAGGGCAAGGCGCCCCCTTCGCCGATCGGCATCGTCAAGATGGCGCTGGTGTGTCATGTCGCAGTCAGTAGGTCGGGGGCACCGATCCGATGATGGCCGCAGCCGAGGGCACGCATCGCGACGCCGGCGGAGCATGTGCTCGGATGGGGTGCCGCGGGGCAGCCTGTCTGCCCGCGCTCGCCGGCTACGGAGCGCCGCCGCCTTCGTCCAACGGCAGCCATTCAATGCCCTTCGGCGTCGCGCGGAACCGCTTGGCGCGGATACTCGAGCCGGCGCCCTCCTCGTAGTAGACGATCAGGATCGTGCCGTCCTTGAGCGTGACCATGCTGGGATAGGCCCCGCCGCAGGAATCGACCTTGACGTTGTCGCTCCAGGTCTTGGCTTCGTCGACGCTGTAATGGAGGCTGGTGGCCGGCAGGCGGTGGGCCATCAGGATGATGCCGTTCGGGGCGCGGTGCAGGTAGTGGCAGTGACCGGGGAAGCCGAACTGCTTGGCCACCGACCAGGTCTTGCCCCCGTCCTTGCTGACCGACCAGGCAGAGATCTTTGCGCCGCGAAGGGCGGCGAAGATGTCGCCGTTCTTCAGGACGATCGTGTCGGTCTCGGCGTCGAGCCGCATCCCACCGTTGGGGATGTCGATGGGCTTGCCCCAGGTCTTGCCGCCGTCGGTGCTGATGATGACGGCGCCCTGGGCGCTTCCGGGCAGCTCCTTGTAGAGGCCGAGCATCAGCCGGCCGTCGGGCAGTTCGCGGATCGGGGCGGAGCAGTAGTAGTTCTCGACGATCTGCTGGGGCGTGGTGTCCCACGTCTTGCCACCGTCCCGGCTGGTCACCATCCACGAGCCCAGGCCGATCCAGCCCTTCTGCGGTTTGGGCTTGGGTTTGAGTGTGAAGAAGTTGCAGATCAGCCGCCCGTCCTTGAGCTGAACGATCGACGGGTCGCGGTCGTCGTAGGGCCCGTCGAAGAGGGTCTTGGCGGGCGACCAGGTCCGGCCCTCGTCGGCGGAGATGCAGTAGCTGACCCGCCCGCCCTTGGGCAGCTTCTCGTTGGGCATGGCGACGTGGCCGTAGCCGGCATAGAAGACGCAGATCAGCCGCCCGTCGGCCATGCGGCAGACGTCGGGGAAGGCCTCATACGCCCCCGCCCCCGCGTCGGTGCAGACGTGGATCCACGTGCGCGGTCGCCGTTTGAACCGCCACGGTGCCGCCAGCTCGGCGGTCGTGCCGCTCACGACGACGTCCTTGACGTGTCCGATCGTCTGGCTGGCGTACAGGCCGACCAGGCCAGGCTTGCGCTGCGTGTCGTCGGCCTCGTAGAGCAGCTTGCCCTCGAAGTGGACGCGGAGCTTGCCGCCCTTGCGCTCGAGCTTGGCCTGATACCAACGACCCGGTTGGTGCGCCGCGGTCGTTCGCTTGATCTCGTTCCAGCTCTCGTCGTCGTCGCTTCGGCAGAGGATGGCCGACCACTTGTCGTAGTGGACGTAGAGGTAGTTCAGCGAGTCGGTCGAGGCGATGACGAACCCGATCGCCTGGACGCCGTTGTCGGGCTCGACGCGGTACCTGGCGGAAAGCGATACGTCGTCGAAGGCCGGCGACTCGAGGAACGCGTACGTCGGCGTGGCCCGGCCGTCGAGCCGAAGCTCGCCATCGACGACGCTCGCACGCTTGTCGCTGAAGTGCCAGGACCCGGCAGCGTTCGGCGCGCCGAGGTCCACGCTGACCGTCTTCTGCTGGCCCTGAGCCGAGGCGGCGATCAGGACGATCCAGGTGGCCGCCGTCCGGGCGACCCATCGTTTGGAGACAGGCATCAGCATCGGGCTCCTCCCTTCATCCCGTGGGCAATCCCAGATAGGGTTCATCGGTCTGCGAGATCCTACATTCACTCCGTTAGTGCTCGCAAGATGCTGGCGCGCGCATGCAGCCACGGGGCGCGCGTCCAATCAGAGCCGCGACCGTCAGGGAGCGGTCTTGGGATCGATCAGCGATCGATCCTGGAGCCCTCCCTCACGGTCGGGCCTCTGATAGGGTCGGGCTACTGATGCGGTCGGGCTTCTGATTCCGAGTCGTTCCCCACGAAGCTATCTGGCCGGAAGCGGCGCTAGGGCGTGGGCAAGATGATGCGCGACGGGCTGGCCTGGTCGTGGAGGATCGTCACCGTCGCGACGGCCGTGGTGCCGTTCGCGCGGAGCGCGTCGCCCGTATTGGGATTCGGATCGAACCGCGGGTCCGACGAGGACGTGACGTGGACCCGAAGACGATGCCCGGCATTGAAGATGATGCTCGTCGGCCAGAGCGCCAGCTCGATCTCGTAGGTCTGACCGGGCGTCATCAGCGTGCCGTCCGCCGGGCCGCTCTGATTGCGGAATCTCAGACGCAGCGCGCCTTCGGTGACCGGGATGGACCGGCCGTCCGGGTACACGTCGCACAGGCGTACGATCAGGTCCGTGTCCGGCCGGTTGCACCGTAGATGGATCTTCGCCGCGACCTTGCCGGTAACCTCCACCGGGCTGGGGAGCAAAGCCGACGTGTACGTCAGAATGTCGCTGCGGGCTTCGAGGGCGGACTGGTCACGGGGGCCTCGGGGCAAGAAGAGGTTGTTGCCGCCGACGGTCGGCGCCGGGTCGTCCGGATCGTAGTCGTACTGATCCGCCTGCTCGCCGGCCTCCGGCGGGATCGTGCTCAGCGATCCCCCGACGCGAAGGTAGACGGGCGTCGGATTCGGCGTAAAGGGCGGCCACTGATCGGCCGTTCGCCACTCATTGCCCGGCGCGGACGGTTCGTCCACGTCCCCCATCGTGTAGTACCGCACCGTCGGCCAGCCGCGGAGGTCTCCCGTGCCAAGCAGGAATCGGGCCATGAACTGCTCGAACAGAACATCGGTCTGCAGATTCGCGTTGGCCGGGAAGGTCAGGTCCCCTTGGGCTCGCAGATCGATATCGTCATGCGTCCACGGGCCGATGATGAGGTATTGCGACGGAGCGCCGGCTTGGTGGGCGCCGATGAAGGCGTCGATCTGTTCGTTCGTGAAGATGTCGAACCACCCGGTCAGATGCACGGTGGGCACGTCGATTTTGTCGTAGTCCTGCGTGATGCGTCGCGTCGTCCACCAGGACGCGTTGGTCGCGCTGGCGATCACGTCGGGAATCAGGGCGGCCATGTTGTTGTCCCGGAGCCAGTTCTCGGTCAGCTTCTTGCGGAACACCCCGTCCTGGAACGCGGTCTTCTGGAGATCGGGCGTGGCCATCTCGATCCACGCGCAGGCCAGATCGGCGGGCCTGCCGTCGACGTTGGGCAGGGCGAGGTAGGATTCGATCCCCGGGGCGGAGTGGCCCATCATCCCGATCTTGCCGTTCGACCACGACTGGGCGGCCAGCAGCGTGATCATGTCGCGGGCGTCTTGTCGGTCGTGGGCGAAGAAGTCGGGCTGGCCCTCCGAGCCGAATTGGCCGCGTGCGCTCTGGACCACGTAGACCACCCCCGCGGCGTTGAGGTCCTTGGCGAGCTGCGTGTAGCTCTGCTTGTCAGGATTGTAGGGCGTGCGGAGCAAGATGATGGGCCAGGGCCCCCGCCCAGACGGCGCGTAGACGTCGGTCATCAGGCGCGTGCCGTCCGGCAGGGGCACCTTGAGGTTCATGCCCGGCGAGAACGTCGGTGGCCACATCACCGACGCTTGCTGCGAGTCGGCGGAACGACAACACCCGCCCACACCGCAAGCCGTCAGAAGCGCAGCGACAGCACCCAGCCGATACCACAAGCTGCAGCGTAGTTGCATAAGGCTAACCTCGGGGGAGACAGCCTGAGATCTGGTTGATTATACCGATCTGGCGCCGGCCCGCCAGGGCCGATATCCCATTTGTGGATGGTCGCGAAGCAGCTGGGCTACTCGAACAGATCCAGCTGGTCGCGGTCGACCACGCGACTGTCGAACGTGCCGCCCTCGGTCTCGGTGGTCAGGCGGTCACCGGTTCGGACCTGGTCGGGGTCGGTGACGACGCGTTTCGTGCGTCGATGACGGGTGATGGAGAACCCCCGCTGGAGAATGGCCTTGTGACTGGAGGCCCCCAGCCGGGCGGCGAGGGCGTCCAGCTCTCGAACGAGCTGCCGGTGGCGGTCGCGCGTGGCCCGGCTGAGCCGGCCAGCCAAATGCTGCAAAGCATCGCGGCCGCGGACGATCGCGTGTCGGGGCGAGTGATCGCGGAGGGCCTGCAAGCGGTGGGCCACCTGCCGTTCAGCGCGAAGGTTGCGGGCCCCCTGGACCCAGCGGAGACGGTGCTCCACTTCGGCGAGTTGCCGTTGCCGCCGCTGCAGAACGGCCTGCGGCTGGATGGACCCGACGGCGGCCTCGCAGCGGTGCAGCGTCTGACGAAGGACCTGAAGCCGCTGGGACGTGACCAGCGCCAGCCGAACGGCCAACTCATCAACTTGTTGCTCGCCGCGGCGCACCACAGTCGTGGGTTGGCGAAACAGTTCGAATCGCTCGACGACGTTCACGTCGCGACGGGCCAGATCAAACCGATGCCGCGTCACACGTCGAAGCCGGCTGGTGATGGTTCCGATCGCGTCGAGCACTTCGTCGAGGGCGGGGACGGCGAGTTCGGCGGCCGCCGTCGGGGTGGCCGCGCGGACGTCGGCGACCAGGTCGCTGATGGTGACGTCGACCTCGTGGCCGACGGCGCTGATGACGGGGATCCGGCTGGCGAAGACGGCGCGGGCGACGACCTCCTCGTTGAAAGCCCACAAGTCCTCCAACGAGCCGCCCCCGCGGCCAACGATCATCAGGTCGATCCCGCCGAGGCGACCCGCCTGGCGGTTCAGCGAACGGATCGCCGCGGCGATCTCCGCGGCCGCCCCCTCGCCCTGGACGCGGACCGGATGGACCATCAGTCGGACGCACGGGAACCGCCGGGCGACGGTCCGGATGATGTCGCGGATGGCCGCACCGGTCGGGCTGGTCACGACGGCGATCCGCTGGGGGTATTCGGGCAAAGGTTTCTTGTGTGCGGGATCGAACAGGCCCTCGGCTTCGAGCTTCTCGCGGAGCTGGCGGAAGGCCAGTTCGAGCTCGCCCACGCCCTTCGGTTCGAGCTTGCGGACATAGAATTGGACCTGGCCTCGCGGCTCGTAGACGTCGACGCCGCCGCTGGCCAAGACTTCCATGCCGTCCTGGGGCTGGAAGCGAAGGCGCTGTGCAGCCGACCGCCACATGACACACCGCAGCTCGCTGCCGGCGTCCTTGAGCGTGAAGTAGAGGTGCCCGCTGGCGGGCCGCGATACGTTGCTCAGCTCGCCCGTCACCGCGAGCGTGGGAGGCAGGTGATCGACGATGGCCCGCTTGATCATCCGCGTCAGTTGCGAGACGGTCAGCGGTTTGTCGGGCGAATCCGCCGACGGCGAGCTCGCGTCAGGCGTGTCGCCGAGCCGTTCGCCCGGGGGGACAACGATTCGGTTTGGGTCAAAAGGGCGTCGAGCCATGGGGCACGCAATCCGTTGGTGCGAAGCCGACGGCGCGGCTTCAGAGGCCCAATCCGCGCTCCTTCTTGATGCGCTCGTAGATTGCGCGGACGTCGGGCGGCATCTCGTCGACCGAGTGATAAGTCTGCTCGCGGCCGGTGCCGTCGCGGAAGGTGACCGTCTGCTGGGTCTGGGCCCCGCCGCCCTCGGCGCGGAGCGCCTCGATCCGCTCGCGAATCTCGGGCGGGACCTCGTCCAACGAATGATAGACGCGCTTCTCGCCCGTGGTCGCGTCGGTGAGCTGGATGTGCTCGGTCCGGCGAACGACGTTGGTCTGCATGCGCCCCGTGCCGGGCGGTCCCGGTAACGGCGCCGACGACCTGCGGCCAAACAACCAGCCGAGCAGACGACCGAACAGTCCACTTCCACGGACCGGCGTGTAGCACTTGGGACAGACGTTTTGGCCAGCCGGGATCTCGGCGCCGCATTTCTGACAGTACATCGTTGGGGCCTCCCGCTAGGACCTGACGACGATGCGAGCATTATACGCCGGGACGGGCGATCGGTCCCACCGGTTCTGGCCCGCCGACCGACGGGGGCTTGGCTTGCACGTTCGTCCCAGGCAGCCTATTCCTATCGCAGTATGATGGCCCGACCCGCGGCGATCCGCCTCGATCGTCCGCGTACAGACGCGTAGGAGAACCGGTCATGACGATCCCAGCCGCGTTGGCCTGGTGGTGCATCGGCGCCGCGCAACCGACTCCGTTGGTCATCCCCCGCATCCCGGACCCGCCGCCCGTCGTCGACGGGCGACTGGAGGAATGGCAGATGCGACCGATGCGCCGCACGTATGACGATCCCAACCAGGTCGTCTACGGCAAGACCACCTGGACCGGGCCCAAGGACCTGTCCGGATGGGCGACGTTCGGCTGGGACAGCCGGTACCTCTACGTCGCCGCCCACGTCGTCGACGAGAAGCTCTGCCAGCCCAACCGGGGCCGAAACATGTACCGGGGAGACCACCTGGAGTTCTTCCTGCACGTCAAACGGTCCGGGGAGGGCGAGCGGGGCGGCGTGGTCTTCCAGATCGGCCTGAGCCCGGGCAACTTCTCGAACACGGGCGACCCGCTGGCCGACATCCCGCCCGAGTCCATCGTCTATGCCCCGGACGCGGGTCAGGTCCCCGTCTCCGTGGCGGCGCAGCGGACGGCCGACGGGTACGAGATCGAGGCCGCCCTGCCCTGGCCCGACCTCGGCGTCAAACAGCCCGAGCTCGGCATGGCGTTGGGGCTGGATCTCTGTCTGGGCGACACGGATGTCGACACGCCGATCCAAGAGACGCTGTCTAGCTTGCTGACCGCGCCGTGGCAGGTGCGGAACCCGGCCAGGATGATCCCGACGCGCCTCGGCAACGCCGACGGCAAGGCCCCCGCCGAAGCCAAGTCGGCGGACGAGGGACAACGCCTTCTGCCGGCCGTCGAGCTGGCCCCGCGGCAGCACAAGGACGTAAGCTTCACCGTCGCCGACCGTCCGACCGGCAGGAAGGCGGTGCTCGTCCTGGAAGGACGACTAGGCTCCAAGAGGGTGGCCGGGGGGACGTTCGCGCTGGACCTGGCCGTCAACGGCAAACCGATCGAGGGGGATCGCCTCCTGAACAAGCCCCCCGAGTTCACCTTCCATGACGGCCGGATCCTGTCCAGCTGGAAGCTGACCGGGTTCTTCGTCTACTACGCCCCGGACTTCAAGGCCGTCGAGACGACGAAGACCAACTACAGACCGATCGACGCGCCGGCCTACCGGCTCGAGCTGCTGATCGACGATCTGATCAAGCCTGGACCGGAGAAGAACACGCTCCGCATCAAGCACAACGAATCGCGAATCACGAACTCGCTGTTCGTCAGGGACGTCCGGCTGACCTATCGAAGTGCGGCGGAGCTGGCGAGGCACGAGAAGGACACCGGCCCGCCGACCGGGCCGCTGCCCGTCTGCGAGCTGCTGGCCAAGACGAAGGTCGATTACCGCTGGGCCACGCTGTCGCGGGGCGGGGGGATTCGCGTCGAGGTTGCCGGGGAGACCTTCATCGTCGCGTCGCGCTTCAGCCACCCCACGCCCGGTTGGCTCGAGTTGGCGGGGGACGGCAAGCATACGCACCTCCCGGTCGAGCGCAAGACCGACCATTGGCGGTTCCACCGCGTCGTCGAGCCACTGGACGAGTGCCTCGTCGTGTCCGACACGTTTACGTCGACGGCCGACCAGGACGTCGGCATCATGGCCCGGCATGAGGTCCAGCTGGGCGACCGGCTGGCGAGGCTGTACGTCAACGGCCTGCATGTCGTGACGCGATCGGCGGCAAACAGCGACCCGGCGAATCCGACGACGGTGGGGCTAACGAAACAGGCCGGGGTCGGCCTGATGCCCGAAGACGACGTCTTCCGCGTGCACGGCCTCAACTATGGGCGAGGCGGCGTGGTTGGCCTGGCGGACAACCAATTCGTGCTGCGGGCGGGCAAGACGCACACGATGCGGTGGGCGATCTACCCGCTGGCCCGGCCCGACCCCTTCGCCTTCATCAATGCCGCCCGGCGGCGGCTGGGGACGAACTTCCGCATCGATGGCAGCTTTGCTTTTGTCAACTGGCGCCCGCCCTTCAGCACGTGGACGGCCGAACAGTGCGGACAGTACGCGCGGTTCAAGAACGCCAAGTTTGTCGCCGCCAGCATCATCATGCCCCGATACAAGGGCAAGTGCGCCCACGGGACGGCGTTCCAGCGGATCGATCACGGCGCCTACGGCAAGCTGTTCGCCAGGTTCAAGCAGACCGTCCCCGACATCAAGACCATGATCTACTTCCACTGCTTCATCAACACCGAAAACGGCGCCCGCGAGACCTACCAAGACGCCGCCCTCCTCAAGCCCGACGGCAAGCAGGGCGACTACCGCAATCCGATCTACCCCATCTTCGTCCCGACCGAGACGAACAGCTACGGCCCTGCGGTGGCGAGGAACGTCGACATCATCTTGGACAAGATCGGCTGCGACGGCGTGTACTGGGACGAGCTGGCCTACAGCGCGTTCAAGTGGCACTTCGGCGAGCCGTGGGACGGCGTGACGGCCGACATCGACCCGAAGACCATGAAGATCAGACGGCACAAGTCGAGCGTCACACTGCTGACGCAGCCATGGCGGCTGAAGCTGGCCCGCCGAATCCTCGACGCGGGCAAGCTGCTGATCGGCAACGGCAACCCGCACACCGAGACGTTCACGCGGCTGCACTTCCCGCGGTTCGTCGAGACGGCGTCGGCGACGAACATGGCCCGATCGCTGCTCTACACGCCGATCGGCCTGGGCGACCACCTCGGCGAGAAGAACGAGGTCCACGCCTACCGGAACATGGTGCGGTATCTTGATTTCGGCGGGGTGTACTACTGGTACCACGACCAGATCGTCCCGACCCGGCCGACGCTGACGTCCTACATGTTCCCCGTTACCCCGATCGAGCTGCACGCGGGATACCTGATCGCCAAGGAGCGGATCCTCACCAACCGCAGCGGGTTGTTCGGGTGGGGCGATGCGAACCGGTTCGATGCCTTCGTGTTTGACCGGTTCGGTCGGCTGGACGCCAAGGCCAAGGTGCCGCTCGTAAAACGCAACGGCAAACACTACGCCGAGGTCCGGATCGGCAAGGGCCAAGCCGTCGCAATCGTTCGGGGGAAATGACGCTGTTTCCGCCAATCCGGCAGAAGGCTGACCGATGATACCTGACTCCGCGATTCGTCTCAGTTGCCTCGTTCTTCTTGTCATGCTTGTGGTCCGCCTCACGCCGCAGGACGTGAGCGCCGCCACGAACCGGAAGCGCCCCGCCAGGAGAATCACGATGCCCAAGACGTCCGCCGTGTCGACCGGTGCGAAGGTAACGGACCTGCCGATGGGACCCGCGCCCGATCCGGTCGGCTTCCCCCATTTCCCGAACCGCCTGCACGCGTACGTCTGGCGAAACTGGCAGCTCGTGCCGACAGAACGGCTGGCCAAGACGGTCGGCGCGTCCCCGTCTGAGATCCGCGACCTTGCCAGGTCTATGGGATTGGGCGATCCGCCGGCGATCAGCGATGACGACCGGGCGCGGACGTATATCACGGTGCTTCGCAGGAACTGGCATTTGCTTTCTTACGAGCAGCTCCTGCAGTTGCTCGAGTGGACGCCGGACCGGATGTTCTACTCTCTGCGCGAAGGCGACGGGCTGTTCTGGTGGTTTGGCGGATACAAGCCGCGGGTCGAGCCGCTCCGCTACGCCGAACCCACCGAGGAAGCCAAGGCACGCGCGGCCGACATCGCCGCCGTCGTCTCGCAGGTGTTTCCAGCCGGCGTCGACCAGGTTGACGAGAAGCCGTTCGCATTCGTCGACAGGCTGTCGCAACCCCAGGCGGCGCCCGTCAGAGCAGACACCGCCAGCACGTTCTCCCCGCGGTTTTGCTTCTCCTACTTCGGGTTTTTCAGGGCACCCCTGTCGAGCGAATGGGACTCCTATCCGGAAGGCTACCTGGCCCGACTGGCCCGGGCGGGGGCGGACGGCGTGTGGCTCCACGAACCCCTGTACCGGCTGGCGCCGTTTCCCTGGGACTCCAGCGTCAGCAAACATCACAAGGAGTGTCTGGACAAGCTCCGGGCCCTCGTCGCCAGGGCGCGCAAGTTCGGGATCGGCGTCTACCTCTATCTGAACGAACCGCGCCCGATGCCCGTGGCGTTCTTCGAGAAGCATCCGGAGCTGAAGGGCATCGACGACACCAACGTCATCTCCGGGCAACTGGCCACGCTCTGCACCAGCGTACCGGCCGTCCAGGACTACCTCCGCGACAGCGTGGCCTCGCTCTGCAGGGCGGTTCCGGATCTCGCCGGCATCTTCACGATCACCGCGTCGGAGTCGTACACGAACTGCTGGTCGCACCACACCGGCAATCGATGTCCCCGGTGCCGGAAGCGCAGTCCCGAGGAGGTGATCGCCGAGGTCAACACCTTGATCGGCGAGGGCATCGCCCGCTCGGGCAGCGCATGCCGGCTGATCGTGTGGGATTGGGGCTGGAAGGACGCGTGGGTCGAGGGCATCATTCGCCGCCTGCCCGAGAACGCCTGGCTGATGAGCGTCAGCGAGTGGAGCACACCCATCGAGCGCGGCGGGGTCAAGAGCGTCATCGGCGAATACGCCCTTTCGGTCGTCGGCCCCGGCCCGCGCGCGACCCGCCACTGGGCGCTGGCCCGCAAACGGGGCCTCAAGACGCTCGCCAAGATCCAGGCGAGCACGACGTGGGAGCTGGGCGCGGTGCCTTACCTCCCGGTCGTCGAGACGATCGCCGCACACGCCGGCAACCTTCGAACCGTCGGCGTCGACGGGCTCATGCTGAGCTGGACGTTGGGCGGTTATCCGTCCCCGGGGTTCGAGGCCGTCCTGGAGATGGGCCGGGACCACCAACCAACCGTCGAGGACACGCTTGGCGTGGTGGCGACCCGGCGTTTCGGTCCGAAGGCGGCGCCCGCCGTCGTCCGGGCGTGGCGGGCGTTCAGCGGGGCGTTCAAGGCGTTCCCGTTCCACATCGGCGTGCTCTACCGCAGCCCCGTCCACTTGGGGCCCGCCAATCTGCTGTGGCCCGAGCCGACGGGCTATCGGGGGAGGACGACCATGGGCTTCGCCTGGCCCCTGGATGACCTCGACACCTGGCGGGCCGTCTATCCGGCAGACGTCTTTATCGATCAGCTTGAGAAGGTCGCCGACGGGTTCGATCAGACCATCGCATCGCTCAGGGCCGAGACCCGGGACGTCGTCGCCAGCCAGGACGAAAAGGCGGCGCTGGCAAGCGAGACCGACGTGGCGGAGGCCTGCGCCATTCACTACCGCAGCGTGGCCAATCAGGCCAGATTCGTCTCGGTCCGCAACCAACTGCGCCGGACGAAGGCGGCAGACCAGGCCGCCCCGTTGCTGGACGTCCTGGAGAGCACCTTGAAGAGCGAGGTCGATCTGGCGACCCGCTTGCATGGCATCCAGCGCCGCGATTCGCGAATCGGCTTCGAAGCGGCGTGTCAATATCTCTACGTGCCGATGGACCTCGGCGAGAAGGTCGTCAACTGCCGGTACCTCCTGTCACAGTGGCTGCCGGCACAGCGGGCCAAGTTCGATCTCGACGTACCCAAAAAGCGCTGACCGATGGATCGTCGCCGCTCACCAGCGGCCAGCGAGGGGGGGGCACTGACTGTAGCACGGGCGAGACGCCGGTGGTACGCGCGCGCTGCGCGGCTTGCGTGGGTTCCCATACCCCCTATGATAGGGTGTTTGGCGGTGTGGCGGTTCGTTGTGGGCCGGTGTGAAGTGAGCGGATGGGTTCTCCTGACGTCATTTTGTCGGCGATGGGTATCCACAAGAGCTATCGGACCGGCTCGGTGGAGACGCCGGTGTTGCACGGACTCGACCTGACGCTGCGCCGCGGGGAGTTCGTCCTGGTCATGGGACCGAGCGGCTGCGGCAAGAGCACGCTGCTGCACATCCTCGGGCTGATGATGGCGCCCACGCAGGCCGACGCGCTGACCATCGACGGCGTCGACGTCCTGGGGCTGTCGGACGCAGGCCGGACCCGGCTGCGTCGGGGCAACATCGGGTTCGTGTTCCAGCGGTTCAACCTGCTGCCGGTGATCTCGGCGGCGGACAACATCCGACTGGCCATGCGACTGGGCGGCGTGCGGCCGGACGGTCGGGCCGAGGCGCTGCTCGAGCGATTCGGGCTGGCCGCCAAGGCGGATCGAAAGCCCGGGGCCTTGTCGATGGGCGAGCAGCAGCGGGTGGCCATCGCGCGGGCGGTGGCCCGAAACCCCGCGATCCTGCTGGCCGACGAGCCAACGGGCAACCTGGACTCCGAGAACGCCCAGCAGGTGGTGAACCTGCTCGGCGAGCTGAACCGCCGGGACGGGCAGACGGTGGTCATGATCACCCACAACGAACACTGCGCCACGTCGGCCGACCGGGTGATTCACATGAAGGACGGGCGTTTCCTTGATACGTAGGATTGGCCAAGCCCTGTTCTCCCCGCCCGGGGCCGGCGACGACGGGCTCAACCTCCGCCTGTGGTTCGTCGGGTTCGTGGCGTGGCTGGGGATATTGGCCGTCCTCGCCCGCCTGGGTCTGACGGGCTACGAATCCGGCAGCGGGCTGGGGACGGCGATCTGGCTGCTGTCGCTGTACCTGTTCTATCTATCGTTGTGCTGCACGTTCTTCCCCGCCCCGACGATGTGGATCGTGATGATGCTCGCCAGCAACTACGTTGCGGGTGAGGTGGGGGTCGAGGCCTACCCGATCAGTCGGATGATCCTGGTTGCCAGCGTCGGTGCGTGGGGCACGGCGATGGCCAACCTGAACGAGTACCACATCTTCACGTTTCTGCTCCGCCACGGCCGGGTCGCCAACGTCCGCAAGACGCGGCTCTACGGCGTGGCGGCGCGGTGGTTCGGCGTGCGGCCGTTCTGGACGATCGTGCTGTTCAGCTTCATCCCGATCCCGGTGGACATCATCCGGTGGCTGGCGATCACCTATCGCTACGGCAGGCTTCCGTTCTTCGTGGCGTATTACCTGGGACGATGGGTCCGCTACGCCGGGCTGGCGGCCGTGACGATCTGGGGGGCGTTGACCTGGTACCATATCGTCATCGTCCAGTGCGTGGTCGCGGCGATCGCGCTGGCCAAGATCGTGCAGCAGGCGGTCCGTCAGCATCGAGCCGCCCGGGACGACGCTCGCCTTGATGCTCCGCCGCGGGCCGAAACGGTGTCCGAAGGCGATGGGATGGCGGTCCCCGCGGTGGCGACGTCCGAGCTGTCCGGTGGCGTCGAGCCGTAGGGGCTGATTCGCTTTTTAGGGGAGGTCCGCTCCATGTCGTTTCTGACGATCCTCGTGTCGAGCCTGGCCGTGCTGGGCGCCTCGAGCCAGCCGGCCAGCAAACCCACGACGACGCGAAGCAGCGGTGATCCTGCCGTGGACGCCGTCCTTGATCGCCTCGAGCAACGGGGGGACAAGCTTCATTCGCTCACGAGCGGGCTCCGCGCCGATTTCGTCGACGTGGTGGCCCAGGACGAGCAGAGCAAGATCGGCAGGATCTGGTTCCGACGCGACAAGCCGAACCCCAAGTTCAAAGTGGTTTACGACAAGTCCCTCTTCGACGGCTTCGAGACGGACGACCGGCACGAGTACGCCTTTGACGGCCAGACGTTGACCGAGCTGCATCACAAGTCGCGCACGGGTAGGGAGCGCCCGATCGTCCGGGAAGGCGAGAAGGTCGACCCGTTCCGCATCGGCAAGGGCCCTTTCCCGCTGCCCTTCGGACAGAAGAAGGCAGACATCCTCGAACACTTCGTCGTGACGTCCGTGAGACGGTCCGCCAAGGACCCACCGAGGACCGACCACCTCAAGCTCATCCCTCGGAAGGACAGCGACATGGCCGAGCAGTACCTCGAGCTGCACTTCTACATCAGCAGGAAGATCGACCTGCCCATTCGCATCGTGGCCCACCAACGCCGGCCCGGTTCCAAGGAAGTCGACGAAATCGTCACCGTCAGCTTCCTCGACCTGAAGGTCAACCCGGAGGTGAGCGACAGCGCCCTGGCGGTCACCAAGCCCAAGGGGAAGGACTGGAGCTTCACCCGAGAGCCCCTTCCGGATGGGTAGGTGCCCGCAGAGCGTTTTGAGTGGACGCACTCGTTTCGGCGCCGGCGCGACGGGTCCCGGGGTCCGGGGTCCGGGTCTGGGAGTTACGGGGCGACCCGCTCGGCGCGGCGCTAGCGATCACGCGTCTGGATTCCGGTGGACGAACCTGAACGGAGGGCGTATGGTTGGGGCTTCCTGGGGCCGTGCGTTGTGGCACGGGGCGTTGCGATCGGGCCGCAGGATCGCAGCCAAGGTCCCGACGCGGAAACGTGCTGGTCGGTTGAGGGAGCGTCTGCGGCGTAGGTGAGACGATGTCGAGCAACGAGGTGATCGATTTTCGAAGTGATACGGTGACCAAGCCGACGCCCGAGATGCGTCGTGCCATCGCGGAGGCTGAGGTCGGGGACGACGTGTTCGGCGAGGACCCGACCGTCAATCGGTTGGAGGAGAAGGTGGCCGAGATGCTGGGCAAGGAGGCCGCTGTCTTCGTGACGTCCGGCAGCCAGGCGAATCAGGTTGCCATTCGCGCCCAGACCCAACCCGGCGACGAGCTGATCGGCGCCGAGGCGAGCCACTTCTACCGCTACGAGACCGGGGCATGGGCGGTGATGAGCGGGTGCAGCGTCTGTCTGGTCGAGGGCGACCGTGGCGTGTTCACGGGCGAGGACGTGCTGGCGTGCATCCGACCTCCCGATCAGCACTACCCGATCAGCCGCATGGTCATCTGCGAGAACACGCAGAACCGCGGGGGAGGCAGGGTCTGGCCCGTCGAGGCGATGGAGAGCATCCGGCGCGTGGCCGACGACCGGGGTCTGATCATGCACATGGACGGCGCCCGTCTGTGGAACGCGTGCGTCGCCAGTGGGCTGAGTCCGATCGACTACGCCAAGTACTTCGACTCGGTGGCGATATGTTTCAGTAAGGGCCTGGGCGCGCCCATCGGCTCGGCGGTGTTGGGGAGCAAGGAGATGATCGCCCGCGCCCGCCGTGCCCGGAAGCTGTTCGGCGGGGCGATGCGGCAGGTAGGCATCATCGCAGCCGCGGCCATCTACGCCCTCGATCACCACATTGACCGGTTGGCCGAGGACCACGCCAACGCCCGACGCCTTGCCGAGGCCCTGGCCGAGCTGCCGGGCCTGATCCTCGATCCGGCCACCGTCGAGACGAACATCGTGCTGTTCGACGTCGAACCGTCTCTGGGAGCGGCCGCCGACGTGGTGGCCAGGATGAACGCGGCGGGGGTGCGGATGCTCGCCGTCGCGCCACAACGGGTGCGGGCCCTGACGCACCTGGACGTCTCGTCCGCCCAGACCGACGAGGCCATTCGCCGGCTGCGCGAGATCTTCGGCCGGAAGGGATGAAACTACCGCGCGTTCCCCATCGCTGGCAGGTCACGCCGAAACGGGCGATCGAGATCCAACGTGCTCTATCAGCTCGCGTCCGCCATGCGCCCCTCCCGACGACGACGCGGTGGGTGGGCGGCGCGGACATGGCCTTCGCGCCGGACGGGCGGCGCTGCCTCGCGGGCGTGGTCATCTGGGACCGTCAGACCCAGACGGTGGTCGAGGAGCGGCTGGCCGTTCGGGACGCCCGCTTCCCCTACGTCCCGGGGCTGTTGTCGTTCCGCGAGGCCCCGGCGGTGTTGGCGGCGTTGCGGAAGGTACGACAGCGGCCGGACGTGCTGATCTTGGACGGCCAGGGCTTGGCCCACCCGCGTCGGATGGGGTTGGCCTGTCACGTGGGCGTGCTGGCCGACCTCCCGACCGTCGGGTGCGCCAAGAGCCGACTGTGCGGGACGTTCGTCGAGCCCGGCGCCCGGCGGGGCGACCGATCGGGCCTGACAGACGGCGACGACGTGATCGGGGCGGTGCTGCGTACACGGGACAAGGTCCGCTGCGTCTACATCAGCGTGGGCCACCGGGCCGATCTCGAGGGCGCCGTTGCGCTCGCGCTGGCATGCTGTACGCGGTACCGTCTGCCCGAGCCCTCGCGGCTGGCCCATCAACTCGTGACCCGCCATCGACGAACGGTCTGAACCTGTCGCCATCGACGGGCCAGGAGGAATTGAGGGGTCGTTTTCCTTTTGACAAACCCCTCATCTTCGCTGCAAACTATGTGATCGGACGTGGGGTTCCGTCCCGTGATGAGGCGAGCACGGCGTGGGACGGAGCCCTTGGGACGTGTGGAGTGGGGGTCGGTCTGTGCGCCCCCAGGTGGGAGGACGCTGTAATGGCTAGCGGTAAGGTCAAGTGGTTCAACGACCAGAAGGGGTTCGGATTCGTCCAGCTGGACGACCAAGGGGAGGACATCTTCGTCCACCACTCGGTCATCGAGATGGAGGGGTACCGGACCCTCACGGAGGGACAGACCGTCGAGGTCGAGTACGAGCGAGGCCCCAAGGGCCTCAAAGCCCTCTCGGTCCGCTCGGCTCAGTAGAGCGCTCTAACTCAACAACCCAAGCCTGGCTGATCCCGGTCCGGTCACTCGCACGGGCCGGGACGCTTTTTTTCTTGGCAAGCGCGGCGCGAGGGGGCTATCCGGCGGGTTCGTCCTTTGGCCGCATCGAGACCTGCACGTCGATCTGCTTGCCGACCCCGGCGAGTTCCTCGGCCAGCGTGTCGGGGTCGACGTAGGGGGGGATCTCCACTTCGATCAACATGACGTACAGGGGCTGGGCATGGTGGACCACGTGCGTGGTCAGGTTCGTGATGTTGACGCTGTGGTCGGCCAGGTGGCGGGTGATCTTGGCCACGATGCCCTTCTTGTCGGCACCGTAGACGCTGATGACGCGTTTGGGCACGTCGGGTGCTTCCATGGCGTCTTCAGGTCGAATGTCGGTCAGTTGAACCGTCAGCTTCAGATCGTCGCGGAGCGGCGAGAGGTCCTGCTCGATCTGCCGGGCCGTGATGCCCTCGGGTAGCCGGAGCATCAACATAATGGCGAAGTCCCCCCCCAACCGCGCCATCGTCGAGTCCTCGATGTTGCATCCTTTCTCGAACAACACCCCCGACACCCCGGCCACGATTCCCGGGCGGTCCTTGCCGATCGCAGTCAGCATCGCATGGTTGGGCATGGTCGCAGTTCCGTTCACAGACTGTTGTCGTGTCGTCTCCGGTCGTCACTCGACAGTGTATCGCCGCCGGCGACGCGGTCAACCTGCGTTGCGGGCGTATTGGCGACGCATCCACGGCAATCGAATGGTCAATCGAGGGGCGGCATGGTATCATACTTTGCTGGCGCGGTTTGATGGTTTTGTCGACGTAGCGACGAGTCCTTCCGAGACGCGATGGCGCAGAAGGTTCGCAGATTCCTGCCGCATTTCCGGCGTGGACTGGCGTTTGCCTGGCCGCACAAGCGTTATATCGCGCTGGCCTGCCTGGCCGTGATCGGTGTCAGCGTCTTTTACACCGCGAGCATCACGTCGGTTTTGCCCTTCCTCAAGATCATGTTCGCCCAGTACGAGACGCTGGAGGACTGGGCCTATCGGGACAATGCCGAACAGCGCCTGGGCTGTGCCATCCGGCCGAACGCCCCGCGGGATCCGGACACGGGGCGATCCGACAAGCCCGGGATCCAGATCGTCGACGTCGATGCACAATCGCCCATCGCCAACTTGGCCGAGCCGGGCGATCGGGTCATCCAGATCGATGGACGGACTGGCGATCACTACGAGATGCTCCGGATCCTATCCGACGCCTCGCAGGCGGACCCGATGGAGATCGTCGTCGAGTCACCCGTGGGCGAGCGCAAGCGCGGGCAAGTCACGCTGGTCGAGGGGAACTGGTACACGCCGTACCTGGCCTGGGCGGCCGGGCTGCTGCCGACCGGTCACGACCCGATGAGCAAGACCCAGACGTTGGCCGCCGTCATGGGGCTGTTGGTGCTGGTCACGCTGCTGGGGGGGATCTGCCGGTTCTTCCACGAGTACCTCAACGGCCTGATCGGGCAGCGGGCGCTGATCGACATCCGAACGCGTGGATACCGCAACATGCTGCGTCTGCCGATGTCGTGGTTCAGCCAGCAGCAGGCGGGCGACACGCTGTCGCGTTTTGCGGCCGACTCGGTGGTCCTGGAGCAGGGGTTCCGGACGCTGTTCGGCAAGACGATGCGGGAGCCGCTCAAGGCCATCGGCGTTCTGACGGTGGCCGCGGCGCTGCACCCGAAGTTGCTGCTCGGCGCGGCCGTGGTCGCGCCGTTCGCGGGGATCCTGATCCGCAAGCTGGGCAAGAAGATCCGCCGCGCCCAGAAGCGGACGCTCAAGGCGTGGGGCGGGCTGCTGGACATGTTCAGCGAGAAGATCGGCGGCATCCGCGTCGTCAAGGGGTACCACATGGAGCGGCGGGAGGCGCTGAACTTCTTCCGTCAGCATCGTCGACTGATGCGGCAGCAGCTCAAGATCGTCCGCATAGACGCGGCCGTCTCGCCGATGCTCGAGGTCCTGGGGATGGTGGCCGTCGGGCTGATCGCGGTGGGCGGGGGCTACCTGGTGTTCCACGGCGAGCTCGATAGCGAATCGTTCTTCACGCTGGTGGTCTGCTTCGCCGCGGTCTTCGATCCGGTTCGCAAGCTGGCCAACGTCAACAACCGACTCCAGGCCGCCGACGCCGCCGCCCAGCGGGTGTTCGACGTGATCGACTTGGAGCCGGAGGAGCCCACGGACGGCCGGACCGTGTTGGCAGGCCTGCCCGAGATCCGTGAGTCCATCGAATTCCGGGACGTCTCGTTCGCCTACCCATCCAACCCGGATCGGCTGGTCCTGACCGACGTCAACCTGCGAGTCAAGGCTGGGGAGATCATCGCCATCGTCGGGCCCAACGGCAGCGGCAAGACCACGCTCTGCAGCCTGCTGATGCGGTTCTTCGAGCCCAAGCAGGGGCAGATCCTCATCGACGGCGTGGACGTCGCCGGGACGTCGCTGGGCAGCCTTCGCGGGCAGATCGGGCTGGTGACGCAGGACACGGTGATCTTCACCGACACCGCGCGGGCCAACATCGCCTACGGCGAGCGGAAGGCGACCGATGAGGACGTCGTCCATGCCGCTCGCACGGCCTACGCTGACGAGTTCATCCGCGAACTCCGCATCGAACTTGACGAGCAGGTCAGCACCGGCTATGACGCCGTCGTCAGCGACCGGTCGCTGTCGGGCGGACAGAAGCAGCGGATCGCCATCGCCCGGGCCGTTCTCCGCGATCCGTCCATTCTCATCTTCGACGAGGCCACCAGCCAGATCGACGCCGACAGTGAGATGAAGATCCAGCAGGCCTTGCACGAGATCATGCACGGCCGGACCACCTTCGTCATCGCCCACCGCTTCAGCACCATCGCCCAGGCCCACCGGATCGTCGTCATGGACGAGGGGCGTATCATCGGCGTCGGCGCGCACGAAGAGCTCATCGAAGCCTGTCCGCTGTATCGCACGCTCTACGAGACGCAATTCCGCGAGGGAACCTGAGGGCCCCGTAGCGGTCTAAGCAGTGGGTGCCCCATCCTTTTCGAGGGGCCGCGGGACGCGGGTCCTCGAAAAGGATGGGGGACCGGATGGGCCGTGAAGCGGACTTCCCAACGCGCCTCCGTCCCCCACCCTTCACTCCCCCTCGCGTGCCGCGAGGAGAGCGAAGGATGGGGCACCCCTTTGATCGTGCATCCGCAACTGAGTTGCCCGTTATGCTGCGGTTGCCGCCGGTTTCGCGGTCGCGGTACGATGGCGATCACCGGGGGCTCGAGGACCCAAGCGATGCCCGCGAAGACCTGTCTCGACAAGTGTGTGTTCGGACTCATCGTCGGGCTGCTGTCGAATCCCATCTCCGCGGCCGGCCCCAGATCATTCAAGACGCCGGCCGCCTGGGATCAGCTGTCTTGGAAGGTCGTGCCGCGGATCTTCTCGCAGAGCGGCGATACCTCCACGATGGCCGTGCTCCGCGGGGCGAGCTGCAAGATCGACGTGGAAACTGGCTCGGAGGGGGCGTCGCCCTTCCGCTGCACGATCGGCTACGCCTGGCACGACGCCGACAACAACGGCGTACTCGACCGTGCCGAGATCCAGGTCCGGGCCGAGTCATCGACCGGGCAGGGAACGTCGGAGCAAGCGGAACAGATTCGCGGGCGATTCGAGATGCAGGCCCTGGGTATCCACACCAACCTGCTCCTGCTCAACAAGGTGCAGACCACCAAGACCGCCAACGGATACGAGCTGACCGTAACCCCCCGCGGCGGCGGATCCATCCTGCAGTCCATGGGAATCGGTCAGGCGCGCCTGAAGATCTCGAACGATTTTCGGATCACGGACATTGTGCTGAATTGCGCCAACGGCGCGCAGATACAGACCCGATTCTCGTACAAACAGATGACAGGAGGATGGTTCCCGGTAGGCTATTCCAGCCGGACCTCTCTTCCTAACGGCGGGTCGATCCTGGAGACCGCCAGCGGCTCCTACACCACCGTCGCGGGTGTGCCGTTGACGGCACGTGTTGATATGGTCAGTCAGGTCTTTGCGTCCGATGGCCAGAACATCGGGACGGCCAACCAACGGTTCACGTTCCGGGACTGGCGGATCGCGAGACGGGAGAGTCCCCTGCAGATACCGCGCGCCGAGGGCAAGACGCCCGTCAAGCGCGACCGATCCACGGCCAGGACCACGACGCGAAGGAAGCCCCGTCCATCCCGGGACACGACGCGCCGCCGCGTCCAAGTCCCCAGGATGGAGAAGTACATCTCGCCCAAGGCCCACTTCGCTCTCTACAAGCCCAAGGGATGGCAGGTGCAAGAAGCAACGCGCCAAGGGTACCTTCTCATCAACGTGACTGATCCGGGTCGGAATCACGAAGTTCGACTGCTCTACGGCGTCAATCCCTTCGGGAACTCCCTGCTCGCCATTATCCGGGCGGTCTGTGGGGAGGTCCGCTCGAAATCGCCGGACCTGCGTTTCGGAAAGTCGATGCTCAGCGCCGACAAGAAGCGAATCGTCTTCGACGTGTTCTATACAGACCGCGCGCGGGGCAAGCGAGAAGGCCGATGCTGGGTATCCTACGACAAGGACCACTTCATCTTCACCACGTGTGAGGCGCCCGCGGGTCAATTCCAACAACACAAGAAGCTGATGTTGGGCATCCTGGCCAACGTCCGCATCTTCAAGAACACGATTTCAAAGCGTCACAGGCCGCTGGCGTTGGTGGGGCGCCGGCTTTCCGACGGCTCCGCGTCGTTCTCGATACCCCGGGGCTGGTCGCTGCAGGATTTCAGGACCGGTTGCTTCCTCGCCAAGGACCCGAGCAGCCCGGCCAGTTTCATCGTGGCGAACGTCGAGTGTCTCACCCCCCAGGCGCGCGTGAGTGTTCCTGGCACGCCCACGCTGCCGTATCTTCGCCCGCACCGCGCGCTGCCGACGCTGGCCGCTCAGCAGGGGCTCGCCACGGACATCAAGTGCGTGGAGGTCATCCCGAGGTCGGACATCGCGGGCCAGATCGCGCGAATCTACACCGCCGGACCGGTCGCCGTGGAGGAGTTCGTCTACACGTTCACCACGAAGGGCGTTCGGTGCAAGGGCTACACGTTCGGGATCTCCTATGGGTCGCATCTTGGGTACAACTGGCGGTTCTCGCACATCTCCGTCAGCGCCTCACTCTCGAAGTTCGACGCCTACGCGCCTACCTATGTGGCCATGGTGCAGTCGTACAAGATCAGCGACGCATTCGTAGCCAGATACATCGCAGCGGGCACGGCCAGACTTCGTCGGATGCAGCAGGACACGCTGCGGATCATGGCCAAGACGCGTCGTGAGATCCACGCGATGATGCAGGCCGCCTACGACGAGCGACAGAGAAGCCAGGACTACATCGACTACCTGCGAACGAGCTACATCAGGGGCGAGACGGACTGGATATCGCACATGGAGGGCGGCACGGTCTATCACACCGACAGTTGGGGGACCCGAAACACGGTCACCGACCAGTACTGGGAAGGCAAGCCGTACGACTACGTTCACTTCGAGGGCAGGAATCCGCGGTACAACGAACAGATGACGCAGATCAACAGCCGGCGCCTTTGGGAAGAGGTCTTCGGCAAGTGACGCGAGGCGGGCTCTCGCGCCCGATTCCCAGACCGCGTCCTACCGTATCCAGAACGCGTAGAGTTTGGCGTTCTTCAGCTCGAAGACCAGTCGCAGGCTCGTCTTCGGCGGACGCTCGATGGTCTGCTTGTCCCCCCAGGTGATCCGACCGGCCGTGTGGTCGCCCGTGACCGGCTTGCAGTTGGCCAGCGTGTACGGTTCCAGCGGCTTGGCGGACATGGAACGAAACCCGGCCTTGAGGTATCCGTCGTCGGCGACCTTGGCGTTGACGAAAAGCGCCTTGCCTTCGAAGGTCAGCGGGCGGGTCACCACGGTTCCGGGCGTCTTGTCGGCGTCGAGCGAGACGAATCCGTCCCGCCGCAGCTTGGCCAGGCCGATGTGCATCGCGTACCGGACATCCTTGACGCCGTCCCGCTTGTCGACCCGTCGGGCGCCCCAGTAGTAGAACCACAGCTCCCCGTCGATCAGGAACGGCGCGCCCGGCCGGCCGGGGATCAGGTAGTCGGCGTCCCAACTGTCCTTCGCGCCGAGGGGAAGGAATCGTTGGCCGCGACACGCCCGCGTCCAGTGCCGCCCGTCGCGGCTGCAGCTCAGCTCGACTTCCACCTGCTTCCATCCCGTTCGCTCCATGTGCATGACCCGCGGCAGGCCGATCCACATGCTTTCGTAGGGGAAGGTGATGTGTTCGTACATCTGCGTGTCGGGTTCGTCGAGACCATCCCGGTGCATGGCCATCCGCGGGCGGGTCCAGTGGATCAGGTCGTCGCTTTCGCAGAACCCCACGGTGCGGAGCGTCGAGGGCCTTCGAAACAGGATCTTGACGTTGGCCACGTACTTGCCCAGCCTGGCGTCCCACCGGAAGTGGGTGGTGTCGCCCACGCCGCTGCACAGCTGGTCGGGGAAGTTCCCGCCCTGGCCGTTGGGGATGATGCAGCGCTGATTGTCTCCCTGCCAGTGAATGCCGTCGGGCGACCCGTAGAGGTAGAACCCCTCGCGAGGGGCGTAGGCCTTCTGGTCCTTTGGGTCATGCCAGACCAGCGCCTTGTAGCGTCGGTTCGGGTCGGGATCGTCGGGCTCATGAAACAGCCCCTCGATCGTGCCCTGCGGGAGGGTGATGTTGTTGTTCTTGTCGTTGCCGAACTTGTGGATGCCCAGGTTGGGCTTCGTCCAGCGGAGGCCGTCGGTCGATTCCGCGTAGCACATGGGGCCGCGGTACATGACGCCGCCCTCGCCCGGGATGCGATGCCGCAGGTTGTACCACATCCGGAACGTTCCGGTCCTTTTGTCGCGAAGGACGAAGACGGAATGCCCGAAGCTGTGTTCCCAGGGCTTCTCGCGGATGCGCAGCACGGGGTTGGCGGGATGTCGCTTGGGCGCGTGGAGGCGGCGCGTCAGCTTCGAGCAGGACGCAATCAGGTAGTCGTCGACGAACAGCTGGCGCTCGGTCGTGATCTTGACCGGCCAGTCGGCCATGTCGACCGGGAACATCAGGTGTTCGTCGGCCAGAACGCCGTAGGCCTTGGGGTACAGGCTTCGGTCCACGTGTTTGTCGGGCAGGCCGTCGGCTCGTGCGCTTGACAGCAGTCCGCCTGCCATCGGTGTGCAGATCAGGACCAACCACGCTGCCAGAATGCGTCCTTCCCGGCGTGTGCCAGGTCTTGCCGCCAGCGTCGTCTTACGATCGGTCATCTTGAAACGCCTCCGACGTCTTCGTCCCCCACCGCTGAAGCGATGGCTTCTTGATCACTGCACCCAGAATGCGTACAGCTTCGCACCGACGAGTCGAAAACGCAGGCGCACGATGCGATCTCTGATCGACGCCAGATCGGTCGCGCCCCGCCAGCGCACGGCATGACGAATCGCGTCAGAGGTCAGCGGTTCGCAGTTGGCCGTCGAGAACGGCGCGACCACGTCGCCGTCCTGGCCCACGACTTCCACGAGGAGTTTTCCGCCAGCGGCGTCGGCGTTGATGCACAGCGTCTGGCCGGTCAGTCGCAAGGGCTTGGTCGTCAGGACGCCCTCCGACGCGCCCGCGTCCATCGACACGAACCCGTCCACGCGCAGCGTGCCCAGGCCGATCGCGCCGGTGTTGGGCACCACGTCGTGATGCGTGCTCCGCCCACTGTAGTAGAACCACAGCTCGTCTCCGACGCGGATCGGGGGATTGGTGGCCGGGGCGTTGTTGCCGTAGTCCCACGCGCCCTCCTTGGGCGTGGTGGGGATGAACGGCGTGCGGATCCGGCGGTCCCAGTGTTTGGCGTTCCGGCTTGAGGCCAGCTGGATCTCGACGGCGCCGCTGCTGGTGTGAAACATGCGGAGCAGGCCCAGGTAGACGGTCTCGTAGTGGAAAATCGACAGGGCGTACATCTGGTCGCCGGGCAGGTCGCGGTCGTCGACGGTCATCATGAAGTAGGTGTCGGACCAGTGGAGGAAGTCCTTGCTTTCGGCGTAGCCGCGGGCGCGTTTGCCGTCGCGGAAGATCTTGGGGGAGGCGATCCATTGCTCCCCGACCGGGTCCCACTGAACCGAGGTGGAGTCGTAGGCCTGGTCGAGGACCACGCCCACGTCGCGCCAGCGGATCCCGTCGGGTGAGGTGTACCCGCGCGTGCCGCGACCGCGGATGACGCCCTTGTAGCGTCGGGACGAATCGGGGTCGCGCGGATCGTAGATGATCGTGGTGTTGCTGGTGATACCGGTGATGACGATGTTGTTGTCCTTCGAGCCGCGGAAGCTGTGCAGCCCCGCGCTCGGCTTGGTCCAGTGCAGGCCATCTTCGGATTCGGCGTGGCAGATGAAGGACGGCAGCCCGACGTGCTTGCCCCAGGCCAGGTACCACATGCGGAACTTGCCCGTCTTCGGGTCGCGGACGACGGCGCCGTAGAGCAGCACGCATTTGCCCTCCCAGGGCCTGTCGGCCACGACGAGTGGGTTGGCCGGATGCTTGTGGACTGCGTGGAGTGTGCGTTTCAGGCCGGTGGCAGACGCGATGACGGCGTCGTCGACGAAGAGCTGCTTCGCGCGCCCCACGGGGATGGGCGTCTTGATGACGGGCAGTTCCTTGCCGACGTCGCGGAGCCGGGGTTCGGGCGGCGCGGGTTTCTGGCCGGCTGCGAGCGGCCCGCCGATGCGCAGGTCATCCCAGTATCCCGAGCCGCGGTACTTGGACGTCGACGTGTCGCCGATCTCGACACGCGCGGCCGGGGCCTTGGGATTCAGGTCCGTCCACGTACCGACCAATGCACCGCGATCGGGCGGCCCCACCCACAGGTCCACCTCGCCCCGGCGCGTCTTGCGGTGCAGGATGATACGAACCCAGTCGGTCTGCCTCAGATCCCTGACCACACCCTCGGCGCAGACGCGCTTGCTCCCGCCCTTCGGATCGCGGTGCAGCACGTCCAACCGGTAAGTGCCGCGCGTGGCTTCACCGGCAGCGAGGAGGATGAGGCCGACCGCCGGGCCGTTGCCGGCCTTGGTCTCCAGGACGGTCAGGTCCTCGAGATCAACGGGCTTGTCGCGGACGGGGCGGAAGACCACCTCGACGACCGTGTCGCCTGACACGACAGGAACGTCGAAGCGCTTCTGCAGGCGGACGCGGGCAATCTTGTCGTTGCGGTCGGTGCAGACGTGCGCGCAGCGGGACCCCGCAAAGGCGAAACCCTTCGTGATCGTCACCGTGCCCTCGGGCCTGCCGGCGAACGGATCGCCCAGCCAACGGACGCCAGCGTTGAGCGGCTGGACCACGCCGTCCGTGTAGTTCTCCAGGTCCACGTGCAGGACGCGGGCGTCCGAACGCGGCGCCGACCTCGTCTGACGCGGGATCGTGCTTGCCTTCTCGATCTCGTAGACCCAGGCAAACCGGCGGTCGTTGATGAGGACCTCGGGTTGCTTGTCGCCATCGAAATCCGCGACGCGGGCGTAGTAGCCGTATCCGTAGTCGTCGGGCCGGCCGGGGACCTTGCCCCAGTCCTGGGCGATCTTGGGCGTGTGGGGGAGCTCCAGACACCGGCGTCCCAGACCGTCGATGACGTACGGCCAACCCCCGTCGGTGAAGATCAGCAGGTCCGTGCCCTTCGGGCCGAATCCCCGCAACTGCGTCGTCGGGTCGAACACGTGGAACTTCTGTCGCTTGCAGGGCTCGGCCCGTCCGGCGGGGAAGTTGGCCGGCGGCATGATCCGCCACAGCTCCTTTCCCGCGGCGTCGTAGAGCACGAGCTCGGCCCGCTTGTTGTGAACGAAGACCTGATTGCCCTCGAGTTCCGGATGGAACCGGCCGACCTGGCAGTGCTGGGGGTGCGTGTCCTTCCGCCGCCAGATCAGACGCCCGTCTTTCGCGTCCAGCAAGTAGGCCTTGTCGCTCGCGGCCAGAACGACACAGGTCCGCCCGCCCACCTTGCTCACGACGATGTCGTCCACGTGCATCTCGCCTGCGTTCCACTTGTCCTCGGGCACGGGCGGAAACGACCAGACGGTGCGCCGATCGTGATCGACCAGGTTGTAGCCGATGACGAATTCGTCCAACCCGTCATCGTCGATGTCGAGGATCAACGGTGTGTGCCCGGCCCCGAGGTAGTCGGCCGTCTCGAGCAGCTTCAGATCGGGATCGTAGAACCAGGCCGGGTTGGCGTACTGGTGCGGACGATACGCCCGCTCGGCGTTCTTGGCCAGGATCGTCCAGTCCCTCGGCCCCCGACCGGTGTGGGCCAGGCGGACGATCTGGGCGTTGTCGGCTTGCGTCTTGACGGTCTTCTCGACGGTCCCCGTCCGACCGTCGATCACGATCAGCTCGTCTCGACGCGCGCAGACGACCTCCAGGACGCCGTCGCCGTCGATGTCGGCGCAGTCCAGTGCCCGCTCGGCGCTGTGGGTCACGAAGGGGCGCTTGGCTTGCCACGGCTGGCCGATCTGCCAGCGGACGTGTCCCTTGGCGTCGGCGGCGGTCAGGCAGAAATGGTCCCGCTCCGCCTGGCTGAACCGGCCCTTCCACGGCTTGACGTCGAAGACGTCGGAATGAAAGAGCCCCGGCGACTGGAGGTAGAGGACGTCCACCTTGCCGTCGCCCTCGAGGTCCACGCAGAAAGGGATGCCGCCGAACCGTTCCAACGACACCTCCGTAGCCAGCCGAAACGAGACCTCCGCTGGTGCAGCCGTCGTCGCCCACCCCACGGGACAAAGAACCGCCAATAGCGCCACGTACCGTCCATTCATCTGTTCACCCGTGCTTGGTTCAACTGACCCAAAGAACGCCCGACCTGTCCGTGCCACAGGATCTGGCAGGTCGAGATATCGTGACCGACGGTCCGGTGTGACGCAAGGAGGTCCTTGGCTTCCGTGACGTCACGACGTGACGGGCGCTTGGTCGGCAGTCGGCCATGGGGTATGTTGCGCCCGTGCTGACAGGCGGCGCAGCCTTGGGGGGCGCAGGCGCGCCAGGGAGGAGGGCTGTCATGCCATGTGAAGGAGAATCACGATGCGGTCATTGGTTAGCAGGCTGATCTTCGCGGGGGTGTCCGTCGTTGGTCTGGCCAAGATCACGCCTTCCCAGGGGGCCGAACCGTCCGTGACCGCGAAGGCACGGCCGGACGGTTGCGTGGAGATCCGGATCCTCCCCGCGGACGGACCGCCTCGCCTGCTTGGTACGATCGACCTGTCGAAGCGGCATTGCCCAGCTTCGAAGCAGACAGAGGCCCTGCGGAGATGGCGCTCCTGGCGTCTCGGCGCGTTCGTCTGTTTCAACAGCAACCAGTTCACGGGCAAGGAACACTGCCACACCCAGGATCCGCGGGTCTACGATCCGGCCGATCTGGACGTGGCCGGCTGGGTGGCAGCCTTCAAGAAGGCCGGGATGAGGTACGCCGTGCTGACGACCCGCCACACGTCCGGTTTCCTGTTGTGGGACAGCGCGACGACGACGTTCGACGTGGCTTCCAGCGGAAACCCGACCGACGTCGTGAAGGTGTTCGTCGATCAGTGCAGACGGCAGGGGATTGCCCCCGGGCTGTACTACTGCATGTGGGGCGGCAAGAAGTACCGCCCCACGCCCAACGCCCGCGCGGTCATCTTGGGGCAACTGTATGAGCTGGCCACCCGCTACGGGGACATCCCCTACTTCTGGATCGACATGATGAACTGGGCGCCTGCGGACCTGACCCCGCAGCAGGTGTATGACGCGATCAAGGGCCTGCAGCCCGGTGCGATCGTGATCCTCAATCAGCACGTCCAGGATGGCCGGCAGATCAAGTACTTCCCGACAGACGTCCTCAACGGCGAATTGGTCCCTCCTCCCGCAAAGGGGCACAACCCAACCAGGAACGTGAAGGGCGCCACCTACTACCTGCCCTTCGAGTACGAGCTTTGCAGCCAGCGTCGTGAAGGCGGGATCAAGTATGATCCGCTGGGGCCCTCGTGCTGGTTCACCTACGGCCAAGGTCGTTCGTTCGTCCCCAGCCGCTCTTTCGAGGCCAAGGCCATCTGTGAGCGGATCAAGCTGGGGTGGCAGCGGGGCGCGGACAACGTCTTACTCTCCGTCGCCCCGGACCATACCGGTCGCATGCGGGCGTCGGACGTGGCTGAACTACTGAAGCTGAAGAGACACCTGTGGGGCGAACGGGGCGCCACGTCTGGACCAGGTTGACCGGCCCGGGGACAGGCCAGCTCGGCCTAGGGGGTCCTGCGGGTCGACGTCGAGCTTGGGCCAGACGAGTTCGCCGCGCCGTTGGGCCTCGACGCTGTGGAACGCGCCCAGCTCCGGCGAATTCGAGTCCAGCCAGAGAACGATCCGGCGGAACTCCTCGTTCGTGATCTTGTTGCGGTGCGACTTGCCGAGAAGGGCCTTGCCGATCTTCGAGTTTCGTGCGCCGAACCGACCGGGGATCGTGCGCGACCCATTGTGCTCCGGATCGAGGTAGTAGCCGGCGAAGCCTCCGGCCCAATGGAACGCATAGGGCTTCAGCGCCTTGTAGCCCATGTCCTGCGGGCCTTTGCCCTCCCGGTTGTGACACGCGACGCACTTGCACTGGAAGATGGGCTTGACGAGCCGATGAAAGCTGACAGGCTCGATCGGGTCGACCTCGGGCTGAAGCTTCGACGGCAGCCGCCGCAGGGCCATGGGGAGACGGATCAGGGCCGGCGGGGTTCGCCACTTGTTCTCGTGGCACCCCACGCAGGTCAGCCGCTCGCCCGGATGGACGTAGGCCACCGACTTCATCGACTGAACGGCCATGTAGTTCTCATCGAGCGCCTGGAAGATCAACTCCTTCTCGACGGGGGCCTCGAAGTAGACGCTGCCGTCCGGCTCGACGGGCACGATCCCCAGCGGGATCCGCGGGCAGTTCTCGTCGCCGTAGCCGATCCGGGGCTTGTCCATCTCGTGGTTCGGCTTGATGACGTTCTGCGTGACGCGAAGCCACTTGATCCGCGTCCCTTCAGGCCAGGGCAGGTCGGCCTCGTAGATGTTGAGAACGGCGATGGTGGCCTTGGGCGTGCCGTGGCGCGCGGCGTCGCCCTGACACGTCAGCGTCGGGATGACCGGCGGCCGGGGCCTCGGACGGAAGGGGATCGGGTCCATCGCGCGGAAAAACTGGTACGGCCTGCCCGGCGTCTCGGCGGGCGCGACGATGAACTCCTGATTGCCGAAGCGGTCAAGGAGGTACATGTTCTCGTAGTAGACGCAGAGGTAGACGTCCTCGCTGAGCGGCCAGGGCGTTCCGTACTGCTGCGTATCGTAGCGCCGGCCGGCGGTCTCGACCTCGGGGAACTTGGCGTAGGGGGTGATTCGCCTGAGCTGGGACATCGCGCCGTCGTCTTCGATGCCCAGATCGAGCATCACCAGACTGCCGAACGCCTCGCCGTGGTGGGGCACCGCCGTCAGGATGTAGCGATTCGAGCCGGGGATGGCCTGGATGCCCATCTCCGTGAAGGGGCTCTCGTGGCGGGTGCTGAGCTTCGCGCTCTGCTGCCGCGTCCGTCCGAAGGTGTGATAGGGCAGCGGGTAGTTGCCGTGGGGGGCGCGGGGGTCTCGGCCGTCCGGGTAGCAGATCCAGAAGTTCGACCCGAGGCAGTCATTCCGGTCCACGTAGTCCCACCGTGAGTAGACGATCATCCCGTCGTTGTCGACGCTGGGATTCCACTCGCTGGTCTCGAAGTAGCTCAGCCGGATGATGTCGCTCCCGTCGGCCTTCATGGCGTGGAGCACGTAGTTGGGGACGTACATCGTCACGAAACAGCGGATGAAACCGCCCCGCCGCTCGGAGATGAAGGCGATGCGGCCGTTGGGCAGCCAGCATGCGTCGAAGTCGTTCCAGGGCCCGTCTGTGAGCTGGGTCAGGTTCGAGCCGTCCGCGTCGACCCGAAAGACGTGCCAGACCGACTCGGGCGTCCAGGATTCCTTGACGTGCGGTCGGTGCTTCTCGTTCTCGGTCCACGAGAAGAGGATCGTCTTGCCGTCGTAGGACAGGTCCGGCGAGATGAAGGCGCCGCGGTCGAGCTTCCGGCCCTTCAGCCGACCGTTCTGCACGACCGAATTCCTCAAGACGTCGACGATCGTTGGGCGCTCGGTCTTCCAGTTCTCGATCACGTACAGTCCGCCGCCGGGCACGCTGTTGAAGGCGAAGTACTGGGTCGTCTGGTGCTGGCCGAACCAATCCCGGTTCAGCTCGTTGGGACCGTGGATCACGCCGCGGACCACGAACAGGATCTTGTCGAAGTCTAGCAGCGGGTTGGCGAAGGCGACCTTGCGCCGCAGTGCGCACGCGTCGAGGTAGAGTTGCTGTCGAGCGCGATGGCTCGTTGCGCCGCGCTTCAGAGGCGTGATCTGCCGAGCCCGTCCCTTCAGTGCACTGAGGCGTTGCTCGAAGGCGGCCCAATCATCCGCACTTTCCGTCCGTTTCAGGTGCCTCAACAAGGCAGTCGTCCGACGCAGGACGATGTCGACCGGATCGCGATCTTCCGGCTGGATGAGGGCGTGGGGGTCGAGCGCTTGCGCGCGGGCGTTACGGGGCAACTCCGAGATGCCCAGGCCGTGGATCTGGTCGTTCAGCAAGTCGAACCGCATCTTCCAGTCGTCGACGACGCGTTTGCGCACGCCCGCGACCTTGACGTCTTCGGGCCATGCCGTCTCGCTCCAGATCCTCCGTTGCGACGGCAGGCCGCCGGGTCCGGTCACCAGATCGCCCTTGATCACGGGTGCCCGCGTCGTTCCCTTGTCATCGAAGTGCACGAGGACCAGCGTGCTGGCGTCCGGAGCGAACGGCGTGTCGGGGACCTTGTCGATGGTCCGAACGACGTTCGAGATCCGGACTTCGTCGATCATGCCCACGCATCCGATGCCGTCGACGTGGCCGAACGTGGTCGGGCGAACGGGGGGCAGTTTGCCCGATGTCCTTGTGAACGGCGCGTTCGCCACCTGCTTCGCGTCGACGTACAGCCGGATCCGCTTTCCGTCGTTGACCATCGCCACGTAATGCCACTTGCCGTCCGTGATGTCCGTCTTCGAGATGATCTCGGCGGGCTGGTTGCCCGGCAGGTAGGCACTGAAGAACCCCGAGCCCGCGAACGAGTAGATCTCCCAGTGCGTGGGCGACGACTTCGGTTCGCTGGCCACGAGGATGTTGAACCCCTGCTTGTTGTGCAGCTTGGCCCAGCACTCCACCGTCAGCGGTGTTCGTTGGCAGGCGCGCTGACCGGGCAACCCCGCGCGGTGTCGGCCATTCGCCACGGGAACGAGGCATCTGGCGAACCTGCCCTTGCCCCGCGCGCCACGAACGGGTCCTGAAGCCTTGCCCTGTCCGGTCGCCCCCGCAGCCGACCGCGATGGCGCAACCGGGCCGAATGCCACCAGCGCGGCGATCATCCACAGCAACAACCCGACAGGTAACGTCCGCATGGCCCGTTCCCCAGCCGTTTGGCCTTCGTCACCATTGTATCGGCTGTAGGAGGGGCAAACAGCACTTGCGGGGTGCTCCATCGCGGGTGCGCGGGTGCGCTTCGCTACCTTTCGCGGAACGCGAGAGGGAGTGAAGCGTGGGGGATGGAATCGCGCTGCGAAGGACGCTTTGCGGTCCGTTCCGTCACGCACCCCGTTGCCGGTGAGGCCCCGCTGCCGCTTGATCGCTGGGTCTCGGGGTGGTACAAGCCTGGACCTGATTCGCAGCGCCGGCGTCGGATCGCGACGCTGGGACATCTCGCATGACAGTGGAGTCCGGTTCATGACGATCGTCTGGGGAATCTGGCTGCTCGCGCTGGGGGCGGCGTGCGTCGTGTGGCTGTTGCGGCATGGGCACCTCAGCCGCTATCAGCGGGAGGAGATGCCGCTCCGAAGTGACATGTATGACGGGCAGCCGGACGATGCCCCGCGGCTGAGCGTCTTGGTCGCCGCCAAGGATGAGGAGGAAAACATCGAGGCGTGCGTGCGGTCGATGCTCGACCAGGATTACCCGGATTATAGGCTGATCGCCATCAACGATCGGAGCGACGACCGGACCGGTGAAATCATCGATGCCATCGCGGCGGAGGATTCCAAACTGACCGCCCTGCACGTCCAGGAGCTTCGCGACGGGTGGTTCGGTAAGAACAACGCGATGCACACCGGCTTCGAACGGGCGGATGGCGAGTGGCTGTGCTTCATCGATGCCGACTGCCGACAGACCTCCAACAAGACGCTCAGCGTGGCGATGCGGTTCGCCACGGACCACGACGTGGACTTCCTGTCGGTCTTGCCGCAGCTGGAGACGCAGAGCCTCTGGGAACGGATCATCCAACCGGCCTGCGGCGCGGTGATGGTCTTCTGGTTCAACCCCTCGAACGTCAACGATCCGAACCATTCGGCCGCCTACGCGAACGGTGCGTTCATGCTTATGAAGCGGAGCTGCTACGACGCCATCGGTGGGCACGAGCCGTTCAAGACCGAGGTGAACGAGGACATGCACATGGCCCGGGCCGCCAAGGAGGCGGGGCTGCGGCTGTACGTCGTCGAGAACCGCGATCTGTACGTCACGCGGATGTACACGAACTTCCGCGAGATGTGGCGGGGATGGAGCCGCATCTTCTACGGCTGCTTCGAGACGTTTCGTCGGCTGCGGATCTCGCTGCTGGTGATGCTGTTCAGCGGGATGATGCCGTGGTATTCGGCGCTGGCGGCGTGGATCATGGTCGCGGTTCGCGGCTGGTCGGAGGCGGGACCGTGGCGGGCGGTCGCCGTCCTCGCCACTGCCGCCATCCTCTGCCAACAGTCGGTCCTGACCCGCTACTACCGTGTGAGTCAGACCAATCCGCTGCTGGCGCCCACCTATCCGATCGCCGGCACGATCGCTTGCGGCATGCTCATCAACGCGATGACCAAGCTCGCCGGCACGAAGACCACCTGGCGGGGCACGACCTACCGGGGCGACAAGTTGGCGGCCAGCTGATCAGGCCTTCAACTCGATCCGTTCGACGTCGATGCGGTTCAGGTCGGCCACGCCCAGGCTCTTTTGCTCCCCGTAGGCGAGCATCTTGCGGGCATAGGGCAATTGCCACTTGCGACGAAGCTTGCTGATCGTCTTGCGCTTCTGCTCGAGGATGTCCAGCCCGACGGCGTCGACGGCCACCGTGTCGGTGCCAAAGATCAGCGCATTGAGGCTCCACCGACAGCCCGGTGCGTGGAGCGGGCCATGGTCCCATTGTGGGCGGAGCGCGTCGACGATGATCAGCCGCGTCTTGTCCCTGATGGCCGGGTAGGCGTTCAGCTCGATGATGCTCTTGCCCATGTCGTTTTTGTTATCCCACGAGTGGAAATCCCTCGGGTTGGCGATGCTGCCGAAGTGGTTCTTCAGCGAGATGCACACACCCTTGCCGTTGTGGGCCTTGAGAACGGGCAGGTTGATGAGACAGTCGGTGTGGTCGGTAAGAAGCTTCCGGAGCTTGGCGTCCTTGCCGCGATTGGGGATGGGTACCCTGACGATCCTGGCCGCGTCGCCCTTGCATTCGATTCGACTGAACAGAAAGACCTTCGATGCCTCCAGTCCGCCCTCCCTGCTGAGGGCGCCCGCCGCGACGCCCCGAAGCTCCGGGCGCGTCTCGATCGGCCGCCAGCCCATCTCGTTCCACTTGATCGTCACGCGCTGGCCTGGCTGGGCGACCTGCTGCCAGGCCTCCACGTTCGACTGCTTGCCGGTCAAGGCCTTGATCCCCGCCTCGACCATCTTGGACAGCACGCCCGAATCGGCCTGGTAGCCCTTGAGCAGCGCGTTGGGGTGCGTCACGATGACGATGCGACTCCGTCGGGGCGCCGCCTCGCCGGCCGCGGCCATCGAGGGACCGGCCAACGACGCCATTCCCGCGGCCGCTGCCCCCCTCGCCGAGTCCGCCAGGAATCGACGACGTGTCAGGCCGGGTGCGGAGGCGGCGCAGTCGCTGTTGTCTTGCTGCATGAAGGTAGCTCCTTGTCCTGCCATACCGTTCGGCTCGCCTTCGCCATGGAAGTCCCACCGCTTTCCACATGTGGCTGGATGGGGGATGTGCAGATTCTGAAGCGCCGTCCTGCCATGTCCGCCATGATCACGAGCCGCCGACGGACACCGCTTCGTCACTCGGTTCTGGAACGCCGTCCTCGTGCCCCAGAACCTTGCAGATAGCGTCCAGATCGTCGGCCACCTTGATGGGGGCGTTGGCGTACTCTCCCGTGACGGGTCCGGGCGGCGGGGCTTCGGCGGCCTTCATGTCGATACCCGTGTGATAGCGGACCGTAGCGTCGGGGTCCTTCAGCTCGTGTCCGGTCAGGATGCAGACCACGTGCTCGTCCGGACTGATGACCTGTTCTCTCAGCAGCAGATGCAGTCCGGCGACGCTCGCTCCGCTGGCGGGCTCGCAGCCGAAGCCGAACCGGCCCACCATCGCCTTGTGCTCCAGGATGTCCTCATCGGAGACCTCCCGGACCAGGCCGTCCATCGTGTCCAGCGACCGCAGGGCCTTGGGGAGATTCACCGGCCGGCTGATCTCGATCGCCGACGCGACGGTGTGGGGCTTGTAGCCGCTCCGGTCCATCTGGTCGTAGAGTTGACCGATCTTCTCGTCATCGATCTGCCCGTTGTTCCACCTGACCCGCTGTCGCTCATGCAGTTCGTATAGCGTGTTGGCGCCGGTGGCGACGATGACGGCCAGCCGCGGGATTTTCTCGACCAGGCCCAGCTCGAACAGCTCGGCGTAGGCCTTGCCGAACGCGCCGCTGTTTCCCAGGTTCCCTCCGGGCACGACGATCCAGTCGGGCACGTGCCAGTCGCGGGCCTCGAGAATCCGGTACATGATGGCCTTCTGGCCCTCGAGCCGGAACGGATTCACCGAGTTCATCAGGTACAAGCCCAACTGATCGGACGCCTCGCGGACCCGGCGGAGACACGCGTCGAAGTCGCCCTCGATCTGCAATGTCAGCGCGCCGTAGTCGAGCGCCTGCGACAGTTTGCCGTAAGCGATCTTGCCGCTGCCGATGAAGACGATGCCCTGCTTGGCCTGACGTCCTTGGCTGCCCGATAGCGAGGCGAACATCGCCAGCGATGCGCTGGTGTTCCCGGTCGAGGCGCAGGCGACCCGTTTCCGGCCGAGCATCCGCGCCAGCGTGAACGCCGCCGTCATGCCGTTGTCCTTGAAGCTGCCCGACGGGTTGAGGCCCTCGTACTGCAGGAACAGGTGCCCCCGTTTCATGCCGATTTCGCGGGCCAGCAGGTCGGCCGTCTGCAGGTTGGTTCGACCCTCGCCGATGGTGACCACGTCGCGCTCGCGGGCAAACGGGAGCAGCTCTCGGAACCGCCAGACCCCCGAGAAGTCCACGACGCTCTCCCGCGTATTCCAGCGGGTCTCGAAGAAGCTCATTTCCCGCGGCATGGGCGTGCGGTCCCATTCGTAACAGACGTCGAGCAGGCTGTCGCATCGCTTGCACCCGAACAGGACCTCGCTGATGCTGTAAGTCGCTCCGCATCCGGGATTGATGCACTTCTGATAGGCGATCTCGCGCATCGCAGGACCTCCCCAACCGGTGTGGTCTGTCTACGAAATGAGGCAGGACTTCTGCCGACTAGCTTAGCACAACTCCTCCTGGCGGCCAAGTTACATCAATGGAACGAAGGCGCGCGGGCGCGTTTGGAGTGGTGTTTGCTTCAGGTCTGCCTAACGGGGCGGGGCACGCGCGGCGCCCTACCGCGACGGCCGATCGTTGTAGCCGTGAGGATGGGCCTTGTGCCATCGCCAGGCGGTTTCGATGATCGCTTCGATTTCCACGTATTGCGGTTTCCATCCGAGGGCGGCCTGGATGCGGCTCGGGTCGGCGTACAGGGCCGCGGGATCCCCCGGGCGACGATCCACGTCCTCGGCGGGAATCGGGTGTCCCGTGACGCGGCGGGCCGCTTCCAGGACCTCGCGAACCGAGTGCCCCCGTCCCGTGCCGAGGTTGTAGGCGTCGGCTCGACCCGTGTTCGGCAGGGATTCCAGCGCGAGCAGATGCGCCCGGGCCAGGTCCGCCACGTGGACATAGTCGCGGATACACGTTCCATCGGGGCTGTCGTAATCCGTGCCAAAGATCTTGACGTCTTTCCGCTGGCCCAAGGCCACCTGAAGCAGAATGGGCACGAGGTGGGCCTCGGGATCGTGATCTTCGCCGATGGTCCCGTCCGCGGCCGCCCCGGCGGCGTTGAAGTACCGCAGTGCTGCCGACGCCAGCCCCCACGCCACCGCGGAGTCCTGCAGGGCCCACTCCATCATCAGCTTGCTACGACCGTAGGGGCTCAGCGGGCGCAGGTCTGACGCCTCGGTCACTGGCGCCTCCGCAACGTTGCCATAGACCGCGCAGGTGCTGCTGAAGACGAGCTTTCGGATTCCCTCGGCCTGCATGGCCTGGAGCAGCGCGATCGTGTTGGAGACGTTGTTGTGATAGTACTTCAGCGGATCGCTGACCGATTCGGGCACGACTAGGAAGGCCGCGAAGTGCATCACGGCGTCGAAGCCATCTGTCAGGCATCGGCGGAGCCGTTCGCCGTCGGCCAGGTCGCCCTGCACGAAAGCGGCTTCCGGGTGAACGGCCTCCCGGTGTCCGGTCACGAGGCTGTCGTAGACGGTGACGTCGTGTCCTTCCTCACACAGCAACCTGACGCAGTGGCTGCCAACGTATCCCGCTCCACCCGGTACAAACACCTTCATTGAACGATTCCTACCAAAGGCCCGCCACGCCCTCTCGATCGTGTGTCGCTACGCTCCCCGTCCACGATCAGCCGAACCATCGTTCCATCAGCGTCCTCAGCGGATCGGTCCGGCCGTAGAAGAACGGCCAGATCCACGGGGCAACGATGATCCAGCCGATGTTGATGGCAGCCATGACGTCGTAGGGCAGCGATCCCCGGGCGTGGCGCCACGGGGCGAGGTACCGCCCGATGCCCGGCAGGGGTCCGTCCTTCGGCGGGTCGGTTCCCCGTTCTTGGGCCTTGAGGGCGGCACCCGCATACCGCAGCCTGAGCAAGACCGTGAAGAACGGAAGCGTTGCCTGCTGCCAGATCAGGGCTGGCATGTGTCCGAAGAGCGTTCCGGTCAGAAACCCGAAGCATCGCTCCGGCCGCTGCCACCACCCCACCGGGACCGAGTCAAGCAGGTTCTCGGACCGCGCTTTGACGTAGCTGATCGCGTAGGCGTGGACCATCGCGATCCCTGATAGGGCGCAGAGCGTCACGTTGCCGACCCACGCGAAGTGGACGATCAGGCCCAGATACAGGACGCCGTCGCTGAACCGATCGAGCGTCGAGTCGAGGACCTGACCGAACCGCGTGCCGATCCCGCCGATGCGAGACACGGCGCCGTCCAGCATGTCGCACGGTCCGGCGGCCAGCAGCAGCCAGAAGGCCACGAAACACCACCGGCTCGACGTGAGGCCCTCCACCTTGCCGAACGTGTGGCCTCCGCCAATAGCGAGGCAGACGCCGGCACAGACGGTCAACAGGAACCCCGTCGCCGTGATCGCGTTGGGCGTCACGCCCAGCCAGACGAGCAGACGCGCCAGCTGATCCCGACCGGCGCAGAACACGTGGCCGATGGCCCAACTCGTTCCGGGCCGTTCGCCGCTCTTGCGGAGATTCGCAAAGTCGCGCTTCTCAGAAGGTGTGTCGCTCGTTGACGCCATCGTCTCGCAACCGTCTTCACCCATGGTCGGATTATAGCAGCCCCCATGGGGCGGTTGAATCCCAGCGACCCAGTGACGGCCGGTCGCGGTGTTGGCGGGTTCAGTGCAGTCGGCCGGGCAAGAACAGACTCAGCCAGGGGCAGTACGTGATTACCAGCAGGGCGATCACCCCCGCGGCCATGAACGGCAGCGCCTCGCGGCTGATCCGATGCATGTCGCAACCCGTCACACCGGCCGACACGTACAGGTTCACACCGACGGGGGGCGTGACCTGACCGATGGCCAGGTTGACCGTCATGATCACGCCCAGGTGCACCAGGTCGACACCGGCGGCGTGAAGGACCGGGGCGACGATGGGCACGAAGATATAGAAGATGCTGATGGCGTCCATGAAACACCCCGCCACCAGCAGGGCCGCGTTGACCACCAGCAGTAGCACGTAGGGGTTCTGCGTCACACCCGTCAGCAGTCCGGCCAGGTCTTCGGCGATGGCGTGGTCGTCCAGCACACGGGCAAACAGGCGTGCACACGCGACGATCAGCATGACCACCGCCGTGACCGACACCGAGTCGACCAGTGCCCGGTACAGCCCCCGCCAATCGAGGTCGCCGTAGACCAACCGGCTGACCAGGACGGCGTAGACGACGGCGACCGCGGCCGACTCGGTCGGCGTGAAGATGCTGCCGTAGATGCCGCCGAGAATGATCAACGGGAAGAGCAGTGCCCACAGCGCTCGCACAAGACTCCTTGCCGCATGCCGCCAGCCCGGAAACGCGACGCGCTCGATCTTACCCCAGGTTCGCACCGCCAGCATGATCATCAGGGTGCCGCCAACGAGAATGCCGGGGATGACCCCGGCCAGGAACAAATCGCGGATCGGCGCCCCCGCGACGATGCCATACAGAATCAGGGCGATGCTCGGCGGAACGATGATGCCGATCCCCCCGCAGACGGCCGCCAGGGCGGCGGCCGTCCCTCGCGGATAGCCCCGCTGGACCATCGGACCGACCGCCAGCGTCCCCAGCACCGCTACGTCCGCCGGGCCCGATCCGCTGATGCCGGCCAGGAAGATCCCCGCGACGATCAACGCCTGGCCCACGCCGCCCGGCAACGGGCCGGTGAAGCACTCCGCCAGGTCGATCAGTCGCCGGGCCATCGCGCTGCGGGCCATGATGTGGCCCGCCAGGACGAACAGCGGAATCGCCATCAAGTCCCACACCTGCGTCGCCGCCAGCAGCGTCTGCGGCACGACCTCCAGGTGGCCCGGGTCGAAACACACGATCGCCAACAGCGCCGACACGCCCAGCGCCAGCGCGACCGGCGCGCCCAACGCCAGCAGCAACCCAAACACGCCGAACAGCAAGGTTGCTACCGGCCAGTGGGTCACGCCTGTCCTCCGCGACTGTCCTGGTCTGGCTCCCCCGATCCTTTGGATCGCTGCACGTGCTGCGATGCATGCGCTCGGCGCCGCAGATCGGCCAGCAGGGACCGCGCCGCCCAGATCGTCAGCAGGCCCGCCCCCAGGGGCAGGCCGATCTGCACCGCCCACGCCGGCAGGCCGATGCTTCGGAGCCCGCCCAAGGACTCGCCCTTGGCCACCTGCCCGACGCCTAGAACCGCGACGACCGCGAAGAACGCGACCCAACAGAACCGCATCGCAAGCCGCACCGGGCCGGCGAATCGATCGGGCAATCGGCCCACCAGCACGTCGTTGCCCAAATGCTGACGCCGGCGATCCGCCAGCACCGCGCCCAGAAACGTCATCCAGTAGAGCATGACCGGCAGGAGCTGATAGACATAGGTGTATCGGGCCAGGATGCGGTTCTGCAGCGAAGCCACCGCGGGCAGGTGCCCTTCGACCCGAATCCCGCGCAGGACCACCAGCACACACACGAGCAGCACCATCGACGCCAACCCCGCGGCGGTCATGATCTCGATGATGCGGACCACCGGGCCGGGACGATCCGTCTGATCTGCCATGGGGAATGCCCTTACTTCCTGGCGGGCGCAGTGGGTGACGTCGCAGCCGGCTGGCGGTTCCCAGCGGTCTGGACCGCCCGGACGATCCGGTCGACGACATCGGCGCCGATCTTGGGGCCAAACGCCTTGTAGATGGGGCGGACCTTGGCCTCAAACGCCGCCCGCTCGGACGCCGACAGACGCGTCACCCGCATCCCGTGCTTGACGAGCCGGTCGGGAATGACGCGGTCGTCGGTCATGACCAGCTCGCGCTGGTATGCCATCGCCTGCCTGGCGCATCGCTTGATGATCGCCTGCTGCTCCGCCGCGAAACCGTTCCATCGTTTCGCGTTCATCGTCAGGATGAGGGGATCGTAGGCGTAGTCCCAAAGGGTCACGAACTTCTGGCATTCATACAACCGGCTGGACTCGATGATGCTCAGGGGGTTCTCTTGACTGTCGATCACGCCCTGTTCCAGCGACGTCATCACCTCACCGAAGTTCATCGTCAGCGGTTGGGCGCCGAGCTGTCGAAACGTCTCCAGGAAGATGTCCGAACCGGCGACGCGGACCTTCAGCCCGACCAAGTCCGCCGGCGTCCGCACCGGCCGCCTCGAGTTGGTCAGCTGGCGGAACCCGTTCACGCCCCACGCCAGCCCCACGATGCCTTTGTCGATGAGCCACCCGAGAGCCTCGTCGCCGAACGGGCCGTCGCAAACGGCCTGGGCCTGGGCGTGATCCCGGAACAGCCAGGGCAGGCTGAACGCGTCGAACCGCTTGTCCAGGAACAGCGCCAGGATGATCGGCGAATCGAGCGTCATGTCGATCGAGCCGTCGCGAAGCATCTGCAGCTCGGTCTCCTGGTTGCCCAACGCCAGCCGGCCGCCGGCGGCGACCCGGACGGTGATCTTCCTGCCGCTGGCCTCCGCCAGCAGTTCGGCGAACCGCTTCGCGCCGCGATCCCAAGACGAACCGGGCGCAGTGATGTGGCTCAGCTTCAGCTCGATCCTGTCTGCGACGGCTGCGTCGCGGTCGCGGCAACCGGTCATCAAGGCACAGGCCAACCACGCGACGCTCCAGAGGATGACGCGCAGGACCTCGCGAGCCCCCGCACGGTCCGGACCCATCGCATGGCGGTTGATTCTCATGGGCATCATTGTGTCTCCCGCTCGGTCATCGGACAAGCTCGTCAGGGCAGCCACAGCCAGATTAGCGCCACGACCGTTACGCCCGTCAGGAGATGCAGCATCATCGGCACGAGCCAACTGTTGCAGCGATAGGCCACGTACCCCAGCGCGAGCCCCCCCGGGAACGACATCGCACACTCGGCTGGCGACTTGCCGACGTGGATGAGGCCGAACAGGATGGACTGCAGCACGAGCGCCAATAGACACGCGTCGGGCAGGCCGATCCAACGCGTCCCCCGTTGCCAACCGCGCGCGCCGTCCGCAGGTTGGGCCAAGCCTATCCACCTCAGTGCAATACGGGCGCGTCCGCCGATCGCGGGCGCGGGCGGCGGAACGACGGGCCAGCGTCGCCGCGGGCGGAGAATCGCCAGCAACACGCCGTTGAACAGGAAGTGTTCAGCGACCAGAACGGCCAAGTACGGCGCGACGATCGCGCCCAGCGACGAACCAAACAGCTCGCGACGGTAGTATTCCTGTGTCGCCGCTGACGACGCCATCAGCGCCAGCAACGGCAGCGAAGCCACGTAGCCGACCGCCAGGATGCGCCATCCCACCCGGTTTGGCCAGCGTAGTCCCAAGTCCCGCGGCTGGCCTCGACCGAAGACGACCATCATCAGCCAGGGCACGACCAGGGCCAGGGCTACGCTGTATAGCGCCCACGTCCACCGTCGGTCCGGGGTCCACCCGCACGCCGCTTGGGCGACTGCGATCACCTTGTCGCTCGCGTAGACGCGGGCATCGCGCCCGGCTCGTATGAGCCACGCTGGCATCCACGGACGCATCTGGACCCAGAACAGACACAGATATCCCGCAGCCGCGGCAGCGATCGCGCACGAGAGAACATGGCTGATCCAATGGTCTTCTCGACCAGTCGCAGGCGTGGGCGCGGCCGGCTCGTTGTCGTGCATGGCCCCAGGATACCAGGCCCGTCACGGGCCTGCGACCATCGCGCCAGTGGTTGGCGGTGGGCGCGCAAAACAGCAGGTCACCAGCCCAGTGGAGGGCGGGTGACCTGTCTTGCGCGCGTGGTGTCGGCGCGCATCGCGCACTCTAGAGAGCGCGCATTATCGTTGGCGGCGAGAACGGAGCAGACCCGCCCCACCCAATGCCAGCAGCAGCATCGTGCAGGGCTCGGGGACCCACTCGACCTGTATCTCGTCGCCCACTATCAGTGTATCCTTGGCGTCGTTGTAGTAGCCGATCGTCGCACGCAGGTGCTCGATCGAGCCGTCGCCCAGCTCGGCAAGCAGCATGTCCAACGTTTCCTGGTTTGTCGCACCAGGCGGGTCAACGACCTCATCGTCGGCCCAGGCCATCCCCAGGCTGACGTAGATGATCTTGTTGACCATCTGGGTGTTGGCCCCGCTGTCGATGATCGTGCCGTCGGCCTTCACGCCGATGAGGTTCGAGCTGTACTCCGAGAAGATCCACTCCGGCGGCAGGCCGAAGACGTCCACCTCCGTGGGCGACTCGTCCGTGTCGAGGTAGTACAGCCCCACGTTCCCCACGTTGGCCAGCCGGATATCGTCCAGGCCCGTGTCACTGGCGATTAGCATGGGGAAGTGGACCCGCTGCCCGTGTTCCTCGTGGAACGGAGAAGCCCCAGGGGCCACGCCCTTCCAGCTTTCGAACGTCGTGACGGCGATATCGGTCGTCACGAACTCATCGACGGTGTAGTACGCGTCCGGGTCCGTGTTCGGGTCGCCGATTGAGCCCAACCCGTCCTTCAGTGCGGTCTTGGCGTTGTCCGTCCAATCGCCCCACGTGGGCGAGAAGTATCGGTTGACCGCCGGCGAGGCATACATATCGATGGAGACGTCTGCCTCGACCACGGCGCCCCCGGCCAACAGCATCCCCACAGTTGCGCAGAACAACAACGTTTTGTACATTTCTCTCTCACTCCCACCGGACGGCGTGGCCGATGGCCGACGTGAGCCGCCCGTGCACTACGTTTCCCCCGCGCCATTGCCTCCAGGCCGATCTCGCCGTGACGACCCGGTCCTGTCCCCGAGGACCTCCTATCATTCACCCCGTCGGCGACGGCGCAGCCACGCGCCGGCGCCACCAAGCCCGAGGGCGGCCAGTCCCCCCACTGCCGGATCTGGGATCACGTGCGCCGTCCCCACGACCGAGATGATGATGTCGAGCGTGATCGTCTGGCTGATCTCGCCGATGGGGAACAGATAGTCGAACGTCCCGCCGAGCGTGACGGTGACCACGTCGCTCGCGGCGGCCGATGTGGTGAACGTGACGTCGAGCTCGGCGTCCGGGGTGATGACGTACGACTCGAACGTCATCTCAACGAATCCCGTGACGAAAACCGTTCCTGCCACATGGATGTCGGCGATAGCGGTCGCGCTGCCGCCCGGTTCGATATGGGCGGGCGAGCTCATGTCGAAGCCCACGAAGGCGGCACTGCCCGCCGGGACCCGTGCGGTGACTGCACCCCCCAAAAGGGAGACCACCACTTCCTCGGGGTTGGCGATGCTGGCGTCCCCCAGCAGGAACGTGTCGCTCTGACCGATGTGGCCGTTGCTCTGATAGACCGTCATGGCGAACGTCCCGGCCCCGGCTCCGGTGAAGGGGTCAGGATCTGCGATCCCATCTGGCGTTACGTCTACCTGCACCGAAGCCGAAGTCACGTCAAAGACATAGTCCGCCGGTGTGCCCATCGCCGGAGCGACGATGACGCACAGAATCCCTACGCCACCCATCCACCTCATACCGACCATCCTCCTTCTCTCCCAGGTCTAGCGAATGCCCGTCTCACGTCTGTCTGGCTTGCTGCGAATTGAAGCGTGCTACGCGATCCGTCGCGGACAACAGAGGACGTATGCCATTCCACACGAAGCGGTTAGAGCGACGCCCTCGTCTCGGCTAGTCATCTGTGGTTTGGCTTCGGCAGCCCCTCCAGGCTGCCTGGCCACGAGATTGCACTCCTACTCCCGTCCGAAGCCTTCCCGCGCCCAGCGGCGAACTCCCTAACCTCCGACAACGGACCTCCCATAAGTATGCCTCGAAAACAAAGGAATGCCAACTCGGCGCTCTGATTTTGCGGCAAAAGCTCGGCGTTTCTGGAAGGTATACCATCTGCGCTATACGATAGCATTTGTCTTAGATTCTAGCGGGGCCCTGCGGGGCGGATCGGGCGGCTCAGCGACGGCCGTCCGAGGCAGGGGGCGTCGTGGGCGCTGTGGCAGGAATCGTCGACGCCTCTCGGAGCCCCTCGAGCGCCTTGTAGAACTCGAACCGACCTGGATGGCGACGGGTCAGGTCTTGGTAGATCCCGCGTGCCTGGTCGAGGGCGCGTCGGTCGTTCCATTTCCGGCCGAACCGGGCCAGGGCATCAGCCACCACGTCGGGCCGGGCCCGTAGGCATTCGCGCTCGACAAGCTGGAGTGCCCGGCCGGCCAGCTCCCGCTTGTCGGCGGCCAAGAAGATGCCGAACAGCCGCGGGGCCCATTCGCCGTCGACGTGCTCTCGCTCGAGCATGCGTTCGGCGGCGCGAAGGGCTTCGGCTTGCTGGCCGTGCTCGAGGTAGTAGGGCAACAGCAGCCGCATCGGGTTGCAGTGATCGAGCAGGAGCGTCGTGTTGCTCCGCCGGCCTTGGCGTTGCAGCTCGATCAGGTCGGCCTTCAAGTCGCGATCGAAGTCCGCCAACGCCCCGTCGAGCAGGTCGTGTCTGCCGGACTGCAGACAGGCGACGGCGTAGGCGAAGCGGAGGTAGGGGTGATGGTCCTTGCGATATCCGAACAGGTTGAGGTTGCACAGCAGGACCAATGCGGCCAGCAGCAGCGCCACGACGATGAGCCGAGATCGGTCGGCCTTACGGCGGACCATGCGAACCAGCTCGACCAGCCCGAAAGCGGCAAACACCACGAGCACATGGACCATCGGTAGGCGGAACCGGCTGTTGATGATGAACATCACCGCGGGCAGGGCTAGCGACGCCAGCATGGCCACCAGGTACGTCAGCCCTGCTGACCTGTTCGACGTGCTGGCCAGCGCGAGGCCCAACCCGACCAGGCCGAGCGGAGCCAGCCAACCGTAGTGGAACCAGGACAGGGCTTGCAACAAACGAGAGAACCCCAGGACATGGTACAGGTCCTTGTTGCTGGGCGATTCGTGGGCGTTGAAAAGCCAGCAGAAGCGGCGGATGGCGTGTCGTGCAAACCAGCCCGGGTTGTCGCCGATGTACTCGAAGCCCATCCCTGCCAGGAGCGAGCTGAACTCACCCCGCCGGGGCTTTCTGCCCAGGTGGGCTTCGGTGAAGCGATAGGCGTTCTTGAAGTTCAGACAGCAACGCGCCCAGGGTTCGTTGGGGTCCCAGGTCGTGTCCGGCAGGAATCCGGATTCATCGACGAGCAGCGGGCCGTCTTTGCTGTCTGAATGGGGGTTGTTGGCCACGTAGACGTTCAGCCCGCCATATGCGCCGAGCAGCACCCATTCGCCGCCGACGATACGGTTTCGAACGGTCACGGGCAGCACCGCGGCGCAGCAGCCCAACGTCAACGCCAGGACAGAGAGCAGAGGGCGGCGCAGCATGCCCGGCGAGAACGTCCGCCCGCCGTCCGTCGAGGGCGCCGTGTCCCGACGTTCCCGGCGCCATGCGATCACAAAGACGACGACGGCCAACACGGGCGCGAAGGCCAGGACATTGGGTCGCGTGATCGCACCAAGTCCCAGCACAAGCCCGCAGACGAGCCACTTGACGGGCTTCCGATCGTCCCAGGCCACCAGCAGGTAAGCAAGCGTCAAGTAAAAGAAGCACGCCAGGGAGGCATCGAGCAGTTCGACGGAGAAGAAGACGAACGTCCAGAACACCGCCGCCCACAAGCCCGCGACCAACCCAACGGCTCGGCCGAACAGCTGACGCGCAATCAGCAGCGTCAAGACCGGCGACAACGCCGCGAGGATGCACTGAACGAGGCGGGCGCGGATCGACGCGTCGCCCAGCACTCGGTAGACGCTGGCCAGGAAGTAGGTGTACAGCGGCGCCTTGTAGTAGCTGACGGCCGGCACGTGGCCCTGGAGGACCGCCAGGGCGAACTCGTGGTTGCCGCGCTCGTCGAGGGTGGGGAACTGATACAGGGGGGTGTCGCGGACTTCGGCGAAGTAGATCAGCCTGACCGCCAGTGCGACGATGAACACGAGCACGATCGACAACAGGTCGCGGCCACGGCCCGGCGAGTCGCTAGTCTTGGCCGTCACGTGAGAAGAGCCCCTTGGTGATCCGGACCGCGTAGATGGGCAGGTAGTAGGGCAGCCGGTGCGGCTGGGGATAGTCACGGACGATGCGCATGATCCGCGCCGGGTTGAGGAAGAACTGGCGGTTGGCCTTACGCTGATAGGCGTACAGGACCTCATCGGGTACATCGGAGAGGTTCACGTGGATCAACGCGAAGTCGGTGTCGTCGTAGTTGATGTTGGCCAGCTTCTCTGGATGCATTCGCATGACCTCGTCGTAGAGCCGTGTGTTCGGGAACGGCATGACCGTGAAGAACGAGGCGGTGTGCAGTTTCGAGTTGCAGGCCACGTCGAGGGTCTGCTGAAGGTCCTCCTCGGTCTCGGTCGGGAAGCCGAGCATGGCGAATCCGTTGGCGAAGACGCCGCGCTTGACGGCCATCTCGACGCCGGCCAGGAACCTCGGGATGCTCAGGTTCTTGCCCGTGTACTTCTGAATGCGGGGCGAGCCGGCCTCCAACGCGAAGCTGGAGAAGTAGAGCCCCGTGTCGACGAGGGCGTCAACCATTTCCTGCGTCAGGATGTCCGTCCGGACCGCGTTGGGGAAGGCGATCTTGAACTTCAGGTTGCGACGCTGGGCCAACTCGCAGAACCTGATGATGCGATCGTGGTCCAGGTTGAAGATGTCGTCCAGGAACTCGACGTCGTTGATGCCCCAGGTGCGGATGTAGTGGTCGATCTCCTCGACCATTCGCTCGGCCGAGTGGGCCCGAAACCGCTTGCCGAAGATCTTGTGGCACCAGATGCACTTGTAGGGACAGCCGCGGCTGCTGACCAGGGAGATATACTTGCGTCGCGCGATGGGAGGCATGGACTGCAACCGCCAGTACTTGCGGATGTCGATCAGGTCGAACGCCGGAAACGGGAGCGTGTCTAGGTCTTCGATGGGCGGCATCTGACCGGGATTGGTGACGATCTGCCCGTCGGGGTCGCGCCAGATGAGTCCGGGGATCTCGCTGAAGTCCCCGCCGTCGAAGCGGGCGCGGATGACGGCCTCGAACGTCAACTCGCCCTCGCCGACAACGGCTACATCGGCACACGTGTCCTCGAGCACCTTGGACTGGAAGGACGAGGTGTGCGGCCCGCCGACCAGGATCAACGCGTCGGGCAAGGCCTCGCGGACGTTCCGGGTCAGGTCGCCAAGCGTGTGGGCACACGTCGTGATCGCGCCGAAGCCTACGATATCCGATTCGAACTCGATTGCCTGCTGGACGAGCTCGTCCTCCGAGCAACCGTCCGCTCGCTGATTCACCAGTTTGACGTCGAGGTCAAACTTGGTGCGGAGGTAGCTGGCCAGCGACAGGATTCCCATGGGCGGGGTGGTGAAGGGGTAGGTGACCGTCCGGTGCCCAACGTTGACCAGGAATAGACGCAGCCGTCTCATCCGGACATCCCTACCGCCACCGCGGGGCCCGCAAGCCCAGACCGCCCAGTGCAGGCCGGACCCCGACGTGCACCTCGCGTGCTGGCCGCTCGGAAGTGCCGACTGTCAAAACAGTTATCATAATTCGTAATCCGGTTTCAGTCAAGGAGACGTCGTTGGGACCGAGCTCGCCTGCCGCGTCGTGGTCGGCGAGGCCATCAGGGCCCGGATCAGGTCGACTCGGCGGTGGTACTCGACCTCAGCCGGATGCTGGGCCGCCAGCTGCCGGTAGCGCTGCTCCGCCTGGCGCAGCCATTTGCGGTCGTGATACCGACGGGCGTACCGCAGGATCACGTCAGCCACAAGCCTCGGGTCAGCGCCGGTCTGCCCTCGATCCATTACGACCAGCAGCGATTGGATCAGATCGGGCCGGTCAGCCTTCATGAAGGTGTCGAACACCCGCGCGCTTCCGTTGGCGTCGAGTTGCCTACGCTCGATCAGCCGGATGCCGTAATGGACCGCCCTGTCGAGCGGGCCGTTCTTGTCGTAGTAGTCGTACAGACAGTACAGGGCCCGGCCATGTCTGCCCCCCCTGACGTCCATCGCCATCGCCAGCTCGATCTTTTCGACCGTTCGGGCCATCTCCTGGGCCCGCCCGGTCGCGCCGCAGGCCGCCGCGTAGATGAACAGCAGATACGGATGGCAGGGGGGACGGTAGCCGAACAGGTTAAGGTTGCTGAACAGCCCCACGCCGGTCAGGCAGGCGGCGGCGATGAACGTCTTGCGGCGTTCCACGGAGGCCCGGCACCACGCGGCCACGCGGACCAGCCCGTAGGCGCCGAGCGGCGCGAGCAGACACACGATCGTTGCTCGAAAGCGGGCGTTGACCAGGAAGAACACGCCCGGTCCGATCAGGGACGCCAGCAGGACGAGGTAGTAGGCAAGCCCCGGCGATCGGTCATCGGCCCGGATTGCAGCGACGAGCCCGAACACGATCAGCGGACACAGCACGCCGAAGTGAAACACGCTCAGACCCGCCAGCAGTGTGGAGAACTCGCGGAACTGGTATAGGTCCTTGTTGTCAGCGAATTCGTAGGCGTTGAACAACCAGCACAACCGCTTGAGTGAATCGGCGACGAACTTGCCGGGGTGTTCGCGGATGTAGGCCCACCCGAGCGCGAACATCGCGTCGTTCATCTCGCCGCGTGTGCAGGGACGGTTCAGCTTCTGACTCGTGTAGTCACACCCCTGGCGATAGGTGAAGCAGTGCACGTTGTAGGGGTCGTTGGCGTCGAAGACGCCGGAGGGCTTGTAGTCGGGCAGGCCCAACAGCTCGACGTTCTTGGCGTCGGCCTCGACGTTGTTGGCCAGGTAGAAGTTCACGCCTCCGTAGGCGCCGATCAGGACCCACTCGCCGCCGATCACCCGATTGCGTACCGTGATGGGCAAGACGATCAGGCAGCATCCCAGTGCGAGCCCGGCCACGCGCCGCAGGGCGAGCGGGGCCCATGCGGTTCGTACCGGGCGCGCGCCGCGCCAGGCGATGAGCACGACCGTCGCGGCCAGAAAGGGCGCGGCCGCCAAGATGTTCGGGCGGGTGATTGCCCCAAGGCCCAACGCCACCCCGCACAGAAGCCATTTCCATCGATGCGCGTCCGACAAGCGGATCAGCAGGCAGGCCGTCAGCAGGTAGAAGACCCCGCCGATGGCGACGTCAAGCAGTTCAGTGCTAAAGAAGACGAACGTCCAGAAGACCGCCGCCAACAAACCGGCCAGAACGTCGGTTGGCTTGCCGAAGAGCCGCTCGGCGATCAGGAACGTCAGCGGCGCCCACAGGCTGGCCAGGAACACCTGGATGAGACGGGCCACGCCCGTCTCGGGGCCGAAGATTCCGTAGACCCCCAGCAAGTAGTACAGATACAGCGGCGCTTTGAGATAGGCCTTCGCCGGCGCCGTGCCGTTCAGGTGCGCCAGGGCCGCGTGATGGTTCGTGTTCTCGTCCAGCGTCGGCCATTCGTACAGGGGGTTGTCGCGGACCTGCCAGTAGTAGACGAGCCGGACCGTCAAGGCCAGCCCATAGATGACGAGACACCAGCATAGCGTGCGACGGCTGGGCAGAAATCCGCTATGCCTGACTGTCACGTTTCAGGAACCCCTTGGTCGCCCGCTGGAGGAAGATCGGCAGGTAGTAGGGCAGCAGCATCGGCTGCGGATAGTCCCGGATGATCCGGAAGATCCGCCGTGGGTTCAGGAAGAACTGGCGGTTGGCTTTGCGCTGATAGCCGAACAGCACGTCGTCCGGCAGATCCGTGAGATTCACGCGGATGGTGGCGAAGTTGGTGTCGCTGTATTGGACGTGCTTGAGGCGCTCCGGACATTCTTCCTCGATCTGCTGGTACAACCGGGTGTTGGGGAAGGGCGTGACCGTGAAGAACGAGGCGGTGTGCAGACGCGATTCGTTCATCGTGTCGATCGTCATCTGCATTTCCTCTTCGGTCTCGGTGGGGAAGCCGAGCATCGCGAACCCGTTCGCGAAGATGCCCTTCTTGACGCACATATCGATACCCGACAGGAATTTCGGGATGTTCAGTCGCTTGCCGGTGTACTCCTGCAGGCGCGGCGATCCGGTCTCGAGCGCAAAGCTGCACCAATAGAGGTTCATGTCGGCCAGGGCGTCGACGACGTCCTCGGTCAGGATGTCGGTCCGCACGGCGTTGGGCAGGGCCGTCCTGAGCTTCAAGCCTCGCTTCCGAACGCCTTCGGACACCTCGATCACCCGTTTGCGGTCGAGGTTGAAGATGTCATCGAGGAACTCCACGTCGTCGATCTTGTATCTCTTGGTGAAGTACTCGATTTCGTCGACGATCCGCTCGGCGGAATGGCCCCGGAACACCTTGCCGAAGATCTTGTGGCACCACATGCATTGGTAGGGGCAGCCGCGGCTGCTGACCAGCGAGATGTACTTCCGCCGCGCGACGGGCGGCATCGATTGGAGCTTCCAATAGGCCGGTACGTCGAGGAGGTCGTAGGCCGGCATGGGCAGCGAGTCGAGGTCCTCGATCATCGGCATGTGACCGGGGTTCCTGAGGATCGTGCCGTCGTCGGCTCGCCAGATGAGGCCTGGGATCTTGCCGAAGTCGCCGCCGCCGAAATGGGCCTTGAGGATCTCCTCCATGGCCAGTTCGCCCTCGCCCACCACGGCGGCGTCGGCGTCGGTTTGTTCCAGGACCTTCTCCTCGAAGGCGGAGGCATGCGGCCCGCCGAGCAGAAGGAGTGCCTTGGGCAGCGCTTGGCGAATGGTTCGCGTCAGCTCGCCGATCTGGTGGGCGGCCGGCGTCATCACGGTGAACCCGACCACGTCGGGCTCGAACTTGATGGCCTCCTCGGCCAGTTCCTGCGTGGTGTAGTTCTCGACCTTCTGGTTGACCAGCCTGATCTTCAGATCGAACTTCGTCCGCAGGTACGCCGCCAGTGCCAAGATGCCCATCGGCGGGGTCGTCAGCGGATAGGTAGTGCTGCGACGTGCGACGTTGGCCATGAACAACCGCAGAGGTTTCATCAAGACTTCCCCCACCCTTGATTGGAAGCATCAGTAGGCGAGAACACCAAGTCAGATCCCGTGTGGCTCTGCCGACCGACCCGGTCCTACCGGGCCGGCTCTGGACATGATGCTACAGGACTCTATGTCCTGCGTGTCGTGATGTCAAGCTGACCGCCGGGCACGGCGGCGCCAGGGACCGATAAGAGGGTCCCGCCCGCGATCTCCGTGCCGCACTCGGGTCGAGACGGTAGCACGGTTCGGGTATACTTAGCCGACCCGGGCCCTGCGGGCACGGGGGAGTCGAGGGCCAGGACCGTGAGCAAGCATCGACGCCGTCGGAAGCCAAAGGCCAAACGCCCCCGCGGAGCGGTCGGGGCCGGGCCCTCGGCGGATAAGGCACGCGCCCTGGCCGAGATGGCCAGGCGCTTCAAGACGATCGATTCGCTTCCCGGGATGGAATCCGAGGAAGGGGCCGGCCCCGTCATCGGTGACGCGGTCGGCATGGTCCGCCGCGAGAAGTTTTCCGAGATCTGGAAGGCGCGCCATGCCGACAGAGGGGGAAGTGCGCCCGAGCCGTCGGCCGACGACGATGCAGCTTCCCCGATCGGCGAGGAGCTCTCGGACGAAGACGAGCGGATGATCCAGGCGATGGAGGATCATCCGGATCTGCACAAGTACTTCGACGACCCGGGACTGCTCGACGAGAACGGTCTGACCGAGGACAGGTACAATCCCTTCGCGCACATCAGCATCCATGTCATCGTCGAGAATCAGCTCGCCGAGGGGAAGCCGCCGCAGATTCTCGGATACCTGGAACGGTTGCAGGCCGCCGGCCTGTCGCGCCACGAAGCCGTCCACGAGATCGCCCAGGCCGTTACTCTGATGATCCACGATGTCCTCGCGCAGAACCGCGCATTTGACGAGGCACGCTATCTGGCGGCCCTCGAAGACGTCGTCGCCGGTGTCGAGAAGCGGGCCGGGCCTCCCCCGTCGTCCTGACCCGATGCCGCCCGCAGGATCCGACCCGACCCCCGGACTACCGAATCAGCCGACCTGGCAACCGGATTCGTCGATGAGCGTCGTAGGCGATCGGTGAAGCTTGTGGATTCGCTACGGATTGCTACACTACCCGGACTTTGTCCGGCCAGGGCGGTCGGAAGGGGAAACGAGGGCGTGGTTCGAGGACAGACCCTATGGCATCACGTGAAGTCCGAGTCGTCATCGTCGGTTGTGGCGGGATGGGGGGCGTGCACGCTGCAGCGTGGCAGAAGATCGAGGGCGTGCAGATCGTGGGCTGCTGCGATTCGCGAGCGGCAGCGGCGAGCGAGTTCGCCAAGAAGTTCAACGTGCCGCAGAAGTTCAAGGACCTCAGGAAGGCAGCCGCCTGCGACGCGGACGTGCTGGACGTCTGCACGCCGAACAACCACCACGCACCGGCGGTGCTGGCCGGGTTCGCCAACAGGAAGCACGTGCTGTGCGAGAAGCCCCTGGCCATCACGCCGGCGGAGGTCGTCAAGATGATCCAGGCCTCGCGCAAGGCGCGGCGGTTGCTCATGTGCGCCCAACACATGCGGTTCGACGGGGCCAGTCAGGGCCTCAAGCGGTGGATGGACGCGGGGCACATGGGCGAGGTCTACTACGCGCGGGCGTGGCACAATCGTCGCCGGCTCTTGCCGGCGTGGGGTTTGTTCATCAACAAGAAGGCGTCGGGCGGCGGGCCGTGCGTGGACGTGGGGGTCCACGCATTGGATCTGACGATGTGGCTGATGGACAACTTCGAGCCCGTCAGCGTCAGCGGGATCACCCCGTGCAAGTTGGCCAAGATCCCGGGGATCTACAACACGTGGGGATCGTACAACCCCAAGAAGATGGAGGTGGAGGACTTCGCGGCCGGCTTCATACGGTTCAAGAATGGCGCGGCCCTGAGCCTCGAGGCGAGCTGGATGGTCAACATCCATTCCCGCAGCGAGGTGGCCACGTGGGTCTATGGGACCGGGGCGGGCGTCAAATGGCCGAGCCTGGAGATCGTCGAGGAGAAGAACGGCATCATCACGGAGGGCAAGATCGACAACCCGCCCGAAGCCGAGGGACACGAGGCGGAGATCGTCGCCTTCCACGACGCCATCGTCAACCGCAAGCCGTCGCCCGTTCCTCCGAAGGAGACGCTGGCGGTGATCAAAGTGCTCGACGGACTGTATCGCAGCCACAAGACCGGACGTGAAGTCTCGCTGCGGTAGGATTTCGGGTAGGATGGGGCCCGCTGCGGAAGACCCATGAACGCCACGAGAACCATCGCCCTGTCCATACTGCTGACGACTTGCCGTTGCGCCGCGGCGCGCGCTGCGGCGGCGGACGACAGGCCGAAGGCCTCCTCATCAGAACCCCTTGTCGATGAGTACCATGGTCTGGCCATCCAGATCGACACGAGCATCAAGCCGGTCGAGATGTTTGGTCCGCTGATCCGCGAGGTGGCCGCGCAGGGCGCGGATACCGTGCTGATCGGCGCCGATGCGTATCAGAAGAACGCGAGCAAGGGCGAGATCTACTTCGACCCGAAGAAGACCCCCACGCCGAGGCAGTGGAAGCGCCTTCTCGCGATCGCCCGAAAACAGTGCGGGTTGCAGGTGATCCTGGCCCCGAAGATCCTGCTGAGCGAACCGATCGGGACGGAATGGCGGGGGGTGATTCAGCCGCCGAGCTGGCGGAAGTGGTTCGTTCAGTATCGCAACATCATCAACCATTTCGCCGACATCGCCCAGCTCAATGGCGTCGAGGTGCTCATGATCGGCAGTGAGCTGGTCAGCGCCGAGAAACACACCGAGGAGTGGCTGGAGGTGGTCCGGCAGGCCCGAGCGCGGTTCAAGGGCAAGCTGAGCTACTCGGCCAACTGGGATCACTACCAGCCGGTGAAGTTCTGGGACAGACTCGACCTGATCGGCATGACGACGTACTACAAGCTCTCCGACGAGCCGGGCCCGACGGTCGAGCACCTGGTCGAGGCGTGGGAGCCGATCAAGAAGAACATCCTCGATTGGCAAAAGACGATCGGCAAACCGATCCTGTTCACCGAGGCGGGCTGGTGTAGCCAGGAGGGGGCCGCCATCGAGCCGTGGAACTACTACCACAAGCAGGAGGCCACTCCCAAGGGCCATGAAGAGCAGCGTGCCTGCTACGAGGCCTTCATACGCGTTTGGGACGGCGTCCCGCAGGTCGGCGGGGTGATCTGGTGGGAATGGACGACGTACGGCGGCGGGCCGAACTGCTACAACTACACGCCGAAGGGCAAGCCGGCCGGCAAGCTGCTGCGCGAATGGTTCGCCAAGAAGAACCGCAAGCGCCCGGGCGACGCGCGCCGCGCCTGCAAGCCGCAGGCGTCCGACCCGCCGTAGACCGCGGACTCACAGAGGAGTGGTACACATGAGGATTCCCGGGAAACCGATGCCGTTCGCATCGCTGATGCTTCTCATGGCGCTGACAGCCCAAGCTGCGGGTGAGAAGCTCACCAAGCTGACGTACGAGCAGGCGAAGGCGAGGCTGCCCAAGCGGACGCTGCCCGCGTTCTGGGTGGGCGACGTCAAGGGCCTCGCCGGGCGGTGGCAGACGCTCGAGCGCGGCCAGGTCAAGGTCATCGCCACCACGCCCGGCGGTCGGCCCGTTCACCTGATCGCGTACGGTCAGCGGGAACGGGTCAAGCACGTGGCCAACTTCAACTCGGCCATCGGCGCCCGCGAGCCGTCGGCCTACATGGACAAGGCCGCCCGCAAGAAGCCCGTCGTGTACTTCGTCGGGCCCGTCCACGGTCAGGAGGTCGAAGGCCTGACCGGGCTGGTCAACTTCATCCACGTCTTGGAGACGGGCCGCGACCTGCGAGGCGGGGAACAGCCGAAGCTCCGCGCCCTGGCGGATCGGTGTCGCGTGTTGATCGTCCCGGCGGGCAACCCGGACGGCATCGCCCGCTACGAACCCCGAACTGCCAAGGGGCTGCCGAGCGAGGAGAGCAGCTTCTGGTCGATGGGCACATGGCGTGACGACACGATCGTCTATTGGCCGAAGTCCAAACGGATGCACCCGCGCACCAAGCAGAACAGCGCCTACATTGGCTCTTACTTCAACGACGCGGGCATCAACCCCATGCATGACGAGTTCTTCGCGCCGATGAGCACAGAGGCGCCGGCCATCCTCCGCGTGGCCATGGAGGAGGGTCCGGACCAGGCAGTGTCGCTGCACAGCTACTCAGTCGCTCCGGGCCTTCTGAGACCCGCGTACGTGCCGTTGGAGATCCAGGAGCAGGCGCGGGACCTCGCCGAACGGTACTACGCCCTGCTCGAGCAGCGCGGCCTACCGCACGCCAAGCCCTTCAAGCCAAGCCCCGAGCGCGGCAAGCACCCGGCGCCCTTCAACTTAACAAGCGCCCTGTATCACATCAGCGGGGCGCTATCTTTCACGTTCGAGTGCCCCCACGGGTTTGACCGCGAGAAGGCGTGCAAGGTGACGTTCGAGCAGATCCTGGACATCCAGCTGACGCTCTACGAGGCGATGCTGCAGTACGAGCTTGACCGGAAGGGCGGGTGAGCCGACGGGCCATGTCCCTATCCGCGCGGACGAACGATCACGCGTTTGTCACCTCGAGCACGGCGCGGACTGGCGTTCCCATCGCGCCGCGGATCTTCAGCGGAAACGCAAACAGCCGCGCCTGCGTAAAGGCCTGATCGTACACGTTGCAGACCGGCGCGAGCAGGTACGGCACGCTCTGCCAGAACTCCGGCCAGGGGAAGCAGGGTGCGGGCACATAGTCGAACCGGGGGAAATCCGCGGCGAGACACCGGAGGCCGTGCGCAAAGAGCCACAGCGCGGCCTCGCGGTCGATGTACGGGCTTTCGTTGACGAAGCGTTCCGGGTCGTGCCAGTGTGCGTCCCAGCCGGTGGCGATGATGACGGCGTCGTCGGGTTGGATCGCGACGCCCGCGCGGGCCAGATTGTCGAGGCGGATCGCCTCGCCCGCTTGCTTGCCGTGGACCCGGAGGATGACGGCGTTCATCACGAAGTCGCCGATGGGACATTCGCTAACGGGCGTGGCGTCCGGGTCGACGTGGGCTTTGGTCTCGATGTAGGTGCCGCTTTGCCCCCCGATCTCGAATTTCTGGCACAAGACGGTGTGGTCGGCGGGGAGCTCGGGGGGGTGCGGGCATTCCGAGATCGTCGCGCCGGGATAGACCGACGAGTACGACCACATGCCGTTCTCGATCCAACCGGTGATGTCCACGTATCGCATGGGGCTCACATCGCGTCCAGGAGCGCCTCGAACCGGGCCACGACCGTACGCAGATCGCCGGTCGGGCGGTTCGGGGTGGTCAGGACCATCCAGCCGCCAAAGCTGCTGCACCGGAGGATAGAGACCATCTCCTTGACCTCGGCGTTGCCTTGCGCGAGCGGCTGGGCGGTGCCGTCGAAACGTGCGTCTTCGACGTCAAGCTGGTCGACGAACCGGCGGAGCTTCTGCTTGTAGCTGTAGAGAAACGGCGTCTCGCCGGCGCGAGCGAAGCCGGGGCCGTTGAACGTGAGCCCGACCGTCGCGCCGGAATCGCGCAACGCGAGCAGGATCTCCGAGGCCATCACGCTGCCTTCGACGTTGTTGGAAAGCGACAGGTTGAGGCCCCGATGCGACGCGAGCGTCGCGTGTTCCTGGGCCGCGGTGGACATCGGTAGAACGATCCGCCCGACGCCGATCTCGACCGCGTGGTCCATGAGCTCGCCGACCGACTCGGGAACCGATCGGCATCGCAGTGCGATGACGTCAAGCTCCTCGTTTCGCAGCGCGTCAACCGCCACACGCAGTTCTTCGTGGCGAAGGACGTGGATCGGTTGGCCCTGGATCTGGTCCAGCTCGACATGTCCGATGCCGGCCGCTTTGAGGTCTTCGATCATCTCCGGGACGGTCCGGCCCGCCAGGCCGCTCCCAGACGCCAACGTGAATGCCTCGCGACCGAATCGATCGCGGCGGATCGCGGCGCGCTGGGCGACGCAGTCCGCACAGTTTGGGTTGTCGCAAAGCACGAAGGCCGGGTCGGCGCGTCCGGCCTCCACACAGACGTCGATCAGGTCCTGGCTCTTCATCAATCGGACGACCGAATCACCGATCCGCCCGAATCGCATCACGCCCTTCTTGCGCAGCAGGCGATCCAGACCGATGAAATCCCGATGAGGGCCGGGAAAGGACCGGTAGGTGCGCGTCACCTCGCCCGTTTCGGTCATGAAGGTCCGGGTACGGTCGGTGAGATAGGGCAGCCGGAGCAGCTCCTCGGCCGTGTGCAGCGTCGTGCTGCGGTCCTGATCCACGCCGGCCAGGCAGACGTACCCGCCTCGCTCGGCGATCCGCATGTAGGGGGTGTCCTGGGCGTGGGCGGTCTCGGCCTTCCAGTGATTTTTGCAGATGGCCTCGGCGGCTGCGCCGATGGCGGCCACGCTGGCCAACGGGTGGATGCTTCGCACGGCCCGCGGGTCATCGCGGACGACCTCGGTCACCACGCCCAACGAACCGAACGTCGGGACGGCCAACGTTCCCTGCTCGCCCAACACGGCCAGAAACGCTTCGACCACCGTCCGCGCGCCGCCCGCCACGTCTCCGAAACTGGACAGCGAACTGTGCAGCAGCACGACGTCGCCTTCGTGCAGCCCCAGCTCGCGCAAGCCTTGCTCGATGTCTGCCTGCGTGATCCGTGATGCCATGGCCTACGGTACTCCCACGCTCACTGGCGCTTGGCTTCACCTCGGAGGGACGGACGCATTATCGGACCTTTTCGATGGCGCTTCAACGCTTCGAGAAGACGGCGCACGCGGGCGCCGCGGGGTCAAAGGCCGTTTGTCGCCGGCGTCGACGAGATCCCTTCGCATGAAGAGCAACAGCAACTTCCTACCGCCAGGCGCCCCGGTCGGGGGGAGGACGAACCCGATCTGCTCATACTGGACGTTGACCGCGGGGGACTGAAAGGTGCGATTGGGCCTGCCGAAGCGCACGCGCCGCCCCGTCTCCATGTGGCGGACTGCGTCCGCCTTTACCGTGACGACCTCGGCCCAGTAGTAGGTCGGGCGGTCCTTCAGGAAGTAGGCGGGCCGAACGACCTTGTCGTGGCCTGCGGGCGTGCGGCGGCGCGGCGTGGGCCGGTGCGCGACCGCCGCGTTGACCAGGCCTGCCCGGTCGAGAATGACCAGATGGCTGTAGTACGCACGGGCACCGATCGCGACGGCGATGAGGCTTTCGGAGGGCTGAGTGTACTGCCTGAGGGCCAGGCCCACCTCCGTCCCTTCCGCGGTGACCCGTCGTTGTCTCACCCAACGTTCGTACTCGCTGCAGAACTCGTAGACCGGCTGACGGAAATGAAGTGACTTCCGCACGCCACTCGGCACGACGTGAACGTTGTACGCGGGCAGCAGTGACAGTACCGCTGCCGCCAGACCACACCCGACGACGACAAGGCGACTGCTCGAGAGGGAGGCCAACACCATCGCAAACACGACCGCCGCCAACGGCAGCGCGGGGACCAACAGGCGACACATCGGCATCCAGTCCCCGCCGGCCAGGAGCACGTAGCCGAATCCACCCAGCGCGATCCACAGGGCCCGGCGGCCCGGCGCGCGGACGCGGTCGCTGCCGACGTCCATGACGGCGCCGGCGGCGAGGATCAAGGCAAGATGCGGGAACTCGAGCGGCAGCCTCAGTAAATACTTGACGCCGCGCTCGAGGGTCATGGCGCTCAGCTCCGCCTTGGCGTAGACGGTGTTGGGCAGCGGCCAACCGAAGTACGCCAACCGGAAGACCGTTAGGGTCGCCAGCAGGATCGCCGCGATGGCGACACAGATCGCGATGGGCTTGACGGCGCTTCTGTCTCGGCGTTGCAGCGCCAGGATCCCCGCCAGCCCGATGATGCCCGCCGCCCAGATCATCCCGTCGACGCGGAGGAGAATGAGCAATGCAGCGGCGATCCCTCCCGCCAGCCCGCGCGGGCCGCGGGGATCGGCCAGGACGAACTCGAACATCATGAAGACCAGCAAGGCGCTGGGCACCATCGCCAGCCCGGACGTGGCCCAGACCGCCAACGGGGGCAGCGTCGTCAGGAACAGCGCAGAGAGAATCAACGGCGTGAGGGCAAGTCGCATCCTCATGTGCAAGAAGCGCACGACCCGCCAGATCAAGACCAGGCCGCAGGCAACGGACAATACGGACGACACCTGGGGCGTCGGCCAGCCGAGGGCCTCGACCGGCGTGAGCAAAAGGACCCACAGGAAGTTGCTGTATCCCTCGACGGGCGGGTCCTCGCCGACGTTGAAGCGAAGCCCGTGCCCCTCCGCCAGGTTTCGGGCGTAGCGGAAGGAGATGAACGCGTCGTCGACGACCCAGTTAAACCGCCACGTGAGCCACGCGAACGGAACGATCGCAATCAAAGTCGCGATCAACGCCGCTCTGCGGCGCGGCACGGGCACGGTCGCTTGCGCCGTGTCATGGCCGGCCGTAGCAGGTGTTTCACTCATGACGGGCCCTTCGTCACATGCGAAGCGGTCGGCTGTCCCATCGCTTCACCGGTGGGGGACACCAATAGACGGAGAATTCGTGCTTCCCGCCGCTGAAGCGATGAGAGGATGAGGCGAACCTCCCTCTCGACAGTTTGAGGATAATCACACAAGACCCCAGCTACCAAAGAAAGGAAGCGTGCCATGCTGATCGTGGGTGTCGATCTCCGCCTTCGTGGGTCATCCGTGTGTATCATTGAGCGAAAGCACGGCACGATCAAGATCGTCAGAGAGTCTCGGGGGCCAGGGCGTCGCTCGAAGGTGGTTGAAACGTTGGCCCGGCTCGAGAAGCCTCTCAACGTGTGTCTCGGGGCATCGTGTGGGTATGGACATGTCTACGACAGGCTCAGAGGGATTCCCGAGGAGGTCAAGGTGGCTCATCCGGGTCCGTTGCGGTTGATCTTCCGGAGCAAACGGAAGCACGATCGGGTCGAAGCCAAGAAGCTGGCGACGTTGCTGCTACTGGATCAGGTGCCGGAGGTATACGTACCGTCGGTGGAGATACGGAGCTGGCGAAGCCTGATCGGATTTCATCAGAAGCTGTGGCGCTCCGGGCAACCGGTCCGCGTTCGTTTGGGTCACGCCGTCGCGGGCTTGTGGTAAGATGGTTGCGCCATGTCCGGTCCGGCGACACAGTCTGAGGAATGGACGGTTGGGCGCCTGCTCAACTGGACGCGGGACTACCTGCGCGACAAGGGGCTCGACCAGCCGCAGTTGTGCGCCCAACTTCTGTTGGCCCACGCCCTGGACTGCCGTCGACTCGACCTGTACCTTCGGTTCGGCGTAACGGCCGATCCGGCGCAGCTCGATGCGTTCCGCGGCCTGGTCCGGCGTGCGGCTCAGGGAGAGCCGATCGCGTACCTGACCGGGCGGAAGGAGTTCTTCAGTCTGGAGTTCCAGATTACGCCCGACGTGTTGATCCCGCGACCCGAGACCGAGACGTTGGTGGAGGCCGTCATCGCCGCCGCTCGGACCATCGACCGACCGATCCGCTCGATTCTGGAGCTGTGCGCCGGCTGCGGGTGTGTGGCGGCGTCTCTGGCGGCCCAACTGCCCGATCTCCACGTGGTCGCCACGGACGTGTCATCCGGGGCGCTGGCGGTGGCCCGCCAGAACATCGGGCGGCATGGTCTGACGGATCGCGTCACGCTTCGCCAGGGCGATCTGTTCGCCGGGCTGGATAATCAGACCGGGCGATTTGACATGATCGTGGCCAACCCGCCTTACATCAGGACGGCCGACCTGCAGGCGCTGAGCGCAGGCCCCATCGGCAAAGAACCCCGGGTCGCTCTCGACGGCGGCGAGGACGGGCTGGACGTCATCCGGCGGATCGTGGCCGGGGCGCCAGACCACCTCGCCGAAGCAGGTTGGTTGTTCCTGGAGGTCGGCTACGATCAGGCGGATGCCGTTCGGGCGCTCTACCAAGAGGCGGGTTTGTGTGACATCCGTTCGACCCGGGATGGACTGGGACACGAGCGGGCGATCGCCGGACGGCGCGCGTGAAGGTGTGTAACCCAAAACGGCATGAGACATCCGGGAGGTGACCGAAGGTGGACCATTTCCTCATTAACGGCGGGCCTCGATTGAGGGGATCGGTGACCATTGGCGGGTCGAAGAACTCGGCTCTGCCGATCATGGCGGCCTCGATCCTGTGCGAGGGGGAGACGATTCTCCGCGGGGTCCCGCACCTGGCGGACGTCGAATCCATGGTCATGCTGCTCGGCAAGCTGGGCGTGGCGGTGACCCGCGACCCGGACGGCACAATGCATCTCCGCGTCGAAGACGAGATGAACTGTCACGCCGAGTACGATCTGGTGCGCAAGATGCGGGCCAGCGTCTGCGTGATGGGGCCGTTGCTGGCCAAGCGGCGCAAGGCCCTCATCTCGATGCCCGGCGGGTGTGCGATCGGCGATCGGCCCATCGACCTGCACCTGATGGGCATGGAGAACCTCGGCGCTGAGGTCGAGCTTCAGGCCGGCGACGTCCTGATCCGGGCCAAGCGGCTGGTCGGTGCGGAGATGTTTCTCGGCGGCGCCTTCGGCTCGACGGCGACGGGCACGGCGAACGTGATGATGGCCGCCGTGCTCGCCAAGGGCCGGACCGTGATCGAGTCGGCGGCCTGCGAACCCGAGGTCACCGATTTGGTCGATTTCCTCAACGATTGCGGCGCGCGGATCAGTGGCGCGGGCACGCCCCGGATCGTGATAGACGGCGTGGACGCCCTGCACGGCTGCGAGCACACGGTTATCCCCGACCGGGTCGAGGCCGGCACGTTCATGATCGCCGCCGCCATCAGCAACGGCGAGGTCGTTCTGGAGAACGGCCGGTTGGAGCACCTCCTGGCCGTGGTCGACCGGCTCCGGCACGTGGGCGTCAACATCGAGAAGGACGATGGCAAGGTCATCATTTCGTCGAGTCGTCGGCTCGAGCCCATCACCGTCACGACGCAGCCCTTCCCGGGCTTCCCGACCGACTTGCAGGCGCAGCTAATGTCACTGTTGACCCTGGCGGACGGCAACAGCATCATCACCGAGAAGATCTTTCCCGACCGCTTCATGCACGTGGCCGAGCTCAGTCGTATGGGAGCGCGGCTCCGCAAGGAGGGCGCCACGGTCATCGTCCAAGGCGTCAAACGCCTGATCGGCGCTCCGGTGATGGCCTCGGACCTTCGCGCGTCTGCGGCTTTGGTGCTGGCGGGCCTGATCGCCAGGGGCCAGACCCGCGTCAACCGCGTCTACCACATCGACCGCGGATACGAGAAGATCGAAGCAAAGCTCGCCGCCCTCGGCGCCGACATCCAACGCGTCCGGGAGTGACCCGTCACGGGTTGCGCTTCCAGTGCTCTTTCGAGAGGATGTCGACCAAGTTCTCGCGCCGCTGGTAGAGGCGTTTGGGGGGGCGTTTGGGGTGACGGCCCAGGGCGTAGTGCGTCAGGATCGGCAGGGCGAGCGTCGCGTCGGCGTAGCAGACGACGGCGTCGGGCAGCTTGCTGGGATCGACCTTGCCCCAACTGACGGCCTCGCTCGGCGTGGCGCCGCTCAATCCGCCCGTGTCGGGCCGGGCGTCCGTGACCTGGAAGAAGTAGTCGTGGCCCACGTCGGGCACCTTGAGGATCTCCTGGATGTAAGGCTCGGTCTGCAGGATGAAGTTCTTGGGACTGCCGCCGCCCATCATCAGCACGGCGCTCTTGCCGCCGTCCCGCTTCGCGCACCAGACGTAGCCGGCCGTCTCGTTCACGTCGAGCGACGGGGCGATCTTGGTCTCGACGCTCCCGCGCATCCGCAGGCTGGCGATGTTCATGCCAATGGCGCTATCGCCCGGTGAACTGGTGTAGACCGGCACGTCCGCTCGGTACGCCGCCGCCAGCACCGACACGTCCTTCTGGCCGTGCTTCTTCTCATGCTTCGCCGCGTGCCGGCCGAGCAGGTTGTGCAGCTCGGCCGTGCCCATCTCGCGCTGGAACTCACTGCGGGCGAGGATTTCCAGGAGGATGGCGTCGGTCTCGAGCAGACAGCCCGTGTAGTCGAGCACGACGTCGTAGATCCGAACGACGTTGTTCTCCTGCAGGTCGGCGTCGTCGAACGCGGGGCTGCCGACGTGGAGGGGCAGGTTGAACGCGAAGTGAAGGTCGTGGTAGAGGTTCGCGCCGGTTGCCACGATCCAGTCGACGAAGCCGGCCTTGATCAGCGGCACGATGCAGGAGCACCCCAGCCCCGCGGGCGTCAGGGCGCCGGCCAGGCTGAGGCCGACCGTCACGTCCGGCTCGAGCATCTTCTCGACGAACAGGCGACATCCGTCGCGAAGGCGGCCCGCGTTGTAGGCCAGGAAGGTCTCGTCGATCAGATCGGCCAGCTTGCCCCGTCCACTGATGGGCTTGGGCAAGACGCGCGGGCCTGACAGGTACTCGCCCTTGCGCGGACACGGCCGGTCCTTGACCCAGTTGGGAATGTCCGGGTACGTGCCGATGGGCGCAAGGTCGTTGTCTGCACAATTCTGCATCGGCGCCTCGGTCCGTGCGCTGCGCTTCCGCTTTCCGCGCTTTCTCGCCATCACAGGGAACTCCCGCCAATCACGAAGTCGTTCGTTCAACGAGGAAGCTGGATCATACGTTTCCACGTTCGGTCGGGCAACCGGTACATCCGGCGGCTCACCATGGCAATCGCGTGAGCCCGCGCCTTGCCGGTTGAGGCCCAAGCCCGCACAATACGGGGCGTCTGTTCTAGAAAGCGATCTTCGTGAGGTGATGGTTTCATGCGCTGGAGCAAGTCGTTCATCCCAACCGTCAAGGAGACTCCGTCCGACGCGACGGTGGCCTCGCACAGGCTGCTGATCCGCGCGGGCTTCATCCGTCAGGTCACGGCGGGGGCGTACAGCTATCTGCCCCTCGGCTACCGCGTGCTGCGGAAGGTCGAGGCCATCATCCGCGAGGAGATGGACGCCGCCGGCGCCATCGAGCTGTTCATGCCCGCCATGCACCCGATCGAGCTGTGGGAGGCGACCGGGCGGGTCGACGAATACGGCCCGACGCTGGTGCAGCTGCTCGACAAGCCGTTCCGGAAGGGCACGGTTCTGGGCCCGACGCACGAAGAAATCATCACCGACACCGTCCGGGCCTTCATCAAGAGCTACAAGCAGCTGCCCATTAATCTGTACCAGATCCAGACGAAGTTCCGCGACGAGGAGCGGCCCAAGAGCGGCGTCCTGCGAACGCGCGAGTTTCAGATGAAGGACGCCTACAGTTTCCACGTCAGCCTGGATGGCCCCGGCGGACTCGACGAAACCTATCGCGCGATGTACGACGCCTACTGCCGCATCTACGATCGCTGCGGCTTGACCTACACCGCCGTCGAGGCCGAGAGCGGCCCGATCGGCGGCGATGCCAGCCACGAGTTCATGGTCGTCACCGACGCCGGCGAGGACTGGCTGGTCGACTGCCCCGAGTGCGACTACGCCGCCAACCTGGAGCGTGCCGAACCCGCACCCCTGCCAACCGTCGACGCCCCGGACCCGCTGCCGGACCTCACCGAGGTGCACACGCCCGACAAGCGGACCATCGAGGAGGTATGCGGTCTGCTGAAACGGCCGCCGGAGAGTATGATCAAGACGCTGGTCTACGCCGATCAGGACGGCGAGCCCATCGTCGCGCTGGTTCGCGGCGACCACGAGATCAACGAATCCAAGCTGGGTCGGGCGACCGGGGTGACACTCTCCGGCCTGGCCGACGAGCCGACGATCCGGAAACTGACCGGCGCCGAGGTCGGATTCGCAGGCCCGCAGACGTTGCAGGCCCGGGGTGCTCGGATCGTTTGTGACCAGGCGGTGTCCGTCATGCACGGCGCGGCCACCGGGGCGAACAAGACTGACTACCACGTCGTCGGCCTGGAGCCCGGGCGCGACTTCGATCTGACCGACGTCGCCGACGTCCGCAACGCCGTCGAGGGCGACGGTTGCCCGCGGTGCGGGGCGCCGCTGCGCTTCGAGAAGTGCATCGAGATTGGCCACGTTTTCAAGCTCGGCACCCGGTACACCGACGCGCTCAAGGCCACCGTCCTCGACGCCGACGGCAAGCCGCTACCGATGATCATGGGTTGCTATGGCATCGGCCTGAACCGCATCCTGGCCGCCGCGGTCGAGTCGTCGCACGACAAGGCGGGGATCATCTGGCCTGCGTCGATTGCGCCGTATCAGGTGCTGATCGTGGCGTTGGACCTGCGGGAAGACGAGGTCCGCGCCGTGGCGGACGATCTACACGACGAGCTGAGCGCCAAGGGCGTCGAAGTGCTCCTGGACGACCGCGACGCCCGCCCGGGGGTGAAGTTCAACGACGCCGACCTGATCGGCATTCCACTGCGGGTGACGGTGGGCAAGCGGTCGCTGGCCGACGGGGTGCTCGAGGTCAAGCCCCGCAACGCCGACGCCGTCGAGAGGGTGCCCCGCGAAACCGCCGTCGAAACGATCGGCAAGATGGTCGCTCAGGCCGCCGGCCGGTCGGACTGAACTGCGAACGAGGCCCTCGCAGACGATGCCACTGATCAAGGATGAAGCCGTCGCCATCCGCCGACTGGACTACAGCGAGACCTCGCAGGTGTTGGTCTTCTTCACCCGCGGGCACGGCAAGCAGCGACTGATCGCCAAGGGCATCAAGCGCGGCACCAAGACCCGTTTCGCGACCGGCATCGATTTGTTGGAGCGAGGCGGGCTGGTTTTCAGTCGCCGCGATGCACGCGGTTCGGGTCTGGGCACGCTGACCGAGTGGCAGCAAGAGGAGGTTTTCACCGACCTCCGCAGCGACTTGCGGTGGATGTACGCCGGGCAGTACGCAGCCGAGGTGGTCGATGCGGCTACCGAGGACAACGACGCCGCCCCGGGTCTGTACGACGCGTTGGTCTCGATTTTGCAGTCGCTGTCCCGACAGGGCCCGCCAGCTCTGGTGTGGTTTCAGCGCCGGCTGCTCGAGGAGATCGGCCTGATGCCGGATCTGAGTCGCTGCGTGGCCTGCGGTCGGCGATGGTCCGGCCAGAGCCGACCATTCTTCTCTTCCCGACAGGGCGGGCTGATCTGTTTGGATTGCGAGGGCCCGTTGGTCGAGAAGCGTCGCGTCGAGCCCGCGGCCGCGGCCGCGCTCTTGGCCGACGAAATCCCCGACGACGCCGCGGCCGAAGCGTTCGACCTGCTCGACTACCACCTGACCGAATCGCTCGGCCGGTCGTTGCGGATGTCGCACCATGTTCGGCAGATCGTTCTGGCCCGCTGATCCGACCGCCAGATGAGAAAGCGCAAGACGGACTTGCCCGGTCGTGTGCCGGGGCGTACCATACCATCACCCGTTGGGCAATTCCGAGTTCCCAGAAGGAGACACGTACAATGGCCAAGGCCTGCAACATCGCACTGATCGGTCAGGGGTTCATGGGGCGGACGCACAGCAACGCCTACCTCAACGTAGCGAAGTTCTTCACCAAGCTGCCCAGGAATCCGGTGATGCACACGAGCTACGGAATGCCCGAGGAGAAGCCGAGGGTGTTCGCCAAGCGGTGGGGCTGGCAGAACTGGTCGGACGACTGGAAGGCGGTCGTTCGCTCCGAGGAGATCGACTACGTCGACATCGTCACGCCGAACTACATGCACATGCCGGTGGCGATGGCGGCTTTGGCGGCGGGCAAGCCGGTCGGCACGGAGAAGCCGATCGCTGGCACGCTCAAGGACGCCCGCAAGATGGTCGAGGCCGCCAAGAAGGCCAAGACCCCGACGTTCGTCTGGTACAACTACCGCCGCTGCCCCGCCGTCGCGCTGGCGCACCAGCTGGTCAAGGCCGGCAAGATCGGTCGCATCTTTCACGTCCGGTGCATCTACCTGCAGGATTGGGGCGGGCCGGAGACGCCGCTCCTGTGGCGGTTCAAGAAGAAGTTGGCCGGTAGCGGCGCGCACGGCGACCTGAACGCGCACATCATCGACATGGCACGATTCATTACCGGCGACGAGATCACCGAGGTTTCCGGCGCGATCGCCGAGACGTTCGTCAAGACGCGAACGGTCTTGACGGCCGGTTCCGCCGGCGGCATCTCGGGCGGAGCCCGGGGCAGTCGCAAGAAGGGCAAGGTCGACGTCGACGATGCCGTCCTGTTCCTGGCCAGGTTCAAGAAGGGAGCGGTGGCGAGCTTCGAATGCTCTCGCTTGGCGATGGGATACCAGAACCAGAACGGCATCGAGGTACACGGGGACAAGGGGTCGGTGCGGTTCCGGTTCGAGGACATGAACTACCTCGAGTACATGGACTACACGGCCGACCCGAAGGTCCGCGGCTGGACGAAGATCATGTGCACGTCGGCGGGCAACCACCCGTACGTCGACGCATGGTGGCCCGACGCGCACATCCTCGGGTACGAGCACACGTTCGTGAACCAGGCGTCGGATATCATGCGGGTGCTGGCCGGCAGGAAGCCGGTCGTGCCGATCCCCGACTTCGCCGACGCCTACGAGACGCAGCGGGTGCTGGAGGCCGCTTTGATCTCGGCCAAGCGACGCCAGGCGGTCAAGATGGCCGAGGTCAAGTAGTCCCGGCAGGCGGCTCGACCGTTCGATACGGACGTGGCGTGCTCGAGGGCATCGGTTGGCTCGAGCGCAGAGCCCAGGGCGCGCCGTGTCACTTGCGTGCGCGGGGGATGCATCTCGTGAAGCTGTACACCAAGACGGGTGACGCGGGCGAGACGTCGCTGGGCGACGGAGGTCGCGTCGCCAAGAATCACTCCCGGCCGGAGGCCTGTGGTACGCTCGACGAACTGAATGCCCATCTCGGCCTGGCTCGCAGTTCGTGCTCAGATGAGGTGCTCGACACGCGCCTGTCGCAGGTCCAACGGGAGCTGTTCGTCCTGGGCTGCGAGTTGGGACTGGCGTCCGCGGCATCGCCGGATCGTCCGGAGTTGCGGGTGACCGACGAGATGGTGAATCGACTGGAGCAGTGGATTGACCAGGCCACGGCGGAGGTCCCGCCCGTGCGGCAGTTCATTCTACCCGCGGGAGACGAGTTGGCCTGCCGCCTGCACGTTGCCCGGACGGTCTGCCGCCGCGCCGAACGACGGATCGTCTCCTTGGCGCAGCCGGCGCCGGTGTCCGAACCCGCGATGCGGTATGTCAACCGGTTGTCCGATCTTCTGTACGCCTGGGCCAGGCAGGCCAACCATGCGGCCGGTGTGGGAGACGTGACCGTCGACATCGGCCGCGGGCCGTGAGCGTTTCGCGGCGCTCGCCGCTCGAGCCGCCCCAGCCAAACCATGAGTGAACTTTTCACGCAATCCCCCGGCGTCTGTGAACCCCGCGAAGAGGTATGGGCCCCAGTCTGGCAGCGAGGCGCAGCGGGCGTGCTTCGCTGGCTGCTGGTCGTCCTCGCAGCGGCGGTCGTGGCGGGCAGCCTTCTGCTGGTGAGCATCCCCGGGCCGCCGATCCCACTGACCGACGCCGTCGAGGTCGGCCGCGCGCCGATGATGCTGCTCAGGCTGATCGACGCCCTCGGCCTGTACTACGTCTGGCCGACGTCGACGGGCACGGAGATCAAGTCGACCGTCCTGGAGGTTGGCCTGGCAGGCGCAGCTGTACTGCTGGGAATGGCATGGATACTAAGGGGGCTTGTGGCGCGTCGATCCTCGGTTGCGTCGGGCCCCACCCCAGGCCTGCAGGCCGAGTGGCATGTTCGGTGGCTGGGACAGACCGAGCTGGTCGACGTCGCGCAGGCGCTGCTGGTTCTGGTCGTCCTGTGGTCCGCCATCTCGCGTGTCTGGTCACCGGCACCGGAGCTCTCGATTCGGGCGACCGTGATCATTGCGGTCCAGGCGGCCTGGGCATTGTCGCTCTCGCGCGGGCTGGCAATGGCTGGCCCATCCCACCGGACCGTTCGTGCCATTGCCGTCGCGCTTGTCCTGTCCTGCCTGTTCTCGACGGTGCTGGCACTGGGTTTCACCGGGCTCCCGCGCTGGCCCGTCGAGTCGTTCTTCCCGGTCGGCCGAGGGCGGCTGTTCGCCGCCTGCCTCGTACCGGCGGTCCTGCTGACGATCGCCTGGATGGTGGGCGAGACGGGGAACGTCCTGCGGGGGCCGTTCAGGCAGGGCGTCGGACGGTGGTCGGCGCGCGTCTTGGGTCTGATCGCCCTGATCGTGGTGCTGGCCGTATTGATTCTGGGCAACTTGCGGGCCGGATCGCGAGCCGCTTGGGTGGGGTGTCTGGCCGGGTTAATCACGCTGGTGTGGCTGGCCGTTTCCCGCAGGGCCAAGATCGTGGTGTCCGTTGTCGGCTTGGCGGTCATGCTGGTGGTTGTGCTGGGGCTGATCCGCTTCGCCGGAACCAGCGGGTCGTTCGAGGCAGCCGATGTCCGTCTCTGCAACTACGGATGGCGATACGCACTTCAGACATGGGCTCAGAGCCGGGGAACCGGCATCGGCCAGGCGGGCTACACGATGTCCTGCGAGCCCTGGCGACTGGCGGATCTGATCGACGATCCGACCGCCGTCGGGGCGCGATGGCGCGGGCACGCACAGAACGAATGGCTGGAGGTGCTGACGGATCTCGGCCTGGTCGGATTTCACCTGACGATTGGCGTGTACGTCTTGACCTTGATGGGGGGTACGAGGGCGTTACGCCAGCTCGAGCCCGGGCCCCTCCGTCGATGTCTGATCGGGCTGATGGCGGCAATGGTGGGCATGGGCGTCGAGGCGTGCATGTCTTCTGCGCTTCGCCATGAGCCCCTGCCAGCCCTGTGGTACACGATTCTGGGGTCCGTTTGGGCGATCCTGCTGTCTTGCCGGCTCAGCGCCCGGACTTTGTGGCTGAACTGGCCCCTTCGTGCGGGGGGGGTGGTGGTGTTGTTCTTGTTGGGCCTGGCAACGGCGGCGGGCTCCTGGCGGTGCTTCCTTGGCGAGCATGTCCTGGCCCTGTCGGGGAGGCGACTCCGAACGCACCGCATCGCCGAGGCCTTCGGCATGACCGATCGCGTGCTACAGGACACGCTGCGCCCCCGTCATCATGCCCAGGCCCGCCTGAACGCCGCCCGCGCCCACTGGGGTATCGGCGCCCAGCAGATGGCGCGTGTGTTCTATGAAGTCCGTCAGGCGGTCGGGGCCGCCAGCACCCTTCCGGCTTCACAGCCGGCTGCCACGACGCAACCTGTGGACATCTTGTGGGCGGACCCGTCGTTCCAGCTGAAATGGGGCCGGGCCAAGCAGCACCTGGAGCGCGCCCTAGATCTCCTGGGCGTCCTGAACGCCAAGCAGCCCGGGTTCTTCGGGGCGGCCGCCCTCGAGGCCGAGGTGTGCCTGGCCCTCGATCAGCTGTGGCAGCTGCCTGCGAGCCTGACCGGTCCCCAGGCCCGACACGCTGTCGGCGAGGCGGCGGATCAGATCAGGCGGTATCGCCGACGGCGGATCACGGCGCTGATCGCGGCGATGGAGCGACAGCCGTTTAACGACGACCTGCTCGTCTCGCTGTTCCGCGCGAACATGAACTTGCCCCTGCCCCACGTCATCGATCTGCTTCGCCGCCCCATGCGGGGTCCTCTACCCTCCGAGGAATACCGATCCGTCATCCTGCAGGTGTCTACCTACAAGGGGTTCAAGGAGGCGTTCGAGCCGTTCGTCCAGCGGGCCAGACGGGATACGACGGCGGCCGGTCGCGACGAATGGGTCGACACGTTCTCGCCCGAGACTTTGCGAATCGCCGCCATCATCCTGGCGGCCGAAGGGAACATGAAGCAAGCCGTCGAGACAGCCACGCTGTCCGTTCGTCTCTATGCGTCCGAGCACCAGCGATTCTCGGTCCAACAGGCGCTGGCGATGACCGAGCTTGGCTGGTATCAGCTCATCAACGATCCTACCGACCCGAACACCGCGCTGCAGACGCTGCGTCGTGCCGTAGTGGAATGCGAACGACCTATCGGAAACTCGTCGCTCCAACCCATCTTCCGAAGGGTGATCCAGGCGGTGCTGGTGAAAGGGGATGAGGTCGCCGCCAGGAGGTTGGCGTCCGCCGTTCCCTGGGCGGACGGAGAGGTCGATCCGAATCTGGCGCTGGCTTGGGCATACGAGGTCTTGGGTAGGACTTTTCACCGCCTCGGTCCGGACAAGCGCCCCAAGAAGTGGCCCGTCTGGGTCGATCGGGCGGCCGAACTCGACCCCAATTCCCCCAGCATCCAGGTCATGGTCGCCGCAAAGGCATGCGAGCAAGGCGATGACGAGCGCGCCGCGGCCAGCCTGGAGCGGGTCTGGGAGCAGAGCACCTCGCTGAAGCAACGGCAGGAATGCCTGCGTACCCTCCTGTACGCGCTGCGCAAGAACCCACGAAGCCGCCCACTCCGAAGGTTGGAGCTGCGGATCACACGAGAGTTCCGCGCGTCCACTCAGCGCGCCCCCACGACGGCCACCACAGCGCCGGCGGCCCGGCCTGCGCGGCGCTGAGCGTTAGAGTCGATCGTTCACGATGTCTTGCGGAGGGGCGTCCGCTTCTGGAAGGCCCGGATCTCGTCCAGCGAGACAACGCCCGTGCTCGCACCAGGCGCCTGGATGCAGTGGGCGGCGGTGGCGTTCCCCAGTGCGGCCGCCTCAGGGATAGACTGATCGTTCAGCAGACCGGCCAGGAACCCCGCGCTCCAGCAATCGCCCGCCCCCGTCGTGTCCACCACGGGGTCGACCCGGTAGGCCGGCACGTGTGTCTCGGTGCCCTCGGCGTCGCGGCAGAAGGCGCCCTCGGCGTCCAGCTTGATCACCGCGTTCGTGCAGCCTCGGTCCTGCAGCCAGCGTGCCATCTCCGACGGGTCGTCCAGCCCGGTGATGGCGGCCGCCTCGGGCTGGCTGGGGATGAAGTAGGTCAGATGCGGCAGACACGGCTCGATGACCGATCGCCAATACTCCTGGCTGGCGTCGTCGGTGTAGACGGTGTCGAGCAGCGTGACGAGCCCGGCCGTCTGCGCCTGCTCGAGGACCTGAGCCGTTTGCTCACCGTCGAACGTCGGCATGACCATCGTGCCGGTCACGAAGCAGTAGCGGTGCTGCAGGACGTAGTCCATGTCGATCTCGTCGTTCCGCAGCGTCCCGTTCGTGCCGCAGATGTGGTAGAAGCTGCGCTGTCCGTCGCCGTGGACGCAGACAAACGTGAACGGTGTGGTGGTGCCTGCCTCGTCGTAGACCACCCCGGCGGTGCCCAGGCCGTACTTCTTCGCCTCGCTCAGCACGAAGTCGCCCAGCGGGTCGCGGCCGACCTTGATCACGACGTCGCAGCCGATGCCCATTTTGGCCAGCGAGATCCCGCAGTTCATCGCGTTGCCGCCCGTGGTCATGATCAGGTCGTCGAAGGTCCGCAGACCGCCGCGCGGCGGGGCCTCGTCGATGGTCCGACCGATTGCGTCGACCGTGCAGATACCGATGTTGACAATGTCATGGTTCATTGGACAGGCACCTTGAGGATCTCATAGATCGGTCGTCCCGTGCGGGCGTTGCGTTCGGCGTGGGCGAGGATCGCGCCGGCCGACCGCATGGAAGCGAACAACGTTTCGTCTATCGCGTCGTCCCAACCGTAGTTCCCCGGCCGACGGAATCGGTCGATCTCGGACCAGCCGACGTAAACGTGCGTCACGCCGCGTTGTCGGAACCAGTCTAGGAGCTCTAGGCCCGTCGGTCGGGTTCGGGCGAACGTTGCCAGCGGATCGCGGCTGAAAACCACGTGGTAGACGCAGGGCCGCGTAACGTAGAAGGCCCGCGCCTCACCGACCATCCACACCGTCGCGCCGCGCGTCGGTGTGGATCGGTTGATCGGATCGGACTCCGCCAGCGCGCCAGTCAGACCGAACCACCCTCGCCGACGGCCGTCGGCGTCGCGGGTGTGATCATAGTACAGCCGACCAACGTGCACAAGATTGACCGCCGCGCCGCCGGTGACCACAACGATCATCACCGCGCGATGAAGCGTCGCCATCCGAGCGTGCCGGACGGACGACCAGCCGACCGCCGCCAGGACGACCAGTGGGACGATAAGGGGCACACCGAATCGGGCGAACAGGTGGGTGGCCATCAGCCAGGTGACCGTCTGAACGGTCAGGATGATCAGGCAGCCGATGGCCAGGCCACGCCGGGCACCGAACGCCGCCGGCACACCCAGCGCCGCGGCCAGGAAAATCGCGGGGCCGTAGTTGGGCTCGGCCAGGACGCGCTGCCAGAGCCGTCCCAGGCGACTGGAAAGGTCGGCCTCGTCGGCCCCGGCCGTGTGGGCCCGATCCCACCTGGCCGTCAGCGTGTCGTCCCACAGGTCCGGTCGGTAGCCGAGCGCCTGGTGCGCCAGCGGGAACACGGGGTTGTCGGCCCATCGGTTGTTCCGCGCCAGCCACGGGCAGAACATGATCGCCGCGCCAACCACGAACAGCAGCCCCCCCAGCGGCTGGCGAGGGCGGGCCGTCCATCCGACCCACGCGGTCACCAGCCCGACGGGCAGACCGATCATCACCACGGCGGTGTACTTGAACCCACACGCCACCCCCGCCAACAGGCCCGCCAGCAGAAGCCAGGCGCCCTGACGACACGCCGGCCGCTCCCACATCCGGACGAGCACCGCCAGCGTCAGCATGGATGCGAACAGCAGCCCGTTCTCGGCGTAGGCGACGCCGCTGAGGTAGGTCAGCCATGGACACGTCGCCATCAGGGCCCCGGCGATGGCGCCTTGCGTCGGGCCCAACTCCCGCCCGGCCAACCACGCCGCCACGACCGCCCAGATCGCCAGCGACGCGTTGAGCAACTGGGCGAGATACACCCCGTCGTAGGGCCCGCCCTTGATCACGAACGCCAACAGGTACAGCATCTCCGCGTTGAATGGGAAGTAGGTGTAGACGTTGTGCGGCAGGGGGATGATGCGACCGGCCAGCCAGTACTCCTTCGGCCCGCCGAAGTGATATTCGAGCACGTCGTAGCCGCCGGCCTCATCGCCCCAGTTCAGCCCCGGCGGCAGGACCGCCACCAGCAGCGTGATCAGCAAGAATCCCATTGCCGGCAGCCACAGCAGATGGGCCGCCCGCCATTCAATCGCTTGGCGCGGCTCGCTCCCGCGTTGAGCCCGATGCACATAGACGCCCGCCCGCACGACACACCCGAGCGCCGACGCCGCCAGGATCCCCACCCACACGCTGCGATGCAGGATCCCCATCAGCCCCAGCAGCAGGACAAGCAACACCAGCGCCCCCATGCCCAGGCCGGCCGACAGGACAAGCTGCCATCGAAGCGGAGCCTCCGGCAATCGCAGCAGACCGAGGAGCCACCACCCCAACCCAACCGCCGCGATCCAGATGATCGCGGCCAGCGCCCCATCGGAGATGATGATGATGGTGGCCAGGATCGATTCGCTGATCCAGAAGGCCATCGCGATCAGCACGATCAACACGATCGGCCCGTACCGCAGGATGCCCGACGTGGCGGCGTGCGGATTGTCGTCGGCTGGCTTCACGGAGGATGGGTCCTCGGGCGTCGCGTCACTTCTCGGCCCGGTCGCCGAGGAGCTGCTCGAACCATCGCCGCCACGCGTCCGGCCCGTCATTGATGAAGCGCGCCACCGATTCGTCGCTGCAGAGCTCGGCGAACAGCCGGCTGCGGTTCGCCTGCTGGGCGATCCGGTCTTTGACGATGGGTCGGATTCGCCGCAGCTCCTCGGCCAGTTCGGCGTAGGCGTCGGGGATGGCCTGCTCGATGCGCCTCCGCACGGTGGCGGCCAGTTCGGGACTCGCGCCGCCCGTGCCGATGGCCACCTGAATGGCCCCACGTCGTACGACGGCCGGGACGTAGAAGTCGCAATGCTCGGGATCGTCGGCCACGTTGACCAGCGCACCGGCGGCGCGGGCATCCGCGGCGGCCTGGACGTTGATGTGATGGTCATTCGTGCAAACCATGACCAGCCTGGCCCCGGCCAACACCGAGGGCTGGTAGAGACCGATGTGGCGGGTGATGTCCTTGCGGTCCAGCAGCTCGTCGTCGAACTCGGGACTGATCACGTGCACGTCGGCGCCGGCCTGGCGAAGCGCAGCCACCTTGCGGGCTGCCACCTTGCCGCCGCCCACGACCACGCACTTCAGGCCGTCAAGAACCACTTGGATCGGATAGGCCATGGCCCTCCCCCGGACTGGTACTCGTCGGCGCCGCACGCTCCTGCGGCGGGCCGGGCTTCCAGATCAAGTCCCGCACGTCGTCTTTGGGAACGTCCTCCACGTGTCCGTCCGCGAAGCCGACGACGTAGCCATCCCCATAGCGAGGTTCCTTGGGCAGCAGTTCCGGCCCCCCAGCCGCGGGCGCGCCGAGTGCGGCCTCGAAGAACAGGACGGTGCGCCTGGGGTCGTCCACGTCCGACATCTCGAGGCCTGCCAGGTTCTTGTTCATCGCGTAGGCCCGCCCCGCACCCGGGGCAAACGGCGATTCCTCCAGGCTCCGGAAGCGGGTGTACGGAAAGATCAGGTTCGGCCAGTCGACCGCCGGCGTGGGGAGAACTTGGTCATAGTCGTCCGCGTACATAATCGCGCCGCTGCACAGCTGTGACACGCGACTCGCGCGCAGTACCCCCCTGGCTTCGTTTCGGGCCCTGGTCAGCGACGGAATGAGGATAAACGGAATCGAAACGGCCATCAGGAACAAACACGCTCCGGAGACAACGGTGCCGGCGATGGCGAGCCCGCGCCCCGTGAGTTGTCCGTCGCTGGCACCGATCTGCCTGATCCCGACGATGCCCAGGATCAACCCCACCAGAGCGGTCAGGCCACCTGTGCAGAACCCGAGGATGCCAAGGATCAGGCTGACGACGGCCATGACGGACATCTTGGGGATCGTCATTGTCACGGGCCCTGCGCCCCCGGCATACTGTGGCGTGACAGACCCCGGCTGAGCGGACGGAGCCGCGGGTTGCGCCAGGGACGGCGCGGGCGCCTCGGCGACTGTGAATCGCTGATGGCAACTACTGCAGGTCGTTTCCTGCCCGACGGATTCCTCGGCAACCCTGAAGGCGGCGGAGCAGTGCGGGCATTCGGTGCGGATGGACATGACGACCTCCTCCGTTCAGAGCTTCATGAAGGAGACTTAGGTGTCGCGGGCACAATGGAATGGTAGTGACGCCCGAAAGATGCTGTCAAGCTGGGGGCCGTCTCGATCGGGTCGACGCGCCGTCCTGGGCGGCCCCGCGGCCAGCCGACGTGTGAACCTGTTCGCTTGGCAGTACAATCCCCGCTGTCGCGAGCCATCGGAGGTCGCTTCATGCCTTCACCCATGCCACGCGAGCCGGAGCCCGAGTGGATGGACTTGGCCGAGGAGGCCGAGGCCTATGCGCAGGCCGACTTCGCAGACGTCAATCAGCGGTTCGTCGAGCGACTGCTGGAGCTCGCCGGTCCGCGCGAGACGGCCGAGGCGGTCGATCTGGGCACGGGGCCGGCGGACATCCCCATCCGACTGGTTCGTGCCCGGCCGGGGTGGCGCGTGGTGGCCGTCGACGCCTCCGGGCCGATGCTCGATCTCGCCCGCCGGGACGTCGACGCCGCGGGCCTGAACGAAAACGTCGTGCTCCTGCAGGCCGATGCAAAGGCCATCCCCCTGCCCGACGCCGGTTTCGACGTCGTCTTCTCCAACAGCATCTTGCATCATCTAAACGACACGGACGCGCTCTGGGGGGAGGTCAAGCGCCTGGCCGCTCCCGGCGCAACGGTGCTGCTGCGTGACCTGGCCCGACCGGCAGGCCCCGAGCAGGCCCGCAAGATCGTCGAGGACTACGCAGGGCACGAGTCGGCGTTGCTCCAGGAGGAGTTCCACCGGTCGCTGCTGTCGGCGTACACGCCGGACGAAGTCCGCGAACAACTCGACCGGGCCGGTCACGGCGGGCTCGAGGTGGCCATGGCTTCGGACCGGCACCTTGACGTCTTCGGCCACCTGCCTTGACCGTCGACATCCAGGGCGGTCCTGCTGGCCCGTCTGGGGGTTACATCCATCGTGGCAATGAACCATCAAGAACGCATCAAGACCGTACAAACCGCGCTGCTGGCCTGGTTCAGGCGGCATCGACGCGACATGCCGTGGCGCAAGACGCGCGACCCGTATGCGATCTGGGTCTCGGAGATTATGCTGCAGCAGACCCAGGTGGCGACCGTCAAACCGTACTACGTGCGATTTCTCGAGGCGTTCCCGGACGTCCGCGCGCTGGCGAGCGCGCCGCTCGACGCGGTGCTCAAGGCCTGGGAGGGTCTTGGGTACTATGCGCGGGCTCGGAACCTGCATCGGGCAGCCGGGCAGGTGACCGAACGGTACGGCGGTCAGCTCCCCCGGACGGTGCCGGAGCTGCGTGCGCTGCCGGGCATCGGCGCTTACACGGCCGGGGCGATTGCGAGCATCGCCTTCGACCTGGACGAGCCCGTGCTCGATGGAAACGTCCGGCGCGTGCTCTGCCGCGTATTCCGCGTCCGCGGGATCCCTACCGAGCCGAAAACGGAACGGAAGCTGTGGTCGCTGGCGCGGGCGCTGATCCCGTCGGGCAAGGCGAGCCTGTTCAACCAGGCGCTGATGGACCTGGGCGCGACGATCTGCATCCCGCGCGACCCGCGGTGCCTTGTCTGCCCGATCAAGACCGCCTGTCAGGCCTGCGCTCGCAACGAGCAGGCCGAGCTGCCGGCCAGACCCGTGCGGAAGCCAACGCCGCACCACGAGATCGCCGTGGGCATCATCTGGCGGAACGGTCGCATCCTCATCGATCAGCGAAAGCCGGAAGGCCTGTTGGGTGGGCTGTGGGAGTTTCCGGGCGGCAAGCGCCGTCCGGACGAATCGCTGGAGGCCTGCGTCGTCCGCGAGGTCCGCGAAGAGCTGGGGGTCAAGGTGAAGGTCCGCCGCCCGATGGTCACCGTCAAGCACGCCTACACGCATTTCCGAATCACGCTGCACGCGTTCGAATGCGGATACGTCTCGGGCAGGCCCAAGCCGATCGGATGTGCGGCGTGGAAGTGGATCACGCCGGGCGAACTGGACCAATACGCATTCCCCAGGGCCAACCTGAAGGTCATCGCGGCCCTGCGCGAAGCGGAATCATCCGGCAGGGAGGGCGTGGCACGAGGTCCGGTCGCGCGGTAGAAAGTGAAGAAGAGAGTCCATCAGGTGAAGCGATGGCCTGGAAGAAGAACCGAAAGCTGGCCTCGCAGGGGTTTGGTGACCTCCAGTATCTGCCCAAGGAACGCTGCGGGTGGGACTGTACGCTCGCCAGCCTGGCCTACGGGGTGAGGCGGCAAGTCGACCGTCGCCCGCCCGACCTGAACGCCTGGGCGGCCCGGCATGGCTTGCCGGCAAGTGCGCGCTATGAGCAGGTCGGTCCGAACGCGCTGGTCCTGTGGCACGGGACGAGCAAGGAACGGGCCGAGCGAATCGCCGACCATGGTTTGTTCCACAAGCGGGGCCTGTGGACGACGCTGGACCCCATGGTCTCCCACGGCTACTGCCGGAGTCGGTCTGAACGGTTCGGCACCGAGGGGGCGGTCGTCTGTCTGGTCCTTGGCCGGGATGAGGTCGTCGAAGGCCAGGACTACGACCTGGAAGGAAACGGGAGTATCCTGCGCTTCCACCAAGGCCTGCCGCCCGACGTCGTCGAATACGTCCTGTTGCACGAGGAGACCCGCTTCATCGGCCGGCAGCGGACCCGTCGACCGGCGCCCTGGCCCGGGGCGAAGTTCAAGAGACGCTCGGGCGCGTGGGTGCCGGTCCAGAAGACGCCGGTGCGATACTCCGACAACGCGAGCTACGCGTCGCTGGAGGACTTCGCGGCGATCTGCCTGGGCAGGTTGCTGTCGGAACTCGGCGAGGTGGTGGCCGTCGAGGTCTTCTCCCTCCTCTACGCGGCGATCACGCCGTGGGATGCCCTAACCCACGAGGATGTCCTCGGCCTCATCGAGCAGATGTGCGTTCCCGTCCGTCGCAGCGGGAAATGGCAGACGCTCCGGGCGGCTACCGCGTCACAGGCTGCGCCCCGGGCAGGCCGCCGGACCCCCCATACGCCCGTTGGCCACCCCCACCCCTAGTGCACCGTCAACAGTGATTCTGTGGGTACGCCTGACCCACCCCGAGCCGGCCCGTCCCCGGGCCGGTCTTGAGCTGCAGGGGGCACCTGACCGAGTTGACCGGCCTGGGGACAGGCCGGCTCAGCCGGCCGGGATCCGGCCCACTATCACACGCCGCGCGCGGCGTTCCTGGTGCGCCGCATCTTATCGGACGTGCAGCAACTCGAGACGGCGTCGGCCGAAACAGCGCGCGTTTTTAAGTTGCCCGGCCCCCACATTTAGCCGATCCATACCGCAATCCCGGGGATTATCGGGCGGTGTCCCTGGGGGCAGCGCTATCGGTAGCGAACCCGGCCTGCGGACTTCCGAGTCGCCATGAAGCTCAAGTACCGGATGCCCCTGCGTCAGCTCCTATGGCATCGTCGCTGGACGATCGCCGTTGTCGTCGGTCTGGCGGCTCTTGCCCGCGTGGGATACGCCTATCTGGTCGCGCCGGGCGCGATGGAGCTTCAGGGATTGCGGCGCCTGGCGACGGCCTTCACGCCCGATCGATCCCAGCTGCCCGCCTACGAAATCTACGCCAGCGACCGCAACCTCAAGAAACTCGTCCATCCCGGTGACGACCGCACGGTGAAGGTCAAGTCCTACGCAGACGCGGTGGTCCACTACACAGACCCGCGGCAGGGAATCTGTCAGCAGGGACAGGCCAAGCTCCGCCTGCGGGGGTTCAACTACTCCGATACGGACGCCAAGAAGAACCTGAAGCTCGTCCTGAAGGACACGTCGATCGACGGCGTCACCGAGATGCACCTGCTATCCGACGAGCTGAAGCTGGGGCAGGCTCACTGGTACCCGTGGCATATGTGGCTGGGGTCCGAGCTGGGGCTCAAGGTGCCGCGGACGCGCTTCGTTCGAGTCAAGCTGAACGGCGTGGACTGGGGGCTGTACGTAGAGGTCGAGCACTGGGGTGAAAGCCTGCTGCGGCGCTACGGATTGGCGGGCTCGGAGCTCTACGGCGAGGATGACTACTACCCCTACAACGTCGACTACTACCTGTACGACAACGTCGCCCGATGGAAGAAGTACCAGACCGGGGCCGAGCCAGACGATGATTTCACCCATCTTGATCGCTGGCTGACCTTCCTTCGGGACAGTGATGACCAGACGTTCCGACGCCAGGTGTTTGGCTTCGTGGACAAGGACAACGTGGTGGCCTGGCACGTGCACATGGCGCTGATGGACAGCTACCATCAGAACAGCATCCGCAACGTGCGGATGCTTCACAACAAGGAAACCGGTCTGTTCGAGTTCATGCCGTGGGACGCGCTGCCCGGCATCCTCAACACCGTCCACATGATGCCGTACGAGACCTATGTCGTCAGCCGGCTCAGCCTCCGGCTGAAGTCGCATCCCGAGTTCATGACCGCCTACAGTCGCAGGCTCTATCAGGCGATTCTCGAGCACCAGCCCGAGTTCAGACAACGTTACATGGCGATGTACGCCAACGACGACGTCACCTACGCCGTCTGCAAAGACCAGCGCCGTGCAGAGTCGCCCTTCTTCGATATGGGGCTGACCTACACGTACATCGATCAGGGCATTCTGGGATGCCTGCGGAACGTGTTGTGCTCTTGGCGGTACACGTGCTCGACGCGCTGCAATCGGATCGGGCGGACGTGGCGTCGGTTGAAGGGCCTGCTGGAGTCCGCCGTCGTCTTCGCCGTGGTCGACCGCCATCCGTTGCGGACGACGGGAGGCGTGCGGACCTGGAAGGTGGCGATCGGCTACGACTCGCACGTTCCGTCCGAGTTGAAGGGTCTGAGGCTACCGATCGACAACTGGCGGGTTTCTGAAGGCCAGGACGTGACCGTGACGCTCGCCCTCCGCCCACGGCCGCGATCGAAGGTTGTCTACCAGCCGTTGTTTCCGCGGGACATGATGCCGGAGCCCGTGGCGTACCGGGGCACCGCGAGGATCAGCAACGGCTACCTGGTGGTCGAGGACTGCGGGCTCACACTCATGCCAGGCTATCCCAAGCTCGAGAAGATGATGGTCCGCACCGACGCGCCCGTGCGGGGCCTGGTGCAAGGCGACTTCATGGGGGCGCTGGAGACCCAGGAATACACGCTGCTCGTCGACCTGCCGATGGCGATGGAGCCGGTCATGCAGCGTCTGGAGCTGCAGGTGCGAAACACCGCGACGTTGGCCCAGGCGTCCATCGACCGCAAGGTGGTCAACAGCGCCGGGTATGCCGCGTGTTTCGGTCGTTTGCCAGCGATCCAGGAAGACTCTCCCACGGATGACTCGCAGGCGCCTGTGGTGGTCGCTAGCCGTCGAGAGGACTGGAGTCCTTCGCGTGACTGATCGTGTCGACATCCCGGGTCGCTACGAACTCAAGTACTGGGTTCCCGACGACGTCATGCCCAACGTGCTGACGTTCCTCGGGCACTTCATGGAACACGACGCCCACATGCCCGCCGGCAGGCCTTACAAGGTAACCAGTCTCTACTTCGACACCCGAGACTGCACCGCCTACTACGAGAAGTACGACGGCGACAACTCGCGCGACAAGTACCGCATCCGGTTCTACAACAACGATACCAGCCGCCTGTTCTTCGAGATCAAGTCGAAGCGCGGCTCGTTCGTGACCAAGATCCGTTGCGTGATCCGCAACGACGATCCAATCGACGAGGTCGTCGACGGTCTGAGACGCGGGCAGTACGACGACGCCGTGCCCGATTTCGCCTTCTATACGCGCCGGATGGACTTCCATCCGTCCGTGTGGACGAACTATCGCCGCGTCGCCTACGTCGGCATCAACGATCCGAACCTGCGGATCACGTTCGACCACAAGCTGGCCGGCGACGTCGCGAGCGCCTACCAAGAAGGCAGCTTCGAGTTCGAGCCGGTGGCGTTCTCCGAGTGGTCGCCGCGCCGGGTCATGGAGATCAAATACCACAGCTTCTTTCCGTTCTGGCTGGAGAACCTGATGCGCGAGCTCAACATCGCGCAGGAACCGATTTCGAAATACGGCATGGTCATGAAGCGATGCTTCTTCCTGGTAAAGGAGCCGGCATGGACGCACTGACACTCACACAGCTCAAGGGAATCAGCGTGCTGCCCCTCGGGGTCGAGTCGATCCTGGCTCGGGTCGGGTTGGCCTTTGCGCTCGGCGTGTTGGTCGCCTTCGTGTATCGCCGAACGCACAAGGCCTTCGCCTATTCGTACGGCATGGTCGCGACGCTCATCATGATATCCATCATCGTCGCGATGGTCTTGATGGTGATCGACAACAGCCTGGCGCGGGCCTTCGGGCTGGTCGGGGCGCTCAGCATCATCCGCTTCCGCACGCCCGTGAAGGACGTCCGGGACATCATGTTCATCTTCACGGCCATCGCCGCGGGCATCGCCGTCGGCGCGGGCGCCTACCGCATCGCCATCATCGGGGTGGCCGTCGCGCTGATCGTGTCGTACTTGCTGTACCTGCTGCGGTTCGGGCAGCGTCAATCCGAGCAGTTGCTCGTCAAGCTGTTTGCCAGCCGCGGCGCCATCGATCAGGGCACGCAGGAATACGAGTCCATGCTCGAGGAGGAGTGCCGCAGCTACTCCCTGATCGAGATGAACGCCAACGGCGACGAGGGGGCGACCATGGTCTACAGCGTCAAGCTGCTGGACCCGTCGAGAATCCGCAACGTGGTTCGGCGCCTGACGCAGGATCAGAACATCCAGCGGGTATCGGTACTGAGCGCCATCCACAACCTGGACGCGCAGTGATGCGACCGAATCGCGTGTTGACCATCTCGGGGTTCCTTGTCGTGCCGGGGCTGCTGGTCGTCGGTTGGTTCTCGACGCCCAGCGCGATCTGGGGGGCCTACCCGCCGCCGACCAGGCCATCGCCCGACGATCGGGCCATCGGCACCCCGCCTCGGACCGAACGCGAATACAAGCTCGGCCTGGCCTATCCGGAAGGCTCAGAGTACGCACATCTCGACGGCCTGGTCAGGTTGCAGCAGCAGGTTCACACCGCGCTCAAGCGGCGCCTGGCGGACCCGATCTGGCAGGTCCCGCGGCACACGGGCAACGGCTACTACGTCGCCCGCGAGCCGATGGTGTTGGTCGGACGGGACGTCTACTTCGACACACCCGATCACCTGTTGCACCAGCACGCGATCAGCTACCGGCTGCGGCATCGTTTCAAGACCCTCCGGAAGCTCATGAGCCATGAGGCCGCCCCGTTGGTGCCAAGACACTTCCCCTACCGATGCGAGCTTCAGGCCAAGGTCGGCCGGGCGGAGGAGGGCGCGGGCTTCAGTCAGGTCCAGGAGGCCCGGTTCGAGTTCCGGGTCGAATCGCAACCCTTCTCCGAGCAGAACCCGCCTCCCCCGCCGCCCTGGTCCCCGCGAGACTACGTGCCGTTCGCCGTCACCGGTCTGTGGCAAGGTCAGACGACCACGCCGTGGAGGTCGCTGGCGACGTGGCTGGACGGACGACGCCAGCCGGAGCGAATCGATCTGAGACCCGAGCTGGTCCTCGTCTGCCAGCGGATGCGAATGCACCTGGACATGAAGACCGAGTTCGGCAGCGGCCCGAACCCAGACCAGGCCTTTATCATCAGCCTCGACCGAAGCTACGTCTATGATGCGGACGGATACCTGACGTACCTCGAGCGTGCCCTCTACGGCGACGCTCAGAGGCCGCCCTACGTAGCCAGCTTCGACGAGGTCGAGATCGAGTTCGAGCGGAACGTGTCCACCGTCCTGGATCAGCGGATTCGTGCGACCGGCGATGCGCGGCTCGAGCAGATCTACGCCGCCTTCCGTCGTGACCAGGAAACCCTCTGCGGGCTGATCCAGGAGGCCCTCCGCAACCGGTCCGTCTCGGTCACCCCGGCATCGCAAAGCAAGTACCAGAAGGCGTTTTCGCTATTGGTGAATGCGGACGCGCTATGAGCGCCCGCGGGGCGGCTCGACGTGGGTTCGACTCACGGCTTCTCTTGACAGGTGCAGACCATCTGACCGCAGCCGGGGCAGCCTTGCGTGTATTTCTCGAGCGCGCGAGTCAGGTCGACGCTTTCAACGTTGGCCAGCGTGACCAGCCACGCCAGCACGTCGGCAAACTCGTCGGCCTTCTCCTGCGGCGTGCCTTCGCGCAGCGCAGCGGCCAGTTCCCCGACCTCCTCCATGAACCACAAGTAGGTGGCGGCCGAGCCGCGGGCCCGGTCCTTGTCGCTGTACATCTCGTCGATCAGGCGCTGCAGCTCCTTTAGCGTCATGGACAGTCTCCTTCCCAACCTGGGGATGCGGCGCGCGCATAGCGTACCGGGTCGGACGCGAATCCGCCAGAAAGCAGCATAGGCGCGACTCGCAAAGCACGGCGCCTTCGTCTATGCTGGGCTCGGTTATCCGACATGGACCACGTCAGCAGATGGATGGCGAGGTACTGAGGCGAGCAAGCCCAACCAACGAGGAGACGATGTCGACGTATCGCTGCCAGAATCATGCCGGCATCACCTGGGCCTTGCAGGGACGCGCCTTCGGTGGGGACTTGGCCGAGGCGGTCCGCGACTACGCGGCCGAGGGCGTCCCGGCTCTGGAAGTGATGTATCAGGAGTACTTCGTCGATCGGACGGACGCGGAGATTGCCGCCTTCCGCGCCGCCGCCGACGAGGGCGGCGTCGTTCTGCGGTCTGTGCATCTGCCGTTCGACCACAGCATCGACATCGCCCACGTCGACGAAGCGGTTCGTCGCAGCAGCGTCGACACACTGGCCAAGTCGATTCGCCGCGTCAGCGAGATTGGCATTCCCCTTGGCGTCATTCATCCAGGCCGGTGCTGTGAGAAGAACGGTCCCATCGAACGCGTGAACGACCAGCAGGCCCGCAGCCTCGACGAGCTGCTGCCCGTGGCGGAACGGTCGGGCGTCCGGATCGGCGTGGAGAACATGCTGCCCGACCATCCCGGCGCATCGGCCGAGGACATGGCCCGGACGCTGAACCGTTTCGATACCCCCTGGCTGGGCGCGATCCTCGACACGGGCCACGCCCACGTCTCCGGTGGCTTCGAGGCCATGCTCGGCGCCCTCACCGACCGCATCATCGGCTTCCACCTGGCCGACAATTGCGCCGACCGCGATTGGCACTTCCAGCCCGGCTACGGCAACGTTCCCTGGGCGGCGTTTTTCGAGTGGTTCAAGACGTTGGACTACACCGAACCCGTCCTGGTGGAGGCCCATCGCTGGGCCGACGGTTCGGCCGAGCGGACGCTGCTCGAACTCGACGCCCTGGCCAACACGCACGTCGGCGGGGCCGGATGCTACCCGAACCTGATTCCCCCGCCGGGTTGGTTCGGCCCCGGCGTCCCCGACCGATTCGGATCCACCGGCCGGGTCCGCTGCCCCACCTGTACGCGGCTGGTCGTCTTCGACGAGGACCAGGCCAGCTGCGGCTGCGGCAGCTTCCAGATCCCGTAGCGCATCGGCGTGTATTCCCTCGTGGGTGGGAACTGATCGCGCCACCCCCGGGGCGATACCCCTCTTCTTACTGTTCCCCGGCGGTCACGTGGATCGACGCGGTCTTGTCACCGATCCTGATCTCGCGGGTCCCCGGCGTGTCGAAGGTGACCGCGAAGGCGGCCGGCGCGCGCCTGCCTCCCCTTGCCCAGACCCGCTCTGAATCCGCGACTTCACCGTCGACGAGCAGCTCGATCCGGCTGCCGTCGATGGCGGTGTTCGCGACGTCAGCGGTCACCACGACGAGCTGGTTGACCTTCACCTTGCGCTTCGACACCCTCACGCTGGTGCAGTCGAAGGATCCCTGGACGTTCCATCCGCCCACCTCCAGCGTTGGCGTCTCGCCCCGCAGATCGCTTGCCGACAGGGTCGCCCGCACGGTTCGCGTCTCCTTCGGTAGGAGGCTGAAGTAGTTGTCCTCCCAGAATACGGGGAGAATCTCCTCCCCATGCGGACCCTTCGTCAAAACCAGGTGCACGAAGAAGGCGAGCTTGTCCGTGGGGTTCTCGACGCTGACGTGAACGACCTTCTCGTCGCCCCTGTCCTCGATCTTGTCCGAGGCGCTCAACCCGACCATCGGCAGCGTCGCCAGGCTCGTCAGGTCGGCCGGCGTCTTGGAGGACAGCCAGTAAAAGTTGTCTGAGACCACCTTGCCCTTGGCGTTTCTCAGTTGGAGCTTGACGAAGCGGATCGAGCCCAGGTCGGGAACTGGCGGAACGGCGAAGACGTTCTTGTATGCGTTGGCGGGTACGTCCGTCTTCGCGTGCTTCTCCCATCTCAGTTTCATGCCGAAGTCGTAGACGCGAGCGTATACTTCGAGGTCGCGCTCTGGCGCCAGGCGGTTGTTGATCACGGTAACCATCGCATCCAGCGGGCTAAGCTGCACGTGCAACGGCTCGCAGGCGCTCCGGATGTAGTAGAGGCTGACCATGGGCTTGAGGTACCAGTCGTAGATCTGCCACTGCACGCTGGGCCAGCAGGCGTTGATCTTCCATTCGGTGAACCCGCTGGTGATGCCCCACAGCCGATGGTTCGCCGCTTCGAACATCGCCCGGTGCTGATCGGCGGTCGCGAAGTGACCCTTCCAGCAGTAGTCGGCCACGGTCTTCGGGGGGCCGTACAGCCTCCGCAAGGCGGCGTCGTAGGGCTTGTAGTAGGAGTTCGCGCCGTGGTGGGCCCACGTCGCGTTGAGGGGGTACGGCACGTCCTTCGGAGACTCGCCAAGGTCCGGGATGAACCTGCGGAGGCTGTCGATAGGGGGCAGCGAGGCGGATCCGCTCTCGATCATGAACATCCAGTTCCGTTTCTCGCGGACCCACGTGTAGTAGGTGGCCGGCTCCTGCCAGCCGTAGGACTTGGGCGGATAGTCGTTCATCCCGACGGGCAGGTCTTGCTTGATCCACTCGGGAACGTCCTTGCGGTAATCGGGAAACGACCCGGACGGGATGAAGATCCGCGTGGGGTCCAGGTCGAGGACGTGCTTGCGCCACATCTCATAGACGCGTCTGCGGGTCGTGCCCTCGTTCATGGACATGTAGAGGACGAGCGACGGGTGGTTTCGGTATCGCTTGAGGATATCGACCGTGCTCCTGGACAACAGATCGAGGTCCTGCGGATAGTCTGTCTTGCCGCGCTCCATCCAGTAACAGCCATAGAAGCAATTGCCGAACATCAGCCCGTATCGGTCGCACGCGTCGAGGAACGCGTCGGGCGGATTGGGAACGTCCTCGAAGTAAACTAGATTGAAATTCGCGTGGGTGAAGTAGCGGACCTCCGTGTCGATACGTTTCGCATCCCAGTCGTAGAGGATCTCGGGTTGGATATACCCGCCCCGGCAGAAGATCTTCTTGCCGTTGATGTGCAGTCGCAGGCCGTGGGCGCCGTCGAGCTCGTGCATCGTCTTGCTGACCTGGCGAATGCCGAAGGGGATGGTCTGTTGGTCAAAGACCTGCCCGGCCGACTCGAAACGCAGAGACAGGTGGTAGAGGTGTTGCGGGCCATAGCCGTTGGGCCACCAGAGGCGCGGCTTGGGAACCACGAGCGCGGCGTGCTCGTCCGGATCGAAGGTGACCTGGAGCGTCTGCGCGGGGGCCAGCTCGACGGTCTTCGAGAACCTCGCACCGGTCTCGAGGATGTCACCCGTCAGGACGCCCTTCTGCCGCGAGCCGGTCGCGTTCACCAGTTCGGCTGAGATGGTCAGGCGGGCGAAGCTCGTGTCGGGCAGGGGCAGGCGCGTGACGACGAAGGGGTCTCGGATGTCGACCGGTCCGGTCCAGTCGACGGCAACGCCCTGCCACAGCCCGGTCAGCCGGTCGCGGACGGTCGGCATACAGTCGTAGCCGATCGACATGACCAGCGTGACGTCCTTCATGATCTCCTTGCGGAATCCCCGTACCTTGCCGAACACGTCGAGCTGTGCGTCGGGGATGCCTGGGTGGTCGACCGGATGGACCTGGACGGCAAGACAGTTGGTCCGACCCGCCCGGGCCTGCTGTGTGACGTCGAACCGATAGCGCGAGAACGATCCGACCACCTGCTGGTGATCCGCGATCTTCCGGCCGTTCAGCCAGACGTCGGCGCGGTAGTTGATGCCGTCGAAGTTCAGCCAGATCCGCTTGCCGGCGCACGCCCGCGGCAGATCGAACGTGGTGCGATACCAGTAGGGGGCCTTCCAAGGGTTCGCCTTGTCGGGCAGGTGGCTGTGTTTCGCCAGGCCGTGCTTCTCGTTGAACGCGTCGGAGGCGTCGGGGATCTGGAAGTTGTTCAGCCCGATCCGCGGGTCGGGATAGACGCCGTTCTTGACCAGGGCGCCCAGCGCGGTGGCTGGCACCGAGGTCGGATGCCAGCGATCAGGCCGAAACGACGGCGAGGAGACGAGCTCCCCCGGCGCCTTGACCCGCGCGGACGACTCGATGCGCCACCCGCGCTCCAAAGCCATCGTGTCACCATGCCGGGAGGCTGCCCCAGCGCGTCTGAGGTTGTTGGCACCCACATCGCCCATGACCGCCTCGATTCCCTCGCCGGTTGCGACGAGGGCTCCCAGCAAGATGGCCCACACCACCCGTCCCCGGCAAGGCAGCTGCTGACCCGAGATCATCCCGTCTCCCTTTGCATGGACCCCTCACTGATCGAGGACTGAAGGACTCGACCGAGGGCGTTCACTGGCGGACAAGCCGCCAGTGCCACCCGGCGCCAGTGCCACCTGCGTGGAGGGCGATACCCGCCAAACGAGAACCGACACTACGTCAGCTTCAGCAGGGCCTTGAGGTCACGTTCGTCGCTGGTGGCCGTGATGCGACACGTGTAGTCGCGGGTCTCGCCGGGCTTCAACTGATCCAGCCAGCCACGCTTTCGATCTTCAGGCCGGCCCTCGACCCCGCCGTTGACGGGCTCGAGCGCCCCGACGTAGCTGCCCCCGGGGCCCCAATGTTGCCAGTTGACCGTTCGCGGGAACTCCTTTGTGCTGTACTGGACCTTGACGCCGAACCGCCGCTTTTCGTTGACCACGCCGACGGTCGCCATGCCGTTCCGGTCGGGGGTGGGCTTGATGTACGTGCAGTCCTCGCCCACGCCGCGATGGGCCCGCTGTGGCACCGGGGCGCGGCGGAAGTCCTTGCGGCTGTACCATTCGACGCTGTCGGGCCGCGGCGTCACCTTGCCCTTGTAGCAGTACGTGCTGACGCCGGGCTCTAGCAGCGGATAGCCGAAGTTGATGTGCAGCAGCCAGGCGTGCGGGACCGTCTCGTTGCCGCAGTTGATGAAATGGTCGTGGATCTCGATGACGGGCTCGCCCAGCGGGGTGCGGATCGTCCGACGGAGTTCGACGTTCGGGTTGAAGACCTTGGCCGTGCGGACCAGGCCGGTGATGGACATCTCGTATCGATCCGTCCGCAGGTCGGGGTTCAAGATCGACTCGACCGTGGCGGCCGTGTTGGAGTGCGTGCCGTGCAGGCCCAGCTCCTCGTCCCCGTCGACGCAGGGCGCGCCCGTGTTGCATGGACCGCAACTGGCCAGCAGTCCGCCTGCGAACGATCGCAGCCAGTCCAGACCGCGGTAATAGGCAAACGAGGGTGCGGTGACGCCCACCATCGAATGCCAGGTCAGCGACTGACCCATGAATGATGCGTCGGCGATGTCGAGCCCGCGGTCGATGACGACTTTGTACAGAAGTCCGCCGCCGGAGTTGATCCACGCGATCCGCGTGCCCCGGCCCGGGCCGTTGTCGAGCACGGAGGTCTCGATACCGCCCAGTTGCGAGGCGTTGATGACGGGGGCGTTGGCGAATGGATGTCCGCGGGATGAACGAGCGGCCTTGGCCATGGTTTGGGTCCTCCACGAAGCGTCGACAGGCAAGCGAAACGCGTCTTTCCCAATGAAGACGGATTGACGGTGTCGTATTGTCGCTCATCCGGCGGCCCCTGCAACCCCGTCCTCGGGGATCAGGGGCGCCGTTCCTGTTGCGCACCCGGACGGGCGACGGGCGTGGAGGATTCCTCGCCCCTTGCCTTGGCCGGCCGGGCTCGCTATCATGCCGATGCCGCCGTCGGTGGTGGTTTTGGCCTTGCCACGGCGGGAGTGAGCGGGTAGAAATATCGGGTTACGCCCAAGCCCCGGAGCGCTCCGGGCTGGGGTGGCGGCAGCCATGAAGTTCGTCCTGATCGACCGTATCCTCGAGCTGGACCCACCCCGGCGGATCGTAAGCTGCAAGGGCCTGACGCTGGCCGAGGAGTATCTCGCCGACCACTTCCCCACCTTTCCGGTCATGCCGGGGGTGTTGATGGTGGAAGCGCTGGTTCAGTCGGCGGGGTGGTTGGTCCGGGCGAGCACGGACTTTGCGTCCAGTGTGATCCTCCTGGCGGAGGCCCGGAACGTCACTTACAAGAGCTTCGTCGCCCCGGGGCATGTTTTGCAGCTGGAGGTCGAGGCCCGCACGCTCGAGGCGGACGGCAGCGCGTTCGATTGCCGCGGGACGTGTGACGGCCGGGACATGGTTAAGGCGCGGCTGCGATTGCGGCACTTTTGCCTGTCGGACGAGAACCCCGCCTTGGCGCCCGTCGACGCGAGGCTGATCGCGCAGGCCCGGGCGCAGTTCGGGTTGTTGGGCGGGGCGAAGTTGCTGGCGTTGGCCACGGATGGGTGACAGCGGTCCGCCATGCGGGGACGTTGTTGTCGCAGAAGGAATGAATGACAGGAGGTAGATCGAGATGGCGATGAGCCGCCAGGATATTTTCGAGAACGTCAAGGAGACATTGGTGGACGCCCTCGGCGTGGAAGATGACGAAGTGACCGAGGAGGCGACGCTGACGAGCGATCTGGGCGCGGAGAGCATCGACTTCCTCGACATCGTCTTCCGACTCGAGAAGAGCTTCGACATCAAGATCCCGCGCGGCGAGCTGTTCCCCGAGGACATCTTCAACAACCCGGACTACGTCGACAACGGCAAGATGACCGAGGCAGGCCTGACCAAGCTCAAGGCGGTCATGCCCCATGCGGACTTCACGGAGTTCGAGGCCGACCCCGACGTCAACAAGATGTCCGATCTTTTTACCGTTCGGACGATCGTCAATTACATCGAGACGAAGGTCGGCGCCGCCGCATAGCTGATTCCGCCGGCGGGCCGGAACGACCGGGGGCCCATTTCGTTTCCCCGCAGGATTGGCTTGGTCGTTGCGACCGTCCAGTCATCACGCGATTGAGAGCGGCGTCAGGTATGCGTTGGATTTGGATCGACAGGTTCACCGAGTTCGAATCACGCCGCCGGGCGGTGGCCGTCAAGAACCTCACCTTGGCCGAGGAGCACTTGCATGACCACTTCCCCGGATATCCGATCATGCCGGCCAGCCTGATCATGGAGGGGATGGCGCAGACGGCGGGCATCCTGGTCGGCGAGGCCCACCAGTTCGAGGAGAAGGTCATCCTGGCGAAGATCAGGCGGGCCGTCTTCCACGGCTACGCCGTTCCCGGCGACCGTCTCCGCTACGAGGCCGACATCGAGTCCGCCGATCAGGACGACCCCGTGCCCCGGGCGGGATGCGCCACGGTCGGGCGGGTCTTCAAGAACGACGAGGCCGAGCCGATGGCCGAGATCGGCATCATGTTCTCCCACATCGATCAGAACATGTCGGGCCTGGACTTCCCGGAGGAGAACTTCGTGTTTACCGAGGACTTCAAGGCCCTGCTTCACATGTACCAGCTTGCGGGGCCCTCGACGGATCGCACATGAGCGAGCGACGCGTGGTCATTACGGGGCTTGGGGTGGTTTGCCCGGTTGGCATCGGGATCGGACGAGCGTACGAATCCCTGTTGGCGGGCGAGAATGGGGTCCGACGGATCGAAGCGTTCGATCCGGCCGGCTTCGACTCCCAGGTCGGTGGCGAGATTGACAAGCCCAGGATGGGCGACTACGTGCCCAAGAGCTACCGCAAGGCCACCAAGGTGATGGCGCGGGACATTGAGATCGCCGTCGCCGCCGCCTATGAGGCCGTCAAGGACGCGGGGCTTCGAACCAAATGCCTGATCGAGCGCGGCGAGGCGCCCGAGGCCGACCCCGTCGACCCGACGCGGTTTGGCGCCAACATCGGCGCCGGGCTGATCTGCGCCGACCTGACCGAACTGGCCAGTGCGCTGGCCACCGCCGCGGGCGAGGACGACGAGTTTGACATCCGACTCTGGGGCAGCGAGGGCATGACCAACCTCACCCCGCTGTGGCTGCTCAAGTTCCTGCCCAACATGCTGGCCTGCCACGTGACGATCGTTCATGACGCCCAAGGCGCGAGCAACACGATCACCTGCGGCGAGGCGAGCAGCCACTTGGCGGTCGGCGAGGCGTTCCGGACCATCACCGACGGTGCGGCCGACATCTGTATCTGCGGCGGGGCCGAGAGCAAACTGAACCCGATGGGACTGATGCGGCAGAGCCTGCTGAAGCGTCTGGCCGCGGACCGCAACGGCACGCCGTCGGCGGCCTGCCGGCCCTTCGACCTCGGGCATAGCGGCACGGTCATCAGCGAAGGGGGCGGGTTAATCATCCTCGAGGCGCTCGAGCACGCCGAAAGACGCGGGGCGAGGATCTACGGCGAACTCGTCGGGTTCGGCGCGGCTGCGAACACCAAGAGCTGGTCCGAGCCGGATCCGGAAGGGCGGGCCGTTGCCGTTGCCGTCGGCAAGGCCCTCGCCGACGCCGATGTCGCCCCCGAGCAGGTCGATCTGATTGCCGCCTACGGGACGGGCATCCCTGCCTGGGATCTGTGCGAATCCCGGGGGCTGCATTCGGTGCTGGGCAAGCGCGCCGCGGACGTGCCGACGGCGGCCTGGAAGGGGGCGATCGGCAATAACGGGGCGGGCGGCGGCGCGATCGATCTGTCCGTCGCCGTCATGGCGGCCCACGCCGGCAAGATCCCGCCGTCTCAGAACGTCAACCAGGTCGACCCGGCGTGTAACCTGAACGTGGTGGCGGGCGAGCCGATGGCCCTTTCCCCGGGGGTCGTAGTGAGCACGGCCTACGCCCTGAGCGGCGGGCAGACCGCCGCGTTGGTCTTCAAACCGGCAGTGAGCTGATTCGGCCCACCGGCGGGGCGTCTTCGAGGAACGCCTTTCGGTTGGGTCTGGATGGGAGAACACGAGATGTCGCGACGCGTCGTGGTCACCGGGGTCGGATGGATTACCCCGCTCGGTCACGAGATCGAGACGGTGTGGCAACGGCTGCTGGCGGGGGACAGCGGCCTCGCCCCGACGACGATCTTCGACGCCACCACGTTTCCGTCGACGTTCTCGGGGGAGGTCCGTGACTTCGATCTGGCGAAGTTCCTGGGGGACGACACGCCCGAGCACGCCGACGCCAGCCGCAACGCCCGGTTCGCCCTGGCGGCCGCGCGGATCGCATGGGACGACGCCGGCCTGGCCTTGGACGGCGACCTCGACCGGACCCGCGTCGGCGTCTACCTCGGCGGCGGCGAGGGGCCGATGGATTTCGACAACTTCGTGGCCGCCGCCGTCAAGGGCATGCAGGCAGGGGACGGCCGCGAGCTCAACGCCGTCAAGTGGGCCCAGGTCGCCTACGATCGCCTCTCGTCCGTGCGGGAGCTGGAGCAGGACCCCAACATGGCGGCTGCGCACATCGCCCGGCTGTTTCAGGTCGAGGGCCCCAACTTTAACACGCTGACCGCGTGCGCCGCGAGCACCCAGGCGATCGGCGAGGCGACTGGCATCATCCGCCGCGGCGACGCCGACGCGATGATCTCCGGCGGGACGCACAGCATGATCCACCCGTTCGGGGTGACCGGCTTCAATCGCCTGACGGCCCTGTCGACCCGCAACGACTCGCCCGAGACGTCCAGCCGCCCGTTCGATCGCACCCGCGATGGGTTCGTTCTGGGCGAGGGCGCAGGCATGGTCATCCTGGAGGACTTCGAGCGTGCCCGCGAGCGCGGCGCGAAGATCTACGGCGAGATCGCAGGCTTCGGCTCAACCGCGGACGCGTTTCGCATTACCGACATCCACGAGGACGGCCGGGGTGGCATCGCGGCGATGAAGATGGCCTTGGACACTGCCGGCGTGGGCACCGCGGACATCGACTACATCAGCGCGCATGGCACGGGCACGCAGGAGAACGACAAGATCGAGAGCCTCGCCATTCGCTCGCTCTTCGGAGAGCGGGCGAGCGAGATCCCCATCAGCAGTATCAAGAGCATGATGGGCCACCTGATTGCCGCCGCCGGCGCGGTCGAGTTGATCGCATGCCTGCTCGCCATCCGCGACAACAAGATCCCCCCGACCACGAACTACAGCACACCCGACCCGAACTGCGACCTCGACTACGTCCCCAACGTGGCCCGCGAGGTACCCGTCGATACCGTCCTGAGCAACTCCTTCGGCTTCGGCGGACAGAACGACACGCTGATCGTCCGCGGGCTGTGATCCCCCGGGCAGGTCTATCGGCAGTGCTGGAATCGGGCTCCCTACGGAGGCATGCACGATGGAACCCAGCGAAACACCTGACCGTCCTTCCGACGTCGTCAGCAACCAGACCGCGCTCCCGAAGCGCCGCGATCTTCGCCGATGGTTCCAGGCCCTGCTGCTGCTCGACATCGTCGTGCGGCTCAAGATCTGGAGCCTGGCCATCGCCCTGACGACCGTGGCCTTCACCGCGCTGGGCGCCTGGCCCGAGGGCAATCCCATCGGGGGAGAGTGGCGGGTGGCGGCGGCCTGGGCCGGGCGAGCCGCCCGCTGGGTGCTGCTCTTCAACGTCATCTACGTCGCCGAGCTCGTCATCCTCCGCCTGCTGATCCCCACGCCGAAGGAGGGCCGATACACCTCCGGCCCCGGTGCCAAGTTCAACCGTCAGCTCATCTGGTCCAGTCTGGTGGGCATCTTGGTCAAGGCCCGCTACTACGCGCCCTTTCCGGGGTTCCTCGTCTTTCACATTGCCAACCTGCCGCCGATGGTCTGGCTGATGGGCCCGATCTTCGGACCCAAGTCGCGGTCGTGCTACTTTACCGATCCGATCATCGTGGATCCGTCGTTCGTGGAGATCGGGCGCAACGTCGTGCTCGGTTTCGGCAGCGCAATCGGCGCCCACACCGTCACGCACGATACGCTGGAGATCAGGCGGACCATCATCGAGGACGACGTGATCGTCGGCGGAAACGCAAGCGTTTTTGGCGGGGTCCACCTCAAGTCCGGATGCATGATCGGGGCCGGGTCTATCCTTCGTCCAAACACCGTTGTGGGGCCAAACGAGTTTTGGGCTGGCATCCCCGCCCGGAAGATCGGCATGGTTCGCAGGGAAGACGGAGCCGCTTCCGCCTAGTCCAACTGACCCGGGCCGCGAGCATCATCCATGACGCCACCACAGGAATCGACCCACGACCCCGCACACGTCGTCCACAGCGCCGCGTCGGCGCGGCTGAGCCGGCGGAGCACCGCCCTCGTCGTCGTTCTCGTTCTGGCAGGTGTCGCCAACCATGTGCGGGCGCTCAGGTGGGGGTTCTTGTGCGACGACTGGATCCATCAGTTTGTCCTTCGCCGACCCGACAAGTCCCACAGCATTCACCCCTGGGACCTGTACAACTTCGGGGGCCGGCCCAAGCCGGGAGAGCCGGAACGCCAACGCGGCGGGTTCCCCTGGTGGACCCCCGAGGATCTCAAGCTCCGTTTCTTCCGTCCCGTCACGAGCCTCAGCATCCTGTTGGATTTCAAGCTCTACGGGAGGTGGGCGCCGGGATACCACCTGACGAGCCTGGCGCTGTACGCCGTCTTCCTGGTTTTGGCGTTCAAGTTGTACGTCGGCCTCGGCGTGCCGCGACGGGCGGCGCTGTGGGCCCTCGCCTTGCTCGCCCTGGACAACTGTCACGTGATCCCCGTCGCGTGGATCGCCAACCGGAACTCACTACTCGCCGCTCTGTTTACCGTTGCGACGCTCTTGGCGTTCCACCGGCATCGGCGAGGCGGGAGCGTCGCGGCCCTGCTTGTCGCGATGCTGTGCTGTCTGTTCGCGTGCGGGTCCAAAGAGTCAGGCGTCATCGCGACGGCCATCGTCGGGCTGTATCTTCTGTCGATTGACCGTCCTTCTCGGGGCGAATCGCTTCTGGACGGCTGCCGCCGCCTCTTCCGGACCGGTCCGCTATGGGGCTTCATCCTGCTGACCGGAGCGTATGTGGCCTACTACGTCGTCAGCGGGTATGGCACGCGATCCGTCATGTACTGCACGCCCTGGTCAGACCCGATCCGGTTCATCACACAGCTGGCGGCTTTGATGCCTCTCGCCTGCATGAGCCTCTTCCTCAACGTCAGCATCGACCTCATCTTTCTGAAGACCCACCTCGTCTGGCCCGCGGCCGCTGCTAGCATGCCCATCCTTGCTGTGGTGGGGTTCGTCGTGTGGCGGATCGTCAGGTCGGCCCCCAGGCCCGCCGAACCGCCCCCCCCCGCCATCGAGCCGACGCAACAAAGCAGCGGGTCCGCCCGATTGACCGGGTTCGCTCTGGGGTGGGCCTTGTTGTCAGTGCTCCCCGTGGCCGGTGTGTTCCCTTCAGACCGTTTGCTGATGAGCGCCTCGGTCGGAACCGCGCTGCTGATGGGGCTGCTCTTGGACCACCTCGGTTCGTTACGGGGGTTGTGGGCTGCAAGGCACTATCGCCGGTTTGCGCTGGGCGGCTTCATCATCGTTGTCAACCTGGTCATGTCCGTCCCGATCGCTCTCATGCAGGGCAAGATGTTCAGAAAGGTGACGATGGCCGACCGCGACGCAGCCGCCAGCGCCGCCATCGATCGCACCGCGCCGTCCCCCCGGGCCGTCTTCGTTCTCAACAGTCCGTCGTCCGGGTTTGCTGGCATCTTCGTGCCGGCCTGGCCCGTCATGCACGACGACTACGAGACGGACATCTTCTTCTTTCAGTTTGGACGGAGAGACGTGGAATGGCGCCGAGACGGAGACGACGCTATGACCTTGACCTTCGGATCGCCTCCCCTACTCAATCATCCCTACGAACGCTTCTTCCTCACGAGTCTGACCCCACCCCCGGTGGGAACGACGTTCACGACGGCCAATTTCCGTGCCATTGTCAAAGACGTTGCGCCCACCGGCATCCGCACCGTACGGTTCGAGTTCAATAGGCGCCTCGACGATCCGTCGTACCAATTCCTGGCCTGGTCTCAGGGGCACATGGGGCGCATCGACCCGCCGCCGATCGGCGGGCGCGTCACGCTGCCGCCGGCGGAACCCTTGCTGAGCTACGCGCCCTGAGGATCGTGGGCGGACCGGGCCGAACGTCACCCACGATGGGTTCCGATAATACGAAACCCGACGGCCTAGAATTCGGGTTTACTTGCCGGGAATCCGGACGTATACTCCCCGATGGTTGGTTCGTCGAACGGGCCCCGTACGTGACAGGCTCCCAGTCCGGATCGCATCGCTTGCGTTGTCCCCCCACCTTTCGGGCCGGAACGCCGGCAGCCATCACCTGCGGCCATGAGAGCCAGACAACGGGGCGAGCTTGCCATCGAGAGGAGGCCTACGATGGGTAAAAGGTTGTATGTGGGGAATCTGAGCTATGACGTGAGCAGCTCGGATCTGGAGACAATGCTGAGCGAGCATGGCACGGTGGTGAGCGCGGAGGTCATCAGTGACCGGATGACGGGGCAAAGCAAGGGATTCGGCTTCGTCGAGATGAGTTCTGACGCCGAAGCCCAGGCGGCGATCGCGGCATTGAACGGCCAGGAGCATGCTGGTCGGACCCTCACCGTCAACGAGGCCCGGCCACGCGAGCAGCGCGGCGGTCGGGGAGGGGGACACGGCGGCCGCGGCTCCCGCGATGACCGGGGCAGGGGCAGGAACCGCTGGTAGGGCTCACCGTCCTGGAGAGTATCCAAGGGGCGACCGCGAGCGTTCGTCTGCTCGAACCGGGATCCCGCACGCTCGTGACACGACCAGGGACGCCGTTCGGGCCTCCTTCCTTGTCCGGCGCCCCGCACGTAGACCACCACGGCACGATCAGAGGCGCTATCCGGGCAGCGTCCACGGGGCGCGGTAGGGTTTGGTCAGCCAATGGTTGACCTGCTCATCACCGATCACGCGTTCGTGCTCGGGGTCCCAGCGGATGGACCGCCGGCTGCGCAGGGCGACGTTGCCCAGGTGGGCGATCGTGCTGACGTGGTGGCCGGTCTCGACGTCCTCGACCGGGCGCTTCCGCGAGCGCATGCAATCGAGGAAGTCGCGCACGTGAGCGGCCCGTGCGTTGTCGCGGCCCTTGCGCTTGGCCCGCCCCAGCTGGCTGTTCTTGGACGGAATGACCTCCCAGCCGTGGCGGTCCAGGATGAGCGTACCTTCGGATCCCCAGAACGCCACACCATGCTCACGCCCCCCGGGCCCGTACTGCCCTCGGGTCTGGTGTTCCCAGAGCAGCATGAAATCCGGAAACTCGTAGGTCGCGCATTGCGTGTCGGGCGTTTCGGACAAGTCGTCGATCAGGTTGTACTTGCCGCCGACGCAGTTGACGCGGGTGGGTCCCTTGGCTTTCATGGCCCACATCGCCAGGTTGATCAGGTGCACGCCCCAATCGGTCATCAGACCGCCGGCGTAGTCCCAGAACCACCGCCATTTGAAGTGGAACCTGGCCGCGTTGAAGGCCCGCTTGGGGGCCGGCCCCAGCCACATGTCGTAGTCGACGCCCTTGGGCACGGGGGCGTCCTTGGTCTTGCCGGCGTCCCCCGCCCAGTCCAGGTAGGCCCAGCAGCGGACCTGTCGTATCTTGCCGAGCTTGCCGGATTGGACGAAGTTGATGGCCTGGGCGAAGTGCCGGCCGCTCCGCCACTGCGTGCCCATCTGGACCACCCGGTCGTGCTTGCGAGCGGCGGCTACCATGGCCCGGCCCTCGACGACACTGGTGGCCAGGGGCTTCTCGACGTAGACGTCCTTACCCGCCTGGCAGGCGTGGAGGGTCGGTAGGGCATGCCAGTGATCGGGCGTGGCGACCAGGACCGCGTCGATGTCCTTGCGGTCCAAGACCCGGCGGTAGTCCTTGACCGATTCGGGCCGGTCACCACGGGTCTTCGCGATCGCTTCAGCGGCTTTGGCAAGCATGGCGTCGTCGACGTCGCAGATCGCCGGGCAGGCGACGTCGTCGAACTTCAGGAACGCCATCAGGTCGCCCCGGCCCATCCCGCCAGCGCCGATCAGCGCGACCCGGATCCTCTCGTTGGCGCCCAGGACGGCGCTGGACAGTCCCGCGAGCGGCGAGCCTGCGCCCGATCCGCGGGCGACGGCGGCCGTCGCGCCGCTCGACGCAAGCGAGGTCTGGATGAACCGGCGTCTGGTCAGGTCGCTCATGCCTCTTCTCCTCTGGAACGGCCAGGCCAGCATGATACAGGAACGCGCGACGACCGCCAGGCGCTTGGACTGGGATCCGGCGAGAGGCTTCCCCGCGCCTACTGGGCGGGCTTGCCCTGATCCAGTATCGATCGGACGCGCTCCAGCAGCGCGCGGCGGGTGAACGGCTTCTGGAGGAACTCAATTCCCTCCTCGAGCACGCCATGATGTGCGATGACGTTTGACGCGTAGCCCGACACCAGCAGCACCCCGAGTTCGGGCCAGCGCGAAGTCAGTTCGCGCGCCAGTGCTTTGCCGTGCATGTTCGGCATGATGACGTCCGTGATGAGCATATGGATGGGGCCTTCGTGTGCCGATGCGAGCTTGAGTGCGTGGTCACCGCTTCGAGCGACGATCACCGTGTAACCTGCGCTCTGCAGGATCTGCTCCGTCAGATCGCGCACGCGCTCGTCGTCTTCGCACAGCAGAATGGTCTCGGATCCGGTCGGAGGAGGTGTCTTGGCCGCCGCCGGTTCGTGCTCGGGGACCCCTTTCGCGGCAGGCAGATAGGCCCTGAAGGTCGCGCCGTGTCCCGGCTCGCTGTGTACGCCGATGTGTCCGTTGGACTGCCTGACGATTCCATACACCGTTGCCAGGCCCAAACCGGTTCCCTGGCCTATGGGCTTGGTCGTGAAGAACGGTTCGAAGATGCGCTGCATCGTGTCGGCATCCATGCCAGAGCCCGTATCGCTGACGGTCAGCACCACGTGCGGGCCGGCGTTTGCCTCGGGATGCGTCGCGGCATACCTGTCATCCAGCGTGACGTTGGCCGTTTTGAGCGTGAGCCGACCGCCGTCTGGCATGGCATCGCACGCGTTGACCACGAGGTTCATGATGACCTGCTCGATCAGGCCCGGGTCAGCGAGGACGCTTCGCAGATCCGGCGCTCGGACGAAGTCGAGCGCGATGTTCTCGGGGATCAACCGGCGCAGCATCTTGGTCATCTCGTTGAGGATGTCGTTCAGGTTGAGGGCCCGCGGCTGCGTCACCTGTCGACGGCTGAAGGCGAGCAATTGTCGGGTGAGGCCTGCCGCTCGCTGAGCGCCCTGTCTGATCTGATGCAGTGCATCAGCCAGCCGGGCTTCCGTTGCGGATTCACCGACCAACTCGAGCTCCGCCAGCTCGACGTACCCCAGGATGCCGGTGAGAATGTTGTTGAAGTCGTGAGCCACCCCGCCGGCAAGCTGGCCAATGGCTTCCATCTTCTGGGATTGCCTGAGCTGGGCCTCCAGCCTCTCCTTCTCCTCTTCGGCTTGCTTGCGTTCGCTGATGTCGCGCGCCAGACCCAGCATCACGCGCTGTCCGGACAGCTCCAACAACCCAACGTTGACCTCGACGGGGAAGATCGTGCCGTCCTTGCGCCGGTGACGCCCCTGGAAGGTGATTCGCTGTCCCAGAGCTAACCTGTGCCAATATCGGTTCCGGTGTCGATCGCGCTCCATGTCCATATCGATCTGGTCCATGGTCATGCCCAGCAGTTCCTCGCGCGTATAGCCCAGGTTCTCGCAGGTCCGTTGATTCACGTCGAGGATTCTGCCTTCCATCGAGCACAAGGCGACCGCGTCGGCGGCCTGCTCGACTAGCGTGCGGAATCGCTGCTCGCTTTCGCGCAGCGCCTCCTCCGCTTGCTTGCGCTCGGTGATGTCGCGCGCCAGACCGAGCATCACGCGCTCGCCGGACAACTCCAGCAACCCAACGCTGACCTCAACGGGAAACGTCGTACCGTCCTTGCGCCGATGAAGCCCTTCGAACGTGAACCGTTGTCCCTGAACCAGTTTGTCCCAGAAGCGCTCCTTGTGTCGATGGCTCTCTACCTCGAGGTCGATCTCGGCCAAGGTCATGGACAGCAGTTGCTCACGGGTGTAGCCCAGGCTCTCGCAGGCCCGCTGATTCGCATCAAGGATCTTGCCCTCCAACGTGTTCAAGAAGACGGCGTCGGCGGCCTGTTCGACCAGCGTGCGGAAGCGCTGCTCGCTCTCGCGCAGCGCCTTCTCCGCGTGCTTGCGCTCGGTGATGTCCTCGACGACTTCCACGAAGCCGTCGATGCTCCCATCTTCGCCAAACACCGGAGAAGCTTGGACCCGGACGCTGATCCTCGTTCCGTCTTCCCTGACCCCCTCCGTCTCGACCTCCTCAGTGCAGCCGCTTTCCATCGTTCGTCGTCCGGGACAGTGGGTACAGACGTCATCGCGCTTCTCGAACTCGTGATAGCACTTCCCGCCGACGATTTCCCTGTGGTCCTTGCCCATCATCCTGCCCTGGGCGGGGTTCGACATGAGGACTTCGAAGTCGGAGCTGATTAGCGCAATCCCGAGGTCGGTGTTGTCCACCAGGGCTCGGTAGCGCTCCTGACTCTCGCGAAGATTGCGAAGCGTCAAGACCGTGCTCAATGCGTCGGCAACTCGATGGCCAATGCCCTGGAAGAGCCTCTCCTCCTCTTTCGTCCAGACCCGCGGGTACGAGCACTGGTGCAGACCGAACATCCAGGGGTCGCCCAGCTTGGGGTAAATCGCCATCGCAATCTCGGACTGGAAGCCGAACTGCTTCGCCGACGCCAGCGGCAGCGGATGCTCGGATTCCGGACCGAATCTCACGGGGCCATCCGACCCCAATACCGTTCGGAGGACTCCGGCAACTTCCTGATCCATGGGGACGTCGACGCCCAAGCTCAGGGCGCCGGGATACGCCGGCCGGGTGCGCTCCATGGGCACCCGCCACGAGGGTGCGTCGGGGTCGCACGGATGCAGGAGCCACGCCCGGTCGCAGTCGAACCGTGAGAGGACGGCGTCGAGCACGTCCCTCATCATCTGGTTCAGATCCATCGTTCCCCGAATGGCCCGATCGATTTGCTCCATGCTTTCCAGGAACCGCAGATTGGTCAATCGTTCCTCTTCGGTCCGACGGCGCTCTCTCATCTCGTTGCGAAGCGTTTCGTAGGCCGCTGCCAACTCCGCGCCCTGCGTCTTCAGCCCGCTCTCGAATCTCCGGCGCGAGCTCTGCAGCGCCTGCTCGGCTCGGGCCAGCAGGACCTTCAGCTCATCGCTGATCGTGTCGCCGAGCCCGCCGCGTAGCGCGGCGACTGCGGCCTCGGCCTCGTTCAGATAGCTTTCCAGTTCGTCGTAACACGGTTTGAGAATGTTCATGATACACCTGGCGTCATTTGCGCCGCGCGGAGCGTTTCCGGGAGGGTCATGGTGGTCAACGCCGGTCTTGCCGGGGATCACCGCAGTCAGCGGGTGTCCCACGGTCCGTCGACGATCTCGAGAGATGCCGCCCGAGCGCAGTTTCGCGGCTGTTTCGCTCTAGGGCGAAACGGCGCAGTGGGATTCGCACGACGACCCCCCTGCCTCAAGAGTGACTCGTGGCAAACACTTGAGCTTCAAGTGCGTGCAACAATGCCGTGTCGTGCACACACAACAGCGTGCCGGTATGACCCGGGCAGATCGGTGACCAGGTGCAACGACCAAGTCGCCCCTATCGCGTACAGCTCACACAGACTCCTAGACGCTCGCCGTGTTTCATCCAGCCGACTGATCATCAGGGGCAACGGCCGGTGCCGCTACAGCCTCACGATGAGCCAAGAGTATACCACCCAGCGCAGACAATAGCACGCATTTTCTGCAGGTCTCGATGCATGCCTCATAAACTCATGAACCGCGCGGGATTCATGGAACTTGAGGCCGACATCACCGGTTCTATCATGGAGGGGTTCGGGGGCTTCGTATGTCCCGATGGCCGATCGTGTTGCCGCGGAACGTGGCTGGCCTGTGACGAGACTCGCCTGAAAGACGGGGTCGGCGTGCGCACCGTGATCATCATCGTGATTCTGGGCGCATTCGCTTCCGGCGGGGGGTACGGCTACCAGCACTGGTTCACCGCACCGGCCAATCCAGACGTATTTCGCTCGGGAAGGCGACTAATCTGGTGTGGTGCAGCGCTCGTGGCGCCCCCGGGCTTGCCGAAGTCGCGTTGGGGCCTGCAGACCGCGGATTTGCGACGCGACGCCACTGGTTTACAATGGGTCCTTCAGTCCGGTTCGAACGGGGACGCTCGTGCATAGCCGCGCAGCGCACCGCGGCACACGGGTGGCCCGTGATCTGGGGAGCAACGTTCCCATGCGAGCTGTCGTTGCCTTGCTGGTTTTAGCAGCACTGGGTTCGGGTGGCTGGTACGGCTACCAGCACTGGTTCAATCAGCCGGAGTCGGTGACGTACAAGACGGCCGAGGTGGAGAAGGGCACGGTCGTCTCGACGGTCTCGGCAACGGGGACCGTCGAGCCGGTGCTCAAGGTCCTGGTCGGCACGCAGGTCAGCGGGACGATCATCAAGTGGTACGCCGACTTCAACCAGAAGGTGGAGGAGGGCTTCGTCCTGGCCGAGCTGGATCAGGAGCGATTCAAGGCGGTCTTGGAACAGCGAGAGGCCGCGGCCGCCGTTGCCAAGGCGCGCGTGGAGGAGGCCAAGGCCCAATTGACCAAGGCCACCATGGACCGCGAGAGGATCGAGCGGATGTTCAAGAAGAACGCCGCAACGGACTTCGAGTACCGCACCGCCAAGGCCGACGAAGCGATGGCCCGCGCTTCCCTTCAAGCCGCCGAGGCGCAGCTCCAGGCGGCCGACGCCGACGTCCAGCAGGCGAAGGTTGAACTCGACAAGACCATCATCCGATCCCCGATCGACGGCGTGGTCATCTCTCGCGACGTCGACGAGGGGCAAACCGTCGCGGCGGCGATGAACACGCCGACGCTCTTCAACATCGCCAACGATCTGACCAAGATGCGGGTCAACGCCGCCGTCAGCGAAATGGACATCGGCAAGGTCCGCGAGCAGATGAAGGCGGAGTTCAAGGTTGATGCGTATCCGGACAGGTCCTTCACCGGCACCGTCTCGCAAGTCCGCTACGCCGAGAAGATCGAGAACAACGTGGTGACCTACACGACCCTGATCACGGTAGAGAATCCCGAACTGCTGCTCCGTCCCGGCATGACGGCCAGGATTCAGTTCGAGGTCGATCGGGTCGAGAACGCCGTCAAGGTCCCCAACGCCGCGCTGCGATTCATCCCCCGAGAAGAGAGCGAGAAACTCAGGAAGCAGACCGACAAGAGCGAGACCTCCAAGTCGCCCTGCGTCTATCAACTCAAGGACGGCAAGCCCGTCAAGGTTACCGTTGCGCTCGGCCTGAGCGACGGGAAGTTCACGGCCATCACCTCCGACGGCATCAAGCCCGGCGACGCCGTCGTGACCGCCGAAGAAGGCGGCAAGCCCAAGCGGGGACGGAAATGAGCGCTCCCCTCGTCGACGTCCGTAACGCATGGAAGTCCTATCACCTGGGCTCGGTCGAAGTGCCGGCCGTTCGCGACGTGTCGCTGTCCCTGGAGCCTGGCGACTTCGTAGCCGTCACCGGCGCGAGCGGCTCGGGCAAGTCGACGTTCCTGCACCTGGTCGGTTGCCTCGATCAGGTCGATCGTGGCAGTTACTCCTTCGAAGGCCGGCCCACCGAACGACTGTCACGTCGCGACCTGGCCACGCTCCGCAACAGGCGAATCGGATTCATCTTCCAGACGTTCAATCTGCTGCCGCGGTCGACGATCGTCTACAACGTCGCGTTGCCGCTGGCGTATCAGGGCGTCAAGCGACGAGAGCGGAATCGACGGGCGGCCGAGATGCTCGAGCGGGTCGGGTTGGCTGACCGCCTCAAGCACCATCCCAATCAGCTCTCGGGCGGTCAGCAGCAACGCGTCGCGATCGCGCGGGCCTTGGTCACCCAGCCGGCGGTCGTGCTGGCCGACGAGCCGACGGGGAACCTCGACAGCAAGACCGGCAAGGAGATCATGGCGTTCCTGCGCCAGCTCAACTGCGACGAAGGGATGACGATCCTGCTGGTGACGCACGAAGCCGAAGTCGCCGGGTACGCGCATCGGGAGATCGTCTTCCGCGACGGTCAGATCGTCAGCGACGGGCGCCCGGCGGCCGTGGAGGAGATGTCCGAGGTATCTTAGGCGAGATGGGCCTGCTAACCCTCATCATCGAAGCGCTGCACAGTCTGACCAAGAACGTGGTTCGGACCGCGCTGTCGATCCTCGGCATCGTGATCGGCATCGCCTCGGTGATCGCGATGATGGCCGTGGGCACGGGGACGGAGCGGGCCGTCGAGAACGAAATCTCCCGGTGGGGCGACGACTGGATCGTCGTTTGGTACGAGGGCCGGCAACGCGGCGGCGTTCGCCGCAGGGCCGGCATGCTGCCGAAGGTCGTCGAGAAGGATGTCGAGGCCATTCGAGAGCAATGCCCCTCGGTCCAAGCGGTCTCCCTGACCCACTTCGCCGGGGGCAAGCAGGTCGTCTCCAGTTACGACAACCACAACACGACGATCCGCGGGATCGAGCCCAGTTGCTTTGGCATCCGGCGTTGGGAGGTCCTGCGCGGTCGCGAGATGACGGGTCAGGACCTGTATCTGCGCAACAAAGTATGCTGGCTGGGCATGACCGTCGTCGAGAAGCTGTTCGGCACGATCGATCCGATCGGTGAGACGATCAGGATAGACCGACATCCGATCGAGGTGTGCGGCATCTTGGCGTCAAAGGGCTCCAGCGGCCGAGGCCACGACGCCGACGACTTGATCCTGATGCCACTGACGACCGTCCAGACGCTCATCCTGGGCAACTACCCGCCCCGCGTCTTCTACGCTTCCGCCAAGCCCACCGTCCCCGTGCAAGAGGCGAAAGAGCAGATCCGCCAGCTCTTGCGCGAGCGACACCGCGTCGGTGACGATGAGGATGAACCCTACGGCATGTGGGACCGCGGCCAACTCGCCGAGTCGAACAGCAGGATCACCAGTACGTTCAAGACGCTTCTGACGTTCATCGGCTCCATCTCGCTGCTCGTCGGCGGCGTGGGAATCATGAACATCATGCTTGTCTCGGTGACCGAACGGACGCGCGAGATCGGCGTGCGGATGGCCATCGGCGCCAAGTCTCGCCACATCCTGACCCAATTCCTGTGCGAGGCCGTCGTGCTGTGTGCGATCGGCGGGATCCTTGGTTTCGGTCTGGGTTACCTGCTGGCCGAGATGACGACCTATTCATTCATGGAAGACCTGACCGGCGGACTGACGGTCGAGTGCGAGCTGTCCCACACGATGGTCGCCGTCGCGATCGGCGTCTCGGCCGGCGTGGGCATCTTCTTCGGCTTCTACCCGGCCTACCGCGCCAGTCGTCTCGACCCGATCGACGCACTGCGATACGAGTAGGGTCTAGGGTTTGGGGGTTGGGGTCTAGGGCATCGGGATGTGAAAGGCGTCGTGGGAAGATGGGGCTGCTGACCGTCATTGCCGAAGCTCTGCACAGCTTGACCAAGAACGTTGTGCGGACCGGGCTGTCGATCCTGGGCATTGTGATCGGCATCGCCGCCGTCATTGCCATGATGGCAGTGGGGACGGGCACGCAGAAGGCGGTCGAGGAGGAGATCTCTCGGCTCGGCGATGACTGGCTCGTCGTGTGGTACGAGGGTCGCAGGCGCGGGGCCGTCCGCCGGAGAGAAGGCGTTCTGCCAACCGTCGTTCAGGACGATGTCCAGGCCATCCGCGAGCAGTGCCAGGGCATCCGTGCCTTGACCCTTGCACACTTCTTCGACGGCAAGCAGGTGGTCTCCCCGATCAGCAACTACAACACGACCATTCGCGGAATGGAGCCCTCGTGCTTCGACATCTTCCGCTGGAATGTCCTGCGCGGGCGCAAGATGAACGACCAGGACAACGCCCTGCGCTGCAAAGTCTGCTGGCTGGGAATGACGGTGGTCGAGGAGCTGTTCGGTACGCTTGAACCGCTCGGGCAGACGATCCGCATCGACAAGCACCCGGTCGAGGTGGTCGGCATCCTGGAACCGAAAGGTTCGGACGCCAACGGCGAGGACCTCGACGACGTGGTTGTCATGCCCCTCACGACCACGCAGACGCTGCTTGCCGGGAATTTCCCGCCGCGCGTGTTCTTCGCCGCGACGGAATCCGGGGTCCCTGTTCAGGTGGTCAAGGAACGGATCCGTACCCTCTTGCGCGAGCGGCACAAGGTCGGCGAGGGCGATGAGGAACCCTACGGCATGTTCGACCGATCGGTGTACGCCGAGGCGCGCGGTCGAATGACCGGCGCCTTCAAGACGCTGATGACGTTCATCGCGTCGATCTCCCTCCTGGTCGGGGGGGTGGGCATCATGAACATCATGCTCGTCTCGGTCACCGAGCGGACCCGCGAGATCGGCGTCCGGATGGCGATCGGGGCGAAGTCGCGGCACATCCTGACACAGTTCCTCAGTGAGGCGGTGGTCTTGTGCGGTATCGGCGGGGTGTTGGGCTTCTCGCTGGGTTGGGCCCTGGCGAACTTCACCGTGAGCTCGTTCATGGGCGTCCTGACGCGGGGCCTGACCGTGGAATGCGAGCTCTCCTACACGATGGTCGCCGTCGCCATCAGCGTCTCTGCGGGCGTCGGCATCTTCTTTGGGTTCTACCCCGCCTACCGCGCCAGCCGCCTCGATCCCATCGACGCACTGCGCTACGAGTAGTGGCGCCGCCGGCGGTGCGATTCAAAAACGCGCCCTGCATTCTAATGGAGAAATGTCGGCTCGGGTCGTATCCTGTTGGTGCGGCGTCTGCAGGCCCGGCGGGGGGACACGTCCGATAAGGAGAACCGGTCATGTTGAAGCTCTTCGTCGCCTTGTTCACGATCGTTCCTCTGATCTTCGTCGGCGTGGGGGGGTACCTCGCATGGAGCCAACACCACAAGATCACCACGTTCGTCCCCGTCACGGCCACGGTCCTCTCCAAGGAGGTCGAGCGCCACACGTCGCGTGACAGCGACGGCAGGACGAGCACGTCGTACGAGCCGGTCGTCAAGTACCGCTACCAGGTGGATGGGCAGACCTACACGTGCGACGTCGTCACGCCTCTCGACGACAGCGGGTCGAGCCGCTGGGCCCACGAGCTGATCGGCCGATACCAGGTGAACGAAGAGACGGAGGCCTACCACAACCCGAAGGAGCCGCACGAGGCGTTCCTGGCCAAGCAGTACAGCTTCTTCCCGTATATCTTCGTCCTGTTCCCGATGCTGTTCTTGGCCGTGGGCGCCGGCGTGGCCGTGGGTACGGGAATGGGTCGGCGGAGGTCGGAGCCCTGGCCCGTCTCCGGGGACTGGTACGAGCTTGATCCGACGACCCGGATCGCCCACCGTCGCCAGGCCGCCCTGATCGTGGCCTGCATCTGGCACGTCGTGGGGATCCTGACGTGGGGCCACTACTTCCGCGTCGCCGAGCCGCCCTATGGTTTGGACGCCGGGATCTTCACGCTCATCTACGAGCTCATCGGGCTGGCACCCGTCGGGATGTTCATCTACTACTTCCGGCTCGGCCGGATCCTGCGGGATGCCGACCTGCTCATCAACACGCAGCAGCTCGTGGTCGGCGAACCCATCACGGTTCGCGTCGAGCAGGAGTTCTACACCAGCCTGCAGATCGAGGAATTGTCGGTCGGGCTCGTGTGCGAGAAGACGACGAAGACCCGATCGGGCTCGAAGACCACCGTCTCGTCGCATGCGTGCTACGAGGACCGCGCCCCCGTCCTTCCGGCACAACAGGTCGGGCCGGGTGCCCCGGTCTCGGGCGAGCACGAGTTCCGCGTGCCCCCGAACGCCGAGCCGACCTCGCCGCCGGGCTACAAGGCCTATCCGCGCTACGCGTGGCGGATCGAGGTGCAAACCAAGATCCCCGGCCAGCCGGACTATCGCGCGAAGTTCCCCGTGACCGTCCAGGGCCCTGCGGGGGCTTAGGGGCAGGAGTGATCGCTACTCAGTGCACCACAGCGCAAACAGGCGGGCGTTCTTGAGCGTGATCCGCAGCGTGACGGCCGCGTCGCCTGCGGCCAGCCCGCCGTCCTTCCATTCGACGGGGATGTCCACGCCATCGGCACGGATGGGCTTCGACGTGGACATCACCTTGCCCGCCTTGTCGAGGACCTCGACGACAATCTGGCCGAAGTTGGACTTGGCGTTGAGGTGCAGCGTCTTGCCGCACAGCTTCAGGGGCTTGGTGACGACCTGCCCGCCGGCGAACGACGCCGCCAGCGAACAGAACCGATCGCGCTTGATCGTGGCCAGGCCGATCCCGCCGCCGGATTCCCCACGGTCGTTGCCCTTGTACGGACTGTGGCGGTAGGTCCGCCCCCCGTAATAGAACCGCAGCTCGTCGCCCACGGCGATCGGCGGGTTGTTGGCCAGGGAGTTGTTGAAGCGGTCCCAGCTCCCCACCGGGCCGCAGGGAATGAACGTCACGCGCTTGCCGGCGCTGTCGCAGACCCGCGTGAAGCGGACGCTGTCGTGGCTGACGGCAAGCTGGATGTCGAGATGGCAGGCGTCAGGCTGGTTGTGGAAGGTCTGGACCAGTCCGATGTAGACGCTCTCGTAGCCGAAGACCAGCATGGAGTAGATCTCCGTGCCGGGGAGATCCTTCGCATCGACGGTCATGACGACTGGCGCCTTGCCGGGGTCGGTGATGTTCCACTTCAGGAAGTCGGGCGACTCGACCCGCGCGACGGACCGGCCCCAGAAGAAGCGTCTGACCCAGTCGTTGTCGGCCCAGGCCTTCTTGACCTCGGGCGCAATGAACTTCGTCCGGCCGTAGAGCACGTACTTCTTTGCGGCGGGGTCGAACATCCAGTGCGTGTCGCCGTCACAGATGGCCTCGGTCGCCCAGCTGTCCAGGAGCTTCCAATGCAATCCGTCCGCGCTGCCCGCCACCCCCAGGCCGCGACGCTGGCCTCGGTGGAAGATATCCTGACGCGGGCCCTTGTAGCCGCGGATCAGGCTCAGGTAGCCCATCTTGTAGCGGCGGGATAGGTCCGGCTCGCGCAGGTCCTTGTGCACGCCGAAGATCTCGTAGAAGTGCGGGATGGCGTTGAGCTGGTCGGGCTCGGGCTCGCGGCGGATCAGGACGTTGGTCTCCTTCCCGTCGATCTTCACCAGGCCCATCAGCGGCTTGGTCCACTGGATGCCGTCGTCGCTGACGGCGTAGCTCACGCCCACGCCGCTGTGATACCACATGCGATATCGGCCGCAGTCCTCGATGACCGATCCGTAGATGACGGCGACTTTGCCCTCCCACGGCTCGGTCGGCCACAGGACCGGATTGGCCGGGTGCTTCTGCGCCGGGTGGATCTCGCGCGTCACGTCTCGCATCGACGCAACGAGATGATCATCCAGGAACAACTGCCGCCTATGATCCACCGACACGGGGGCGCCGCCCTCGCTGGCGGCGAAACCAAGCACGAAAATCGCAGGCAGACCCATCATGACCCTCGGCCTCCTCGGTTCGAGTCCTCGCGTCCCCTGGTTCGGACGGCGTAGCGGCCGCCCTGGGTGCCGCACACGGATGATACCGGGTACTTGGCACCTTTGCATCAGCGCTCGTCACGACGTTTCGGAGGATACGGATTAGGGGTTAGGGGTTGGGGGACAGGGCTTCGCGTCCATCACACGCGAAGCGATCTGACTCCGCCCCCCGGAACCCGGATCCCGGGACCCGGCCCCCGAACCCAACCGGCGAACCCCAGTCAAACTTGCAGAACCACTTGACAACGCATGGCCATTTGGCTATATTGCCAAATAGGAAATACGCACGGAGGTCCCATGGACGCAAAAACACGTGCTCGGTTCGAAGCGCGGGCCAAGATCATCAAGGCGATGGCACACCCCACCCGGCTCTTCATCGTCGACGAGTTGTCACGCAAGCCCAAGTGCGTGTGCGAGCTGACGGACATGATCGGGACGGACATGTCCACCGTCTCAAAGCACCTGGCCGTGCTCAAGGCCGTGGGCATCGTTCAGGACGAGAAGCGCGGGTCGCAGGTCTACTACACGTTGCGCGTGCCGTGCGTGCTTAACTTCTTTGGCTGCGTCGAATCAGTACTAAGGACAACGGCCAAGGAGCAGTTGGCGCTGGTCAGATAGGCTTCAGGAGCCAGGCGCCAGACCTCAGGCTCAATCCCCCGCGCCTCCACACCTGAAGCCTGAAGTCTTGAGCCTAAGGTTATCAACCGTGAAACAGTGGAAGATCTTCGTGGCGTTCGTGGCCGTGTTCCTGGCCGCGTACTACCTGCCTTTGGCCGACCCCAAGGTCACAGGCGCGATCATTGAGGCGTTCAAGCTGTTGCAGTGGTACGCCCGGAACCACACGTTGGCCTGCGTCGTGCCGGCCTTGTTCATCGCGGGCGGGATCATGACGTTCCTGTCGCAGGCGTCGGTGATGCGGTACCTGGGACCGACCTCGAGCAAGCCGCTTGCCTACGGCGTCGCTGCGGTCTCCGGGACGATCCTGGCCGTCTGCTCGTGCAGCGTACTGCCGATGTTCGCGGGCATCTGGAAGCTGGGGGCAGGTTTGGGTCCGGCGTCGGCGTTCCTGTATTCGGGTCCAGCCATCAACGTCCTGGCGGTCTTCCTGACCGCTCAAGTACTGGGGTTCCCGATCGGGGCGGCCAGGGCGATCGGCGCGGTGGGGTTCGCGTGTCTGATCGGGCTGGGCATGGCCCTGATCTTTCGTCGGGAGGAGCGGTCCCGGGCAGCGGCGGCCGTTCACCTCCCCGAGCCGCCCGCGTCGCGTCGGCGGTTGTGGCAGACGGCCCTCTACCTGGCCTGCATGGTGGCGTTCCTGGTCTTCAGCGACTGGTTCAACCCCGGCGACGCGGTCGTGCACCAGGCCGACGGGACGGCGATCCGCGGCGTGGTCCTGCAGGAGACGCGTGACGAGATCATGGTCCAGGTGCAGGCAAGCGCAGCCGGGGTGAGGGCCGGCGACCGGCTGGTCCTGGCCAAGACGCAGATCGATCGCATCGAAGAGGTCGACAGCTGGGTGATGAGCGTGCATCACGTGCGTTGGTACCTGGCGGGATTGATGGGCTTGGCGGTGGTGCTGATGGCGTGGCGATGGTTCGACCGCCAGGAAATCCGCGAATGGCTTCGGAACACGTGGGGGTTCGCCAAGCTGCTCGTGCCATTGCTTTACGGCGGGGTCTTCGCGGTGGGGTTCATCAGTGCGCTGCTGCCGGAGAAGCAGATCGGCCAGCTCGTCGGCGACAACGGGCTGGCGTCCAACCTCGTGGGGTCGCTGGTGGGTGCGCTGTTCTACTTCGCGACGCTGACGGAGGTCCCCATCACGCAGGCGTTGATGGAACACGGGATGGCCAGGGGACCCGCGTTGGCGCTGCTACTGGCGGGGCCGGCTCTGTCGCTGCCCAACATGATCGTGATCATGCGCGTGATGGGCACGGCCAAGACAGTGGCGTTCTGTGGGCTGGTGGTGGTGATGGCCACGGCATCGGGCCTGATCTATGGGAACCTGGCCCCGTAAGGCCAAACGGACAGGAGACGCGACCATGAAGAAGCTGCAGATCCTGGGTCCCGGTTGCCCCAAGTGCAGCCAGTTGGCGGCGGACACGGCGGCGGCGGCCAAAGATCTCGGCATTGCGTACGAGATCGAGAAGGTCACGGACATCAACCAGATTACGACGTTCGGCGTGATGATGACGCCGGCGCTGGTCGTCGACGGCGAGGTCAAGGTCGTCGGCAAGGTGCCCAGCGTGGATGAGATCAAGGCCATGTTGGCATGAGGAGGCCGATCCGTGGCTAGGAAGATCAGCATCGTCGTTGCACTCGTGGTCGTGGTCGGCGCGGTCGTCGTGATGAAGCGGTCGGGGCCGCCCGCTGCGACGTCGGAGGTCCCCGCGACGCGTCCCGTGGCCGATCACCCGACCCGCCAGCCGACCGCGCCGTTGCCACGGCTGGTGGACCTCGGCAGGGGCAAGTGCATGGCGTGCAAGAAGATGATGCCCATTCTCGCCGAGCTCAAGAAGACGTACGCGGGCCGCCTTCGCGTGGACGTCATTGATCTCGGTGAGGACCCCGAAGCAGGGGACCGATACGACGTGCGTCTGATCCCGACGCAGATCTTCTTCGACCCGGCGGGCAAGGAGCGGTTCCGTCACGAGGGGTTCATGCCGAGGTCCGACATCCTGGCCAAGTGGAAGGAGCTCGGGTTTGACCTGGACGGCGCGACGTCGAAGCCGGCGGGGATGTAATCCATGGACTCGCTGTTCACGACGCTGACCCACGCGGTGGAAGGGACGCCCGTCTTCGCGGTGGCGGCGTCGCTGGTGTGGGGCGTGCTGAGCGTCGTGCTGAGTCCCTGTCATCTGGCGAGCATCCCGCTGATCGTGGGCTTCATCGATCGGCAGGGGCGGATGTCGACGGGCCGAGCCTTCGTGATCGCTACGCTGTTCGCAGTGGGCATCTTGATCACCATCGGCGTGATCGGAACCGCCACCGCCGCCGCCGGACGGATCATGGGCGACGTCGGCCCGTACGCCAACTACGCCGTGGCCGTCATCTTCTTCGTGATGGGCCTGCATCTGCTCGACGTCATCCCGATGCCCTGGTCCGGACCGGGTCAGGTGGGCATGAAGCGGCGGGGGATGCTGGCGGCGTTCATCCTGGGGTTGGTGTTCGGGATCGCGATCGGCCCGTGCACGTTCGCCTTCATGGCCCCGATGCTGGGCGTCACGTTCAAGCTGGCAGGGACGAAGCTGGGGTACGGCATCCTGCTGCTGGCGGTATACGGCCTGGGCCACTGCTCGGTCATCGTGCTGGCCGGCACGTTCACCGGGCTGGTCCAGCGGTACCTGAACTGGAACGAGCGGTCGAAGGGCGCGGTGATTCTGAGACAACTGTGCGGCGTGTTGGTCCTTCTGGGCGGGGTGTACCTGATCTACATCGCGCCGTGACGGGGTATGCTGGGTGGGGCGCGCCTCCGCGCCCTGGGAGCAGAGAGATGGACGTACAACCGATCGGCGTCATTCACACCCCGTTCACCACCGCGGCCGGCACGCCCATTCAGCCCGCCTTGGCCCACGGGGCCGAGGGACGGGTCGAGGTGTTGCCACAGTTTGTGCCCGGCCTGAAGGACGTGGACGGGTTCGAGCGGATCTGGCTTGTCTACTGGTTCGACCGCGCATCAGAGCCCAAGCTGCGGGTCGTGCCGTTCCTGGACGACGTGGCGCGCGGAGTCTTCGCGACGCGTGCGCCGTGCCGACCCAACCCGATCGGGTTGTCCCCGGTGCGATTGGTGCGCATCGACGACAACGTCCTGCATGTCAGCGACGTCGACATCCTCGACGGCACACCTCTGCTCGACATCAAGCCCTACGCGCCGCGATTCGACCATTTCGACGTACGGCGCAGCGGCTGGCTCGGCCACGTCGGATCGGACCGCAAGACCGCGGACGATCGATTCGCCGACGGTGCGCGTGGGCCAGAGGCCTGAGATTGCGAGGAGGTGTCTGCAGATGGAGCAATCGGGGATCCTATCAGTTGAGGGTGGCCGTGCCTGGCGAGTCCACGCCGTCGCAAGCGCCCTTGTCCTGGGCGCCATCTTCCTGATCGCGGTTTGGACCCGACTGTGGGTGCTGACGTCCGTTCCTGTGGGGTTTCTCTTCGGGTTCCTCCTGCAACGGGGAGATCTGTGCGGCGCCTCGGCGTTCAGCGAGGTGCTCCTGATGCGCGACTGGCGGAAAGTCTTCGGCCTGTGGGTGTGCATCGTGGTGTCGATGGGGGCGTTTGCGCTGTTGGAGGCGTTGGGCTGGGCGACGCTCCGCCCGAAACCGTTCTATCCGCTGAACCACATCGTGGGCGGGGTGATCTTCGGCGTCGGGATGGTTCTGGGCGGAGGATGCGTCACGGGCAGCTTGTTCAAGGTGGGAACCGGCAACCTCAACTCCATGGCCGCGCTGGTGGGCATTCCGTTGGGCGTGGCGATGATCGAATACGGTCCGCTCCGGTCGGCCCACGTCGCCATGAAGAAGCTCGTGGTCCGGGCAGCCGACGGCGGTCCGCTGTCCCTCCCGGCCATCACGGGGTTGTCCTTTGGCGTGATCGCGCTGGCCCTGGGGGCGGTGACGCTCGTGGTCGCGCTGGTCGTCCGTCGCGGACGGCGGAAGCGCCCGCCAGGGCGGACCGGGCTTGGGGGGCTATTGACCCGTTCGTGGAAGCCCTGGCAGGCGGGCGTGGCGATCGGCCTGTTGGCTGGCCCCGCGCTGTTGTCCTCGGCGGCCGCGGGGCGCAACTACCCGCTGGGCGTGACGCACGGGGTCCTCGAGGCCCAACAGCTGGTCACTGACAGGGATTTCGAGCACCGCTGGCGCCCGGGTTCCCCGTCCGGCGCCGATCGGACGGCGGGACCGAAGGGCAAGAAGATCGTCTGGTGGCTGGTGGGATTGGTGACGAGCTTGGTGGTGGGTTCCTGGACGTCGGCCCGGTGGTCGGGCCAGGCCCGCCTGCTGCCCAAGCCTCCCGGCCAGACGGTGGTCGCTTTCTTTGGCGGGATCCTGGTGGGTGTCGGGGCAGGTCTGGGCATGGGGTGCGTCACGGGGAACATCCTGTCTGGATGGGCACTGATGAGCGTCGGGTCGTTCGTGTTCGGTTTCGTCACGATGTTGGCCAGCTGGGCTGCGACCTACTTCTACTTGATGGGTGGCACGCTGATCAGATCGAGGTAGGCGTCGACTGCATCCGGCCGCCTTGGACAGGAGAGGCGAGTCCATGTCTCCGTCGGGCGAGACGTCGAAGGTGAAGGTCCTGTTCTTGTGCACGGGCAACGCCTGTCGCAGCCAGATGGCCGAGGGATGGGCCCGTCATCTGAAGCGCGACGTCATCGAGCCGTTCTCAGCCGGCGTTGCACCGAAGCAGCTCGACCCCAATGCGGTGAAGGTCATGCGCGAGGCCGGCGTGGACATCACCGGCCATCGTGCCAAGCCCCTGGCCGAGCTAACGGGGATCGACCCGGACTACGTCGTCACCGTCTGCGGCCACGCCCATGAGACGTGTCCCGCCTTCCCCGGCCGGGCCAAGGTCATCCACCGAGGGTTCGACGACCCGCCGAAGCTGTCCGAAGGGGCGAAGACCCAGGAAGAGGCGCTCATGCACTACCGCCGCGTGCGCGACGAGATTCGGTCTTTCGTGGAGACGTTCCCCGAAGCGCTGGATGCATAGAACCGGATAGCAGGACCGGCTCCGCCCGTCCTGGCCAAAGGACCGACCCATGGCGGTGATTGAGAAGACCGAACCCGCGTCTGACTACCCGCCGGAGGAGGGATGCTACCTCCGCGGCAACGACTACTCACCCGTGGCCGTGGCGATCATCCTACGTTGGCATCGGGAAGAGACGCCGCCCGAGATCGAGGACCTGGTCCGTCTTGCGATCGAGACGGGGGCGGCGCTGGCGGGGACGCTCCAGACCGAGAACGTCGGTCTGGAGAAGGTCATCTGCAACCTGACGGCCAACCCGAACATCCGCTACCTGATCGTGTTCGGTCCGGAGTCTCCGGGTCATCTGGTCGGCGACGCGATCAACGCGCTCGCCGAGAACGGCGTTGGCGAGCGCAAGCGCATCATCGGCGCCAAGGCGCCCACGCCCTACCTGTTCAACCTCCCGCCCGAATGCATCGAGCGTTTTCGCAGGCAGATCACCGTCGTGGACCTGATCAACGAGGGCTCGCCGGAGGTCCTGCGTCAGGCGGTCTGGTCCTGCTACCAGGAGGCGCCCACGCCCTTCCGGGACTACATGCTCCACGACCCCGGCGCCTTTCCGGAGCCCCCACTCAGCGGCCGGATTACCTGGCGCGTCACCCACCCCGAACAGGAGCCCAAGAACGAAAAGGAGCGGGAACAGAAGGCCAAGCTGCAAGCGATCATGGAGCGGGTGGCGGAAGCCGCGGAGCGCAGGAGAGAGAAGCAGGATGGCTAGGCTCGCACACTGTGACTCCTTGCGATCATGCCTCTGTCGCTTTGTTCCCGACTGCGCCAGAGGCAAAGAGGCGAGTTGATGGCGGCACAGGAACGCGCTGGCAAACAGCCGAAAGGTCTGAGCGTCTTCGAGAAGTACCTGACGCTGTGGGTGGTCCTCTGCATCGTCGCGGGCATTGTGCTGGGCAAGGCGGTTCCGGCGTTCGCGGCCTATCTGGACGGCCTGGCCATCTACGTGAACGAAGCGCCCGTCGTCTCGATCCCCATCGCCGCCTGCCTGTTCTTCATGATGTACCCGATCATGGTGAAGATCGATTTCGCCGAGGTCCTCCGGGCGGGCAAGAACGCCAAGCCCGTGGCGCTGACGCTCGTGGTCAACTGGGCGATCAAACCCTTCACCATGTACGCGATCTCGATCTTCTGCCTGGGCGGGTTGTTCCTCGGGCTCATCGGGACGGATGCGGTCGACCACGTGAAGGTCCCGTTCGGTTTGGACCTGGGGGTCGGAGACGCCCACGGCGTGGGCCGGGTCGTCCTCGTCGACGGCGTCAAGATGCTGGAGGTGCCCTTGTGGCGGAGCTACCTGGCCGGGTGCATCCTGCTGGGGATCGCTCCGTGCACGGCGATGGTGCTGGTGTGGGGGTACCTGGCGCGGGGCAACGACGGCCACACCCTCATCATGGTCGCCATCAACTCCCTGACGATGCTTCTTCTCTACGGCCCGTTGGGGGGCTATCTCCTCGGGGTCGGCAGGCTGCCGGTTCCCTGGCAGGCGCTGCTGGTGTCGATCGGGATCTACGTGGCCTTGCCCCTCGTGGCCGGGTACGTTTCGCGCAAATGGATCATCCGCGCTAAGGGGATCGAGTGGTTTCGGACGAGGTTCCTGCACCTCCTGACGCCCGTGACCATCGTAGCGCTTCTGGTGACCTTGGTGCTCCTGTTCTCGTTCAAGGGCGAGGTGATCCTCGGCAACCCGCTGACCATCCTGTGGATCGCGATCCCGCTCTTCATCCAGACCAACCTGATCTTCTGGCTTGCCTACGGGCTGGCCAAGCTCTTGCGCCTAACCTACCAGGACGCCGCCCCGTCGGCCATGATCGGGGCCTCCAACCATTTCGAGGTGGCCATCGCCACCGCGACGATGCTCTTCGGACTCCAGTCAGGTGCCGCGCTGGCCACCGTCGTCGGCGTGCTCATCGAGGTCCCCGTGATGCTGATGCTGGTCAAGATCTGCCTGGCCACCCGCGGTTGGTTCGCGCGAGCCAGGTAGCAGCCTGCCAGAGCCTGCTACAGCAATCCCGGCCCACATCGACCGCCTCCAGGCCACCACCTCGATCGGCTCGTTGGGCTTCGGGCCGAACGACGGCTTCGACGGCTTTGGCGTGGACGGTGGGGGAGACTATCATGGTTGGGGTCGGCGGCGCGTCGAGACGTAATAGCGGCGCGGCGTGTCGGCGGAACCGTACTGGAGGATCCCGGACATGAACACGCGTCTTGTGGTCTTGCTTGCGTTTGCGTCTGTCGTGCTGAGCGGGGAGGCCCGGGCGGAAACCGAGCGGGCGTCCGCCAAGAAGATCGCCATGTTTCGCCTCCACGGACCGTTGTTCGAGGCACCCCGTGGGATGACGTTCGGCTTGTTCGGCGAGCACCGCGGTACGCTTCGCGAGCTGCTGGTGCGCCTGGACAAGGCCGTCAAGGACAAGGACGTCGGCGGAGTGGCCCTGTGGCTGGATGATCCGGTGCTGGGCTGGGCGCAGATTCAGGAGATCCGCGTGGCCATAGGCCGACTGCGGGAGATCGGCAAGGACGTCCACTGCTACTTGGCCTCGGGGAACGCGGGCACCTACATGATCGCCGCTGCGTGCAACCGGGTCAGCATGGCGCCCAGCGGCGTGTTGGGGCTGGTGGGGATATCGTCGGAGAAGATGTACTTCAAGGGCCTGCTCGACAAGATAGGCGTCGTCGCCGACATCCACCACTGCGGCGACTACAAGAGCTCGGGCGAACCCTACACCCAGACCGGCCCCAGCAAAGAGAGCATCGAACAGACGAACCGCCTGCTGGGTGACTTCTACGCGCAGATGGTCGACACGATCGCCCAGTCGCGCGGCCTGCCCCCAGCGGAGGTCCGCGACCTGATCGACAAGGGCCCATTGACGGCCCGCCAGGCCGCCGCCGCGAAGCTCGTCGACGAGCTCTGCTATCGGCACGAGTTCGTCCAGCGGGTCCAGAAGCGCTTCGAGGGGGCCGAGCTGACCAAGCGCTACGGTCGCAAGAAGGCGCCGGAACTCGATTTCGGCTCGCCGTTCGGCTTCTTCAAGCTGCTCAAGGACATCATGGATCCGGCGGGCAAGAAGGGCAAGAACGTGATCGCGCTGATCTACGTGGACGGCATGATCATGACCGGCAAGGGCGGCGAGACGTTGTTCGGCGAGGTGATCGCCGGCAGCACAACGCTTCAAAGCGCCCTGATCAAGGCGGCCGGGGACAAGACGGTCCGGGCCGTCGTTCTGCGAGTGGACTCGCCCGGCGGATCGGCTCTCGGCAGCGACATCATCTACCAGGCGTCCCTGGCCGTGCGAAAGGCGGGCAAGCCGCTGGTCGTCTCGATGGGCGACATCGCCGCCAGCGGCGGGTACTATGTCGCGGCCGGCGCCGACGCAATCTTCGCCGAGCCAGGCACGCTGACCGGGTCGATCGGGGTGGTGGGCGGCAAGGTGGCTCTGAGCGGGTTGTTCGACAAGATCGGCATCTCCACCCATACCTACACGTTCGGACGCAACGCCGGCCTGTACAACATGACCCGGCCGTTCAACGAACGCGAGCGCAAGGTCGTGATGAACCTGATGAACGAGTCCTACGGGCAGTTCAAGCGGTCCGTCGTCAGCGGGCGGGGGGAGCGTTTAAAGGGCGACATCGACGCGCTTGCGGGCGGGCGCGTCTACACCGGCCGCCAGGCGCTGGCCAAGGGCCTGGTCGATAAGCTCGGCGGCATGGACGCGTCCATCCGGCACGCGGCGGCGCGGGCGAAGCTTGCCGACTACGAGGTCCGCATCATGCCCAAGCCCAAGACGCTGTTCGACTACATCACAGAGGCGCTGGGGATGGAGGACGACGAGGACGAGGTCTCCGTCGGTGTGCGAACGGATCTGTTGCGGTGGCTCGACGGCAATCCAGCACACGCGGCAGGCCTGTTGGCGGCCCGTCACCTGGTGCCCGAACGATTCGGCTACGTGGCCCGGATGTTGCTGCGGCTGGACCTGCTCCGACGCGAGCCCGTCCTGATGGTCACGCCGGACGAGTGGATGATTCGTTGACAGTTCGGACGTCAGGGGCGACGTGCCGCCCCGAGCCGCGACATTCATGTCGCGCGGATGCCCCGCAGCAGAAACGTCCTCGGCGCAGGATGAATCCTGCGGCTCGGGCGATGACGGAACGGATCGAAGGGAGGCGCGGGCTTGGCATCGCACGACATCCTGGTGGTGGGCGGCGGATCGATCGGTGAGCGGCACCTTCGTTGCTTCCTGAGATTGGGCAACGTTCGCGCGTCGTTGTGCGACGTCAGTCCTGCCATCCGCGAGCGGCTGCAGCGCGACTACGACGTGGCGGCCACGTTCGACGACTATGAGGCCGTCGACCTGTCCGCCTACGACGTGGTGGTCATGTGCACGCCCGCGCACCTGCACATCCCGATGGCCCGCCGGGCCGTCGAGGCCGGCTGCAATGTCCTGTGCGAAAAGCCGCTTAGCACTTCTCTGGACGGCGCGGACGATCTGGCCGAGGCGATCGAGCGGAAGGGCGTCGTGTTCTCGGTCGCCTACGTCATGCGGGCCATGCCGCCGATGATCGAGCTCAAGCAGCGGATCGATGCGGGCGAGATCGGACAGGTCATGACGGTGGTCGCCTCGTCGGGGCAGCACTTCCCGACGTACCGGCCCGCCTACCGAGAGATCTACTACACCCGCCACGCCACCGGCGGCGGGGCGCTTCAGGACGCCGTCACCCACGTACTCAACTTCGTCCTGTGGTGTATGGGCCCGGCGGCGAGCGTTTGCTGCGAGGCTGACCACCTGGTCCTGCCCGGCGTCGAGGTGGAAGACGCCGCGTCGCTGATCCTGCGCTTCCGCAACGGCCCCGCGATCGGGACGATCACGCTGAACCAGTTCCAGACGAACAATGACGGCCGGACCGAGTTCGCCGGTACGGCCGGCACGCTCCGCGTCGAGACGCCCGACTGGCGGCTGGGCGTGTGTAAGGACGAGCAGTGGACCTGGTCGGGTCCGCGGACGTTCGAGCGAGACGACTTCTTCGTCGCCCAGGCCCAGGCCTTCCTGGAAGCGGTCGAGGGCCGCGCCGCCCCCGCCTGCACGCTCTCCGAGGCCGCCGACACCCTACGAACCACCCTCGCCGCGTTGCAGTCCGCCGAGCAGGGCCGACGGATCGCAGTGACGTGATGGCGGGCTCCCCCGCGGGTCCGGCGACGGCGCCCATCTCCGTTTCCGTCCTCGGGGTCCCCGCAAGCCTACGGGAATGCACGCTGGTTCGGATTCTTTCTGCGCGGTTAGACCGGTCAAGGGGGTAGGGCGGGCTCCACCCGCCGTCGTTGCCTGGTGGTGGGTGTCCTGGCGGGTGGAACCCGCCCTACTTGGCTTCCGTTGGGAATCAGAGGCACGACCGTGAGGGAGTGCTCCGGGAGCGACCGACGGTCGCCCCCCTGACCACTCCCTCACGGTCGCGGCTCTGATTGCGCTGCCGGGCTTCGTGCTCGTCCCAACGATGTTAGTCTAGCTGGGGCCGAGCCGGTACAATGCTGCGCCAGGACGGGTTGCAGACGAGTCATTCAGCCAAGAGGAGGAGCCAGTGATGGCACAGATCGCGATCGGCGCAAACATGGAGTTCATCCGGCGGGCCGAGAAGCCCTTTGCGTGGGGCGTGGCCAAGGCGGCGGAGCTCGGCTTTAAGTACGTCGAGCCGATGGTCCACTGGGGCCGGGAGCTGATGTCCGAGGCCGGCTACTACCACACCGTCTCGATGTACGAGGACCCGTTGGCGATCCGTGAGGTGTGCGAGAAGCACGGCGTAGCCTGCTCGGGCATCCAGGCCCACAATCCGCTCGCCCAGCCGGACATCAGCGTCAACTACATTTCCCTGGCGATCCGCTTCGCCTCGCACCTCGGGACGCCCATCGTCAACACGGACGAGGGGGTCAAGCCCGACTTCACGGACGAAGAGACGGACCACCTGTTGATGCGCTACACGCTGACCAAGCTGACGCGGGTGGCGGAGCGACACAACGTCCGGATCGGCCTGGAGCCGCACCAGATCTACAGCCAGCGGCCCGAGGGGCTCGACCGCATCTACAACCTGGTCAAGTCGCCCTCGCTGGGGATCAACTTCGACACGGGCAACGCCTACCTCGCCGGGCAGGATCCCTACTCGTGGCTCGCCCACGTTCGCGACCGGTTGATCCACCTGCATGCCAAGGACATCAGCGTCGAGCACAGCGATGCCGAGCGCGGCAAGGTAACCGGCACGCCGGTGGGCTGTGCTTGCGGCGATGGGGTCATCGACTGGAAGGAGATCATCAAGATCCTCGAGCCGCTGGACCGGCAGATCGTGCTGAGCGTGGAGTGCGGCACGGTCGAAGAGGCGGCTGCGAGCCTGGACCATCTGCGCGGGCTTCTGTAGGGACGGCATGGGGGACCCCGCCGGGGTCCGGCGCGAATCCGGTCGGATCGACAGGAGGCGGACGGGTGAAGCCGACGAGCCCGGGAACCAGCAGGAGGGACTTCGTCGCGACGGCGGGGGGGCTTGTCGTCGGGAGCGCCCTGGCGAGCGGCGACGCGGGCGCCCGGGAGCGATCGGCGGCAGGGGACGGAAGCACGCTGCGCGCCGGCGCTGCCGCCAGCAACATCACGCCGCCGCTGGGGGTCTCGCTCGACGGAACGATCATGCAGATCGGCCCTGCGCGGCATATCCATGACGAGCTGCATGCCCGCTGCATCGTGCTGGACGACGGGCGGCTGCGCGTCGCGATCGTCGTCTGCGACGTCACGATGATCTCAAGAGACCTTATCGATAGGGCCAAGGAGCGGGTCGCGAGGCAAACGGGGGTCCCGGCGAACCGCGTGCTGATATCGGCCACGCACACCCATATGGCCCCGCGGATGGTCGGCATCGGAACCGGCGAGCTGGACAGGCAGTACGAGGCGTTTCTGATTCGCCGGATTGCCGACGCCGTGGCCCGGGCCGTCAACAACCTGTCCGCCGCCAAGGCGGGCTGGGTCGGCCTCGACAAGCCGGCGTTCGTGCAGAACCGCCGTTGGTTCATGAAGCCCGGCTCGATTCCGCCGAGCCCGCTCGGCTCGAAGACCGAACGCGTGATGATGAACGGTCGTCCCAAGGAGAACCGCGTCAGGCCAGCCGGGCCGGTCGACCCGCAGGTATCGGCGCTGTCGATCCAGCACGCGGACGGCCGGCCGATGGCGGTGCTGGCCAACTACGGCATCCACTACGCGGGGTACAAGCCAAAGCAAATCAGCAGCGACTACTTCGGTCGCTTCGCCAGGCGGATCGCGCAGCTGCTCGGCACGGACGATCAGGATCCGCCCGTCGTCGGGATCATGTCGAACGGGACGAGCGGCGACGTTGGTCGCGGCCCGGGCGGCATCGGAAAGGTGGGTGACAGCGTTGCCCAATCCGTTGCGGACGCTTGCCGAAAGGCGGTTCATCGAGACCGCGTATCGCTGGCGATGCGCGACGTGGAGCTCGAGTTGGGCGTGCGTCGGCCCGACGCGGCGCGCCTCCGATGGGCCAGGGAGCTGTCTGCAAAGGCTCGCGGCAAGAAGCGGCTGACCCGACCGGAGATCTACGCCCGGGAGGCGATCAAGCTGAGTGCGTTTCCGCCGAAGGTGTCGCTCAAGCTGCAGGCCTTGCGCGTGGGCGATCTGGGCATCGCGGCGATTCCCTGTGAGGTGTTCGCAGAGACGGGGTTGGCGATCAAGGAGGCCAGCCCGCTGGAGCCGACGTTCGTCATCAGTCTGGCGAACGGCTACAACGGGTATCTGCCGACGGCGCGGCAGCACGAACTGGGCGGGTATGAGACGTGGCCCGCGCGGTCGAGCTATCTCGAGGTCCAGGCCGAGTCGAAGATCCGCGCCGCAATCCTCGATCTGCTCCGTGAGACGGGCAGACGCGGGCAAACCAAGTCATAGCCAATGGGTTTCTGGTGCCAACTGACTGATAGGCCGGGGGACGACGTCAAGCAGAGAGGGCGCAAGATGTCTGGTGGGTCACAAACGAGCCGGGCGATGGGCAAAGGGCTTCTCGTTGCAGCGGCAGGGGCGTTGCTCGTTGGAACGGCCTTGGCCGAGAACGGGGAAGGCGGCGCCAACGTCCTTCGTGCGGGCAGCGCAGCTATCGACATCACGCCGGAGAAGCTCCCGGTCAAGGTCGTGGGGGGGTTTCTCGAGCGAACGTCCGCGAAGATCCACGACCGGATCTACGCCCGGTGTCTGGCGCTCGACGACGGCAAGGTCCGCCTCGCCATCGTCGTCGTCGACAGTTGCGCGCTGCCGCGGGACTTGTTGGATGAGGCCAAGGAGATGGCGCGCAAGGCCACAGGCATTCGTGTGGACCGGATGCTCGTATCGGCCACGCACACCCATTCGGCGCCGGCGGCCGTGGGCGGCCTGGGCACGGACTGCGACGAGGCGTATCGCAGGTTCCTTCCGGGCCGGATCGCCAAGGCGATCGAACAGGCCGCCGGGGACCTCTCGCCCGCCAAGGTCGGTTGGGCCGTCGCGGAGGATCGCGAACACACGAACTGCCGTCGGTGGATTCGTCGCCCGGACAAGATCGGCGTTGATCCGTTCGGCGGGCGAACGGTTCGGGCCATGATGCACCCCGGCTACCAGAACCCCGACTACCTCGGTCCCGCGGGGCCGATCGATCCGGGGCTGTCGCTGCTGTCCGTCCAGTCCACCAGCGGCCGGCCGATCGCGCTGTTGGCCAACTACTCGATGCACTACTTCGGGGCGCCGCCGATATCCGCGGACTACTACGGCGTGTTCGTCGAGAAGTTCACAGAGTTGGCGGGCGCCAAGAACGGCGATCCGCCTTTCGTGGCGATGATGTCGCAGGGCACGAGCGGCGACCTGCACTGGATGGACTACAGCAAGCCCAGGAAGCGAATCGCCATCGGTGCGTATACCGAGGCGGTGGCGCGCGTCGCCTATGAAGCCTACAAGCAGATCGTTTATCACGAACGCGTCCCGCTCGCGATGAGCGAGAAGAAGCTCACGCTCCGCCGCCGCGTGCCGGACGAGAAGCGCCTCGCGTGGGCCAAGCAGATCCTGGCCGAGATGCCGTGCCCGACGCCGCGGAACAAGACCGAGGTCTACGCCCGTGAGCAGGTGCTGCTGGCCGAGCGGCCGACCGGCGAGCTGAAGCTGCAGGCGATCCGGATCGGGGAGGTGGGCATTGCGACGATCCCGTGCGAGGTCTACGGCCTCACGGGCCTGAAGATCAAGGCCCAGAGCCCGCTGCGGCCGACGTTCAACATCGGGTTGGCCAATGGGACTGAGGGCTACATCCCCCCGCCGGACCAGCACAAGCTCGGTGGCTACACCACCTGGGAAGCACGCAGCGCTGGGCTGGAGGTCCAGGCCGAACCGAAGATCGTCGAGACGCTGCTCGGCATGTTCGAAGACGTCTCCGGCAGGCCTCGGCGACGGATTGAGGAGGGCCACGGTCGCTACGCCAAGGCCGTGCTGGCCTCCAAGCCCCTCGCCTACTGGCGCCTGAGCGAGTTCGGCGGACCGCGCGCCACGGACGCCGCCGGTGGAGACGATCACGGCGCGTATCAGAACGGTGTCGCCTTCTACCTGCCCGGCCCGCAGTCGCCGAGCTTCTGCGGCGAGGGCCGGGTCAACAGGGCCCCCCAATTCGCGGGCGGTCGCATGACGGCGAAGATCGAAGGCCTGACCTGCCCGTACACCGTCGAAATGTGGTTCTACAACTGCCTGCCCAAGGACGTTCGGGCGGTGACCGGGTATCTGTTCTCGCGCGGTCGCGACGGCGTCAAGGGAGCGGGCGGCGATCACCTGGGCATCGGCGGCAAACACTCAGGCGCAGGCAAGCTGATCTTCTACAACGGGGATGAGCTAGAAGAGCTGCTCTGCGGTAAGACCGTGCTTCGCCCAAAGACGTGGCATCACCTGGCCATGGTGCGCGATGGCAAGCGGGTCACCGTCTATCTGGACGGGAAGGCCGAGCCCGAGATTAGCGGCGAGATGGCCGTCGCGTGTCCGGCCGACATCAAGCACGTATTCATCGGCGGCCGGTGCGACGATTTCGCCAACTTCGAAGGGAAGATCGACGAGGTTGCCATCTACGGGCGGGCCTTGCCCGTCGCCGAGATCGCCGAGCACCACGCGCTGGCCGGCCTGTCACCGACGCGGGAAAACTGAACGATCCCTCGACGCCCGCACACGCCAGCCCGTCACAGCGCGATACGGATGCGGTCTCAATCCTACTTGTCCTTCCAGCGATAACAGTCGACCGCCGGCTTGATGACCTCGATGAGGGCCCGGCCGGACAGGGACGTGCTCACCTCGGTGATGGGGACCTTGAAGCGGGCGTTCCAGGCCTTGCTCGCGGCGGCATCCTCGCCCAGCACGGTGACGTAGCTCTTGCGGTCCTTGTTCAACAGTAGGGCGCAGTATCGGCGGACCGCGTCGGCGGCGCGGGGGTCCGTCTTGACGTTCCGGTGGTACCACAGCAGGACGTTGACGATCCCGTGGCTGCGCGATTCGTTCAGGTTGATGTGGTCATGCTCGGCCCAACTGCCGTCCGCGTTCTGATCCCTGATCAGCCATTCGATGTGCTTGCCCATCCGCTCCTCGATCGTCCGCCGGAGGGACGCGTCGTCGAGGTAGGTCCACGCCTGGATCAGCCCCTCTCCCACGTACGTGGACGTGCAGTGACGGTACCGGCGCAGGGCGGCTTCGCTGTCGCGCTTGTGCCAGTCGTCGAGAATGTACGGGAACTTGCCGTCGTCCATCATCGTGCTCAGCAACCACTGACAAGCCTTGACCGCGATCTTCTTGTAGGACGCCTTGCCGGTGATGTAGTGCAGGGCCGCGAACACCTCCGCGCCCGTCAGCGCGGTGGAGATGGTGTATGGCTTGTTGATGCTGCCGCTGCCCTTGCCGCCCTTGTGCGAGCGAAACCCTACCCCCAGGCTGCCGTCGGGGTGAACGAAGGGCCTGCCCTCCGCGTCGCCCTTCACCAACACCAGCTCGACGTAGCGCGCCAGGGCCTGGTCGATCCGCTCGCGCTCGCTCGGCGTGGCGTGCTTGTAGAAGTTGATGAGCAGACCCAGGGCGCTGCCCGTATCCGCCAGGTAGACCCCGCCGTAGCCCGTGCCCCAGAACCCGCCCGACGTTTGCTGGTTCAGGAGAAGCTCGCACCATTTGCGTGCCTGGTCCAGGTAGCGCTGCTCGCCCGTGATTTCGTAGAGGCCGAGCAACGTGCGACCCTCGTAGCCCTGAACGAAGATCGACGCACTGGGCTTCTTGGCGATCATCCAGTCGCCGAACGCCCGGACGCGGGCGAGGATCGGTTCGGTGCCGACGATGAAGGCCCGTCGTTGGTGTAGCATCAAGACGTCGTCGGACGTCTTCGCCCCGCCGACGACGAGGGACCCGTATCCCTTGGTCGGCCCGATCTTGATCGGAGCGAACGTGTAGACGGTCCCGTTCTCGTTCCAGGCGCCGGTGCCAAGCGCTTGCGGCTGGCCGCCAGGCACGCGCAGCTCGGCCACCGGTTTGGAGGCCCGGTCCATCGGACGGCTGAACTGCACGCCCGCGGTGATCGAGTCGCCCGGCTGTGGGGTAATCGGTGCGTCGAGTGTCACGCGATCAATGCAGGCGGGCGCGCCCAGGATGACCTCTCGCAGGATGGGACGTCGGTCCGCCGAACACACGAGGACTGCTTCGTACTGGATCCAGTCGCCAGGGGGGCTCGCGATCTTCGCGCCGCTGGTCTGGCAGGGCTCGGACCATCCCGACCACTTGCCGGGCGAGCCGCCGGCGTCGGCGGCCGTCCGGGTCCGCAACCGGACGGACGTCCCCTTCGGCGTCTTCGCATCGAACATGATCACGCCCAAGCCAGCCACCTTGCCGCAACGGTGTGCGGGCGAGAGCACCGTCAATGGCTTGCCCTGCTCGGCGTCTGCATATTCGAGCATCACCTCATTGAGGCCCATTCGGCTGCCGAATTCCGATTTCGTGATGATGATCCGCACCTTGTCCGTTTCGACGGGTGCGAAGCGATGCGCCCGCCAGCCGCCCCGATCGTTTCCCCTGACCTCGAACACCTTCTTCCAATCGCCGTCGTCCCAGCAGGCGATGTGGTAGTCGATGCTCCGGTAGTGACGGGCGTTGTCTTGGTGGTAGATATTGACCCCCGCGACGCGGCGCGGATGGTCGAGCTCGATCTGGAGCCAGGCGGATTCGGGCCGCTCCTTCGACGTCGAGCTCTTCCGGTGCGTCAGCCAGGTTCCCTCGTCATCGGCGGTATTGCCGTCGACGGCCTTGACGGCGTCCCAGCGCCCTTTCTGTTCGCTGCTCGCGGTGGCCGTCAGCCTTCCGAACGGGAAGCGCGTGGTCCACTGCCAGCCTTCGGGCACCGCACCTGGAGACGAAACCACCGCTGAACCGATCACTGACAGGAGCGTCAAACTGCTGAACATGGTCGAGACTCCTCTCCCTGCAAGCCCGAACCCGCCGGCCGAGCATGGGGAACTCGTTCTGGGTTCGATGGTATCGCATCCTCGCCACTGTGGACACCTCCTCGGGTCCATGACAGATTCGGCGGTCTGGGGAAGGGGTGCCCCATTCTTCGTGCTCCTTCGCGGAACGCGAGGGAGCGCGAAGGGTGGGGGATGGAATCGCGCTGGGAGATCCGGCTTCCGGTCCGTTCCGTCCCCCACCCTTTCCGAGGACCGCGTTCCGCGGTCGCTCGAAAAGGACGGGGCACCCCGGCGCAGGATACCTTACTATGACGGGCGTTCACCACGACGATGAAGGGGACAGACTGATGCAAGCGATGCGCCGGGTTGCGACCTTTTCGTGTGGCCGTGTTGCAGTCGTCTTGATCATGTGCCCGGTCTGTGTGACCGCGGCGTCAGAAGCGCCGACGAGCGGGGCGGCGCTTCGTGTGCCGACCGGGCAGCGACAGTTGTTCTTGGACGATCACTGCATCGCCAAGAGGGTGCGTCTCGAACGAACGATGCACCAGCCGAGCAAGAAGGGCGCCGTCATCAGACCCGTCCCCAACGGCGAGGGCCCCTCCTGCATCCAGATCCGAACCGCGCCGATCTGGGACCCGCAGGCGAAGGTCTGGAAGTACTGGGACCTCGCGACGCCGAAGGAGCTGCATGCCCGGAAGCTGTACTGCTCGGGGTACTACGAGAGTCCAGACGGTCTTGGCTGGACCCGACCGGTCGTGCGGCAAGTCGAGTATCGCGGCTCGCGGGAGAACAACTACGTCTTTGTCCGGGCCCGCGACGGCAGATACCTGCGCACGGACTGCGTCGTCTACGACCCGACCGATCCTGACGCGTCGCGGCGGTTCAAGACCGCCATTCCGCGGAATGGCTTTGCCGTCTCACCCGACGGCGTTCGGTGGAAGATGCTCGACGTCCCGGGCGTGCCCAGCAGCGACGAGTTCAACTTCTCCTTCGACGTGCACGGGCACCTGTTCATCCTGACCGTCAAACACGGCGGCCCCCACGGCCGGGCCGTCCACCTGTCCACCAGCAAGGACTTCGAGCACTGGACCAAGCCGGTGTTGATCTTCCACGCCGACGACCTGGATCAGAAGCTCGGCCGCGAGACGATCCGCGCCCGCTTCGCCGATCCGACGCTCCACCCCCCACGGTACAACGACCCCAAGGTGTACAACGTCGACGTCTACAATATGGGTGTCTTTCGCTACGAAGGACTCTACATCGGGATACCGGCCATGTACCACGCCACCGGGCCCGTTCCCAACTACCCCAACACGGTCGGCTTCCACGTGCTGCAACTAACCTGCAGTCGCGACCTGAAGACCTGGAAGCGGCTGGGCGACCGCAAGCCCTTCATCGGCCCGTCTCGGATCGGCTCGGGCGCCTATGACCTGACGCAGATCCTGCCGCCGTCATACCCGATCCTGCGAACGGCCGAGACGAGCCTCTCCGGACAGGACGAGCTGTGGTTCTACTACACCGGCATCAAGTACCGCGGGACCTTCAAGTACGTCGGTAAGTTCCCGAAGGGCGAATACGTCCCGCTGCCGGGTCTCGACTGCGATCAGGGCGGCGTTTGTCTGGCCGTCCTGCGACGCGACGGATTCATCTCGCTCGACGCGGGCGAGCAAGAGGGGGTGCTCATCACCAAAACCCTCGTGACCAGTGGCGAGAAGCTGTTCGTCAACGTGGATGCCCCAGACGGCTGGATTCGGGCGGACGTGTTGGACGGCGATGGAAAGGCCGTTGCATGCTCCGAACGTCTCACCGGCGATCACACGCGGGCCGAACTGAAGTGGAAAGGTCAATCACCAGGACTGTCGAAGGGGCAGGCCGTTTCGCTCAGGTTCACGCTCAAGAACGCCAGGTTCTACGCGTTCTGGGTTGAGTGAGCGTGAATCGCCTGCAGAAGAGATTGGACAATCTGGTGACGGAGGTGCCTCGATTCGTCAGGGAGCCCAGATATGCGACGACGTGACGCGCTAAGGAAGCTGGGTCTGGCTGGCGGACTCGCTTTGCTGAATCGGCAGGTTCGGGCTTCCCAACCCCGGCGCCGAGCAACGAAGGAGGGGCGCCGCCTGGAGTACGTCGGCTGGCAGGTCGGCGTGACTTATCAGACGCGCGCGCCCGGCGGTCTCGACCGCGACGACCTGATGCGGCTGCTCGACGAGATGGCCCAGCATCGGATGAACCTGCTCAGCCTGATGATGATCAGCTACGGCTACTTCGATCCCGAACATGATGGCTACTGCTGGCCCGTCCAGACCAAGAAGCTGCGATGCTACTTGGACGCTAAGGCCACCAACGCGGACCCGTCGAGCGAGTTCGTCCGCCAGATCGTCAGCGAGGCCGGCCAGCGCAGGATCGCCGTCCAGCTCTTCATGAACTGGGGCATCTGGAACCCGACCCGAATCACCGAACAGTACCCGGACGCTTGCCTCCAGATGGATCGCCGCGGTCGGCCGAGGGGTTGGCTGCACTGCCCCGACTCGCCGGGCGCCTGGCAGCTCGGCCTGGACGAGGTCACCGACCTGTTGGGCTACTATGACCATCCCAACGTGGTCAGTTACGCCTTCGAGCGGATCAGCTATTCCGGGAAGTCGGCCTGCACATGCGACTACACGAAGCGCGCCTACCGCGAAGCGACGGGCAAGGAGCTTCTAGATGCGCCCCCCGTCGCGGTCGAGTCTTGGAAGAACCGCCACATCGCCGGCTACTTAAGCAGGTACGTTCAACACATCAAGAAGCGCCACCCAAAGCATGCCGTCTGTCTCCATACCCAGTGCTCGCCGGGCTGGGGTCACGATCCAGAACGTTTGCCGCAGTGCGGCGTGGCCTATCTGCTCCCTCACGTCATCCAGTTCCCCGAGACGAGGGAATCGCTTCACCGCAAGTGGCGGCGGATGGCGCCGAACAAGCTGGTGCTGCACTTCTGCACGCGCGACCGCCGCCCCACGAACTACAAGCTGTGGATCAAGACGCCCAAGATCATCGCCCAGGCCATCGATTGGACGTTGGATTACCCGGGCGAGAATCTGTCGGGCTTGTTGTTCTTCAACGAGACCGCGACCTCGCCCCGCAACAAACGGGCGGTGTACGAACAGATCAAGCGGTTCGCGTGGTCATAGCGCCGCAGGACGCGCGCTGCTTGTCTCGGTGCAGCGTTTCCAGGGCGCATCTTGGTCTTCGTTGCACTTCTTGGGATTCCTTCGGACAAGCGATGCCGTGCCCGAGCCGCGGGATTCATCCCGCGCGGAGGGATTACCGCGCGGGATGAATCCCGCGGCTCGGGCAACCTGCCGCGTCCCATGCGATTCGCTTCAGGGAAGTTCGTGATTCTCTCGCCCCTTGGCGTTGGGCCTCGAGCTTCAGCCTAGCGATCGTTTCGTGCGGTGGGTCATGGACTGCCGTGGACCACGTCGCCGACTTCGCGCATCCAGCTCATCTCCTCCGACGACATGGGCGCAGCCTCGAGGGTGGCAAGGTTCTCGCGCATCTGTGCAGCATTCTTCGGCGCGGTCATGGTCAGGTGGACGGACGGATGCGTCAGCACGAAGCGATAGCAGTCCACCGCCGTCGGACGCTTCAGGTTCGATGGGATCTTCGACGACTGCATCAGCTTCCCCCAGCGCGTGGCCGTGTAGGCCGTGACGCCGGGTCCGTTGTCTTCCGGCAGATAAGGAAACACCTCCGTCTCGGCGCCGCGGTGCGCCGCGTTGTATCGCACCTGGAGAATGTCGAACACGCCGTCGCGAATGTACTGCTGGAACGTCGGGCGGTGATGACATGAGATCGCCAGGAATCGAACCACGCCCCGTTCCTTGAGCTTCACGACCGCGTCCATCAGGCGGGCGGAGGGCGGCTTGTTGTACAGGCCCAGAATCAGCACGTCGGCGTGATCGATCTTGAGCGACTTGAGCGCCCGGCGGAGGCTGCGGTTCATCGGGCCCACCCATCGAGAGTACGATTGGATCGCGACCACGAGCTTGTCGCGATGCCTCGGCGCCAGATGGCGGATCGCCTCCTTCATCCCCTTCCGACGGAGCGAACCCCAGTAGAAGTAGTTCAACCCGCGCTCGAAGGCCTCCTCCAGGGCCGAAGCAGGTACTCCGTAAGAGGACCCGATCCCCAGACGACCGACCCTCAGGCCCGTGCGCCCGAGCGCGACTGGATCGGCGAAAGACATCTCGAGGCTCCCTCAGATGTGAGACCGCGGGTCGCCGTGTTGGGCGGCTGCGATCTTCGGACCCTTGCCGGAGGTGTTGTGCGGCGGGCATCGCCCACACGCTCTGGCAGCATGATACTCGATCCGCTGGCCCGAGGGGATCCGCGTCCAGACGCTGCCCACGTCACTTGTCTCTCGCAGCGAGGGGAGCTAGCCTTCGCCCAGGCGGCGCTAGTGAGCCCCCGGCGATGCCGCCCTGGCGGCGCGGCCGTCAGCATGACACAGAGACTTCGCAGATGACCGTGAATGTGGGCATCGTCGGCGTGGGATGGGCCGGCCAGCAGCACGCCAAGGTGCTGGGGAGTCTGCCGGACGTGGCCGTTGTGGCCGGGGCGGATCCGGACCAGAAGCGGCTCGAGGCGTTCGGCAAGGAGCACGGCGCCCGGACCTATGCCAGTACAGACGAAATGCTGGCGGCCGAGCCCGACCTGGACGCCGTGATCGTGGCCCCCGAGGCCGCGGTCCGGTTGGAGCCGATTCGCGCGATCTGCGACCGCGGGCTGGCGGTCTTCTGCGAGAAACCCCCGGCGCTGGATCTGGCGACCGCACGCGAGGTGAGGGACGTCATCGAGGAATCCGGCGTGATCAACAGCGTGGGCTTTCAGTCGCGCTGGTCACGAGCCGCCCCACGCATGCGGGAACTCATCGCAGGACGCCGGGCGCTCTTCGCCCAGATCACCGTTGCCTGGCGCGTCTTTGACTGGGTCAAGGACGGGAGTTGGTCGCGCCGGCTGTACACGAAGTCCGGGTGCGGCGGCCCGGTGGTCGAGCAGGGCATCCACTCTCAGGACGTGCTGCGGTACATCACCAGCGACGAACCCGTCCGCGTGCAGGCGATGGCCGAGCTGGGCAAGACCGAGCCCATCGAGGGCCGCGACTGCGAGGAGACCACCGTCGTGCTGGCCCGGCACGCGTCGGGCATGCTCAGCACGCACGTGCAGAACTGGTCCTGCAAACAGACGCTCCACCGGATTCAGGTCGTCGGCGACGCGTTCGATCTGACGTGGCTCCTGAGCGAGGGCGACAAGGTGGTCGGCTGGATCGACGGCAGCGAGATCGACGAGACGCTGGAAGTCGATCCCTTTGTCGAGGAGCTCCGCGGCTTCCTGGCGGCGGTGGCCCAGAACGACCAAACGATCGTCCGTTCTGACTACGCCGACGCCTGCAAGACGTTGGCCGTCTGCCAAGCCGCTGCGCTCGCCGTCGAGACCGGCCTGCCTCAGGACGTCGAGCGCATCTGATCCTCTGCCGTCCTGCCACGCCGGGGATCTCAAACAACGCAACGCGCTTTCTGGTACACTATTGGACGTGTTGGCCCTCCAGATCACGCACCTCGGCCCCCCAGAGGACGGGAGCATTGGAGCGCCCCATAGGTGAGGCAAGGAGCAAGGCGCCTCGGATCGGCTTCGATTGCGCCTGGAAGATTAGACTGCACGGGGCAACACGCCGAGTGAGGTGTGTTGCGCACCGTCTGACGGAACACGATCCATGCGGCTGTATCTGATCAACCCGTTTAACCGGCTCGTGGCGTTGGCCAAGCTCGAGCAGAACTGGTGGAACCGCTTCCGCAGGTGGAAGCCGCTTAGCCTCATGGTCCTGGGGGGGCTGACCCCGCCGGAGTGGGACGTCACGATCATCGACGAAAACGTCAGCGTGCCGGACTACGCAACCATGCCCAAACCGGATCTGGTCGGCATCACGTCGTTCACGTCGCAGGCCAACCGCGCCTATGAAGTGGCGGCCGAGTTCCGCAACCTGGGCGTGCCCGTCGTGATGGGCGGTATCCATGCGTCCATGTGCCTGGACGAGGCCTCGCAGCGCGTCGATTCGGTCGTCACGGGCGAGGCGGAAGGGATCTGGGCACAGGTCCTGGAAGATGCCCGGAACGGGAACCTGAAAGCCCTCTACGCAGGCGAGCATGCCGACATGGACAAGGTCCCGCTGGCCAGGCATGACTTGCTGCCGTCCGGATACGCACTCGGGGCCATCCAGACCACGCGCGGCTGCCCGCTGAATTGCAGCTTCTGCAGCGTGACGGTCTTCAACGGCAGGGGATACCGCCAGCGACCCATCGGCGACGTCGTGCAGGAGTTCAAGCTGATCCAGGAGAAGCGCGTTCTGATCGTCGACGACAATCTGATCGGCACGCGCGAGGAACACATCGACCGCGCCAAGGAGCTCTTTAGGGCCATGATCCGAGCGGACCTGCGCAAGGAGTGGATCGCGCAGGTCACGGTCAACATGGGCGAGGACGACGAGCTGCTGAGCCTGGCGCGCAAGTCCGGCTGCAAGGCCGTCTTCATCGGCTTCGAGTCGCCAAGAGAGGACGGCGTGCTCGAGGTCCGCAAGAAGTTCAACCTCCGTGAGGGCTGCGACTACAAGACCGCCATCGACCGAATGCACAAGCACAAGATCCTGGTGGTCGGCTCTTTCATCATGGGACTGGACACGGACGAACCAGGCATCGGCAAGCAGATCGCCGAGGCGAGCAGCGGCTACGGCGTGGACGTCCTCAACGCCATGTTCCTCACGCCTCTGCCCGGCACGCGTCTGTGGAAGGAGATGGAATCGCAGGACCGCATTGCCGCCAACGCCTTTCCCGAAGACTGGAAGTACTACACGCTGCTGTTTCCGGTGGCCCACTACAAACATCTGTCCTGGGCCGACATGCTCAGAGAGATGGACGAGTGCGATTCGACGTTCTTCTCCAGGCGGCGCGTCCTGCGCCGGTTCTTGCGGAACCTGTGTCGCATGCGCAATCCCATCTTCGGCCTGGCGATGGACCTGTCCTACAGGTACAACCTCCCCCTGAATCGAAAGACGTACAAGGAATTCAGCTTGGCGCACGGCCTGGAGGCGTAGGCGTCCGGGGGCGGTTCGAACTCCCGACCTGCGGCCGCCCGCGGCCAAGACGATCGTCACAGACCCTATGGGCCTGGTGGTTTCGTGGTACGATGGCCGAGCGATGACGTCGGGACCCACCAGCGCTGCCTCGTCGGCCGATCGGTCCGCCATCGACGAGGACGTCTTCTGCCTCGGGTGCGGGTACAACCTTCGCGGGTTACAGGACGACCGTTGCCCCGAGTGCGGACGGGAATTCGACCGCGCTGCCCTGACTACCTCCCGGATCCCCTGGGCCTACCGGACGGAGATCGGTGCGTTCCGCGCCTACTGGCGAACGGTGTGGTTGGTCACGTCCCGCACCTCCCGCTTCTGCGACGAGTTGGTCCGCCCTGGGTCCTACCGCGACGCCCAGTGGTTTCGTTGGGTCACGATCCTGCACGTCTACCTCCCCGCGTTGCTCGCCACGATCGGCCTGTACGTCTTCCCGCCCTCTTGGTCGTCCGGAAGTGCGCTGATTGACGAGGCCTACGAGATCGTCTGGCCTGTCGTGACCTTGAACGCAGCCCTCGTCCTGGTCCTGGCCGCGATCACGGGGCTACCGAGCTACTTCCTTCAGGCGCGAGACCTGCCGGTCGAGCGCGAGAACCGTGCGATCGCCCTGAGCTACTACGCGTCTGCGCCGCTCGCGTGGACGCCGATGATGTTGCTTCTGGTCGTAGGAGGTCGCCTCCTGACGTCGGTCTTCCCCTCGCTCCTTGAAGACCCTCTGACCTTGTTGGACCTGTTGATCGCCACCCAGATCACCGTGGGTGTGCTCTTGATGCCGGCCATACCGACGATCTGGCTGGGGGGTCTGATCGGCCTGGCGAGACGAACGTTTCGGGACCGCCCCTGGCGTGCCTACCTTCTGGTGGCGGTTCTTCCGGTTCTGTGGTTCGTCGTCGCGGCAGGGATCCTGGGCGGGGTCATGTTCACGGTGGCGTATGTCGGCCTCGTGTTCGCATCGCTCGGATGACGTCGGCGGGTTGGCGTTGGCGGCGGGCGCTAGCGGGGTCTGTCTCCGTCGAGGTAGAAGGACAAGTCCCTCACATTCAGTCTGCTTGCGGCCTGCTTGTCGACGGTGCCCACGTTGGCGCTGAATAGGATCGCCCGCTCGGCGGTAGGGTCATAGCCGATTTCGCGTCGGTCCGGCGTAAACGGATCCCGCGGGACATTCGGCAGGTAATCGGGTACCAGTAATTCGAGTCGTTCCGGGCGCCTGCCATGGTCCAGCTCGTACATCCGGATCGCCAACGCGATCGCGGCCATCCGTAGGAAGGCGAGCGTGCGGAAATGTATGTGGGCAAGGCACTCGCGACCGTCTATGAAGATGCTGCTGAACGGGCGTGTGACGCGCCGCAACCCCGGAGCAGCGCCAGGCACCGTCGCGCTCGTCGGTCTGGAAACCGGCCAGGCTGACTGCTCTCCCGCCTCGGCCCAGACGGTCTCGCGCCGCATCATCCGAACCGCATCGAGCCGGAACAGCGGACCCAAGACGAAGGCCGGCACCGCGCCCAGAGCGCCCCAGGGACCGGGGGCGACGCCCGGGACCGCCTTGCCGCCGGTGAACGATTCGGCCGTTGCGAGGTAGCCCGCTCGTTCCCCATAGCAGGCCCACGCAAGACCGAGGCCCCGCTGAGATCCCCCTTCGTCAAGCAGCTCAGCGATCAGGCCCGCCACTTGCGCGCGGGTGGCCGCACCGGCCGCCTTGGTAGGCCTGGTCGCGACGCCAGTAGCCAGAGCGCCACCGCGAATCCTCAACTTGTGGCAGTAGTCTTCGATCCGGTTGGCGCCAACATGACTGATCCTCGACGCCACCATGTGCGAGATCGCGGAGGGATCCCTGTCAACATGCCTGGCGAGGCCGAGCATGTCCCGAACCGTCTCCACCGCCTCGGCATCGTTGCCCTTCTGATGGGCGTGGATTGCCGCAACCTTCAGGAGCCTGGCCAACATCAGACGGGGGGCGTGGCTCAGGAACCCGGGGGTTGCCAGCAGACTTCGGATGCGAACCCCCCAGTCCGCGCCAGGCAGGGATCGCGCCTTGCGCACGAGTGCCCTGGCCTCGCTGGCATCCTCCAGGAGCTTGGCGACATCTTGAGCGTGCTTGGCAATCAGCGCCGGCTCCCCGTAGTAGACGTCCTCCAGCATGTCGGTCTGCTTGGCGGTTAGTTTCGCCAGGACTGCGGACGCCCGTTCGAGGACAAGGGCCGCGTTGTCCTCGTCGGCCAGGTCCACCGGAACGAAGTCTGCCGGGTAGACCGGCTGGCCGGCGGCGAGGTACCGATCGATCTCGGCCTGCAGGATCCCGTCGACGTGCCAGCCCCACCACCATCGCAGGACCCCGAGCGCGATGATCAGGACCAGCACCCCAAGGGCGATCCGCTTGAGCCACCAGAAGCGCTTGGGGATGGGCTCGGCCTCGGCTTGACCCTCCTTCTCTGAGGATCGCTTGCTGCGGACAGTGTAGGCGGACCGATTGGTCATCGCCTTCTCTCTCCAGCGAGGAATCGTCGGAATGGGCGCGAGGACTCCCCGCGCCGATCTGCGATCATTGCCAGATCAATGATGTCCCGGGCGAAGGCTTTGTCTCGGGCGATCCGAACGAGAACGGCGTCCCGTTCGGTCCTGGGGAGCGCCTTGAGCGCCGTTAGGAACACCTCGGCTGTGGCCTGTGCGTTGGTCACCGGACTCACCTCCCTCACGCAGGGGAGGCCTGGCAAGTGGCTGCCTCCAGCGCGTCTTCTTCCCATACGACACCCGACCGCGCTATTGTAGCGAATCAACGGCTCCTCTTCACAGAGCGTTTCCCGGGAGGGTAGGCGGGAGTACGTGACAGATCAGGCGGGTCGCGTTCAGGCCCGTAGGGCCGAAGGATTGTAGCCAGGGGTTGCGTCCGCCGCAGGCGGACTCCACCCCTGGCTACAATCCTCAGCCCCTCACGGGGCCAAAGGTCCGCGGGTCTTCGCCGTGGCGTGCGCTTGGCTTAGCCCCGCCACGCCGCCCAGATTGTCGTGCACCTGCTAGGCGGCAACCGGGGAACGTCGACGCGGACCGGGCTTTCTTCTACCATGAGGACATGCCGATTGAATCGAGTTCATCGCGACGACGAGCGGGGGATGCCAGCAATCCGGCGGCCGAAACGAGCCGGCGTCGGTTTCTCGGCGGGGTGGCTGCAGCGGCGGCGGGGGCGATCGCGGGGTGCGAATCGAAGCGAGCGCCCGTGCCCGCCGGGCCGATGCCGCCGCCGGAGGCGTTTCCTCGACGCAAACTCGGGCGGAACGGGCCGCTCGTGCCCATCCTGCAGCAGGGCGGTGATTACTACTGTCCGCCCCGACTGGTCAAACGGTGCATGGACTTGGGTGTGCGATCGTTCGACACGGCGGACAACTATGCCAACAGCAGGGCTGAGCAATCCCTGGGGGACAGCCTGTCGCGGCTCAAGATCAAGCGAGGGGACGTCTTCGTGGCGACGAAGGGCCGGCCGAAGCGGCCCGAGGATATCCTCGGCAAATGCCTGCCCGCCTCGCTCCGGCGCCTCCGCACCGACTATGTGGACGCGTGGTACGTGCACGACCTCGAGGATCCCGACGTGCTGTCGAACAGGGCGTGGCGGGAGGCGGCCGCAGCGGCCAAGCAGGCCGGCAAGATCAAGCTCTTCGGCCTGTCCTGTCACAACGACAAGCTGATCGAGGTGATGAACGCGGCGAGTCGCTGCGGGTGGGTCGACGTCGTCATGCTCCGCTACAACTTCCGCAGCCACGGCGACCGGGCGCTGAACGAAGCCATCAGCGCGTGTCACAAGGCAGGCGTCGGCCTGATCGCGATGAAGACCCAGGCGTCGGCCGTCAGCTTCGTCGATCGGGTCGATCCGTTCAGACAACAGGGCTACAACCGGCATCAGGCCGTGCTCAAGGCCGTTTGGCAGGACGAACGGATCGCCGCCGCCGTTTCGGCCATGCCGACGCTCCGGTGGCTGGAGGAGAACGCCGCCGCCGCGTTCGACCGGCTGTCGGTGGCCGAGGCCGAGCTGCTGCGCGAGTACGACGCGGCGACGCGGTCTGCGTACTGCCCCGGCGGCTGCGGCGGGTGCCGACGCGAATGCGAAGCCGCCCTCGAGACGGACCTCGCTGTGGCCGACATCCTGCGATACTTGACCTATCACGACAGCTACGGCCGGCGCCGACACGCCCGCCGTCTCTTCCAGTCGCTCCCCCCCGAGCGACGCCGGCTAGACAACGTCGACCTGGCGTCCGCTCAGCGTGCATGTCCCAACGGACTGGATCTGACCACACTGCTTCCCGCTGCCTTCCACAAGATGAGTTAGGATTCTGCGCCGCAGTTTCTTGCCAAGGGGTGCGCAGTGTGAATTACTTGACGGGTTGATGGTAGGGCCGTCGTGCCCGATAGCGCTTCAAGAGCAACTGGAACTGCGCCTTCAGCGCAGTGTCGCCAGGCCCGGTGAGTGCGATGGCCCGCTCGAGGGTTTGGATGGCCTGCGTGTACCTGCCCGTCTGGGCCTGCGCGGCGGCCAGGGCATTGAGATACGTAGCCCGCTTGTGCCCGGTGGCCGCGCATACCCGCTCCGCGATCAACAGGGCGGCGTGACCGTCGCGGATCTTCGGGTTCGGACACGTGGCGGTTAGCCAGGCGAGGCTGTTTTGAAGGTCGAGGTCGTTCGGGTCGCGTGACAGGCCGTCCTGCAAGGCTTGGCGGGCTTCGGCATACTGACGCCGTTTGCTCAAGAGAGCCGCCAGCCCCCCATAGGAAGCGACGAGATCCGGATCCTCGCGCAGGGCCTGTCGGTAGTGCACCTCGCTGCGCTCCGGCCGGTTCTGAACGCGAAACGTCTCGCCGAGGCGGTAGTGCGTCTGCGCGTCGGTGGGCCAGACGACGAACGAGGCGTAGGCGTTTAGAGCCCAGACCAGCAACGGGACCCACATGAGCACGCCGGCTCGCCCGAGCCAGCGAACCAGGCAGCCAAACCCCATCGCACCGAATGCACAGACGCACGCCAGAGCCGACAGGCCGTAGAAGCCCTTCACCACACTGTAGTAGGGCAGCTTGAGCGTGATGCTCAGCGTCGCGACGCCCGCCAGTGCCGCGTAGCCGAGCAGCAACGCCCAACCCGCCGTAGGGCGTCGCAGCCATCCGATCAACGCCTTAACGCCTCCGACCACCATCAGCGCGGTCGGGAACAGCGCCAGCACGTACCCGACGGCCATCAGGTCATACTGCCACGGCGGCAGGAACCGATCCGCCCCGACCCCTGCGCACAGGCCATCGCCCCACACGGTTGCGTAGATGCCGTCGGCGTAGGCGTGTCGGCACCCATAGAACGGCTCGGCGAGCGATCGGCCGAAACGGAGGTAGTAGGCCGACGTGCGGTAGCCCGGATCCTGCCACCAAGACGGGCGGGTGACCGGATCCCAGTTGGCGACGACGGGATTCCGGAAATGAATCCAGTTGCGGACCCCGACCCAACCGGCCAGCAACAGGACGATCGCAAGCGTCGTGCCGACGCGGGCGAGCGCCCCTCGCCAGCTGCCCCGATGGCCCATTACCCAAGCGCCTGCGATGACGCTCAGGACGACCACAATCGCCAGCAAGGCGGTGTACTTCGTCAACAGGGCCAGGCCCAACACCGCCCCCAGGCCGGCGTGCCGCGTCCAGGACGTTGTGTTGTCCCGGATGATTCGAAGGGCCAACACCAACCCGCCCGTCACCAGCGCGGCGCACATCATCTCGTTGGAGAGGAACTGCGCGATGTACAGGTTCATCGGCATCGCCGCGGCCAGCAGCATCCCTGCGCAGCGCGCCGACCGCGAATGGGGGAACATGACCCGAAGCACGTTCCAGACAAGGACGACGAGCGCCAACCCGCTGGCCATGCTGATGAGTCTAGGGGCGATGGCATGCGCATCGGCCCAGCCGAACAGACGACCGACCGCAACCAGCCCGCCGCCAAACAGGTAGTAGAGCGGCGGGTGGTACATCGCCCAGCCGTCGCTCGCCAGCGGCAGGACGCGATTCGCCGTCAGGTACTGAACGTACTCGAGGTGCGCTTCGGCATCGAAGCCCATGACGGGCGGCAGTCGACAGGTGTTGTTGGCGCACAGCACGACCCAGAGCGTCGCCACCAGGCCCAACAGCGCGAGTTCGGATCGATCGACGGGAAGCGTCGAAGTTGGCTTGCCCGGGGGGGTGTCCACCGCGCTGCCGGCTCGGCGCGAGAGCCACCGCCCGACCGCCGTCAGCCCCAGCCCGATGCCCACCCATAGCAGGACGACGGGCCATGCGCCCCGCCACCCCTCCACCGTGGTCGGCAACGCTTCGGCGATCGGGTACGCCTTCGGTTCTGTCGCAAGGTGGGCAGATGTCCAGGATATGGTCTCGGCCCCGGCCTGCCATTCACCGTCCGTCTTGACCACCTTCTGGTCCGACGCCATGACCAACCAGAGCGCGGGCGGGCCGCTGGTGTGGATCACTTCCGCCAAGATCTCGTTGTCCCCGGACCGCAGCGCGGCGGTGACGTCATATTCGTGGATCTGCTTCCAGCTCACGGTCTGGTCGGCGGGCCCACCGATCCGTGTGCCGTTCACCCATAGCCTGCAGTCACGGAACGCTCGCAGCCGAACCAGCCCCCAGCGCGGTTGTGCAGGGAGATGGAACGTCCTACGGAACCGAACGCGGCGTTCCTCGGCGGGAATCGTCCCGGGCGTCCATGGTCTGGACAAGACGATCCATGCCGCGGGCGACCGTGCCGTCAGGAACGGCACGTCCGGATCGGCCAGGCATCGCCATCCGATCACGACCGCAACGCCAGCGGCGCCAAGAATCAGCGTGAGCCACGCCAGGAGACGCCGTCCCCTCGGCGTATCCGGCGGGGTCGGGACGGATCCATTGATACCCAACGTGAGGACTCTGCCAACCGGGATCGATCAAGCGGCCGCGCCAATCAAGCGGACCCGATGGCCCGGACTCACCAACGCGCGACCCAGTATGCCACAGAAGCGTCAGAAGCGCAAGGGGCGAGACAGGACTCCAGCCCGACAGTTCTCGCCAGCACGCGCGCGTTCACCTTCCCAGACCCTAATCCCTGACCCCGACCCCTGAACCCTGAACCCTATCCCCCAACCCCCAACGGCAGGTCCACCCAGCGTCGTTCCTGTGCGCTGATCGTGATCGCCTCCATGATCTCCTGGGTCTTCATGCCGTCGTGGAAGCTCGGCGAGGGGGGCTCGTCGTTGACGATCACGTCGATGAATCGCCTGGACATGCCGGAGTAGTTCCGAATGAACGAGCCGAACCCGCCTTCGGGTGCGTCCGCGTCGATGCCGGCCGTCAGCTCGGCGGGGACGTCGAGCGGCTCGCGTCGGTCGTCGGGCACCTGGCTGCCGGACAGAGACAGCTTCCAGGCCTCCGGATCGGCGTAGAACTCGAGGGTTCCCTTGTCGCCGCAGATGTCGATCGTCTGGTTGTGGCCCTTGTGAGCGACCCAACTGATGTGGAAGACGCCCTGGGCGCCGCATTCGAACTCGGCGATGAAGGCCGTCGCATCGTCCACCTTGCAGTCCAGCATCGTCGTGCCGTCCGGATCCCTGCGCTGGGGCACGAACGTGGGCGCGTGTCCACACACCGAGCGGATCTCGCCGAGATACCATCGGGCCAGGTCGATCATGTGCGAGCCGAGGTCGGCCAGGACCCCGCCGCCGGACCGGGCCTTGTCGAATCGCCACCGGCGTGGGGCCTCGCCGCCCGCGTACCCGGCCATCTTGTGGACGTTGATGTGGTAGACGCGCCCGACGTATCCAGCCTCCATCAACTGCTTGACCCGGATCGCATCCGGCAACCATCGGCACGTAAACGCGACCATGTGCTTGACGCCCGCCGTCTCGGCGGCCTCGAGGAGCTCTCGGGTCTCAGCCAGGTTCATGCCCAGCGGCTTTTCGCAGAAGACGTGCCGCCCCCGCTCGATGGCGGCCATGCAGATCGGGTGGTGTGTCACGTTCGTGGTCGCCACCACGACGGCGTCCAGGCCGTCCATCTTCATCAGCTCGGCATAATCGGTGAAGACGTGGGGAACGTCGAACTCTCGGGCCATTGCCTCGGCGTTCGGCCGCGTTCGGCTGCAGACGGCGATGAGCTCCGCGCGGGGGTGCCCCTTCACACCCGGGGCGTGTGCGAAGCGGGCCCAACGCCCCGTCCCGACGATGGCGACGTTCAGCTTGTCCTTCTGCACGATCGACAACTCCTTGCTGCTTCCCAACCCCGGGCCTGGAGGGACCGCAGGGCGTGGGACGATCACCTCAGCCTGTCGCGTAGGATACCGACTGGTACGACGGCCCGCCATTGTCGGTCGGTTCGGGCAGGCGTATAATTCATTGCGTCAAGTCTCGAGCGCTCTGTGTCACAGCTTCCGACCGGGGATGACGGCATGTATCGTCGCGGGGCCGGGGGGAACGGCTTCACGCTTATCGAGCTGCTGGTCGTGGTGGCCATCATCGCGCTGCTGATCTCCATCCTACTGCCGTCGCTCAGCAAGGCCCGCAAGCAGGCCCGCACCGCAGTCTGTGCCTCGCGCATCGCGCAGATGACCAAGGCCGTCTTCCTGTATCTGGAGGACTTCGACGAGACGCCGCCCTTCATCGGCACGGGCTATGAGAGCATCAACGCCATCAACTACAAGTCCTACTGGGGGCAACCGGCCGAGCACTGGGCCAGGTTGGAGGACTGGCTCGTGCCCAATATGCCCGACATCTGGCTGTCGCCGCAGGAGGATTGGCCGGAGCACGTGACCGTCCAGAACGGCAGGCTGTTTGCGTACACCCGGTTTGAGGATATCTATCGGTGCCCGGAGTTCGAGCGGTCCGGACCGGGAAGCAAGTCGCAGGAAGCCTTCAACTACACGCGCGGGATCACCTGCCGCAAGTGCCTATCGTCCGCCTTCCCGGGAGACGGGACGGACCAGCCGTTGACCTGCGGGCCCATCCTCAAACCCAGCAACGTCTACGCCACGTCCGAGATGTGGATGATGTTCGACGAGCAGTGGGACTACCACTGCGCCATCCCGGAAGACCAGTTGGACGGCACGGGCGGTCAGGACAACGCGATCGGTGCTCACCTCGTCAACTTCTGGATGGGGATCGAGTGCATTCAATGCATCTGCGGGGACGGGCTCGGGTCGTACCACGGCACGTTGGACAAGACCCTCAAGTTCAAGGCCATTGCGGCCAATGAGATGGGAAACCTGTCGTACTACGACGGGCACGTCGCGCTCTATCGTGATCCCGTTCCCTATCGGCATGTCGACCCCGCCGCGGAGGACTTCTGGCAGGTGATCGTGCCCGGCGGGACGGAACTGTCTAACCTCATCATCCGCCAGGTCTTCGCCCAGCGGGGCAAGTCGGTGGACCCCGACGAGCTGGCGGCCATCTTCATGCCCTGACCTCGGCGAACCGATGCCTATCCCCCCTCTCTCGTGACGTGTCACGTCCCGGGCATCGCCTGGAAAGGCATACGCAGATTGGCTACATTGCCGCTTCGGGTCGACCCCGCGGATGGGGAGGTGATGGATGAGACACGGCATGCGAAACGGGGCGCCGGCATGGGTGCTTGTCGTGGGCATCCTCGTCGGCGCCAAGACCGGCTGGGCCCGTGGGCCCTCCGTCCACGCGCGGATGTACGAGGCGGCTCAGGGAATGGAGCTCAAGCCGCAGGCGCGCCGCCCTGACTGGGCCGACGTCGACACGCCGCCGCTCTTCACCTTCGCGTGGTTGTCTGACTTCCATTTGAACGCGTCCCGTCTCGACCTCCTGAAGCGCGCATTTCGCTGCGTCGACAGGGAACTGAAGCCTCACTTCGTCATGGTCACCGGCGACAACAACGCCCACGCCCCCGAGTTCAAGCACAAGGGCCGCGTGCCCCCCGTCACGCTCCGCAGGCAGCTCTTCATGAAGCGGTTCCTCCGCGAGCACCTCAAGACGCCCTACGTGATCATCCCCGGCGACGACTGGCCCCAGGACTTCGAGAAGGTTTTCGGCGCCTTTCAATACAGCTTCGACTATGGCGGGATGCACTTCTTATTCACCACGCTGGACCGCTGCGCCTACGGCGTGGAGGGCCGGGCCGTCTTCGACGAGTCGACCTGGGCCTGGATGCGCGACGACCTGGACCGGAACAAGGACCGACCCACGCTCTTCATGATGCACGAGACACTCCTGCCGCCGGCCTTCCTGGATGCGGTCAAGACGCGACGGATGCTCGAGGCGCACCCCAACGTCATCGCCTCCTTCTGCGGACACCTGCACGTGGACGTGCAGTTCGAGCTGGGACGGATCAAGTACCTCGTCTGCCCCGGTCTGGGGCCGAATCCGCGGCACGGGATGAAGCATGTGAAGGTCTATCGTCACGCCCTCATCCTCCAGACGCTGGAGTACGACGAAGCGGCGCGGCGCTACGAGAAGGTGATGAAGTGGCAGAAGATCGACGTGCCCGCGTCGCTGCAGGCCAGCCTGCACAAGCCGACCGGCGCCAAGTTCAAGAAGGACAACTACCGCGAGATCCCACCGCATCCGAGACGGTCGGACCCGGCGTTGATGAGCCGGAGCATGGAGCTGGTCGGTCCGCTCATGGCGTTTCTGGGCAAGTTCATGACCGGCGGGCAGTAGGCCGGGCGGCGATCGGGACGGACGCTACCCGCCCTGGGTCACCTCTGCGAGCACCTTTCGATAGTAGACGTAGTTCTCGAAGGGCACGTTCTCCCGGACCCGTCCGTCGGCCAGCGGAACATAGCCGCCCTGTGCCAGCAGTGGCGGGACCTTGGTGGTGACTTCGCGTCGAATGGCCGGCTTGTCCTGTAGCAACACGTCCAGGTCGATCCCACCGATGAGGCGGAGGTCGCGCCCGAACTGGCGGCGGAGGTCGAGGTAGTCCATGGACTTGACGTAGGCCTCGCACGCCCACAGGCAATTGAAGCCCGCCTTCAGAATACTCGGCACGAGGAGCCGGCCGTTGGCGTAGGTCACCAGGCAGACCGTCTCGACGCCGCGGGCCCGCAACGCGTCGAGGACGGGTCCGTAGCTGGACAGCACGAACGACTCGTACATCGACGGCGACAGCAGCGGGCCGTCCCGGCCGCCGATCGGTTCGGAGAAGACCGCGTAGTCGATGTCGACCTGGTCGAGCACGTGCGCGATCAGGCCCACCGCGAACTCGCCCCAGATGGCCATCATCTCGCAAACGAGCGCCGGTGAGTCGCTGAGCATGTAGATCACCCGCTCGAACCGCCGCCAGTCGCGAACGCCCATGGACAAGAAGAAGCCGCGGTGGACCAGCAGCTCCACGACGTGGTCGCGGTCGCGCAGGTGCTCGACCCGTGCCTGCCAGTCGTCGGGGTATCTGGCCGGGTCCGTCGGGTCGAGACGTCGACGCAGATCGTTCAGGTCTCGTCGCGACGTCGGCCACTGCTCGAACGCCGGAAGCGGCTCGATGTTGATCTCCAGCCGCTCGCGACGGTCGGTGTGGAACATCTCGGACAGATCGGCATCGGCGGGCAGGCCCTGCTCGCGCCATCGCTCGAGCACCTCGTCCCGCAGGCCCTCCTCGAAATAGGGCACGTGGTCCGGCCTCTCGAAGCGCATCGTTGCGCAGAACCGCTCGCGAGCGTTCATCTGGTTTCCTCTTCCTATTCTCGAGCCGGACGCCGCCCGGACTGATCCGATCACCATTGAAATCGAATTTGGGGACCGAAGCTACCCGACCGCACGCGGAGCACCACCGACTGGGCGCTGTGACGGGCGTGTGCTACAGTGCCGCCACGATACGTGGAGGACCGACGATGCGAGCGAGATCATCGATAAGGTGCGCGGCGGCGTTGCTGTCCGGGCTTCTGTTGATTGGGGTCGGTGCATGCAAGAACCAGGCCGACCGGCCCGCGGCCGGTGGTTCGCCGACGGCCGGCGGCGGCGAGAAGATCGAGCTGGCCTTCCTGATCAACGCGCCGAGCGATTTTTGGACCTACGCCAAGGCCGGCATCGCCAAGGCCAAACGAGAGCTGGGCGTCGAGGTGCATTTCGAGGTGCCCGGCCACGCCACGACCGCCGAGCAGAAACAGGCCATCGAGGCGATGATCGGCAAGGGCGTCCAGGGCCTGGCCATCAGCCCCCTCGACCCGGAGAGCCAGGTCGCCATCCTCAACGAGGCCGCCAAGCACATGCCCGTCGTCACGCAGGACTCCGACGCGCCCAAGAGCAACCGCGTCGCCTACGTCGGCACGGACAACGTCGAAGCGGGCCGGCAGGCGGGGCGGCTGATCAAGGAGGTCCTGCCCAAGGGCGGCAAGATCGCGGTCTTCGTCGGCAAGATGGACGTCGCCAACGCCCGCGAGCGCTACCAGGGCATGCTGGAGGTCATCAAGGACGCCAGCATCACCATCGTGACGGGCAGGCCCTACACGGACGAGACACTTCGGCCCAAGGCGCAGGAAAACGTCCGCGCGGCGTTGGGCAAGTACCCCGACCTCGGCTGTCTGGTGGGGCTGTGGTCCTACAACGGCCCGGCGATCGTGAAGGTCGTCAAGGAGCAGGGATCGAAGGTGCCCATCGTCTGTTTCGACGAGGAGGCCGCCACGCTCCAGGGCGTCCGCGAGGGCCTGATCCGCGCCACCGTGGTCCAGCAGCCCTTCGAGTTCGGGTATCGATCGATCGGGCTACTGGCGATGATGGCCCGGGCCAAACGGATGAACGTTCCCGTCGTGCCCGCCAAGGAGTTGGTCTACGTCCCGACCCGCATCATCCGCAAGGCCGACGTCGACGCCTTCGAGAAGGAACTCGCCGCCCAGTTGGCCCAAGGGAAGGGGTGATCGCGTCTCCGGCCGCAGAAGCGCAGCCATGTGACACCTGCCCCGAGGCCCGCGGATGAAGAAGATCCGTAGGCCGGGCCCGGCAAGCCGGTGATCTACATGCCCGAGACGCTCCTTTCCCAGGAGAGCCACGGTGAGGCTAGAGGTGTGGTACAATTGCAGCGACAAGAGTTGTGCCGCCGCCGAATGCGTTGCCTAGGTCTTGGAGTATCGCAGTGAAGTTCATCGTGAGTCTGGAGCGTGACGAGACCGGGATGGTTGTAGCCCAATGCCCGTCCATTCCCGGGTGCATCTCTCAGGGACGCACGGAAACCGAGGCGTTGGACAATATCCGCGAAGCCATTCACGGGTGTCTCGAGGCGCGCGCCGACGCGAACATGCCCTTGACCGTTGCCATCCGCGAAGTCGAGGTCTCGCTCTGATGCCATCCTTGCCCGTCCTGTCGGGGAGACAGGCCGTCAGGGCATTCAAGCAGGCCGGCTGGGTGGTCAACCGTCAGCGCGGCAGCCATGTGATTATGCTCAAGGCTGGCAGCATCGTCAGCTTGTCCATCTCTCAGCATCGTGAACTTGCGCCCGGCACGCTGCGCTCGTTGATCCGCGCCGCAGGTATGACGACCGAGGAGTTCGTCAAGCATCTGTAGGAGAACCCAGGTAGGGATTCGTCGTGCGGATCACGGACCGTCAGTTCAATGAGGCGGGTCCCACGTTGATGTTGGAGGATGCCTCGGGGTAGTATCAGGACAATGGGCAGGGCCGCTGGGTCGTCGAGACGCGATTCGGTGGGCGTGCGTGGGAGGTCGTCGTCGAGCCCGATTCCGACGAGCGCACGCTCGTGGTCGTTACGGCGTATCCGGTCGCGTAGATTGGAGGCAAGATGACACATCATCGGTACCTGGAAGTGACCTTTCGCAGCGGGAATCCGCTTGCCGCTTACCTGTACCTGCCCAGGAATCCGGGAGACACGAGCGCCTACGCCGTGCGACACGAGGAAGGACTGTTGATCGATTTCGCGGCAGACGGTCGAGCGATCGGGATCGAGATCACCTCCCCGACTCGCGTATCGCTGGAGGCTTTGAATCGAGCCCTGGCCGCTGCCAACCAGGAGCCGGCGACGGCGGATGAACTGGGTCCGGTCGCAGCACCGTAGCATGGCCGGATTCCCTCTCCGATCCACCTTCTTCCCAAATGGCCCCGATAGCCGCAGGAACCATCGCCGAGCAGAACGACCCCGGCACTCCACCGCCGGACGGACCGTTGCTGCGCGTGGCGGGCGTGAGCAAACGGTTTCCCGGCGTGCAGGCGCTGGATGACGTGTCGTTGGAGCTTCGTGCGGGTGAGGTACTGGGGCTGATCGGCGAGAACGGGGCGGGCAAGAGCACGCTGATCAAGATCTTGGCAGGCATCCATCAGGCCGACGCGGGTGCCATCACCTGGCAGGGCCGACGCGTGCACGTCGATGGGGCGCAGTCGAGCCTGGACCTGGGCATCGGCGTGATCCACCAGGAGCTGAACCTGGCCGGCAACGTGAGCATCGCCGAGAACATCTACCTCGGCCGGCAGCCCAGGCGGTTCGGGTGGCTCGGCGTGGTCGACCGACGTCGGCTCAACGCGATGGCCCAAGAACAACTGGACAAGCTCGGCCTGAAGATCGCCAGCAGCACGCGGCTGGGGCGGCTGACGATCGGCCAGCGTCAGCTCGTCGAGATCGCCAAGGCGTTGTCGCTCGACGCCCAGTTGCTCGTGCTCGACGAGCCGACCAGCTCGCTGTCCAGCAGCGAGGTCGAGACGCTGTTCGACGTCATCCGGCGGATGAAGGACCGCGGCGTGGGGGTCTTGTACGTCTCGCATCGGCTGGCGGAAGTCGTCGCGTTGGCGGATCGCGTGCAGGTCCTCCGCGACGGCAAGGTGGCGGGGGTGCTAACCGGCGGAGAGATCGAGCACGACCGGATGGTCCGGCTGATGGTGGGCAGGGACGTCAGCCGGTATTACCAGCACGAACGGCGTCCGTCGACCGGCGAAGTGGCCCTTCGCGTCCGGGACGTCGTGCTGGCTGACGCGCCCGCCGCGGCGGGCGGGACGTCGCGCGCGACCGCATCTGATGGTACGTCGGCCCGGGGTCTGTCCTTCGAGCTGCGCGCCGGCGAGATCGTTGGGTTCGCGGGCCTGGTCGGCGCGGGACGCACCGAGCTGGCCCGTGCCGTCTTCGGCATCGATGCGATCCGGTCAGGCACGATCGAGCTGGACGGTCGACCCGTTCGGATCGGCAACCCGCGCTCGGCGATTCGGCTCGGGATCGGGTTGGTGCCCGAAGACCGCAAGCAGCAGGGCCTGATCCTGCAGATGGCCATCGCGCCGAACGTCTCGATGGCGGGCCTGTGCGACTACCGGCGGTTCGGTCTGCTGGACCGTCGTCGAGAGCTGGCTGTTGCCCGGAAAGGCGCCAGCGACCTGGGCATCCGGGCCACGTCGCTGGCCCAACAGACCGGCACGCTGAGCGGCGGTAACCAGCAGAAGGTGGTCTTGGCCCGGTGGCTGGCCCTCAGGCCGCGCGTCCTGATCCTGGACGAGCCCACGCGCGGCGTCGACGTGGGCTGCAAGAGCGAGATCTACACGCTGATGTCCCAGCTCGCCGAGCAGGGCGTGGCCATCTGGATGATCAGCTCGGAGATGGAGGAGCTGTTGGCCATGTCCGACCGCGTCATCGTCATGCACGAAGGCCGCATCAGCGGCGAGCTGGCGGGCGAGCAGATCACCGAAGAAGGCATTATGATGTTGGCGGTCGGGGGCGAGGCGTAGAAACGTCGAAAAGTCGAAACGTCGAAAAGTCGAAACGTCGAAAAGTCGAAAAGTCAAAACCTCGGAACGTTGACACGTTGACGGGAGGGGTGACTTGGAGGGGGAGGGGCCTCGGGGATCGAGATGGGTGAGGGCGAGGCATCATCGATGACTGGGGCTCGGCAGGCTGAGCTGCCGGTGCGACTGGGGTCGCGGATCAGTGAGGTCGGCATCCAGGTCATCTGCATGACGGTCGTGCTGGCCGTCATGATCGCCTACACCTATACGCAGGATCCCAAGTTCCTCAAGCTGTACCAGATGCAGACGACGGGCCGGGAGGTGGCCATCCTGGCCATGTTCGCCATCGGGCAGGGCATCGTCATCATCGGCGGGGGGATCGACCTGTCGGTCGGGTCGCTGCTGTGCTTCGTCGGGACGCTGGCCATCCATCTGATGAACGAGACGCAGCTGCCCGTTGGCGTCATCATCGGCGTGGTCCTGCTGTTCGCCGTGGGCGTCGGCGTGCTGCACGGCCTGCTCGTGTGCTACCTGAATCTCCAGCCGTTCATCGTCACGCTCTGCAGCCTGCTGGTGTGGCGGAGCCTGGCGCGCTGGCTGACCGACGATATGACCACGGGGTACCGCGTGGCGGATCAGCCCTTCTTCGCGTGGCTGGCGAGCGGCATGGTCGGGCCCGTCCCCGTGCCGGTGATCCTGGTATGCGTGGTCGTGTTGGTCGCGCTGTTCATCATGCGCGGCACGGTGCACGGACGCTACCTGTACGCAATCGGCTACAACCTCGAGGCGGCACGCTTCAGCGGGGTTCGCGTCAACGCGCTGCGGATCTTCACCTATGCGTTCTGCGGTCTGCTGACCGGCATCGCCGGACTCGTCGACGCCAGCAGCGTCGGATCGGTGGCCCCGTCGTCGGCGGGGACGCTCTATGAGCTGTACGGCATCACCGCAGCCGTCCTGGGCGGGTGTGCCCTTTCCGGGGGGCAGGGGTCCATCATCGGCATCGTCATCGGCGGGGCGATTCTCAAGGTGCTCTACAAGGCCCTGCTGTTCCTGGACGTCAGCTCACTGCTGACCGACGCGGTGACGGGCCTGGTCCTGTTGGTGGCCGTGTTGGCCGATGCCCTTATCAAGCGGCGCCGTGCGGCGACCTGATTACCTGCGGAGAATGATCGTGCGGGGCATGACGAGTCAATCCATTGGGTGCTGCCTGCTTCTCTGCCTGCCGGTGATGGCGGTGTCCGGCTGCTGGCCCGACGCGTTCTATGAGGTGATGACCGATGATCCGGCCGTCCGGCTGCCGCTCGACGAGGCCCCGCATTCCGGCGGGGCCGAGTGGTGGTACTACACGGGTCGGCTAGTGACCGAGGACGGGCACGGCTACGGGGTAGAGGTCTCGGTCTTCCATGCCTCTTTGGCACCGTTCATCGTCATAGCGGACGGGTGGGCAGCCCACTTCGCCGTGCTGGACGAGGCAACCGGCGCGTTCGTCTACGAACAGACCCGGCGGCTCGGGATCCCCGCCTACGGTGGATTGCGATCCGGAGGGTTCGATCTGAAAACCTCACTGATGCAGATCACCGGTTCGGACGGGCGAGACCGCATCCAGGCGGCCATGGAAGACGGACCCTATGCCATCGATCTGACGCTGGAGGACGAACGCGGCCCCATCGTGCACGAGGGCGACGGGTACGTTGCCTACGGGAGGTTCGGTCGATCGTTCTACTACTCCCGACCGCGAATGCGGGCCTCGGGCACATTGCGGATCGACGGTCGGTCCCACAACGTCAGCGGCACGATGTGGTTTGACCGACAGTGGGGTTGGTCCCTGATCACGCCGGGCGCGCGGTGGGACTGGTTCAGCCTCCGGCTGGACGACGGGACTGACGTGATGCTGTTCGCCTTCCGTGACACGCCCAGAGCCGTGATTTTCGGTTCGTACATCCCGGACGTCGGTGAACCGGTCTGGCTTTCGGCTGACGATTTCGTCATCACGCCGACGGACTGGTGGACGAGCCCGCGTCTGGGGGCGACGTACCCGGTTGCCTGGAGTATCCGCATCATCCCACAGGATCTGACCCTCGCGGTGATCGCGGTGGCCGACGACCAGGAGCTGGACGTTCGCGCTAGCACGCTCAACACCTACTGGGAGGGGATGTGCAACCTGACCGGCACCCGCGCGGGCCGTCCTGTGACCGGGTTGGCCTACGTCGAGCTGACCGGATATGGGGAGTAGCCCGGGGGCTGCGCCCTCGGTCAGGCCCGACGCTGCCAGATGGCCAGGACGCGAATGATGTGTCCGTCCGCTAGGATCAGCCGATAGTCATGCCGATGGAGGGGCTCGAATCCCAGACGATTTGCCTGAGCGCGCTGTGACGGGGTGAAGCGATCAAGGGCCTGCGGTGTGGTGTAGCAGACCAACCACCCACCGCCGGCGATCAGACGTCGCACCTCGCGGAGGCATTTCACCAGGTCGGCGACGGCGCGACATGTGACCAGGTCAAACGGCGCGACGTGTCCCGCAAGCTCCCGTGCACGGGCGTGTTGAACGGACAGACCGTCCAGGCCTAACGAGGCGGCGGCGCTGCCGACGAAGTCCGCCTTCTTCTTGGCGCTGTCGATCGCCAAGATCCGCCAGGCCGGTCGGCAGATCGCCAGCGGCACGGCCGGAAAGCCAGCCCCCGTGCCGACGTCGAGCACGTACGCATCAGCCAAGACCGCCTCATCCGCCCACGGCAGCGAGGCCAGCGAATCGGCGTAGTGCTTGACGGCCGCCTGGACCGGGTCTGTAATCCGGGTCAGGTTCGTCCGTCGATTCTCCTCAAGCATCAGTCCGTAGTGACGCCACATGCCCTCGGTCTGCTCGGCGTTCAGCGACAGGCCGAGTTCCCCGCAGGCGGCCACGATGGCGTCGATGAAGTCGGTCCGCCGCGATTCGGTCCGGTTGGCGTCATCGGTCATGCGGGCGATGATAGCCCCGCGAGTGCGATTGGGCTATCCTGTCGCGCAGGAGGTGTTACCGACGATGGCCCAGATCGCACCGTTCTGCGGGATTCGGCCTGATCCCTCGCGATTCGCCACCGGAGATCTGTCGGACGTCATTGCTCCGCCCTACGACGTGCTCAGCGAAGCCGACCGCGATGGCCTGCTTGTCCGTCACGAGCGCAACATCGTCGCCGTCGACCTGCCGCACATGCCCCCGGGGTTTGCCGGCCCGCCGGAGGCGTACGCCCGTGCCGCCGAGACGATGCAGGCGTGGCTGGCCGACGGCACGCTCATCCGGGACGATTCCCCGGTGCTCTACGTCTACCACCAGCAGTTCACGCACGAGGGCCGGCCCATCACCCGGCGGATGTTCTTTGCGCGACTTCGCCTCGAACCCTTCGGCGCCGGGACGGTCTTCCCGCACGAACGAACCTTCGGTGGGCCGAAGGAGGACAGACTCATGCTCACCCGGGCGACACGCTGCAACGTGTCGCCCATCTTCGGGATGTATCCCGATCCGGACAATGAGGTCTCCGCCCTCCTGGACGTGGCCGATCGCGAGGCGATCTGCCACGGATGCATCGATGACGTCGAGAACCGAATGTGGGTCGTCGACGATGCCGAAACCATCGACCACGTGGTTCGGGCGATGGCGGACCGGGCCATCTTCATCGCCGACGGGCACCACCGCTACGGGACGGCGCTGATGTACCGCGATGAGGTCGTCGGACAGGCGGGTTCGTTGTCCGACGTGCATCCGGTCAACTTCGTGCTGGTCGTGCTCTGCGCGATGGAAGACGACGGACTGCTCATCTTGCCGACGCATCGACTGCTGACCGGCCTGGACGCAGATCGCGCGATCGCGTCCTTGGAAGCGGCTGATGACGTCCAGATCAATCCGATCGGGACCGACGTCGTCGGGTCGATCGAGCCGGGCGCGTTCCGCATCTACGACGGCGCTGCCGACCGCGCGTGGGACCTGAAGACAGACGGCGCTCGTGTGTTGGCGGGCCTGGCGCCCGAACAAAGCGAGGCGTGGCGGCGTCTGGACGTAGCCGTCGTGCATCGCTATCTGATCGACGAGGTCTTGCGCCGAGCGGCCGCCCCCGGGCAAGAGCCGGAAGTCCGCTACGTCAAGGACGCAGCCGCCGGTCGTCGCAAGGCGCGAGAGAAATCCGGGTTGCTGATCGAGATGGCGCCGACGTCACTGACCGACATGAAATTGGTTTGTCAGGCGGGCGAGCTGATGCCCCAGAAGAGCACCTACTTCTACCCCAAGCTGGCCACGGGGCTGCTGATCAATCCGCTGACTGATTGAGCAAACCGACGCTGTTCGAAAGTCATCACGGGCCGAACAGCTCGAACAGACGACCCTCGCCCGGTCTGAGCCGCAGCTCGATGGGAATCTCCGGAGGCGACCCCTTGATGCCGTACCGCTTCGGTTCGTCCACGTTGACCGCGCGGATCACGGGGCGGCCCTGCACCGTCGTTGGCACGTAGATGGTGTCGTGACCGAAGGTCTCTACATTCGGATTGTAGACGAGCACGAACTGTCGCTTCGGGCCGGAAAGGACGGTCGCGTGCACCTGGTTGTTCTTGAGGCGAATCGGGTCGGTGGCCGGTCGGGTCCGCGTGAGCATCGGGCCCCACGTCGCGGACCGCTGGGTGACCTGCCGCACGGCGGCGGTCCGCTCCGGTGCCATGGCGCGATTGGCGGGCGCCAGACCGCTGTCGGGGGATTCGTCGGTGTGGTAGCGATAGAAGACCACGCCGTCGACGAAGCCCGCGCCCAAAGCGGTCAGGTGAATGACGCTCATCTCGGCCGGCGCGGGGAATCGCACGCGTCCGGGAATGGCGACGGCCTGGACCATGGCCCAATGGTGTCGGTCTGGCGTCGCGGCGTAGATGTCTGTGAGCGCCGCGGCGTGGGTGGAGGGCGTGGCGTAGCGGCGGTTCATCAGCTCGCCCGGTCGGGCGTCGTCGGCTAGCGGGAAGTTGTCCCACAGGACGACGCTCAGGTTCAGGTACCTCGACAGCGCCGCGGGTTCCTGATTCAGCGCGACGAACACCGGATGCGCCGGATCGAGCCTGCGGTACAGCGTGACGATCTCGGCGAGCCGATCGGCGACGTCGGCGCTGGGCGCGTCGTAGACGTAATGCATGTAAAGGGCGGGATGTCGTCCGACCTGATCCACGTTCTCGCGAACCACCGACTTCGGCTCGCTCAGGACGGCACGATTGAACTGGCCGCTTCGGACGAATGCCATCGTTCGCGCGTGCGGCAGGATGACCTGCATCGATTGACTCTCGGCGACGTCGAGCAGCAGGCCGCGACGATCGTCTTCGATCGCGTCGGCCACGATCGCGTTGAACCCCAGAGAACGGAGATGCGAGAAGTCGCCGGTCATCACGTCCCGGGCCTGCGACTCCGGTTCGGGGACGTACCCCTTGACGTAGTACCAGGCTGCGATGGGGTAGATTCTCTGGTCCGGCCCCCGGAGCGGTGCGGTCGGCGTGCCGCACCCAGAGGCTAGCGATCCGAGGAAGAAGAGGCCGGCCAAGCCGAGCCCACGCCTTCGGGTGGAGGTCGGCGGTCGCTGCGCTTGCCGGCGCGTGCGTGGTTGTTCGAACGCCATGGTCACCGTTTCTCAGTTCGTCGAGGCCCGACCTGCGGCGCGGGCTTCATCGGCGGGGCAGCCCTGTCCGACGGGACCAGCCTGATCAGTGTGATGTTGTCGGTCAGGCCCGCTCCGGGCGATTGGAAGTAATGATACCGCAGCAGCGGCCGGTTGCCCCAACCGATATCCTTGACCTTCAGGTTGTGGGCCACCAGTCGGCGGCCCGTCCGCCGCGCCCGTTCCCGCCACCGCTGCAGGACAACATTGTATCCTTCCGATGGCCTCATCGCCGGGCGAACGATCAGCACGTTGGCGACGTCAGTGTCCCACAAATACTCAGGCAGCCGATCCCATCCCGGTCGGTTGCGGCTTTCTGGCTTGAGCAGCCCCGCGCACCGTCGGTTCGTGTGGAACATGATGGGCAGTTGTCCGTAGGGGGCGTAGACGACGTCATTGGGCTCGCCATGGTTGGACAGGGCGCGGGTAATCGCTTCGTTGGGCCCGACGAAGGGCTCGCGGAGCTCGTGAATGTAGCCGGCCCATTCGCTCTTGAGCATGCCCTGTCGGAGCGTCGCCGGTCCGGTGGCGTAGTCCCCGTCGAGTTGCTCGGCGCCGATGCTGGCGGGGAACACGGCGCACGCCATCGCAGGCAGCAGGTTCGTCACCCCCACCGCGATCGCCCCGATGTTGCCCAGCACGTCGCTGCGGAGGTACACCTCTCGCAACGCCGCAGCCACCACGATCGCGCCGAGTGGTAGCATGTGGACGAGGTACCTCGGACCCGCCCACAGGAACGCCGGCACGAGGATCATGACCGGGACGGCCATGCAGGCCACCAGCCCGTACGCACCGCGCACCCTCAGACGCCCCCGCGCGGCGGTGATGACCAGTCCCGCCACCACGACGAACGGGCAGACGAACTGGTTCATCACGAACAGCAGCTTGAAGGCGCCATGTCCAGCGGATTCCTTGTGGTAGCCGGCCGCCTGGCTTGCGCTGAGCGTATGATGGAGGCCCAGGCCGAAGAACCAGGGAAGCGTCACCCCCCCCGCGATCACCGACGAGAGCCCCAGCCGCGTGAGCGTCTGTCGGTCTCGCCGCCACAGGACCGCATGGCCGACCAGGCCGAACGCAACGCACGCGCAGGTCAGGTAGTTGGCGTAGAACAGCAGCACCAGCCCTGCTGATAGGAGCACGATCCCCCGCCGCCTGGACAGTTCGGTGTAGCCCCAGATCGCCAACAGCGCCGCGACCGGAACGATCGCGTAGTATCGGCATTGGCGCATCAGGAGCAGGTACTGCACGGACGTGATCAGCAGAACGGCGGCCAAGCCCGAGGCCCAGCGGTCGCCGATCAGCCTCCGTGCGACCCAGTAGGTCAACCCGATCGAGGCGCACCCCAACAGCGCAAACGGAAGCCGGGCGCCCAGCGACGTTTGACCGAAGACGGCCATCCCCGCGGCGGCCAGGTAGTGCATCGCCCAGGGCGTCCAGGCCCAGAGAAACGAATCGGTCACCTCGACACCAAACGCCCCCGTCGCAAACAGCCGACCATCCCACGCCACCGGCAGCCCCGTCCGCAGAATGCCCCGCGCGACCAGGGCGCACTCTGCCTCGTCCTGCCACAGGCAGCGATCCCCCAGATTGGGCACGAGTAGCACGCACCCGACGACCACCAGACCCGCCACCAACAGCTGATCCGCCCGCTCCCAGGCGATCCCCGCCCCGAGCCCGTTCGCCCCGAGCCCGGCCGTCCCGGCCGGGTCCCCCTGCCCGAGCTTGGCATCGTCGTCGTCGGAACGGGTCGTCATAACGCAGCGGGTCCCACTTGTGGCGGCGTCCTACGCGGCCCCGACATGGGTCGTCAGCCGCCCCAGGCCCTCGATCTCGCACTCGACGCGATCGTCCGGCTTGAGGAATTTGCCCGTCGCCGCCCCCACGCCCGCGGGCGTGCCGGTGCTGATGATGTCACCCGGCTCGAGCGTCGTCAGCCTGGAGACGAACGCGACGATCTCCGCCGCCGTGTAGATCATCTGGCCGGTCGAGCCTTGCTGCCTCAGATCCCCGTTGACCCAGAGCTTCATGGCCAGGTCAAGCGCGTCGTTCACCTCGTCCCCGGTGACCAGATAGGGTCCCATCGGCAGCGCGCCGTCCTGCCACTTGCCGATCAGCCAATCGAAGAACTTCTCGCGCTCGGTTCGCTCCCGGTCGGGGTTGACGATGTCGATGATCCGACGCGATGAGACGTCGTTGCAGATCGTGTATCCGGCGACGCAGGCCAACGCGTCCGCCTCGGCGACGCCCTTGGCGGGTCGGCCGATGACCACGCCTAGTTCGATCTCGTGGTCGAGTTGGTCCGTGATGCTCGGGTAGCCGATGGTCCCGTTCGGCGGCAGGACGGTCGTCGCTGGCTTCATGAACAGATGCGGCGGCGAGGTGGCCTTGTCCTTCCCGGGGCCGCCTTCTTCGCGGATGTGCTCCTGGTAGTTGCCGGCCAGACAGATGATCTTGCCCGGCTGGGGCAGCGGGGCACACAGCTCGACGTCGTCGATCCCCGGCGCGGCCGAAACGTCCGCCCCCTCGACCGCCGTTGCCAGCGCCGACAGGGCATCCGCTTCCAGAAGCCCTCGAACCGTAGTCGGCAATTGCGGCGCCGACTGGCCGACCTCAACGACCTTGTCCGCGCGGACGATCCCGGCGACCTCCGCGCCATCGGCCCGACGGTACGTGACCAACTTCATGATGTTTGACTCCCGGACAGCATTCCAGACGTACGCAGACCCATGCCAGTGCACAAGTGTAACGAGCCCGGCCGGCTTTTCCACGGCCCGAGCCCAACACGCATAGACGGAGTCACCCACCGGAGCGCTGAGTAGCGGATCCCGGTCCACGTCCGGTGCCCTCCTGCCCACCCCATCGGCCGACGCCCCGTCCGGCGGCTGCATCGGCATGGCAGTCTACAACAGATTGTCAGTGAAGCAGTTGCGCGGAATAGCTTCCGTGCTTCCATGCCAAATTGGCAAGACGCCGCCCATCTCAGGACATCGCATCTCGCCCTAAGTCCATCTATGCAAACGGCTTGCTTGTCGGAGGCACCTCTGGCACGGCGGTTGCTTTGGTGCTGGGTGAGATAGAAGAGCGGACGAACCAAGACCCGCACAGAAAGGAGACGTGCCATGTTGCCCGTACTGTTCAGACCCAGAGCTACTTTCGGTCCCAGTGCCCGGACGGTATGGGGTCGACTCAATGACGATATCGATCACCTGTTCGGCCGGTGTCTTGCCCCCGTCGCCGACACTGTCACGGCACCGTACCGCGTGGACGCTTGGGAAGATGAGACGCACGTTCACCTGGCGGCTGACGTCCCCGGCATGACCAAGGACGACCTCGAGATCTCCGTCCACGACGGGATCCTGACCTTGGCCGGCCATCGCAAGGACGAGTCCGAGCACGCAGAAGAGGGGTATCACGTTCGCGAACGCCGGTTCGGCAAGTTCGAGCGGCGGTTCCGACTCCCTGAAGCCGTGGACGACAGTGACATGAAAGCCGTCCTCAAGGATGGCGTGCTGACCATCTCGCTGAGCAAGCGCGAAGAGATCAAGCCCAAGAAGATCGAAGTCAAGGGCGACTAAGCCCGACGGATTCTGTCCTCCCTCCTCCCGCTACCAGCCCCGCGGCCGGCATGATGCCGATCGCGGGGCTGCTGCTTGTCGTGGGTCGTCGCGAGCCGTATCCTGTCATCGCCCTGAAGACGCCAGGTCCTTGCGGCGCAGCAGGCCACCGCTCATAGGAGACTCACGGCATGAGCCGACCCGTCGTGTTCGTCTTGTGTTGCGTGCTTCTCGCCAGCCCGGTCTTCGCGGAGGCGGATCCGTCGGCGGATGACATGGCCAGACGGATCTTCCGTCCGCCGATGCCCAAGAACACGTTGATCGGCATCGTCGTCGGCACGCTGGTAGACGGAAAGAAGACGATCCGCACGTACGGAAACGCGAAGTTCGACGGCGACACCGTGTTCGAGATCGGTTCGGTCTCGAAGGTGTTCACGAGTCTGGCGCTGGCCACGCTGGTCGACGAGGGCGCGGTCAAGCTGTCCGATCCGATCCAGAAGTATCTGCCGCCCGGCGTCTCTGCGCCCAGCAAGATCGGCAAGGAGATCCGACTCGTTCATCTGGCGACGCATACCGCCGGGCTGCCGCGACTCCCGCCAAACATGACGCGCCTGCGGCTACTGTTCCAGTCGAGCGACCCGTACGCGTCCTTCACCGCCGATCAACTCTACGAGGCAGTCCGCAAGACGACGCTCCATGCGGAGCCGGGCACACACTGTGTGTACTCCAACTACGGCGTCGGGTTGCTCGGCCATCTCCTGACCCGGGTGGCCAAGACGGACTACGAGTCTCTCATCAAGCAGCGTATCTGCAAACCATTGGGTATGTCCGACACCGTGCTCCGCCTGACCGACCAGACCAGATCGCGCTTGGCCCCCGGGCACTCGGCGTTGGGAATCAGAACGTCCAACTGGGGGTTCGATGCCCTGGCGGGCTGCGGTGCGATCAGATCGACCGCAAACGATCTCCTGCTCTTCCTAGACGAGTGCATCTCGCCTGCGAACAAGAAGCTCGCCAAGCCGATCGAATCGACGCTGGTCAAGCGACACAAGATGCCGCCGGGCGACACCGAGATCGGCCTGGGCTGGATTCTCACGAACTTGGCGGACGTCGACATGTGCTGGCACAACGGGGGCACCGGGGGGTACGCGTCGTTTGTCGGGATGGTCCGACCCGCCCGGATCGGCGTCGTTATTCTCTGCAATGCCGGCCTTTATGGCCAGATCACCCAGATGGGGTTCAAGCGCGTTCTTGAGTTGATCCAGAACGCCTGTCACGGACCCGTAGTCGGGCGAGACAAGCCCTCCTGCAACGGGAAGTAGTGCGCAAGAGAGGAAGCCCCCGTGCGATTCCTCGGCTATGCTGCGCGGACCAGCATGTTCTCCTTCTGTCGGAAGAACGTCATCACCTCTCGTGCGTTCCGCCTGTCTTTGGTAGCGAGATGCTGGAGGTCCTCCCCATCAAGAGGAAGGATGAGGTACTCGTCCCCGTCGGCGATTCTCGCGAGCCTATGGAGAGCATTCTTGGAGAATCCGCTTCTCGACACTAGCATACCGAGGCGTCCACGCCTGGCGGTCACCATGTAGGTGAGAAGCTGTGCCACCTCGCCGACTCCCGCGCGCCTTCGCATATTCTTGCATTCCACCATGATGGACTTGACGCGGAACATGATCTGCCACCTTTCCCACAGACGGTATTTGGGTCCCGATAGTAGCTCGAGGCATATAGGTAGCTCGATATCACCAAACCCCCCGCCACACGGGAATCTCGTGCGTACCAGGGAGAGGTCCACTAGATCCCCCAGGGACTTTATGAGAGTCGCAGCGGCAAGCCGTTCGTAGAAAGGCCCGTCGCCGATGCCGCAACGTTCTATGTCTGCCAGGATCTCGTCCCCGGAACGGTCCAAGAGCTCGTTCCAGAAGCAATCACTGTCGTAGTCGCGTAGTCCGATCCTGTGCTTCCCAGGGATCCGACGGAGTGTCGCAGGTGTCTGGGTCATCTCTACGGATCTCGTACGCAGCTCCGCCAGTATCGCGCTATATCCACACATCCACATCGGGACCGCAATCCGCTGGTACGGAGCTTCACTGATATATCGGCACCGTAGCGGGGAGACTTGAGCTGATGCTGTGTGATCCGAGATGCTTCCCCTCCGGCCTCATGAGACGCCCCATGTCTGCGGATGGATCCCCGCAGTGCCCTACGACCGAAGCCTGATCCCCGGGCCCCAACGCTTTCGTTCCTGTTTGGGCAGCGTTCACGCCCTTCGCGACTCAGTGCAGCGATCTCGGTGAACTGCCCGCAAGACCCAGGCAACTCCATCAGAGCGAGACCTCTCTGCAACGCTGAGCTTGCCCGGAGGGCAACACAGCGCGTCGGGAGAGGGCGGGTTGCTCGGGCGGAATCCCGGCCCGCTGCGGTTCCGCACTCCCTAAGGAATGCCACAAATCAGTTGGTCACAGATCCCGGGCCCACGAAGTCTGATGGCGCCATTATGTAGGCGACAATCCTTCCGTTATAGCGTTCAGTAGTCCGTTGATCGATTCCACGCACTTCGCCCAGTACTACTGAGAATGGGAAGCAGTTCCCGTGCAGTACTGACTAGATCCTGGCGAAAGGAACAAGATCGGAACCCACTGTAAGTCGCGATTGTCTCAGCATGCTGCACGGTGCCTGGAATGTGTGCAGCGCGCCCTCTCTGGTCGGCCTGTGAACAGCGCTTCGTTGGTGCTTGAGGCATTGGCACGAACTCGACACAGCGTGATCTGCAGCTGTGCCTCCCAGGCTTCTACCGCGCACCGCCTCGAGCCGATCTCGCAGCCGGATGCCTCATTCCGCGTGTCGGAGATGGGCATTCCGTTGTAGCCCTCCTCTGCATACAGGGACGGCGATTTCTTATCAGGTGCGCACAGTCCCTCCGTCGAGTTCTCGCGCCTATGCGGAGTGGTGGGCTGATGGACAGACGGTACCAGGTCTTCGTGAGCTCGACGTACGAGGATCTCCAGGTCGAGCGGCAGGAGGCGATGCACGCGTTGCTGGAGCTGGACTGCATCCCGGCCGGGATGGAGCTGTTCCCGGCGGCCGACGAGGATCAGTGGACGGTGATCCGGAAGGTCATCGACGATTGCGACTACGCCATCGTGATCGTGGCCGGCCGCTACGGGTCGCTGGGGCCGGACGGGATGAGCTACACGGAAATGGAGTGCCGCTACGCCCTCCAGACGGGCAAGCCGGTGATGGCGTTCCTCCACGAAGAGCCCGGTGCGTTGCCCGACAGCAAGACGGAGCACACGCCAGCGCTGCGGGATCGACTGGCAGCGTTCCGCAAGCTGCTGCAGACCAGGATGTGCAAGACGTGGCGGACGCCCGCGGAGCTGGGCGCGGTCTTGAGTCGGGGCCTTGTGCGGCTGATCAAGGTCCGTCCGGCGGCGGGATGGGTCCGCGCCGACGCGCTGCCGGGCCCGGACGCGATGACCGAGATCGTCCGTCTGCGGCGGCGCGTGGATGAGCTGCAGGAGGAGCTGGTCGCAGCCGCCACGAGCCCGCCGAAGGGCACCGAGGCGCTCGCCCAAGGGGCCGACGAGCTCTCGATCGGCTACACCTTCCGGGCGACGAACGCTCCCGTTCGATATCGCGACACCTTCACGACGACTTGGCACGACGCCTTCGCCGCAGTCCTGCCCTGCCTGATGGGGGAGGCGGACGAGCGGACGATGCGGGCTGCCCTGGCTGAGTTGGCCCGTGCACGGAACACGCCACACCTCGAGCAGCGCGGCGACCTGCGGGGCGCGGGGCTGAGCGATTTTGAAGTTTCTGAGTCCGAATTCCAGACGATCAAGGTCCAACTCAGTGCGCTGGGGTTGATCGTGCCAAGCGGCAATGGGCAAGCCTGCTGGACACTGACGCGTTACGGCCAGACCCTTCTGACGAGGCTTCGAGCCGTTTGGAGGAACCGAACCCAATGCGCCAAAACGGGGTAGGGCACCTGAGCCGTGCACGAATTGGGCCCGCTGATCGGGGTCTCGGCAGGGCATCGCCGGGCCGGTCGGACCCGTTGGATCAAGCTGATGAGGACCGCGCCCAAGGACCGATAACTAGTCTGGCGGCGTGCGCCTTCATGGCTGTGCCAGGGATGCTGCGATGCCGAAACGCGGACTGCGGGCAAACCTGAGCCAGACGGCGGTGTCTGGTAGGGAGATGGGCGCGGTCGCCCCCGGTTCGTCCACGGACAGGCCGGTCGGATTGGGCGGGAATTGGGTTGGCGGTTGAGCGGCAAGTGGCTATAATGCTCAAGATTATGGATTTCCCTTGTCCCCAAGCGCGGGGTTGAAGGGGATTCACTGTCAATTGACGGGAGGAACGGAATCCTACCGAGCGATCAGGGCAGCGTCAGGCGCGAGGCTGCCCGATTTTGCTTTACCCGGCCGGACAGACCGTTTCATGCGTGGGCAATGCGGCCGGTTCAGCGATGAGAGGATCCGATGAGGAAACTCCTCCGTTGGGATATCGTGTTGACGGCGCTGGTGATCTGTACGAGCACCGGGTGTATCGTGCCCCAGCCGCCGGGCAAGGGGAGGCTGTCGCTGCTCCGTGAGCAGACCACGAAGCGGCACTACTGGCTGTACCTTCCCGAGGAGTTCATGGGCCAGTTCAGCCGGGGGGTCCAGCGCCCGGTTCACCCGGCCACGGAGAACGGGCTGTGGCCGCTGGTCGTCAGCTTCCATGGGATGAAGCCGTTCGACAACTGCTATCCGCAGGCCCAGGAGTGGCAGCAAGAGTCGGACCGGTACGGCTTCATCATGATCGCGCCGCAACTGATGACGTCTGACCTGTTCATGGAGTTCCCGCTCCGGCGAACCGATCACGGATACGTTCAGGGGGACGAGCGGGCTTCCCGAGCGATCATGCATGAGGTGTGCAGCAACTTCCCGATCGACAGGAATCGGGTCTTGTCCACGAGCTGGTCTTCCGGCGGATACCTGGCTCACTACATGGTGAACCGGTATCCGACGCTGTTCAGTTGTTTGGCGGTTCGGCAGTCGAACTTCTCGGCCGACATGCTGAGCACGCGGCAGGTGAGGTACTACCGGAACATGCCGGTGGGGGTGTTCTGGACGCAGAACGACTTTGCGATCTGCCAGTCGGAGTCGCGCAAGGCGGTGCAATGGTACCGCAGCCATGGGTTCACGGATTTCAGTTGGGGCATCTTCGGCGGGTTGGGACACGAACGGACGCCGCAGAGCGCCGCGGCCCTGTTCGCCATCCAGTGCAAGATCAAGCCGAAGACGCCCGCCAAGTTCGCGCGGGTGGTGGAAGCCCATGGACGCCTGGCTCAGGCGGTTTCCTACGCGCGCCGCGCCGTTCCCCGGCCGTCGGTGCCGCTGGCCGGTCGAACGGAGGAGCTGGCTGGGACCACCATCGCCAGGGAGCCCGATCGGCGGCCGTTGGCGCGGCCCGGTCATCGCTCGGGACAGCGGAAGCCTGCCCCCCCCCCGACGAGGACCAAAGCATCCTCTGAAAGGAAGCAGCCTGCGCCATCGCCTTCGAACTCACCGAAGGCCCCTACGCGGCTAGCTGGGTCGACGACCCCTAGCAGAACGTTGGGGTATACGCCGGCGCGTTCCAGTCAGGCCAGGCCGAAGACGCAGGCGCCGCCGACCAAGACCGCTGCGAACGAGACGTCGCCGCGGCCCGCCACGGGGCGGCCGGAGGCGCCGAAGCCGACCGTCCAACGCCGAAAGTACGAGCCGCTCCCACGGGTTTCCCCTCCTGCGAACCGTGCGCCGAAGCCGGCCGACGGACTGAAATACAAGGCGCCCTCGAACCCGGGCAAGGAGAAGAGCAGGTCTCCAAGTGAGTCTGTCCTCGCGCAATCTGGGAACAGGGGGTCATCAACCAGCTACAGGCCGCGCTCGACAGCGCCACCGACACCAGATCGTCGCAAGGCCTGGGCGGATCGTTCGCCCGACGCCGGGGGACAGCGGGGCGGCGCGAGGGCGTCCTACGCACCCGCTCCCAACGCGCCCGATCGGAAAGAGACGCAGAAGCGGAAGCTGCCCGTGCCGCAGAGGACACAGAGCGTGAGGAAGGCGCCCACACCTCCGCCGAAGCCGAAGACGGCGCAACCCCAGAACGTCGCTGCCAAACAGCCAGCCCCGGCAAAGGCCCGACCGGCCGTGGGGAATACACTGGACCGGGCACCGAGTCGGACCAGGGCCCCGAAGTCGTCGCGGGCGAACACGCCGCCGAAACGCAGTACAGCAGCGCCAGTGCCATCGCCGAGACCGCCCCGAAGGCAGACGCTACCGCCCCCGACGATTGCCCGCGCCGCCGAGCCGAAGCCCCCGCTGAGGACGGAGAATCGCCCCCGGACGAGGGTGAAGCCGACCGATAGGTCAGCACGCCACACCGAGGCACCGGCGGCGAGTCCGAAGCAGCCGACAGAAGCCGCGAAGATCATCTCTGCCAGAAAACGAGCAACGGCGGGGCTCGTCGAGGTCCGGTTGACCACGTCGGTCGGCAAGAGCCCCTGCTACGTGGGTTTCAAGGCCGTTCCGCCAAGCGGCGTGGCAGGCCGAGCGAAGTACGTGTGGAAGCTGGATGGGACGGCCATCTGCAACAGTGAGACGGGTGAGACGGTCATCACAGAGCCAGGCGCCCACCGGATCGAAGTGATCATCATGGCCCCCGACGGACGTGAGTACAGTGGGTGTGGGGTCGTTACGGTCGTGGGGAAGAGCCGCAGGAAACGTCCGACCAGGGACTACGGCATATCTGGCTAGCGCTCCGTCAGCAATGATTCTGCGGGTGTAGGCGATCACGCCGAGCCGGCCGTCCGCGGGTTGGCTCTCCACCGCAGGGGGCCCTTGACCAGGTTGACCGGCCTGGGGACAGGCCGGCTCGGCATGGTTTTGCGCACTTGGCGTTGACCCGCTGGGGATTAATGGGATGAGGAAGCGATGAGCGAATCGAACGCGAAGTACCCGATGTCCGAAGCCGTCCGCACGGCCTACCGGGCCGGTGAGGACGACGAACAGATGGAGCCGCTGACGTTGGTCGACCCAGGCGGCGCGCCCGTCGGGCGGTTCCAGGACGGCGACTACGTCGTCTTCTACAACATTCGCGGCGAGCGGGAAGTCGAGCTGAGCCAGGCCCTGGTCAACGAGCGGTTCGAGCGTTTCGACCGCCCGCCGATCCGGTTGCAGATGTCGACGATGATTCAGTACGACCCGTCGTTGCCGGTGAAGGTGGCGTTTCCGCCGCTCGGCGAGGTCGACGACGCGCTGGTCGAGGTCGTCACCGCCAGCGGACGACGTGTGGCCAAGGTCTGCGAATCGGAGAAGGCGATCCACGTTGCGTTCTTCCTGAACGGAAAACGACAGAAGCCCTGGCCGGGCGAGGAGCGGTTCGTCGCGGAGTCGCCGACGGTCAAGGACTACGGGACCGTGCCGGAGCTGAACTGCCGGGGCGTGGGCGATCTGACGGTCGAGAAGCTGTCGGGCGGGAGCCGGGACCTGGTCATCATCAACTTCGCGAACGTGGACGTGATCGGGCACGTTGAGAACGAGGGGGCGATCCTCCGCGCGGTCGAGGCCGTCGACGAACAGATCGGGCGCGTCGTCGCCAAGGCCATTGACGAGGGGTACCAGGTGCTGATCACCGCCGACCATGGGACGGTGGAGAAGTGGTACTACCCGGATGGCGCGATTGATACGGGCCACACCGACAGCCTCGTGCCCTTCATGCTGATCAACGCCGGCACGGGCGTGGCGCTGCGGGACGGGGGCGCGTTGACGGACGTGGCGCCGACGGTCCTGGACCTGTTGGGCCTGCCCAAGCCGCAGGCCATGACGGGCAGCAGCCTGATCGAAGGGGACAGACCGGCGCAGTCCGGCGACGATCGATCGCGCGTCCTGCTCGTGATCGCCGACGGCTGGGGCCACCGCGACGAGTCGGACGGCAACCTGATCGCCAAGGCGGACACGCCGAACATGGACCGTCTGATGGCGACCTGGCCGATGACGACGTTGGCGGCGGCGGGCGAGGCGGTGGGCATGCCCGAAGGGTCCGTGGGCAACAGCGAGACGGGCCACCTCCACATCGCCGCCGGTCGGAAGATCTACGCCGACCGCGTGCGGATCAACAAGGCGATCGAGGACGGATCGTTTAACGAGATCCCCGCCTGGCTGGACGCGATGCGCGGGGCGAAGCGCGACGGCACGCGGCTGCATCTGTTGGGGATCGTGTCGTTCTACAGCTCTCACGGTTCGGTGGATCACCTCAAGGCGCTGATGCGGTTGGCCCAGGCCGAACAGGTGCCGGAGGTCTACATCCACTCGATGCTGGGTCGGCGGGGCGAGCGGCCGGAGAGCGGGGCGATCTACGTGCGTTCGGTCGAGGAGGAGGGCGAACGGTTGGGCGTCGGCAAGCTGGTCGGCGTGATCGGTCGGTTCTGGTCGCTCGATCGAGAGCACAATTGGGATCGGATCGAAAAGACGTACCGGTGGCTGACGGAAGGCACGGGGCGGCCCGTCCAGGGGGGGTAATGGGCGGGGAGCTTGCACCCGCCCGAGCCGCCTCGAAACGCCTGCGTCTTTGGTTGGAGGCCGCGCGGGTGAGCGAAACGCAGGACAGCGTGTTCGACGAGGTGGCTGCCCAGATCGCCGCCTGCCAGCGCCCCCTGCTGGTCGGGCACGTGCGGGCCGATGCGGACTGCGTCGGGTCGCTGGCGGCGATGGCGTTGGTGCTTCGGGACGCGGGCAAGGAGGCCACCGTCACGGCCAACAGCGTCCTGGTTCCCCCGAGACTGCTGCGTCTGTTCGCGTGGGCCGGCGTCACGCCGGTTCAGGATCCCGACGTCACGTCGGTCGACCTGGTCATCGCGCTCGACACGGCCATCACGAGTCGGTTGAACATCGTGCGTGGCATCGCGTGCCTGGCGGACCTGCCGATCGTCGTCATCGACCACCACATCACCAACGAACGTTTCGGCCGGTGGAACTACGTGGACGCCGAGGCGAGCAGCACGTCGGAGCTGATCTACCACCTGCTGCGCCGGCTGGACTGGCCGATCCCGCCGATGGCGGCCACGCTGCTGTACGCGGGCATCTACGGCGATACCGACGGTTTCTCGCTTGCCAACACCACCCCCGGGTCGTTGACGGTGGCCGCCAAGCTGGCCGAGGCCGGTGCGGAGATCGCCGAGGTGTGCCAGCGGATCGACCGTTCGCGGACGCGCAGCGAATTCGACCTGCTCCGCCTGATCTACGACAACACCCGCCTGAGCGAAGACGGTCGCGTTGCGTGGAGCACGGCCCGTCACGACGAGATCCTCGCTACAGGATGCAACCACGCCGACATCGACGACCAGGTCTCGATCCCGCGCTCCCTGGAGGGGGCAGACATCGCGATCCTGTTTAGCGAGGGGCTGCCCGGGTCGGTGCGGATCAACATCCGCGGCGAGGGGGACGTGGACGTCCTGCCGCTTGCCGGGGTATTCGGCGGGGGCGGGCATCGCCGGTCGGCCGGCACGAGCATCAAGAACGAGCCCTTCGATACGGTCGTCGAACGCGTGGTCGGCCGGGCCGTCGCGTATCTGGCCGAGCGATACCCGCGTCAGGCGTGAGCGGGCCAGGCGGGGCCGTCCACCCCAGAATCGACCTGTCTTGCGAGCGTCGAAGCCATAAGATGCTTAATGAAAGAAGTTTACAAGTTGCTTCCCGCTTGTTTGCGTACCTAACAAAAACCTAAATTTAGGGCTTTGCTTTGGTGTAGCAGCGACGTACAATGCCGGACTGGCGGTTTTGGGGTCTGGCCGGACATGGAACCGAAGCGAATCGAAATCAAGGGCGCTCGGGAGCACAACCTGCGGGACGTTTCGCTGGAGCTGCCGCGGAACAAGCTGATCTGCTTCACGGGGGTTTCGGGGTCGGGCAAGAGCTCGCTGGCGTTCGACACGCTGTATGCGGAGGGGCAACGGCGGTACGTCGAGTCGCTGAGCAGCTATGCAAGACAGTTCCTGGGCCAACTGGCCAAGCCCGACGTGGATCTGATCACGGGCTTGAGTCCGGCCATCAGCATCCAGCAGAAGACGGGCGGCTGGAACCCCCGCAGCACGGTGGGGACGATCACGCAGATCCACGACTACCTGCGCGTGTTGTACGCCCGCGCGGGCGTACAGCACTGCCCGGAATGCGACCGGCCGATCTCGGCGCAGACGGGCGAGCAGATCCTGGGCAACGTGCTGGTCCGGTTCACGGGTCGGCGGGTGATGGTTCTGGCGCCGGTGATCCGGGGGCAGAAGGGCGAGTACCGCGATCTGTTCGAGGAGTTGCTCAAGGCCGGCTACACCCGGGCCTGCGTCGACGGGCGCGTCATCCATCTGACCGAGGACGTCCGGCTGGATCGGAACATCCGACACGACATCGAGCTGGTGATCGATCGGTTGACGGTCGGCGATGAGGCGCGGTCGCGGTTGGCCGAGGCCGTCGAGGCAGCGTTGCAGCGCGGCGAGGGAACGCTGATCATCGCGCCGGCGGATGGCCCGGCCGCGGAGGCTGAGGCCGGCAAGCGAGCTGGTGCCGGGAAGGACAAGAACGTCTTGTTCAGCTCGCAGTACGCCTGTGCCGACTGCGGGCTGAGCTTCGACCCCCCCTCGCCACAGATGATGAGCTTCAACTCCCCGGCCGGGATGTGTCTGACCTGCGACGGGTTGGGCAGCACATATGATTTCGATCCGGAGCTGGCGGTGCCGGACCCGTCGCTGTCGGTCCTGCAGGGGGCGATCGCGCCGATGCGCAAGCCGATCGGTCGGTGGCGGCGGCACATCTACCGGGGCGTCGCCCAGCACGTGGGGTTCGATCTGAAGTCGCCGTGGAAGGACCTGCCCAAGCGGGCCCGTGATGCGCTGCTGTACGGGACGGGGGACGATCACGTTACGTTCGAGTGGCGTCGGGGGCGACGCGTGTGGCGGCACGGGGGGACGTTCGAGGGCATCTTCGCCGACCTGCACGCGAGGCACCGCAAGGCGAAGCGCGATTTCGTGCGGCGCTACTACGAGCAGTTCATGCGGACCCGCGAGTGTCCCGACTGCGGCGGGGGACGGGTCAATCCACAGGCGCTGGCGGTGCGGCTGGGCGGCAAGAACATCCAGGAGGTGTGTCGGCTGTCGGTGGCGGACGCGGCGGATTTCTTCGCGAACCTGAAGCTCGACGGGACGCGTGGGGTCATCGCAGCCGAGCCGTTGAAGGAGATCTGCGGTCGACTGGCGTTCCTGATGAACGTGGGCCTGCACTACCTGACGCTGGATCGTTCGGCGCCGACGCTTTCGGGCGGGGAAGGCCAGCGGATCCGGCTGGCCAGTCAGATCGGGTGCGGGTTGGTGGGGGTGCTGTACATCCTGGACGAGCCGTCGATCGGCCTGCACGCGCGGGACAACCAGCGGCTGCTGGAGGCGTTGCAGCGTCTTCGGGACATGGGCAACACGGTCATCGTGGTCGAGCACGACGAGGAGACGATGTGGGCCGCCGACCACGTGGTGGACTTCGGTCCCGGTCCGGGCGTTCGCGGCGGCGAGCTGGTGGCGGCGGGCACGGTGGCGCAGATCGCCCGGTCGCGCCGGTCCGTGACGGGTCAGTACCTGTCGGGCAAGAAGGAGGTCCCCATCCCGAAGCAGCGCCGACCCGTCGAGAACGAACCGGGATGAGGGGAACGGTCGTATCGGTTTGGGTGTCCCCGCCGCGTGCGGCGGGACGGCGACGGGGCGGATGGTGGTGATGGCGAAGCGGGGTGGCAGCAAGGCGGGAGGTGGTCGGACGAGGGCGAAGGGGACGGTGCGCGCGAAGCGCACGTCGAGCGCCAGGGGGACAACGCATTCCGCGTCCGGGTCGAACGCGAGCGCCAATGGCAAGGTCAAATGGCTGACAGTCGTCGGGGCGGCGCACAACAACCTGAAAGGCATCGACGTTCACATTCCGCTGGGGAGGTTCGTGTGCGTGACGGGGGTGAGCGGCAGCGGGAAGAGCTCGCTGGTCAATGACATCATCCATCAGCAACTAGCCCGGGATTTGAATGGGGCCGAGAACGTCGAACCTGGCCGACATCGGCGGATCAACGGCAAACACCACCTCGACAAGGTGATCGACATCGACCAGTCGCCGATCGGGCGGACGCCCCGGTCGAACCCGGCGACGTACATCAAGGTGTTCGACCACATCCGCGGTCTGTTCGCCCGCCTGCCGGACAGCCGGGTACGGGGGTACAAGCCGGGGCGGTTCAGCTTCAACGTCCAGGCGGGGCCAAAGGGCGGCGGGCGGTGTGAGGCCTGCGAGGGGAACGGTGCGAACCGCATGGAGATGGATTTCCTGGCGGACGTGTGGGTCAAGTGTCCGGTGTGCGACGGGCTGCGGTTTGCGCGGGAGACGCTGCAGGTCCGGTACAAGGGCAAGACCATCGCCGACGTGCTGGACATGGAGGTCGCCGAGGCGCTGGTCCATTTCGAGAACATTCCCAAGGTCCGTGCGATGCTGCAGACGCTGCACGACGTCGGGCTGGACTACCTGAAGCTGGGCCAGTCGTCGACGACGCTGTCGGGGGGTGAGGCGCAGCGGATCAAGCTGGCCCGCGAGCTGGTCAAGGTCGCGACGGGCCGGACGCTGTACCTGTTGGACGAGCCGACGACGGGGCTGCACTTCGACGACATCGTCAAGCTGCTGGACGTCCTGCACGGATTCGTCGACGCGGGCAACACGGTGGTGGTGATCGAGCACAACCTGGACGTGGTCAAGACGGCGGACTGGATCGTCGATCTGGGCCCGGAGGGGGGCGAGGCGGGTGGGTACGTCGTGGCGACGGGCGCGCCCGAACGGGTGGCCCGGACGGACACGGACACGGGCCGGGCGCTGCGCCAGGTCCTGGGGGCCAACCGGCGGGTCCGCCGACAGCGTGCCAAGGCCGTCGGTGCGAAGACGTCGGGGGCGCGATCGCGGCGTCGAGGCGGGAACGGGCGTATCCGGAACATCACCGTCGTCGGGGCGCGTCAGCACAACCTGAAGGACCTGACCGTGGACGTGCCCCGCGAGAAGATGACGGTCTGCAGCGGGGTGTCGGGCAGCGGGAAGAGTAGCTTCGCGTTGGACACGGTCTACACCGAGGGCCAGCGTCGATACGTTGAGTCGCTGAGCGCGTACGCGCGGCAGTTCCTGGGCCAGCTGCAGAAGCCGAAGATCGATCGCATCGACGGGCTGTCGCCGGCGATCAGCATCGAACAGAAGGCGGCGGCGCGGAGCCCACGGTCAACGGTGGGGACGGTCACCGAGATCTACGACTACATGCGGGTGCTGTGGGCGCGAATCGGTCAGCCGTACTGTCCTGACTGCGGGGTCCCCATCGGCACGCAGACGGTGGATGAGATCGTCGATCGCGTGCTGAAGCTGCCGGAGGGCAGGCGGATCCTGCTGCTGGGGCCGATCGAGCGGGCGGTGAACGAAACGTACCCCCAGCTGTTCGAGCGTCAGCGGGCCAACGGGTTCGCCCGGGTCCGCGTGGACGGTCGTGTCTATGAGCTGACCGAGTCGATCGACATCGACCACCGGCGGCGTCACGCGGTCGAGGTGGTGGTCGATCGGGTGATCGTCCGGCCGAACCAGCGGGCGCGGATCGCCGAGTCGGTGGAGATGGCGTTGTCAGTGGGCGAGGGCCGGCTGGTCGTGCAGCCCGTCTTGCATGACGACAGATCAGCCAGTGGAGGGCAAGTCGATTCTGGGAAACGACCAGGCGCGGCGACGGGCGATCTGGCGTTTAGCCAGCACTTCGCGTGTGATCGCTGCGGCCGGAGCTACGACGAGCTGACGCCGCACCATTTCTCGTTCAACAGCCGACTGGGTTGGTGCGAGGCGTGCGAGGGGCTGGGCGTCCAGCGCGGGGCCAGCCCGGAGGCCGTCGTCGTCCAGCCGGACAAGTCGATCCTGGCCGGGGCCCTGGCGGGTTGGGGGCGGGCGTCGGAAATTCCGGCCCTGGCGCGGATGATCGCCCGGCTGTGCGACCACATCAACGCGGACCCGGATCGGCCGTGGCGTGACCTCACACCCGATCAGCAGCAGGCGATCCTGTACGGGACGGGGGACGCGTGGATTGAGGCGGGGGACGCGTTCGGCGGGGTCCGGTTCCAGTGGAAGGGGTTCTACCCGGCCATCGACGAGGCCACCAAAGCCAGTTGGCACTATCGCAAGCAGCTCGAGCACCTGGCGACGGAGGTGCGATGCGATCGGTGCGGCGGGAGCCGGCTTCGCCCCGAGGCGGCGGCCGTCCGCGTCGGCGACAGGACCATCGTCGAGGTCTGCTCGATGCCATTGGATGACTGTCTGGCGTCTTTCGGACAGCTGCGGCTGGACCGGCGTCAGCGGCGGATCTCGGGCGAGCTGCTCAACGAGATCACGTCGCGGCTGCGCTTCTTGGTCGACGTGGGGCTGGCGTACCTGACGCTCCACCGCCCCGCGCCGACGCTGTCGGGCGGCGAGTCGCAGCGGATCCGGCTGGCCAGCCAGATCGGCAGCGGGTTGACGGGTGTGCTGTATGTCCTGGACGAACCGACGATCGGGCTGCACCCGCGGGACAACGCCCGGCTGATCGGGGCGTTGGGCAAGCTGCGGGACCTGGGCAATACGCTACTGCTGGTCGAGCATGACCGGCAGGTGATCGACCATGCTGACCGTGTGTTGGACTTCGGTCCCGGCGCGGGCGTGGACGGGGGGCGGGTCGTTGCGTCGGCGGCGCCGGCCCGGTTGCGTCGGACCCGTGCGTCGCTGACGGGCAAGTACCTGGCCGGTAAGGAGGCGATTCCCGTGCCGACGAACCGTCGGCGCGTGGTCGAGCGGCGGGCCGACTTGGTCGGGGAGGATGCGCAGGTCGATGCGGAGCAGAGGGATTCCGCCAGGCGGACGGACGCTGAGCATGATCGCTGGCTGACCGTTGTCGGGGCGCGGCACCACAACCTCAAGAACATCCACGTCGATCTGCCGCTGGGTCGGTTCATCGTGGTGACGGGCGTGTCGGGTTCGGGCAAGAGTTCACTGGTGACCGACATCTTGTATCCGGCGCTGGCCCATCGGCTGCATCGAGCGCGGCTGACCCCCGGCGGGCACGAGGCGATTCGCGGCATCGAGCTGGTGGACAAGGTCATCAACGTCGACCAGCAACCGATCGGCAATTCGCCGACGAGCAACCCGGCCACGTACACGGGCGTATTCGACCTGATCCGCGAACTGTTCGCGCGGATGCCGGACAGTCGGGTGCGGGGCTACGGCCCGGATCGGTTCAGCTTCAACCGCTCTGGGGGGCGGTGCGAGGGATGTGAGGGCAACGGGCAGGTGTGCATCGAGATGCACTTCCTGCCCGACGTCTGGGTGACGTGCGAGGAGTGCAACGGGCATCGCTACAACACCGAGACACTGAACGTGGCGTATCGCGGCCGGAACATCGCCGACGTGCTGGAGATGCGGGTGAGCGAGGCGCTGCGACATTTCGAGGCGGTGCCGAAGGTCCGCCGGATGCTGCAGACGCTGGCCGACGTCGGGTTGGACTACGTGCAGCTGGGTCAGCCGGCGCCGACGCTGTCGGGCGGGGAGGCCCAGCGGGTCAAGCTGGCGGCCGAGCTGGGCCGGCCGACGACGGGCAAGACGGTCTACATCCTCGACGAGCCGACGACGGGGCTGCACTTCCACGACCTGCGCAAGCTGCTCGATGTCCTCAACCGCCTGGTCGACATGGGCAACACGGTCATCTGCATCGAACACAATATGGACGTGATCAAGACGGCAGACTGGGTGATCGACCTGGGTCCGGAGGCGGGCGACGCGGGCGGGGACCTGGTGGCGGCCGGACGACCGGAAGACGTGTCGCGATGTGGCGAATCGCACACGGGGCGGATCCTGGGCGAGGCCCTGTCGGCAGGTCCGCACGGCGAGCGGCCGGTGTTCGACCCCAAGGCCCATGCTGCCGCGACGCTCGATGCCGAGAAGCTCGTGCCGGACGACGTCGGCGAGGCGAGCATGCCGTGGCAGCGGGACGGTCGGGCGTGGCACACCCGCGAGCGACGCGACCGGCGAGGCCGGCCGATCAAGTGGGAGGCGGCGGCGCTGGAACACGTGGTCGAGCGGATCGTCGCGCTCGGCGAGGGCCGGTTTGCCGAACCGGACTGGGCGCATCAGTCGCGCGTGGAGATCAAGGCGCCTGGGTCGAAGGTGACCTGGTTTCTGCACGCCCTGACGGGTGGCCAGTGGCTGTTGGACCTGAATTTCCGCGTGCCGCGGGGCCAGTTCAAACAGGACGAGTTGGTGGCGTTGCTGGGTCTCAAGACGTTGGACGAACGGACGGATCTGCCGATCTACGGCCAGTGGTCGCGGGTGTACGTGCGACGGGCCGATTCGGACACCGATCGCATTCGCGTCATGGTTCACGACAAGGCGGAGGTCGAGGCGTCGGGGTTCCGTCGGTTCCTGAGCGGGGCGGTCAAGGGGTACCTCGACTACGCGGCCGCCCTGGTGAAGGATCCGCGCAAGGCCGAGCCGTGGAAGACGGACGGCAAGCAATGGCACCTGAAGCAGCGGCGGATGACGAGCCGCCGCCGTGCGAAGTGGCGGCCGGCGACGCTCCTGCAACTGATCGGGGCGATGCAGAAAGCCGTCGGCGGGCTCGAGGTGGACTGGAACCACAAGATCGCCGTTGTGCTGACGCACGCCGATGTGTCGGGCTGGTGGTGTCGGGTCGCGACGGCGCACGCCCATCACCTCGTGCTTCAGTACCGGACCCAGCCGGGCCAGTTCACGCCGGCGATGCTGGACGGGCTGGGCGAGTCGCCGCACATCAAGCGGAACGGCCGGGGCGGGGGCGACGAAATCTGGATCGGCCTGAGGGAGATGAAGGAGATCGACGCGGGGTCGTTCGCGAGGTTTCTGAAGGCCTATCACGTCGGGGTCTGCGAGGCGTTCGGCGCCAAGGGGAAACGACGCTCATGACGCAGTTGGTACCCAACCGATTGCTGTTCCGCTTCGAGCTGCCCATCCACCGGGTCAAGCATCCCCCGCAGATCGACGGGCGGTTGGACGATTGGGACGACGTCTATCGCCTGCCGTCGCTGGGCAAGATCGACGGGGCGGCAGAATGGGGAGACGTCTACGTCGGCTGGGACGAGGCGGGGCTGTACGTCGCCTGTCGGGTGACCAACAAGGTCCAGCCGTTGCGATGCGATCCCAAGCGATTCTGGAAGGGCGACAACCTTCGCTTGATGACCGACATGCGCGACACCCGGAACATCCACCGGGCGTCGCGATTCTGCCAACAGTTTTACTTCCTGCCGGTCGGCGGCGGTCGGGACGGGCGCGAGCCCGTCGCCGCCTCGGCCAAGATCAACCGGGCCAACCAGCATGCGCCGCTGGTCGCGCCGGGCGCGATTCCCGTCGCGGCCGAGGCGACGTCGACGGGCTACACGATCGAGGCCCACATCCCGGCGGATTGCCTGTCCGGCTTCTCTCCTGCCGAGAACCCACGGATCGGCTTGTACACCATGCTGGAGGACGCCGACCACGGTCAACAGTATCTGACCGTCGGGGACGACATGCCGTGGTGGGTGGATCCCTCCTTGTGGGCGGCGGCGGTACTGCAGCCCTAGGCGAAACCTGCCCGAGGCGCGGGATTCATCCCGCGCGGAGCGCTGATCCTTCTGCGGGAAACCGCGCGACATGAATGTCACGGCTCGGAAGGAACCGCGCACCGTGGTGTGTTGGCGTGTCGGGGTGTATTCTGTCTGGCCTGTCAGGCAAACGAGGTGCCCTGGGAGCTTGGACGGCATCGTGGTCGCCCGCTGTGTGGGGAGATCGATATGATCGGTGAGAGACGTCACATGGGGACGGTCGGATGGCTGTGCGCGATCGCCTTGGTGGTCCTGCCGCACTCGGCGTGGTCGGCCGTGCCCTTGGCGCAGATTGGTCGTGGGCAAGCGCCCCGCATCGATGGTCAGCTGACGGATGCGGGATGGACAACGTGCGCGCAGCTCTTCCCGTTCATCAGGATGGAGGGCGATGGGCTGGCGGAGGTCCAAACACGGGCGCTGGTCTTGTACGACGATGCGGCGTTGTACGTTGGGTTTCGATGCGACGAGCCCGACATGAGCAAGCTCGTCGCCAACAACTCGACACGTGACGGGGCGCTATGGCACGATGACTGCGTGGAGATCTTCCTGCAGAGGACCGGCGCTGCGGGGTTCTGTCAGCTCATCGTCAACACCTTGGGAACCACCTACGAGGCCAGAGACGAGGAGACGAGCTGGAACCCGAAGATCCGGGCGGCCGCCTTCAAGGGGAAGGACTCCTGGTCGGTTGAGTTCAGCGTGCCCTGGTCGGATCTCGGCGGGGTGCCCAAGGCCGGTGAGACGTGGAGGGTCAACTTCTGCCGCGAGCGCAAGGTCAAGACCGAGCTGTCGAGCTGGAGCTGTGCCCGTGGGCGATTCGTCAACCCGGCCAGTTTCGGTCAGATCGTCTTCGCCGACCGGGCCGTTCGTGCGAACACGTTCGAGTTGGGGCCCCAGCTTCCGGGCGCAAACACGGCCCGCGTGGGGATTGTCCTGCCGGGGCAGATGTCGGCAAAGATCCGCGTGTCGGGCGCCAAACCCGTCGTGGCAGGTGCTGGCGCGACCGGGCCGATTGAGGTCGTCTATCCGCTCGGCCTGAGCGGCGGCGACGTGGTGTTCGAGGCCCGTGCGGAGAAACGGACGCTCTGGCGCTGTGCGATCCCCGTCAAGATCCAACCGCGCCCGCAGCTTGCCGAGCTGGCGCGTTCGCTTCAGGCTACCCGCGCCTTCCTGGAATCACTGCCCGCAGACAGTCCCCTCGGCAAGCCCGTTCGAGCGGCCGTGGTGCGGGCGACCCGGGCCGAAGGGGTCCTACGAGACGCCATCCAGGACAGCCTGGCCAAGAACAAGCCCCTGGATTCCAAGCAGTATCGGCGGCTCAACGGCGCCGTCGGCGTCGAGGCCGCCCATCTCAACGTGTTGCGATGGCCTGTCTGGACCAAGAACAACTGGACCAACGTGGGCCGCACCGAGCTGCCCGACACGCTGACGGACGTCTCGCAGATCGACGTGCGGTGTCTGGTCAATGAATACGAGTCGGCCAACGTCATCATCAGCAACCTCAGCGCCGACCCGCTTCGGCTTCGGGTGACGGCCAGTGACCTGACCTGGTTCGCGGAGCTGCCGGCGACGGCCCGAGATGCGATTCGCAACGGCGGGTTCCAGGACGACGCGAACAAGGACGGCATCCCCGACGGATGGCGACACATCAGCGGCAACCGCAAGTCTTGGCGCGTGCTGGACGACCCCGACCGCGGTCGCGTGGTCGCCATTGACTGCGCCATGACCAAGAAGCTGACGATCCGCCAGGACCTGCGCGTCGACCCCGACCGGACGTACCTGCTCGACTTCTCGGCGAAGTTGGAGCGGGCGACCGGGAGCGTCCGCGTCGGCGTGATCAACAAGGGGTGGACGCGGTCGCGGTTCTGTCCCGGATTGACGGGCACGCACGGGTGGCAACGGATTCGCATGCCGATCCGCCTGCAGGTGAGTCCGACGCACCAGTTCGTGATCTGGGCCCGGGATGGCGGGGGTGGGAAGGTGTGGCTGGACGACATCCGGCTCGTGGCGTGCGACGATCCGTCGGTCGAGCTCGCGGACACCGCGCCGGAGCTTGCGGTGGCCGACTGGCAGGAGCTTCGGACTGGTACGGTGGTGGCTGATCCGCTGATCCCGCTCAACCGCGCCGGTCGGTTGGACGTTCCGCCCGGTGAGAGCCGGCAGATCTGGCTGACCTTCCCCGCGCGCGACCTGCCGCCCGGGCACTACGTGGGCACGGTTCGGGTCACGCCCCTGGCCACGGTAGTCCATCGGGGATCGCCCGCGGGCAAGACGATCCGGGTCGCGCTCGACGTCGAGCCGCTTCGGCTGCCCACGCACGCCGATTTCGCCGTCTACAACTGGGACTACGCCCGATCGGAGGCCTACGTCCGCGATCTGTGCCGACACAAGGTCAACTTCTTCCTGATTAGCACGGGCATGCCCTGTCCGGCGTTCGACGCGGCGGGCAAGGCGCTGGGCCCGATCGACTACGCCGCTTACGACCGGATGTTGCGGATCAAGATCCGCTACGCCCGCCAGGCCGGCGGGCAGATCCTGTTCTCGTACGGTGTGATCCGTGGTTTCGACCGCCGGGTCGCCAAGAGACACGGATACGAGTTCATGGACGCCGCGTGGGTCCGTGCGTTTCGCCACACGTACACGACCTGGCTGGCGCATCTCGAGGCGCTGGGTCTGGGCTATGAGGCGTTCTGCGTGCAGGTGTGGGACGAGGCGACGGGCGAGCACACGCCGCACGTCGTCGAGGGCGGCAAGCTCCTCCGTCAGATCGACCCGAAGGTTCGCCTCGTGATGGACGGCGCGCAATCGGTCAAGGAGGTCCAGGCGATGGACCCCTACATCGACGTGTGGATCCCCCACCTCCGCTGCTTGCTGCGTCCCAAGGTCGGCCCGAAGCTCCTGGCCCAGTACCGCAAGACCGGCGAGCCGATCTACACGTACACCTGCAGCGTCAACATGAAGAGCCTGTCGGCCTATACGTACCACCGCCTGAAACCGTGGCAGGCGGCCCGGCTGGGATTGGACGGGGTGTTCTACTGGGCGTACAACTCCTGGCGGGGAGATCCGTGGAACGACTTCGACGGCCCGATCGCCGACTGCGGCGCGATCTACGACGGCGTTGATGGGCCGATCACGTCCCGCCGGTGGGAGGCTTCTCGGGAGGGCATCGAGGACTGGCAGATCATGCGACTGTTCGAACGTCTCGCCCGAGGCGACCCGGCGGCCACGGCGCGTGCGCGGAAACAGATCGACGAGGCACTCGACACCGTCCTGACGCACAAGGACCGGCGCGAGCTAGCGAACCAGTGTCGCCTCGAGTTGATCCGGGCCGCGGTGGACCAGGCGCGATCGGACCCGCTGCGGATCAGCGGTACGGCCGAGACGATGAACGGCCGGGACCTGACGGTGACCTTCACGACGAACCGGCCGGCGAGGGGCAAGCTGCTGTACTGCGTGATCGGGGAGAAACGCTGGCAGTCGGTTGAATTCACCGAGGCCACCAACCATGCGGCCAAGGTATCGTTGCCGCCCCTGAGTCGAGCCCAGTGGGTGATCCTGGCGTGGGACGCCGCGGGTCGCGTGGCCACCGTGTGCCCGCCGGCGGGGGGCAAGTGAGCGGGGCGTTATCCTAGCGAGGGAGAGCTTGTCATGCTGAACCAGCGTCGTGGCGTGATGCGTGTCTTGAGCGTGGTCGGGGTGTTGTGGATCTTCTCGGCAGATCCGATCGTGGCAGGCGTGAGTCCGGGCGCCCCCAAGAAGCCCACCCCGGTTGGTCAGCCCGCTGTCTCGATCGAGAACGACTACGTCAAGTACGTCATCGGGAGCGACAGTCGGTCGCTGCATTTCATCGACAAGCGGACGGGCGTCGACTACGCCGACGCCAAGCCCGGTTCCTCGTTCGCCCGCCTCAGGATCGGCAAGAAGGCGGTCCAAGCCACGTCGGTTCGTTCGCAGGGCGGACCGTTCGAGGTGCGGTTCGGCGAGACCGGCGTCAGCGCTGTCCTCAAGCCGACCGTTCACAAGCACTACTTCGTGCTCGAGGTCGTGTCGGTTCGGGGCGAAGGGGTCGAGGCCTTCACGTTCATCGACATTCCCCTGACACTCAAGGCCACGCCGGACGAACCGTTTGTTGCGTGTGCGCTGGCGTTGAATCTCAAAACGAACGTTGCGCAGATCCCCCAGCCGAGCCGGCGGTTGACGGCCACGTGCTACCCGCGGTTCGGTTTCGCGGGCGCCCAGGTCGGGCTGATCGGCTGCCCGAAGGCGGCATTGCGGGACGTCACGAAGGAGGCCGTCGCCGCGGCGCCGGACCTGCCCAGGTCGAGGGTCGGCGGGCCTTGGGCGCTGGACGCCCCGATCAACAAAGGGTCGTACCTGTTCAACTTCGGGGGGATGTCCGAACAGACGGTGGATCAGTGGATCAAGCTGGCCCGGGACTTGGGGATCAGCCAGATCGATTTCCACGGGGGCAATTCGTTTCGATTCGGCGACTGCCGGCCCAACCCCAAGACGTACCCGAAGGGGTATGCAAGCCTCAAGGCCGTGATCGATCGGCTCCACGCGGCCGGGATTAAGGCGGGGCTGCACACCTATGCGTTCTTCATCAACAAGGGCTGTCCCTGGGTGACGCCCAAGCCCGATCCGCGTCTGGGCGCGTTCCGGTCGTTCACGCTGGCGGAGGCGGTGACGGCAGACGCCGCGGTGCTGCCGGTCGTGGAGTCGACCAAGGACGTGTCGACGACGACCGGCTTCTTCGTTCGCAACAGCGTGACGCTTCGGATCGACGACGAGCTGATTACGTTCAGGGGCGTCGCGGCGGCGCCGCCGTATCGATTCACGGGCTGCAAGCGCGGCGCATGCGGCACGACGCCGGCCGCCCATGCGGCCGGCGCGAAGGCGCACCACCTCAAGGAGTGCTTCGGTCTGTTCACGCCTGACGCGGATTCGACACTGCTGGCGGAGGTCGCCGCCAAGACCGCCGAGGCGTACAACCGCTGCGGGTTTGACATGATGTACATGGACGCGCTGGACGGAGAGGACATCCTCGGCGGCCGCGAGAACGGGTGGCATTACGGCTCGAAGTTCGTCTTTGAGGTGGTCAAGCGTCTCGATCGGCCCGGGCCCTTGGAGATGAGCACGTTTCACCACCATCTGTGGTACGTTCGGGGCCGGATGGGTGCGTGGGACCACCCGACGCGGAGCCACAAGAAGTTCATCGATTCCCACTGCGTAGCCAATCAGGGCCTACGGCGGATGTTCCTGCCGGGGCATCTGGGCTGGTGGGCGATCAAGACGTGGACGGGACACCAGGGCGAGCCGACGTTCGCCGACGACATCGAGTACCTCTGCTGCAAATGCATCGGGAACGACGTGGGGCTGTCGATTATGGGCGTCGGTCCGGGTCAGATCGATGCGAACCCGGTCTACGGCCGGCTTGCCGGGATCCTGCGGCGATACGAGGGCCTTCGCCACAAGAACGTCTTCGATCCGATCCTCAAGGCCAAGCTGGCCGAGCCCGGCAAGGACTACACGCTGTTTCAGGACCCCGACGGGCGCTGGCGGTTTCGTCGCATGCACTACGCCAAGCACAAGGTCGAGGGCGTCAACGGCTGGAGCAACGTTTGGTCGACCGAGAACCCGTTTGCGGCCCAGCCGGTCCAGCTTCGGATCGAGGCGTTGATGTCGGCCGGGTCGTATGACGCACCCGGGAACGTGACGGTGGCTGACTTTTCTGACGTCAAGGCGTTCGGCGAGCGGGGGTCGGCGAAGGGCGTGACGCTGGCGCTCGCGACCACGGCCGACCGCGTCAAGGCCGGCAAGGTCAGCGGGGTGCTGACCGCCACGAATGCGAACAAGACCACCCGCCGGGGTATGTGGGCCCGGGCGGTCAAGACGTTCAGTCCGGCGCTGAACCTTAGCCAGCGCAAGGGCATGGGCGTGTGGGTCCATGGCGACGGCGGGGGAGAGGTGCTGAACTTCCAGCTGAAGAGTCCGCACCACGTCAGCCACGGCATCGGCGATCACTACGTCGTCGTGGACTTTTCGGGGTGGCGATACTTCGAGCTGATCGAACCGGAGGGCGAGCGTCACAGCCACTACGCCTGGCCGTACGGCGGGATGTATTCGATCTACCGGGAGAGCGTGCGGTACGGGCAGGTGGCGTCGCTCGGCCTGTGGTACAACCACCTGCCCGCGAACGGCAAGGCGGTCTGCTGTCTGAGCCCCATCCGGGCCGTGCCGTTGGTGAGCGCAACGCTGGTGAATCCCGCGGTGACGATCGGCGGCAAGCGGATCGTGTTTCCGGTGAAGCTGCAATCGGGCAGCTACCTGGAATTCCACTCGCCGTCGGACTGCAAGGCGTACGGGCCGAAGGGGAACTTGATCGGACCGGTCAAACCGCAGGGCGACGTGCCGGTCCTCCGGGGCGGCGACAACCCGGTGACCTTCACCTGTGACGGCCCGACGGACGTCAGCGCCCGCGCCCGCGTGACCGTCATCTGCCAGGGCCCGCCGATCTGATAGAATCCGGGCCGGCGTACGACAAGGAGTTGACGCGCACCATGCACCACGGGATCGACCCCATCGGCTGGGCGGTAGGGATCTACATCGGGCTGCTGCTGTTGGCGTGCGTGGTGGCGATCGCTTCGAAGCTGATCACGCAGCTGCCCTACACGATCTTCCTGACGCTGGTCGGGCTGGGGATCGGCGTGCTGCACATCGGCCCGGATCTGGCCGAGACGGGCTTCAGTCACGACCTGATCTTCTTCGTCTTCCTGCCGCCACTGCTGTTCCAGGGCGCGATGCACATGGAGCTGAACCGGCTGCTGAAGCAGCTGGGGCCGATTGCGTGCTTCGCGGTGCCGGGCGTCGTCGTCTCGACGCTGCTGGTGGGTGGGCTGGTCGGGTGGCTGGGCGGCATCCAGCCGATGCTGGTCGCGTTGCTGTTCGGCGCGCTGATCTCGCCGACCGACCCGGTGAGCGTGCTGGCGCTCTTCCGCAAGGCCGACGCCCCCGAGGACCTGCGGACGCTGGTCGAGGGCGAGAGCCTGTTCAACGACGCGACGGGCGTGGTCTTGTTCACCATCCTGCTAGACGCCGTCGTGCGCGGCGGGGAGCTGGGGGTGGGGGCGGCCTGTCTGTCGTTCGTGCAGGTGTCGGCTGGCGGGCTCCTGCTGGGCGCGGCGTTGGGGTGGGTGGCGTTCATGGTCCTGCGGCGCTTGGAAGATTACCTGCTGGAAAACGCGATTTGCCTGGTACTCGCCTACGGATCGTTCTGGCTGGCCGAGGTAATCCACTGTTCCGGCGTGATCGCCACGGTGATGGCCGGGCTGCTGGTCGGCAACTACGGCCGGCGATTGTCGATGAGTCCCAAGACGACCGAGACGGTCGAGACGTTCTTCGAGTCGGTGGACTTCCTGGTCAACTCGTTCCTGTTCATCCTGATCGGGCTGGAGCTGCAGACGATCTTCGAGGTCATGACGCCTGAGGTCCTCGTGCGGGGCACCTCAACGGCGCCGGCGGGGGGCGCGGCGCTCGAGGCGATCAACCCCTGGCAGCTGCTGGTCGTGGCGATCGCGGCCATGTTGATCGGTCGGGCGGCGGTCGCGTACACGTTCTATTGGGGCCTGAACCAGGTCGGGATGAGACGTCCCAAGGCGTGGAAGCACATCTTGTTCTGGGGCGGTCTGCGCGGGTCGATTCCCATCGCGCTGCTGTTGCACCTGCCCACCGCCGCCAAGCTTCCGCCGGAGTGTCCCCTGGGCCAGCTCCGACCGGCACTGCTGCTGGCCGGATTCGGCTGCGTGTTCTTCTCGCTCGTCGTGCAGGGCGTGACGATGCGCCCGCTGATGCGACGGCTCGGTATCGGTGGGAACGGTGAGCACGCTGCGTCGTAGGCGCCGTGCCAGGCTGCGCACCGAACCGGCCGATGTACAGCTTCAGGGACGAGCTGCTCCGCGCCGGTCCTTGAGTACCTGTTTGAGCCACGCGCGCAGCCGCTTCCTTTCGGGGATGTCGCGCAGGACCCAGTCGTCTCGATGGTTCCGGTAGGGAAGGGCCTGGAAGAAGAACGGTGCCTTGACGCCGGTGCTGGCCAGGTATCGCCGGATATTCTCAACGGTGACCTCCTGACTGACAAACACGGGTCGGCCCTTCAGACGCTCGAGGCGCCTCCGTGCGGAGGCCCGATCGCTGCGGGGATACTGCCACTTCCAGACGCCGTCGTAGTTGCTGTGCGTGACGAACGCGAGCCACAGACCAGCGATCTCGTCGTTATGTAGGCCGATGTAGTTGCACGCGATCGCGCCGCGGGAGAACCCCGTCAGGATGACGGCCGACGGATCCCCGCCGTGCGCTTCACACACGCGGCGAACCGTCGTCGTGCAGTAGGCGACGGTGGCCTCGACGTCGCCCCACCAACGTGTCTCATTGCGCATGTCCTTGGTGTTCACATAGGGCATGCAGATCCAGATGAACCCTCTCCCGCCAGAGATGCCGTAGCCCAGGTTGCAGCCCTCGACCGTTCCCTCGCAGATGTCACCGTGCTGGTTGCGGTACCCGCCATTGCCTGCGTATTCGACGATGACGGGGTAGCGCCCGCCCTGGCGCCAGTCGGTGGGCAGATAGAGCGTGTGGTAGACATCTGTACCCTCGTACCCCGACGCGACCTGCTTGACGCGCTTGCCGGGCGCCGGTTCGCCGAGCGTCACCGGCGGCGTCTCGAGATCCGGGCGAACGGACCGAATGTCCGGCAGTTCCGCGGCCATGGCGAGTGCTCCGCGCAAGGCACACGACACGAGTAGCGTCGATGTCGTCGTCCTCGTCCCCAGCATAACGGTCTTCCTCAGCATCGTCGCGACCGTTTGCAGAAGCAGGTGGGGCGGGCTTCGCCCGCCGCAATGCGGTCCTCGTCGGGCGGAGCCCGACCTACATTCGTCCTACCGTCCACGCGACGCGACCAGCCGGAAGGTGTCCATGGTAATGGACTGGTCGATGGCGCCGTAGGCGTTGTCGCCACCGACGTGAGCGAAGACACAGATCCGTCCGTCGGCCGCCTGCAGGCTTCGCGGGTAGTAGTTCGTCCCCGGCACCTTCAGCCGGTGCCACGTCTTCCCCCGGTCCACCGTGGCGTGGATGCCCGAGGTGGCCAGGTGCAGGACGGGTCCTTCACGGGTGGCGAGCAGCTCCGGATGTCCGCTGTGGGGAAAGGGCGCCGGGCCGACCTCTGCCGGCATCCACGTGTCCTGCCGCTTGGCGAGCAGGCCCTGCCAGCGGACCTCTCCGGGGCCGTCGGGATTCGGCCGGCGGAACACGCACAGCAGGTCCCCGTTCGGGAGTTCCGCCGCGTCGTACTCCTCGCCCCCCCAGACCTTGCGATGCTTCTGGGGAACCACGGGGATCGGATGACGCCACGTCTTGCCGCCATCCTGCGACACCATCAAGAGCGGCTCCAGCAGCCGGCAATACTCCGCCCGTGTCTTGCTGTTTGCGGGCACGCGGGCGAATCCGCCAAGCACGATCAGTCGACCGTCCTTCAGCACGCGTAGTCGCTTCGGCCAGGTCGAGTAGCGCTTCGGATCCAGCAGCAGCTCTGGTCTGCCCCACGTCTTGGTCCCATCGCGACTCCTCTGCAGGAAGCCCGTCTTGGGCAACTCGGCGTTATACGGCAAGTAGTGGCCCCACACGGCGCGGATCACCGTGCCATCCGGCAGGGCCGTCTCCGCCTGGCCCGTCGAGCCGTTCATCGGGCTTCTGAATGCGTCGGCGCTGACCCGCTTCCATGTCGCCCCGCCATCGCTCGAACGGAGGTGGACGTTTCGCAGGTCGAGCCCTGTCATGTCGTAGGCCGGCTTTCCGGGCGGGGGCCAGGAAAGCTTCCTCAGAACCTCTTGGGGTCCTCTGGGGCGACCCCTTAGCGGCCCAGTTGCCTGAGTGAAGCAGACCATGAGGGTCCCGTCGGGCATGGGCCAGCATCCGGTCCAGCAGGTGTAGCCCGGGCGCTGAGGCGAGCGATAGATCGTCTTGCGCGCGCAGTCGGCCACCGTGAAGGGGAATCCCTCGGGCCCTGCCTTCGGCGAGGCCGCTCCTGCAGCGGGGGCGATCATGCCCATGATGACGAAGGACCGAATACAGGTTGTCATCACGCCGTCTCTCCTCGACACGCCTGGCGTTTTGGCGTCATGCCGTCGAGTCGGCCTTGATGGCATCGACCAGCTCATCGACCCGGGCAAACGCGACAGCGACGTAGGTGTCGGCCGCACCATAATAGACGGCCAGCCGGCCGGTGTCGGCGTCGCATAAGGCGGCGCACGGGAAACAGACGTTCGGCACGAAACCCGTCGACTCGTAGTCCGTCTCCGGCGTGAGCAGGTGCGTCCGAGCGCGGTAGCGGACCTTCCACGGCTCGTCGAGGTCCAGCAGTGCGGCGCCGATGCTGTAGACGTAGCCGTTGCAGCTGGTCAGCACGCCGTGGTAGACCAGCAGCCAGCCCTGGGTCGTCTCGATCGGGATCGGTCCCGCGCCGACCTTCGTGCTCTCCCACCATCCCGCGCCGTCCTTGGTGCCGAAGACGTACCGGTGCCTGCCCCAGAAGCACATGTCGGGGCTTTCGCTGTAGAAGATGTCGCCGAAGGGCGTATGGCCCATGTCGCTGGGGCGGCTGAGCATCGCGAAGTTGCCGTTGATCTTCCGCGGAAAGAGCACGCCGTTTCGGTTGCAGGGCAGGAAGGCGTTTTCGAGCTGGAAGAAGCGCTTGAAGTCCTTGGTCCGGGCCGCCCCGATCGTCGGGCCGTGGTAACCGTTGCACCAGGTGACATAGTACGTGTCGTCAATCTTGCAGACCCGGGGGTCGTAGGCGTACTCCATCCGGCCGAGCTCGGCGTCGTCGCACTCCAGGTCGATCCGCTGATGCTCGATCTGCCAATTCAGGCCGTCGGCGCTTCGACCCAGGTGCAGGTACGGCATGCGGGTCTTGTACTCGGTCCGAAACACGCCGACGAAGCCGTCATCGTAGGGCACGACTGCGCTGTTGTAGATCGCCTGGGCGCGGGGAATGGGGTGCCGGCCGATGATGGGGTTGCCGCTGTACCGCCACATCGCGTCGTCACAACCGGCGGGGCGGTCCTCCCAGGGCACGTTCGGTAGTGAATCGCCAACGACCGTCACCTCTGCTGCCATGGTTCTCTCCCATCGAGCGTCCTGGCTTGTCGGGGGTGCCCCATCCTCGATCCGCGACAGCGACAGCTGTTCGCGGAGCGAGGGTGGGGGACGGACTCGTCCTGGCAAACCCTCTCCCGGGGGGCTGTCCCCCACCCTCTTCGAGTGCCCGCGGAACGCGGGCACTCGAAGAGAATGGGGCACCCGCGCGCCGTGGCGCCCTGGCAATGTCCTTGTGACGGGCGAGGATGTCAAGGAGATCCCGAACATCTTCGGATACTTGTCTTGACTCCCCCGGTGCGTACCATCCAACGTAGGAGGACCGCGAGATGATGGCTCGAGGACGCGCCGGTATTCCGTCGGGGTCCAACACCGCATTGTGGCGTCTGGCCCTGATGGTGGCGGTGACCTCGGTAGGCGTTCCATCGATGGCGGCCGAACGCACCGTCTACTTCGCCAAGGTGCGGACCACGTTGGACCACCTCATCCGCCATGGTCGTGATCGTTACGGCAAGACGCATTCGCCGCTGTTCGCGGCCATCCTTGCGGCCGATACATTGGACTGTCCCGAGGACCCGCCGACGTACGCGCTCGACCCGTTGCGATTGGATCCGGGACGGTACGCGAATCGTCGCGCGCCGGGAGGGTGTAACCTCGCCTATGACCAAGCGATGCTGAGGTCCATGGCGATCATGACCCAGGTGACGGGCGACGCCCGCTACCGCCAAGCGGCCACGGACGCCCTCGGCTGGTTGCTGAAACATGCGGAGAACCCCCACGGCCTGCCCGTTCTCGGCGGGCACACGTACTGGCATTTCTACCGGGAGGAGATGGCCGCCCAGGGGGACCACCACGAGCTGTGGAACTGGCCGATGGCGTGGGAGCTGTGGTGGGCGGCCGACGCGGACGGGACGCGCCGGTACGCGGACCTGGTCTGGAAGTGGCACGTCGTCGACAAGAAGACGGGCGAGACCAACCGGCACAGCGACGGCAAACCCGGCTGGGCTTTCACGTTTACCGACGCGACGTTCATCTCGCTATGGTCCTTCGTCGGCGCGCAGACAGGGGACGACACGTACCGAACGTGGTGCGAGACGGTGGCCGGTTACCACTGGAACCGTCGGAACCCCAAGACGAACCTGTTCCCCAGTTCCGGCGGGCGGAGCGCCAGCAACTCGAAGCGCTGGGATGGGAACGATTTTACGACGATGCAGAGCGTCCTGGCCCATCACCTCATCGTGGCCGGTCGCAGGACCAGGAGCGACAAGCTCATCGCGATCGGCCGGGCCATCCTCGACGCGTACGCCAAGTACGGCTACGACGCCAAGACGGAGCGATTCTACGCCTCGCTGAAGCTCGATGGCACGCCCGTCAAGCCCGACATTGAGCGCCCGCCGGTTACGGCACAGGGCCAGCCGGTCGGCTACCTGGCGATATGGCAGCCCCATGCAGGCTGGCACGAGCTGCCGCTGCCGATGGCGCAGGCGTATGCGTGGGCGGCCGAGGTCGTCGACAAGGACGCGTATCTCCAGACGGCCGAGCGGTTCGGTCGCGTCCTTCGCAAGGCATGGGAAGATCGTTACGCCGGCTGTGCGGACTGGTCCGCGTTCGCCGACGCCATGAAGTCGGACCCGAAGCTGCTCGAGTCGTACAAGAAGGGCGTGTCGAAGCAGCGCTATCGTCAGGCGCCCGGCGCGGACGCCAAGCGCGTCGCGGCGTACAAGAAGGGCGGCTACGTCTACCAGGCGCCGTTCGGGTTGTTCGCCGATCACTATGGGCGGATGATCCAGTTTGGGCTGAGCATGCACCGTCTGACCGGTGATGGCGATTGGCTGGACTTGGCGCGTCAGGTGGCCGACGCCGCCATCAAAGAGCTGTGGCGCGGCAAGATCTTCGTCGGCCACGTCGCCAAGCAGCACTACTACAACACCGACCACGTGGGGATTCTGCTGTACGCGCTGCTTCAGCTTGATGCCGCCATGAGTGGGGGCAAGCCCGAGATCGACATGTTCTTCTGACGGTCGGCCGACAGAGACGACGTGATGCCGGTCATGCGGGGTCGGCCCGCCCCTTGTCCACGACGAACACCAGCTCGCCTTCGATCGGGACCTCGATGAGACGCCACCCGCGAGCGGCGGTCATTTTCGCGAAGCTTCGGGCGTAGAACGCGGGCATGTGCTTCGACCGCCCGGCGAGGCTCCGAACCGGGAACGAGACGACCACGTGGCGGACCCGCAGGTTGTCGATCAGTCGGACGGCGATGCCCTTCTGCCGGCGTTCCAGACAGGGCACCATCTTCATCAGGAACGCGAGGTCGGCGTCCTCTGTCGGCGGGGTGCAGATCACGTCCTGGAGCCTGACGGGCGGGCCCGCGCCGAGCCCGGTCACGCCGATGGCCTCGAGGAACCCGTTGAGGCAGCCCACCAGATCGCCCGCGATCTCGTAGGCGCGGTAGGCCGCCTGCGCGGGCAGATTCATCCAGGGGATGGCGAGCGGATGCATGCCGCACGCCACGTCGAGAATCGATCGCGGCGGGCCGGCGATGTCGAACACGTCTCGATAGAAGGTGTCCAGCAGGGGAATCCGTTCGCGCGTGGACGCGTGGTCCTGCATCAGGCGGAGGCAGATCGTCCGCAGCCGGTCGACGTCGTCGGCGCGGTGGGCGTTGCGGATGGCATCCAGGTGCTCGGCGATGGCGTATCGACCCAGATACGCGGCTTGGATGCGGTGCAGCTTGGTGCGGGCGGTCTTGACGGCGTCGCGCGTCCGCTTGTATCTCGGCAGGGCGGTCTGGATGACGTCGCGGATCGTGTCCTCGCAGATATGGCGGTACTTGCGGGTGGCCTGGATCTCCCGCACGAAATCCTCCACTAAGTCTGACCGATCCGGCGCCGTCATGTCATCGCCTGTCCCTGATCCCCCGCAGATGTCAGGGCCGCTACCAGCCGCCGATAGAACCTTAGGTTGTGCAGCGTCGCCAGCCGGTCGGCCAGGCCGTCGCGGATCGCAAAGAGATGATGCAGGTAGGCGCGGCTGTACCCCTGGCAACAGCGACAGTCGCATCCCTCCTCGACGGGTGCTTGGTCGCGGGCATGTACGTCGTCTTGCAGGTAGAGACAGTGATAGAAGTCCGCGCCGCTGAGGGGCGACCGCTCCGGCGGCCGGTCGAAGGCGTACAGCCGCTTGTGCCGGGCGTCGCGCGTCGGGATCACGCAGTCGAAGAGGTGGTAGCCGAGACGGGCAGCGGCCACCAGGTTCTCCGGCTTGCCGATCCCCAGGGCGAACCGGGGCCGGTCGGCGGGGGTCAGCTCGGCCACCTGGGCGACCGACTCGGCCAGCTGACCGTCGTCGGTGATCGGCCAACCGCCGTAGCCGTATCCGTCGAAGCCGATCTCCAGCAGTCGCTCCGCGCATTCGCGTCGCAGGTTCGGATCCGCGCCGCCTTGGATCACGGCCAGCAGCAGCGGCCGGCGCTCCGGCGGCAGCGCCTTCTGCTCAACGACCTCGTCGTAGGTGTCGCGGCACTCTCGGGCCCAGGCCACGGTCTGTTCGACGCTCCGACGTTGCGTGTCCGGCGGCGCGTCGGGGTGCGTGCAGTGGTCCAGGCAAAACAGCAGGTCGGCGTCGAGGCGGAACTGCGTCCGGATGCACTTCTCGGGCGTCAGGACGATCCGCTTGCCGCCCGTCTGCAGGCGATACGCGAACCCCTTGTCGGTGACGGACCCCAGCTTGGGCGAGTCGCTCAGCAGAGAGTAGGCCTGGAACCCACCCGAGTCGGCCGCCACCGGTCGGTCCCAGTTCATGAACCGATGGATCCCGCCCTGCTCGGCGATCAACCGAACGCCCGGCCTCGAGCGAAGATGGAACGCATTGACCATCACCCCCTGAATCCCGCACGCCACGAGATCCGCTCCGTCCACTGCCCGGATCACGCCGCGCGTGGCGTCGGGAAGAAACGCGGGCAACTGCAACGTTCCATGCGGTGTCGACAACGTTTGGAGCATGTCCCTGCCCGTCTCAGAATCCCCGCACCCCGCATGGCCTACACCTTCGGCAGGTCCCACGGCTTTCGATACGCTCGGCCGAGGAGGGCGTTGGCCTCGGGGTCGCCGATGATCTGCTCCTTCTCGCGGTCCCACACGATCCGGCGCTTGACCTTGTAGGCGACGTTGGCGAGCTGGACGGCCGTCGTCGTGCGGTGGGCGATCTCGATGTCGGACCGCGGGCGCTCGCGGCTGGCCAGGCAGTCGAGCCAGTGGGCGGCGTGGTCGATGTACATCTGGCTGTTCGAGCCCTTCACCTGGGGCGGATCGGGAATGAGCTGCTCATCGCCGACCTTCTCGGAGAAGACGACCCAGTGGTTGCGGTCCATCAGCAGCGTGCCCTTCGTGCCGTAGAACTCCATGCCGTGGCGCAGGCCGTCGGGCGGACGGGCGTTGCCCTCGCGGTGCTCCCAGGTGCACGTGAACCCGGGATACTCGAACACGGCGATCTGCGTGTCGGGCGTCTCGCAGTTGTCGTCGGTCATGTTGCGATCGCCCGCGCTCGAGACGGCCAGCGGCGCGTCGACGCCCATGCCCCAGTGGATCATGTCGATCAGGTGGATGCCCCAGTCGGTGCACTTGCCGCCGGCGTAGTCCCAGAACCAACGCCACTGGTAGTGGAAGCGGTTCTGGTTGAAGGGCCGCTTCGGGGCCGGACCCAGCCACAGGTCGTAGTCGACGCCCTTCGGCGGATCGCCGTCGCGCGGTCGGCCGAGCGGCTTGCGATGGTCCGTCACCCACGCCTTGCACAAGCCGACCTTGCCGAGGCCGCCCTTACGAACGTATTCGCAGCCGGCCTTCATGTGCGGGCCGCTCCGCTGTTGCGTGCCGGCTTGGACGATGCGGTTGTGTTTCCGGGCGGCTCTCACCATCGTCCGGCCTTCGATGACGTTGTGTGAGATGGGCTTCTCGACGAAGACGTCTTTGCCGGCGATGCACGCGTGGATCGTCACCAGGGCGTGCCAGTGGTCGGGCGTGCTGACCCAGACGGCGTCGACGTCCTTGCGGTCGAGGACCTTGCGGAAATCGCCGCAGGCGTCCAGCTTGTGCTTCTGTCGCTTGCCCACCCACTCGACCCATTCGCCGGCGCGATTGGCATCCGGGTCGCAGACGGCCACGTAATCGGCCCGGTCGAGGTCGAGCACGATCTTGGCGTTGTGTCGTCCGATGCTACCGCAGCCGATCTGCGCGAGGCGGGGCCGATCGTTGGGCCCGGGCCGGCGCCTGCGCGGCTTCTGTTCGCCCTGAACGTCCCCCGTCACCGTGCCGACCAGCGCCGTCGCGCCGGCGCCGGCCATGAACTGACGTCGATTGAGATCGCCTTGCATGGGTTGTTTCCCTCGTCTTCGCGCTGCCGTGACAGTGCCCCGTCCATTGCCTCCAACGGCATCTCATCGAGATCTTACGCTTCCGGCAGATCGCTGTAAAACCTGCGCTCAGGCTGCAGTCGAGGTGTCGTCTCCCGTCTGCCTTCGTCGCGGGTTGACTCCCATCGACGTGCTTGACAGACTGCACTGGGGAGTCAAATGCGCAGAACGGGCGTCCATCTGGGCCTGGTCGTGCTGGCGGCCCTGGGGATCCGCTCGTACATGGTCGCTTACCATGCGCACGAAGGGGGATTCTCGCGGGCGAGCTACCTGGCGCCGTGTTACCTGCTCGCGGCGGGGTACGGCTACCAGCGCGCCGCGGGCGGCGCGTGGCAGGGCGACGTCGAGTTCGTCGATAGGCTCGAGGCCTACTCGCTGGAGCTGGCCAAGAAGGGCGCCCAGATCGACGCCCAACACCGCCCGCCGATCGATCCCGAACGGCTGAGGCCTTTGCACTTCCGGGCGCCCGGATACATCGGGTTTCTCTACGTCGTGTACCGGGTGCTCGGCGAGCCGCTCGCGACGTGGATCGTCGTCTTGCAGGCGATCGTGTCTTCGCTCTACCCCGTCGTCGTGTATCTGATCGTGATGAGGCTGTTCGCGCAGCCGGGCGTAGCGTTGGCGTCGGCGTGGCTGACGGCGCTGCATCCGCCGTTGGCGGTGTTGGCCGCGGGCAGGCTGCCCGATTGCCTGGCGTTGGGACTCCTGCTGCTGGCGATCCTCTGCTGGGTCCACGCCGCCAAGGCGCCGAGTTATCGTTGGATGTTCGTCGCGGGGCTGCTGCTGACGGCAAATGCGTACTTCCGGTCCAACGCCCTGTACCTGTGGGTCTTCATGGGGTTGGCGCTCTTCGTCGTGCAACGCGGTTGGGTCCGTCCCGCCCTGTCGACGGCAATCCTGGCTGGCGTGCTCTATGCGGGGCTGTTTCCCTGGGCCCTGTGGAACTACCGCGTGTCGGGCCGATGGATCTGGGGCTCGACGGCCGTCGGAAGATCGCTGGCGTACTTCGTGGGGATGCACCCCAACACGCTGGGGCTGCGAGACGACGACGGCTTCATCATGGAATACGCCCAAGACCACGGGTTCGAGTCCGACTCGACCCCCGAGGCGGACGCCTGGTTCCGTCATCTGATCAAGCGATACTACGTCGAGAACCCGGGGCGATTCGTCAAGGCGACGCTGCGGAATCTGCCCTGGGCGGTGGCGCCGCCGTTCCAGACGGGCCTGGTCTCGCTGGCCACGGACCGGGTCGCCCACACCTTCACCTACTACAAGAACGAAGAGGGACTGACCCCCTTTCAGGTGCTGATCCGACACCCGTCCCACGTCTTGGCGAACTACGGCGAGCGCATGTTGGTGATGATGGTCTCGGCGGCGGCGAATGTGTCGATGCTGTGGCTGCTCGTCCGTCGGCGAGGTGGCCGTGGGGACGTCCTGTTGCTGATGACGTTGCCGTGGTACTACATCTTGGTTCACTCGTTGGGCGGCTTCGTCCACAGCATGCCGCGCTACCTGGCGCCGATGATTCCCTTCCAGATGATCGCCCTGGCACTGACGGCGAGTGAGCTGCGGGCGTGGTGGCGGAAGGAACCGCCGGGGACAGCGGTCGCGCCATCCAAGAACGTCCGCTGATCGCAGGCGCTACGTCGTCCGAATGTCCCGCCGGGTGAAGACGATCCCGCCGATGATCCAGCCGACCAGGCCGATGGCGAGCAGGACGGCAATGTGGCCGGCGTCGAGCGCGCCGTCGCGGACGATGATCAGGGGGCGGAAGTAGTTCAGCAGGCTGAGGAACTCCAACCGTTGGGCCGGCTCCCACAGCGCGCCCAGGAAATTCAGCAGAAAGGACGCCAACAGCCATCCGAACAGAACGCCGACAGCCATGCCACGGCGCGACGAGGCCGCACTGACTGCCATGCCCACACCGGCGACGGCCCAGATCGCCGCCAGGTTGTTGACCACCGCAAGGCCCAGTCGGCCGAGGTTCAGCGGCTCGGGCCAGTCGTCGAGCCTTTCGCTGATCCACGCGCCCAGCCAGGGGCAGACGCCCAGAATCGCCCCGCAACAGACGACGACCACCGACACGGAGAGGTAGACGCCCAAGCGCGAGATCGGCAGCGACAACAGCAGATCGGCCGTGCCGCGGTCCACCTCGGCGGCCGGTACGGTCGTGCAGATCACGATCAAGAACGCCCAAACGAGCGCCAGCATGATCGGATGCACGAACGCGAACGCCGCGAAGTTCGTCCGGCTAAGCATGTCCGTCAGGTCGGTCCCCAACATCGCACGGAAGATGTCTCGCACGAACGGCAGATTCATCCACTGCGTCACCAGGTCGGGGGGCGCCGACGAGAAGGCCATGATCACCAGCACCGGCACGATCACCGCGCCGAGAAAGCTCAGGCAGAACATCAGCCGATGGTCACGGATCACCTTGCGGATCAGCGCTCGGTTCATGCGTCGGTCCTGCCCGGCGTTTCGTAGTAGTCGATGAACAGGTCCTCGAGGTCGGCCGGTTCGATTACGACGTCCTTGAGGGGCAGCCCCTGCAGCCATCTCATCAGCTCGCTGATCTCGCCGCGCCACCGTCCGCGGACCTGCACGTCCGACGTGCTGTCGAGCGTCAGGCCGTCCGGTGGGGGCGGGAGCGTATCGACCGGCTGGGAGAACTTGAGGCCCACCCGATGGCCTGCGCGTCGGCGCAGCTCGGCGATGCTTTCGGCGGCCACCAGTCGCCCTTCGCGGAGGATGATGACCTCCTCGCAGAGCTGCTCGGCCTCCGGTAGGCTGTGGCTGCTGAACAGCACGGTCCGGCCCTCGGCGATCACGTCGCGGAGCTCCCGGCGGAGGGCCTGCTGCATCAGCGGGTCCAATCCCGACGAGGGCTCGTCCATGATCAGCAGCTCGGGCCGGTGCATCATCGCCAGGATCAGCCCCAGCTTCTGCCGCATGCCCGTGGAGTACGTCCGCACGCGCGGGCGGAGGTCCAGCTCGAACACCTTCGCCAGACGCTCGGCGTCAACGCCGCCCCCGGCCCCGCGGGCGCCAGCGACGAATCGCACGGTCTGCTCACCCGTCAAGCCGGGGTACAAGCGCACGTCGCCGGGGAGGTACCCGATTCGCGCTCGGATCTTCGGCGAGTCTCGCCAGGCGTCCATCCCGAGTACCCGCGCGCTGCCGCTTGTAGGTCGGAGGAACCCCAGCAGAATCCGGATCGTCGTCGTCTTGCCCGCCCCGTTCGGCCCGAGAAAGCCCAACAACTGCCCGGTAGGCAGCGTCCAGGAAACGCGATCCAGCGCCCGGACGCGCCCGTAGCGTTTGCTCGTCGATTCCAACTCGATCACGTTCATCGTAGTGGCTCGTTGACGCGCAGGCTCGAAACGGCGTATCTAGCCGACCCACCCCCGTTTTTCAACAGGCCCCCGAAGCCCCGCATGCCAACCGCCTGTTGCTCGCCGAAAAAAAATGTCAGGAACCTCTTATGCGAAGCACCCTTCGAGCCGTACCGGTAAGAGATTCTTGGCCCTCCTTTTCACCCAATCGGCCGTTGCCAGGAGACGCTGTCGGGTACCACCGTCTGTACGTCGCAGAATCGAAGGGGTTTCCAACGGTGGGCGTTTCTGGCTATGGTGGGAGGGAGGCATCGAGTCTGAGCAGGGGGCTTGTGTTGATGAGCTGTCTTACAGGTATGTTGCCATTGCTGGCGTGTGCGATCGGGGCAGGCGAGCTGCCCGGGACCTGGGACGGGGCGCCGCTGATGCTGTCCCGGCTCGCCGATGCGCCCGGCGACGCGCTGATCCGTCAGGTGGCGCCAGATGCCAACCGCAGCGCCGCGACGGAGGTCGTCACCCGTGACCCGAAGACAGGGATCGAGATCCGCCAACGTCATCGCTGGGTTCCCGACCGCCGCGTCCTTGTCGTCGACAGCACACTGACGAACACCCGTCAGACGGCCACAAACGTCGGCGAGGTCTCCCTGGTGAACTGGGCGTTCCGCGTCGCCGACGGCGCGGACGGCATGCGCTATCGGAAGCTCACCTACCGCAACGACGTCTGGTACGGCTCGACGTACTGGACGGGCCCGAACTGGACGCGCGTGGGCAAGGACTGGCACCATCCGGGGATCAACACACCCAGCGTTCGGCGCTTCACCGCCCCGCGCGACGGTCGCGTCACGATCACGGGCCGCGTCTACAAGCTTGACACGAAGAACGGCGGCGGCGACGGCGTTCGCCTGTCCATCCGACACGGCGCGCACTCCGTCTGGAAGGCCGAGATCGACGGCGACGATGCCAAGGGCGTCGAACCGCGCGTCTCCCTCGACGTCCGCAAAGGCGACGCCATCCGCTTCGTCGTCCACAAGCGCGGCCGGATCACCTGCGACACGACGCGCTGGGATCCGGTCGTGACCTACACCGGCGGCGGACCGGGCGCTCCCGCGGGCCAACGTTACAGGGCGTCCGAGGCCTTTTCGACGAGCAAGCAAGGTCAGGGGGGGTGGTCCTACGAGATGGAGGTCGATCCCAGCGCCGAGACGCGCCTGCCGGCCGTGCACGGGTACGGGCTCGATCTGTCCTTGCGCGATCGGACGGCCGTCGTGGGCAAGCCCATCGTGGCGACTCACCGTGACGCCTTGCCCCTATTCGTCGTGTCCGACGGGCACGACAAGAGCGGCATCGTCCTGGCGCTGACGCAGACGGGGCCGTGGCGGTTTGCGACGTCGCTCGCCCGCGACGGGCGCTTGCGTCTCGAGCTTGCGGCATCGGGCGCGACCGGCGCGTACAGCCTGAAAGCTGGCCAATCGATCCGTCTGCCGCGGACGGCTGTGGGTGCCTATCAGGGCCAATGGCTTGCCGCCATCTCGATGTTCCAGCGATTGCTCGCAGGCGGGCAGGGCGACGAGACGACCGACGGCGATCACGCAGGCGTGGGCGGTCTTCGCCAACAAATCGCCGCTGCGTTCCGCCGCGCGACGGCCCGGCTGGGCGCGGATCTCGAGCCGTGTCTCAAGGTCGACCCCGCGAGTGACCGCCGATCCATCGAACTCGACCTGTGGACCATGGTGCAGATGGACTGGCGGCAGCAGGACAAGATCGCCGAAACGGCGGACGCCTACGCCGCAGCAATGCAGCGCCACATCAAACGGGCGCGTCAGCTCCTTGCGGACCTGCAGCGGAGCCAGGGGGGCGGGTCGGCGAGGACTGATCGGTTCTTCGCGGACCGGGCCGTCCAGCTCGATCGGCTTGCGGCCCTGGCCGGTCGGACTGACCTTGGCCTCGATGAGCGGCGGACGCTCTACGTGCGCACCCGCTGGGCCAAGCGCCAGATCGCGTTGGCCAACCCGCTGATGGCGTTTGGGCGGCTGCTCTTCTGCAAGCGCGTGCCGACCTCGTACAGCCACCTGGTGATGCAGTACTACGGCTGGCGGGCCCGGCCTGGTGGGGGCATTTTCGTCTTGGATTCGCCCGGCCACTCACTCGCGTCCCGCAACGTCTTCACGCCCGCCGACGCCGCGCGGATCGCCGAAGGCAACGTCCTGGAGCCGCGGCTGTCTTACGACGGCAAGCGGATCGTGTTCTCCTATGTCAGGTGTGGCGGCCGGAAGTACGACTACAACAAGCTCGACAACAAGACAGACGAAGGCTTCTACCACATCTACGAGGTCAACGTGGACGGCACGGGCCTGCGGCAGCTGACCCGCGGGCCCTATGACGACCTCATGCCCACCTACCTGCCCGACGGCGGCATCGCATTCTGTTCGACCCGCCGTCGCGGCTACGCCCGCTGTTTCGGCGGGCAGTTCAGCCGTCGCTGGCACGTCTACACGCTCCACCGGATGGACGGCGACGGCGGGAACATCCGCACGCTGTCGTTCAACGACGTCAACGAGTGGTTCCCCGCCGTCTCCAACACGGGGCGGATCCTCTACAGCCGCTGGGACTACATCGACCGCGACGCCGTGACGCACCAGAACCTCTGGGCCACGCGGCCCGACGGGACGAATCCCGTTGCCGTCTGGGGCAACGCGACGGCCAGTCCCCATTGCACGTTCCAGCTGCAGCCGATCCCGGGCACGAGCAAGATTGTCTTCGCCGCGTCCGCCCACCACTCCATCGCCGGCGGCTCGATCGCCATCGTCGATCCGGCCCTCGGCGTCGATGGGCAACAGGCCATTACTCGCCTCACCCCCGAGATCCCGTTCCCCGAGGCGGAGGGCAGGAACATCAAGGAGTACTACGCCGCCCCCTGGCCGCTGTCCGAGAAGTACTTCCTGGTGGCCTACAGCCCCAAGCCGCTCGTCTGGGAACCCGGCGCGAACTTCCGCGACGCCCTGGGCATCTACCTGCTCGACGCGTTCGGCAACCGCGAGCTGATCTACCGCGACCCTGACATCGGCAGCACCAATTCCTGTCCGCTGGTCGCCCGGCCAAAGCCGCCCGTCGTGCCGAGCCACCTGCCCGTCGATACCGCCCCGACGGGCGAGATGGTCCTGCTGGACGTCTATCAGGGCCTGGGCCCAATTCGGCGCGGGCACATCAAGGCCCTTCGCATCATCCAGATCTTTCCCAAGTCGACGAACGTGGCCAACACCCCGCCGATCGGCATGGCCCGCGAGGAGAACGGCCGCGCCGTGCTCGGCACCGTGCCTATCGAGGCCGACGGATCGGCGCGCTTCATCGTTCCGGCCAGCAAGCCGCTTCTCTTTCAAGTGTTGGACAAGGACGGCTTCGCGTACCAGACGATGCGATCGCTCACCTACGTCCAGCCTGGCGAACGGCTCTCGTGCATCGGGTGCCATGAGGACCGCATGACGGCGCCCGGTGCCGCGGTTGCGCTCAGCCGACCGGCCTCCAAGATCACGCCGGGCCCCTTCGACGGCCAGCCGTTCTCCTACGTCCGCGTCGTCCAGCCGGTGTTGGACAAGCACTGCGTCAAGTGCCACGGCGGGCCGAAACCCAAGAAGGGCATCGACCTGACCGGCAAGCCGCACAAGGGCTTCACCCGATCCTACTGGTCATTGTGCAGCGACAGGAACTTCACGGGCGCGGGCACGAGCCCGAAGAACGCCGCCGAGGCCCTCGTCCCCCGATTCGGCGCCCGCAATCAGATCCAGATCACCCCGCCGGGCGGGATGTACGGCGCGCTGGGCAGCAGACTCATCAAGATGCTCCGCAAGGGCCACAACGACGTGAAGCTCAGCGACGACGACCTGCGGCGTCTGGCGATGTGGATCGACTGCAACGCCATCTTCTACGGCGTGAACCTCCCCGACGACCAGACCAGACAACTCCGCGGCCAAGTCGTCGCCATGCCGCAGATCCAGTGACCCTTTGGCCCACGCCCGATGCATGAATCGCGGCCGAGGTCGATGTGGGGAAGCCTGCCGCAAGATCGCCCAGGAATGGGTCCGCCGTGGGATTCGCAACAAGTCGGGTGTTGTGCACTGGGCGCCTTCCGTGATCCGCGGCATTGCAAACGTCACCCAGCTAATCACGGGCATGGCCGAAGTCATCGCAGGTCGCTTAGGCCGACCGCCGGGGAAACGCGGAACACGCCGTTCCGATCAAAGCTGATATCCCAGACTACGATATCGCGATTGCACAGCGCGATTCTGAGGCCCTCTCAGAGCTGTCCACGGCTGGAGGTGGGCGGGTGCGTTTGCGCGGTGTGGTGATATCAGCAACGACCTTCTTGGGGGCGCTGGGGGACGCGCAACCTCGTGGGGCGCGTGGTGGGCCGGTTCTTCGTGTGCTGGAGCCGGTTGCGAAGGCTGCGATTTTCACCATCCGTCCGGACCCCTTCGGCCCGCCCGTTCCCAACAGGCGCCCGCGTTCCAGGGGATCTGCCTGTTCGACGGACCGTGCCCGATCGGGTGCTGAGCCCGGGTCAACCATGGAGCGCGCTGGACGCCCAAGCGAGGCCAGACCAGCCAACAGACAGGTTGATCCGTAGGCTGTCATCGAGTAAGAACAAGGGGCAGTGGGGGTTGGAGTAGAAGCGGAGGAGGGCTGACGTACCATCGAAGCGTGGGGGATGCCAGACCGGCGCCTCAGGTTTTCACTTGCCCTCATTTCCCGGTTGCATCAGGCGGCTTTTCGCAAGTGAGGAGTGTGGCCATGAAAGCCAAGCGGTTCGGTGTGTCCGTTCTTGGTCTCGCCGTATCTGCCCTTCTGGGTGGTGGTGCGATCCTGCTGGCCGAGGTGCTGGACACGGGGTTCACGTACCGTGGTCGCCTGACGGAGGGCGGCGCGCCGGCCAATGGACAGCACGACTTCACATTCATGCTGTATGACGCCGAGACGTTCGGTAGCACCGTGGGCGATCCTGTCGAACGCGTTGAGGTGATGGTCACGAACGGCGAGTTCACCGTGGCGCTGGACTTCGGTCGGGACGTGTCGCGTGGCGATCCGATGTGGTTGGAGATCGCGGTCCGCCCGTCTAATGGTGGTGCTTCTTACACGACACTGCTGCCGCGCCAACACGTGGGAGGAGGATCAGATGCGCCAAACGTGGAGGGAGAGCCCGAAGGGAATGGAACGTACTGGGAGGTCACGGGCAACGCCGGGACGACGCCTGGGACGAACTTCCTGGGGACCACGGACAACCAGGCGCTGGAGATCCACGTCAACGGCGATCGGGCATTGCGGATTGAGCCGAATGTCAACAGCCCAATCATCATCTGCGGGCACGGCGACAACACGGCCGGAGCGGGCGTCTTCGGGGCCACCATCGGTGGCGGTGGGATGAGCGGGCACGGGAACTCAGTGACCAGCGCTTTCGGTACGGTGGGCGGGGGTGGCGCGAACCGCGCGGGCGATGCCGACGGGGGTGTCGCCGCCGGGTGGTATGCCACGGTCGGTGGGGGATACGGCAACACGGGCGGAGGCGCCTACGCCACCGTCGGCGGGGGGTCCATTAACGAAGCTGCGTACTACGCCACCGTCGGCGGAGGGTTGTGCAACTCCGCCACTGCTAACTGGGCCGGCGTGGGTGGGGGATGGGAGAACTCCGCTACCGCGGACTGCGCCACCATCGGCGGGGGGTATGAGAACTCCGCCGCCGGCATAGAGTCCACCGTCGGCGGCGGACGGGAGAACCATGCCACTGGTGAGAGGGCCGTGGTTGGTGGGGGACGTTCCAACAGTGCCAGTGGCGACTACTCCACCGTGGGCGGGGGACGATACAACGACGCCACCGGCGAAGACGCCACCGTCGGTGGCGGCTGGGACAACGCCGCCACCGAGATCTACGCAACGGTCGGCGGGGGACTTGAGAATGAGGCCAGCGGGGACCACGCCACTGTTGGCGGAGGACGGCAAAACAACTGCGCCGCGGCAGGGGCCACCGTCGGCGGCGGCTTGGGAAACTCGGTGACCGAGATCTATGCCACCGTGGGCGGCGGATGGGGCAACGGCGCCAGCGGCGTGTACGCCGTCGTCGGGGGGGGACAAGGGAACGAGGCCAGCGGCGACACCACCACCGTTGGTGGGGGCTGGGAGAATGCCGCCACCGGCCTGCGCGCCACCATTGGTGGGGGTGAGGAGAACGCCGCCGCCGCGGAGTACACCACCATCGGCGGGGGAGTGGGAAACGAGACCAACGGTGAGTCTGCCATCATCGCGGGGGGCCGGGCCAACGTCGGGAACGGCTACTATGCCTCAGTGGGAGGGGGGCGCGGGAACACCGCCAGCAGGAACTACACCACCGTCGCTGGAGGTCGGGCTAACACCGCCAGCGGCTACTACGCCACGATCGCCGGGGGATACGTCAACAAGGCTGCCGGCCTTTACGCTAGCGTGGGGGGCGGACAGTACAACGCAGCCAGTGGCGAGGATGCGACCGTCGGCGGAGGCTGGGACAACGCTGCCACTGGACCGGTAGCTACCGTTGGCGGCGGATTCGAGAATGAGGCCAGCGGCGACCACGCGACCGTCGGCGGAGGACGGCAGAACCACGCCGCCGAGGGGGGCGCCCTCGTCGGCGGAGGATTGGGCAACACTGCCACCGAGATCTACGCAACCGTGGGTGGGGGCTGGGGCAACGGCGCGAGCGGCGTGTCCGCCACCGTCGGGGGCGGAGTTGAGAATGACGCCAGCGGCGAAGCCGCCGTCATTGCGGCGGGGCGTGCGAATAGCGCTGTGGGCAGCTTCACGTCGGTAGCTGGGGGGCGCGGCAACACGGCCAGCAAGAACTATGCGACGGTGGGTGGCGGTCGGGCCAACACCGCGAGCGGCTACTATGCGACGGTACCTGGGGGGATGGCGAACCAGGCGGCCGGGGACTACAGTTTGGCGGCAGGGCTCCGCGCCAAGGTCGCTGCGCCGCACGATGGGGCGATGCTGTTCGCAGACGGGACGGACGTGAGCTTCGACTCGGCGGCGCCGAACGAGTTTGCCGCCCGTTGCACGGGCGGGGCGCGGTTCGTCTCGGCCGTCAACGGCAGTGGGACGCCGACAGCGGGGGTGATACTGGCGGCAGGCGGCGGATCGTGGTCGACGATCAGCGACCGCAACGCAAAGCGGGACTTCGAGGGTGTGGACAAGCGTGAGCTGCTGGACCGCCTCGCGAAGGTGCCGATCGCGACGTGGCGGTACAAGACGCAGGACGCGTCGATCCGTCACATCGGCCCCGTCGCGCAGGACTTCCACGCGGCGTTCGGTGTGGGTGAGGACGACAAGCACATCGCGACGATCGACGCCGACGGAGTCGCCCTCGGCGCGATCCAAGGCTTACGCGAGATCCTCGAGGAGAAGGACGCTGAGATCGCCGACCTTCGCGCTCGACTGGCGAAGGTCGAAGCCGCATTGGGCGCGCTGGTGAAGACGCAGAATGGGGGTGTGCAATGAACCGCGAAGCGCTGCAGGTCGTCCGCGTGATCGTCTGGGCCCTGGCGCTCTGCACAGCTCCCAGCGTCGTGATGGCCGACTATGCCATTGAGTCGTACGCGATCCAGGGCAACGCAACGGCCAGCTCGGGCGGCGGCTTCGTGCTGACCGGCACGATCGAGCCAGCGGCCCCCAATGCCGCGATGATGGCGGGTGGGGCGTTCGCCCTCGCAGGCGGGTTGGAGCCTGGCGTCGCGGATGCCAGCGGCGAGGTCGGAACCGCCTCCCACTGCGGCAGCGGCATAGAGGAAGCCCTGCCGCTGTTGATGATCGGTCTGGTTGGGCTGCATGCGATGGCAAGACGCAGGGCCTGAGCCATTTCTCAGATCCAGCTTCTACCGGACGCCTTCGCGGAGGCCGCAGTTCTTGCCGTAGAAAGCGGTGCGTTTGACCTGCCAACCCCAAGCACCCATGTGCGCGCTGGGCAGCAGACTCCTCAAGATGTTCCAGAAGGGCCACAACGACGTGAGCCTCCGCGCCGACGACCTGCGGCGTCTGGCGATGTGGATCGACTGCAACGCCATCTTCTACGGCGTGAACCCCCCGCACGACCAGGCCAAACAGCTTCGCGGCCAGGTCGTCGCCATGCCGCAGATCCAGTAGCTCCTTCGCCTATGCTCGGCGCGTGGATTCCCGTCGAGGTCGGTGTGCCTGGTGTCAAGGACAGAAGCGAACTACCGCGTCAGTTCCTCGAAGCGCTTCCGATCCTTGATCAGTTCGGCATGACCGTCGGCAAAGGCTGCCACGATGCCGATTTTGGGCCACTCATCGACGATCTCATACACGATGATCTGATCCGACCCATCGGCATCCGGGCGCGCTGGACGGTATCGGAAGATGGGCGGGCCATCCGGCTGGCCGGGAGGGGCCAGCAACGTGCGCAGTGCCTCTTCTGTCAGCCCGATGTCCGCCTTTGGGAGATCGTTCAGTGTGCTGGGCCACTGGTTGTCGTGGTTCTGCATGTACAGACAGCATTTCCTCGCCAGGTAGACTGCCTTCGTCATGCGGCGTTCCAGGTCGTCTCGAGGCTTGTCGGGTCCGCGCAAGACGTAGCCGGCGGGCGGATCCAAGCTGAACAGCTCGTCGTCCAACGGTTCGTCAATCCGGATGGACGTGTAGAGAATACGTAGCTTGCTCTTGGCTTCGGGCCAGTAGGTCTCGATCTGGACGGGCGAGTTCGTCTTCGGATCGATCCAGACCGTAACGATGCGCTCGCCCAACTGCGACTTCAGCATTCGGACCGAGCAACCGTCGAGATCGACGACGCCGAGGTCTTCCACGGCCCTGGTGGACAGCGAGATCACCTCATCGCGCAACCATGTGCGGAGTCGCGACGGCTCCAGCGTTCCTGTTTCCTCATCCACCATGTATTCAGAGCTCATGTCAATGAGGGATGCGGTCATGTTGTGCGGACGAAGCTCGAGACGGCGGCGCCGGGCGTAGTCGGTGATCCGCGTATTGCCTGGGTAGGACAGCTCGGTCCCTGCCACGTATTCGTGGCGCTCGAGGTCCGGCTCCTTGAACATCAACGTCGTCTCGAGCGTGTATCTCTGACCGTCCCGCGTCCACTCCGTGATCTCCCGACAGGCGAACGTCCGCGCCCGCTTGACGCTCTCGATCGCCGCGGCGAACGCCTCTTCGGCGCCGCCATCGAGGGCAGACCACACCGTCACAAGCAGTGCGACGCACGCCGCGAGGCCGGCGACGGCCGTCATCGGGCGGCTGCGGTACCACGGCGTCGTCCGCATCTTGGCCCCGGCGCTGACCTCCGTGATGCGTTGCAGGACACCGTCCTTTACGGACGGGCGCGCTCGCAGACGAGCGCCGATCGAGTCCAGCGATTCTGTGATGTGCTCATGATCGGGCATGACTTGTCTCCGATTCCATGACGCGTCGCAGTCGTTCGACCGCGCGCGACAATTGCTTGGTGATCGTGCCCACCGGCCGACCGGTCATCTCTGCAATCTGACGCACGCTGTGACCATCGAAGTACCGCAGACCGATTGCGATCCGCTCGTGCGCCGGGAGCTGTTGAACGTGCCGCAGCACCTGTTCCTTGTCTTCGTCCAGCAAACGACGGTCACAGCCCCCCGCCGTCGGGTCGATCGTCGGACAGACCGCCAGATCCCGCGTACGACGTTTGCGTTTGGACGCGCGACTTGCCTCTCTCCGGGCGATCTTCGCGAGCCAATGGACGAACCGCGAATCGTCGCGCAACGCCTGCAGCTTGAGGTACCCCTGCGTGAAGACCTCCTGCGTTACGTCTTCCGCTTCGTGGCGGTCTCGGATCACGGACAGGACCGCAGCGAAGATGGTCTGCTCGTATCTTTCGATGAGCTGGCCGTACGCCTGCACGTCGCCCCGTCGAACCTGGGCGAGGAGCACGCTGTCTGGAATCCTGGGTCCTGGCTCGGTCCTCATTCGTCCATCCCTTGATACAGAGGCCCCTCGCCGTCCATTTGCGGCACGATATTCTACAGCCGCTGCCGTCACGTCCACCAAGCGCTCTGCAGCGATGACCGACCGTCCCAATGATGAGACGCGGGAGTCGCCGAGGAGGGGATGCCGGCAGCCGTAGCCCCCAAATTGCAGCCACCGCCCCGTTCGGGTACGATGCGCCTGGCATCCCGAGCGCTCGGGCGGGTGGCGGAATGGCAGACGCTGGGGACTTAAAATCCCCTGGGCCGAATGGCCCGTGCGGGTTCGAATCCCGCCTCGCCCAATACGAACCGTCGTGAATTGTCGCCCGCTTCCGCAGCTTCTCGCGAAGCGCCGCGTGTCAGCGTTTTCGTGGGCCGTTGGCTCGCGATGCCTGTCCGCAAGCGAGTTCGTGCGGATCGATTCTGACAGGTTCAGCGCTGGATTCTGCGCCGGCCCCGGGGCATAATCACCGGGCCACGGAGATGGTGGCCGGAGCGCATGTAACGGTCTGGCGGACGCTCGTGTGCCGACGAGCCGGATCCGAAAGCAACCATGGCATTGTCGGATAAGGATGGATCGTCATCCCAAACCCGCTTGAGAAATCACCGGAGGACCAGGAGATGAGTGGAGAAGTCTCACGTAGGAAGTTCTTGGGTCGTGCTGCGGCTGCGGTGGCCGCGCCGTACATCGTGCCATCGTCCGCTTTGGGGCTGGGCGGCGCGACGCCGCCCTCCGAGCGGATCACGATGGCGGGCATCGGTATTCGCGGTCGGGGCCTGTACGATTTGCGTTGGGCCATGCGGAACAAAGACGTCCAGGTCCTGGCCGACTGCGACGTACGCAAGGCGCAGTGCCTGGCAGTCAAGAAGGTCGTCGACAAGCACTACGGCAACAAAGACTGCGTCGTATTCACAGACATGCGCGAGCTCTTCGCTGCGCGGCCGGACATCGACACGGTCCTCATCGCGACCGGCGACCGATGGCATGCCCAGGCCTCGATCCGCGCCATGCGCGCCGGCAAGGACGTTTTCACCGAGAAGCCCTCGAGCATGACGGTGGCCGAGGGGCGCGCGGTCGTCGATACGGCCAGGCGCTACGGACGCGTCTACCAGACGGGCACCCAACGCGTGAGCGAGCCGAACCACGTGTTCGCGATCGAGATGGCGCGGACGGGCCGGCTCGGCAAGGTCCACACGGCCTACGCGCACATCGCACCGTGGGACGCGGCGAAGATGCGCCACGACTGGCTCGAGGGCCAGCCCGAGCCCCCACGGGAAGAACTGGATTGGGACGCCTGGCTGGGCCCGTGCCCGTGGCGGCCGTACAACGAGAAATACGTCAAGGGCGGCTGGCGCGGCTTCTACGACTTCCACACGAGCTGCATCGGCGAGTGGGGCGCCCACACCTTCGCCCAGGCGTTGGCCGGGCTCGAGGGCGATAGCATTCCCATAAAGTACAGCTACGTCGACAACGAGAGCGGCGACGGCATGGTCTGCGAGATGAAGACCGGACAGAAGCTGGTGCTGTCGCGGGGCAACAAGTACTGGCACGGCTCCTGCGGCGAGCGCTTCGACGGCGACCGCGGTTGGGCGGCCGCTGCAGACGGGTACAAGCGGCCCGACGTGTCCTCGCCCGAACTGCTGCGGGACTTCAAGGAAGTCGTGGGCGAATACGCGGCGCGCACGGGCCGTTCGCTGGACCACATGCGCAACTTCCTCGATTGCGTGAAGTCCCGGGCCGAAACGGTCGCGAATCCGACCGTCATGCACCAGTCTATGAGCACGGTCCACGCCGCCAACATCTGCATGTGGCTCGGGCGGGACCTGCGGTTCGATCCGGATACGGAGACCTTCGTGAACGATGACGAGGCCAACCGGCTGCTCGCTCGCGCACAGCGTGCGCCCTGGGTCATATAGCCCCTTTGCGGGGAAGGAGAATACCACCGTGAGAAAGATCCTACCGATGCTCACCATGACCGTCTGCCTCGTGCTGGGCGCGGCGGCAGAGAAGTCCGATCCCCTGGCCGTGCTGAAATCGGATGCGCCGTACAAGGACAAGGCCGATGCCTGCCGTCAACTCGCCCGAACAGGCGGGCGCGACGCCATCCCGGTATTGGCACCGATGTTGCTCGATGCCAAGATGTCCCATATTGCGCGAAATGCCATGGAGCCGATGCCCTATCCCGAGGCGGGCGCCGCGCTGCGCGACGCGCTGGCCAAGACCGAGGGGCGCCTGAAGACCGGCATGATCAGTTCTTTGGCGATTCGAAAGGACAAGGAGGCCGTCCCCGCGATCATCCAACTCCTCGGCGCGAAGGACGAAGCCGTGGCCCAGGCCGCCGCACGGGCGTTGGGCGTCATCGCGACGGCCCCGGCCGTTGATGCGCTGAACCGCGCAGTACGGAAGCCCAAGCTCCCCGCCGAAACGAAGCGCGCCATCGGCGATGCGCTTCTCGACGTGGCCGAGGGCCGCGCTGCATCCGGCAACCGCGCCGCAGCCGTTGCGATCTACGAGCGTCTCATGGAGACCAAGGAAGCGCCGATCGAGGTGAAGATCGGCGCGATGCGCGGTGCGGCGCTGACGCACGATGCGAAGCAAGGCGCCGCGCTGCTTAAGCGCATGGTATGCAGCCCCGACGAGGAGATGTTCAACGGCGGGCTGCGCGCGGCTCGCGAATCCCAGAACGTCAATCAGGTCACCCAAGTGCTTGCCGGCGCACTGTCGGATCTCGGGGCGGACCGCAAGATCCAGGTGATGGATGTTCTCGGCGAGCGGGGCGCCGCCGCCGCCGGGCCCGCGCTCATGCGGGAGGCCGAACGGGGGGGAGACGCGGAACGTGCCGCGGCGTTGGCCGCGCTGACCCGCCTCGGCCATGAACCCGTAGTGCCGTTGCTCGTGCGCCTGGCATGGACCGCCGAGGGCGAGGTCGCCAAGGCCGCACGGGATGGGCTGAGCTACTTCCCGGGCGAAGCCGGTGATAAGGCCTTGCGAGCGCTGCTCAAGCACGAGAACGCCCAAGCCCGCGCGGCCGCGGTCGCGATGATCGGCCAGGGCGGCCTGGACAAGCCGGGGGCGCTGTTGCTCGAAGCCGCCTCGAAGGACGCGGACGAGAAGGTGCGCGTCGCCGCGCTGAAGGCCCTCGGCGACTACGCCGGGAAAGCGGAACTTGGCGGCCTGCTGAAATTCATGCTCGCCGCCCGCGGCGACGCCGAGGTCCGCACGGCCGAGGCCATCATCAAGGATCTGTGCGGCACCATGAGGCGCGGGGCCGCCGATGTGGTCGTCGCCAAGGCCGTTTACGGCGAGCTAGCAAGCGGCAAGACGGCGGACGTGACCAAGAAGGTGCGGAAGCTGATCGCGGACGGCGCCGCCTCGGTGCAGGCGTCCAACGGCAACTTCGGCGATCCTGCGCCAGGCATTCGCAAGAAACTGCGGGTTGATTACGAGGCGAATGGCGAGGCCCGGAGCGGGACCGTGGATGAAGGTCAGACGCTGGTCCTGGGCGCGGCGTGCATCCCTGTCGCCGTGATCAGCCAATTCCTCACCGCGCTGCCGACCGCGCAAGGCGAGGCGCAGCATGCGCTGTTGCGGATCCTGGCGACGGCCGGGGGGCAGAAGGCGCTCCAGGCCGTGATGCGTGTTGCGCGAGAGAGTGACGGTGCCATAAGGAAAACCGCTGTGCGCGCCCTGTGCGAGTGGTCCACGGCAGACGTCATGGGCGGGCTCGCCAAGCTTTCCGCCGACGACAAGAAGCGCGTGCTGACCGCGCTGGCCAGCGCGCCGCACCGACGCGCGTTGCGGCTGGCCATCGCACAGACGGGCGAGGCCGACGTCCGGTCGGAAGCGGCCAAGGCGGTCGTCGCCATCGCCAAGGCGCTCGGTTCGCAGGCCAAGGCCGACGGTACGGTGTTTAACGGCAAAGACCTGTCTGGCTGGGACGGCGCCAAGAAGTACTGGAGCGTCAAGGACGGCGCGATTGTCGGGACCAGCGGGGAGAAGATCCCGCGCAACGAGTTCGTGTGGTCGAAGGTGCCGGTTGAGGACTTCTACCTTGCAGTGGACGTCAAACTGACACCGCCCAGCGCCAATGCGGGCATCCAGTTCCGCTCGAAGAAGGTCAACGAGCACGGTCAGGCAAAGGGCTACCAGGCGGACGTCGGCCAGGGCTGGTGGGGCAAGCTCTACCACGAGCACGGGCGCGGGCTGCTGGACAAGAACGAGCACGGGAAAGGGGCCGTCAAGCCCGGCGACTGGAACCGCTACGAGATCCTCGCGGTGGGACCGGCCATCTGGACCGCGGTCAACGGCACACTGTGCACGGCCCTCCTGGACCTCAAAGGCGAGGCGTCGGGGCACATCGCGTTCCAGATTCACGGCGGCCCGCCCCAGACGGCCTGCTACCGCGTTCGCCAGCTGGTGCACAACCCGAAGCTCGAAATCGCAGGCAAGAATGCCCAGCAGCTTCTCGAGGCGCTACACAAGTAGCACATGAAACCGGAAACCGAGGACAGTCACCGACTTCGGCGTGACGATATGGGTGACTCTCCCCGGTTGGTGCGGTTGGTGTGGGTGACTGTCCCCGGTTGGTGTCCCCGGTTGGTTGGCTCGGTTTGGTTCAGTTGAGCCGATTCACTTCTTCTCGCGCGAGGAGCGTTGTTTGAGCAGCTCTGCCAGGATCAAGAGACCCTTCTTGCATTCTTCGATCGCGGCTTCGTAGTCATGGTCTTCGAGCGCTCGCCGCAACCGCACCGACAGCGCCGTCTGTATCTGATTCACGTTCAAGAAGGCCAATGATTCAAGGGCCTTCTGTTGAAGCCGTTGGACTTCCTGAAAGGCGATGTCATGAGGATCCGTGCCCACACGAGGACGCCGGTCCGAGGCCGGTGGCAACGGAGGAAAGGGGGCATGCGGTTCGGCCTGGTACCAGAACGCACAGCTCGAGTAGTCGTTCGCCATGTTGTTGGCGTGTCCGTGTTCGATGGTGACCCGAATCGATTTCTGGAACCGGATCGGATCGGTCACGAAGAAACGGTACATGGACACCTTGCCGGTGTAGTCTCTGTTCCCGACGAGGTGGTAGCCCGTATACGGCCCGGCATACTCGTTGTTCGGACAGGCCCCTCCCCCGAAGATCTCCTCGGAGCCCGTGCCGTGCAAAGAGGGCGGCCACTTCTCCCCGTCAATGAATATCATGTCGTCACCTTCGCCGTACCACGTGTCACCATCTCCGCCGTGCCGACCTGCGGCCACGTTGTCCACATTCAGGAAATAGCCGACAACGTTTCCGCGCCCCTCGGCCTCGAGGATAACGTAGTTCTCCTTGCCATCGAGATTGATCCCGTCGTGTGATGTGACGTTCTTCTTTTCACCCACGGCCGTCGTCGGATTCTCTCGGCGCCATTGCGCGTGGAACCGGCCCACATTGTCCTCCAATCTGTCGAGCTTCTCGTAGTCGATGTGATACCAGACACCAACGGGGGTGGTCCCCTCGTTGGCGAGTGTCAGACGGGCGCCCTGGGCAAAGGGCATCGGGAAGTAGCTGTTGAAACCGTAAGTACCCACAACCCCCGTTCCTGGGTTCACGCTCACCAGGAGCGAGCGGAAGAAGCGCGGCCGTTCGTGTCCCAAGCCGAAGAAATCGCCGAAGGGGACCTCCACACTTGGGGTGGCTTCACCATCCCAGTACATACGGAGCACCATGTCGCGGAGATAGTGCTCCCGTCCGAGTACGGTGGAGTAGACGTGTCGAATGCACCCGGCGCCGGGAATGTCGGCAAGCTCGAGCGTTTGCCCGGGCAGGATAGCGCGCGAATCGCCGTTGCCTCCTGACCGATCGTAGCTGGATACACGCGCGCTTGTGCTGCCTCGTAGATACATCATGTCAGACAGCAACGAATGGGACAGCGCATCGCTGTCCGTGGGGGACACGCATCCCGCGGGGGCGATCAGAAGCAAGCAGACTGCTGCAATGTGTCGTTCCATGGCCGGAACTCCTCCTGGTCATTCATTGTGCACGCCCGTTTGGGGGACATCTCCAGCTTGCCTCCTGTCGATGAGCCAAGCTACCGGGCTGAGTCCCTAGGTTAGGCGATAGCGGCGGATCACACCATCGACCGCGTGCCCCATCGCAACGCCGCTGACGGGAAACCGGGGACGGGCAAAAACCGGGGACAAAAACCGGGGACAGCCACTTGTTTCCGCGCGACGACATGGGTGACTGTCCCCGTTTTCTCCACTTGTTTCCGCGCGACGACATGGGTGACTGTCCCCGTTTTCTCCCGTTTTCCCGTTTTCCCTTCCCCCGTTTTCCCGCCTGCGGAGGCGCGTTGCGTCTGTACATGGCCGGGCGGTAGGTCTAGAATCGCCGCGGAACCTGCTTTGGCTGATTGAGAAGCTGCGGTGACAAGGGGGGGGCGATCGAAGCGCCGAGAGGTCGAGATGTTGGTGGGGTGGAGGTCGAGCATGGCGTTCGTGGCGGTTGCCGCATGTGCGTTTGGCGTGTGCCTGTCGGCGGAGCCGCCGGGGGAGTCACGGGGAATGGGCGGGGGGAGGTCGGGTTCGGTGAGGCTGATCGTTTCGGATGAGGGGGGGGTGTCTTGCCAGAACCTGGCGTATCCGGCACATCATCTCGATGGGTTGGATTTGAGTCAGGAACCGCCGGGCGCGCGCCCGATCACGATGCAGGCGCATCGCGGGATGGGTCGTGAGATGCCCGAGAACACGCTGGAGACGTTTCGCGCGTGTTGGCGGCTGGGGGGCATTCCCGAGGGGGACCTGCGGACGAGCAAGGACGGGGTGATCCTCTTTCTTCATGACAACACGCTGGCGCGTACGACGGATGCGCGGGCGGCGTGGCGGGGGCTCTCGACGTCGGATCTGACTTGGGAGGAGCTGCGTCGCGTCGACGCTGGGGTGAAGCAGGGCGAGCGGTTTCGGGGTCAGCGGATCCCGTCTGGGGATGAGGTCTTCGCCGAAATGGCGAAGGATCGGCGGCGGCGGCTGTACCTGGACTTCAAGGCGGGAGATCTCAAGGCGATCGCCGCACTGGTCCGCAAGCACGGTGTGGCGGGTCAATGTCTGCCGTGCAGCCGGCATTACAAGGAGGTGGCGGAGGCGTCGGGGCTGCTGCCGGAGGCGATCGGGATGGTGTGGATTCCGCTGCCGGAGGCGAACGTCCGCAGGACGGTGGAGTTTCTGGCGGGCAAGGGGTTCAAGGGGGTCAGGCAGATCCAAATCCACACGCGGGTGAAGCGGGAGGGGAAGGGGATTCGATTCGATCCGAGCTTCGCCACGTTGTCATGGGCACGAGAGGTGACGGGCAAGGCGGGGGTGAAGATGGAGATGCTGATCGCGGAGGACGTGCCCGAGGCGTACGGGGCGATGATCCTGCTGGGGGTGGATTCGTTCGCGACGGATCTTCCGACCCGGACGCTGGGGTACATTCGGGCGTATCAGGCGGAGTTCGCGGGCAGGTGAGGAAGCGGGCCGGCCGACGTTCGAGACGGTACGCGCCGAGTTTGAGATGGAGGCGAGCCTGCAATGAAGCGTGGAATGTTCTGGGGCCTTGCGATTGCGGAGACTATCTTGTTAGGTTGGGCAACGTCGTCCCGGGCCGCCGAGGATCCGACGTTGAAACCGAAAGACACCGGCTACCGAGGTATCTGGTTCACGCTCGGTCAGTATTCCGACGCTCCCTACGCCAAGAACTTCTGGGCCTATGGCGACAAGTACTCCGGCGGATTGGGCACCTATACGGCCAAGCACGTCCCCATCGCCCTCTACGCCCCCGAGGTGAAGAAGACCTTCTTTTGCTACGGCGGCTCGAAGGGCGGCAAACGCTACCTTCTCAACATGGTTTCGTACTACGACCATGTGAAAGACCGCGTGCCGCGCCCCACCATCGTTCACGACAAGAAAGGAGTCGACGATCCGCACGACGACTCGTCGCTGGCGCTGGACGAACGGGGCCACCTCTGGGTCTACGTGGCTGGGCGGGGACGACGACGGCCCGGCTTCGTCTATCGAAGCGTCAAGCCCTACGACATCGACCGCTTCGAACGAGTGTCCTCCGACGAAATCTGCTACCCGCAGCCCTTCGCCATCTCCGGCGTGGGCATTGTCGAGCTCTTCACGAAGTACACCGGCGTGCGAGAGCTGTATTGGAACGTTCGCCGACCCGACGGCTCACGCGCCGAGGACCAGAAGCTGGCCGGTATGGAGGGACAGTATCAGACGACCTGCGAGCACGACGGGCGGATCGTCACCGCCTTCAACCGTCATCCCAAAGGCCACCCCGACCATCGAACCGATCTCTACCTCCTCCAAACCCGCGACTGCGGCAAGTCCTGGCAGAACGTCGACGGCCGGACCGTAAAGACGCCCCTGGTCGACCCGAAGAACCCCGCGCGGGTGAAGGCCTATTCGGCCGACCGCCGGTTGGTCTATCTCAACAGCGTCACGCTGGACAACCAGGGCAACCCGGTGATCCTGGTCGTGACCTCGTCGAGCCACAAGTCCGGTCCCCAGGGCGCCCCGCGGACCTGGGAGGTGCTGCACCACAAGAACGGCGAGTGGCACGTCCATCCGGTGACCCACTCGACGCACAACTACGACACGGGCCCCATTTGGGTCGAGGCCGATGGGACCTGGCGGATCGTGGGTCCGACCGAGCCCGGTCCCCAGCGTTGGGGAGGCGGCGGCGAAGTGGCCGTCTGGACCAGCCAGGACGAAGGCCGCACCTGGGGCAAGCTTCGCGACGTGACCCGCAAGAGCCCTCGCAACCACTCATACGTCCGCAAGGTCTTCGGAGCCACGCCCGACGCTGCCTTCGCCGTGCTCTGGGCCGACGGCCACGCCGACAAGCTCTCGATTTCTCGCCTCTACTTCACCAACCGCGAGGGCACCCGGGTCCGCTGCCTTCCTTACGACATGAAGGGCGACTACGCGACGCCGGAGGTGGTCACGTTTCCCTGATAGAGACGCCTGTTCCCGACACGGTCTTCATTGTGACTGTCCCTGGTTCTGTGAAGGAGCATGCCGATGGGCAAACGACATGGGATCGCGGCAGGAATCATATGCCTGGGTTTGGTTCTTGGGTGCCAGCGTTCGCGCGAAGCGTCCGAGAGCGGCGCTGCAGCGGGCAAGTCAACCACGACGTCTGCGCCGAGTGAAGGTCAACCCGCCGCCCACGGAACGATTCAGGTCGCCGGTGATGGCGCCGATCTCTACTACGTCTTTGACGAGGCGGGCGAGAAGAAGGTCGGTTTCACGAAGACGGGGGCTCCGCTCACGCTGCCGCCCGGGACGTATACCGTCTCGCTGAGCAACAGCCGCAAGAAGGTAAAGGTCGAGGCCGGGGGGAAGACCGTGTTGGCGTGCGGCACGCTGGTCGTCAACGGCGTCGGGACGAGCCTCTATGAGGTCTTTGACGAGACCGGCAAGCACAAGCTGGACTTCAAATTCACCAACGGCAAGACGGAGCTCTTGGAGGGCTCCTACGTTCTGAAGCTGACGAACTCCTCGAAGAAGGTCGCCGTCCGCGCTGGCAAAGAGACGGTCGTCGAGGCGGGCCGGCTCACCGTGGCGGGGGACGGCAAGGATCTCTACGAGGTCTACGACCAGACGGGCAAGGCGAAGCTGGGCTTCACCGCAACGGGCAAGGTCATGGAGTTGCTCCCGGGAACCTACACGGTGAAGTGCCGGCAGAAGAAGTTCCCCGCCGTCGTCAAGCCGAAACAGCAGACGACCGTCAAGCCGGAGTAGGTGCCGGACGGATCGGCAAGCAGTCGACCTGCCGCATAGATGACTTCACAGGGCCTCGCTTAGTCTGCAACACGACCACACGGCAATCGTGTGCCGATCGCTCGCCGCGTTTCGGCTCATACTGGATCAGGCTCTTCCGTGTGACGGTGCGGCTACTTGTCGTCGTACTCGCCGCTTTCCTCGGCTTCTTCAACCGCCTTGCGAATGAACTCGGGGATCCCGTTGGGATCGTACTTGCCCTCCTTCTTTCGCTTGAGGGCGGCCGTGACGGCCTTCTCCTTCTGCGCGCTGTAGCCGCAGTCGGGGCACTCGTCACGCCACGAATCCGGGAAGATGGAGCCGGACCGTTCGGGAGGCGCGAAGTAGGCACCACACTTCGGGCACTTGTTGGCATGGACGCAGGCATGCTGGTTGCACTTGGGGCACTTGATGTAGCCTCGGTCTTCGCCCTTCTGCTTGGCGGCCTCACGGATGAGTTCGCGGGCCTCTTCGGGCGAGACGGTGAACCCGTGCTCACACTCCTCGCAGATGAAGTGCTTGTCGCCGGCCGACGCGCTGCCCTCGGGGGCAAGCTGCCATAGGATCAGGCCGATCGCCGCCGCCAAGAAGACGCCGGCTGCGCCGTAAGACACCCATGGAGGGGCTTGGTTCAGCTTATCTCTGACTTGACCGATCATGCAGACGTCCTCCTGATCTGTTCCTCAGCGCTGCTCACAAAGCCTGGACCTCACCCCAGTCGGTCGGATTAGGGCCGGACCGGCCGCTCACCCAAGCATTATAGGGGCAAGACCGCGAAATGCACAGCCATCCTTACATCCGTTTGCTCGGCTCGCTGCGAATCGGCTCGCCGACGAACCGGGTCCCAGATCTGCCGCTACAACTCCGCCTTGACCGCGTCGGCCCACCGGTTCAGCGTCTCGTCGATGTCCGCCGACTGGTGCGAGAAGTTGACGTAGCTGACGTGGTAGATCGTGACGCCGCGTCGGATCAACCCAATCAGGAGACCCGTCATCAGTTGACGGTCCCGATCGGCGTCCCCGGACTCGAATACCAGCGGCGGGCACGTCGGGCAACCCCGAAAGCCGCCCGGAACCCCTGCCTCCTGGAAAATGCCGTTGACCCCGTCGACCAGCCGCTGTCCCATCCGCCACAGATGCCCGACGACGTCCTGCTGACGATAGATGTCGATGGTCGCCCGGGCCGCCGCCAGCGAGAGCGCGTCGCCCGCGAACGTCGAGCTGACCGTCGTCTGCTCCAGCGATCGCATGACCCGCTCACTGCCCGCCAGGACGCTGACGGGCATGCCATTGGCCATGCCCTTGCTGAAGACGGCCAGGTCGGGCGTCACGCCGTAATACTCCTGCACCCCGCCGATCGCGACGCGAAACCCCGTCACGATCTCATCGAAGATCAACAGGGCGTCGTGCGCGTCGGCGAGCCGACGGCACTCAGCCAGGAACGTATCCTCGGGCGTGATGTGAGTGTAGGAAGCGGCCAGACTGACGGCCGCCACGCCTCCCGCGTGCGCGTCGAGCACGGCCTGAAGCCCCGACACGTCTCCCCAGGCGAAGGAAGGCAGCAGGTCGTTTACCGCCGTCGGTATGCCGGGCTCCCCGGTGTTCTGGAGCCAGCCGTGATACCCACACCGCGCTACGACGTCCCGTCCGGTGAAGGCCCGAGCCGTCTTGATCGCCGCCGCCATCGCCTCGCCGCCTGTCTTGAGGAACCGCACCATCTGACAGCACGGGATGATCTCGCCAAGCGTCTCGGCCAGTTCCACCTCCAGCGGGTGCGGATAGCCGAAGACAACGCCGCCCTCGAGCTGCTCCCGGACGGCTTCGGTCACGGCCGGATACGCATACCCCAGCGTCACTGGCCCCAGGGCGTTGCGATAGTCGATGTACTCGTTGCCGTCGACGTCCCACACGCGGCAGCCCTGCCCGCGAGCCACGAAACACGGCTCGATCCTCTCCAGGTCCGGCAGGGGCGCCTTGCTGTTCGTCGACGTGCCTCGAGGGATCAGGTCGCACGCCCGGGCGCGCAACGTCCACGACTCCTCTACGGGCCCGTGCTCGACTGCTGTTGGGTGGGACAAGACCCCGCTCCGCTCAATCAGTTAGAACCCATTGCCCGACGCTGCGCCCCTGACGTGCACCCGAATCGGCTCGGTCGAGGTGTCTGACAGGCTCTTACACCCGGATGATCCCCCGGTCACGCAGCGCCGTCAAGAGCGCCCCCTTGACCGCTCGCGTGGCCACGCAGGCGCTGACATGGCCGTGTGGGATCTCGTAGTGACCGATCCGGCCGAATCGCGACCACAGCGCCCTGGCCAGCTCGATCCGGAAGTAGTCGTCGTGCAGGCCGTTGATCATGACGATCTGCCGCTGGGCCGCAGCGGCGAACCGGTCGGACTCCACGCCGATGCGGATCAGGTCGAGCGGGCAGTTCGCCAGGAAACCGGCGTCAATCATGCGTCGGAAGCTCGTTTCGGTGATGCAGTGGACCAGGTCGAGGTGGGCGATCATGGCCACGTTCAGGTCGAAGCTCGCGGAGAGGGCGGCCTCCATGATGCCCACCATGCCGCCCAGGCTGGCGCCCATGTAGACGATGCGGTCGTACTGCCGTCGATACGCCCGGGCGATCGCGCGAACGGCCATCATGCCGTCACCGAGCAGCGTGCCGAACCCGCCGAGGGTCGAGAGCATCCGCCCCACGTCGCGCGGGCGGCGGTGTCCGGTGACGTGATAGCAGATCAGGTCGGCGGGGATCTTGGGTCCGCGGTCGCGCAGCAACAGCCGGCGGAATGACAGCTCGTTGGGGATCTCGCCCAGCCCATGGTGGTAGACGATCAGCAGCCGGCCGTGGTAGCCGCGGGCGTAGCAGTTGCAGGTGGTCTCGACGGTTTCCCCGCCGCGGTCGATCTCGATCGTGTGTGTGTAGGTGGGCGGCATGCGCCGGCCTCGCGGCGCGGTCGGCCTCTGCATCTGGCCGTCCGGCGGGGCCGACAACCGGGCCTCGTACTCCAGCCGGCGCCTCAGCTCGTCGTACAGGGATCGCTTGTAGTCGGCCTCGGACGTCTGGCCGAAGAACCGCCCGTACCGACGGGCGCCGGCGTAAGCGGCGGCGACGTCAAGGATACGTGCGAGCGGGCCCCACATGCCTGGCTCCCGACGCTAGGGGGGCGGCGAGCACCTTGTCTGCCTGTGGCCACTGGCGGACAAGCCGCCAGTGCCACCCTCCGTTCCCCGTTGCCCCTCGCGACCGGTCCGGCCGCTAACCCAGCCTGGCGGCGGCGTCCGGGTCCGCGTAGGTCTCCAGGATCTCACCGAAGTAGACGCGGTGATAGTCGCCGCTCTTGTAGGCGCTGTTCTGGATCTCCCCGGCCAACTCCGAGGGGATGATGTCGTTGTGGTGCACGACGCGGCATTCGTAGTTGACGACGCACTCTTCGATGACGGGCACGTTGACGGATCGACCCGGGACGGCCGTCAGGTTCGCGGTCGCGAACTTGTCGAAGTCCCGCCCCGACTTCGTGCCGCAGAAGAGCACCGCCTCCTTCAACGCCGGCGGGGGCACGTTTACGGTGAAATCGCCCGTCTTCTCGATGCACTGATAGGTGTACCGCGAAGGGCGCACCAACACGATCCACAGCGGCTTGCGCCAGACCGATCCGATCGTCCCCCAGCCGATCGTCATGGCGTTCGGGCGATCGTTCGCGTCCTTGCTCGCCAGCAACAGCCCAATGTCCGTCAGCACCTTCATGACTTCGCCGAAGCAACAGGTGTAGGAAACGTCTTGCTTGGCCATCGTACGCGTCTCCTGGCGCTAGGGGTCCGACTCGTCCGACGACAGCCTAAGCGCTGGGCCGATTGAGTTCCAGCCCGATCTGACATCGAGGGAGTAGGCGCACAAAAGCGGGGCACGGTACCCGTGCCCCGCTGGGTCCGCTGGATGACCGGTCCACCGCGTCGCTTCGGCGATGGCCGGATCGCGTCTACCATTCGGTCTCTTCGGGATTGAGCAACTGGCTCATTCGGCGCTCGATCAAACTGGCCTTGTTCCTGACGCGACGATCCAGGCCGGCCAGCAGCTCGTCGAGATGCTTCTTGATTTCACGAATCTCCAGTTTTCGGATCTGCATCCGCACCTCGAACTGTGTGTTGAGCAGCTTCCGGAGTTCGTCCATCATCTTACCGCGCGCCTCGCCCTCCTTGGCGCGGCGGATCTCCTCAGCCAGCTCGACCGTGCGGTCGGTTAGCTCGTCGTCGCGTTTCTTCAGCTCGAAGCGCTCCGGATCTCGTCGGCGGAGCTCCTCCAGCTCGGCCTCTTCCCGCTCGCGAAGGGGACGCGGCATCGGGCCCGCGATCCCGGCCAGTTCGCGTTCGAACTGCTCGGGATGCTCCCGGCGGAGCGCCATCAGCCGTTCGTGCACCTCGGGCCTTTCGTGCTGGAGGCGCTCCAGGACCTCCTCCACCGGGAATGGCCCCGGGCCCGGACGAGGCAGTAGCTCGTCTCGCGTGATGACGAGCACGTTCCCGTCGACGTAGAAGCCGATTCGGTCGGGCTCATCGGTGATGCTCCGCAATAGCAGCCTCAGAACCGCCTCGAACGGGACATCGGTCAGCGGGCCGATTGTCACCAGAGTCTCTCTGTCGACGTTGGCGTTCTGCAGCTGGAGCCAATCAACATGGATGTTGATCTTGTGGCGCTCCCGCAGGATGTCGATGACCGTTCCGAGATGATCCTCTTCGAACTGCACTTCCGGCTGCTCTTCTTCCAGTTTGTCGAGCAGCTCGGGCGACGGCGGGCGGGGATGTCTGGGTCCGCGGATCGCGGGACCGCGTTCGTGTTCGTGGCCTTCTAGCTCCCCAAGCTCCTCCTCGAGCCCCTCGATCTGCTTGTCGAGCTCCTTGACCCTCGGATCGCTTTCCTTCAGGCGTTTCTTCTCGACGAGTTCCTCGCGGCGGCGCTCTAGTTGCCGGAACTTCTCGCGGAGGTGATCGATCTCGCGTGCGCGTTCGGCCTCCGGCCTCTCGCCCTCGTGATGCCCGCGACGGGGTTCCCGCCCCTCCAGCGCGTTGAGCTCTCGCTCGAACCGCTCCAACTGCTCGGAGACCTCGCGGACGCGCGGGTCGTCCTCTTTCAGCTTCTTCTTGTCGACCAACTCGTCTCGATGGCGCTCCAATTCGGCCATCTGTTTGCGGATGTGGCGTGCCTCGCGTTCTCGGTCGGCCTTCCCAGAATCGGGTCGCTCCCGTGGTGGTTTGCCGGGCCCTTCCGCGACAGCGATTCCGGCAAACAGGCCGATCGCGGCGGTGGCGGCGATCAGTAGCGGCGTTCTACGCATGGTCTGCCTCCTTGGTTGGGGCCGGTCGTCGACTCGAGCCGGCCGGTTGCGTCGTGCGAGACGCAGGCTCGACTTCATCGGACAATCGGTCGATTCGGCGACGCAGCAACTGATAGCGTCGCGGCGTCGGACCGACCCGACACGAGGAGAAACGCAAAGCCTCCACCTGGCGTCGCAGTCGGGCCGTCTGGTCGTCCAGCGGGTCGTCCCACACGCGCTGTCGGTGGATTCGCACCAGCGTCTTCCGGATGATCTCGCGGTCGGCAAGGCTCAGACCGGTAACGCCTGGCTGCGAACCAGGCGTCTGCGGGGCCTGGGCAACCGTTGGCGCCTGGGGCGTCGGCGCCGGTCGTCTTGCGATGACCAGGGCGATGACGGCAACCGCGGCTGCCGATCCGACGGCGGCCACGATCCGGAGTCGTCGCCGCCAGCCCCGGCGGGCGATGGCCAGCCCAATGGTGGCCTGCGTCGCGGCCAGCGTCTCATCGGTCGGCCCATCCGCATCCTGAGAGGCCAATCCGGCGAGGCGGCGCATCGATGAGACTATCGCCCGGGCGTGCGGGTCCTGGCGGATCGCATCTTCGACCGCCGACGCACGGTCGGCCGGCAGCTCCCCGAACGCGAACAGCGTCAGCTCGTCGTCCGAGATTCGTTCCTTCCTGGGCTCGTTCGGTTCACTCATGGCCCTGTCGCTCTACGTCCCAAACAGCTCGCTATTCCGCCAACTCGCCAGCCAGGCGATGCGTGGCCGATCGCATCCGCGTCAGAACCGTCCCCAGCGGCAGGCCCAACAGCTCGGCGATCTGGCGGAACGTCAGCTCCGCGTACACACGCAAGACCACGACCTCGCGGAGTGCTTCCGGCAGGTCATCGATCGCCTGGCGGAGCCTCCTGGAATCCTCCTGACGGGCCAGCGCCTCCAAAGCCGCGGTCGGCGCCGTCTCGTGCGGCTGATCCGCAAGCTCGTCGGTCGCCCGATCCAGCAGGTCGCGCCGTTGATGGCCCAACTCGTCCAGCCACTGCCGGCGTGCAATGGCGAAGACGTATTGCCGGATCGAGCGGGGCGACTTGATCCGCTGGCCGGTCTGGACCAGGCGAAGCCAGGTTCGTCCGAGCAACTCATCGGCCAGGTCGTCCCGCCCCGTCATCCGCCGCAGATAGGCCCAGACCCCTCGTCCAAGGCGCTGCAGCAGGAATTCATACCCCGCCGGATCACCCGCTTGCAGCTGTCGCCAAGTCCGGTCCCACGGATCCATCGCCCTTGATCATCCCAGATAGACGCCCACCCGTCCGCAGCTATTTTTACCGCGAGGACAGTTTCCGGCTGCAGTGCTACAATCTGCCCGGCTGAGGGGCCCGGCTGGGTGCGTGACAGTCTGGGCGAGGGGGTGCCCCATCCTTTTCGAGTGGCCGCGGGACGCGGGCCCTGGAAAGGGTGGGGGACGGAATGGACCGCGAAGGGGCCTTTGCAGCGCGATTCCGTCCCCCACCCTTCGCTGCCCTTCGCGTTCCGCGAAGGACAGCGAAGAATGGGGCACCCCTCCGATAGCCCGCCGAATCTGTCACGCACCCGGTTCGGTTCGGTCCGCCGGTGACGCGCCGATTCGGCCGATGCAAGCGGGGTCGTGATGAAGGTCTTGATGGCAGAGAAGCGTGGATTCTGCTTCGGCGTTCAAGACGCCGTCGAACTCGCGGTCAGTACGGCGGCGGCCAGGCCGAAGGGGACGGTCTACGCGCTCGGTCCGGTGATTCACAACCCGCAAGAGGTCAGCCGGCTCGAGGCGGCGGGCGTCAACCAGTCGACGGCGCTGGATCAGGTCCCGCCCGGCAGCACGTTGGTGATCCGCTCGCACGGCGTTCGGCCCGAGGTAATCGACGAGGCGCGCCGGCGCGGGCTCGACGTCGTCGACGCCACCTGCAAGCTGGTCAAACGGGCGCAGAACATCGTTCGAGACCTTCATGACGACGGCTACCTGGTGGTGATGATCGGCGACGCCAAACACCCGGAGGTCGTCGGCGTTGTCGGGTACGCCGAGAAGGTCATCGTCATCAACAGCCCCGAGGAGGTGGCCGACCGGGTGCCGCCTCGCGCCAAGCTCGGCGTGGTCGCACAGACCACCCACGCGCCGGCGCACGTGGCCCGCGTGGTGGCTGCCATCCTCGCCCAGCCATTTCGCGAGGTCCGGATCGTCAACACGCTGTGCGACGAGGTGAGCCGACGGCAGGCGGCGGCTGTCGCGCTCTGCGGTGAGGTTGACGTCATGTTCGTTCTCGGCGGGCTGCACAGCGCCAACACGCGACAGCTGGCCCGCCTGTGCGAGCAGGAGGGCGTGGCGACCTGGCACTTAGAGACGTGGGATCAGTTCCGCCCGGAGATGGTAGCCGACAAGGCCGTCGCCGGCGTCGCCGCCGGCACGAGCACGCCCGAGTGGATCATCCAGGAGTTCGTCGAACGCCTGGGGAACGTCACCCCTGCCCAGAAGTCCGGATCCTGAAGCCTGGGCAAACGGTCCGTTGCCAGCGCTGAGACCGTGCTGCGGACAGATCAGATGTAGCCCGTGGTCAGAAGCGTGTCGGTCACGTGTTTGGGGACGGGTCGATACTCGGTGGGTTCCATGGCCCAGCTGGCCCGGCCGGCGGTCAGGCTTCGGACATCGGTGGCGTACCCGAACAGCTCGGCGAGGGGGGCCTCGGCGATGATCGTGCGGAAGCTGCCGCGGTCGCGGGTGTCGGTGATCATGGCGCGGCGGGCGTTGAGATCGCCGGTGACGGCCCCCATGGTCTCGGTGGGCGAGGTGATCTCCAGGCGCATGATGGGCTCGAGCAGGATGGGTTGGGCTTCCTTCAGACAGCTGTGAACGGCCAGCCCGGCGGCGGCCTCGAAGGCCACCGGGGAGCTGTCGACCTCATGCTCCTTGCCGTCGATCAGACGGAACCGCACGTTGATCACCGGGTAGCCGCCCAGCACGCCGCTCCGCAGGGCGTCCTCGATGCCGCGCTCGATGGCGGGGATGTAGTCTTTGCTGATCACGCCGCCCGTGATCTCGCTGACGAAGTCGACGCTCGGCTCGTCCGGCTCAGGCTGGTACGGCTCGATGACGAGCTTGACGACGGCGAACTGGCCCCGTCCGCCCGTCTGACGGACGAACCGCCCCTCCGCCTCGGCCGTGGTGGACACGGTCTCCCGGTAGCTGACGCGCGGCGAGCCCACGTTGACGGGCACCTTCATCTCCTCGCGCAGCCGACGGGACAAGACCTCGAGGTGCAGCTCGCCCATGCCGCTGATCAGCGTCTGACCGGTCTCGGCGTCCACGTGCCATCGGAACGTCGGGTCCTGCTTGGACAACGCCGTCAGCGCGTCGGAGAACCGCTGGCGGTCGGCGGCGGACTTCGGCTCGACCGCCTGGCTGATGACGGTCTCGGGGAATTCGATCTGCTCCAGGACGATCGGGGCCTTGGGATCGCACAGCGTGTCGCCCGTCAGCGCGTTGCGAAGTCCCACGCACGCCACGATGTCACCCGCCAACGCCTCGTCGAGCTGCTCGCGGCGCTTGGCGAACATGCGGAAGATCCGGCTGACGTTCTCTTTCTTGTCACGCGTGGCGTTCAGAATGCGGCTACCGCTCTTGAGCCGGCCCGAATAGACTCGTACGAAGAACAGGTCGACGTTCTTGCCGGCCACCACCTTGAAGACCAGTCCCGCGAAAGGCTCGTTCGTGTCGGGGTGGCGGATCCGCGGCTTGTCGCCTTCCCGCTTACGGCGTCCGCGGCCCGTCACCGGGGGCATCTCGAGCGGATTCGGAAGGTAGTTGACCACGCCATCCAGCATGGCCCGCGTGCCGACGTAGCGGAGCGACGAGCCGCAGAAGACCGGTTGCAGCCGATCGGCTAACGTGGCCTGGCGGATCGCCTGTTGCAGCTCTTCTTCTGCGATCGGTTCCTCCTGGACGTACTTCTCCATCAGCTCGTCGGAGGTCTCGGCGACCTTCTCGATGAGTTCGTGCCGCCAATGGTCGACCTCGTCGGCCATGTCCTCGGGGATGTCCTTCACCTCGTAGCGCGCCCCGATCTCTTCAGGGGTGAAGTAGAGCGCCTTGGTGGTCATCAGATCGACCATGCCGACGAAACCGCCCTCCGCGCCGATGGGGATTTGTAGGGGCAGCGGATTGGCGTCGAGCCGGTCGCGGATCGACGCAACCGACGCGTAGAAATCCGCGCCAAGCTTGTCCATCTTGTTGATGAAGCAAATGCGCGGGACCTTGTACTTGTTGGCCTGCCGCCAGACCGTCTCGGACTGCGCCTCCACGCCCTCCTTGGCGTCGAAAACCACCACAGCGCCATCGAGGACGCGCAGGGCGCGTTCGACCTCGGCGGTGAAGTCGACGTGGCCCGGCGTGTCGATCAGGTTGATACTATGGCCCTTCCACGGCAGCGTCACTGCGGCAGAGTAGATCGTGATGCCTCGTTCCTGCTCCTGCTCGTCGAAATCGGTGATGGTCGTGCCGTCGTCGACCTCCCCCATGCGGTGCGTCCGGCCGGTGTAGTAGAGCACACGCTCGGTCGTCGTCGTCTTGCCCGCGTCGATGTGGGCGACGATGCCGATGTTGCGAACTTTCTCGAGCCGAGCCGACATGCCGGACATCCTCTTGAGGTCACCGTGCTCCCGCGTCGTGTCGATCCGCCGCGTGCTCGCGCCTCCCCACTGAGACCTCGCTCCAGTCGCCTCGGCGACCCGGGCGAGCCCGCCACAGCCATTCACGCGCCTTGGGTCTGGTAGGGCCAGGCCTGCCTTGCCCGGACTGACGTCAAGCGGCAGGACGGGGCGTCGGGTGCGCGAGCCTGCGCCCCGGTCGCCCTCTGGGCACCTGTGGGGCAGCCACCGCCAGCGAGTATACCGGATAGCGGCCCGTCAAGGATAGTGCGACCCCCTCGGGCAAGGCAGAAATCGGGCCCCCGATGGCGACATCAGGTTCAAAAAGGGGACTGGCTCCGAGCCGGATACGCGCGGTTCTTCGAGGGAGGACCACACGACGGCGAGGTGCCTGTCCCCCTTTTTGAACCATAGCGACATCACCTTGGACTAACCGAGCCCGAGCTGGCGGGCGATGACGTTGCGGAGCACGTCGTTGGTGCCGCTGAACAACACGCCCCCGAGCGCGTCGCGCAGAAAATGCTCGGCCCCGGTCTGGTTCAGATAACCGGCCCCGCCGAAGGTCCGGATCAGGTCCGTGCTGGACTGGACGAGGGCCTCGCTGATGTAGATCTTCGCCATGGCCGACTCGGTCGGGGCACGGTCGCCGCGGGCCTTGAGCGTCGTGGCTTTGTAGAGCAGCAGGCGCGCGATCTCCAGCCGCATGGTCATCTCGACGACGCGATGCGAGACGGCCTGGAACGATCCGATCGGCTGGCCGAACGCATGGCGCGCCTTGGCGTACTCGGTGGCCAGCTCGACCTGGCGCTGCATCGCCCCGACCATCGGCGCGAAGATCAACGCACGTTCCTTCTCGATGGCGGCCTGGAAGAGCCGGGCTGCCCCGCCGACCTTGCCTAGCGCGGCCTCGCGCGGGACGCGGCAGTCCTCGAACGCCACCTCGCCCAGGGCGCACGTTCGCGTCCCGAGCGTCGGCAGGGCGCGGCTGGACACGCCCGGCGTGTCGGCCGGGACGATCAGGAAGACCAGGCGCTTCCGGTCCGCGACGTCGAGCCGGCAGTAGACCAGGTGGACGTCCGCCACCGGGCCGTTGGTGATGTAGCTCTTCGTGCCGTTGATGACCCAGCCGTCGGGCGTCTCGACGGCCGTGGTCACCATCGCGTTGACGTCGCTGCCCGTTTCCCATTCGGTGACGTTGTGTGCACCGATCCATCGACCGTCGACCAGGGGCGGCAGGTAGGCCTGCCTCTGCTCATCGGTTCCGTAGCACAGGATCGGGTCGACCACGCCCCACAGATGCGCCCCAACGGCGAGCGCCAGGCCGATGTCGGGGCACCCGTAGCCGATCCCCTCCAGCGTGAGGATCAGCTCCTCCAGCGGTTGGCCGCGCCCGCCATCCTCGGTCGGCACCGTCAGCGAGAACAGGCCGTAGTCGGCGAGTTTGCGCCACAACCCGCGATCAAACCGACCGGCCTGGTCGCGCTCGGCAAACCCGGGCCACAGCTCGCGCTCGGCGAACGCCGCCGCCGACTCTCGGATCGCCCGTTGCTCGTCAGTCCAATCGAAATCCATGTCTGTTGTCTTGCTGATTCGCCTGCGCGCCGGACCTACACGTCCGCCGGGCCGCCTGTCGCGATCGGGACGTGGACGAGCGTCGGGCGGTCGGCGGCCAGGCCTCGCTCGATGGCCGGGCCGATCGCGTCCGGCGCCTCCACGCGTACCCCGTGGCATCCCAGGCTCTCTGCCAGCTGATCGTACCGGATCGGGCCCAGCTTGCACCCGGTCAGGTTGTCGGCTCCGTAGTGTCGGCCCTGGCCGGTCACCACGATGCCCCAGGCCTCGTCGTCCGCCAGCACCATCACGAACGGCAGGCCCTGTCGGGCCGCGCTCTCCAGATCGGCGATCGTAAACGTGCTGGCCCCGTCGCCCGACAGCAAGATGACCGGGCGGTCCGGCGCCGCCAGTCGGGCCGCCATCGCCCCGCCCAATCCCCAGCCGACGACCGCGCTGGCCCCGCAGGTCAGCCACTCGGCCGGGTACCGATCGCACAACGCCATGTGTGCCCACTGTCCGATGTTGCCGCCATCGACGAGGAAGATCGCGTCGTCCTGAACGAACGGCCGGATAGCCTCCACGACGTGTCGGCCCGTCATCGGCGGGGCGGCCGGCATGGGCGTGTCGAGCCACGGGCTGCGGAACGCACGATCCCGTTTGCGTGCCTCGTCCAACCAGGCACGGTGGGGCTTGCCATCCAGCCGCTCGAACGCGTGGGCGAGCTGATCCACCACCAATCGCGGATTGCCCACGATCGCCACATCCGGGGCGCGCCCCTGGTGCAGCTCGTCGGCGTCGACGTCGATGCGGACGATCCTGCAATCCGGCTTGATAACCGGCGGGCGACCGTACCCAGTGCGGTAGTCGATCCGCGCGCCGACGTAGACGATCAGATCGGCGTCCCCCAGCAGCTCCGGCCCCCCGCTGGCCGCCCCGACCACGCCCATGAACTGCTCGATGGGCCGATCGATCACGCCCCGATCCCAGATCGGCACGACGACGGGAACGTCGGTCGTCTTGGCCAGCACCTCGATCGCGGCGTCGCTGCGGGCATAGAACGCGCCCGTACCGACGACGAGGACGGGCCGCTCCGCCTTGACGAGCATCTTGGCCGCCTCGGTCACCGCAGCCGTATCGCGGGGACCGCCCGGCGGCGGCTCGACCACGCCGCACGTCCCCGTCGGGCACGCCATCGGGCGGATCGACGATTCGGCGGGCGCTTCCAGGACGTCGATAGGCACGGTCAAATGTACCGGCCCCGGTCTGCCGCTGATGGCCGCGCCCACCGCCTGTTCCAAGCAGGCCTCGAGCTGATCCACCCGCTCGACCCATCGGGCGTATTTGCACAATGGCTCGGCCAGCGGGATGTGATCCAGCTCCTGGAAGTTGCCCAACCCGCGTGTGTCTTGGGCGGTCGCGCCGGTGATCAGCAGCATCGGGGCGCCGTCGAAGTGGGCGTTGACCAGGCCGATCATGGCGTTGGCGTGGCCGACCGCGCTGCTCACCGCGCACACCCCCAGCCCACCAGTCAGACGGGCGTAGGCGTCCGCGATGTAGGAGGCCGTCTGCTCGTTGCGGGTGTCGACGATCCGCAGCTCGCCCCGGCGCGACGCATCCAAGAACGGGTCGAGCCCGTTGCCGCACAAGACCGACACGAACCCCACGCCGCGATGCTGCAGCCACTGCACCAGCAGATCCGCCCCGTTCATCTCGCTGATCGTCTCCCCATTGGCATCGCGCGTGCGCACGAGCTACCGAAATCGTCCGCGGAACTCCTCCGCCGGATACTTGACCGCGTTCTTGGACATCTTCCGCTCGATGGCGGCCGACAGATCCGTCCCCAGCACGTTGGCCAACGACAGCAGGAAGGCGGCCACGTCGGCCAATTCGTCGGCGATCTGGTCCCGCTGATCGTCGGACAGGGCCCCCTCCACCTCGTCGTTGCGAAGCCACTGGAAGTGCTCCATCAGCTCGGCCGCCTCGATCGCGATCGCCATCGATAGGTTCTTGGGGTCGTGGAACTGCTCCCAGTCGCGCTCGGCCACGAAATCGGCGATGACCCGCTTGAGCTCGTCCACGGTGGTGCGGTCGTCGTTCACGTTCGAGGCTCCGCCTGCTGCGGCCCTGCCGAGGGACCGGCAGCATGATACCCCGTGCTCTGTGGTCACGCCAGACTTGACACGTTCCGGCCCGACACGTAGCTTCACCCTCGGCGCGACTCGCCGATGGGAGGACGCTCGGCATGGGCCAACTGGTTCGATTCGGCGTTTCGATGGAGGCCGAGCTGCTCGAGGCCTTCGACGGGCTCATCGCCCGGAAGGGCTACGCCAACCGCTCCGAGGCGATCCGCGATCTAATTCGCGAAGGTCTGGTCGAAGACGAGTGGCGAGGCGGACGCGACAGGACCTGCGGCGCGCTCTGCTTGGTCTACGATCACCACAGCCACGACCTGGGTCACAAGCTCACGCACGCCCAACACGAGGCGCTCAGCGAGATCATCTCGACGCTGCACGTCCATCTCGACCACGACAACTGCATGGAGATCGTCGTGATGCGCGGCCGCCCCCGCGAGCTGCAAGACCTCGCCGACCGCATGATCAGCACCCGCGGCGTTAAATACGGCCGCCTCATGATCGCCACCACCGGGGCACAACTGAAGTAGGGCACGTCTTGACGCGCCATTTCCATCGCCCCCGCACCGTGCCGTATCACCGTGCATGGCCACGCAAGCGTATACCATGCCATCCGTCACACGAGCTTGGGAAACGGTGGAACGAAGCGCGTGAATCCTCTCGGATCAACGGGCACGGGGTTCCGGGACGGACAGGTCCATTGTCAAGGGGAAAGCGTAGTGGTAGCATCGGTTCGTTACTTGGCTTCTTCCAAGAAGCGCTTTGGCAAACGGGCAATCGGTTGAGGGCTTGCCATGCACGAATCTGTCCCTGCTGCCGTCGCATCACTGGTCTGCATCTCGGGCTGTTATGCGCCCCCTCAGCGTGTTACGAGCCGGCCCGCGCCGATGCCCACCGTGACGCTCGGTCCCGAGCCAACTGCGGCGGAGCAAACGATACGTTGTGTGGTTGATTCTGTACCTAAGGGGGCAGAGGTATACACCTACACAACTCAGGATGGCACGCTTGGGCAACGAATCGGAACGACGCCACTCAATCTGGAGATCGGCGTAGCTGCTCAGCGCTACAGCACTGGCTGTGCTGCTAGCTACATGGTTTGGTGTCCCGGGGGATGCGGGCAGTGGGCGCCTTACAATCCCCACGAACGCGCCCTCTATCTACTAGTCAATCTGGCCGTTCTGTGCGAAGGACACCAAGTGTCGCGGGTGGCGAAGCGAATCGGGCCATTCCCGATTGGTGTGCAACCGAGTTACCCGGCTGGCTTCTACGTTACGGTGCCGCTTGCGCCCGTCTATGCCAGAAGGGCCATTCCCAGCCAGCAACAACAGCAGCAACAACAACAGGTGATCATCCACAACAAGTGATCACCATCCCCAGCGCGTCGTGGAAAGGTCGTGCGACTAGTAGCCCTCCCACAGCTACACTTGCACATCGCCCCTGAACTCTCCGCGCTCGGCGAACGGATAGGCGTATCGCCACGCGAGTTTGTCATGCGTCCGAGTTACGCTCCAAGGAGGGAACGTTGAACTCGACTTGCCCTTCGACCCACCAAGCGTAAGCGTCAACCCAGAGGCAAGAAACACCCCGTCCACGAAGGACAACTGCCACAGAATACTTAGCTCACGATCGGCTCGGCTGTCCTTCTCGTTGCGCGCGGCCTTGGCAAAATGCGCGCCGACCTTGTCGCGAAACCACATGAGGTCCGGGATGACTTCCCAAGCGTAGTCGCGCTCCATCGGGAAATCGGAGATATGCTCGGCGTGAAGCCACCCGATGAGTCTCACAAGGTTGCAGGCCGAAACCGAGTACCAGTGGAAGAGGCAACTGAGCAGTCCCTGAGATACTCCCCTGAATATGGGGCTGTTGCCCATGCACTGGAACTTCACATCTCGCACCGTCATGCCTTTCTCGAATCCGTCTTGAGGACCCGGGGGAAACGCTTGGATAAGCGCTCCTCTGGCGATGTTGCTGTTGACAATTGCTTCAGCCGTGCGCACCTGGGCGCTCAGATAGCACAATCCCTCTACGAGGTTCCGCAACGAACGGAACTCATTGCTGTGCTTTTCCGGGATGTCGTCTGGCAGCTCGACGCCTTTCTCGTGGTCGAGAATCATCCGGGTTTTCCCCTGACCAGCGTCCCGTTCCGCCTTGCCACTATCCCAGCTTCCGCGAAGGGCGCGTCTTGACGCACCTCTCGGCTAATGGTCTTCGTCTGGCACCTCGGCAACAATCGCTCGGACGTGGTCCAGTAGCCCCCGCACCTCAGCGATGGCCGCCGGGCGATCCAGATCTCCCGGCGTGTCTGTTGATTCCAGGCCACTGTAGCGCAGCACAACGGCGAAATCCGTGTAGAGTGTGAGTGACCCGAACCGCTCGACATCCTGGCCCAAACCCTCCAATTCGTCGAGCAGCGTACCGATGTTGTGCGTGAATGAATGCGTCTCGCCCAGGACGGCGATCCAGGCCTTGAGCGCTTTCTCGATGGCTTGCTGGGCATGGAAGCCGAAGATCTCGGTGGCGAAGGCCTCGTTCTCGGCCATCGCTTCGATTGCCCGCAGGTCCTTCTCGGCCATGCTGAGCAGTTGCAGGGCATACTCAGTTTCGCTCATACACCACCTTGCCTTCCCGCAGGGCGTGGCCGATCACGTGGTTTCTGGAATCTCGCCATTTGTCGAGTTGGTCGGGGGCATACATGAGGATGTCCACAGGAACGCCGAACTTGGCTAGGACGCGCCATAGGCGTCCCTTCTGCTCCAATCGACCCCGGAGCGACGAGAAGGGACGATCCTGCACGATTAGGAGGTCGACGTCTGAATGCGCGTCGGCGTCGCCCCGCGCGCGGGAACCGAACAGGATGATCTGCGCGGGGTCCACCTCGCGAACGATCGTGTCGGCCATCTTCTGGATGAGCTCATCGGCGACGGCGGACATGTCACGATCTCCGCCTGCGAGGAACTGGCAGGCCTCGCCGGGACGCGTTCGGTGGTCCTCTTCTCCAGTTTGTACCACCCAAGCCCAATCGTTGCCAGCGCCGGCATCCGCACGACTCGGCGGAGACTACCTGGTGAGCTTGCTCATCGCGCCGCGCCCGGTGTCCCGCGCTCGAAGCGTAGGCCCGTTAGTGAACAGGGCGGCAGGTCTGTCTTGATCGGCGACTGACCTTCGACGGCCAAGGGCGCGATCTTTACGGTGTCGGGCTTCTCTAGATTGGTGGCCCAGGGCGCCGGGCCGGTCAAACACTCGGCACGGGCGAGGCGGTAGCCGGTCGGGCAGGCAATGCGGACCGGCAGCGGGGATGCTAATCGCTTGCAGACCAGCACGAGGTCGATGACCGACGGCGGTCCCGACGACCGCGATGCCAGGGCCGTCAGCTCGGGCAGGGCGCTGACCTGGTCCGGCTGATACATCTCCACCTCGATCTTGCCGAACTCCGCCCGGCCGCTGACCTTGCCCTTGCCGCTGAGCCGCCGGGCCAGGATCTCGATCTCGGTCGTGTCGCTCAGCGTGGCGTACTCGGCCACGACGGTCGTCCAGTCGGTCGTGCCCGACAGCGGGTCGACCACGTTGCATGACCGTGTCTTGACCCACCCGCGGGCGTCGCCCACCTGGATGCCCGCAGCGCCGCCCTTCAGGTCAAGCGTCCGGGCGCGGATCTTGATACGGTAGCCAGTGAGCGGCCTGGCCGGCAGCGTCTTTTTGGCGTGGTAGTAGTTGATGTCCTTGCCGCCCGGGAACTCGACGGCGAGCACGCCGTCGCGGAGTGTCTGACGAACGCCTTCGACCTGCGTGACCTGCCACGCGCCGCGGGGCGGGTCGACGGGCCCCAGTTCGCGGGCCAGCGACACCCGAGCCTGGATGCCCAGGTTGTAGACCCGCCGGCCGGCCGCCGCCCAGCTGTCTTGCTCGCTTTTCCCCCTACCGCCGCGGACCTGCACGTCGGGCCGGTCCATACATGGCACTACACCGATCCCGCCGGCGTAGCTGAACCGGTCGCACTGGACCTCCGCGGCGATCAGCTCCTGGCCGAGATGGCGGTGGATCAGCTCGAACACGAGGTGGTTGGCCTGCTTGACGAGCGGCTGGTTCTTGTGCGGATAGCCCGTCACCATCCCCCAGTACTCGTTGGCGAACTGCCAGAAGTTGGCCATCACCACGCGGTATTCCGGTTGGAGCATCAGTCGGATCGCGTCGGCGTTGTTGATCGCGTTGGCCAGGCACTGCCGGAAGGGCACGGGCTTCGCCTGGACGAAGTGCCCGTTGTACTCGGTTATGGCGAGCGGGATGTCGTCGCGCCCCGTACGGGCCCGGAGCATGCGGCGGATCCGCTCGAGCCACAGTTGCCGATGCCCGGCCGCCGCCATGCACGCCTGCGCGATCTTGTCGTGCGGGCGTTTCTCGTCGTTGAGGTAGTAGTTCGGCGTGTAGGGATGGTGGACGACGAAGTCCACATCTTTGCCGATCGCCTCGAGCAACGGCTTGTTCCACCACTCCAGCAGGCCGCCTGTGCTCAACACCGCGCCGAGTTTGATGTTCGGGTCGACCGCCCGCATCGCCCTGCGGTACTCAAGGTACCGCCGACTGTACTCCTTCGCGTCGAACTTCGTGCCCTTGTGGTCCCCGTGGTCCGATTCGTTGCCGAACTCGATCCACCGCACGCCATAGGGCTTCGGATGCCCGTCGCCCGCCCGCATGTCCGCCCAATCCACGCCCCCATTTGGGTTCAGCCCGTCGTAGGCGGCGTTGAGGTACTCGACCAGATCGGCCCCGTCCGCCGGCCCGCCCCAGTAGACCGCCAGCGTCAACACCGGCTCGGCGCCGACGGCCTCGCAGAACGCCAGGAACTCCGGCAACCCGAATGCCTGGTCGGGACGCTGCGACAGCGGGCCGACCGTCTTCTTCCAGTTGTACCGATGCGCGATACACCCGCCCGGCCAACGAAGACTGACGGCCCCGGCCTGCTTGCACAGCGCGACCATCGCCGGCTCCGGCCGACGCCGCGACGGATCCCAGATGCCCGACCCATACTGGCTGTAGATCCTCCTGTCGGGATATGCCAGCATGTTGTTGCCCAGCACGGCATGGTTGACCGGCCCGATGACGCGGTCGGGATGGACCTGGACGGTGGCCGATTGCGCCGCAGGCTTCGCTGCGCCCAAACACGTCCCCGCCGCCGCCACGACCCCCGCGCAGAGCCACCCAACTCGTGTCAACCGTACAACCATCCCGGGAACCCGCTTAACGAGGTGACTTGTCACGGGGCATCTCATGTCTCTCGTCTCCGCGCGCGGAACAGCAGCCGGATGGGGATCTCCTCAAACGGCAGCGATTCGCGCATCCGGTTCAGCAAGAACCGTCGGTAGCCTTCGTTGATGAGCGATGGGTCGTTGGCGAACAGCACGATCGTCGGCGGTCGGACGCCCACCTGCGTCGCGTAGAAGATCTTCGGCGGCTTGGTGCCGCGCTTGGACGACGGCCCGCGAACCGCCAGCGCACGCTGGAGGGCGTCGTTCAGCCGACCCGTCCCCACACGCGTCGACCCCTGATTGAACAGCGACTGGGCGACGTCGATGGTGGCCTGGACGTTCCTGCCCTTGTTGGCCGTCACGAACGTCAGCGGCGCATAGCTCAGCTCGGGCAGGACCTTGTCCAGATAGGCGCCGTAGTCTTCGCTGTCCGCCCGGCCCTTGGCCAGGTCCCACTTGTTGATCACCAAGACGACCGGCTTGTCGTGCTCGGAGATGTACGCGCCGAGCTTCTTGTCCACCTGACCGATCGGCTCGGTGGAGTCGATCAGAAACAGCACCACGTCCGCCCGCCGGATCGACCGCGTCGCCCGCGTGTAGCCGTAGAACTCCACGTCGCTCGACATCTTGCTCTTCTTGCGGACGCCCGCCGTGTCGATCGCGATGAACGTCCTGCCGTCGATCTCGAACTGAACGTCGACGGCGTCCCGCGTCGTTCCGGGCACCTCGCTGACGATGACGCGATCCTGCCCAGCCAGGGCGTTGACGAACGTGCTCTTGCCGACGTTCCGCCGGCCCACCATCGCGACCTTCATCACCGGCTCGACCGGCTCCTCACCCGCGGCCGCCTGGATATGCTCGTGTACCCGGTCGATCAGATCCCGTCGCCCGCGACCGTGCTTGGCCGACACGCACATCGCCTCGCCGAACCCCAGGCCAAAGAACTCCGATGCCTGGGCGTCGAGCTTCTCGGCGTCCGCCTTGTTCGCGACCAGGATCACGTCACGCTCGAACTGCCGCAGCAGCCGGCCCGCCTCGCGATCCAACGGGGTCAGTCCTTCGCGGATGTCCACCACGAACAACACCAGCCCGGCCTGGTCGATCGCGTACAGGATCTGCTGCTCGATGTGTTCAGTCAGCTGGTCGCTGTCCTCGATGCCGTATCCCCCCGTGTCCACGAGCTCGAAGTATACTTCGTCGACCTCGCAGACCACGCTGACGCGGTCGCGCGTCACCCCCGCCGTCGGGTCGACGATCGAGATCATCCGCCCGGCCAGCGCGTTGAGCAGCGAGCTCTTCCCGACGTTCGGACGCCCCACAATGGCCACCACCGGCAGCGCCATAACCCCGGCATTGTAGCAGGACCCGGGGAGGAGGGAGGGGTCAGGCTCGAATGGCATGAAGCTAAGCGCATACGTGTCCTCCTTGGCGATGATACCAGGATCGTGGTTTGACCAGGAACGTGTAGTGTTTCGGTCTGCGTTTGACGCGTCGCGGTTCCAGACGATCAGGTCGATAGGGAAGCACGTCTTGGGCCACGCTGCGAAGTAGCTGGGTCGCCACGGACTGCCG